>BNJS01001036.1_pt1 | contig 1268550 bp, 2138 predicted proteins | sample 8540461 | NCBI WGS metagenome assembly BNJS01 (sample SAMD00202454, study PRJDB9452) | human saliva metagenome | isolation source: human saliva | place: Japan
AAGTTCATCACTTTTTTTCTTAATATATATCCATTTTTTTATCAATTATATAATATCCATTCTCATCTGATATTTGATAATTTTCATTTCTTTCTTCTACATATATTTCTATTTTTATCTGGAAATACTGGATATTTTTTTACATCTTGTATCCTAGCATTTTTCTTTAAGTTTAAATATTCCTTTAAAATATCTTTGTAAAAAAATATTTCTTCCTTCTACAATACCACTATCTGTTTTTATTTTTATCAATATCTAAATTACTAGCATTTTTTTACTTCAATTTTCTTAACTTTAAACATATCTGAAGTTAAGAAAAAAACACAAGACATGCTGTAAATATTATAACAAAAAAAGTATTGTAAAAAAATTATTTTCTTACCATTTCCTTTTTCTGCTTCCCCATATTTACCACCAATCAAATATTTAATTTTTCATCTATTATATTAGTTATTTCATCCAATTTAGGAAGTTCATCTAAGCTATTAATACCAAAAAGTTAATAAGAATTTTTTTCTGTTGTCCTATATCCCATAGGTCTTCCGCAAAGTTTCACGTTTTCCACTTTCTTTTTATAAGTCCATATTCTATAAGCTTATATATTATAGCATCTGAAGATACTCCCCTTATATTTTTCAATTTCTGCTCTTGTTATATCTTCATTATATGCAATAATAGACAAAACTTCCATAGCAGCTTTTTGTAAGTTTAGGATTTGTTCTTTTTATCAAATATCTTGCTTATATATTCCATTATTTCTTTTTTTGCAACAAATTGAACCATTCCATCTGTGATTATAAGCTCAATACCACTATTATCATCAGAATATTTTTTTCTTCAATTAATCTTTCAATATTTTTCAACTATTTCTTCCTTTTTTTAACTTCAAGAGTTTCTGCTAATAATTCAATCGCAATAGGTTCTCCTGAAAAAAATATTATTGCCTCTATCTTTTTCTTTTTAATTTCATTTTAAATATTATTTTTCCTTCTTCTAATTGACATTAATTATATTTTTAAAAGTATAATTGTACATGTTCGGTGAAGTAGCTCAGTTGGCTAGAGCATTCGGTTCATACCCGAAGGGTCAGGGGTTCAAGTCCCTTCTTCACTACCAGATACTTTTTTTAAAAGTATCTTTTTTGCTTTTATACCCCTTATCTTTAATTATTACTATATATTACTATCTTATATATATCATATAGTATTTATTATTTTTTTATTCTTCATTCTTCATTACTATTTGTTAATAACATTAATGAAATTTAGACTTTATACAAAATCTAAATTTCATTTTTTTCATTAATATTACTTTATTATTGTTATTGTTATTATTCTTATTTTTTTACTTTTTTTCTTTTTTTCTTTTTTTCTTTTTTTATTATATTTTTTTATTTAATTTTTAAATTTTATATTAACATTCACAATTTCTTGGTGTTCTTGGGAATGGTAATACATCTCTTATATTTTGTACTCCAGTTAAATACATTATAAGTCTTTCAAATCCTAGACCAAACCCTGAGTGTTCTACAGTACCATATCTTCTTAAATCTAGATACCAGTCATAACCTTCTATATTCATTCCTAATTTTTTTCCATTTTTATCTATAAGAACATCTAATCTTTCTTCCCTTTGGCTTCCCCCTACAAGTTCACCTATTCCTGGAACTAAAAGGTCTGTTGCTGCAACAGTTTTTCCATCATTATTATTTCTCATATAAAATGCTTTAATATCTTTTTGGATAATCAGTTAGAAATATTGGCATATTATATATTTCTTCTGCTAAATATCTTTCATGTTCTGTATCTAAATCCATACCCCATTCTACTTCTTTTTCAAATACTTTACCTGATTTTTTTGTAATTTTTTTCTATTGCCTCTGTATATGTAACTCTAGCAAAATCATTTGCTACTGCTTTTTCTAATTTTTTTCTATTAAACCTTCAGATACAAACTTGTTTTAAAAAAATTCTAATTCATCTTTAGCATTTTTCAAATATATATTTTACTATATATTTGAACATTCCTTCTGCTATATCCATTATTTCATCTAAATCTGCAAATGCAACTTCTGGTTCTATCATCAAAACTCTGCAGCATGTTTTTGTTGTATTTGAATTTTTCTGCTCTAAATGTAGGTCCAAATGTATATTTTTTTCCGGAAAGCATGTGCAAAACATTCTCCATTTAATTGTCCTGTAACAGATAAAAAAATGCATCTTTTTCCAAAAAAATCTTTTTTTCATTAATTCTGAATTAATTTCTTCTTGTTTCTTATTTTCTTTAGACAATTTTTTTCTGTTTCACTCACAATTTCTTCATTTTTTTAAGAGTTGTTATTTTTAAACATTTCTCCTGCACCTTCACCATCACTACTTGTAATTATTGGTGTATTTACATATATATAACCATTTTTTTGAAAATATTCATGTATTGCCATTGATGCAAGTGATCTTATTCTAAATACACTTCTAAATAAATTTGAACGTGGTCTTAAGTGTGATATTGTACGGAAAAAAATTCGTATGTATGTCTCTTGTTTTTGAATTGGATATTTTTTTCATCACTTAATCCTTCTACTTCTATTTTAGTAACTTTAACTTCTATATCTTGTTTTTCCTTGACTTTTTAACTAATATCCCATTAACTTTTTAAAGATGAGTATAATGTAGTTTTATCTATTTCTTTAAAAATTTTTCTATAGTATCATCTATAACAAGTTGTATACTCTTAAAATTACTTCCATCATTTAATTCTATAAACCCGGATAGATTTAGAAAAAAACGAATATTTCTTACCCATCCTCTTAAATATACTTCTTTTTCCTATATATTTATCCTTATTTTTTTAATATTTCATCAATTTCTATTCTGTTTTCTCTTTCTTCCATAAATATCTCCTAATCATATTAACTTATAATATTTTTTTAACAATTCTTCTATCTTCTCTTTTTGAATCTATTTCATTTACTCTAACTCTTACTTCTTTTGCCATTTTTAAGTCCAGATGTATACCATATTATATGTTTTCTTATATCTTTTACTGCTTTTTCTTTACCATATAATTCTTCTAAAAATATCATAATGTTTAAGTATTATTTTTTTACATCATCAATGTTTTCATCTTCTTCTATAATAGTATTTTTTTCTAAACTCTCAACAATATCTCTTATTCTATGTGGCTTTCCGAAGTGCACCTCTTGAAATCATAATCCCATCTGCTCCTGTTTCTTCAAGAACTTCAAATGCTTTCTTGGGACTTGTTATATCCCCATTTACAATTACAGGAATTGACACATTTTTCTTTCACTTTTTTTATCATATCATATTTAGCAATACCAGAATAATATTGTTTTTCTAGTTCTACCATGTATAGTAATCATTTTTTATGCCATGTTTTTTTCTGCTATTTTAGCTATTTCTAAACATGTAATATTGTCATCATCCCATCCGAGTCTCATTTTTCAAAGTTACTGGAACTTTAGAGTTCTTAACAACTGCAATTATAATTTCTTCTGCTTTTTTTATATCTTTTTAATAGGTCACTTCCTCCACCATTTTTTTAACAATCTTAGGTGCAGGACAACCCATATTAATATCTAATATATCACATTTTTTTCACTTAATATTCTAGATGCTTTTGCCATATATTCAGCATCATCCCCAAATAATTGGTATGCTACCGGATACTCATTTTCATATTTTTTTCAAGCATCTTTAATGTTTTTTTATCTTCATAAACAACAGCCCTTGCATTAACCATTTCTGTCCATACAATTCCGCGCTTTACTTATGTATTTGTCTAAAAAGCTTTATCTGATACTCCTGCCATTGGACCTATTATAATATTATTTTTCTATCTCTAAATTCCCAATCTTTAACTTCATTATCCCTCTTTTTTTAATCATTGTTGTAGTTCCTTCAAAATCTACAAATATTGCTTTTTTTCCTTCTACCACTTATAGAAAGCAATAATCCTATTGCTATAAAATTTGTTATAAGCGAAGAACCACCATAACTTACAAAAAGGAAGTGGTACACCTGTTACAGGTAATAATCCCATTGTCATCCCTATATTTTTCAACCATATGATAGAAAAAAATATTGCTGTAATTCCTATTGCAATATATGTTTCCTGAATTATCTTTAGCAGTTTTTGCAATATTTATACCTGCTAAAATTAAAAAAATATATAATACAATAACCATTCCTGAAACAACAAATCCGAAACTCTTCTGATATTAATGAATAGATAAAATCTGTTGTTTTTTTGGATGTAAATATCCGAAGTTGTGCCTGTGTCCCTTTAAACATACCCATTCCAAATATTTGTCCTGAACCTATTGCAAGTTTAGATTGTATAACATTATACCCTATACCTCTAGGGTCTAAATCTGGATTCATAAATACTTTAAATCTTTGTAATGCATGTGGTGCATATACAGGAAGTATATACATATATATTAAATATATACCAATACCTCCGAAGTATTACTCCGAAGAAATATATATCTTTTTTTCTAAGCCCTCCAACATATAATATTGCTATAACCGCAAAAAAATATGCAAGAGCTGTACCATAATCTGGCTGTCTTATTATAAGTGTTATTGGTATTGCTGCTACTATTAATGAGATTATAAAGCTTTATAAAAGCTTATTTATTTCATCTTTTTCCCTTATATTGTAATCTAACTATTGTTGCTACTATAAACATTAAAATAAATATTTTTACCAATTTCTGATGGCTGAAATGAGAATTCTCCTAAATTATACCAACTTGTTGCTCCAGATATTGGACTTGTAAAAAGTACTCCTACAAGAAGTCCTATAAATATAATATAAAAAAATGCTGAATATTTTTAATATCTTATTATAATCTACAAATGTAAAGAATAATAAAAACGGAATTGATACTATAAACCATCTTACTTGTTTTTGTAAAATCAACTAACCCTTTATTTATAGTTGCAGAATATAAAAGCAAAAAGGCCTATTGCTAGAAGCAATAGGCTACATATTAACACTCTCCACTCTAAATTTTTTAAAAAAATTGCTTATTCATTATTCACCTTGACTATTACTTTCTTCTTTTTGTTTCTTGTCTTTCTCTTTCTTTCTCTTTTTCTTCTTTTTTTCCCTTAAAAGTTTGCTTCTTCTTTCTTCTCTATTTCTTTCAATAATTTCTCTTTTTTTCTTGTTCTTCTATTTCTTTTTCAACATCACCAATTGCTTCTTCTTTTTCTGCAAGCTCTTCAACTATTTCTTCTATTTTTTTGAATATTCCCTGCTTTCATTTCATTTTTCACATTAATAATCGGTGCTTTTTATAACAAATCCTGTTTCAGATTTTTTTGTCCATCATTTTTTTATAGAGTTTGTCATTTCTATTTCAACAGTTTTTTTCATCAACAATTACATATTTTTTTGCATAACCTTAACAATATCTTGTTTCATTATTTCCATAAAAATCTGTAGATATACTTGCTCTATCTTGTACTAATAATACATTTAATCTTTCTTTAGCAAAAATTTCTTGTTGTTTCTTTTTTTCTTCCTCTTGTTTGCCTTTTTTTCCGAAGTCTTTTATCTCTTTTCCAAAAACTCTCTTAATACTTCTAGCATAATATTTTTTCCCTTTCTAAATATTATTTTTCATATCTGTTTATTATCTTTTTTTAAACCATGAAAATAATCCTTTTTTTAGCTGTAGGTATTGTTATTTCTACATTTTTCCCCTAATATTCTTCTTGATATCTCAATATATGCTCTTCCTGATGGTGATTTCTTATTAGTTACAACTGGCTCTCCTTTATTTGTATGCATAATGATATATTCATCATCTGGTACAACCCCAACAAGTTCAATTGAAAGTAAGTCAACTATATCATCAACATCCATCATTTCACCTTTTCTTACCATTTCAGGTCTTAACCTATTTATTATAAGTTCTGGATTTCTAATTCCTGATACTTCTACAAGTGCAATGATCCTATCTGCATCTCTAATTGCAGATATTTCTGCTGTTGTTACAACTATCGCCCTATTTGCTCCTGCGACTGCATTTTTAAAACCTTGTTCTATACCTGCAGGACAATCTATTAATATATAATCAAATTCTTCTCTAAGCTTATTTGTTATTTCTATCATTTGCTCTTCTGTAACTGCACTTTTATCTCTTGTTTGTGCTGCAGGAAGTAAATATAGGTCTGTAAATCTCTTATCTTTTATAAGTGCTTGTCTAAGTTTACATTTTTCCTTCTGCTACATCAACTGAGATCATATACTATTCTATTTTTCTAATCCCATAACTACATCTAAGTTTCTAAGACCAATGTCTGTATCTACAAGTACAACCTTTTTTTCTGCTAATGCTAATGCTGCACCTAAATTTGCAGTAGTAGTTGTTTTACCAACTCCTCCTTTACCTGATGTAATTACTATTACTTCTCCCATTTTCTCCTCCATGGTTTAATTAATTTCTATATTATTATACCACATTTCTTAATATTGTAAAATACCCCTATAAAACATAAAAAACCCAGAGTATAATAAGGCTCTATACTTTTTAATGGGGGTATAGAATGATAAAAAAATAGAAAAAAAGCATAAAAAGAGCATAAGTTAAAAAAATGTAGTATCCTATTAATAACCACACAGAAAGGATACGGTTTAACTTATGCAAGATAATAATATAATGATTAGTTACAAAATACAAGATGTTAGGATAATAAAAACAAAAAAATAATTGATGGAGAATATCATATTTATGGTATTAGGAATAATAAGAAACCTGGAAAAGACTATAGATTAAAGGATTATAGGACTGTTAAGATATTAATTGATGTATATAATAATATGCCTGTATTTTTTTAAACCTTAAAAAAACAAAGATATGTTTGTAAGTCTACAGGTAAAACAATTACAAGTAGTATTGGTATTGTTCAAAAAGATGTAGAATCTCTAATAGAATAAAGAAAAGAATAGAAACAACATTTAAGGATATGAAGACTTTTTAAGCAAAATGCTAAAGAGAATAATGTGAGTATAAGTACTGTAATAAGAACGCTTGAAAGTATAGAAATTAAGAAAGAAAAGTATGATACCTCTGTAATATTCATTGATGAATTTAAAGGTAATCTTGGTAATGAAAAAAATACCAATTAGCTGTATATGATAAGCATCATAAGTTAATTAATATCTATGAAAATAGATATCAATCTACTTTAAAGAATATATTACTAGAATTTAAACCTTCTATTGTTGTTACAGATATGTTTAAACCTTTTAGAAATGTAATTACTAAAACTTTACCTATGTCTCATATAGTTGCAGATAAGTATCATGTAATAAGACAAGGTATATGGACAATAAGAGATATTAGAATAAATATATTTAATACTGATTCTAGTAAAAAAATAGGGAGTTTAAGAGATATTGGAAAGTTATACAAAAGAATCCTAAGAATTTAAGCAAGCAAGAACAATGTATAATAGATAGACTAAAAGGTCAAAACAATATATTTGCTGTATCATATGACTTAATTAAAAGATTTTTATTCATTATTTGAATTAACTGAAATAACAAGCTTTTAAAGAAGGTTTAGAACAATTAATAACAGACTTAAAAAGAAACTAATCTAGCTAAATGTGACAAATTATCTAGTACTTTAAATTCTTGGTTTAAAGAAATAGTAAATATAATAGAATATGGATATAATAATGGATTTGTAGAAGGATATAACAACAAAATTAAAGTAATAAAAAGAATTGGTTACGGTTATAGGAACTATGAAAGATTTAATAAGCTCATGAAAATAAGGCTACAAGCCCTAGTTAGGGGATTTTTATACCCCCATTCTTGACATTGAGCCTATAATAAATACTCTAGGCCTAAATTAAAGTTTTTCATATCGACTATTATTGAATCTAATTAGATTCAACTTTCTTAACAAATCATAAGGATTATCAAAGAGATGGTCTCTCATTTCTCTTGACACCCTATTCTTTTTCAACTAATTTTTTTAACTAGTTTCTTATGGTCTTTAATTGCTTCTTCCCCTGAACTTAGATTTATAACTTTTTATATCCATTTGTATATATTCTCCAATTTTAATAAAAAGAAAATAATAGATATTATTACTGGTTTCTATATTCCACCTCCTAAATATTTAAGTTTAAATATTTATTATCTTCTTTCAAATGCATTATATCATAGTTTTTTTAAAAATTTACAAAATAAAAAAAGACCTAAGGATTTTCCTTAGGCCCCTGACCAATATATTTCTTCAACACTTCAAACTCTGCTCCTATTCTGAACAGCTATATTTTTATACCAAATTGTTTTTTTCATTGATATTTAGGTCTTCACAGAGCTTTTTTTCGGATTATCACAATAATATATTTTTATCCGTATTTCTTATAACTTTTTTTAGCAATCAATTTTTCCTACAAATTCTTTTTATCTCGAACTCTCTTACTTCCCCGTTATCATTTTTTTCTGATTTTTCATTTTTTTCTCACCCTTATTTTTTTCAAATTTATTGAATCAGATTTTTAAAATATATTGTTATTGTTGCACCTCCTTTAAGTTTTATTCAAAACTTAAAATCATCTTCAATATAATTATATTATAATCCATACCTTTATTTTTTTGTCAACATAATATAGCTGCATTTTTTTCTATTAATTATTCTGTTCTATTAAACTTATTATTTTTTTCTAATATTTCTTCTTTTCTTTTTTTCATTACCATTTATATGATGATATCCAATAACTGCTTCAAGTGCCGTTGATTTTTGCATATTCAGCTACACTTGTTCCTTTAGGTACATGAAAATTTTTTTAGTATTTCTTGCTCTTCTTGCTATAATTTTTTTCTTCTTCTGTTAAAGTTTCTTCTAATCTCTCTAATATTCTTGCTTGTTTTTTTGCATTTACAAGTTTTTATACTTCTTAAATGTAATGTATGTGGTTTTGCATATGATTTTTTTCTATTAGCCTTTCTCTTACTCTTAATTCATATACTGCATCCCCTATATATGCCCACACTAAAGGTGAATACATATCTGCTTTTAGTTAAATTATTTTTTTCTATCTTCTTCTATCTCTTCTATAATACTTTTCCTACTCTTTCTAATGTAATATTTCCTATCCTATTTTTTTCTTAAATCTTGTATAATTGTTTTTAGATACTTTCTCTAAATCGACTTCATTTCCTCTTTTTACTATATTTTTTTACTTTCTCCTATAGCTATCATAAGATTATATGGAACATTTGGATTATTTTTTTATTCTTTCATACTCTTCGTTTGATATATTATATCTATTCATTATTAGTTTTAGATATTCTTCATGTTCTATAATATCTTTTTAAAAAAATTCATATGCAACATCTATCATATCAAATATATCATCTTTTATACTACCGAACTGCCGCTAAATTATTACCTATTTTTTTGTATCTTCAAATTTAGGCCATAACATCCTGGGCTGTCTATTATAGAAATCTTATCATTTACTCTTACCCATTTAAGCTTTTTTTAGTTACTCCTGCCTTATTTTTTTAGCTTCTAAACTATTTTTTTCCTAAAAGTTTGTTAATAATTGTACTTTTTCCCAACATTTGGTATTCCCATTATTATTGTTTTTTGTTGTATTAACACCTTTTTGTAAGCTTTCTAAATATCTCTTTAATTCATCAATACCTTTACCAGTATCTCCTATAGTTTCTATAACCTTATAGTCCATTTGTTCGAAATATTCTTTCCATTTTTTTAGTTTCTTTACTATCAGCTAAGTCTATCTTGTTTAATAATACAACCCTTTTTTTATACTTGTCTTATTTTTTTATCATTTCATTTAAATCTGGATTTCTTGATGCAATTGGTATTCTTGCATCTAGCACTCTACTACTACATTAATACTTCCGAAGTATTTCTTTTTATTTCTCTTTTTGTCTTAAACATATGACCTGGATACCAGTTAATATTGCTTCTTGAAATTTTTTTCACTGTTAGTTTTCATCATTCACCTTTTTTTATTATATGCTTTTCAATTTTACCATTCAAAAATCTGGATATTCCCCGTATACAACATCACCTTCTTCTATGTTATTTTTCTTTTTGCATATTGTTGAATTTCTTTTTCTCATTTTAACATACTCGTCATAGTGTATATAATCGCAAATTTCTTGAATGCTATGCATAATCTCCTTTTGTCTTTGTTTTTTTGTCATATTTATATATTCTATAGCCGTTAGTGTAAACCATTGTTTTAATCCATATTTTTCTCTAAAATCATTCCTTCTGATATTAATTTTTCTTGCTTTTTTTAGTTGTATTTCGGTTAACATACCTTTTTAACGCTTCTATTACCTTACTATAGAATGTCATAACTATATTATAATATACATCATATTGTTCTATTTTTTTAAAATTATTACATACTATATTTCTAAATAATAATATATCCAAAATTAATTCAGGTATTACATAGTTAAAATCATATAATATATCTTTCTTTACAGATTTAGCAATACTAAAAATATTCTCTTGTATCCTCATCTAATTCATTATCAACCGCAGTAATATTTCTTGCCCCTTGATATGCATGTCTTAGTTCATATAGAAATCCCAGAATATGAAGTTTCATTTCATCTTCTGCTTTATCTTCACTCCTTTCAAATCCCACAAAATGACTAATAGCATCATATAATTCATAAAAAAATCATCAAAAGTTCCTTGAATATTAAATCCTGTATAGTTTTTCAGTTAATGTTATTCTTATCATATCTCCACCTCTCTATAAATAATATATTTATATTATACCACATTTCTTTATTTAAGCATATCTTAGTAATTCTAATTATATTCTTAAACAAAAGATGAGAAAACAACACTTTTCCCATCTTCATTATTATTATCTAATCTTATATTGATTTCTATCTGCTCTTTTCGTCAATTTCTCTCTCATATTTATCTGTAGCATAAAACCAATCTGTTTTATTGTCTTTTGTACTACCTTTTTCTATTCTTATTAAACATTACATCTAGGAAATTTAACAATGCTATAATTATACCTAAAAATCATTGCCATTGCATTTTACCATTTGTTCTTTTTCAGAGATGTTTCCATTCATAAGGGATATTCCATATGTGAAAAAAATGCGAAATATGTTCCTAAGTATATACTTGCAAACACTAAATTTCTTCTAAATATCATAAATATTGATATTAATGTTATAAATATTACTACTATTTCTATTTCTACACTTGGAGATGTAAAAGGTATTGTTGCACCACTTGATAACATAAGTGCTACATATACTCTAAACATCCAAAACATTATTGCAAACATATTTAACATGTAACTTACTAATTCCATCATACCTCTTTTTCTTTTTGTTTAAATTAATTTGTTTTTTTACTGTATTTACTGTTTTTCTTTTCTTTTTGAGACTTCTTCTAATTGATCTACAAGTTTTTATAAGTTTTTTTGTATATCTTTACCTGTATATTCAAAATCACCTTGTTTAACAACATCTTTTAAAGTCTTATTTTGTTTTTATTATTGCATCTTTAAGTTCATCTTCATTTGCTAAATCTCTTACATCAATATCTATTGCATTTTCTGTAAGCATTCTTTGCATAGCTTCTTTTAAATTATTTCCTATACCAACTTTTTCCTTTGTTTGCTACAATTACTTTTTTTAAGAACCGGTACAGAATCTTCATTTAAAAAAATACTTGATATATTGTTTTTAATATATAGTGTTGTATTTTTCATATGGAAGTAATATTCTAACTGTCTTTAATTCTGTTCCTAAAGTTGTAAGTTCTCTTAATTCTTTTTGAACTTTTTCATCTTTTTTTCTATTTGAGTATCTATAAAACTTAGGCTTAATTCTGATTTTTTTCATTATATCTATACATTGTCAGCTTATTTACACCATTTTCTGATTGTCCTACTAAATATGAAACAATATTCTTTCTCTTTTCTGGTGTATATGTTGTTATAATTGCTGGTTTTAAGTCAGTACCTTCTTTTAATATTGTATACATTGATGTAGAACTTTTTGTCCTGAACCTGAAACTTCTGTAACTTCCCATCTATCATCTGCTCTATATATGTTATCCACATCTGTATTGTGATATGTTGATAACACTTTTGCTTGTATGTCAAATAAGTATTGTGGGTATCTCATTTGTTTCTTTATATTTTTCTGGTAATTCATTATAATTTTTTTAATAATGTTGGATATGTTTTTCATTATTGTTGATATAAAAAGGATCTGTTGTATCTGTTACATAAAAATCAATATTTCCATTATATGCATCTACTATAACTTTTACTGAATTTCTAATAAAGTTAATTCTTTCTTTTTCCACCTTGTTCTGCTTCAATAGGAACTTTTTGTGAATATGGATATCTTCCTGTTATTGTATATCCATCTATAACCCAAGCAAGTCCTCCATCTTCTTTAACTACTAAATATGGATCTTTATCATATCTAATATTTGGTAAAAATCTTCTTTGCTCTTTTCAGTTATTTGTCTATTTAATAAGATTCTTGTATCATCTGTAATCTTATTATTAAACACTAAATCTGTTGTACCTTTAGTTAATGTTATTATAAGTCTTTCTAAAAAGTTTAATTTTATTCCACCATTTCCTGAATATATATTTTTCCTTATTTGTAAGGGTTGATGTTGGATAATCATATTCTTTCATATCTTTTACCACCAACTACTCCATATGTATTTGTATTATTTCCATAATATAATCTAGGTTCTTTAATCTTAATACCATTTAATTCTTGGCCTTCAAATTTTTTTCTGAAGTATTTAAAAGATATCCATTTTCATTTACCTTACTTGATGATGTAAGTATACCAAAATTACCATGTGTATATTTATATATCTTATTTGTAAGAGTTTTTATCTTTATCATCCATTTCTCTTGTAGTTAGATATTCATATTCATTACCATTTTTTTAACTAAATTAGGTGTACCATATTTATATAATGTTTTCTTTTCCTTATTATCTGTATTATTTTTCAAGTGTTTCTGTAACAACATCTGGTGTAATTATTGGTAATTTTTTTCAATAGACTCTGAATCTTTTTTTACTTTTTCAGATGTTATTTCTGTGCCTTTTTGCTATTTCTTTATTCTCAATATTAACATTATATGCTTCTTCTGTTGCTCTTATATTTTGTAATATATATTCTTTTTTCTCTATCAATATCATTTCCTCTTAAGAAAATAAAGTCTATAACAAAGTTTGCTAAAAAAATATTACTATTAATGTTGCAGGTACAAATAATATAGAAAAATAATATCTTTTTAGATTCTTCTTTCCTTATACCTTTTTATAAAATAGTATACTGCAATTATTATTGCAACACTTATTATTCTATATATCCATAATTTTTATATTTACATCTAAAAAAATCCTGCTCCTGTTAAATACGATCCTTTAATAGATTCTTTTTGAAGCATATCTCCTATTAATATATCTTGATGTGATAAAAAAATTATACATAATTACAACAACTGTTCCTACTATTATTACATTTTATAAGTTGTTTAACCATTTTTAAGGCTTTTTAAACCCTTTAAATTCTATTCCTTCTAAATTTGTATTAATAACTAATATATAATATCCGAACTATATATAATGCAAGTATTGCTAGAAATATTAATATCATTTTTTTAATATAGTTTGTATAACTGGTATCGCCATTATAAAATAGCTATAATCCATATGAAATATTGGATCTTTTTCCAAAAAAATCCCATATTAATAACTCCTAATACTTTTTCCTGCCAAAAAGTATTGTACAACAAGTGCTGATATTATTGCTATAATTATTGCCAAACTATTGTTATGTAGTCTAGGAAGTTCTTTTCCTTCTGCTATAAAATGTTCTTTAAGTCCTCTTTTTTATCCCTATATTTGTAATTATTATAGCTACATATACAAATATTGCTGATACACAAAATATTCCTACCCTTTCAAAGAAATTAGTATGAAAAACTTTCAAATACTCTTCTCCTATTTCTTTAAATTGTATCGTTTTCAGATATGTAATATACACTTGTAACAACTAAAAGTATTGCTATTATAAATATTGTTAAAAGTGTAGATAATATTTTTCTTTTTGTTCATATGTCCTCCCACATAATCTATTCAAAGATAGCATCTACAAATTCTTTTTGCATTAAATTTTTTTGAAGATCTGTTATCTTTTTCCCTGTTCCTATATACATTATAGGAAGTTTTTGTTCTATTTACTATTCCTATTATTACTCCACCTTTTGATGTTCCATCAAGTTTTGTAAGCACATATCCATCAATATCTGTAACTTCTGCAAATGCTTTTTGCTTGTTCTATTGCATTTTGTCCTGTTGTTCCATCAAGTACAAGTAATGTTTCTTTTGTATAATTATCTTTTTAACAGTTTATCTACCGACTTGTTTATTTTTCTTCAACTCTTCCATCAAGTTTTTTTCTTATTGTGAAGTCTACCAGCCGTATCTATTATTATTATATCATAATTTCTTTCATTTGCATATTCTAGGCTTGAATAGACTACTGCTGAAGGATCTGCATTTTTCTCTTATTTCTGTTATATCTACTCCTGATCTTTCAGCCCACATTTTTTTATTTGTTCTCCTGCTGCTGCTCTAAATGTATCTGCTGGTACTAGTAAAACTTTTTTTCCTTCATCCATATAGCCTTTTGCCATTTTTTTCCAATTGTTGTTGTTTTTACCTGCTCCATTTACTCCAATTATCAATATACATTTTTTTGACATTTTCTTCTTTCTTTTTCAATATCAATCATATCTACAATTATTTCTTTTAAGTTCTTCTTTTTACTTTTTCAGGATCTTCTATACCTTTTTTTCTTAATATTTTCTCTTAAACTTGATATTATACTACTTACTGTATCCATACCAAGATCTGCCATTATTAATACTTCTTCTAAATTTTCTAAAAAGTTCTTCATCTACTTTTTTTAAATCCAGAAAAAAACTTCATTTATCTTATTTCCTATATTATCCCTTGTTTTTTTATTAATTTTTTTCTTTTTATCTTATCAAAAAAATCCCATCTATTCTCCATTTCTATTAAATAAATTTATTAAAATTTATTTATATTTTTAACATATTTTTAACCTAAAAAAATCTCTATAATAACAAAATATATTTTAGCATAAGAAAAAGACTATATAACTAACTGTCATATAGTCTTTTTCCCTTATGCATCTGTGAAAATACTCTATTTTCATAGATGCCAAATTATACAACATTTCAAATAAAACTGAACTTTCATTTTAGATCTATTGTTTTTTCTCCCTTTAAATCCTTTTTATCTTCATACTGATTTTTCTGAACTCCCATTTCGAACTCAGTATTAATCTTATCTAGATTTAAAACTCTTAATTCATTAGTATCAATGTTTCTAACTACTAATGAATTAATAATAATATTTTGAAAAATTCTTCAAGATATCCTCTATGATCTCTTCAACATCATTAATATTATTAAGAGTCACTAACTTTGCATTAATAAAAAAATACCTTCTAGTTTGTAGTGTTTCCGATTGATCTTAAAAAAATATCATAATTTTCTTCATCTGGTTCATACTTATAATCAATTAATTTTAAATCTCCTACATAATTAATTGCATAAAGGCTTGAAACTTCTAATAATTTAGGAAATTTCAAAAATATGTAGATTCTTTTCACATTGAAATTTACATGTTAATAGATCATCAACACGTTCAATTCTTCTTAAATTCTTTTTCCTCTCCATTTCTGCATTTTATTGAAGCTACTTTATCATAGCCTTCTATTATTTTTTTAATAACCTCTCTGTATTACTTTTTTTCTGTGATAGTAACTTTTTTTCCCTGTATTATTTACAAGTACTATGCCCTTAGGCATAAAAAGATTATTATTTTTTTGTTTATATTATTATTTCTCATGATAACCACCTTCCTTATGCTAAACTTTTTAGCAACAGTATTATATTTATAACTTATAATTAAATATTACCACCTTTTTCTTGTTTTTTTACAAATGTTTTTCTTTACTTTTTGTTTATTGTTTCTTAATAACCTCTGTCATATTATTTACAAGTATAATTGCTTCATCTTCTTTTTATACTTAATTTTTCCATATATACCAACAACATTGTTTTTCTTTTTATAATATCCTTATATCTATCATATACACTTTCAAATATCATAAGATTCATTATTCCATATATATCTTCAAGTTCAACAAAACAAATCATATTTCCTTTTTCTACTTATTTTTTTCTTTACACTGTTTATAATCCCTACTGTTTTTTTATAATATCTTCATCTTTAAATTTTGTTGTCTTTTTCTTCTTCATCACTATATTCTATTTCCTCTTCCATATTCTCATCCACTATATTTTTCTGTATTTCCTGTAAGATTCGCAAAAATCTATTGAATTAAATGTAACAACATTTTTAAGCTTATCATATATTTTTAGTAATTGGATGTCCTGATATATATATTCCTATCATTTCTTTCTCATCAAGTAATTTTTTTCTTTTTCTGACATATCTTTGACATCTATGTATAGGTGATCTACTTCGTCTTTTTTTATCATCATCTCCTTCAAACATTTCAAACATACTTGTTTGGTCTTTCATAACACTTGTATTTGATTTTGTAAAATATTCTATAATATCTTCATATGATTCTAGTAATTTTTTTCTATTATTTTTCAAGTTCATCAAATGCTCCTGCTCTTATCAAAGATTCTATTGATTTCTTGTTTACTCCAAGTTTTGATACACGTTTTTATAAAAATCGGTAAAGTTAATATATTCACCATTTTGTATTCTTTCATTTACAACTATCCTTGCTGAAGCTCCAACATTTTTTTACACTTCCGAAGTCCAAAACGAATAATTTTTCTTTCCTTTTTTTCTACAGAGAATTTTATAAAACTTTTTGTTAATGCTTGGTTTTAATACCTCAACACCTTGCTTTTTAGCATCTTCTATATATATAGGAACTTTATCTAAATTTCCTAAATAACTATTCATTGTTGCAGCTAAAAACTCTTCTAAATAATATGTTTTTAGGTACGCTGTTTTGTATGATAGAACTGCATATGCCGCTGCATGTGACTTATTAAATGCATATTTAGCAAATTCTGCCATTTCATCAAATATTGTATTTGCAGATTTTGCATCTATACCATTTCTAACACAGCCAGGAACTTTAACCTCTCCATCTTCAACAAGTCCATTTATAAATATTTCTCTTTCTTTTTCCATTACATCAAGCTTTTTCTTACCCATCGCTCTTCTAACTAAGTCTGCTCTTCCGAAGAGAATATCCTGCTAGTTTTCTAACAATCTCCATAACCTGTTCTTGATATACCATACAACCATATGTAACACTTAATATACTTTCTAATGATTTATGTGTATATACATTATGTCCTGGGTTTCTTTTTTCCTTTAATGTATCTAGGTATTTGGTCCATTGGTCCTGGACGATATAATGAAACACCTGCTATTATATCTTCTAAATTATCAGGCCTTAATTCTTTCATAAACTTAATCATACCTGCAGACTCAAACTGGAATATTCCCATTGTATTACCACTTTGCCAAAGTTCATAAACCTTTTTTTATCGTTAAAATCCTTGTCATATGTTATATCAATACCTCTTGTTTTTTTAACAATATCTTCACACTCCCTTATAACAGTAAGGGTTCTAAGCCCTAAGAAATCCATCTTAAGAAGTCCTAATTCTTCTAATGTTGTCATTGTATATTGTGTAACAACATTGTTATCATTTAAATATAGTGGTACATATGTATTTACTGGGTCTTTTGTTATAACTACACCGGCATGCATGTGTTGATGCATTTCTTGGCATTCCTTCTAGTTTTTTTAGCATTATCTATTAAATTCTTTACTTCTTCATCATTATCATATTCTTCTTTTTAATTCTTTACTTTTCTTCCAATGCTGTTTCTATTGTTATCTTATTCTTCATTGGTATCATCTTAGCTATTTTATCTACCTTTACATATGGCATATTAAGGACTCTTCCTACGTCTCTTATAACCATTCTCGCAGACATTGTACCAAATGTTATAATCTGTGCTACATGATCTTTTCCATATTTTCTTTCAACATATCTTATAACTTCTTCTCTTCTTTCATTACAAAAGTCGATATCAAAAGTCAGGCATGCTTATTCTGTCTGGATTTAAAAAAATCTTTCAAAAAAAGTAGTCCATATTTTATAGGATCAATATCTGTTATATCTAGTGCATATGCAACAATTGAGCCTGCTCCAGAACCTCTTCCGTGGTCCTACTGGTATTTTTTGTGATTTTGCATATGTTATAAAATCCCAGACTATAAGGAAATAATCTGTATATCCCATCTTAATAATTACATCTAACTCATATTTTATCCTATCAACTATTTCCTTATTTTTCTACATAGTTTTCACCATATTTTTTTAACAATGCCTTCATATGTTTTTTTGTTTTAAATATTCTTCATGTTTTTTTCACCATTTGGTGTATCAAAATTAGGTAGCTTTGTATTTCCAAATTCAAATTCAAAATTACATTTTTTTCTGCTATTTTAACTGTATTTTTCTAATGCTTCTGGGAAATTTGCAAAATTCCTTTTTTTATCTCTTCTGGTGACTTAATATATAATGTATCAACATCTATTTTCATTCTATCTTCATCATCTATCTTTTTACCAGTTTGTATACAAATTAATATATCTTGTGCTTCTACATCCTCTCTACATGTGTAGTGAACATCATTTGTTACAACAAGTGGTATATTAAGTTCTTTTGAAAGTTTAACAATCTTTTTGATTTACTATTTTTTTGTTCTTCAATACCATTTGCCTGTATTTCTAAATAATAATCGTCTCCAAAAAAACATCTCTATACCATTTAGCAACTTCTTTTTCCTTTTTCATAATCTTCAATTATATTTCTTGCAAGCTCACCTGCTAAACATCCAGATAAACATATTAATCCTTCTGAATGTTCTTTTTAATATTTCTCTATCTATTCTCGGCTTATAATACATTCCTTCTGTATTTGCTATAGACACCAATTTTATAAGATTCTTGTATCCAATTTCATTTTTTTAGCTAATAGTCCTAAATGATATCTTGTATCATCAATCCCTGGTTCCTTATCTTGCATTCTTCTTTTTCGCCATATATATTTCAACACCTATTATAGGTTTTACACCTTCTTTTTTTACACGCCTTGTAAAAATCTACAGCTCCAAACATATTACCATGGTCTGTTAATGCAACTGCATCCATTCCTAAATTTTTTTAACTATTTTTTTGGTATTTCTTTAATCCTGTTTACACCATCTAACAAACTATATTCACTATGTAAGTGTAAATGTACAAATTCCCCCATATCATCCTCTAATATTCCACATTGTATAACATAAGTCCATTTCCGTGGAACAGTCTTTCCGTGCTTTTTGTTCTGTCTTTTTGCTTCTAACACTTCTTTCATTTCGTCTGGTCTTCTTTTTTTCCGAAGTCCTATTTCTAAAAAGTGTTCCAACTATTATTCTTACCATATTATACAAAAATCCATTTCCTGTAATTTGTATAATAATCCTATTTTTCCTTTTTTTCTTCTGTATTATTACTATATATATCAATATTTTTTTCTTTCTATTGATATATCATATATTGTTCTTACAGTTGTTTTCTTATTTTTCTCCTGAAGATTTAAATGACTTAAAAATCATGTTCCCCAATTAGGTATTTAGCTGCTTTCTTCATTCTTTCAACATCAAGTTCTTTTTCCCACAAAAATATTCCCTATTTTTTTAGTAAGTGCTGAAACATATTCATTATCATTTAATGTATATACATATGTTTTTTTCTTTGCATTAAATCTACTGTTAAAAATCTATATCTACTTCTTCAATCCCTTTTATACAAACATTTTTAGTCCTTGAATTAAAGCCAAGCATTATACTTCTTAATGGTATCTTATCATTTTCCGTCTTAAAATTTGCAACTTGGTTTAATGCACTTACATTTGCATCTGTTCTTCCGAGACCCGAACAACCTCTATCTCTTCTGAAAGTATTGATGACAGCACTTTTTCTACTTCACCTTGAACAGTCTTAACTGTTTTTACCAGTTTGCTTTTTGCCATCCTTTAAATAATAGTCCATCATATTCTAATATTATTTTTAATATTTCTCATATATTAAACCTTTAATCTTTCTTCTCCCATGTATACCTTGTCAATTATTGCACCACCGCAGACAAACTTCTCCATCATAAAATACTACAGATTGTCCTGGAGTTACTGCTCTTACTTTTTCTGCATATATAACCTCTACAGTATTATTTTTCTCCAACAATTACTTTAACTTTTTGTATCTGGTTGCCTATATCTAAATTTTTGCAGTACATTCAAATTCTTTTTCCTAAATCATGTTTTTGTAGTATATGAAAAGTCTGTTGCTGTTAATCTATCTGAATATAGTTTTTTTCATTATGGTATCCTTGACATACATATAGTATATTCTTTTTCTAAATCTTTACCACATACAAACCATGCATCAAATTCTGCATCTTTACTTCCACCAATTCCGAAGTCCATGTCTTTGACCTATTGTATAATACATAAGTCCATCATGCATTCCTCTTACATTTCCATCTAAGTCAATCATTTTTTTCCTTTTTTTAGCTGGTAAATATCTTGTTAAAAAAATTCTTTAAAAATTCTTTTTCACCTATAAAACAGATACCTGTTGAATCTTTTTTTCCTTGCTGTTGAAAGTCCTGCTTCTTCAGCTATTTTTTTCTAACTTCTGGCTTTTTCCATTTCTCCTACTGGAAATAATATATTTTCTATCTGTTCCTGTTTTTAATTGACTTAAAAAAATATGTTTGATCCTTATTTTTTTATCAAGTCCTCTTAAAAGAAATGTTTCTCCATTTTCCTTTTTTTATTCTTGCATAATGTCCTGTAGCTACAAAAATCTGCTCCAAGTTCTTTTTGCATAATCTAAAAAAACACCTTGAATTTTTATCTCCTTATTACACATTACATCTGGATTTGGTGTTCTCCCTTCCTATATTCTGATAAGAAATATTCAAAAACCTTATCCCAATATTCTTTTTTTCAAAGTTAACTGAATAATATGGTATTTCTAATTTTTTTCACATACTTCTACAACATCTTTGTAGTCTTTTTTTCTGCTTCACAGACACCATTTTTCATCTTTTTTTCTTCCCAGTTTTTTTCATAAAAAAACACCAATTACATTATATCCTTGTTTTTTTAAGTAAGTATGCTGATACTGATGAATCAACACCTCCACTCATTCCTACTACTACTGTCTTTTTCCATATTTACTCCATATACAATTATTATTTTTACTACTACTTATTCTTTCTTTTTTTCCTCTATTTTTTTCCAAGCTTTCTAAAATTCTGTCTATATCTTCAAAAAGTATTATATCCACCTATTCCAATCCTAATACTATGTTTTGCTCTTTCTTCATCATATTTTTTTCTATTACCTTACTATGTAATATATTCCCTGAAGAACAAGCACTTCCTCCTGATATATATATACCATTTGCATCTAATATAGTTATTGCACTTTGTATATCAATATTTTTTTAAATATATGTTTGTAATTTCATCTAGATATTCATCTTCTTTTAGACTATCATTACAATTAATTTCATATTCTAGATTCGATTTCTTTAACTTAATCTCTAAATATTTTTCTTAATTCTTTAACTTTTTGAATGTATATCATTTTCTATAATATCTTCTAATATTCTTCCTGCTACTATTATTGCCAAAGCATCTACAGTACCAGACTTCATACCACTTTCTTGATTACCACCTAAAAAGTATTGGAATCATTTTCTTATCTCTTGCATATATTATTCCAGAACTATTAAGTCCACCTATCTTATGAAACGATACTGTTATATAGTCTAGTTTCATTTCTTCTACATCTATTTTTCTTCTTACCAAATACCTGAACACAGTCACTATGAAATAATATCTTATCTTCCGAATCCTTTAATTCCAAATTATTATAATCTGATATTATCTGTCCTATTTTTTTCTAATATTATTCATAACTCCTGTTTCATTATTTGCTGCCATTATGCTTACAAGTACTGTTTTTTTGAAGATAACTTTTTTTCTTTAAGTCTTCTATATCTACTCTTCCATATTTATCAGTATCAACATATATAATATTAAATCCTGATTTTTTTAATCTTTCTAGACTTGAAAGTACTGATTCATGTTCCATATTACTTGTTAATATATCAAAACTTTCTCCATTTGCTATTCTAGAAGAATACTTATTAAATATATAGTTAAATACCATATTATTTCCTTCTGTTCCACCAGATACAAAAAAATATATCTTCATAATTACAATTAATATATTCTGCTATTTGTTTTCTTACCTTTTCTATTTTTTTCCCTTAATAGTTTTTCCCCATTGTATGGTTACTATGTGGATTAGCATCTATTTCTTCTAACTCTCCTATAACCTCTTTTATTATCTTCCAATTCTTTAAATATGTTGATGCACTATCTAAATATACCTTCTTCAAAACATTTCCTTCCTTATCTTTTTAGCATAATTTCACTTATATATTTTATCATATCTAGATATATAAAAAAAGAGACACTATTTTTTTGAAGTATCTCTCTCATATAGGTTAGGTGGGACTGCCACCCCCACATCTTCTTGTCACCTTCCCATTTTGGGCTTGGCGCGTTGGGACAGCGTAACTTAATACTTCTCAACTTCTAACCTATACTGATATACTATCATTTACTTTCATCTTATTCAATATTTCTAACATATTTTATTAATCTCTTAAAGAATTGTGCAAAAAAATAAGAGAAAAAAATATACAACTAATTTGTTGATATTCAACACTTTCAGCAGGTTTTTTTACCTTTCCAACTGTCAAACTCGGGAATATTTCAATAATGCTTGTTTTAATACCACTCGTAGTATAGTATAAGTGTAGTTAGGAAGTGTTTACAGAAAGGCGCTAACTATGAGAGGCAAACTAGTAACTAAATTATCATTTAAGATTCTATATTTAGAAAAAAACGAAATTCTATAAATAAAAAAATTAGAGCATATAAAAAAATACTCTAAAAGAAATAAAGCAGAAAGGAGAAAATAACTAAAAAGTAACTTTCTCCCTTACTACAATTTTATTATAAAAAAAGGAGAATTGTAAAGATAAGGGTTACTGGTTAATTTGAATTTAAAGTGCAACACTATTCTATAATAAAATATCAAAGCCATTACTTTTTATTCTTTTTTTATCATTTTATACCCCCTCTAAAGTATAGAGCCTTAAAAATTTTTTTAATTATCTGTTATTTCTAAAAAAACTAACTAAGTATATATTTTATCTAATTCTATCTTCTGTTTCTGTTTTTATCAATCGGTTCAACATTTGTTGTTTCAATTTGTTTTTTTATAACCATTTTTCAATATATTCCACATATTCCTCTGGATCCATATCTAATGTTTTTATATTTTTCTTAAAAAGTGCTAAAAAAATCTAGAATCATTTACCATTTTTAGGATCAATAAATTCTATAAATTCGTCTGAGATCAGCCAAATTATTTGTTGCAAAAAGGTATCTGCTCATCAGCTTCTTTTAACTGTTTTTATCTCGAGCACCATTATTTAAAAGCATTTCGTACCAATTTATTCATTTGTATATTTGGAATATTGGGACTTTGTACTTTTTACATTTAATTCGCTTGATAATCTATTAAAAAAATTTATTTGGCTATCATCAAGCTCAACTGATTTTTCTCGAAAAAAATTTCTGCTATTTGAGATTGATATTCATCTAATAATGTTGGATGTAAGCTAAATAATTCTTTTTACTTTAAAGTATTGAATTTGTTTTTTTGTGAAAGTAAACTCTCTAAATATAACATTGGATCACTTTGAATAATTGCTCCATATAGTCTTTCTATTTTTTTCTTTTTTTCAGTTATTGGTTCAATACTATAGCTTGGGCTTTCTAGTTTTTTTGACTGCTTATTTGATGCTCTCTGCAATAATACTTGTTTATCTCGCATAATTTCAGAGTATGTTTTAAAAATTCCCATCTTTCCAGATTAACTTTAACATAGGATATTGTTCAACCAATTGTGGAGAAATTGTATTTTTTTAAATTTTTTTATCCATCATTATTGTTCTATCTACTTTTTTTGACCATCTTCAAGTACATACTCTCCTGATATTAATCCATATTCCGATAATTCGTCAAATGGATTATCTGTTATTTTTTCCTCAAATGCCAAATCAGTATTTTTTTAAATCTCCTTGATGTTCACTAAAATATTGAGATACTAAGTGTTTGCTTATTCCTCTTGCATATAGATTTGCGTCTATTTCCATTAATGAATTTATATGATTTCTTTCATAATTTACATTATGCATAACAAGGTAATCTTTTTAAAATAATAATACTATTAGGGTCAAAATTAAGCATATCATCTGCTTTCTCAATACTAAATGATTTGAATTGCACAGCATGTCTATTTTCATGTAAACAAAGTTCCATTACATTTGTAAAGTTATTACTTTTTTTCTCATTATGATATTTAATTGATATGAAATTTTTTTATCTACTGGATTATAGTAAGCAGGTATCAAAAAAATTGGGTGTTTTTAACATTCCCTCCAATTTCAGCAGGTGTATTCATTTTTATTAATCAGATTAGCATATCGATGATAAAATAAAATCATAAATATTTGTTCAGATTGGTATTGTTCATTATATACATTTTTTTATCTGCATCCCATTTTGTGTTTTTTTACCTCTACTTGTTTAACATTTTGCTTTTTGACTTTCAGAATAATGTTTAGAAATTTTTTTGCAATTGTCATAAAATGTGCAAAATTATCATTATTCATTGATTCACTTGCTAATCTTTGATATTCTTCCTTTATATTCATTTTTTTATTCCTCCTTTTTTTCTAAATAGATTTTTTTATATATGCAATAAGTTTCTTAAAAAAATTGTTTTCTTTAACTTCAATTGGTAAATTATTATTTTTCTACTACATTGAAGCTATTGCTTTTTTTCTAGCTTTTAAATATATCATTAAGATTATATTTATTTTTTTATTTCTTCTTGATATTTATATTCATTTTTGTTTTAGTATAACATTTAATTTTTTTCTTTTGAGTTTCTGTGGCAAAATAGTCTCTAAACAATACAATTATAATGCTATTTGCTTCAATAGAAATGTTTTTGCTTTTTCTAAAGGTATATCAGGATTTATTCTAAATTTGTATGAAGTATCTTTATTAGCTTCAAAAAAATTTTTATTCTTTCTGTATCAATTTTATTATATTCATTTTGTGGCAAATATTTTTAATATTTCTAATACCTCTGTATATGCCTTTGCGTATTTATCATTTGTCATTTTTTTATTTCAAACCTCACAATTTTTTTATTTTTTTATTATAATATTTTTTTCAAATTCCATTTTTTTAGTAGATCCAACTCTTTCAATTATGCCTTTTTTTCTTGATGAATTTACAATTGAAGTGCAACAGATGTAACTAAACTTTAATAAGTTCAGAAAAAGGATAGATTTACACTTGAAGTGCAACATTATTCTATAATAAAAATATCAAAGCCATTACTTTTTATTTTTTTATCATTTTATCCCCCACTAAAAGTATAGAACCAAAATATTTAATAGACAAAATATACAAAAAGTGCTAATAAAAGTGATAACTAGATAACAAATAAAACGATATTTTTATAACTTTAAAAAAACTCTAACTCCTTTATATATAAAGAAAAGCTAGTAATATAAGTACTTTTTACATTACTAGCTCTTTTCATTGTTTCTTGGTGCAGTTGGCCGGAATCGAACCGGCACGAGGTTTAACCCTCGCAGGATTTTTAAGTCCTGTGCGTCTACCTGTTCCGCCACAACTGCATATTGTTTGGAACATCCATTAATATGGTGGGCAGGGTAGGATTCGAACCTACGTACTCTCACGAGAACAGATTTACAGTCTGCCGCCTTTAACCACTCGACCACCTACCCGAATAAATTAATGGTGCACCCTCAAGGACTCGAACCTTGGACCCACCGGTTATGAGCCGGTTGCTCTGACCAACTGAGCTAAGGGTGCAACCGTACTTTTCAGTACATGAATTATTTTTAATATATATACTCTCTTTTGTCAATCTATTTTTATATCTTTTTTTCTTTATTTTTCAAAAAAAGATTGAAATAAATAGAGTATATACATTATTTTTTTCTTCTAAGTATTCAAATAACACATTATATTCTTTATACTCATCACTTGAATTTACAAGCCCTTTTATAATTCTTTTTAGCATTTTCATCTGCAAATTTTAACATATTATTTGCTTCCGCATCTTTTTACAGCTTGTTCTTCCATTTTCTTTAAACTTTCATTGTGTTCACTCATATTTATTTTTTTGTAAAAATACTATCAGAATCTAAATATGATCTAAATGAATCTGTATTTATCTTAGCCTTATATTTTTTTGCATGTGGCAATTTTATTTTTAACATTTTTTTGTTCTTTTTCTACATCATATGTTATTTTACTAAAATCAACTCCTGCATCTACTTCTATATCATAACTAAATATCTTTCTTGTTTCTGTGAAAGGTATTTTTTAAACAAATTAAAAAAATCTATATTTTTTTCTTATTATCTTTTACAACTGTTAAATATGCTGTTTGTGTTACAAGTTGTCCAACATTTTCAAATCCTAGTTTAGTAGTTTTTAGGTGAAGAACTTATATATTTTGTTCCTAAATTTACAGTTATTTGAACTGCTGCTATTGCAATAATAATTATAGCTACCCATTTTACTATACTTATTATTTTATCCATTATCCCTTTATTTTTTTCATAATAGTTCCTTTTCTAAATTAATAATAATTAAATTATATATTCACATATGTGGTTTTGTCAAACAGTTATATTAGAAAAAGATCTCAAAAAAATGAGATCTTTAATTCAAATCATTTAAATTATTTTTGTTATTTTTTTCTACTAAAAGCTTTTAAATCCTTGTGCATCATTTACAGCCATTTCTGCTAACATTTTTTTCTGTTAATATTTATATTAGCTTTCTTTAAACCGTTTATTAATTGACTGTAAGTAACATTGTTTGCTCTTGCTGCTGCATTTTATTCTTATTATCCAAAGTTTTCTAAATTCTCTTTTTCTTCTCTTTCTTCCGAAATATGCATAAACTCCTGATTTCATAACAGCTTGTTTAGCTATTTTGTAGTTTGTACCTTTTTCTTCCGAAATATCCTTTAGCTTGTTTTTATTACTTTTTTTATGTCTTTTTCTAGTAGTTTTACCTGCTTTTTATTCTTGCCATTTCCTACCTCCTATTTAATCTTTCCATATGGTAATAGTTTTTTTAATTCCTTTTTATTCTTGATTTATCAACCATTCCATCTTGTACTCTTGCTGTTTTCTTTTGTCTCTTTGTTTTTATTTGCTAATAAGTGTCTTCTATTTGCTTTTAGTTCTTTTTTTAACTTACCTGTTCCTGTGTGAGCATATCTTTTTGCTGCTGCTCTATTTGTTTTTATTTTTTTGGCATTATATTCCTCCTTTAAAAAAATATACTATTTTTTTCTTTGATAATATCATATACATTGATTTTTCCTTCTAGTGATGGTTGTTTTTGATACATCTGCAATTTCTTCTAATTCTTCTGCAAACTTAACTAATACTTCTTTACCCATATCAGTTTTAACAATTTCTCTTCCTCTAAATCTCATTGTTACTTTAACCCTATTTCCTTTATTTAGAAATTCTCTAGCATTTTTTTCACTTTAAAAATTCATATCATGTGTTGCAATATTAGCAGATAATCTTATTTCCTTAGTTTCTGCCATTTTAGAATTTTTTTCTTAGATTCTTTTTTTGCTTTTTTTAGCTCTTTCAAATGCCATCTTCCCATAATCCATAATTCTTGCTACAGGATTCACTGTATCTGGAGACACTAAAACTAAATCTAATCCCTTAGAATCTGCAATTTCTTGTGCTTTTATCTGTATCCATTATTCCCAGTTGTTCACCATTTTCATCAATAACCTTTAATTTTTTTAACCTTAATTTGGTCATTCATTATTTGTCCTTTTTATATTTTACCTCCAAAAAAATAGACTTACCAAAAAAAGAAAGTCCATATAAAATATATAACACATAACTATAACATGTGTTTTTACTATTATATTATTAACCTTAGTCCTAACATATTCTTAAGGTGAGATCATTTTTCTTCTTTTTCGTAAGTAAATAATACTATATTTCTAGCTAATTGTCAAATATACAAGCTAAAAATTCAATTCATTCAGTATGTGTATATTATTTTTATATTATTTATTATACAATTCTTTGTTAAAATCAAACATTTCATTTTCTATTATAGTATCTAATGACATCTGTCTATTCAAAAAAAATCATTTAACCTATTATCATTAGTATAAAAATATTCATTTTTTTCATATTTGTATTATTTTTTTCCATCCAAGTTTCAATCATTTTATTGCCTTCTTTCAATTCTTATTTATCCTTATTTTTTTGATTTAAGCATAACTTATTTGCATTTTTTTAATCCCTATATTTCTATTTATTTCTTCAAATATATATGTTAAATCTTTTATGATATTCAAGGATCATTTTTATCATCTGGATTTTTCTACGATATATATTAAATAACTTTCTATCGTTGAAAATATATCATTTCTTTTTAATTTTTAGCTCATATTTCTTATCTAATATATAATTATATTTTTTTCATTAAATTTATCTATCATTTTTTTGAATATTTTTTTCGGATTATTCATTGCAAAATAGAATAATTCTTCTGATATTATTTTTTTCTAATAAATTCTGCATAACACATAACTTGTGAATTCTTTACACTTATATGTCTTGCATATACAAAGTTTTCTTTTGTTTCATCTAAATATACAATTATATTATCATTAATTCCTAATATATCACAAACCTCATACTCTGCAAAAAAATATCTATTATATTTGAATAATGTCCACCATAATCTGGATATCTTCCATCTTCATCTTCTATATAATATCCGTTAGAAAAGATCTTTCCACCTTTCCTATGAATATTTACAATTTTTTTCTAATTCCTTATATATCATTATTTTTAAACTCTTTTTATAATTTGTTCTTTTTGAAGACTTTTTCATTTAATTCTGTAAGCTTATTATAATTATTTGACACATGGTAATATACTTTTTTTCATCATAATTATATTGTACATATATTGAATGATATTTTTTTCTATTTTCTTAAATGCTATAACATTTTCTTGTAAGTTATATATATACTTATCTAACATTGCAATACTATTTTTCTTTTTCCAACTATATTTTTCTAAATGACTAGTTTTATCATACAAATAACTTACAATAATTATCTTAAAAAAACTCTCAATATTAGTTCTTTTTAAAAAAATCTTGTCAATCTTTTTAGTTATATCTATTTTTATCAATCATTCTCCCTCCTTATACTTATTAATCATCATAATCTCTATCATAATAATCATCTTCGTCATCACGTTCATCATAATAATTAGAACTATATTCTCCATTATGATATTTTTTTCTAATGTTGATTTCCATTAATCGATACATCATATACTAATTCTGGATTATAATCACACATATTTGGATCAACCCAATCATGAGCAGTAGGATCATCCCATGAATATCTATCTTCTGTACAAAAATAAGTATGGAACCTTATCTGAATTACACAAACTTGCCATTTCACATATTGAAGATAACCCATCAAAATCTGCAAGAATTATTGAAAACTCTGCATCATTTGCCATCTTTGCTGCAGTTAGAGGTGTTGGACATGCAATTTTACTTACTTCTCCTGCATTATATTTTTTTCTAATGTTTTCCTAGTATTATATACTTTATCTTCTACCATATCTCTACTATAGAATCCATTTCCACATGCTGCTAAATGACAATCATATCCTTGTTTTTGCTAGTAATGAAACTACTTCTGGCATAAAATCTTGAAGTAACCTATTTGAACTATTCCCATATACTCCCGATGTATCTATAAAAAAATTGAATATATCTAGCATCTTTTTAAGTCATATTTATCTCCCATTATTTTTATAACTTTGTTTTTTTAATATATGTTCTAATATTCTTTTTATCATATGTTTCACTACCATCTTGTTTATCTATTCCAGCATGTTTTTGCTGCTATTTTTTTATAATTTCAATCATATTTTTTTCAAATATTCATCTTTATTCTCTTTTTTTAGCCAACTCTTCTTGTATTCTTTTTTTCTTTCAAACATTTCTTTTTATCTGTTCTTCTAATTCTTCAGGACTCGTAATTGGCTTTTATTTTTGGATGGATTTTTTTACCACTACCTGTAATATAATATTCATCTTTTTCTATTATTATTTTTTTCTTCATCACTTATATCATCATTTTCGCCTATTCCACCAGTATTGTTTTTTTGTTTTTCCATCTTTATTTCCTTTTTTTCCGATGTTCCACTATCATTACTATCTTTATCACCCATTCCTTCTTTATTCTTATCTCCACTTCCTTTTCCTTGCCCTTCTTGACCATTGTTACTTCCATCATGTTTACTAGTTTCTGCATTTTCCTTATTTTTCTGACTTTTTACCTTCTTCTACCTTTTTTCTCTATCACTATTTTTTCTCCATCTTTTTGCTGCATTAGGTGAATTTTTTTATTTCTTTTTGAAGCTTCATCTCCTCCATGTGATTTTTTTCAGTTTCCTTACTTGTCGGTTCATGAACTTCTTGTTTTTTTCTTCTAATTCTTTCTGTTCTTCTATGTTTTTTTCGTTCCTCTATTATTTTTTTCTTCTAATTCTCCAAACAATTTATCAATATTAACTTTAAAAATCATAATATTAATTTTTCCTTACTCTCTCTTTTTTCATCTTTTTCATAATCTTCATCAACTTCATATTCTTCTACTGTTTCTTCTATTTGGTCTTCTTTTTCTATATCTTCCTTATTTTGTTGACATCTTTCATATTTTTTTCAATTTCACTTCTTGTACCAGAATCTAAAAAAATGTATGTTTTTTTCATTTTTTTCTACAACTTTAAATAATCCATTTTTTTACTAATCCAAACTTTGTTCCTTGTTTATCTTCAACATTTCCAGCCCACACAATATCTTCATCTGTCATTTTTTTCTTTTTTTCTTTTTCAAATTCAAACCATCCTTCATATCCTGTAAAATCTACTCCTTCTTCCCTTAAAAGTTTCAACTTTTTCCAATGTAGGTACAACAACATATAATTTTTCTTTCTAATTCTCCATAATTTTTCTTCTTCTTCTGAAATAAATTCATATTCTTTACTGTGTTTGTTCAAAAAGTTATTCCATGCCTCAGCATCACATTCATATAAGTCGGTTCTAATTTCTATCTTACATTTTTTTGTGAGATCATTAATATGAACTTCAAAATTTTTCATCATCTATTTCTCTCATTTTTTTGTAAATCATCAAGTGTAGTGATTTCAAGTTCTCCCAGATTTATATATTGTGATAATGCTTGTTCATCTATTTTTTTCACCTAAAACCTCTAAATCTTCCAAATATTGTCTTGCCTGTCTTATTGAAAAAAATCTGGACATTTATCATATACATATCCTAAATAATGATTTTTTTGGGTAATCCTAATATTTCTAAAAAAACAATTCCTTTTCTGGTCTTGGAACTTCAACTCTTTTTACTTCTATTTAAAAGAGCATCATCAATTTCTCTTTTATCATTTGATGTTATAAATGTGTAAATTGAATGTTCACCTTTTTGTATATGTATCAGTTCCTGTAGTTAACCTACCATTTTTCCAAAAAAATCTAATAAAAATGAATCTACCTCAGGTCTCGCTTTATCAAGCTCATCTATAACAAGAACTACAGGGCCTTCTTTTGAACTATTTAAAAGCTTGTAAAAGTACACCTTCTTTTAATGATTTATCTGGATCTTGTTTAATAACCCCTTCTATGTTTACATCATATTGAAAAATTTTCTGTTCCCATTCTAGGAAAGCATTGAACAAATTTTTTTCATCTGCTCCAATCATCTTTGCAAAAGTTTCTGCTAAAAAAAGTTTTACCTGCACCAGACTTTCCTTGTAGAAGTAGTGTTGGAATACTTTTTCCTATTTCTTTTACCTGCTTCATTAAATAATAATACTAATTTTGCTAGATCTTTAGATGCAAAATATCCATATTTTTTTAATTTCTGTTGTATTTCATCTATTTTTTTCTGACATATTCTAACCTCTCATATATTTTTATATGATCATATATTATAATATTATAATAATAATATATATTATTATTACAAAAAAATTTAATCAGTTATTCATCAACTAATTATTTTACAATCGCAGATATTTTTAATTTCCTTATTAGTGAATAGCAAAATAAAGTGCAACAAAAAAAGGTATAGAAAAAGATACAGATTCATAGTAAAATATCAATAACAATTACTTTACGAAAGGATATTTTTAATTATGAAATCTGTATCTAATAAAAGATTATAATATAAAAGAAGAACAAAAAAACAATACAAACACTTAGATATTAAAGAAAGAGTAAAAAAATTGAAACTATGATAAATGACCAACTTGAAGTGTATGGCAAGGTTAATATAACTAAGATAGCACAAAAAGTTAAATAGGAGTAAATCAACAATATCAAGAGAAATAAAAAGAAATAGAAGAATGGTAGTAACTGAAGTATATAAGAAAGAGAGTATATTTAAGAGAAAAAGGAAATAACTTTCGAGTATGAAAGCACAGAAGCTAATGCAAAAAGCAACTAGAAAACAAAGAGAAAAAGGAATAAGCAGAATAAAAGCTTATGTATAATAAGGAGCTAATAAATGAAGTTAATAGGCTTTTTAAAAGAAGAAGGAAAAATCACCAGATATAGTAGCATATAGGATAAGACAGGATAATAGCTTTAATGTTAAAGTATCAACAAATACAATATATGATGGAATACGTAAAGGTTATCTTGAAGTTAGTACAAAAGATAGAAAAAAAGAATGAAAGATAAATCAAGAAGATGTAGGGTAGAGAGAAATCCAATACCAGAAAGTAAGAAAGAACATTCTATTGAATTAAGACCAGATTATATAAACAATAGGGTAGAATTCGGACATTTTGAAATGGACTTAGTATTAGGTAAGCAAGGAAAAAGATAAACAATGTTTACTAACATTAACAGAAAGAATGACTAGATTTGAAATAGTAATAAAATTAAATAATAAGTCTTCAAGTGAAGTAATAAGAGCAATAAAAGAGTATTAAAGAACATTTAAATGTATATTCATCTGAGATATTTAAATCAATAACAACAGATAACGGAAGTGAATTTTTCACGTTATGAGGAGATAGAAGAAATATTAGGAACAATGATATTTTTTTGCCATCCTGGAGCATCATATGAAAAAGGTACAAATGAAAGGCATAATGGAATGTTAAGAGAATATATACCTAAAGGTTCAGATATTTCAAAAATATAGTGCTGAAGATTTAGATAGAATAGTATCAAAATTAAATGATTTAGAGAGAAAAAAATTAAATTATTACACTCCATACATGAAAATATTAGAAGAATATGATAGTATAGAGGGAACAGAGTTATTATTTAATCTGCAAACAGCAGTAAATAGCTAAAAAAATAAAAAGTAATGGCTTTGATATTTTTATTATAGAATAATGTTGCACTTTAAATGCAAATTAACCTTAATTTCCTTATTTGACAAGAATTACTAACTATGCTATACTTTATTTGTATCGCGGAGTGGAGCAGATGGAAGCTCGTCGGGCTCATAACCCGAAGGTCGCAAGTTCGAGTCTTGCCTCCGCAACCAAATATTTATGTTTAAAAAAAGCTTGTTAAATCAAGCTTTTTTTCTTTTTAAATGGTGATAATAAAGTGATAGTTATAAAAAAAATAATTAAACTTTCAATACTTTTTAAAATTCACACTAAATAAAAAAATAAACAAATATATTAGAATTTATAATATTTTGTTCTATATTTTTAATGTATACTCTATTGATACAAGTGATATATCAGGATATTTTTTTCTATTGTTTTTTTCTTAATTCAAACTGCCTTTTTTTATTTCATACAACCATCTTTTGCTTCCCCATCTTTTTTTGGTGGCTTAAGGCTTTCATAATATTTTTCTTAATTTTTTGCCATTCTTCCTTTGTATATTGTTTACTTACATATTTACCATTTTCATAATTTTTGTATATCAGTTTTTATCTAATAATTCATTTTCCTCATTCATAATCTTTTCTCCATTTAAAAAAATAATATTATTTTTATAACTATTATATCATTATTTTTTTAAATTTTTTTATCATTATAAGAAAATACACACCTTTTTATTATAGGTGTGTATTTAATATTTTATATTTATTTATTTTTTTATTTACAAAAAAATAGCATATTTAATAACTTGTCCTTCATATTCATCTAAATTATATGGCCCATTATTTGTGTTTTACCACAGATGTTGGATCATTTATATATACTTCTCCTTTATCTGTAGTATCTCTATATACAACCCAATGTATATAATCTGGTGCCCACTTTGAATTTTTTTACAAGTGCTGCAACTAAATTACCTTTTTCTAAATTTTTCAAGCATAACTTTTCTGTCTGTAGTTTCCTCTACTTCTATAGTTCCTTTGCTAAGTTCAAATGCTGCAACTTTCAAAAGTCCTATATCACTTCCGTTAGAATTACTATAATTAATATATCTTGTTGCTAATTCTTCTATTGATACATTTTGTTTATTCATTGCACTTAAAAATCATTGCACACACAGCTGGACCACATCCATGTGTTGATACTGTCCCTGATCCAAAAGGTAATGTTATACCATTTTTGCATCATAAGTGGTACATTCCACTTATTATTTCCTTTAGGAAAACTTGTTTCTTTCTTTTTCTCCTAAATACATTTCAGAAAACATAGTACCTTTACCTGATTTTTTTCTTTTTTTCTTCTTTTTCTTTAACCTTTTTTTGCTCTTTCGGTTGTTATAGGTGGTGATGCTATAATTGTCATTTTATCAGAATTATCTTTTTGCTAAATAAAAGATATTTTTTCCCTGTTATATTTTTCATTATTTGTATCATTTTTTGATTATAATTGTAACCATTAAAACAATTACAAACAATATTATTATCATTTTTTTGTTATTTTTTTACTCAAATCTTTTAGTTTTTCCTTTTCTTCTATTCATATTAATAACCTGCCTCTTGTGCTTTTTGTAAGAGCTTTTTGTCATAAATTCTACAACATAATCTTCCCACTGTTTATCACTACTAGTTCTTTCACAATATGTAGGTCCGAATTGCTCTTACATCATATTTTTCCTGTATTATAGTAATATTTTTCCTCTTGCAATATTTTGTCCAAATGCATTAAGTGAATCTTGGATACTTGCAAATGTTCTCCAACCACCAGATGCTGTTTTTTTGACTAAAATAATTGTTTCCACCTATTTTTTAAATTTGTACCTCCGTGTATTTTTCTATCATTGTTACTGCAGCTGCAAATAATGCATTAACACCATATTCTTTTTGCATATTTAAAAAAATGCTTGTGGATCTTGTTCCATGATTGTTTCTTTACCTTGAACCCATCCTGCAAACATACTCTTAAATATATTTGCTGATTCTGGATCATCTGGATCTAACTCATTAAATATTTCTTCTGGTAATTCTCCATCATATGTAGAAGTTCTTGTATCATAATTTTTCATCTATTTTTTTATATTAAATCCACTAGATTTCATGTTTCTTACAAAATAATCTGCTGGTCTGTCTACAATACTTTCATCATTATTATACATTGTAATAGTTATTGCACCTGTTTGACTTGCATCTTTTTACTTTACCTATTATAGTACCTTCTTTAACATAATCACCTTGTCTTTCTGGTGCATCTTTTTTTCTTTTTTTCTATCTTTTTCTACTTTTTCTCTTTCTTCTTTATTAGCAATTTTATTTAAAAGCATTTTTTTACTTATTTGTTCCTTATATTTTTCCTTTTTTTATCTGATGTTGCTTCTTCAACACCTTCTATTTTTTTATCTTATATCCTGCAATTATTCCTTTATATTCAGTTTCGTAAAATCTCTTATAACCTTCTGGAACATTTGGTAAATCATCTTCATCTAATGCTTTTTATTATAATTTCACCATCTTTTTCCTTTTTTTCAAGTTTACCTGTAACTGGTGATACAACAAATTCATCTTCTTTATACCCTGTTCCATATCTAGCTTTTTAACTTATTATATACTGGATCATCTTTTATACCTTTACTTGGCTTTTGGTCCTGAAGGTGTACTTCCATTTTCTCCAGAATTATTAGATGGTGAACCACCTCCACTAGTTGCACCTGTTGATGTGTCTATTGTCATATTCATAAGTGAAAAATGGTAAATCAATTCCATATTCTTTATATGATTTTTTTAAAGCTTGTTAAGCATAAATTGTTTTTATTTCATTACCTGTTCTCATACGACCACCTTTATCATAAAAGATTGCCTTATTATAACTTGCTTCTTTAGGCATTATACTTGCCATTGGTTTTATTTAAATTCTTTGAAAATTTCTTATAACCACCTTCTCCAAGAAAAATGTATCATATAGAAATCTAAACCTGTAGGATTACTAATACCAATTTTTTTGAAAAATATCCTGAATCTCTCGCATTCGCAAATCTTGATGCAACCCAAAGTACTGCTTGTTCATTATTTTTTTAGGTTGTGGTGTTGCACTTACACCATATTTTTTTCCCCCATTTATATCCGATCTGCCCAGTCTTTTGGACGAATTTGCATTATTCCTGTAACTGTTGTTCCGAGGACCACCAGTTGCATTAGGATTAAAACCACTTTCATTACCTGCAATTGCTGCTAAAAGCCCAGATTCTATACCTGTCTTTTGTCCTGCTGTTACAATTGCTTGTCTTACTTGCATAAACTTAGACTTACCACTTGCACTTGTTTTTGTATTACTTGGATCTATATCATCACTGCCTCCTGTAACTCCAGAAGAGCCTGATCCACCATTTGATGATATATCTGTGTTTGGATCTACTGTGCTTGATGTATCGCTATCTTTTTTTATCCTTGTTATCTTTCTTATTTTTTTCTACGTTTCTGTTCATCTTCTAAAAATCTTTATTCTTTTTTTCTAAACTTGCTTTTTTTAGTTTCATTTGTTTCTTTACTAAGCTCTTGTTTCAAGTTTTTTTAATGTTTCTGCTATTTCTTCATCTGTGCCTTTTTGCTGCTATTCTTATTGTTGATTCTTCTAATAATCTAAGTTGTGTTTCTAAAAAGTTTTTTTCTTTTTGTGTTTCTAATTCTTTTTCTAATTCGTCAATTTTTTTCTTTCTATCTTCTTCATTTAAACTTGAATCTTTTTTTAGTTCTATCAATATCTCTTCTTATTTGTTGAATTTGTAATTCTATTCTTTCAACTTCTATTTTTCTCATGGGTACTTTCTGTAACACCAAATTCAGCTTTTATAGCTTCTTCTGATAAAAATCTTAACACCATATTTATTAATGTCTTTGTTTTTTTCACCAGATGGCCATGTTTCTCCCATTGTTCCATTATATAATGGCCATGTAAGTACCTTTCTTATAGGATCTTTTAAATCTTCTCTCTTATAATATTTTTAAATCTACAAGTAATTCTTTTTAAATCTTTATATGCATATTTTTGAATCTAAATCATCTGATTGTTGTAATAATACTCCTGCTTGAAGCACATTATCTGAAAATGTTATCTTCTTTTTTTAATGGATTAGTATTTCCATCCAATTTTTGTAATATATTCTTTGAGTTTTTTTCTCTATCATCATTTATTTGTTTTGCTGTTCCTTCACTTCCATCATATTTATACCAAGCATAATTGTTTATAAGATCTAAAAAGTCTTTTTATTTGTTATACCTCTTTTACCATCTTGATATTGTTTAAACACATCTTCACTATATGTTTCTTTTAAGCTGTATTTTTATTTTTCTCCAAATATTTCTCCGAAGTTTACCTATTGCTTCTTTTTAAATCCGCTGTATTATTTGCTCCTAAAAAAAACTTCCAATTAATGTTTTTTTCTTCATCATCAACATCTTCTGCTGTTATATTTGTAACCTGTTCTGTTCCTCCACTTTGTCTTTGTTTTAAATCTTCTTTATCTTTTTTTCTGTTAATGGATCATATGCACTCCAGTCTTTTTTTCTTGTTGCTTTTTCTTTTATGTTCCCATCTTTATCACGTTCAAGCCACAACTCTCCTGTTTTTAACAAGATAGTCCGCATCTAAATCAACATATTTATCACCTTTTTTTGTCTAAAATATACATCTCTATACCAATGATTTTTTTAACATCTGTAATTAAAGGGACAACTTTACTTATTTCTACACTTTGTTTTTCCCTTTTCCAAACTTATCTACTACTGTTTTAAGTGCTGAATTCACATCATCTTCTGTATAACCTTTATCTAAAAAGTCCATATAATCCATTTCTTTTGGAACATATTTCCTTCACCTATTGCCATAGTTCCACCTGCATTAGTTATAGGATTTCCTGAGGCATCAACTGCAACTGATTTATCTTTTTATTTCATGTAAATTTCCTGAAGACGATTTATAATATAATGCTTGACTTGTATTTATCGGTGCTTTTTAATTCTTCACCACTTGCATTATATAATTTACCATTAAAACCCTAAATCTTGTGGTAAAGTTATTTGTAATGTTGCTACCCCTTTTTACTTCTTTTTAACTCTATAGTTAATTTTGTTTTTTTCATATTTTTCCGTTTTTCATATTTTTGTTCCTTTTTATAAGTTCTGAAAGCATATCTGGTGCATTTGTAGCTTTATGCATTGTAAGAAGTAAATTAAGTGGTAATCCATATCTACCAATCCATCCTTGAATATCATAAACATAGTTTATATTACTTCTATTATTTCCAAAAAGTCTTTTTGCTTCTGTTCTTAATGTATATGTATCTAAATCTATTTGAGTACGTGGTGCTCTATTTCCCACTTTATCAAGAAAGCTTTTTTTCTACTTTCATCCACAATATCAATCATTCCTGGGAATTTTTGTTGCACCTGAATCTTTTTTTGTTCTTTCTTTTCTTTATCTTCATCTGATCCAAAGAATGATGTATATGTTTCTCCTATCCAATTAAATATTCCACCTACTGTCCTTCCTATATTTCCCCATATTCCTGGAAATTTATCTATAAAATATGTATAACCATCAATCCATGTATATAGCATAAGTGGACTATTTTTCATAATCTACCATCTTAACATTTCCGAGACTCATCTTCATATATTCCTTCACTTGCAACATATGTGTCATCTTCTGTTATTTCACCTGCTTTTTATTTTTTTATCAACCGTTTCTACTTTATCTTTATCTTTGTCCTTATCTTTTTTTCTTATTTTTTTCTTTGCTAACTCTGCTTCTGCTTTTTTACTTGGTCAACTTTTTTTGTATATAAATCCATCATTATATAAGTTAAATCCCATCCTTCTTATATATGTTGCATTATCCAAAAATATGAACCATTTCTTCTCTCTTAAATTTAGACTCATCTCCACCTAGCCAATGAACAACTCCTGTTATTCCAGTTTCAATCCATTCTTTAATTGTTGATAATATAAAAGATGGCATAAATATAATTGCAGATATAAGTCCTATAAGTAATATTACTATTAATATAATCAATGCTATCATTGCAACCGTACCAATCGTAAAAGCTGCACCTCCTGTTTGTGCAGCTGCTTTAGCTCCCTCTTCAGCCGCTTTTTTTCCAAATTCTTTAACAACTTTTTTTGCTTGTTTTTTTAACTTCTTCTTTTGCTGCACTTTTTTTACTTTATCTACCGCTTTATCCTTAAGCTGTCCTGCTTTCTCACCTAAAAATACTTTTTTTCATCATCAAATCTTTCTTCATCCATACTTTTTTTACCATATTCCTATTAAATTTATTATTACATCTAAAAATCCCTTTATTAGTAAATACTAAATATATAATTATAAGTTGTATTATTATTATTAAAGTTATAGAAATCTTAAATGAATTTTTTTAGTTTTATGTCTAAAAACTTTCATACCTAAAACTGCACCTATTATCCCAAAAACATAATGCAAGTGTAAGTAAAAAAACTTTTCTGATATTCTATTTTTTTCTTTATATGCAAGATATTTATCTACACCATATATAAGAAAAGTTATAATATTTATAATCAAAATGTATTTTTATCATATAACTTCCTTTCTAATCTATCTAATTATATCATAATCCCTTTATTTATAGCTACTTTTATTGTTATTTACTTCTTTTTTTGTAACATTAGTGAATAGCAAAATAAAGTGCAACAAAAAAAGGTATAGAAAAAGATACAGATTCATAGTAAAATATCAATAGAAAAAAATGAAAGGATATTTTTAATTATGAAATCTGTATCTAATAAAAGATTATAATATAAAAGAAGAACAAAAAAACAATACAAACACTTAGATATTAAAGAAAGAGTAAAAATTGAAACTATGATGAATGACCAACTTGAAGTGTATGGCAAGGTTAATATAACTAAGATAGCACAAAAAGTTGAATAGGAGTAAATCAACAATATCAAGAGAAATAAAAAGAAATAGAAGAATGGTAGTAACTGAAGTATATAAGAAAGAAAGTATATTTAAGAGAAAAAAAGAGATAACTTTCGAGTATGAAAGTACAGAAGCTAATGCAAAAAGCAACCAGAAAACAAAGAGAAAAAAAGGAATAAGCAGAATAAAAGCTTATGTATAATAAGGAGCTAATAAAAGGAAGTTAATAGGCTTTTTAAAAGAAGAAGGAAAATCACCAGATATAGTAGCATATAGGATAAGACAGGATAATAGCTTTAATGTTAAAGTATCAACAAATACAATATATGACGGAATACGTAAAGGTTACCTTGAAGTTAGTACAAAAGATAGAAAAAAAGAATGAAAGATAAATCAAGAAGATGTAGGGTGAGAGAAATCCAATACCAGAAAGTAAGAAAGATCGTTCTATAGAATTAAGACCAGATTATATAAATAATAGGGAAGAATTCGGACATTTTGAAATGGACTTAGTACTAGGTAAGCAAGGAAAAAGATAAACAATGTTTACTAACATTAACAGAAAGAAAAAAACAAGATTTGAAATAGTAATAAAATTAAATAATAAGTCTTCAAGTGAAGTAATAAGAGCAATAAAGAGTATTAAAGAACATTTAAATGTATATTCATCTGAGATATTTAAATCAATAACAACAGATAACGGAAGTGAATTTTTCACGTTATGAGGAGATAGAAGAAATATTAGGAACAATGATATATTTTTGCCATCCTGGAGCATCATATGAAAAAGGTACAAATGAAAGGCATAATGGAATGTTAAGAGAATATATACCTAAAGGTTCAGATATTTCAAAATATAGTGCTGAAGATTTAGATAGAATAGTATCAAAAATTAAATGATTTAGAAAGAAAAAAATTAAATTATTACACTCCATACATGAAAATATTAGAAGAATATGATAGTATAGAGGAACAGAGTTATTATTTAATCTGCAAACAGCAGTAAATAGCTAAAAAAATAAAAGTAATGGCTTTGATATTTTTATTATAGAATAATGTTGCACTTTAAATGCAAATTAACCCTTTTTTTGTAACATTTGACTTTTTTTATAAATATATTAAACTTAAAAAAAGGATTAAAGGAGGTGAGATTATGCCTGAAATAAAAAGTTAACAATGGAAATCTTGAAGATGCAATAAAAAGATTTAAAAAGACAATGTGCTAGAAATGGTATCATTCAAGAAATTAAAAAAAGAGAACACTATGAAAAAAACCTTCTGTAAAAAAAGAAAGAAAAAAATCAGAAGCAGCTAAAAAGAGAAATAGAAAATAATTTATATAATAAGCATTACAAATTAAAGAAAAAAAGATCTGGTAATATAATCAATTTAATATTACTAGATCTTTTTTTATTTTTATAGTGCTGATAGTGGGACTCGAACCCACATGATTTCTCGCAGGTTTTTTTGAGACCTGTGCGTCTACCAATTCCGCCATATCAGCATATTAGTTGTAAAAACTACAACTAACTTATAATATTATTCTATTTATTTTTTTATATTATTTATTAATTTCATCAATACTAACAGATTGTATATGTGCAATCTTATCCCACTTCTTATTTGGAAATATAAGTGATTTAATATTTATAATAATCCATGATCCCATAAATATTGGATACATTAATATTGCTTTCCACATTGGTTTTAATTTCTTACCTTCTAAAATTATAATTCCTATTGCTGCAAGCATTGGTGTTACAAATGTTGAGAAAATATATTTAATATAATTCATTGCTAAATCTTGTAAAGACATTTCTCCCATTAAATAAAACACTGTGTTTACCCTAATAACAATAATGTAAGAATCATTATTGGTATACCTAATATATATAAAAATGAATCAAAAATTCATCATTGTTTTTTTCTCTAAATACTGCTTTTTGCTAAATCTTTTGAATATCCATTTACACATTGAAGATGTCCGAACACTCCATCTTTCCCTTTGTTTCCAGCTTTGTTTAAATGTTAAAGGTTGTTCATCATATACTATTGCATCTTTTGCCCAACCTAATTTAACACCTTTTTGAAATATTTATAAGTGCAAATTCTATATCCTCAGTAAGAGTTTTTGTATTCCAACCTTCATCTATAAGCATATCCCATTTTACCATAAATGCCGTACCATTTTATAAGTGGTGATAATCCCATATTATATCTTGCTAAATGATATAATCTATTCATTGTCCAATAGAATATTGCATAACCACCTGATACCCATGTATCTGTTGGATTTTTTTATATCCCTATATCCTTGTACTAAAACTTCACCTTGACAAAGTTTCTTATTCATAACATTTAAAAAAATTCTTATCAACAATATTATCAGCATCAAATACTAATAATGCATCATAATCATCTTTTTTTATCTTTCATTTTTTTGATAAAAACCAATTTAATGCATATCCTTTTTGTTTTCTTTGTTTCATCAAATCTTTCATATACTATAGCACCATTTTCTCTAGCTATTTTTAGCTGTATTGTCTGTACAATTATCTGCTATAACATAAATATCAAAAAGATCTTTATCATAATCCTGCATCTTTAAGCTCTTTATTAAATTACCTATAACTGTTTCTTCATTATTTGCAGGTAATGCTATTATAAATCTATGTTTTTTTATCTATAAGTAATGGTTTTTTCTTTAAATTTAATTAAGGATGTAACACTTATTATAAATTGGTATACCCAAAATATATTAATAACCCAAATTAAAACTTGTTGAAAAGTGCTTAATCCTTTAACTACTGCGTCTGTCATAATCTTCCCCTATATATTCACCTAAAACATATTATACTAGATTTATTACTTTTTTTACAACTTTTTAAGACCGTTTCTTTACTTTAATCTATCTAAAAATGTAGTATTATGTATGCATAATTCATTAATATTATGTAAAGGAGAATGATATGAATAATACACATAAAAAAATATTAGACTTATATGTTTCTAATGTAGAATCTGAAATACAATTACAACAATTAAGTCTTGAAATAGAAAGTCTAGAAAACAGAAACAAATCAAATGGAAACTGAAATAAATCAAATGGGAACTGAAATAAATCAAATATTAAAAGGAGAAGAGTAATGGAAGAATTAGAAGTTTTTATTAAAAAGAGCAAGAACAACAAAAAAAATAACAATAGACAACTACAAAGCAATGATCGCAGGTTATTCAACAACAATAAAAGAATTACAGGATCAACTTATTGATTTAAAAAGCTGATTATAATGATACTCTTAAGGAATATGATGCAATTAAAAAAATTCTACAAAAGCAACAGATAAAGCTGAAGTAGCTAAATTAAAAAGCAAAAATGGCTAGAATAGATACTAACCGTAAAAAAATACAAGTTCAAATTTGCAATCTAATAAATTAGCTCGTGATACTGCAAAAGCATCTCTTAAAAGCAGAAAAAAATTTAAAAATAAAACATTACAAAAACAAATAGCAGATCATCCAGAAGCAAAACTTGTTTCAGCTGAAGAAAAAAAGAAAAAAAGAGTTAAAGATATACTAGAAGATTTTTAAAGATGCTAAAAGCAAAACTCGGTAAAAGTATTAGAAAGAGGAATTAAATCAATTAATGATATTCCTTATGATATTAAGCAAGAACTATTTAAAAAAATAATTCAACATTAGCACGTTATGATAAGGAACAAGATCAATTAAATACTGATTTAACTTCTCTTAAAAAAACTCTAATGCTGAACCTAGACTTATAAAATCTATAGAACAAAAAAATAAAAAAACTATAGAAAATAGGAAATTATCATTTGCTATAAATGAACTTGAAAAAGCTCACCTTGCTGCTGATGTAGCAATAAATAATTGTTACTCTCATATAAAAAAATTTAACACATGAAAAAAATATAAAGCATATAATGATATAGATGATATTCACAACGGAACTTATAAACAACCAGAAAATGATGAACATTCTGATAATGATAATAAAAAGTTCTAAAAAGTAAAGATGATGATGAAAAAAATTCAAAGATGATGAAAATGCTAAAACAGGCTTACCTATTAAACCTTCTTTCTTTAATAGATTTAAAAAAATAAATTAAGTGAAATAATTAATAAAGTAAAAGAACATTTACCAAAATCTAAAGCTAAAAAAAGAACAAGAAGAAAAAAAGAAGCTGAAGAACAAAGAAAGCAAGAAGAAGAACAAAAAAACAAAAAGAAGAACAAGAACAAAAAAAGAAAAAGAAGAAAAAAAGAAAAAGAGCAAAATGAAAATAAAAAAATCAAAAAAACAAATAATCGTCATTATGAAGTATATGATTTTATGAATAACCAAAACTTTAAAAAAATGACATGGATGAATTCTTAAAAAAAACTTTGAAGCAAGAACTAGAAAAGATCTAGATGATTTTTGAAAAAGATTATGATGATAATAGCTTTAATAGATAATAATAAAAAAGGGAAGTATAATTTCCCTTTTTATTTATTCCCATATTTATTCTTATTATGATAGTCCATATCTATAACCATACGTCCTTGTATTGTTCCATTTTCCATTTCTTCAAATATTTGCACTGCATCTTCTATAGGTCTTGTTTGGACAACTGGAACTATTATTCCTCTTGCTCCAAAATCAAATGCTTCTTCTAAATCTTTTCTTGTTCCAACAATTGATCCTACTACTTCTATTCCATCTATTACTGTTTTTTTATAATTGGAATATCCATCATTTCTGAAGGAAGGCCTACTGCTACAACTCTACCACCTGCTCTTACTGAATATATCGCTTGATCAAATGCTATTTTTAGCAACTGCTGATACAACAGCACCATGTGCACCACCATTTGTTATTTCTAATATCTTTTTTAGCTGGATCTTCATGTAATGAATTTATTATATAATCTGCTCCTACTTCTTTTTGCAAGATTTAACTTATCATCATTTATATCTACAGCAATAACTTTCATATTTAATGCTTTTTTTGCATATTGTACTGCTAAATTTCCGAAGTCCACCTGCTCCATATAATACTACCCATTCTCCTGGTCTTACATTACTTACTTTTTAAAGCCTTATACATTGTAACACCTGCACATGTTATACTACTTGCAGCTGCAGTATCTAATCCTTCTGGAACTTTTACTGCATAATTAGCTTTTTACTATTACATATTCTGCCATACTTCCATCTGTTGTATATCCAGCATTTTTTTACTTTTTCTACATAATGTTTCTCTACCTGTTGTACAATATTCACACATACCACAAGTTTCAAAAAAAGCCATGCTATACTTACTCTATCACCTATTTTTTTAATGTATTTACATTTTTCATGTATTTCTATTACTTTACCTATTCCTTCATGTCCCAATATTCTTCCTGGAACCTTACCAAAAATCTCCATGTGCAACATGTAAGTCTGTGTGACATACTCCACAATATTCTACTTTTTACAAGAGCTTCGCCTTCTTCTAATGGTCTTAACTCTTTATCAACAATTTCAACTCCTGTTGATAAATTATTTACTACTACTGCCTTCATAAATACCTCCTTAGTTTTTTTATTATCACAATTATATTATATGTCATCTATTTTTAATTTTTTTCTATTAAACTCTTAATTTTTCTAATTGTTTTTATATTCAATTCTAAGTTTCGATATTTCTTCTTCTCTCATATTATATGTATCATATGCTTCTTTTTAAATATATAGGTATTTCTTCAAACTTTTCATCTCTGATTAAATATCCTTTTTGCATATTCTGTAAAGTATTCTTTTTTTATCTTGATTTTTTTAGTATTTTTCTGCCTTTTTTTAAAATATTTTTTTCTGCATCTGTATATCTTTTTATTTCATTTTTTTAATATGTTCAATATGTTTTGATTTTTACATATATCTCATATTCTGTATCTTCTGCTACTATTTCAATTAATTTTCTAACTATTTGCTTATTATTCTTTCCTACTGATTTTTTTAAATAATCCTTTTTCCCATTTTCTTACTATTTTTCAGTAGGCTTAGTATTTTTCTATTAAAAATTCTAAGAGTATCTACAACTCCTATATGTGTTTTTATATTGTCTTTTTAGAAGTTATAGCATCAAATTCATCTGCAACCCTTATTATTTGTCCTTCATACACAATATCATCACCTATAAGTCCGATTAGGATATCCTGTACCATCTAATGCCTCATGGTGATATAATGGTCCTGCACTATATAGTCTTAATTTTGGTTCATTCATACACATTTCATAACCTATAGTTGTATGTGTTTTCATTATCTCAAACTCTTCTTGTGTAAGTTTTTCCTTCTTTTTTGTAATACTTTTTGGATCTATAAACATTTTTACCTATATCATGTATAAATCCACAAATACTAGTATATATAGTAAATCCTTTATCCAACTTTAATTTTTTTGACATAATCTACAAGTTAAATTCCCTACATGTTCACAATGTTTTTCTTGTAAACGGATCTAGTGTATCTAATGAGTTTAATTGATCTCTAAATATTTTTATCTAAATCATAAAAACTTTATAATATCATTTCTATAAAAAAATCTACTTCTCCATATTCTTTCATATACTTTTTCTCTTTCGTTTTTTTCTTTAGTATTCTATTTCTTTTTTTATAACCATTTCTTTTTATACCTAAATAATTATTTTTTTATTATTATCTTCATTGTTTGTTCTTTTTTTGTTTTCTTTTTATTTCTTTTTACTCTTTTTTTCAAGTGCTTCTATATTTTTTTAGTTATTTGTCCTATAACAGTATTTCTTAAATATCTTCCTTCTAATACTCCACCTTTTTGATCTAAATATTTATATACTGTATTATTCATATTCTTATTTTTTTATATAAATTATTTGAATCTTCTGTAGTATCTCCAATTATTTTTTTAAATATCCTCCAGATGGATTTCCGAAATCTATCTGTATATTCTTCTACTAATATAGCTCCTTTATATGGAACTAAATTTAAATTTATTTCATCTGTATGTCCACTTGTGAATGTACTATTTTGTATTTGTCCATTTTTTTAAAAAAATCGGTATTAATTCTCCTAAATCTCCTAAAGACATTTTTAAAGTTATTAAATATTTTTTTGTACTTTCAGCTTTTTTTAATTCATTTACAGCATTTTTTTGAAGTTTCAGGAAAAAGTCTTGCTTCTAATTTTTTTCTCCATTATCTAGAGTTATTTCTAAATATTCTTCACCTTTTTCTTATATCTCTAAATTGATATGAACCACCGTTTTTGTATAATCAATATCTGACAAACTCTTAATTGTAGTATCATTTATATTACCATTTGTTATAACCACACTTTCATCTCTATTTTTCTTTTGATTCTTTATCTGATGAAATTGTTGATTCATTAACACTTCTTCTTTTTATTTCTTCAACATTTTTTTGTTATTTATAATATTTTGATAATATATAATCCCAAAAAAATAATTAATACTATTAATAATATTGTTGCTATTATTATACCAATTATTAATATTTTTTTCTTTCTTTTTTTCCATATTAACTCCACATATTATTTTTATTATCATTCTTATTGGTAATGTTAGAAATATATCAAACATCTTCATTGGAAGTTCAAAGATAGTATCTATTGTACTTTTTTTAATATCATTTCCCTTACTATAGGGTATATTATATATTATTAATAATATTAATATAATTACAGTTACCCAAAAAAATATGTTTTTTTATTCTTTCTTTTTAAAGGTCTTTTTAGTTACAACCCTATATCCCATTCTTCTTAACTGATTATAATAATCTTCATACATTTGATTTACTATATTTTTGCTTATGTTGTTGTATCTCTTCTTCTGCTCTTAATATTTGTTCTTCTAATATTGCATTATTATCTAAACTTCCATGTACATTTTGAAAATTCTCATCATTTACTCTACTATTATTATTTACTTTATTATTAACATTATTTCTTCCATAATTCCTATCAACACTATAACTTGTTTTCTGATTAAAACTATTTGTATTTGTATTCGTTTCTTTTTTTCTATTTTGTATTTCCTTTTCACGTCTTTCTTTTTCTTCTAAAAGTGCAATATTATTATCATATTTTTTTCTCTTTTAATATCATCTGAAAAGAGTTTCATATGCTTCATTAATTTTTAACCATTTTCTCTTTTGCTTCTTCTTTTTTTGTTTCATCTTGTTCTAAGTCTGGATGATATTTTTCTTACAAGTACTTTATATGCTTTAGTTATTACCTCTTTTGAAGCAGTCCTACTAACTTCTAATATCTCATAATATGTTACCATAGTTTATTACCAATTCTTTCTATTTTTTTCTATTTCAATACGTATCTTATATTCTGCTAATGTATTTGCCTTATTTTTTTACTTTCTTTATTTTTTCTTGTCCAGAATTTGTATCTACTATTTCATTATAATCTTTTATTACTCTTACAGAATCAAAATTAATTCCAGTAGCATCTTTGTCTGCAAAAATATAGTCTAGGAAAACTTAATAATACTACTTTTTGTTTCTAAAGGTTTTTAAAACAATATTCCCTGTATCTATTATCTTTCTAAGACTTGATCCGAACTTCAAGATTTGCTCCCATTGCAGTTTGATCTGATTTGTCTTTTTATTACAAGATAATTATTAGTCCTATTTGTTATCTCAACAAGAAAATCCTCATGTTCTACCCACGTATTTCTTCCTTTTTATATTTACTTTCATATTATTATCTTCATAAAAATCCGTGCACTATTAAATTTTTCCGATATATCCTCTTATATTTAATCCTATTTTTTTCCATCTTTATTTTTTTATAACCATCTTCGTATCAGTAAATGAAAAAAAATATCGTTTGTAAGACCTGTTTCTAATATATTATCAAAAACTTTTACTTGATAGATATAGTCATTTCCTGTTTTTTTGCATATGGTTGTATATCATATTTTTTTCCTTTATATACTTCTATTATATATCCGAATTGCTTCTTTTTTTATTCAAAAAAATGCATATTGCTTTGCTTCATCTGTAAGCATATCTGCTGCTAAATCAATTTTTATCTTGATTTACATATTCTAAAAATTGATTTATTTGCTTTAATCCCTCTTCTTGTACTTTTTTTAGGAAACTTTTTCTTCTGAAATCACAGGTGTTTCAATATCTTTTTGATACTATAGGTCTAATTGGAACACTAAAATTTACTATCACATTATATATACTTGTAAAAAAATAGTATAAGTACTAATATAATAATTATTTTTAAAAAGCATTTTTTCTCTTATATACTTTTGCAAACTTTAATCTAATATTTGTAAATAACCTTATAAACATTTTTCCCTCCTAACCTATCTAATTATTTTTTTACTAAATGAAAATACATAATCATCAAAGTCATATTCTCTAAATACAAAAATACAATCCTTGCTTATTCTTATTTTTCTTCTTTTTGAATCATCTGCAATAATATCTACCTCTACAACATAATATTCACCCAATGCTTCAAAATTAACATTTTTTTATACTAAATGTTGTTGGAAAATATTCTTTAAAATATTTTTTTCAAACTCTTCTATATTTTTAAAAATATTTTTTTCCTTATATTCTGGTGCCAATCTTTTATATACCTCTGAATATCTTTTTTTGAATTTAGTTTTTCTTACAATATCACCTAGATATATATTCATTCTTTTTAAATTCACTTTTTTTCCTTTTAATCTTTCAACTAATTTTTTTGATCTTTTTCAACTCCTGTTACATATTGTACTTTAGGCTCTTCTTTTTTTCTCAAATATCCTAACTATCATTGTTATTATAGTTGCTAATGTTATAATAATCAGAATAATCATTATTATTATTAATATACCAATTTTTTTCTATTTTTCATTTTTTACTATTCTTATTTAAATTATTTTTTTACCATACTTACTTATCATTTCCATTATAGTATTTAAACTCTATGGATTTCCTCCATTTCCATTATTACTATTATTTCCAGAATTTGGTCTATAAACATCTAATGCTAATTTTTTTCATAATCTGCTTTTATTAATAGTATTTAACTGATCATTTTCTATTCTTTGACTCAGTTTATCTAATTCCGCATATTCTTTTGGATCTATATATTTATTTAATTTTTTTATTTTTCAACTTTAACTTTAAAGTCATTTATCTTCTTCATCTTTTTTTCATATATTTGTATTACTTCTTGTTCTGTTTTTTTCCTTGTCTTCTAAGCATTTCAATTTCATCTTTAATATCTTTTGATGATTTCATATATTCTTTAATTTCTTTAATTACTTCATCTGTTTCCTGTTTAAATGCTCTCATTTCTTCTCTTGTTTTTACTAATTACCTGTTGTCCTGGTTTACCTGTCCTCATTGTTGCATCATTAAGCATCATTGCTTCAACATCTCTGAAATCACCATTTATTGGCATATTTGTTACACTAAATTCTTCTATTTGATCTGCAATATTTTTTTCTCTTGTTGTGCTTCAACAAGTTTTTCTCAACTCCATCTAAATTTGTATAATCTATTTTATTATTATTTATATCATTTAATTTTTTTGCATTGTAATTATTTCTGCTTCCATTTTTAGTTTTGCCTTCAAAGTTCATTAAATATTGCTTATATTGTTCTATTGCATTTGCATAACTTTTTTGTTAATTCACCTGTATTAAGTTTATTTTTTTATATTATTTAATAGATCTTGTATATTTTTGTTTTCCTTCTACTGTTGTTGCATCAAAATTCTTACCTGTAGTTTTTTTCAAGATTTTTCAAATTGATTTTTCTACTTTTTGTTTGTGTATCTTTTGCATTTTTTTAATATAGTTCATATGTAAATTCAAATTATTATTTAACTTCTTATATTGTGGAAGAATACCTTTTTCCATTATTTTATGACCTATAATTCCACCTGCAATCATTTCATCTACTGGGTTATTATCTGCTACTGCAAATCCTATTGCTGCTCCATATAAAGATGGTGCAACATGTTTTATTAGTAAATTTAAATGCTCCCCCTATAAATTTACCTGTTCTACTATTTGATACTCCTTTTTATAATCTTATTATTTCCAATTTTTTTCTTTTGTCCTTCTCATTGTATCAAAAGAAATTATGTTTAGCAAGTTTAACTCCTGGTGATGGAACATTTGAATTTCCAGCTCCGCTAGATGTAGATCCTCCTCCTGATGTTGAATTTCCTGCTTGTCCGTCCGTGATACTTGTGGATTATTTTTTTGTAAAAAGTATCAGATTTCATATATATAGGTTTTTTGATTTGCTTCATCTCCACTCTTTTTATTTGATCCCCATTTTTCAATTCTCTTAAATGTTTGATCATATAATACCATTTTAGCAAATCCTGTTCCTTTTTGATAAACTTACATCTTTATCAAATTGGAACATTTCTTTTTAATATTCCTTCAGCTTCACTAAAGAATTTAAAAAAATGCAATTATAAGTATCATAAACGCAAAAATTAAGTCCTCCTGTCTTTTTCTGCCATTTTTAAATACTGTTCCTGCAAATATTGTATATAATAGTAAATGAAATGGTTGTACAAAAAAACAAGTCCCATAAATTTTTTTAAGCCATTTGCTCATACTTTGTGCTTTTTCCGATCTCCTGCAATATCAAGTGCATATGATACAGATATTATAGGTGCTATTAATATATAAAATCCTATTGTTATAAGTCTTTTTAACATATACTGCTAAGAATGATAAAGTTTGTACCAATAATAATAATAATATAACAGTTGATACTATCATTCTAACAAAATTTGGCATAAGCATTCCAAAAACAAGTTGTTGTACTTGATTTTCTAATATACCACTTTCATTTATCATACTTTGTGTAATTATTGACACAAATGCTGAATTCAATGATATTACTGTAAATATTATAAATGACATAAGGAATAATATCATTACACTTTTTCACCCAATTAAATAACATATTTTTTTGTATCTGCTATATCTTTTTGCTACAGACAATAGTATTGCTCTTACTGATAAATATAATAATATTAAAAAAATAACATTGCTATAGATATTAAAAATACTACTCTATACCATGAAGCTATAGAATTTACAAATCCTGCTAATTTTTGTTTTTTTCTGCAACATTACCATTTATAAATATTTCTATATTAGTAATTGGAACTTTATTCATAAATATTTTTATCTGGTGTAAAGCATCCAACCTGATTTAGCTTCTCCTGCTCCACCTTCTTTATTTGAATCTTGTAATAATATTGTAAGAAATGACATTATACTTGTAAGTACTATTGCTGCAACTAAATTTGGAATAAAAAGTAGTATTCCCATTATTCCATTTAAAAGATGCCCTATACCTGATATTGGATCTTGTAAGAAGTCTGTCATAGGATTTGCTTGATCAATATTAAAACTCTTATTTATTGCTTCTTGTCTTTCTTTTTCTTCTTTTTCCTTTTTCTTCTTTAGTTTGTGTATCTTTTTTCTTCATTTTTATTTTTTTCATTATTATTATTGTTGTTATTATTAGTTGATGATGTATTATTATTATTGTTATTATTATTATTGTTATTTGTAGTAGAAGAAAAAAATATGATATTTTTTTCTACTGTTATAATTTCTTTTTTTATACTTAAAGATTTTTTTCATTTATGCTTGATATTAATGAAACTGTTATATATATATATATCATCAATATTATCCATATATATTTTTGAACTTTTTTTCTACCATAATCTTATTTTTTTCTCATATTCTTCCTCCTCTCTACCCTTGTCCGAAGCTCCTTTAAAACATCTTTAACAATTTTATTAAAGTTTATAGCTTCTTCATTATCATTATCATCTTCTGGATCTAATTTATTTGCATCAATCATTATATCCTTATATCTCATTACTTTTTCTATTTTTTTGGTAATTTATCTACAACATCTGCATACCTTCCTATTTTTCTCTTCCTTTCTTTCTGGAACAATATTATCATTAATTCTTTTTGTCATCTCTTCAAATGAATCCATCATATTTAGTAATTGTTTTTTTCTTTATATTTTTATAATAAATTCTTTTTGCTTTTTCATTCATATCTTTAGTAATTACACTCCTTTTTGTCTTAAGCTCTTCTTCCATTCTTGTAATTACCTCTTCTGCCATAACAGATACATTTCCATATTGTTCTTTAAGATACTCTTTTTAATTCTGCTCTTGCTTTTTCAAATTCGTTATCTATCTGTTTTTTTGATTGTTCTTTAAATATTCATAATATGCTTTTTTTGATTTTGTTTTTCCTTCTTCTGTCTGAGATGAAAGTTTAGTTCCTGTTAATTTTTTTCCATATCATCTAATACTTGTGCATTCTGTGCTGCAAACTTATCAACAGTTTCATCATATTCTTTCTTTATTTTTTTCTTTTTCCTTTTTTTGTTTGTTGTTGTCCTATACTTGGAATTATTTGTCCTTGTTTCTTAGCTTTATTTCTTGCTTCTACTGAATCATAAATGTCTCCTGCAAGCCCTGAAACATCTTTTTACTGTCTCTCCAAGCTCAAGTAAACCAACATTTCTAATTCCTGATGTAAGTGCCGCACCAACAAATCCTGCTGTTGCTTTAACTGTACCTCTTGCAAAGGATTTAAATATTCTTTTTTTCCAATTTCTTTTTCTCTTCTTTTTCTTGTCTTCTTTCTTCTTTTCCTTTTTGTCCTCTATTTGAGATATCTCTTTCTCTTTTAGCATCTTCTGCAGTAGGCTCTTTATCTTTATTAATCTTTTTCAGCTTGCTTTTTAAAATCTACTTCTTTTTTTGTTTTTCCTTCTCTGTTTTTTTAGTTCCATCTGAATTATATTCATCTTTCTCATTTTGACTATTCATATTTGATTTAGGACCATCTCCAAGTGTTTGATTCTCAGTTGACTTATTTTTCATTTTTTTCCGAGGTTTATTCATAGAATTGTTTATTTGATCATTAGCAAGTTTAGTATCTTTATATTTACTTACAGTTTTTTTATCCCTTTACTTACTTCTTTCTGTAACTTATTTAATACAACCATTGTGGCTCCTGCAGTACCTGATGTACTTTCTGCTTGTATTCCAAATATTTTTTTGTAAAAGCGTTTCTGCTTTAAAGAAAAAAATAGCATACCAAATACAGTAAGAATTCCCATTTCTAGATAGTTACCAACTTCTGTAGGTCTTATTATCCAATCAGTATTTGCTGTTCCTGTTATAAGTGGTAATATTAATGCTACATATAAAAAAACATGAAATAATTGAACAAATACAGTATTTAAAAAAACTTTTTTTAGTCCAGAACTCTAAAGTTTGTGATTTCTTGTCATCCATTACATCAAGTGCATATGTTGCTGTTATTATCGGAGCTACCATCATTAGGAAAGCGATTATTATGAATCTTTTAACATAATAAAAAAATAGAAAAAAATACTGTTTGTGCTAAAAATAGCAATATATACAAATGTTGATACAATCCCTCCGAAATCCAAAATTCATAATTGCATTTTTTTAGAATTTCCATTGTTATTCCTTGTGATAATGGATGTTGTCCTGCAGTTAATCCTGCCCTTATTGCACCTACAAGTGCATTATTTATTGCTATCATTAAAAAAACATAAAAAAAGATAACTCCAAACATTATGGCAATTCCTTTTTGCCCAGTTTATTAAAATAATTTTAGCACTCGCTTTATCATCTGCTATGCTTCTAGTCATATATTTTATAATCGTAAATAATAATATCATAAGTTGAAGTACTATTGCTATATACATTATAACTTTAACTGATGCTGCAACCATAACCATAAAAGATGTATATTCTCCTGCATTTGCTGGATTAAAATCAAGATTTATAAGGGGTAAATCATTAAAAAAAGTATACTATCTAATGTGAGCATTCCTTTTCCACTTACTGTAAATCCTATTATCCAACTAATTGATGTAAGTACAACAATTAATACTATCTTTATAACTGTTAAAAAAATATAGTTGGAATAACACCTACAATTCCTTCTAATTTATTTATTACTTGTAAAGAATCATTGTTGTTGATCCATTAGTTGTTTGTTCTCCTGATGCAAAAGAACTATTATATATATTTAATAGTATAAAAAGCTAATATAGTAATACATATAGCTATACTAATCTTTATTATTTTTTTCTTATTAATATTCAGTTTAATTATATTCATATATTAGCCCTTTCCTATTTTATTTATATTTCTTACGGATTATTATTTCCTCCATTAGAATTATTACTATTATTATTTGTATTATTTTTTTAGTATTCCAATTATTTGCTGTATTTGCTGCCTCTCTTGCCATTTTTTTGTACGTATTTTTTTCAATTTTTAGCTTTCTTTTTCTTCTGCACTCCTAAATAATTTAAATACTTTATTTTTTTGGTTTTTTTATTTTTCTTTTAATTTTTTTCTTCTTTTTTTCTTATTAAAGAAATGTTCTGCAAGTTCACTTTGTGAAATTCCTTTTTTTACCTAAATTTGCATTTGCAGTATTGTATAATTTCATATTTTTGAAGTATTCTGTCTTGCTCAATATATGATTTCACTCTATTTTTTTCTTTAATGTCTTCAATTCTGAAATTGTTAAATCTTGTAAATCTTTATCTCTAAGTTCATTTACTTTTTTTCTTTTTCTTCTTTAGTTGCAGTATTAGCTTCATATTTAAATCCACCTTCAAGTTGTTCTTTTTCTACTTTCAAGTTCAACCTCATACATATCTTTAATTTGTTTCTTAGCTAAAAGCTTGAACTTCTTCTAATTGTTCCTTACTTAGTCCTGTTATATTATTTCCTTTTTATTAGATTATCTGTTTCTTCTTTTTATTTTTTTCATCGCTAAGTTCTTTAGAATCTTCTAACCTATTTATTATAGCATCTGCCATTAGTTTATTTATAGCTTTTTTTATTTTTCATTTCTTCTGCTGTTTCTTCAAGAGTTTTTATTAGCTTTTTTTGACTACTATCTTTCATAAATTTATTATAATCATCCACACTATCTATAAGTTTTTGATTATCAACTTTACTATCTATTTCTTGTGTCATTTTATTTATAATTTCTCTCATTTCTTCAACTCTATGAGTTTCTAAAAATGTTTTATCAACATTCATTCCGAAGTGCTTTCATTTCTCTTTCAAGGTTTTTCTTGTGTTTCAATTTGCATCATTGTAAGTGCTATATTTTTCATTTTCTGCCATTGCTTGATTCATTCTTCTTCTATTATTATATATATTTATATTAGCTTTACTTTGATATCTTCTAGTATTATTTCTAACACTACCGCTAGTTAATGGCATATAATTTTTTTACTAAGCTTAAATTTAATATTTCCCATATCTACTCTTTGGTCCATCATATTTAAGATTATCTCATTTGTTTCTATTACAGTATCAACATATATTTCTGTATTTGCACCAAAGAACTTAAATTTACCTCCTGGTGATATTGGTTTAAAGTTTTTCTCTAAAAAAACTTTCTAATTTCTCCTTTTGGTGTTAATATCTCTGCATTTTTTTATATTTTTGCAGGATCTTTTTTTATTAATATTTTTCCTATAATCTTCTATTGCTTTTTTTATATGCATCATCTATCTCAAACTTACCATGATCTTCTCCTTTATCATCTTTATAATCGAAGAAATATAATAATCTTAACATTTCTCTATATTCTGACATATCACCATCTGCCGCCTCTGCTAATGCTATTGGTGATGCAAGTATTGCTACAATCCATCAAAAGTCTTAATGAAACTATGTTTTTGTTATTCTTAATAAAAGCCATTATTTCACCTTCACCAAGTCCGAAGCGCATTTCTTAAATTAGCCATTCCTCTTGATCTAATTGTACTTCCGCCAATCATCTTTCCGAGAATCTTTATCATAAAAATAGTTTTTCTTGATAGTGCTCTTTTCCTTCCTTTACTGTCTGTATATATCTCTAACCAAGGAAGTTTTTTTCTTTTTTAACTTTTCCATATGTTTTTTTAGCATTTTCTAATTCTTTTTTCTCTTCTAATTCTATTTATTCTTTCTGTATTAGTCTCAAAATTATTTATAGCTTCTTTTTGTCTTTTTGAGATTCCCCAAACTTACCTGTTTGTGAATTTGCACTTCCATCTAAATTTAAAGTTTGTTTCTGTTCTTCTCCTTCCTCACTTTCATCTTTATCTTTATTCTTACCAAATTTTTTTCCTTTGTCCTTTGATATAAATTATATGCTTTTTATAATTCCTTCTTCTCCAGAATCTAACATCTTATCTTTAAATTTTTTTGTAACTTTTTCATTATTAAATATTTTTTTAACTCTTTTCTTTCCTCTATTAAATTCTTTCTTAGCAATATATGGATTCATTAAATCTAGAGGGCTTACATTTGAAAGCTTATCTCCTGATATTCCTCCTGAAAGTCCGAACTGCAGATGTCATCTTTTTTTGGTAAACTTACAATTTGTGCAATTATAAATAACATGAATATAGAACTTATAACACCTTCTCCTATCATATTCATTGATATTGTAAGAAGTATTGAATATGCTATTACATGAAGTGATTGTAAAAAAATACTATATACATTATTTCTTTAAACCAATTTTTGATATATTGTACTTTTCCCTGTTACAATTTTTTTGGAATGCTGCAAACACTGGTGCTATTACACATGCCACAACAAGCATAAAGAATAATATTAATCTTCTTACATAAATTATTAAAAAAACTTAACTGTATACCAAACAAGTACAATATATAATGCTGCTGCCGGTATTCCTATCATTGAATTATATGTATATGCTCTAGTTCTAGCTGTTTCATATAGTGAAAATGATGGTACATTAAGATTTGTCTTTGCCCTTCTTCTACCATTTTAACTACTGTATCAACAATATAACCATTAAATTTTTACTATTGCTACAATTATAAATATTGCTAAAAAAATAATTTAACTATTGCAAGTATCCATTCTATCAAGGCTTCTTTTTGCTGTTGCTTTCTTTTCTCCAATAGATCCAAACATTGCTTGAATTGCAGACACAAGTCCCAATATTAAAGTTATTGCTAAACATATAAGTATAAGCATATAATATGCAGATGCTGCTGCTGCTCTTATAAGACCTATAGGTGTTTTTTTATAATCTTCTTCTGTAATATCTTTTTTTCTTCATACTTTTTAGCAATTTCTGAATCTCCACCTTTTTTTGCAAGTTCATTTATTTTTTTAATATCTCCACCTGCTGCAGTCTTTCCCTTCATTCTAGCTATAGCTTCACTAGGAGAAACAAATATATCTACATTTAAAAATTCTATTCTATTTTCTATAATATTCTCAAGTGTTACTGCTCTTCTTTCATCTATTTGTTGCCCTGAATTAACCCTATTTACTATATAACCTTTTTTTGCCCTACAATACCTTCTAAACTATATGTAAGTATTACCTCTACAAGTGTTGCAAGACCAACAAATGCTAAACGTATTATATATAAAAAAAGTTCAATAAAAAAATGCTCCAACTTCAAATACAAAATTAATTATTCTTCCTAAAAAGAACTTTGTGCTTGTAATTTTTGCTTGTCCCTTAGCTAATCCCTTATAAAAGAATTTATCCATTTCTTCCACAGGAGTCCTATATTTTGATAGATCTTCTGTTTGAACTGTTGTTGTTCCATCAGCTATTCTTACTACTTTTGTTACACCTTTAAAAATCATATTTAGCTATTTTTAACAACATCTCCTGTATGTGGAGCATGTAATAATTGGCCATCTCCTGCATAAAAACCAACGTGATTTCTACTATGTGTAAGAAAAAAACAACATCACCCACTTGCCATTCAGACATATTATCTTTATTGATCTCTTGAACATTAAGTCCTGCATTCTTAAAAATCTTCTGCTAATGATTCTGTTGATCCATCCACTTTATATCCAAGCTGACTTATAGTCCACGATACAAAACTACTACAATCAAATGTATTTTTGATTAGGGTTACTTGCACTACCATGTCCTGCACCAAAAAAACATATTTACAACCCAACTTTTTCTTTTTCCCTTATTTATAATCTCTTCTCCAGAGAAAGCAAATGTATAATATTTAAAATTAGAAAGTATGATTAATACTAAAAACTATTATAACTATGATATTTTTTTATTATTTTTTTCATTTTTTTACTATATTAGTCTCCTTTCTTAAATTTTTAATATACATTTCTTAAATAATTTTTCTTCACCATTTAATTTATATTTCATTATACCATTTTTCAATGCTTTCTATAATCCCACTTCCTTTGAAGCTTATTATTTTTTTCTAGCTTTCTACTATATGGTTCTAATCTAAATATACCTGAATTATTTAAAAGTATAATATATATAATTATTCGTTACATATATACTATCTGCTGTACCTGCAGCATTTAAATTATATCTTTCTATTTTAGGATCATCAAAACATACTACACATCTATTAAAAACTTGTCCATCTGAATCTCTTGCATCTGTATTATCTCCTAAAACTGCAACATTAAATTTATTTTTCTATATCTGTTACATATGCTTCTCCTATAACCTTTTTCTCTTTCAATTCTATATTTCATCTGTTTTTTTCTACAAGATCTTCTGATTTAAATATTACTCCTAATTCTATTTCAGGTTTAATAACTTCATAATTATTATTTTTTTATTTATATCTAATCCCAAATATTTATTTTTTTAACATTTCATAATATTTTTGAATTTTTCATATATATTTATACCATTATTCATTTTTATCAGTATTTGTTGCATATATTTCAATACCTAATGTTGAATATACTAAGTGTACTTTTTCTTGAGTTATATTCAAATTTATCATATTCTTTATATGTTTCTGTCATAGAATTTACAAATGATTTCAAATCTCTATCTTTAAGATATTTATCAACATATTCCATAAATTTTTGAAATTTGTGCATCTCTTTTTAAAAATAAACATATCCAATATGGTTCTTCATATCAAGTAATAAATATATCCTATCATCTTCTAATATAATACTATCTCTCGAATTTATATATTTTCTTGATTCTTCACCTAATTTTGATATTACTGTTTGCATATCATCAGTAATTTTTTTATATCATTTACAATTGGTTTTATCATATGTAGAATTTAAAAACATATACATCACTTTTTCCGAAAAACTTTCTTTAACTCTAAATTTACCATTATTAAATGATTTTTTTCTTCATCCATAATTGCTGTTAAATTTCCTAATGATTCAGCGTTTATATCTGGATTTTTGAATCACTTTATTTATTTCTGGAGAATCTATATTTACATTCTTTTTTAAATCTTTCAACTTTTTTTCTTTAGTATTATTTGAATTTTTTTACCTTTTTTTGTTCCTCTGTCTTCTTATATCTAGGTATCTGTGTATCTTCTTTTTTTATTAAAAAAATGTAAAAAGAAGCACTATAATACCTATAAAACAAATTAATGATATTATAATAATTATTATTGGTATATTCTTTGAATTAAATATTTTTATTTTTTTCCCAAAAAAATCTTCCTCCTACATTCTTTATTTTTATAATTTTTCATTTAAATTTTGATTTATTAATATTTATTATATTTTTTTATTTCATCCTAAAATCTAGTTTTTGCATCTGACGATCTAATTGTAGTAAGTTTTCTTAAGTTTAGCATCCCTTTTTATTGTTTTTTTCAGCTCTTGAAAATTGTGTTATAACAAAAAGTGCTAAAAGTGGACTTACTGCTACAATAGGTGATAATGCATACATATAAACTAAATATAAAAGTGGATATATTAGTCCAACAAGGACAGAATCATTAAACTCTTTAAAAAAAATTTGTAAGTACTTGACTTTTTACCATCTCCTATTTTTATCTATTGCATATGTAACAGATATAACTGGTGATACAACAACTAAAAAAATCCAATAGTAAGAAGCCTATTTATAAATATCATAAAGAATTTAATATGATATGCTGCCATAAATAAAAAAATGATATAAATGTTATAGTATAACCATATCCACTTGTAATTTTATCACCTAATAACTGTTTATATATTAATATTTCTACACTCTGTGATCCGCTTTCAAGCATTTTTATATCTAACTGTATTAAATATACCAAGTAGTATATCATGGAATGCTAGTATTACAGCAAGTAACAATGTAATAAGCATTGCTATTAAAAAGTCCTTTTTACAGTATCTGTTAAAAAAATTCTTTAGCATTGCTATTGCATCTGCTCTTGGATTTGAGCTTGCAGAATTAATCATAAGCATTATAGCTCCAAGTATAAATAATAATAATGATATACCAACTGCAAATCCCTTTGTTGCATTTGTCCATACTGCAACTCCTTTTTTTAAATTCAAATTTGCATTATTCCCTCTTGAATTATTTTTCCTTATTATTATCTAAATTAAATATATTAACATCTAATGCTTTTTATATCTCCAAAAAAACAATTTATCAAGTGTAAACATATATTTAGCAATAAAATTTTTGAAAAAAACTGTATCATCTTCTATTTTTTTCTCCACTTTTTTTCCTCTTTTTCTTTTTCTTTTTTTGATTCACCTTTTTTCATATGCTTCTATATATTTAGGATTTATATTAAGTGCTGCTATTACAGATACTATTACTGCTCCATAAATTATCGGTAAACAAGCTACCCCAAGTAAAACTACTAATAAAACATTTAAAAGCACCTGTTGACAAATCTTGTCCAAAAACCTCTATTTTTTTGAGATCCCTGTTTAAGTTCTGCATCTGCATTTTTTTGTTTGATCCTGTATTTCTGATTTTTCCAATATTAGGTCTATCAGCTTTGTTATTCATTGGATTTTTTTCAGGAGCTAAATCTCCAATTTCTTCCTTTTTTTCTCTTTATTTATATTTTTTTATTAGTCGTTTGTGAAGATGTATCAGTTGTTGTATTATTTGTAGCATATGATATATTTCCAATTATATGTGTTAAGAAGGTTACTATTATCATAAGTATAATAACCATCTTATAACCTATTTTTTTAATATCTTTCAATAATAACCTCCCTTTCTTTTTTTAAATTATTGTTCTTCTTTTTTCTTTGTTTTTTTAGCTTTTTTTCTCTTTCAACCTTTGTATTAATATTTGTATCTACAAAGTCAAATTCCATTTGCGTAGGTTCTATAGAAAGTATTGTTGTATCTTCACCTATTTTTTAAAAGTCCTTTACCCACAGTACAAGTAGCTAAAAACGAAGCTTCTCCTTCACTTAACTTAAATGTTTCTCTTATATAATCTATTTCTGCATTATCTTGTGCTAAAAAAATAACTTTGTATCTGAAGATGTTAAAACTGCTTGAACTGCAGACATTTTCATAAAAAGTCTTGGAATCTTTGTGATACTAATGCAAGTGAAACATTTCTTTTTTTCTTGCACGTCTTGCCATTGTATTTAAAAATCTACCGCTTCTGGGAATGGTAATAGCATCCATGCTTCATCAACTATAACTCTCTTCTTATTAGCTTTTTTTCTTATCTTCACTATTTTTTTCTTAACATATTTTTTTCCCAAACCCATGAAAGTAAAAATTTGTTGTGCAAGTGGTCTTGCAAATCTTTCTTCTAGTTGTGATATATCAAGATTTATAAAAAGGTATATGATCTGCTAAATCAAATGTTGATTGTCCATCAAAATATGCAAGCTGTCCACCATATTCTCTTATATATTGTTTCATAACTTTAAGTAAATAACTAAAATGGAATCTATAATCATCATTTGTAGATTCTTCTGCCGTTTTTGAAGCCTTCTATACCAACTTCCAAGTGTTGGCATTTTTTTCTTTTTACTTCCAAGAAAAATTATTTGCTATACTTTTTATCATTTGTATTTTTCATAAAGGCTTGATGGATTTGAATTTATTCCAAGAGCTCTATATTCTTCTGATGCAACTTCAGATATTATTTGTTTTGTTATTTCATTTACTTCTTTACTTTTTTTGTACTACCTTTTTGCCATTGTAAGTATTGCTTGTGTAACATCTTCTACTTTACTTTCAACATTTAACACTCTTTTTTTCCTTTTGTGTAATTTCATCAAGTATAATTTCTGTTTCTAAATCAAATATATTTATAACTGTTTTTTTGATGTAGGAGAAATAACAATACTTATTCCACCTAAAAGATTCTGCAACAACACCATATTCCCCTTCAACATCTAATGCTAATGTTTCAATTCCTTGAAGTACATATGATCTTGCAGTTATAACTTTTTATTGTAACACCTTTACCTGCTCCTGACTTTCCAAATATAACCATATTATAATTTGTAAGTTGTCTACTAAAATTATCATAAATAATAGGAAGTCCTGTTTGAAGATTAAAACCTAAAAGGTATTCCAGTATTATGTCCAACCATTGAATTAAAGAATGGAAACACAGTACCCATACTATTTCTATCAAAAGTATGATATGTTGTCATTTTTATTTTTCATTATATGGCATATTTGATATAAAAGCTTCATCTTGTAATGCCCATGCTGGTTTTAATGTAAGAAGAGTTTTACCCATTACAGATGATAATTTTTTTCTGTAGAAGTATCTAAATCTTCCTTACTATATGAAAATAATGTTGTTATTATAGATGCTGAAAAAAACACTATTATAACCTGCTTCTATTTGATCTCTTAATTGTTCAAGTTCTGCCTTCTTATTTGAAAGTGTTCTTGCACGGTTAACATCTCCTCTATCTTCTGCAACAATTATTTCTGATACTATTTCTGTTATTTCCTTATTCAAATCTGTTTGTGATTTTTCCGAGGTGCTATAGGTCTTATAAATACTGATGTATTAGCATCACCATATATATACATTTCTCTTAGTAATTCTGGAAAAAAACTGCAGTTCTAGGAAGTGTAGATACTATCATTGTTCTTGCATATCTAGTTGTATTTGATACGATTTCTAAATGATTTGTATATGATGCATCTATTCCGTCCGAGGTGAAATTAAATCTTTCAAATCTTTAACATTCTTCCTTAATATTCCTTTATCTTCAGCTTTTTTTAATTTTTCTCAGTACCCTGTTTTTTTATTAAAAAAATTAACATGTTTTTTCCTTCCTTCTTAATATCTTAATTTATTATAATTATATAATCCTAATACTACTTTTTTTATTTTTTTCTATTTTTCCCGTCTTTTGTCTAATTTTGTTTCATCAATTATATCTTGTGCACTTTCATATAGATCTTCATCAAAAGATGACTTATATTGTTCTAATGTAACTTTTTGCTTTTTTTCTTTTATCTTCTCCATCTTATTTTTTTCAAGTTCTTCTATCTCTTTTTCTCTTCTTATCTGCTTGTGTTATACTTTTGTGTCGCAAGTTCTATACCTTGAATATTTATTTCTTCTTGTAACATTCTCTTTCTCTTATTAAGTACATCTTGTGAAGTAGTATATAATTTGTCTGCTTCATTTTTCCAAATAATTTTTTTCAAGTTAATATTTTTCAAGTTCATCTCTATTAAATGCATTAAATAATAATTCTACTAATTCTTGTGAATCTAACACTCTTGATGTTACAGATGAACCTCTAAGTGCATTTGATATATTATTACATCTTGTAAATAACTCTGAGAAAATTATTGATTCTTTTTCTTCTTGTGTATACTTTTTCTGCTCTTTGTCCTAATTCTTCCATATAATATGATACTACTATAAATGTTTTTTTGTTCTAGAACATTCCTATTTCTATTTAACTTTTTCTGTATACATTAATGAATCTTGTGCATATTCCCATAATCTTTTCTTATTATTATATAAATACTCAAACTTTCTATAATTTTTCTTGTTGCCCAGTTGCAAGAGCTTTTTTTCATCTTATCTGCTAATTCTTCTATTTCAATTTTTAAATCCTTGTGCTCTATCTCTATAATCTTTTATAATATCCGTAAAATTCAAACTTCTTGTTTGAATATATAATTGAACAGGCATTTTTCAATGTATTTAAAAAAACTGTAAAAAAACCTTCTTCTATTGCAAGTTTTTTTCTCTTTCAGATCTAAGGTCAAAGTTAACACCATTACATAAAAAGAACCATTACAAATTCTTTTTCTATCTTTTTCTAATAATCATTCCATTATCTACAGAATCAAATCCTAAAAAAATCATGTATTCTTTCTCTTTTAAGTACACCATGAAATCTACCAAAATCATCTTTTTTTACTCTTATTACTTCCTTCAATAACTTCATCAATTGTAGCTTCTTCTTCTGCTTTTTTTCTTAGTTAACAACATTCTTATTACAAATACTGCAATCTCAATAAATACTGCAAGTACTAATACAAGAATTAGTATTAGTATAATTTCGTCCAATGTTTATTCCTCCTCAATATATGTCTTTAATGACCTTCTTCCTCTGAATATATAATATCTAAACACAAGATTGTACAGATACTCTCCTTGTACCTCTTTTTGTTATAGGGATCCCTGGTATATACATAACTGGAAATGTTCCTATAGTAAAACCTATAAGTCCAAATATACCTGCTAGTATAAAAAGTCCCATTTGAAAATTAAGCATAAGTGGTATTATTCCTAATACAACACCAATCATTATTCCTATAACAGTTGTAACAAGTGATCTTAATGAAAATATAACAAAAAGTCTTGTTTCATTTTGCTTTTTTTCTTGGTATTTCATGTTTTTCTCATTATAACCTTCTTTCGTAAAAAAATTATTTTTTTAAAATTTTTGAAACCATATCTGATATAGTTTTTTTACAATAAAACTCCAAATAGGATAAGCCGATACAAATATTAGTGTCGCAAAAACAAAACCAAAAAAATTGTTTTTTTAACTTTTTGCTATATCTTGTCCGCTTCCGAGATGCTGTTATAAATTTTATACCAAATACAATAGCAACTCCAACACAAACTACCATTCCAACACTTATAATTACATCACCTATTGGTTTTTAATTGTTCTGCAAATTTATCTCCCATCGCCTTTGCATCAATACCTCCATCTGTTTTTTTACCTGCTTCATTAAATTTTTTTACAGAATCAAATACATTTTGCAAGCTAAAAATTAGAGTTTGTTGATGTTGATGAACCGCTTCCGAGAATTCAAGTATTTGCATATACTACATTTCCCATAATCCAAATCATAAATATAATATTAATAACTATTACAAGTATTTTTTTAGTGTTTTTATCTTGTATTTTTTTCATTTTTTTATCCCTTTTTCTTTAAATAATATTCTATTATATTATATTAAACCTATTTCATTTTTATCAACGTAATCACTCATTTTTATAACATAATAAAAGCTTTTTTTCACCATTTTTGTAACATTAAATCTTTTTTTAAACATTTTTTTATTACATATTTATACTTAAATTTGACATATTTAACATAAAAAAATATATTATATATATATGTAGTTTTTAAACTACACAACGTTGTGTATACTAATTTTTTTAGTAGCATTAAATTTTTCAAGGGAGGAAAATATGAAAAAAATATAATTAAAATAGGTATTTCTGTACTTATTGTTTTAGCAGTAGTTGCAAACTTTGCTTTGGCAAATTCAAGTATAAAAATCCCTTCTATTAAACAAGTTCAAGGTGGTAAGGCTGAAAGCTTTAGTTGGACAAATATTAGGTATTTTTACAGTTCGTAGCTGTTGCAATAGCATTAGCTATGTTATTAGTAATAGGTATTAAATATATTACAGCTTCACCAGAAGGAAAAAGCTGATATTAAAGGTACTGCTATAGCATATTTAATCAGTGCAGTTTGTATATTTGCAGCTGTTGGTATACTTAATGGTATTAAAGATATTGTTGAAAAAAACTTAACTCAGGAAACTAATATTTTTTAAAAAAACGTTTAAGAGAAAATAGCAACTAAAAACAAAACTATAAAAAGAGGTCTTTTTAGACCTCTTTTTTTGTTTCTATCATTTTTTTCTTATTATTTGCTATCTTCTTACATTATTCTTGCATTTTTTTAATTCTAATATTATTTTTAATAACAGTTGTTGGAGCAATTATTAGAAATGACCCAACAGCAAAACCAATAACCGCATTTTTTTAAATCTGCCTTTTTTTATCTGCAGTTGTTTGTGTTAATGCCATTATACCAGCTATTATAATAGCTGCAAATAAAAATGCTACTCCCAACATTTGTATATATCCGAAGGATTGTCCCTCCTATTTCATCTATCTTTGTATCTGTATTGCCATTAGGTTTTAACTTTCCTATAATCCCATCATAATCTGAAGATGCATATATTTTTCATAATAATTGGAAATACTGATATCAATATTAAAATAAATATCAATAAAACTTTTTTTATCTTTTTTTATTCATTTGTAACCTCTATCTACTTTATTATACAGCGTTTTTTTAAATTGTATAGCTATTTTTTTGTATAAATGTTAATATTGTTGTTGCCCCAAATATACATATTGCTCCAAATATATAATTCATAGCAACACCTCTAAAGTCTGGTTTTTTTCTTTATCTGATTTTTAATATAAATTTAATACCTATTACAACTAACATTATTAACCCTACAGATATACCTACTAGTTGAAGTATTTCTAATAATGTTCTAGATATTCCTATTATAGTTCTTGCAGCTTTAGAGTTAACATCAATACTACTGTCTGCCATTGATATAACATTTTCTGTTACTTTATCATTATTTGTTAATGTTTGTTCTGTTTGCTGTGTTGAAAGTGGTTGTGTTTGTCCTTTAATAGGTATTGTTGTTGATGTAGTACTTGCAAATACTATATTTGAAATAATTAATAATTGTACAAATACAAACATAAATATTACAACTTTTTTTAATATATTCCTCTTCATTTAAATTTCTCCTAATTACAAATATTATATATATGTATATTATACTATATTTTTCAAGCTTTTTTTCAAATGAGACATAAATGGTTAATTTGCATTTAAAAGTGCAACATTATTCTATAATAAAAATATCAAAGCCATTACTTTTTATTTTTTTAGCTATTTACTGCTGTTTGCAGATTAAATAATAACTCTGTTCCTCTATACTATCATATTCTTCTAATATTTTTCATGTATGGAGTGTAATAATTTAATTTTTTTCTCTAAATCATTTAATTTTTGATACTATTCTATCTAAATCTTCAGCACTATATTTTTGAAATATCTGAACCTTTAGGTATATATTCTCTTAACATTCCATTATGCCTTTCATTTGTACCTTTTTTCATATGATGCTCCAGGATGGCAAAAAAATATCATTGTTCCTAATATTTCTTCTATCTCCTCATAACGTGAAAAATTCACTTCCGTTATCTGTTGTTATTGATTTAAATATCTCAGATGAATATACATTTAAATGTTCTTTAATACTCTTTATTGCTCTTATTACTTCACTTGAAGACTTATTATTTAATTTTATTACTATTTCAAATCTAGTCATTCTTTCTGTTAATGTTAGTAAACATTGTTTATCTTTTTCCTTGCTTACCTAATACTAAGTCCATTTCAAAATGTCCGAATTCTACCCTATTGTTTATATAATCTGGTCTTAATTCAATAGAATGTTCTTTCTTACTTTCTGGTATTGGATTTCTCTCACCCTACATCTTCTTGATTTATCTTTTCATTCTTTTTCTATCTTTTTGTACTAACTTCAAGATAACCTTTACGTATTCCATCATATATTGTATTTGTTGATACTTTAACATTAAAGCTATTATCCTGTCTTATCCTATATGCTACTATATCTGGTGATTTTTCCTTCTTCTTTTTAAAAAGCCTATTAACTTCATTTATTAGCTCCTTATTATACATAAGCTTTTATTCTGCTTATTCCTTTTTCTCTTTGTTTTCTAGTTGCTTTTTGCATTAGCTTCTGTGCTTTCATACTCGAAAGTTATTTCCTTTTTTTCTCTTAAATATACTCTCTTTCTTATATACTTCAGTTACTACCATTCTTCTATTTCTTTTTTTATTTCTCTTGATATTGTTGATTTACTCTATTTAACTTTTTGTGCTATCTTAGTTATATTAACCTTGCCATACACTTCAAGTTGGTCATTTATCATAGTTTCAATTTTTACTCTTTCTTTAATATCTAAGTGTTTGTATTGTTTTTTTGTTCTTCTTTTTATATTATAATCTTTATTAGATACAGATTTCATAATTAAAATATCCTTTCGTAAAGTAATTGTTATTGATATTTTACTATGAATCTGTATCTTTTTCTATACCTTTTTGTTGCACTTTATTTTTGCTATTCACTAATGAGACATAAATAATTTCTTTATGTCTCATTATTATATAATATTTTCTAGTTTTTTTGCTTTTTTTCTATCTATCTTTTTTTAAGTTTATTCTTATATACATACATTACTCCTGCTAGGATTGTTATTATAAATATACCTACAACCATTTTTAAGATTACTTTCACCAGATCTTGGATAATCTTTATCTACTTTTTGGAATACTTTTATTAACATTCCCATTTCCATTTCCTGTAAGTCCAATAGGCCTTCCTGAAGAATCTACAACTGTAAGCCCTGGTCTTGTATTATTAAATATATTCGTATTATTATTATTAGGATCTCCTGTTATAACTCTACCATTATATACATATGATGGTCCATTATTTGTTTCTCTTGGACTATATGAGCTTTATACCTATTATCATTTCCTTTATTATTGTTTTTCATTTTCCTTATTACTTGGATTTGGATCTTGATTTGCTGGTTCACTATATTTCTTTAACCAAACTGCTTTAAATGTAGTTACTCCTCCTTTTGATACTATAAAATCTTTATCCCATCTAAGGAATGTATATCCTTCCCTTTTTGGTGCAGCAAGTGTTGCAAAATATTTACCATTATCTATCTCAAAAACTACTGGATGACTCCATTTACCACCTTCTAATTCAAATACTATTCTTGTTCTTCCTTTAGTAACTGTTGATTCATCATAATCTGATTTTTTTCAACATTATATTTAGGATTATATATTGTTATATCTTCTGATAAATTAGGAAATTTAGAACCTCCGGCCATTGTTATTTCCACCATTGTTTCCGGCTATTATTTCCTCCGGCCATTGTTGTTTCCACCGTTGTTTCCGGCCGTTATTTCCTCCGGCCATTGTTGTTTCCACCATTATTTCCGACCGTTATTTCCTCCGGCCATTGTTGTTTCCACCATTGTTTCCAGCCATTATTACCTCCGGCCATTGTTGTTTCCACCATTATTTCCGGCCGTTATTTCCTCCGGCCATTATTATTTCCGCCGTTGTTTTGATCATTACCATTACTTGGATGATTTTTGATTTTTGATTTGGATCATCTTTCTTTACCCATATTGCATTATATTCCGTATTCGAATATATAGGAAGATGACTTTCTGGTGACCATCCATAAAAATTCATATCCTTTTCTCTTAGGAGTATTTTTCTGGTGGAGGTGGAACAGATCCTGCATTTACTTTTTCCTGTTACAATATAATTTGAATCTGCCTCTGTTGCTCTATATGTATATGTTACTTGTATTGGTTCCCAAAGTGCTGTTAAATTCATATCTGTAGTTATGGGCATATCTTCCCTAATTGACCAGCCTTTAAAGGTATTCCCAAGTTTTGTAACTACTGTAGACCTTATTCTATTTAATGCATTTTTGATTTTTCCGGATCTCTTAAACTCTTGTTTTTAACAACATAAATTTTTTTCTCCATTCTGCATCAAATTACTTCCACCACCATTTAAATCAACTGTAAGTGCTGTTGCATTTTCTGGTGGCACTGGTGCATCTTCAAGGAGTACTTTAATTTCTATATTATCTGTTACTGTAAAAATCTAAACTTGGAGAAAAACCTATTATTCTTTTTCCTTGTGGAACTTGTATGTTCTGTGGTCCTTGTGGTTTATTTCCTTGTACTACTGACTCTGTACCTATATATTGTTTATTAGGATTTTTCTATATAATATTTCACTTCCTTATATTTTTAACCATTCATCTTTCAATAATAATGATGTTAAAACTAAATCATTATTAAATACTCTTGAAGTTTCTATTGTAGGCATAAAAATATTCTTCTACCTTTTTCTTCTCTCCATCTATTATTGCTTCTTCTTGCAAGCTATACCCTGACAACTTAGGTTTTTAAATTACTTACAGCTCTTTTTAATACTTGTTCCTATCGGAAGTCTTCCTGCATCATACATAAATCCTATATTTTTCATCAATTATTCTAACATTAGCTCCATATTTTTCTTGTCTTCATATGGTTCATATACTACTCTACGTAATGATATTCTAGCTTCATCTGTCATTTCATTTATTACTGTATCTTTATACAATTCTCTTCCTTGTGGATTTATATCCCATCAATAAATCTATAAGTAGTTGATCTACTACTTAAATCCCAATCATTTTTGTGCTGAACCTGTTCCTGCCCAAAGATTTAGTGGAAAATTTTGTTCCTTTCGCTATATAAAATACTGCTTCTTGATCACCATACCTAGTAAACCCTTTAGATGTTAAGTCTAATATCCTCTTTTTTTGATTTAAAAGTTACTTTTTATATATTTTTCCTCTTGAATTCTTAAGTTTTGATTGAACTGCCTCATCATGCTTCTTCTTATTATTTTCTAATTCTTCCATTTTGTTCATATATTCAAATATACTATCAGCATAATACTCTTCTTGAAGCGGATATGGTGTCAAAACTAGTAATCCTTCTGGTGTATAACAATAAATAACCGCTCTTTGTCCAATGTTTCTAGAATTATTATTTGAAACTCCTTCAAAAGAATATACCGATCTATTTCCAACTATATCACTTGTTCTTGTATTATATGGATTATTTTTTTACTTGTATATATACTCTTACCTCCATATAGTTCAGCATTTGTAGAACTATAATCTGTCATAAACTCAAATGTTGCTTCTCCATAATTTTTTTCACTTCCTGATGTAACAATTCTAGGTATCTGAGTAGTTACTTTTTGACATTAATGTTAATCTATCTTTTTCTATTCCATTCTGATCTTTTTTTGATTATATAATGAATCAACTCCATAATCTCTCATATACATATTTTTTTAATCTGATCATCTAAATCTCTTATATTATCTGATGATACATCCGCTGTCCATTCTCTAACTCCATTATTCAAATCAAATACACCTGTTATATTACCAAAAAGTTGCACTTGAAAAAAATTACTATTTGGATCTGATGTTCTATCTGTATTATTAGTTGATGAAGGATTTGAAAGTCCCATCAAATAATATAATGCACCATATTCTGTGTTTCTTGGAAGAGCTGTATGTTGAAGTGAATAATCAAGTCCATACATATTATTTTTCTTTTACCATCCTATCTATATTATAGAATGCTTGTGCATATTCTTGTGATTTTTTTGAATTGTATTAGATGGCGTAAATCTTCCATCTGTTCCTTGCATATATTTAGAAATCCAAAATCCTTTTCTTTGAGTTCCTGCTTTACCAAATGCTTCATGTATCCTATATCCTTTAGGTTTTTATATCTTCATAATTTGGAACAAATTCTTTATCCATCTTCCAAAATTGAGTCTTTACTAAACTTTCATCTGCTCTACTTTCCATATCAGGTCCTACAAAACCCTTATCCGTAAAATATCCCTTTACTGTATTTTTTTACTAGCATCTGTATAATATGTTATCCTATATGCAAATCTTGGTATCCAAAACCCAATAACTCCCATCTTTAGTTTTTTTGCATTTGCCATTCTACCTGAATAATAATCATACCATTTTTGAACATCTGTCTGTGGATCTTTTAATATCTTTTTCTTGTCCATTTTCCCAATATATTGCTTCCATATCATCAACTAATATTGGTACAGATGGTTCTTTTTCTCATTTCATCAACATTTAATATTGTTTTACCATTTTCTTGAAATATAGGTGCTGATAGTAATATTTTTTTACCTTCTGTAACTATTTCCGTAATATTTGCATTGTATAATATTATAATACTATATAATATTACAATTAGTGCTATAGCAATTTTTTTACTATATTTTTTTAACATCAGATTCTCCTTTATTTATATATTATTAAATTAATAATATCATAACAAAAAAATTATTTGTTAATATATGTTTTAATTTATGTAACATAAAAAGAATCCAAGTTAACAGTAATGAATTTACCATTAAACAATTTGGATTCTTTTTCATATTTTTTTAAAAATAATATATCTTAATACAATTAATATTGCATTTTACTTGCTTTTTCTTTTTCTTAAATATATTACTAGTGCTACTATAGATGTTGCTAATACTGCTACTACTGATACAATTAAAAAAATGTATTTTTTTCTTATCATTTCTAAAAAAACCTTGCTTCACTTAAACCTGTTGGTGGTGAAAGTGTTACAATTTCTGTTGCACTTGTACTTGTAGATTCTACAGCAACTATAGATGCTCTATCTAAATTAGTTTCTTTTCCCTTAGATTCTTTTTATTTCTCCATTTCCTGGAAGCTCTCCACTTCCTGTTTCATTTATTTTATCTAATTCTGTAATCATTACACCTGGAGTAAATTCTGTTCTACGTCCATTAGTTGTATGATATGCCATTACTTCTGCCATATTTTTGGAATGTTAAATCATTTTGCTGTAGAACTTCCTGATGCTGTTCTATCTGTTCTTATATTCCATGTTCTTACAAAATGATCTGATTCCAAAAGAATTTGAGTATCCATTAATATTTTTCATATTTTCTTTCAATATCTTTGTCTGGATCTACTGGACTAATTTCTGTTGATGATTCCTTTAATAAGAATATATTTGATCTTGTATTACTATTACTATTTGGAGAATCTTCTTCTGTTACATTTTCAACATATCTTATTCCATTCTCATCAATATATTCAGCTTTCTTAGCTACTTCTTCATTAATTACATTATGCACTAATCCCACTAAATCTTTCTTATTAATTTGCAACCCATTGCATATTTTTCGATATCTCCTGCATTTACTGTTGCACCATTATCTACAATATCCATTATAGATCTAATATTTATTTTTTTGCTTGTTCTTTTTTCTGTAAGTTGACCTTGATCTTTACCTTTAATATAGTATTCTCTACCCTACATATCTACCATATTTATACTTATCTTCTTTTTTTGGTGTTTTAATCTACCAAGTGTAGGACCTGACTCATCTGGTACACCTGTCTTATATGCAAATTCTCTATATATATTTGTATCTTTAACATTTTTCGTCATCAACATTAATTATTCTATCTAATTGACTTAAATTATATGCATATATACCATATCTTATCTTAATTGTCGCGTCTTGCATTACACTATCATCAATATTTATATATCTAAATCCTGATTTAACAGTTCCTCTTATTTTTTTCATCTTTTTCTTTACCATCTGTTAAAGAAGTTCTATCTAATGATAATACTAAATCTTCACCTATAGATTTTTTTCTTTATTAATTTCTCTTTCGACTTTAAGTCTTGAGAATAATTCTTCTCTTCCTCCATATTTAACATCTGATAAATTACCTGTTTCTGCTTTAGATATTTTTACTTATAATATCATATTTTTAAGTTAACTTTTTTTCTGTTCCATCTGCTGTTGTTATTACAATATTATTTATTTCTTTATTTAATACTATCTTACTTTCTGGTCTTTGAACAATACCCATATTAATATTTTTTTACCGCATATTCAGTATTTCCAAGTTTTTGTATTTTCTTTATTTTTTATATATTCCTTCTATGAAATATATATCTTTAAGTTCATTTAAAAATTACAGAGTTATATGCTTCACCTTTATCTTTATTTAATTTTTTTCATAATATTCTACACTAAAATTAATCTTTGGTGTTGTTGCATTCATACTTGTATATTTATGTGCAAGTTTTAATTTTTTTCTGCATTTATTTCATTCTTATTTTCTGTTGCATATACATTTAATGCATCTACAACATTATTTTTTTAAATGTATCTAAATTTCTTGTTACTTCAATTCTTCTACCTTCATCATCTCTTGCATATGATAATACTTGTGTTTCTTTGTCTTCATCTTTATTTTTTTAGTAAGCCAAGTTTTATCGATATTCTTTTCTTGGTCTGAATTTGCATAGAATTGAGTTGTCTTAAATGTTTCACCATTATACCATTTTGTTTTTTTCTTTCATGCCCTTCATCTGTAACTGTATGTACTAAATCATTTGTATCAATATCTGCATTTGCTACTGCATTTTAATATCTGTCTACCTTGATTTTTCTTTCTTACTAAATACTTCATTTGTTAATTTTTTTCTGGAGAAGGTCCTGAATAATTTAAGTTTACTACAAAAGTTACCTACCGGAACTCCTGTAAATTTATAATTACCATTTTCATCTGTTTTTAACATTAGATTCAAATCCTGTTACACCTTTTAGACTCATATCTATACTTGGACTATTATCTCCATCTTCTATTGTACCTACAATATGTTCTGGCCATACAAATCCCATATCAAAATATGTTTTTTTCCATTTAATTTGTCATCTTTAGCATATCTTAAATCTGGTTTTATCATCTATTTGCTGTGCATTAAATGACAATCTTTCTTCTAATGTTACAGGATGTCCTGGTATTCCTTTTTCATTTTCATCTTTCTTACCATCACCTGTTAATATACCTCTATTTAAAAGTATTCTGTCTATCTTCCCAAACAACACCTGTAAGTTCTCTATTTGTTTCTTCTTGTTTTTCCTTCCGGTATTTTTTTATAACTATACCTGGTGCATCATCTGTATCATCTTCTAATACAAATTTACCGCCTTGTTTCTTTGTTGAGAAGTTTGATGGTGCTGAATCTCTATCAACCTTACCTGAATATGCTCCTGTATGAACATTATATGATGCAAATGCTCCTATTTCTGCTGTATTTGTAAATTCTCCAAGTTCTAGAGCTTTTGTAAGTGTTAATATACCATCTTTTTTATCAACCTTATCCTTAAGTTCCCCTAATGATTCTGCATCTGTACTCTTAATTTGCTGTATATTAATACCATTATTTACTCTATATGTATTAAATATATCTGCTCTTTGACCAGGGTTTAACATAAATCCTGCATTTTTAACATCACCTTCTGTTTGAGTTGCTATATATCCTGCATCTTGATCTGGAATTCTTTCTTTTCCATGTACTCCTTTTTGCATCCCATTTAAGTTTTTTTCTAGTTTCTTTTGATCAACTTCTGATAAATCTAAATTTGTTATTTCTTCATTTTTTTATCATGTTTTAGATATGCACTTTCAGGTATTTTTTTGTCTTCTTTATATTTGCAAGTTCAATACCTTCTTTTTCAATATCACGACTCTTAGGATCTAATTGTACTTCTTTTTGAATTTCTTCTTGTATAATTTCCATCTTATCTGAATGTATATCATTTATTTGTGATACATATATAGCATCTGTAGCAGAACTATTAACTACATTTATTTTTATATGTTAAATATACATCAACTTGTCTTGTATCCTCATGTCTACCTGATTGTAATGTTGCAGTCTTATCAAATGCACGTTCTTCTTCAATTTCTTTTTTTAAGCAATGCTTTTTACATCTGGGTTTGAAGAGTACATTGCTGTCCTATATATATAATCTGTCTTATATATATCTAAAAATCTTTGTGTTTTACTCTTGTCTCTTGCTCCTTGAATTTTATTCATATCAGCAAGTAACACTGTTCTACCTTTTTCCTTGTGCAATTTCATTTTTGTGTTAAATATTCATTATATAATGATTTATATAAGTAATTATATGCTTTTTCTATTTGCTATAACTAAAAGCACTATTTAGATCCTTAGTTATTTCCATATCTACACGTCTTTTCTTAAGTCCTAGATTTATCTCATTCATATATGATCTTTTGACTATAATATGTTCCTGCATATTGTCCATATTTATCTGTTACATATTCATCTACAGGTTCTGCACTTTCTAAACCTCCGAAGTGAAGTATATCCTCCACCAATTCCTTGCCAAATTGCTTTTATCTATATCACCAGACTTAATTATATTTTCCCATATTCCAAGGTCAATACCTCCGTCTTGTTTTTATTTTTTTCCCAAATATTCTTCATATCAATCTTACCATTATTTATTAGGTCTGATATTGCAGTTCCTGCAACACCTGATTGTTGTAATATTTGATTTAACATATCTTTAGCATCACCATTAATTGTTAAATTAGCTCCTGTTATATTAACATTTATAGCACCTGTTTTTTTGCAAGTTCATCTAGTATTGAAGCTGCTGTTGCACCATATTCTATAGCTTTTTTTGTAAGTTTGTAGCATCTAACTTACCATTATTTTTCTACTTTTTGATAAGAATTGACCTGCATATGCTCCTGCGTTTCCTTTTAGTATTTCATCTAAATTAGTTTCTTCATTTATACTCTTTGGATCTACAAGTTTTAAATCTAGTTCCTAAACTATTAAGTCTTCTTACTACTTCTTCACCTGATATTCCAAGTTCTCTTTGTGCTCTTCTTGTATCTACTGGTATTCCATCTGAGAAATTATTATTTGGATTAGAACCCATATATTTTTATAAGGTCTTCAGGTGATAAATTTTTCTGGTAAATTTGCTGTTATTGCATCTGTTATAACATTAATTGGAATTCCTGTTTTTTTGTATATCCAATCATTAATCTTATTTCCTGCTTTTGTAGTTTTTTTAACATATCTATTAATACTTGTGCCTTATTTCCTCCATTTTTTTAATTATATTTTTCAATGCCTGAACCCATTACCATTTCATCTGCAATTATATCTTGAAGTGTATTTACTGCCTTATTTGCTTTAGTTAATAATTTTTTTCTATTGAGTTACTTTTTATAGCACCAAGATCAACCATTTTATCAAAAATTGTTCCTGTTAGATTTCCATATTCTAGTACCTTATCTAATATTTCTGATGCTTTAACACCAAATCTTTGCATTTTTTTCCCCATAATGTATTAGAATTCGCACTTGCTCTTCCACCTATAACTCTAGTGCCACCTGTTCTTCCAAATCTACTTCCTCCAAGTAGACCCCCTAAAAAAATTCTTTTTCCTTTCTTTTTTTAAAATCATCTACTCTTCTTTTTATCTGCTTCTGAATCTGGAAGTATTCCATTTCCATTTAATCTATTTGTAAAATTATTTACTACTCTTTTTTTGGACTTAATCTTCCACCAATTCCTGCATTAAAATTATTTTTTTGTTTCCAGGAAGTGTTGGTCCGAGATCCTACATTTTTCTGTATTATCTCTATCTGTATTACTATCTCCACCTGTTCTTTGGTCATAATATCCATTATTATCATAAACTACTTGTTCGTTTGTTGGAAGATTTATTCCTAAAAAAACATTGTAGATGCTTCAATAAAATCATCAAAATACTTATTATCTAATTGTCTTCCTTCTGTTGATTTCATTTGATATTCACTATTGAATCTTTTTTTGTAGTTGTACCTTCAGTATTTTTCTGCCTTACCTGCATAGTCAAGTTTAGTAGTATTATTAATTCTATTACCTTGTTTATCAACTGCTTGTGCTGCTCCTTCTGTATTTAGATTTGCATCTTGTGCTTTTTCCACCAGTTATTTCAGCATGTTTTCTATCATAATTTTTGTCTATCTTCAAAAATTTTTCAATTGCAAATGATGATTTTAAATATTTTTCTTTTTTTCTTGTGTTGTTGTTGCATTATATATTGACTGATTATTAGCAAATATATTTGTATTTGGATTATCTTTATCTGCTTCTGTCTGAAGTGGTATTACTGGCTCATACATTATACCATCAAAATCAAATGTTACATCAAATAATATTGCATGATCTTGAATATTTAACTCATCTTTTGGATCTTTATTCATCGCTTTTTAATTCTGATTTAGTAAATCCTACATCATGAATATCATATCCTCCCCATTGTCCATTTTCATCAGAAATTATTGGATCTTTTTATTTGATCTATTTCTTCTCCAGTATCTCTTCTATATACTCTTGCAACTCTTTTTTCTAATATTTTTTTGCAACAGACCTATCAGGATTTAATTTAACAAAAATTTCTGTGTATTCTTATTCTTACACCTGGTACTCCTTTATCTTCTCTACCTAATATATTATTATATCCTGTATGTTTTTTTATCATCTGGAATATTATCTTCCCAAACTGTACCACCAATTGGTAATTTTAATTGTGTTGGATATGCTGGAGGTGTTGTTGGTGGGTTTGATGGTGGATTTCCTGGTGTTGGTGTATCTGTTGTTGGTGGTATATCTAAATGGTCGAATTCTAGTTCTAATGCTATTTCTTCTCCCCATCTTGCTGCACCATTGTCTAAGCTTACTATTGGTTGTATTACAACATTATATTCAGCTTCAAATTCCATATCAATTTCTTCATTAGGAAATTCATCACGAGTTCTCGAACCATTGTTTTCGTTAAAACCTCCATATCCAGATGTTCCTGGAGTTGGTATGTTATGATGTACAACTTGAACACTTCCTACTCCTGCAAATGAATAATATTTACCCGCAATATTACCATTAAGTATAGGTATAACATTTCTCAATAAATCTGGTGGATTAAGACCATATGTATATGTAGGTCCATTTGTAACTGTATGCTCATGTCCTGTTCTTTTGTCCACCAACATCATATTTTTTTCATTTTTCTGCTAAACTTCCTCTTTTACCTTTTTATTTGAAGTGATTTTTATAGGCCCATCTCCAGCTTTATTACCACCGAATCCGTCCTAAATTAAATCCACCTTGACTTCCTCCAAGTCCAGGTATACTTCCTGGTATTTTTAGGTAATGGTATATTACCTGTAATTCCTGATAAACCGCCTATATTAGTTCCTGAAGGAAGTTCTCCTAAAGGATAATCATTCCCATTTATATCTTTTTCCATATAAATATAATCTTTTATCTTTTCCTTTTTACAATTTTACCATTTATACTTGCAGTTGTCTTATTACCATTTTTTTATCACTCTTATTTTTTTCTTTGTTGAGCATCTTTTTACATATACTATATTATATGTACCTGTAATTTTTTTGAATATTTTACACCTTGTACCATATATCCAAAAACAAATCTTGCTTTAGCAATTTTATGAAGTGCTGGATCATATTTTACAGCAAAATAAAATGCTTCTTCACTCTTAGGATATTTTGTTGGCTCTAATTCCCCATGTTCTGTTAAAAAAACTCCAACTTTTTTTATAAACTTATATTTAGAATCATCTGATGCTTTCATCCCAAATCTATTTGGATCAATTGAATCTTTTTTTCTTTTTCTTTATTTGGATTTTTCTTTTTGTGGATTTTTGCACATCATTTTCATACACACCATATAGTTGTACTTCTGTTATATCTGCCATTAAATTATCATTGTCTCTTTTACCAACTTTAAATGTTTTTTTGGTCTTGGAAGTGTAGGATCATCAAAATTATAATTTGTAGCATCTTCTTCAGTCATTTGATGAGTAAAATATTTAAGTTTATATGGTCCTATTAACCATTTTTTTGTGTTTTTTTGTATCAAATTTAACTTTTTGATACTTCTTTTAAACTTTTACCATTTGGATCTGCAGACTCAATTTTAGGTTGATATTGATATTTTTGGATTTGGTGCTTTTTACCTTTTCTCCTTCTTTTGTTGTTATTTCTTTATCTTGATGAAATCCAACTGGTAAAATATATCGTATTTGTGGCTCTTTTTGGATGGTTTTACAACTTTAGCTTGTTTTTCCATCAGTATCCCAAATCAATTCTCTTGGTGTATTATTATTTTTTTAATCCATTCATTAAATTTGAATTCATATGTTTGATACTTTTTTTAACAAAATCTCTAAGCTTCTTTGCTTCAACAGGATTTATTGCCGTTCTTTTTCGCTGCTTTTTTTCTTGTTATCTTCAGGACTAGTATTAGCATTTTGGATGTTGTACATGGTCCACATCATCTACTTGCCAAACTGCATCTTGAATTGAATCAACACCCTTTTGACCTGGCTTTTTTTAGTATCTTGTATTACATCTTTAATATATTCTTCTCCATCTCCCCAAAATCTAGTTCTAAGTTGAGACATTAATCCTCCAAATGCTCCATCAATACCAATAATATTTCTTTCTATAGAAAGCTTATGTCCACCTGTTATATCTTCATAATTACCATCATGTTCATCATCAGTTTCATATTTAAGACCTCCTTTTTTTGTTTATCCTTTTTATTGGTATATAAAGTTCTACCTCCTTTTTTTATTTATCTCTTGGCTAAAATATTCACTATCACTTGGAAATATAGAAGTCCAATCTCTTGGAATATAGAGTTCTTGATTTGCTGTACCTGTAAACACAGTGTTAATAGTATTCTTATCATCTTCTTCCTTTGCTTTAATTGCATTTTGAACAGTTCTTGAATCTGCCTGTATAACATTTGGATTTATATCTGAAGGTATTCCTAATCCTCTTTGAGTTCCTACTTTAAGTCCTTCTCCTCCTGCCTTTCCTTTTATAATTGGTTTATATGCTTGACCATCATTCCCAAAATATTCTGTAAGACCTCCTCTTAAAGCAAAATCCGGATGAGTAACTGTTGTTTTTACTGGAAACGTCTTACTAGTATATGTTCCATCAAATCCTCCTTCATTTTTCATTAACTTTTCCTTCTAATGTTTCCATTATATTTTTTTATCTTTGAAAATGCTTTCTCTTAAATATGAACCTGTAACTGAATTATCTAATCCAGCTTTATACATTTCAGCACTTAACTGTGAACCTGATGGAAGTCTTTTTCCTTCATAGAAACAAAGTATACCTGCATATGGGTTAAGAAGTTCACTTGCAAAATTGACATTTTTAACATTATTAGGATTTATCTTTCCATCTTCTCCAGGTCCCAATAATTCTTGCATTTTTTTGCACCTTCATCCCAGAAATATCCTTCTGGAAGGAAGTTCTTATGTTCATTTATTCTAGGCCCCTTATATTCATCAATTTGAAGTTTTTCCTGCTCTGCTGGGTCTATTCTTTGATTATGTAAATATCTTTTATTTTCTTCTTGATATGATCTAGTCATATTTACTGAATCTTCATATGGCTTCATATATGTTTCTAAAAGCTTTACCTGATTCTTCTGTTAAAGCTGTTTGTTGTGCTTTCCCTTGTCGTCAAAGTCAGCTGGAAGAGTACTAGTCTTTGCATATATTCCTTTATTAAGCATTGGAGCTATTAACATAAGAATAACTGTAACTAAAGCTATACTAAAATATATAAATATATCATTATTTTTCTATAGTACTACTTTTTTTATTCTTGTTTGTCATCAACTACCTCCTTTCTTAAAGTTTCATCCATTCCTTTATCTTTTTGTATTTTTCTGTATGTCTTTCTTTTTTTAAATTTTTTTAAAAATTTGTATTATTTTATTTCTAAACGCTAATCCTACTGCTGCTATCGCTGCTAAAATTGTAATATATATAACAGTAAAATCTCTAACTATAACAATATCTAGATTAATATTATCATCTTCATTTGTAGAATTATTTCCTTCTACTGAATTAACATCTTTTTATTCCTATATTATTTGATGTTTCAATTATTTCAAATTTAGTATCCATAACTTTATTTAATGCTTTTTCTATAGTTGTTTGTATTTTTAACTTCTATTTCTTTTTCTTCTCCTGGATTTAATTCTGTATTTTTCAAGTTGTCTTGTTGTTGCAAAATTCTCTCTTTCTTTTATCCATCTTTGTCCATCTACTATATTTTCATTTTTCTGAAAGATATGCACCTATCTTAACTACTTTTTCCTGGGATATTCCCTTCATTTTTTTAACTTTAAAGCTTATAATATATATCTACATTAGCTTCTTTATTTTCAAACGGTGATATTTTAAATTTGTTTACAGTCTCTTTTGTTTCTTTAGTTTCAATACTCTTTTTGTCATTATTATTAAGTATTTCTAATTTAACAACCTCACCTTTTAGGCTCATATTAAACGTATTATTATTTACAAGTCCTAAATTTTCATCTGACTTACTTTGAAAAATTAATTTTTATAGCATCAGATACTGCTACTTGTTTTGAATCTTCATGTAATTTATTATTAACGCTTAAAGCATCTGAAGTCTTATTTTTCTTCTGTATTATTTTTTTCTTATATACAGTTGGTGAATATTTTTTTGTGTTTCATATTCAAACATTACAGAATATTCTCCATTCGGTACTTCTGTAAATGTATATGTACCGTCATCATTTGTAAAAAAATACTTTTTTTACAACTTTTTTTGTTTAACATTGTCAACAAGTTTTTGCTACAATATTACCTAAAGGTCTTTCTCCTTCATCATAAACACCATTCTTATTTGTGTCATCCATGCTTTACCAGTTATTTCATAATTTCTTATAAGTTTTTTTCATCCTCTTTTTTTAACCTCTTCTATTCCGAAGTGCTTTCATTTCATTTTCTGAAACTTTAAGTTTTTCCTTGCCTTATAAGATCTTCTTTTTCTCTTAGTAGTAGCATTTTTTTCAACTATTTGAGTTATTGGATTTGTTTCATATACTTTAAATCCATATTCATTATATATTTCTGCATTTGCTGAAATACTTACTCTATCAACTCCATTATTTCCACCTAATTCTACCTGTATTATAATCTCTTTTTGATTCAAAAAGGATTTAAAGTTAATTCTTTTTTTCAACCTTTTTTTACTGAACCTTGTTCTGATAATACTTTTTGAACCTTCTGGTGAATTAAATACAAATTTCATAGATGCTGGTGCTGTTCCTGAATTTTTTTCAAAACATATTTATACTCAATTTTTTTCACCTTCTTCTAAATATGTCTTGTTCTTATTTGTTGATTGCTCCATTGTAACTATTGGTTTAACAACATTTATCGTATAATCTTTACTATCTATCATTTGATTTGATTCATCATACATCTCAGCTTTTTATATTTATAGGCTTATATGTTTTGTTGTTCTCCTATAGTTCCTGTTTTTTTATAACTGTTTCAAAAGTCTTTGCTGTGTTTAAAGAAACATTCTTTATGTCAAACTCTCTCTCATTTACTCTTGTTATTTCAATATTTTGATCATCTACAAACTTTTTCAACACTTGAAATTTCTGTATTTTTCAGATGCTAAAATTCTTAATCTGACATTATTTAATTCTTTATCCAAAATAATATTCTTACTTGCTTTTTATGTCAAATCCAACTTCTGTATTTTTCCTTATATCTATCTATTTGAACCATATCAGAATCATATCTTGCTCCAAGTGCTTTTTATGTCAAGTTCCGCTTCTTTAACAGCAACCTCAACCTTATCAGCAGTAGTCTCTTTTTATTACATTTGTTCCTTCTGCTCTTGTTCTTATCTTAAGTTCTAAACTTTCTGTTCCTGTTGCTTTAAATGTTATTCTTACCGGTCTTTTTTTCTCCTGCTTTTTATATCTTCCATATCAAACATTATATTTCCGGTCTATATCTCTTGAAAATGCAACTTCTTTTTCTGGTGTTTCTATCTTAACTATTTCAAACCCTTTTTGGTGTATCTATATAGTTTTCTACTTTTTTTGCAGTTATTGTTTTTTTGATTCATTTGTTACTTCATATGTATAACGTACTTCTTTTCCTTGTTCTACCTTCCTTACTTCTGGTGTTAGTTTTTCCTGCAAGTGATACTCCTTCACCTGTTGTAAGTTTGATCATATCTGACCATGATGTATATGTTTTGCATTGTATTTGATGAATCTACTGCATTAAATATTACTTGTTCTGTTCCTACTGCTTGTTTATTATAGTCTAGATTTGCTGGTAGTTTTAAGATTTAAGTTAAACTTATTTAATTGTCCTGGTTTTATACTTTCACCAAATACTATCATATATGTCTTAGTATTAGGAGTAGGGTTAGGAGACCAAGCATTTTGTGGATCATTTAAATCTTGAGTAGCATTTACATTTTTCTGAATAGTATACATTATATGTAGTATTTGAATTATCCACTTTATTTATTGCACTTGCTAATGTTAGATTTAAATTATTTCCTAAGTCTTCATTTGTATCTACTGTTTTTAACACCTTCTACTGGAAGTCTACCAATTAATTTAGCATTTTTGTAGTTCTACAGGAAGGTTATTAATCATAAGAACTTGTTTAGATATTATTCTTTCTTTATCTGCTGTTTTTAATATTGCTTCCTTATTACCTTGTTTTTATAGTAGCAATTTCAGCACCATTATCACTATAGTTCTTATATCTATTAGCAACAACCAAACCATCTGGAGCAGCTATTTTTTTGATTTAGTAACAGATATACCATTACCAAATCTTCTAAATGCTTCATTTTGTTCACCTAATGCAAATTCTTTAGTATTTTTCATAAGTTGTAGCATTAACATTAGAATATATTAAATTATATTCTATATCTTGCATTGGAGTTTCTTCATTTACAGTAATATCAGTATTAACAACAAGGTTAGTACCGGTTAGTAAGGTTACCATTATTTACTGCAGTTTGAGTACCAGAAACTAAAATTCTAATAATCTTATTACCATTTCTAGTATATGTACTAACATTTTTCTATTTTAAGTCCATCACCATAAAAGCATATTAGTATCTTTAATCTTAACATCTGTAATAGTATTAGGAAGAACTATTTCATAAACAGAAGTACCATATATATCAGATTCTTCTTTATTATTATTAAGTTCTACAACGAATTCAACATCGTTATTTTTCTATAACAGAATATAGTTCTTGTTTATTAGTTCTTAAAGTAGCTTTTAGTTTTAGTACCGAAGAAGTTCAACATCAGATACTGCACTTGCTATTCTAACTTTTTCATCTTTACCATTATTATTTATATTAACATTAACTTCTTTTTTTCAAAAGAAAAGCTTTATTTAAATCTTTAAGAATAGAAATTGGATATCTAGAAGAAGTAATAGATCTTTCTTCTTTAATAATAATATCTCCTTCTTTAACGATCTTAGAAGTCTTATAGTTAACAACTTTAGTATCATTATTTAAAGTTACAACATAATTATCATTATCTAATTTAGAGCTAGAATCTAAAGTAGCGATATTTTGACCTTTTTCATTAGTAAGTTCAATTTTACCGTCTTTACCAAGAACATTTTTCAAATTCTTGTTTACTAACTCTAACAGACTTATATGACATACCAGTTTCCACATTTTGTTTATTTCCATTATAGTATGGCATATTATCCATAATTTCTATATTACCATTAATATTTGAAACACTAGTATTAACATTAAAGCTTATTATTGAAAGTGATATCTGATTTATTTTTCAGATATTGAATTCATATATAGTTTACCTTTAGACATCTTAGTTTTATCAGTTTCATAACTAGCAGAGATAAGTCCACCAAGAGGTTTATTTAAAGTAATATTACCTTGGTATTCTGCTTGATAGTTATTATTTGAATTAGAAGTTTTTTTCAAATGCCTTAACATTTAAACTAGCATTATATTCATCTTTAACATTTTGAAGATTTTTCATATACACTTGTAACTAAAAAGTTTAGTAGTACCAGTTCCTTTTTCATATGTTTTATCTTCAGACATCTTATTTAATATATCTATATTAAGTGTTCCATCTAGCTTATTATATTTTGTGTTCTCTTCTTTTTTTGTTCTAGTGCTAATTCATTATTTACTCCCTTAGTAGAAAGAGTGATACTCCTACCTTATCAGGGAACTTACCTTCTATTACAGGTTGTATTGAAGATATTCCGAAGTTTTTTTCTATTGGAAGATTTTTTTCACCTCCACCATTTTTTTAACTTCAATTAATGTTTGAAGTACAATATTCTTTTCCATTCTCTGCATCTGTTTTGCACATATTTTTTTGAATTTCAGCTTTAACTTCTGGCTTTCTTTCTTCTACCCATTCAATATTAAGAGGTATATCTTTTATAACCTCTTCAACCTTACCTTCTGGTGATATATATGTTGCTCTGAACTTAGCTACTAAATTATTTGATACTATATCTTTTGAAACATTACCTTCATATACATACTTTAAAGGTAACTCAAAATTAACAGTATTCCCTTCAAATCTATTTAGTATAATCTTATTACCTTCTACCTTTTCAATGATAGAATTATTATTAGGATTTTCTATACTAAACACTCTAGAATTTTTGTCCAGAAATTTCGATTTCTCCTTTTTGTATATATCCTTCTCTTTTCATACTAATAGTACCAACTATTTTTTTGATCCTTACCGAGAAACATCAGCAACAATATTATTTGCTTTTTTTGTCCATTATTTACAAGCAAAATGTTTGCATCAACATCTCTAACATTAGTATGTGCCTCAAGATTAAGCTCTTGAGAAGCATATACAACAACACTTTTAGCAACATACATAGTATTAGTAGAACACATTACAAAAAAACTAATGCACCTGCTACTGTCTTTCTTAAAAAAACTTTCTTCTTTTTCACTTTAAGTCCTCCTCTTGCACTTATTATATTTCTTTCATATATATCTACATACTCTATATATTGCCATAACATATTTTTGATCTTCAATAATCTTTATGTGGTATTTTTTTCTTGCATTTAGTAGCTTTTATCCCCTATTTTTAAGCATAAACTTCTTACGGAAATATAACTAAATCCTACCTAAAATATAATTATTCCTTATAATCTATAAAAAAACCACCATTTTTATTTGAATTATTTTTTTCAAATTATTTCTACACCAAATATTTAATTATATTAATTTAAAAAAAGTCATTATATTTTTTTATTAATTTATTTTTAAACAATGTTCAAAAATTTCCTATGTATTCTAAGACTTTACGATTTTTTTAAATAAAAAAACATACATTTAATTAAAAATGTATGTTTAATTATCTAATTATAAAGTAAATAGTTAATAATTTTTTTATTTTTTTAGTTATCTATGTAGTTAAAAAAACTTTAAATTCTCTTTTTTTCATTTTTTTGTAACAAATATTACAAAAATTTTTACATTGACTAAATTTATTAATGCTTTATATATAATAATATTAATCATTGTACATTTACATAATTCGATTTTATTATAACTATTTACTGATCATTTATTTATTTTTTTATTTGTTCTTTTTTTATTTTTATTATTTATATAGCTACTTAAAAGTATTATTATAACTAATATTGTTATATATATTGCTATATTTATTTCTTTTTTTACCTGCTTTTAGGTAATATCTTTGACAATATTTCATTTTCTTTTTCTCTTTGTTATTGTTTTTTTCTGCTTTCGTCATCTGCTATATTATTTCTTCTATTTCCATTATTTTTTTATCTCTATCTATATCTTTATCATATTCTTTTTGATTATTCTTATACTTGTTTTTTTCTCTATCTAAATCTGTATCACCTATTCTTCCTTTATCTCTTCCATTATTTTTTTACTATTCAGAGAATCTTCTCCATTATTTCTTCCATTACCATTATTCTCATTTTCATTCGTGTTCTTATTCTTCTGATTATTCTTATCTTTATCCTTATCTTTATTTTTTTATCTAAATCTTTATCTTCCTTATTGTCTTTGCCATTATTCTTTCCATTTCCGTTATTTTTTTCTCCATTGGTGTTATTTTTTTATTTTTTTGTCATCATTATTCTTATTTGAATCTGCCCCTTTTATAACACCTTTTACTTCTACTTCTATTTTTATCTTTAGGTTCTGCTCTTCTAGTATTAACTCCTTTTTGCTTTTTACATTATTTATAGTAATACTATCTTTTTCAGTATCTATTTGTTCTACTAAATATGTAATTGTATATATCTCTTCTTTTTTTATAACAGGTATACATAAATTAAATCTACTTTTTCTTATTAGCTATATCATAATCTCCCCATTCTACAGTTTTTTTAATAGCTCTTATATTATCTAATGTGTTATTTTTGACTATTATTGCTTGTTATTTCTAAAAGTATCTTTAGTATATTTAACCGTTCCTCTTAATATATCTTCTACTTCGACATCTAATGCATCTTGATTTCCTACATTCTTAATAGTTATGGTATACCTATTTTTTTATCTCCTGCTTTTTAATATCTTTTTTTCGGCTACTTTTTGTTATTTCTATCCCTGCATTTTTTTGGTTCTTCCGTCTTACATTAATAATACTTTCTTTTTACTTTTTTCTTCTGTATTTAACCCTCTTGCCTTAGATATTGTTTTTCACCTTTTTGTTCTGTTTCTGATTCATTATGTAATACATCATAAATAATTTCATATTTTTTTCATATCTAAACATCTTGTTTATTACAGCTGTTATTATATTATCATCTGTTATTTCTTTTTCTAAAACTATATTCTTATTATTTGTTACATCTTGACCATTAGAATCTATTATTCTAAGACTATCTTTTTATTATATTTGCATTTGATTCTATTTTTTTCTTCTACTCTTACTATTCTAGCTGTATTTTTCTCCTACATTTTGTATATTTAAAAGTATATGTGTTAGTATCTCCTTCTTTTTATATTTTTCTTTTTAAAGAATATTTAGCTATATCTAATGTTGTTTTCTTTTTGAACTCTTCTTCCTCTATAGCATATCCTTCTTTATTAAGTATATTTAATGTTATTTTTATTTGCTATACCACTAGTATCATTTCCGATCTTCATCTATTTTTATTATCATTTCCGATTCACAATACTTGTACTTATACTATCTTTTCCTTTTTCTTTTTATAGTATCATATGTAATATTTATTCTATCATATATCTTATTGTTTTTTTATCTGATATATTATTCTTTTTTTAGTATCTCTTTTTTTATTACTATTTCTTCCTATTATATATATATCTTCTTTAAACTTAAGGATTAACTTACCATTTTCTTCTACTATATCATAATTTTTCTTTCGGAATTATTTTTTTCATTATCACCTTTTACTATTATACTATCCTTATCTATATATCCATTTGTTATTTTTTTCTATTAAAGTCACTTTTTTTGCTATACTATTTTTCTTTTTCATTTGTTATAGCTATATTATATTTAAGCCTTTCTTCTTCTTTTTACATAATTACTCTCAAATGTTTTTTTGTAATTTTTTTAATTTAGGGCTATTTATGTATATCTCTATTGGAACTTCTCTCTCATCAATACCTTCACCTGTAATTTTTGTTATTAACTCTGGACTTATATTATCAAAATCATCTTTTTACAATATACTTATATGTAAGTATTATTTCATCATTTCCGACTTATATTTGTAAGTCCTACAATAATATTCTTACTTCCATCACTTTCTTCTTTCTTAACAAGTGTGTTTGTTATTTCTTGTCCATTTATACTTATCTTAGACTCTCCATCTTTTAAATCTAATCCCCTTGGTATTATCTCTTTTTATACTCACATTATTTATTACTGTTCCGTGGCTGTATACTCTTGATCTTCACCTTATATGTAATAGTATCTCCGAACTTTATACTCTATTTTATCTACACTTTTTTTGTATATCAAGATTAGGACTTTTTACTCTTATTATTTTACTAGTATTATTTCCCTGTGGTATCCCTACAGTTTTTTTGAATTGGTAGTTATTATATTTTTCATCATAATATTTTTATACTTGCATTATTGGTTATATTTTTTTACCATTAGCATTTTGTTTTACTTTTAATCCATATTCCATATATCCGTGGCTTACCATATTCTAATTTACGTATCCTTATGATTTCTCCCGGATTCATAGAATTAACATAACTTGGTGATGTATCTGAACTAATATAATTATCTGCATATTCTAAATACTCTGCCGGAAATAAGTCTTTAATTATTACTGGGTTTTGCTTCTGCTCTATTATAATCATTTTTCTCTTATCTTAAAATCTACCCTGTATCTTATTACATCTCCGAACCTTATATTCTTCTTTTTGGATTTAGTATTGTTTTTAGTTATATCTAAATTTTTGATTTTTGTGGTATAAGTTCTACCTTACTTACCTCTGACTTATTTCCTGCTCCATCTATTGAATATATATTTACAAACTTTCTTTCTTTATAGTCTATATCTCCAATATCTATATTTTTCTATTTCACCGCATAGAATTTACTTCTGTCCATCCTTCAGCATCTCTATCTCGATTTTTCATTTTCATTATTTGTAATATAATACCTATATTTTTACACCTGTCTTTATCTCAGTACTTTTCACATCACTTGTGAACTCTCTTGATCCATCTAATCCTTTTTACATAATATTCATACCTACTTCCATTATCTTCTGGCCTATTAAATTTAATTATACTTTCCCCATATTCATTTTATTAGCAAGCTAATATTATTAGGTCTATTAGGATCTGCTATATCTCTTGCTGAATTATCCATTATTTCTGTTTTTATTTGTTAATTGTTTTAAGTAAAAAAAGTGTATTTGCAAGAACTTTTCTTTCGTCTTCTGTAGATTCTCCATTACTATGTCCTGTTTGGATCATTGCTGTATTATTCCATGTTGTTAGATAGTACTTATAATTTGCTTCTTTTGGAAGTTTTTTTAACGATTCTAAACTACCGATCTACTCCATTACCTGACCAGTAATTTCCATCTACAAACTCCATCCATACATTACCGTTTTAGCCGCATTAGATGTTGTATGTGTTATTGGGACTGTAAGTATATTGCCGAATACTCCCTAAATTCCAAGGAAACTGTGTTAAAAATCCTTTAGTATTTATCTTTACTTTAGTAGATGCATATCCCCATCCAAAGTTAAAATCATATCCGTTTTTGATAAGTATTATCCCATAAACCCTAATATTATATTAAACTTATTAGCAATTTTTTTGATATTCCATACCTTTTTCCCAAATGTAAATCCTATTGTATCATGTCCTCCTAGAACTCCTTTTTCCTTTATCTATATAATTAGAAACAATGTTAACTGAATTATCATTCAGTGTATTTCCTGCATTTGTATCCCAAGTTCCTTGCATCATAACATCATAATTCCATATCATATTCGGATTATGATTAAATTCTGTTAGTAGATACATGTGTTACCTTAAGTATTTGTCTTCCTGTAACTGGATTTTTTTCCCATATGCTCTAAAAATTTGTTATTTTTTTCCTGCTTCATTAACTGTTCCGTCCTTCCATCCATACTTTTTAATAATGCTGACTTTTCTATTACCTCTTGTCTACCATCTAAATATGTTATACTCACTTTAGGAATTTCACCTGTAGGATAAATATTAAGTATCTTTACTTCTTCATCTATTGCTTCCTTACTAAAATCAGTAAGTCCAATTGTTTCAAAATGATCACTTCCAGGCTTTTTTTGATATACCCTATATGAACTACCTTGAGGTCCTGTCCATTTTAAATGTATATTATTTGTTTCTGGATTTGGTGTGATTGTTAAATTAGATTCTCCAGCAATACTTATTATATTTGCAAAATAACTAATCATTATAATTACTATAAATAATATTATCGAAAATCTTTTTAATATTTTTTTATTCATTTTAATACTCCTTTAATTTAAAAAAAGAACATGTACCAAAAAAACTGGACAAAAGAAATTTGAAAAGTTTGGAGGTACATTTTTCATGTCAAGAAAAAAAGTAAGTTTTTCGTATGAAGATAAATTAAAAAAATTTGTAAGCAACATATAGATGATCATATATCATTATTACAATTATCAAGAAAGTATAATATAGCTAACTCTACATTACAGCGATGGATAAATCTATACAAAATACATGGAAGAATGTTTTTTTAAAGAGAAAACTAGAAATAGAGCATATTCTCTTGAGTTTAAAATGAAAATCCTAGAAGAAATCATTCAAGGAAAGACTATTAATTACATTTCACTTAAATATAATATAGCTAAGTCTGTTGTTTCTAATTGGTATATACAGGGTTAATTTGCATTTAAAGTGCAACATTATTCTATAATAAAATATCAAAGCCATTACTTTTTATTTTTTTAGCTATTTACTGCTGTTTGCAGATTAAATAATAACTCTGTTCCTCTATACTATCATATTCTTCTAATATTTTTCATGTATGGAGTGTAATAATTTAATTTTTTTCTTTCTAAATCATTTAATTTTTGATACTATTCTATCTAAATCTTCAGCACTATACTTGGAAATGTCTGAACCTTTAGGTATATATTCTCTTAACATTCCATTATGCCTTTCATTTGTACCTTTTTTCATATGATGCTCCAGGGTGGCAAAAAAATATCATCGTTCCTAATATTTCTTCTATCTCTTCATATCGTGAAAAATTCACTTCCATTATCTGTTGTTATTGATTTAAATATCTCAGATGAATATACATTTAAATGTTCTTTAATACTCTTTATTGCTCTTATTACTTCACTCGAAGACTTATTATTTAATTTTATTACTATTTCAAATCTTGTTTTTCTTTCTGTTAATGTTAGTAAACATTGTTTATCTTTTTCCTTGCTTACCTAATACTAAGTCCATTTCAAAATGTCCGAATTCTACCCTATTGTTTATATAATCTGGTCTTAATTCTATAGAATGTTCTTTCTTACTTTCTGGTATTGGATTTCTCTCTACCCTACATCTTCTTGATTTATCTTTCATTCTTTTTCTATCTTTTGTACTAACTTCAAGATAACCTTTACGTATTCCGTCATATATTGTATTTGTTGATACTTTGACATTAAAAGCTATTATCCTGTCTTATCCTATATGCTACTATATCTGGTGATTTTTCCTTCTTCTTTTTAAAAAGCCTATTAACTTCCTTTATTAGCTCCTTATTATACATAAAGCTTTTATTCTGCTTATTCCTTTTTTCTCTTTGTTTTTCTAGTTGCTTTTGCATTAGCTTCTGTGCTTTCATACTCGAAAGTTATTTCCTTTTTTTCTCTTAAATATACTCTCTTTCTTATATACTTCAGTTACTATCATTCTTCTATTTCTTTTTTTATTTCTCTTGATATTGTTGATTTACTCCTATTTAACTTTTTGTGCTATCTTAGTTATATTAACCTTGCCATACACTTCAAGTTGGTCATTCATCATAGTTTCAATTTTTTACTCTTTCTTTAATATCTAAGTGTTTGTATTGTTTTTTGTTCTTCTTTTTATATTATAATTTTTTTATTAGATACAGATTTCATAATTAAAAATATCCTTTCATTTTTCTATTGATATTTTTACTATGAATCTGTATCTTTTTCTATACCTTTTTTTGTTGCACTTTATTTTTGCTATTCACTAATTGGTATATACAGTATAATAAAGGTAAATTAAAAGAATATTTACCAGCAGGAGAGATATATAATATGGCCGATAATAAGAAATATACCAAAAAGGAAAAAAACTAGCTATAGCTAAAGAATGTATTGAATTAGGAAAAGACTATAAGACTATTTGTTACAAATATAAGATTAAATATAATAGATTATATAATTGGGTTAAAAAAATTATTACTCAAGTGTTGAAAAAGTCTGCATTTAAAAGCAATCAGTAAAGCACAAGATAAATATGAAATATTATATAAGCTTAAATGTATTGAGGTTGAAAATTTAAAGAAAGAAAATGAGATTCTAAAAACGATTATTTTATGGGGATGATAGAAAAAGGGAAATTTAGATAAATATTTAACTGTAGACGCCTTGAAAGATAAATATAGTATTAATTTAATCTGTGCGGTGTTAAAATTAAACCGTTCATCATATTATGAATGGCTTAAAGCTAAAGAAAATAATAAGTATTTAGAAGTAGAAAAAGAATTAATTGCTATAGATAATGAGGTTAATTCAATATATGGTAGAAAAAAAGATTGACTAAAGAACTTAATGCTAGACTTAATACAAACTATTCTGAACAAACTATACGTAGAATTATGAAAAGAATAGGTATAGTTTGTGTTATACGAAAAAAAGAAAAAAATAAGTATAAGAAGACAAATGCTGAATACACAGAAGAAAATATACTTATGAGAGACTTTAGTACTACTAGCGATAATCAAAAGTTTTCTACAGATGTAACTGAAATATCTACTCCTGAAGGTAAACTATATCTTTCTGGTATAATAGATATGCACTCTAAAAAAATACTTGAATATACTATTTCTTCTAGTAATAATAATGAATTGGTATTTAGTATGATGAATAATTTGTTTGATAATATAAGTACAAAGTATTTAGGTAATATTTTTTTATACAAACTGATAGAGGTTATCAATATACTTCATGGCAATTCAAGGAGCTAATAAAAGGTAAATTAATACATAGTATGAATAGACCAAGGCATTGTCCAGATAATTCACCAATTGAATCATTTTTGGGGAATACTTAAAAGCAGAACTATACTATAATCCTAAATGTAAGGCATTATTTAGAACAAAGCTATCTGCTAAAAATGCAATAGAAAAATTATATAGAATTCTATAACACAAAAGAATAACAGAAAAAGGAACTACTCCTGAATCAATCAGAAATAATTCCTTAAATTAATTTTTTTAAAAAAATACTTGTCCAATATTTTTAGTACATGTTCTAAATTTATCTATTTTAATACTATCTTTTTTTATATTTTTATAATATATACAAACAATAATTTTTAGACAACCTTTAGATAAATTTTTCACATATTTACTTGCAATATTTAAAAAAATATTTTTTTATTTTTATTATATTTAGAACTAATCATTATTTTTAAAAGGCTCTATACTTTTTAATGGGGGTATAGAATGATAAAAATAGAAAAAAAGCATAAAAAAAGAGCATAAGTTAAAAAAATGTAGTATCCTATTAATAACCACACAGAAAGGATACGGTTTAACTTATGCAAGATAATAATATAATGATTAGTTACAAAATACAAGATGTTAGGGATAATAAAAAAACAAAAAAATAATTGATGGAGAATATCATATTTATGGTATTAGGAATAATAAGAAACCTGGAAAAGACTATAGATTAAAGGATTATAGGACTGTTAAGATATTAATTGATGTATATAATAATATGCCTGTATTTTTTTAAACCTTAAAAAAACAAAAGATATGTTTGTAAGTCTACAGGTAAAACAATTACAAGTAGTATTGGTATTGTTCAAAAAGATGTAGAATCTCTAATAGAATAAAGAAAAGAATAGAAACAACATTTAAGGATATGAAGACTTTTTAAGCAAAATGCTAAAGAGAATAATGTGAGTATAAGTACTGTAATAAGAACGCTTGAAAGTATAGAAATTAAGAAAGAAAAGTATGATACCTCTGTAATATTCATTGATGAATTTAAAGGTAATCTTGGTAATGAAAAATACCAATTAGCTGTATATGATAAGCATCATAAGTTAATTAATATCTATGAAAATAGATATCAATCTACTTTTAAAGAATATATTACTAGAATTTAAACCTTCTATTGTTGTTACAGATATGTTTTAAACCTTTTTAGAAATGTAATTACTAAAACTTTACCTATGTCTCATATAGTTGCAGATAAGTATCATGTAATAAGACAAGGTATATGGACAATAAGAGATATTAGAATAAATATATTTAATACTGATTCTAGTAAAAAAATAGGGAGTTTAAGAGATATTGGAAAGTTATACAAAAAGAATCCTAAGAATTTAAGCAAGCAAGAACAATGTATAATAGATAGACTAAAAGGTCAAAAATAATATATTTGCTGTATCATATGACTTAATTAAAAGATTTTTATTCATTATTTGAATTAACTGAAATAACAAGCTTTTAAAGAAGGTTTAGAACAATTAATAACAGACTTAAAAAGAAACTAATCTAGCTAAATGTGACAAATTATCTAGTACTTTAAATTCTTGGTTTTAAAGAAATAGTAAATATAATAGAATATGGATATAATAATGGATTTGTAGAAGGATTTAACAACAAAATTAAAGTAATAAAAAGAATTGGTTACGGTTATAGGAACTATGAAAGATTTAATAAGCTCATGAAAATAAGGCTACAAGCCTAGTTAGGGATTTTTTATACCCCCATTCTTGACATTGAGCCTTTTAAAATTACTTCTAATATTATTTAATTTCTATTTTTTTATTTTTTTCTTAGTTTAATTTTTCTAATAATTTTTATTTTTCATTAAAAATAGCTTAAATTATAATTGAATAAATTATAATTATAAATATTATAATTAAAATAATATTTTCACTTTTTTTATTTATTCTATATTTCGAATCAAAAACTTATTATACAAATATCATATCAATTTACTATAAATTTATCATTATTTTTTTAACAAATTGTTATAAAGATATTATATTGATGGATTTTTAAGCTTTCTATTATTGTTACAGATATATTTAAACCTTTTTAGGAATGTAATTAATAATATTTTTAACACTTTCTAAAAATAGTTTCTGATAAATATAATGTAATAAGGCAAGGTATATAGGAAATTAGAGATATTAGAATAAACTTATTTAATAGTGATTCTATTAAAAAAATAGGGAATTTAAGAAATATTGGAAAGTTATACAAAAAGAATCCTAAAAAAATTTAAGTAAACAAGAAGATATTATAGCTAAATTAAAAAGTGAAAGCAATACATTTGTTGTATCTTATGACTTAATTAAAAGGTTTTTACTCATTATTTGATTTAACTGAAATAACAAGTTTTACAGAAGGTTTAGAACATTTAATAACAGACTTAAAATTAACTAATATAACTAAATGTGATACTTTATCTAGTACTTTAAATTCTTGGTTTAAAGAAATAGTTAATATAATAAAATATGGATATAATAATGGATTTGTAGAAGGATTTAACAACAAAATTAAAGTAATAGTTATAGGAACTACGAAAGATTTAATAAGCTCATGAAAATAAGGCTACAAGCCTAGTTAGGGGATTTTTTAAATCTTTCGTAGTTCCTATAACTATTACTTTAATTGACTCAATGTCAAGAATGGGGGTATAAAAATCCCCTAACTAGACTTATAGCCTATATTTTAAATATCTCACATTTAACATAATTTATCCTAATTATATAATTTGGCTCTATACTTTTAATGGGGGTATAGAATGATAAAAAAATAGAAAAAAAGCATAAAAAGAGCATAAGTTAAAAAAATGTAGTATCCTATTAATAACCACACAGAAAGGATACGGTTTAACTTATGCAAGATAATAATATAATGATTAGTTACAAAATACAAGATGTTAGGATAATAAAAAAACAAAAAAATAATTGATGGAGAATATCATATTTATGGTATTAGGAATAATAAGAAACCTGGAAAAGACTATAGATTAAAGGATTATAGGACTGTTAAGATATTAATTGATGTATATAATAATATGCCTGTATTTTTTTAAACCTTAAAAAAACAAAGATATGTTTGTAAGTCTACAGGTAAAAACAATTACAAGTAGTATTGGTATTGTTCAAAAAGATGTAGAATCTCTAATAGAATAAAGAAAAGAATAGAAACAACATTTAAGGATATGAAGACTTTTTAAGCAAAATGCTAAAGAGAATAATGTGAGTATAAGTACTGTAATAAGAACGCTTGAAAGTATAGAAATTAAGAAAGAAAAGTATGATACCTCTGTAATATTCATTGATGAATTTAAAAGGTAATCTTGGTAATGAAAAATACCAATTAGCTGTATATGATAAGCATCATAAGTTAATTAATATCTATGAAAATAGATATCAATCTACTTTTAAAGAATATATTACTAGAATTTAAACCTTCTATTGTTGTTACAGATATGTTTAAACCTTTTTAGAAATGTAATTACTAAAACTTTACCTATGTCTCATATAGTTGCAGATAAGTATCATGTAATAAGACAAGGTATATGGACAATAAGAGATATTAGAATAAATATATTTAATACTGATTCTAGTAAAAAAATAGGGAGTTTAAGAGATATTGGAAAGTTATACAAAAAGAATCCTAAGAATTTAAGCAAGCAAGAACAATGTATAATAGATAGACTAAAAGGTCAAAACAATATATTTGCTGTATCATATGACTTAATTAAAAGATTTTTATTCATTATTTGAATTAACTGAAATAACAAGCTTTAAAGAAGGTTTAGAACAATTAATAACAGACTTAAAAAGAAACTAATCTAGCTAAATGTGACAAATTATCTAGTACTTTAAATTCTTGGTTTAAAGAAATAGTAAATATAATAGAATATGGATATAATAATGGATTTGTAGAAGGATATAACAACAAAATTAAAGTAATAAAAAAAGAATTGGTTACGGTTATAGGAACTATGAAAGATTTAATAAGCTCATGAAAATAAGGCTACAAGCCTAGTTAGGGATTTTTATACCCCCATTCTTGACATTGAGCCTATAATTTCCATACAAAAAAGACCCTATTTCTAAGGTCTTTTTTTGAAAGTTTTAGTTTTTAAGAAATTAGTTTATGGACTTTTTTTAACTTTTTTTCTTTCTCTTATTATACATTACAACCATTACTGTTCCTGTTACAAGTATAGCTAATACTGATAATACTAGAAGTGCATTTTTTTCTTAGCATATCTAATAATCTTCCTTGTCCTAAACCTGTTGGTGGTGATAATGTTACAATTTCTGTTGCTGCTGTTCCTGTTGATTCTGCTGCAACCATGTAAGCTCTATCAAGGTTATTTTTCCTTGTTAGCTTCTCCTTCTTTAGCTTCTCCTTTTCCTGGAAGTGTTCCATCACCTGTTTGATTCTTCTTATCCATTTCTGTTATTAACACACCTGGTGTAAATTCTGTTCTACGTCCATTACTTGCATGGTATGCTATTACTTCTGCCATATTTTGGAATGTTAAATCATTTGATGTTGAACTTCCTGAAGATGTTCTATCTGTTCTAAGTTTCCATGTTCTTACGAAATTATCTGTTTCTGGAGATAATGCGTATCCATTTACATTCTTATATTCTCTTGTAACATCTTCATATGGATTTATTGGATTCATATCTGTTGTTGATTCTTTTTAATAATAATATATTTGATCTTGTATTACTATTTCCTTGTTTAGATTTATCTTCTTTCTTATCTTTATCAGATACTTCTTCGATATATCTTATACCACTTTCATCAACATAATCTGCTTCTTTAGCTTTTTTTCTTCATTCTTAACTCCATTTACTAAACCTACTAGGTCTTTTTTTATTTGCTGCAACCCATTGCATGTTTTCTTCATCTCCCATGTTTACTGTTGCACCATTATCTACTATATCCATTATTGCTCTAATGTTTATCTTAGCTTCTTCTTCTGGAGTAAGTGGTGTTTCATCTTTACCTTTAATATAGTATTCTTGTCCTACATATTCACCGTATTGATATTTTTTTCTTTGATTGATGTTGCAATCTACCTAAAGTTGTTGATCTATCTTCTCTTTCTTTAGAATCAGCAATACCTGTCTTATATGCTTGTTCTCTATATATATTTGTATTTTTTTAACATTTTCGTCATCAACATTAATTGTTCTATCTAATTGACTTAAGTTATATGCATATATTCCATATCTTATCTTGATTGTTGCATCTTGCATTACACTTTCATCTATATTTATATATCTGAATCCTGCTTTTTGCATTTTTCTCTTAGCTTTATCTTCTTCTTTACCATCTGTTAGTTTTGTTCTATCTAATGATAATACTGAGATCTTCACCTGTAGAGTTTTTCTTTATCAAGTTCTCTTTCTACTTCTAGTCTTGCAAATAAGTCTTCTGTTCCACCATATATATTATTTGATAGTTTTTCCTTTATCTGCTTTTAAATATCTTACTCTTAACATTGTATTTTAAGTTAATCTTTTTCTGTTCCATCTGCTGTTGTTATTACAACATTGTTTATTTCTTTATTTAATACTATTTTTACTTTCTGGTCTTTGAACAATACCCATATTAATGTTCTTAACTGAATAATCAACATTTTTCTAGTTTTTGTATCATTCTTACCTTTATAGATTCCTTCAACATAGTATATATTCTTAAGTTCATTTAGAATTACTGCAGAACCTGCTTTTTTTGTTTTTCTAATTTTTTTCATAATATTCTATACTGAAATTAATCTTTGGTGTTGTTGCATTCATACTTGTATATTTATGTGCAAGTTTTTAATTTTTTTCAACATCAATCTTGCCCTTATCTGCTTCTTTAAATACATTTAATGCATCGATAACACTATTTTTTTGAATGTATCTAAGTTTCTTGTTACTTCGATTCTTCTACCTTCATCATCTCTTGCATATGATAATATTTGTGTTTCTTTATCTTCATCCTTGTTTTTTTAGCAAGCCATGTAGTATTTAAGTTTTTCTCCTTGTTTTTTTCATTTGCATAGAATTGTGTTGTCTTGAATGTTTCACCATTATACCATTTTTACTTTTTCTTTCATTGTTACCATCTTTGACTGTTGGTACTAAATCATTTGCATCAATATCTGCTTCTGATACTGCATTTGCAATACCTTTAGCATTTGTCTTAGCATAAACTTCTTTTTAATTTTTTTGTTCATTCGGTGTTGAGTAATTTAAAGCTTACTACAAAGTTACCTGCTGGTACACCTGTAAATTTATATTGTCCTTTATCATCTGTCTTAACATTTGATTCAAATCCTGTTACACCTTTCAGACTCATTTCAATATCATCTGCTTTAATTTTTTTCTGGCCATACAAATCCTAAATCAAAATATGCTTTTACCATTTGGAACTTCTGCATATCTGAAGTTTTTCATGTCCGTCTATTTGTTCTCCTCTAAATGATAATCTTTCTTCTAAAGTAACTGGTTGCCCTGCAATTCCCTTTTTTTCATTTTTCATCTTTCTTACCATCACCTGTCATAATTCCTCTATTTAGAGTATTTTGTTTATCTTCCCAAATAGTACCTGTAAGTTCTCTGTTAACTTTTTTTCTGGATTTTGTTCTGCTTTTAGGTATTCTTACATTTTATACCTGGTGCATCATCTGTATCATCTTCTAATACAAATTTACCGCCTTGTTTCTTTGTTGTAAAGTTTGATGGTGCTGAATCTCTATCAATCTTACCTGAATATGTTCCTGTATGAACATTATATGCTGCAAATGCACCTATTTCAGCTACGTTTGTAAAGTCTCCTAACTCTAATGCATTAGCAAGAGTCTTAATTCCATCTTCTTTTTCCTACTTTTATCTTTAAGTTCTCCTAAAGATTCTCCATCTTTATTCTTAACTTCTTCCACATTTTAAAAGCATTTTTTTAACTCTATATGTGTTGAATATATCTGCTCTTTCGCCTGGTTTTTAATGTAAATCCTGCTGTATTTACATCACCTTCTGTTTGAGTTGCTGTATATCCATTATCTTGTGCTGGTATTCTATCACCTTTTTCCTTGAGCATCCCATTTAAGTTCTTTTCATCTTACTTTTGATCAACTTCTGATAATGATAAGTTAGCTATATCAGTGTTCTTATCATGTATTATATATTTACTTACTGGTATTTCTGCTGTTGTATTTGGTTTACCTGCTTGTTTTTTTCTTCTTCTAACTTAACACCTTGTTTTTCGATGTTTGTTGTTGGATCTTGTTGTATTTCTTTCTTGATTTCTTGTTGCACAATTTCCATCTTATCTGAATGTATATCATTTAATTGTGATACATATACAGCATCTATTGGTGAACTATTTACAACATTAATCTTATATGTTAAGAATACATCTACTTGTCTTGTATCTTTATGATTTCCTGCTGTATCTGTCTTATCCATTGCTCTTTCTTCAGCAATTTCTCTTTCTAATAATTTCTTAACATTTTCATCTGATGAATACATAGATGTTCTATATATATAGTCTGTCTTGTATATGTCTAAGAATCTTTGTGTTTTTATGTGCATCTCTACCTTTTTTGAATATTTTTCCATATCTACTTCAACAGTTCTTCCTAATCCTTGTTTCTTTTCATTTTCTGTTAAATATTCATCATATAATGATTTATATAGGTAGTTATATGCTTTTTCTATTTGCTATAACTAAAAGCACTGTTTAAATCTTTAGTTACTTCCATATCTACACTTCTTCTCTTAAGTCCAAGATTTATATCATTCATATATGATCTTTGACTATAATATGTTCCTGCATATGCTTGATATGCTTGATCTATTTGTTGATCATTTGGTTTGCTTTGGTCTTCTCCTCTATTTTTCTCCTAATGCATCCCATATTTGGTTATCTATTTTTTTCCAGATTTAATTATATCTTCCCAGATTCCTAAATCTATTCCTCCATCTTTTTTTGGATTTGTTCCCAAATTTTTCTTCATATCTACTTTTACCATTATTTACTAAATCACCCTATTGCAGTTCCTGCAACTCCTGATTGTTGTAATATTTGGTTAAGCATATCTTTTAAATCTCCATTTAGATTTACATTTAATCCTGATATATTAGTTGATATACCATGATTCTTAGCAAGTTGGTCTATTATTTCTGTTGATTCTGCACCTTCTTTAATAACTTTTTTTCTAAATTAGTTGAATCTAACTTACCATTATTTGCAATTTGTGATAATATGCTTCCTGCATATTTTTCCTGATTGTCCTTTTAGAACTTCATCTAAATTAACATTTCCATCATTTACTTGATCTACAGCTTTTTGAGTATACATTAAATCCTAATGCTTCTCTAGCTTTTTTTGAAGTGCTTGTTCTTCTGTCAATCCTTGTTCTTTTTTTGTGCTCTTGTTGTATCAATGCCTATACCATTTTCATATTTAACATTTGCATTTGGATCTTTCAATATTCTATTTAATATTTCTTCTCCAGTTGCATTATCTGATAAATCTGTTGGTATTCTATCATCTGTTACTGCTACTTTTTACACCTGTTTTTCTTTCGATCCATTGTGAAAGTTTATTACCTATAGTTGTTGATTTAATAACCTTCATTATAGCTTCTGACTTACTTCCACCATTTTTTTAACTGCTTGTTGTATTGCATCTGATGTTACTAAACCGTCTTGTAATAATGATTTTAACATTGTTGTTGCTTTATCAACTTTAGTTAATACTTTTTCTAATGGATTTTTCTTAAGTGCACCACTATCAACTAATTGTCCTAATATAGCTCCTGTTAATTTTTCCATATCCTATAATTTGATCTAATACTTTTTGATGAACTGCTTCCTACTTTTTTGTATCCTATTCCAAAGGCTATCATCATTTTGTTGATGGATTTGTTACACCTTTTCCGTTTTTTTCCTAAATTTAAGAAATCAAATAATCCATTAAATGAATTCTTTTCTGCATTCTTCTTATCTAATAATTCATTTGAAGTACTTGGATTTGAACTTGGGTTTGTTCCCTTATTTTTCTCCAGAGTTTGTTCCTGGATTTGTTCCTAGATTTGTTCCAGCACTTCCTCCATTATTTGTATTTGGATTTGTCCCCTTATTTTTCTCCAGCATTTGTTCCTGGATTATCATAAACTATTTGTTCATTTGTTGGAAGATTTATTCCTAAGAATAATGTTGAAGCTTCAATGAAATCATTAAAATATTTATCATCAATTGTTCTTCCATTTGTCTTTTTCATTTGATAATTACTCTTAAATCTTTTGAGTTGTTGGTCCTTCTGTTGTTTTTTTCTCCAGTATATTCTAGAGATGTCTTAGTTTCAACTCTATTACCTTGTTCATCAACTCCTTGAGCGATACCATCTGTTTTTTAAGCTTGAATCATTTTTCTTTTCCACCTGTTATTTCAGCGTGTTTTCTATTATATTCTTCTCTATCTCCAAAATGTTCGATAGCAAATGAAGAATCTTTATATTTTGCTTTTTTTCTTCTGTTGTTGTTGAGTTATAGAAAGATTGTCCATCTTTGAATAATTCTGTTTTTGAACCTTCTAATGTTTGTAATGGTTTTTACTGGTTCATACATTATTCCATCAAAGTCGAATGTTACATCAAATAGGATTGCATAATTATCTTTTGCACTTCCTCCCATTTCTTCTAATTCTCTTCTATTAAATCCAACATCATGAATGTCATATCCTCCCCATTTACCATTTTCATCTGATATTATTGGGTCTTTAGTTTGATCTAATAATTCTCCTGTTTCTCTCTTATATACTCTAGCAACTTCTTTTTCTTATTATTCTTTTTTTATAGATTTATTTTTCATTTAATTCTACAAAATTTCTATGTATTCTTACTCTTACACCTGCAATACCTTTTTTTCTTTATCTCTATCAAACACATTATTATATCCAGTATGTTTTTTTATCGTCTGGTATATTATCTTCCCAAACTGTACCACCTATTGGTAGTCTTAATTGTGGTTTTGTTACTGGTGGGTTTGATGGTGGGTTTGATGGTGGGTTTGATGGTGGTGTTATTGTATCATCACTATCAAAGTATAATTCTAATGCAATTTCTTCTCCCCATCTTGCTGCACCTTTTTTTCCATTATTGTTATTGTTTGCATCTTAATATTGTATTCTGTTTCATATTCTATAACTGATTCTTGATTTGGTGTTTCATTTGTTATTCTTGCACCATTAAGTTCATTATGTCCACCAATTCCTGCTGTTCCTGGTGTTGGCACTGTAGATACTCCTGTAGTTACACTTCCAACTCCTCCTATAGAATACATACCTGGCATATTACCATTTAAAGGTAATACATTTCTTAATTGATCTATTGGGTTTATACCTGTATTAAATATTGGTCCATTTGTTGTTGTTGCAACATGTCCTGTATTTTGCCCATTAAAATCATATTTTTTTCTGTTGTTGCAAGATTTCCATTTCCTACTTTTTACAGATTTTTACAGGTCCATTACTTCCTGTTGTCGATGAAGCATAATAGTATCCTGATGATGCTCTACCACGACTTTTTAGCCCAATTTTTGAGCTGCTTTTAATTCTTGCATCTTGTTTAGCTGCATCTGATTTACTATTATTTGAAGAATTACCACGTGTTCTGTAATCATAATTCCAGTACACTCTCTTTCTTTCATTTTCTGCCAATTCCTTATATTTATCATCATTTTGTTTTTTTCTTCTTTTTTTCTTCTAAATATCTTCTTTCTTCTTCTAAATCTCTTCTATCTTGTGATGATAATTTTTCCATCATCTTTAGTTGTATTTTTTTAGAATTAGATTTATTTACATTTGTTTTTTTCTTATTAGTATTTCCTCCATTTGAAGAGTTTCCTGACTTACCTGAGTTTGTATTTGGATTTGATTTACCAGAATTTGAAGTTTTTTTCCTCCATTTGTTGAAGGATTTGATTTTTCCAGAATTTGAAGTCTTTCCTCCGTTTGATGAGTTTCCTGACTTACCTGAGTTTGTATTTGGATTTGTTGTTTTTATTTCCATTTGATGAATTACCTGAGTTTGTACTTGGATTTCCTCCTCCATTTGTTGAAGGATTTGACCCTTTATCATTACCATTTTTTTCTTACCTATAGTAGTTTTTATTATATGTACCAACTACTTTAGTATATTCTGTACCTTGTATCATATATCCAAACACAAATCTTGCCTTAACAATTTTATGAAGTGCTGGATCATAATTTATTGCAAAATAGAATTCTTCGCCATCGTCAGGGAATTCTGTTTTTTTGATAACTCACCTTTTTTTGTTAAGAATTGCCATGATTTTTACAAAAGTATATTTTTGAATCATCATCTTGTTTTTGTTCCAAATCTATCTTGATCTACATTATCTTTAGGATTTCCTGTTTTTTTAAATCACTCTTATTTGGATTTGTTTTTTTGTGGTGTTTTTATATCACTTTCATATATACCATAAAGTTCTACTTCTGTAATACTTGCTGTTAATTTACCTCTATCTTTATCATTAGAACCTTCTTCAGTATTTCCTCCTGGATTTGTACTTGGATTTGTTCCTTTAGGTAAATAATTCATAGCACCTTCAGGTTGTTTTTATTGTACCTTCAGCTTTAGCAGAATCTTCTGCTGTTTTTGTCAACTTTATTTTTTTAATTTATTTTGGAAATATTTAAGCTTATATGGTCCTATTAACCATTTTTTTGTGTTTTTCTTATCAAATTTAACTTTTTGATACATCTTTTTAAGCTTTTACCAGTTCCTCCTGGTTCTATTTTTTTGGTTGATATTGAAGTTTTTGGATTTGGAGCTTTTTGTCCATCACTATTTGGTACTTCTTTATCTGTATGATATCCAACTGGTAAAATATATCTTAATTGTGGTTCTTTTTGGATGATTTATAACCTTAGCTGTTTTACCATCTGATTCTAAGCTTATATCTGCTGGATTTTTGAGAAATCCATTCTTTTTAATAATCTTTCATATTCTTGATATTCTTTTACAAATTTTTTCAACCTTGAAGCTTCTTCAGGATTGTTTTGTGCTCTTGCATCAGCTTTTTGCTTTATTTCCTTCTGGTGTTGTACCTGGATCTGGATGTAAAACGTGATCTGGTTCATTTTGTTTGCCAAGCTGGACCTTGAAGAGAGTCTACCCCATGTTCTCCTGATTTTTTTAGTTTGAGATTTTACACCAACACTATAGTTATTTGCACCCCATATTCTTGTATTTTTGTTGTGCCATTAATGCTGGGAAAGAACCATCTTTAGCTATTATCTTTTCAACACTAAGTTTGTGTCCACCTGTAATATCTTCATAATTTCCATCATGTTCATCATCTGTATCATGTTTTTGCACTCTTCTTATTTGTTATAAGGAAATGAGTACCATTTTTCAATTCCATATTTATCAGATTGATTTGGATCTGTATATATACTACTCCATGATTTTTCTAGCATATTCATTTCCTCTTTGAACACGAGCATTACCATTTAATATGTCATTTAAAGCATTCATATCATCATTTGCTTTATTATTTATAGCCGAATTAACTGTATTTGCATCTGCTTTTTACAACTGGAGTTTGAAGACCTAATCCTCTTTCACTTCCTACTCTTAATCCTTCACGTCTACCAAAAAAAGTGCTGTTTTATAGCTCGCACCTTCTCCCGAAAAAGAAATTTGTTGCACCTCCCCACAATTTATAATCTGGTTGTGTTACATTTGCAGTTACAGTTCTTTTTTTCTGTACTATTTCCTCCATCTTTTCTTGTATTTGTAGACTTAACCATATCTTCTATAACTTTTTCATCTTGAAAAAAATATGATCTTTTACAAGTTTTTCCTCCAGGAACTGCTGTTGTATTATTCATACCATCTAAAAAAACATTTCCTTACTTATTTGAGATCCTGATGGAAGTCTCTTACCTTCATAGAAACATAGTATACCTGCATATGGATTAAGTAGATCTGCTGCAAAATTAACATTTGAAACATCTTTTTTTCTCCATTTTGACCTAATTTTTTTCTCTCATGGCTTTACCACTTTCATCCCAGAAATATCCTTCTGGTAAGAAGTTCTTATGATTGTCTATTATAGGTCCATTATATCCATCTATTTGATTTTTTTCTTCATATGCTGGCTCTATATTTTTTGTTATGTAGGTATCTTGCATTTTCATTATAATATGATGACACTAAAGTTTGTGAATCTTCATATGTCTTCATATAATCTTGTAATGCTTGTCCTGATTCTTCAGTTATTGCATTTGTTGTTGCTTTACCTTTTTCAAAGTTAGCTGGAAGAGTACTACTTTTAGCGTAGATACTCTTATTCAGCATAGGAGCTATTAACATAAGAACAACTGTAACTAAAAGCTATACTAAAAGTATATAAATATGTCATTATTTTTCTATAGCCTTGTTTTTTTCTTATTCTTGTTTATCATTAGCTTCCCCCTTTCTTACTTCATCTTCTTTTTCTTTATCTTTATCATTAGTATTTTTTTATTATTTTTTTATCTTTTTTTAAGTTTTTTTCAATAAATTCTTTAATCTTATCTCTAAAGGCAATACCTACTGCTGCTATTGCTGCAAATATTCCTACAAATATTATTGTAAAATCTTTATTTACTATAACATCTAACATTACATTATCATCTTCATTTGTAGAATTATTTCCTTCTACTGAATTGATATCCTTAACTCCTAAGTTATTTGATGTTTCTAGTATTTCAAATCTATTTGATAATACTTTATCCATAACTTTATCCATTGTTGTTGCAATTGAAATTGTTATTTCTTTTTCTTGTCCTGGCTCTATTTCTTCATTTTTCTAGTTGTCTTGATGATGCTAGTCCATCATGTTCTAACTTCCAATTTTGACCTTCTACAAGTTTTTTTCATCATTAGATAGGTATGCTCCAATTTTTTTGTTATTTTTACCTGGCACATTTCCTTCATTTACAACTTTCAGCTTATATTCTACTTCTACATTAGAATTTCCTGATGTAAATGGTGAAACCTTAAACTTATTAACAGTTTTATCTACTTTTTTTATCTGTTATATCATTCTTATTATCTCCATTTACAAGTTTTTAATTTTGTAACTTCACCTTTTAGACTCATATTAAATGTATTATTGTTTACAAGCCCTAAGTTTTTCATCTGACTTACTTTTGGAAATCTATCTTAATTCCATCTGATACTGCAACTTGTTTTTGTTCCCTCATCTTGTCTATTAATACTTATTGCATCTGATGTCACATTATCTTGTACATTATTTTTTTCTTATATACAGTTGGTGAATATTTTTTTGTGTTTCATATTCAAACATTACTGAATATTCTCCATTTGGTACTTCTGTAAAAAAATATAGCTTCCATCTTCATTTGTTAATACTGTTTTTTATAATCCTATTTTTTTGAATTATCTACAAGTTTCGCTATAACATTTGCAAGTGGTCTTTCATCTTCATCATAAACACCATTTTTTTATTTGTGTCATCCCATGCTTTTACCAGTTATTTCATAGTTTCTTACTAGTTTTTTCATCTTCTTTTTTTAACATCTTGTATTCCTAAACTCTTTATTTCTTCATCTGATAATTGAAGTTTTTCCTTGTCTTACAAGATCTTCTTTTTCTTCTAGTATCACCATTTTTTTCAACTATCTGCGTTATTGGATTTGTTTCATATATTTGTTCACCATCTTCATCATAAAGTTCTGCATTTGCTGAAATACTTACTCGATCAACTCCATTATTTTTTTCCTATTTCAACTTTTTATTTTTAATTTCTTTTTTTCTTCAAAAAGGTTCCAAATTCAAATCTTTTTTTCAACTGTGTTTATGGCTCCTTCTTCTGAAAGTATTCTTGAACCTTCTGGTGCATTAAATACAAAAATGTGTATATGATGGTGCTAATCCTACATTTGCTACTTTATATGTATATTCAATTACTTCGCCTTCTTCTAGATATGTCTTATTCTTATCTACAGATTGTTCCATTGTAAGTTCTGGTCTAACAACATATCCTGTAAAATCATGAGAATCTATTAATTCACCTTTTTTTCATTAAATATTTCTGATTTTTATATCAAACACTTTTTGTTGAATATTCATCATCATCTGAAACTTCACCAGTTTTTAAGTCTAATATTAAAGCTTTTTTTCCTCTATTTAAAGTTATATTTGATATTTCATATTCATTTGAATTATCATTTACTTTTTGTTATTTTAACATCTGGATCATCATCATCTTTTTTTCTATACCATCAACTTCAACATTACCTTCTACTTTTTATCTTAACTTTAGCGTTTTTTTAATTCTTCTAATTGATAATTTCTATTTGCTGTAATTTCAAATTTTTGCTATTGCATTTTCTCTAAACATATCTGATGATATTAAATCTCCTGTTTCTTCTGTTCCCAAAGATTTAAAAAGATAAATCCGCTTCTTTAACAGCAACCTCAACCTTATCAGCAGTAGTCTCTTTTATTACATTTGTTCCTTCTGCTCTTGTTCTTATCTTAAGTTCTAAACTTTCTGTTCCTGTTGCTTTAAATGTTATTCTTACTGGTCTTTTTCTCCTGCTTTTTATATCTTCCATATCAAACATTATATTTCCGGTCTATATCTCTTGAAAATGCAACTTCTTTTTTTCTGGTGTTTCTATCTTAACTATTTCAAACCCTTTTTGGTGTATCTATATAGTTTTTCTACTTTTTTTGCAGTTATTGTTTTTTGATTCATTTGTTACTTCATATGTATAACGTACTTCTTTTCCTTGTTCTACCTTCCTTACTTCTGGTGTTAGTTTTTCCTGCAAGTGATACTCCTTCACCTGTTGTAAGTTTGATCATATCTGACCATGATGTATATGTTTGCATTGTATTTGATGAATCTACTGCATTAAATATTACTTGTTCTGTTCCTACTGCTTGTTTATTATAGTCTAGATTTGCTGGTAGTTTAAGATTTAAGTTAAACTTATTTAATTGTCCTGGTTTTATACTTTCACCAAATACTATCATATATGTCTTAGTATTAGGAGTAGGGTTAGGAGACCAAGCATTTTGTGGATCATTTAAATCTTGAGTAGCATTTACATTTTCTGAATAGTATACATTATATGTACTATTTGAATTATCCACTTTTATTTATTGCACTTGCTAGTGTTAGATTTAGATTATTACCTAGGTCTTGATTTGTATCTACTGTTTTTAACACCTTCTACTGGAAGTCTACCAATTAATTTAGCATTTTGTAGTTCTACAGGAAGGTTATTAATCATAAGAACTTGTTTAGATATTATTCTTTCTTTATCTGCTGTTTTTTAATATTGCTTCCTTATTACCTTGTTTTTATAGTAGCAATTTCAGCACCATTATCACTATAGTTCTTATATCTATTAGCAACAACCAAACCATCTGGAGCAGCTATTTTTTTGATTTAGTAACAGATATACCATTACCGAATCTTCTAAACGCTTCATTTTGTTCACCTAATGCAAATTCTTTAGTATTTTTCATAAGTTGTAGCATTAACATTAGAATATATTAAATTATATTCTATATCTTGCATTGGAGTTTCTTCGTTTACAATAATATCAGTATTAACAACAAGGTTAGTACCGGTTAGTAAGGTTACCATTATTTACTGCAGTTTGAGTACCAGAAACTAAAATTCTAATAATCTTATTACCATTTCTAGTATATGTACTAACATTTTCTATTTTTAAGTCCGTCACCATAAAGCATATTAGTATCTTTAATCTTAACATCTGTAATAGTATTAGGAAGAACTATTTCATAAACAGAAGTACCATATATATCAGATTCTTCTTTATTATTATTAAGTTCTACAACGAATTCAACATCGTTATTTTTCTATAACAGAATATAATTCTTGTTTATTAGTTCTTAAAGTAGCTTTAGTTTTAGTACCGAAGAAGTTCAACATCAGATACTGCACTTGCTATTCTAACTTTTTTTCATCTTTACCATTATTATTTATATTAACATTAACTTCTTTTTTTCAAAAGAAAGCTTTATTTAAATCTTTAAGAATAGAAATTGGATATCTAGAAGAAGTAATAGATCTTTCTTCTTTAATAATAATATCTCCTTCTTTAACGATCTTAGAAGTCTTATAGTTAACAACTTTAGTATCATTATTTAAAAGTTACAACATAATTATCATTATCTAATTTAGAGCTAGAATCTAAAGTAGCGATATTTTTGACCTTTTTCATTAGTAAGTTCAATTTTACCATCTTTACCAAGAACATTTTCAAATTCTTGTTTACTAACTCTAACAGACTTATATGACATACCAGTTTCCACATTTTGTTTATTTCCATTATAGTATGGCATATTATCCATAATTTCTATATTACCATTAATATTTGAAACACTAGTATTAACATTAAAGCTTATTATTGAAAGTGATATCTGATTTATTTTTCAGATATTGAGTTCATATATAGTTTACCTTTAGACATCTTAGTTTTATCAGTTTCATAACTAGCAGAGATAAGTCCACCAAGAGGTTTATTTAAAGTAATATTACCTTGGTATTCTGCTTGATAGTTATTATTTGAATTAAGAAGTTTTTTTCAAATGCCTTAACATTTAAACTAGCATTATATTCATCTTTAACATTTTGAAGATTTTTCATATACACTTGTAACTAAAAAGTTTAGTAGTACCAGTTCCTTTTTTTCATATGTTTTATCTTCAGACATCTTATTTAATATATCTATATTAAGTGTTCCATCTAGCTTATTATATTTTGTGTTCTCTTCTTTTTTTGTTCTAGTGCTAATTCATTATTTACTCCCTTAGTAGAAAGAAGTGATACTCCTACCTTATCAGGGAACTTACCTTCTATTACAGGTTGTATTGAAGATATTCCGAAGTTTTTTTCTATTGGAAGATTTTTTTCACCTCCACCATTTTTTTAACTTCAATTAATGTTTGAAGTACAATATTCTTTCCATTCTCTGCATCTGTTTGCACATATTTTTTTGAATTTCAGCTTTAACTTCTGGCTTTCTTTCTTCTACCCATTCAATATTAAGAGGTATATCTTTTATAACCTCTTCAACCTTACCTTCTGGTGATATATATGTTGCTCTGAACTTAGCTACTAAATTATTTGATACTATATCTTTTGAAACATTACCTTCATATACATACTTTAAAGGTAACTCAAAATTAACAGTATTCCCTTCAAATCTATTTAATATAATCTTATTACCTTCTACCTTTTCAATGATAGAATTATTATTAGGATTTTCTATACTAAATACTCTAGAATTTTGTCCAGAGATTTCAATTTCCCCTTTTTGTATATATCCTTCTCGTCTCATACTAATAGTACCAACTATTTTTTTGATCCTTACCGAGAAACATCAGCAACAATATTATTTGCTTTTTTTGTCCATTATTTACAAGCAAAATATTTGCATCAACATCTCTAACATTAGTATGTGCCTCAAGATTAAGCTCTTGAGAAGCATATACAACAGCACTCTTAGCAACATACATAGTATTAGTAGAACACATTACAAAAACTAATGCACCTGCTACTGTCTTTCTTAAAAACTTTCTTCTTTTTCACTTTAAGTCCTCCTCTTGCACTTATTTGTTATACACATATATTGCCACAACTATGTATAATCTGCAATATATAATTTTATAGGTTTTATAACAGAATTTTTTTCATTATAACCTAATGATGCTTAGGGATTAGCCATTTTTATGCTAAAAAGCATCTTAAAAACACAGTCTTTCTACTGTTAATATATTTTTAATTAAATATTTTCAAATTAATATTTACATCAAATATTTTTTTCCAAATTAATTTTAGAAATATATCTAATATATATTCAATTAATCTCAAAAAAATATATTTTTATAAACCGTATGTATTCTAAGCTTAAACGTTTTTTTATAATATTCATTTCTAATCATTTTTTTATTTCAAACCTTGTACTAATTATCATAAAAATAATTAAACACTTGTAAATATTTAACTATAGTTATCATTTTACTTAAAAAAAACACTTTTTTTGCTTTTTTTCATTTTTTTGTAACAAATATTACATTTTTTTACATTTCAATAGAATGTTACATTCTTGTAATATTATAACATGAAAAAAACGTTATATTCAAATAGATTTACATAAATATTTTTGATTATTTTTTTAAATATTTAAAAAAAGCCTTATTTAATTAATAAGACTTCTTTTACTATTTATTATAATATATATTCTCCTTCTGGAACATCTTGTGGATTTTTCCTTAACATGTGTAACATTCATACCGAAATATTCTTGCATTATCTTAAGAACTACTTCAGATGTATGAAAACCTACAACCCCATTTTCTATTACCGTTACAATTCCTATTTCCGGATCATCAAAAGGTGCAAATCCTACAAATAGTCCATCTGTTCTAGTTTCTGACACTTCTGCAGAACCTGTTTTTCCCTCCAACTTCTACATTGAAGTTTTTTTAAATACACTATATGCTGTTCCTCCTCTTTCTCCTGTAACAGCTCTCATCCCTTCTAATATTGCCTTAATATGTTGTTTATCAAATTGTTTTTTTCTGGTATATTAGGTATTTCTGGCAATATATCTTTTGTTGCATTTCTAATCTCTTCTTTTGAAAGCCTTGTACCATTAGGTTTTTATTATGCTTTTTATAATTGTTGGATGTATTTGTTTACCGCCATTTGCAATTATAGCTATATATTTAGCAAGTTGAAGTGGTGTATATGAATTATAACTTTGTCCTATTGCTGCAGATAATATATCTTTTTCATTTGGTTCTCTATTTTCTTTTTGCTATTTGTTCACGAGAAGGTCTTGTTCCTTTCTCTTCCCCAACAAGTTCAACACCTGTTTTATCACCAAGTCCAAAAATATTTCATATATTCTTCCATTTTTATCTATTCCGAAGCCTATCACCCATTGTATAAAAAAATATACATTACATGAATTTTTTTAATGCATTTATAACATTTTGCCAACCGGTGACCTCCTCCACTTACACCATAAATCCAGCATTTAGGTTTATGTGCTTTTGGATATACTCCGACTATCATATATTTTTTTCATTTACAGTAGTTTTTTTCCTTCGGTAAGTGCTGCTATTCCCATTACCATCTTAAATGTAGATGCTGGTGAATATAATCCTTGTATTGCTCTGTTTAATAATGGGTTTAATGGATTATTATTATATTCTTTTCCATTTTTTTCTTGTGATATTCCTCCGAAGAAAATCTTTTTGGTTCATAGCTTGGATAACTTGCCATTGCAAGAATTTCCCCTGTTTTAACATTAATTACAACAGATGTAGCACCGCTTAGGATTATATACTTTACCAAATCCACCATTTTTTTCATTTTTTTCTACTACTTCTTTAAGTGCATTTTCTGTTACTGATTGTATTTTTAGAATCAATTGTAAGAACTATATTAGCCCCCTGCCTTTTGCTTCTTTTTACATCATATTCTCCAAGTACGTTTCCTTCTACTCCTACTTCTATTTGTTTTGTTCCTCTTTCTCCTTTTTAAAAAGTTCTTCAAAAGTTTTTTTCAATACCTGTTTTTTTCCTATAATATCATCATTCTTATATCCTTTTTCTTTCTTTTCATCATATTCTTTCTTATTTATTCTTGATGTATATCCGAATGATATGTGAAGCTTCACTACCTCTTAAATATGTTCTATTTGAATTTGTTATTACATAAAAGCCCTTTTTATCTTATCTGAATGTTCTTCAAGTTCAATTGCTGTTTTTCTTTTTTTACATTCTCAGAAATTATATTTCCATATACTTCTTTTTTTCTCCATTTTCCATCAATTCTCTAAATACTAATATATTATATGCTGTATTTATATCTTGTTCTTCTATTTCATATTTTTAATTTTTAATATATTAAATGTTTCTGTTGGCTCTGCTTTTTTTCTGGAACATTATGTTTCTTTTTTTCCAATTTTTCAAGTACACCTACATCTTGTTGTGTAAATTTAGTTAAATCACGAGTAATTGGTAAATAGTTTAAATATGATTCTTCATTTTTTTATTAAGTATGTCAATTACTACTTTACCCATTTCATTTAATTCTTTATTACTTTTTTTCCCTTTATATATATGTACATTATATTTTAGTTCTGTTTTTTTGCATATAATGTACCTGTTCTATCCATTATGTTACCTCTAACAGGCTCTACTTTTTACTTCTTTTTACAAGTCTACTAGTTGCTTTTTTTCTCTGTAATCTTTTCCATCAATAACTTGAATTTTTAAAAAGGTTTGCTAGTAGTACTATTCCTATAATATATGTTAAAAAAATGTTAATATACCATACCTATAATTTTTTTCTTTTTATATTTCTTGAAATATTCCTTTTTTTATTAGGTTTATTTGATATACTAACTTTCTTCCCTATCTTTTTCCCTTTTTCTTTTTATTATTAAACATTATTTTTTCCTTTTTATTAAAAAAATACTTTGTAATTATGTTTTTTTCTTTTTATATTCTTTTTCCTATATATGTCCCTACTATTTTTTTAAAAGTGGATATATTGATATTAATATAATACTTAAAAAAAAGTATCTCTTTTTAACATTATTTTTAATAATATTAACAGAATCTATACTATTTCCATATATAATATACTTTAAAGATATATATATACACATATATGATATATATACACATATATTCTTTAAAGTAATATTAATTACATTTTTCTTCATAAAGTATTTTTATTAACTTTCTTTAATATCAAAAATGATATAATTGTTGATATTGTTATCATTCCTACATTTGTACCTATTGTCATTTCTTGTATTAATGTAATTATTGAAAGTATTATTATCCCATTAAGTGTATCTAAATATGTTCCTACAAATAATATTATTAAATAATATATGGTTATATTTATACCAAATATATTTAAATTGAACATATATTTATCAAACATTAACATAAAAAAATAATACTAATAATACACAAATATTTATAACTATTTTTCTTAAACATTACTTTTTCCTTATTTTTTTAATACCATTACATTTTTTTACATCATTTATATTTTCTGGTAGCTCTACTTTTTGCATATGTATCTATTTTTATTAGGTGGTACTATAATATCTGATATTTTACCTACATATATTCCTTTTTGGTAAAACTGAACTTTCTCCAGAAGTTATAACCTCCATTCCTTTTACAATTTTAACATTATCATCTATTCTTGTAACTTTAGGGATCTTTTTCTTCTGTTCCTTCTAAAATCATACTTTCTTTTTATTGTACCTACTTGTACAGATATTTTTACTTGTTGTATCACTTATTCTTTTTTTACTATAGAAGTATTTTTCATTAACTCCGACTATCTTTCCATATAATCCGATTTGCATATACAACTGCCATTCCTTCTTTTTTATCCCTTGATTTTTTTACCTACATCAATTGTATATACTTCTTCTAAATTATTTTTTTACTTTGTTCTATAACTTTAGCAATAACTCCATCTACTGTTGTATATCTATTTTTTTAGTTCCAACATATTTGTTAATTCTTCTACTTTTTGTATTTAATATTTCTATTTGTCTTAATTCCAATTTCTTTTTCTAATTCTTCTTTTTGCTCTTTTAAACTTATCTACAAGCTCTTTATATTTAATTCCATCAATATCTGCAAGTTGTTCATTTTCTTTTGTCATCTTATAATTTACAAATGGCTTTGTTATATTTTTTTACTATATAATCTAAAAAAACTCAGTTTTTTTCTTTATCCATATTTGATAATATTATAATTATTAAAAAGTATTATTATAACAACTAAACTTACTATTGTGTTTATTATCTTACTATTCTTCATTTCTCCCCTAACTATATCATATTAATAATACTTCTATATTCTCCATCTCCTATTATTACATGATCTAATAATTCTATTCCTAATGTTTCTAAAATATGTTTTAATCTTTCTGTAAACTGTAAGTCTTCGATACTTGGTGTTGTATCTCCGTGATGGATGATTATGTACTACAACAATTCTTACACAATATGTTATTATTGCAGTTCTTATTATTTCTTCAATATCTACATCTACACTTGATATACTTGAACTTCCAATTTTTTTATCTTTTTAATACATTATTTTTTTGCATCTAAAAAAATATAACATACATTTCTTCTATTTTTTTAGATATCTAAGTTTTGGCATGTATTTTTTTCCCCAACATCTTTTTGTAGAAGATATTTTTTTCTCTTTTTAGATTTTTAATGGTATCTCTACTCTCCTTATTATCTCACCTATTGCTTTTTATCTGTATAGCCTTTACTTTACCTATACCAGGATATGATATTAACTCTTCCAAACTTTTTATAAAATATATCTCTAAATTTTTAGATGTTCTTCTCCCAATATTTTTTTGAGCAATTTGTATAGAATTATTATTTTTTTATTACCATTTCTTATAATTATTGCTAATAATTCTGACTCAGTTAATGATCTTTCACCAAAGTTTTCTAATTTCTCATATGGCATATCATTTTTTTGGTAATTCTTTTTATTTTTCATTTTTCCTCCTTGCAAAGAAGAAAAAAATACCTCATTATATAACTAGTGTTTCTTATTCAACCAGGAATATACAAATATTGCAAGTATCATTCCAATAATACTTGATACTGTTATAGAAATTGTAACACCAAATTCTATCTTTAAAACGGTTAAATTTAAACTAACAGGCTTATTAAGTCCAAATTCATTTCCATAATTTAGCCACCATAAACTTGGAACTCCTTCTGCAAGCTTTCCAATTAATCCTCCTAATACTATTCCTGTTAATAATACTATTATAAACACCCATTTCTTTTCTGACATTTTAGTTACCTCTTCATCTTATATAAATAATTTATAAAAAAATTATATATTTTTTTATTACAATTTTTTTCAATAATTTTTTTACATATACTTTGTTTAATTTAATAGTATTATAAAATCTTAATAATTAAAAATTCTTAATATATAAAAAGATCATTATAAAACAATAAATACAATATAAAAAAATTATTGACAAAAGCAAGTGAATAGCAAAAATAAAGTGCAACAAAAAAAGGTATAGAAAAAGATACAGATTCATAGTAAAAATATCAATAGAAAAAAATGAAAGGATATTTTTAATTATGAAATCTGTATCTAATAAAAAAATTATAATATAAAAAGAAGAACAAAAAAACAATACAAACACTTAGATATTAAAGAAAGAGTAAAAATTGAAACTATGATGAATGACCAACTTGAAGTGTATGGCAAGGTTAATATAACTAAGATAGCACAAAAGTTAAATAGGAGTAAATCAACAATATCAAGAGAAATAAAAAGAAATAGAAGAATGATAGTAACTGAAGTATATAAGAAAGAGAGTATATTTAAGAGAAAAAAAGGAAATAACTTTCGAGTATGAAAGCACAGAAGCTAATGCAAAAAGCAACTAGAAAACAAAGAGAAAAAGGAATAAGCAGAATAAAAGCTTATGTATAATAAGGAGCTAATAAAGGAAGTTAATAGGCTTTTTAAAAGAAGAAGGAAAATCACCAGATATAGTAGCATATAGGATAAGACAGGATAATAGCTTTAATGTCAAAGTATCAACAAATACAATATATGACGGAATACGTAAAGGTTATCTTGAAGTTAGTACAAAAGATAGAAAAAAAGAATGAAAGATAAATCAAGAAGATGTAGGGTAGAGAGAAATCCAATACCAGAAAGTAAGAAAGAACATTCTATAGAATTAAGACCAGATTATATAAACAATAGGGTAGAATTCGGACATTTTGAAATGGACTTAGTATTAGGTAAGCAAGGAAAAAGATAAACAATGTTTACTAACATTAACAGAAAGAAAAAAACAAGATTTGAAATAGTAATAAAATTAAATAATAAGTCTTCGAGTGAAGTAATAAGAGCAATAAAGAGTATTAAAGAACATTTAAATGTATATTCATCTGAGATATTTAAATCAATAACAACAGATAATGGAAGTGAATTTTTCACGATATGAAGAGATAGAAGAAATATTAGGAACGATGATATTTTTTTGCCACCCTGGAGCATCATATGAAAAAAAGGTACAAATGAAAGGCATAATGGAATGTTAAGAGAATATATACCTAAAAGGTTCAGACATTTCCAAGTATAGTGCTGAAGATTTAGATAGAATAGTATCAAAATTAAATGATTTAGAAAGAAAAAAATTAAATTATTACACTCCATACATGAAAATATTAGAAGAATATGATAGTATAGAGGGAACAGAGTTATTATTTAATCTGCAAACAGCAGTAAATAGCTAAAAAAATAAAAAGTAATGGCTTTGATATTTTTATTATAGAATAATGTTGCACTTTAAATGCAAATTAACCTTATTGACAAAGCATTACTTGTTTGTTAATATATTTAATGTAGATGGAGAGTTACCCAAGAGGCTGAAGGGGCGGGTTTGCTAAACCTGTAGGGCGGAATTTTTCTGTCGCGAGGGTTCGAATCCCTCACTCTCCGCCATCAATTTTAAAAAAAGAAAAGGCTTAAAAACTAAGCCTTTTTTTCTTATATTCCTGACAATCTTTCACTTGATTACTTTTTTCCATATTCTTATATTTTTTTCTAATTATTACTTATCTAATAATTCTAACATTCTTTTCTAATTCTTCATTAGAATTATATTTTTAAAAACTATTTGTCCTCTATTTATATTTTTTTAGGACTAACTTTTATCTTAGCTTTTGCTCCAAAATAATTTGTAAATTTTTTTCTTCTATTTCTCTAAATTCATGTATATCTATTTTTAGGAGTATTTTTTTAGGTACTTTCTTAGATAATTTTTAATCTTTTTTTGCTTCTTCTACTGAAAGTCCATCTTCCAAAAATATATAATGCCATTTCATATTGTTTTTTTCTTTATCTTCTATTTCTAATAACATTTTACATCCAGCTTCAGATAAATTTTCTTTTTCTTGCAAGTTCTATAACTCTTTCATCTAAATTTAATATTTCTAAAATATCAGTTATAGAAGATTTACTCTTACCTATTTTTTTAGCAAAAATCTTCTGGAGTCATATTATATTTTTTTCTATAGCATCCTTATATCCTTGTGCTTTTTTTCTATTGCATTTAAGTTTTTCTCTTTGAACATTTTTCTATTATAGATATATGTACATTTTCTAATTCTTCATCATCTTTTATAATTGCAGGTATTGTCTTTAAATTTGCAAGTTTTGAAGCTCTCCATCTTCTTTCTCCTGCTATTATTTCATAATGCGTATCTTTTTTTAGCTACAATTATAGGTTGTACTACCCCAAATGTTTTTTTATAGATTCTGCAAGTTCTTCTAATTTTTTTATAATTAAATTCTTTTTCTAGCTTGTTTTTATATTTGGTTCTACCTCTGTTACCTTAAGTTCAACTATTTTTATTCTTATCTGATATATCTAAATTTATATCTACTTCTTTAACATTATCTTCATTTTTAGGTTCAATTTCATTTAAAAGCTTCATCTGAAAATAATGCTGATATTCCTTTTTCCAAGTCCTGTTCTCTTCATATTCTACCTACCTATATCTTTTTGTGTATTATCCTTATTTCTTTCTAATATTTCATCTCCTAGCTTTTACATAAGCTCCTGCTCCTGAAGATTTTTGGATCATATTCTATTATAGACATTCCAAAACTTGGTGCTTCACTTACTTTAACATTTCTAGGTATAACTGTTTTAAATACATTATCTTTAAAATAATTTTTGAACTTCTTTTTACAACACTATTAGAAAGATTTGTTACTGAATGATACATTGTAAGTACTGCTCCTTCAACTTTTTAAATCTTTATTTAAGTGCTTTTTTTACTAAGTTAATTGTATTTGTTAATTGACTTAATCCTTCTAATGCAAAAATATTCACACTGTATTGGAATTAATACAGAATTTGCAGCAGTTAGTGCATTTAGTGTTATAAGTCCAAGTGATGGAGGACAATCTATAAATATATAATCATAATCATCTTGCACCTTATCTAATTGATTCTTAAGTCTTTGTTCTCTTGACATCATTGAAACAAGCTCTACTTCTGCCCCTGCTAAATTTATATTAGATGGGCATAAATCTAATGTTGGTATAGCTGTTTTTCTTTAAAAGTATCTTTTATGTCTACATCATCATCAATTAATGCATCGTATAATGATTTTTTTCCACCTTTTTTTGTAACTCCTAGACTACTTGTTGCATTTCCTTGTGGATCTGAATCTATAAGCATTACTCTATACCCTTTTTTTCTGCTAAAACTGCACTTAAATTAACTGTTGTTGTAGTTTTTTCCGAACTCCACCTTTTTGATTTGCTACTGCTATTATTTTTTTGCCACAATCTCCTCCTTAATAATATTATAATATATTAAAATATGTATTATAGTCAACACTTTATTATCTATGTATTTCTATGATTTTTTTGTTTTTGGTGTTTTTACTTGGTAGTTTTTGAATCTAATTTCTTTACTTTCTTTAAAATTATAATACTCCTATCTTCATCAAAAAAAGCTTATAACTTTCATGTATAATTTCTTTAAATCCAAACTTTTTCCAAATACTTTTTTTATTATATTCTTCCTTTTTTTACCTCTCATTAAAATAGCATGTTCTCCTATTTTTTTACAAATCCTGAAGAATATTCTATAACATTCTCAATGCTAGATACTGCTCTTGATACTACCAAATCGAAATTTTTCTCTATATTTTTTTCATCATGTGAGGCAATTTCTGCTCTTGAATGTATTATTTTGATATCTTCTTTTTCTTGTATAACCTTAAGTTTCTTTTAAGGTCTTATCCATTCCAAAAAGTATTCTTATTGTCTATACTTAAAAAAATATCTTGAGAACAATTAGTGGAAATCCTCCACCTGTTCCTATATCTAAAATATTTAAATAATGTATACCGTATTTTTTTAATATATTTTACAATATATAATGAATCTATTAAATGTTTTTTTATAAACGTTTCCTCATCTTTAATTGCTGTTAAATTTATATACTTATTTTTTTCTAAAATATAGTCCATATATGAAATAATATTTTTTTATCATATCTTCTGATATTTCAATATCTTTATCTATTTCATACATTTCTATATATTTTTAATAGCATTTCTTTTTTTCTATATATTCCATTAATTTTTTTCCTTAAGTTTAATTTAAAAATAATTATTTTTTTGTTTTTCCCATATGTTTCTAAATATAGTAATAATACTGTTATATCTGCAGGTGATACTCCAGATATTAGACTTGCTTGTCTTATATTCACTGGTAAAAAAATTTCTTTAATTTTTTTCTAGAGCTTCTAATCTAAGACCTTTTACTTCATCATAATTAAAATCTTCTGGTATTTGTTTTTTTCTCCATTTTTTTCTTGTTTTTTTCAATTTGTTTTTTTCTTGCATTTTTTTATAACCTTCAAACTTAATCATTATTTCAACTTGTTTCTTTTCTAGATTAGTAAGCTCTCTAGTTATTCCATATTCTTCCTTATTACTTATTTCATTTAACTCTTCAATATTTTGTATATCTTCATATGTTATTTCACTTCTTTTTAATAAATCCACCAAAAAAATACTCTTCCTGATAATGTTGAAAGCCCTTTATCTTCTAAGTAATTATTTGTTTTTCAACATTTGTTATCTTTGTTTCTCTTATTCTTCTTATTTCGTTTTCTATATTATCCCATTTATCTCTAAACTTCTTATATCTTGAATCTGTTATAAGACCGATAGAATGGCCTAATTCTGTAAGCCTGTAATCTGCATTATCTTGTCTTAAAAAGTAGCCTATATTCAGCTCTTGATGTCATCATTCTATATGGTTCTTGTGTACTTTTTAAGTACAATATCATCTATAAGTACACCTATATATGCTTCATTTCTTGAAAGTACAACTGGTTCTTTTTCCTTGTATTTTTTTCTTGCTGCATTTATACCAGCTATAAGTCCTTGTGCTGCTTCTTCATATCCAGATGTACCATTTATTTGTCCTGCTCCATATAATCCTTCAATTTTTCTTAAGTTCTAATGTGTTTTTTTAATTCAAAAGCTTCAATTGAATCATATTCTATTGCATATGCAGGTCTTGTAAATTCACAATTTTTCTAACCCTTTTTATTGTTCTATAAAATTTAATTTGTAATTCCTCTGGCATTGATGAACTCATGCCTTGTATATACATTTCATTTGTATTTAATCCAATTGGTTCTATAAATATTTGATGTCTTTCTTTGTCACTAAACCTAACAACTTTATCTTCTATTGATGGACAATATCTTGGACCTTTACCCTCAATTTCTCCTCTAAACATTGGTGATAAGTTTAAATTTTTCTCTTATTAACTTATGAGTTTCCTCATTTGTGTATGTTAAATAGCAATTCACCTTATTTTTCAACTGGCTTTTTCGGTTTCAAAAGAGAAAGGTTCAATATTTTTCATCATTTTCTTGTATTTCCATAACCGAAAAAAATCAATACTTCTCTTATTTACTCTTGCAGGCGTTCCTGTTTTTAAATCTAATTATATTTATTCCTAAATTTCTAACAATTTCTGATAACTTATTTGATGCTGCTACACCATCTGGACCTGAATCTATTATATTGTCTCCTACATAAATCCTTCCTTTTAAATATGTTCCTGTTGCTAATATTATAGCTTTAACATTATATTTTTGCTCCTAAATTTGTAATAACAGATTCTACCTTTTTTTCCTTCTTTATCTAATAATATATCAACAATTTCACCTTGTTTTTACATATAAGTTTTCTGTTTCTTCTAAAAACTCTTTTCATATATTCATGATATTTTTTTCTATCTATTTGTGCTCTTAAAGATTGAACTGCAGGGCCTTTTTGAGCTGTTAAGCATTTTTTTATTGCTATTGCTGATTTATCTGCAGCTTTTTCCCATTTCTCCACCGAAGTGCATCTATTTCTTTTACTAAATGTCCTTTAGATGTTCCTCCTATTGTTGGATTACATGGCATATTTGCTATACATTCTAAACTTATACTAAAGATTAGTGTTTTTGCACCCTAATCTTGCTGCTGCAAGTGCTGCTTCAATTCCTGCATGTCCTGCTCCTATTACTGCTACATCATAATCTCCTGCATCATACATTGTTTTGTCCTTCTTTCTTTACTATTTTTCCTAAACAGAAATTTTTTTAAAGATTTCATTTAAGACTTCTTCTTTAACATTTTTCTCCTGTTAATTCATTAATCTTGTTTATAACATCTCTAATATTTTTCTGATACCATATCTATAGGTATTATTTCTAAATCTTTTAATATTTGTTCTATCATTTCTATAACATCTGTTATAACCTTTTTTTGTCTTTCATGGATTATTATAATATCATTGTTTTTTTATTTATTTTTTTAAAGATTCTGTTTTTCTTAGTAATCCATTCTATAACATCTTCTGTACCTTTCTTTTTCTAACATTGAAGTATATATATATTCTTTTCCAGTATTTTTTTAATCTCTTCTGGAAGTTCTATATCTTTTACTAAATCATATTTATTAAGTAATATTAAGCTTTCTTTTTTTACTTATAATATCCAATATTTTTCCTATCATTTTTCATTAAAAGGTTTTGATATATCAAATATTGCTATTATAAGATCACTTTTTTTCTGCAATAGTTATAGCTCTTTCTATCCCTATTTTTTTCTACTTTTTCATCTGTTTCCCTGATTCCTGCAGTATCAATAATCTTAATATTTATACCATTAATATTTAAGTCTTCTTCTATACTATCTCTTGTTGTTCCTTCTATTTCTGTAACTATAGCTCTTTCTTTATTTAATAAGTTATTTAAAAGTGATGATTTTTCCTGCATTAGGTCTTCCTATTATAGAAACTTTTTATTCCATCTTTTTATCTTACTTCCAACATCAAAAGTTGCTTCAAATCTTTTTTTAAATCTTTTTAATATATCTGTTACTGTAGACACTATTTCTTCAGTTTCTTTTTTTCATCTGTATCATATTCAGGATAATCAATATTTACTTCTAAATGCATCAATATATCCATAAGTTTTTTTCTTTTTATATTTACAACCTTATTATATAATTTACCTTGTAATAATTCTCCTGATATTCTAAGTTCTTCTTCACTCTTAGCATTTAAAAATTGTAGCAATTGACTCTACTTGTGTAAGATCTATCCTTCCATTTAAAAAAATGCTCTTTTAGTAAATTCACCTGGCTCTGCTAGCATTGCTCCTTTTTTTAAAAACTAAATTTAAAAATTTCTTTCATTACAATACTTCCACCATGTGTGTTTATCTCAACTAAATCTTCTTTAGTATAACTATTTGGTGATTTAAAAAGAGACTAAAACTTCATCAACCATTCTACTATCATCATATTTTTTTCCATATATAATAGTATTTGGAACTATATCTTCCATTTTCTTCACTTTAGTACTTTTTAAACATTTTTTTAAAAAGTATTTCAAATGCCTTATCACCTGTTATTCTTATTATTCCTATTCCACCAAGTCCTGGTGCTGTTGATATTGCTGCTATTGTTTCCATAATCCCCTCTTTTTCTTTTAAAAAAATAGCAAGACAATATGCCTTGCTTTTTTTATTCCTCGCTATTTTTTTAGGTGTTATAACTATATACCTATTAGGCTCTTTCCCTTCACTTTCAGTTTTTTTACATTTTCCTTTTGTAAATATGCATGTATTAATCTTCTTTCATATGAATTCATAGGTTCTAACGAAAAATGGCATACCATGTTTCATAACACGACTTAAACCATATTCCGCAATTTTTTTATAAGTTTTTCTTTCTCTTCTTTCTTTATATCCTGCAACATCTAAATATATCCTTATATTTGATTTTTGCTCTAACTATATTTTTTTCAAAAAAAACTTTGTAATTCTTCTAAAGTATGTCCATCTCTTCCTATCCATTTCGGATTTTTTTATCTGAAGTTATGTTTATATATTTTTTTCTTCCTTGCATTTTTTTATATCATATTTAAAGTTTATATCTTCATATATATCTGCTAATGCCTTAAAAAAATTTATCTAATCTTAACTTTGTCTCTTGAACTTTCTCTACATTAAATCTATTTTTTTCTTTTTTTATCTTCATTTACTGCAATTTTTTTAATGTAACCTTATTTCTATCTAAAATACTAAACATTGTCTTATTTGTTTCTTTAGTTTCTATCTCTTCTTCAATTATTAAAAGCTTCTCTATCAATACAAAGTTCATTTTCCGCTTTTTTTAAAAGCTTCTTCTTTATTTATTCCCTTAAATTCATATACTTCCATATTTACACCTTGCCTTTGGCATCATTATTTAATTTTTTTATTCACTATATTTTTTTAATAAGTATGTTTTTCCCTATATCTACCATACTATTAAATGCCCAGTAGATAGATATACCAAGTGATGTTACCATAGATACACTGAAAAATCATAAGTGGTAATATATATTTCATCATCTTATTACTTGTCATCATTGCATCTTGAAAATCTTCACTTGTAAATTTATCATCTTCTTCTTTTTTTATCTTTCTCATTTTTTAGTATCTTCTACTACCTTAACAACCTTATCATCTTTTTTTGTGTCTTACTTTTGCTCTCTAATATGTTCCATATCTTTTTGAGCAACTCCATAGCTTATAAAAGACATAATAATATATAATAGTGGAATTGATATTATTCCTATATTCTTAGGGTTCTTTTAAATCATTTTATACTTTTTTATTGTTTCAGATGGTATACTTGTTAAATCAAGTCCTAAAAAAATTCCATATTTATCTTTACAGATTCATCTGTGCTACCAAGCTCTTTTATTATAACCATTTCTTTTTTTGTCTAATATCTTTTTTGAGCTTCTTTTTTAGCATCTTCTTCTGACTTTCCTTCAGATGTTAATTTTTGAAACTCTTTGTTCTACAATTTGTGAATATTTACTGTCAATTTGTTCACTAGTCATCCCTTTAATATATTTAAGTGGACTCATAACAACAATTATAATTCCTATCATTACCATTAATTGTATTATTACCATTAAACATCCACCAAGTGGTGCAAGTGGAGACATTCCTTCTTCTTTATATAGATCTAACATAGCTTGGTTAAATGCTTGTTGATTATTCTTATACTTTTCTTGCAATTTCTTTTTGTTTTTTTCAGTTAATTTAGATGTTTTTAATATTAGTTATCCTTCCCTTTATTTCAAGTGGAAATAACAATAATTTAACAATTAATGATAATATAATTATAGAAAAAAACCAAAATTACCTACTAACGAATATATAAGATTAAGCATAGCACCTATAATTGTTGCTATTTGTTCCATTAATTCCTCACTTTACTGGATCATAACCACCTTTTGAAAATGGATTACATCTTAATATTCTCCATATTCCTTTAACAATTCCTTTAACTGTACCATATTTTTTTCAATTGCTTGAATTGTATAATCTGAACATGTTGGATAAAAATTTACACCCAATATCTTTTAGAATTTAAACCTCTAATATACTTTTTGATAAAAATTTTATTAATTTTATAACAAATCTTTTTATCATACATATCCTTTTTTTCTTTATACATATTTAAATCATAAAATGCATTTTTTTATATCAATATATATTTCATTAAAATTAACTGTTTCTGTATTAAAGCATATTATTATATTAAAATGTTTTTTTAGCTTATTTTTCTTCTAGTCTATATATTTCTCTTATTACTCTTTTTCACTCTATTTCTAAGTACTGCACTTTTTAATATTTTTTTCTAATAGCAATACCTAATTTATTCTTATTATCTTTATTATGAGTTATACATACTCTGACTGTTTTTTTGTTTGATTTTTTTACCCTTTTTTTATAATCCATTTAAAATGATGATTTTTTTCTTTATTGTTTTTTTCTTTATTCATTATGCACTAAGTACTTTTTCTGCCTTTTTCTTCTTCTAGATTTTTAATACTCTTCTACCATTTGATGTAGACATTCTTTTTTTAAAAATCCATGTACTTTTTTTGTCTATGTCTTTTTTTGGTTGAAATGTTCTCTTCATAAATTCCTCCTTCTTTTTATTTTTTTGCTTATAATCTATACTTTTTAAAAAGTATCAAACAATTATTATACTTTAAAAAGTATACTATATTATTACTTGTAATGTCAAGGTTTCTTTTTATAGGGTCAACAACAAAAAAATTATTCTAATAATCAAACAAAAAAAGAGCATATATTTTCAAAAATCTTATTATATACTCTTTTTTTCTCTTAAATCTGTATTATACAAAGTATTGTTCATGTTATAGAACAACTGTTCTTATTGTTAAACTATTTTTATTATTAAACTTTCTCCATCCATTTCTTTAGGTTTTTCTATATTTAATAATTCTAACATTGTAGGAACAATATCTGCAAGTTTTTCCATCTTTTCTTAATTTAATACCTTTATTTCTGTTTTGATATAAGTATAAATGGTACTGGATTTGTTGTATGTGCTGTATGTGGTTCTCCTGTTTCAGGTTTTTACCATTAAATCTGCATTTCCATGATCTGCAGTTACTAATATATCTCCATCCATCTCTAAAACTTTATCTACTATTTCTCCTAAACATTCATCAACTGCTCTACATGCTTTTTACAACTGCATCCACAACTCCTGTATGTCCAACCATGTCTGGATTTGCAAAATTTAATATTACAGTATCAACATGTCCTTTACCTAATTCTTTTTATCAAATTATCTTTTACTTCATATGCACTCATTTCTGGTTTCAAATCATATGTAGCAACTTTTGGAGAATGTGAAAGCAATCTTATTTCTCCTTCATATGGCTCTTCTTTTTCCACCATTAAAGAAAAAAATGTAACATGTGCATATTTTTTTCTGTTTCTGCTGTTCTTACTTGAACTAATCCATTTTTTTAGCAACTACTTCTCCAAATCCATTAACTATTTTTTTCTGGTGGATATGCAACAGGTGCTTCTATTTTAATATCATATTGTGCCATACATACAAAAATTAGTATTTAAATATTCTCCTCTATTAAATCCTGTAAACTCTTTATCTACTATAGCTCTTGTTAATTGTCTAGCTCTATCTGGTCTAAAGTTTGCAAATATTACTCCATCTTCTTTTTTTCTATTCTAGTATTTTTCTTCAGTATTTAAAATAAGTGGTAGTATAAACTCATCTGTAACATTATTTTTCATATGATGTTTTTTTACAGATTCTATTAAATTATCTGTTTTAGTTCCTTCTCCATTAACTATTGCATTATATGCTTTTTTTCTGTTCTTTCCCAGTTTGTATCTCTATCCATGGCATAATATCTACCTACAACTGTTACTATTTTTTTCCGAAGTCCTATTTTTTTCTAATTCCTTGTTAGTTTCCTCTAAATATTTAACTCCTCCTGTTGTTGATGTATCTCTACCATCTGTAATAGCATGAATATATACCTTTTCAATTCCATTTTTCTTTTGCCATATCAACAAGACCTATTATATGATTCATATGTGCATGTACACCACCATCTGATAATAATCCTATTATATGTAATTTTTTTGTTATTTGTTTTAGTATAATTCATAACATTAACTAAAACCTTATTTTTCTAATATTTTTTTCCTTCTCTTATTTCCTTACTTATCTTAGGTAATAATTGATATACTACTCTACCTGCTCCAATATTTAAATGTCCAACTTCTGAGTTTCCAAATTGTCCTTCTGGCAATCCTACATATTCTCCATCTGCTCTTAATTCAGTATATGGATATTCTTCCTTATATCTCATAAAGTTTTTTTGGATTTTGCAATCCTTATACCATTTACTTGTTCTAAATGGTTGTTTACTCCCCAACCATCTAATATAACTAATACTACTGGCTTTTTTCATTTTTTTCTCCTCTCAATTAATTAAAATGTCTATATAAATTCTTTTTTTAACTTTATCATATATTAAATATACTACTATACTCTCAGTAAAAAAAGAACAGTTGTTTTTCTTCCTTCTCTCTTTGATTTATATACATTATATATAATATATCATTTATTTAATTCGACATTTTAAATTTATATTAGGTATGTAAAAATATTATATTATAATATATTAAACTATACTTTATTAATTTAAATTATTATTTAATCTAATATTAATCATTAATCTAAAAAGTTAATATTAATATATACCTGATATCTCTTTTAAGTATATAAAATTATGTATATATTTTCTAGTACTTATATTGAATTTTTTTATTTTTTTAACATTATCAATCTATTTATAATAAATTATATAATCATATATTATTCTCCAAAAATATAATTATTAACAATTTTATTATCAAACATATTAAAATGTATACTATATTATTATTAATATATTAGTATATATCTCTTCCAAAGAGTTATCCACATAGTTATCCACATTTTTCCAATCAGCTTTAAAAACCTTGATACATATAAAAACAATGGTTATTATTGTGGATAACTTCTTGACATTTACTAAACTTAATTATATTATTTAAATACAAATTTTTATAGTTAATTATATAAACTATAAATATAGTAATTCTTAAAATTCAATCATATAAGAAAGGAGGTACCTTAAAATGTATAATGACAAGTATGAACTATTACGTAGTGCTAAAGAACATTTTTTTCCGAAATGTTTGTTCCATTTATCTATAATTTAATTGGTAGACCACTAGAAATAGAAGACTATAATAACAATCAGATTGTTTTAGTTGTTCCTGAAGAAACTCAATCAGAAATGATAAAAAAATTCATTTATGCCTCAATTTCAAGAAACTTTTGATTTTTTTAACAAGTAAGAAGTGTGAAATTACTATTATTACAGCAAAAAAATGCTTTCTAATTATAGGGAAGAAAAAGAAACAAGAACGTAAAGAAGTACTTGAAACAAGTGAGAAATATTTAAACTTAAATCCTAATTATACTTTTTGAAACTTTTGTTGTAGGTAATAATAATAATATTGCTGCTGCTGCTGAACAAGTTGCAAATTCAAATATAGCAAGTCTTAACCCACTTTTTTTATATGGTGGACCACGGACTTCGGAAAAACACATCTTATGCAAGCAATAGCTAATCATATTATTAAAAAAATAGGCCTAATACTAAAATACTTTTATGTTTCTTCTGAAAAAAATTCTTAAATGAACTTATAAACTCTATAAAAAAATAGAGCATCAGATACAGAAGAATTTAGGCAAAAAAATACAGAAATGTAGATATTTTAATAATGGATGATGTTCAATTTTTTTATCAGGAAAAGAAAGTGCACAGCAAGAACTTTTTTTAATACTTTTTAATGATCTTCATTCAAAAGGAAAACAAATTGTTCTTTCAGCAGATAAAGCACCTAAAAACATACCTGTACTTGAAGAAAGATTAAAATCGCGTTTTTAATCAAGGGGTAATCGTAGATATAGGACAACCTGATTTTTGAAACTCGTTTAGCAATTCTAAAAGTTAAATCAGAAGAAAATAATATAATTATAAATGATAATATTCTTTCACTTATCGCAGATAAAATCGATACAAATATAAGAGATTTAGAGGGAGTTTTTAAACAAAATAGTTGTAATTGCATCTTTTACTAAAATGCCAATTACTAGGAAATTGCAGAAAAAAAGCAATAAATGAAATTGCACTTGAAAGAGAAAATTCAATAACACCTGATGTTATATTAGATGTTATAGCAAATTATTTTTAATGTACAAAAGAAAGATTTGCTTTCTACTAAAAAAATCACAAGAAATAGTTTTTCCCAAGACAAATTGCCATGTATCTTTGTAGATCTGAATTAAGTTTACCATATAAAAAGATAGGAGATATATTTGGTAAAAAGATCATACTACAATAATGCATGCTGAGACTAAAATTAAGAATTCAATTTTAATGGAAAAAAATACTAAATTAATTGTGGAAAGTGTGGAAAACATTTTTAAGAACAATAAATGAATAATATCAAGGCTTAAGCTTAGGTATACATAATTTTTAAAAAAAGTAGAAGGCTGTAAACCCTTGATTTCCCTAAGAAAGTTATCCACACAAAAATGTGGATAAGTATGTGGATAAGTATGTAAAAAAATTGTGGACAACTTTTTTTAATGTGGAAAATGTGGATAAGTATATCTTGATATCCACATAGTTATCCACATAAAAAAATTCCTAGGGATATAAGGGCTAGAATCACTTTTTCCACAATATCCACATAGCTACTACTACTACTACTAATTATCAAACAAAATTAAACTAAAAACAAAAAGGAGATATTTATGAAATTTATAAGCGAAAAACACAATTGCTAAAAAGCAATTAATTCTGTAATAAATGGTATATCATCTAAAAAGAGATACTATATTAGAAGGAATATTAATACAAACATTAGATAATTCTATAAAATTTAATACATATAATGAAGAAATAGGAATAGAATACACAATAAGTGCAAATATTGTGGAAAAAGGAAGTACAGTTATAAAAGCACATACATTTGCAGAAATAATTAGAAGATTACCAGATACAGATATAAATATTACATTAGATAAAGAAAATAACTTACTTACTATAGAATGTGAAGGTTCATGTTATAAGTTAAGTACATTAAAACCAGAAGATTTTTCCAGAAATACCACAAGTACAAGTTGAAAAATAGTATTGAAATATCACAAAAAGACTTAAGAAATATAATTAAGCAAACAATTTTTTTGCTGTAGGAACAGATGAAAAGAGAAAGTTATACACAGGTAGTTTATTTGATGTGGATAACACAACTTTAAATGTTGTATCAATTGATGGATATAGACTTGCAATTAGAAAAAAACAGAAGTTGTTTCAAATAATTCTTTTTAAAATGGTTATACCTCGGAAGAACTTTAAATGAAATATCAAAAAAATTATAACAGATTCATTTGATATTGTTAAAATTGGTTTTTTTCTAACAATCAAAGGAATATTTGAATTTGAAAAATGGTAAGCTTACTACTAAATTATTAGAAGGTGAATTTTTTTAAATTACAAAGATATTATTAAAACTCCAACTGAAACTAGAATTAAGATAAATAGAAATGCTATTACAGATTCTTTTGAAAGAGTTATGTTAATTTCAGCATCTAGTTTAGTTAAAGAAAAAAAAGAACCGGTTGATATACAAGTTGAAATAGACAAACTTACAATTTCTTGTACAAGTAGTGTTGGTATGGCTAATGAAGAAATATTTACACAAACTGAAGGGAAAGAAGTTAAACTTAAATTTAATCCAAAAATTCTTTATAGATGTTTTTAAAAAAATATATCTGATGAAGAAATTATAATTGATTTTGGTACTTCTAAATCACCAACTATGATTAAACCGATTGAAGATAATGGAGAGTTTAACTATATTATACTTCCAATTAAATCAAGAGAAAACTAAATGAAAAGTTATCCACAAATAAGACTAATATGTGGATAATTTGATTTTAATTATATATATAATAGTAGAGAGAAATAATATGAGAATAAAAAAATTAAAAAGTTGAAAATTTTTAGAAATTTAGAGAATTTAGATATAGAATTTTTCTGAAGGGGTTAATATTATTTATGGAAACAATGCTCAAGGTAAAACTAATATTATTGAATCAATATATTTTTTTCATTTGGAAAAAAAGCTTTAGAGCAAATAAAGATATTGAACTTTTGAAATTCGATAAAGAATATTTCTTATCAAATATTAAAATAATTAAAAAAAGATAGAGAGCTTGAAATGGATTTTGGGTTTGATAAGATTTCAAATAAAAAAATGATAAAGGTAAATGGAGTAATTCAAAAAGATAAGTGATATTATAGGAAAATTAAATGTGGTTGTTTTTTTAAACCAGAAGATATAAAAAAATAGTTACAGATTCTCCAAGTATTAGAAGAAAATATATAGATTATCTAATATCTAGTATAAGTAAATCATATTTAGAAAAACATAACTAAATATAAAAAAAGTAATGGAAGAGAGAAATAATCTCTTAAAGGAAATAAAGTTAAGATTAAAAAGGAAGTAAAAAAATCTAGATGAAACTGACTCTAATTTTTTTAGATGTTTATGATAAATTACTTTCAAAAATTGAATTGTGAAATATATAATGAAAGAAAGAGAGTTATTGAAAAAAACTTAATAATTATATATATGATATACATCTAAAAGCTTACAGAAAAATTATATAAATAATGAAAAAAATTACATATTAAATATGTATCAAATGTAGCAGAAGATATTGAAAAAGATGTATAATAATCTTAGTAAATCACGACTAAATGATATTAATAAGGGATATACTAGTTTAGGTATACATAGAGATGATTACATAATTAGTATAAATTCTTTAGATGTATCTATATATGGTTCACAAGGACAAAAAGAAATCGAGTATTATAAGTTTAAAACTTTCAGAACTTAAGGTTATAGAGGAAGTTATAGGTGAAAAGCCTGTACTTCTTTTTAGATGATTATATGTCGGAATTAGATGAAAAAAAGAAGACTTAAATTTTTTTAGATATAATTGAAGATATTCAGATTATAATTACAACAACACATAAAATTAGTATTGATGGAAAAGAAAACACATATTTTTATGTTGATAATGGAAAAAAATAGAAAGGGAGAAGAATGGATAAAAAAATAATAGAGAATATAATGCGGATCAGATTCAAGTATTAGAAGGATTAGAAGCAGTTAGGGTAAGACCACGGTATGTATATTGCAAGTACTTCACAAAGAGGACTTCACCATTTGGTTTACGAAATTGTGGATAACTCAGTTGATGAAGCTTTAGCAGGATATTGTAAAAATATAACTATAAAGATACTTCCAGATAATATTATAGAAGTTTCAGATGATGGTAGAGGAATACCTGTAGATAAACATAAAAAAACTGGACTTTCAGCTGCAGAAACTGTATATACAGTACTTCATGCTGGTGGTAAGTTTGGTGGAGACAGTCGGATATTCTGTTTCTGGTGGTCTACATGGGGTTGGTGCTTCTGTAGTTAATGCATTATCAGATTGGACAATTGTTAATATAAAAAGAGATGGTAAAAGAATATGAAATGAGCTTTGAAAGAGGAAAGGCTGTAGAACATCTTCATGAAATAGGAAAAGCTCAAGGAACAGGGACAAAAAGTTAAATTTAAGGCAGATGCGACAATATTTGAAACTGTTGAATATGATTATGATATTCTTTCAAATAGATTTAGAGAAATGGCATTTTTAACAAGAGGTTTAAGAATAGTTTTTGAAGATCTAAGAGATGAAGAAAATAAGAGAAGTGAAGAATACTATTATGAAGGTGGTATTGAATCACTTGTAGAATATTTAAATAGAAATAAGCAAAAAAATTAATGAAAAGCCAATATATATAGGAAGAGAAGATGGAGAAATTCCAATTGAAGTAGCTATACAATATACAACATCATATTCTGAAAAATGTATTAAGTTTTTACTAATAATATTAATACTGTAGAAGGTGGTACACATGTTGAAGGATTAAGACGTGCACTTACTAAAACATTTAATGATTATGCAAGAAGTAAGAATATATTAAAGGAAAAAAAGATAGTAATCTTCAAGGTGATGATATAAGAGAAGGGATAACTGCAGTTATTTCTGTAAAGGTTAGAAATCCTCAATTTGAAGGGCAAACTAAGACTAAACTTGGAAATAGTGAAGTTACAGGGCAGTTTCAACTTTAGTATCAGAAAAAAATTAGGATATTATTTAGAAGAAAATCCATCAATTGCAAAAAAACAATTATAGATAAATGTATTACAGCATCAAGAGCAAGAGATGCTGCAAGACGTGCAAGAGAACTTGCAAGAAGAAAAACAGCTTTAGATTCAATAACACTTCCAGGAAAACTTGCAGACTGTATAGAAAAAGATGCATCTAAATGTGAAATATATATAGTCGAAGGGATTCAGCTGGTGGTACAGCTAAAGGTGGAAGAGATAGAGCTACACAAGCAATTCTTCCACTTTGGGGTAAAATGCTTAATGTTGAGAAATCTAGAGTAGATAAGGTGCTTCGGAAATGAAAAATTAGTTCCAGTTATACAAGCGATTGGGGCAGGAATTGGTAAAGATTTTGATATAAATAAGATAAGATATGGTAAAATAATAATAATGGCCGATGCCGATGTTGATGGTTCACATATTAGAACATTACTTCTACATTCTTCTATAGATATATGAGACCTTTAGTAGAAGGTGGACATATATATCTTGCACAACCACCTCTATTTAAAAATAAGTAAAAGAGGTATGAAAGATGTATATTGTTATTCAAATAAAGAACTTGAAGATAAGCTAAAAAGAACTAGGAAATGATGAAAGTAAGCTTGCAGTTCAAAGATATAAGGGACTAGGTGAAATGATTGCAACACAACTTTGGGAAACAACTATGGATCCTAAAAACAAGAACACTTATAAAAGTTACAGTTGATGATGCAAGTTATGAAGATGAAATTTTTCTCAACTTTAATGGGAGATGAAGTTGCACCTAGAAAAAGAATTTATAGAAAAAAATACGCAAATACTGTTCAAAAATTTAGATATATAATATATATTAAAAAAATATAAAATATTAAAAAAATTGGTATTAAGAACTACTGCTTATCCGTAATAAAAAGTGGTAGTTTTTTTACTATATTTGTATAATTAAAAAAATTATGATAAAAAAATTTTTTTGAAAATGATATAATATGTATAAGTTTTTTTGAATAAAATAACTATAATAATAATAAATAAAAAGTGCAATATGTATTAAAAAAATAGTGAATTGTATTTAAATAATAATGAAAAAAATTAAGAAATAAAAAAATTATAATAAAAAAATATGATAAAATATAATAAAAAAATAATAAAAAAATAATGTGACAAAGTATAATAACATATTATAATTATGAATAAGTTTATATTATAAGAAAAAAACACATGTTCCGTAGTATAAAAGTTAAATTAAATATATATTTAATATATTATACAGTAGATATGTTTAATATTTTTTTGAATTAAAAAAATTTGATTATTATAAAATTAATAATAATATATTAAAAAAATATATAACTATGTTATAAAATTACTAGTGAATAGCAAAATAAAGTGCAACAAAAAAAGGTATAGAAAAAGATACAGATTCATAGTAAAAATATCAATAGAAAAAAATGAAAGGATATTTTTAATTATGAAATCTGTATCTAATAAAAGATTATAATATAAAAAGAAGAACAAAAACAATACAAACACTTAGATATTAAAGAAAGAGTAAAAAAATTGAAACTATGATGAATGACCAACTTGAAGTGTATGGCAAGGTTAATATAACTAAGATAGCACAAAAGTTGAATAGGAGTAAATCAACAATATCAAGAGAAATAAAAAAAGAAATAGAAGAATGGTAGTAACTGAAGTATATAAGAAAGAAAGTATATTTAAGAGAAAAAAAGAGATAACTTTCGAGTATGAAAGTACAGAAGCTAATGCAAAAAGCAACCAGAAAACAAAGAGAAAAAGGAATAAGCAGAATAAAAGCTTATGTATAATAAAGAACTAATAAAGGAAGTTAATAGGCTTTTTAAAAGAAGAAGGAAAATCACCAGATATAGTAGCATATAGGATAAGACAGGATAATAGCTTTAATGTTAAAGTATCAACAAATACAATATATGACGGAATACGTAAAGGTTACCTTGAAGTTAGTACAAAAGATAGAAAAAGAATGAAAGATAAATCAAGAAGATGTAGGGTAGAGAGAAATCCAATACCAGAAAGTAAGAAAGAACATTCTATTGAATTAAGACCAGATTATATAAACAATAGGGTAGAATTCGGACATTTTGAAATGGACTTAGTATTAGGTAAGCAAGGAAAAAGATAAACAATGTTTACTAACATTAACAGAAAGAATGACTAGATTTGAAATAGTAATAAAATTAAATAATAAGTCTTCAAGTGAAGTAATAAGAGCAATAAAGAGTATTAAAGAACATTTAAATGTATATTCATCTGAGATATTTAAATCAATAACAACAGATAACGGAAGTGAATTTTTCACGTTATGAGGAGATAGAAGAAATATTAGGAACAATGATATTTTTTTGCCATCCTGGAGCATCATATGAAAAAAAGGTACAAAATGAAAGGCATAATGGAATGTTAAGAGAATATATACCTAAAAGGTTCAGACATTTCCAAGTATAGTGCTGAAGATTTAGATAGAATAGTATCAAAATTAAATGATTTAGAAAGAAAAAAATTAAATTATTACACTCCATACATGAAAATATTAGAAGAATATGATAGTATAGAGGGAACAGAGTTATTATTTAATCTGCAAACAGCAGTAAATAGCTAAAAAAATAAAAGTAATGGCTTTGATATTTTTATTATAGAATAATGTTGCACTTTAAATGCAAATTAACCTGTTATAAAATTACTTGAAGAATTGATATAAAAAGTACTATAATAATTGTATGTTCCTATAGCTCAGTAGGATAGAGCACTCGCCTCCTAAGCGAGGGGTCAGAAGTTCGAATCTTCTTAGGAACGCCAATTATATATAAAGAGCTTACTAAAATAAACAATATAGAACATGTACTAAAAATATTGGACAAGTATTTTTTTAAAAAAATTAATTTAAGGAATTATTTCTGATTGATTCAGGAGTAGTTCCTTTTTTCTGTTATTCTTTTTGTGTTATAGAATTCTATATAATTTTTCTATTGCATTTTTTTAGCAGATAGCTTTGTTCTAAATAATGCCTTACATTTAGGATTATAGTATAGTTCTGCTTTAAGTATTCCCCAAAATGATTCAATTGGTGAATTATCTGGACAATGCCTTGGTCTATTCATACTATGTATTAATTTACCTTTTATTAGCTCCTTGAATTGCCATGAAGTATATTGATAACCTCTATCAGTTTGTATAAAAAAATATTACCTAAATACTTTGTACTTATATTATCAAACAAATTATTCATCATACTAAATACCAATTCATTATTATTACTAGAAGAAATAGTATATTCAAGTATTTTTTTAGAGTGCATATCTATTATACCAGAAAGATATAGTTTACCTTCAGGAGTAGATATTTCAGTTACATCTGTAGAAAACTTTTTGATTATCGCTAGTAGTACTAAAGTCTCTCATAAGTATATTTTTCTTCTGTGTATTCAGCATTTGTCTTCTTATACTTATTTTTTTCTTTTTTTCGTATAACACAAACTATACCTATTCTTTTCATAATTCTACGTATAGTTTGTTCAGAATAGTTTGTATTAAGTCTAGCATTAAGTTCTTTAGTCAATCTTTTTTTCTACCATATATTGAATTAACCTCATTATCTATAGTAATTAATTCTTTTTTTCTACTTCTAAATACTTATTATTTTTCTTTTAGCTTTTAAGCCATTCATAATATGATGAACGGTTTAATTTTAACACCGCACAGATTAAATTAATACTATATTTATCTTTCAAGGCGTCTACAGTTAAATATTTATCTAAATTTCCCCTTTTTCTATCATCCCCATAAAATAATCGTTTTTTTAGAATCTCATTTTTCTTTCTTTAAATTTTTCAACCTCAATACATTTAAGCTTATATAATATTTCATATTTATCTTGTGCTTTACTGATTGCTTTTAAATGCAGACTTTTCAACACTTGAGTAATAATTTTTTTAACCCAATTATATAATCTATTATATTTAATCTTATATTTGTAACAAATAGTCTTATAGTCTTTTTCCTAATTCAATACATTCTTTAGCTATAGCTAGTTTTTTTCCTTTTTGGTATATTTCTTATTATCGGCCATATTATATATCTCTCCTGCTGGTAAATATTCTTTTAATTTACCTTTATTATACTGTATATACCAATTAGAAACAACAGACTTAGCTATATTATATTTAAGTGAAATGTAATTAATAGTCTTTCCTTGAATGATTTCTTCTAGGATTTTTCATTTTTAAACTCAAGAGAATATGCTCTATTTCTAGTTTTTCTCTTTAAAAACATTCTCTCCATGTATTTTGTATAGATTTATCCATCGCTGTAATGTAGAGTTAGCTATATTATACTTTCTTGATAATTGTAATAATGATATATGATCATCTATATGTTGCTTACAAATTTTTTTAATTTATCTTCATACGAAAACTTACTTTTTCTTGACATGAAAAAAATGTACCTCCAAACTTTTCAAATTTCTTTTGTCCAGTTTTTTTGGTACATGTTCTTATCTTAAAGCTCTTTTTTTATGCTTTTTTTCTATTTTTTTATAATTCTATACCCCCATTAAAAAGTATAGAGCCAATAAAAAAATATAATATTTCATTTCGTTAATGTATCAAATATATATTTAATATAATAGAAATGATAATATGTACATGTTAAATTAGAAAAGAAGGAAAGGAATAGTAATGAAAAAAAGTAAAAAGTCATGAGATCGGAACTTTTAAAGAATATGTTAAAAAGAATAAAAGAAAAGTTATTCTTCCAATTATAATATTACGGAGTATCATTTTTTTAGCTTTTAATATTAAAAAGTAAAATTAATAATAATGAATTAATTAAATATAATGGAATAAAAATTAAGTCAATATTCAAATGATGAGTATATAATAAGGACAAATACATATAATATAGAAGGAATGCATATAAGTGATGGTAGAGATTATATAACAGGAAATGCAGAAATATTTTTTTAAGAAGAAAAAGATGGAGTAGTAGAAATACCAAAAGAAGTAAAAAAATATGTAGAAAAAGATCGGAAAGAGAATATTTTTTTATGTAGGAAAAATTAGAAGGAAATGCTCCCAAATATTATTTTGATATGATAATAAACGGATTAGATGGAGAATATGCAGTAACAGCAGAAGCAATAGGACATAATGGGAAAACATATAATGAGAGATTATGGATACCAGGAAATCAAAGAAAAGAAATATCAAAACAAGGAATGGATACAACATTTAGAACAGAAGAAGGAAAGATAATATTTAGAAAAAAAGCAGAACCTAAATATGTAATAAGGACAAATACATATAATATAGAAGGAATGCATATAAATGATGGAAGAGATTATATAACAGGAAATGCAGAAATATTTTTTTAAGAAGAGAAGATGGAGTAGTAGAAATACCAAAAAGAAGTAAAAAAATATATGTAGAAAAAGATCGGAAAGAAAAATATTTTTTTATGTAGGAAAATTAGAAGGAAATGCTCCCAAATATTATTTTTGATATGATAATAAACGGATTAGATGGAGAATATGCAATAACAGCAGAAGCAATAGGAAATAATGGGAAAAACATACAATGAAAGATTATGGATACCAGGAAATCAAAGAAAAGAAATAGCAAAAACAAGGAATGAATACAACATTTAAAAACAGAAGAAGGAAAGATAATATTTAGAAAAAAAGCAGAACCTAAATATATAATAAGGACAAATACATATAGCATAGAAGGAATGCATATAAATGATGGAAGAGATTACATAACAGGAAGTGCAGAAATATTTCTAAAAAGAGAAGATGGAATAGTAGAAACACCAAAAAGAAGTAAAAAAATATATGTAGAAAAAGATCGGAAAAAGAATATTTTTTTATGTAGGAAAATTAGAAGGAAATGCTCCCAAATATTATTTTTGATATGATAATAAACAGACTAGATGGAGAATATACAGTAACAGCAGAAGCAATAGGGAATAATGGAAAAACATATAGTGAAAGATTATGGATACCAGGAAATCAAAAGAAAAGAAATAGCAAAAACAAGGAATGAATACAACATTTAGAACAGAAGAAGGAAAAAAATAATTTTTAAGTTTCTAAAGAAAGATCAAGAAAAATAAACCACAACCAAAACTTAAGCTAGATAAGACTAACTTAAATAACAAACTAAAAAGAAGTAGAAGAGTTAGTAAAAGATAAAGAGTTAACAGAAAATTTAAAGAAAGATAAGACAGAAGAAAGTATAATAAAATATAGTGAAGAATATAATAAGGTATTATTAAACTTAAATTCTGTTAAGGTTAATATATCAAAATTAGGAGAAGATAAGACTTCAGAAAATGAAGCTAAGTTAAACCAATATATTAAAGACTTAGATAACATAAAAAAATAGTTTAAGTGTTTTTAAATAATATACTAAAAAGTAAAAAGAACAACCAAAACCTAAGCTTGATAAGACTAACTTAAATAACAAACTAAAAGAAGTAGAAAAGTTAGTAAAAGATAAAAAAAGTTAACAGAAAATTTAAAGAAAGATAAGACAGAAGAAAGTATAAGAAAATATAGTGAAGAATATAATAAGGTATTATTAAACTTAAATTATGTTAAGGACAATATATCAAAGTTAGAGAAGATAAGACTTCAGAAAATGAAACTAGATTAAATCAACATATTAGAGAGTTAGACAACATAAAAAAATTCTTTAAATAGCTTAAATAATATATTAAAAAAATAAAATTAGATAAAACTAATTTGAACTCTAAGTCAAAAAGAACTAGTAGAACTAATAAAAAAATAAGAAACTTACTGAAGATAAGAAAAAAAGGTAAAACGGAAGATAGTATAAAAAGAATATAATACTAAATTAAATGAACAAATTAGTAAATTTAATAATGTTAATTCAGAAATATCTAAATTAGGTGAAGAAAAAAACACCTCAAAACGAAAGTAAGCTAAATAATTATATTACTGAATTAAATAATATTAAAACTAATTTAAATAATTTGGATAAAAATCTTGAAAGATAAACCACAACCAAAGCCTAAGCTTGATAAGACTAATTTAAATAACAAACTAGATGAAGTAGAAAACTTAGTAAAAAGGTAAAGAGTTAACAGAAAAATTTAAAGAAAGATAAGACAGAAGAAAGTATAAGAAAATATACTGAAGAATATAATAAGGTATTATCAAACTTAAATTCTGTTAAGGTTAATATATCAAAAATTAGGAGAAGATAAGACTTCGGAAAATGAAGCTAAATTAAATCAATATATTAAAGACTTAGATAATATAAAAAAAATAGTTTAGGAAGCTTAGACAATATATTAAAAGTAAAAAGAAGAGAAAATAGAAAAGAAAGTGGAATTTAATAATGTATCTTCTATAAAATTATTCCAAAATTCACCATATGGAGAAGCATGGGTAACAATATTAGAAAAATATACCTACAAATATTAATGATTATTTTATAAAAAAATAGAATCTAATAATCATAGACCTATTATTTTTAGGTGTTAATAAGATAGAAAAAGTTGGTAATAAGTATAAGATATATGGAGATAATATTGAATATATTTTAGGAGAAAATGATTTAAAAACAAAAGATATTACTAAAATAAAAGGATATCAAAATGATAAATTAAATATATATAATAATATAGTTAAATTAATTCCATACTACAATCTAGAAACAGTTATAGAAATTGGGAATAAAGTAAATAATTCTAGTATTTTTAAATAATAAAAAAATAAATAGTATTATACCTTTAAAAAGATAAAGAAGTTTCATCTTCAGAAGAAGTAAGAAATGGATTATCAAATAAGGTTATGATAAAAATTTGATGATAATACAGTTGAATATTATAATTTAGAAAAATTTAGGAAAATTTAAACAATTTAAAGAATATAATATTAATTTAAATGGAGAAAAAAATATTATATACTCCAGAATTAGGAATTGAAAAATTCTAAAACAAAAGAAGTTGTTAATGAAATAAAGCAACAATTTGAAAAAGTAAATTTTCTTGAGGATAAAAAAATATTTAAAAATTTTTAAATCCTAGAATAAAAAGCTCTTGATAAGATAAAGAAAAGAAATGAAATGAAGAAACAACTTGGAAGAGAAGTTTCAGATGAAGAATTATTAAAAGAATTACAAAAATAACTTTAAAAAAATGTCATATAAGAATTCATTTGATAATATTCAAAAAAATATTGATGACATTTTAAATACATTATTAATAAACAATCAAAAATATTATTACAAATAATATGTCTTTAGAAAAAAAGTTAAGAAAAAAATTAGTAGATAACAAGGAAAAGGTATTATTAGGGCTTACATATATAGATAGATTATATAATTTAAAAATATTCTAATATTAATTTGAAAAAAACTTAATAATATATTATCCAGAATTTTTTTGGAAAAAAAGTTGATATTATAGACTTTTTTTAATAATGGTTGGTGATATGCAATATCTAGAATATAAGCTAGATGCAACACCTGCAACATTTAGGAAAAAAATTTAATTATATTTTTTTAAAGAACAAACAATACCAGAATTTTTTTAGAAAATATGAAAAAAATATTTTTTTGATCCTAAATTAAGTATTAATGATTGGTTTAAAAAGCAAGTAATGCATATATAGAAGAACAAAAAAATCAGAATATAATAATAATTTAGAATATCAAATATTTAATAAATTAAAAAAAGATTCTGAACAAAAAAATATCTATTACCATTACTTAATATATCAGAAAATTCAATATATGCAATAACAACAGTTACAACAACAACATTTGGGATTGTAGATGCATATGTAGATAGAGATGGTACACAGGTAGAAAGAGAAAAACAATTAAAAAGAATTTAAAGAAAAAAACTTAGAGAAACAGCTAAAAAGACAAGCAACATTCTTAGATTTTTTTGGTTTAGAATATCAAACAATGATACACATCATAATTTAATATCTAATAGAATTGTAATAGATTCATTAAGAATATTTAATAAAAATCCATATGCTAATGCAAGAGATACGTGGTCTAAAGAATATGGAATACAAGCATCTAAGGGAGTTTCAGAATTTGTAGCACCATTTGATTTTTTTATAGAGAATTTTTTTGTTGCAGATGGTGAAGCAAATGGACTTCGGAGTAAATATGTTCCTTGCTAAGGCTTTTAGATAATAGAGGACTTACAACATATTCACATGAACTTACACACTTATTTGATAGAACAGTTATATTAAATAATAATGGAAGAAGAGATGGTGTAGGTGGTGAATTTTTATGCAAGAGGAATTTACGAAACTTATGAAGATGTAAAAGAAAGTATTTTTAAATTTAAATCTTATATTTAATGAAAAAAAGGGAAGGATGGATATAGGAATACTGATCCTATAAGATTTACTAAAGAAGAAGATTTAAAAGAAATATATGGGAGGAGTATTTGATGTATTATATTCTTTAGATTATTTAGAAGCAAAAAGAAGTATTGAGTAAAGATTCAAATACTAAGAAACAATATTTTTAATAAGATTGAACAAAAAAAGAAGATGGTAGAAGTGCTGACACAGGTAAACATACAATAGATGTATTTAAAAAAATATAGATATAAATACAGCAAATAATTTACATAATATTAAAGATTTAATAGATAATGATTTAGTAGTCTCTAGATATGCATTCCAAGGTATAAGTACAACAGGTGAAGCTAGAACTAATGGATATTATATAATAGATATGTTTAGACCAATATTTGCAGCTATACAAAAATAATAATGGGGCATCTCGGAGATATTACGATGAGAAGAACTGTATATGAATTATTAGCAGAATTTGGATATAAGGATGGTGTAGTACCATATATATCAAATATGTATAAAGATGCTGCTAGAAATAGTGAACATAAGCTATCAGATACATTTATTTTTAAATAAGATATTTAAAGGGAATTACTCAAATCTAAAAAGAATTTAAGAATAAGATGTTTGAAAGACGTATACATAATTTATCAAAAATTAAAAAGAAATAGAAATAGAGTGGGAAGGGAAAACTATTATGGTTAATAATGTTAAACTTGAAGAATTGATGAAAAGCGCAGTTAATAAGGATTTAGAATTAATTAATCAAAATAGAAAACCTAAATATGTTGATGAATTAAAGAAAGTTGTATATAAGAAATATTTTAGTATTACAAATGAATTTAGAGGAAGTATATATAATTAAGATAAAGAAAAAGAGGAGTGATATCCTCTTTTTCATATTAATTATTAATTAATTAGTTTTTCTTCTTCTATTAAATCTTCTTCACTTTCAATTGTTTCAATACTTACAACTTTAGAACTATCAGTTGTTTTTAATTAAAGTAACACCTTGTGTTGCTCTACTTAAAAATACTTATAGATTCAACTTTTATACGAATAATTGTACCTTCATTAGTTATAAGCATTAAATCTTCATTTCCATTTACAATTTTAGTTCCTACAAGATTTCCAGTTTTTTTAGTTATATTATATGTAAGTACTCCTGTACCTCCACGTTTTTTTGAATTCTATATTCTTCTAATTCTGTACGTTTACCAAATCCTGATTCAGTAATTGCAAGAAGTGTATTATCTTTAAGATCAGTATATGTATCCATTCCAATAACTGTATCATCTTTTAATAGTTTAATACCTATAACACCTTGTGATGATCTTCCTGTTTCACGAACATCAGTTTTCTTCAAAAGTTATAGCTTTACCATTTCTAGTTACTAATATTATTTTTTTGAATTACCATTTGTAAGTTTAACATCTATTAATTTATCATTATCTTTTAGGTTTTATTGCAATTATACCAGATTTTTCTTACTGATGAATATTCTGTAAGTTTAGTTTTTTTAATCATACCTAAAGTTGTAGACATAAGTAGATAATAATCATCTTCAAATTTATTGATAGGCATAATTACTTCTACTTTTTCTTCTGAGTCTAAAGGTAGTAAGTTTATAATTGCTGTACCTTTTTGCTATACGGCTAGCTTCTGGAATATCATATCCTTTAAGCTGATAAACTTTACCTTTGTTTGTGAAGAATAATATATTATCATGTGTTGATGCTGTAAATAATTCTTTAACAAAATCTTCATCACGTGTTGCCATTCCAGTTATGCCTTTTCCACCTCTATGTTGAGATTTATAAGTGCTTGCAGGCATTCTTTTAATATAGCCTAAATGTGTTAAAGCTATTACAGATTGTTCTTCTTTGATTAAATCTTCTAAAGAAATTTCATCTTGACTTGGAACAATTTTTGTTAATCTATCATTTCCAAATTTTTTTCTTGTACTTCATTTAATTCTTCTTTAATTATTTGATATTGTTTTTTTCATCACTTGCTAATATTGCTTTTTAATTCTGCAACAATCTTTAGTAATTCATTATATTCAGCTTCGATTTTTTTCGATTTGAAGTCCTGTAAGAGTTTTTTTAATCTCATATCTAGAATTGCTTGTGCTTGTATATCTGTTAAGTCAAAACGTTTCATCAAACGTTCTTTTTGCATCATCATAAGCACTTCTTATAATTCTAATTACTTCATCAATATTTTCAATAGCTATACGTAATCCTTCTAATATATGAAGTCTTGCTTCGGCTTTTTTTAAGTTCGAACTTAGATCTTCTTATAATAACTTCTTTTCTATGTGAAACAAATATTTCGATAGAATCTTTTTAAAGTTAAAAATTTTTAGGTTGATTATTTACCAATGCAAGGTTTATAACACCAAAAGTTGATTGAAGTTGTGTATGTTTATATAATAGGTTAAGAATTAATTGAGGATTTGCATCTCTTTTTAATTCTATAGTTACACGAACAGAAGCATCTCTATCTGATTCATCTCTAATATCTGAAATACCTTCAACTTTTTTTATCTTTAACAAGTTCTGCTATATTTTCTATTAATTTAGCTTTTATTTACTTGGTAAGGAAGAGATGAAATTATGATTCTTTGTTTTTGAATTGGTTACTTGTTCAATAGAAGCTTCACCACGCATTATTAATTTACCTCTACCGGTATTATATGCTTCTTCTATTCCAGACACACCTAGTATCATTGCTCCTGTAGGGAAGTCTGGCCCTTTTATATATTGCATAAGTTCTTTTTATAGTAATATCTTTATTATCTATATATGCTATAGTTGCAGAAATTACTTCTCTTAAGTTGTGTGGAGGTATATTTGATGCCATACCTACAGCAATACCAGAACCACCATTTACTAATAATTGTGGAATTCTAGTTGGAAGAACAGTTGGTTCTACTAATCTATCATCAAAGTTAGGTCTAAAATCTACTGTTTCTTTTTCTATATCTTCAAGCATTTTTTCTGCTATTTTAGACATTCTTACTTCTGTATAACGGTAAGCAGCTGGTGGATCACCATCTATAGATCCGGAAGTTACCATGTCCATCTATAAGAGTGTGTCTTAGTGAAAAATCTTGTGCAAATCTAACCATTGCATCATATATTGAAGAGTCACCATGTGGGTGATAACTACCTAAAACATCACCAACAACTTTGGCAGCCTTTACATAACCTTTTGAGGGTAAAATACCTTTTTCATACATTGAGTATAATATTCTTCTATGTACAGGTTTTTAAAACCATCTCTTGCATCTGGAAGAGCACGAGAGATTATAACACTCATTGCATAATCCATATATGATTTTTTTCATTTCAGAGGCAACAGTTCTTTTCTATAATTTTTTTCATTTTCTATATTATTTTCATTACTCATTATTTTGCTCTCTTTCTTTTTATTTCTAAGGTTATTATATAAAAATTAGTATAGTATTTTTCAAGGAATATAGGGCATTATTATCTGTTTTTATATAGAACTTTGAAGAATGATTTATGTAGAATATAAATTGAAAAATAGATATTATAATATAAAAAGAATATTTGTGAAAAAGCATATACTAATCAAGTTTCATTAAAGCACCATCTGTCCCAACCATAAAGTCAAAAGAATTATTTTTCTTTTTATAAAATTATGTAATTCTTCAATTTTTTTAGTTTCTTCTATAATATTAGAAAAATTTAACCAAGTCTTTAGAAAGTTCAGAAATCTTTTCAGTATATTTAGTCATTTTTATTGAAATCTCTTTGATCTCAAAAGCATCATACCATTTTTTTGTTCAAATCATTTAATGTATCAAATTTTTTTCATTTCTTTTTTTCATTTGTGATTCAAGTGAAGAATTAAATTCATTTAAAATAGTAGTTTTTTTCCAGCTTTTATAATACTTCCAACAGATTTTGGAATTGCTCCAGATTTTACTCCCTGCATCAATTCCTTTTGATAGACCTTTAGATACTGTTTTTATAATTCCACCTTGTTTTTGTTGCAGTATGAATTTCTTCGATATTATTAAAATTACCTGTAAATATACCAGTTATAGAGTTTTTTTAAATTCATTAACTTTTTTTCACAAGGGTATTTACACCTTCTTTAAAAACCTCCTTCTAATATAGAGTTTTTTTAATATCTATTACTTGATCTTCTATTAAATCTGGAAGAAGTGCTTTTAAGTCCAAGATCTACACCAAAATTTAAAGCATTTTTTTAAAAAAACACCTCCGAAGAAAAATCATTTTTGGCTTTGTTGTATTTCATTATTAGTTAAATTATTTGATATTTCATTAGTGTTATTTAAGTTATTTTTCACTATTTAAAGTTAAATCTAGATTCATATATCCTCCTTATTTGATAATATTATTTCTATTTTTTTGACAATTTTTCCATTAAATTAGATAGGGGTAAATCTAATAATTTTTATATTATTATTACTTATATTTGATTTTAATTTTTATAGTAGAATTAGATAAATTATATTTTTGAATTATTTTTCATTAATTTTTTTAATTTTTTTAGGTATTCATCTTTGATATCTTTTGAAATTATATAGGTTTGGTATTGAATTTTTTTATTTATATTATAGTCTTTATTTTTTATTAACTTTTTTTAGTTTATTTGTCTTTATACTACTGGTATAATTAATGATTTTTTGATAAACATTTTGTTATATTAGTAAATATATTAGGCATATTGGAATTAAATTTATTATTTAATTTGTTTGTATAATTTTCATTAGTTTTAATATTATTATTTTTCTAAAGAAATAAGATTGTTTAAGAGTTTTTTTCCTCATTGTTATATATATCATTAGAAGTATTTAAATTTTTTAATAGAATTATTTGAAATAATGTTATATAGAAAAAAATGAAATCTATATTAGAACTCATAAAAATTTTATTTATATCTATTAATTGTAATTTCTCTTTAAGTTCTAAATTATCATTAGAAATAAGAATTATTATTTCTAAATTTTTTTAGATTTATTTAAATGCTTAGAATTAAAATCTGATTTTTATGGTTATAAGAAATTGTAATATTTCATGTAAATTCATGTTAGATTTTTTTCAAATATCTCATAGTTTATAATTAAATGTGTTATATTATTATATACTTCTAAACATTCTTTTATGCCTTCTATATATGTTATATCTGGTAATATTGTAAATGTATTATTATTTTCTTTTTGAAAAAAATATGTAAGTCATTAATTAGATTATAAATGTGTTTATTATCAATCATTGTTAATATTGTTATACTCATATTATATCTTCCTTTTCTTTAATTTCTATATTTTTTTAAAGGTGTTTTTTTCTTTATTTATATTTAAAGAACCTTCTATTATATTATTTTTCTAAGTCGTTTGAAATGATTTTTAATTATAATTTTATTATTTTTCTGCAATTATCAAAGATTCACCACGTTTTTAAATTTTTTTATTTCAATTTGTTCTTTTTTTGGTTTAAGTCTATATTATTTGATAAATTTAATATGTTTTCTTCTTCTAAATTGAAAAATACATTTGATACTGGAATTATTTATTATAGTTTTTTTCCGATAGTTTCCGATTTTCAAGTGACAACATGTCTGAAACATCTTGTGTTATAGATATTGCCCCACCATTTAATTTTACGTATTGTTTTTGAAAATTTTTATATATAAATTGTGCAGTTACTGGGGTAGATGTACCACCTATAATTCTCCAAATTTCATCTATATATATAAGTTTATTTTTTTATTCTTATTTTGTTTTTAATTTATTCCAAAAAAATGTTGCAAATAAGCACATTCCATATTTATAATTATCTTCCCCAAGTTCGTTAATGTTTGCGATTATTAATGAGGAATCTGTATTAAAAGTTGTATGATGATTAAAAAGTTTAAAGAACCTTTTTACAAAAGGTATAAGCATATATGTATATTTTTTAAATCATTATAGCATAACATTTCATTATATAATTCTTCTAAAATTGGCATATTCAATGTGTTTACAAATGAATTGTTATTATAAAATGATGTGTCATCAAATGTTAATTTATGATTTTTTTATATTTTTAATAATAATTTCTTCTACTTTACCATAATCTTCTACACTTATATCTTGAAATATTAGATAAAAAGAAAGGCTTTTAATTGAATTAACTTATTTGATAAATAATTTTTTTATTAAAATCATTTTCATAAATATCAAATATATTTAAAAAAATTATCAGAAGAAGGTGAAAAGTGTTATAATTGTTCCACCTAAAAAAATTTACCTATTTCTGTATATTCATTTTTCAGGATCAATTACATATTGGATAGTATTTAATAGAAATTCTCTTAGTATATTAAGCTTTATAAAATAAGATTTACCGAGAACCGAGAAGATCCAAATATACACATATTAGAATTTTTTTATAAATATTTTTTTGTTAAATCTATTAATCATTATAATTGAATTATTTGTGCGACTAAGTCCAAAAAGAATTCCAGATTTATCATTTAGAGTTGAAAATATAAATGGAAATGTTATAGGAGTAGAAGAGCTTAGTATATTTCTTTTTGATATGTTCTTTAGAATATTTGGATTGTATGCTAATGGAAGACTTGTTTTTAAAAAGAATCTAATTGTCTAAAAATATGTTTTTCCTTGAATATAATCCAGATAGTGTACAAAGATTTTTCTAATCGTAGTAAAGAAGTCTTTAATTTTTTTCTGGATTAGTTTCAGCAATTGTAAGATATGTATGAATATTATATAGTTCTTCATTATTTACTTGTAATTCTTTTTCTAATATATTTAGCATCATTATATGAAAATGAAACTAAATCAATATCTTGTGAATTTTTGAAAGCTATCTTTTTATACTTGCACCTGAATTTGTTATATAATAAGTTAATTCTTTTTATTGCTTTGTATTTATCCTTTTTTTCTAAAAAAATATACTTATAGTAGTATTAATATTTGAGTCAAGTATTTTTTTAAAAAAATTAAATCTGTAAACTTATTTGAATAATTATATATAACAAGTCCTCCTATATATTTATCATCAATTTCTAAATATTTTGGATTGTTTTCAGAAATATATGTTGGAAAAAAATATTACTGAAATCTGAGTTACTACCATTAAAAAAAGCTATTATTTTTCCATCATATATATTTAAACTTTCTTTTTAAAAAGTGAGAATATCTCTAAGTTATTCATTTGCCTTATAGTTTTACAAGCACGAGTAAGTGTATTATATATAATATTATTAATATCATTTAATTCTGATTTTTATATTAATTGGTAATTTTTTTCAGATTTTAAAGAATAATAATTAGAGTCAAAAATTTGAAATTGATGGAGCATTATTTTTTTATTTGAATTTGAAATTAATTTTTTTAGAAAAAAATTAAAGAATGAAAAATAAAGAAAAAAATTATTAATTTTATTAACACTTTCTATATTATCTGTTTTATTTAATGAAATAATAAGATAATATTTTTTTGTTTGTTATATTGTAATTATTGTTTAAAGATTTTTATATGATTTATATAATTATTCTTTAAATTTATAATATTATTATTTATTTCTGAATTATTAGAAAAATTAGAAAACTGTAATTCTTCTATTTTTTTGAATATATATTATCTAAATTATTTTTTTATGACTTTTTTATTAATATTTGAATATTAAAATTACAACTATTTAAAAAAATTCTTATATGCTTCAAGTATTGCAAGTTTTTTTCTAATCTACTTTTTTTAAGTCAAAATTAATAGGTTCTACTTCATATATTTTTAATATATTTATCTTTTGTTATTAATACATTTTCTTCTATTGAAGAAATATTAAAAAAATTTTTTTGTGTATTAATTTGATTTACCTCCTTAAATTTAATTTACAGCATTTTTATCATAAAAAAATTAAAAGTCAATACACAAAAAGTAAATTTAAAAAGGCTCTATACTTTTTAATGGGGGTATAGAATGATAAAAATAGAAAAAAAGCATAAAAAGAGCATAAGTTAAAAAAATGTAGTATCCTATTAATAACCACACAGAAAGGATACGGTTTTAACTTATGCAAGATAATAATATAATGATTAGTTACAAAAATACAAGATGTTAGGATAATAAAAACAAAAAAATAATTGATGGAGAATATCATATTTATGGTATTAGGAATAATAAGAAACCTGGAAAAGACTATAGATTAAAGGATTATAGGACTGTTAAGATATTAATTGATGTATATAATAATATGCCTGTATTTTTTTAAACCTTAAAAAAACAAAGATATGTTTGTAAGTCTACAGGTAAAACAATTACAAGTAGTATTGGTATTGTTCAAAAAGATGTAGAATCTCTAATAGAATAAAAGAAAAGAATAGAAACAACATTTAAGGATATGAAGACTTTTAAGCAAAATGCTAAAAGAGAATAATGTGAGTATAAGTACTGTAATAAGAACGCTTGAAAGTATAGAAATTAAGAAAGAAAAGTATGATACCTCTGTAATATTCATTGATGAATTTAAAGGTAATCTTGGTAATGAAAAAAATACCAATTAGCTGTATATGATAAGCATCATAAGTTAATTAATATCTATGAAAAATAGATATCAATCTACTTTAAAGAATATATTACTAGAATTTAAACCTTCTATTGTTGTTACAGATATGTTTAAACCTTTTAGAAATGTAATTACTAAAACTTTACCTATGTCTCATATAGTTGCAGATAAGTATCATGTAATAAGACAAGGTATATGGACAATAAGAGATATTAGAATAAATATATTTAATACTGATTCTAGTAAAAAAATAGGGAGTTTAAGAGATATTGGAAAGTTATACAAAAGAATCCTAAGAATTTAAGCAAGCAAGAACAATGTATAATAGATAGACTAAAAAGGTCAAAAATAATATATTTGCTGTATCATATGACTTAATTAAAAGATTTTTATTCATTATTTGAATTAACTGAAATAACAAGCTTTTAAAGAAGGTTTAGAACAATTAATAACAGACTTAAAAGAAACTAATCTAGCTAAATGTGACAAATTATCTAGTACTTTAAATTCTTGGTTTAAAGAAATAGTAAATATAATAGAATATGGATATAATAATGGATTTGTAGAAGGATTTAACAACAAAAATTAAAGTAATAAAAAAAGAATTGGTTACGGTTATAGGAACTATGAAAGATTTAATAAGCTCATGAAAAATAAGGCTACAAGCCTAGTTAGGGGATTTTTATACCCCCATTCTTGACATTGAGCCATTTAAAATAGTAAAAAGAACATGTACCTAGAACTTTTTAAAATCTTTTTGTTCAGTTTTTTTGGTACATGTTCTTATTTTGATATTAGAAATATATTATTTAACTTTTTTTGTATTTTTAATGTAACTAATATTAAAGTTACAAATAATGCTAAAAAAATCCAAATTGTATTAACATATATACAGGATTAAAGTTATCAAGTAATTCTGTATAATAATATGTTGGTGAGAATTTTTAAAAGTTTTTGTATAAATTCTGGTAAATACTTATAATCAATTATTGAAAAACATCATAAGTATTGTACCTAGTCCTGATGCAACAATTTCAACTATTGCTGTATTTTTGTGTTGCTATATATGTATATAAGTTTATTGCAAATCCAATTGCAAATAATACAAATACATTAAGTAGTGTTGGTAATGATTCTATAAATCCATAATTAAGTCTAAACATACCAAAGAAGTTAAGACCTAGTAATACAATTGTTATTATAGACATAATACCAGCTGATATTTGTAATATATAACTTTTTGTAGAAGTCTTACTTAATTTTACTCTGCTCATAATGTTTTGGATCAAGCAAAGGTTTTATAAAGTTTAGAACAAACATTGCTGTAAATCCGGAATGCTAAGAATAGGAACATTATATAAAACTGTTTTTATTGTTTCCTTTTTTTAGTATCATTTGATATATATGAAACATTTAATCTTTTATATAAAAAGACTCATATCTCCAGTTTTTTTAGCATGTATAAATTGGTTTAAGTTTGCACTTATTGGAAGTGAATAGCTCATAACACCAGTTTTTTTACATCAATCTTATTATCGCCTTCTAAAAAAATTATCAGGAACAGTGATATGTCCATCAATATATGCAGTTTCTAGTGCATAGTTTATATCTGTTATATTTTCAGCAATAGTATAATATTTCTTTAAATAGTGTACAAGATCTTTAAAAATCTTTAGTTTCTCTTAAGCTATCAGATGCTGTTATAGCAATTGTACCATATGATGTTTGCTTTCCAGGAGTTGTTGCATTTAAGCTTGTAAGGACTGTAATTATTACTATAAATATTATTATGTAAAAGAAAAAAATCCAAATGATCTTTTAAAGAAAGTAAACATTTTCTTAAATATACTTAAATCTAACATTATTTTTTTACCTCCTACCTTTATAGATATTAAAAATAATATTACTGGAATTGTAATTAATATTAATAATGATTCTATATCAAATTTATATGTTGCTAATCTGTTAACTAATAGTCCTGGTGATAGATATTTTTAAAAATGACACTTTTTTTCAAAGATTACATATTGTAACATATATAGTCCAAATCCTCCTGACATAAATGTTAAGAACTGTGCTATTGATACTGCAACACCTTGTTTTTGCATCTACTTTTAATTTAGGAATATTTGAGATTATGTATCCTATTAAAATAGAAATTACTGCTAATATTTCTAAATAAAATATTTGTGTAATGTTTATAGAACTTAAGAATTTTGTTTGTGTTAATAAATAAGTTACCATAAGTCCTATTGATATATTTACAACTAAAAAGACATGTAATAAATGTTTTTGACTTTTTAATAATAAATTACTTGAAGGTGAAAGAGAGATTCTTGCACCTGTTGCTCTATCTTTTGAGTATTTATCAAATAGTAATACAGATATAAACATTGAATATAATACTTGCATTGTTACCATAGAGAAGAATAAATTATTTGAATTTCCATTTGTTGCACTAAGTGAAGTAGAATTTGTATAATCCTTATCACCATTTTGCACCTTATAATTTATCTCTTCAATCATTCTTTTTTTCCACCGAAAACAGAACTTTTTCATAACAATATCATTTCCAAAAATATATATCTATTTTTTTCCACTATTTAATGCTTCTTTGTAATCGTCTACTACTACTGTATGTTCATTTTTTTAAATTTTTGAATCTGCAGGAACACCTATTTTTTTATTCCGTGAGAAGTTTAAGTTTCCATAAATAGAATTAAGGATAACTACAAGAATAAGTGGGAAAAAAATAATGCCCAAAATACAACATATATTTTTTTAAACCATAATTTTAATTCATAATAAAAAGAAACTCATTATTCATCCTCAACTTTCTACCAGTTAAAATTAAAAAAATAAGTCGTTAAGAGTAGGTGTTAATACTTGTTCCATATTGTATTTAATATTATTATCTTTTTAAATATGATAATAATTCATCTAGTGAATAATCAAATGGTAATATATATTCATTTTCTTTTGTATTTCTAATTTTTTTCAGGAAGTTTAGAAATATCATTTGGATTATCTAAACTTAAGTGAATTATAGATTTAATATTCATTTTTTTCATTATTTCAGATTTTGTACCAATCATAGAGAATTTAGCAATATCCATTATTGCGATTCTATCACATAAAAATTTCTGCTTCTTCCATATAAGTGTAGTATATACAATTGTTGCACCATTTTTTTGTTTAAAGTTTTTTTAAACCTTCAAGTATAAAGTTTCTAGATTGTGGATCTATTGCAACTGTTGGTTCATCTAAGAATATAAGTGTTGGTTTATGTACAATACCACATGCTATATTAAGTCTTCTTTGAAGACCACCACTTAGTGATTTAGCTGTTTTTCTTTTCATGTCCATTTAAAAGCAACAAAGTCAATTGCTTCTTTAACATATTGTTTTTCTAAGTTTACTATCTTTTATGTAAAGAGAACAAAAAGAAATCAATATTTTCTTCAGTTGATAATGTATCAAAAAAATGCAAGTTCTTGAGGAACTATCCCTATTTTTTTGATTTAGTCTCATTATCTAAAGATTTACCAAATAATTTAATATCTCCTTTTTGGTATTTTTATTAATCCTAAAATAGAATTTATCAATGTAGTTTTACCGGCTACCATTTGGCCCTAGTATACCTAATATTTCTCCTTCTTTTATGTCTAAAGAGACATCATCAAGGGCGATTGATTTTTTTCATTATATTTTTTTGTTAAATTTTTTTACTTCAACTACCATAAATGTATTTCCTTTCTAAATAAATTATATATTATTATAGTATGATAACTAATAACTTAAGGAATTACACTATAACTTCTATATAATTTAATTATACTGTAGAGATTATTATTATTAAAGTAAATAAAATGAAATTTTTTTAATATTTATGAGGAAAAAAAGAGAAAATTTTTATAAGAGATTAATTAATTTTTTAAAAAAATATATTGAATTTATTTAAAAATAATTTAAAAAAATTTAAGAATAAGAAAGTATTAAGAAAAAAAGAATCCTATAAGTCTTGGAACTCAAGGATTCTTTATATAATATTTATTTGAATTTATATTAAAGTTCATTTATTATCATTATTACTTTTTATTTTTATTGTTTTAATTTTAAAAATATACATTATCACCTATTATTTTTACCTGATCTTCCAGTTGATGCTGAATTAAAGCTTAAATAATTATGATTTCTTTTACCATTTAAAGCATCAAGAACGGCTTGTTTTACAAATGAATTATAGTTACCATTAAGTCTTCTCTTATAAAGACCGTCGATTGAATATGTAAATTGGTTTTTTTCCCCTTATATTGTGAAAGAGGATCTTTACCATATTGTTTCCATTTTGAAGATGCAGCTCTATTCATTGCAGTTGTAATAACTGCTAGTGCACCTTCATAGCTTGTTGAACATTCTTGTGCAGTTATTGCACATAAAAAGGTCTATTTCTTGATCAGTATAATTCCACCTATTACTAGATTCTAGTTACACTAGAACCACTTCTAGATACTGATTTATTTGATACTTGAATAACTTTATCTATTGGTTTTTTTCTAATATTTTTAGAACTTATCTCAACAGAATCAACAAGTTTATCGTTTATATATGTATTTCTAGATGTAACTTCTTTCTTACCATTTTTTTACCTTCTGTTATAACTTTAGATATTTCATCAACAGATTCTTTTTGAAATATTTTTTTGTAACTGTAGTGAAAGGAATTTCTACTATAGTTGTTTCTATTTTTTTCTGTTTTTCTGATTATTTTTCATTATATGAAGATATTATATTATTATTAGTGTTTAATGTTTTTATTTTTCTGTTATGTTTTTTTATTTTTTTATCTTTCTTTGAAATAGTTATCTTTAAAGTATTGTTTTTCCTCTAAAGTATTTAACTCTTCATCTTCTAAAAAGTACTATATTGTTTTTTTCTTTAAAATTTCTTCTGGAGAAGAATTTTTTTAGAACTCATAAATGAAACAGTGTGCTTATCTATGAAAGTTACAGTTGTTTGTTTTTAATATTGTGTTATTTGCATATACAAAAAAATTGAAAAACTTAGTATTAATACAAAACATTATAGCTAAAACAATTGACTTTTTTTATAATTTTTATTCATTTTTTTAAGTTTTTACCTCCAAACTTAAAGATATTATACATGTGTTTTAGAAAAATGTCAAAAAAACAAGCAAAAATCTTTTATAACTAAAGGAATTTGCTTGTTATATATATTTAATGTTATTAATTTGTATAGAATGTATTATCACCTATAGTAACCCCAGAAATACCATGATTTCTAGCATGTGAAGCAGATCTAAATGAAAGATGATTATGGTTTGTTTTTACCATTTAATCCATCAATAACTGCTTGTTTTTACTGCAGAGCTATAATTACCATTAAGTCTTTTTTTGTAATATCCATCAATTGAATAAGTGAATTGACCTTTTCCTTTGTATTGTGAAAGTGGATCACTTCCATAACTTTTTTTCTCCATGTAGGAGATTTTTGCTCTATTTATAGCTGTAGATATAACAGCTAAAAGCACCTTCATAACTTGAAGAAGATTCTTGAGCAGTTATAGCACATATAAGATCTAGCTCTTCTGGAGTATAATTCCATTTGCTTCCAGAAGAAGATATTTTGGGTTGTTGTTCTTTAATTTGTTTAGGTTGTTCTACTTCTCTAGGAGTTTCAAGTTTTCTTGATACTACATTACTTGTTACTTCTACTATTTTATCAATAGGTTTTAATTTTAACTTCTGAAGATATTTCTACTTTTTCAATGAGTTCATCATTATTATATAATAATCTATATTTAATTATTTTTAACACCATTTTTACCTTCTTGAATTACTTGTGAATGTGAATCACTTGTATTTGCAATTTGTCTTGTTACAGTATTAAATGGTATTTCTACTTCAACTACTTCTATTTTTTTCGGTTAAATTATTATACATTTTATTATTAATTATTTCTTTAATGTTAGAATTTTTCAGATAAAGTAAAACTTGTAACAATATCTTTTTTTGGAATTATCTGAAACTATTTTTTTATAACTCTTTTTCCATTTTGAAATTTTTTTCTTCAACTTTTTTTCATGTTCTAATACAGAAATATTATTCTCTTTTAAAAACATTATCTACATTTATATTTTTTTAGAGGTAGTAAGTGCTATTTTAATACCATTTTCAAATGAAATTTCAGTATCTTGTAAGTTATATTTACTTGCAAAAAGCACTAATACCAAATATGATTAAAAAAACATTAACAGTAATATAAATGTTCTTTTAAGCGAAGTGTACATATATTATCCTTTCTACTTTCTAATTGTAAATTATTTAATTTTACATACCTTGTTAATATATAATTTAATATATAGAAAATGGAAATTCAATCTATTATATTAAGCGAAAAGAATGAAAACTTTAAATAATATTTGTATATCAAGGATTTTTGAGAAATATTAAATTATTATTATATTTTGAAGAAATAATAATTAAAGTTTAAGATTAAGAGCTTTTTAAGTATAGTAAAAAGAACATGTTCTAATTGTTGCAGAAATATCTAGAATAACAGGACTTTTTTTGTATTAAATTATGATATTAATAGAACATTTTTGTCCAAAAGAAAATGAAATAAATTTTCAAGGATTTAAGGAAGTTATAGAACAAGGCAAAATAGTTGTTTTAAAGATGAATACAAGTAAATATGGTGATATATCTAGAATTATAGCAAGTTATTTAAAAATGGATTTTTCAAAGGGAAGTATTAATACAGGCAATAAAAGAGGATAAGAATAAGATAAAGAAAAACTGCATTTATAAGTGATGAATACCAAGAGTATGTAACTAAAAATGATTCGAATTTTTTTATTCACAATCTAGGGAAACAATGTGTATAAATGTTATAGCAACACAAAGTTATTCATCTTTGTATAATGCACTAAATGATGAGTTTAGTACAGATCTAATAATACAATCACTTGTAAATAAAAATTTGGTATAGACAAGATGATATAAGAACAATTGAAAAAGCACAAAAGTTAATTGGAAAAGAAGAAAAACAAAAAGTTTCTAAAAACAATGTCTGAAAGTTCAAAAAGAAACTAATTATAATTATATTTTTAAAGAAGTTTATTTCACAAAATTCAAATTTATCTGAAAGTATTAATAAATATACAGTTTTAGAAGAAAAAAATATGATCTTAAAGAATTTTCATATAATTTAAAAAAACATTTGAAGCAATAGTATTATTATTAAATGGTTGTAATAGTTATACTAAAAATTACAGAAGATGGGAATAATTCAGTAATTAAAATAAAAAAATGATCCCACATTTTTTAAAAAGAATAATGAAAAAAATAATGAAAGAAAAAAATAAAAAAATAAAATTTAAATTTAAATTAAGAAAGGAGAATTAAATGATAGAGGAAAAAGAAAAAAAGAGTTATAATAAAAAAATGAAAAGGAAAGAGTTTATAATTAAATTTGCATTAATATTTATATTAATATTTATTAGTTATATATTTTTAATTAATTCTTATGCAACTACAGATAAAAAGCCCATTACTAGTTAATAAATTTAAGAAAGCTTTTTGAAAAGATTCAAGAATATCTTATTTTAATAGCCACACCTGCAGCTGGTGTTGCAATATGTACAGGATTATTGATGAGAAAATTTAGCTTTCGGTGATGAGGAAAAGAGTAAGAAATGCAAAGAAACTTATAAGAGGAACAATAATTGCTTATGCTTTTAATTATATCTACAAAAATTAATTCTAAATTTTTATTCTAGTGATTTTTAAGATAGAAATCAAATGGAAGGAAAAAAAGTTATGACTAATATAATAAATCAACCACAAACGTCAAATCAACTTATAACCAATATTAATGAAATGTGTAAAACATTATTTAATTCTATAGATAAGAATGCATTTAAATATTTAGATAAATTAGCTTTTTTTGATGATAAATCATTTAGAAATAGTACAGAATTAGAAATGATAGGAAATAATTTTTATGAAGGTATGATAGGAATAGGACTTAGTGTTCTTATAGGTATAGTACTTTATTATATAATTAATTATTTTTATTAAAAAGGTTATAAATGAAGAACTTGAAAAATCCATATACATTTATAATAAAGGCTATAATTATTAGTTTTTTTATAATATATATAAAAGACATATTATTGTTTATTATATATGTAAATAATATTATTACTACTGAAATATTAAGTTTAACAAAAAAACATTTTTTTAATGAAAAAAATTACTTTTTGAGAATATATTGATAAAAAAATTAATGAAGCATTATATTTATCAGGTGATAATTTTAATGTAATTAGTTTTTGATGGAATTATAAAAAAATGTATTTAATATTTGGAGTTATAAATTTACTTTTTGAATATTCACTTAGATATGTTATGGTTAAAATTATGTTTATAATATCACCTATTGTAATTGCTTTAAAATCAAGTAAAAAAACAGAATACTTATATTCTAATTGGTTAAAAAGGAATTTGTAGTTTACTTTTTATGCAAAAATATTATTGCGATTATACTTGTATTATCTACAAGATTAATTGTAAGTCCAATTGTTCCAATAACTAAAATAATATATATAGGAATGATATATGCATTGATTAGAGTTAATGTTTTTTTGTTAAGGAAATATTTGGAGGAGGTGTTTCAATAGAGGTTCAAACACCAATAAGAAACATTTTAAGGTGAGATAGATGATTTGTAAAGGAAAAATATGATTATGAGAAAAAAAGAAAAAGGAATTAGAAGATATAGAATATATTGTACCTAAAAAAATTATGATATAAAGCCTAAAAATATTAGGGGTTATAGAACAAGAAGCATTTATAATGTTTTTTTAATAATAACATTAATTATTTTTTTGTAATTATAAATAGTATAATTGAAAATATATTTATAAAACTTCAAATAATTATAGTAATAACATTACCGCAAATAGTTATATTAATAAATGGGATAAATGGAGAGAGCATAATATATATAGTTAAATATGTGTTACTATACATATTAAGAAAAAAAAGGTATACCTATATGAAAAAAATCTGTTTTTTTAATAGTTTGTAATAGACTGTAGTTTCTGATATAATCTAGTGTAAGATAAATAAGGAATTAGATTTTTATGAAGATTATAAAAAAATAAAAAGAAAAAAATTTGTTTTTCAAATATTAGTATACCAGAATTATTTATAGTAAAAATATATGAAAGAAATGCCGGAAGAGGCGATAAAATTGTATATATATTTGATATATTTAGAAACAAATCAAATAAATATAGATATAGATCAGATTGCAAAAGATATAAATTTAAGTTTAAAAGAAGTTAAGGCATCATTTGAATATATGCAAGAAAAAGGTATAGTAATAGCAGTAGAAGAAGGATATTATTTAGTTGATATACAAGAGAAAGAAATGATCGAATTATATACGCCAAAAAGTAACATCAAATAAGGATATGATTGAAAAAAATCAGAAAAAAATAATGGTAGAGAAAAAAATAATAACAGCTATAGAATCAATGTATTTTTTTCAGGAAATATGAAAGCGGAATGGTATAAAAAAAATAATATTTTGGTTTGAAAAAAATATAATTTTTTTCAAATGAAACAATGCTTGGAATATTTTCACATTGTTTTTGTAGATGAGGTGAAACCAATAGCATATGTAGAAACAGTAGTAAAATCAATGGCAGATAAAGGGAGTTATAACTATAAATGATTTGACTAAACAAATCACAAATTATGATAAAAAAAATAAAAAAATTATAAAATATATAAGAACCGAATTAAATATATTAAAACCACTTACAAAACCACAAGAAAGAATTGTTGAAAAATGGATTTTTTTGATTATGGATATGAAAAAGAACAAATAGGTTTAGTTATAGGAAAAAAACTATAAATGCTCAGAGTGCAGGATTTAGTTATTTGGATAAAATAATTACAGAATGGCATAATGCGGGACTTAAAACAAAAAGAAGAAATCCTTAAATATGAAGAAGAAAATAAGAAAAAAATTGAAGATAAAAAGAAAGAAAAAAACTTCAAATCAAAAAAATAATATTAATAATCAAAAAAAATACTAATAATGATAGAAAACAAAGAGATTATGATGAATTCCAAATGTTTGACTTTTTTTGAAAATCATTAAAAAAATATAGGTTATATACTTTTACTTGGGTATATAATGATAAAATAATATAATATAAAAAAATTATAAAAAAATAAGATTATGAAAAAGTATATAATAATAAAAAAATAAAAAAATAAAAAAATAAAAAAATGAAAAATATTATTATATGTATAAGTATATTTTTAGATTTAGAGGAAGGAAAATAAAAAAATATGAGAAAAAAATCTAGAAGAGATAATGATTATATATCAAAAAAAGAAAGAACAAAATGAAAAGAAAAATGAAATATTAAAAAGAAGAAATCTATGAAAAAAACATCCAAAATATAGTCAGTTAGAAAAAGAAATAGCGAAATTGTATCTTCAAAAAAATCTATAAAATCTTTAATGCTTAAAAAAATAATAAAAGAAATAGCTAGTGAAGAATTAAAGAAAATAGAAACTGAAATAAAAAAATTAGAAGAAGAAAAAAAGAAAAATATATTAAAAAAATAATATAATTGTTTCTGAATTACAACCTAAATATGATTGTGAAAAATGTAAAGATACAGGTTATATAATAAGAGGTAATAGGAGACAGAAATGTGAATGTTTAATTCAAGAGATTATAAACATGAACTATAATATTTCTAATTTAAATACAGGAGATGAAGAAAGGTTTAAAAAAATTATTCATTTGAGTATTATTCAGATATAAAAAAAGAAGGAGAAAAAGAATTCACCAAGGGAATTAGCAAAAAAAGGCATATAAAGAAGCAAAAATGTTTTATTGAAGAGTTTGGACATGTTGACAGTAAAATAAAAAAATATTATATATATTGGAGAAACAGGACTTCGGAAAGACATATTTATCTGAAGCAATTGGAGAAGAAATATTAAAAAAAAGGTAAAACAGTATTTTATCAAACAGCACCAAAATTATTAAGTAAACTTATGGAATATAAAGTTTTAGATATAAAAAAATATAATGAAATGTCAGATTTTTTTGTCTACAGTAGATTTACTTATAATAGACGATTTTGGAGCAGAAAATGTTACAGAAGCTAAGAAAGAAGAAGTTTTTAAATATAATAAATAGTAGGACATATAATAAGAAATCAATGATAATATCTACAAATTTAAGTATGAAAGATATATATACAATATATACAGATAGAGTTGCATCAAGAATTGTAGGAGATTTTTAAAGGATATATATTTAAAGGAGCAGATATTAGACTTTTTAAAAAGCAAAAAGAACAAAGAGAAGTAGGATAAATGGAAAAAAATAGTAATTCAGATGATGACATAATGTTTATGAAAGAAGCTTTTAAAAAGAAGCGAAAAAGGCATATAATAAGAAAGAAGTTCCAGTAGGTGTTGTACTAGTAAAAGAAGGGAAAAATTGTATCAAGAGGACATAATAATAAAGAAAATATGAATAACCCTTTAGGACATGCAGAGATTATAGCAATAAATAAGTATTGTAAAAAAATAATACATGGAGATTAAATGATATTATTATGTATGTGACATTAGAGCCATGTTTAATGTGTTCTGCTATAATTCAACAAGTTAGAATTCGGAAAAAGTTGTAATAGGAACTCTAGATCCCTAAAAACAGGTGCAATGGGAAGTGTTATTGATATAAATGAAATTAAATCAAATCATAATATAAATATAGAGAAAGGAATTCTTGAAAAAGAAAGTGAAGAAATTTTTAAAAACTTTCTTTAAAGAACTTAGAGATGAAAAGAAAAGAAATAAAGAAAATATTTAATATAAATAGGAATACTTTAAATATAATAGGTATAGCATTATTAACGATAATTATCATTGTTATAAGTATAATATATTCTGTACAAATGAAAAGAGAATATATAAATGGTGATAAAAATTTACCATTTAAATTAGATAAAAACAACTATAATAACAGTATTAGATGGGCAAAAGAAAAAAATATAGAAAATGATAATGAAAATGAAAACTTAGAAGTTTCGATAGTTGATGATATATATTTGGATTATATTATTAATAATAAAGGTTCAAAACCAGAAATCTAAAAATATCTAGTATAGTTTTTAGATAAGTTAGATATAAAAAAATGAATTTGAAAACATTGATAATATAAAAAAATAATACCAATAACAGAAAATGTAGAAGAAATAAAAGAAAAAACAAGGATTAAAAGATAGTAAAATATCTTTTTAAAAATTGAAGAAAAAAATCTGAAGAAGGATCTAAAAATAAGGATTGGATTCAGGATATATCATGAAAAAAATTTCTGAAAAAAAGTAAGAAAAGATGAAATTATAAGTTATGGAAAAGGTTTAATTGAAAATAATAATGATATAGAGAAATATAATCTTGCAAAAAAATTAATTTTTAAATCAACTATTATAATGGATAATAATGAAGAATATGAAATGGATATAAAAAAATTGATAAAGTAGGAATGGAAAGAAAAGAATTTGGACTTTTTAAAGAAGAAAATGAAAAAAAGGTGAAAAATACTTAAAAAAATATTTGCAAAAATTAATGGAAATAGTATATAAATATAATTAATATAACCTTCTTTTTTTCATTGAGGGCATTTCAATAAAGAACTGCGAATCTCGTCAGGTTCGGAAGAAAGCAGCGATAAGTAGTTGCCTTTATGTGAATAAGTGCCTTCAATGAAGGAGAAGGTATTTTTGTTAGGAGAATAAAGTTTATGTATCAATCATTATATAGAAGATATAGACCACAAAAATTTTGATGAGATAGTTGGACAAGAGAAAATAGTTGAAATTATTAAAAAAATCAAATAAAATTAAATAGAATAGGACATGCATATCTTTTTACAGGGGTAAGAGGTACAGGGAAAACAAGTATTGCTAAAAATATTTGCAAAAAGCTATAAACTGTAGTGATAATAAAGATGGAAATCCATGTTTAAAATGTAAAGAATGTTTAAGTGTTTCTGAAGGAAATAATGTAGATATAATTGAGATGGATGCAGCATCAAATAATGGTGTTGATGACATAAGACTGATAAAAAGAACAAACAGATTTTTTTACCTACAAATTTAAAAATATAAGGTATATATAATAGATGAAGTACATATGTTAAGTAGTGGAGCATTTAATGCACTTTTTAAAAACTTTAGAAGAGCCACCAGAACATGTAAAGTTTATACTTGCTACAACAGAACCACAAAAGTTACCAGCAACAATAATATCCAGATGTCAAAGATTTGAATTTATGAGAATACCAGAAGAAAAAGATTAAAGAAAGATTACATAAGATTTCTACCGAAAATGATATAAAAAAATAGAAGAAGATGCATTAAAATTAGTAGCAAGTCTTGCAAATGGATCGATGAGAGATCGGAATATCAATACTAGAAAGTGTAAGTAATTTAGATGGTATAATAGATAAAGAAAAGGTTAGAGAAACAGTAGGTCTTCCTAGCATGGAAAAAAATGATTAAAAATATTAGGAGCTATTTTGACAGGTGATGTAAATACAACACTTAGGCTTTCTAATGAACTTATGGATCAGGGAAAAGGAACCACAAAGTTATATATCAGAATTATTAAAGTTATTAGAAACAATATATTTAAAAAGAAAATGGATTGCTAGATATATATTCAAAAGAAGAACAAAAATCTTTTTAAAAAAATATATGGATTTAGATAAATTAGAAGTATATAAAGTTATAAAAGAGATTTTTAAATATTATTTCTATAATGAAAAAAATATGGAAAAATAAAAAGAGTTATGTTAATAGCAGCACTTTTTAAATTTAACACAAAGTAATAGTAAGAATAGTATAAATAGTAATAGTACTTTTTAATAAGAATGATGTAAATCCAAATATTATTAATAATAACAACATTAATAGAAGTATTCTTAATACTGAAAAGAAAAATAGAAGTAGAAGGAAAAGAGCAAATTAAAAAAATAAAAGATAATAATAAAGAAATTAAAGAAGAACAAAAAAAGATTTAAATATTAATACTAAAAAGAGAAAAGATAGATATATTGGCTATAAGAAAATATATGTTAACAAATAAGGAAATGAAGCTTTTCGTTATGTTAAATAATGTTGATATTTTTTTAGAAAATGATAAGGCATATGTTGAAGTGAAAAACAAATCTAAGTGAAGAAATATTATCAAATGAAAATATAATTAAAAATTTCAAATGCTATAAAAAAAGTATTACAGGAAAAGAATATATAGTTGAATATATTTCAAAAAAATAGTAATATATGAATGTAAAATATTAATAAATAAAAAAAGAAAAGAGGAAGAAATGGGAAGAAAAGGATTTCCAGGAATGGGGTTTCCTGGGGAATGAATATAAATAAATTATTAAAAGAAGCACAAAAAAATGCAATCAGATATGCAAAAATCACAAAAAGAAATACAAGATAAGACATTTGAAGCAGTTGCAGGAGGAGGAGCAGTTTCAGCTAAAATGACTGGTAAAAGAGAACTTATAGAAATAAATGTTTCAGAAGAATTATTAGACAAAGAGGAAAAAGATATGTTACAAGATGTTTTAATGGTTTGTATAAACGACTTATTAAAAACAAATAGATGATGAAGAACAAGAAATGACAAAAAGGAATGAGCATACCAGGAATGGGATTATAATGGAATATTCACCATCGATAGAAAAAAAGTTATAGAAGGGTTTGCTAAATTGCCAGGAATAGGGAAAAAAACAGCAGAGAGATTAGCGTTTCATATAATACAAGAGAATAATAAGGAAGTACAAAAGCTTTTTTAAATGCAATTGTAGAAGCTAAAAAAAAGTTTAAAGGTATGTTCAAAATGTTTTAATATTTCAGATACAGATCCTTGCTATATATGTCAAGATGAAAAAGAGAAATAAGGAATTGCTATGTGTTGTTGAAGATGTGCGTAACATAATTGCAATGGAGAGAACAGGAGAATATAAAGGATTATATCATGTTTTTAGGAGGGAGTTTATCTCCAATGAATGGTGTAAGACCTGAAGATTTAAATATAAAAGAATTAATAATTAGAATTACAGAAGATAACATAAAAGAGGTTATACTTGCTACAAATCCAAGAATAGAAGGAGAAACAACAGCAGTATATATATCCAAACTTTTTAAAAACATATAATGTGAAAGTTACAAGAATTGCCCATGGTATTCCAGTAGGTGGAGATTTAGAATATGTAGATGAAGTAACTTTAATAAGAGCATTAGAAGGAAGAAGAGAAATATAGATTAAAGTTGGTAGATATGGAAAATGATAATATTATGTTAGATGTAAATTCAGAGAATAAGGCAATAAATATTAAAAATAATTAATGAAGAAAAATATAATAGGTATATTAACAGATATAATAAATAAGAAAAAAATATAATAAGTGAAAAAAATATAAATTATTGGAATTATTAAATATTGAGAAGATTGAAAATATAGATAAAAAGATATTATAATTGTAAGAGTATTTCGGGAAGATATTTACTATAGAAGAACAAGAAATTTTTTTAAGAAAGTATTTTTTTGCTGACTTAAAAAAAGAAATCATAGAAAAAAATTATTTTTAGATTTTTGAATATGTTAATAAGGAATTAGGATTATCTACAATTAACAATATTTTTTTGAAATAGAACAAAATACATCAAATACCAAATATATAAAGACATCAATAAGATCTGGTGTAAAGGAAGAATATATAGGAAGTGTTGTTCTTATAGGTGATTTAAATAATGGGGGACAACTTATTGCAAGTGGTAATATAATAATTCTTCGGAGTATTAAGAGGATTGGCACATGCAGGTGCTACAGGAAATCAAAAAAAGCATTTGTTGCTGCAAAAAGAAGTTGAAAATGCACAAGTAAGAATTGCAGATAAAATAAAAAGAATTAGGAATACATAAAGAAAACACATTGTTACATATTGAAAAATGGGAATATTGTGATAGATTCTAAAGAAAAGAAAGACTATAAGAAAATTTAATTAAAAAGAATTAATAAGAAAAAAAGGCTTTTAAAATAAGCCTTTTTTTAATTATTAGCGGAGAGAGTGGGATTCGAAACCCACGATAGGGAGTTACCCTATGCCAATTTTTCAAGACTGGTGCCTTCAACCACTCGACCATCTCTCCAATAAATAACAAAAATCAGTATAACAAAAGTAAAAATATAATTGTCAAGATAAAAAAATAAAAAAATGGAATGAAAAGTAAATTAATAAACAATAGAATAATATAGTAAAAATTATATATTAATTTTTTTATAGTAATTATTTTTAAAAAAATATACTATATTTTTAGATTAAATATTATTTTTAAAAAAATTATTTAAGATATATTTCTAAAAATAATCCAATATATTGGTGAGTAAATTACGGAAATGAAGGTAAAATATAATCTTATAGATGAGAAAAAAAGGATTATAAAATAACGTAGAGTTTGTTCTTAAAATAAATATAATTCATTATTAAAAAAATTTAAAAAAATTATATAATTATAGAAAAATCAAATAATAAGATACAAATTTTTTTAGTTAAAGATAGGTGTTGAATCTATAAATGTATTAAATTATAGTTATTAAAAAAATAAAAAAAGAAATATTATTGTATAAAAAAATAGATTGAAAAAAATAATATAAAAAAATATTTTAGTAAAATTAATAAAAAGTTCATTGAAACCCTTCGAAATCAATGAACCTTTTTACTAAAAATATTTAAAAAAATCAATTAAAAGTTTGTATATTTCACTTTTTATGAACATTTAAATCTGTTGATATTTTTTTATAATTTCTTTTTTTATTCATGCCTTGTGATAAGTAATAATTATAATGTTCTTCTAAAGAGAGTTTACTAAAGTCGATAGATATGTTTTTGGGTTTGGATATAATTATTACAAAACTCACCTTTTGGATTTAGTTTATCTAATATAGTATTTGCATTACCATTAATATATTCTTCATGAAGTTTAGAGATTTCTCTTGCAACACATAAAAATTCTGTCAGGGTCTAGATTGTTAATATATTTAAGTGTTTCTTCTATTCTGTATGGTGATTCATAAAGAATTGTTGTAGTTGGTATTGTTAAAACTTTTTTTCAATCTCGGCTTTTTTTCTTTTTCATTTCTATTTTTTTAAAAATCCATAAAAAGTGAAAAGAAGTTGTATCAAATCCAGAACTAACAAGTGCAGGAACAAATGCAGTAGGCCCGAGGAAGAGTTGATATAGTAATATTATTCTCTATACATGATTTAATTAATGTATTACCAGGATCTGATATTCCGTGGTGTTCCAGCATCTGAAATTAGTCCTAAATGTTTTCCGTTAAGTAATTCATATATTATATTATCAGTTTTGATGTTTTTCATTGTCCTTATTAAAGGAAATGAGTTTTTTTAGATATATTTAAATGGTTTAATAATTTAATAGAAATTCTTGTATCTTCACATAATATATAATCACAAGATTTTAAAGTTTCTATTGCTCTTAATGTTATATCTTTTAAATTACCGAACTGGAGTTGGTATAATATATAATATGCCTTGTTTGTTAGTTGTATTTTTTTATGTTATCATTGTATAAATTATTTTTCATATTAATGTCTCCCATCAAATATATTAATTAATTGTTTTTTTGTGGTAATAATTTTTAAAAAGTGTTTTACCATTTTTTTACAAATTTAGCTAAGAAAAGAGAAGGAGCCTTATTACTTGAATTTGTTATAAATTGTAATAGTTTAAGCTCTAGATTATTATTAGTTGCTAAAATAATAATTTCAGTTAAGTTTTTCAGGTTTATGTACAATAAAAAAAGTTCGCCTTTATCTTTCAAACAAAAATTACTAACTTCAAAAAAAGGTTTTTTAAAAAAATCTTTTTTTGCAATTTTAGCAATATCTTTTTCTAATGAATTTGTTTTTTTATCCCTTTATTTTTCTTTCATATATGGTGGGTTAGATAATATACATGTATACTTATTTTTTTAAAGCTTAAATTATCTAATATATTTTTGGATATCTAAATTATTTACAGTAAAAGGATTAAGAACATCTTTAAAATCAGCTTTTTTCTAATATCATATTATAAATGTGCTTACAATTCCTTTTATTTAAATCTGCAAAAATATTTTTGAATTTCGAAGAAATCAATATTTAAATTGTAAATATTAGTTTTTTTAAGTGAGTGATTATTGTAGTCTTCATTATGTAATATATTTAAATATGTAAATATACCAATAATACCAGTACCTGAACAAAAAAATCAGCTATATGTATATGTTTTTAAATTGGTATTTTTCTAAAAAAAGAATTTAGATAAAAGAAAACTATCAATTCCAAACTTAAAAAAAGTTATTATTTTTGTAATATATTATAATCTTTATATATAGTTTCTTTAGATTCACCTTCTTTTTAAAAACAAATGTATCAAATGTATTTATATCATTATTCATATTTATTATTTTTGTCCTTTATCATTATTATTCTCTTATTCTTTTTTTAGTATTATATATAATTAATTATATACATTATAAAAATTGAGATATTAAGTTAACTTTATGTTTTTAATTATAACGTAAAAGTAGATAAAAAAACAAAGATATATGGTATAATATTTTTTTGTTAATACAGATATATTATGATTATATAACATAATATATTTAATAGTATTATGTAAAAAAAGAAAGAGAGTAATATGATAAAGTTTTTGTTCGTTATATAGTGGAAGCTCAGGGAATTGTTATTATATAAATATTGATGGTAATAGAATATTATTAGATGCAGGTAAAAGTTTAAAGAAGATAAGAGAAGCACTTGAAAGGTTAGATGAAAATATAGAAAATATTGATGCAATATTAATAACACATGAACATTCAGATCATATACAAGGGCTAAAGATGTTATGTAAAAAAACATGATATAAATATATACATGACAGATAAGGCAAAACCTGAAATTCAATGTTTAGTAGATACAATAAATGAAGAAAAATATAGTAACATTTAAAGCAGGAGATAAATTTGATATAGGATAGTGCAAATATTAAAAAGTGTGAAAAATATCACATGATGCAATAGATCCTGTTATGTATACTTTTAAAGATGAAAAAATAATAAGATAGCTGTATTTACAGATGTAGGAGAAATAACAGATACAATATTAGAAAACATTAAAGGAAGCAAACTTGCAGTAATTGAAGCAAATTATGAAGAAAAATTTACTTAGACTTTCAAGATATCCAAGTTATTTAAAAAAAGAATAATGGGAAAATATGGACATCTATCTAATGAAGAAGCAGGATTTTTTAGCAAAAGAGCTTGTAAAAATGGGACTAAAAAAATATTGTTAGGTCATTTAAGTAAAGAAAACAATACAGATATTATTGCATACCAGACAATACAAAAATGAACTTAATTTTTTTGAAAGAAGAATTAGGAGAAAAAAATAGATTTTGATTTGATAGAAGTTCAAGTATTAGGTAGAGAAGAAATAGGAAAAGTACATATAATAGATTAATAAAAAGGAATAGAAATTATGTTTTAATTTTCTATTCCTTTTTGTTAAACATATATTATTTTAGATCATCTCTTTTTAAAATTATTTTTACAGATATCATCTGCTGCATGTGGTTTTCCATATGTTTTGGCATTTAAAGATAATCTAGAAAGATAATTTTTCATCTGTTTTTAATTCTATCTATTAACATATCAAGATTTTTCTTTGTTTATAAGTATACCTGCACCTATTTTTTTCTATGTAGTTTTTTTATTTGCAACTTCTTGTCCGAGGTAGTGGATTCATCATAAACATTGGAAGACCTTCAGAAAGTGCTTCTGATGTTGTAAGTCCACTCAGGTTTTGAAAATATACCTGAAGAAATTTTTCATTAATTTAGATATATTTGTTGTATATGTTATAAGAGTAGTATTTGTTATATTTTTCATTATCGATTGCTTGTTTAAACATATTATATAATTCAGGATTTTTTTCCAGAGATACAAACAAAAATGAAAATCACTTAAATTTTTTTAGTAAGTTTTTTTAAATATTTCTATATTAATAGTGTTTGAAAGTCCAAACTCTCCTCCACCAAAAAAATATAAAATTCTTTTTGTTTTTTTAGGTATTTGAAATTCATTATATGTTTCATCTATTTCTTGATTTGTAAGTGTATTCCAAAAATACTGGATTTATAGGTATTCCTGTAACACAAATTTGACTTTTCTTTATACCTTTTTTTCAATTAAGGCATTTTTCATTTCTTCGGTGGGAACAAAAAAATATTTTTAGGTATTCTGGTAATACATACCAAAGGCCGATGTACTTCATAATCTGTTAAAATATTTGATATAGGTACATTGATTTTACCCTTTCTTGCTATATGTGCACACATAATTGCAGGGAAAGGATATGTGCATATTATTTGATCTGGTTCTATTTGTTTTTATAATTCTGTATAATCTAATTCTATACCATCTTAATGTTTGTCTTAAAACTAAATCTGTTACACTATTATCTTTATTTGCATTACTATAAAATGCACCCCAAATTTTAGGAGTGTTTCTAGATATTGCATTATAAAAAAAGAAATCGAAATTTTTATTTAGAATAGGTGCAACATATTCTAATCCATCAACAAGTTCTACAAAACAATTGTACTTATCTTCTAAAAATAGATTTTTAAAGCTCTAGCTGCTGAAAGATGTCCACCTCAAATGCACCATAAAAATATAATTATTTTTTTCTTTTTAACTTCCATTATAGTCTCCTTTAATACTAATATGTTTTTTTATTATATCATAAAAAGATAGTAAATTAAAGGTAAATTACAAAAAAATATAAAAAAATGATGAATTAATAAATTATAAAATGGGTAAAATTTATCAATTCATCTTTATATAAAATGTATATATTTTATATATTATTTTTTTATTTAATTTGTTGTTTTTTTCTAAAAATTTCTAATTTTTTTATACAGTTTTTCTTCTTCTTTTGAGATAAAAAGAAGGAATAATTATATTAGCTTTTTAATATTAGATCACCTTTTAAATTAGAACTATGAAAACCCTTTTATTTTTTTAAGTTTAAATTCTTTTGCCATTAGGAGTGAGCGAAGGAATAACAATTGATATTAATTCTCCGAAAAAAATCAAATTCTATATTTGTTCCAAGTATTGCTTTGTACAGGAGTAATATTTAAAGTACTTAATATGTTTAAACCATTTAAAAGTATATTTATCATCATTTTCTATTGTTATTCGTACATATAGGTCACCTGGAAATTTAAAAAGGATCGGTACTTTTTCTTCCCCATATATTTTAATATATGAACATCATTATTTTTTTAGTGTTTTTTTAGGTATTTTTAGTTCTTTTTCGTCATCTTTTGTTTTTAATTATTTTTTTGTTGTCCCTAAATATGCTTCTTGTATTGATATTTTTTTAAAGAAATTTCTGTATTTAAAGCTATATCTTTTGTTTTTTTCTTTTTTTAGCATTTTGTTATTAAAAGTATTACCAAAAAAAATATTTGATAATTCTTCTAACATTGTATTTTTTTCTCTTCAGTTATAAATGATATATTTTCTTTTTTTGTTTCTTCCAATATAACTATTCCAAAGTCTGTCATATTTTTTTCTTACTTTTGAGGATTTGAAAGTATCTTATATGCTTCGTTTATATCTTTTTATTATTTCACCTGTACTTTCCTTATTTATATCAGGATGAAACTTTTTAGCTTGAGTTCTATATGCTAATTTAATTTCTTCATTAGATACTTTAACACTTTCAATCCCTAAAATTTTATAGTAATCTTTAAATGTCATATTTTATTTACTCCACTTCCAATAAAGTTGTTTTAATTATATCACAAATAAATATCTTTTCAATAACAAAACTATAACAAAAAAATAAGAGTAAATTTAAAAATATAATTGCAGGTTTTTAGTAAAAAAAATAGATTCTTAGAGTAAATGCAGGTTTTTAGCTAATATTACCTGCATTTAGTGTATAAAAAAAGCCTCAAAAACATTGTTTATAGGGCATGTATAATAAAAATATGGTTATTGCAGTTTCTAGGACTTATTGCAGATTAACTTATTCTAGAATTGGATTATTATATAATTTAATATTAATCAAATTTAAGTACCAATATAGTCTTTATGCATATATTAAGGCCATTTTATGGGATATATTGTTTGTTATAATTGCTTACTATACTATAAGTTTAATTCTTATACAACTTATTGCAGTTTAAGGCTAAAAAAACCTGCAATTATATTTTTAAATTTACTATGCAAATTGACCACTTAACTAATATTAGATATTTTTATAAAAAAAGTGATAAAATGCAATAGAAATGATTTTTAAATGAGGTGACAAAATGATAATTTTAGATATTAATAAATTAGGTAAAAAAATTTTGGATATGGAAAATTATTTGAAGATATTTCTTTTTCGTTAAATGAAGGAGAATCAATTTCTATTGTTGGACCAAATGGTTGTGGTAAATCTACTTTTACTAAAGATGATTGCCGGTATCGAAAGAAAAGATACAGGTACTGTAAGTATAAAAAAAGAAGCAAAAAGTTGCATATTTAGATCAAACAGGTTCAAGGGTTGATTATGATAGACCTGTATATGAAGTACTAAAAAGATGCATTTGGAGACATAAAAAAATAGGAGATGAATTAAAAAGATTAAGAACATGTACTAAAAATATTGGACAAGTATTTTTTTAAAAATTAATTTAAGGAATTATTTCTGATTGATTCAGGAGTAGTTCCTTTTTTTCTGTTATTCTTTTTGTGTTATAGAATTCTATATAATTTTCTATTGCATTTTTTAGCAGATAGCTTTTGTTCTAAATAATGCCTTACATTTAGGATTATAGTATAGTTCTGCTTTTAAGTATTCCCCAAAATGATTCAATTGGTGAATTATCTGGACAATGCCTTGGTCTATTCATACTATGTATTAATTTACCTTTTATTAGCTCCTTGAATTGCCATGAAGTATATTGATAACCTCTATCAGTTTGTATAAAAATATTACCTAAATACTTTGTACTTATATTATCAAACAAATTATTCATCATACTAAATACCAATTCATTATTATTACTAGAAGAAATAGTATATTCAAGTATTTTTTTAGAGTGCATATCTATTATACCAGAAAGATATAGTTTACCTTCAGGAGTAGATATTTCAGTTACATCTGTAGAAAACTTTTTGATTATCGCTAGTAGTACTAAAGTCTCTCATAAGTATATTTTTCTTCTGTGTATTCAGCATTTGTCTTCTTATACTTATTTTTTTCTTTTTTTCGTATAACACAAACTATACCTATTCTTTTCATAATTCTACGTATAGTTTGTTCAGAATAGTTTGTATTAAGTCTAGCATTAAGTTCTTTAGTCAATCTTTTTCTACCATATATTGAATTAACCTCATTATCTATAGCAATTAATTCTTTTTCTACTTCTAAATACTTATTATTTTTCTTTAGCTTTTAAGCCATTCATAATATGATGAACGGTTTAATTTTTAACACCGCACAGATTAAATTAATACTATATTTATCTTTCAAGGCGTCTACAGTTAAATATTTATCTAAATTTCCCCTTTTTCTATCATCCCCATAAAATAATCGTTTTTTTAGAATCTCATTTTTCTTTCTTTAAATTTTCAACCTCAATACATTTAAGCTTATATAATATTTCATATTTATCTTGTGCTTTACTGATTGCTTTTAAATGCAGACTTTTTCAACACTTGAGTAATAATTTTTTTAACCCAATTATATAATCTATTATATTTAATCTTATATTTGTAACAAATAGTCTTATAGTCTTTTTCCTAATTCAATACATTCTTTAGCTATAGCTAGTTTTTTTCCTTTTTTTGGTATATTTCTTATTATCGGCCATATTATATATCTCTCCTGCTGGTAAATATTCTTTTTAATTTACCTTTATTATACTGTATATACCAATTAGAAACAACAGACTTAGCTATATTATATTTAAGTGAAATGTAATTAATAGTCTTTCCTTGAATGATTTCTTCTAGGATTTTCATTTTTAAACTCAAGAGAATATGCTCTATTTCTAGTTTTCTCTTTAAAAACATTCTCTCCATGTATTTTGTATAGATTTATCCATCGCTGTAATGTAGAGTTAGCTATATTATACTTTCTTGATAATTGTAATAATGATATATGATCATCTATATGTTGCTTACAAATTTTTTTAATTTATCTTCATACGAAAACTTACTTTTTTTCTTGACATGAAAAAAATGTACCTCCAAACTTTTCAAATTTCTTTGTCCAGTTTTTTTGGTACATGTTCTTTACAAGAAATGATGGAATCTGATTTTTTTATTGGAGAAAAAAATATGATAAAATTTTAGAAAGATATTGTGACTTGACAGAAAAGTTTTTCTATGGTAGGTGGTTATGACATGGAAATGAATATTAATACAGTTGTAGAAGGTCTTAAGATTGATAAGGCTTTATTAGATCAAAGTTATAATGATTTAAGTGGTGGAGAAAAACACTTGTGCAATTAGGAAAAGCATTGTTGATTAAACCTGATTTACTATTATTAGATGAGCCTACAAATCATTTAGACATAGAAAGAATAGAATGGTTAGAAAAACTATATAAAAATCATTTAAAGGTGCGTCTATAATCGTATCACATGATAGATACTTCTTAGATAGAATGTCAAATAAAATATTAGATTTAGATGATGGAGTAGGTAAAGTATACTCAACTAACTATTCAGGATTTTTTTAGATGAAAAAAACAAAGAGATTTTTGAGAAACAAATGGCAAATTACAAAGACCAACAGGCTTTTAATAAAGAAATTAGAAGCAGAAAAGAAATACTTTGCAGAAAGAGGAATGGCAACTAATAGTTCGACATTAACAGCAAGAGCCCATACATTACAAACTAAAAATAGATAGATTAAAAACAAATGGCTGTTGCAAGACCTAAAGAACAGAAAAAAATCAATGTAGGTTTTTTTCGGAAGATAGAAAGTCTAGTAAAAAAAGTAATTGGAACTGAAAAACTTAATTGTTGAAATACCAGATGGAAGAAAAAAATACTAGATGGTATTAGTGTTGACATTCGTGCAGGAGAAAGAGTTGCTTTTAATTGGTTCAAATGGAAGTGGAAAATCAACTTTTGTAAAAACTATAATGTCCGAACAAGAATTACCAGTACAAGGAGAAGTAACTGTCGGTCCAAGTGTAAAAAAATAGGATATTTACCTCAAATTATAACTTTTTCCAAATGGAGAACAACAATTGTTAGAATACTTTAAAAAAATACAGTTGGAGTAAATGAACAAAAAGGCAAGGCAAATTTTTAGCAGGTTTCCAATTCTATAAAGAAGACGTAACAAAAAGAGTAAAAACTCTATCTGGTGGAGAAAAGAATGAGAGTAAAATTAGCAGAATTATTACAAGAAAAGATAAATACTCTTATATTCGATGAACCAACAAATCATATTGATATTCCAACAAAAGAGGTTTTTGGAAGATGCTATTGAAGATTTTTAATGGAACATTAATATTTGTAAGCCATGATAGATATTTTATAAATAAGTTTGCTGATGAAATAATAGAGTTCCAAGATGGAAAAGCAAAAATCATATTTAGGAAATTATGATGACTATAAAGTTAGCAAAAGAAAAAGCAAAGCAAAAAAAGATTATTTTGTTGATAGTTTAAAAAGTAGAAAAAAAGAAAGGGAAAAAAAGTTCCCAAAAAAATAAAAACGAAGATTTTTAAAAGATAACTAAAAAGCTTATAAAAGTGAACTTTTTAGTTATATAATGTATGTTCTTTAAAATGTATAACTAGCATATCTATACCCCCATTAAAAAGTATAGAGCCAATATAAATAAAAAAACATATCCACAATATCAGATGAAAATGTGGACATGTGTATATGAAAAATAATAGTTTTTTTAAAAATAAATTAAACTATATTTTTTTATATTTTTCTTTTTCATTTTCTGAAATTTCAAACATTAAAAAAATTCAGGTGATTTTTAATAACTTAGCTAATAAGTTATTAGGAAACATTTGAGTAAATTTTTGATAATCTCTAATTGTTCCATTATAGTATTTTTCTTGATAAAAGCAATTTCATCTTCTATAATTACTAAGTTTTTCACTAAGTCTCTTATATTCTTCATTTGCTTTTAAGTTCTGGATAATTTTTCTACTGTTAGATTAAGAGAACCTATTATACTAGAAAAGTTTTGATTTTCTGTAATCTTATCATTAATAGATTTAGAATCATAATTAGATGTTCTTAGTTCTGCAATCTTTGTAAAAACTTGTTCTTCATGATTAGAATAACCTTTAACTATTTCAACTAAATTTCCGTACTAAATCAAAAACGTTTTTTTAATTGTACATCCATTATAGAAAAAGCTTCTTCAATCATTATCTTTTTGCTTATACTTATATTGTAATAAACAAATGTATATATTAATAGTATGGCTAAAAATAACACCAAGTATTATTAATATAGTAATATAATCCATAAATAATCTCCTATTCGTTATATATTATATATTTTAATTATATAGTATATCTTTAATTAAAAAAATGTCTAGAGAAATCTAATAATATTAAAAATGAGATATAAAAAGAAATATATTTAAAAAAATAATTACAAAAAGTGCTTTTAAAATAGCTAAAATTAGTGAATAGCAAAAATAAAAGTGCAACAAAAAAAGGTATAGAAAAAGATACAGATTCATAGTAAAAATATCAATAACAATTACTTTACGAAAGGATATTTTTAATTATGAAATCTGTATCTAATAAAGATTATAATATAAAAGAAGAACAAAAAAACAATACAAACACTTAGATATTAAAGAAAGAGTAAAAAAATTGAAACTATGATAAATGACCAACTTGAAGTGTATGGCAAGGTTAATATAACTAAGATAGCACAAAAAGTTAAATAGGAGTAAATCAACAATATCAAGAGAAATAAAAAGAAATAGAAGAATGGTAGTAACTGAAGTATATAAGAAAGAGAGTATATTTAAGAGAAAAAAAGGAAATAACTTTCGAGTATGAAAGCACAGAAGCTAATGCAAAAGCAACTAGAAAACAAAGAGAAAAAGGAATAAGCAGAATAAAAGCTTATGTATAATAAGGAGCTAATAAATGAAGTTAATAGGCTTTTTAAAAAGAAGAAGGAAAATCACCAGATATAGTAGCATATAGGATAAGACAGGATAATAGCTTTAATGTTAAAGTATCAACAAATACAATATATGATGGAATACGTAAAGGTTATCTTGAAGTTAGTACAAAAGATAGAAAAAGAATGAAAGATAAATCAAGAAGATGTAGGGTAGAGAGAAATCCAATACCAGAAAGTAAGAAAGAACATTCTATTGAATTAAGACCAGATTATATAAACAATAGGGTAGAATTCGGACATTTTGAAATGGACTTAGTATTAGGTAAGCAAGGAAAAAGATAAACAATGTTTACTAACATTAACAGAAAGAATGACTAGATTTGAAATAGTAATAAAATTAAATAATAAGTCTTCAAGTGAAGTAATAAGAGCAATAAAGAGTATTAAAGAACATTTAAAATGTATATTCATCTGAGATATTTAAATCAATAACAACAGATAACGGAAGTGAATTTTCACGTTATGAGGAGATAGAAGAAATATTAGGAACAATGATATTTTTTTGCCATCCTGGAGCATCATATGAAAAAAAGGTACAAATGAAAGGCATAATGGAATGTTAAGAGAATATATACCTAAAGGTTCAGATATTTCAAAAATATAGTGCTGAAGATTTAGATAGAATAGTATCAAAAATTAAATGATTTAGAGAGAAAAAAATTAAATTATTACACTCCATACATGAAAATATTAGAAGAATATGATAGTATAGAGGAACAGAGTTATTATTTAATCTGCAAACAGCAGTAAATAGCTAAAAAAATAAAAGTAATGGCTTTGATATTTTTATTATAGAATAATGTTGCACTTTTAAATGCAAATTAACCAAAATAGCTAAAATTTGACAAATAACCGTAATCTAGATATCATTATAATAGGTTATATATTTGAAAATATATAAGCAAGAAGGAGAATATATATTTTATTATGAAAATAAGAGAGATAACTGGTATTATAGATGGAGAGCTTCTATACCGGTAATTATGATGATGAAATACATGAGATAAAAGCAAGATACAAGACTAATATCAAGGGGGATACTTTTTATAGCTTTTTAAAGGTGATAATTCAGATGGTAATAAGTTTGTATCAAGTGCAATACAAGCAGGTGCAGCAACTTGTATAGTAAATGAAAGAGATATAGAAATAACAGATGAGATTATAAAGAGAAAGTGTAATATATTATATACACCAGATTCATTAAAAAGCATTACAAAAATATAATTGACTATAAGATGGATGAAATAGATACAAAAAGTTATTGCTGTAACTCGGAAGTGTACGGAAAAAAACATCAACAAGAGAAATAGTTTCACATGTCCTAGAAACAGAACATACTGTTTTTTAAAAACAAAGAAAAAAATTTTTAATGGTATGAGAGGCCTTCCTATAACTTGTAGTCAAATAGAAGATGAAGAACTTGCAGTTATAGAAATGGGAATGGATGGTCTTCGGACAAATTCAAAAATTATCAACAATGATAAAGCCATATATAGGTGTAATTACAAACATAGGTTCTTCACATATAGGAAAAACTTCGGAAGTGTTGAAAAATATATTATCAGCAAAAATGGAAATAATATCTGGTATAAGAAATAATGGATTCTTAATTTTAAATGCAGATGATAAGATGCTTAAAACAGTTATAGAAAAATTTTGATAAATATACATCAAATTTAGGAAAAAAACATCACCCTTATAACATACGGTATAGAAAACAAAAATGCAGATTTTGTTGGTGAAATAGTAGAAAAGACTGAAACAAGTACTAAGATAAAAGTAAAGATTCAAGATATAGAACTTGAGTTTGAAATAAATACTGTTGGAATCCACAATGTATACAATTCACTTGTGGCAATAGTAATTTCTAAAATATTTGATATAAAACTGGAAAATGTGAAAAAAAGCATTAGTAAATATGAAAGTAACAGAACATAGAATGGATAAATTTGTTATAGGTAAAAAAATATAACAATATATGATGATACATATAATGCAAGTTATGAGTCTGTAAAAGCAGCTATAGATGTTATAAGCAATATAAAAACAAGAAGAAGTAGGAAGAAAAAAATATATTTTAGGAGATATATTAGAACTTGGTGAATTTTTCAGAAAGATATCATAAGAAAATTGCAGATTATTTAACAGCAAAAGGTTATGATATTGTAATTACAGCAGGTGAAAAATGCTGAAACAATAATGGAAGAACTACAAAAAGATATTATAGAACAAAATATGGAAGAAGAAAGAAAAGTATTCCATTATGCAGATTATAATGAAGTTATACAACATTTAGATATATTAAAAAGAAAATGATATAGTCTTAGTAAAAAGCATCAAATGGAATGAAGTTTTCTAATATAATAAAAATATCTAAAAAGAAAAAGACCAAGAAGAAATAGAAAAAAAGAGCTAGAACAAGCTTTTAGAACAAGATACAAATTTAAGTACACAATTAAATGAAGTACAAATTTGAAGAGATGATAAAAAAACATGATAATAGTTTGGTAAACAATATAACTAAAAATGTTTTTTTAAATTAAAAAAACAAAAAGAATAATTTTAAATTATAAAAAAATATAAATAAATTTATAGAATAGAAATAGGAAAAGAAGAAGTTAAATATATGGTTAATTAAGAAAAAAAGAAAGAAATTAATATATATTTAGCTTCTTTTTCTTTTATACTAGAAATATAGAATATTATATATAGAAAGCTTTGTACTGTATAATATATAAAGATATAATATTATATAAGAAATTAAGAATTATAATTATTATAGATAAGGAAAAAAAGATGACTTTAGATGCAAAATGTAAAGAGATAGCAAAAAGATGTTATAAAAGATTATAGTATATTAGTGAAAACATGCTTAAAAAAAGAATAAAGTGACTTATTAAAAACTAATTGGAATGCATTTCTTCTAGGACTTATAGCAGATCAATCTGTAAAAAGCAGAAATGGCATGGAGACTCCCTATATAATTTAGAAAAAGATTAGGATATTTTTGATTTTTGAGAGAATATTAAAAGAAGAAAGTGTGGAATCTTTTAGAGAATATAATAAAAGAAAAGCCAGCACTTCATAGATATCCAAGAAAAAAATGGCAGAATACATATATACTGCTGTAGAAAAAGTGGTAAATGAATATTCTTCAGATATATCAAATATGTGGAAAGATAATAAGGATGCTGAAATTATCGTTAAAAAGTTAGAAGAATTTAAAGGAATAAGTCATAAAAAAAGCAGCACTAGGAACACTTCTTTTGGTAAGAGATTTTGAGTTTCTTTAGAAAAATTTATCATGTATAGATATTGCATATGATGTACATGTAAGAAGAGTGTTTTTAAGAATGGGACTTGTAGAAAAAGATAATATAAGAGAGGTGACAGAAAAAGCAAGATTTATATGTAAGAACTTTCCAGGTTCTTTAACACTCCATTTTGGGTTGTAGGAAGAGAATATTGTAGACCACAAAACCCCTAAAATGTAGTGAATGTAGGTTAGATGAATTTTGTGAAAAAGAAGATAGAACTTGGAACAGATATATAATTAAAAAGAGATAGATTATATAAGAAAAAAATACTTGTATAATCTATTTTTTTGTAGGTATAATAAAAAAATAGCGTAAATAGTAGAAAAAAATAAAAAAATAGTATGATATTATAAAAATATTGTTTTTAGCTATTGACATAGCTAAGTTTAAGAAAGAAAGGTAAACTTAAAAAAATGGGAATATTAAAAAAAGATATTTAAATCATATAGTGATAGAGAAGTTAAAAAGAATAGAGCCATTAGTTAAAAAAATTAATGAACTTGAAAAAGAAATGGAAGAACTTAGTGATTCAGAATTATCTAAAAAAACAGAATATTTTTAAAGAACAATTAGCAAATGGTAAAACTTTAGATGATATTTTACCAGAAGCTTTTTGCAGTAGTTCGTGAAGCATCAAAAAAAGAGCAATAGGACTTAGACATTATGATGTTCAATTAATTGGTGGGATAATATTACATCAAGGTAGAATTGCAGAAATGAAAACAGGTGAAGGTAAAACATTAGTAGAAACATTACCAGCATATTTAAATGCATTAACAGGAAAAAGGTGTTCATATTGTTACAGTTAATGAATATCTAGCAAAAACGTGATAGTGAATGGATGGGTAAAATCTTCAAATTCTTAGGAATGACAGTTGGACTTAATTTAAAACCAAATGACTTCAAACCAAAAAGAGAAAACAATATCAAACAGATATAATGTATACAACAAATAATGAACTTGGATTTGACTATTTAAGAGATAATATGGTTATATACAAAGAAGATATGGTACAAAGACCACTTAATTATGCAATAGTAGACGAAATTGACTCAATATTAATTGATGAAGCTAGAACACCACTTATAATCTCTGGTAGAAGCACAAAATCTACAGACTTATACAAAAAAAGCAGATAGTTTTTGTAAGAACATTAGAAAAGAAAGAAATAATAGAAGAAGATTCTAAGAATAAAGAACAAGCAGAAGAATTAGATAAATATGATTATGTTGTAAACTTAAAAAAATAGAACAGCAACACTTACAGGAAAAAGGTGCGAAAAAAAGCAGAAGAATATTTTGGACTTGATAACTTAAATGAACTTGATAATGCAGATATAGTTCACAATATTAATCAAGCACTTCAAGCACATGGTATTATGAGAAATGATATTGACTATATAGTTAAAGATGGAGAAGTATTAATAGTTGATGAATTTACAGGTCGTATAATGGAAGGAAGAAGATATTCTAACCGGATTACACCAAGCTATAGAAGCTAAAGAACAAGTAAGAATTGCAGATGAATCAAAAAAACACTTGCAACAATAACATTCCAAAAATTTCTTTAGAATATATGACAAGTTAGCAGGTATGACTGGTACTGCGATGACAGAAGATAAAGAATTTAAAGAAATATATAATCTTGATGTTGTTACAATACCAACAAACTTACCAGTAATTAGAAAAAGACAATAATGATATAATATACAAAACAGAAGATTCTAAATTTAAAGCAGTTATAGAAGAAATAAAAAGATGCACATGAAAAAGGACAACCAGTACTTGTAGGTACAGCATCTATAGAAAAACTCTGAAAAAAATAAGTAAACTTCTTAAAAAAAGAAGGATTAAAAACATGAAGTTTTTAAATGCTAAAAACCATGAAAAAAAGAAGCAGAAATAGTAGCACAAGCAGGTAAATATGGAGCAATAACAATAGCAACAAACATGGCAGGACGTGGTACAGACATTATGCTTGGAGGAAATAGTGAATTTTTTAGCTATTGAAGAAATGAGAAGAAAAGGTAGAACAGAAGCAGAAATAGCAGAAGCTACAGCATATAATGATACTGATGATGAATACATATTAGAACTTAGAAAAGAATATAGGGATTTAAATAAGAAGTTTAAAGATGAAATAGAAGATGAAAAAGAAAAAGTTATTGAAGCAGGTGGTCTTAAGATAATAGGTACTGAAAGACATGATTCAAGAAGAATTGATAATCAGTTAAGAGGTAGAAGTGGACGTCAAGGAGACCCAGGAGAATCAATATTCTATCTATCATTAGATGATAAATTGATGCATATATTTGGTGGTGACCATGTAGCAAGATTTTATGATAAGCTTGCAATAGATGAAACTATGCCAATTCAAGTAGGATTCATATCTAAAGCATTAGAAAATGCACAAAAAAAGAGTTGAAGGTATAAACTTTGACAGTAGAAAAAGAACTCTTAACTATGATGATGTTATGAATGCACAAAGAGAAATAATTTATGCACAAAAGAAGAGTTGTATTAGATGGTGAAGATGTTGATGATATTATTCAAAAAAAATGGTTGAAGATACTGTTGATGAAATAGTAAATACATACCAAGATGATATTGAAAACAATAAGTTGAATAAGGCATTATTTAAGCAAGAAATTATAAACCTTTTAACAATTGATTCTGTTCCAGAATTAGAAAAAAAGAAAAAGGTAGAAGAAGTTAAAGAAGAAAAACCGAAAAGACTGAAGAAAAAAATCAGATAAAAAAAGAATAAGAAAAAGAAAAAAAAGAAAAGAAAGAATCAAAAATCTAAAAAAAGCTATAATAAACCATGAAATATTAAGAAAAGAATTAAAAGAAAAAGCATTAGAAATCTTAAAAAGAAAAGAAAGAACAAATAGGAAAAGATTTTTGCAGAACTTGAAAGAGTAGTAATGCTTAAAGTTGTTGATGATAAGTGGATGGAAACATTTAGATAACATGGAAGATCTAAGAAATGGTATTGGACTTAGAGGATATGCACAAAAAGATCCAGTTGTACAATATAGAATTGAAGGTACATACATGTTTGAAGAAATGATAACAGAAATTAAGCTTGAAATAACTAAACTTATGATGCATGTATACAAAGATGAACATGCTGAAAGAACACAAAGTGTTGAAATAACAGGAGAACTTGTAGGACAAGGTGTTCATATTGATAAAGAACCACCCTAAAACCAAAAAAACAGAAAAAAAGGCACACCAGTAGTAAACAAGGAAATAAAAAGTTGGTAGAAACGAAAAATGTCCTTGTGGAAGTGGTAAGAAGTACAAGAACTGCTGTGGAAAAGATAAAAAAAGTAGTTTATGAATTAATAGTTTTAAATAAATTATAGTATATAAATTTGGAGTAAATATTCAGTATTTGCTCCTTTTTATATAAAATGTATTAGAGGGTAAAATATGGTGAAATATAAATATATTCTTACATTTTCAGATGGAAGAAAGTTTGATAGTCTAGAGGAATATAGTGATGAAGGGATATTTAATACATATAATGCCGCAGAAGAAGCGGCTTTGTATGCCATTGGATGTATGAAACAGGGGGTTGAGATTTTTAAATATGAGTAATCCTGGAGATTATGACTATGATGAAGAAAAATTTTGAAAGCCCAGAATATGAAATAGTTGAAATAGAAGAAAAATATAGAATATTTAATATAAGATGAAAGAGAACATTTTATAAATAAATGTGGATTTGATGAATATATGACAAAAAGCATTAAAACACAAGATAAAAGCGATTAAAGGTTTAAAAAAAGGGTTAAAATTTACAAAAAAATATCAAAAATAGATACATAGAAATATGTGTCTTTTTTTGCTTGATTTCGGTTATTTATTGCGAATAAAAAAATTTATTTAATTCAAAAAAATCTTGCGAATAATTACATGGATTTTCTTCGAATACTTTTCGAAAAATAATATATTATGCTATAATTAACTTGAAATTTTACATTAAAAAAAGGAGGAGTTTATGGAAGATTATAGTGCAAAAACTTACTGCCGAACCTTTTTTTATACAATGAAACGAAAACTATTGGTAGGTATTTACTTGATGGCGAAAATGAAACAGAACTTAAAAAAAGAAATGTAGAAGAAAACTTAATAAAAACATAAAAAAATAGGTAGTGTTAAAAGAGTTAATTCTCCTATGTTTAGAAGATTAAAAAGTAATGGATAAAGATATGTTAGAAGAATTTGTTTGTAGTGATATTGAAACAAGTAAATACATTTTATTATATGCAATAATGAAAAACTGATAAGTTAGTAAGAGATTTTGTTATAGAAGTTTATAAAGATAAACTTTATATGAAAAAAAGAATATATAGAAAAGTTTGATGTTGATAATTGGTATGAAGAAAAATGTATATTAAGCAAAATATTAAGTGAAAGAACTGAATCAACATCTGCTAAAATTAAAACAAGTAATAATGAAGATAATGCAAGATTCAGGACTTGTTATTAAAGAAAAAAATAGATTTAAAAATAGTTAGACCATTATTAAAAAGAAAAAAATATAAGTATGCTAGATAAAAAAATGGAGATATGGAATATGCAAAAAGCAATAGGAGGTCTATTATGAAAAGTATAAACACGAGATTACAAGAGATGACTAATAAATTAAGTAACAAAGAGTTATTTGAATCTAAAGGACTAGGAAATGAAATTAACTTTCACGTATTTGATTATGATCCTGAAGATGAATATACAGTAAGAGATTATTTAGATAATTACTTATTAAAAAAAGACAAAAATTAAATATTAAAAATATTTGATATATATGACATTATTATAGATATTTTTAAAAAGAAAAAGGATTTTTGGAAAAAAATGCTTTGATTATGAAACTAAAAAAAGGGGCGAAATATCTTAATACAATAATTTCAAAAAAACAATAGGTATAGGTTCAAGCAATGATTTAATATTAAAAAAAGATAAAAAAAGTGAAATAGAACCTAATCAAATAATTATAATAACGGGTATGGGAAAATGCTATGGAATTGTTAGAGGACACACAATATTAAATAATTTACATAGTGTTATAACAAATAATCCACTTATAATGTTCTATCCAGGAAGTTATAACGGACAGAGTTTTAAACTATTTAATAAATTAGAAAATGATAATTATTATAGAGCATTTCAATTTGTAGGAAGAAAATAGGAGGAATAAGAAATGGATAATTTAAAGAAAAATATATGCGAAAGATATAGAAAGAGAAATACAAGGTGTTATTAAAGTTGATGATGAAAGTTATATCAGTCAAGAATTAGAAGAATATGTTGTGACAGAAGAATTATTAAAAACATTTTTAATAGTTTCTTTGATGCTTATAATACAGGAATTAATGGAAATACAGAAAAAAATGGGTGTATGGATTTCTGGTTTCTTTGGTAGTGGTAAATCACATTTCTTAAAAAAATAGTATCTTACTTATTAGAAAATAAAGAAGTAAATGGAAAGAAAGCAGTAGATTATTTTTGATGATAAAATTGATGATAATATGCTATTTGCAGATATTAAAAGAGCAGGAAATATTCCTACTGATGTAATTTTTATTCAATATTGATTCTAAAACAGAAAAATAGTAATGGCGCTAAAGATAAAATATTAGATGTATTTGAGAAAGTGTTTAATGAAAAATGGGACTTTCAATCACACCATTTGTTGCTGAAATTGAAAGATATATTATTAGCCTTGGTAAATATGAAGAATTCAAGAAAGAATTTGAGAAAAACGCTAATAGTTCTTGGAAAGAAATGAGAGATGGTATTCAATTTGTTGAAGATGAATTTGCTAATGCTTATGCAGAAGTTTTAGGAAAATCCGTAGAAGAAGCAAGAAATATCGTAGAAAGAACTGAAAAAAACTATACATTATCAGTTGAAAAAGTTTGCAGAAAGAGTTAGAGATTATATTAAAGGAAAAGGAGATAATCATCATGTTGTATTCCTAGTTGATGAAATAGGACAATATATTGGAGATGATAGAAGTTCTATGTTAAATCTTCAAACAATAGTAGAAGATTTAGGACTAGAAATGTGGTGGAAAGGCTTTGGGTAATAGTCACATCACAAGAGGCTATTGATGATGTAGTTAAAGTTCAAGGAAATGACTTTTCAAAAAAATACAAGGTAGATTTGATACAAAAATTATCTTTATCAAGTTCTGATATAGATGAAGTTATTAAAAAAAGAGAATACTTAATAAAACTGATGAAGCAAAAACAAGTTTAAAAAAATGATTTATGATAAAGAAGAGGAATTATTAGAAATCTTTTATCATTTAAAAAAATGCTACTTATCAAAAAAAGTATATGAAGATAGTGATGACTTTTGTAGAAACATATCCATTTATTCCTTATCAATTTAAACTATTACAAGATGTATTTACAGATATAAGGAAACACGGATATGCAGGAAAACATTTATCAAGTGGAGAAAGATCACTTTTAGGAGCATTCCAAGAAACTGCTAAAAAGATTTGGAGATAGTGAAGTTGGAACTATTATTCCATTCTATGCTTTTTATGATACTATTGAACAATTCTAGAACATCAAGTTAAAAATAGTTATCAATACTGCCATTGATACAGTAAAAAGTGGAGAATTAAAAAGACATTGATATTAAAGTATTAAAAAAATGTTATTTATGCTAAAAAAACATTAAAGAAATACCTGCTAATATAGATAATTTATCTACTCTTTATGTATCAAATATTAAAGATGATAAAATAACAATTAAAAAAAGAAATATCTGATTCATTAAGAAGATTAGAAGTTCAAACATTAATTCAAAGAAATAATGATGAATATAAATTCTTAACAGATGAAGAACAAGAAATAAATAGAGAAATAAAACAAATTGTAATAGACCAAAAATAGAATTACAGATTACTTAAAGAGAATAGTATTTGACTATATACTAACTGATAGTAAGTTCACATATAAAAATAAGAACTTCCCTTTAACTAAATACATAGATAATATTAAATATTCACAAGAATATGAAATTGGTATTAAAGTAATTACAACATCTCCTGAAAGAGATGATACAGAACTTATTATGCAATCGGCAAGAGAAAACAAATATGTATTTATAAAACTTGAAATATCAACTCTTATTTATGATGAAATAACTAATTATCTTCAAGTAGAAGAGTATAGAAGAAGTAAGAGTGGAATATTCCAAACACAACAAGTTGAAGATATTATAAGAGCAAAACAAAGAGAAATTGAAAGTGCTGAAGCAAGAATAAAAAGAAAAATGTTAAAGAACAATTAAATGAGGCAGAAATAATAATTGCAGGAGATAGACAAAATATTAGTGCAAAAAGAGGCAAAATCAAGAGTAAATGAAGCATTAGAAATCTTAATAAATAATATTTATACTAAATTTGCTTTATATAAAAACATAACTTTACTACACAAGATATTAAAGATTTATTTCACAAAAATAAACAAAACTTATTAGGAAATGAAGTAGAGTTTGTTAACCAAAAGGCTTATGATGCAATGAAAGAATATTGCGAAGAAAAGAATGCTTTTAGTTTACCAATGACTACTAGAACTTTATTACAAGACTTTGGTGCTGCACCTTATGGATTCCTGGATGAAGACATATTATATATCTTAACAAGATTAATGAAAGATGAAGTAGTATCTTTAATTTATAATAATGAAGTTCAAAATATAACATCAGAAGATACATTAACTAAAAATCTTAAAAAAAGAGATTATTATGATAGAACAATTATAAAGATTAGACAAAAAAATAGAAATTAATTTAATTAATGATTTAAAATCAGTTGCTAGAAATTCATTTAATGTTATCAATTTAAGAGATGATGAAGATGGAATGGTAGGAGATTTTAAAAATGATTGTTTACAAAGCACATTAAATAAATTAAACAAAATATCTGGATATTACAGAATGGAAAAATAACTATAAATATCCTGGAGAAAAAGTTAAAGAAGAAGCAACTACATTAATAGAAAGATTATTACGAATTAGAGATGTTAGGAATTCTTTAAAGAAGTATCAAATAGTAAAGATGAGTTTACTATACTTGCTCCTAGAATAGAAATGATATTAGATTTCTTTGATGGAACACAAAAAGAACAATTTAATGAGGCAAGGAGAATATTAACTATCTATGATAATAATAAAGACTATGCTGATAAAAACTGATGAATTAAAAGAATGCAGTAGATAAAATGGTATCAATTCTAACAAGTGAAGAACCTTATAGTGAAATACACGAACTTCCTACTTTAAGAAAAAGATTTAATTGATATTCTTACAAATATGTATAAAGTTAAATCAGAACCTATTATCAAGATGATAAATGATACAATTAATTATTTTGAGGAAGAAACTAAAAAAAGCAGAAATAGATGAATCATTTACTAAATATTATATAGATACTTGTAAAAATGTTATCGAAACTCTTAATACTTCAAATGAATTAAAAAGACATTTATGCACAAGAAACAAGAATAAAAAAATAGAAGATAGATTTATAAATGCACTAGAATATGAAAAAGAGTAAAAAAACAAGCAACAGATGAACAAGGACAAGTTCAGGAAGAAAAAAATAATAAAAAAAGAACTATTGTTAGAACAGATAGTTTAATAAATCGTTCTTATGAAATAAATTCAAAAAGAAGATATTAATAAATATGTAGAAGAATTAAAAGAAAAAAATTGTTAAAAAGAATTTGAAAAAGAATAATAATTTAACAATTAGATAGTAATAGGAGATGAGTAGATGAGTAAAAAAAGATAAATTACAAAAATTGATAGATAATGGGACAGAGTTTTTTTAGGAAAAAAACTTAACAAATAGTGATTCCAAATTTTGTGCTTGGAATGCATCAGTAATAAGATTTATTGAATGTGAATATGGTGTTGACTCTACCGATGCAAAAAAAGATTTAAAAAAAGACATTATCAGCCATCTGTTTATGTACTCGGAGCAGATAATAAAAAGTTCATTCATTAGGTGTTTTGAAACAGATTTAAATAAAACATTAGAGGAATTAAGAATGATTTATAATGATATAGATGAAAAATGAGATCAATACAACAAAAAGCAGAAAAAAATGAAAAGGCATTTGCTCCTACATTTAATTTTTAATATTGATAATAGTAATTCAAATGTAAATACTACAAATATAAATATAACTTTTTGAAAAAAACTTGAAAAGGAAATTAAAGAAGATACGAATATACAAGATGATGAGAAACAAGAAATAATAGATAAATTAAATGAAATTAAAGAAATACAACAAAAGTAGTAAAAACAAAAAAAGCAAAAATGGAGTGCAATTAAATCAACTTTAATATTTTTTTGTTAGATAAAGGAATAGATTTCGTAATTACATATCTTCCACAAATATTATTGTTGATAAAAGCAGGAGGTATAAATGGATAAGAATATCTTAAAAAAAGTTTGCTATTGAGTCAAGACAAGATTTAATGGAGAAAATTAAGAATAAAAATGAATACCTTTTTATATTGATGAAGAATTTAAGTCAGAGCAAAAAGGAGATTTATATATTTTATCTAATGATAAGCATTCATTAAGTCTTACAAATGATGAATATAAAAAAACGTGAACTTTTAATAAAAAAAGAATAAATGAATTAGGATTAGAACAAGTAATAGAAGAAGCAGCATATACTTGGTTTAATAGAATTGTTGCTATTCGTTATATGGAAATAAATGATTATCTTCCTTTAACAAAAAAATAATCAAAGTTTAGGGAATTAGAGTATTATCATCAAAAGATAATACTCTTGATCCAGAAATATTAAAGTTTACTAATTTAACAAATCCAGATTTAGATATTGATTTTTAAAAAGGAAAAATATGTTGATTTAAAAAGACGACAATGAAAAAGTTTAAATATGTATTATTATTAATATGCAAAAAAATTAGGTAGAGTAATTCCACAAGTATTTGATGGAATAACAGATTATATAGATATACTTATTCCAGATAATTTATTAAATGATACAGGTTTTGTTAATAAAATAGTAAATGAAGTGCCAGAAGATAATTATAATCAAGTAGAAATTATAGGCTGGTTATATCAATATTATAATCAAACAGAAAAAGATAGAGTTATATCATCAAGAAAAACATATAAAAAAAGAATGAAATTGCTTATGCTACTCAATTATTTACGCCAGATTGGATTGTTAAATATATGGTTGAAAATTCACTTGGTAGATATTGATAGAACACGGTGGAGATAAAAATCTTATTCAAAATTGGAAATATTTCATAAAAAGATAATATACAAGAAGCATCTGAAAAAAATAACACCTACTGAAATAAAAATGTATTGATCCTTGTTCTGGTAGTGGACATATACTTGTATATATGTTTGAAGTTTTATATCAAATATATTTATCTTACGGATATAGTAAAAATGATATTGCAGAGCAAATATTAAAAAAATAATCTTTATGGATTAGATATTGATGATAGAGCAGGTCAATTGTCAATTTTATCTGTGTTATTAAAAAGCAAGAGAATATGATAAAAAAATATTTTTTTAATAAAGATATTGTAAGAAATGTTAATGTTATGAGTATACAAGAATCTAATAATATAAATGATTCAATTATTGATAATATTTCTATTGATGATGAAAAAAATAAGGCAAAAATATTTAATAGATAATTTTAAAAAAATGCTAAAGAAATAGGTTCATTATTAATTTTAGAAAAATAATGATTATAGTAATTTACAAAGCGAAATTGAAAAAAATGATACAATATTTGGAATTGAATTAAAAAGATAAATTAATACCATTAATTAATATTGGAAATATAATAAATATGAAATATGATGTAGTGGTTACAAATCCACCATATATGAACAATAGAGTAATGTCAGTTAATTTAAAAAAATTATATTTTAAAAAAATTATAGAAACGTTAGAAGTGATGTTTTTTTCATCTTTTGTTGTAAGAAATTCTCTTTTTAGTAAGAAAAATGGGCAATTAGGTTTTATGACTCCTTATGTTTGATAGTTTATATCTTCATATGAAGAATTAAGAAAAATATAATAAATAATTTTTTTCAATATCTTCACTTATTCAATTCGAATATTCGGCTTTTTGAGGAAGCAACAGTGCCTATATGTTCATTTACTTTAAAAAAATACAGAAGAGAATAAAAAAATGGTATTTATTTTTAAATTAAGTGAATATGTTGGAGGAATGAAAATTCAAGAAGAAAAAAATATTTAGAAGCATTAAATAATAAAGTTAATTATAAATATAATGTTGAATCATCTAAATTTAATAAAATGCCAGGAAGTCAAATAGCATTTTGGATTAGTGATTCATTACTAAATAGTTTCTCAATGGGCGAAAAAGTTAGAAAAAAATTGCATATCCTAGACAAGGATTGGCAACTACAAATAATAATTTATTTCTTAGACAATGGTTTGAAGTGAAATTGGATAATATTGGTTTTTAATTTAAATAGCGAAGAAGAAACAATAGGAAGTAAAAAAATGGTTTCCATATAACAAAGGTGGAGAATACAGAAAATGGTATGGAAATAATGATTATGTAATCAATTTTCAAAATAAAGGAAAAGAAGTTTGTGATTATATTGACAAAAAAACTCGGAAGTTAATCATACAGGTAGAGTAATAAATAGAGATAAATATTTCAAAAAAAGTGTAACTTGGTCTAAAAATTTCAAGTGGTAATATTGCATTTAGATTTAAAAAGAATGGTTTTTATTTTTGATGTTGCAGGAACAAGTATTTTTTTGGAGAAGATGATATATTGTATAATTTAATTGATTTTTTTAAATTCTAATGTTTCATTAGAAATATTAAATTGTCTTTTCTCCAACGCTTAACTATGAAGTTGGACACATTTGTTCCATTCCAGTATTGGAGTTCAATGATAGTAATATAAATAAGATTGTCAATGAAAATATAAATATATCAAAAAGAAGATTGGGATTCATTTGAAACAAGTTGGGACTTTATAAAACATCCCTTAATTGAATATAAATCTGTAGCAGGATATTCTGATGATAAAGAATGGAATTTTAAAAATTAAAGATGCTTATGAAAGTTGGAAATCTAATTGTGATGAAAATTTTTAAATTGTTAAAAAAATAATGAAGAAGAATTAAACAGAATATTTATTGATATTTATGGACTACAAGATGAATTAACACCTGATGTTGAAGATAAAGATATTACAATTAAAAAAAGCAGATAAAGAAAGAGAAATTAAATCTTTAATTAGTTATGCAGTAGGTTGTATGTTTGGTAGATACTCATTAGATCAAGATGGACTTGTATATGCAGGTGGAGATTTTGATAAGAGTAAATATAAAACGTTTAGTGTTGATGAAGATAATATTATTCCTATAACTGATGAAGCATACTTTGGAGATGATATTGTAGAAAGATTCAAAAAGTTTATTAAAGTTGTATATGGAGATAATACATTTAATGAGAATATGGACTTTATAGCAGAAACACTTGGAAAAAGGAACTGAAACAAGTGAAGATACAATAAGAAGATATTTCTTAAATGATTTCTTTAATGACCACGTTAAAATATATCAAAAAAAGACCTATCTATTGGTTATTTGATAGTGGTAAGAAAAATGGATTTAAAGCATTAATTTATATGCATAGATTTAATGAAAAACTTAATACCAAATGTAAGACTAGATTATTTACATAGAGTTCAAAACAACTTATGAAAAAAATTATTAAGTGATGTTAATTATAAACTTACAACAGATTTATCTTTATCAGATAAAAAGGCTGCACAAAATAGACAAGCAGATTTAAATGCTAAATTAAATGAAATTAAAGAATATGATGAGAAAATAGCACATATTGCTAATCAAAGAATTAATATTGATTTAGATGATGGTGTAAAAAGTAAACTACGATAAGTTTAAAGATATATTAGCAAAAATGAAATAAATCAATAATATGACACTTTAAATAAAGGAGGTATGAAATGGATAATGAACTACAAAAAAATGAAATTTATTTTTATATCATACTGATGATGAAGATGTTTCAGTAAATGCACTCATACAAAAACGAAACAATTTGGTTAACTCAAAAATCTATGAGTAGTTTATTTGATGTTGCAGAAAACAATATTACATATCATCTTCAAAAATATATATAATACAAAGGAATTAGAAGAAAATCGAACTACTCAAAAAAATTAGAGTAGTTCAAAAAGAAGGAAATAGAAATGTTTCAAGAGAAGTAAATTTCTATAATTTAGATGTTATTATTTCGGTAGGATATAGAGTTAATTCTAGGAGAGCAACAAAATTTAGAATATGGGCTACAAGTATTTTTAAAAGAATATATTACAAAAAGGTTTTGTATTAGATGATGAAAGATTAAAACAGGGAAACAAAAGTTTTTGGTAAAGACTATTTTTAAAGAATTGATTGAAAGAGTTAGATCTATTAGAGCAAGTGAAAGAAGAATATGGCAACAAATAACAGATATATATTCTGAATGTTCAATAGATTATGATAGAGATTCAGAAATAACTAAAGATTTTTTTGCAACAGTCCAAAAATAAATTTCACTATGCAATTACAGGTCAAACTGCAGCAGAAATTGTTTATACAAGTGCTGATAGTTCTAAAGAGAATATGGGACTTACTACTTGGAAAAAAATTCTCCTGATGGTAGAATATTAAAATCTGATGTTATAATAGCAAAAAAATTATCTAAAACGAAAAACAAATTAAGTCTTTAGAAAGAAATGTATCAGGTTATTTTTGATTATATTGAGGATTTAATTGAAAGAGAAAACACATTTACAATGGATGAATTTGCTAAAAAGTGTTAATGAGTTTTTTTAGAATTTAGAAAATATAAAACTTTGCCTAATAATGCAAAAAGGTAAAATATCACATAAACAAGCAGAAGAAAAAGCATTAAGTGAATATGATAAATTTAATAAAAACTCAAAAAAAATAGATTCGGATTTTGATAAAGAAGTTAGAAAATTATTAGGAGGATAGAAATGTTTGATGAAGTATTAGAATTACTTAAAGATACTTTTAAAAAGGTGCATTTACAAGATATAGTGAAAAAGAAAAGAAAAAGAAAAAAATAATATTTTGGTATGATTCAAAAGAGGAATATCTTGATTTTGTAAATGAACTAGATCTTGAAGATACAGAAGTAATTAAATATGACAATAATAGTTTTTTTGGATTAGATACCACATTGAAAAAGAAGAACTAGATAAAAATATTATTATCTATCTTCCTTTTGATAGAAAAAAAGGTATAGATAATGATTTACTTGATTTAGAAACATCAAATAATGATTTATTATTTAATCCAGATTCAACAACTATGAGATTAAAGAATTTAGGTTTAACAGAAGATTGTAGAAAAGTTATAAATAAATATGCTAAATTCTTTTGCCAATAAGAAAAGAGAAACAGAGTTTAAAAAAACTTTGATATTGATGATAAGAATAATGATAATATTGATTTAATTATTACAAGTATAATGCTTGGAATAAAGTCTATAAAATGAAGATGAAATATTAAAAAGAATAATTAGATTTTACTTTTGCTGAAGAAAAGAAATATGAAGAATTATTTAAGTATGCAGATGAAGAATTTATATTAAGTTTATTTAATGATACTTTTTGGAACAAGTATTAAATCTTATGAAGAATTAAATGATGTATATAAATCACTTGTATTTACTTATTTTTGCTACAAGTTTAAAGGATGTTAAGAAAGTAAGTAGATATAGTAAATACTTACTTACAAAGAAATCAACTAATGTTTATGTATTCATAAATAGTTTAATGAGAGATAAAACTACAAGAGAATATTATGAAAAAAATATCTGGTGAACTTGTAAAAGAGTTTGGAATAGATGAATTATTATCGTCTATGGAAATAGAAGATTATATAGATTCAGATGCCTTTATAGATGTTGATAAATGTATTCTTAAATACATATCAGAACAATTATTTAATGGTATTGATGAATATGATTTATATAAAAAGTTATATTGACATAAGAGAAAATAAATATTGGCATGATAAGTTAGATAATGAATATAACTTATTAAAAATCAGCAATAGGATTTTTTTGAAAAAAATAAAACAAACAGAAAATCAAATAAAAAAATTATTGATATGGATAAATTTTGCAAAAAGATTATGCAAATAATTTTAGTGAAGTGGATATCTTATACAGAAAAGTATATTTCTATTTTGATAATATAGAAGATAAAGATATGTTTATATCTTTAAAAAAATAAAAATAGAAAAACATATATGTTAATGATTTTATGAGTGAATTATCTATTAAATGGAGCGATATGATAGAAAAATATGAGCAGATATGATTCTAATTGTATGACACTTCAAAAAGACTTTTATAAGACTTATGTAAGACCATTTAATGATAAGAAAGACAGAGTAATTGTAATTATTTCAGATGCTTTTAGATATGAATGTGCTAAAGAATTAAATAATAAATTAAAAAGCACTTGCTAGTAAATCAGAAATAAGTTATATGCAAGGACTTGTTCCATCATATACAAAATTAGGTATGGCATCATTATTACCTAATAAGGAACTATCAAGAGTTAAAGATAGTGATGATATTCTAGTAGATGGACAAACATCTAGTAGTGTTAAAGATAGAGAATTACTACTAAAAAAAGAAAATCTTGATTCTATTGCTATCAAGTATGATGATTTATACGAAATGACAAAGATGGAATGGAAAAAAATTATTTTCTGGTAAAAAAAGTTATATATATTTATCACGACACAGTAGATAATGCAGGAGAACATAATGAAAATACAATATTTACTGCTTGTGATAAAGCAATTAATGAACTTGAAAAAAATTAGTAAGAGATTTACATACAACTTTTTAGTGGAATAAATGCTTTCTTAACAGCAGATCATGGATTTTTTTCTATAAAAAGAGGTAAAGTGGAAAGTTTTGAAAAAAACAAGTAAGACTCTTAATGCAACTAAACAAAAACTAGATATTCATATTCTGATGAAAAAAAGTGATGAAGAGGGAATATTATCAATTAATCTTGATTATATATTTGGAGAAAATTCAGGATATGTAAATATTCCAAAGGGTAATATTATATTTGCAAGACAAGGAACAGGAGTGAATTATGTTCATGGAGGAATACTTCCACAAGAGATAATAGTTCCTGTAATAGATTTTTAAGTCTACAAGAACAAGTGATGATAGTAAAAAAAGTTGGTATTACTTATAGTGGATTATCTACTAAAATTACAAAATGCAATTACTTATTTAGAGTTTTTACAAGATAATAATATAGATGAAAACAATAAACCTTGTAGATACTTATTACACTTTGAAGATGAAGAAGGAAATAGAGTATCAGATGAATGCACTATAATTGCAAATTATGAAAAATACAGAAGTAAAAGATAGATTCTTTAAAGAAAAAGTTTGTATTTAAAAAAATATTGAATATGATAGAAATAAACCTTATTTCTTAATAATTACAGATGAAGAAAAAAAGGAATTGAGTTTACAAGAGTTAAGTTCTATATAGATATAGCAATTGTAAATAACTTTGATTTTTTTAGGAGGCGATAATAATGGACGAGTTAAATGAAAAAAATTAAATAAGTATTTTGCAGGTAAAGTAGTTAGAAAAGACCTTACTAAAAAAATTAAAGAAGCTGCTAATGTTCCAGTATATGTATTAGAATATTTACTTGGAAATGTATTGTGCTACCAATGATGATAATGCAATTGAAGATGGTGTAGAACAAGTAAAAAAAGAATACTTGCAGAAAAACTTTGTAAGACCAGATGAAGCTGAGAAAAATAAAATCAAAGATAAAAAGAAAAAAAGGTATTTATACGGTTATTGATAAAATAACTGTCAAACTAAATGAAAAAAACAAGACATTTATCAAGCAGAGTTCTCCAATTTAGGAATTATAGATGCTTTAATTGATGATGGACTTGTAAATAAATATGAAAAGTTATTAGTTGGTGGTATATGGTGTATTATTAAAGTTAGTTATAATCAACCTGAAGATAGTGAAACAAAAAGAAGAATACCATTTGTTATTTCTTCACTAGATCCAATACAACTTCCTAATATGGACTTAATTGGATTATTTGAGGGAAGAAAGCATTTTTACAAAAAGGAGAATGGATTGATATTTTAATTCGTTCAATGGGTATTGAGGCAACAAAACTTACTGAAATACAAAAATGGCATTATCTTGAAAGAGCAGTTCCACTTGTAGAAAAACAACTATAATTTATGTGAATTAGGTCCTAGAGGGACTGGTAAATCACATATTTATAAAGAAATATCTCCAAATAGTATTTTTAGTATCAGGTGGACAAACTACGGTAGCAAAATTTATTCTACAATATGAGTCAAAAGAAAATAGGACTTGTAGGTATGTGGGATTGTGTTGCTTTTTGATGAAGTAGCAGGAATTAACTTTAAAGATAAAGATGGAATCCAAATAATGAAAGATTATATGGCAAGTGGATCATTTGCTAGAGGAAAAGAAGAAAAGAATGCTAATGCTTCAATGGTATTTGTAGGTAATATCAATCAAAGTGTTGAAGTATTATTAAAAAAACATCACATTTATTTGAACCATTCCCACCAGAGATGGCAAATGATTCTGCTTTCTTTGATAGAATGCACTATTATTTACCAGGATGGGAAATTCCTAAAATGAGACCAGAACTAATTACTGATGAATATGGATTTATAACTGATTACTTATCAGAGTTCTTTAGAGAAATGAGAAAAAGAACATATTCTGATGCTTTAGATAAATATTTTAGATTAGGAAATAACTTAAATCAAAGAGATGTTATAGCAGTAAGAAAGACAGTATCAGGATTAGTTAAGTTGATATATCCTAATGGAGAATATTCAAAAAGAAGATTTAAAAAGAAATATTAGAATATGCTTTTAGTTGGGAGAAGAAGAGTAAAAGAACAATTAAAGAAAAATTGGTGGTATGGAATTCTATGATGTTCATTTCTCTTATTTAGATAATGATACTTTTGAAGAAAACTTTATATCTGTTCCTGAAAGTGGTGGAGGAAAAATTAATACCAGAAGGAATGTTAAAAAGCAGGACATACTTACTACATAGGTAGAGGATCATCTGGAATGATTGGAACTTATAAAATAGAAGTTGAATCTCCAAGTGGTCACGGAAAGTTTAATATATCAGGAGTAGGTAGTGACAGAGAATCAAAAGAAGCATTAAACACTGCATTTAATTACTTTAAAGGAAATAAAAAGAGTATTAGTGCAAGTATTGATACTGAAAGTTATGATTATTTATTACATATAGAAGATTTACAAGGTGTAGGTGCTTCAAAGGAAATATCACTTGCTGCATTTGTAGCATTATGTAGTAGTTCATTAAAGAAACCATTACAAGAAAGTATGGTTATACTAGGAAGTATGACAATTGGTGGAACTATTAGCAAAGTTGAAGAATTGGCAAAATACATTACAAGTATGTTTTTGATTCAGGTGCTAAAAAGATATTATTACCTATGTCATCAGCAGTTGATATATCAAGTGTTCCAAGTGATTTGTTTGCAAAGTTTAATATATCATTTTATAATTCGCCGGAAGATGCAGTTTATAAAGCATTAGGTATAGAGTAAGGAAGTGAGAATATGTTAGAAACAAAAAAATTGGAAATATATCTATAACAAATGAAGATATAACAACAATGAATGTTGATATTATTGTTAATGTTGCTAATAAAACATTGCTAGGTGGTGGTGGAGCAGATGGAGCAATTCACAGAAAAAGCAGATCGTGAATTATTAGAAGAATGTAAAACATGGCTCTATACTTTTTAATGGGGGATATAGAATGATAAAAATAAGGCTACAAGCCTAGTTAGGGATTTTTATACCCCAATCCTTGACATTTAGCCTAAAAAAATTAAAGCTATTACTTTTTATTTTTTTCTAGCCATTTACTTTAGTTTGAAAGTTAAATAATTATTATATAATTTTATTAAATATTAAAGTATTGGAGTGATAAAATGGAGTTTAATATAAAAAAAGTATATGAAAGAGATATAGATTTATATATTATAAATAAGTTTATAAATGATTCAAAGTTTAAAGAATTATTTTTTTGGAAAAAAATAAATTGTAAAAATTATCAAGTATGTAAATGTTTACATTCTTTTTTCAGATGAAAATGGAGAGAGTGATATTACTATAATTTTTAGAAAATGATAATAGGAAAAATTGAATTACTAATAGAGGATAAAATAAATGCAAAAAGCAATGCCAGAACAATATAAAAGATATATATTAAGAGCAGAAAAACAAAAAAACATGAAGGATTATTTGATAATTATTATATTTTTTTATTATTGCTCCAAAGAGTTATATTGATTTAAATAATGAAGCACAAAAATATGATAATAAAATATCCTATGAAGAAATTTTTAGATTATATTTCAGGAGATGTTTATGGAGAAAGCTTAATTAAAAAAAGCTATTGAAGAAAAGAAAAAAAGGATATGAAGTTATAGAAAATAAGGCAGTTACTCTTTTTTTGGGAGAAATATTATGAGATGGTTGAAAATAGATTTAGTGAATTAAAATTAAATAGAATTGAAGGGCCTAGAGGAAGTGATGCAAATTGGCCAGTATTTTTTTACACCAATCGAAAATATACACATTATTCATAAATCAGATAGACCCTATGTTGATTTAACATTCCGAAATGTATCACAATACTATTCTGAGGTTTATGATATAGTAAAAAAATGTTCTCAAAGAAAAATATGACATTTCACCAAACAGGAAAAATCATTAGCAATTCGTATTGATGTACCTAAAATTGATTTTTAAAAAAAGATTTTTGAAGAACAAAAAAAGAAAATGTAATTAAATGTTTAGAAGAAGTTAAAAAAATGCAGGAATTTATGATGAAAAAAATAGATTATATGGAAATATTAAGATTAGGAAATAATTAGAAAGGTATGAGTGAAGTAGTAAAAAAATAAGAAATAATTAAAATAAGAAGTGAAAAGATTAGCACGTATTTACGCGCTTTTTCTTTATAGTAATACTTTAGAATAATATTAAAATAGAGATTATAATTAAATTACAGAGAATGATTTTAATTTTTTTAATATATGATATAATACTTATTGAGATAGAATTAAATTACAAAGGAGAAAAAAATGAAGCACCTAGCTGTTATAGATGATTCAAAAGATTTCCTGAAAAAAATGGCATATAATATAATTTATGGGAGTAAATGAAAAAAATCGCTTCTTTTTATGTTATGTATGTTATGGTATGATGGTAGATGAATAGTAATGATAAGTGATAGGGAAATAGAGTATTTTATAAGTACTATATTTCAAGAATACTTAAGCGAATGTAAAAAAATCTGATTTTGTATGTTATAATTTAACTAAGGGGTGATTTTTATGATAGTTAAAGAATATGGGGAATCTAATAAAGATATTATTATATTATTACATGGTGGTGGATTATCATGGTGGAATTATGAAGAAGTGTCAGAAATATTAAAAAAAGTAATTATCATGTAATATTACCAATATTAGATGGTCATTCAGGAAGTGATAGAGATTTTTACTTCTATTGAAAAATAATGCGAATGAAATAATTGAATATATTGATAACAATTATAACGGAAATGTTAAACTTATAGGAGGACTTTCATTAGGAGCACAAATTTTATTAGATATATTGTCAAAAAAAGAGACAATATATGTGAATATGCAATAATTGAAAGTGCTTTTAGTATGCCCAATGAAAATGACAAATAGACTTATAGAATTATTAATTAATATGTCTTATGGACTTATAAATAAAAAGTGGTTTTCTAAACTTCAATTTAAAAAGTTTAAAAAAATAAAAAAAGAATTATTTGATAAGTATTATATTGATAGTTCTAATATAACAAAAAAAATAATATGATTTCATTTTTAGAAGCTAATTCCAATTATTATCTTAAGAATATAAAAACTAACAAATCAAAAATCAATAGTGATAGTAGGAAGTAAAGAAAGATCAATTATGATTAAATCTGCAAAAAAAGAATACACGATGAATTAATTAATAGTGAATTAGAAATATTAAGTGGTTATTATCATGGAGACTTAAGTATTAATCATCCAAATGAATACGCAGAAAAAAAGTTAAGAAACTGATAAAATAAATGTTCAGAAAAATTTTTAGTAAACACGAGCAGTTTGAAGAGTAAAGATGATGAGAGCCAAAAAGGCTCTTATTTTTTTATGTCTTTAAATTCTATTCACTTACAAATCCTTTATTATTATATATGTTAAATTGTATTCACTCTAAAAAAAGTTTGTTGTATTAAGAATGGTGTCGTGATAGATGCAGCTTGTGGATCTGTTGGTTTTTTTAGTTAAATTAATGAGTAATATGATTAAAGAATCTGGTGGAATACAAAAAGATAAAGCTAAAAAAATTAAAAAGTCAGCAATTATTTGGAATAGAATTTGATAGAGAAATATTTGCACTTGCTATAGATATTTAAATAGAAATTTATATATAAATTAGATATTATAATGGTGTTATTATGTAAAAGTCAAGATTAATACATTCTAGTGAATAGCAAAAATAAAGTGCAACAAATAAAAAGTATAGAAAAAGATACAGACTCATAGTAAAATATCAATAACAACTACTTTACGAAAGGATATTTTAATTATGAAATCTGTATCTAATAAAGATTATAATATAGAGTACAAACAAAAAAACAATACAAACACTTAAATATTAAAGAAAGAGTTATGATTGAAACTATTATGAAAGAGCAACTTGAAGTATATGGTAAAGTAAATATAACTAGTATAGCGAAAAAAAGTTAAATAGAAGTAAATCAACAATATCTAGAGAAATAAGAAGAAATAAATTTGTAGTTTTAACAGAGATATTTAATAAAGATAGTATTTTTTAAAAAAAGAAGAAAGTAATAACATTTGAATATGAAAGTGCAAAACCAATGTATTTAGTTGATGATATTGATAATAAAGAATTATTAAAAAGAAATTGTAATTGAAACCTGTAAGGGATTATCAAATAATAAATATTAAGTTATCGTTTAGATTAGTTTGAAATATAACTAATCTATATTTTATTTATCTATTTAGAAAAAAATCTAAATAGATATTGACATTCGAATTGAAAAAAATATTATAATCTATTTAGATACATATCAAAATACTATAAGTGAGGTGATTAATTTGGGAATGTCTGAAACATTAAAAAGCGATTAGTGATCCTGTAAGGAGAGAGATATTAGAACTATTAAAAGATGGTCGAAAAACAGCAGGAGAAATATCAAACAGTTTTAATTTAACAGGAGCAACTGTATCATATCATTTATCAAATTTAAAAAAAGCAAATTTAATAACTGAAACAAAGCAAAAAGAACTTTATATTTTTATGAGTTGAATAGTTCTGTATTTGAAGATGTTTTTAGTTTGGATTTATAAGTTGGGAGGAAATAAGAATGGAAAAAGAAAAAAATAAAAAAACATTAATTTTAAGTGTAATTATATGTTTATTACCAATGGTATTAGGTATTGCTTTTTATAATAGATTACCAGAACAAATGCCAATTCATTTTACGGTAAATGATGTACCAGATAATTATGCACCAAAGAATTTTTGCATTATTTGGAATACCAATTATTATGGCTATTATTCAAGCGATATGTCTAATATTTACATCAAAAAGTGAATAAATTGAAAAAAATAGTGAAAAACCTAAAATTGTAAAAAAATAATGGAATGGTTTATTCCAATTGTTACAGTATTAGTATATATTATTATGATAGAAGTTCCATTAGGTAGTGATGTTTATGTTGGAAAAAAAGTATATGTTTGATATTAGGAATATTATTCACTATTATTGGAAACTATATGCCTAAAATGAGTTATGAAAATGGAAAGAAACTTTTTTTCATCCGACTCCTAAAACTGAAAAAAATCATTTAGAAGAATGAGCAGAATTATGGGATATGGTTTTCTAGGTATTGGTATTATATTACTAATAATGATTATATGGGTATAAACAAAAAAATTACAAGTTATAGAGATAATTATAAGAGTCGAAAGGCTCTTATTTTTTTGACCTTAAATCCTGTTCACTCACAAACTTTTTTTCTTATTGAAACTTTTTAAATCCTATTCACTCTAAATAATTTGTTGTATTAAGAATGGTGTCGTGATAGATGCAGCTTGTGGATCTGGCGGAATACAAACGTATAAAGCTAAAAATAAAAAGTCAGCAATTATTTGGAATAGAATTTGATAGAGAAATATTTGCACTTGCTATAGATATTTAAATAGAAATTTATATATAAATTAGATATTATAATGGTTTTATTATGTAAAAATTAAGATTAATACATTCTTGACATTGATTTACTTGAAATATATCCTTAAAGTAATAATATTTTAGAGAGGAATTATTTATGAAAAGAAATTTCAATAAAGGTGATATTGTTCAACATTTTTAAAAGAGAAACAATGACTGAAGAACAATTAAAAAAAGAACCTAACTTATACCTGTATGAAATTATTGGGATTGCAAGACATACTGAAAATAAAGAAGAAGTGATGGTATACAAAACCATTATATCCAACAGAATGTATGAATGGGGTTGATTTTTGTAGTACGACCATTGGAGATGTTTATCTCAGAAGTAGATCGAGATAAATATCCAAATATAACTCAAAAAAATATCGTTTTGAATTAAAAAAAGTAGAAAAGAGTAAAATAAATATTATTGCAAAATAAGATGAAAGAATAACTGTTAGAATATTATAGTATAGAGTTAACAAATATTGCTAGCTCTTTTTGAGTTTAATTATTATGATATAATATCATTAAATATTAAAGAGGAGTGATAAAATGGAGTTTAATATAGGAAATGTGTATGAAAGAGATATAGATTTATATATTATAAATAAGTTTCTAAATGATTCAAAGTTTAAAGAACTATTTTTTTGAAAAAAATAAATTGTCAAAATTATCAAGTATGTAAATGTTTACATTCTTTTTCAGATGAACATGGAGAGAGTGATATTACTATAATTTTTAGAAAATGATAATAGGAAAAATTGGATTACTAATAGAGGATAAAAATAAATGCAAAAAGCAATGCCAGAACAATATAAAAGATATATATTAAGAGCAGAAAAAAACAAAAAAACATGAAGGATTATTTGATAATTATTATATTTTTTTATTATTGCTCCAAAGAGTTATATTGATTCAAATACGGAAGCTAAAAAAATATGATAATAAAATATCTTATGAAGAAATTTTTAGATTATATTTCAGGAGATGTTTATGGAGAAAGCTTAATTAAAAAAAGCTATTGAGATAAAGAAAAAAAGGATATGAAGTTATAGAAAACAAGGCAGTTACTCTTTTTTTGGGAGAAATATTATGATATGGTTGAAAATAGATTTAGTGAATTAAAATTAAATAGAATTGAAGGGTCTAGAGGAAGTGATGCAAATTGGCCAGTATTTTTTTACACCAATCGAAAAATATACACATTATTCATAAATCAGATAGACCCTATGTTGATTTAACATTCCGAAATGTATCACAATACAAATTTCAAGTTTATGATATAGTAAAAAAATGTTCTCAAAGAAAAATATGACATTTCACAAAAACAGGAAAAATCATTAGCAATTCGTATTTATGTACCTAAAAATTGATTTTTAAAAAAAGATTTTTGAAGAACAAGAAGAAAATGTAATTAAATGTTTAGAAGAAGTTAAAAAAATGCAGGAATTTATGATGAAAAAAATAGATTATATGGAAATATTAAGATTAAATGGAGAAAAATTTAATCAAAAAAAGCTATTGAGGAAAAGAAAAAAAGGATATAAAGTTGTAGAAAAACAAGGCAGTTACTCTTTTTTTGGGAGAAATATTATGAATTGGTTGAAAATAAATTTAGTGATTTAAAAATTAAATAGAATTAAAGGGCCTAGAGGAAGTAATGCAAATTGGCCAATATTTTTCAACACAAATTAAAAAAAGATAAAAAAATTTTTTTCATAAAGCAGATAGAGGCTATGTTGATTTAACATTCAGAAGTGTATCACAATACTATTCTGAGGTTTATGATATAGTAAAAAAATGTTCTCAAAGAAAAATATGAAATTAGAACAAACAGAAAAAAATCACTAGCAATTCGTATTGATGTACCTGAAATTGATTTTTAAAAAAAGATTTTTGAAGAACAAGAAGAAAAATGTAATTAAATGTTTAGAAGTAGTTAGAAAATTACAGGAATTTATGAAAAAAATAGATTATATGGAAATATTAAGATTAGGAAATAATTAAAATAATAAGTGAAAAGATTAGTCCGTATTTACGGGCTTTTTTTATAGTAATACTTTAGAAGAATATTAAATAGAGATTATAATTAAATTACAGAGAATGATTTTAATTTTAATATATGATATAATACATGTATAAATAGAATTAAATTACAAAGGAGAAAAAAATGAAATACCTTGCTGTTATAGATGAATCAAAAGATTTTTCTGGCAAAAATTTGCATATAATATAATTTATGGGAGAAAATTTAAAAAAATTAAATATTGACAAGAATTTATCAGATAGCTTAATAGATAGAAGAAAAGATTATTATGCAAAAAGATATTCTTAAACTAATAAATAAAAAGCAAGAATAGAGATGAATTTTTCAACTAATATTATAGATTATTTGAAATTAAAAAGGAAGAAATGCTTATGCCAATTCTTTTGTTAATAGGTAATGTTACTGGAAAAATATAATTTTAATAATTTTTTTATTATGATTCAGTTAAAGAATTAAATTTAGACGCATTTACCAAAGATAATGAAGACTTGATTCAAGATTTAAAAATCACATTTTGTAGAATATATTTTTAAGTGATAATAAATACAAAAAAATAAATTTGCAGAAAGAATACAAGTTGGAAAAATCTCTTATTAAGGATTTGTCTCAGGATTTAAATAAAGAAGAAGTGGTTAAAGATTTTGATAGGGTATTAAATGGCGAAAAATACAAATGATGATTGTACAAAGCCTGGAGTGGTAGAGAAGTATTTAATGAAAACAATAGGTGTATATACAAAAGAAGATATAAAGGAAAAATTTTTGATTTTGTGTTATATGATATCGACAGAGGTGATAAGAACGGTATTGATGAAAGAAGAAGAAAATATTTGTTGCACAGTAATTTATCAAATAATCAATTGAGAAAAAAATAGAAGAAGCAAAAAGTTTTAAAACTAAGGTTACAAAAAAATTAATGGAGAGGTATCAGAACAATTAATATCTAGATTAAATAATATAGAAAAATAATTTATATGAGAATATTTCTGAACTTGAAGATATATATAGTGATTATGAAGTGTTATACAGAGAAGATTTAATTGAACACTTATTTGTACCTGAATCTGATGTTACAATTGTAGAAAAATGTTTCAGATTTAAAAACCACAGTTAATTCACCAGTTTATAAGAAATCCGGAAAAGTTTAGGAATCTGGAAATAAAGAAAATAAAAAGAAAAAAATTATAAAAGAAAGACTTGATAAAAAAATAATAGTCAAGAATTAACAGAGGATGAACAAGAGAGATTAAATGAATTAATGAATAGAGTAGATGCAAATCTTAATCAGTATAAAGTTAATTATTCAACAGATGGAAAAGGAATGTTATATACTGATTCGTTGGGGTTTGATGGATACATATCAGACACAAGTAATCAAATATCAGCATCAGTATTTGAAGGAAAAGAATTAGTTGAATCTTCGAAGAATGGGATTATTGGAGTAGGTTTTAATGAAGAAACAATAACAACAGATGCAATTGCAATTTCTTCTAATAGCTATAAAACTACTAATAAAGGACTTAACAATCTTGAATATAAAAAAAGGAAAAGAGTTTGAAGAAATGAGTTCTCCGTTTTCAGAACTAATAAAAATCAAATGGACGATCTGAAATTGTTATGTATAGAAGAGGGATGAATTTTTGAGACAAAAAGCAAGTTATATTTTTTGCAACAATAGATAGTTCTAATAAAAAAACAAACAGCTGGAATAATGAATGAAATAGAACAAACCAGAAAAAAAGAAGGATTAAAAAGTTGTAATATACGATAAATACAAAATTAGAGAATCTATGGAAAAAGGATAGACAATTACAAGATAAAAGAAAAAAGAGAAAAATGAAGAAGATAGGGAGATTTAAAATTAGTTAACTAGAAATTTAGAAAAATTTTTTTAGAAATAAGTAAGCGATAAAGGACTTAAACAGCGATGTTTAGGTCCTTTTTGTATATTTAAGTAAAATTCTAGAAAAAAATAATTATAGAGTTGTATAATTTTAGATATAAGGTAGAAGATGGAAGAAAAAAATTAAATAAATTGTATAGAGAATGTATAAAAAGAATTAAATATGGTTGGAATAGATATATTAGATGAAAAAAATACTATGGAAAAAAATAGATATATCTATTTCTAAGAGAAATAATAAGAGATATGGATGTTGTAGACAAGAAGAGCCTGATAAGAGATATAAGGCTATAACTAAAAGAGGAAGAAGAAAGATTATAAGATATGAAAGATTTAATAAACATCATATTGAGATTAGCAAATGGGTTTTAGAACTTGAAGATAATATTATAAAAAAAATACAATAATACATGAACTTATACATTGTATACCATATTGTAATAATCATGGTATAGAATTTAAAAAAATATGCAAAACTAATAAATAATACATATGGTTATGATATATCTAGAGTTGGAGATAAGAAAAAAAGATTATGAAAAGAGTAACTTAGAATATTCTGAAGGACAAAAGTATAATTATAGGGTGGTGTGCAAAAGGATGCAAAACAAGAATTCTATAGGCAGAGAATTAATAAGGATTTTTGCAAAAAAATATATTTGTGGTAAATGTAAGAGTAAGTTTGAAGTTGTTAGAATAAAATAATAGTTAAATTGGATTATAATTTGTATATTTAAAATTAATTTGATAAACTTATATCTATAATAAATTTGCAATATGATATTATATTTTTGAAGTTAAGGATATGAGATGTAAAAATATTTTAAAAAAAGGAGTGATTGAAATGAATACTAAAAAAAGAAAGATCATTTACCATTATTTGGAGTAGGGCCATTAATTGTTTTACCACAAGTAATCTTAACAATTATAGGTGTTATATTAGAACAAGAGGGTATTCTTATTGGTTGGAAATTTAATATACTTAAGATTCCAATGTTGATATGTGGAATAACTTGTATATATTTAGGAATTATGTTATGGTATGGAGCAAATTTTAAATGTAAGATAGATATACATATACAAGAAAATGAACTTGTAACAGATGGAGTATATGGTATTGTTAGAAATCCTATATATAGTGCGTTTTATCTATTATGTTTAGGAATAATATTTATTGAAAATAATCTAATATTACTTATAATTCCAGTATTAGGATATATATATATGACAATTATTTTTAAAGAATACTGAAGAAAAATGGTTATATACACTATATGGAAAAAAATACAAAGAATATTGCAAAAAAAGTAAATAGGTGTATACCTATGATTAAAATAAAGAATGGAGGAATTTAAAATGATAAAATTAGTATTAGTAAGACATGGACAAAGTATGTGGAATCTAGAAAAATAGGTTTACAGGTTGGACAGATGTTGAACTTTCAGAACAAGGGATAAAAAGAAGCAAAAAGAAGCAGGTAAAAGTGTTAAAAAGAAAAAAAGGATTTAATTTTTGATGTTGCATATACATCTGTTTTTAAAAAAAGAGCAAATGATACATTAAAATATATTTTTAGAAGAATTAGGAGAAGAAAAATATACCTGTAAAGAAAAAGCTGGAGATTAAATGAAAGACATTATGGTGCACTTCAAGGATTAAACAAAGATGAAACAAAAAGAAAAAAATATGGAGCAGAACAAGTGTTACTTTGGAGAAGAAGTACAGATGTAAGACCACCAGAGTTATCTAAAGAGGATAAAAAGATATCCAGGAAATGATCCTAAATATAGTGATTTAAAAGAAAATGAATTACCAACAACAGAAAATTTAATTGATACTATAAAAAAAGGGTTATGGAATATTGGAATTCAGATATAAAGAAAGATCTAGAAGAAGGAAAAAAAGAGTTATAATTGCAGCACATGGAAATAGTCTAAGAGGCCTTATAAAAATACCTTGATAATATGACAGATGAAGAAATAATAAAACTTGAACTTCAAACAGGAAATCCAATATGTTATGAGTTAGATGATAATTTAAAACCAATAAGGCATTATTACTTAAAAATAGAATGAAAAGGAGAACAATATGACAGATATAGAAAAAAAATACTAGAACTTTTTTTAAAGAAAGAACAAAAAAAAGAATGCTATAGTTTTTGAAATAGAAGAAGACATGCCACATATTTTGGATAATAAGATAGGAGGTAGGCCATATATACCATTAGGAGAAGAATATCCATTAGATAAAAATGGTAATCCTATGGTATTATTATTACAAAATAAATTTAGAAAAATATTGACCTTAAAAACTATAATAAAGAAGGAATACTAGAAATATTTGTAGATAGGGAGCTTAGCTGGCCTTTGTGAATATAAAATAAAACATTTTAAAAAAATAACTTAGAATATAGGGAAGATATTACAGAAGTTGAAAATATGATAGTACAAAAAAATCACTAAAGATAACACTTGTAAAAGAAGTTGAACATATGCCGATAAATGATTATAGGTTTGTAGATACACTATCAAAAAAATAATTGAGGAAGTAACAGGAAATAAAAACAAATGATGTTTTTTTGAAATAGAAGATTTCTTTACAGAAAATGATACTGATATGTATGAAGAATTTTTTTAAATATGAACATATTGTTTGGTGATTTTGGAGGTTATGCAGACTTTACACAAACAGATCCAAGACCACTAGAAGATGCACCAGAAAAAAACAGAATGTTTGTTTAAAAATAGATAGTAATTTGGCAGATGAAATAATGATAGGAGATTCTGGAATAATTTTTTTGGACTTATATCTAAAGAAGACATAGAAAAAGAAAGATATGAAAATACAGTTGTAGATTGGGACTGTTATTAATAGACAAAAAGACTAGTAGATTCTTTTTATACTAGTCTTTTTATAATATAACTTGAAAAAAATATTTTTAATAGAAATAAAAAGTTTGCTATAATATAATTATAATTAATAGATTAGAGGAAAATAGAAATGGGATTATTAGATTCAATAAAAAGGACAATTTTTAGATATTATAGAATATGTAGACAATAGTGGTGAAAGAGTAGTAAAGAAATATATTAGACCAAATGGTGATAATAATGAAATTAAAAACAGGTGCAAGAGTAATAGTAAGACCCTAGCCAGGCAGCGGTATTTTTTTAAACATGGACAATTTGCAGATATATTAAAAGAAGGAACACATAAACTTAATACACAAAACTTACCTATATTATCAACACTTATGGCATTTCCATATATGTTTAATTCACCAATAAAAAGCAGACCTATATTTTTATAAATCTTAAACACTTGTAGGGTATAATTGGTTAACAAAAAGCACCAATTATAGTTAGAGATAAAGAATTTAAAATGATTAGGATTACAGCATTTGGTAAATTTGCATTCAAGATAGATAATGTAGAAAAATTCGTCAGAGAAATTCTAGGAACACAAAGAAAATTTGATACAATAGAAATACTTGATTATTTAAACAGCTACATAGTGGAAGCATTTACAACAGTAATAGGTGAATTGAATATACCAATAATAGACCCTATATACACTAATATAATGAACTTTCCAGAATTGTTCAAAATAGAGCAAATGGAAAGTCGAAAGACATAGGAATTGTATTTAGTAATATTAATGTTGAAAAATATAGGGCTTCCTAAAGAGGTAGAAAAAAATATTGATGAACAATCAGCAATCGGTATGGCAACACAAGATATGGAAGAATTTATGCAATATCAATCTGTAAGAGCAATGAGAGATGCGGCAAAACAAAAAAAGGAGGACTTGCAGGAATAGGAGTTGGATTTTCTGTAGGTAAGAAGATTACAGATATAATTACAGATACATCTACATCAACTAAAAAAATAAAATGTGAAAAATTGTGGAACTTTAAATAAAAAGGGAACAAAAATTTTTGCTCAGAATGTGGGAATGAGTTTGAAAAGAAAGATAAAAATAGTAGAAGAAAAAGAAATAAAAAAACAAGAAAAAGAAGTACAAGAAAAAAAGTAGATAATAGTACTAAGTTTGAAAAAAACTTAGAGAGTATAAGAAACTATTAGATGAAGGAATATTGTCAAAAGAAGAATATGAAATAATAAAAAGAGAATTATTATAATTAGGAGAAATATATGGATAAGATAGAGGAAATAAGAGAATTGAAAAAAATTATTAGATGATGGTGTTATAACAGAAGAAGATTTTTGCAAGAGAAAAATCAAAAAAATATTAGGAATAAGTATTGAAGAAAAAAATAGAAGATGAAGAACAAGAAGATAGATCAATACATAAAATAAATGTTGATGAGTATATAAATGAAAGAGAAACAAATAATGTAACAAACAATGAAGAAAAATATTCATAAAAAAAGAATCAAATGAAGATTTTTTTATGAAAAAGAAAGATTAAGAGAAAAAGCAAGACTTGATGCAAGAGAAGAATTATTAAAACAGAGAAAAGAAGAATTAAATAAAAAAATATAACAGGATTTAGTAATAAGATGATTTCATTTATAAAAGGAGTATTAGCAGTTGTACTTATAATTTTTTTGGAATAGCATCAATATCTGGTACAACAAAGGAAATACTAAATCTGCCTATAGGAATAATATTTATAATTCTAGGGTTAATGTCATCACCTAAGATAACTAATAAGACTAAAGAGTATGAAATGTATACAAAATACAAAAAAATAATAGTATGGATAGTTTATAATATTACTATTTATATTAATTATCATAGCAGGGAGTAGAATTAAATAATAAATAAAAAGTGAAAAATATAACTGTCAAATATTGACAGTTTATATTAATATGTAAATAAAATAAAAAAATATTTAATTAACACTTTAAATTTTTCAATTTGATAGTTAAAAACCTCAAACTCTAACAGTATCAAGAGTTTGAGGTTTTTTTAAAATGTGCGTAATGTTTTTTTACTTTTTTTAGTATATTTTTAAAAATTTTTTTAATTTTTTTGCATCGGTTATAATTTGGTAGTCGGTTCTAAAACCCGAATTTATCATGTAAATCATCGGTTAAGTCTGTTCTAGTATATAGTGGAATATGTCCTTGTTCTAGCTTTTTCAAGTACATTCATTTCTTTTAAGAGTTGTAATAATTTGGTGACTAGTATATTTTTTTCATCTAGTCTTTTTTTCTAAAAAAATCTAAGAATTACAAGAGATAGGAAGCAAGTGGTAAAATGTGCTGTAATTCTATCATCACGGCTTAAATATACAGGTCTTGCCTTTAAACTCACTTTTTTTAATATTCTAAAAGCTTTTCTTCTATTTCCCACCTTCTCTTGTTTATACGTATAATTTCATGTACATCTTTTTTCAAGATTAGTACATACACCGTAGAAACCATCAAATTGTTCTTCATTTTTTTAATTATTTCAGTATTTAAACTAAATACTTTCTTTTCTGCAATTTCACCATCACTAGTTATATTAGTTTTTCTAATGAAACGTTTAAAAATCATTTTGATTATATCTATCTAGTTTAAAAAGATTTAGAATTTAATTTATCTTTTGCACGTTCTATTTGAGAATTTCTAATCTCTTGTTGGTAATACTTGTATTTAAGAGAATATGTAACAATTAATTTTTTTGTTCTAAATTATTTTCATTTATCCAGCGTTCTTTAAAGAATATCTTATCCTTAAAATCATCATAATTACTATTAATTTCTTCTAATGTATATTCCTTGTTAGTATTATCTAATCTCCAACCATTAGGGTTTAATGCCCATTCTTTTAAATGCTTTTTTTAAGTTTCTTTATTGATTGAGTAGTAATGAAAAATCTACCTTGCTTATCATTAAACTTCCTATTAACGTAAGAAGAAAGTCCTGCATCAGTACAAACTACAAACTTTGAAAGGTTAAAGTCATGTAGTATTTTTTTCTTCTAAGGGAGTGAGTGTTATTTGTTCATTAGTATTCCCAGAAGAAATGTTAAAAGCTAAAGGTATACCATTACCATCCATAAAAAGTCCCATTTGAACGATTGGGTTAGGACGATGTTCCTTAGACTTACCGTATTGTCTTAATCCTGATTCTTCTTCTACTCAAAAGAAATAGTTAGTACAGTCATAGTAGAGTACATCAGTATTTCTAGAAGAAATATTTAAACTGTTTTTTTGTATAGCTCAGATTGAATGAAATCTGTTTCTTTAGAAAGAACCTCTAAAGAACGATAGATATGTTGCAATTCAAATCTAGGTGTTTCAAGAAACTTTTTAGATAGTTCAAAAAGTTGCAAGTTTAGAAGAAGGATAGATAGTCCTACTGTATATTAATCTAGAAAGTATATCATTTAAGTCATATTCAAACTTATACTTTTTTTAGAAATATTTTTTTACAAATAATGTCTAAACCTAATTCATAATATATTTTCTGTAAGAAAAGATATCCAACATTAAAAAGAATTTTGTTTTTTTCTTTAGAAATTAATTTACTAGGATTATATGCAATTAATACATCTTTTTGTTCTTTCTTAATTTCTTTTGTTTAATTGTTCAACATATTTTTTTAGCCCATACGATAGGGTCTTCATCTAGTTTTTTTCTTTAATTCATCATAAGTTCCTAATTTTTCAACAACCTTACTAGTTCTTTTTTTATTAAAATATACAGATTTAATCACATAAAGTGACTTAGAATTTTTTTAGATTCAACAACATGTAGTCTCATAACAACTCCTTTATATACAAATATTATATCATGATGTATTAGATGGTGCAAAAATTAAGGGGTGAAATTTGATAAAGAATTAAGCATTAACAATGCTTAAGGTATGTTTTGAAATTTTACAAGTGTCAAACTTCCGTGCTAGCAGGATATAGGATGTCAAATTAACTATAGATAAAAAAAAGAATTATTAATTTAAAAAGAATATAATCTATATTAAAGAGGTTTGATTTTAATATATAATTATATAGGATTAGGAGGAGAAGAATGAATATTATTGATATAAAAAAAGAGGAGAAAAAGTGATATTATTAATACATCCTATGTTATCATCTGCAAAGGGAATGAAGGAGGAAATAGTAGATAGAGTAGGAGGGGATTATAGATATATACTTCCCTGATTTATCTGCACATGGTGAAACTAGAGGAGAGTATAATTCGGTAGATATAGAGGCAAAAAAAATATTGAAAAAAATACCTTCTAGAAAAATGGGATTAGTAAAGTGCTTTTTAGGATATGGTGCATCTTTAGGTGGAGTAATATTACTGAAAATGCTTGAAAATAAGAAAAATACATTTTGAAAAATGTATTTTTTTGAGGATGTAGCTTATGGGAACATGTATTTTTTTGCTTGAATTTGTGCTAAAAAGGTTATTTATATGGAAACATAGAAAAGCATTGAAAGATAATAAGCTAGCAATAGAAAAAGATAACAAAATTATATGGAGAAAGAGCTGGAAGAGCAATGTCTAATACTTTTTATACAAATGAGTGAACAAAGTATAAAAAAATATAATACATGATTGCTCGAATGTGAATATACCTAAACTTTCTAAGGAAGAACAAGAAAAATGTATTTTTTTGCTATGGAGAAAATGAATTTGATTTAAAAGGAGCTAAAAAAAGTAATACCTAAAAAAAGCTTCCATATGTTGAGCTTAAAATATGGAAGGGGTATAATCACTGTGAAAGGATTATGAAGGATAATGAGAAATATTGTAATTTTTTTAAAAAGAAGAATTAAAAATAGATATTTAAAAATAACAAGAATTTAAAAAGAAATGTTATATAATTATAATATATCTTTTTTTAATATCTAAAATATGATAAATTTAAGGTATAAAGTATTAGGAGGTAATATATGAAGAAAAAAATACAGAAAAGATATTAATAATTTTAAATATAGTATTAGTTGCTATTCCGTATTCTATGTATTTTACAGGTATTGATATGCAATCACTTCATTTTATATGGGCATGGATTATAACATTTATACTTGGAATAATAGTAGAAGTTTTTTTCAAAAAAATGAAAAATTTAAAAAAATATACCCACTTACAGCTATGTTAATAGGTATGCCTTTTTGTAATAGTATTTTTTTATCATCAATATATAAACAACTTGTGGTATTTGATGGTAGTACTATTGCTATAATATTAATACACTATATGTGTGCAGCTTCAGGTAGATCTGTTGTAGAATGTTGTAAGACAATATTTGAACATATTACAAAAAAAGAAAGATGGTGAATAATATGTTAAAAAAATAAGAAAAGAATTATGGATAATGATAATACAATTTATTGTATTTTTTTGGGAGCACAAATAATAGCAAAGTTATCAGGTGACATGTATGGTTCACTGTTTGTAGTATTAATAATATATCCTATTTCAGTTTTAATATTATCAATAGCTATTTCTTGGAGAAAAAGGTAAGCTTTAAATATTTATACCCAATATATGTTGCTATAATTTTTTTATTGATGGCATATATATTTTTTAAATAGTTCAGCATATATTTATAGTCTTATATTTGCAGGAATATCGGTATTTAGTATGTTAATAGGATTTATTGGTAAACATATATTAAAAATTTTTTTACAGAAGAGAAGGAAAAAGAAGATAGAATAATTGATTTAAAAAAATTTAAAAAGGAGATAAAATGGATTCTGTAACAGTAGTTTTATGGATTATAGCAATTATAGGTATAATAGTAGCTATAATTGTAAAAAAAGAATATGACACAAGTAGTAGGATTTGCAGGGGAGTTTTGGGTTCAGAAGGAATTGAATAAGCTTCCAGGAGAATATCTTTTTCTAAGTGATGTTATGCTAGAAATTGATGGAAAGACAACACAAATAGATCATATTGTATTTTTCTAAATATGGAATATTTGTAATTGAAACAAAACAAATGAATACATATATAACTGGAAATGAGCATGATAAATATTGGGTTATAAAAGCGGGGAAAAAAATAAGTATTATATGTATAATCCAATACATCAAAAATTATGGACATAAGAAAGCAATTGAACAAATATTAGGTTTAGATGATAATCAGGTAATAGATATTGTTTGTGTAAGTGGCCAAGCAAATTTGAGGATAAAGTCAAACAAAGTCGTTAGAGTAGAGAGATTAGTAGATAGAATATTATTTGAAAAAGAGGAAAAGATAGAAGACTATGTTAGTATGGCACATAGAATAAAATGCGATGAATATAGTTGATAAAAAAAGTATAGAAAACAACATATAGAAGATATAAAGGAAAATATTAATAATAACACGGAAGAATTAAGAAAAGAAGTTGTTATGAATAGATGTCCTAGATGTGGAAATGAACTTGTTATAAGAAAAGGAAAAAAACAGGAGAGTTTGTAGGATGTTTAAGTTTTCCAAAGTGCAGATATACAAAGGAAATAAAAAAAGAGTAATACAGAAGATACAACATTATTATAGAAGAGGTAAATATGGCAGATATACAATATGCAAATGCATATACAGAAGTTTTAGATATATTAAAATATATATCAAAAAGAAGATTATGAAAAAGATACCAAAGAGTAAGATAAAAAGTTTTTTTGAAGAAAAATAGTAATAAGAATTATAGTTTTACATATGATGAAAATAAGACTTTAGATGAACAAAATGTATCTGAAATAGCAAAAAGCTATAATAGCAATATTATTTAGAGATTATTGGGCAACAAAAGAACAAAGATATGTTATTATAAAAAAACAACAAGAAATTAAAGAAAAACAAAAAAAGAACTTATGGCTAAGTTTGAGCAAAATAAGAATATTCCTGAAAAAGATTTAAAAAAAGTTAATGTAGCAAGTGATTTAGACTTAGATATAGATTATGAATTATTAGGAACAAATATGCAATTATAAAAAAAGAAGAAGGATTTTTTTGAAAAGCTTGTAAATAAAATAAAGGGATTATTGAATATTTAAGGGGAATGTTTGAAAGAAACAATGGAAAAAGAAGAAAACACTGTAACATTAAGTGAACTTATAAAACGAGAAAAGAAATGCAAAAAGAAATTTTTTTCATTTTACAAGAAAAAGGAAATCAAGAAGATATAGAAAAAAAGGGATTAGATCCAAAGGCAAAAAAAGAAAATGCAGTAGCAAATGATAACCAGACACCAGTTGTATATTTTTTTCAGAAGGTCTAGATGGTATGTTTGAAACATTAAATACATGGGTAAGATATGAATATTATGTGAAAGTACAAGAAAAAAAGAGGAAGGGAAGAGTAATGTAAAGTTTGGAAGTGAAGAGATTGATCCTAAAAATTTTAGAAGAAGTACATGAAAAAAATGTATAATGATTTAAAAAGATAGAATGTATTATAGTATAGATTTAGAAGAGGGAGTTGACTATCTTAAAGATGATGTAGATGATAAAAAGATTGATTTTTAAAAACTAGAAATATGCCTGAAATTATTATAAAAGATGTAAAATGGCAATATGGTGATGGAGAATATGGTAATTTTGATGATATTAAACAAGAAAGATGGAATAGAAATACAATAAAAAGGTAAAAGTGATTGAACCAGAAAAAAATTAACAAAGGTAATATCAGAAAAAGGAGATATTGATGCATTAACAGTAGTTATTGAACAGTATGAAAGATATGATAATGATTTAAAAGAAAAAAATTAAAAAGAACTTTCAGATCTTGTTAATTATTGTAAGGAGAAGATAAGAGAAGAAAAAGATATTAGAAAAAAACGTTAATAAGTCAGGTACATTATAAATTTAAAGATGTTGAACAAAATGGATATTATCAAAAAGACTATTGAAAATGATGAAAAAAATTGATGATTCAGGATAAGAGCAATGATGATAAAGAAAACGAGATAGGAAGGTAGCTTATGATAGAGGTAAATAGATTAATGGATGAATCAGAAAAATATATTAGAAGATCCTAATAAGATAGAAGAAGTTGAAAATAAAATAAGAGAAGAAGAAAAAGTTATAGTAGAAAGAATAACACAAGAAGAGAGCTTTTAAGGTGTAATATCTTAAAGTTTTTTTACTTAAATTACTTGTGAATTTTTTTAGTACAGATTTTTTTATTGAAATTAATACAAAAATGTAATAGAATGGTAACAAGAGGTGAGGATGAAAGAGAAAATACTTGAGGGGATTAATAATATTTTTAGGGTACACATTATTAGCATTAGTGTGTTTAATAACATATAATTTTATACCAATACGGTGCAATAGTAGGTACAGTGGCAGTATATGCAATGTCTTTACCTATTATTTCTGCTTTAGTAGTAAGTATATTGGCACTTTTTAGTTACAAGTCCTTTAAGTATATCAGTATATTTAATATTTCTTGTACTATTTGTGATGGAAACATTGATTTTTAAACCACTTGTAAGTTATGAAAAATAGGAATGAAAGAAAAAAAGTTGGAACATATCTTATTGTAACAATGTCTATAATACAAATAATAAATTTAGGGATTATAAGAAGTTTGATATTTGCGATTATAATGTATGGAATATATAAGATAGTAGTAAATGGATTATCAGTTGCATTTAATAATCAGAGAAAGATTGTGTTTTCAAATGAAGAAATAATAAGTTTAATTCTTACTATAATTATATCAATAGTATTTAATTATAGTATGGTTAAAAAAATATAAATTTATTAGGGTTAAATATACAGAATATATATATATTGATTCTAGCTATAATTACAAGTATAGTTGTTCCTAAAAAGAGGTGCAGTAATAGGAATAATAACACTTGGAGTACGGATATATATTGATGAAAAAAATATTTTGCCTTTTAGATATGTATAACAGTATTAATTATAAGATGATATATGTCACATTATATGTGGTAATACTTTCTTTGGTAGTTAGATTTAATAAAAAAATATACACTTTTTAAGTTTATGGGTATTAAATCTTATTTTTATTTACATTAATGTATAATGATCTATTTACATATATGTTATATATATGTATACCAACAATTATATCAAGTGTGATTTTTAATTAGGAGTATGGATTTTTGATTTTTTTCGAAGATGTTTGATAATGAATATATTTTTAGGCGATCGGAAGTGAGAGAAGATTAAATCCTGTTAAAGTAGAAAAGAAAAATTGACATTCGGTAAAAAAATACTCCAGAAAAAGAAAAAAAGAAAAAAATATGTTTTTAAATAAGCTTGAATCTGAAGAAAATATAAGGAATTTTTGAAGAAAAGATAATATTAGATAAAAAAAGTTAAGAAATTAAATATATATAATCAAATAGTATATTTTTGACAAAATTATTAAAAAAATATATCTTGAATGTATTAAAAATAATAATATGTTAAATATTCATCAAATTTGTGATATATTAAATATGAATAATTTAGTTGTTGATATTGAAGATAAAGAAACAGTGAAAGAATTAAAAAAATTTTTAAGAGAAGTATCAATAAGAATAATAGAAAATAAAAGAAAAAAAGATACAAAAAGAATATGAAACAAGACTTAAAACAAGAACTAGAACAAGATATAGAAAGAAAAAGAATTAGAAGAAAAGAAGAAGAGAGAAATTGAATCGAATTTTTGATTTAGAATCAACTTCTAATTCTATAATATCAGAATTAATATTAGAATCAGAAATTATAGATGAGTATGAAAATTCTAAAGAAAAACAAGAAAAAAATGTTAAAAAGTTGGTAGAAATAAATAAAAAAATGCAATAAAAAAAGTATAAAAAAACAAACTTTTAAAAAGAATAGGAGAAAAAAATATGGCGGGGAAGAGATTTAAAGATACTGAAAAAAACTAAATATAAAAAAAAGTATTATTAATCTTGATGATACCTGTAATAATAGCTGGAGGTTATTTTGGTTATAAAGAGTTGCCAAGATTTTTTTAGAAAAATTATAATGTTACAAGAGTTGCAACAATAGGGTATTATCCATATAAGAATGAAGAAGGAAAATGGGGAGTTATAAATCGGATCTGGTGATATAGTAATACCAAATCAATATGAAGAAATGATAGTAATTCCTAAAAAAAGAAAAAAAGATGTTTTTATAGTAACAGAAATCACAGATTATGAAAAAAAGAATATACAAATAAAGTTTTAAATTCAAAAAGGTACACAAATATTCAAAAGAATTTGATAAGATAGAGCCAATTGAATATAATTCTAATGATATTACATATGATAAAAAAATGTATTAAAATTTTCTAAAAAAATGGTAAGATTGGTCTTATTGACTATGAACGGAAATGTTAAGTTTGAACCAGAATTTCAAGAACTTTCTATTATGGGAAATATTACAGAAAAGCTATTAATAAAAAAAGAAGATAAATATGGAATTATAAATACTAAAACATATTCATATTCTATTCCAAATATATATAAAACTATAGAACCAATAGATAATACAGATAGTAATACAAATTATGATGTTGTATTTGAAAATTTACATGGAGTTATGACTGAAAAATGGCAAAAAGGTAATTCCAACAGAGTATAATGAAGTTTTAAAAATGAAATCATCAACATATGTTGCAGCTAAAAAAAGATGGTGATATAGCATTATATAATTTAAATGGAGAAAAAGTATCACGGATATATTAAAGGTATAAAAAGAAATAAAAAGATGATGTTATAATATATGAAAAATTCTGGAAAATTAGGTGTAAAGAAATTAGATGGAAAAAGAGTTACTAAAAACCAGAATATGAAGAAATAAAGGAAATATCAACAAATACATATATAGTAAAAAAAGAAAAAAATATAATGTTTTTAAAGGTAGAAGAAGGTACAGATAATGTTAATATAACTGAACTTATAGAAAAATGGAAGAGATACTTTAGAATACTATAAGGATGGAGCATTTTATATAGCAACTACTAAAAAAATGAAGGACAAGAAGAATTCTATAATAGTGACTTAAACTTAAAATTAGAAGGTAAATTATTAGAATATAATAAAAAAATGAAGGATATATTAGAGTTCAAAAGAAAGATCTAAAAACAGAAGCTTTTTTTATAATTTTTAAATTTGAAGAAATTTCAGAAGAACAAGCATATAAGACAAATAATTTATTTAGATTCACTGAAAATGGTAAAGTTGGGTTTAAAAAAATAGTAAAGGTGTAGTTATAGTTCCTGCAATTTATGATGATGCAACATATCAAAATATATATGGATATATTGCAGTAAATAGATCAGGAAAAATGGGGAAGTTTAGATTATAATGGTAAGGTTATTGTAGAACCTAAATATGATCTTAAGGATTATACATATATAGATTTTTATAAAAAGATATGTATAGATATAAAGATGCAGATATTGTAGCATATGTAAAAAGAATAATAAAATACTACTTAAATATAAGTTGAGTTAAGAAATTAATATTAATATTACAAAAGAGAAGAATAATTATGAGAGAAGAAAAATTTAAATATCAATATACATATCATATACTTCCATATAAGTATGAAGGTAGATATGATGAATATATAACAAAAATTATTAAAAGACAGAAATATGATTGAATATAGATATGATAAAGTTAGAAATTTAGAGTTATTTTCATATTTCAAAAAAAGATATACTAGATCTTATGTTTTATGAATTTCCATATAAGGATTCAGAAGATTTAAATATTCAAAAAAAGTCAGAAGACTTGTAAAAAGAAGAAAGTGTAACATTTGAATATGATATTATAGATAAAAAAAATAAATAAAATGAAAATGGGAGATATATTTAGGATTCCATTAGAGGATAAAAAGTAATAAGACACTAGAAAAAAAGAAAAAAACTAGTATAAAATTTGACATAGAAGATTTTTAAAATAATAGTCTTTAAATCAGGATTAGCATTTATTATTTTTAAAAACTGTAATAACAAATACAATACTAATATCTGATGTTTTAGATTTTTAACTATAGGTTTAAAAAGTATACTTTCTAAAAAAAGATATTTTTAAAAAAACTTGATAATATAGAAATAAGTCTTTTTAGGAGATGAAATAAACGGGATTGAAAAAAATTAAAAGCAAATATTATTAAGTTATATAGGTAGTAATAAAAAAATAATAAAGATTTTAATAATGATAATGAATTTTTACACATTTTCATATCTTTGTGTGGATAACATGTATATAAATAATAGCAAGGAAAAAAAATATTTTTTTAAAGATATATATATAAAATATTCAAGAATATTACAGTCAAGTTACGATACAGAAGGATTAGAAGAAGAAACTATTGTATCTAAAAATATGAAAGAAATAAAAAGATGCAAATATAGGGATAACAAAAACAAGCTCAATGCTTTTTGTGCTCACGGAACAGATCCTTTTAATTATACAGTACTTCCACGTGACTATGAAACTAAAATGTTGTATACATATATTTTAACATTATATCAAAAAAATTGTTTTTTTGAATATGATAAATAAGGAACTTATAAGTGAAAATATAGCAAAACAAAAAGACAGGTAGAGCTAAATTTAACGATTTTTATAGCAAATATATGGTATAATGAAATTACACTTTCTGAAAAAAAGGAAGTATATATTATGATTATTTAAAAAAAGGTCATGGAATTAGATAAAACTTTTGAAGAAATAAAAGGTAAAATATAAGTTGACTTTTTAGATATAATATGGTGGAAAGAACAAATTCTATTTATAAGTTTATTGGACTTATAGGAATTATATCAATAGGAATTAATATATATAATTATTTTTTTGGAAATAAGAAATATATTAAAAGTAACAATGAGTTATAAAATTAGGAAAATTATATGGAGATAGGAATAGATAGTGTAGAAATAGAAAGAATAAAAAAAGAATATATTTAAAAGAAGGCAATAAGTTTTTTTAGAAAGAATATATTCAAATAAAGAGAAAGAAGAACTATTACTTTTGAAAGAAAGCAATAGTTCTAGATTATATACAAAACTTGCAGGTAAATATGCAGTAAAAAGAGGCAGTATATAAGGCGGTTCGGAAATATTAAATATAGTGATATAGAAACATTAAATTATAAAGATGGAAAAACCATATGTAAATATATATAATGAAAATGGTGAAAAAAATGAAGAATATAATGTTTTAGTAAGTATAACACATGACATAAAAAAATGCTATAGCAATGGTAGTAATAGAAAAGAGGAGATAAATGTTTGATTCACATGCACATTTAAATAGTGATAAATTTGAGGGAGATATATAGAAAATGTTAAAAAGGTGATGGAAAGATTGGAATATGTAGTAATTCCAGCATGGGATTATGAATCATCTATAAAGGCATTAGAAATATCAGAAAATTATTCAAATATATATGTTGCACTTGGACTTCATCCGACAGAAGTACCTAGATTTTTTTAAAAAGAAGCAGAAAATTTAAATTTAACATTTGAAGAATATATTAATGATCTATTAGAGAAAATAGAAAAATCTTATAATTAATAATAGAAAAAAAGTTGTTGCAATAGGAGAGCTTGGTCTTGATTATTATTGGGACAAAGAAGAAAAATACTAGAAATCTTCAAAAAAAATAATGATGATAAAAGCAAATAAAACTTGCAAATAAGCTAAAATTACTGATTGTAATACATACAAGAGATGCAACAATAGATATGATAAAATTATTGCAAGAAAATGTAGTAGAAAAAAAGGAATAATGCATTGTGTTCCTATTAATGAATATTTGATAAAAAGAGACATTAAAGATTCGGATATTACATATCTTTTGCAGGTAATATAACATTTAAAAAAATGCAAAACCTGAAGAATGTATTAAAAATAGTACCACAAGATAGAATATTAGTAGAAACAGATACTCCATATTTAACACCAGAGCCAATGAGAGGAAAAAGAAAATACTCCTGAGAATGTAGAATATGTTATATCTAAAATATCAAGTATACTTGGTGTTAGTGAAAAAGAGATAGAAAAGATTACTACATATAATGCGAAAAAGATATATAATATTTGCGATTAATATGAAAAAAATAGAGGTAAAAAGATAAAGATGAATTTACTTGTAGATAATATGATGGAAAAAAATCAATAAAATATAATGAATATATAGGAAAAATAACTAAAAGTGATAGTCCAGTTTTAATTACTGAGCTTACTTTTTGCATCTAAAAAGTTTTATTGTTGGAAATACAATATCAAGTTTGAATAAAAAAATAATAATGGTCAAAAAAATATATATTATTATATTTTGGAAAATGAGTTAGATATTGAAAAGAAGAAAAGGGATATAGAATATTTTTACACAAGGGATAGATATAGAAATATTAGAATTTCCTAAAAAAAGATATAAGAGATTTTGATATAGTTTCTGAAAGTTTGGAAATATATAAAAAAAGAATGCAAGTATTTAGTAAAAATATTAGATAAAAAAATCAAGGAAGGTTAAAAAAAGATGTTGTTGTAATTTTATCAATAGAAGCAATGATGCAAAGATTATTACCTTTTAAATATATTAATGAAAAAAATAATATTAGTTTAAAAAAAGATCAAGAAATAGCTTTTAGATTTAATTATAGAAAAATTAGTTAGAATGGGCTATAAAAGGGAAGATGTTGCAGAGAACATGGGGAATTTTTCTGTAAAAAGGTGGAATCTTAGATATATCTACAGAAAAAGAACAAGGACTTCGTGTAGAATTTTGGGGAGATATAATAACATCTATAAGAACATATAGCAATATTTCACAAAAAGTTTAAAAAGAAAAAGAAGAAGCTTTTAGTATTACCACTTACTGAATATATCTTTGAAAAAAAATATAGAAGAAATAATTATAGATATAAAAGAAAATAAATATGAAAAAAAGAATAAAGATGAAATTGATAAAAATATTAAAAAAAGCAAAAAAAGTAAAAAAATAAAAAAAGATAAAATATTTGAAGAAAGTTTAGAAGATATAGAAAGATTAACACAAGGTGAAACAAATCAGTTAATAGAAAAAAATATAGATTATTTTTTTATGATACAAAAGAATATTTAGCAGATTATATTTTTAGAAAATGATTATATATTTTTAGATAATTATATAAAATTAAGTGAAAGATCTAAAGGAGTTATAAAAAGAGGCAGAAAAATCAGAAATTCTGGATTAATAGAAAGAGAAAAGCTTTTTAAATCAAGCACTTGATAATATGTGCATATATGAAAATATATTAGAAAAAAATTTCTGAGAAAAAAATTAAATATATTTATTTAGAAGAAACAGAACAAAAAAATGTTAGATAAATATATTAAAAAAAGCAAGTAAAAAAATAAAATTGATTTTAATTTTATAGAATATAGTTTTTTTAAGAACTGAACTTCAAAAATTTAGAAAAAAATTATAATTGATGAATTAAATAAGAATGAAAAAAATATATATAATAGCATATGAAAAATTATAATTATATTTTTAGAAGATATTATAAAAAAAGAAAAAAATTTAGATAATAAAAAAAGTTATAATTTTTAAAAGGAAAAAAATATCTAAAGGATTTAAATATTTAGAACAGAATCTGGAAGAAAAAAACTCAAAAATATATAACAGAAAATTTAATAAAAAAATGATTTTTTTAGTTATTTCTATAGATTCTGAAACAAATAGAAATAATGAAAAAAAGAGTCGGGAAAAATAGTCTTTTTACAAATGCAGAGAATATTATATTTGCAGATTTAGAACAAGGAGATTATATTGTACATAGGGTAAAATGGTATAGGTAAGTTTATTGAAATTAAAAAAAGGTAGAAGTACAAGGAATAAGTAAAGATTATATAAAAATTGAATATAAAGATGGAGATTACTTATATGTACCAACAGATGATTTATCAAATGTTAGAAAAATTTGTAGGAGCTGCACGGAAATGCACCAAAACTTAATAGACTTGGTACAAAAAGAATGGGAAAAAAACTAAAGCAAGAGTTAAGTCTAATTTAAGAGAGGTTGCATTAGAATTAATAAAAATTATATGCAAAAAGAGAAAAAAAGCTAAAGGATATGGGTTCTCAAAAAGATGGCAAAGATCAAAAAGAATTTGAATATGATTTTATATATTCAGAAACAGAAGATCAATTAAAATGTGTTGCAGAAATAAAGAAAGATATGGAAAAAGATAAACCAATGGATAGGCTTCTTTGTGGTGATGTTGGTTTTTGGTAAAACTGAAGTAGCAATGCGTGCTGCATTTAAAAGCAGTAAATGACATAAAACAAGTTGCATATATTGTTCCTACAACAGTACTTGCTAAACAGCAGGCAAATGAATTTAGAGAAAGAATGAAGAAATTCCCAGTAGTTGTAGAAGATATAAGTAGATTTAGAACAACAAAAGAGCAAAAACTATAATAGAAAGGCTTTCAAAGGGTGAAATTGACATAATAGTTGGTACACATAGATTATTAAGCTCAGATGTTAAATTTAGAGATCTAGGTCTTCTAATAATAGATGAAGAACATAGATTTGGTGTAAAAAGATAAAGAAAAAAATAAAAAAATTATTAAAGATACAGTAGATGTATTAACAATGACAGCAACACCAATACCGAGAACTATGAATATGTCATTATCTGGAGTAAGAGATATGTCTGTAATATATGAACCACCATATAATAGGCTTCCTATAAAAAAACATATATAATAGATAAGGATATGGATATCATAAAAGAGGCTATTTTAAAAGAAGTTGAAAGAGGTGGACAAGTATTTTATGTATACAACAGGGTAGAGTTTATAGAAAATATAGTAAATGATCTTAAAAAAAATATTAAAGGTATTACAATAGATTATGCTCATGGAAAAATGACACCAAAAAGAAATAGAGAAAAAGAATGAAAGATTTTGTTGAAAAATAAAACAAAAGTATTAGTATGTACAACAATATTAGAATCAGGAATAGATATTCCTAATGCAAATACTATTATAATAGAAGATGCAGATAAACTTCGGACTTGCACAATTATATCAGATGAGAGGAAGAGTACGGAAGATCAGCAAGACAAGGATATGCATATATAATGGTAAAAAAAGAAATAAAAAAATCTATCAGAAACATCAGAAAAAAAGATTAAGAGCATTAAAAAGAATTTACAGAACTTCGGATCAGGTTTTTAAAATTGCAATGAGAGATTTAGAGATAAGAGGGCAGGAAGTCTCTTTCGGTGATATACAATCAGGACATATGGAACAAGTAGGATATGAAACATATACAAAACTTTTAGAAGAAAAATATAAAAAGAACTTAAAAGGTGAAAAAAATTGATGTTGATAAAAATGTAATTGTAGATATTTTTGGTAGATGCATATATACCAGATACATTTATAAAGAAACAAAAAAATATAAGATGGACATATACCAAGAAATTATATACTGTAAAAGATAATGCTAAGCTTTAAAGAAGTTGTAAAAGATCTTATAGATAGATATGGAGAATTTCCTACAGTACTTAAAAAAATTTTTGTTAAGATTATAATATTAAGAAATATGGCACAAAAATTTAGGGATATCTAAAATAATTGAAAATAAATCAGAATATGTTAAGAATATTGTAAATATTCATATAACAGAAGATTTTTGATATAAATAAAGTTGAGCTTCTTATAAAAAAATATAAAACAAGAATAAATTTCAAAAAAATCAAAAGATATAGATGAAAAAAAGGGATTATAGAATATAAGTATAAAGATCCAGAGCGAAAAAAATAGAAGAAATACATTCATTTTTTTAAATATATTAAAATTAGGAATAATAAAAAGAAAGATATGAATAATATGAAAATTGAAGAAATAATAACAAGTATAAATAATAAAAAAATTATAGAGACAAATAAACTTAAACAAAAAGAAAGATATGAAAAAAAGAATATCTAGTAGAAGGCATAAAAAAATAGTATATGAATATATTAAATCTAAATTAGGTAATACTGGTAATAATAATTCTAAAGAATTAGATATAATACATGTATATATAAGAGAAGAATTATATAATAAATATATTACAAAAACAAATTAAGGTAAAAAAAGAACAAATAAAAATATATATTTGATATATTAGAAAAAAACACCAAAGTATAGCAGATAAAGAAGAAAAATAATGACAATCCTTTTAAAAATATTTTTTTACTTAAAGAAAATGTATTTAATAAAATAACTAATGATGTTAATCCTGAAGGACTAATATTAAAAGTTAAAATGACAAATAATGATAATATTTTTATTACAGAAAATAATAAAAAAAGATGTTGTTAATGATATTAACAGTAGTTTTAGAATAGTTTTTTTGAAAAATATCTCCGATCCACGGAAATCTAGGAACTATAATAAGAACAGCAGTAGCAGTAGGACTTAAAAAAATATATATAAGTAAAGGAAGTGTTGATATATATTCACATAAGGTTATAAGATCAAGTATGGGAATGATTTTTTTAAAATACAGGTTATTGAAGAAAAAAATTGAGGTGATTTTTAAAAGAGCTTATTTCCCTAGGATATATTCCTATAAAAAAACAAAAATGACAGGTAAAAACTTATACACTTATACATCAGAAAATGTGGAAAAAAATGACAATAAATTTGCAATATTTTTTTCGGAAATGAAGCAAATGGAATAAGTAATTATTTAGAAAAAAATATAACAGAAAGTATTAGTATTCCAATGAAAGATGATACAGAAAGTTTAAATTTAGGGATATCATTTTCAGTAATAATTTATGAATTATATAGAATGATTTTTAAAAACAAAAATCTAAATATAAAAAAATAGTGAATAGCAAAAATAAAGTGCAACAAAAAAAGGTAGTAGAAAAAGATACAGATTCATAGTAAAATATCAATAGAAAAAAATGAAAGGATATTTTTAATTATGAAATCTGTATCTAATAAAGATTATAATATAAAAAGAAGAACAAAAAAACAATACAAACACTTAGATATTAAAGAAAGAGTAAAAAAATTGAAACTATGATGAATGACCAACTTGAAGTGTATGGCAAGGTTAATATAACTAAGATAGCACAAAAAGTTGAATAGGAGTAAATCAACAATATCAAGAGAAATAAAAAGAAATAGAAGAATGGTAGTAACTGAAGTATATAAGAAAGAAAGTATATTTAAGAGAAAAAAAGAGATAACTTTCGAGTATGAAAGTACAGAAGCTAATGCAAAAGCAACCAGAAAACAAAGAGAAAAAGGAATAAGCAGAATAAAAGCTTTATGTATAATAAAGAACTAATAAAGGAAGTTAATAGGCTTTTTAAAAAGAAGAAGGAAAAATCACCAGATATAGTAGCATATAGGATAAGACAGGATAATAGCTTTAATGTTAAAGTATCAACAAATACAATATATGACGGAATACGTAAAGGTTACCTTGAAGTTAGTACAAAAGATAGAAAAAAAGAATGAAAGATAAATCAAGAAGATGTAGGGTAGAGAGAAACCAATACCAGAAAGTAAGAAAGATCGTTCTATAGAATTAAGACCAGATTATATAAATAATAGGGAAGAATTCGGACATTTTGAAATGGACTTAGTACTAGGTAAGCAAGGAAAAAGATAAACAATGTTTACTAACATTAACAGAAAGAAAAAAACAAGATTTGAAATAGTAATAAAATTAAATAATAAGTCTTCAAGTGAAGTAATAAGAGCAATAAAGAGTATTAAAGAACATTTAAATGTATATTCATCTGAGATATTTAAATCAATAACAACAGATAACGGAAGTGAATTTTTCACGTTATGAGGAGATAGAAGAAATATTAGGAACAATGATATATTTTTTTGCTATCCTGGAGCATCATATGAAAAAGGTACAAAATGAAAGGCATAATGGAATGTTAAGAGAATATATACCTAAAGGTTCAGATATTTCAAAAATATAGTGCTGAAGATTTAGATAGAATAGTATCAAAAATTAAATGATTTAGAAAGAAAAAAAATTAAATTATTACACTCCATACATGAAAAATATTAGAAGAATATGATAGTATAGAGGGAACAGAGTTATTATTTAATCTGCAAACAGCAGTAAATAGCTAAAAAAATAAAAGTAATGGCTTTGATATTTTTATTATAGAATAATGTTGCACTTTAAAATGCAAATTAACCCTAAATATAAAAAAATTGAAAAAAAGTGCATATTTGTGATATATTTTTAAAATATAAGATATTAAAAATTATTTAAAATAAGAACAAATAATAGGTAAGGAGGTAGAAAATGCAATATACCTCAGAAGATGCATTAGAAGTTGCAGAAAATAAGATTTTAATGTTATATATTTTTAGAAAAAAAGTTAAAAAAAGGTATAACATATAAGGTATATTTAGAGCTAGTTACAACACTTACAGAAATAAATTACTTTGTTTTTTTCATGAAACATTGGAAGAATTAATACAAGAAGGTTTTATTCAAAAAGAAGAAAAAAATTTAAATATATCGCACAAGATAAAAACATTTGATGAAGTATTACAAGAAGGACAATATATTTCTGAATTAGATAAAGAAGACGAAAAAAAGATGAAAAAGTAATAACATATACACTTTCTAAATTAGGACAAGAGTCTCTTAAAGTAGCTATAAATATGATACCACGGTATAAGCAAGCTTAAGATTGATACAGAATTTAAAAAAACATTATAAGCTTTATAAAACAGGATTTTTTTCAGTATCTGCAGATTATTTACCAGAAAAAAATAAGGTTATATGTAAAGCAGGAGAAGATGAAATTAATATAATACGTTTAGAGGTTATGATAAATTCAGTAGATCAAGCAAAAGAAAAATTGTTAGAAATTGGAAAGAAAAAGCAGACACATTATATTTAGATATTATAAATATATTGTCAAAGACAGAGGAAGATGAATTAGAAAAAAATCTAATCTTACATTAGAACTTTATCAAGAAATGGTTGATGAAAGAAAAAGAACAAGAAGGGAAAAATGAAAATAGAAAAGGATGAAAATATAGAAGACTAAGAATCAGCTTAAAATAAGCTTTCTTAGTTATTTTCATATTATAAAAAGATTATCTTTGTAATAAAACGGCTCAATGTCAAGAATGGGGGTATAAAAATCCCCTAACTAGGCTTGTAGCCTTATTTTTCATGAGCTTATTAAATCTTTCATAGTTCCTATAACCGTAACCAATTCTTTTTTTATTACTTTAATTTTGTTGTTATATCCTTCTACAAATCCATTATTATATCCATATTCTATTATATTTACTATTTCTTTAAACCAAGAATTTAAAGTACTAGATAATTTGTCACATTTAGCTAGATTAGTTTCTTTTTAAGTCTGTTATTAATTGTTCTAAACCTTCTTTAAAAGCTTGTTATTTCAGTTAATTCAAATAATGAATAAAATCTTTTAATTAAGTCATATGATACAGCAAATATATTGTTTTTGACCTTTTAGTCTATCTATTATACATTGTTCTTGCTTGCTTAAATTCTTAGGATTCTTTTTGTATAACTTTCCAATATCTCTTAAACTCCCTATTTTTTTACTAGAATCAGTATTAAATATATTTATTCTAATATCTCTTATTGTCCATATACCTTGTCTTATTACATGATACTTATCTGCAACTATATGAGACATAGGTAAAGTTTTAGTAATTACATTTCTAAAAAGGTTTAAACATATCTGTAACAACAATAGAAGGTTTAAATTCTAGTAATATATTCTTTAAAGTAGATTGATATCTATTTTTCATAGATATTAATTAACTTATGATGCTTATCATATACAGCTAATTGGTATTTTTCATTACCAAGATTACCTTTAAATTCATCAATGAATATTACAGAGGTATCATACTTTTCTTTCTTAATTTCTATACTTTCAAGCGTTCTTATTACAGTACTTATACTCACATTATTCTCTTTAGCATTTTTGCTTAAAAAGTCTTCATATCCTTAAATGTTGTTTCTATTCTTTTCTTTATTCTATTAGAGATTCTACATCTTTTTGAACAATACCAATACTACTTGTAATTGTTTTTACCTGTAGACTTACAAACATATCTTTGTTTTTTTAAGGTTTAAAAAAATACAGGCATATTATTATATACATCAATTAATATCTTAACAGTCCCTATAATCCTTTAATCTATAGTCTTTTTCCAGGTTTCTTATTATTCCTAATACCATAAATATGATATTCTCCATCAATTATTTTTTTGTTTTTTTATTATCCCTAACATCTTGTATTTTGTAACTAATCATTATATTATTATCTTGCATAAGTTAAACCGTATCCTTTCTGTGTGGTTATTAATAGGATACTACATTTTTTTAACTTATGCTCTTTTTTATGCTTTTTTTCTATTTTTTTATCATTCTATACCCCCATTAAAAAGTATAGAGCCTAATAAACATAATAAAAAAAACTATAAACATTGAAAAAAATGGGAAGTATATAATATTATATAAAAAGAAAGAAAGAGAGGAAATAAGTGAAGTTAATATCATGGAATGTTAATGGTATAAGAGCAGCATATAATAAGGGATTTAATGACTTTTTTTGATAATGAGAATGCAGATATTTTTTTGCATACAAGAAACAAAAAAATGCAAGAAGGACAGTTAGATTTAGCAAAAAGAAGGTTATTATGTCTATTTAAATAGTGCAGAGAAAAAAAGGATATTCAGGAACAGCAATATGGACAAAAAAATAAAACCTATAACTGTTAAATATGGTATAGACATAGAAGAACATGATAAAGAAGGAAGAGTTATAACTTTAGAGTTTGAAAAGTTTTTTTATGGTAACTGTATATACACCAAATGCTAAAAAGAGAGCTAGAAAGATTAGAATATAGGGTTAAATGGGAACAAGATTTTAGAAAATATTTAGAAGAACTTAGAAAAAGTAAAACCAGTAGTAATTTGTGGAGATTTAAATGTTGCACATAAGGAAATAGATGTAAAAAAATGATAAAAGCAAATAGAGGACAAGCAGGATTTACTGATGAAGAAAGAAGAGAATTTAATAATTTACTTGACTTAAAAATATATTGATACTTTTTAGAAAGTTTTATCCAGAAGAAGAAAGATTTACTTGGTGGTCATATTTTGGAAAAGCAAGAGAAAAGAATGTAGGATGGAGAATAGATTATTTTATAATATCAAATGAATTGGATAATAATTTAAAAGATGCTATGATATATGATAATATACTTCGGAAGTGATCATTGTCCTGTTGGAATAGAACTAGAAATATAATTAGGAAAGGACAAAAAAATATGAATAATACTAGTAGAGTGCATAAAAAAAGTAAGAATATTTTTTTAAAAATATTTATACTAGCAGTATCAATAATGATCGCATATAAGATAATTATGGGAGAAAGTAATGTTTTTTTACAATCATAAAAGAATTTTTTTAACAGTATTAAAAACCAGTATTTTTTTGCTATGATTATAGCATATATATTATATATACCAGCTAAAAGAATAGAGGTATTGTTTGCAGGATTAAAAAAACAAGTTTATAAGTTCTAAAGCAAAAAGGAATAAGTATAGCAATAGTATATTTAATAGCATTATTATTACTTACAATATTAATAGTTTTTCGGAGGAAAAGTTCTTGCTAAAAAAATTTTGAAGAACTTATAAAAATGATACCAAATTATGTTAATGATGCAATAAACTTTTTTAAAGGATTACCTGAAGGAAATATAATTTCTAAGCTTAATATTGATACACAGTTAGAGAAAAATAAAACAAATGGATATATACAAACAAATACTACAACGAATAAGTGTATCTGATATTATAGGACAAGCAAAAAGTAGCACTTAATTTTGTGAATGGAGTTTTCGATATCTTTGTAATGATAATAGTATCTATATACTTGTTATATTCAAGAAGTGATATACAAAAAAATTTGTAAATAAGGTAATAACAGCAATATTTAGTGAAAAAAAGCTAGTGATATATTTACAAAATATGTAGAAAAGACAAATTATATTTTCTTTAGATTTGTTACAACACAAATTTTAGACGGATTTATTGTTGCTATAATTGTAAGTATTGCACTTTCAATTATGAAAGTAAAACATGCAGTAGCATTAGGATTTTTTTAATAGGTATTTTAAATTTAATACCATTTTTTTGGAGCGATTATAGGTGTTGGTATCACAGGAATTGTAACATTATTTACTGGAGGATTTTTCACAAGCAGTATTTTCACTAATTATAATTACAATATTACAACAATTAGATGCAAATATTCTGAACCCAATATTACTAGGAGAATCTTTTAGAAGTAAACAAGATATTAATAATAACATCTGTAATAGTTGGAGGGCATATTTTGGAGCACTTCGGAATGTTTTTTTAGCTGTTCCAGTTGTTACAATTATAACGGTTATTATTAATGACATATTAGATGAAAAAAATTGAAGAATAAGAAGATTGAGAAGATACTTAGTAAAAAGAAGAAGATTGAAATTAGTTAATTTAGAAGAAAAAGATAAAAATTATACACAAATAGTAGAATATATTAGATAGGTAAGAGGTAAGATGAAATTTTTTTAGAACATATAATAATTGGTATTATAATTGGAATATCAAATATAGTACCTGGAGTTAGTGCAGGAACAATGTTTGTTATATTAGGTATATTTAAAAAAACTGATTGATCAAGTGGGATTATGTATAGATGAAGTTAAGAAAAATGATTAAAAAAATATAACAAAGTTTAAAAGAAAAAGATGGTGGTATAAGAGCAGTTGGTATAATGCTTAAGAATATATTTAATAGTCAAAAACATTCCTTATTCCAATAGCTATAGGAATGGTATTTGCAATATATTTTTATTGCAAAATTATTCTCTATCTTAAATCCTGAACAAATAATGTATAGAAACTATATATTTTTAGGATTGGTTTTTAGGAGGAATACCAGCATTATTTAAAGAATTAAAAAAAGGAACAGATATACAAAATATTAATAAAAAGAAAAAGCAAATATTTATTTATTTATGTTTATTGGTTTTTTTGATTATGTTAATAGTATATATTTTTAAAGATAAATGGAATAGGACTTAGAAAAGTAGGATATGAAGAATTATCTATATCTATGGCATTACCACTTTTCTTAGTTGGAGCAATAGCAGCAGCATCTATGGTAATACCTGGAATATCAGGATCTCATGGTAGTACTGATATTAGGATATTATGAACTTATGACAATAAGTATAAGTAAACTTAATATGGTATTTATAATACCATTTGCTATAGGAATATTAGTAGGTATTATGGCAATATTAAAACTTATAAAATACTTATTAGATAATCATTATACAAAGACATATTCATGTATAGTTGGATTTGTGGTAGGATCACTTTTGATGGTTTTCCCAGGACTTCCAACAAATATAATGGGATATGTAATTACAATTGTATGCATAATTTTTAGGATTATTTGCATCATATATGATTGAAAAAAATATTCAGAGAAAATTAGGATTATTAAAAAAAACTTCATTTTAGTATGTACTAAAATGAAGTTTTTTTAAAAATTAGTAAATAAAATTTCAAGATTATTTTTAAAAACTTATGTTAAAAAAAGCTTATTATCAAGCTCTTTAATTAACAAATTTGCAATTTCCTTAGTATCTGAGTGATTTTTCACACCCGGCTACTAATATCGCAATATAGTTAATAGGTTTTAATTTATATAATAATAACAAGTTTTTTTCCATCCATCTAGAGAACCTGTTTTTAGCCCTATAATCTTTGGATGGTAGAAATGCGGTTTATCCTTCCTAACAAATGCATTGGTAGAATTCCATGTTCTACCATTGATTCTTGTTGTTTGGGATTTAGCAACTACATTCAAAAATTTTTTTGAGTTATCATTGATAAGAGAATTAACCAAATTTCCTATGTCTTTTACTTGTATTAAATCTCGCTTTATCCCTGTGGGATCTAAAAGACTTAAATTAATGTTAAAATTCGACTTATAATATTCTTTGACTTTATTACTAATAAAGTCAACCATATTATCCCAGTCAGCTTTTACTTTTTATGCAATCATCATTTAGATTTTTTTGTTTAAAAATATTATATATAACTCTTGAAAGAGTATATATTGCATCTGCCGAAGATGGTATGAGACCAAGTTCTATGAGCTCTCTTATATCATAAATTTGCCCTTTTTTCATTCCTATTCTAAACAAGTATTTGTTTAAATATTTTTTTGAAATCTCATTTCGATTTGTATTTTTTTCTTCCAATAAATTATTACTATCTAATATAGATAGAAAGTAATTAACAGAAAACAATTTCAGAATACTTGCTGGAACAATGTATTCTGAATTCCACAAATAGTGGCTCAATGTCAAGAATGGGGGTATAAAAATCCCCTAACTAGGCTTGTAGCCTTATTTTCATGAGCTTATTAAATCTTTCATAGTTCCTATAACCATAACCAATTCTTTTTTTATTACTTTAATTTTGTTGTTATATCCTTCTACAAATCCATTATTATATCCATATTCTATTATATTAACTATTTCTTTAAACCAAGAATTTAAAGTACTAGATAATTTGTCACATTTAGCTAGATTAGTTTCTTTTTAAGTCTGTTATTAATTGTTCTAAACCTTCTTTAAAAGCTTGTTATTTCAGTTAATTCAAATAATGAATAAAATCTTTTAATTAAGTCATATGATACAGCAAATATATTGTTTTTGACCTTTTAACCTATCTATTATACATTGCTCTTGCTCGCTTAAATTCTTAGGATTCTTTTGTATAACTTTCCAATATCTCTTAAACTCCCTATTTTTTTACTAGAATCAGCATTAAATATATTTATTCTAATATCTCTTATTGTCCATATACCTTGCCTTATTACATGATACTTATCAGCAACTATATGAGACATAGGTAAAGTCTTGTTAATTACATTTCTAAAAGGTTTAAACATATCTGTAACAACAATAGAAGGCTTAAATTCTAGTAATATATTCTTTAAAAGTAGATTGATATCTATTTTTTATATATATTTATTAATTTATGATGCTTATCATATACAGCTAATTGGTATTTTTTTCATTACCAAGATTACCTTTAAATTCATCAATGAATATTACAGAGGTATCATACTTTTCTTTCTTAATTTCTATACTTTCAAGCGTTCTTATTACAGTGCTTATACTCACATTATTCTCTTTAGCATTTTGTTTAAAAAGTCTTCATATCTTTAAATGTTGTTTCTATTCTTTTCTTTATTCTATTAGAGATTCTACATCTTTTTAACAATACCAATACTACTTGTAATTGTTTTTACCAGTAATCTTACAAATATATCTTTGTTTTTGTAAGGTGTAAAAAAATACTGGCATATTATTATATACATCAATTAATATTTTAACAGTCCTATAATCCTTTAATCTGTAGTCTTTTTCCAGGTTTCTTATTATTCCTAATACCATAAATATGATATTCATTGTTAATTATTTTTGTTTTTTTATTATCCCTAACATCTTGTATTTTGTAACTAATCATTATATTATTATCTTGCATAAGTTAAACCGTATCCTTTCTGTTTGCTTACTAATAGGATACTACATTTTTTTAACTTATGCTCTTTTTTTATGCTTTTTTTCTATTTTTTTATCATTCTATACCCCATTAAAAGTATAGAGCCTAAATAGTTTTATAAAAAAACCATTTTTTTAAAACTTTCATTAAAATTATATAGGGTTATACTTAAATTTCCGGTATTATTATACCGGTTAAATACTGTATAAAATTTTGATTCCATTCCTGATATAATTTCAGGAACTGTTGCATTTTTGAATATTTGATTCATTTTATAATCATCTCCTTTACTATTTTTACTATATATTTACTAATTTTAATTATAATTCCATATTATAGGAATTATTGAAATGTTTATTTATTTATTTATGTATGTGTTTTATGTCACTTATAGTATAACATAATTTCTAATATTAAAAAAAGATTATAATAATGTATTAATAATTGAAAAAAATGAAAAGTATAATATATTATGTTTATGTATATTAAAAAAAGGGAGATGGTATGAAAGAATTTAAGATAACAGATGTGGATGGGGTAAATACATGTATATATGTTATTAGAGATATAAAAAGATATAAAAAGTGGTAAAGAATATCCATTTTTGAAAAAAATAGAATTAAAAAGAAGAAATTAAAAAAATCAGTATAGAGTAAAAAAAGTTTTTTTCTTTAGAAGAAAATGAAGAAATAATATTATTATCAATTTTTAAAAAAACAAGATAGTTGTAAATGCACGGTGAAATAAAAGGGATAGCCTTAACATATGTACTAAACCTAAAAGGAATTCATTTTAGTGAAATAGATTTAAATGATTTTTGATAATTTATCAATGATGGAAGAAAAAAACATTTGTATATGAACCAACAGAAACTAGAAAAAAATATTTATAATAGATCTTGAAACTGGAAAAGAAGTAGATAGTGTAATGGTTTGGGATGGTAAAAAAAGAGTGAGAATATGTACTATAAGTGTGGGAAGAAAAATATTTCGCTTTTTGAATATAGGTTACAAGATAAAAAGAACTATTGCATGTGGAATGTGTAAATTTGAAATGATAGACGGAAAATTTAATATAGTTGTAGATGAAAGAGAAACAAATAGAATAGATTATGATCATTTAAAAAGAAAATATTAGTAAAGGAATGTCTAAATCAATAAAAAAAGTGTAAAAAGAAATAAGAAGGGGTGAACATGAAATTAATTAATAAGATAATAACATTATTAAAAAAAGAATTTGATCTTATTATTTGCAGTATGGTTAATAATTGCAATTATTATAATACCTGCATTATCACTTGCTATAGTACAAGGTTCAGTCCTTGCATCTCCAGACATTGATGCAAGTTTACCATTTGTTGGGAATTTAACATATTTTTATATCAAATCCATTTTTAACATTGGGATATATATTTAATCCTAGGTTTTTTTGGAACATATTTAGAAACATTAAAAAAAATTTTTACGGGAATATATTTTTTTACTTGTAGTGTTCTTGGCATATAAGTATGAAGAATCAAAACCATATGATGGAAAAGAATATGGTTCTGCTAGATGGTCAAAAGATGGAGAACAATACAAAAATACTTAGTAAGACCTCAGGGATAATACTTGCAAAAAGATAATTATTTACCAGTAGATAAACAAGGTAACACAAATGTAATGGTAATAGGGGATCTGGTGCAGGTAAATCAGCATCTTTTGTTATACCAAATGTTTTAGGACTGTTAGGTTCATATGTATTTACAGATCCAAAAAGGAGAACTATATGATAAGACTGCATCATATTTTTAAAGCAAATGGATATGATGTAAAAGTATTAAATTTAGTAACACCTGCAGCAAGTGATGGATTTAATCCACTTCTTAATGCAGATACTCCAACAGATGTAGATATAATAACAAATACAATAATTAGAGGTCAGGAGACAGGAGCTACAAAATGATCCATATTGGGATAATATGGCAGAACAGCTTTTAAAAGCGCTTATATACTTCTTAAAAAGCAACAAGAGGACCAGAAGAAGCAAACTTAACAAGTTGTGCAAAATCTTGTAAGACTTGCAAATAATTCAGGAAATTTTTAATATAGTTACAGAATTAATGGAAATACTTCCACCAGATCATTTAGCAAGAAAAGCATATAAGAATGTTGAACTTGCAACAGATAAAGCATATAGTTCAATATTATCAACATTACAATCAAAAACTTGGTAAATTTGAATCACCAGAAATTGCAGCACTTACTGCAACAAATACAATAGATTTTTAAAGATATAGGGAAGAAAAAAACAGTTGTATATGTTATATCTTCAGATACACATACAACATATAATTTTATACTTACAATTTTTCTTCTCACAAATGATACAACAACTTTATGATTATGCAGATAATAATGGTGGACAACTTGATATACCAACATACTTTTTTTCCTAGATGAGTTTGCAAATATAGGGCAAATACCAGATTTTTGATAAGAAGATTGCAACATCAAGAAGTAGAAAAATATCTTTTAATATAGTATTACAAAGTTTGGATCAGTTAGAAGCAATTTATGAAAAAAACATATGAAACAATTTTAGCAAACTGTGATACACACCTATTCTTAGGTTCAAACTCATTTAAAAACAGCAGAGTGGTTTTCAAAAATCACTTGGTGAAATAACAATTGGAAAAGAACAAGAGTCTAAGAGTAAAGGAAAAAGGAGAAGGAAGCCGGAGAAAGTACAACTAAATCAACAAATTATTTAGGAAGAGCACTTATGACTCCAGATGAGCTTTAGAAGGCTTGATGTTGAAAAATGTATAATTATAGTTAAAGGAATTTATCCTGTAATGGCAGATAAATTTATGTATTTTAAGGAACCAGAAGGAAAAAGTACTTTTTTTAATTATAGGGCAAATAATAAGGAATATAGGGCAGATAGAGGATTTTGGCAAGAATTTGATCCATATAGGAAAAAAAGAAACAAATAATGAACAAAAAAAGAAAGAGAATTTAGTCAAGAAGAAAAAAAGAAATCTTAGGAATTTTCGATGAAGAAAAACAACTAAAAAAAGATAATTATAAAACAGATGTTATGTCACTTAATATAGATGATATAGAAGAAGCACCTGTAACAAGTTTTTAATAATAATAAAAGTACAGGTATTCCTGGAGCAGTTCCAGTTCGGAAAAGAAGAATTGGATACAACAATCCCAGGAGAATTACCAATAACAATTATCGATGATGATGAAGATGAGGAATATCTTGAAAAAGATAGGCCAAAAACCAGAAGATTATGATATAGATATAGAAAAAGAATTAGAAAATAAGTTTGATGAATTATTTGGTAGTTTAGAATGAGGAAATTTATGAAAAAAAGAGATGGAATAACAATGGCAACCCTTGTAATCACTCTTATAATATCTGTTATATTAATGGGGGTTACAGTATATGGTGTATTTAATTGGACTAAAAAAAGCAGGTGATAGTAAAAATATAGTGCACTTTCTTTAGTATATAGAAGACTTTCAGATTTGGAAGGGATAAAAGAAGAATGCAGAGAGGGACATTTAGTATTAAAAAGAAAGTATTTCAGATATAAATTCAAAATATCAAAAGCAAATTTGGAAGTGGGTTTAAATTATTTAAAGATATACCTAGTATTTCATCAGCAGGCTTTCCAGATGGAACCACAATACCATCTAATTATGATATATATGAATTAGAAGGTGATTCTTTAGAAAAAGATAGGAATATCACAAGCACTTATTCCAAGAGGTATGAGAATATTTTTACCTAAAAATCACAACAAACAAATTTTTAAGGATAAAAATACTTACAAATAAAGGAATAATGAAAAAAAGACAATTCAGGAAATACAGTAATTACTATAGATTATAGTGATATAGCAAAAAAATATTTGAAAATACGGATAAAACAGTATTAAATAATTAAAAAAAGTAGGGAATATGAAAAAAAGAAGAAAGACTACAAAAAAAGAAAAAAAGAACATTTAGAAAAAAATTAAAGAACTTTTGATTTAGATATATCTAAAGACAAATATATACTTGGAATTGATGAAGTTGGAAGAGGCCCTATTGCAGGACCTCTTGTCGTTTGTGGAATAATAATGAAAAAAAGGCAGTAATATACTTCGGGGTAAAAAGATTCTAAGAAAATAACAGAAAAAAATAGAGTAAGATTAAATAAAGAAATATTGGAAGATGCAGAATATGTTGAAATTGTAGAAGTTTCAGTAGAGGAGATAGATAAGATAAACATATTAAATGCTACTAAAAAAAAGCAATGCAAGAGGTAATAGAAAGGTTAGAAGAAAAAAATCAGATATATGTATTGTAGATGCGGTGAAAGATCTAAAAGTCTAAAAAAAGAAAATTATCAAATTATTTCTGTTATAAAAGGGATGACACATCATATACAGTAGCATGTGCATCAATTGTAGCTAAAGTATATAGAGATAGTTTAATGGAAAAAAATATGAGAAAGAAATTCCAGGTTATGGTTTTGCAAAACATAAGGGGTATGGAACTAAGATACATTATGATGCTATAATAGAAAGAGGAATTACAAAAAAATACATAGAAAAAGTTTTTTTGAAGAACCTAGATGAACATAGAAAAAAAGTAAATGATTAATATTAATATAATTAAGATATATTATATAGTATATAGATAAAAAAAATATAAGTTTGGAGAATATTATGGATTATAATATTATAGAGATAATAGAAAAAAAGATAAGAAAAGAAGAACTTAAACAAGAAGAAATAGAGTTTTTTTGTACAAAATTATACAAAAGGAATAATACCAGATTATCAAGCAGCAAGTCTAATAACAGCAATAATGATAAATGGTATGACAATTGATGAAACATATTTTTTGACAAGTTCAATGATAAATTCAGGAAAAAGAATAACATTTATAAAAAGAAGTACTTGATAAACATAGTACAGGAGGAGTCGGAGATAAGGTTACAATAGCACTTATACCTATACTTGCAAGTATGGGATATTCTGTTCTAAAAAAATGAGCCGGAAGAGGACTTCGGTTATACTCGGACGGAACAGTTGATAAATTTGAATCAATACCAGGATTTAAGATGGACTATACAATTTCAGAAATAAAAAGAAATGATGGAAGAAAATAGTATTGTAATAGCATCACAAAGTAAAAGAATTAGTACCAGCAGATAAAAAAATATATGCACTTAGAGATACTATACGGTTGTACAAATTCTAAACCATTAATAGTATCAAGTATTTTGAGTAAAAAAATAGCATCTGGGGCAAGAAATATTGTTATAGATATAACATATGGAAGTGGTGCATTTATGAAAACTAAAAAAAGATGCAGAAGAATTAAAAAAAGATTATGTATCAAATAGGTGAAAAGTTAGGAGTTAAGGTAAAAAGCAGTTATATCATCTATGGAAACACCACTTCGGACATACTGTTCGGAAATAGTTTAGAAATTATGGAAGCAATTGAATATTTACGAGGAGAAGAAAAATCAAGAACTTAATAATATTATAATTTTTAATTGTTAAAGAATTTTTTTAGATATATCAGAAAAAAAGAAGCAGAAGAAAAAGTTAAAGAAACTATAACTTCAAAAAGAGCATATTATGAATTTAGAAAAGCTTTGTTAAACAACAAGGAGGAGATTTAAGAAAATTTTTATGATGAATATAATGTGCACAATAATAAGGAAAAAAAGGTATATTTTTTTAAGCTTAGACTTTGATCGGAATTATAAAAAAAGATAGATGCATTAGAAGTTGCAAAAAGTAGCATTTAAAAATAGGATGTGGGAGAAAAACAAAAAGAAAGTAAAATTGATTATTTTTTTCAGGAATTGAATTATTAAAAAAAGAAAATGATGAAATAAAGGCAGGAGATAAATTATTTAGAATATATATAGGAGATTATATTAGAAAAAAATATATCAAAAGATGCTTTAAATATGCTTATACATGATAGTGTAAGAACACTTACAGGAGCATATACAATAGATATGTTAGTATTATCTAAAAAAAGAGAAAAAAACATTAAAAAAAGGTAAATAAACAAGAAAAAAATGATAATGATCAAAAAAAGCTGATTAAAAAGGTAAATGATTTTTAAAATATTGTTTTTAGTTTTTTTGATTTTTGATGTATAAGTATGATATAATAAGTATGTATTAAGAAGAGAGGAGATAGGCAATGTTTGAGATAGGTGAAAAAAATATTTTACCCAATGCATGGAGCAGGTGTTATTGTAGATATACAAGAAAAAAAGAAATATTAAACCAAGTTGAAAAGTTTTATGTTGCTAAAATGCCGGGTGAAGTAAAATTAATGTTACCAGTTAAATCAGCAGAAAACTTAGGATTAAGACCTCTAGTTTCAGAAGAAGAAGCAAGTGGAATAATCTCTTCACTATTAGATAAAAAGCTTTTTTTATGCCAGAAAAATTGGACTGAAAGATATAATGGAAATAAGGAAAAAAATTAAAAACTGGCGATTTGCATGAGATTGCAGATATATATAAAGGGCTAAGCATACGAAATAATAAGAAAAAAATCTTTCAACAACTGAAAAAAAGATGCTTACAAATGCAAAACAAGTATTATTAAGTGAACTTTCAGATGTTACAGGAGAATCTTTTGAAAATTTAGAAACAAGATTAGAAAAAAACATTTTAATGAAATAAATTTAGAAGATATAGATTAAGATAGAGGACGTAAGGTTCTCTATTTTTTTATTATTTTTTTGAATTAATTTCTTTTTTTCTTACCTATTTTTATAAAAATATATATTATAATTGTAAATATAATGGTAATATTAAAAAAAGAAAACAAAAAGTGAATAATAGAAAATAAAAATAAAATTAAAAATTAAAAAGGAAATATCTAAAGGTTAAAAGTGGAAAAGATTATAAGAACAAATAAGAGAAAAAGAAAAAAATAATATAATATTAAAAAAATAATATTTTTTTAATTATTGTACTATGTATTACATATGGAATACTTGAAAATAATAAGATAAATGATGAAAAAAAATAATCAAAAAAATTATTAAAATGGGAAGAAGATTTAAAAAAAGATATTTTTTTCATGCTAGAGTAAAAAAACTATTATAACAGAGAATGAAATAAAAGAAAGTATAAAAAAAGATTGGACTTACAGGAATAGAAAGTAAAAAAATATTTTTCTCAGTATATGACAATAATGAAAAATATAATATATAAGATTGGGAAAGATGGAGAAAATTTAGTTCCAGCATCTATTGCTAAAAATATATACACTTGTTTATGTATTAGATATTTTGAAAGATTATGATAAAAAAATAAAAAAAGTTAAAGCAGGAAATGAAATAGAATTAAATAGTACAGATGCAAGCTCAGCAGGACTGATAAAAGGAAAGGAATACACTATAAATGATCTTATATCATCAGCAGTTATAATATCAGCAGGAGATAGTGTATATACTCTACAAAAATAGCATATAATATTGAAAAAAAGGTTTAGATATTAATAATGAGATATTAAAAAAATAATTCTACTAAAGAAGAAAAGAGCAAAATTGTAAGTGATATATCTGAACATATAACAAAAATATTTAGAAGAAAAAGGTTAAACTTAGTTTTGATACAAAAAAATAACAGATCCTACAGGAATATTAAATACTTCTAAAACAACGTACAAAGATATGTATATATTGATGAAATATATATATTCAAATAGAGATAAAAATGAAAGAAATTATTTCAAATGCTGAAACTGCTGAAATGCAGATATCTGGTGAGTTTTTTTAACAGGAAGAGGGCAAAAACTTACTAATACAAATCCATTTTTTTAAATAAGAAAAAGTTCTTGGTATGAAGATAGAGTTATAGGTTTAAAAAAACAGGAACATTAAGAGGATGGAATAACTTATTTAGTATATTTAAGAAAAAAATAATGGGAATTATTATGGAATTATAACAGTGGGATTTGAAAATAGGAAAGATGTTAATATATTAACAAAAAGAACTTATTAGGAGAATAAAAAAATGAGAGCATTAATTCAAAAGAGTAACTAGTGCAAGTGTTAAAGTAGATGGAGAAATTATAGGTAAAATTGGAAAAGGATTTTTTTAATTTTTTTAGGTGTATATGAAGAAGATACAGAAGAAAAAGATTGAAAAAAACTAACAAAAAAAGATTGTTAATTTAAGAATATTTAATGATGAAAATGATAAGATGAACCTTTCTATAAAAAGAGGTTAAAGGAGAAATATTACTAATATCACAGTTTACATTATGTGCAGATACAAGAAAAGGGAATAGACCTTCATTTATAATGGCAAAAGAGCCTACTGATGCAAATGTAATTTATGAAAAAAACTATAGAAAGTATAAGAAATGAAGGTATTATTGTAGAAAAAGGAATATTTGGGGCAGATATGAAAGTAGAGCTTTTTAAATGATGGACCTGTAACAATATTATTAGATATATAGTAAGTGGCTGATAGGAGAAAAAGATATATGAAAATAGAAGAAGTTGCAAAAAGATAAATATTGATGAAAAATGATTTAGAATTTTTATGGCAAAAAAATAAGGCAAAAAAATAAATTATACAAATTATATAAATAGAGAAAGAAAAGGAAAGCTAATTTTAGTTACAGCAATAACTCCTACAAAAACAAGGAGAAGGTAAGACAACAATGAGTATAGGAATAGCTGATGGACTTCGGATATATAGGAAAAAAATGTTATTGTTGCACTAAGAGAGCCATCTTTAGGTCCTGTATTTGGACTTAAAGGAGGAGCAACTGGAGGCGGAAAAATCTACTATAGTTCCAAAAAGAAGAGATAAACCTTCATTTTACAGGAGACATGCATGCACTTACATCTGCAGTAAATTTGATAGCAGCATGTATTGATAATCATATATATTTTGGAAATAACTTACGGAATAGATATAGAGAAGATATATTTCAAAAAGAGCTATAGATATGAATGATAGAGCTTTTAAGAAAAGTAACAATTGCTCAAACACTTAAAAAAAAGAAAAAGAAAAGAGATGATAATTTTATTATAACTGTTGCAACAGAGATGATGGCAATACTTTTGTATAGCGAAAGATATAGAAGATTTAAGAAAAAGAGTTGATAATATAATAATAGCTAAAAAAATGTTAATGGTGGATATGTATATGTAAGAGATTTAAATATAACAGGTTCAATTATGGCACTTTTTAAAAAGAAGCTATAAAGCCTAACTTAGTACAAACACTAGAAAATACACCAGCATTTGTACATGGAGGACCATTTGCAAATATAGCGCATGGATGTAGTAGTATAATTGGAACAGATTTTTGCCTTAAAACTATCAGATTATGTTATAACAGAAGCAGGATTTGGTGCAGATTTAGGGTGCAGAGAAATTTTTTTAGATATAAAAAAACAAGGGAGCTTGGAAAAGAACCAGATTTAATAATACTTGTAGTATCATTAAGAGCAGTTAAAGAAAAAAAAGTTTTTGAAAAAGGGATACAAAAATATTAAAAACACTATAATAATTTAACTGAATTTAATAAAAAAAGTAATTATATGTATTAATAGATTTGAAACAGATGATGAAAAATGAAATAGAATTTTTTTAAAGAATGAATTAATTAAAGAAGATAGAAATATAATCATTGAAGAATGTACATCATGGAAAGATGGTGGAAAAAGGTGCAGAAAATATAGCAAGAAAAAAATTGTTAAAGAAATTAATGAAACTAAGAATGATAGTCTTGGAAATAATGAAATAAATTATGTATATAATATTGAAGATGATATTAAAGAAAAAAATAGAAAAAAATTAAATAATAGAATATATAAGGCGAATAAGATAATATATACAGAAAATGCAGAAAAAAATTAAAAAGAATTTGATGATATTATAAAAAAATAAGTATGTATGTGTAGCTAAAAAGCCCATATTCTTTTTACAGATAATGATTATGAAAGCGAAGAAAAATACAACTATGACAATAACAGATATATCTGTATCAAATGGTGTGGGATTTGTAGTTGTATATACAGCAGGAGTTATGCTAATGCCAGGTCTTCCAAGTAGTCCACAGGCAGAAAGAATAGATGTTGATAAAGACGGAAATATAATTGGAATGGAATAAAATTTAATAATATATATAATAAAAAAAAGCCCTAATTGGGGCCTTTTTATTGAAAAAAATTTTATTTAATTTTTTTGAAAATTATAAAATGTATATAAATAATAAATATAAAAAAATATAATCATAATTAAAGTAATCATAACTTTTTTTGTAATAAATTTAAATTATTATTATTTATAAAAACCCAAAAAAATCTTTTTACAAATGAAAATTTTTTTCTTTTAAATCTTGATTAATCCGTTTAGGATCATCATTTTTGCATTAAAAATTTCGATAAATTCTAAGTATAATCTATCTCTTAAATTTTTTTAAATAAAAAAATTATTCATTATATATTAAAAGATGTAATAATAAAAAAATATCTACCAAATTTAGAACAGAGAACATGTTCTTTTTATGATAGATGTTTTTTTAAAAAAATTATTATATGATATTAAAATATTTAAAAAAATTTTTAATATTTACTTATTTCTTCTAATGTTTCTTTTTATTTGTAATGATACTGCTTCTTTAGAAGGTCCGCCATATATATTTCTACTTTCTACACAATTATGAATATTAATTGCATTATAGATATCGTTTGTAAAGATATCTGAGAATGTAGTATATTCATTTAATGATAATTCATTTAATGTTTTTTTCTTATCTATTGCATATTTTTACAATACTTCCTGTGATCTTATATGCTTCTCTAAATGGTAAGCCTTTTTTTAGTAAGGTAATCAGCTACATCTGTTGCATTAATATATCCTTCTTCTGCTTTTTTTGCCATAATTTTTTTGTTTACTGTTAATGTTTCAAGCATTTTATCTAAAAATATCAATACATGGTATTATATTTTCAATACTATCAAATATAGGTTCTTTATCTTCTTGCATATCCTTATTATATGCAAGAGGAAGACCTTTCATCATAGTTAGAAGAGCTATTAGATTACCATATATTCTTCCAGTTTTACCACGAATTAATTCACACATATCTGGATTTTTTTCTTTTGAGGCATTATACTTGAACCAGTTGAATATTTATCAGATATTTCTATAAATTTAAATTCGTTTGATTGCCAAATTATCATTTCTTCAGAAATTCTAGACATATGCATACTTATTATAGCTATATCATTTGCAATTTCTATAACATGGTCTCTGTCAGAGACTGAGTCTAAACTATTTCTAGTAGGCATGTCATATCCTAATAGGCTTGCTTCTAAGAAACGATCTATATCATATGTAGTTGTTGCTAAAGCTCCTGCACCTATTGGAGATTTATCCATTATTTTTTTCAGCATTTTTTTAAGTCTGCATATATCACGTATAAACATTTGAGCATATGCCATTAGATGGTGTGCAAAATGTAATAGGTTGTGCTATTTGCATATGTGTATATCCAGGCATTATTGTATCTAGATTATTTTTTTAGCTAGATTAGATAATGTTTCTATTAAATGTTTTTAGTTTTTTTACTAGTATTTGAATTTGATTTCTTAAGTATAGTTTTTATATCAAGTGCTACTTGATCGTTTCTACTTCTCGCAGTATGTAGTTTTTTTAGCAGGTTTTTCCTATTCTTTTTGTAAGAATTTCTTCTACAAACATATGTATATCTTCAGAGTTAGGATTTACTTGTAAATTACCATCATTTAAGTCTTTTTCAATTTCTTCTAAACCATTTAAAAATACTATCTAAATCTTCTTTGCTTATAATTCCTTGAATTTCAAGCATCATAGCATGTTTTTGATCCTTCTATATCTTCCTTATACATTTTACTATCAAATGATATTGATGAGTTAAAGTGATTTGCGATTGTTTCAAGTTGTCCTTTAAATCTTGCTCCCCATATACCGACTGTCTCTTTATTGTTCTTGTTTTTTTCCATTTTACCTCCCTTTGGAGTAAGTATTTTTTTCAAGTTACTTATTCTTATTGTTTTTTTATCTTTCATTATAGCTTCTACTTTAGTAGGAAGTGTATGTATATTTATATATCCTGTTGCATCTTCATGATTATACATTCCGCCCTTCACCAAATGTTGCAACTTCTTCATTATGTAATGAGAATTGGCTTTTAACTCCTGCAGATATTACATTTCCTTTATATAGTTTTAATTTAACATCACCAGTTACATTTTTCTTGAGTTGTAGTTATAAATGATGAAAGAGCTTTTTCTAAGGGTTGTAAAACCAATCACCATTATATACAAGGTTTGCAAATTCAACAGATATTAATTCCTTATAGTGCATAGTTTGTTTATCAAGAGTTATTGATTCTAAAAATTTCATGTGCATCATATAATATTTTTAGCACCTGGATTTTCATAAACTCCTCTTGATTTCATTCCAACAAGTCTATTTTTCAACTATATCAGCAACGCCAATACCGTGTTTTTCCACCTATTATATTTAATTCTTTTTAAAATTTCTGTTGCAGACATTTTTTTACCATTTAATTTTACAGGGATTCCTTTTTTTCGAATCCTAGTTCTATATATTCAGGTGTATTTTTGTGCATTTTTCAAGTGTGCTTACAAGTTCTAAAATTTTTATTATAATTTGGTTCTGTTTCAGGTTTTTTTCAAGCTCCATTCCTTCATGAGATAAATGTATAATATTTAGATCTTTTGAATAATTAGTTTCTCTTGTTACAGGAAGAGGAATATTTCTTGCCTCTGCATATTCAAGAGCATCTTCTCTTGATCTTATATCCCACATTCTCCATGGAGCGATAACATGTATGTATGGATCAAAAATATCTTATAGTCTGTTCAAACCTTATTTGATCATTTCCCTTTCCAGTACATCCATGGACTATAGCATCACAGTTTTCTTTGTGAGCAATATCTAAAAAGTGCTTTTAGCAATTATAGGTCTTGCAATTGATGTTCCAAGTAAGTACTTCCTTTCATATTTAGCTCCTGCTTGCATAGTAGGTATAAAAATAGTTGTCTACAAGATCATCTACTAAATCTACTACATAATATTTTTGAAGCACCTGAATTTAATGCTTTTTTTCTTTTATTTTCTCAAAATCATCATTTTGTCCAACATTTGCAGTTACTGCTATTATTTCACAATTATATGTTTCTTTAAGCCATGAAGTTATAACAGATGTGTCTAAACCACCACTATATGCCAAAAACAACTTTTTTTGGGAATATATTCTTTGTTCATATTTATCTCCTTTCATAAAAAAATATTTTTTTAATTATTATCATGTATCTTGTACTAGAATTATGATAACTACTTTAATTATAGCATTTTAATAATTACTAGTAAATGAAAAAAATGAAAGAAAAACATTTACATAATAATTATATTATGTTATATTATATATAGTACATAAAAAAAGAAAACATAATAAATTAAATTTTTCCTTTACTAAATAGTAAAGGAAGGAAAGAAGGATAAGATATGAAAAAGATCAGATAAGGTTAAAAAAACGAAAAAAATTTTTGGAAGGGGGTAAGATAGATATATATGAAATGATAGATTTTTTTGACGGATGAATATAAGCATTATAAAAAAAGATTATATTTAGATCTGAAAAAAACTATAGTTGTAAATTCGATATAATAGGGATTTATTTTTATTTTACTTTTTTTGGAATTCCAGAAGACATGAATTGATTTCGAATTACAGATTAGATTACTTTTGCCGAAATTTTTAAAAATTGGAAGAAATAAGAAGATTATTAGAGCCGAGTTGGTCGATTTGTTTAATTGAATAGTAACAAAAGCACCACAGGCTAAGAACATGTACCAAAAAAACTGGACAAAGAAATTTGAAAAGTTTGGAGGTACATTTTTTTCATGTCAAGAAAAAGTAAGTTTTCGTATGAAGATAAATTAAAAAAATTTGTAAGCAACATATAGATGATCATATATCATTATTACAATTATCAAGAAAGTATAATATAGCTAACTCTACATTACAGCGATGGATAAATCTATACAAAATACATGGAGAGAATGTTTTTAAAGAGAAAAACTAGAAATAGAGCATATTCTCTTGAGTTTAAAAATGAAAATCCTAGAAGAAATCATTCAAGGAAAGACTATTAATTACATTTCACTTAAATATAATATAGCTAAGTCTGTTGTTTCTAATTGGTATATACAGTATAATAAAGGTAAATTAAAAGAATATTTACCAGCAGGAGAGATATATAATATGGCCGATAATAAGAAATATACCAAAAAGGAAAAAAACTAGCTATAGCTAAAGAATGTATTGAATTAGGAAAAGACTATAAGACTATTTGTTACAAATATAAGATTAAATATAATAGATTATATAATTGGGTTAAAAATTATTACTCAAGTGTTGAAAAGTCTGCATTTAAAAGCAATCAGTAAAGCACAAGATAAATATGAAATATTATATAAGCTTAAATGTATTGAGGTTGAAAAATTTAAAGAAAGAAAAATGAGATTCTAAAAAAACGATTATTTTATGGGGATGATAGAAAAAGGGAAATTTAGATAAATATTTAACTGTAGACGCCTTGAAAGATAAATATAGTATTAATTTAATCTGTGCGGTGTTAAAATTAAACCGTTCATCATATTATGAATGGCTTAAAAGCTAAAAGAAAATAATAAGTATTTAGAAGTAGAAAAAGAATTAATTACTATAGATAATGAGGTTAATTCAATATATGGTAGAAAAAGATTGACTAAAGAACTTAATGCTAGACTTAATACAAACTATTCTGAACAAACTATACGTAGAATTATGAAAAAGAATAGGTATAGTTTGTGTTATACGAAAAAAAGAAAAAAATAAGTATAAGAAGACAAATGCTGAATACACAGAAGAAAAATATACTTATGAGAGACTTTAGTACTACTAGCGATAATCAAAAAGTTTTCTACAGATGTAACTGAAATATCTACTCCTGAAGGTAAACTATATCTTTCTGGTATAATAGATATGCACTCTAAAAAAATACTTGAATATACTATTTCTTCTAGTAATAATAATGAATTGGTATTTAGTATGATGAATAATTTGTTTGATAATATAAGTACAAAGTATTTAGGTAATATTTTTTTATACAAACTGATAGAGGTTATCAATATACTTCATGGCAATTCAAGGAGCTAATAAAAGGTAAATTAATACATAGTATGAATAGACCAAGGCATTGTCCAGATAATTCACCAATTGAATCATTTTGGGGAATACTTAAAGCAGAACTATACTATAATCCTAAATGTAAGGCATTATTTAGAACAAAAGCTATCTGCTAAAAATGCAATAGAAAAATTATATAGAATTCTATAACACAAAAAGAATAACAGAAAAAAAGGAACTACTCCTGAATCAATCAGAAATAATTCCTTAAATTAATTTTTTAAAAAAATACTTGTCCAATATTTTTAGTACATGTTCTCTAAAAAGCTTGTGGTGTTTTTTTGTATATTATATACATATATAATTTAAAAATGTGGAAAAAGAATTGTATCTGTGGTAAGATATGTTTAGTAAAAAGGGAGAAAATTTATGTTTGATAAATTAGAAGAAGTAGAAAAAAATATGAAGACTTATCATCAAAAGCTTATATCACCAGAGGTTATAAGCGATGGAAAGTTATATAGTAAATATGCAAAAGAACATGCAGAAATAGCAGAAGTACGGAAGTTTGACACTTGTGAAATTTTTAAAACATACCTTAAGCATTGGTAATGCTTAATTTTTTTGTCAATTTTTTTCCTTCAAACACTTGCACAATATGATATAATATTTGTATATAAAGGAGTTGTTATGAGGCTACATGTTGTTGAATCTAAAAAAATTCTAAGTCACTTTATGTGATTAAATCTGTATATTTTAATAAGAAAAAAAGACTAATAAAGTTGTTGAAAAAAATTAGGGACTTATGATGAATTAAAGAAAAAAACTAGATGAAGACCCTATCGTATGGGCTAAAAAAATATGTTGAACAATTGAATAAAGAAATTAAGAAAGAACAAAAAGATGTATTAATTGCATATAATCCTAGTAAATTAATTTCTAAAGAAAAACAAAATTCTTTTTAATGTTGGATATCTTTTTCTTACAGAAAATATATTATGAATTAGGTTTAGACATTATTTGTAAAAAAATATTTCTAAAAAAAGTATAAGTTTGAATATGACTTAAATGATATACTTTCTAGATTAATATACAGTAGGACTATCTATCCTTCTTCTAAACTTGCAACTTTTTGAACTATCTAAAAAGTTTCTTGAAACACCTAGATTTGAATTGCAACATATCTATCGTTCTTTAGAGGTTCTTTCTAAAGAAACAGATTTCATTCAATCTGAGCTATACAAAAAAACAGTTTAAATATTTCTTCTAGAAATACTGATGTACTCTACTATGACTGTACTAACTATTTCTTTGAAGTAGAAGAAGAATCAGGATTAAGACAATACGGTAAGTCTAAGGAACATCGTCCCTAACCCAATCGTTCAAATGGGACTTTTTATGGATGGTAATGGTATACCTTTAGCTTTTTAACATTTCTTCTGGGAATACTAATGAACAAATAACACTCACTCCCTTAGAAGAAAAAAATACTACATGACTTTAACCTTTCAAAGTTTGTAGTTTGTACTGATGCAGGACTTTCTTCTTACGTTAATAGGAAGTTTAATGATAAGCAAGGTAGATTTTTTTCATTACTACTCAATCAATAAAGAAACTTAAAAAAAGCATTTAAAAGAATGGGCATTAAACCCTAATGGTTGGAGATTAGATAATACTAACAAGGAATATACATTAGAAGAAATTAATAGTAATTATGATGATTTTAAGGATAAGATATTCTTTAAAGAACGCTGGATAAATGAAAATAATTTAGAACAAAAAAATTAATTGTTACATATTCTCTTAAATACAAGTATTACCAACAAGAGATTAGAAATTCTCAAATAGAACGTGCAAAAGATAAATTAAATTCTAAATCTTTTAAACTAGATAGATATAATCAAAATGATTTTTAAACGTTTCATTAGAAAAAAACTAATATAACTAGTGATGGTGAAATTGCAGAAAAGAAAGTATTTAGTTTAAATACTGAAATAATTAAAAATGAAGAACAATTCGATGGTTTCTATGGAGTATGTACTAATCTTGAAAAAGATGTACATGAAATTATACGTATAAGCAAGAGAAGATGGGAAATAGAAGAAAGCTTTAGAATATTGAAAAAGTGAGTTTAAGGCAAGACCTGTATATTTAAGTCGTGATGATAGAATTACAGCACATTTTACCACTTGTTTCCTATCTCTTGTAATTCTTAGATTTTTTTAGAAAAAAAGATTAGATGAAAAAAATATACTAGTCACCAAATTATTACAACTCTTAAAAGAAATGAATGTACTTGAAAAGTTAGAACAAGGACACATTCCATTATATACTAGAACAGACTTAACAGATGATTTACATGATAAATTCGGGTTTAGAACCGATTACCAAATTATAACAGATGCAAAAATTAAAAAAATTTTTAAAAAAATACTAAAAACTAAAAAAATTGTGCAACTTTTAAAAACCTCAAACTCTAACAGTATCAAGAGTTTGAGGTTTTTAACTGTCAAATTTGAGATTATAGCATTTTTAATAATTACTAGTAAATGAAAAAAATGAAAGAAAAAAACATTTACATAATAATGATATTATGTTATACTATATATAGTACATAAGAATAGAACATAATAAAATTGATTTGATTTCACTAGTTGTGAAATCAGGAAAGAAGGATGATTATGAAAAAAATCAAAAAAATTAGAAGAATTGAAAAAAATTATTTGAAGGAGGACCTATAGACTCATTTAAATTACTTCATTTCCTGATAATGTTTTGGAAATGATTATAAAAAGTTGGAATTTAGGACAAATTCCAATGAGCATGTAAAGATTCATATGAATAATAATAAGAATAAGTTCTTAGATATAATTGATAATAAGGGCAATGAATTAATTCGAGGTCAGGAAATAGAATTATATCATGATATAATAGAGGTAGCAAAAGAATAAAGGAGTAAATTTAAGAAAAAGAAATTTTTTTCATTAATCATGTTTAATAGGCATATTTTTAATAGGCATATTATAGAATAATATGTATGCCACAGGTTATATGTACACCACAGGTTAAAAAGCTTGTGGTGTTTTTTTGCATATTATACACATATATGATGTAAAATGTGGAAAAAGAATTATATCTGTGGTAATATATGTTTAGTAAAAAGGGAGAAAAATTTATGTTTGATAAACTAGAAGAAGTAGAAAAAAATATGAAGAATTATCAGCTAAAGCTTTATAGACCCAGAGGTTATAAGCGATGGGAAACTATATAGTAAATATGCAAAAGAACATGCAGAAATAGCAGAAGTAGTTGAAAAGTTTAGAGAGTATAAGAAAACATTAAAGGAAAAAAAGAAGAAGCAGAAAGCTTAATGAAAGATCCAGAAATGAAAGAACTTGCAGAAGTAGAATTATATGATGCAAAGGAAAAAAACTGCCAAAAACTTGAAGAAGAATTAAAAAAATATTATTAATACCTAAAGATCCAAATGATGATAAAAATGTTATTTGTGAAATAAGAGCAGGGGCAGGTGGTGAAGAAGCAGCACTATTTGCAGGAACACTATTTAGAATGTATTCAATGTATGCAGAAAGAAAAAGATTTAAGTTAGAAGTTTTAAATGTTAATGAAACAGGTATGGGTGGATACAAAGAAATAACATTTATGGTATCTGGTAAAGGAGCATATAGTAGACTTAAATTTGAAAGTGGAGTACATAGAGTACAAAGAGTTCCAGATACAGAAAGTAGCCGGAAGAGTACATACATCTACAGCAACTGTTGCAGTACTTCCAGAAGCAGAAGATGTTGAAGTAGAATTAAATCCAGCAGATATTAAATTAGATGTGTTTAGAGCAAGTGGTGCTGGTGGACAACATGTTAACAAAAACATCATCTGCAGTTAGACTCTACACATATACCAACAGGTATAGTAGTAGAATGTCAAAAATGAAAGATCACAATTACAAAAACAAAGAATTTGCAATGAAGATGCTTAAAACAAAACTATATGAAATGGAACAAGAAAAAAAAGATAGAGAACTTGCAAATGAAAGAAAAAGCCAAGTAGGATCTGGTGATAGAAGTGAAAAGATAAGAACATATAATTATCCACAAGGTAGAATAACAGATCATAGAATTGGTATGAGCATATATCAGTTTGATAATTTCTTAAATGGTGATTTAGATGAAATGATAGATAATCTAATTGCAACAGATAGAGCAGAAAAATTAAAAAAAGCACAGAAAACTAATTAAGTTCAAAAAGATAAAAATAATAATTTAAAAGTAGGAAAAAAATATGGATATAGTAGATGGGTTAAATGATAGGCAAAAAGAAGCACTTTTTAGAAACTGAGGGACCAGTTCTTGTAATAGCAGGAGCTGGTTCTCGGCAAGACTAAAGTACTTACACATAAAATCGCCTATCTTATAACAGAAAAAAAGAATAATGCCTTGGAATATTTTTAGCAATAACATTTACAAACAAGGCAGCAAATGAAATGAAAGAAAGAATAGAAACACTTGTAGGTTCTGATATATCTAAAGATATATGGATAGAACTTTTTCACTCAATATGTTTACGAATACTTAGAAAACATATTGAGAGTTTAGGATATGAAAAAAAACTTTAGCATTTATGATGTTTCAGAACAAAAACAGATTATAAAAACAGATAATAAAAAAAGAATAATATTGAAAGCAAGGTAATTACAGATAAATATGTACAAAGTAGGATATCTTCAGCTAAAAAAATAAGATGATAATGCCAGAAGAGTTTGAAATGCAAAAATAAGGATTATTATGGAAAATATGTGGCAGAAATATATCATGAATATCAACAAAGATTAAAAAGAAAATAATGCTTTTAGATTTTTGATGATATTATAAACTATACAATTAAATTGTTAAAAAAATAATAGTGATATATGTGAAGAATATGCTAAAAAGTTTAGATATATTTTAGTAGATGAATATCAAGATACTAATATGTCACAATTTGAACTTATAAGACTTCTTTCATATATACATAATAATGTAACAGTAGTAGGTGATAATGATCAAGGTATATATTCTTTTAGAGGTGCTGAAATATCAAATATATTAGAGTTTGAAAAAGACTATGAAGGGGCTAAAATTGTAAAAATTAGAACAAAAATTATCGTTCTACAAAAAAATATATTACAAGTAGCAAATGACATAATTCAGCATAATGAAAGTAAGTATGAAAAAGAACTTTGGACAGAAAACCAAGAAGGTGAGATGGTAGAAGTTACAGAGCTTGGGAATGAATATGATGAAGCAAGATTTGTAGTAAAGAAAAATAAAAGAAGAGATAGAAAAAGGAAGATCTTACAAGGATTTTTGCTATACTATATAGGGTAAATGCTGTATCTCGTGTATTTGAAGAGATATTAAGACAAGAAATGATACCACACAAGGTTATAGGTGGGTTTAAATTCTATGAAAGAAAAGAAATAAAAGATGTTCTTGCATATTTAAAGTTAATAATAAAACCCGAATGATAATATAGCATTTAGTAGGATTATAAATGAGCCAAAAAAAGAGGAATTGGACAAACAAGTATTGATAAAATGGTTGCAATTTCTATGGAAACAGGACTGCCATTATTAGAAATAGTAAGAAGAGCAGGGGAATTTGGACTTCGGAAGAGTAGAACTTAAAGCCGCAACATTTATACAAACAATTGATAAAATGGAAAGAACTTGAAGGTAAAGTTGAAATTGCCAAACTTGCATATGGGCTTTTTAGAAGATATGAAATATATTGAAGAACTAAAAATTAGAAGCAGAAACAGATATATCATCAGAAAATAGACTTGAAAACGTTCTAGAACTTATAAACGTCATATCTGAATATGAGACACAAGAAGAAAAATGCAAGTCTTCAAGAATTCTTAGAAAAATATATCACTTGTTGCAGATTCTGATGAAATAGAAGATGATAATTATGTTACACTAATGACAATACATACATCTAAAGGACTTGAATATCCAGTAGTTTTCTTAGTTGCACTAGAAGAAGGAATATTCCCATCACAAAGAGCAATTGAAGAAGAAGATGGAATTGAAGAAGAAAGAAGATTATGTTATGTTGCTACAACAAGAGCAAGACAAAAACTATATATTTCGTTTACAGAAAGAAGAAGTATGTATGGGAAGAGTCAATCAACATTAAACTCAAGATTTGTGGATGAAATAACAGACAAATCAGCTATAAAGAAAAACTATTGAAAAGAAGAGTTATGACAATAAGTTTGATTCTAAATATAGTGATGGTTACAGCTATAACTATAATGAATTTGGGAATTATGAGAAAAAAAGTCATCATCTGCTAATTTTTGATTTCCTAACAGCAGACAAGTTCTTACAAAACTTAGAAAAAGAACAAGGGACAAAAAGAACATGATAAGGTAGTTGTGGGAGATAGAGTACTTCATTCAAAGTTTGGTAAAGGTACAATACAAAAATATAATAGAACAAGATGATAAGATATTAGATATATTATTTGATAATGGACAAAAGAAAGAAACTTTATGAAGAGTTTGCAGGAATAAAAAAAGATTGATGAATAGTTATTATTAAATAAAAAAAGTGTAAAAGTTAAGATATTAAATTTTTAAAATAATATCTTAATTTTTTTATGCAAAAAAATACACTAAAAATTAGTTAAAATTAAAAAAATAAAAATCTCTCAAGCTTACGGAACACAAGGAAAAAAATGATTAATATATTTTGTAAAAAAATTATAAATAACATAGAAAAAAATGATTAAAAAAATGAGACTAAAATTGAGTGAAAATTCTAAAAAAAATATTAAAACATTAAAAAAATTAATAAAAAAACATACATTAAAGTTAAAAAAACATCTAAAATATTAAAAAAAGTATGTATATATTTTTAAAAATATTTAGTTATACAATAATTAAAAAAATATAGTTTTTTTGAATTATTTTTTTGAATGAAAAATTTTAAAGTGTAAAAAGAGTGTAAAAAAACACTAAAAACAGACTCAAAAAAAGCTACGGAATACAAGAAAGAATTTTTTTGAAAAAAATGAAAAAAATGATATAAAAAAACATTAATTTTTAAAATGGTTTGATATAGATGATTTGGTTAATTTAATTGAATCATAAAATGTGAATTGACTTAATAAAATAGTGATTGAAAAAAATAATTGTAGAAGTTATAAAAATAAAAATTGAAAAAGAAGAATAGGAATAGAAAAAGAGATGAAAAAAAGAATATAAATATTGATATAATAAAGGTTGTTGCTGCATTTTTAGTAGTATTAGTACATTTTTTTATCTTAAAAAAATGGATTTTATGATTTGGATTATCATAGTAAAATAATGAAAAATATCATTGGTTATAAGGAATTTTGGAATGGCATGTGTTCCACTTTTTTATCATGACAACAGGATACTTATTAAAAGATAAGGAATATAGTAAAAAAATATTTTTAAAGGAATATTAAAGGTATATTTAATAGCAGTAAGTATAATAATATTATCTGCAATATATGATAGTATTTTTTTAAATATACACCTGAAAATATTAATATAACTATGCCCAAATTAATTATTAAAAAGTATAATAAGCTTTTGGATATAGTGCGTGGTATATATACATATATGTAGGACTTGCACTTATTGCACCAATACTTCGGAAAAGCATATAATAATTTTTAAAAACAAAAAAATGAAAAGAAAATATTTGTGTTAGTATTTGTAGCACTTACTATAATACCAGGAACAGTATATGAGATTATAAGTCCAATTATTACATATATTGGAAATGAAAATTATAGATTTTTAGAAAATGTATTACCTATATATTGGTAGGGAATATGGCCACTTGCATATCTTGCAAGTCGGAATGTATTTCAAAGAATATGGAAAAGAATTTAAAGTAAAAACCAAGTTATAATATTATTAGTAGTATTATTAACAGGAGCTTTTAGTATATTACCTATTACCAACAGGTAAACAATATGCAGAAAAAAATATACCATGTAAACATATATGTATATTTAACAACTACATCACTATTTTTTTAACATTATATAATATTAAAATAGTAGAAGAAAAGATAAATGAAAAAAATTACTTAAAATAATTAGATATATATCTAAAAAAACACCCTTGTAATTTACCTATTATCTACTATTACAGATATGATTGTATATCCAAGATTAAAAAGAAATATTTCCAGATGTAACAACAAGATTAAGATATGCAGTACCTGTAAGTATTGCAATATTTGTAGTAACAATAGTGATGTCATATATATATAACCTTATAATAAAAAGGATTAAAAACAGCTTATAATAAGGGAAAAGTATAAAAAAATAATCAAAAAAAATAGGTAGAATAACTATAATTAAACTTTTGAATGAAAAACCTAAATCTTTTAAATTGAGACAAGAATTAGGACATTGGGAAGCTAATACTGTTATAGAAAAAAACTAGGAGAAGTATTCATTTTAACTCTTGAAGATAGAAAAGCACTATAAAAAAATTACATTCTAAAGATTTAATAGCTGTAATAAAATGCTTTAATAGAATTATTTTTTTAATGAAACTTTTAGAAGTATTACTTGCGATAGATGTACTAAATTTTCTAAATACTAAGAAGTTACACTGAATTTAAATATAACTTTTTTTAGATCCATACTCACCATGGTAAAGAGAAAAAAATGAAAACATAAATTATTTAATATGTTATTTTTATACCCAAAGGACAAAAATATACCTAAGATATCCGAAGAAAGAATTTATGAGATATAAGAGGCATTAAATACCTCGAAAAGAGATAAGTTACATAATTTTTTTAATTAAACTCATTTATCTACTTTTTCTGAACTCATTAAAGCTTAGTTACATCTGTTTCACTTCACCTGCAAATTCGTGATTTTTTTAAATTTTAAGTAGTTATTAATAGAATGGAAAAAAATAAAAGTTAAGATATTAAATTTTTAAAATAATATCTTAACTTTTTTTATCAAAAAAAGCATGTTAAGATAATAATAAAAAGTAAAGACAAGAGTTTCTTAAGTTACGGAATAAAAAGAAAAAAATAATAACAGATTTTTAATAGAGTAAAAAAACTAATATGTAAAAATGATGATTAAATTAGAATAGAACTAAATTGAATTTTTTTAAAGAAATATATTAAAAAAATATGTAAATATAATTTGAATATAGGAGTTAAAGATAAAAAAATATGAAATTACAAAAAGTATTAATATGATTAAAATAATTAGTTATATATATTATATAACAATTAAAAAAAATATCTTTTTAAATGCATTTTTTTATTAAATATTAAATTATAAAGAAAGTATTGAAAATGGTAATTAAATCTACGGAATATAATAAAAGTTTTTTTGTTAAAAAAATAGAAAAAAATATAATTTTAAATATTATTTTTTTAAGGATAATTAAAGAAAAGAAATTATATATTAAAATTTATATTTTTATGTATAGCATAAGATTATATTAATATATGATTATAATTTTTGTTAAAGAGCTATTTTTAAATTTAAGAGAAATTAAAATTGTAAATATAGAATATGTTAAGTTAATAACATATGATTTAGAATTTTTATTATGAAGTTAATATTTCCTATAAAAAAATTAAATGAATATAAAAATCTATCAAAATGTGTATTTTTTTCTTTTTGTATATTTAGATATTAGATAAAGAATATTTCTAAAATATTACTTGAGTTATATAAGAAAAAAATATTATAAAATAGTGTATATTAATGTATTTTTTTATCATGTATATGGTAGAATAAAAAAAGAAAGACAAAAAGAGGAAAGAATGAAGTTAAAGAAAATATACATATATGGATTTAAATCTTTTGCAGATAAGACGGAAATAGAGGTAAAAAGATGGAATTACAGCAGTTATAGGGCCCAATGGTTCTGGTAAGAGTAATATAGTTGATGCAATACGTTGGGTACTTGGTGAACAAAGTATAAAAATCTCTTCGTGGTAATAAGTCACAAGATATAATATTTTTCTGGTACACAATATAGGAAGTCATTGGGATTTGCAGAAGTTAGTATAATATTTGATAATACAGATGGAGAAATTCCTATAGATTTTTGATGAGATAAAAAGTTACAAGAAAAATTATATAGAGATGGTGAATCAGGATATTATATTAATGGTGAACAAGCAAGACTTAAAACAATACAAGAATTATTTATGGACACAGGTATTGGTAAAGATGGATATAGTATTATAGGTCAAGGTAGAATTGATGAGATATTAAGTGATAATTCTGAGGAAAGAAGAAAGGTATTTGAAGAAGCTACAGGTATAGTAAAAATACAGGGAAAGAAGAAAAGAGTCTATTAAAAAAATATAGAAAAATACTAATCAGAATTTAATGAGAGTAAATGACATAATATCAGAAATAGAAGAGAGAATATTTGATTTAGAGAAAAGAGCAGAAAAAAAGCACAAAAAAATATATTAAGCTTTTTTTGATGAAAAGAAAAAAATAGAGTTTAAGCTTTTTTTAAAGAAACAATGACAATATTGTCAGATAGAAAAAAAGAAGCTTCAAAAAGAAGTAAAAATTAGAAAAATATAATAGCAGAATACAGAAAACAAATATCTGAATTTGATAAAAAAATAAGGAAAAAAATTGAAGAAGAGATAGAAGAAATTGATAAAAAGGCAGAAAAAAATGTATCAAGATTTAGGGAATATAAACAATAGTCTTCAAGAAAAAGAAAAAGGAAATAAAGATATTTGAAGAAAAGATAAAGAATAATCAAGAAAAATATTAGAAAAAAATAATCAAGAAATATTAGAAATAGATTCTAAATTAGAAAAATATAAAAAAATAGAAAAAGAAACAAGAGAAAAAGAAACTAGAAGGTTTTTAAAAAAATGGTAAAAAAAGATTTTGTTGAAAAAAATTAAAAATCATTAGAAAAAGAACTTGAAGGTTACAAGAATAAGAATCAAAAATTTTGTTAATTTAGAAAGAAAAATTATTAGAAAAAAATAACAGAAAAAGAAGAAGAAATTTTTGAAAAAAAGATAATGAAATATCTGAAGAAGAACTTAAGTATACCAAGCTTAAAGAAAAGATTATTACATATGAAGATATTAAAAAAAGGGTATATAAAAGAGAAAGATAATATAGCTTTTTGAGATAGAAGATAGGAATAAGATTTTTTTATACAAGAAAATAATAATACTCTTAAAAAAATTGAAGAAAAAGAAAAAGAAAATTCTAAATTTTCTAAAGAAAAAAACAGAACTTGAAGAAAAAGAAAAAGAAAAAAAATTATGTGTTAAATAATTTAAATTCATTAAAAACTAAATTAGATATTTTAAAAAGAACTTGAAAAAGAAAAAAAGAAGGTTTAAGTTATTCTGTAAAAAAATATTAGAAGAAAAAGAGAAAAACACATATTTTTGGAAAAAAAGTGGATAACATTTTAGCAAAATGTAATATCTACAGATGAAAAATATATATTAGCACTTGAAACAGCACTTCGGATATACAATGCAAAATATAATTGTTGAAAAAGAAGAAGATGCAAAAAGAAATTATTAAATTTTTTTAGAAGAAAAAAAGGCTGGAAAAGCTACATTTTTTTACCACTTTCTAAGTTTAATAATAATAGTAATAATAGTGTGGAATATGAAAATTACAAAAAGGGTATAATTTCTAAGCTTAGAGATATAAAAGATATAGAAAAATATGTATACTTTCCAAAGGACATTGTAAAGGCTAACGAAAAAAATATTTAGGGATAATATCTGTATTTTTAGATAAAAACATTGGTTGTAGAGAATATTGATATTGCTATATCTGTTACCAAAAAGATTAAAGGAATAAAAGTTGTAACATTAAATGGAGAACTTTTTGCAAGTACTGGTAGTATAACAGGTGGATATAGTAAAAAAAGTATCAAATATTTTTAGGTAGAAAAGAAGAAATTGCAAAAACTAGAAAAAGAAATAGTTTCTTTTAGAAAGAAAAAGCAGAAGAAATAAGTAAAGAGTTTGAAGCTAAAAAAAGCAGAATATATTTTTAAAAGAAAAAGAACATAGTAATATTTTTAAATGAAATATATGAAGAAAAAGCTTAAGATAGCAGTAAAAAGAAAAAAAGAAATTAATGCTTTTAAGAGAAAAAGTAGAAGAAATATCTGAAAAGATTAAGAATATAAACAGTGAGATAGAAAATATAACTAAAGAAAGTAATGAAATACTAGACAATAAGTCTATAATAGAAGAAGTAAAAGAAAAAAACTTGTAGAAGAACTTGAAAAGATGAATGATGAAAGATTAAAATTAAAAAGAAAAATCTTAATGATGAAGATACAAGTTCTAAGATAGAAGAAATAGCAGAAGACATAATGAATGTTAAGATAAGTATTGCTTCATTTGAAGAAAGTGAGAATTCTATTATAGAAATATTAGAAAGAATAACTTCAGAAGAAAAAGAATTAGAAGAAAGAAAAGAAAAAGAAATACTGAGCTTTTTAGAATATGAAAAAGAAAAATACAAATCTTGGGCAAAAGAATAGAAGAAAATAGTAGTGATATTAATAAGATTGAAGAAGAAAAATGTTGAAATCAAAGATCTTCAAAAATGAAATAAGAAAAAGAAAAAGAAGAAAAACAAAATATTATTAAGCTTCTAAATAAGAAGATAGAAGAAAATGATAAGAAGATAGAAACAAATATTCCAGTAAAATTAAGCAAAGAACAAGAAATGTTTAAGATAGAACTAGAAGAAGAAAACTATATTGAAAATATGTGGAATGAATATCAAATAACATTAAACAATATAGATATAGCTGAATATGAGGAATATTATATAGAAAAAGGACTTCAAACAAAAGATATCGAAGGTAACATAATGAGCTTTGACATAATAAGAGCGAAGAAAAATGGTTAGAGACTTGAAAAATTAGTATAAAAAGACTTAGGTGAAGTAGATACAAGTATTATAAAAAGAATACTTAAATACAAAAGAAAGATATGATTATCTTTTTAAATCAAAGAGAAGATTTAGAAAGTTCTAAGAAATCTTTAGAAAAGATAATAAAAAGAAATAGCATTTGCTATGGAAGAACAGTTTGTATCTAGAATGGATATAATAAACAAAAAAACTTTAAAGAAATATTTGTAACATTATTTGGTGGACGGAAATGCTAAGATTGAAATAGAAGATAAGAAAGATCCTTTAAATTCAGGAATAGCAATAAAAGTGGAACCGCCAGGGAAAAAAATTACAAAATATGATGCTTTTTATCTGGTGGAGAAAGAGCATTTACTGCAATTGCAATATTGTTTGCAATACTTAAACTAAATCCATCACCATTTTGCGTGCTTGATGAAATAGAAGCAGCACTTGATGATGTTAATGTTGCAAGGGTTGCAAGATATTTACAAAACTATTCAGAAGACACACAATTTTTTAATAATAACACATAGAAAAGGAACAATGGAAACATCTAAAAATACTTTATGGTGTTACAATGGAAGAAAATGGTGTAAGTAAGCTTGTATCATTAGATATGAGAGATAGAAAATAATGAAAGGAGGAAATATGAAATTTGTACATTTAGCAGACATACATTTAGATATGCCATTTAAGCTTGTAGGAGCAATGGGAGAAAAAGAAGAATGATGCAACTAGATATATTAAGACAAGTTGCAGAATATGTAAACAAAAAAATAAGATAAAAATATATGTTTATAGCAGGAGATCTTTATGAACATGAATATATAAAAAGATGGTACTATAAATGCACTTATTAACATAATTAAAAAAAGATGCCAGACACTCAAATATTTATATCTCCAGGAAATCATGATCCATTTGTTGCAGGAAGTGTATATGATAGATTTGAATTTCCAGCAAATGTTCATATATTTAGTGACTTAGAAGTTGTAGAAACAGAAGACTATAATATATATGGATATGGGTTTAGTGATTTTTTATGATGATGGAATAAACTTAGATGATATAGAACTTTTTAGATAATGGAAAAAAAGAATATACTTGTAATACACCGGAGATGTTGATGCAAGTTATGATGGAGAAACAAGCCATAAATATCTTCCATTATCATCAAAAGAACTTATGAAAAAAAGGATTTGATTATGTAGCCTTAGGACATATACATAAACATATGATATTTGGGGATGGGAATATTGTATATCCAGGATCAATGATAAATACTTCTTTTAAAGAAGGAAAAAAACAGGTATGATTATTGGAGAATTTGAAAATTATAGTATTGTAAGAATGAATACAAATCATCAAAATGGATATAATGTAAATGAAGGTACAAAAGTAAGAATTGAACATATTAATTTAGATCCTATAAAAATATGAAACACTATATATGAATATTAGTGATATTTCATCAAAAGAGGAATTGGTAACAAAGATAAATTATTTGGAAATAGATAAAAAAATAATTTTTTTATAAGCTTGTTTTTTTAAAGGTAAAAAAAGACTTTTTAATAAACGAAAAATACATATTAGATAATATTCAATGGAATAATATATTAAGAATTGAAGATGAAACAGAAAGAGATATAGATATTGAGGAAATATCAAAAAGAAAATACATTAAGAGGTATATTTGTAAGGAAAATACTTGATAAAATAGCTAAAACTTCAAAGAAAGAAGAAAGGGAAAAAAATTAGAAAATGCTATTGAATTGGTACTTACAGAAATGAGGGAAAGCTATGAAAATAGATAATTTTTAAGATAAATAATTATGGGAAAAATAGAAAATAGTGAAGTATTTTTTTACAAAATGGTATAAACCTTATAAAAGGTTATAATGAAGCAGGTAAAAGTACTATACTTTCATTCTTAAATTCGATGCTTTATGGAATTGATAAAACTAAAAAAAGGTAATATATCAGAATATGACAAATATTTACCATGGCTTTTCAACAAATTTTTTTCTGGTAGTATGAATTATAGGTTGGATAATGGAAATAATTATTATGTATTTAGAGATTTTTAAAAAGATAACACCTATAATTTTAGATAGAAATAGGAATGATATAACACTTAATTTTTAAACAAAGTAAAAAAAGGTATAGATTTTTTTAGAAGAACAGATAGGAGTAGATAAAAAGACATTCCAAAAATACGAGTATCTCATATCAAAAAAATTAGTTATATTAGATGATAAGAATAAAGCAGAAATGTCTGGAAAACTTGCAAATTTAATATCAACTGGGGAAGAAAAATTATTCTTATGATGATATAATAAAAAAAGATTAAATAATAAACAATTAGAAGAAGTAGGAACAAGTAGGACAAAGAAAAAGACCTATTAATAATCTAGAAGAACGAATATTAAAAATTAGAACAAGAAAGAAGAGAAGTTTTTAAATATAAAAGATAAAAAAAGAAAGAATGACAGAAGAAAGAGAAGAAATGCAAAAAGAAATTTGCAACAGTTGGATATATAAAGCAAAATGATAACAGAAATAAAAAGAAAACTTCTTAAAAAAAGAAACAGAAAAAAAGATATATACAGAAATATATAATAGAATTGAAAAAAAGAAAGAAGAAATAGAAGAAAAGAAAAAAAAGAAAGAATCGATGTTATAACAAAAGAAAAAGTTTTTTTGATAGAATAAAATGGATATATTTAATATTAACATTAATTGCAATACCTGTAGCATATTATTATATATATTCATTAATAGCATATGTTTTATTATTAATATTTATATATATAATAGCTAAAAAAATAATAGTGATAAAAGGATGGCAGATTTAGAAGAAAAAAATAGAGCTGTAGAAAAAGAACTTAATATTTTTAAGAAAAGATGTTATACAAGATGAGAGAGTTATACAAAAAGAAAAAGAATTTGAAGAACGTTTTGAAAATGTAAAAAAACAAATGCTTCAAAAAAATATAAGAATTTTGTTAACCGAGAATATTTAGAAAGAATATTAAAAAAAGATATTGAAGGAGTATTTAAGGAAGCATCAGAAATTGAAAAAGAATATGAAAAATACAATGTATAGATTAAGCCAAATAAATGCAGAAAGAAATGTTGTAGAATCTACTTCTGGTAAATTAGCAGAGATTGTTGAAGAATTAGAAGAATTAAAACAAGAAAGAGAAAAATTATTAAACTATAATGATACTATAGAAATTGCTAAAGAAATATTAAAAAGAATCATATGATGAACTTAAAAAAAATAATGTTGGACCAGAATTTGATAAAAAAAACTTAGTTATATTGTAAAAAAATAACTAATGGAAAGTATGATGATGTATATATAGATATAAATCATAATATAAAAATGAAGACAGAACATGGAGAATATGTTAATTTAGAAAGATTTAGTACAGGAACAATAGAACAAGTTAATTTAGCATTAAGACTTGCATATATTGATACAATATCAAAAGAAAGTCTTCCAATCATATTAGATGAAGCTTTTTGCATTTTTATGATGATGAGAGATTGGCTAATATAATGAGATTTTTTTAAGTCAAGAATATATTAATAGACAAGTTATAATATTTACATGTTCTAACAGAGAAAAAGAAAATAATAGATGAAGAAAATATACCAGCAAATGTAGTGCTTATATAATTAATAAAAAAAGATATGAAGATAGTAGTATAATTAAATTTAAACTATTTTTTTCATATCTTTTTTTAAATATATTATTAATGTTTTTTTGATAAAATGTCATGTATTGCATATATTGCATCAGACATACCAGTTAATATTTGTCTTATTTTTTTGTATCTCTTACATCTCCAATAGCATAAATATTATTTACAGATGTTTCCATTGTATCTTTATTTGTTACAATTTCATTTAATTTATTTAATTCAAGAATGTTAGCAAAAAAAGTTTAGAGTTTGGATCTGTACCTATTGTAATAAAAAAACACCTTCTACATCATAATTTCCGGTTAGTGGTTTCAATACTTGTAACAAAGTCCTCATTCCCTTTTATTTCCTTAAGAGTTGTATTATAAATGATATGTACATTTTTCTTTTTGCATTATTTTTATCTACAACAATTTGTTCACCTCTAAATTTATCACCTCTTAAAAAAACATAAACATTATTACAGATTTCTGAAAGAAGAGTTATAGATTCTAAAAGCAGTATTACCTCCTCCTATTACAGCAACATCTCTTTTTTTATACAACATTCCATCACATGTTGCACAATATGAAACACCTTTCCCTGAATATTCTATTTCTCCAGGTATACCTAATTTTTTTAGGATTAGTTCCTGTTGCTATTATAATATTTCTAGTGATATATTCATTTTTTTATTAGTTTTTTTACATTAAAAAAATATTATTTTTTTCTAAATTTGTAAGTTCATCGTTTTTTTCAATTGATTTAACTTCTTCAGTAATAACTGGTATTTCAAACATTTTTTTATATGTTTTTCCTAATTTATCAGAAAAAAATCAAGACCTGATATTCCTAATAATCCTGGATAATTTTTCTATTAGGTGTGTATTTGCAATATTACCGACCTAAAAATACCTTTTTTTCTAAAAATTTTTTTACCTTTAATCCACTACGAATAGCATATATTCCAGCAGTTATTCCGTCCGTGGACCGTGCTCCTATTATAATTAAATCTAATATATTTTTCTTTATTTTTCCATTTAATATCATTATTCCTTTCTTTTTGTATTATATTTATTGATATTTATTTTTATCTATAATTATTATATCAGATATGTCTAGTATATAATATTAGATTAGATATTTTTTTATTTTAATGACTTTTTAAGTTTTTTTAAATTTAATTTGTAAATTCATCAAATTATTATTAAAAAAATAAATAAAAAGTTATAAAAAAATCAAAGAAATATTAAAAAAATATAGAAAAAAATTAAATTAAAATAAAATAAATATTTACAGATATTTAATTCAAGTAAAGTAGTTTCAAGTTAAAAAAATATAAAAATTATCGTAAAATATTGAAAAAAACACTTTAATGGTTATATAATCAAAAAAAGAACAAAAAGGAAAATTAAAAAAAGGGAGATGTTATGTATTCATATATCATAGGAAAAGTAATAAATAAATTTAAAAAAATATTTTGATATTGGAAAATAATAATATAGGATATGAGATATATATGACTGAAATTTCATTATCAGAATTAAATATAGGAGAAGAAACAAAAATATATACATATTATAATGTTTCACAAGATAATATCTCACTTTTTGGATTTAAAAAAATTTAGAAGAAAAGAAAATGTTTGAAAATTTGATATCTGTAAGTAAAATAGGAGCAAAAACAGCAATTGGAATATTATCTAGTATATCAATAGCAGAATTTGCAATAGCTATAATTACAAATGATATAAATAGATTATCAAAACTTCCAGGTATAGGTAAAAAAAACAGCTCAAAGAATAGTACTTGAGATAACAGATAAAGTAAAAAAACAGAAGAAATAATATTTACAGAAGAAAAAGAAAATAATGTTGATAAAAAAATTTTTGGTATAAGTATAACAGAAAAAGAAAAAAAGATGTAGTAGAAGCATTAAAAGTTCTTGGATATAATATAAGAGAAATTGAAGATGTAATGAAAACATTAGATATAAGAGAAAGTACAGAAGATATGATAAAACAGGCACTTAAAAATATTAAGATAATGGAGAAAATATGGGGAACAAGACAAGCTATATAAGGCTTTTAAAAGAAGTATCAGTTGTTTTAGATTATACAGACCCCTACATTAAGAGCAAAAGTTCCTAAAAAAATTTCATATGGTTTATGGAAAAAAATTTAAAGATGAAACACACTATTTTTAAAAATAGATTTAAGAAAAGGACTAAAAGATCAAAAACTTAATGTATGAATCTGTAGTCATACTATCAATAATATTAAAATCATCATGGTGTGATAAAAAAACAATAAATAACTTGAAAAAAATCATAAAAGTAAATGAAGAAGAATTTTTTTGGAAGATAGAAGGCAAAAGAGCAAGACAATTAAATAGGGAAATTAATGGGCTAATAGTTGTAAAAAAAAGAAGGATTTATAAAAAGAATGATAAAAAAAGTATAAAAAAAATTTTTTTGGATTTAATAAAAAAATAGACTATATATACCAGATTAAATAACCCTAATGATAAACAAAGGAGAAAAAAATGGGAGAAGACAAGAAAAAGAATATAGCTATAATATTTATTTTTAGCAATAATGATAATACTTGTAATATGTGCATTTGTATTTAGAGAATATAAATTAAATGAAGAGAAAAAGTCAGTCACAAATACTAAGACAGAAACAAGTAAAGAAAAATAATGAAAATGAGAAAAAGATAATGATAATGAAAAAGATAAAGAAAGTGCAGATAATATAGATTATATTGCATTACAAAAAGAAGCATTGGAAAAAAACCTAAAAAAAAGGCGAAACAATAGCTATAATAAAGGTTAAAGATTATGGTGAAATAAAACTTAAGTTTTTTTAAAGAAGAAGCACCAAAAAGCGGTTGAAAAACTTTTTAACACATGCTAAAAAAATGGTTATTATAATGGACAAATATTCCACAGAGTTATAAATGAATTTATGATACAAGGTGGAGATCCAACAGGTACTGGAACAGGTGGAGAAAGTATTTGGAAAGAACCTTTTCGGAAAAGAAGTTAGTTTAAAAAGATTTCCTTTTAGAGGAAGTTTAGCAATGGCTAGTGTATCTGGAGTAGAAAAAAATCACTTGGAAGTCAATTTTTTTATAACACAAGCAAAAATATAATGAACAAATATATAATAAGTTAAAACTTACAAATGCACCAGAAAGTATATTAAAAAGCATATAAGGAATATGGGGGATATCCAAGCCTATTCTTACAATATACAGTTTTTTTGGACAAGTATATGAAGGAATGGATGTTGTGGATAAAATAGCAGCAGTAGAAACAAATGAAACAAATGATAAGCCAAAAAAACAGATGTTGTTATAGAAAAATATAGTAGTTAAAGAGGCAGAATAATTGATGAAAAAAAGAACCTTTAGCAAATAGAATGAGACCTACTACTTTAGATGAAATAGTAGGTCAAGAAAGCATAATAGGAAAAAGGAACAGTTTTAAGAAAAAGAATAGAAAAAGATAATCTTTTGAGTATTATATTATGGGGTAGCCCAGGAACAGGAAAAACAACAATTGCAGAAGTAATTGCAAAAAAACAACAAAATATAAATTTTTATAAGTTAAATGCTGTTACAGCAGGGGTATCAGATATAAAAGGAATAATACAAGAAACAGAAAATCCATTATACTGCCCTGAAGGTAGCAGTATTTTGTTTGTTGATGAAATACATAGATTTAATAAAAGCACAACAAGATGTACTTCTTCCATATATAGAAAATGGAACAATAATATTAATTGGAGCAACAACAGAAAATCCATATTATTCTTTAAATCATGCATTACTATCAAGAACAATGGCATTAAAACTAAAGGATATAACAGAAAAAGATATATTAAGATTACTTAAAAGAACAATAACTGATAAAGAAAGAGGATTTGGAGATTTAGACTTAAAAGATATCTGAAGAAGTTTTAAAACTTATTGCAGAAAAAAATCTTATGGTGATATAAGATATTCACTTCGGAATACTTGAAAACAGTATTTTTAATGTCAGAAATGAATAAAGATGGAGATATAGAAATAACAAAAGAAATTGTAAATAAATGTATTGATGAAAATAGGATCAAAGTACATAAAGGAGATGATGTACATTATGATACTATTTCAGCATTTATAAAATCTGTTAGAGGTAGTGATGAAAATGCAGCAATATATTATTTAGCAAGAATGTTAAAAAAAGGCGAAGATATAGAGTTTATAGGAAGAAGGCTTGTGATATTAGCTGCTGAAGATATAGGACTTGCAGATTCAAATGCACTTGTTATAGCAAATTCAGGATTAGAAGCAGTTAAAAAAATAGGAATGCCAGAAGCAAGAATTATTTTGGCAGAAGTTACAATATATTTAGCAAAAAGCTAAAAAAATCTAATAGTGCATATAATGCTATAAATCAGGCACTTAGTGATATGGAAAAAGAAGAAATATTAAATGCAAATATACCAGAATATTTAAAAAAAGTAATACAAAAAAATATCAGAAAAAAACAAAAAAATATTTGTATCCACATAATTATGAAGGTGGATATATAAAAACAAGAATATTTGCCAAAAAGATATGAAAGATAAAAATTTATTATAATGATAAGTGGGGGAATGATGAAAGAAATTATAAGAAATAGTTATTTAGAAAAATGAAAAATATATTAATTGTAGGATATGGAAAAAGTGGTGTAAAAATCATCAGAACTTGCAAAAAGATTAGGTGCAACAGTTTTTTTGTATATGATGATAATAAAGATGTAGAAGTTAATAAAGAAATTGTAGATAAAGTATATGATAATATAGAAGATATAGATTTTTTTCTAATATTAATATTACAGTATTAAGTCCAGGGTTCCTTTAGAATCAGATATAGCACAAAAGAGTATAAAAAGTGGAGTAGAAACAATTGGAGAAATAGAATTTGGTTTTAGATATTCATATCGGAACAATACTTGCAATAACAGGAACAAATGGTAAAACAACAACTACAACACTTGTAGGAGATATAATAAGAAGACATACTCCAAACTCATATGTAACTGGGAATATTGGTTTTCCAATATCAGATATTGCAGATAAAACAGATGAAAAATAGTATAATTGCAGTAGAAACAAGTAGTTTTTCAATTAGAAACAATAAATGAATTTAGACCAAAAAGTATCAGCAATAATAAATATTACAGAAGATCATTTAAATAGACATAAGACAATGGAAAGATATATTGAATGTAAGTTTAATATAACAAAAAAATCAATCATATGGTGATTATGTTATATTAAATTTAGATGATGAAATGATAGTAAGATATACACTTGAACATATTTTTTTCATTCAGATTTAAATATTGTATGGTTTTCAAGTACTCTTACAAGAAAAGAAATCATAGAAAAAGATAGAATATATAAATGAAGTAAGATATGAATATATAATGAAAACAAAACCTTTTGAAAATGGAGAAAAGAAGGAAAAAAATGGATAAATGATTTTTAAAGATTATGCTTTTTTTAAAAAAATTATATATATATTCAAAAAAAGAAAAAAATCTGTATATCTTTAGAATGTAAAGATTCTAATATAGATGAAAGTGAAAAAAAGATATATCTAGTGAAGAAAAAGAAGAAAATTACAGAGTTTTTAGTAAATATTAAAGATATACATTTACTTTCGGAAGACATAATATAGAAAATATTATGGTAGCAAGTGGAATGGCATATATTATAGGAATAAAGAGAAATATAATAAAAAAATGCAGTAAAAAGAATTTAAAAGCAGTAGAACATAGAATAGAATATGTAGCAAATAAAAATGGAATATATTACTATAATGATTCAAAAAGGAACAAACCCAGACTCAACAATAAAAAGCTATAAATGCAATGAATAGAAGGACAGTACTTCTTTTAGGTGGTTCAGATAAAAAAATAGTGATTTTTACTAAACTTGTTAAATCATTTAATAAAAAAATATAGTATATGTAGTGCTTTTATGGACAAGTAAGAGAAAAGATAAGAAAAAAACATTAGATGAAAATGGATATGATGATTATTCTGTTGTAGAAACAATGGATGAAGCATTAGATGAAGCAATTAAACATTCAAAAAGAAGGTATGAATATATTATTATCACCTGCATGTGCAAGTTTTGACCAATATAAGAATTATGAAGAAAGACGGAGATCATTTTTAAAAAAACTTGTAATGGAAATAGAAGAAATACAAAAAGTAAATAAAAAAATATCTATTTATATATAATATAAATAGATATTAAATGATGAAATGTTAGATTTTTAATATTTAAAATAATAAAAGTAATAAAATAATGAATTTATTAAATAAGAAGATATACTTAAAAAAAGTTAGTTTAGGTATATCTTTTTTTATTATTTTTAAGGATTTTTTTAATTGTTACATTTTTAAGTGTAAGTCTATTAATAATAATAAAAGAAATATTTTTTTAATTATATAAAATCAATTGAAAATATTAGTTTGAATAGCTATAATGAAGGTATAGAAGATAAGTAAAAAAACTATGTAAATATATTTATACATAGAAGTTCTTAAATTCTAGAAAGGATGTAAAGATGAGGTGTGAAGAGTGGAATGGATTTGTAAAAGGAGAATGGCAATATGAAATAAATGTAAGAGATTTCATACAAAAAAATTATACTCCATATAATGGAGATTCTAGTTTTTTAAAAAGGACCTACAAAAAAAGAACGGATGAACTTTGGAAAGAAGTATTAGAATTATATAAGAAGGAAAAAAAGAAAATGGTGGAGTATTAGAAGTGTCAGCAGATGTTGCATCAACAATATTATCACATAATCCTCGGATATATAGATAAGGATAAAGAACAAATTGTAGGGCTTCAAACAGATAAGCCTCTTAAAAAGAGCTATAATGCCAAATGGTGGTATTAAAATTGTAGAAAAAAATCATGTGATGCTGCAGGAGTTAAATTAAGTCCTGAAATAAAGAAAATATTTACAGAATATAGAACAACACATAATGATGGAGTATTTAGAGCATATACAGAAGAAATAAGAAAAGCTAGATCAAGCCATCTAATAACAGGACTTCCAGATCGGATATGGTAGAGGAAGAATAATAGGAGATTATAGAAGAGTAGCATTATATGGTGTGGATTTTATAATAGAAGAAAGAAGAAAAAGACTATAATAATACAACAGCAGAAAAATATAACAGAAGATATAATAAGATTAAGAGAAGAAGTATTTACACAAATAGTTGCATTAGAAGAATTAAAAAGAAATGGCAAAAAGATATGGATATGATATTTCAAGACCAGCTAAAAAAATTCAAAAAGAAGCAGTACAATGGACATATTTTTGCATATTTAGCGGCAATTAAACAACAAAAATGGTGCAGCAATGAGTATTGGTAGAGTATCAACATTTTTTTGATATATATTTTTGAAAGAGACTTAAAAAAATGGAACAATAACAGAAGCTGAAATACAAGAAATAATGGATCATTTTGTAATGAAATTAAGACTTGTAAGATTTTTTTAAGAACACCAGAATATGATGCATTATTTAGTGGTGATCCAGTATGGGTTACAGAATCAATAGGTGGTATGGGAATAGATGGAAGAACACTTGTAACTAAAAAAACTCATATCGTATAATTCAAACATTATACAATATAGGGTCCATCACCAGAACCAAACTTAACAGTATTATGGAGTACAAGATTGCCAGAAGGATTCAAAAAAATATGTAGCACAAGCTTCAATAGATACAAGCTCATTACAATATGAAAATGATGATCTTATGAAAGATTACTGGGGAGATGATTATGGTATTGCATGTTGTGTATCTGCAATGAGAATAGGAAAACAAATGCAATTCTTTGGAGCAAGAGCAAACCTTGCAAAAAAACATTATTATATGCTATAAATGGTGGTATTGATGAAAAAAAACTAAAAAAACAAGTAACACCAAGATTTGAACCAATAACATCAGAATATCTAGAATATGATGAAGTAATGGGAAAAATTTGACCAAATGCAAGAATATGTTGCTAAAAACATATATGAATGCACTTAATATAATTCATTATATGCATGATAAATATGCATATGAATCAATAGAAATGGCACTTCATGATAGAGATATATTAAGAACTATGGCATGTGGTATAGCAGGACTTTCAGTAGTTGCAGATGCATTATCAGCAATGAAATATGCAAAGGTTAAGACAATAAGAGATGAAGATCGGAATAGTTATAGATTATGAAATAGAAGGAGATTTCCCTAAATTTGGTAATGATGATGACAGAGTAGATACTATAGCAAGAGACATAACAGTAAACTTTATGAAAAAAAATTACAAAAAAACAACCAACATACAGAAATGCAACACCAACAATGTCAATATTAACAATAACATCAAATGTTGTTTATGGTAAGGCAACAGGAAATACACCAGATGGAAGAAGAGAAGGAGCACCATTCGGACCTGGAGCAAATCCTATGCATGGAAGAGATACACACCGGAGCTTTAGCAGTATTAAATTCATTAACAAAAAAATACCATATAAGTATGCAGTAGATGGTATATCATATACATTTGCAATAACACCAGCAACACTTGGAAATACTGATGAAGCTAAGAGAACAAATTTAGTATCAATGCTTGACCGGATATTTTTGGACAAAATGCACATCATATAAATGTAAATGTATTTAATAGGGAATTATTATTAGATGCAATGGAACATCCAGAATTATATCCACAACTTACAATAAGAGTTTCAGGATATGCAGTAAACTTTACAAAAACTTACTAGAGAACAACAATTAGATGTAATTAATAGAACAATACATGAAAAAAAATATAGGATAATATGAAAGAAATAATAGGAAATATACACTCAGTAGAAAGCTTTGGAGCAGTAGATGGCCCAGGAATTAGGACAGTAATATTTATGCAAGGATGTAAACTTAAGTGTAAATATTGTCATAATAGAGATACTTGGAAAGAAGGAATAGGGAAAAAAATTATACAGTAGAGGAAATGGTAGAATATGTGTTAAGATATAAGCCATATTTTGATTCATCAGGAGGGGAGTTACAATATCTCGGAGGAGAACCTCTCCTTCAACCTTTATTTGTATATAATCTTTTTAAAGAACTAAAAAAATATGGAATACATACAGCTTTAGATACATCTGGAAATTTTTGAAATAACAAAAAGAAATAGAACAAGTTTTTGGAAGTTACAGATTTAGTACTTCTTGATATAAAAACATATTGATGATAAAAAAATGTGTATCATTATGTGGGATTCATAACAATTTAGAATTAGAATTTGCAAAAACATTTAGATAAAATAGGGAAGCCAACATGGATAAGACAAGTTTTTAGTACCAGGATATACAGATAATGAAGAGGATTTAGAAAATTTAAGAGATTTTTCTAATAACTTTAAATAATATAGAAAATGTAGAAATACTTCCATATAAGGATTTTTGGAAGGTATAAGTGGGAAGAAATGGGAATAAATTATCCTTTAAATGGTGTAAGGATTGCAAATGAAGAAGATGTAAGAAAAGCAAAAAGAAATATTACAGATAGAAAAAGATTGTAAATAAAAAAAGTAGAATAGAAAAATGAGATAGACTTATTTTTAGGGTTAAATATTTAGAAATGAAAAAAATTATAGCCTTTTATTTTTAAGTCTATTTTTGATTTGAAAAAAAGAAATGTTTTTTTATGTATACTATAATAGTAAGATATAAAGAAAGGGGATATATTATGCATAAATGTCCAAATTGCGGTGCGCCAATGAATAATGGAAGTTGCGGATATTGTAATTATAGGATTCAGGAACAACAAGAAAACAGCACAGGAGATATACATATAAATAATATAAGCAATATAAATATAGAATTAAATAAAAGAAATCAATGTAAAAAAATACTTTTATCAGAAAAAGATAGGATAACAGTATTAATACTTTGCATATTTTTTTGGATTTTTTTGGGTATACATCAATTTTATGTAGGAAATACGGCAAAGGGAATAATTTATCTATTTACTGGAGGATTATTTGGTATAGGAATTATTATAGATATAATATTAATTTTAACAGGTGAATTTAAAAGGCATAAGATGATTTGATATTAAAATGAGAGAGGAAGAAGAATATGAATTGGATAAAAGAACAGTTTTTAGATATTATAGAATATATTGATGAGTCAGATAAGATATTAGTACATAAATATAATGATAGACCTTCAAATGAAATAAAAAGGAGCGAAAGCAATAATAAGAGAAGGGCAATGTGGAGTTTTTTTGTAAAAGGTGGAAAGATAGCAGATGTATGGAATCCACGGAACGTATACATTAAATACAGAAAACCTTCCGATATTATCATCAATAGAAGCATTACCATATTTATTTAAATCGCCGATAAGGAGTGATTTTTTTATTTTTATAAGTACAAAACAATCAATTGATAATAAATGGGCAACAAAAAAATGCAGTAATAATGAGAGATAAGGATTTTTGGAATATTAAGGTTAAGAGCTTTTTGGAACTTTTTACATTTAAAATAACAGATGTAAAAAAATTTTTTTATGAAAGAAATTTTTTTGGTGCGAGAAATAAAGTTATGACTTGGGATATAGTAGAGTATTTATCATCATTTGTACAAACTAAATTTATAGAGGTTATAAGTGAATTAAATGTTCCAGTTTTAGATTTAACATTTAAATATAAGGAAATAGGTGAAAGGTTAAGAGAGAAAATTACAGAAGAAACTAAAAAAATTAGGTATAACATTCACAAATATAAATGTAGAAAATATTTCACTTCCTGATGAAGTTGAAAAAAATTAATAGATGAACAATCAGGAATGGGAATTGCATCAAAAGATATGAAAAAAATTACGTACAATATCAATCAATAAGAGCTATGAGGGATGCATCTAGGCAAGAAGTTGGGCTTGTAGGACTTCGGAGCAGGTGTTGCATTTCGGAAATCAAATGGTTGATAGTATTCAAAAAAAGCAACTAATGAAAAGATAAAAGATCCAATTGAAGAAATAAAAAGGTATAAAGAACTATTAGATGCTGGAATAATAAATGAAGATGAGTTTGAAAAAAAGAAAAAAAGCAATTATTAGAATTATAAAAAAATAGGCTCAATGTCAAGAATGGGAGGGTATAAAAATCCCCTAACTAGGCTTGTAGCCTTATTTTTCATGAGCTTATTAAATCTTTCATAGTTCCTATAACCGTAACCAATTCTTTTTATTACTTTAATTTTTGTTGTTAAATCCTTCTACAAATCCATTATTATATCCATATTCTATTATATTTACTATTTCTTTAAACCAAGAATTTAAAGTACTAGATAATTTGTCACATTTAGCTAGATTAGTTTCTTTTTAAGTCTGTTATTAATTGTTCTAAACCTTCTTTAAAAAGCTTGTTATTTCAGTTAATTCAAATAATGAATAAAATCTTTTTAATTAAGTCATATGATACAGCAAATATATTATTTTTGACCTTTTAGTCTATCTATTATACATTGTTCTTGCTTGCTTAAATTCTTAGGATTCTTTTGTATAACTTTCCAATATCTCTTAAACTCCCTATTTTTTTACTAGAATCAGTATTAAATATATTTATTCTAATATCTCTTATTGTCCATATACCTTGTCTTATTACATGATACTTATCTGCAACTATATGAGACATAGGTAAAGTTTTTAGTAATTACATTTCTAAAAAGGTTTAAACATATCTGTAACAACAATAGAAGGTTTAAATTCTAGTAATATATTCTTTAAAAGTAGATTGATATCTATTTTTCATAGATATTAATTAACTTATGATGCTTATCATATACAGCTAATTGGTATTTTTTTCATTACCAAGATTACCTTTAAATTCATCAATGAATATTACAGAGGTATCATACTTTTTCTTTCTTAATTTCTATACTTTCAAGCGTTCTTATTACAGTACTTATACTCACATTATTCTCTTTAGCATTTTGCTTAAAAAGTCTTCATATCCTTAAATGTTGTTTCTATTCTTTTCTTTATTCTATTAGAGATTCTACATCTTTTTGAACAATACCAATACTACTTGTAATTGTTTTACCTGTAGACTTACAAACATATCTTTGTTTTTTTAAGGTTTAAAAAAATACAGGCATATTATTATATACATCAATTAATATCTTAACAGTCCTATAATCCTTTAATCTATAGTCTTTTTCCAGGTTTCTTATTATTCCTAATACCATAAATATGATATTCTCCATCAATTATTTTTTTGTTTTTTTATTATCCTAACATCTTGTATTTTGTAACTAATCATTATATTATTATCTTGCATAAGTTAAACCGTATCCTTTCTGTGTGGTTATTAATAGGATACTACATTTTTTTAACTTATGCTCTTTTTTATGCTTTTTTTCTATTTTTTTATCATTCTATACCCCCATTAAAAAGTATAGAGCCTAAAAATAAAAAAAGAATATTCTAAAATTTAAATAGCAAAAATACGCTGATATTTAGAATATTCTTTTTTTATTTAATTTTATTTTTTTGAGGCGACACCCGGATTCGAACCGGGGATCAAAGTTTTGCAGACTCATGCCTTACCGCTTGGCTATGTCGCCTGGAGCGAGAGACGGGGCTCAAACCCGCGACCTATGCCTTGGCAAGGCATCGCTCTATCAACTGAGCTACTCTCGCATTACTTTAATAGTATAATATTATTATATTGTATTGTCAATAATTTAAGAGTTGGTTAATTTGCATTTAAAAGTGCAACATTATTCTATAATAAAATATCAAAGCCATTACTTTTTATTTTTTTAGCTATTTACTGCTGTTTGCAGATTAAATAATAACTCTGTTCCCTCTATACTATCATATTCTTCTAATATTTTTCATGTATGGAGTGTAATAATTTAATTTTTTTCTCTCTAAATCATTTAATTTTTGATACTATTCTATCTAAATCTTCAGCACTATATTTTTGAAATATCTGAACCTTTTAGGTATATATTCTCTTAACATTCCATTATGCCTTTCATTTGTACCTTTTTTTCATATGATGCTCCAGGATGGCAAAAATATATCATTGTTCCTAATATTTCTTCTATCTCCTCATAACGTGAAAATTCACTTCCGTTATCTGTTGTTATTGATTTAAATATCTCAGATGAATATACATTTTAAATGTTCTTTAATACTCTTTATTGCTCTTATTACTTCACTTGAAGACTTATTATTTAATTTTATTACTATTTCAAATCTAGTCATTCTTTCTGTTAATGTTAGTAAACATTGTTTATCTTTTCCTTGCTTACCTAATACTAAGTCCATTTCAAAATGTCCGAATTCTACCCTATTGTTTATATAATCTGGTCTTAATTCAATAGAATGTTCTTTCTTACTTTCTGGTATTGGATTTCTCTCTACCCTACATCTTCTTGATTTATCTTTCATTCTTTTTCTATCTTTTGTACTAACTTCAAGATAACCTTTACGTATTCCATCATATATTGTATTTGTTGATACTTTAACATTAAAGCTATTATCCTGTCTTATCCTATATGCTACTATATCTGGTGATTTTTCCTTCTTCTTTTTAAAAGCCTATTAACTTCATTTATTAGCTCCTTATTATACATAAGCTTTTATTCTGCTTATTCCTTTTTCTCTTTGTTTTTCTAGTTGCTTTTGCATTAGCTTCTGTGCTTTCATACTCGAAAGTTATTTCCTTTTTTTCTCTTAAATATACTCTCTTTCTTATATACTTCAGTTACTACCATTCTTCTATTTCTTTTTTTATTTCTCTTGATATTGTTGATTTACTCCTATTTAACTTTTTGTGCTATCTTAGTTATATTAACCTTGCCATACACTTCAAGTTGGTCATTTATCATAGTTTCAATTTTTTTACTCTTTCTTTAATATCTAAGTGTTTGTATTGTTTTTTTGTTCTTCTTTTTATATTATAATCTTTTATTAGATACAGATTTCATAATTAAAAATATCCTTTCGTAAAAGTAATTGTTATTGATATTTTACTATGAATCTGTATCTTTTTCTATACCTTTTTTTGTTGCACTTTATTTTTGCTATTCACTATAATTTAAGAGTTGCTAAGGTTTGCTATTTGGTTAAAGATTTTTTTAAACTTATCTTCTAATAATAAGATTATACCAACAATTTCAGAACAATTTAATTTTTTGAGCTATTATAAGTTCAGGTCTATCATAATCAAACATTGTAGAGAATATTTTTAGATTTTTTTGTATTTTGTTTTAATCATATCATAAATAATACTTTCAGATATTTTTTTACAAAACCACCACCTAAGCAAACTTTATCAGGTTTTAAAAAGTTCTATTTGGTTTATTATAGTTGTCACAATATTATCTGTATATTCATGTAATATATCTTTATAATCTTCAATATTATATTTCTCTAAAATAATTTCAACTTTAAGATTATTGTTTAAATTATATTTAGAATTTATTCTTTTATTTAATTTACTCCTTAGTGCTTTTTATAGATATGTATTTTTTTCTATACAATCATCTTTTCCACAAGAACATTTTTATATCATTTTTTTAGATATGATGTGTGACTAAGATCTACTGGAAGTCCATTTGGCAAGAAAAATTTGCTTATTTAAAAATAACAGAAAAAAACCAACCCCTGTACCAAGACCTAAGTATATTGCATTATCAGTATTTATAAGTGAACCTTTTTTTAATTGGGCAAAAAGATGCTGCGACTGCATCATTTGTACTATATAGTGGAAGATTATATTTTTTTCTATTTTTAATTAGAATATCAGAATTTCCACCTAGATTAACAGCACCTATTATTTTATTATTTTTTTGTCATACCAGGACATGCAACACCAATACCTATTATTTGTTCAAATATCTCATCAGGTAGAGAATCTATATATTTAGTTATATGTTCATATATGCATTTAGGTTTTAAGATTGGATCTAAATTTCCATAAAAAAATACTTTCTTCATTTATTAATTCATATTTAGTGTTTACAAGTGCGATTTTTTTGTATGGCTTCCACCAATATCAATTCCTACATATTTAATATCATTATTCATATTATTAATTCCTTTTTATAATTATTTGTTAATTTGTTTATTCAATTATATGTATTGTATATTATAATTTCAATATTATATATGTAATTAGATTATATGCAAATAATTTGCAATATTGTATTTTTTTAGATTTATAGTGATATTATTTATAATAATGTGATTTAAGAGGAGATAAGATGAGAGATATAGCAATATATTTTTACAACAATAATGTTAGAAGCAATACCATTTCTATTATTAGGAGCATTAATATCTGCAATAATAGAAGAATTTGTTTCAGAAGAAAGAATAAGTAAGATGATACCTAAGAATAGGGTACTTGGAAGTTTAGTAGGTATATTTTTTTAGGGCTATTTATACCAGCATGTGATTGTGCAGTAATACCAATAGCAATGAGGCTTAAAAAAAGAAAAAAAGTACCAACAAATGTAATAGTAAGTTTTATGCTTGCATCACCAATAATAAGTCCTGTTGTATTATTATCAACATTTTTTTGCATTTGGAGAAACAGAAAAAAATGTTACTTTTTGGACTTGAAATGCCAAAATTATTTGTGTATAGGACAATATTTGGAATATTAGTTGCATTAGTTGTAGGTATTATATTAGATATAGTATGTAAAGGATTCAGTGTTAAAAAGAAGAAGGAAGTGTAGTAAATCATGAACATCATCACCATCATCATGAACATGAACATATACATACATGTAATCACCACCATGAAGGATGTTCATGTTCACATCATGAAAAAAAGAAACAGGTCCATTAGGTAGAGTTAAAAAAATATAATTAATATAATGTATGGTGATTTTATGGGAATAATATCATATATGGCAGTAGGTGCAATTCTTGCAGCAACAATGCAAATATTATTACCTATAAGTAATATTGGAGGAATAGTTCAAAAATAAATACATATCAACATTTATAATGATGCTTCTTGCATTTGCTTTAAGTTTATGTTCAACATCTGATGCGTTTATAGCAAGAACATTTATGAATAGTTTAAGTAAGAACAGCATACTTGCATTTATACTATTAGGGCCTATGATTGATATAAAAAAATACTATAGTACTTAATAAGTCATTTAATAAGAAATTTGTTATTGTTTTAATAGGATCAATATTTTTTTAACAGTTTATTTAATAAGTTGCTTTTATAATTTAGAATAAGGATAGGAGAAAAGATGATAAATACAGAAAAAAATAATAAAATGGTAAAAACTATCTAATTTAATAGAAAAAAATATGGATATTAGGTGTAATAGGACTTTATATATACTTATATGTATCACAAAACTTTTTCTAATTATATAGGGAAAACAATTTAATCTAATGGCAGTATTTGGAGTTGTTATAATGATAGTATTGTTTCTTTTGGCAAAAGCCTAGAAATAGGAAGATAGGAGCATCAACTTTAGTGTTTATAATATCTATAGCATTAATAGTATATGCAGGAGATGGAAAAAGCAAGTGATTCAGTATTAAACAGAAAAGGAAAAACAAATAGGTGTTAATACAGTAAATTATGAAAAAGACTAAACAAATTTCAGATGACAAAGAGTATGAATTTAAAGGTGTATATTTAACTGCAGATGCAAATACAGAAACAGAATATATAAAAACCGGTGAAGAAAAAAATATATCAGTGAGATCCAGAAACAGAAACATGGTATATAGATAATAGAATATTAGTTGCATTTAAGCAAGGAGTAACAAAAGATGAAGTAGAAGAATTTGTTAAAAAAATATAATCTAAAAATTGTCGGAGAAATGAAAAGTATAAGTCAATATATGTTTGAATTCGATGAAAGTTTATCATTACAAAAAAATGCTTGGGAAAGTAAGAGAAATAAATAATATTAAAAAAATATAGATGAAAATAGTAAAGTACAAGTAGCAGACGTAGTTTATGCAACACAAGAGATGATAGATGAGCTTAAAAAAATACAGATAGAATTGATAGCTTAAAAACTCAAAAAAACAAGAACTAGCTAAAAGATATATAGATGGTGATAGTGTAGTTGAAATAACAGTAGATAATTTCATGAAAATAATGGAAGCAATATATGAAAAATCCAGATTTATTTAAAGATAAAAAAATTAAGATAACAGGAAGAACATTTAAAAGCAGAAGAAATTAAAAAAAGGATATATTGGAATAGGGTTATGGAAAATATATTGTTGTGCAATTGATATGACACTTGTAGGATATCCAGTAAAAGCTGATGGTAAGATGGAAGAAGGAAAAATGGTATGAGTTACAAGGAAAAAGTTCAAGTAGAAAATGGAGAACCATATATAGAATATGTGGAAGCAAAACAGGTTGAAGAACCAAAAGAAAATCAAGTTTACTAAATATAGTAAAAAAAGAATAAAAAAAGTATTGAAAAAGTAAAAGAAAACATGTTATATTTTTAGGTGTCAAGAAAATGACACCTTTTTTTAAAAATTAAAAAAATAAAAAAAGTTGAAAAAAAGTATTGACAGAATAGCATTATAAAGCTATAATAAAACATGTGCTTAAGAGAAAGCAAAAAAACATATAAAATAGTACATTGAAAAAAATAAACAATATCCTTTAGAGAAAATAAAACCAAGCGGACAGAGAACTGTCCAAAATAAATAGGAAAAGCAAAGACAAGCCGGAAGGTTTGAATGAGAAAAAAGATTAAACGAAAATTGAGAGTTTGATCCTGGCTCAGGATAAACGCTGGCGGTGTACATAAGACATGCAAGTCGAACGGGAGAAGACTGGAAGATTTATCTACTAGTTGGACACCGTGGCGGACGGGTGAGTAACACGTAAGCAACCTGCCTATAAGAGGGGAATAACAGTGAGAAATTACTGATAATACCGCATAAGCTGGAGGTATCGCATGATACATTCAGAAAAGATTTATCGCTTATAGATGGGCTTGCGTCTGATTAGCTAGTTGGTGAGATAACAGCTCACCAAGGCGACGATCAGTAGCCGGATTGAGAGGTTGAACGGCCACATTGGGACTGAGACACGGCCCAGACTCCTACGGGAGGCAGCAGTCGGGAATATTGCACAATGGAGGAAACTCTGATGCAGTGACACCGCGTATAGGAAGAAGGTCTTAGGATTGTAAGCTATTGTCGTGTGAGAAGAAAATGACCATCACAGGAGGAAGCCCTGGCTAAATATGTGCCAGCAGCCGCGGTAATACATATGGGGCGAGCGTTATCCGGATTTATTGGGTGTAAAGGGTGCGTAGGCGGGAAAAATAAGTCAGTATGTGAAATCCCTCGGCTCAACTGAGGAACTGCAACTGAAACTATTTTTCTTGAGTGTTGAAGGGGAAAGTGGAATTCCTAGTGTAGCGGTGAAATGCGTAGAGATTAGGAGGAACACCAGTGGCGAAGGCGACTTTCTGGGCAACAACTGACGCTGAGGCACGAAAGTGTGGGGAGCAAACAGGATTAGATACCCTGGTAGTCCACACCGTAAACGATGGATACTAGGAGTTGGCAAAAATATTGTCGGTTCCGCAGTTAACGCATTAAGTATCCCACCTGGGGAGTACGACCGCAAGGTTAAAACTCAAAGGAATTGACGGGGGCCCGCACAAGCAGTGGAGTATGTGGTTTAATTCGAAGCAACGCGAAGAACCTTACCAGGGCTTGACATATACAGGAATATATAAGAGATTATATAGCTCTACGGAGTCTGTATACAGGTGGTGCATGGTTGTCGTCAGCTCGTGTCGTGAGATGTTGGGTTAAGTCCCGTAACGAGCGCAACCCCTATGGCTAGTTGCTAACATTAAGTTGAGGACTCTAGCAAGACTGCCGTTGTTAAAACGGAGGAAGGTGGGGACGACGTCAAATCATCATGCCCTTTATGTCCTGGGCTACACACGTACTACAATGGGTAAGACAGAGGGAAGCGAAAGTGCGAACTGGAGCAAAACCCTAAACTTATTCTCAGTTCGGATTGGAGTCTGAAATTCGGCTCCATGAAGCTGGAATTGCTAGTAATGGCAGGTCAGCATACTGCCGTGAATACGTTCCCGGGCCTTGTACACACCGCCCGTCACACCATGAGAGTTGGGAATACCCGAAGCCTGTGAGCTAACTTTTTAAAGAGGCAGCAGTCGAAGGTAGAATCAATGATTGGGGTGAAGTCGTAACAAGGTAGCCGTATCGGAAGGTGCGGCTGGATCACCTCCTTTCTAAGGAGAATTATTCTAAAGAGATATTGTTTATTTTTGAATGTACTAAATATATAGGCCCATAGCTCAGGTGGTTAGAGCGCACGCCTGATAAGCGTGAGGTCGATGGTTCAAGTCCATTTGGGCCTACCATTATATTAGAGCTAAGGTTCCAATATATACATTCAAAGAAACAGTACATTGAAAAAAATATAGAGCAAGGTAAAACTAGTATACGAAAGTATAGTACAGTTTAAAAACAATTAAAACCGAAAGAGAACAGTTAAGAAAAAAATTAACAAAAAAATGTTTTAAAAACCGAAGTAAATAGGTTAAGCTACTAAGAGCGTAGGGGGAATGCCTTGGCACCAAGAGCCGATGAAGGACGTGATAAGCTGCGAAAAGCTACGGGGAGGAGCACATATCCAAAGAGCCGTAGATATCCGAATGAGGGAACTCAATCTAGGTAAATGCTAGATTATCATCACATGAGTAAAGTAGTGTGATAGAGGGGAACGTGGGGAACTGAAACATCTTAGTACCCATAGGAAGAGAAAATAAAAAAATGATTCCGTAAGTAGTGGCGAGCGAAAGCGGAAAAAGCCCAAACCTGAGTGAGCAATCACTAACAGGGGTTAGGACATGCAACAAATTCCAAGAAAGAGTGTAGTAGAAGTGTTTTTGGGAAAGCACACCAAAGAGAGTGAAAGTCTCGTATATGAAACACGAAAGAAGGAAGAGTATGATCCAGAGTAAGACAGGACACGAGAAATCCTGTGTGAATGAGCGGGGACCATCCCGTAAGGCTAAATACTACTTGGTGACCGATAGTGAAATAGTACCGTGAGGGAAAGGTGAAAAGAACCCCGGGAGGGGAATGAAATAGAATCTGAAACCCTATGCTTACAAGCAGATAGAGCACGTTAAAGTGTGATATCGTACTTTTTGCAGAACGGTCCGGCGAGTTACTGTATATGGCAAGGAGAAGAGTTTAAGACTAATATCCGAAGCGAAAGCGAGTCTGAATAGGGCGAAGTTAAGTCATATGTAGTAGACCCGAAACCGAGTGACCTATCCATGTCCAGGATGAAGCTAGAGTGAAATCTAGTGGAGGTCCGCACCAGTAGACGTTGAAAAGTCTTTGGATGAGGTGTGGATAGTGGAGAAATTCTAATCGAACTCGGATATAGCTGGTTCTCCTCGAAATAGCTTTAGGGCTAGCCTTGAACAAAAACCGTATGGGGGTAGAGCACTGAATGAGCTAGGGGCCAAACAAAGGTTACCAAACTTTATCAAACTGCGAATACCATAAGGGAAGTTCAGGAGTCAGACTACGGGAGCTAAGTTCCGTGGTCAAAAGGGAAAGAGCCCAGACCGTCAATTAAGGTCCCTAAGATATAACTAAGTGGAAAACGATGTGATTTTGCGCAGACAACCAGGATGTTGGCTTAGAAGCAGCCATTCATTTAAAGAGTGCGTAATAGCTCACTGGTCGAGTGAAGTTGCGCGGAAAATTACCGGGGCTAAGTTATACACCGAAATTGCGGATTCATTAAGAAATTAATGAGTGGTAGAGGAGCGTTCTATACAGGATGAAGTATGATCGAGAGGACATATGGACAGTATAGAAGAGAGAATGCCGGAATGAGTAGCGAGAGCAAAGTGAGAATCTTTGCCGTCGAAAATCTAAGGTTTCCTGGGGAAGGTTCGTCCGCCCAGGGTAAGTCGGGACCTAAGGTGAGGCCGAAGGGCGTAGCCGATGGACAGCAGGTTAAGATTCCTGCACCAGTATACATGTATAATGCATAAGAGGACACATTTGAAGAAGGTGAGCGAGGAAGAGGAAAAACTCGTATGGCAACATATAGCGAAATAAAGTAACGAATCATCAAGAAGCAAGTGGCGAGAAAAGTCTTATGTAGTTGTGTAGACTGCCCGTACCGCAAACCGACACAGGTAGATGAGGAGAGGATCCTAAGACGAGCGGGAGAAGCATTGTTAAGGAACTCGGCAAATTGACCCCGTAACTTAGGGATAAGGGGTGCTGGTGTAAAAACCAGTCGCAGTAAATAGGCCCAAGCAACTGTTTAACAAAAACACAGGTTTCTGCTAAATCGCAAGATGAAGTATAGGAGCTGACTCCTGCCCAGTGCTGGAAGGTTAAGGGGAAAGGTTAAGAATAATTCATTATATCTGAAGCTTTGAACTCAAGCCCCAGTGAACGGCGGCCGTAACTATAACGGTCCTAAGGTAGCGAAATTCCTTGTCAGGTAAGTTCTGACCCGCACGAAAGGAGTAATGATTTGGGCACTGTCTCAACAATGTACCCGGCGAAATTGTAGTACTAGTGAAGATGCTAGTTACCTGCGACAAGACGGAAAGACCCCATGGAGCTTTACTATAGCCTGATATTGGGCTTTGGTATCTTATGTACAGGATAGGTGGGAGACTATGAGATTAAGACGCAAGTCTTAAAGGAGTCAACCTGGAATACCACCCTTAAGATATTAGAGTTCTAACTTGTGATCATAAACTGGTCAGAGGACATTGTCAGGTGGGTAGTTTGACTGGGGCGGTCACCTCCTAAAGAGTAACGGAGGTGCGCAAAGGTTTCCTCGGCACGGTCAGAAATCGTGCTAATGAGTGTAAAGGCATAAGGAAGCTTAACTGAGAGAGAGACATCTCGAGCAGATACGAAAGTAGGTCTTAGTGATCCGGTGGTAGAAAATGGAATTGCCATCGCTCAACGGATAAAAGTTACCCTGGGGATAACAGGCTTATCTCCCCCAAGAGTTCACATCGACGGGGAGGTTTGGCACCTCGATGTCGGCTCATCGCATCCTGGAGCGGAAGTACGTTCCAAGGGTTGGGCTGTTCGCCCATTAAAGCGGTACGCGAGCTGGGTTCAGAACGTCGTGAGACAGTTCGGTCCCTATCTGTCGCAGGCGCAGGATATTTGAAAGGAGCTGTCCTTAGTACGAGAGGACCAGGATGGACATACCAATGGTGCAACAGTTGTCACACCAGTGGCACAGCTGTGTAGCTAAGTATGGAAGGGATAAACGCTGAAAGCATCTAAGCGTGAAGCCCCCCTTAAGATAAGATATCCCACAACGTCAAGTTGGTAAGATTCCAGTTAGACTAACTGGTTGATAGGTTAGAGGTGTAAGTGTGGTGACACATTTAGCTGACTAATACTAATAATCGAGGGCTTAACCAAAAAGGTTTTTGCCTAGAACAAATAGTGCTCTATATTTTTTTGAATGTACTAGAAAAAAGGACATTAACAATTATATCTGGTGATAATAGCGGAGAGGAAATACCTGTAACCATGCCGAACACAGAAGTCAAGCTCTCTAGTGCCGAAAAATACTAACGAGTTACCTTGTTGGAAAGATAGGGAGTTGCCAGATTTTTTTATTTTTTTATATGCCTCTTTAGCTCAGTTGGTAGAGCGCACGGCTGTTAACCGTTAGGTCGTAGGTTCGAGTCCTACAAGAGGCGCCACATTTTATGTACATATCTATTTTTTTATGTACATTTTTTTATTTAGGAGCATAGTTTAATGGTAGAATAGGGGTCTCCAAAACCTTTGGTGAGGGTTCAATTCCTTCTGCTCCTGCCATATATTTAAACACATATTAATAATTATATTATTATGTGTTTTTTTAATAATCAAAAATTTTTTTAAAAAAAGACTTGACATAATTAATTTATATATGTATAATAGTATTATATTATTTAATAATATTAATTCAGTTATTACTTATAATAAATTATAGTTTAGCTGTTTTTTTGATTCAAGTAATTATCAAGGTTACTTATGTTAAAAATTTTTTTCTAGTATTATTCAAATACAAAACCAAGTAATATACATACTGTGAATCTTTTAAATTAAATAATAAATATAATATATAAGAGGAAAAAAAGATAAATGGGAAGAAAAAAAGAACAAATATTTATACTATTAGAAGTATAGTAAATACCAAAAATGTTGAAAGAAGGTTATTCAATGCAAGCATCATATTTTTCAAACAGATCATGGATATGTTGATTATATATATACAGATATATCTACAGGGGAACTAGTTTTTTTGTTGTAATTGCAGAAAATTATAATAAGAATTTTTGCTAAAAGAGTAAATCCATTATTTAAATGTTTTTGAAAGAAGCGTGTTCTCTGTAGCAAGATGGTATATAACTACAAGGATTAGGAAGAAAAATAAGATGGAGAATTGACTTTGTTGAGGCATATATACGTGGAGGAAAAGTATTTGTTAAAACAAAAAAAGATGCTTTTTAATTCTAATACAATAGATTTAGAAGAAGCAGTATAATATATTATATATATCTGAAATGGGGAGTTTGCTTTTATGCAAATTCTCTTTTTGTATATATTCTTAATATAATAGTTGATTTATGATATAACTAGTATATTAGTGTGATATTATATTAAAGATTAAGAATTAAAACTTGAACTAAAGATTTTTAAATTATGTATTATATTATAATATAGTGAAATATTTTTGATTATAAGGGTAAGGGATGATAGATAAGAAAGAAAAATTTAATATTATCTGTAAGTAATGAAAATGAAGCTAAAAATAGTTGTGAATAAGTCAATATTTATAGGTATAATTAGAAAAAGTAGAAAATAGGGAAGAAGTATTTAAATTTAAAGAAGAAGTTATGATTAAATATCCAAATGCAACACATTATGTTTTTAGCATATAAGATTGGGGAAGAAGAATTTTGTGATGATGATGGAGAGCCTGCAAGAACTTCAGGATTCCCTATATTAAAAATGTATATTAGGTAATAATTTAAATAATATATGTATAATTGTTGTAAGATATTTTTGGAGGTATATTATTAGGTACAGGTGGACTTGTAAAAGCATATACAGAGAGTGCAAAAAGAGGTAATAGCAAGTTCAGATATAGTTAAATATATACGGGGTAAGAAAAAAATTATATTATCATATTCATATGATAATATATCTAGAGTAAAAAAAGGATTATAGAGGAGATAGGAAGGAAAGTATTTGAAGAAGAGACATATATAGGGCTTATATCTGAAAAAAATATACTGAAAAAAAGTGGAAGTAGAAATATATATATCATATAATATATATGATATATTGAAAAAAAGAGAATAGAAATTGAGAATATAACAAATAATGGGGATAATACAATATTATTTGAAGAAACTTTAGAAGGAAGATATGTTAAGTTAATATAATAGAAAGGTAAAAAAATGGAAAAAGAAAATATTTTTTTGAGTTAGAGACAGCAAATATAGAAGAGGAAATAGAAGAGATAACTTTAAGGCCTAAAACTTTAAAATGAATATATTGGACAAACAAAAAGTTAAAGAAAATATGAAAATATATATTGAAGCTGCAAAAGAAAAGAAATAAGTGTTTAGATCATGTATTATTATATGGTGCACCAGGACTTCGGAAAAAAACAACACTTTCAAATATAATTGCAAATGAAATGAATGGGAGTATAAAAAAATAACATCAGGGCCTGCTATAGAAAAAGGCGGGTGATTTAGCAGCAATACTTACAAACCTTTCAGAAGGAGATGTCCTGTTTATAGACGAAATACATAGAATGAATAAGTCTGTAGAAGAAATACTATATCCAGCTTTAGAAGACTATAGTTTGGATATAATTATAGGGAAGGGGCCAAGTGCAAGATCAATACGTTTAGATTTGCCAAAGTTTACTTTTAGTAGGAGCTACAACAAGAGCAGGAATGTTATCAAGTCCGCTTAGAGATAGATTCCGGAATAATTGAAAAAAATTAGAATTATATACTAAAGATGAGCTTGATATGATAATTAGAAGAAGTGCAGATATACTTCGGAGTTACAATAGATAAAGAGGCATCAATAGAAATTGCAGGAAGATCTAGAGGAACACCTAGAATAGCAAATAGGCTTCTAAAAGAGTGGCAGACTATGCAACAGTTTTAAATAATTCTAATATATCAGAAGAAATAGCAAATTTAGCATTAGGTAAGCTTGAAATAGATAAAATAGGGCTTGATAATATAGACAGAAAAAAATATTAAATACAATAATTGATATATATAAGGGGCGGGCCTGTTGGAATTGAAGCTTTTAGCAACAACACTTCGGAGAAGAAAGAGATACAATAGAAGATGTATATGAGCCATACCTATTACAGCTAGGGTTTATAGGTAGAACATTAAGAGGAAGAATTATAACAGATAAGGCTTATGAATATTTAGGAATAGAAAGGAAATAATGATGATAGATAAAAATACAAATATTAGATAATAATATAATAGAACTTGCAAAAAAACATTTCATACAGAACAAAAATACTAAAATAGCTAAATTTTTTTAACAGAATTTGGAGGAAAAAAAGGAGTAATAGCTTTTACTATTATAACAATGATTATAATTATGATATATTACATGAAGAAAAGTAAAAAAAGAAAAAAAATTACATAAAGAAGAAGATGTATCAATGTTTAAAGCTAGAATTACAGGATATGCTGTAGCACTTTCAGTACCAATAACTTTAGGAATAGCAGTTGTAACTAAGACTGTTATAAAAAAATGTTGGTTAATAGACCAAGACCAAATGCTTTTTCCAGAAATAATGGTAGAAACAGGTAAAAGTTTTTCCTAGTGGTCATTCAATAGGTATAGCTACAATGGTAACAATATTAATATATTTTGTGATAATAAGTGATATGAATAGAGTACTTAAATATATTTTTAGTAACATTATTAATATTATTCTCAATAGTTATTGCAAGTACAAGACTATATATGGGAGTACATTATTTAAGTGATGTTATAGCTGGATTAACACTTGGATATATAATAGGAACATTGTGTATGTTTGGAGTTGAAAAAGCTAAAAAAAATTATTGATGAAAAAAATACTAAGTAATAAATATTAAAAAAATTAAAAAAATAAAAAAAATAAAGAAGAAAAATATATATTAATAAAATAAAAAAAATAATAAAGGAAGATTTAATGAGAAAAAAATAATAATATTTGATTTAGAGACAAATGGTATAAAAAGATTGTTCTGTACTTTCAATATCTGCTATAAAACTGGAAGTTGATATTGCAAATTTAAGTGTACGTGAAATAGGCAAATTTGATAGATATTATTACAGGAATCCAGGTGAAAAAAAATTAATTTTGGAGCTATAAGAGTTAATGGATTAACAGATGAAAATATATCGATATTAAGAAAAGATAGAAACTATTCAAAAATACTTTTGAAGAAGATTATGATTTTTGAAGATTTTTTGTGATGGTGTAAAAACATTTTGTAGCACACAATATATCTTTTTGATAGTCAGTTTTTTAAATATACCATATATGAGAGAAATTTTTGTACAATGAATGAAAATGTAGAAAATTTAAAGATTGAAGGTAAATATGGTAAGTATAAGTGGCCTAAATTAAAATGAAACAGCAAAAATATTATGGTATAGAAGTAGATGAACTTTCTACACATAGAAGTGATTATGATACATATTTGTGTAAGGAAATTTTTTTGTAAAAAAATGTTAAAAGATAATAACTATAATAGTAAAATTTTTAGAGTTTTTTTAAGTGAGAATAATTAGAAATAAGATAATATAAGGTTAGGATAATAAGGGATAAGAAAATGAGTGAAAAAAATATTATTAATAGATGGAAATAGTATGGCAAATAGGGCATTTTATGCAACTATGGGGAGAATGATGAAAACACCTACAGGTATAAGCACAAATGCAGTATATGGTTTTTTTCAGATAATGTTTAAAACTATTGAAGAAGAAAAATCCAGATAAGATAATTGTAGCATTTGATATTTCTAGTTCAGAAAAAAAGAACAAAAAAATATTTAGTGAATACAAGGCAGGAAGACACAAAACTCCAGAAGATTTAACAATGCAGTTTCCTATAATAAAAAGAATTATTAAGAATGATGAATATTCCTATAGTTCAAAAAAAGATGGAATAGAGGCAGATGATATTTTAGGAGCAATAGCTAAAAAGAAGGAAAAAAAGGAAATAAGATTATTATATTAACAGGAGATAGAGACTATTTTTCAGTTAGTAGATATGAATGTAAACATACGTTATCCTAAGACTATAATGGGGAAAAACAGAATATATAATATATGATAATTATAAGATTAATGAAGAATATGGATTAACACCAGAAAAAAACTTATAGAAGTAAAAAGCACTTATGGGTGATTCATCTGATAATATTCCAGGAGTAAAAGGAATTGGAGAAAAGACTGCATTAAAATTAATAATACAATTTGGAAGTTTAGAAAAAAATATATGAATATATAGAAAATAGTGATGGAAAAGAAATTGCAAAAAGCAACTTTAAATAAGCTTTATTCAAGATAAAGAAATAGCATATATTTCTAGAGATTTAGGAAGAATAGATATTGAATATGATTATGAAAAAGATTTAGGAATAAATATAGACAGTATTAGATATACTGATTGGAGAACAGAGGAAGCATACTCATATTTTTAAAAAGATAAGCTTTTAATAAGTTTTTTTAGATAAATTTAAAGATGTAGAAATAAAAAAAGCAGAAGATACAAATAAGATTGAAGAAAATGAAAAATTATTCTATAGAAGATATATTAAAGACAGATGTAAAGAGTAAGACGAAAGAAGATGCTATAAGAAATAGTAGAAATGAAAATAAAAAAAGAAAAAGAAATATTAGAAGATAAGATTAAAAAAATATAAGAGAAGATATTAAACTTGATTTAGAAATATATTCATATGATGAAACAAAAAAAGAAGAAATATTAGAAAAGTTAAAACAATGTATAAAAAAATATAGATAAATATGAAAATAAAATATATGTATATAATAATTCTAGAGAAAAACTAGGAATTAAAGATTATGATGAAAAAGAAAATAGTAATGAAGATATAGTTGATAAATATATAAAAAAATATATATTAAAAAGAAGATTTTTTTAGAAGATATTATACAAGAAGAGTATAAGAGTAGGGTAACAAAAAGAAATATCAGAAAAATATAACTATAATGTTTGTAGACAAAAAAATAATAAAAAGGGATATATATATACATTAAATATTGATGATAAGATAATACAAGATATATTTAAAAATGAAAAAAATAGAAAAAAAGTTTCACATGGTATAAAAAGAGGGGATTGTAGAAATATTAGAAAAAGGAAAAGATTTCAAAAATCTAATATTTGATACTAAAATAGCAAGTTATATTTTTAAATAGTGAAATACGGACAATATGGATTAAAACAAACATATTTAAGAGAAATAGAAGAAGATTATAGTAAGGAAATAGAAGAGACTTTTGATTATATAGATAATATTAAAAAAAGAGTATATGAAAACTTAAAATTACAAAGAAAAGATATTCAAACATTAAGAAATATAATAACAAAAAAACGTAGATATATTAGAAAATTTAAAAGATATACATTCAGAAAAAGAATTATTAAAACTAATAATATCTAATAATATTTCTAAAAAAATATAAAAGGGAAGAATGATGAAGAAATAGAAGATATTATAATAAAAAGCTACTGAATATATTTTTAAATAATACATATATAGTAAATAATGAAGAAAGTGATGAGAAGGTTAATGAATCTAAAGTAGAAGAAATAAGAGGAGTTCTTACAAAAAAAGATTTTTACTATTATTGAAAATTTAAAGAAAATATATACAAATATATATATAATAGAAAAAAACAAAGACAAGATATTAATAACTTTAAAAAAATATATCACCATATATAGTATATATAATATATAATATCTTAAAAAGAAAAAAATAGAGTTTGAAGATATGCAAAAACTATATTATGATATTGAACTTCCATGTGTAACATTATTTGCTAAGATGCAATATTATGGAATATATTTAGATAAAGAAGAACTTTTTTAAAAGCAGGACAAGTATTTGAAGAGAGAAAACAAGAATTACAAAAAGAATATAGAAAAAAATACTCTGAAGAAGAGATAAATATAAATTCGGTACAACAAATAGGAGTATTACTTTTTTTGAAAAGTTAGGATTACCGATTATTAGAAAAAAACAAAAAAACAGGATATTCTACAGATGTAGATACATTAAAAAAACTTGAAGATAAGCATGAAATAATATCATATATATTAGAATACAGAGAAATCAGTAAACTTATAAGCACATATGTTGACGGACTTATATATGAAATAAATGAAAAAAACAAATAGAATACATTCAAATTTTAATCAAACAGTTACAGCAACAGGTAGAATAAGTTCTACAGAACCTAATATGCAAAAATATTCCTGCAAGAAAAAGAAGAAGGAAAAAAATAATAAGAAAAATGTTTTTAAAAGCAGAAAAAAAGGTAATGTTTTTTTGTAAGTGCAGATTATTCACAAATAGAACTTAGAGTTTTAGCAGATATGTCTCGGTGATGAAAAAAATGATACAAGCATTTAGAGAAAATAAGGATATACATAGAACAACAGCAAGTACAATATTTAATATACCACTAGAAGAAGTTACAGATACATATAGAAGATATGCAAAAAGCAGTAAACTTTGGAATAATATATGGAATAAGTGATTTTGGACTTTCAGAAAAATGTTGGAATAACAGTTAAAGAAGCTAAAAAAATATAGAAGATTATTTAGAAAAAAATATCCAAAGATAAAAAGAATATATGTATAATACTAAAAAAATATAGCGGTAGAAAAAAAGGATATGTGGAAACAAAATTTGGAAGAAGAAGATATGTACCAAATATAAAAATCACAAAACTATATAATAAGAGAACAAGCTAAAAAGAATAGCAATGAATGCACCAATACAGGGAACAGCGGCAGATATAACTAAGATTGCTATGGTAAAAATAGAAGAAAGAATAAAAAAAGAAAAAAACTAGATGCTAAAATATTATTACAAGTACATGATGAAATAATTGTTGAATGTAATAATAATATAAAAAGATATGATAGCAAATATATTAAAAGAAGAGATGGAAAAAGCGGCAGTACTTCAAGTACCACTTATTGCAGATATACGAATATCTGAGGTAATGGATAAGTAATAATTTAATAATACATAACAAAAAAATAATTCTAATATGTTATAATGAGTTCAAATAAATATTTAATAATACATTAAATTTTTAGATTATACAAAAAGATAAAAATAAAAAGAATAAAAATATGATAATAAAAAAAGTGTGGTAACTATAGTATCATTAATGTTACCGGAAAAGAGGCATAATGAAAAAAATAGAATCTAAAAAAACTAAATGGTAGGAATATTGAACTCGGGAAAAAAATGGTAAAAAGAAGGTAAGTATGGGGTTATAATACTTGCTGGAGGACAACGGAAGTAGACTTCGGACATACAGGACCCTAAAGGAACATATATATTAGACTTAGGTGATAAAAAAATGTCTATATTTGAAATACATATGAGAAGTTTAGACAAGAAAAAAATGTTAATGTATTTATTATGTGTTCAAATGAAAATATAGAAGATACAAAAAAATTTTTTTGAAGAAAACAATTATTTTGGACACAAAAAGAATTAGTTCACTTTTTTTATACAAAGTGATTTACCATTATTACAATTAGATGGTGTTACATCTTTAAAGGTAAAAAGGTAAGGTAAAAAGGGCATCAAGTGGACATCGGAGCTGTATATGAAGCAATGATGAATCAAAAAGACTTAGTAGAAAAAAACTTCGGAATAGAAAAGTTTTTTTAATCACAAATGTAGATAATATATTATCAAACTTACTTGATTATGATTTTTATAGGAAAGTCAAAAGATCTAGAACTTGCAGTTAAAAAGTGTTGAAAAAAAGTAGAACCAAATGAAAAAGTAGGACTTTTTGTAAAAAAATGAAGATGATAAATTAGAGGTTATAGAATATACAGAAATATCTGTAGAATTAAGTAATAAGAGAGATCAAGACGGATTATATTTAAATGAATCAAATATAATGAGTCAAATAGTAGACTGGGAATTTATAAAAAAAGTTGCAAAATATGAATTTACCATATCATGAACAATATAAGAGTAAAGACGGTTATGAATTTATAAAAAGGGAAAGATTTATATTTGATGCATTCCCCTAAAAGCAGATACATTTGAAGTATTTAGAGTAGATAGAACAGATGAATTTGCCCCTATTAAAGGTGCAGAAGGTAAAGACTCACCTGATTCTGCTACACTTATGTATCTTAGATATCTTCGTAAGAAGAATAAATAATAGAAAAAGATCAATAAGTAAAATAATTAATACCATACACAGTTATGGTATTTTTTTAATAATAAACACTTGACATAAATACTATTAAGTGTTATTATAGTTATGTACATAAAAAAAGAATACTAGAATTTTTAAATAAAAACCTAGGAGGAAAAAAATGAAAGAATTAATTAGAAGACCAAAAGTTTACAAATTGTATGGAGATAAAGAGGAAGATGGAAAAAAATTTGTGATGGAATCAAAGTATTCTGTTATTTTTACTTGCTGGAGGGCAAGGTAGCAGACTTGAAGTAAAAAGGAGCAAAAGGAAAAATATAATGTTCCTTTCACAAGTGGAAAATTAAAATCGATATTTCAAATTCAAGCAAAAAAATTGCAAAAAAATTAAATGTGCCATTATACGTAATGGTATCAACAGACAATGAAGAGGATACTAAAGAATTTTTTTAAAGAAAATAAAAAAATTTTGGGTTGAATGTGAATTTTTTTGTACAAGGTAATTTGCCATTAAAAAGATTTAGATGGAGAAAATTTAAAGATAGATGGCAAAAAAAGTTTATGCATCTAGTGGACATGGGGATGTAGTCAAGGCTATCCAGCCACTTATTCCAGAAATGGAAAAAGGAATTGAAAGGGTTATGATCTCTAATATAGATAACATACTATCTACATTAGTAGATGTGGATTTTATTGGAGAATCTATAGAAAATGACCTTGTTTTTGAAGGTTGTTGAGAAAGAGAGACCTAATGAGAAGGTTGGAGTATTTGTACTAGATGATAATAAAAAAATTAAAATGCCTAGAATATTCTGAAATTCCACAAAATTTACGGGAAATGAGAGATAATATGGGATTATATTATAATTTAAGTAATATTATGGTGCAGATAATCTCGATAAAGGCTTTAAAAAAATTTGAGCAAAAAATGTGCCAATTCATTTGGCGTATAAAAAAAGGAGATAAAAGGTAAAAATAGTTGAATTTATAAAACAAGAACGTTTTTTTATTTGATTATTTTTCAATACATAGATAATTTTTAAGTTATTTATGGTTTTAAAGGAGCGAAATTTTGCTCCAATAAAGGATTTGGAATCAGTAGGTAAAAGCTGTTGAATTATATGAAGCAGAAATGAGAAGAACAAACCAAAATGATGAATCTAATTAAAAAAATAGTCTTAAACATAATTGTTTAAGGCTATTTTTTTGTATTTGACTATATGATTTGTATTAAATATAATTTGAGTATAGACAAAAATAATTTAAGGAGAAAAAGTTATGGAAGATATTGATATAAATGAATTAAAAAAATAAATAAACATTGGATAGAAAAATGTTAGTGATGATGAAAGGACTGAACTTGAAGGCTTATCTGATAAAGAAATAATAGACAGATATTATATGGATTTAGAGTTTGGTACTGCAGGACTTCGTGGTGTTATGGAGCTTGGAAAAAAATAGAATGAATATATATACAGTATCAAGAGCAACACAAGCAGTAGCTGAATATATTTTTAAAAAAAGAAATATGAATGATAGAGGTGTTGTAATACTTTATGATACAAGAAATAATTCTAGAAAGTTTGCAGAAGCAACAGCAAGGGTATTGCTTGCAAATGGTATAAAAAGTATACCTATTTGATAGATATAGACCTGTACCTATATTATCATTTTTCAACAAGAGATTTAGGTGCATTTATGGGAATAATGATAACAGCAAGTCATAATCCTAAAGAATATAATGGGTATAAGGTGTTTGATGAAACAGGTAATCAAATAGGAAAAGATACTGCAAATGAAATAATGAATACAATAGAAAATATAGATATATTTAAAGGAGTAAAGAAAATATCTGAAAAGGAATTTAAAGAAATGTTATGTTCTGATGGACTTTTTAAAAAAACAGTAGGAGAAGGACAAGAAAGAAGATATTTAAATATATTAAAAACAAGGATATTAAACGATAAAGAGATAGAAGATGTAAAGAATAAGATAAAAAGTTGTATATACACCACTTCATGGAACAGGAGATTTAGTTGTAAATAGGCTTCTAAAAGAACTTGGATATGAAAATATAATACCAGTAAAAAGAACAACAAGTAGTAGATGGAGTATTTGGAACTGTATCATCTCCAAATCCAGAAAATGTAGAAGCATTTGAAATGGCTATAAAACTTGCAGATGAAAAAGGAGCAGATATTTGTATAGGAACAGACCCAGACTGTGATAGATTACGGAATATTAATAAGAAAAAGATGGTAAATTTAAAAGCTCTTACAGGTAATCAAATAGGGGTTATAATGCTTGAATATATATTAAGTCAAATGAAAGAAAAAAATATATTAAAAAGATAATTATTATATATCAACAAGTATTGTATCAACAAACTTAACAAAAAAAATAGCAAATGCATATGGAATTAAATGTTATGAAACATTAACAGGATTTAAAAAAACTTATGTAGTGCTTCAAAAAGATCCAAAAGAAGAATTCTTATTTGGTTTTTGAAGAAAGTTTTTCGGATATCTATATGGTGATCATGCAAGAGATAAAGATCGGTGTTGTGGCATCAATGTTAATGCTTGAAATAGTTGCATATTATAGTAAAGAAAACAAGAACTTATTTGATGTATTAGAAGATATATATATGAAATATGGATACTATATAGAAAAAGGGAGAATCAATAGTATTAAAAAGGTATAGAAGGTAAAGAAAAAAATAACAAAAAAATGGATAGCTTAAGAAATACTGATATAACAGAAATAGAAGGGGTAAAAAGTATTAAAGACAAGAGATTATGAAAAAAATAGAAGAACAAAAAAATCAAATGTTATGTATTATGAACTTGAAAATGATAGCTGGCTTGCTGTTAGACCATCAGGAACAGAACCTAAAAATAAAATTTTATATAGGAGTATGTGCAGATAAAAAAAGAAGATGCAATAATAGTTATGGATAAACTAAAAAAAGATTTATAAAATTATAAAAAAAATAAAAAAATATATAATGTAAACTTTGAAAATATGCAAATAAATTTTTAAAAAGTTAAATAGATACTACTAAATAAAGGAAAAAAAGATAGCTATATAGAAAAAAACAAAAAGTTATCCACATAGTTATCCACATTTTTCCACCAAAAAGTAAACTAAAAAAAATAAATTTTAAGGTAATAATTTTTATAAAAATAGACTTTAAAATGTGTAAATATAGCTAAAATAGAAAAAAATATAATAAAAAAAGTGTACATAAGATATTAAATTATTTGAAACATATTTCATAAAATAAAAAAATGAAAAAAATTATAAATTATAAAAAAAGATTTTTTTAAAAAAAAGTTGCAAAAAAATAAAAAAAGAGGTAAGGATGAAAAAACAATATAGCAATATGGGTAATAATTCGGAGCGGTTATAATTTTTATTAATTAGTATTATAATCTTTGCAATAAAAAGTTAGAAATAATAGTACGTTTAATTCTGATAAAAAAAGAACAAAAATACAGAAAAATGTTTCTAAAAATGCAGAAAAATACAGATAGTAGTAGTAATTCTAACTCTAACTCTAATAATAGAAATAATAAGAATAATAGTAATACATCTGTAAAAAGAAAATAAAGAAAAAAATAGAAGACGAAAAGCTTAGTCCTAATGCTATGACTGAAAATGAGGCAAAACAATTAACATATCAATTTCTTACAAGAATAATAGGAAATACTAATATAGGTGATATGACAGTTGAAAGAGAAAAAGGAAATATTGAAGATGTTACAGAAACAGTTGTAGAAACAGACAGTGCAAGAATGTATTTTTGATACAGAAACAAAAAAAGTTTAGAAACTATGTAAATAAAAAAAGATAAGTATGTAGATAGTTCAGGATTTACAAATGAACAAGTATCACAAATAGCAACACAAATAGTAAGTAATTTAGATTTAAGTAGTATGGTATCAGATATCTCTAAATATTCTTTAGATAAGGTAGAAAAATTTCAATAATGAAATATGGGTTGTTACATTTACAAAAAAAGAAAAATACAGATTCACAAATTATAATAGGATTATGTCCTGCAACAAAAGAATTAGTATCACTAACTATAAGTGAGTAAGATATTTTTTTACCACCAAGTAAGGAATATATATTATTTATGAAAACAATATTCCTTTTTTTGGTGGTATTATGATATATATATAAGTACGAATATCTTGTATAAGGAGGGAATTATGGAAGCAAGAAAATGTTTAAGATGTGGGATATTTCATTTAGGGAATGATGATGTTTGCACAACATGTAAAAGAAAAATGATATGAAAGATATAGCAAAAATTAAATTCATTTATGGATTATAATGGATTAAAATTTAAAGAATTACAAGAAAAAGAAGCTTTTTGATAAAGTTGTATTTGAACTTGGAATGAGTTCTGAAAAAAATAACAAGATATATGAATACATATATAAAAAAATGATGTATATGGAAATGATATGAAAAAAAGGGTAAAGGAAGAGAGATTATATAATGACAGTTATTGAAGAACTTAGAAAAAGAGGGATGATTGAACAGATTATCTTTGAAGAAGATCTAATAGAAAGATTAGAAAATGAAAAGGTAACATTTTATTTAGGAATAGACCCAACTGCAGATAGTTTACATGTTGGACATTTAGTTTCTATAAATGTGGCTAGAATACTTCAAAAAAATATGGACATAAACCACTTATACTAGTAGGTGGAGCAACAGGTGGTATTGGGGATCCATCACGGTAGGACAGAACTTAGAAAAAAATGCTTACTAAAGAAGATCTAGATAAAAAAATGTTGCAGCACTTACAGCACAACTTAAAAAAACCTTCTTGATTTTTGAAGGAGAAAATAAGGCTGAAGTAATAAATAATGCGGATTGGACAAATAATAGAACATATATTGATTTTTTTAAGAGAGGTTGGTGTTCATTACAATGTAAATATGATGACAAAAAGCAGAATGTTATGCGACAAGATTAAAAGATGGACTTACATTTTTTTAGAACTTCGGATATATGCTTGTACAAGGAAATGACTTTAAATATTTGTATGAAACAAGAAATTGTGTATTAGAAATAGGTGGAAAATGATCAATGGTCAAATATAATATCAGGGGTTGATCTTGTTAGAAAAAAACATTAAAAGAAAAAAAGTATTTGCAATTGCAGTAAAGTTAATTACAAATAAAGATGGTAAGAAAATGGGAAAAAAACAGAAAAAGGTGCATTATGGCTAAGTGCTGAAAAAAACTAACACCATTTGAATTTTTTTCCAATACTTAAGAAACATTGATGATGAAGATATTGAAAAAGTATATAAGATGGTATCTGTAACAGATATTGAAAAAAATAGAAAAAGATTTAAATGAAGAAAAAAATCCAAATGTTTTTAAAAGAAAAAAATTAGCATATGATATAACAAAAAGAGTACATGGAAAAGAAGAAGCAGATAAGGCTTTAAATACAGCAAAAAGAAATTTTTTTCAGGAAAGATAAATACAGAAGCATTACCAATTGTAAAAGTAAGCTTAGGAGAAAATATGCTTGATGTATGTATTAAAGCAGGTTTCGGAAAAATCAAGAGGAGAGATAAAAAAACTAATAGCTTCAAATAGTATAAGTTTAGGAGAAAAAAACTATTAGAAGTTGGGAGATTAGTAGAAGAAAAAGATCTTGATGAAGGGAACAATATACTAAAGAAAGGTAAAAAAAGTAGTAGTAAAAGCTTGAAAAAGAATAAAAAAATGAAAGCAGTAATATTGAAAATAATAACAATAATAACACTAATAGTGATGTTATTATCAATGGGGGCAAAATATATATATAGCTCATGCAGCAGAAAGATTAAGTCCTAGAGAGTCTACAAGAGACTTAGAAAGAGTTAGAGCATTTTTATCCAAGTATAGCAAGAAAAGTTGATGAACTTAAAAGAAAACATCCTAACTGGAAGTTTGAGTTTATAAACACAGGATATACTTTTGAACAAATGACAAGAGCACAGTTTGGAGAAGGAAGAGGACTTAACAATAGTTATGCACCTATAAATTTAATAGAAAGTTATGGTGGAAAATATTTTTTTCAGATGCATGGATTGATCAGGCAAGAGCACATATAGGATTTGATGCAAATACAGCATCAAAAAGATGGCAAGCACCATCATTAAAATGCAATTAAATATATGATGGATCCTAGAACATATTTAAATGAAAATAATATATTTACATTTATGTCATTACAAGGAAGTAATAAGTTTAGTGAAGCAAGAAGTAAAGAGATAGTTGCAGCAGTTCTTTCAGGAACTAAAAATGCAGGAAGAGAAGGAGCAGTATATAATGTTTCTAGAGAAGTTGATATTGACCTTCTAGAACTTGCAACTAAATTAAAAACAAGAAGGTGGATTAGAACCACAACTTGGTATAAATGCATATAATCCTTTAAATATAGGAGCAACAGGACATCGGTACTAATGATGTTATTACAAAAGGATTGAATTATGCAAAAGATAGAGGATGGGACACTTTTGAAAAAGGTTTAAAAAGGTGGAGCAGAAGTAATTAAAAAAATATTATATTGGGAATAGACAAGATACTAAATATTTTTATGAAGTTTAATGTTTTTAAATAATTCAATATATCATCAATATATGCAAAATATTACAGCACCAATAGCAGAAGGAAAATCTTTGAAAAAAATGGATATATGAAATATGATCCTAATTTAAATGGTGAATACCTATTTAAAAATACCACTTTTCTATGATATGCCAGGAAATGATACACCAAGTCCTGATAATGACGATAAATATAATGCGACAGTAATTATAAGTGAAGGGGTAAGAGTAAGAGCAGATTCTACAAGAAATAGTGATAAGGTAAAAGTTCTTAGTTTTTGGACAAATGTTTGAAGCATTTGAAAAAGTAGAAAATAGTAAAGACCCAGAATTTGTATGGTATAGGGCAAGAGTTGGTAATCAATATGGATATATACCATATTATAGGGCAAAGTAACCCAGGTAATAAATTCTTTGAAATGAAAAATAAGACTAATAATGGTATAGAAGGTGAAAAAGAAAAAAACAGAAAATACTAATAAGCCTTCAACGCAAGAAGAAAGTAAGTACCAATATGTAGAAGATAAAGATGTAACATACCCTATATATGGAGTTGTAAAATGTACAATCTGTTTTAAGATTTAGAGATAATCTAGGAATAAGTGGAACAAATGTTATAGGTACAATAGAAAATGATAAGATTATAAAAGTGGTTGAAAAAAATCAGGAGAAAAAAAGATCGGATATGTATGGTATAAGATTGAATATGATGGAAAAAAACTGGATATGTATCTAGAAATGCATTAGGAAACTTATCAGATATCAACTTTAAGTTTATAGTAAAAGATGGACTTCCAAAAAAACTTTTTGATGAAAGCAAGACACAAGAAGATAGCTATATTGTTCCAGAAAGTGAAACTAAAAGGAGTAAATGTTTCTGGAAAAATTAAAGAATAAGGTAAGAATAAAAAGATGGAGATATTAATCTTTCATGGAATATTGATATTGAAGAAATGAAAAACAAAAATCCAGAAATAGTAGAATATGGTGATGGACTTGAAAAAGCAAAACAAGGACTTCGGAAAAAGTAAATACAAGCTATAGTACAGGAAATATTGCAAAACTTAAAAATGGAGAATTTGTAAAGATTATAAGAAAGGGTGATATAACAAAAAGACCGGAAAAAAATAGGAATAGGAGATATAATACTTTCAATACAAAAAAATGAATAAAGATATAGATATTGACGAAGATCAAAAAAACAGCATCATTTGTACAATTAAAAAAATGATAGAAATACTTTTGAAAAAAATAAGGATTTTTGATTTAACATGTGTTTCAAATATTGTATATGCTGTAGGAAAACAAATACAACAAAAAAATACCAATAATTAGTAATATATAATGTATAAAAGATGTAGAAAGAGGATGTTAGATAATATTTAACATTCTTTTTTCTATTTTTAAAGACTTTTTAAGTATTAGAATTCAAGTATAAACGTATTGTAAATTCATCAGAAACTTATTCATGTATCATTAATATTAAATTTTGTTACAAATAGTTACAAATACTTAAAAAAACAAAAATTAATATATTAATATAATAGTTAGAGATATTGTATTTATTAAACAAGGAGTGTATGTATGAGGATATTAATGTTATCATGGGAATATCCTCCAAGAGTAGTTGGAGGAATTGCTCGTGTTGTTGGAGAATTATCAAAAAGACTTGCAAAAGAAGGGCATGATGTTACAGTTGTAACATATAGGGAAGGAAATATGCCATATTTTTAAAAAAAGGAAAAAAAGTGGTGTAAAAGTATATTGTGTAGATAATTATATGATAAACCCCAATAATTTTTATTGAATGGATTATGCAACTTAATTTTTAATATGGTGTCAAAAAGTTAATGAACTTATTTTTAAAAAGGAGAAAAAGTTTGATGTTGTACATGCACATGATTGGCTTGTTGCATATGCAGCAAAGACTATAAAGGAGAGTACAAATATTCCTTTAACAGCTACAATACATGCAACTGAAAGTGGTAGAAATTCAGGAATAAATACAGATACACAAAGATATATAAATGATACTGAATGGATGCTTACATATGAGGCAAATAGGGTTATTGTAAATAGTAATTTTTATGAAATCAGAAGTACAAAAGACTTTTTTTGGCCTTGATTATAATAAGGTAGATGTAATACCAAATGGTATAGATTTAGATAAATTTGATGGTATTGTAAGAAATTATGAGTTTAGAAGAAAGTATGCTAAAGATAATGAAAGAATAATATTTACGATAGGTAGATTGGTAAATGAAAAAGGTATACAACATTTAATACATGCAATGCCAAAGATTATAAGACACTATAATGATGTAAAACTTGTAATTGCTGGTAAACGGACGGAATGATGGATAACCTTAAAAAAATATAACAAAAAAATTTAGGAATAGAAGAAAAAAAGTATATTTTGTAGGATATTTATCTGGAAATGAAGTACAAAAAAATGTATAAAGCGGCAGATGTTGCAGTATTTCCAAGTACATATGAACCATTTCGGAATTGTTGCATTAGAAGCAATGCTTGGTGAAATACCAGTTGTAGTTTCAGATGTAGGTGGGCTTAACGAAATTGTAGAACACCGGAATAACAGGATTAAAATCATATGCTGGTAATGCAAATTCTATAGCAGATTCAGTACTTAAGATACTTTATGACTATAATTTGGCAGATACTATGACAGAAAATGCGAGAAAAGAAGTTGTAAAAAAACTATAATTGGTCTTTAATTGCAGAAAATACATTAAATACATATAAGCAAGTTATTGTAAATACTACAAAAGAAAAAAAGTAATATTGTTAGTATGAAAGAAATTGAAGAAAAAAATTAAAAAGAACAAAAAAACAAATAAGTTACAGGACAATGTTACAGATGAAAATGATATAACATCAAGTTTAATCAAAGATGTTACAAAAATTACTTAAGTTTAATGATAGAAATAAGTTATTTAATATGTAATATAATAGATATTAAGTATAAAAATGAAGGCAGGATAAAATGATAAATATTTATGATGATGTTAATAATTTAGTTATGAATTTAAAAAGACATGAGCTAACATTAGCATTTAAAGAAATTCGTAAAAAAATTAAAAAGAAGAAAATGAAGAATTATTTAAAAAAAGTTGAAGAATTTCAAAAAGCTTAATATAGAAATAAACACAGAAGTTTTTAATGGAAGGGAATACTGATGAAGGAAAACAAGAAAAAAATCAAAGAAATTATATGAAGAACTTGTAACATATCCATTAGTTGTTGAGTATTTTTGAAAAAGAACTTGCACTTAACAAAAATGTTAGAAGATGTTAATTCAATATTTATGAATGGTGTAAGAGATATATATTCTGATGAAATATAATAAAAAAAGTAAAAAAATAGTGAATAAAAAAATTAAAAAGATAAGATAAATATTATTTAAAAGTATAAATTTTTAAAAAAATATATTTATATGTTTTTAAATTAATAAATATCTTATCTTTTTTTCATTAAAAATAATTAATTACAGTTATTTAGGTATATTAAAAAGTAATTGTGTTAAATTTTTTTAGTTATATTAGATATATTAGAATGTGTTAATATTAATTTTGTATTACTAGAAGATTCTTTAATATCTTGTTTTTCTATATATATTAGAAAAAAATATGATTACATTTAAATTTTTTTCTAAAAAAATTTGATATATATTCTTTATCTAAATTTGATATTATTTCAAAAGATATATTATTATTTTTTTAAATTTTTTTAATTTTTATTTAATAATTTAAGGTTTGTAATAGTATTATAATCTTCAGTTACATTATTTGTATTAAAAAAATTAAATCATCAAAAATCTATTGCAATTGTAGTTATATTTTTTTAGATACTTATTATATACATATTGTGCACAATAATCTCTATATGGTAGAAGAGCTTTTTTTCTAAGTTTAAGCTCTTGAAATTATTAACAAAAAGAATCAAGAAGATTTGTTAAAGGTTCTATTCCAAAATCTTCATTTGCTAGTAATTCAAACTCTACAAAGACACCTATATTTTTTTATTTGATCAATCATAACATTATATTCTATTTCATTTTCTTTTTTTAGTATATACTTCTCTTGTTTTTATCTACTAATACATATGAATACATATTTAATGATCCTAATAAGTCCACTAAATTATTATATTCATTAATATCAATATTTATGTTATTTTCAGATTTTTGCATAAAAAAATGAGAAAAACTTCCGTGATTTTTCCTTTGAAAGTAAGTTCCATAGATTTATTATTTGTTTTTTTCTTATTCGTAAACATGTTCTGTTTTTTGTATATATTCACCATTTATATCTGTGAAGTATTCATCAATATCATGAATATTAGAATTTTTTTATTTTTTTCTAAATTATTTTTCAGAAAGTAAATTATAAAAAGTATTAATATCCTTAAAAAAATACTTTTTGTTCTATTTCTAATCTTTTACTCATATTAGTCCTCCTCCTCTTTTTAATAATTATATCATATACAAATTTATAATATAATTGGTATTAACTGATTTAATATTTATATTTATATTATGTTATATAATATAATTTTTTTAAATTTACTTTTTTTAAAGTTGTTACATTTAATATATTGATTTTTTTATTATAATCTATGTGATAATAATTACATATAGACTAAAAATTTATAATAGTTTTTGATTTTTAGTTAAAGGAGTTAAAAATGGAAATATTAAAAATAGCATTAGTTATAATATTTAATATTATAGCATTTATACTTATGGTATTATGTTTTACACAAAAGTAAAACAAGAGACAGGTATATCTGATGCAGTAATGGGTGCAGGTAAAGATAGTTTTTATGAAAAAAAATAAAAAAATAGAACAAGTGAAGGAAGAATGGATAATATTATTAGAATATTGTTTTGTATTCTTAGTATTATTTGCAATTGGATTATATTTTGTGTAATTAATTATTGGATATTATAATAATATAAAAGATATAATTATTAAAAAAAGGATAATCTATAATTTTAGTATTATATGTTATTCTTTTTTTGTACTATTAATATATTAGTTATATAATTTAAGAAAAGAGGATATTATGGAAGTTTTTTTGCAGATATGCATATACATATAGGTAGAAGTGAAAATGGTAAACCAATTAAGATTACAGCTTCAAAAGAACTAAGGTTTGAAAATATAATGAAAGAAGCATCTTTGAATAAAGGATTACATCTTATAGGAATAATTGATTGTGCCTCACCATATGTTATAGAAGATATTGTTAATCTTATAGACAAAAAAAGAAATATATGAGCAAAAAAAGAAGGTGGACTTGTATATAATAATAAGATATGTATTATTCTTCGGAGCTGAAGTGGAAACAGAAGAAAAAAAGAGAAGATGGTAAAAAGGGACTTGCTCATAATTTATGCTATTTTTCCTCATTTAAAAAGATATTATTGGTTTTTTTCAAAAAGAAATGCAAAAATATATTAAAAAAATATAACATTAAGTACACAACATGCAAGACTTTCAGGATATGAGCTTATAGACATTGTAGAAAAAAATATAATGGAATACTTGTACCTGCACATATATTTACACCACATAAAAGTTATTATGGGCATTGTACAGATAGATTAGAAAAAAATATTTAAAGAAAAGTTTTATAAGATAAAAAGCGGTTGAGCTTCGGACTTAGTGCAGATACAGAATATGCAGATAGGATAAGGGAACTTGCAGGTAAAAAAATTTTTGACAAATTCAGATGCACATTCACTTCCAAAGATTGCAAGAGAATATAATACATTTGAGATGGAAAATATTTCATTTGAATCATTTAAAAAAAGTTCTTGGATATGAAGATAAAATTCAAAAATGATGATAATAAAGAAGTGGATATAAGTAAAATCGATGAGAAAGACAAAAAGTAAAATTAAAAATGGAAATAAAAATTAAATTATATTGTTTGCAATAATGGCATGTATTCAAGACTTGGGAAATATAATAAAACATATTGTGATATGTGTGAATCTGTAAGTGAAATAGCAGATGGGAAATGTAAGAAATGTGGAAGTAAGAAAATAGTTAAAGGTGTTGAAGATAGAATACTTGAAATAGCAGATGGTGAAAGTATTTCACCAAAAAGAAAGGCCAAAATATAATTATAGTGTTCCACTTGAATATATACCAAAACTTGGAAAGAAAAACAAAAAGAAAAAAATGCTTGATATGTATGGTACAGAAATGAATATACTAAATAAGGTAAGTATAGAAAAACATTGAAGAAAAACTTTTGGAAAAGATCTCAGCTAAAAAAATATAGAGATTGCACGAAAAAGGTGATGTTGTTATAAAAAAAGGTGGTGGCTGGTATATATGGTAAAAATTATAATATAGCTTAGAAGGTAAATTTACTTTTGAATAAAAATTTAAATAAAAATACGTTTACAAATGAAAATAAAAATGATAATATTAAAATACAAAATAAATTATGTAAATATAAAAAAATTATTATTAGGGGAAAGATTATGGACAAGGTTATGACAGATTATCTGAATTTTTTTGAAAAAAACACAAAAAAATCATCAGATAATACAATACAAGCATATAAAAGAGATCTAAATTTATTTTTTTAGAATATATAAAAAGCAAATAATATAGATTATTTAAACGTAGAATATGATGATGTACAAAAAAATATAGAAGAATTAAAAAGAAGAAGGAAGAAAGGCATCAAGTATATCAAGAAGACTTTGCAACTTTAAGATCTTTTTATCGGATACTTATTAAAAAAATAAGATGATAAAAAAACAATTCCAACAAATAAAATTAGTACTCCAAAGGTTGAAAAGAAAGCACCTATGATACTTACATCAGATGAGGTTGAAATATTATTATCACAACCCTAAATCAGATGATTTAAAAAGGAATAAGAGATAAAGCAATGCTTGAGTTTGCATATGCGACAGGAATGAAAGTTTCTGAAATAATAAACTTAGATATAAAAAGATGTGAATTTAGTAGATTCATATGTTGTGTGTAATGAAGGATATAGTAAAAAGAGTTGTTCCATTAGGAAGAATATCAAAAGAAGCTTTTAGAAGAATATTTAAATAATTCAAGACCATACTTATTAAAAACAGATGATGAAAAAGCCATTATTTGTTAATGTTATGGGAAATAGACTTACAAGACAAGGTTTCTGGAAAATTATAAAAACAATATCAAGAACAAGCACATATTGATAAAGAAATTACTCCACATGTTTTAAGACATTCATTCGCGACACATTTACTTCAAAATGGTGCAGATATGAGAGCAGTACAAACAATGCTTGGACATACAGATATTGCATCAACACAAGTATATATGAAACTTATTGATGATCAATATAAGGAAAAATCATCCAAGAGCATAAAAATAAAGTGATATATAATAAAAATAATTAAATATAAAAATCAAAGGGTAAAAAGAAAAAAATTTAGGTTTTGACTTTTATATTTATTTTATATTTTTAAATTATAAGAAAAGAAGGAAATACTATGTTTATAATTAAATTAGACGGTGGAAAAAAACAATGGAAGTAGATGAAAAGACATTTTGGCATACTACTTCACATGTTATGGCACAAGCAATTAAAAAGATTATATAAAAATGTTAAACTTGCAATAGGACCAGCTATAGATAATGGGTTTTATTATGATATTGATAGTGAAAAAAACCTTTTTACTACAGATGATTTAGTAAAAAAATCGAAGAAGAAATGATGAAAATAGTAAAAGAAGGTTATTCATTAGAATATAGAGAAATGGATAGAAAAAGAAGCTATAAAAATATTATGAAGATTTAGGAGAAATATATAAGGTTGAAATATTAAAAAGATTTAGGAGATGATGTAGAAAAAGTATCATTCTATAAGCAAGGAGAATTTGAAGACCTTTGCAAAGGGCCACATATTCCAACTATAAAACCTATAAAAAGCAATAAAGCTTTTTATCAGTATCTGTGCATATTGAGAGGTAATGAAAAAAACAAAATGCTTCAAAGAATATATGGAGTTTCATTCCCTAAAAAAATCAATGCTTGATGAATATTTAGATAAATTAAAAAGAAGCAAAAAGAAAGAGATCATAGAAAAAAATAGGAAAAGAACAAGAACTTTTTCATGACACATGAACTTGTAGGTTCAGGGCTTCCAATATTTTTTTACCAAATGGAGCAGTTATTAAAAGAATTCTTGAAAGGTATATTGTAGATAAAGAAATAGAACAAGGATATAATCATGTATATTCACCATCACTTGCAAAACACAGAATTATACAAGATAAGTGGACACTGGGATCATTACAAAGAAGATATGTTCCCAGAAATGAAACTTGATAATGAAAGTTTTGTTTTAAGACCAATGAATTGTCCACATCATATGCTTATATACAAAAAAATAAGTTACATTCATATAGGGATTTACCAATTAAGATTGGTGAAATGGCACATGATTTTTAGATATGAAGCAAGTGGCTCAGTTACAGGACTGGAAAGAGTTAGACAAATGTGTCAAAATGATGCACATATATTTGTAACAAGAAATCAAATAAAATCAGTAGTTGCAGATGTTATGAGCTTAATTTTAGATGTATACAAAGATTTTTAAAATATCAGAATATAAGATTAGATTATCTTTAAGAGATAAGGATAATAAGGAAAAAAATACTATGATGATGATGAAATGTGGGAAAAAGCAGAATCAGAATTAAGAGAAATAGTAAAAAGAATCAGGATTTGAATATTATGAAGCAGAAGGTGAAGCAGCATTTTATGGCCCAAAACTGGATGTTCAAATAAAAAAACAGCACTTCGGACATGATGTAACACTTTCAACATGTCAGTTAGATTTCTTACTTCCAAATAGGTTTGAACTTGAATATATAGCAGAAGATGGTTCAAGACAAAGACCAATTGTTATACACAGAGCAATACTTCGGAAGTATTGATAGATTTATGGCATATATTATAGAAGAATATAAGGGAAGATTTCCATTATGGTTATCACCTACACAAGTTAAAAATTCTTCCAATATCTGATGAACAATTAGAATATGCAACAACTATTGAAAGAGAATTATTGAAGAATAAGATAAGAGTAAAAGTTGATAGCAGAGCAGAAAAAAATAGGTTATAAGATAAGAGAAGCTGAACTTGAAAGAGTTCCATATATGTTAATACTTGGTAAAAAGAAGCAGAAGAAAAAGTATTATCTATAAGAAGAAGAGGAAATAAAGAAAATGAAGTAATGGATTTAGATGGATTTGTTACAAAAACTATTAAAAAGAAATCGAAGAAAAAGAAATTTTTCTAAGATTTCTTTTTTTATAGAATAAATATTGTATAGTATATTTATAGATATAATTTAAATATTAAAGGAGAACTTGGGATTATGAGTTTTTTTAAAAATCTGATTTAAGAACTAAAAAAAATAGTATTAGAATGTCACATAATATATTTAAAAAAATATTATTAATACTTGCTATTTTTAAGTATATTTTTAGGAATAATGGGGAATTATAATAATTCGTTTGCTAGATCTAGAAAAAAAGAAAAATAGATATTTCAACAATTGATACAGGATATACTATTAAAAAAATTAAAGATAGATGCAAAAAGTAACAGAAACAAATGATATACAGATAACAGAAGAAATGGATGTGTTTTTTTAACTATGATAAACATGGCATATATAGGGTTATACCAGAAAAAAATACAATAATTGAAGATGGTGATAAAAAAAGAAAGTAGATGCAAGAGTTAGTGATGTAATTGTAAATGAAAAAAATTTACTTCTACAAGCCAAGATGGGTATAAGATATTAAAGATTGGTGATAAGGATAAAACAATAGTAGGAGATAAAAAAATATAATAAAATATACATATTCAATAGAAAAATATAATACAAAAAGAAGGTATAGATGAATTCTATTTTTAATATAGTAGGAGATAAGATAAATACAAGTATAGGAAGTGTTGAATACAAGATAGAGTTTCCTAAAAAAATATAATAAAGAAAATATTTACTTATATTCAGGAAGAGATGAATATAAAATAAATGGAGAAGAAACATTAAATGAAGAACAAGGAATAGGTATAGATATATTATCAGATACTGTAATAGCAGGTAGAATAGATAAACTAATATTACCATTTAGAGCAGTAACTTTAAGAATAAAAATTAAGTAAAGATTATTTTATTTTAAGAAATAATTATACAGATATTTTTAGTAAAAATAGGAACAGCAGTAGCTGTTATGACATTTATATATACACTTATAATCTTGTATAAGTATGGAAGAGATAAAAAAACTTTCAGATATTATAACATTTAAATTATCAAAAGAACTTGATGTATCAAACACATATTATCTTAAGTATAAGACTACAACAGATTATAGAAAGATTGTTCCAGCATTAATTATTGAATTTGCAAATGAAGGATATATAGAAATAGGTGATGGTGCAGATAGACAAGAAAAAGGAATATTTGCTAAAAAAACCTAAAGATAGATTTGATATTGTAAAAAAATAAAAAGATTATAACGGAAATCAATATAGAAAGAAAATATTTGATGCATTATTTTCAAAAGGTGATGTTTTAACAGAAAAAAATATTAAAAAAAGGTTGGACAAAAATATAGTTACAGCAGTTACTGAAGGAGTAGAAATAATGCAAAACAGTAAGTTTGATAAAGAAGTATATGACCAATCAGGTTTAAAACATGTTTGGAAAAATACTAGGTATGACTATAATTCCACTTATAATACTATTTTTTTAGGAGCAGTATCATTTGTAGGAAGTATTGGACTTACATTTAAGATTATTTCAACAATAGCTATATTAGCATCAACATTTATGTCTGTAATGTGTTTAAAAAAAGCATCAAGAACAACAACAGTAATAGGGGTTGTTATCCAGCTTATAATTATAATAATAATGTTAGTATATGCAGGATTAGAGGCAAAATTTATATCTGGATTAGGCTCAGGAGTATATTACATAGTATCAGCAATATTATTATCTCTACAAGTTTTAATAAGTTTTTTTGGATGGAAAAAGAAAACACAAAAAGGAATGATGTATGAAGCACAAGTAAATGGATTTGTGAAATATATAAAAACTGCAAGAGAAGAAGAATTAAAAGAAATGGTAATAGAACATCCAACAATGTTTTTTTGATATATTACCATATACATATTTTTTGGAATATCTAAATTATGGATAAACAAATTTAGTAATATAGAAATAGAAAAACCAGAATGGTATACAGGAAATGTATATTCAGCAATGGCATTTGGACAAATAACTACACGGAGTAACAGAAAAGATACAAGTAGCAATGTCAGATGTAGCATCATCTGTAGCAAGTAGTGCATCATCTTCAGGTGGTGGTGTATCTGGTGGAGGATTCCGGAGGCCGGAGGAGTCGGTTCTTGGTAAGAATTTATAAAAACTGATTGTTAAATTATTTTTAACAACCGGTTTTTTTGTATTAGAAATAAAAAAATATTTATTTTTGTTATATAATTAAAATTGTAATGAAAGCTTTTTGAAATATATTTATTAAATTTGTTTACTTGATATTTTTACATATGGTATACTTTTTGTAACAATATGTAAGGAGAATTACATGAATCAAAATATTAGACTTTGAAGAAAAGAAAGTAAAGAAAAGTAATGAGAATAAAAATGAAAATGTTGTTAATAATGACATGGGACAAAAATAGAATAAATGATGTAAGGATATCTCAAAAATTCAAATGTAAATAATATAGGTAATGGTAATAACTTTAATAATAGTAATTCTAACTTTAATTCTAATTTGAATTCAAACCCCTAATAATGCAGCACAAAAATATGGGAGCAAGAGTTGAAAGTAAAGATTCACAAACATATGATAATTATCGTGATTATGATATGAAAAAAATGTCTGGAATGAATATGAATGATAGAGGAAATAGAAAAATCAAAAGTTAGTTATTAAAAATTTTTTTGCCTTTATACTTATAATTTTAGCTATAGGAATAGGAGCATATGCACTTATAACAATAAATAAGAATAATGAGAAAAAAAGCAAAGCAAACAGCAGAACAAAAACAAATAGTTATAAATGTGAGTCAACAAGAGGAAACAAAAGTAGATATTAAAGTAGAAGCAATTAATCAAATTCAAAAACTTGCATATTCTTGGAATGAAGATATATCTACAGAAAAGGTTATACAAGGGGAAGGTAGAACTACAATAGAAGAAAAAGGTATAGAAATTCCAAAAAGGAAAAAAATACTTTAAGAGTTTCAGTTGAAGATGTTAGAAATACTAAAGAAAATATAGTTAAAGAGTTTACAAATGATAATGGAAAAGATATTACAAAAACCAAAGATAAATATAGAAGTGAAGAATGGTAATATTGAAATAACAGCAACAGATGATACACAAATGGCATCACTTCAATATAATTGGGAAAAATGAAGAGGTAAAAACAACTAATTTAGAAAAAAATTCTCAAAATAAGAAAGAAATAAAAGTAAATATAACACCAAAAAGAAGGTCAAGCACTTCTTAAGGTTACTGCAATAGATAGTTCTGGAAATGAAGAAAAAGAACAAAAAGATTTTTAAAGGGGTTAAAGCACCAAAGATTGATGCAGAACAAACAGCAGATGAAAAAATATATTAATATATGTAACACATGATGTAGGTATCCAAAAAAAGTTGAATATGCTATAAACAATAATAAATATGTTAAAGAACATAGAGATGGTGAACCAGATAATAAGAAATGGACAATAAGCCAAGAACTTAATATGGGTGAAAAACTTAATAGAAGTTAAAGCAACTTCTGTAGAAGGTATTGAAACACAAGTATTAAGAGGAACAGTAGTAAGAAGAAATCAACAACCAACAGTAGGAAATAGTGGTACACAAAAATCCAGCACCAAACACACAAAAATCCTGCAGGTGGAACAGGAACATCAAATCCAAATAATACTAGTTCGTCAAATAATAATGGACAAACAAATAACAATTCAAATACACCATCTACAACACCTACAAATTAGACACAATAAGAATAATTAACATATTTACAGAATAGTTACTTAAGTAATATTAATTAAATGAACAAAGGATAAGGAAAAGAAGAAATATATGATACAAGAAATATGTGTAATTGATGATAGTGGAGCAGATCTAATTGTTGATATTAGAAAAGCTTTTTATGGAAAAAATGAAAAGATAAAACTTACTCTAAAAAAACAACAAGTCAATTAGAAGAAGTTTTAGATACAATACCAAATTTAATAATTATAAATGAGGATAGACTAGATATAACAATATATGAAATGGTAAGAAATATAAGGAATGATGATAATAATGCAATAACACCTATAATAGTAGTTTCTTCAAATTCAAGTAAGACACATGCAGTAGATGTTATGAAAGAAATGGTACAATATTATATAAGAAAACCATTTGAAAAAGAATATGCATATTATCTAATAAAAAAACTTTTTAGAATTGTTACAAGTAAATAGAAGAATAAGTCCACTTACAGGACTTCCAGGAAATGTACAAATACAAGCAGAGATTAAAAAGAATTTTTTAAAAAGAGAAAAATTTCGGAATGCTATATTTAGATTTAGATAATTTTAAAGCATTTAATGATGTATATGGATTTTTCTAAAGGAGATGAAATAATTAAATTTACAGCAAGGGTTATAACAAAAAAATATTCTTCGGAAATGAAATGATAGAAAATCCATTTGTAGGACATATTGGTGGAGATGATTTTATAGTAATTATAAATCCTGCAAGATATAATGAGATATGTGAAAAAAATTTTAGAAGAATTTGATACAACAGTTACACAATATTTTGAAGAAAAAGAATTAGATTTAGGATGTTTTGAAGTGCCTAACAGGCTTCGGAGAAATAGAAAGATATCCGCTTACAACACTAAGTATTGGAGCAATAGAGGTAGATCCTTTGAAAATCAAAAAAATATTCTAGAAATTGGAGAAATGGGTGCTTTTTGCTAAAAAAAGAAAGCAAAACAAATGGAAGGAAGTGCCTATTTTATAGATAGAAGACGTTAATAAAATAAATTATAAAAAAAGCTCTGTACAAAAAGAAAAATAATAAGATTTTTAATGTTTTTAAAATTAAGAGGGGGCCATATTAAAATGGATTTAAAAAGTAAAGACAACAGTTTTGATTGTTGATGATGAAGAATCGATAAGAGAAATTTTTGAAATATAATTTAGAAAGAGAAAAATTCGAAGTATTTGAAGCAGCAGATGGAGAAGAAGCAATAAGAGTATGTGCAGAACATAGACCTAATCTAATATTATTAGATATTATGCTACCAAAAAAAAGATGGTGTTTCAGTATGTAAAGAAATTAGATATAAGCTTTAATATGAAGGAAGTTCCTATACTTATGATTTCTGCAAAAGGGAAGAAACAGATAAAATAATAGGATTAGAGATAGGTGCAGATGACTATATAACAAAACCATTTCAAGTAAGAGAAGTTATAGCAAGAGTTAAAGCACATTTAAGAAAAAAACAGAAAATACAAAAAAAGCATTCCAAGAAGAAGAATATCAAATGATTGAACTTGGAGATTTAAGAATTGACTCTAAAAAGAAGAGAAGTTTTAATAAGAAATGAAAAAAATTGAACTTACAAAAAAAGAATTTGATGTTTTTAAAAATTTTTTTAGCTGTACAACCAGGTAATGTTGTTACAAGAGAAGACCTACTTAAAAAAAGTATGGGGATATGGTGAATATGTTGGTGAAATAAGAACAATTGATGTAACAATGGCAAGACTTAGAGAAAAAAATAGAAAAAAAGAAAAGGTGATCCAGAGTTTCTAATAACAAAAAGAGGAGTTCGGATATTATCTAAAAAGATGGACAAAAAGATCCTAATTCAGAAGATTCAGAACAAGAATAGGTAGAAAAATATGCTAAAAAAAGTACAAATAATAATAGTTGTTACAATTTTAATATTAATCAGTATGGCATTGATAACTACATGGATATTACTTAACCATCAAAATAATCTTTTTATAGAAAGTATTACACGGACATCCTAATTTATCATATATGCAAACAAATGATATAAGAGAAATTATAGCACAAAATAGGCAATCTGTAACAGCAACATTTACAATTATAACAGTAATATTTATAGTAGCATCACTTTTACTTAGTAAAATACTAGAAAAATGTATATTAGCACCAACAATGGAGCTTGTAAAAAAATGCAGAAATGATTATAAGAGGTGAAAGTTTAGAAAAAAATACTTAAAAGGCAAATTCAGAAAAAGATCAGGTAGATGAACTTGTATCTATGATTGTAGAAATGGACTATAATTTAAAAAGAGAGACTTGAAGAAACTACAAGACAAAAAAAGGTGAAATAGAAACTATATTATTACATATGAAAGATGGAGTAATATCTTTTGATATAAAAGGAAAAAAATAAGCCATATAAATAAGGCAGCAAAGGAAAATTTTTAAGATTAAAAAGATCAGATACATTTAAAAACAGTATGTGAAAAAAATAGGACTTACACAAAATTTAGAAAAAGTAATATATATGCAAAAAAATGACATCACAAGATAAAGAAGTTTTTTTGTGGGTGGGAGAGTATATAAAGTTTTTCTTTGCACCACTTAGAACAGAAGATGATAAAGCATATGGTATTGTAATGTTATTTACAGAAATAACAGAGACAGTTGAACTTGATAAGATGAGAAAAAGATTTGTTGCAGATGTTTTCACATGAATTAAAAAAACACCAATAACATCAATACTTCGGTTATTCAGAAACAATCATAGAAGATAGTAAAGAACAAATAAAAAGATGAAAAAGATAAAAGTAGTAATGAACAAAACAATATATTTTGTAAATAAAATACATAAAGAAGCAACTAGAATGGCAGAACTTGTAAGAGATCTACTAATGCTTTCAAAAATATGATAATAATATTAATGAAAGAGATAAAGAATATTTTAATTTAGTAGATATGGTAAAAGAACTTGTAGAAAAGTTTGAACATATAGGTAAAGAAAAAAATATTAAATTTAAATGTTATGTTACTGCAGATATACCAGAAATTTTTTTGGTGATAAATTTGGTATAGAAAGAGTGATTATAAATATTATATCAAATGCTATAAAATATACTGGAGAAAATCGGAAATGTAGATATATATATAGGATTTTTTTATATAATGATGTATATATAAAAGTAAAAAGATACAGGAATTGGTATAAAAAGAAGAAGATTTAAATAAGATTTTTTTGAAAGATTTTATAGGGTAGATAGTTCAAGAGTAAGACAAAGTGGTGGTACAGGTCTTCGGACTTTCAATAGTTAAAGAAATATTAAATAAAAAAATAATGGGAAAAATAGATATATCTAGTGAATTTGGAAAAGGAACAGAGGTTATAATAAGGTTTAATATTAAATCAAAACCAAATATAGAAGAAAATCCTAATAATAAAACAATAGTTAAAATAAGGAAACCTAAATCAAAAAAATAAATAAGAGAAGAAATAATAGCAATAAGGCATATGATAATAAAAAAATAAATAAATTGAATATAGAAAGAAAAAGTAATAATTAATAATTAATAATATAATAGTAGTAACAAAAAGAAAAAGGAAGAGATTTAAAGGAGGCATATATGGCTAAAAAGATTAGGATAGTTAAATGTATATTTATTGCAAGTATAATTATAATTTTAAATACAATAAATAGTTTTTGCAGGAAATGTTCTTGATAATTCGCAAGCATCAACAATTTTTAAGTATGCCAATAGTAAAAAAATACTTATTGTTGGAATTGCGGGTATAATAATAGTTTCATTATTATACAATGTTTCACAAGAAACAGAAGATTATTCGAAAGGTATTGATAAGAAAGAAGAAGAAATAGAAAATAATAATTATTATATTAATGAATATAATAAGAAAAAAATAAAGATAATTCAATAAATCAAGAAATAATAGATAAAAGCAAATGAAGAAGAAAAAAACCTAAATATAGAGAAGAATATATTAGAGAATCTAAATTAGATCAAGGATTATTAGAAGAAATAACACAATTATATAATGAAGAAAAACGAAGAAAAAAATGACATTAAAGATGTTAAAGATTTAAAATTAGAAGACGATATAAAAAAATGATAAAGAAGAAAATGAAGAATTAGAAACAGATAAAAATTAAAGAAGAGAAGGGTGAAGAAGAAAAAAATTAAAAAGATGAACCAAAAGAAAACTAGAGGAAGAAAAAAATAGAAGAAAATACAAGTGATAATTTAGCTGAAGATTTTTTTAAATAATTTAGATAGTACAATAAGAAAAGGATAGTGATTTTTTTAAAATGGAAAATGACAATGAAAAAAATTAAATGAAGATAATAAAAAAAGTATAAAGAGTGAAAAAAAGAAAGAGTAGTAAATGAAGTTTTAGAATGGATATTTTTGTATTGTAATTGCTGTAGTTTTAGCATTTTTTAATTAAAGGATTTGTTGGAACATTTACAACAGTTAAAACAAGAGTCAATGTATCCTACACTTAAAAATGATCAAAGATTATGGCTAGATAGAACAGTAAGAACTTTTAATCGGAGAATATAAGAGAGGGGATATTGTAACATTTGAAGCACCAAGAACAACAAATGTATATATATCAAATACAAATCCAAAAAGCGGTATATGATGAAAGACAAAATATAATGGATGTTATAAACAAGGATTTTTTTAGAGATTGAAAAGTTAAGCTTTAATAAAAAAAGAGTAATAGGTCTTCCAGGTGATCATATTCAAATAAAAAGAAGGTTCAGTATATTTAAATGGAGAAAAAAACTAGAAGAAAATTATTTAGATAAAAGTGTATTTACAGAATCTTTTGTTTTAACAGATTTTACAGTCCCAGAAGGATATTATTTTTATGATGGGAGATAATAGAGAAAGAAGTTCAGATTCAAGGACTATAGGATGCATACCAAAGAAAAAAAGTAGAAGGTAGAGTAGTTCGGAAGAGTATGGCCTATAGAAACATTTGGAAAAAAATTAAATAATGGAGAAATAATGAACAGTTTAGAATTTCAAAAAAATTATAGAAACAGATATTAAAAAGTGGGAAGATATTGCATAGCTATATGTTCTATGGAGAAAAGATAGAAAAAAATATAATCAGCAAATACTTCTCTTTTTATATAGTATAATTAAAGAAAGAGATATTTTTAAAGAATATAATAATAACTATAGTGTTATAGAAAAAGAAGAAAGATTATATAATCAAATAATGTCAGGGGTTATAGAAGAATTTAAGATACTTGATGGAAAAGAAATGAAAGTACAAGATATAAGAGAGAGTTTTAGTACAGTATATGAAAAACCACTTATAATTCCTAAAAAGAATATATGTAATACATAATTTTGAATATTTAAACAATAATTCTCAAAAATGCACTTTTTAAAAAAATATTAGAAGAACCACCTAAATATGTAACTATAGTTTTAACTGCTAAAACGTTAAATAATATATTAGATACTATAAAATCTAGATGTCAAAAAAATATTTAGCAGAAAAGCTTGATAAAAAAACAGATTCATGATAATCAAGAAGAAAAAGTTAAAGAATATTCTGAAAAGGTTAAAAAAATGATATATTAAATATATTAGAAAATACAAAGATTCTAAAAAAACACAGTTTTATGCTAAATATTCAGATATATTAACAAAAGATAATATATTAGAAATATTAGATGTTTTGGAAGATATTATATATGAAAATATTTTTATTATATAATGATATGTATAAGATTATTGTAGAAGCAAGAAGAAGAATAAAAAAATAAATTGTAATTTTGAAATGACAAAAGATTACCTTATTCTAAATATTTGGGATAAGAGTAATATAGAAAGGAAATAATATGGAAATAATAGCATATTTAACAATGTTTATAGATCATATAGTTAAATTTTTTTAGCACCAAATTATTATAGTACAAATCCAATACTTCGGAAGGGTTGCACTTCCAATATTTGCATATTTAATAGTAGAGGGATGAAAAGAACAAAATCAAAGAAAAAAACTATATAACAAGACTTGCAATATTTGCAATAATATCTCAAATACCATATATACTGATGATTAAAGGAATACCAAGTACTAGTTTAACAGAAACAACAGAACTTGAAAAAGTATTAAAAGTTTTTTAATCATTTTACATCATTATTTAATGTAGGATTTACATTACTTTTTAGGTGCAATAACAATATATGTACTTGAAAAAGAGTAAAAAAAGAAAAAAATATGGATTTTTTTAAATATAACAATACTTATAATGTTATCTATTTATATATCAGAAACATTTGGATTTGATGGAGGATTTTATTCGTATTTCTTAATATTGATGTTCTATTATATACCAATAAAGAATAAAGTAAAACAAATAATAGTAATGTCAATATTAAATATTATATATGTATTATATATGTCAATGCATGTAAAAGGTAATTTCTTTGAGCTTGTATCATTATATTCAGTACAACTATACTCAATATTAGCACTTCCAATTATATATTTCTTAAATACAGATAAAAAAAGAATAAGAGAGTTGAAAGTGCATATGTAAAATTACTTAAATATTCAATATATCCTGTACATATGCTTATAATATTCTGGATAAGATTAATGTTTTTTTACAATATGATAAATATTAAGTAATAAAAAAATAAAGAACATGTACCAAAAAAACTGGACAAAAAAATTTGAAAAGTTTGAGGTACATTTTTTTATCTCTATATATATCTTAAATTTACTACATTTTTGGTTATTATGAATATATATTGAAAAAGTCGAGCTGTTAGTGATATATTTAAGGTATAATATTTTTATATACATATTTTAGAATATAAAAAAATATACTTAAAAATATGTTAAAAAAAGGAGTAAAAATATGGAAATAGAAGTTAATGGAAAAAGAATTAAAACCAACAGAATCAATAAAAAGAATATATAGAAAAAAAGATTAACAAGAATAAAAAAATACTTTAATGAATTAGTTAAAGTAAATGTACAATTAAAAAGAAGAAGGAAAAAAATAAAGTGGTACAAGTATCTGTAAATGTAGGAAAGAAAAAAATTTTTAGAGCAATTACAGAAAATGAAGACTTATATGCAGGAATAGATAAAAGTTGTAGATGTTTTTAGAAAGACAAATTGTGAAAGAAAAAGATCTAAATGAAAAATCAATGAAAAAAATACCTGAAATGATTGAAGAAAATGATGATGAACATTTAGATATAGAAAATGAGATTATTAAATATCAAACATATGAAGTAAGACCAATGGATAAAGAAAATGCTAAAAATATTATTAGCAAGCCAAAAAAACAATTATTCTTAACATTTATAGATATTGAAACAAATAAGGTAAATGTAATATTTAAATTAAAAAGATGGAAAAAAACTTTCGGATTAGTTGTTCCAGAAATTTAATTATAAATTGTAGGTGAGGAAAAATATGATTAAAAATGGTTAATATAGATCTTGATGGAACACTTTTTAAATAAAGGAGGAGAAGTTTCATCAAGAACTATTGAAAACTTTTTAAAAGAGCAAAAAGAAAAAGATATAGAATTAGTAATAACAACAGGAAGACCTTTAAAGTCTGCAATAACTTTTTCAAGGGAACTTCGGAGCTTCTAAATATGTGATATGTCGGCAATGGTAGCATGATTTATGACACAGAAGAAGAGAAGTCCCTATGGAAAGGTTTTTTTAGATATAAGGAAAGTATTTGAAATTATAGATATTTGTGAAAAAAATTTAATATATTATAATATATATACAGAAGATGAAATACTTACAGAAAAAAATTACAATATAACTTACTTTTTTTATCATAAAGAAAAATATGTATAAGGAAAAAGAGAAAAGAACAAATATAAATATTGTGAACAATGTAAAAGATTATATTATAAGAAATAATATTACAGAATTTTTAAAAAAATTACAGTTTGTGATAATTCAAAAGTTAGTTTTTTTAATAATATATTATTAAAATTAAAAAAAGTAAAAAAATGTAGAGATACTTGATTCTTCTTTTATGACTAGAAAGGTTATAAGAGATGGAACAAAAAAAATGTAGAAATTTCATATCACTATACAGAAATATCAGCAGAAAATATAAATAAATGGAGAGCAATAGAAGAATTAAGTAGGATTTTTAAATATATCAAAAGAAGAAATAATGGCAATAGGAGATAATGTTAATGATATTCAAATGATAGAAAAATTCTAAAATAGGTGTTGCTATGGATAATTCCTGGGATGAAATAAAAATTAAAAGCAGATTATATAACAAAATCAAATGATGAGGATGGAGTAGCAGAGGCAATAGAAAAAAATTTTTGTAAGATATGATAAATATTAAAGGAGAGAAAGAGAGAAGGAAATATAAAGATGAATATTGGAATAGATATAGATGGAGTAATAGCAGATATAGAACCATATATATTTGAATATGGAGCAAAATTATTATATGACAAAGGAAGAACATTAGATGATATAAAAAAAGAAAAAGAATATGAAACATATGAAATATTTAAATGGGATAGAGATACAGAACATGAATTTTGGGATAATTATATGTTAGAATATTATAAAAATGCACCTGCAAGAGCATTTGCATCAGAGGTTATACGAAAAATTAAAAAGAGCAAGGACATAATATATATATAATAACAGCAAGAGGAATTTCAGAAAAAGATCTCATATAGTTATTTAAAAGGAATGACAAAAAGAATGGTTGAAAAAGAGAAAATATATATTATGATGAAATATTTTTTTGAAAAAGATAAGAAGAAAATAATTCAAGAATATAATATCGATGTGATGATAGAAGATTATGAAAAAAATATAAGAAATTTAGAAAAAAATATTGTGAAATTATTGTATTTGACTGCATATATAATCAAAATGTACATGAACACAATAGAGTAAATAGTTGGTATGAGATATTATATTTAATAGAACATAATAAGGTGAAAAAAATAGGTGCTAAACATGTTAAAAAAATATTAAAGAATATGATAATAATTGTTTTTAAGAATAATATTCGGAATATGTTTTAATGTTAAAATAAAAAGGAAAAGAAAATTTGAATATTAAAAGGCCATATATAATTACTCCAAATCATATTTCGATGTTAGATGCAATTTTTTTAAGAGTATTTTTTAATGGATCAAGATATAATATATATGTCAAAAAGAAGAAAAATAGTAAGATTTTTTTAATAGGTAGTATTTTAACATATGTTTTTTGACTTAATTCTTGTAAAAAGAGATGGAAGAGATAGTACAGCAATAAAAAAGCATATAAGGTTTTAGATAATAATGGGATAATAGGAATATTTCCAGAAGGTACAAGAAATGGACTTTTAAAAACAGGTAGTATAAAAAAAGGAAGTGTTCTTATAGCTGTAAAGAAAAAAAGTACCAATAATTCCAATAGGTATTACATATACAAATAAAGGAATTAGGGAAAAAGTAATTATAAATATAGGAGAAAGTTTAGATATATCAAAAATATATAATAAAAGACTAGAAGAAGTAGGGGATAAAGAAAAAGCAGAAGAATATATAAATGAATTATTAAAAAAAGATATTATAAGTTTAGTAGAAAGTAATATATATGAAAATGTTAAATAAATTAATTGGAGCAATATATTGTGCAAGTTATATTATTATACTTACAATATTATTTTTTTATCAAAAATTTATAGAATATGCAACAAAAAAAGAAAAATGCCACTTCGGAAATATGGAATATGCTCTTTTGGGAATAATTATTTTACTTATAATATTAGGTATAATATATTTGGTATTAAAAAAAGTATTAAAGATAAGAAATAACAAAAAAATATTGATATTATAATAATGTTTCTTACAATAGTTTTAATTCCATTTTTTTGTATTATATAAGTATACATTATTCATATAGACCAGGTTGGGATATTGATATTATTCTTAAAAATATAGAATATATGTTAAGTAACAATACAGATAAAATAATGCATGGATATTATTCAAGATATGCAAATAATCTGTATATAACATATATTTTTTTAAATATATATAAATTAAGTTTAAATATAGGAATACAGAATGGATATTTTTTTATTACTTCTTATACAAAGTATTATGTTTTTCTTTAGGTGGACTTTTTAATATATAAAATAGCAAATATGTATTTTTAAAGAAAGATATAAGATATATAGTGTGTATACATGGATATTATATATACTACTTGTAGGGCTTTTCACCACATATAGTTCTTACATATACAGATGGAATAGGAATGTTTTTTTAAGCCTCACTTTTTAACATATATAATATTTAAAATAGAAAATATAAAAAAATATTAAAAAAAGAATAAAAAAATTATAATAAAAATGATATTTATATTATTATTTACAAATTTAACAATTATATCATATTATATAAAACCACAGATAATAATAATATCTATAGCATATGTGATAATAAAATTATTAAATATGCTAAGAATAATAATTAAAACTTGGAAAAAAATAAATATAAGATACAAAAAAAGATTGTTATAGAGATTTTTTTAAAAAAATAATATATATTATGTATTTTTTTGATTATTTTGGTAATAGTTACAGGAACTATGACATATTTAAGTATTAAAAAAAGCAAAATGATAGTATGGGTATTAAAGTAGATAGAGAAAAGAGATTTAATATAACACATTATGCAATGCTTGGTTGGAATCCTGAGTCAAAAGGTGTATTTACAATTAAAGATGAAAATTTTTTTCGGGAAAGTATGAAAAAAATTAAAAAGAAAGAGAAAAAAAGCTAACATTGAAGAACTTTTAAGAAGAATAAAAAGAAATGGGAATAGGTGGTGTAATTAATCAGATAGCAAGAAAAACGCTTACTAATTATAATGATGGGACATTTTCAGGAGTTGCAACATTTGTATATATAAGAAAAGAGTATAGAATAGAAGGCTTAAATTCTAAATTAAGTGAAACTTTAAAAAAATATATTATGAAAAACGGTAAGTATAATGTTATATATACACAATTTGTTCAATGTTTGTGGATTGGAATACTAGTTTTTTTAATATGTTTTTCATATAAGGATAGTAAATTTATAAAAGTAGCAATAATAATACTTGGAATACTTGGATTATATATATTTGAAACAATATTTGAGGCAAGATCAAGATATTTTTTTGTATATGTACCATTATATATTTTAATTGGAGTAATGGGAATTAAAAAAATAGTATAAATTGGGTAAGTAAAAAAAGTAAGAAAAAATAATACATATGAAAAATAAAAAAATATGATATTATGTATAGGTAAATAATAATAATAGAAGGAAGATTTGATGAAGTACTCTAATGAATTAATTGAAAGAATAAAAGATGCAAATAATATAGTAGATGTAATAGGAGAATATGTTACATTAAAAAGAAAAGGGACAACACATTTTGGTCTTTGCCCATTTCATAGAGAGAAAACACCTTCTTTTGCAGTTTCAGAAACAAAAACAAGTATATCATTGTTTTTGGATGTCATAATGGTGGAACAGTTATACAGTTTATACAGAATATAGAAAATATTAGTTTTACAGAAGCATTAGAAATGCTTGCAGAAAGAGCAAGAATAGAGCTTCCTAAAGTAGATGATTCATATAGGGATATAAGATTAGAAAAAAAGAAAAAGAGATAGCATATAAGATAAATAAATTAGCATCTAAATATTTTTATGAGTTCACTTATAACTACAAAATGATAATAGTAATAAGATAGCACAAGAATATGTTAAGAAAAGAAAAATTAAATAAACAAATGATATTAGATTTTAGTATAGGTTATAGTAAAATAGGTCTTGTTAAATTTTTTTAAAAAAAATAATGGATTTAAAGATGAAGATATAATTTCAGTAGGACTTGCTTTTTAAAAAGAGATAATGGACTAATAGTTGACAGATTTATAAACCGTTTGATGTTTACATTAAAAGATGTAAAACGGTAGAGTGATAGGATTTACAGGAAGAAAGCTTGATGATAATTTAGATATGCCTAAATATATAAACACAAATGAAAAATATAGTATATTCAAAAGGAAGCAGCCTATATGGACTTGATATTGCTAAAAAAATCATTCAAGAAATGAAATGATAATAGTAGAAGGAAATATGGATGCAATATCATTACATCAAAGAGATATAAAAAAATGTAGTAGCATCAATGGGGACAGCACTTACAGAAAAAAACAAGCAAGACTTATTTTTAAGATATACAAAAAAATGTTAAAATAGCATATGATAGTGATGCAGCAGGAACAGAAGCGACATTAAGAGGATTAGATATATTAAATAAGCTTCGGAGCAGATGTAAGAGTTGTAAAAATATGAAGGAGCAAAAAGACCCTGATGAATATATAATAAAATTTGGAAAAGAAAGTTTTTTAAAAACAAGTAAAAAAATAGTATATCATTATTAGAATTTAAATTAGAGAATATTGAAAAAAATATAATTTGGAAAATGTTTCAGACAAGGTGAAATTTGTAGAAGAGGTTATAGAACTAGTTAATAAAATTACAAATGTAGCAGAAAGAGATATACATATAAAAGAAATATCACGAAAATATGGAATATCAGAAGATGCTATAAAATTAGAAGTAGAAAAGAAACAGAAAAAAATATTCAAACTTCAGGAATAACAGCAGAATCCTTTTTTTAGAAAATGTAAAAAAAGAAAGAGAAAAAAATATTAAATGATAATAAAAATAAGGAAAACTTAAAAAAATACATAGAAGAACTTATATTAATAAAAGTATTGTTATATAATAAAAAAAGGAAGGGTACAATTCAAAAATAATATATCACTATCTGTTATTATTGATGAAATGAATAGAAAAGTTATAGAAAAAAATACTTGAAAATATTGATTTAGATGAAGTTAGACTAATAGATAAATTATTATTAGATGAAAAACATATCTAATAGAATAACTGAAATATTATCAAGAGAAGATACTATATTTAAATCAGATATGAATATTGAAGAGAAAGATTCAGGTATTGTTCTTAAAAAGTTTTGAAAAAAAGAGACTTAGAAGAAAAAAATGAAATTAATAGAACAAAGCTTACTTGAAATTCCAAGAACAGAAGAAAATAAAGAGATTGTAGCCGAACTTGAAAAAGAGTTTAAAGAAATTATAACAAAATTATATACAAAGTGATAGGTAATATATAGAAAGGGAGAATAAATGAAGCACACAAATAAAATATCTGTAATAGGAGCAGGGTTTGTAGGTTCTGCAACAGTATTTGCATTAATGGAAACAGGTCTTGCATCAGAAATAGTATTAGTAGATATAAATAGAGATAAAGCAAAAGGAGAAATTTTAGATTTAGCACATGGAGCAGCATTTGTTAAACCAGTCAATTTAATAGAAGGGAATTTAAGTGCAACTAAAAAAATAGTGACATAGTTATAATAACTGCAGGAGCAAATCAAAGACCTGGAGAAACAAGATTAGATTTAGTTAAAAAGAAATGTAGAAATATTTAGAAATATTGTACCAGAAGTTGCAGAAAAAAATCACCAAATGCAGTACTTTTTAGTAGTAGCAAATCCTGTTGATATATTAACATATATAACATATAAGTTATCAGGATTTCCAGAAAATAGGGTAATTGGAAGTGGTACAGTATTAGATAGTTCTAGATTAAGATATGCAATATCAGAAGAATTTGATATTGATGCAAGAAATGTACATGCATATATAATAGGAGAACATGGAGATACAGAATTCTAATATGGTCAAGTGCACATATAGGTAATATGAGTATAGCAGAATATTGTAGAAGAGAATCAATAGATGTACATCAATTACAAGAAAAAAATAGAAAAGAAAGTAAAAAAATGCAGCATATGAAATTATAAAGGCAAAAGGATATACAAATTATGCAATAGCATTATCAGTAAAAAAAGAATAGTAGCGGCAATATTAAGAGATGAAAATTCAATACTTACAATATCTGCATTAGATAAAAAAAGAACAAGTATATTACTCAAAACCATATGTTGTAGGAAGAAAAGGGCCTATTTTTAGATGTTTGTCCACCACTTGGAACAGAAGAAGTTGAAAAATTGAGACATTCAAAAAAATGTACTTAAAAAAATAATAGAAGAAACAGGAATTTAAAATGGCTATAAGAAATTTAAGATATGATGGTGATATGATATTATATAAAAAAATCAAAAAGAAGTTGAAGTGTTTGATGAACATATAAAAACAGATAGTAGAAGATATGTTTGAAACAATGTATAAATATAATGGAGTAGGACTTGCAGCACCACAAATAGGTATTTTTAAAAAAAGAATTTTTAGTAATAGATACAGGAGAAGAGGGACAAAAATTAGAAATGATAAATCCTAAAAATTACTAAATTAGAAAAAGAAGTAATATTAAGTGAAGGATGTTTAAGTTTTCCTGATATATTTCGGAAAATGTAAAAAGATATAATTATACAGAAGCTGAATATATGACAAAAAAATGGAGAAAAGAAAAAAATAAAAAGCAGAGGGACTACTTGCACAAGCAATACAGCATGAAATAGATCACTTAAATGGAATACTGTTTATAGATCAAGTAATAGATGGTAAGTTCTATACATTTGATGAAAAAGGGTAAAAAAAGAAGAATATAGTGTATAAGAGTAAATATGATAACTAAGAGGTAAAAATATGAGAGCAATATATAAAAATGAAGAATTTTTTATCAGCAATTCTGCATAAACTAAACCTAATAAGTATAGTAACTTATGAAGAGAGAAGTGAAGAAGAAGGATTTGAAGCAAAAAGAGATTATTATGTAAAATATGTAAAAAAATTGAAGATGAAGACTTAGAAGAATTATATGAAAAAGAATTTTTATGTAAGATATAAGGATAGTGTTGAAGAAAATGAAATATGGGAAATACTATATGGTACAGATTTAGAGATGGATATACAAAGAGGAATAGTTGTTATAACTCTAAGGAGTATGAGAAATGATAATAAATGGAAAATAGTTGAAAAAGGAGTATCAGAGAAACAAATATCACTAAAAAGACTGTACAGAATATATGATTAAAACTATATATAGGAAAAAAAGATGGAAAAAGTTGTAGATAAATTAGAAGAAACAATAAGTGTAAGTGAAGAAGAATTTAAAAAAAGCAATGTTAAAAAAATAGTAGAAGAGGATATAGAAAAAAATAATATCTAAATATAATGTATTGATAAATAAGAGGTGAAGATATGAGAGCAATATAAAAAAATGAAGAGTTTTTTTGCATCAATTCGCTATGACTTAAACTTAATAAGCATAGTAACTCATGAAAAGAGAAGTGAAGAAGAAGGATTTGAAGAAAAAAAGAGATTATTATGTAAAAAGAATAAAAATAGAAGATGAAGACCTAGAAGAATTATATGAAAAAAAGAATTTTTATGTAAGATATAAAGATAGTGTTGAAGAAAAATGAAATATGGATAGTGGATGAAGGAAGAGCGGTAGGACTTATTCCAGATATAGAAAATGGTATAGTTGTTATAGATGTACCTCATAGTCCAAAAAGATAATACATGGATACAATATGAAAGAGGAGCATCAGCAAAACAGATATCATTAAAAGACTGTACAGAATATATGATTAAAAACTGTATATAGTAAAAAAAAGCAGGAAAAAAATTGTAGATAAATTAGAAGAAACAATAAGTGTAAGTGAAGAAGAGTTTAAAAAAAGCAATGCTAGAATATAGTAGAAGGGGATATAGAAAAAAATAATATCTAAACACAATGTATAACATTAAATATGTTAAAAAAAGAGGTAAAGATTTGAAAGCGATATAAAAAAACGAAGAGTTTTATGCAGCAATCCGTGAAGGTTTAGTAAATATAGTAAGTTATGATGAAAGAACTAAAGAAGAAGGATTTGAAGAAACAAACAGAGGATATTGGATAAAAAAAGAATAAAAAAATAGAGGATGAAGATTTAGAAGAATTGAGTGAATTTATTTTTCTATGTAAGATATAAGGATAGTATTATTGAAAAATGAAATATGGGAAATAACATATGGTACAGGTTTAAATATAGATATATCAAGAGGTATAGTTGTTATATCTTCAAATATATATAATTTTTCCTAAAAGATAAAACATGGAAAAATATATGATAAAGGATTAGCAAAAGAGAATATCACTAAAAGACTGTACAGAATATATGATTAAAAACCATATATAGTAAAAAAAGCAGGAAAAGTTGTAGATAAATTAGAAGAAACAGTAAGTGTAAATGAAGAAGAATTTTTCAAGTTCATTATACAATATACAATATAATATTAAATCAGTTGAAGAATATAATGGTTCTGAAGAATATTATGAAGAAGCATTTAAGATACTTGATAGATGTAAAGAAAGTATTATGAATGAAGCAAAAAAATTGATTTAGCAGAATACAGAAAATATCTTGGTAAGATATTGAGAAATGTTCCAGAAAACTATAGAAGATTTTACTTAGAGTTAAGTATATAGAAATTTAAAATACAAGATTTGATTTTATTATAGTGTTGTGTTATAATTTTCGTATTAAAGTATATTAGAAAAATAGATGGAAGGAGGAACCATAAAAAAATGGCTAGATGTGAATTAACAGGAAAAAGGTACAACAATGGGACGTAGAATAAGTATAAATCGTTCACAAGTAAGTAAAAGAGCAAAAAGAACAGTTAAACCAAATATAAAGACAGTAAGATTTGAAACAACTGGAGGAGATTTCATTAAATTAAATGTAAGTACATCATATATGAGAACATTAAAGAAAAAAAGGAATATTATAATGAAATCTAAAAAAAGATGTAAAGGAAATAATAAGAATATTAAAAGAAACATATCCAGAAGCTGAATGCTCACTGGATTTTTTTCTAATCCCTTTCAAATGGCAGTAGCGGTATTATTATCTGCACAATGTACAGATGCAAGAGTAAATATAGTTACAAAAGAACTGTTTAAAAGCAGGACCAACTGCAGAAAAAAATGAATGAGTTAACAGTAAAAAGAAATAGAAAAATATATAGCATCATGTGGACTATATAAGACAAAAAGCTAAAAAAATATTAAAGGGCTTGCTGAAATGGTAATGGATAAATACAATGGAGAAATTCCAGATACTATGGAAGAACTTGTAAAGCTTCCTGGAATAGGTAGAAAAATCTGCAAATGTAATTATGTTAGAAGCATTTCATAATCCACAAGGTGTAGCTATAGATACACATGCTAAAAAGAATTTGTAATAGGATTGGAATCTCAAAAGAAGAATCTCCAGAAAAAAATAGAAAAAGACTTACTTAAAAAAAGATAGATAAAGATGAATATTTTTGATGCAAATCATTTATGTGTTTGGCATGGTAGATATACATGTAAGGCAAGAAAAACCAGAATGTGAAAGATGTACTATAACAAAATATTGTAATTATTTTTAAGATAAAAAAATATGATAACGATAAAAAAAGCACTTTATTAAAAGTGCTTAAATATCATAATTTTCTTTATCATTTATATATGTAATAGTATTTACTATGATACATATAATACTTCCTATCCAGTAAAATGTACTGTCATCAAATACATGTACTAAACTGGATCTTAAAACAAACAAAAAAATAGGATGTACATTAAAGAGTATAGTAAAACTTTAAAAAAATTTTTTTCGTAATGTACATTCTTATACAAAATAATATGAATGTTATAAGTATTTGAATAATCATCTTATTTCTATCTTTTTATTACAAAAAAATAAAGATGATTTGCAAAAACTATCCATATATTGTATCGATTAATTTTTAAAAATAAACTAATACATTATATATTGGATCTAAGATATTTTTTTAAGGATATCAGTAGTGCCAATAGTCACAACTGCTATGAATATTGCTAACCAAAACAATAAATTCAATAAACTTCCAAAAATACCAGTCTCCAATTCTGGCCCAAGTAAATAGCTTCATAAACCAAAATGGATCTATACTTTGGATTAAATTAAAAATATAATCAATAATATCCATGATTCTTCCTCCTTTTTAAAGAAAACAAATAAGTTCTCTTTTTATAATATTTGATTATATTGTATATCATATTAAAAATTTGTAAAGAGTTTAAATAAATAAAAAAATGTACCAATACTGTTCAAATGTCTTTGTCTAGTCTTGGTACATTTTTCTTATTTTTTTCTTATATTTTTTTCTTACGATAAAATCAACTAATGTTATAACTATAACAATAGTTATCATCCATTTTAAATTAATTAAATTCATAGTTTCGCCTCCTCTTTCAAAAAAATTTTTTTGAAAAAAATCATATATTACATAATTTAATTATACAATGTTTTTTTAGTTATTTGTAAAATATAGGTGATAAAGTTGTATTATAGAGCTAGAATTTTGGTTAAAATTGTAAAAATATATAGTATTGTGGTAACATATATGTATATAGTTAAAGAAAAAGGAAAGAAATTATGCTAGCAAGAAATTGGAAAAAGATATTTATACTAATAGCAGTAATAGCATGTTTAATGAATGTATTTGTAAAATTAACAACAGCTATGCCGTTTATAAAACAGTTAAGTTCAGTAGTAACAAGAGAAGTATTTACAGAAGAAGAGATAAATAAGATAAAGGAAGAACAGGTAAAAAAATAAGATATTAGACTTAAATGAAAAAAATCAAAGACAGTAGAGCTTAATTTAGAAGGAAAATATGTAGAAATACAAGAAAAAAATTAATTTAATAGTAAATTAGGGTGTGTTATAGTGAAAAAAAGAAAAAAAGTTAATAAAAAAATATAAAAAAAGAGTTTTAAGTTTTTTTAAAGATGTTAAAGGTAAGTTATTAGTACTTACATTATTTTTATATTTTTTTCTTGGGGGTTATAGGGTTTATTGGCCCTATGATACAAGCAAAATTAGTTACAAGTATAACTTTAGGTGATGTTCAGAATGTTATTTTTTTATAGCAAGTACTTTTTTTAGTAGTGGTAATTGTACAAGAAATATTTAGACATTTTTGTATTAACATTTTGGAGAAAGAAAAATAAGGCCCTAATATATTATTTAATATAAGGAAGGAATTAGTTGATAATGTATTAGAATTAAGATTATCTAATTTTTGATAAATATCAAACAGGTATATTTCAAGAAAGAGTTAAAAATGATCCACAGATAATAACAAGAGTTGTAAAATGTAGGACAAAGATATTTACTACAATGTTTTTACAAAAGTTGGTGTAATTATATATGTTATGTATATAAACTGGATTTTTAGGTTTGATATATTTATCAGGTGTAATAATAGTTGCTATTATAGATTTACACACTCAAGAAAAAAAGTAAAGAAAAGAATAAACAGGCTAGAAAAATCAGATGAAGAAGTTAATACAATTTTAAGTGAAATAGTAAGGGGTATAAGGGATGTTAAATTACTTAATTTTTAAAAAAATTCTATAAAAGATTTACTTATGAAAAAGCTTGATGAAAATAATGATATATCAGTTGATAAAGATAATTATGATAGTTTAACAGATAGAATTAAAAAAATTGTATTAATAATAACTGTATTTATAGTTGTTGTAGTAGGAATAAAATTCGTGAATTTAGGATTATTAACAAGTGCTAATCTTGTTGTATTATACCTATATAATGGGAATATATTTTCTTTAATGGAAAAATTTTTTTCATGGCTTAGAAGTAGTTTAAAAAGAATATGAACTTGCAATAGAAAGAATATTTGATTTAGAAGATAATTCAAAAATATCCTAAAGATAAGTTTGGTAAAGTTAAAAAGATGATATTAAAGGTAAGATAGAATTTGATAATGTAGATTTTTGGATATAATGAAAATAACTTAGTATTAAATAACTTATCATTTATAATTGAACCTAAAGATACTGTTGCAATAGTAGGTGCTAGTGGATCAGGTAAAAACAACAGTATTTAATTTGCTTACAAAAAAAGCTATTTAATTAAATCTGGACTTTTAAAGATTGATGATATAGATATAAATGAGTTGGATGAAAAAAACAATAAGAAAAAAAGTATATCGATTATAACACAGTCACCATATATATTTAATATGAGTATTAAAGATAATTTGAGATTGGTAAAACCTAATGCAACAGAAAAAAAGAAATAGATAATGTTTGCAAGAAATCTTGTTTTTTTATGATTATGTAATGAGTTTACCAGATAAATATGATACTATTATCGGTGAAGGTGGTGTAAATTTATCTGGAGGACAAAAACAAAGACTTGCAATAGCAAGAGCACTTCTTAAGGATTGTAAAATATTATTATTTGATGAAGCAACATCAGCATTAGATAATATAACTCAACAAGAAATACAAGAGTCAATAGATAATATATCTGCTGATTATACAATTATAGTAATAGCTCATAGATTATCAACAATTATGAATTGTAATAGGATATATATATTAGATAAAGGTCAAATTACTGCTAGTGGGACACATAAAGAATTATTAAAGAATAATAAAGAGTATAAGAAATTATATAATTCTGAGGCAAGACAGGAATTAGTTGATTAAAGAAATATTTAAAATACAAATAAGACTGTAATAATTTATTTTAAATTTATTACAGTCTTATTATTTATCGTATTGTTAGCAATACGACCTTACTAGTAATAGGATTAAATCCCAAAAATTAATAGGCTTTCTCCTTTTGTATAAATGGTATATGCTATACCATTTTTGTACATATAAGTTATCCAATTTATAATCTTGGAAATCATTAATTTCATCAGAAATTTTTTTAGCTTTGACAATAAGTCCTTAGCAATTTTTTTGATTTCTGATTCTTCAAAATCTCTTTGTATTATTTCCAACTTTAAAATCGTTTAATATAAAGTTTCGGATTTGAAATTTATCCGCATCTAAATATAATTGAAACTGAAAAGTTTCAATTAATATTTCTGGAATGTCTTCAATATTACCAGAAATATATTCAAGAGAATAGTTCGAATCTAATTGTAAATTTAACTTTTGTAGGAAAATTTTAGCCTTTTGTAAAGCTAATTCCTTTTTTTGGTGTAATCATTTTTTTGCTCATCATGATCTTCATGATGTTCATCAACAGTTGTATTACAACTATTGAAAAAAAGTAAAAACATTAAAAAGAAAAATCTTCTTTTTCATAATAATCACTCCTTACATTTTAGTATTAATTATATTATAAGTTGTTTTTTTAATAATTGTAAAATATATAGTATTATGCTAACATATATGTATATATATAGTTGAATAAAAAAAGGAAAAAAATTATGCTAGCAAGAAATTGGAAAAAGATATTTATACTAATAGCAGTAATAGCATGTTTAATGAATGTGTTTGTAAAACTAACAACAGCTATGCCGTTTATAAAACAGTTAAGTTCAGTAGTAACAAGAGAAGTATTTACAGAAGAAGAGATAAATAAGATAAAGGAAGAACAGGTAAAAGATAAGATATTAGACTTAAATGAAAAAAATCAAAAAAACAGTAGAGCTTAATTTAGAAGGAAAATATGTAGAAATACAAGAAAAGTGATCTTAAAATTAACCTAGAATTAATTACTTGATAAAAAGTTGGTTATTATGGTATGATATATAAGTATTAATTATTCGAATAAAAAAATAGAGAGGAAGATAAAATGAACAAAAGAAATACAACCAGAATTCAAAGAAGTAACAGTTACATGCGCATGTGGTACAGTATATACAACTCACTCTGCAAAAGGAGATATGAAAGTGGATATATGTTCAAATTGCCACCCATATTGGTCAGGAAATGCTAAATCAACTACTAGAGGTGGTAGAGCAGATAAATTTAAAGAAAAAAATATGGTATGTAATAATAAGGATAAGTAAAACTTATCCTAAATATTTGCGGGTATAGTTTAATGGTAAAATTTTGAGCTTCCGACCCAACGTTGAGGGTTCGATTCCCTCTACCCGCTCCATAAAATAACAAAAAAATAGCTAGTAATGTAAGAATGCTTATATTACTAGCTTTTTCTTTATATATCAAGGGATTAGAGCCTTTTTAAAAAAAGATATTTTTTTATATTTTTAATCATTTTATACTTTCAAAGGAAAATAAAATTAAAAAAAGAGGTGCTCCCTCTGTAATTTGGTCAGTAGGATCACAACTCTTTATAAATATAGGCTCTATACTTTTTAATGGGGGTATAGAATGATAAAAAAATAGAAAAAAAAGCATAAAAAAAGAGCATAAGTTAAAAAAATGTAGTATCCTATTAGTAAGCAAACAGAAAGGATACGGTTTAACTTATGCAAGATAATAATATAATGATTAGTTACAAAATACAAGATGTTAGGATAATAAAAACAAAAAAATAATTGATGGAGAATATCATATTTATGGTATTAGGAATAATAAGAAACCTGGAAAAGACTATAGATTAAAGGATTATAGGACTGTTAAAATATTAATTGATGTATATGATAATATGCCTGTATTTTTTACACCTTACAAAAACAAAGATATATTTGTAAGATTACTGGTAAAAACAATTACAAGTAGTATTGGTATTGTTAAAAAAAGATGTAGAATCTCTAATAGAATAAAGAAAAGAATAGAAACAACTTTTAAGGATATGAAGACTTTTAAACAAAATGCTAAAGAGAATAATGTGAGTATAAGTACTGTAATAAGAACACTTGAAAGTATAGAAATTAAGAAAGAAAAGTATGATACTTCTGTAATATTCATTGATGAATTTAAAGGTAATCTTGGTAATGAAAAAAATACCAATTAGCTGTATATGATAAACATCATAAGTTAATTAATATCTATGGAAATAGATATCAATCTACTTTTAAAGAATATATTACTAGAATTTAAGCCTTCTATTGTTGTTACAGATATGTTTTAAACCTTTTAGAAATGTAATTAATAAAACTTTACCTATGTCTCATATAGTTGCTGATAAATATCATGTAATAAGACAAGGTATATGGACAATAAGAGATATTAGAATAAATATATTTAATGCTGATTCTAGTAAAAAAATAGGGAGTTTAAGAGATATTGGAAAGTTATACAAAAGAATCCTAAGAATTTAAGCAAGCAAGAACAATGCATAATAGATAGACTAAAAGAACAAAAACAATATATTTGCTGTATCATATGACTTAATTAAAAGATTTTATTCATTATTTGAATTAACTGAAATAACAAGCTTTTAAAGAAGGTTTAGAACAATTAATAACAGACTTAAAAAGAAATTAATATAGCTAAATGTGACACATTATCTAGTACTTTAAATTCTTGGTTTTAAAGAGATAGTTAATATAATAGAATATGGATATAATAATGGATTTGTAGAAGGATATAACAACAAAATTAAAGTAATAAAAAGAATTGGTTATGGTTATAGGAACTATGAAAGATTTAATAAGCTCATGAAAAATAAGGCTACAAGCCTAGTTAGGGATTTTTGTACCCCATTCTTGACATTGAGCCTAAATATATACTAATATATTATTATTAATTTTTGAAGTGTTTAATTGAAATTTATTGTTTAGTTAAAAAAATTATAAAAAAAGTGTTGACATAGTATTTCATAATTGATATGTATATTATATTAGAAAAAGATAGTTAAAAAGAAAAGTAAATGGAGGAATAATATGGAAACAGAAGAAATTTTTTTGAAAAGGTAAAAAAACTGTAATAGTAGAACAATTAGGAATTGATGAATCAAGTGTAAGAATGGAATCATCATTTCTTGATGATTTAGGAGCAGATTCATTAGATATAGTAGAGTTTATAATGGCATTAGAAGAAGAATTTGGACTTGAAATACCAGATGAAGATGTAGAAAAGATAGTTACTGTTAAAGATGTTGTTGAATATATATCAGAAAAATATAATAATATAGGATGCTGTTAAAAAAGGCATCCTTTTATTATTTTTTTGTATTGTATATTTAAAAATACATTTTGATATAATATATATATTAATACTTGAAGGAGAGAAAAGATGAGTTCATTAAAACTATTATTAGAAGCTGCATTAATTGCAAATATAGCTATAACAGGATATCCTAAAGAGACAACAAATTTAAGCAATAGTATAACAAATGCATCAAATGTGTTTAAGACAGAGATAAATATACCGAAAAATGATAATTTATCAAATGTTAATTTTAAAAAAATATTTGGTACAAATCCTACAGATGAAACAGCAGATCCTGTTATAGTAGAAGAAAAAAAGATTTTACATATACAGTAATTCCTCTTGATAATGATTTTGCATCTATATTAAAAAAATAGGAGAAAGAGGAATATTAATAGGAGCAGGGAAAAAGAAAAACAAGGCAAAAATTTTTACAGTATTTAGGTAAAAAAATAATTTACAATATTTGGATGCAATAATAATGCTTGGTGCAGATGATGAAGAAAGTAATATTTATGAATTTGCAGAAATGAAACTTACAACAAAAAGTTATTTTTAGTAAATCCAGATTTAGAAAAAAATTCAGATAATTTTTAATATAATGAATAAACTTTCAAGTATGAAGACAAAATTAAAAAGAAATGGGAATAAATGTAGAAAATTTAAATGATAAAACAAAAATAGATTTTGTAACTGCTACAATAACAGGATATCTTGAAAAAAAGGTAAAAAAACAGCAACACTTACTATTAAAGTAGGGGAACAAAAAAATTCTTATACAAAAATGATATGTCTAAAGAAAAATTAAAAGATATATTAAATGTAGAATATGATGTTTTTAGTTGCAGAAGAAGAAAAAGATATTGATAAAGATATATTTGAAAAAGGTAAAACCAAGAAAACTTGTTATATATTCTAAAGATAGATTAGAACCAAGGAATAAGGGGAACAAGGAAAAAGGAGATAAATACTTAAAAACCTGAAGATATAATAGAAGTAAATAATGATACATATGCAAAAAAATGGATATGAAGAGAACAGAGGTTATATTATCAGTAAGTAAGGTTACAGTATTAGATACAGAAAAACAAAATAACCAAAAATACAAGAGTAATAAATAACAATAATAATGGTAATGGAAATAATCCAAATACTACACCAAATGCAAATACTAATAACAATAGTCCAAAACCAAATGAAATTAATAATGGAAATAATCCTAGTGACAAAACCAAATAATGAAAGAAAAAAACAAATAATAATTAATATATTATAATTTTTTTAAAATACTAAGTAAAATATGTAATAATATTTTTAGCCTTAGTATTTTTTTCTTATTTAAAAAAATAGATTATATATACTAATTAATAGTTATATATGTTGATAAATGTAAGAATTCAAGATACAATATATATGAATAATATAGATTAGGAGAAATAGATGAAGATAGGGATAGTAGGATTACCAAATGTAGGTAAAAAGTACACTATTTAATAGTATAACAAAAGCAGGAGCAGAAAGTGCGAATTATCCATTTTGTACAATAGAACCAAATATAGGAGTAGTATCAGTACCAGATGAAAGATTAAATGTACTTGCAAAAAAATGTTTAATGCAAAAAAAGAATAGTACCTACATATATAGAATTTGTAGATATTGCAGGACTTGTAAAAAGGAGCAAGTAAAGGAGAAGGACTTCGAAATAAGTTTTTTTATCACATATAAGGGAAGTGGATAGTATAATAGAAGTTGTAAGATGTTTTGAAAATTCAAATATAATACATGTAGATGGAGTTATAAAACCCAACAAAATGATATAGAAATAATAGAATTAGAACTAATATATGCAGATTTAGAAACAGTTTCAAAAAGAAGAGAAAGACTAAAAAAACAATTAAAAAGCTGATAAAAGTTTAATAAAAGAAGATTTAGTTCTAGAAAAAAATAGAAAAAGCATTAAATGAAGGAAAAAGTGCAAGAAGTTTAGAACTTACAGAAGAGGAAAAAGATATAATAAAAAAAGTTTAAGCCTTTTAACTTTAAAACCACTTATGTATGTAGCAAATGTAGATGAAGAAACAATTCAAGATGTAGAAAAAAATGAAAATTTTTAAAAAAAGTTAAACAATATGCAGAAAGTCAAAATGCAAAAGTAATACCAATTTGTGTAAAATTAGAAGAAGAGATATCAAGTATAGAATCAGAAGATGAAAGAAAAGAATTCTTGGAAATGATGGGACTTGATAAATCAGGATTAGATAAAGCTTTATAATTGCAAGTTATGATATTTTTAGGACTTATGTCATATTTAACAGTTCGGAGAAATAGAAGCAAGAGCATGGACTATAAAAAAAGGGACAAAAAGCACCAAAAAGCGGCATCAAAGATACATTCAGATATAGAAAGAGGGTTTATAAAAGCGGAAATCGTATCATATGAAGATTTAGTTGAATGTGGAAGTATGGCAAAAGCAAGAGAAAAAGGTCTTATAAGAATGGAAGGAAAAAGACTATGTAATGCAAGAGGGAGATATTGTAGACTTTAAGTTTAATGTATAAAAAGGCAGGAGATAATAGGAGTTAAAATATGCTAGAATTAATAATAATAAGTACAGTAGCACTTATACTATTTTTATATACACTTAAAAAAAGGTTATAGAAAATTATGATGAAATAAATTTAGTACTTCTTGCTGTTAATGCATTGCGGAGTATTAATGTATCCAGTATATTATGCATTAAATAAGAATACAGAACATATGCCATTTGGATTTAAGATAATGAGTATAGTAATAGCAATAGTTATGCCAATAGTAATAATTATAATAGAATATAGTAAAAAAATCTCATAAGTGAACTTATGATAATAATTATAAAAAGATGCTAGATTTGTTTCGGAAAAGAACAAGAAGGTAAAAAAAATTAATATTACGTAGTTTAAAACGTAATTCTAAATCAAATATATTAAGAAAAGAGCTTGCAGAAAATTATGAAAACGAAAAAGAATATGAAAAGGCTATACAGATATATTTTTACAATATTTGAGGATATAGTTGAAAGTAAAAAAACAAAAATGTTCTTGAAAGTTATGTTGAAAAATAAGATCATAAATATTATAAGAAAGCTTAGAAATAGGGAAGACAAGAAATATTATATAGAGAAATATTTAAGAATAAGTAATCGAAATAGGAATAATAGTACTAAACTAATAATAATGCTTGCAGAAATTCTAATAGAGAATAGGGAATATAAAGAAGCAGAAAAAAATATTATCAAGAAATAGTTAAAAAAAGGAGAAAATATAACACAAGATGAATTATATACATATGTATATCTGCTTTTTATGTCTAAACAATTATGTTGAAGCAAGAAATATATTAGAAAAAAATGATAAAAGTTAAAGAAAAAAATCATATTTGCTTATAAACATTGGACAAATAAGTATAATAGAAAGAGAACTTGAAAAATGCTAAAGAATATTTAACAAAAGCTTCTGTATATAGAGAAGTAGAAGATATAGCATATTATGAACTAGCAAAAAAATAGATATATTAGAAGAAAATGATCTTTTAGCAATAGAAAAAAATTAAATAAGGCTCTTTCAATAAATTCGGGAATGTTAGAGATTATAAATGAAAATCCATTATTTGATAAAGTAAGGACACATACAACCGTAAAAAGTAGAGCTTGTAAAAAAAGAGAAAGAAAGCCTTTAGAACAAAAAGTAGAATGTATTAATATATTAGAAGATATTATATCACTTACTATAACACTTGATTTAAATGAAAAGAAAAAAATAAAATGAATGATACAATTGATAATATTATAAAAAGAAAAACAAGAGAATAAAACATTAGATCAAATAGCAGAAGAAAAAAATTTAAAACAAAAAGAGTTTATAGAAAACAATATAAAAAAATGCAGAATTAGATTAAAAGATATAGGAGAAGAAATGGAAAAAAAGTAATAACATTTGATATATGGGACACAATAATAAAAAAAGAACATGCCACCCAGAAGAAATAAAAAGTACATACATTAAGATATTATTATTATAAGGAATATAATAAGATAAAAGAAGAATATAGAAATGAACTTATATTATATAGATTAAGAGATAGTATAGAAGTAGAAGAATACGAAAAAGCAAGAGAAAAAAAGGTGTAGATGGAGAATGTAACTTTAGAGAAGTACTTGCAACATTAATAGAAAGAACACATTTAGGAACGGAAAAAAAGAAAAAGAAGTGTTAAAAAAAGAACTTCCAGAATATGAGATTGAAAGAGAAATAGAAAAACATATATAAATCCGCTGATAACAGATATATTTAAAAAAATATGATAAGAACAAAAAAATATTGTATTTCAGATTTCTATATGCCAAAAAGAAGATTTAATAAAAAAATATTAAATGCACATGGACTTGATAAAAAGTTTGAAAAAGTATATGTTTCAGCAGATATAATGAAAAACAAAAAAAGAGATGAAGGACACCTATTTGAATATTTTTTTCAGAAAAAGAAAAATATAAAATATGAAAATATGATACATGTAGGAGACAATCAACATTCAGATATAGATATGGCTGGAAAAATATGGAATCGAAACAATAAAAATTCCAAATCCTAAAAAAATATAATTTTGATATAAAACAATTTAGGAAATATAGACTTAAAATTAGAAAATATAAAGAAAGATGCTAAAACAGAAAAACTTAGCAAAACTTACTAGAGAAAATTTAAAAGAATACAAAAAAATAGCCTATATAATCAAGGAATAGAGTTTTTCAGCAATAGCATATTACTATATATATGACATAATAGTAGATGCAGTACGTAAGGGATATGATAAGATATATTATCAAACTCGTGAAGGTGAAACATTTATAAAATTCCATGAAATTATAGAAAAAAATAATCCATTCCCATTTAAAGTGCCAAAAGCAGAACTAATAGAAGTAAGTAGAGTTGCAACATTTGCGGCATCACTTGATGAATTTAATGTACAAAACTTACTTAGAATATGGTCACAATATAGAGCACAAAGTATGAAAGCATTATTTAAATCTTTAGATATAGATATAGAAAAAAATATAATGAATACTTTAAAAAAATATGATATAGATAAAGAAATGACAATATATGAACCATGGTTTAATTTTTAAAGTAACAACATTATTACAAGATAAAGAATTCAAAAAAAGAAATAGAAAAAGAATTAAAAGAAAAAAAGAGAAAAACTTTTAGAATATTTAAAAAGGAAAAAGGAATTGAAAAACAAAGAAGGTAATAAAATATATCTAGTAGATATTGATGGAGAGGAACAATCCAAGATAATTTAGCATTTGTACTTGATAAAGTACATATTGAAGGAGGATATATAGCACTTTTTGATTATTATAATCCACAAAGAGAAAAATGTATCAAAAAGAGCATTTATTCGTGATAGTAAGGTTACATGGGAATATGTAGCACTTACACTTACAATATATGAAATGATGTTTAGTTCAGATACTAAGAGTGTTGCAGGATATGAAAATGGAAAAGCTATAAGAAAAGGAAAGAAAGAAGAAGTAGATTTTTGTAAAAAAATATAATCCTACCTATAAGAGAAGGGATGATAGATGGAGCAAAAATATATTGCAAAAATTCATGAAAGAAAGAGATATCATGGAAGATATGTATTTAGGATATATATATAATCTTGCAAGAGAAATAAAAAGAAAATCCATCTAAGATCTTAGTAGAATCATATTATAGTTTAGTATATAATGAAACATTTGGAACAGGTGAATATTTAAATGGAAGACAAAAAGTTACAGGATTAAAGAGATTTAATATAATATATGTAAGAAATTTAATGAGAAAAAGAACCTTGGAAAGAAAGCTAATAGTAGGAAATGACTTAGGATTTTATGTATGGCTTCTAATCATAAACATATAGTTCCAGATACATTAAGAAAAGGTAAAAATGGAATAAGAAAAGTATTATCGCTAGGTAAAAAGAGGTGTTAAAAAAAGCTTGTAGAGGGGCAAAAAAAGTGGTTAAATTTACTATAAGAAAAAAATAAAAGGTAAAAAAAGTAAGATTTAAATTTAATATTAAATATATTAATTTATAATATAATAAGATAAAGGCAGAATATGGGAAATATAGATATATATATTGATGATATTGAAAAAGAATATAATATAGAAGAAGAAAAGATTAAAAATATAATTAAAAACAACATTAGAAAAAAATGTATAGAAATTGAAAACTTAAGAAGAGATATAATTATTAATGTGGAAATAGTAGGAGATGATAGGATAAAAGAAATTAATAATTCTACAAGAAATATTGATAAAGTTACAGATGTATTATCTTTTCCTATGTATGAAAAAAAGGATTTTTGAAGAAAAAAATTAGAAGAAATATATGTAGAAAAATAATATACCGGCTATTTTTAGGAGATATTGTTATAGATATATTACAAGTAGAAAGACAAGCAGAAGAATATAATACAGGGATTATAAGAGAGCTTTACATATGACGGTACACTCATTTTATCACTTGATGGGAGAAGATCATATGGAAGAAGAAGATAAAAAAAGTGATGAGACAAAAAAAGAAGAAAATGTATTAAAAGAACTAGGTGAATTATGCAAGTAAAGAAAAAAATAAAGATGTAGAACAAGCATTAAAAAAATGCTACAAATGGTATAATGTTAGCAGCAAAAAGGTGAAAAAAAGTATACATAGAGAATTTGGAATAACAGTTGTAGTACTTATACTAGCAGCAATATTTAAAAATATCTAAAATAGAGTTAATCCTTGTAATATTTGCAATTGCATTAGTTATAGTAACAGAAATGATAAATACCGCAATAGAACTTTGTATAGATATATATACAGATAAGTTTAATATGTATGCAAAAAAAGCTAAAGATATAGCGGCAGGAGCAGTTGTTATAAGTATAGTGTTTGCCGGATTTATAGGAACGCTGGTATTTTATGATAAGGTTATGGAAGTTTTTAGATAAAATTCTTGTAGGAATAGGACGGAAGAGATGACTATATAAAAATGGTATTATTAATAATACCATTAATATATATGGCATTTGAACTTTTAAGAAAGATGATAAAAGAAGTAAAAAAATAGCATTACCTGCATTGACATTATTAATAATTCCAGTACTTAGTGTATTAAAATTAAATACTAAACTTTTAATAGTTGTTGCAGTTCGGCCAATTAGCATTCCTATATATGTATAGCCTTATTGTAGATAAAAACAAATGTAGTAGTTGTTGCAAATAAGAAAGAAGATAAGTATAAGGAAAGTTAAGGTAATGAAGTGAATAATAATATATTTAATAATATATATTTAGGAGAAGAATATTCATATTTAAGACCATATATATCAAAAAAAGAAATCCATATGATTCTAAAGTATTTTTAGTTGAATAAATCCAGCAACTCCTATAACTCCAATTCAGCTAGATATTGATGAATATATAGGATTATTGAAAAAAATTATGAAAAGTTTATGGAATTTTTATTCTAAGAGTAGGGAAAGTCGAAATAAAAAGTAAAATATCAAGGACAAGAATGGGGATAAATTCCTTGGTTAATTGGATAGAACAAGAATTTAATACAGGAGTTATTGAAACAGATATATTTACATTTCCAACAAAAAAATGTTAAAGAATTAAATAATATAGATAAAAAAATATACTTAACAAAAAGCATAGAAAAAAATTTTGGGAAGTATTATTAGAGTTTCAGCCAGATATTGTAATCTTATATGGTTCATTAGCATTAAAATGAATTTAAAAAAATTAGTAATATCTAAAAAAATAAGGAAATTAAATATTATTCAGAAGAAGATAAAATAGAATATATAGAAGAAAAAAATGCCCATATGCTAAATTGAATATAGGAACAAAGAATGTAAATATTATTGCGTGTAGACACTTAATGTATTATGGCAATAATGGTAATAGTTTTAAAAAAATTGAGAGAAAATATTAAAAGGCTCTATACTTTTAATGGGGGTATAGAATGATAAAAAAATAGAAAAAAAGCATAAAAAAAGAGCATAAGTTAAAAAAATGTAGTATCCTATTAATAACCACACAGAAAGGATACGGTTTAACTTATGCAAGATAATAATATAATGATTAGTTACAAAATACAAGATGTTAGGATAATAAAAAAACAAAAAAATAATTGATGGAGAATATCATATTTATGGTATTAGGAATAATAAGAAACCTGGAAAAGACTATAGATTAAAGGATTATAGGACTGTTAAGATATTAATTGATGTATATAATAATATGCCTGTATTTTTTTAAACCTTAAAAAAAACAAAGATATGTTTGTAAGTCTACAGGTAAAAACAATTACAAGTAGTATTGGTATTGTTCAAAAAGATGTAGAATCTCTAATAGAATAAAGAAAAGAATAGAAACAACATTTAAGGATATGAAGACTTTTTAAGCAAAAATGCTAAAGAGAATAATGTGAGTATAAGTACTGTAATAAGAACGCTTGAAAGTATAGAAATTAAGAAAGAAAAGTATGATACCTCTGTAATATTCATTGATGAATTTAAAGGTAATCTTGGTAATGAAAAATACCAATTAGCTGTATATGATAAGCATCATAAGTTAATTAATATCTATGAAAAATAGATATCAATCTACTTTAAAGAATATATTACTAGAATTTAAAACCTTCTATTGTTGTTACAGATATGTTTAAACCTTTTAGAAATGTAATTACTAAAACTTTACCTATGTCTCATATAGTTGCAGATAAGTATCATGTAATAAGACAAGGTATATGGACAATAAGAGATATTAGAATAAATATATTTAATACTGATTCTAGTAAAAAAATAGGGAGTTTAAGAGATATTGGAAAGTTATACAAAAAGAATCCTAAGAATTTAAGCAAGCAAGAACAATGTATAATAGATAGACTAAAAGGTCAAAATAATATATTTGCTGTATCATATGACTTAATTAAAAGATTTTATTCATTATTTGAATTAACTGAAATAACAAGCTTTTAAAGAAGGTTTAGAACAATTAATAACAGACTTAAAAAGAAACTAATCTAGCTAAATGTGACAAATTATCTAGTACTTTAAATTCTTGGTTTAAAGAAATAGTAAATATAATAGAATATGGATATAATAATGGATTTGTAGAAGGATTTAACAACAAAAATTAAAGTAATAAAAAGAATTGGTTACGGTTATAGGAACTATGAAAGATTTAATAAGCTCATGAAAAATAAGGCTACAAGCCTAGTTAGGGGATTTTTTTATACCCCCATTCTTGACATTGAGCCTATTAAAATGATAATAGAAGAACATGTCTAACAAAGGGACATGTTCTTTTTAGGTTCTATATTTCTATTTTTTTGACATTGAATCTTTCTAAGGACTTTTTTTAAGTGTTGCACTTCAAGTGTAAATCTATCTTATAGATTAATTAATGTTATTAGGATTAGTTTTTTTAATGAAAATGCAATATAAGAAAAGAAATGATGGACATATTAATATTAAAAGTATACACTATATAGTATAAAAAAACAGTAACAAAATAAATAAATGTTTAAATTCAACTGTTATATATTATGGAGGATTTATGAGTAGATTTGCAGATGAAACTGAAGAGAAAAAGAAGAATATAAAGTTTAAATATATAGCTATAGGAGTTTTAGGTGTTACGCTAATAGGAGGATCAGCATTTGCATATTTAAATAGAGAAATGATTAGCAATATGTTTAAACCAAAAAAATAATGAAGAAAAAGTAGAAACACTTGATGAGGTTAAAGATGCTAAAAAAATTAAAAAAATATGATGAAAAAAATCAAAAAAACAAGACCAATAGCAGTAATGCTTGATAATAATAAGTTTGCATGGCCACATTCAGGGATAAATAGTGCATATATGATATATGAAATGGAAGTAGAAGGTCGGAGAAAGTAGACTTATGGCATTATTTAAGGATAAAAAAAGATTTAGATAAGGTAGGACCAATTCGTAGTGCAAGACCTTATTTTATAAACTATGTGCTGGAACATGATGCAATATATGCACATATAGGACAAAGTCCACAAGCAGAATATGATATAAAAAGCTTTTAAAAAAATAGCAGATATAAATGGACAACTTTTTGATTCACAAAAGATCAAGAAATACACAAAAATGATCATGAATATTGGAGAGATAGAAAGAAAAAAAGGCACCACATAATGCATATACATCAATTACTAATTTAACAAATATAGCTAAAAAAAGTTAGGATATCCTATAGAAAAAAACATTTAAAAGAGTGCTTAATTTATCTGTTGATGAGATAAATTTAGAAAAAAACTTTCAAGTATTGATGATGTTCAAGATGCAATTAAAAATAAGAGCAGGATATCATAGTCAAAAATATGAATGAATTTAAATATAATGAAACAGAAAAAGTATATACAAAAAAAGCAAAAAGGGATTGATGCAAAAGAAGAAATAACAGGAGAAGAATACAAAATTAAAAACCTTATAATACTTCAAACAACATCAACAGAAATAAGAGATGGTGAAAACAAGGGAAGACTTGATATAAAGACAGTTGGAGCATTGAAGGGCTATTATATAACAAATGGAAAGGCAAAACAAATTATAGCTAGAAAGGCAACAAGAGAAGATATAACTAAATATTATGATCTAGAAGGAAATGAAATTAAGTTAAATGATGGGAATACATATGTAATGATAATACCAGAAAAAGAAAAAAATAACAATTACAGGATCTGAAACATCAGCAAGTACAGATAAAAACAGAAGAAAAAGAAGTGAATAATAAGAAAGAAACAAGTAAGAAACCATCAACATCAACAACTACTAGAAGAAGATAAAAATATTGAAGGAGAAAAATTTTTTTGAAGGAATTTAAATCAGGATATGTAAGTATTGTAGGAGAAACAAATGCAGGAAAAATCAACATTATTAAATGGACTTATGGGAGAAAAACTTGCAATTGTATCTCCAAAAAGTACAAACAACAAGAAATAATATAAAAGGGATATATACAGACGAAAAATAAACAGATCATATTTATAGACACACCAGGTATACATAAGGTAAATAGTAAGCTTTCAAGTGTTATGATAGATAGTGCAATAACAAGTATAAAAAGATGCAAATATAGTACTTTTTTTGTTGTTGCAGGAAATAAGAAAAAGCTTAAGTGTCTTTGATTATAATGTTCTAAAAAAACTTAAAGAAGCAAAAGAAAAAAACAAGAACTTACATATAATAGGTATTATAAACAAAATAGATAGGATAAAAAAAGAAATAATCATAGAAAAGATAAAAAGAATTAAATGATGAATTAGAATTTGACTATATAATTCCAGTATCTGCAATGTTGAGAGAAGGTATTTCAGATATATTAAAAAAAGAATAGAAGAATTGTTACCAAAAGGACCTAAATATTATTCAGAAGATGAATATACAGACCAAACAGTAAGAGAAATGTGTGAAGAAATTATAAGAGGAAAAAGCATTAAAATTATTAAATCAAGAAATACCACATGGACTATATGTAGAAATAGAAAGTTTTAAAGAAGCAAAAACTAAAAAAAGGTGAAGATATAGTTAATATAGAAACTGTAATATATACAAAAAAATCCACACATAAGGGAATAATTGTGGGTAAAAATGGAGAAATGCTTAAAAGGATAGGAAGCTATGCAAGAGCAGATATAGAAAAGAATGCTAGATAAAAAAAGTTAACCTTCAAATATGGGTTAAGGTAAGAAAAAAACTGGCTTGATAATGATTTGTTCTTAAATAGATTTAAAAAAAGAAATGAGTGAAAAAAATAGTTAAAACATTAGGAATAATTATAACAGAAACAAGATTTGGGGATAAGGATAAAAATTTTAACAGTACTTACCCCAAATTTAGGTAAAAATAACAGTGTTTGCAAAAAGGAGCATATAGAGGAAATAAGGGCTTTTTAGCAGGAACAGAGCTTATGTGTATGTCAAACATGATATTATATAAGGGGAGTAAAAGTTATCACTTAAATGAGTTATCAGTAAAAGAAAACTTTTATGATATAAGACTTAATTTTTAATAAGTTAGATTTAGCAGTAGAAATATTAAAAGATATAAACAAATATGTTGATGAAAAAAATATACAATAGATCAAAGATATAATAAGACAGAAGAAAAGGAAATATATAATATATTTAAACTTTTAGTTGCAACACTATATTATATTTTTAGAAGTAGATGAAGAATTAGAAGAAAAAGAATTATTAGAACTTAGAAGAATAAAATCTGTATTTTTTTACTTAAAACATATCAAATATTTGGAAATATAATAAATAGTGAAGAATATAAGAATAATGTTGTAAATGATGATATATTAGATATTATTGAATATATTCAAAAAGATATTCCTAAATGTTTTTAAATTTAAAGCAAGTAAAGAAAAAAAGTATTACATTTAGAAGATGAGATATTAAATTATATAAGTAGGATATAAGTTATACATAGGAGAAGAAATGGATTATATTAAAATAGATGATACAGATCCTAAAAACATCATGTTATCATTTTTTTCGAGAATAGCAAATAGAGAAAGTATAAAAAAAGATTAGGTTTAAAAATCAGTAGCAGGACGGAGAAAAATGCTACAATGGAAGACCATGAAAAATCAAAACAATATATTTTTATGTATGGAAAAAGATACAATTTTAGAAAATTTTTGATGTTTGGATTAGATGGGAATATAATAGAGACCTATGGAAAGAACAACATAGGGAACAACTGGATGAAAAATATAGATGAAGAAATCATGAAAAAAAACTTATGAAAGAGTATATGAAGATTTTTAAAAAAATAGAAATTATTATAAGCTTTGATTTAATAGAAGGAGAAAAATCCAGAAACAAGTGATTATTCTTTAAATGCAGAAGATATAAAGAAAAAGATTAAGGTATGAAAAATTATAAGAAAGCTTTTAAAAATCATATGAACAAAAAAAGACTGATTTTAAAACCAGAATATCCTATTAAACAAGTAAAATTTATTGGTGGTTCACAGACAAACACTAAAAAGCTTGAAACAAGATAATTGGAATAGAAATACACATATTGGTAATAGAACTATACCTGTAGATAGAATAAAACTTATAGAAACATCTGATGGTAGGAGTGATGGACTTTCTATATTAATTGATACATATGATAAATTCAAAGAGAATTTGGATAAAGATAATTTTTAAAATATTAGAAAAATTTTTATGACATTTGCTAAAGAAAAAAATATCGTGAAGATCCTGATTTTAAAGAAGATAAGGGCGATTTTTCGGAAGAAGAGAGATTACTCCTGAAGAAGAAGCAAAGTATGCAGAAATAAATAAGATTGATGGAATTAATGAACTATATGAAGAGTATAATATAACAAAAAAAGATATAGAAAAGGCTAAAGAGGAGTTAGAAAACAATATTTTAGAAAAAGAACAAGATGTACAAGATAGAGATAAAGAGAAAGAACAAGAAAAATTCGAAATAGAATAATATAATTTAGATAATAAGAATACTATGATTTTTATAAAAGTTATAGTATTTTTTTATTTTTGCATTTTTATAAAAAAACTATTGACAATTATAATAAAAGGAGTATACTAATATATGAAAATAGTATACTAGTATATTGGAGGAATTATGAAAGAAAAGGAAATTCTTAAAGTAGCAAAAAAATTATTTTCAAAATATGGTTTTAAAAAAAGTTTCAATGGATGAGATTGCAAAAAAATGCAGGTGTTACAAAAAAACAGTATATGCAAATTTTGCAAGTAAAGAAGAATTATTAAATAATTTAATTAAACTTGAACTTCAAGATATGAAAGAAAGATTTGAAAAAAATGGAAAAAGAATCTGATGATTTTTTTGAAGGAATTAATAAAGGGTTAATTACTTTACTTATTTTTTTAGAAAAAAAGGAATAACTTATTTAAAAACATTATTTGAAGAAGCAGAGATTTTTAAGGAATAAGTCACTTGTTAATAGTATAAGATATATAGAACAAGATGTTATTGATTATATTAAAAGAAAAATTAGAAAAAGCTGAACAAGATGGATATATTGCTTTTGATAATATTGATGTATTAACATTCTTAATATATAAGATGTATATAGCGATGATTATTGATTGGAATGGATTATATAAAAAAATTGATGATAAAGAAATTTCAGATAATATAATGAAAATTTTTAAGAAATGGAATTGAAAGAAAGAGAGGGAAAAATGATTAGAAAAAAATAAAAGAAAATAGATATTTAAAAAAATTATTATATTTTTTTAGTTGTATTATTAATACCATTTATATATAGCTTTTTTTATCTAAAAATCTTATTGGAATCCATATGGAAATTTATCAGAAATTAAGGTGGGAGTTGTTAATTTAGATAAAACAGAAGGATCTAAAGGAATAGAATTTGTTAAACAATTAAAAGATTCTAAAACTTTTGATTTTACTGAAGTTACAAATATTGATGATGCAATTAAAGGACTTGGAAATGATGATTTTTATGCATTAATTACAATACCATCTAATTTTTACAGAAAACTTAAATAGTGTAACAAGTAAAGAAAAGAAAAATTTCAACAATTACATATTCACCTAATAAGAGGAAAAAAACTATTTATCTTCACAAATTATAAATAGTGCATTAAAAAAATGTAGAAATGAAATTAGAAGAAAAAAAGTTAGTAAAGAAGTTACTAAAAACATTATCAGATAATTTAAAAAAAGGTTCCAGAAAATTTAAAAACAAATATCAGAAGGAGCAGATAAGTTAAATAGTGGGGTATCTGAGTTAAGTAATGGACTTAATACACTTAATACAGGTACATCTGAACTAAACAGTAAGTATTCTGAATTTAATAATGGAATTGCTAGTGCAGCAAATGGTATAACTGAACTAAACAAAGGGGCAAATACATTAAATACAGGAATTGCAACATTATCAGATGGTGTTAATAAATATACAACAGGTGTTGAAACACTTGCAAATAATACAATTACATATATAGATAGTTCTAATAAGGTTATTGGAAGTATTGATAAATATGTAGATGGTGTTAATAATATAAACACAAATAAGAATAAATTGTTAAATAAGATTATAAGTATGTCTGCTTCAAATCCAGGACTGGTTCCACTTGCAAAACCAAGCTAAAGCTATTATGAACGCTGAAAATGCAGCAAAATTAACTCAAAATGGTAATGCTTTTAAAAGTGCGGAGCAAATAAGATAAAAGAGTCTTCAGATAAATTAAAAGCAGGAGCAAGACAATTAGTTACAAAAAGATTCTAATGGTCTTACACAAGGTAGAAAAAAATAGTAAATGGAGTAAAAAAAGACAGGAATATCTAAATTAAAAAAATGGAATAGAAAAATTTAACAAGCGGATTATATAAGCTAAATGATAATTCTAAGAAGATAAATGATGCTATTAATAAATTAAGTAATGCAGTAAATACAGCATATAATGGAAGTAATAAATTAGCAAATGGAACTAAAGAATTCAAAGAAAAAAATTGATGAAGGAGTTAAAAAAAGGCAAATGAATCTGTAGAAAAAAATTAGATGGAATTGAAGAATTTGTATCAAATCCAGTTGAATTTAAAGAAGAATCATATGGTAAAGTTGACTCATATGGTGTTGCTTTTTGCACCATTGTTCATATCTATAGGATTATGGGTTGGAGCTTTAATGTGTTATGTTGTATTATATTATGATCAAAAAAACATAGATTTGGAATATTTGATAAAGATACTAAGAAAAAAATAGAATACTTCAAAATCTTGCATATATAGCTATTGGTGCTATAGAAGGAATAGGTACAGGATTATTACTTATCTATATGCTTAAATTTGATGTTTCTAGCTTACCTATATATTTAGGAGAATGTGTGTTAGTAGGTATTGCATTTATGAGTATTATTCAATTTTTTTAATAAGACATTTAGGAGATATAGGTAAGTTTATAGCATTAATTATATTAGTACTTCAACTTGCAGCATCTGGAGGGACTTTCCCAGTAGAAACTATATCAGAAGGATTTAAAGCATTTACTAATATACTTCCTATGACATATTCTATAAGGGTATTTAGAGACATATTGATACCTGTAGATAATAGCTTATTATATAGAAATACATGTATTTTTACTTGGAATTGTTATAGGTGTAAATATTATTAATATGATTATTGAGCTTATTAAGATAAGAATTAATAAAAAAATATTAAAGAAAAAGATGAAGAAAAAAATGAAAAGATAGAAGAAAAGATAGAAGAAAAAAATAGAAAGTAAAAAAATGATAAACAAAAAAAGAATAAAATAGTAATAGAAAAGAATGTTATGTTTTAATTTAATCTTTTTAAGATATAAGAAATACATAACATTCTTATATTATATAATTAATATATTATGTGAAAATAGAATTATAAAAAAATTTATTAAAACATATTGAATAAAATGATAAGTATAAATTATAATAGAATATACATAGTAGATAAAAAAATAAGAAATAAATATTGAATAAAATTAAGGAGGATAAAAAAATGTCATTAATAGATAAAGAAGTAAGTGATTTTTAAAGTAAAAAGCATATCACAATGAAGAAATAATAGATGTAGAATTAAAAAGATGTAAAAGGAAAAATGGTCAATATTTTTTTCTTCTATCCAGCAGATTTTTACATTTGTATGTCCAACAGAATTAGAAGATTTAGCAGATAATTATGAAGCATTCAAAAAAATTAAATGCAGAAATATACAGTGTGTCATGTGATACAGAATTTGTACATAAAGCATGGCATGATGCATCACCTGCAATTAAGAAAAATAGATTATATAATGCTTGCAGATCCAACAGCAGCTTTAGCAAAAAGACTTTGATGTATATATAGAAAATAAGGGACAAGCAGAAAGAGGAACTTTCATTGTAAATCCTGAAGGAAAGATAGCATCATATGAAGTTGTGTCAGGAAATATTGGAAGAAATGCAGAAGAATTATTAAGAAAATTATCAGCATGTAAATTTGTATATGAACATGATGGAGAAGTATGTCCTGCTAAATGGAGAGAAGGAGAAGAAACATTAAAACCGAGCTTAGATTTAGTTGGAAAAAAATATAATAGATAAGAGCTAAAGTAGAAGGAGATATGTTTTTACCATAGACCCTTCTTATTTTTAGTAATAATAAAAAAATAAATGATTTAAATAAATAAAGGAGAGAATATGGAAATAAATGATAGATTATATGATTTAATTATAATAGGTGGAGGACCAGCACGGACTTTCTGCAGGTATATATATGGCAAGGGCAAAACACAGAACATTAATACTTGAAAAGGAAAAGATAGGGGGACAAATAACACTTACAAAATGAAGTTGTAAACTATCCAGGAGTTTTTTTAAAGCAACAGGTGAAGAATTAACAAAAAGAAATGGCAAAACAAGCAATAGATTTTGGAGCAGAAATAAGAATGGAAAATGTAATATCACTTAATTTAGAAGGAGATATTAAAAAGGTTAAAACTACAAGTGCAGAATACCAAGCCCTATCAGTCTTTATAGCAACAGGAGCACTATCCAAGAAAAACTTAACTTTAAAGGTGAAAAAGAATATATGGGAAAAAGGTATTGCATATTGTGCTACATGTGATGGAGAATTTTTTTACAGGAAAAGATATATTTGTAATAGGTGGAGGATTTGCAGCAGCAGAAGAAGCGATGTTTTTTTAACTAGATTTTCAGAAAAATGTTACTATGATTGTAAGAGAAGAAGAAATGACATGTGCAGAAACAATTATAGACAAGGTTAAAAAAATCATACACCAAAGATTAAAAATACATTACAATACAGAAATAAAAAGAGATAACAGGGGATAATCTACCAAAAAAAGGATAGAATTTGTAAACAATGTTACTAATGAAACATGGGAATACAAAAATGATAAAGATATTTTTCGGGATATTTATCTTTGCAGGATATATACCAAATACAGAATTATTAAAACAATCAAATGTGGATATAACTATGAATAATCAAGGATATATTGTAGTAGATAATAATAAGAAAACAAATATACCTGGAGTATATGCAATAGGAGATATTTGTGAAAAAGAATTAAGACAAGTAGTAACAGCAGTATCTGATGGAGCAACAGCATCAACAAATGCAGAACATTATATAAACGAAATTCATAAAAAAACATGAAATACCAGCATTATTTAAAGAAAAAGAAAAATAATACTAAAAAAAAGAAGAAACACCACAACAAACAAATACAAATATCAGTGATGGTAAATATATAACAGAAGATATGAAAGGACAACTTAAAAAAATCTTTTTGATTCATTAACTAAAAAAAGTAGTTATAACAGGAAATATATATGATGATAATACATCTAAAGAACTTAAAAACTATGTTACTTGAAATGGATAATATATCTAAAAAAATATAGAAATTATAATTGAAGAAAAAAACAAAAAAACAAGAAAATGTAAATAATACATGCTATATAACATTAGGGTGAAAAGATTACAAGATGGAACTATTAAGAATGTAGACTACAAGTTCTATGGAATACCAGGAGGACATGAGTTTACAGCATTTGTAGTAACAATGTATAAGGTATTTGGAGAAAAAGTAGAATTAAATGATGAATTAATATCTAGAATAACAAGCTTAAAAAGGAAGAATAAATGTAGATATAGTTATTTCTTTAACATGTACTAAATGTCCAGACCTAATAATGGAATTTGCTAAAGTATTAAAAAGAAGCAACAAATAATAATATAGACATAGATTTAAATATATATGATATAGCATTTGCAGAAGAAAAAGAGAGAAAAATACAGTATCTTAAGTGTACCATGTATTATAATAAACGATGATATAGTAGACTTTGGTAAGAAGGATGCAAGTGAGATAGTAACATTATTAGAAAAGGTTAAATAATAACTTAACTAATAGAAAAGAGATAGGGCTACGAAAGTAGCTCTATTTTAATACATTAATTTTTTTATATTAGTATTGAATAAATAAGTTTAATAATATAGAATAAGGATGTTAAAGGATGTGAGAATGAGATTTATAGGAAATAAAACTAAATTATTAAAAAGATATATTAAAAAGTTATTGATGAAAATTGTGATGGAACAGAAGAAATATTTTTGTGATTTGTTTTCGGGAACAACTTCAGTTTCAAGATTTTTTTAAAAAAATAGATATAAGATAATTTCAAATGATATTCTTTATTTTTTTCTTATGTATTGCAGATGGGAACAATAAGGAATAATAAAATACCAGAATTTAAAAAAATTAAAAAAATATTGAAAATAAATAATGTATTTGATTATTTAGAAACTGAAGAGTATGATAGATATTTATTTGAAAAGTTTATATCTAATAATTATTCTCCTAATGGAAAAATGTGAAAGAATGTATTTGACTTGTGAGAATGCATTAAGAATAGATTTTATAAGAAATACAATTGAAAAAAATGGAGAGAACAAAACTTGATTGATAATAATGAGTATTACTATTTGATAGCTTGTTTAATAGAAGGAATACCATTTGTTTCTAATATTACAGGTACATATGGTGCTTATTTAAAAAAATGGGATAAAAAGGGCGTTAAATAAGTTTGAAATGGTAAGATTAAATGTTATCGATAATAAAAAGAGAAAATGACTGTTATAACACTGATGCAAATGAATTAATAAATAATATTGAGGGGATATATTATATTTGGATCCTCCATATAATCAGAGACAATATCTTCCAAATTATCATGTATTAGAAACAATTGCAAAATATGATAATCCTGATATAAAAAGGAAAAAAACAGGGATAAGAGAATATGATGAAGAAAAAAATCAAATTATTGCTTTTAAAAAAATTTAGTTTATGATGAGCTAGAAAATTTAATAAAAAAAGCAAAATTTAAGCATATAATTTTTAAGTTATAATCAGGATGGAATTTTGTCTGAAAAAGAAATAGAGACTATTTTAAAATCTAATGGAATCTCTGAGACATATAAAATATATAAAATACCATATAAAAAAATATTTGAATAAATTAACTAAAAAAATATTGATATGCATTATGAATATTTTTTTATATAAAAAAAGATGAAAGAAGATTTATAAAAAAATAATAAAGAATATAATAATAAAATTAATCAAATTTCAAATTTAAAAATTAGTATCTGTGCGAGAGGAAAAAAATTGAATATAATAATGAAATTACTTCTAGAAAGAAATATTTGAAAAGTCCATTAAATTATATAGGGGAAAGTATAAGCTTTTTGCCACAGTTAATTAAGCATTTTTCCTGAAAAAAATAAATACATTTGTGGATTTATTTTTCAGGGGGGTTTAATGTTGGAATAAATGTAGAAAGTAATAAAATAATATGTAATGATATTAATACTTTTTATAATAGATTTATATAAAAAGTTATATTATACAAGTATTGAAGAGATTATAAAAAAATAGAATCTAGAATAGTTGAATATGGTTTATCAAAAAGAAAATGAAAAAGGGGTTTAAAGATTTTTAGAGATTTTTTTATAATAAGACTAAAGATCCAATAGATTTATATACATTGTCATGTTATTCTTTTTAATTATCAATTTAGGTTTAATAATGATAAAAAAATTATAATAATCCTTTTGGAAGAAATAGAAGTCAATTCTCCAACAATATGAAAAGTAATTTAATATTATTTACAGATAAATTAAAGAAAATGAATATAGAATTTATATCTAAAACCTTTTGATGAAATTGATTTGAGTAATTTAGGGAGTGAGGATTTTTGTATATTGCGATCCACCATATTTAATTACAAATGGTTCATATAATGATGGAAATAGAGGATTTAAAGATTGGAAAGAACAGGAAGAATTAAAAATTATATAAGCTATTAGATAAGTTAAATGAAAATAATGTGAAATTCGCATTATCAAATGTGATAGAACATAAAGGAAAAGAAAATATAAATTTAAAAGAATGGAGCAAAAAAATATAAGGTTATATATTTAATAAATGATTACTCTAATTCAAGCTATAATACAAAGAGAAAAAAAGTATAGAAGTACTAATAATTAATTATTAAAAGAAAGGGGAAGATATTTTTGATTGAATTACAAAAAAATGAATAAAAAGGAATTTTTAGAACATTTGGTTGGGTACAAGATCCAAGTGATTTTTGAATCATTATTTAAAGTTGTTTCAATTTTTTTGATGAGAAATCGGAAACACATAAGGAACTTCTAAAAAAATAGAATAAGTTTTTTTAATAGAAGAGAGAGACGGAAGAAATCATTTTTATAGAGGAATTAAGAAAAAAAGCCTTTTAAAGTTAAAAATATTCTGATTTAGTAGGAACTGCATTTTATCCAAGAAAAGATGCAAGATGCAATGGAATTGTGCAAGCTACAATAGAAGGACAAAAAAAGAAAATTTATCAGTGATTGGCCAGCTGATAATTTTTATAAGATGGGCTCAATGCTTGGGATTTATAAAATACAATTATTATGATGATACATTTGAAATTACAGAAAAAGGTTTGAAATGGACAAGAAGCATAAAAAGAGAAAAGCAAAGAAGAAATATTAGAAGAAGCAATTTTAAGTTATCCTCCAGCAGTAAGAATACTAAAATTATTATTAAAAAGGAAATATATTAACAAAATTTGAAATTGGAAAAAGATTAGGATTTATAGGAGAAGATGGATTTACAAGTTTATCACAAGAAATAGTGGTAAAAACATTAGCTACATCAGAATATGGTAAAGAAAAAAATAAGATTAGAACAGATACAGAAGGTTCTGCAGATAAATATGCTAGAATGATAGCAAAATGGTTACAAAAAAATTAGGATTATTGCAACAAGTTGGGAAAGATGTAAAAAGTAAATATAGGAAAAAGAAATTTATAAAGAAAAATATAGGTCAAGCATATGTAATTACAGCAAAAAGGAATAAAAAGCATTAAATAAAGTTGATGGAAAAAAAGCAAATATAAGAAGATTGCTAAAAATGTATCGTGGGAAATGCTTTCAACAAAGGGAAATAATAGGAATTACATAAGAACAAGAAGAGCCTTTGTTTTTAAAGATATTAATTGAAAATAAAAGAGGGATAACATTACAAGAAATAATACAATTTTTTTAAAGAAAAATGATTTAATTGAATTAGATTCAGTTATTAAGGATGATATAGAAGGGTTAATTAATATAGGATTAAATATAGAAATTGAAAAATAATAAATATTATTTTTAAAGATATAATTGAAGATTTTTATTATACCTATAATTGATGATAATACTAAATCGAATTTTTAATCAGGAAAAAGATGAATTAAGAGAAAAATTAGACACTTTATCACATGAATACTTATATTTATTAGATTTAGCATATGATAGCAAGCAAAATAAATTATTTGAAATGAAAATTTTAGAACTACTTATAAATGAGTGTGGATATAAAGGCTTACATTTAGGCGGAGCAAGAAAGCCAGATGGAATTATATATACAGAAAAGAAAAAAATATAATTATGGAGTAATAATAGATACAAAAAGCTTATTCTAAAGGATATAATCTACCTATAGGACAAATAGATGAAATGATAAGATATATTATTGAAAATAATGAAAGAAATATTAAACGAAATACAAATTGTTGGTGGAATAATTTTTGAAAAAAATGTAAATGAATTTTATTTTTTTCTTTCATATCAGGAGAATTTATAGGGAATATTGAAGAGAAGCTAAATAGAATATTCATTTCTACTAATATAAAGGGAAATGCTATGAGTGTAAAGACGCTATTATACTTAGCAAATGAAATTAAAGCTAAGAGAATAAGTTATATGGAATTGGTAAATTACTTTAATAACAAGGTATATTAGATATGAGGTGTGTATGGGAAAAATTGATTCTAAATACAGAAATATTATCAAAGATGAAAGTTGATTTAAATAGAATATATTCAGGATTTGATAAAGTAAATGAAGATATATTAAAAAAATAGAAGAAATAGTATTAAGAATATTAGATGGAAATATTTTTGGAAGAAGATATATGTAATATGTATAGGATTTTTAACAGATATAGAAATGTATATTTTTTTCTGAAGGAAGATATAGAAAATGTAAGTAAAGAAGAAATATATAATAATGTTAAAATAGACATTATAGAAAAAAATATGTATGATTTTTTTATGTATATATAGAAAGTATAAAAAAAGATTTTTAAAGAAAATACTTTTATATATAATTTTGTAAGAAGTAGTACATATTATTTTTTTATGGTTATAAGTATTACATAAGAATAAAAAGATATTTTTTTGGTCAAACAAATCTTAAATTAGAAAAAAAGCTAGAATAAAGTTTTTTTAAAAATATATTGAAAAAAATAGAAAAAGAGAATAAAGATTATGAGTATAATGAAGACAAAGAAAAAAATTATATTTTTAAACTTTTTAGAGAATGGTATACAATTAATTTAAATAATATAGGAAGAGATATTGTAGAAGAAGGAAGTTTTAAAATTATTGAAGAAATATTAAAAAAATAGTAGTATATATACTGAAAAAAATACTTAGAAAATAAGAAATTTCTTGAAGATAAAGAAAAAAATAATATTACTTTTTGATTATAGTTTTGACTATATTGAAGTAATAAATAGGATGTATAGGAATTTAGAAGAGAAAGAAAAAAACAAGAACATTTTTAAGATACTTGAAGATATGATTAATGAGAAGAGAATAAATGTAAAAAAATGAAATTGGTAAAAGAGGTTATGTTATATATAGGAATAAGAACTATATGATGCTTAACAAGAAAGACAATGAATATAGGAATGTAATAACATTTATGCATGAACTACGGTCATGCTATGGAAAATGAATTTTTTAGCTAGAAAATATGGTATTACAAGAAAAAGTGATAACTTTTTTTAAAAAAAGAAACAATAGCAATATTTTTATGAACTTTTAGCTTTTGAAAAGATGATAGAAATATTAAAAGAAAAAGGAAAGACAAAAGAACTAAAAACAACATATACAAGATATGAAGATGAAAATATATTGGCAACTATTTGACTTTCCATCAATAATAATCTTCCAAACAAAAATATATTAAAATATTAGAAAAGATAGGCAATAAGAAAAAGAAGATTACTAATAATCAGATAATATTAATGACAGAAGAAATAACAAAAAGAATACGAGAAGATGATTAAACAAAAATTATCAAAAAGAAAAAAATTAATTAATGCAGAGAAAATAAGGTATATATTAGATACAAAAAAATTATATATCTAGAGGATATCCATATACGTATACAGTAGCTGTATGTAGAGCGATAGGGCTATTGAACAAGTATAGAAATAAGAAAAAAATTGTAGTTTTAAAGAGATATATTTTATGCATGATAAGTTAAATAATCAGGTTATAACTAAAGAAGAGTTTAATGAAGCATTAGAATATGTTGAAAAAAATTAGAAAAAAATATAGAAAATCCTTGGGAAGGAGAAGAAAGAATAGGGCTACGAAAAGTAGCCTTATTTTTTTAGTATAATAGATGTATGAGGTGTGTATGGAAGAATTAAAATTGAATAGTGAAATATTATCAAAAAAATGAAATTAGATTTAAGTAGAATATTTAAAGATGATGAACATGTAAATGAAGAAATTTTAATACAAAAAAAGAAAGAACAGATAGGGTTATATCAAATATTTTTAAAAAGGAAATGTTGAAGATAAATATATTAAGGATGATATTATTAAAATAATACATACTATTATGGATTTGTTTGTATATGAATTATTATCTTCAAAACTAAATAATAGAAAGATAGAGATTAATAAAGAACTTTTAAGAGAGTGTATGTATAATTTTTTTGATGTTTTGGAAAGAAATGTAGAAAAAGCTTTCTAAAGATTCATATGTATATATGATTACAGAAGGTGATGATTATGAAATAGTTAAAAAGTATGTATTACAAGAAAGAAGAACATAAGTTTATTGAAGAAACAGAAAATTTAAGAAAAAAACAAGAAAAACAATTTTTCTGGATTTTTTTGAAAAAAAGCTACAATATGATAAGAGAGATTATTCATATGAAATAGATAAAGATAAGCTATATTTTTAAAAGCTTTTTAAATTATGGTATGATGCAATACTTAAAGTAGACAATAGGAAAAAAATAATATTGAGGGGATAGTTGAGTATCTAGTATCTAAGAAACAATATTTAAGAGAAAAAAAGAAATATCAATCAAAAATATGGCCAAAGAGATAAGAGAGAATAAGGAATATGTAGATTACAAGTTTGACTATATTAAGATAATGGAAAAAAAGGATTTGAAAAACTTAGATACAGAAAGTAATATGATTATAGAAAAAGCCATTAGAACATTAATTGAAAATAAAAAGGATAGATAGTAGTAATGCAGAACCAGGAGATATTAGGTCAAGAGCTATAAATTTAAATAATTCATACATGATTTTTTTAAACTTCAAAAATAATGATTTTAATAATATACATGTGTTTTTTTCATGAACTTCGGACATATAGTGGAAAGAACAATTACAAATGAGGTATATGGATTAACATATGAAAGGAAAAAAATGTAATTAGTAATGAAACAATATCTAATCTATTTGAGATTTTAATGGTAGATGGTGCAATTAAATGTCATAAGGAAGATAATAGTGTAAATATTAGATATCTTGTAGGAAATAGGATTAATAGGATTATTATGCAAATGTATTATACAGGGACATTGAAATTCCAAAAAGAATATTTAAAGATATTAGAAGAGAATAAAGGAGAAGAACTTACAGAAGAAAGAATAAAAAGAATTAACAGAGAAAATAACTGAAGTATATGAAGAAATACAAAAAGATTATTATAATTGCAAAAGTTTAAATTCAAGGGAAAAAGATAGGATATATTACAAGAGATGGATATGATATAACTGAAAAGGGAAATCCATCACAATACGTATATGGAGTAATAAGAGCTATTAAATACTATTATGATATAAAAGAAGGAAAGATTAATAGTTTAGAAGAAATAGTAATAGATTCAACACAAAATAAGTATGAAGTAACTAAAGAAGATGTAGATAGAGTTTTAAGATATATTGAAGAATTAGAGGAATATATTATATAGAATATTTAGGATTATATTATTTGAGGTGAAGGTGTTAGAAAATATAAGTGAAGAGACTTTAATAGGATTAAGGATAGATAAAGAGATAATAGATAAAAAGTAATGGCTTTGATATTTTATTATAGAATAATGTTGCACTTAAAAATACAAATTAACTTCACATAAAGTGTTGACAAAATATCTTAAAAAGTGTTAATATAATTATGTAATCAAAAATAAAAGTGAAACTTATAATTAGAGGTTTCAGAGGAGGAAAAAAATGTTAAAGGAATTTACTTATGTCAGAAAAATCAGGAAAAGGGAAAAGCTACAAAAGTTAGTTATCTAGTTCAGATAACAAATGGATATGTGACGATTTATGATTTAAAGTTTTCAGTGGGTGAAGTTTTTCTATAAAAAAATAGAAAGCAATTAAAGAAATATTTACTAGAAAAACTTTAAAAGCTAGTGATAGAGTTGTAAGGAACAATGGTGTGAACAAAGGTGCACCAACACATCCAATAAATAATGCTGGACATTATTATAATGTTGACGGCAAATTATATAGATGGGATAAAAAAACTTGGAGTATCAGAAATGGTGTGCGCCAGTAACAGACATATTGAGAATACTTTGCGTAATGAACGGAAAGTTTGACAGGGATGATCGTTATATCGAAATTCCTGAGCTACCAGATGATTTTTTTAGAAAAGAGATAGAATTTAACCTTCTGCATTGCAGAAGGTTTTTGTTAATTAACCAAATATATCTTGGTTGACAACTTTACTTATAAATAATATAATATATTTGTTTATATCAAACACATATATATAGAAAGAGGAATGTGGCACAAAAACCTGTGAAGTCCTACTTTCAAAGTATATATGGAAGAAAGAACAATTAAAAAAAGAAATTTTTTTAAAATATTAGGAGGTAAAAAAATGTCAGTAGTGGCAATGAAAGAATTATTAGAAGCAGGAGTTCATTTTGGACACCAAACAAGAAGATGGAACCCTAAAATGGGAGAATATATATTCCAAGCTAGAAATGGAATACATATAATAGACTTACAAAAACATCAAAATTATTAGATTCAGCATATGAATTTTTTAAGAAAGATAGCTGAAGATGGTGGAGAAGTATTATTTGTAGGAACAAAAAAAACAATCAGAAGAACCAATAAAAGAAGCAGCAGAAATGACTAACTCATACTATGTAAATCACAGATGGTTAGGGTGGAATGTTAACAAACTTTAAAACAATAAGAAAAAGTGTATATAAATTAAAAAGGTACGAACAAATGAAAGAAGAAGGAATGTTCGATCTATTAACTAAAAAAAGAAGTAATAGCAATAGAAAAAGAAATGGAAAAAAATTAGAATACAACTTAGGTGGAGTTAAAGAAATGGAAAGATTACCACAAGTTATAGTTGTAGTAGATCCAGGTAAAGAACATATAGCAGTAAAAGAAGCAAGAACATTAGGAATACCAGTAATATCATTAATAGATACAAACTGTGATCCAGATGGAATTGATTATGTAATACCAGGAAATGATGATGCAATAAGAGCTGTATCATTAATATTAAAAAAACTTTAGCAAGAGCTATAATAGAAGGAAGACAAGGTGAAGAATTAGTACCAGTTCAAGAAGAAGTTGTAGCAGTAGAAGAAACAATTAATGAAGACGCAGAATAATAAAAAAAATAGGAGAAAAAAATTATGATAGATGCAAAATTAGTAAAAAGAATTAAGAGAAATGACAGGTGCAGGAATGATGGACTGCAAAAAGCTTTTATCAGAAGTTGGAGGAGACTTACAAAAAAAGCTATAGAATATTTAAAAAGAAAAAGGAATAACAAAAAGCAGCTAAAAATCTTCAAGAATAGCAGCAGAAGGTTTAGTAGATGTATATGTAACAGAAGATAATAAGATAGCATCAGTTATAGAAGTTAATGCAGAAACAGACTTTGTTGCAAAAAAATGAAGAATTTAAAAACTTTGTTAAAGAGCTTGCAAAAAAATAGTTGCATTAAAAAAATCCTAAAGATATAGAAGAATTAAATAATCTAGAATATGAAAATGGAAAAACAGTTAAAGAAACATTAACAGAAAAAAAATAGCAACAATTGGTGAAAAACATGAATATAAGAAGATTTGAAAGAATAGAAACACCATCTGTTGTATCAGGATATTTACATGGAGAAGGTAAAATAGCTGTTTTAGTAGAACTAGAAGGTGGAACAAAAGATGTTGCAGAAGATGTAGCAATGCAAGTTGCAGCATTAAATCCAGAATATTTAGATGAAACACAAATAGAAGAAGAAAGATTAAATAGTGAAAAACATATAATAATGGAACATACTTTAGCAGAAGGAAAACCAGCAGCAATAGCAGAAAAAAATAGCAGCAGGTAGATTACAAAAAGTATTTGAAGAAATATGTTTAGTACATCAACCATTTGTTAAAGATGGAAGTTTAAAAGTAAAAAGAATATGTTGCAAAAAAACGGAGGAAAAAGTTGTAAGATTTGTTCGCTTTGAAAAAGGTGAAGGTTTAGAAAAGAAAGTAGAAAACTTTGCAGAAGAAGTTATGCAACAATTAAAAATAATTGAAATAATTGAAATAAAAAAAGGGCAAGCTTTTTTTAAATAAAGTTTGCTCATTTTATATTTTTAGAGGTAGATTATGATAGAAATAAGATGGCATGGAAGAGGTGGATAAGGTACAAAAATCTGCTGTACTTTGGTTTGCAGATATTGTATTTAAAAAAAGGAAAAATATGTACAAGGATTTCCAGAATATGGACCAGAAAGAACAGGAGCTCCTCTTACAGCATATAATAGGTTAAGTGATAGAAAGATAAAAATACATAGTAATATATATAATCCAGACTATATAGTAATTGTTGATGAAACACAAATAGATAATAAGGTATTAAAAAGGAATAAAAAGATAATACTATATTAATTATAAAACACAGATGAGCAAAAAAAGAAAATATATCTTCTAGGTTGAGTTTAACAGAAAGACAGAAAGAAAGAATGGTATGTATACCAGCAACAAAAAAATATCAAGAAAAAAATTTAGGAAAAGTTTTTTTCCAAATATACCAATGCTTACAGGGATAATACATAATCTTAATATATATAGTAAAGAAGAATATCTAGAGGAAATAGAAAAAAATTAAGAGAAAGTTTCTCAGATAGAGAAGAATTAGTTAAAGGAAATTTGAATGTCGCAAAAAGAAACATGGGAATATTTAGAAGAAAATTATAATTAAAAAGAGGTACAAAGTGTTTAAGATAAAAATGGGAGAAAATTGGAAAAATGAAAAAGATGGTGGAATAATAACAGTTCCAGGAAATTCTAAAGAATTTAAAACATGGGATTGGAGAACTAAAAACCAATATGGATAAAAAGAAAAATGTAAACAATGTACATTATGCTGGCCTGTATGTCCAGAAGATTGTATATTAATAGATAAAGAGCAAAAAGATAAGAGGAGAATTTGACTATGAATATTGCAAAAGGATGCTGGAATATGTGCTAAAAGTTTGTCCATATGATGCAATAATAATGGTAAAATGAAGAGGAGGCAATAGATGAAGACAAAGCTTAGTCGGAAATAATGCAGCAGCAAATGCTTTTAAGACAGATAGGAGTAGAAGTATTTCCATCATTTCCTATAACACCATCAACAGAAATATCAGAATATTTTTTTCAAAAATATATAGCAGAAGGAAAAAAATATTATCAAACTTAATACTTGTAGAAAGCGAACATAGTGCAATGTCTGCTGCAATAGGATCAGTATTATCAAATGCAAGAACAGCAACAGCAACATCATCAAATGGACTTGCATATATGTGGGAAATGCTTCATATAGCATCAAGTATGAGAGCACCAATTATAATGGAGCTTGTATGTAGAAGTATATCAGGACCACTAAATATTCATAATGATTATTCAGATGCAATGGGAATGAAAGATACAGGATGGATAATGCTATTTTTCAAAAAAATAATCAAGATGTATATGATAATACAATAATAGGGACAATGATAGCAGAAAAATAGTAATGTATTATTACCAATAGCAATATGCCAAGATGGGTTTATAACATCACACTCAATAGAAAATATAGAAATATTAGAAGATGATGAAATAACAAAACTTGTAGGAAAAATATAATAATAAGGTAAATCTTTTAGATAAAGAAAATCCAGTAACAGTTGGTCCATTAGATTTACCGACCCATCTTTTTGAACATAAAAGATTACAAGTAGAAGCATTGGCAAATGCAAAAAAAGTATTTAAAGAAATATCAGAAAAAAATATGAAAAAGTATCTGGAAGAAAGATAAATATGATAGATACATATATGGTAGAAGATGCAGAAACAGTTATAATTGCTATAGGATCAACAGCAGAAACAATAGAAGAAGTTGTAGATAGAAGAAGAAAAAAATGGAGAAAAGGTAGGAGTAATTGCAATAAGAATGTTTAGACCATTTCCAGAAGAAGAGATTATATCTGCACTAAAAAAATGTTAAAAAAATATTGCAGTAATGGATAAGGTAATGGATTATTCTTTAAATGGAGGACCATTATATAAAAGAGATTATATCTGCAATATATGATATGAAAGAAAAGGATGAAGAAAAAAAGATAAACTTGGAGATAAAAAAATATAATTGTTTCAAACTATATCTATGGAATAGGTGGAAGAGATATAGGAGTAGATGATATAGAAGGAATATTTGAAGATATATTAGATGGGTCTAATAATGAAAAAGATAAGATATGTAGGATTAAAATAGAAAGGAGAAGAAAATGCCAGTATTTAACTTAAAAAAATGTAATGTCACAAACACCATCAAGATTTACAGCAGGTCATAGAATGTGTACAGGATGCCGGAGTACCACCAATAGTTAGAATGGTATTAAGAGCAGTAAAAAATGAAGAACATGTTGTAATATCAACAGCAACAGGATGTTTAGAAGTATCAAGTACAATATATCCATATACATCATGGACAGATTCATATATACATACAGCATTTGCATCTTCTGCAGCAACACTTTCAGGGGTAGAATCTGCATATAGTATTAAAAAAAGAAAAAAAGGTGAAATTAAAGAAAACCAAACTATCAAGTTTATAACTTTTCGGAGGAGATGGTGGAACATATGATATAGGGCTTCAAAAGCTTATCTTCTGCAATGGAAAGAGGACATGATATGACATATATTTGCTATGATAATGGTGGATATATGAATACAGGAATGCAAAAGAAGTTCAGCAACACCAGCATTTGCAAATACTACAACAACACCAGTTGGAAAAAGAAGAAAATGGTAAATTAGAAAAAGAAAAGATCTAACCAAAAATAATGGTAGCACATAATCTTCCATATGTAGCACAAACAGCGGCAGTTGGAACTTTTAAAGACTTATATACAAAATCAGAAAAAGCGATATATACAGAAGGAGCAACATTTTTTTAAATATATTTGCACCATGTCCAAGAGGATGGGGATATTCAGAAGAATTATTAATGGATATGAACAAGCTTGCGGTAGATACATGTTATTGGCCACTTTATGAGGTTATAAATGGAAAGTATGTTATAAATTATAAGCCGGTAAAGAAAAAAAGCCTATAGAAGAGTTTTTTTAAGACCACAAAAAAAGATTTAAAACATATGTTTAAAGAAGGAAATGAATGGATGATAGAAAAAAATTCCAAAAAAAGAAATTGATAGAAGATGGGAAGAACTATTGAGATTAGAAGAGGCAACAAAAGATATGTAAATAAAAAGAAAAAGAAGTAGTGAATAGCAAAAATAAAGTGCAACAAAAAGGTAGTAGAAAAAGATACAGATTCATAGTAAAATATCAATAGAAAAATGAAAGGATATTTTTAATTATGAAATCTGTATCTAATAAAAGATTATAATATAAAAAGAAGAACAAAAAAACAATACAAACACTTAGATATTAAAGAAAGAGTAAAAATTGAAACTATGATGAATGACCAACTTGAAGTGTATGGCAAGGTTAATATAACTAAGATAGCACAAAAGTTGAATAGGAGTAAATCAACAATATCAAGAGAAATAAAAAAAGAAATAGAAGAATGGTAGTAACTGAAGTATATAAGAAAGAAAGTATATTTAAGAGAAAAAAAGAGATAACTTTCGAGTATGAAAGTACAGAAGCTAATGCAAAAGCAACCAGAAAAACAAAGAGAAAAAGGAATAAGCAGAATAAAGCTTATGTATAATAAGGAGCTAATAAAAGGAAGTTAATAGGCTTTTTAAAAAGAAGAAGGAAAAATCACCAGATATAGTAGCATATAGGATAAGACAGGATAATAGCTTTTAATGTTAAAGTATCAACAAATACAATATATGACGGAATACGTAAAGGTTACCTTGAAGTTAGTACAAAAAGATAGAAAAAAAGAATGAAAGATAAATCAAGAAGATGTAGGGTAGAGAGAAACTCAATACCAGAAAGTAAGAAAGATCGTTCTATAGAATTAAGACCAGATTATATAAATAATAGGGAAGAATTCGGACATTTTGAAATGGACTTAGTACTAGGTAAGCAAGGAAAAGATAAACAATGTTTACTAACATTAACAGAAAGAAAAAAACAAGATTTGAAATAGTAATAAAATTAAATAATAAGTCTTCAAGTGAAGTAATAAGAGCAATAAAGAGTATTAAAGAACATTTAAATGTATATTCATCTGAGATATTTAAATCAATAACAACAGATAACGGAAGTGAATTTTTCACGTTATGAGGAGATAGAAGAAATATTAGGAACAATGATATTTTTTTGCTATCCTGGAGCATCATATGAAAAAGGTACAAATGAAAGGCATAATGGAATGTTAAGAGAATATATACCTAAAGGTTCAGATATTTCAAAAATATAGTGCTGAAGATTTAGATAGAATAGTATCAAAAATTAAATGATTTAGAAAGAAAAAAATTAAATTATTACACTCCATACATGAAAAATATTAGAAGAATATGATAGTATAGAGGAACAGAGTTATTATTTAATCTGCAAACAGCAGTAAATAGCTAAAAAAATAAAAAGTAATGGCTTTGATATTTTTATTATAGAATAATGTTGCACTTTAAATGCAAATTAACCAAGAAAAAAAGAAGTTGACATAACTTAAAAAGATGTGATATAATATTATTGTAAAGATTTAAATTTAATGAATAAATATTAGTATTAAAGGAGCTGAAAAAAATGTTAATTAAATTAATACGGACAAAACCCAAAAGATGAATATAATGTAATAGTAAATTTTAAAAAAAGTATTATATTCTTAAAAAAATAGAGGATCGAGAAAGAAAAATTGAAGATACAGGAAATTTCCTAAAATATCTTAAAGTAGAGGATCTCACAAATAGCTGAGATTATTATAGATGATAATCTTAAGAAGAACAGGAATAGATTTTTTTCTATTGGTATCCAGTTTTTTTATGATGTAACTGGAAGTATAGAAATGGTATTAAAAAAATGAAGAGATCATTTATAGTAGGATAAATAAGTTAGATATTGTAGATGAAGCTCTAGACGAGTTTTTCTCTTGATATTAAGATAAAAAAATGATCAGGATAGAAAGCTTATAAGAACTCTTCAAAAAAATGGAACTCATTGAGGAAACTTTCATTTAAAAAAAGAGGTGATTGGGGAAAAAAAGCACAAAGTTATTGAATAATAGCTATGTGCTTTTTTTGTTATTAATATTTTTTTGAGTTTTTCAAATATAGAGAATATGAAATAGATATAGTATAATTGGAAATATAATTAGAAAGATTAAAGAAGCAAGAGGAATAATAAGTATGAAATTAGCAAAAGAGATGTTAGAATGGTATAAGGAAAAATAGGGCTATTAGGAGATTTAAAATAACAGATTCAATGTATATGAAATATTTTAGACAAATAGAAATAAATTTAGATTATAATGAAGAGGTACAAATAGTGTTTATAGGATCTATTGGTGAACAAGGAAGCTTTTTTTCCATTCAATTCCATGTTTTTTTGGAGAACTATGTGGAGTTGCAATAACAAATAAGGGAATTATTGTAGCAAAAATCTGATGGTGTAATATTTCCGATTAAATCAACATTAACAGTACAACTTAGTTATTTTTAATGATATAACTAAAGTAGATAGAATTTTTATGTCCACACTTATACTAGATAGTATAAAAGAAACAATAACAGTAACATTAAGAAAAAAAGATGCACAAGTTTTTCTATAATCTTATTCGTAGAATATTAATAGATAAAGAAACAATATATACAAAAAGAGGAGATAGACAGAATGAGTGATATTAATAAAGAGATTAATTCTTTTTCAAGATTTGAGAAACTATAATAAAGATTGGGAAAAATAGAAAAATGAGAATATTTGAGAATGTTAATATCCTAGAAAATGGAGATATATTAATAGAAAAAAACGGCTAATTTTTCATCATATATATAATGTTTTAAGAGCAAAAATAGGAGAAGTATTAGAAGTTGTAGATATACAAAGTAAGACATTATATATTACTGAAATAAAAAGATGGGAATGGAAATTTAAAGGTAAAAAGATATAATAAGAAAAGAAGAAGATGATATTAAGATAACTATTTATCAAGGAGCTATAAAAAGGGGAAAAGATTTGAATATTTTTTTAGAAAAGACAACCGAACTTGGAGTAGATAAAAATTTTTATTATACCACTTAAAAAGAAATATTGTTAAATTTAAAGAAAAATGAAAAAAATAAGAAAGAAGAAAGATTTAAGAAAAATATTAGAATCATCATCAAAACAATCTAGAAGATTAGATATACCTAAATTAGAAATATTGACTAATAATAATGAAGTGATGAATAGATTAGAAAAAGAAGATATAGTATTTGTACTATATGAACAAATATTAAATGAAACTATTGATATGAAAAACTATGGTAAAGACTATAGTAGATAATAATTATAATAATATAGGGATAATAATAGGAGCAGAAGGTGGAATTGATAAATTAGAGATAGAAGAATTTAAAAAAAACTTAAAAAAACACAAAAAAATAGTGACACTTGGAAAAAGAATATTAAGAGCAGAAACAGCAGGAGTAGTATTACTTAGTATATTAAATTATGAATTGAGGAAATAATGGCAAAAAAATAGTGATAAAAAAATAATATTGAAGAAGAAATCATAGAAAAAGAAGAACTTTTAAATTTAGATATAGAAAAAGAAGAAGATCTAGATGAAAAAAAGTATTGGAAAAATGCAAAAAAAGCATATGAAAAAAAGAATAAAAATACCATTTGATATGCAAAAAGAAGATAGGATTTAAGATTTTTAAAAAGAATTAATAATTCCAGTAATTATGTGTATACTTTTTTGCAATAACATATGTATTAAAAGATGTCCTAAATTTTATAACAATAAATATATTTGTTGTTATATTAGGAACATTAAGTATAGCAGTATATGAATTATCATATAGGAGATCAAAAGAAGAATATTTTATAAAAGGGTTAGAGATAAATGTACTTACATATGTATATATAGTATTTAGTAATACACTTATACAAGCAAGATTAGATAAAAAAAGTATGTTTGTATATGCACTTGTAATATTCCGGATATTATATTATAAAAAGTATAATAATTTATGGTATTGAAAGGAAAAAAATATATCAAAAACATTTATAGACACAAAAGATATTATAAAAGATACTAGAAAAAAATATATAGTATAAGAGGAAAAATATGGATAAAAAGATAATAATTACAGCATATTCTTTAGCACTTCGGACGGAATAGAAACATCATTAATTAAATTATTAGAAAACTTATCTAAAGATAGTAATTTAGAAATTACATTATCATTAGAAAAAGAAGGAATATTTTTTTAGATATGGTTCCTAAAAAAATATAAGGATTATAGAATATAAGGTGTCAGAAAATAAAAAAAATAAGTATTTAAGAAAATTGATAAACTTATTTAGAAGAACTATATTTAAACTTAAATATAATAAAAAAATATGATGTAAGTATTTGTTATGCTACATATTCAATACCAGGTATGGTACAAACAGATATTACAAGTAATAATAGAAGTATATGGATGCATCGGAGAATATCTAGATATACTTCGGAAGTAAAGAAAAATATATAAAGTTTATAGAAAAAAAATAGTTAAAAAAATAATATAACTAAAATAGTATTTGTATCAAAAGAAAAATGAAGAAACTTTCTATAATATAATAGATAAAAAAATATAGAAAGAAATAATATTAAAACATATGTTATAAAAAAATTATATTGATGGTGATGAAATTTTTAAAAAAAGCAGAAGAAGAAATTGTAATAGAAGATAATGAAAAAAAGAACTAATAAAAAAATATATTAGAAGCAAAGAAAAAAATAATGATAATATAAAAATATTATTAAATGTTGGAAGACATTCAAAAAGAGAAAAATTTAAATACTATGATAGAAGTGTTTAAAGAAGTAATAGAAAATAGTAAAAAAATGTAATGCCATATTTAATAATGTTAGGAGATGGTAAAGAAACAGATAATATACAAAAAAATATAAAAGAAAATAAATTAGAAAAAGAATTATATTATTAGGAAAGAAAAAAATCCATATCCATATTTTTAAAAATATCAGACTATATATTTTTAACATCTTTAACAGAAGGATATCCGGTTGTATTTCAAGAAGCAATGGTAATGCGGTAAGAAGATAATTACAACAGATGTATCAGATGCAGAAATAGATATAAAAAAATAATAAAAGGGGATATATAATATCTTTTGATAAAAAAATATTATGAAAAAAAGAGATATTAGATATATTAGAAAATAATAATAAAGAAAACGATACAAAAAAACTAAAGAGGTTATATATGATTATAATGAAGAAAATGAAATAAATGAAAAAGATCCTATATAATAAAAATTTTAGGAATAATAAGGAAATAATATGGAACTTGTAAATATAGAAAAGAGCTTAAAACAATTAACAGTTGTAAAAAGAAATGGTAGGAAAGTAGAATTTGAAGGTGATAAGATAGCAATAGCAATAAAAAAAGCATTTGATAGTGTAGAAAATGAAAAAAATATACAGAAAAAAAGATGCAAATAAGGTATATATTGCAGTTTTAAAAAGAAATATATGATAAATATATATTAGAGAAACAAACAGAAGATAATCAGAAAAGAATAAAAAAATAGAAACAATTCAAGATATTATAGTAAATAAGCTTTAAAAGTTTAAAAATATACAGAAGTATATATAAGTTTTATACAATATAGAGAAAATAGGAAGAAAATAAGAGAAGCATTTGAAGAAAGAAAACAATATAAGTTTTTTTGGGTATATTAGATAAGCTAAAAAAATAGAAGAAAATATATCTAAAGAAAAAAACGAGAAGGAATAACACCTAAAAGTAAGATTGAAAAAAACTTCGGAAATGATATATTAAAAACAATATGCTATGACTCAAAAAAATAAAAAAAGAAATATTTAGAATCACATGAAATAGGAGAAATATATATACATAATATTGAATGTATACCAACAGGAATAACAGGATTTACACAATTAGACCTATTAGAAAAAAACTAGAAGAAGATTTTTACAGAAAATGAATTGATTAAAAAAATCAAGGTGAAAACATATATACATATACAAATATAATAACAAATATAATGTTATTAACAGCAAGAGAACAATATTATGGAGAAGGAATACCAGCATTTGATTTTTTTACTTGCAAAAAGGAGTATTAAAAAAACATTTAAACAAAAATTTCAAAAAAATACTAATAGAATATTTAGAATTTACAGAGTTTTTTTACAATTCTTACCTATGAATGGGATATTAAGAGAAATAGAAAGAATAGAAAGTATTAGAGTTGATATACAAATATTTAGACAATATTTAAGAGAAAGTGATAAAGTATTTGAAATTTTTTTGAAAAAGCATATAATATGGCAATAATAAAAAAACAGAAAAAGATACATATAAGGCGATAGAAATGTTTGTACATAATTTAAATATGCTTTCAGAAGATAGAGAACAAGAAATGATATTTAGTTTAAATTTAGGAACAGATACAAGTGATGAACGGTAGAATGGTAACTAAAATGTTATTTAAGGTAATAAATAATAAGAAAAGTAGTAAGCAAAATACTTTAGAAATAGTTTTTAAACTATCAAAAAAATTAACTTTACAGAAAATACAAAAAAATTATGACCTATTTTTTTAGAGAGTATGTGTTTAAATCTAAAAAAAGATTAAATATTCAATGTTAGATAGTAGTTTTTAATAAGGAAAAAAATATGTAGAAGGTAATTATTTAACAGAAGCATCATATTTAAAATGGAATACGTATAATAGATAATAATATAGATGATAAAAAGAAAAGTAGTAGGTGGAAGAGGGCTTTTAGCTGTTGTTAGTATAAATTTAGTAGGACTTGCTATAAAAAGAAAATAAGGAGAGCAAAAGATTTTCGAAAAAAAATCATTTTTTTAAAGAAAAATAGAACAAGTTCTTTTAGCGGCAAGACAAGTACTTTATGATAGGTTTGAAGAACTAAGTGAAAAAAATCAAGAAATGATTATCCAATGCTATTTGGTCAAAAATTTATGGCTTGAAAGTGATAAAATAAAAGAAGAAGATAAGTTAAGAAGAGCATTAAAAACACCGGAGTACTTGCAATTGGATTTAACCGGACTTTATGAAACACTTCTTGCTATATATAGGAAAAAAATAAGATAGAAAAATATAAGAGAAGCACAAGAATTAGGATTAGAAATAATTAAAACAATAAGAAAAAAATGTGATAGATTTTTCAGAAGAAAAATAACTTAAATTATCAATTAATAGCATTACCAGAAAAATTATGACAAAGAAATGTTTATAGATATTGATCAAATAATACATGGTAAGATTAAAGGGGTTACAGATAAAGAACATTATACAAATTCATTTAAAATAAAAAAACAAATAATCTTGAAGAAAAAAATAAAATGGGAGGCACCATTTCATAAATATACTAATGCAGGACATATATTTGTGCTTGAAACTAAAGATTATGATAATAATATAACAAAACTAGAAGAAGTTTTTAAATGCATTACAAAAAGGAAGATATAGGATTTGTAGAAGTAGAAAAAGAAAATGATTAAGCAAAAAAAGAAGGTATAATAAAATGTACCTTCTTTTATAATTATTTATTGTTGTTTAATTTTTCTTGCAAGTGTAGCTTTTTCTAGCTGCAGTATTTGATTTTTAAAACACCTTTAGTTTTAGCTTTATCTATTTTTTTGATACTGCATTTTTTGAAGTTAACTTCCATTAAGTTTGAATCTTTTGTTAATAATGATTCTTCAAATTTTTCTTATAGCTGATTTGTATGATGATTTAATCATATTATTTCTTAATGTTTTAATCTTTGCTACTTGTACTCTCTTTTTTGCTGATACTATGTTTGGCATGATATCTCCTTTCTAAATAATTATAGTATTACACTATTTCACATGCTAATATTTTTAACATGTTAATATATGTTTTGTAAAAGTATTACTGGACAAAAATAAAAAAAGCCTTGAAAAAAATCAAGACTTATAATTGGAGCGGGTGGAGGGAATCGAACCCTCACTATCAGCTTGGAAGGCTGGAGTTCTACCATTAAACTACACCCGCATCTCAGTATGTTTTTTTATTATACATTCTACCTTTTAATTTGTCAACAACTTTTTATAAAAAAAATAAAAAAAGTAAATTTAAAATATACCAGCAAAATTTGCTGGTATATCTGTTAAATTAATAAAAAAATCATCATTATAGAATTCTCTATTGCCCGGTCGATATTTATTATAATTTGTATTTATAAAATACCCATAAAATTGATAACGAGCTTCTGCTCGATTATACAAAAGCAGGTATCCCCCTACTTGTTATCGTAAAGCAATAATCATCATCGCCTTCGATAGACAGGCAATTATTTGTGAATCTTTTTAACAGAAAAAGCACTTTCTGAATAAATACCATCACTTGGGTTGTTATTCCAAAAATCAGTTTTAACAATATATTTATTTTTTTGAAATTATCAATCACTATCATGTATAATTTATTATTTATGATAAATGGCTTGTATAAATAGCCACTATCGTCAATATTGCCAACTGATGAAGTTTTCTTATTATTAGAATTTCTATTATTCGAACTATTACCAATTCTAACATTTATGTTACCATCTATTGTAACTTTGGTTTTTTGAAAATCCTAAACAAACAAACATAAAAAAATTAATAATAATACCACTTTCCGTAAACTTAATTTTTTTCATAACGATCACTCCTTAATTTTTAATTTTTGAGCTGTAATTTTATCTAGCTCATCTTATCAATTGTAATTTAATTATAACATGGATTTTTAAAGTTATGCAATACTTTTTTTATGAATTATGTTAAGTTTTTTTGTGGGTTTATTATTTTTCTGTTTTTGTGGTATAATAATATTGTAGATAAGGAGGGGGTTATGTTTGAAAATGAAATAATATTAGAAAATTTATCTAAAAACAATGGAAATAGAAAACCAAGTTTTGGATATAAAAGATAAAGAAATGTTAAATAATATTTTAGAAGGTAAAAATACTCTAGAAGATACATTAAATAGTATTAAAAAGGAATATATGGTATAGGCAATTAGTAATAAAATTTATTAGTTGTCTATTTTTTTATGTCTTACCCCTTTATTTTTATGTATTGTTAATTGATATAATAATGATAAATTAGAAAAATTATATCTATAATAGTAAGGAAAGTTTATGGAAGATTCAATATATATGTACAAGGGTACAAATGTCTTAGTAAATAAGATTCGGGATAAGGGAAAATAAGCTTTTTAAAAAGAATATGAGAAAAAAATAGTTGCAGTAAGACTTTTTAGAATTACATATATCTGGAATAACAGGTGATTTTTTTCTTTAAAAGCATTTTGTTAATATTCATAAAAAAACTTTTTTTGAAGATGTGTATTTTTTTGCAGGTGAATTTAGAAAAGAAAATATAGCAAAAAGGTTCTTTTTAGATTTGCAGATTATAGGTATATTAATGATGAAATAGTTAAAATATTTGAAAAGATTTTTAAAAGATAAAGATTTAATAGAAAAGAAAGTTTCAAAAGATATATTAGCAGAAAAAAACTTGCATATTACAGTGCAGAATTAAATGTACTTCACCCATTTAGAGAAGGAAATGGAAGGACAATAAGAGAATATATAAGGCAGATGGCATTATATATTGGATATAATATGAATTATAGTAGAATAAAAGTAATAGATTATATTGAGGCAAGTATATTTTTCTATTGTAGATATATCAAAACTTAAAGAAATATATATTAAATGTTTGGAGAAAATAGATGGAGTTTAAACATACTTCGGTATTATTAAAAGAAGTAATAGAAAATCTTAATATTATAGAAAATGGTATATATGTAGATGGTACAGCAGGTGGTCGGTGGACATAGTAAAGAAATATTAAAAAAAGACTAAATGGTGGAACAATTATATGTATAGACAGAGATATTGAGGCAATTAATAAGACAAAAGAAACATTAAAAGAATATGAAAATAATAATAGGGTTATACTAGTACAAGAAAATCATGAAAATATACCAGAAGTTTTAGAACTTTTTAGGAATAGGTAAAGTTAACCGGAATATTACTTGATCTTCGGAGTATCATCATATCAGATAGATAATGGAGAAAGAGGTTTTTCATATATGCATGATGGGATTCTTGATATGAGAATGGATAATACTTCTCGGAATTACAGCTAAAGATGTTGTAAACAAATACAGTAAAGAAGAATTAATTAGAATATTTAAAGAATATGGAGAAGAAAAAGTTTGCAACTAAGATTGCAAATGAAATAATAGAAGAAAGAAAAAAAGAAATGATATTTGTACAACATTTGATTTAAATAGGATTATAGACAAGGTAAAAACCTTATTCTAAAAAGGACATAAATCAAAACAAGTATTTCAAGCATTAAGAATAGAAGTAAACAAAGAAATTGTTAATTTAGAAAAAGCAATAAGTAATATGATAGATTGTCTTTCTGATAAAGGAAGAATAGCTATTATAACATTCCATTCTTTAGAAGATAAAGCAGTAAAGAAAGTATTTAAAGAAAAAGAAGGAAGATGTTCATGTCCAAGTGATTTACCTGTATGTGTATGTGGGTACAAGAGTTTTTGGAAGAAATGTAAGTAAAAAAAGCAATACTTCCTAGCAATAAGGAATTGGAGGAAAATACAAGAGCAAAAAAAGTGCTAAATTAAGAGTATTTGAAAGAGTAGAAAAAAATATGGAAAATAATTTTTGATATTACTAAAATATATATGGAAACAAATAAGAAGAAAAATTAGATTTTTTTAATATATTTAGTATATTTTTTTAAATAAAGATAAAAGATTAAATGATACAATAAGTATAGATAATTTTTAAGGAAAAAGATAAAAAAAGAAAAAGGAACAGATAAAAAGAATATTAGATTACAAGAAAGAAGTAGAGCATATGAAGAATATAAAAAAATAAAAAAAGTAAAACAAAGAGATGTTAGGACAAAGTTTTTTTCTTTTTCTAATATTTGGTATATTACTTATATCTATGCCATTATATATAATATTTAAATCTGCAGAATCTGATGAGCTTTTTTACAAGTGTAAATAATTTAAAATCACAGATAGAAGAACAAAGAAAAAGAAAATGAACAGCTTGCATTAAACTTACAAAAATCAAGCAAGTTTAGTAAAGATTGAACAAGATGCAAAAATATAGGTTGGGAATGCAAAAAAATCGAACCTACAAGGATTATAAAAAGTGCAGACAAATGAAAAAGATTATATAGAGACAGAGAATGTTTCGATTATAAGAGATAAAGAAGAAACAGTATTTGATAAAAATATTTAAGTTTTTTTGATGAACTTATTTTTAGGTATTTATAATAGTATTATTAGAAAAATAAATAATATATATAGCAAAAAGCTATGTATAAAAAGGAGCAAAAAGATGAAATTAAGTGAAATAATAAGTAAAATAGATATTAAAAAAATTAATATTGATAGAAATGAAATAGAAAGACAATCAGATTTACAAATATTTAGAATAGAAGAAGATAGAAGAAAAAAATAGCTAAAAAAATTCATTATTATTTTTTTAGATAAAGAAGAAATAAAAGATTTAAAAAAAGATGATGTTAAAAGTTTAGTAGAAGAAATCAAAGAAAAAGAAGTAAAGATAATTATATTAGAAACAGGACTTGAAGATCTAGAAAAAGAAATATTAGAGGTTTGCAAAGATATAATAATAATATATACAGATAATATAGAAAAATGCTAAAATAAGGATTGCAATAGAATTTTATGCAAATCCTGAAAAAGAATTGAAGCTAATTGGAATTGTTGGAACAAGAGGTAAAACAACTACAGCATTTATAATACGTGAAATATTAGAAAAAGCAGGGATAAGGACAGGTCTTATAACAACAATGTATACAATGATAGAAGATAAGATTGTAATGCAAAATCAGGGAAAAAAATGCCTAAAAATATTAGATTTCTTTAAAAATATTAAGAGTAATGGCAAATGAAAGTGTTATGTATGTAGTAATGGAAACACCAGTAAGTAGTATAAAAGAAGGATTATTTTTCTAATATATGTTTTTGATTATGTTGTATATACAAATATAATTAAAGAAGAAATAAATAAAGAAAAAAATATGGAAATACAATGAAATGCTTAGAAAATACATTGGAAATTATAAGAAATTCTAAAAAAAGTTGTGGTAAATGAAGATTGTTTAGCAAGAGAATATGTAAAAAAAATAATGCAAAAACAATATATAACATATGGAATAACAAATAAGTGTGATATAATTCCAAGTAGTTTTTCAAATAAGAAGTAATTATACAGAAATTTCAATTATGATAAATAAGAATTTTTGTAAAAAAATAAGAATGTCACTTATAGGTCAAACATCTGTATATAATTCACTTGCAGCAATAGCACTTGCAAATATGATGGGGATAAATGCAGAAACAATAAAAAAATGGACTTGAGTCTGTAGTAATTCCAGGAAAAAGAGAAATAATTCCAAATCCTGAAGAAATACCAATTATGATAGATGGTGAAAGAGATAATAATAGAATAGAAATGTTATTAAAAGAACTTAGAAAATATATAACAGGAAGAATATCTGTTGTTGTTGGTGCAAATGAAGGAGATAGTGAAGAAAAAAATTATTTAACCTTGGAAAAATTTTTAGGAAAAACATGCAGAGATTATAAATATTACAACAGGAAATCCACGGAAAAGATGATGAAAGAAAAATGTCAAATACAATCTTAGATGGTGTTAGAAGTACAGAAGCAAAAAGGATATATAGATCCAAAATTAGATAGAAAACAAACAATAGAATTAATATTAAGTAAAAGCAGAAAAAAAGAGATTATATATTATTACTAGGACTTCGGATATAATAAGTTTATGAAAGTTTCAGATAATATAATTCCATTTGATGAAAAAAACAAGTGGTATTAGATTTCTTTTAAAAAAATAGAGAAAATTCTAAAAAAAGTAGAGAAGGAAGAAAATTATGATATTAACATTATTTGTGTCTATGGCACTTACACTTGTTATAGGGATATATACTGTAGAAAAAAACTTAAGAAAAAGAAAAATAGAACAATCAGAAAGACATGATGGGCCACAGTCACATTTAGTAAAAACAAGGAACACCTACATCACGGTCGGAATAATGTGTATACTTACAACAACAATACTTCGGTATATCATATTATATATTTCCATTTGGAATACCTGTAGAACAAAAAAAGGAATTTTTTTAACCCTTATAATATGTTCAGTACTTTTTTTGGACTTATAGGATTTTTTTAGATGATTCTTTAAAAAGTACATAAAAAAAAATACAGATCGGACTTTCACCTAAAAAAAGAAAATGTTAATGCTTACATTAGTAGGTATAGTAACAATGTCTGTTTTAGTATTTGGACTAAAAAAATGAAAAGTTCTATATATGTATATTTTTTTAGAAAGTATATCAATAGCAGGAATTTTTAAAGATTATAATAGATATCTTTGTATTAATGGCAACAACAAATGCAGTAAATTTAACAGATGGAGTAGATGGACTTTCATCAAGTGTAGGGATAGTTATTTTAACATTTTTTTAATGGGATATGCAATTAAATATGGAAATATAGCAGTTGCAATATTTGATATTATTGTAATTGGAGCATATATAATATTTTTATTATTTAATTGGTATAAAAGCAAAAGTTTTTTTATGGGAGATACAGGATCTTTCTTTTTTTAGGAGCAGTAATTGCATTATCTGCAATAGCTACAGGACTTGAATTTGTATTACCACTTATTGCAATAATACCAGTTGTAGAAACAGTATCTGTTATACTACAAGTAATGTATTATAAGAAGACAAAAAGATTATTTAAAATGGCACCACTTCACCATCATTTTGAACAATCAGGATGGAAAGAAGTTAAAGTTGTTAGAATATTTACATTAATTACAATATTAATGTGTTTAATAACAAAATTTGTGCTTAATATATAAATAAAAAGTAAAGTGAGAAATATGGAAAGAAAAGAAAAAAAGAGGAATATTTATAGGGAGTAGACCAGATTATATATTGATAATACTAATAGCAGTCATATATGTAATAGGTATAATAACATTATTATCTGCAAGTGCTCCAACTTCACTTGCAGAGTCTCGGAAATAGTTATTCATATTTTTCAAAGACAATTAGTATATTCAATAATAGGTATAATATGTGCATTTTTTTGTATCAATTATTGATTATAGGATATATAAAAATACAAAAATTTTTGGGACTTGTTTTTATATTACTTGTACTTGCAACAATATCTGTAAAAATTTTTTTAGGTAGAGATGCAAAAAGGTGCAGTAAGATGGATACAAATAGGTAGAATTACATTACAACCTTCAGAATTTGTTAAAGTTGGTATGATAGTAATATTTGCAGGTTTTTTTGCAGAACTTGAAAGAAGAAATAAACTTAAAGATCCAATTTGGTCAGTACTTGTACCACTTGCAATTGGAGGATTTGTTGCAGGAATAATATTTTTTTATGCAAAAATCACTTAAGTGCAGCAATTCTTGTAATTACAACACTTTTTAACACAAATGTTTATAGCAGGAATAAATTTTTAAAGCATTTATAACACTTATGATTTCAGGACTTATAGGTTCATATTTTTGTAATACAATCAATTTTTAAAAAAAGCATCACGGCCGGATTTAGACAGGCAAGAATAGAAGTATGGAGAGATCCTTTTAAATATTTTTAAAAACAACAGGATGGCAAACATCACAAGGACTTTTGGCACTTGCATCACGGACGGAATATTTGGAGTAGGGACTTCGGAAATAGTAGACAAAAAAACAAAATTATATACCAGAACCACAAAATGATTTTTATTTTTCGCAATATTTGCAGAAGAATGGGGATTTATAGGTGTAATTGTTATAATTTCATTATTCATATTTTTTTAATTGCAAGAGGACTTCAAATATCTGCAAAAAGCACCAGATCTTTTTGGTAGACTTATAGCAATAGGTGTATCATCATTAATAGGATTACAAGTAATTGGTAATTTGGCAGTTGTTTCAAATACAATACCAGTAACTCGGAATATCACTTCCATTTTTTTAGTTATGGTGGGTCATCAATTATAACAATATTTATAGCAATTGGGTTACTTGTAAGTATATCAAGAGTAGCAAATAAGGTTGAAAAAGAAAAATAGGATCGTAAGATAATAAAAATAAAAAAATAGAAATAAATAGAAAAATGAAGGTAAAAATCATTAAAAAAATTTAAAAAAATGATATAAATAATAACAAAAAAATATTTTTAAATATGGTATATTATTAAATGTATAAGAAAAAGATTATTAATTATGCAGATAATGATATACTTATTTTTATTAAATTTAAGGGGTAAATATGAGAGCTATAATATCAGCAGCAGGAACAGCACGGACATATAAATCCGGCAATAGCAATAGCAAATAAGATAAAAAGAAGAAGATGAAACATCACAGATCCTGTTTATAGGTACAGATTATGGATTAGAAAATGAACTTGTACCAAAAAGCAGGATATAATTTGAAAAAAATTAAAAGCATATGGACTTTTAAGAGAAGTGTCAATAAATAATTTAGTACGTTGTGTTAAAACATTTTTTTAGTATATTTACTATGAATAAAATAATAAAAAGAGTTTAAGCCAGATATTATAATAGGTACAGGGGGATATATTTGTGGACCCTACAATGTATGCAGGCATAGGACAAAAAAATTCCAACAGTATTACATGAAAGTAATCGGATATCCAGGTATGGCAGTTAAAAATGTTTGATGGTAAAGTAGATAAAATTTTACTAGGTTTTGATAATGCTAAAGAATATTTAAAACATAAAGAAAAATACAATGTTTGTTGGAAACCCTACAAGTATAAGAAAAGTAGATATAACAATAGAAAGAAAAAAAGAAATATTAAATAGTTTAGGACTTGATGAAAATATACCAACAATAATAGTTACAGGTGGTAGTCAAGGAGCACAGAAATTAAAATGAGAGTATTTTAGAACTTATAGCAATTACAAAAGGAAAAAGAACTAGGTAGTGATTTTTCAATTAATATTTTCAACTGGAAAAACATTATGATGGAATTATAACAGATAAAAAAATATAAATGGGGAAATATTAAAGGATTAAAAGTAATGCCATATATTTTTTTAATATGGAAGAAATTTTAAATATATGTGATATGTCAATATGTAGAAGTGGAGCAATGACAGTTACAGAACTCTTAAAAAGTACAAATACCTGCAATTTTCATACCACTCCCAACTAGAAATCAAAAATAATCAAGAAGCAAATACAGAAGTATTTAAAAAAATGATATGGGAATTGTTATACGAAATGATGAGGTTACAGGAAAGAAATTATATGATGAAATAATGAAAATAATAAAAGGCCGGAAAAATTGGATATAATGAAAAAAATAATATTCAAAAAAATACATGGAAAATAATGGGAAAAATGTACAAAATACATTACAAAATATATATGATATTATAGTAGAATTAGTAAATAAAAAAATAAAAAAAGTTAAAAAAATAGAAAGGCAATTATGAAAAAAACTGATTATAGTTGAGTCACCAGCAAAAAGCAACAACAATAAAAAAAGTTCTTAGGAACAAATGTAAAAGTTATAGCATCAAAAGGTCATTTAAGAGATTTACCAAAATCAAGGCTTGGTGTAGATATAGAAAATAATTTTTGAACCAGAATATATTAATGTAAGAGGAAAAAGGTGACTTAATTAAAGAATTGAAAAAGAAGCATTATCTTCTGATGAGGTATATCTTGCAACAGACCCTGATAGAGAAGGAGAAGCTATAGCATGGCATTTATCTAAAAATACTTCGGAATTGATGAAAAATAAGGAATGTAGAGTTACTTTTTAATGAAATAACAAAAGAAACAGTAAAAAAATCTATGGAAAAACCAAGAAAGATTAATTTAAATACTGTTGATGCACAACAAGCAAGAAGAGTTTTTAGATAGAATAGTTGGATATAAGATAAGTCCAATACTTTGGAAAAAAAGGTTAAAAGTGGACTTTCTGCAGGAAGAGTACAAACAGTTGCTTTAAGACTTATAGTTGAAAAAGAAAGAGAAATAAGAAATTTCGTACCTGAAGAATATTGGACACTTGAAGTAATACTTGAAAAAGATAAACAAAAAAAGTAACAGCACAATTTTTTTGGTAAAGATGGTAAAAAAAGTTAAAATTTCTAATGAAAAAAACAATTAAATGAAATATTAGAAAAAAATTAAATAAAGAATATATTGTTAAAGATGTTATAAGGTCTGAAAGAAAGAAAAAAATCCAACACCAGTATTTACAACAAGTACATTACAACAAGCAGCAGCCAGAAGCTTAAACTATAATATTAAAAAAACAATGCAAATAGCACAAGGATTATATGAAGGGGTTAAAATACCAGGAAAAGGTAATACCGGACTTATAACATATATGAGAACAGACTCAACTAGAATTTCAGAAGAAGCAAGAAAGATTATAAGAAAAGAGATTATAACAAAATTTGGTGAAGAATATTATGAAGAAAGATATTTTTAAAACATCAAAAAAATGCACAAGATGGACATGAAGGTATAAGACCATCATATCCAGATATAACACCAGAAAGTATAAAAAGAATATTTAACTAAAGAACAATATGCACTATATTCAATGATATATAAAAAGAACACTTGCAAGTCAGATGAAGCCAGCAGTATATGATACAATGACTGTAAAGTTTGATAATAATAATTATGAATTTAGAACAAATGGTTCAAAAAAATTAAATTTTTTTAGGATTTTTTTAAAAAAATATATGATTTAGATAAATATTCTAAAGCAGAAAAAGAAGAAGAAAATGAAGGAATTAATTCTAAAAAAATGATATAGAAGAAATTCAAGAATTAGTAGAACTTCCAGATATACATGAAAAAGATATTTTCAAAGAAAAAGAAACAAAATAAGAAACAATCATTTACAGAACCACCAGCAAGATATACAGAAGCAAGTCTTGTTAAAGTGTTAGAAGCAAAATGGAATAGGAAGACCAAGTACATATTCTCCAACTATAAATACAATAATAGAAAGAAGATATGTAAAAAAAGAAAAAGAAAGCTATAGTTCCAACAGAACTTGGAGAAATAGTAACAGACTTACTACTTAAATATTTTTGAAAAATATATTTAATGTTAAATTTACAGCAAATATAGAAGAAAAAAATTTGATATAGTAGAAGAAGGAAAAAGAAAAATGGAAAAAAATATCATAACTAATTTCTATAAGACATTTGAAGAAAAATTTAGGAAAAGCAACAGATTTAGAGGAAAAAAATTGAAATAAAAAGATGAAGAAAGTGATATAGATTGTGATAAATGTGGTAGAAAAAAATGGTATATAAAAATAGGAAGATTTGGAAGATTTTTTTAGCATGTTCACGGATATCCAGAATGTAAAAAAATACAATGAGAATAGTAAATTATACAAAAGCAGTATGTCCTAAAATGTGGTGGTAGAATCGAAAAAAAGAAAAGGAAAAAAAGAAAACCATATTATATATGTGAAAATAATCCTAAAAAAATGGTTGTGATTATATATCATGGGAATTACCAAAAAGAATAGATTAGAAAATAAAAAGGAAATAATATATGGAAAAAGATTATAAGATAACAATAGGTATAGAAGTTCATGCAGAGCTTAATACAAAAAAACAAAAAGCATATTGTAAGTGTGAAAAATAATATAAAAGAAGAACCTAATACTAATATATGTCCAACATGTATGGGACTTCCAGGTGCACTTCCATATTTTTAATGAAGAAGTATTGAAAAAAAAGCTATAAAACTTGGACTAGCTACAAAATCAACTATAGCAAGAGAAACAAAGTTTGATAGAAAAAAATTATTTTTTTATCCAGATTTAGCAAAAGGATATCAAATATCACAAGCAGATAAACCAATAGCAGAAAATGGTGTACTTGAAATAGAAATGGAAGATGGACAAACAAGAGAAATAAGAATTGAAAGAATACATATGGAAGAAGATACTGCAAAAATTAAATTATGATAATTTTTGGAAGAGGAACACTTATAGACTTTAACCGTGGTGGAATTCCTCTTGTAGAAATAGTATCAAAACCAGATATTCATAGTATAAAAAGAAGCACTTATATATCTAGAAACACTTAGAAAATTACTTATATATCTAGAAATAGCAGAATGTAAGATGGAAGAAGGTGGGTTTAGAGCAGATGTTAATATATCTGTAAGTAATACTGATACACTTCGGACAAAGAGCAGAAATAAAAAAACATGAACTCATTTAAGTCTATAGAAAGAGTATTAGAATATGAAGTATCAAGACAAATAAAAATGGCAGAGAAAGGAACACCAATAATACAATCAACACTAAGATGGGATGATGTAGAAGGAAAAAAACTTATCTTATGAGAAAAAAAGGAAAAATGCAGAAGATTATAGGTATTTTTCCAGAATCTGATTTATCTGTTATTAATGTTTCAGAAGAATTAATTAATAATATAGAAAAAAACATTACCAGAATTATTATCAGATAAAAAAAGAAAAGATATGTAGAAGAACTTAAACTTTCTGATAAGCAAATATTATTTATACTTTCAGATAATAAGTATATAGATCTTTTTGAAAAAAACATTAGAAAAAAAGTAGCAGAACCAAAACTAATAGCAAACTATATGATGACTGAAATAGCATCATATGTAAATGATGAGGTTATATCACCAAAAGATTTAAATATTGATGAAGAAAGATATTCACAGTTTATAGAACTTTTTAAAAAGAAAAATGTTTTAAATTCTAAAACAGCAAAAAAATAGTTATAATTGAAATGCTTAAAACAGGTAAAAACGGCAAAAAGAAATTATAAAAAGAAAAAGGTCTTGAACAAATAAGTGATGATAATGTTATAAAAGATATTGTTAAAAAAAGTATTAGAAAAATAATATGAAATCAGTAGAAGATTATAAGAATGGAAAAGATAGAGCACTTCGGATTTTTTTAGTAGGACAATGTATGAAAGAAACTAAAGGAAAAAGGAAATCCAGCTAAGATAAATGAATATATATTAGAATATATTAAAGAAATGTAAAATGATTAATAAGACAATTAGAAAATATTATATTAAATATTAATAAAAAAATTATAAAAAAAGGATTGCAAAAAAACATTTTTTTAAAATAGTAGTATTTAAGTATATAATTATATTTGATAAAGAGTATATTATAAATAAAAATACAAAAAGTTATTGGATACATAAGAAAAAAATATTTGAAGTAGGTTAGTAAGAAGGAAAATGAAAAAAATAGATTAAGTTCGGAAGGGTACTAAAGATATAATATAAAGTAGACAATAAAAAGGAGAAAGAATATGACAGCATTTTTAATTATTATAGCAGTAGTGGTATTACTTGTATTCTATGTTATAGGAGTATATAACGGATTAAAAAGTTATGTCTGTTAAAAGCAGATACAGCATTTGCTGATTTAGATGTTGTATTAAAAAAAGAAGATATGATTTAATACCAAATTTAGTAGAAGTAGCTAAAAAAATATATGAGCCATGAATCAGAGGTTTTTCTCAAATATAGCAAAAAGCTCGTTCAGGATATATGGAAGCAACAACACCAGAACAAAAAAATAGAAGCAACTAAGCAATTTGATAAAAGCAATGAGTACATTTAAGGTTCAAGTAGAAGCATATCCAGAATTAAAAAGCAGATAAGACAATGGGTTCTTTAATGACAGAACTTACAAATACAGAAGATAAAAATAGCATATCAAAGAGAATATTATAATAGAGTTGTAGGAACATATAATGTTAAGATAGAAATATTCCCATCAAATATAATTGCAGGAATGTTTAATTTTACAAGAAAAGAATTCTTAAAAAGTAGAATCAGAAGAAGAAAGAAAAAGCAGTGAAAGTTGAGTTTTTAATATATGCAAAGATATTTAGACTATGAACAAATAAAGAAAAAAATAGAAGAAATTCAATGATTATTGTTATATTATTTGGAATAGTAGGATTTTTTTAATCCTATATGGAATATCAAATTATTATGAAATGGGTACAACATTTACTGTTGTATCTTTAATTGTAAGTATTGTTATGACATATATCACATATTCAATGTCACATATAACAGTAATAGCATCTGTAGGTGCAAGAAAAAGCAGATCCAAGCAATCCAAAAAGAAAAAGAGATGATGGATATACTTGAAAATCTTTGTAAAAGTGTGGAAATAGAAAAAGTACCAGACTTATACATAATGCAAAGTGAGCAGATGAATGCTTTTTGCTACAGGGCTTTCACCTAAAAAAATGGTGTAATATGTCTTACAACAGGTATAATAGAAAAAAATTAAATAGAACTGAAATAGAAGGTGTAATGGCACATGAGCTTTCACATATAGTAAATTATGATATTAGACTTTCTGCAGTAGTTGTAGGAATGATAGGGATTATAAGCTTATTATTAGAAATGGTATTAAGGTTTGGAGTTAGAAGAGATAGAGATGATGAAAGTAATAATGCAGGACTAATATATATGTTAGTACTTTTTAGCATATTACATATTATTACCAATTATTGGAACAATAATACAAATGTCAATTTCTAGAAAAAAAGGGAGTTTATGGCAGATGCTGGAGCAGTTCAAATTACTAGAAATCCAAATGGATTAAAAAAAGTGCACTTCTTAAAAATATCAGGAGATAATGTACCAATGGAAGAATCATCAAAGATTGTTTCATCACTATTCATAGAAGAAACAGATTTAGAAAACAGAAAGAAAAAAAGAGCAGGACTTTTTGATTCACATCCAACTATAGAAGAAAGAATAGAAGCACTGGATAATTTAGTTTAATATAAATTAAATTAATGTATAAAAAAATAATAATAAAATATAATAAAATCACTCTGAATATTATAATAGAGTGATTTTTTTGATATATAATATAATTATAAGAGTATCTTGACATATATGCTATAATGTTTGAAATAAAAATTATAGCAAGGAGAAAAAGATATGACTAAAGAAGATAAAGAAAGATATGAGATAATAAAAAGAGGACTTAATTATTTTTAAATAGGAGATTACATCAAGTTAAGCTGAAAAAGAAAAAGAGCAAAGGAAAATAAAGAAAATAGTTGATAAACAAATGGAAGATTTAGATAAAGAGATAAGAGATTTAAATATTAAATATAAGATATTTGATAATATGGAGGAATATGGTAACAAGAGAAGAGGTCAAAGAAACAGAAAGAATGGTTGATAAGTTTGTAAAAGAAATGGATGAACTTAAATATAATATAGAAAGAGATATAGAACGAATTAAAGAAAGAAGAGAAAAATACTTAAAAAAAGTATAAAAAGAAAATAATAAGTAAAAAGGAAAATGATATGACGAAAGAAGAACTTGAAGAAATAAAAAGAAATAGGTAGAGCTGTTGATGCACTTAAAAAAAGATACAGCAAGAATAGAAAGGGAAGTTAATGAGATTTTTTTAAAAAGAATAGACCCAATATTAGAAAAAAAGAATAAGGGATAAAAAGGAGTTTAATTATGAGAATAAAAGAAAGATTTATGAAAATATTTAATAAAAATCTTTAAAAAGAAATTCTCCTTTAATGCTACAAAATGGTTTGGATAAAAATTTAGAAAATATAGATATGAATGAAATATGGAAAAAGTGAATCAATAGGTAGAAATAATGATTTTTGAAGATGAAATTTATGAAAAAAATTAGATAGATTATATATGAAAAGTACAACAAAAACTCCAGAACAAATAGTAGAGGATATATTAGAAAAAGAAGAATATAGTAAAAATACTTAATAAGTATCCTAAAACAAAGTTTTTTTGCTTGATAAATGGAAAGAAAAAAAGCAAGGAGTATACATATATGGATAAAATAAGACTAATAGGTGAAGATTATTCAAAAAAATTAAAAGAATTTGATAAAAAAAGATATAGATAATGCAATAAATTTTTTTGAAAAGAAGATATGAAAAGCATGGTAGAGATAATGAGGATATTGAATTAAGTGATGAAGCAAAGAAAATATTTGAATTAAAAAAACAGAATATGGCAATGATATTAAAAATATTTGTTGATAATAATATTGATCTAACACATATAACAAGTATTTCACCAGAAAAAAATTAGAAGGAGGAGTATTAAGAAAATCAATAGATTCACTTAATATGTATGAGACTGAAAGAGTTGATGCAGTATTTGCTTCATCTACTCCGGTAGATGGAAATAACCCATATATTGCATGGAAGGAAGGGGAGTTAGTAAAGCTAGGAGATTCTGAATATATATATGGAAATGATAATATTGAAATAATAAAAAGATTCAGAAGGAAAGAATCATGCAATGTTAAAAGAATCAAATTATATTTATCATATAAGTCCGGAAAAAAATTTGAACCGGTATGTAATTTCACTATTGATAAAAAAACTAATGAACCTGTTTTTTTGAATTTTTCAGATGAGTGGATTTCTGATACAGAAGTTGATATATCAGATAATAATCAGGTAAAAGAAAATAGAAGAAGTTAAAGATGTAACAAATATCTTAGAAAGTAATACAATTTTATGTGATAAATATAATGAAAGAATTGGAATACAAGCGAAAGATTGTAAAAGTAGAGGAGAAAGAATGCAGTTTATTACAGAAAAAAATACAAGAAGGTAGTGTTAGATATATAAACGGTGAAGCAGGAATAAATGCAAGGTATAATAAGAAACTTGAAGAATATGAAAGAGAAGAAAGATAAAAAGAAAATAATAATTAAGGAGGAAAAATTATGAAAAATGAAATTATAACAGAAAGAGATTTAGGATTAGAAGTTTTTAGAAGGTAAAGAAACAGAATTCTATTCTAAAGACAATAATAATATGACTATAAGATATGGAGCAAGAGGAATAGTTGAAGGAAAAGATGGTAAAATAGCAGTAATATACAAGAAAAAAATAAGAATGAATACAAGCTACCAGGTGGTGGTGTAGATAAAGGAGAAGATTTTTAAAGAAGCGTTTAAAAGAGAATGTATTGAAGAAATAGGATGCATGATAGAAAATGTAGAATATCTTTTTGATATAGAAGAAGACCATATTAATGATAATTTTAAACAAATTTCAAAAAGTATATATAGCAAAAGTTAAAGAAAAAAATTAGAAAGTAATAATTTAACAGAACAAGAAAAAAAGAAGAAGGTCTAGAATACTTATGGTTAGATAAGAAAGAAGCTTTTAGAAGAGATGAAAGCATGTATAGAAAAACTTAAAAAGGTTCTAAATATGATAATGTATATAGGACAAAGTTTGTAGTAGGTAGAGATATAAGGATAGTGGAAAAAGTGATGGAAGATATGTAAATCTTAAGTTATTAATATAATACTTACTATATTATACTTTATTGTAATTAATAGCAGGAGGTAAGTAATCTATGAAACACCAACTAACAAAAAGAAGAATTAAGAAATACAAAAATAACAAGAAAAAGAATTTAAAAAAATATCGAAAGGAATAATATATATATTGTTCTAGATAATTTTAAAGTAAATTATAATATAGGGATAGTATTTAGATTAGCAGATGCTGTTTTTAGCTAAAAAGGTATATTTATGTGGAAAAACATGTATGCCACCAAATGATAAGATTAAAAAAACATCTATAGGTGCAGAAAAAAATGGGTACCATATGAATATGTAGAAAATACTTTGGATATAGTAAAAGAAATTAAAAGAAGAAGGTGTAGAAATAGTAGCTTTAGAAATAACAGATAAAAAGTATAGATTATACTAAATATGTACCAAATAAAGAAAAAGGGAGTATGTTTAGTATTAGGTAGAGAATATGATGGAGTTTCTAAAGAAATTATTGATATAGCAGATTATTCTATACATTTACCTATATATGGAATGTGTAATTCAATTAATGTTTCAACAGCGGCAAGTGTAGCTATGTATTATATTTTTAGAAAAGCTAAAAAAATAAGTAAATAATAAAATGAGGAACTATTTTTGATTAATTTAAAAGTAGTTCCTTTTTAATTATGTATAAAAAGATTTTTAAGAGTAAAAAGCCCTATTTTTTTAAGGCTTTTTTTGAATTGTTGGTGAGCCAGAAGGGATTCGAACCCCTGACCCCAGGCTTAGAAGGCCTGTGCTCTATCCAGCTGAGCTACTGACCCGACAATCAATAATTAAATTATAGTATTTGATTACTGATTTGTCAATGAAATAATTTTAAAAAGTTAAAAAAATATTCAAAAAAAATTAAAAATAAGTTTAAAAAAATATGGTAAAAATATAATATATTAATTAGTGAGGTAAATATGGAACATGAATTAAAAATTACAACCAAGGTATTATGAATATATTTTTAGATGGTACTAAAGATATTGAAATTAGACTTTATGATGAAAAAAAGACAAAAAGATTAATATTGGAGATATTATTATATTTAAAAAAAGAACCAGAATTAAATGAAAGTTTTTAAAGTAAAAAGTTGTAGGACTTCTTAGATATGAAAAATTTTTGATGGTCTATTTAATGATTTTTACAATTGATAGACTGGCAGATAAGTCTATGAAAAAAATCAGAACTATTAGAAGAACTTGAAAAATTCTATACAAAAAGAAAAAAACAAAAAAAGAGTATGGAGTTTTAGGTATAAGAATAGAAAAAGTAAGAAATTAAGTGTATAATATATTGAAACGGCTTAAAGAAGGAGAGTAATATTGAAAAAAATTTGGAAGGCAAGAAAAAGTAGATAAAGAAAAAGCAAGTAAAATAGCATTAGAATCTGGAGAAAGCTTAATATTATCTGCAATAGCATTAAATAGGTTTAATGAATATTTTTGAAAAAAATGGACAAGATTTTTGATATACAAGAAATATTACATCCTGATACTACAAATTTAAGAAATCCCTTTGAATTACCAGATATGGGGAAAGCTGTTGATAGAATATTAGATGCTTTAGATAATGGAGAAAAAGTATTAGTATACCGGAGACTATGATGCAGATGGAATAACAGCAACAACAATATTGAAAAAGCTTTTTAGAAGAGCAAGGCATAGAAGTTTCATACTATATTCCAAATAGGATTAAAGAAGGATATGGGGTAAAAAAAGAATATATTAGAAGAGTTTAAAAAAATATTGGATATAGTCTTGTTATAACTGTGGATACTGGGATAACTGCAGTAGAAGAAGCAAAAATTTGCAAAAAAAATTGGACTTGATATGATAATAACAGACCATCATGAAATGCAAGAAGAACTTCCAGAAGCAATAGCAGTTGTAGATTTAAAAAAAGAAAAGATATTGAGATAGAAGGATTTAAAGATATAGCAGGATGTTTTGTTGCATTTAAATTAGTAGAAGCAATAGCAACAGAACTTCGGACTTTCTGAAGAAGATTATATGAAATATATGGTATTTGCAGCAATTGGTACAATAGCAGATGTAATGCCAATAGTAGATGAAAATAGGATTATTGTTTCACATGGTATAGAATTATTAAAAAAATAAATTAAGTGATAATAATGAGCTAAAAAGCAGGTATTTATACACTTTTAAACAAATATAATGTGGATAATGCACAAGATATTGCATTTAAAATAGTGCCAATGTTAAATGCATCTCGGAAGACTTCGGACAAGAAACAGGAATAGAATTATTAACAGAAAAAAATACCAGAAAAATTCAGAAGAGCTTTTTAAAAAGAATTAGAAAAAAATTAAATGAAAAACGTAAACAACTTGTTATAGACTATATTGGTGAAATAACAAGAAAGATAGATGATGAAAATTTAGAAAAAGGTAATGAAAATTTAAACACCCCTATAGTTGTATATGGAAAATATAATGAGGGATAGTTGGAATTGTTGCAGCAAAATTAGTAGAAAAAAATATTCAAGACCTGCAATAGTATTATCAGAAACAGAAGAACGGAATATACAAAGGTTCTGGAAGAAGTAGATATCATGACCTATTTAGTATTGTTGATAAGTATAAGGATATGTGTATTGCATTTGGAGGACATAAAAATGCAGTAGGATTAAGTATTTCAAAAAGAAAATATAGCTAAATTAAAAAGAAATGATTGAATCAGAAGTATTGGAAGAAGCACAAGAAATTGTAGAATATGATATGGTAATGAATTTTTAAACAAATAAGTTTAGATATTATAGAAATACTTTTTAAAATTAGAACCATTTGGAGAAAAAAATCCATATCCAGCATTTATGTTTAAAAAAATGTAAAAGTTATTGATAAGAAAGAATATGAAAAAGTAGATAGATATATGTTATCACAAGAAGTAGAAAAAGATTCAGTAAGAAAAAATATCTTTAGTAGGAATATGTTTTTGATAAAGAAAAAGGAAAAAAATATTAAGATAGGTGACAATATATATATTGTAGCAAAGCCTAAGATAAATGAATTTAATCGGAAAAAGAAGTATAAATCTTGAAATAGTAGATATAGAAAAAAATTTAAAAAAATTGAAAGGAGGGAATATGGCAAATTATAAGACGATATATGAAGTAAAAAGAATTGTTGGATCTTCAAAAGAAAATGAATAGAAAAATCTGATTTAAGAAAGATAAGAAGAGCATATGACTTTGCAGAAAAAGCGCATGAAAAATCAAAAAAAGATTATCAGGAGAAAAATATATAATACATCCACTTAATGTTGCATATATATTAGCAGCTTTAAGCTTAGATGATAATACAATATGTGCAGCACTTTTACATGATGTAATAGAAGATACAGAAGTTACATATGAAGATATTAAATCAGAATTTGGTGAAGAAGTAGCAATAATAGTTGATGGGGTTACAAAATTAGGTAAACTTAAATATACAACAAAAAGAAGAAGCACAAATAGAAAACTATAGGAAAAATGTTTCTTGCAATGGGGAGAGATATAAGGGTTATACTTGTAAAAAAATAGCAGATAGAATCCATAATATGAGAACAATGGAGTTTATGAGAAGAGAAAAACAAATAGAAAAAAATCAAAAGAAACTCTAGATATATATGCACCACTTGCAAATAGGCTTCGGAATATATACATTAAAAAGTGAACTTGAAGATTTAGGATTTAAATATTTACTCCAGATGAATATAATAAGATTGTAATGGATTTAAATAAGAGAAAAGAACATAGAGAAGAATATTTAAATAATATAAAAAAACAACTATTAGTTTATTTAAAAAAAGAAAGAATAAAATGTGATATAACAGGAAGAACAAAACATATATATAGTATATATAAGAAGCTAAAAAGAGATAATGTAACAATAGATCAAATATATGATATATTTGCACTTAGAATAATAGTAAATGATGTTGCAACATGTTATAGGATTTTGGGATTATTACATGAAAAAAATTTACACCAATGATGGGAAGATTTAAAGACTATATAGCAGTTCCAAAATCAAATATGTATCAATCAATACATACAACTCTTATACTACCAAAAGAACCACCTTTTGAAGTTCAAATAAGAACAGAAGAAATGCATAGAGTTGCAGAATTTGGTATTGCAGCACACTGGGCATATAAGGAAGCAAACTATAAGGGAAAGAAAGCAGTAGTATCTGTAACAGATGATAAACTTGCATGGATTAGAGAAACAATAGAATGGCAAGAACAAACAAAAGATCCAGAACAATTTATGGAAGCTTTTAAAAACTGAATTTTTTTGAAGATGAAGTATATGTATTTACACCAAAAGGAGAAATAAAAGTACTTCCAAAAAGGTGCAACAACAATAGATTTTTGCATATATGATACATGAAGAAATAGGTAATAAGCTTTATAGGTGCAAGAATAAATTCTAATATGGTTCCTATAACAACAAGATTAAAAAAACCGGAGATATTGTTCAAATAATAACATCAGAAGGGTCAAAAGGACCAAGTAAGGATTGGCTTAAAGTTGTTATAACACCTACTGCAAAAAGCAAGAATAACAAGATATTTCAAAAAAAGAAAAAGAAAGAAGAAAAATGTTGAAAAAGGAAAAAGAAACATTAGAAAAAGAAATAAAGAAACTTCGGATATAAGCCTTTTGAAATATTACAACCAGAATATTTGGATGAACTTAGAGATAAATATGCATATTCAAAAACTAGAAGACCTATATGCAGCAATTGGATTTGGTACAATTGGTGTTAATAAGATTATAGGAAGACTTCTTTCAATGTATAAGAAAGCAAATGAAGAAGAAGAGCTTGAAAAGAAAATAAAAGACATTGAAAAAAATGGAGAAAAAGAAGAAAAGAAAGTTTCAAACAAAGGAAATGGAAAAGGATTATATGTTAAAGGACTTGATAATCTGCTTATAAAAAAACAGCAAAATGTTGTAATCCAGTTCCAGGAGATGAAATAATCCGGATATATTACACAAGGAAATGGTATATCTGTCCATAGAACAAATTGTTTAAATGTTGCAAAAACTTATGCAAGAACATAATAGATTAATAGATGTATATTGGAATGATAATGTAACTGAAAAATTATACTGTAGGGATAGAAGTTTTTGGCTGTAAATACAAGTGATATATTAAAAAAAATATAATACAGGTAATAGAAAAAAATCAAAAATCTTCATTATTAGGTGTAGAAGCAAATGTGAATAAGGCAAAAACTTGCTGTTATAAAAGTGAAAATTGTTGTAAAAGATCATGAAGAATTAAATAAGATTATGAATTCTTTAAAATCAGTAGAAAATGTTCTAGAAATAAGCAGAAAAAGAGGATAAAGAATTAAGATAATTAATAAATAAAAAGAAGGTATATATATGATACATGATATCAAAAAAAGTATATGAAAAATACTATAATAAAAAGAAAAAAAGGTGAAAAACAGGGAAGAACAAAAAAAGAATATATATGTAGAATATATAAATATTTGGTAACACCTAAAAAGTTTTGGAGTAAAAGAAAATACATATATTTGCTATTTTTGAAGAAATAGTAAATGATCAGGAAAACAATAAAAAAATAGAAATGAAAGTGGAAAAAGAAAAAGATAGTGAAAATAAAAAAAGAAAATTGGAATAATGATAGATCCAGGTAGTAATGATGAAGAAATATATGAATTTTTTTAAAAAAAAGAAAATATAGAAATTAAATATATTTTTTTAACACATAATCATCCAGACCATATAGTAGGACTTGATAATGCTAAAGAAAAAAATTAAATGTACCAATTGTTATATCAAGATTAGATGGAGAAAATATCCATGATAAAAAGATATACAATGATGAGACTATTTAGATTAAAAAGAACTTGAATGTGATGTAGATATAATGGTTGAACATTTAGATGAAATAAAGATTAATAATGATATAATATTTAAATTTCATTTAACACCAGGTCATTCTTTAGGAAGTATGTGTATAGAACTAATGGATACAGATATAGTATTTGTAGGTGATACAGTTTTTAAAGAAGGTTACCGGAAGAACAGACTTTTTAGGTGGAAGTGATATAGATATGGAAAAAAAGTATTAAATATATATATGATAATTTTGGTATGGAAATATATATATTTCCTGGACATCGGAGATATATGTAAGTTAAAAAGAAAGGAGATAGGCATGATTAAATACAAAAAAAGCCAAGAGGAACAAAAAGACATTTATGGTCTTGAAATGGATGTAATGCAATATGTAAAAAAAGGACAGTTTTTTTGGTATCTTAGCAAAATATGGATATATGGAAATTAGAACCCCTGTATTTGAATCATCAGATCTTTACTTAAGAGGTGTTGGAGAAGATACAGATATAGTAAACAAGGAAATGTATACATTTGATGATAAAAAGTCGGAAGAAGTATAACATTAAGACCTGAAGGAACAACTGGAGTTATAAGGGCATATATAGAAGAAGGGATGGAAAGTAAGTTTCAAAAAAACCATTAAAATTTATGTATGAATTTTTCTGCATTTAGATATGAAAAAAAGTACAAGCAGGAAGACAAAGAGAATTTACACAAATAGGTGCAGAACTTTTTCGGAACATATGAACCAATAGCAGATTTTGAAATGATAAAAATAGGTTATAATATTGTAAAATCATTAAAGATAGATAAAAAAATGTTAAGATAAAGATAAATAGTCTTCGGAAATATGGAAACAAGAAATAAGTATAAGAAAGCATTAAAAGAATATGTTTCATCAAAAGAAGGATATTGTGAAGATTGTAAGAGAAGAATAAATACAAATGTTTTAAGAATACTAGATTGTAAAGAAGAAACATGCAAAAAGTTAAATGAAAACGCACCAAGTATTATAGATTATTTGGAAGAAGAAGATAAAAAAACACTTTGAAGAAATAATATATTATCTTGATAATTCAGAAATGAAAAATGACTATATAATTGATGAAAAAAAATAGTAAGAGGGCTTGATTACTATAATAGGACAGTATTTGAGATTGTTGATGAAAAAGGAAAGGCAATTCTTCGGAGGACGGAAGATATGATAGCTTAACTAAAAACGCTTCGGAGGTACAGATACAGCGGCAGTTGGATTTGGACTTGGAGCAGAAAAGGGTTAAACAAATAATACTAGATACATATAGTAAAGAAGAATTAGAAGCTTTTAAAAGAAAAAAATAGATTATGTTATTGTAACAGATTTTTAACAAGGAAAAATAATTTAAAAAGCTTTTAGAATTATCAGATAAATTAAGAAAAAAACGGAAAAAAATGTATTAACAAATATAATAAACAAATCATTTAATGCACAAATGAAAATGGCAAATAAGATAGGAGCATTAAATGTTATAATAATCGGAGAAAAATGAAATAAAAAGGTGGATTTTTTTAACAGTTAAGAACTTGGAAACAGGAAAACAGGAAGAAAGAACAGAGGATGAATTAATTAATGGATAAAATAAGAATACTTGCTATAGGAGATGTTGTAGGAAATCCAGGGATAGAAGCATTAGAAAATGGACTGGAAAAGACTAATAAGAGATAAAAAAACGTAGATTTTGTAGTAGTAAATATAGAAAAATAGTGCAGATGGACTTCGGAGTAAATAAGAAATCATATGAAAAGTTAAAAAAAATTAAATATTGATGTGATGACACTTCGGAAATCATACATGGGCAAAAAAATGGAAATCTTCAAGTTTATAGGAGATAAAAAAAGATTGTAAGACCAGCAAATCTTCCTAAAAATGTTCCAGGAAGAGGATATAGGGTATATGAAAAAAATGGCTTAAAAAAATTGGAGTTATAAATCTTCTTCGGAAGAGTATCAATGGGAATATTATCAGAAAACCCATTTATAGTAACAGAAAATGCTTTAGAAAGTTTAAAAAGAATGTGATATATTAATAGCAGATTTTTCATGGAGAAGCAACTGCAGAAAAAGATAGCATTTGCAAAAATATTTTGATGGAAAAAAATAAATTGCATATTTGGCACACACACACATGTGCAAACAGCAGATGAAACAATTTTAGAAAAAAAGGAACAGGATATATTACAGATTTAGGAATGACAGGAACACTTGATGGAGTTCTTGGAATGAAAAAAAGAAATAGCATTTAAGAGATTTTTTTAACAACATTACCAGAAAAGTATATTGAAGAAACAAAAGGAAATAAATATATGCATGGGGTGTTATATACACTTGAAAAAAATAATGATAAGAAATACAATGATAGTAAATATATAGTTACAGAAATAGAAAGGTTAAAGGTGGAAGTATGAGATCAGAATTTACAGGTTCAACAGTAGAATATGTTTTATTTATACTATTAGGATCATTAATAACTGCAATAACATTAGGACTTCGGATTTACTATAGTTTTTTTGCATGATAAAAAAATGGGAAACAGAACATACATATATAGAAGGAAAAACAATTAGAATTTACAGGTGATCCATTTGAATTATTTGCAAAAATATATAATTTGGTGGTTCCTTACTATAATAACTTTTGGAATATATTCAGTAGTTATACCAGTAAGATTAAAAACAATGGGAAGTAGAACATACTCAATTTGCATAAAAAAATATAATTAAAATAGATATATGATATACATATAGGATAAGAAGAACATAAGATATGCTTTTTTTCTAAACTATATGTATTTTTTTATATTTTAAATTTACTTTTAAATAAGTATTAGTTTAATTTACCTTTAATTTTTTTAAACTTCTTTTGTTATACTAATATCAGAAAAAGGTTAAAAAAAGATATTAATAAGACTTAGGAGAACAAAAATGAAAAAAATACTATAGTATTATATAGTACTAAAAAAATGAAAAAGATTCATTATGTATAGAAAGTATGTTTAGAGAATATGATATGCAGGAAATATATACATTAAATAAAAAAATGTGAATTCAGAATATACACATATATATACATGGACAAAAAAAGAAGAAATAGAAGAATCATATATATATGAATTAAATAAAAGTATAGTTAATAATGTATTAAAAAAATAATGATTATAATCAGATTATAATATATGGAACAGATATTGTAATGATAGAAACAATTAAATATATTATAGCTAAAAAAATGAAAAAAAGAGGAGAAGGAAAGAAGTATAAGATAAAAGTTATATCTGAAATATATGAAGGTACACTTTTTTTATGATAGAGAAAGGATACCATTTTTTTAGAAATATTAGAATTATTAAAAAAACAAAAAAATATATAAGATGTATTTCTTGAAAAAAAGGTATATATGAAGCATATTTAAATATGGGGTATAATGTTCGGCTATTTAATGCCAAACTATATTTTTGGAAGAAGAATATAAGAGTATAGGAAAAAAATATAGAAAAAAATTAGAAAGAAATAATAAAGAAATAGCTTCTAACAATTCTAAAAAAAGGTAAGTATTGGAATATATGTAGATAATGATGAATGGTATACAAATATATATAATACGATAAGTACAGTTGTATTTATACAAAATGCAGTACTAAATTATAACTTATTAAATGATAGATTCCTAGAGTTTATAAAAAAATACATAAAATAGATTCAAATCCAAGTATTTTTTTACATATGCATCAATAGAAAGAACAATTAAAGAATTTTTAAAAAAATGATATAATATTAGATCTTAAATTTACAAATAATTTTAGTTATAATTTCTTACTTGCAACAGAATTAGACATTCCTATAGCAATTGGAAATACAACAGATTATTTTTGAAAAATTGTAATAATGATTATCTAAAAAGAACAATAGTAGTAAATGCAGAAGATAATCCAGATATAAATAAAGATATTATAGAAAAATATATTAAGAAATAAAGAAAAAAATTAAAGAAAAATTTAAGATTATGGAAAAAAAGAATATGATATTATAGCAAAAAGAAAAATATTGAAAAAAATGGTAAAGGAATAATAATGGGAGTATTTAGAAATATAAAAAGAACAGTTAAAAATTCTTTAGATAGCGAAAGTGGTACATATAAGGTTATAAGTGGAACATATAGGTATTTAAGTTCAAAAAAATATCAATTATTAGTTGAAAAAAAGAAATCCATTTGTAAATAAAGAAAAGAAACAAATAAGAAAAAGCAGTAAAAAGTAATAAGAGAGTTAAAAAAAACAAGGGAAAGAATATATTGTATTATACAATCCAGAATGGCTTGAGTTGCAAATTCAACAAAAGGACTATTTGAATCAAATGTGCCTTTTAGAAGAAACAAAAAAAGAAAAAGTAGTAGAAATAAGATAATAAAAAGCGATAATTTCATCAGGTGTAAAAACAAGTTATATTTTTCACAAATTGTTGATCGGGTGGATAGAGCTAATAGAAGACCTACATAAAAGTGATAAAAAGTATAAAAAAATTAAAGTATTATGGCATGCAAATAATTTTTGAAGCAATAAGTGATTATACATGGAAATTAAATAAAGAATTAATAGAATTATATAAGGAAGGTAAAATAGAAGCACTTCGGGTTTGTAAAAAAAGACTATGACAGAATTTTATAAGAATTTAGGATATAATGCATATTATATGATGAATAATGTTAAAAGTTTGGATATAGATAAAGAAGAAAAAGAATTTATATAAAACAAAACAAGAAGATCAGAGTGTAAATATAGGTATATATAATGCACATAGTAGAGAACTTAAAAAAATATATACACAAATTTTAGCAACAACCTTTTTAAAAAGAAACTAATATAGATATAGTGCCAATATCAAAAAGAAGTAAAACAATATTTAAAAAGCACTAGATATTAAATATACATGTATAGACAAGTTTATACCAACAGAAGAACTTATGAAGAGGATCAAAAGAAATGATATAAATATATATGTAACATTTACAGAATGTTCACCAATGTTTCCAATGGAAAGTTTTGAACAAGGAGTACCTTGCTTAATAGGAAATAACAATGATTATTTCTTGGGTTCTAAATTAAGAGATTATGTATGTGTAAACAGAGAAGATGATCCAAGAGAAATTAGAGATAAGATAACAAAGGTTATAGAAAATAAGGAAGAAGTATTAAAAATTATATAGAGAATGGAAAAAAATAATTTTAATAATGAAGTAAAAAAACAAGTAAAAAGAATTTTTTTGGAAGGATAGGTAATTAATATGGATAATGTAGTTGTATTTTTCTTTAAGTTCATCAAAAGAATTAACAGAAAAGATATGTAAAAAAATTAGGAATAAAAAGAAGGTAAAATAGAAATAAGACATTTTGCAGATGGAGAAATCCTAGTAGAATTATTAGAAACAGTTAGAGATAAAAAGGGTATATATAATACAATCAACAGATAACCCAGTATCACAAAAATTTAATGGAATTATTAATTGCAATAGATTCAGTAAAAAGAGCATTTGCAAAAAGAATAGATGTAATAATTCCATACTTTGGATATGCAAGACAAGATAGAAAAGCAAGACCACGTCAACCTATAACTGGAAGACTTGTAGCAAAACCTATTAGAAGCGGCAGGGGCAACAAGTATTATGACAGTAGAAATACATTCAACACAAACAATGGGATTTTTTTGATATACCAGCAGATGATTTAACAGTGATAGGGATTTTTAGCAGGATATTTTTAAAAAAAGAAAAAAAATACTTAAAGATATAGTAATAGTATCACCAGATCATGGTGGAGTAAAAAGGGCAAGAGATATTGCAGAAATATTTAATGCACCAATAGCAATTATTGATAAAAAGAAGAGTAAAACCAAATGAAGCAGAAGCAATGAACCTAATAGGAACAGTTGAAGGTAAAAACAGCAATAATTGTAGATGATATGATAGATACAGCAGGAACACTTGTATCAGGAATAAAAAAATGCTTAAAGAAAAAAAGGAGCAAAAAGAAATATATGCAGCAATAGCACTATCCAGTACTTTCAGGTCCTGCAATAGAAAGAATACAAAATAGTGATATTAAGAAATTAATATGTACAGATACAATTAAATTACCTAAAAGAAAAAAACAAATAGATAAAAATAGAGGTTGTAAGTATATCAGATATGCTTGCAGATATAATACATGCAAATAATGTAGGAGAAAGTGTAACAGCAGTTGTAAGAAAATATAGAGATTTAGATTATACAGATAAATAAAAGTAAAGTTTAGAGGAAAAAAATGAATATAGAAGAACTAAAGAGACAATTAAAAGAACAAGGAATAACAGAAGAAGATTTAAAAAAAGATAAAGAAAATAATAATAATATAGAAAGAAACAGTAGCAGAAAAAAAACTGCTACTGATATTAATAGTGAAAAATAATATTGCTATAAAAAAATTAATGAAGAAATTAAAAATGTAGAAGAAGATGAAAAATATCGAAGAAAAGAAATATATAGAAGAAGTATTAGATGAAAAAAATAGCTAAAAGTTTAAATCAAAAACATAAGACATGTAAGAAATGTACTTAAAATGATAGAAGAAGGAAATACTATACCATTTATCGCAAGATATAGGAAAGAAGAAACAGGTGGTATGAGTGATGAAGTTTTAAGAGAGTTTGAACAAATATTAAAACAATATACAAAACCTTCTACAAAGAAAAAGAAGAAGTAGCAAGACTTATAGATGAACAAGGAAAACTTACAGAAGAATTATTAAATGATATAAGATTAGCAGAAACATTATCAAAAAGTAGAAGATATATATAGACCATATAAGGGTAAGAAAAAAACAAGAGGATCTGAAGCTAGAAGAAAAAGGATTAGAAGATTTAAGCAAATATATTTTAGCAGGAAACAGTTTAGAAAAATATCTTAAAAAAAGCAGAAGAGTTTTTTTAACAGAAGAAGTTGAAAAGGTAGAAGATGCTATAACAGGAGCAAAAGATATAATAGCAGAAGATATATCAGATAGTGCAGATATAAGAGAAATAGTAAAAAAATGTATATAATAAAGAAGCAAAAAAATTGTAAGTACAAAGGGAAAAGAAGATGATGAAAGACAAATATATAAGATGTATTATGATTTTAAAGATACTATTTCAAAAATACCGAGCCATAGATATCTTGCTATAACAAGAGGAGAAACAGAGAAAAAAAATTAGATGTAAAAAAATAATACTTGATGAAGAAAGATTAATTCAAGATATAATAGAAGAAGTTATAACAGAAAATAATAATATATCATTTGAATATATTGAAGAAATAGTTAAAGATTCTTTTAAACGTCTTATAAAAGCCTTCTGTAGAAAGAGAAATAAGACAAGAAGTAAAAAGAAAGATCTGATGAATATGCAATAAATGTATTTGGAGATAATTTAAAAGAATTATTATTACAATCACCAATGAAAAAAATATAAGGATTCTTGGATTTGATCCAGGATTTAGAAATGGAAGTAAACTTGCATGTATAGATGAAAAATCGGAAAATATCTAGAAGGTAAAAATTGTAAGTGTAACAATGCCAAATGATGATATTAAAAAAAGGTAAAAAAAGAAATAGAAGAACTAATAAACAAAAAAATAATATTAATATTGTTGCAATAGGTAATGGAACAGCATCAAGAGAAAGTGAAAAAAATAGTAAGTGAGATTATAAAAAGGAAAAGATGTAAAAATATATTATAGTAAATGAAGCAGGAGCATCTGTATATTCAGCATCAAAATTAGGAGCAGAAGAATTCCCAGATGTAAATGTAAGTATAAGAGGGCGATCTCAATAGCAAGAAGACTACAAGACCCATTATCAGAACTTGTAAAAAAATAGAACCAAAAAGCAATAGGTGTAGGGACAATATCAACATGATGTAAATCAAACTAAATTAGAAGAAAGACTATATAATGTTGTAGAAGACTCAGTAAATAAGGTTGGGGTAGACTTAAATACAGCAACATTTTTCACTAATTTCATATGTAGCTGGTATATCTAAAAGACAAGCAAAAGCAATAGTTAAACATAGAGAAGATAATCGGAAAAATATTTAGAAAGAAAAGAACTTCTAAAAAGTATCTGGAGTAGGAGAAAAAGCATTTACACAAGCAGCAGGATTTTTTTAAGAATATATGATGGTAAAAAAATATTATAGAAATGACAGGAATTCACCCAGAAAGTTATGAACTAGCTAAAAAAATACTTGCATATGTTGGAGAAACAGAAGAAAGCTTAAAAGATAAGAAGAAAAAAAGAAGAAACAATAGAAAAAAAATATTAAAATTAGATAAAGATAAAGCTTTTTAAAAAGAAGAACAATTTAAAGAATATGGTAAATATGAAATAGAAGATACAATAAAAGAACTTGTAAAACCAGGGATAGATATAAGGGAAGAATTACAAAAAGCCAATACTTAGAAAATGATATTTTTAGAATTTGAAGATATACAAGTAGGAATGGAGCTAGAAGGAACAGTAAGAAATGTAGCGGCATTTGGTGCTTTTTGTAGATATAGGAATACATGATGACCGGACTTGTACATATATCTGAAATGAGTGAAAAATTTGTAAAAGATCCTAAAGATATAGTAAAAAAATAGGAGATATAGTAAAAGTTAAGGTTATAGAAAAAGATTTAGATAGACAAAAAGTAAAAATTAAGTATGAAAAATTTAAGAAAAGAAAGGTAATTAAGATGGGAATAATTCCAAAGATAAAAAGTAAAAGAAAGTATACCAATAATTATAATAGGTATAATAATTATAATATCAATAATATATATGATAAGTTATTTTTCAAATATTAGAAAAATAAGTATAATGATCGGAAAGAAAAAAACAAGAAAAATGTTGGAGAGATTTCTAAAATAATTGAAAAAGTATTAGTTGCAAATATGATATTATCAGATAAAGAATATGATGCAGAACAAAAAAAATAGATCAGATAATAAATGATAAGAATAAGAGTAATGAAGAAAAAGAACAACAAAAAAAGAAATATTAGATGAATTAAAAAAATACAGCAAATACTGAAGAAAGAACAACAATATTAGAATATCAAGTAAAAATGACAGAAAAATGACATAGTAGAAGAAATAACATATTATGTTAGAAGTAAAAATGAAGAAATAATAAAAAAAGAAAAAGAAAAGTATAAGAATAGTACAACATATAAATTATTAGAAGAAAAGACAAAAAGATCAATTAAAAGAATTAAAATATAAGGTTACAAGCAACATAGGTAAAAAAAGCAGGTGAAATTATAACTATATTAAATGGTCTTATGTATAATAATAAGTTTAATTTTACTATGGCAGATACAAGTCAAAAAAAGATAATAACACTGAAAAACGATCTAAAAAAATTACAATAAGCATTTTACAAAAAAATGAAAAAAAGTGTTATATACTAGTTATGAACAGAAAAAAATACTTAAATTAAGAATTTAAATTTAGGAGGAAAAAAATGGACAAGATGACGATCTCACACTATAGAAAATAGTGAGGATATGAAATGGATTGAAGAGATGGTAAAGTGTTTAGATCCAAAAAAAAGTGGAATTTGAGGTTGTACCTTTACCTGACACAAAAAGAAACAGAGAATCGAAGTTACCATTTATGAAATTGGTTTGGAAAGGATATGATGAACCCATGATATACTTGAAGGATGAGTTTATAAAGATTTTTTTATATTATGCAATAGTTAATACTGATCAAATAAAAAAAGTAAGATGATTTAAAGAGATCTTAAAGACAAGTTTTGTTTTTTTAAGGTCTTTTTGTTATGTTTTTTTGCATATTTTGTGATATAATAATTTTTGTACATATTTAGCATATAGTTTACCATAGTGAATAGCAAAATAAAGTGCAACAAAAAAAGGTATAGAAAAAGATACAGATTCATAGTAAAAATATCAATAACAATTACTTTACGAAAGGATATTTTTAATTATGAAATCTGTATCTAATAAAGATTATAATATAAAAGAAGAACAAAAACAATACAAACACTTAGATATTAAAGAAAGAGTAAAAAAATTGAAACTATGATAAATGACCAACTTGAAGTGTATGGCAAGGTTAATATAACTAAGATAGCACAAAAAGTTAAATAGGAGTAAATCAACAATATCAAGAGAAATAAAAAGAAATAGAAGAATGGTAGTAACTGAAGTATATAAGAAAGAGAGTATATTTAAGAGAAAAAGGAAATAACTTTCGAGTATGAAAGCACAGAAGCTAATGCAAAAAGCAACTAGAAAACAAAGAGAAAAAGGAATAAGCAGAATAAAAGCTTATGTATAATAAGGAGCTAATAAATGAAGTTAATAGGCTTTTTAAAAAGAAGAAGGAAAATCACCAGATATAGTAGCATATAGGATAAGACAGGATAATAGCTTTAATGTTAAAGTATCAACAAATACAATATATGATGGAATACGTAAAGGTTATCTTGAAGTTAGTACAAAAAGATAGAAAAAAAGAATGAAAGATAAATCAAGAAGATGTAGGGTAGAGAGAAATCCAATACCAGAAAGTAAGAAAGAACATTCTATTGAATTAAGACCAGATTATATAAACAATAGGGTAGAATTCGGACATTTTTGAAATGGACTTAGTATTAGGTAAGCAAGGAAAAAGATAAACAATGTTTACTAACATTAACAGAAAGAATGACTAGATTTGAAATAGTAATAAAATTAAATAATAAGTCTTCAAGTGAAGTAATAAGAGCAATAAAGAGTATTAAAGAACATTTAAATGTATATTCATCTGAGATATTTAAATCAATAACAACAGATAACGGAAGTGAATTTTCACGTTATGAGGAGATAGAAGAAATATTAGGAACAATGATATTTTTTTGCCATCCTGGAGCATCATATGAAAAAAAGGTACAAATGAAAGGCATAATGGAATGTTAAGAGAATATATACCTAAAGGTTCAGATATTTCAAAAATATAGTGCTGAAGATTTAGATAGAATAGTATCAAAATTAAATGATTTAGAGAAAAAAATTAAATTATTACACTCCATACATGAAAATATTAGAAGAATATGATAGTATAGAGGAACAGAGTTATTATTTAATCTGCAAACAGCAGTAAATAGCTAAAAAAATAAAAAGTAATGGCTTTGATATTTTTATTATAGAATAATGTTGCACTTTAAATGCAAATTAACCCATATAGTTTACCATTTACAAAAAGTATTAAAAAAATGATAGAATAAAAAAATGTTATGCTAGATGTATAATAATTTACGAAGAAGGAGGAAAAAGAATGCCAACTATTAATCAATTAGTAAGAAAAAGGTAGAAAAAAACTTCTAAAAGCAAAGTCTAAAAACACCAGCATTAGCAAAAGGTTATGACTCAAAGAGAAAGACACATACAAATAATCGTTCTCCATTTAAAAAGAGGAGTTTGTACAGTAGTTAAGACTGTAACACCTAAGAAACCTAACTCAGCTTTTAAGAAAAAGTTGCAAGGGTAAGATTATCTAATGGTTATGAAGTAACAGCATATATCCCAGGAGAAGGACACAACTTACAAGAACACAGTGTTGTTATGATAAGAGGTGGAAGAGTAAAAAGACTTACCAGGGGTTAGATATCATATTGTTCGTGGTACTCTAGATACAGCAGGAGTAAATAACAGACAACAAGGTAGATCAAAAATATGGTGCGAAAAAAACCAAAGAAATAATATAATATCAGTTGGTGCCAATAATTTTGTAAATTATATGCACATACTGGAAAAAAAGAATAATTTTTTTAGAGTACCTTTTTAAGAAATTCTTAAAAAAATGCTTATTAAAAAAATTAAAAATAAAAATAAGGAGGGAAGAAAAAGTGCCAAGAAAAGGACATATAGCAAAAAGAGAAGTATTAGCAGATCCTAAATATAATAGTAAATTAGTTACTAAATTAGTAAATACTGTAATGCTAGATGGAAAGAAAACAGTTGCACAAAGAATAGTATATACTGCATTTTCTATAATCGAAGAGAAATTAGAAAGACCAGCATTAGAACTATTTGAAGAAGCATTAGAAAATATTAAACCTGTTCTAGAAGTAAAAGCAAGAAGAATAGGTGGGGCAACATACCAAGTTCCATTAGAAATAAGAGCAGACAGAAGACAAACACTAGGATTAAGATGGCTAGTAGGATATGCAAGAAAAAGACATGAAAAAACTATGGCTGATAAACTTGCAGGAGAAATAATGGATGCATTAAACCAAAATGGTGGAGCACACAAGAAAAAAGAAGAAGTACACAAAATGGCAGAAGCTAACAAAGCATTCGCACATTACAGATATTAATATAGACTTTAAAAAAAGTTTAGAAGGGAAAGATTTATGGCAAAAAGAGAAGTTCCATTAAATAGATTAAGAAATATAGGAATAATGGCTCATATTGATGCAGGTAAAACAACTGTAACAGAAAGAATACTTTTCTATTCAGGAAAAATCCATAAAATAGGTGAAACACATGATGGTGCATCACAAATGGACTGGATGAAAGATGAACAAGAAAGAGGTATTACAATTACATCTGCTGCAACAACATGTTCATGGAAAAAAATCATAAAATAAACATTATAGATACACCAGGACACGTTGACTTTACAGTAGAAGTTGAAAGATCTTTAAGAGTATTAGATGGTGCAGTATGTATATTATCTTCAAAAGATGCAGTACAACCACAATCAGAAACTGTTTGGAGACAAGCAGACAAATACAAAGTTCCAAGAATGGTATTTGTAAATAAGATGGATATGATGGGAGCAGACTTCTATAATTGTTTAGCACAATTAGATAGAAGATTACACTGTAATCCAGTAGCAATACAAATTCCAATAGGAGCATCAGAAACATTTGAAGGTGTGGTAGATTTAATAACAATGAAAGCATTATACTATAAAGATGAAGAAGGTAAAAGTAATAGAAGAAAAAGAAATACCAGCAGATTTAGTAGAAAAAGCTAATGAATACAGAGCTAAAAATGGTTGAAACAGCAGCAGAACAAGATGATGAATTAATGATGAAATACTTAGATGGAGAAGAATTAACTGAAACTGAAATAAGAAAAGGATTAAGAACAGCTACATTAAGTAATCGTGCAACACTTGTATGTTGTGGATCAGCATATAAGAATAAAAGGGCTACAATTATTATTAGATAATATAGTAGAATATTTACCATCACCACTTGATATTGACCATGTAAAAAGGTACAGATGAAGATGGAAATGAAATGGAAAGAGAAACATCAGATGATGCACCATTCTCAGCACTTGCATTTAAAAATTGCAACAGATCCATATGTAGGAAGATTATGCTTCTTTAGAGTATATTCAGGTACATTAGAATCAGGTTCATATGTATTAAATGCAACAAAGAACAAAAAAAGAAAGAGTTGGAAGAATACTTCAAATGCATGCTAATAAGAGAACAGAATTAAAAGAAGTATTAGCAGGAGATATAGCAGCAGCAATAGGATTCAAAGATGTAACAACAGGGGATACATTATCAGATATTGAAAATCCAATAATATTAGAAAAACATGGAATTCCCAGAACCAGTTATTGATGTTGCGATAGAACCAAAAAGATAAAGACGCACAAGAAAAAAATGGGTATAGCATTAGCTAAACTTTCAGAAGAAGATCCAACATTTAAAAATCTATACAAATGCAGAAACAGGACAAGTTGTTATTGCAGGTATGGGTGAATTACACTTAGAAATAATTGTAAGTAGATTAAAAGACGAATTTAACGTAGACTGTACAGTAGGTAAACCACAAGTTGCATACAAAGAAACAATAAGAAAAGAAGTTGAAATTGAAGGTAAATTTGTAAGACAATCAGGTGGTAGAGGACAATATGGCCACGTATGGTTAAAACTACAACCACTAGAACCAGGTGAAGGATTCAAGTTTGAAAACAAAATCGTGGGTGGTGTAATACCAAAAGAATACATCAAACCAGTAGAAGAAGGTATAAAAGAAGCAGCATTATCAGGTGTACTTGCTGGATATCCAGTAATAGACTTTAAGGCAACACTATTTGATGGATCATTCCATGATGTTGACTCATCAGAAATGGCTTTCAAAATAGCAGGATCAATGGCATTTAAAGATGGAGCTAAAAAAGCAAATCCAGTAATATTAGAACCTATAATGAGAGTTGAAATAACAGTACCAGAAGAATATGTTGGAGATGTTATAGGTGATATGAACTCAAGACGTGGTAGAATGGAAGGCGTAGAAGCACAACCAGGAATACAAATAATAAAAAGGATTTATTCCACTATCAGAAATGTTTGGATATGCAACAACACTTCGTTCTAAGACACAAGGTAGAGGAACATATGCAATGGAACCATCACATTATGAAGAAGTTCCAAGAAATATCTTAGATACTATAGTAGCATCAAAGCAAAAAAATAGTTTTTTTAAGATAAAATGATGTAATATTTAGGTGCCTTTTAGAATAACTTTTTATAAAAAGGTAAAAAAAGGCACTTGCAAATATACATAAAAATAATATAAAAATAAGTTTATAAAATATAATTAGGAGGGAAAAATAACATGGCAAAAGAAAAATTTGAAAGAACAAAACCACATGTTAATATAGGAACAATCGGGCACGTTGACCACGGTAAAACTACTACAACTGCAGCGATAACAAAATATTTAAGTTTATTAGGACAAGCTCAATTCGAAGCTTATGACAAAAATAGACGGAGCACCAGAAGAAAGAGAAAGAGGTATTACAATTAATACAGCTCACGTTGAATATGAATCAGCAACTAGACACTATGCACACGTTGACTGTCCAGGACACGCTGATTATGTTAAAAATATGATCACAGGTGCAGCACAAATGGATGGGGCAATATTAGTTGTTTCAGCAGCTGATGGACCAATGCCTCAAACAAGAGAACACATACTACTTGCAAGACAAGTTGGGGTTAAATACATAGTTGTTTACTTAAACAAAAACAGATATGGTTGACGATCCAGAATTATTAGAATTAGTAGAAATGGAAGTTAGAGACTTATTAAACGAATATGATTTCCCAGGAAATGATATTCCAATAGTTAAAGGTTCTTCATTAAAAGTATTAGAATCTACATCAACAGATCCAAATGATCCAGTATATGCACCTATGAAAGAATTAATCGAAGCAATAGACACATATATACCAACTCCAGAAAGAACTACTGACAAAACCATTCTTAATGCCTATAGAAGATATATTCTCAATCACAGGTAGAGGAACAGTTGCTACAGGTAGAGTAGAAAGAGGAGAAATTAAATTAAATGACGAAGTTGAAATCGTTGGATTAACAACAGAAAGAAAGAAAACAGTTGTTACAGGTATAGAAATGTTTAGAAAATTATTAGATTCAGCAGAAGCTGGAGATAATGCAGGATTATTATTAAGAGGTATAAACAAGACTGATATTGAAAGAGGACAAGTTATTGCTAAACCAGGAACAATTAATCCACACACTAAATTTACAGCTGAAGTTTATGTTTTAACAAAAAGACGAAGGTGGAAGACATACTCCATTCTTTAAAGGATATAGACCACAATTCTTCTTTAGAACAACTGACGTTACAGGTGTAATTGAATTACCAGAAGGAACAGAAATGGTTATGCCAGGAGATAATGTTAAGATGACAATCGAACTTATAACTCCTATAGCTGTTGAAGAAGGATCAAGATTCGCTATCCGTGAAGGTGGTAGAACAGTTGGTTCAGGTATAGTTTCTTCAATAATAAAATAATTGAAAAAAATATAATGAATAAAAAAATATTTAAAAAGTAAGAAGTGTATAATCAATTTTATTGACATATACACTTTTTTTGCTATATAATGTCATATGTAAACTGCTTAATCAAGGTTAGAAATCTTTTTTAAATAAAAGTACCTTTAATTAACGGTTAGCGAGTATTACGAAATGGAGGAATTTGCGATGTACGCAATTATAGAAGCATGTGGAAAACAATATAAAGTAGAAAAAAAGGTAGTATAGTATACTTTGAAAAAGTTAGACGCAGAAAAAAAGGAAAAAAAGTTACATTTGACAAAGTGTTACTTGTATCTGATAAAGAAACAAAAAAATAGGAACACCATATGTAGATGGTATAAAGGTTGAAGGAAAAAAATAGTTGACCATGTAAAAGGTGAAAAAAATAAAAAGTATTTAAATATAAAACCTAAAAAAGATTACAGAAAAAAACTATAGGACATAGACAAAATTATACTAAAGTTGAAATAACAAACATTTCAGCAGGAAAATAATACATAAAAAAATTTATAAAGAAAGAGGTGAACTAAGTGGCACATAAGAAAGGTCAAGGTAGCGTTAAAAAAACGGACGCGATAGCATATCAAAAAGATTAGGTCTTAAGAAAAATGACAAACAATATGTTAAAGCAGGAAATATAATAATAAGACAAAGAGGAACTAAATACCATCCAGGAAATAATGTTGGAATTGGAAAAGATGACACTTTATTTGCATTAATAGATGGACAAGTTAAGTTCGAACGTTATGGAAGAACAAGAAAAAAAGTAAGTGTATATGAAACATTAGAAGAAAAAAATAACAGTTAATATAGTAAAAAAAACAATAAAAAAATGATGAGAGGAATACTAAATTCCTCTCAAATTTATACTTTAAATATATGTTAATAAAAAGATGAAAAAAACTTTAAAAAAAGTTTTTAAAAAAAGTGTTGACATATAACTGAAAGTAATATATTATATATATACAGTCGAGAGCGACTGTATTTTTAATGAAAACAGTACATTGAAAAATAAACAATATCCTTTAGAGAAAAATAAAACCAAGCGGACAGAGAACTGTCCAAAATAAATAGGAAAAGCAAAGACAAGCCGGAAGGTTTGAATGAGAAAAAAGATTAAACAAAAATTGAGAGTTTGATCCTGGCTCAGGATAAACGCTGGCGGTGTACATAAGACATGCAAGTCGAACGGGAGAAGACTGGAAGATTTATCTACTGGTTGGACACCGTGGCGGACGGGTGAGTAACACGTAAGCAACCTGCCTATAAGAGGGGAATAACAGTGAGAAATTACTGATAATACCGCATAAGCTGGAGGTATCGCATGATACATTCAGAAAAGATTTATCGCTTATAGATGGGCTTGCGTCTGATTAGCTAGTTGGTGAGATAACAGCTCACCAAGGCGACGATCAGTAGCCGGATTGAGAGGTTGAACGGCCACATTGGGACTGAGACACGGCCCAGACTCCTACGGGAGGCAGCAGTCGGGAATATTGCACAATGGAGGAAACTCTGATGCAGTGACACCGCGTATAGGAAGAAGGTCTTAGGATTGTAAGCTATTGTCGTGTGAGAAGAAAAATGACCATCACAGGAGGAAGCCCTGGCTAAATATGTGCCAGCAGCCGCGGTAATACATATGGGGCGAGCGTTATCCGGATTTATTGGGTGTAAAGGGTGCGTAGGCGGGAAAATAAGTCAGTATGTGAAATCCCTCGGCTCAACTGAGGAACTGCAACTGAAACTATTTTTCTTGAGTGTTGAAGGGGAAAGTGGAATTCCTAGTGTAGCGGTGAAATGCGTAGAGATTAGGAGGAACACCAGTGGCGAAGGCGACTTTCTGGGCAACAACTGACGCTGAGGCACGAAAGTGTGGGGAGCAAACAGGATTAGATACCCTGGTAGTCCACACCGTAAACGATGGATACTAGGAGTTGGCAAAAATATTGTCGGTTCCGCAGTTAACGCATTAAGTATCCCACCTGGGGAGTACGACCGCAAGGTTAAAACTCAAAGGAATTGACGGGGGCCCGCACAAGCAGTGGAGTATGTGGTTTAATTCGAAGCAACGCGAAGAACCTTACCAGGGCTTGACATATACAGGAATATATAAGAGATTATATAGCTCTACGGAGTCTGTATACAGGTGGTGCATGGTTGTCGTCAGCTCGTGTCGTGAGATGTTGGGTTAAGTCCCTGCAACGAGCGCAACCCCTATGGCTAGTTGCTAACATTAAGTTGAGGACTCTAGCAAAGACTGCCGTTGTTAAAACGGAGGAAGGTGGGGACGACGTCAAATCATCATGCCCTTTATGTCCTGGGCTACACACGTACTACAATGGGTAAGACAGAGGGAAGCGAAAAGTGCGAACTGGAGCAAAACCCTAAAAACTTATTCTCAGTTCGGATTGAGTCTGAAATTCGGCTCCATGAAGCTGGAATTGCTAGTAATGGCAGGTCAGCATACTGCCGTGAATACGTTCCCGGGCCTTGTACACACCGCCCGTCACACCATGAGAGTTAGGGAATACCCGAAGCCTGTGAGCTAACTTTTAAAGAGGCAGCAGTCGAAGGTAGAATCAATGATTGGGGTGAAGTCGTAACAAGGTAGCCGTATCGGAAGGTGCGGCTGGATCACCTCCTTTCTAAGGAGAATTATTCTAAAGAGATATTGTTTATTTTTTTCAGTGTACTTTACATTAAAAGTACATATGAATATGGGGATATAGCTCAGTTGGCTAGAGCGCCTGCCTTGCACGCAGGAGGTCAAGAGTTCGAGTCTCTTTATCTCCACCACACTTTTTATCATAAAAAAAGTGAAACAAAAAAAAGCAACAGTACATTGAAAAATATATAGAGCAAGGTAAAAACTAGTATACGAAAGTATAGTACAGTTTAAAACAATTAAAACCGAAAGAGAACAGTTAAGAAAGAAATTAACAAAAAAATGTTTTAAAAACCGAAGTAAATAGGTTAAGCTACTAAGAGCGTAGGGGGAATGCCTTGGCACCAAGAGCCGATGAAGGACGTGATAAGCTGCGAAAAGCTACGGGGAGGAGCACATATCCAAAGAGCCGTAGATATCCGAATGAGGGAACTCAATCTAGGTAAATGCTAGATTATCATCACATGAGTAAAGTAGTGTGATAGAGGGGAACGTGGGGAACTGAAACATCTTAGTACCCATAGGAAGAGAAAATAAAAATGATTCCGTAAGTAGTGGCGAGCGAAAGCGGAAAAGCCCAAACCTGAGTGAGCAATCACTAGCAGGGGTTAGGACATGCAACAAATTCCAAGAAAGAGTGTAGTAGAAGTGTTTTGGGAAAGCACACCAAAGAGAGTGAAAGTCTCGTATATGAAACACGAAAGAAGGAAGAGTATGATCCAGAGTAAGACAGGACACGAGAAATCCTGTGTGAATGAGCGGGGACCATCCCGTAAGGCTAAATACTACTTGGTGACCGATAGTGAAATAGTACCGTGAGGGAAAGGTGAAAAGAACCCCGGGAGGGGAATGAAATAGAATCTGAAACCCTATGCTTACAAGCAGATAGAGCACGTTAAAGTGTGATATCGTACTTTTTGCAGAACGGTCCGGCGAGTTACTGTATATGGCAAGGAGAAGAGTTTAAGACTAACATCCGAAGCGAAAGCGAGTCTGAATAGGGCGAAGTTAAGTCATGTAGTAGACCCGAAACCGAGTGACCTATCCATGTCCAGGATGAAGCTAGAGTGAAAATCTAGTGGAGGTCCGCACCAGTAGACGTTGAAAAAGTCTCTGGATGAGGTGTGGATAGCGGAGAAATTCTAATCGAACTCGGATATAGCTGGTTCTCCTCGAAATAGCTTTTAGGGCTAGCCTTGAACGAAAAAAACCGTATGGGGGTAGAGCACTGAATGAGCTAGGGGCCAAACAAAGGTTACCAAACTTTATCAAACTGCGAATACCATAAGGGAAGTTCAGGAGTCAGACTACGGGAGCTAAGTTCCGTGGTCAAAAGGGAAAAGAGCCCAGACCGTCAATTAAGGTCCCCAAGATATAACTAAGTGGAAAAACGATGTGATTTTTGCGCAGACAACCAGGATGTTGGCTTAGAAGCAGCCATTCATTTAAAAGAGTGCGTAATAGCTCACTGGTCGAGTGAAGTTGCGCGGAAAAATTACCGGGGCTAAGTTATACACCGAAATTGCGGATTCATTAAGAAATTAATGAGTGGTAGAGGAGCGTTCTATGCAGGATGAAGTCATGATCGAAAGGACATATGGACAGTATAGAAGAGAGAATGCCGGAATGAGTAGCGAGAGCAAAGTGAGAATCTTTGCCGTCGAAAAATCTAAGGTTTCCTGGGGAAGGTTCGTCCGCCCAGGGTAAGTCGGGACCTAAGGTGAGGCCGAAAGGGCGTAGCCGATGGACAGCAGGTTAAGATTCCTGCACCAGTATACATGTATAATGCATAAGAGGACACATTTGAAGAAGATGAGCGAGGAAGAGGAAAAAAACTCGTATGGCAACATATAGTGAAAATAAAGTAACGAATCATCAAGAGGCAAGTGGCGAGAAAAAGTCTTATGTAGTTGTGTAGACTACCCGTACCGCAAACCGACACAGGTAGATGAGGAGAGGATCCTAAGACGAGCGGGAGAAGCATTGTTAAGGAACTCGGCAAATTGACCCCGTAACTTTGGGAGAAGGGGTGCTGGTGTAAAACCCAGTCGCAGTAAATAGGCCCAAGCAACTGTTTAACAAAAACACAGGTTTCTGCTAAATCGCAAGATGAAGTATAGGAGCTGACTCCTGCCCAGTGCTGGAAGGTTAAGGGAAAGGTTAGGAATAATTCATTATATCTGAAGCTTTGAACTCAAGCCCCAGTGAACGGCGGCCGTAACTATAACGGTCCTAAGGTAGCGAAATTCCTTGTCAGGTAAGTTCTGACCCGCACGAAAGGAGTAATGATTTGGGCACTGTCTCAACAATGTACCCGGCGAAATTGTAGTACTAGTGAAGATGCTAGTTACCTGCGACAAGACGGAAAGACCCCATGGAGCTTTACTATAGCCTGATATTGGGCTTTGGTATCTTATGTACAGGATAGGTGGGAGACTATGAGATTAAGACGCAAGTCTTAAAGGAGTCAACCTTGGAATACCACCCTTAAGATATTAGAGTTCTAACTTGTGATCATAAACTGGTCAGAGGACATTGTCAGGTGGGTAGTTTGACTGGGGCGGTCACCTCCTAAAGAGTAACGGAGGTGCGCAAAGGTTTCCTCGGCACGGTCAGAAATCGTGCTAATGAGTGTAAAGGCATAAGGAAGCTTAACTGAGAGAGAGACATCTCGAGCAGATACGAAAAGTAGGTCTTAGTGATCCGGTGGTAGAAAATGGAATTGCCATCGCTCAACGGATAAAAGTTACCCTGGGGATAACAGGCTTATCTCCCCCAAGAGTTCACATCGACGGGGAGGTTTGGCACCTCGATGTCGGCTCATCGCATCCTGGAGCGGAAGTACGTTCCAAGGGTTGGGCTGTTCGCCCATTAAAGCGGTACGCGAGCTGGGTTCAGAACGTCGTGAGACAGTTCGGTCCCTATCTGTCGCAGGCGCAGGATATTTGAAAGGAGCTGTCCTTAGTACGAGAGGACCAGGGATGGACATACCAATGGTGCAACAGTTGTCACACCAGTGGCACGGCTGTGTAGCTAAGTATGGAAGGGATAAACGCTGAAAGCATCTAAGCATGAAGCCCCCCTTAAGATAAGATATCCCACAACGTCAAGTTGGTAAGATTCCAGTAAGACTAACTGGTTGATAGGTTAGAGGTGTAAGTGTGGTGACACATTTAGCTGACTAATACTAATAATCGAGGGCTTAACCAAAAGGTTTTGCCTAGAACAAATAGTGCTCTATATATTTTTGAATGTACTAGAAAAAAAAGGACATTAAAAAAATTATATCTGGTGATAATAGCGGAGAGGAAATACCTGTAACCATGCCGAACACAGAAGTCAAGCTCTCTAGTGCCGAAAAATACTAACGAGTTACCTTGTTGGAAAGATAGGGAGTTGCCAGATTTTTTTATTTTTTTATATGCCTCTTTAGCTCAGTTGGTAGAGCGCACGGCTGTTAACCGTTAGGTCGTAGGTTCGAGTCCTACAAGAGGCGCCATAAATGACTATATGTAGTAATACATATGGTCTTTTTTACGTTTTTAAAGGGAAATATAGGACGGTATAATTAAATTAAGAAAAAAACAGATTTTTAGTAAAAATCTAAAAATCTGTTTTAATATATTTTAAAATTATATTACATAGTATGGGTTTGGCTTACCAAGAAGAATAAGGAAATCTATAAAAAAATTCCTATCCCTAAAAAAATCCTAGAGTTAATATATAAATAATTCCCATTATAATTTTTGCCTTCATAAAATTTATGCCCACAACCTGTACAAAGTAATAATAGTATAGAGATCCATTTATTTTTTTAGGATTATTAAATCTAGGATCTGAATTATTATTATTGTTTGTATTATTTATTATTATATTTTTGATTATTATTTTTGTTAATATCTTCAACTTGTCTTCCACATTTTGTACATAGAATAGCATCTTCTGCTATCTTTTTCACCACAATGTTTACAAAAACTTAGTTTTTTTCTTCCATTATTATATCTCCTTTAAAATATTATAATAACATTATATATATATATATATAATCAAGAGTATTTAGGAAAAAAAAGTGAAAAAAATTGAATAGTGATTAGTAATATTATAGTTACTATGAATTTGAAATAAATATATTTAATTTTTTTATAATATCTATTGACGAAGCATATATATATATATAATGGAAGTGTTGGAATAAGAATTGCTAAGGGGAGGAAGCATAATGGATAAGGTTAAAAAAATGTATTTAAAGTTATATTTGATATATTTAAGAAAAATTGCATTATTTTTTTATTACAAATGTTTAAAAAAAGCATGGTCTGTAAAAAGCATTAAGACCTGTAATAATAGTAATTATTATAGTTTTAGTAATATATATTAAAAACTTCAGTTGATAAAATAGGTAATGAAAGCAAAGCAATAAAGGAATATAGTAATTTTTATATGGCCAAGTAATCAGCTAGTTAATACAATAGAAAAAAATATAATACAGATAAAGGAAAAGTTTTATATTCTACTGATAAATGGTTTTCTATGAGGTTATTTATAGCAAACAAGAAGGAATTTTTAAATTATATTGAAAAAAATTAAGCAAGAAGGATATGATTTAGAAGAAGATTTTTACAGGAATAAATATACAGCTAAAAAAAATAGGAATGATAATCTATTAAAGATAGAAATTGAATATCTTGATAAAGACAATAATACATATATAAGACATGATATGATGGAAATAAATATAAAGAAAGAAGAAAGTAAGGAAGAAAAGGAAAAAAAGAGAAAAAGAGGCAAGGGAATTAGAAGCAAAGGAAAAAGGCTGAAAGAGAAGCAAAAGAAGCAGAAGAAAGAGCTAAAAGACAAAAAAAGCAGAGGAAGAACAAAAAAAGCAAAGGAAAGAAAAGAACAGGAACAAAAAAAGAATGAGTCACCAAAAACTACATCTAATACAATAGATCCACAGTTCAAAAAAAAGCGATGGATAGTTATGAATCTGCAATGAAAGAATATTCAAGCTTTATGAAGAAATATACTTCTTCATCAAATCCAGTATCTATGATGACTGATTATAATCGAATAATGGAAAAAAATATACTAATGCAAATAATGAATTTAATAAGATAAAAAAAGAGTCTTTAAATTCAGCAGAATTAGCATATTATTTAGAAGTTCAAAAGTAGAGTTGTGAAGAATATGAATTAATAATGTGAAATGTTAGACAATAGTCTAGCATTTTTTTATTTTTCCAAAAAAATAATGTTAAAATATTTAAACTTAGAATAATCGAGTGGTATAATAATATTATATCTAAATTAAAGTTTAGAGAAAAAGAAAGGAATAATTATGAGTATAGTAGAAGTAAGAGACTTACGAAAAGAATATGGAAAAAAAGAAAAATAAGACAATAGCATTAAATGGTATTAGCTTAGATATACAAAAAAAGGAGAATTTGTAGCTATAGTTGGTAAATCAGGTAGTGGTAAATCAACATTATTACATATGCTTCGGAGGAGTAGATACTCCAACAAGTGGAAGTATTTTTAGTAGATGGTGAAGAAATTCGTAAACTTAAAGGTGGTAAGCTTTGCAAGATATAGGAGAAATAAGGTTGGGATAATATACCAATTTTTTTCAACTTACTTCCAATATTAAATGTTGAAGAAAATATAACATTACCTGCAAGTTTAGATGGAAGAAAGATTGATAAAGAAAGATTAAATAAGATATTAGAAACATTGGAATTAACAGAACAAAGAAAGAAACTTCCAAATCAATTATCAGGAGGTCAACAACAAAGAGTTTCTATAGGTAGAGCACTTTTTAATGACCCCTGCTATAATACTTGCAGATGAGCCAACAGGTAACTTAGATAGTAAGAATGCAGAAGAAGTTATGAAAGTTTTTAGAAGAATTAAACAAGAAGGAAGGACATACTATAATCATGATAACACATGATGATGAACTTGCAAGAAGAGCAGGTAGAATGATAGTTATAGAAGACCGGAAATGTTAAAGAAGATAAAAAAAATAATTAAGAATATGAATTAATATGATAAGATAGGAGAAAAAAATATGAAAAGAAATGATAAAGCTTTCATGGAAGAATTTAATGCTTAACAAGAATAGGACAATTACAACATTGGTAATGATAATTATAACCGTGGCAACATTTGCAGGTATAAGCATTATGTATGAAAGTGCAATTAAAGGGTTAGAACAAACTTTTTAAAGAAACTAATGGAGATTATCATATAGCAGTAAAAAAATGTAGGTAAGGATTATGATAAGAGTAATTTAAAAAGATAGTAATGTTAAGAATATAGTTGAATATTATGATATTGCTAAAGGAATTGGACAAGAAGAAATACAAAAAAATATATTAGAAGTAAAAGGAAACAATTATTTAGAAAATGCTTCAAATGAAGAAATGGAATTAGAAAAAGCAAAAAGTTTTTTTAAGTAATATTAAGAAAAAAAGAGTGGTATATTCAAAAAAATATGAGTTGAATAAGGATGGGGAAGATTATTTAAAACAAAAAGAGATGCTTAAAGATTATGACCAAATAGTACTAAATCCGATTATGGGAGTAGATGTACTAGGAGTAGATAAGAATGATTTTTAAAGGGTATAATTTTAAAGTTATAGATGGTAGACTTCAGAAACAGAAGATGAAATTGTACTTCAAAAAAAGCTCAAAAAAAGTTCATTCTATCTATTTAATATAGGGACTATACTTACAATTAAGAATAAGGAATATAGGGTTGTAGGGTATGTGAATAATACAATTGGAGAAGAAGAACGTTCATTATCTTCAGAAGTTAAGATAATGAAAAATATTAACAGAAGAAGAAAAAAAGGAGCACTTAGCAAGACAGAAGTTATGCAAATAGCAGATGTATCTAAAAAAAGTTAAAGATACAACTGAAAAAGTCTCAGAAACACTTAAAAAAAGACGATAAAAAAACAATAAGATTAGTATGGTAGTAAATAAGAACCTATTAAGGCTTCAAAATGCAAATTTAGAGGGATACAAGAGCTCTACAGATGGTGTTATAGGGACGTTAGAACTTATGAGAAATATCCTTATAGGGATAGTTGCAGTTTCCGGTATAATTATAATGTATAATTCTTTTAACTTATCATTAGTTGAAAGAAGAAAACAATATGGTATATTAAAAATCATTAGGAATAAAAAAATTCAAGCCTATATGTTATGATATTATTCGAAGCATTAGTATTATCAGTAGCAGGTATTGTTATAGGGTATATATGTGGAATTATAGGGGATTATTTGGTTATAGGGTATATAAACGATACGTTGGTTAATATGATAAAAAGGAATGGGCGTAGAAGGTGAGCTCCAAATGTCACTTATCTTTACGACGAATATACATGCCTTTCTATATCGTAGCTCTTTCTACAGGAATAACGGTATTTTTTTAGCTGCGATTATACCTGCTATAAAGAGTACGAGAATATCACCTATTGAAAAATATTAGAGGAAAAGATGATTATGTAGTAAGTACTAGAAAAGTAAAAAAACATCTAAAAATATCTAAAAAAATATTGGGTATAGAATTTGACCTTGCAAGAAAGAATATGAAACGAGCTAAAAAAAGAGATTTAGAGTTGCGACATTATCATTATCCATTGCATTTATACTTATATTTGTTATAGGGACAATAGGAGCACAGATACATTCACAAATATCATTATTAGAAGCACAAACAAATTCAATATTTAAATATGGTAATATTGTAGAGTATGATATGCTTAGAATAGAAGAAAAAAATAATAAGGAAGATATAAATAAAGTAGGGAAGGAAGAAGGATATAAGGTTAAGGAATATAGTTATGATACTATAAGGGAATTAATTAAAGTTGCGAAAGAGGACTATGTAAAACAATTAGAAGATAAGGATTCGTTAAAAGTAAACAGAATAGTTCTTTCAGATTCAACAAAAAAATATTATCAGAAATTGATAAGAACAACGAACTTATACAAAATGTAACAAATAGTTATTTAAAGTCAGAATTTAAAAGAAACAAATGATGAAGCAAGAAAAAAAGCGGAAAAATTCATTATACTTCAATTTTGTAAGTAGCAAGAATATTACAGGAAAAGATAAATATGGATTAAATGAGATAAAAGATGGAGAAGTATATTTAAGTAATGTAATAGTTGTAGAAGAAAACGGAAAAATTACTAGAAAAAAACCTATATTTGATGAAAGCAAGATTATAGGGAAGGAAATAGAAATATATAATAAGAAGTTAAAAAAATAGCAAAAAGCACCAGTAAATAGTGAGCTTCTTCTTACTGCAACGGTTGGTACTAAGTATGTGCAAGCATATGTAAATGAAAAAAACATTTGCAGAGTTAGTAAAAAGAAAATCAAAAATAATGGAACATTTAGTGTATTCTATCAAAGTGATTTAAAAGGTGATAAGAAAGCAAGTGAAATTATAAAAAAACAAGGGGAAACAACTTTTGAAAAGGAATATAGTTTTGGTAAAGTAATGATACATAATAATGGAATAATGACCCCAGCAGGTATTATAGGTATGATTAAGGGAATGATAACAATATTCCAATTATTACTATATGGATTTTTTTGATACTAGTAATATTAATGTCTGTTGTAAATATATTTACAACTATAACAATAAATATATTACTTCGTAGTAGAGAACTTGCAATATTAAAAATCAGTTGGTATGAGTGACAAACAATTTGATAAAAATGCTTAGAGGTGAAAAATTATATTGCATGTATAAGAAGTATTATTTTAGGTGCAATAATATCATTATTATTATTAGTTGCAACAAAGATAATAATAGATAAAGGCCAGGTGAATATAGACTTGAAATTTGCAGGAGAAGTACTACGGAAGCATTAATTATATAGCATTGGCTGTAAGTATAATACTTATATATTTAATTACTTTTTGTAAGTACATTATTTGCTAAGAGATCAATAAAGAGCCAAGATATAGTTGAGGTTATTAGAAGAGATAATATATAATAGGAAATAATAAATAATAAAAAGAATAATAAAAACAAACAAAAAGGGTATATTTTAGTAATATATCCTTTTTTTAATATAAAAAAATATGTTATAATATGTAATATAAATTACATAAAGAATGTATTAATTTATACGTTCTAAAGGAGATGATTTCAATGAACTATATTATTACAGATTCGAGTTTTTAATGTAAATTCGGTGCTTTTTAGCTCAAGGGCTAGAGTTAAAAACTGAGATGTACTTGAAGCAATTAGAGGAATTAAAAAAATATTTTTATGATGAATCTCGGTATTCGGAAGTAGAACAAATTCTAAAAAAATTAATGAATTTATGGTAAAATATTTGCAATATGAAAGAGTATCATCAATACCAAAGATTAATCTTTTTAAAAAGAAAGAAGACAATTTGAACAAGAAACAGAGCTTATAAAAGAGGAGATAACATATTTTTAAGAGAAACAGTATTATAAAAATATGAAATTGAGAAAATAAGAGATAAATTTCATCAAAAACATAATTACGGTTATAACTCAATTATACGATTTTTGAAGAAGCATCTTATAGAATTATTGAAGATATCGCGAAAGAAATTGGATATAATCAAAATATATCTATAAAAAAAGAATGCTTTGGGAAATATTATAGAAATTTGCAAAAAGGGGAGGTGAATGCCTCTTTTTGTATATTTAAGAATAAAAAGTATATAATATATAATTATAATGGAAAAATATAGAAGGAGAATAGAATGATACATATAGTAATGGTAGAACCAGAAATACCAGCAAATACAGGAAATATAAGCAGAACATGTGCAGTAACAGGAGCAAAATTGCATCTAGTAAAAACCACTTGGATTTGATATATCAGAAAAAAAGCAGTAAGAAGAGCAGGACTTGATTATTGGGATAAGCTTGATATTGAAATACATGAAAGTTTAGAAGAATATATATCAAAATATGGACTTAATAATACATATCTTGCAACAACTAAAAGCAAAAAAAATAGGTATAGTGATTTAAAAATATGATTTTTAATGAAGATATATTTTTAATGTTTGGAAAAAGAGACAAAAGGGTTACCAGAAGATTTAATTAAAAAAATAATATGGAAAAAGGCAATTAGAATACCAATGGGAAAAGGTTTAAGAAGTTTAAACCTTTCTAATAGTGTAGCAATTATATTATATGAAGTCTTAAGACAAATGGACTTTGGAGACTTAGAAGGAATATCGGAATATTTTTTTAATTTTACAAATTATACACATTTTTTTAAAAATATATAGAAAAAAATATAGTATATATTATATAATTTAAGCATATAAATATATATAGGGGTACAAAAGAATAATGAAAAAAATTGGTATGTATAAGAAAAATATACAAAGCATTAATAATTATGCTATGTATATTAATAATTTTAGTTCCAACGGAACATCGGTATTTCAGGAATAGAGAAAGTAGATCAAAATATTGAAATATTAGAAGATGGTACTGTTAAGATAGAAGAAACAGTATTATTTGAAAAATAATTTAACATATAATGAAAAGGTAAAAAAATGTATTGATTTAAAAAAACAATTGATGCAAGAAATGTTAAAAGTATATGGTGTAAATGTATTTGGAAAAACATAAGATAGAAAGTAAGGATACAGATGACTGTATAACTTTTTACTAAAAAGTATAATATATAGTTCATATATTATAGAATTTACAACAAAACAAATTGTTCAAAAAAATTTAATGAAAAAAATATGCTTTTGATTTACCTTTAAATTTAGACTATAGGATTGATGATAAGGAAGTTGAAAAAAGAACTTAAAAAAAGATTCTGAAGGAAAACTTGAAACATTACCTACAATTTTAGAAAAAGAAGAAAAAGAAAAAAACAATTTGCTGTAAATAGACATGCTAAATGGGTAAATAATTATAATTTAAATATAATATTTGGAAATAGTATAAATATTGAAGATGTAAGAACATTATTTAATGGACTTCCAACAAGTAATGTGAGGGTATATGATAATACAATTAATTTAAAAGGTTGTAAATATGCCTAAAATGTCAGAAATAGAAATATATATGATAATGCCACAAGAAGCTATTAAAAAAAGGAATATGGAGAAAAATTAGAAGAAATAAAATTTCCATCACCAAAAGAGTTAGTACAAAAAAACATGAAGAAAAAAATTCCAAGAGTTTCAAGACAGAAAAGCAAAAAGAAATTATCTTTCATATATATATAAGAAATATTTACTACTTTCATTATATATATTAATAGCATATCAAATTTTTAGAATATATATTAAAAAAATAATATTTGGAATATTTGAAAATGGTATAACAAGTAAGAAAGATCCTAAAGAAGAGTTTAAATCAGAAGTAGGAGAAGACTTAATTAAAGCATATACATTGTATGATAGAGATATATATGTAAATAGGGTTGAAACAAAAAAATCTTGTAGAAGCAATATTAATGAAGCTTAATGTATATGGGTATATAACAATAGAAAAAGAATATTTAAAAATTAATTATAAGATGGAAGAAGAAATAAAAAAATTAAATTATATTGATAAATATATATTAGAGAAAAATATATATGGCAGATAAAAAAATAATGATAGTAAAATTGATTATTTAGATATTAATAAAGAATTTAGAATAATTTCTTCAGAGATAATAACAGAACTTTATGAAGAAATAGAAAAAGAAAAAAACAAAAAAATTTGTAAATATAGGGATATATAAGAGGGTAAAAACAAAGAGTAGATTTTTTTCAATGATAGTAATATTAATACCAGTACTAATGTTATATACAATATATGAGTATTTAAATCCATATATAGCACTTACAATATTTTTCAGGTGTGTATATACTTGCTAAATTTGCAGTAGAATGTGAAAAAGAAGGATATACAAGACAAGGTGCTAAATTAAGATATAATTTAGATGGATATGAAAAAAATATTTAAGTAGTTTAGGTATATATTTAGTAGAGAAGAAAAAAAGGAAAAATTAGAAAAAAAATAGAAGAAAAAAATTGACAGAATTAAGAAAAAAAGTTAAACTATTTAATAGACAAATTGCAGAAACAGAAGAAAAATACAATTTATAGGGTTTTCTTTGGACAAGCAAATATAAATAAAAAAATGGATATGAAAAAAAATAAAAAGAGATGGCAGAGTCTATATGTTCATATTTAGGAATGATGAAAAAGAAATTTTTAAAATAGAAAGAGGATAGTATGTCAGGACATAGTAAATGGAATAATATTAAAAGCAAGAAAAAGGAAAACAAGATGCTGTAAGAGGTAAAAATATTTACAAAAATTACGGAAGAGAATTATATGTTGCAGTTAAAACAGGAGGACCAGATCCACAAGGAAATGCGACACTTGCTACAGTTATTGCAAAAAGCAAAAAGCAAATAATATGCCAAATGATACTATAAATAATGCTATAAAAAAAGGCATCAGGAGCAGGTAACACAGAAAAATTATGAAGAAATAGTTTATGAAGGATATGGAGCCAATGGTGTTGCAGTTATAGTTGAAGCAATGACAAACAATAAGAATAGAACAGCATCTGAAGTAAGACACATGTTTGATAAAAAGTGGTGGAAAAACTAGGTACAACAGGTTGTGTTTCATATATGTTCAATAAAAAAAGGATTAATTGTTATTGAAAGAGAAAATATAAGTTTGACAGAAGATGAAATGTTAGAACTTGTAATGGAAGTAGATGGGGAAGATTTAAAAAAATATGATGAAGTTTTTTTGAAATAATTACAGAACCAGCTAAGTTTTTCACAAATATTACAAATATTAGAAGAAAAAGGTATTAAGATAATGGAAGCAAATATTTCTATGATACCTGAAAATAATGTTGAACTTGATGAAAAAAATCATATGAAAAGATTGAAAGACTTGTTGAAACATTAGAAGATAATGACGATGTACAAAATGTATATCATAATGCAGTAGAAGCAGAATAAATAATATTAAAGAAAAAAATACTTCAACTTTTTAAAAAGCTGAAGTATTTTTTTAATATATTTTATTTATTTAATATTTTCTAATCTTGTATTAATTATTTCCCAATCAATACAATTAAATATATTTTTCTAAATAGTCTTTTTCTAAGATTTTTTTATATTTTTAAATAATATGCATGTTCCCAAAAGATCAATACCTAAGATAGGATTTATGTTATACATATATGGACTATCTTGATTTGGTGTTGTAATTATTTTTAAAGTATTATTTTCAAATATAACCCATACCCATCCAGAACCAAAACATGCAAGACCTTTTTGAATAATCTCTTCTTTAAATTTGTTAAAATCTCCGAAAGTCTTTATTAATTTGATTATTAAGAGTTTCTGGTAGCTTATTTGGATTTGGTGATAACATTTCAAAATACATGCTATGATTTATATATCCACCACCATTATTACGAATTTGAGTATAATAATCATGATCTTCTGTTATTGTTTTTAAGATTTCTATTATATCCATATTAGAAAAAAATTATTTGACTTAGAAATTGCATTATTTAGATTGTCTTTATATGTATTATAATGTTTTTTTCATAATGTGTTTCCATTGTTTCTTTGTCTATATTAGGTTCTAAGTCATTAAAATTATAATTTAGTTTTTATTTTTTTCAAACATATTCTATTTTTAACCTTCTTTTTATATTTTTTTATACTTATAGTTTTTTTCCATTTTGAAGTTCTTCTTTAGTTTTTTTCTACTTCTTTAAAAACGTTTAATTTTTTTAATGTTGTTGTTTTTTTATAAATTCTTCTTCTGTAATTAGTACATCTTTAATATACTTATATTTAGGGAATGTAGTATTTATTTCTTTTTATATCATTCCATATTTTTTTGTAAGATTTGATTATATTCTAAATTAGGATACATTTCTTGTATTTCTTTTTTTGTTAATTCTAATTTTAGCAGTAAGTTTTTAAATCGTCTTCACCATTTGAGTTATCTGCAAATACAAGTACATCTTTAATATATTCTAAATCCATCAAAACATGTTCTATCTCTTCAGGGAAGATTTTTTTACCATTATCTAAAAACAATCATATCTTTTTTTGTCTACCAGTTATAAATATGAAACCATTTTTCATCTATATATCCAATATCACCAGTATGGCACCAACCATTTATTAAAACTTCATTTGTTTTTTTCAGGATCATTTAAATAACCTTTAAATACATTATCACCTTGAAGGATTATTTCTCCAATTCCATTTTCATCAGGATTATCAATTTTTACTTTAACTTTTTGGCATAGGGAATCCTACACTTCCGTGGATTCTTCTTACAGTAGTTTTTCTGCAGATATAACAGGAGATGTTTCTGTCATACCATATCCTTGGAATATTGTTATACCAAAGTTTTCATAAGCTTCTATTAATTCTTTTTTTATAGGAGCAGCACCTGAAAATGCAAATTTGATTTTTTTCCGCCCAAGTTCATTAATTATTTTTTTAAATAATAATCTACGAATATCAATATTGAATTCTAAAAAGCTTATTTGATATTTTGATCATTTTATTAATTAATTCTTCTTTTTCCAGATTTTTTTGATTCCACTATATATCTTCTTATATACAAGTTCTAATACTGCAGGTACTAGGAATAGTAATGTTGGAGAATATTCCTTTATATTATCTTTGAATTTTTTTCATACTTTCAACAAATGCCATTGTTCCACCTGCAAAGAATAATACTAATACTCCCAATATTCCGAAAAAGTGTGATGAAATGGAAGAAGTGCAAGTGATGTATCTTTACTTGTTATAGGTATTACAGCTTCTATGGCTTTTTAAATTACTTGTTATATTCTTATTTGATAATTCTACTATCTTTGATTGTGATGTAGTCCCAGATGTGAATAATAAGATTTTACTACTATCTTCATCTATTTTTAATTTCATCAATTGCATCAATTACTTTTTTTAAATGTTGTTTTTTTCTTTAGTATTTAATATAACATCATGTACTGTAAATATATCTTCATAAGTTTCAGTTTGTTTATCTTTTTCTGTTAAATAGATTTCAAAAATTAAGATTTAATTTTTTTCTTTAATAGTTTTTAATCAGTTCAAACTTATTAGAATCACATATAACTAGTGCTGGAGTTATACGAGATATTGAATTCTCTATTTCTTCTTCTTTAAGACCTGAATCTAAAGGAACAGCAGTTGTACCTGTTATAAGTAGTGAAAGATATGATACAATCCATTCATATGAATTTTTTTACCGAATTATTACGACTTTTTCATCTAATAATTTCTTTTCTATATGTGAATATGCTAAAAAAAGATACATGTCTTTTAACCTTATAATATAATATATTATGATTTATACCCAAATTATCTTTTTTTATATATGCCACATTGTTTTCATGTTTTTTTCTGTTGTTAGATAAAAACCAATCACGGATTAAATTTGATTGTGATAATGGACTATTTATCTTATTTGGTTTATTTACTATTTTTCATAAATTGTTTAATACTCCTACTCCTATTTGTTTAATGCTATATAATTATACAATATATATAATATAATGTAAATTGACATATAATAAATAAAATAAAGATATTATTAGGATGAATAAAAGAGGAGATAGTAAGTAATTCTATTTCCTCTTTTACATTTATTAATTAATCTAAAAATACTATTACCAGTATATAGTTTGTAATATTGGCCTTTTAATGATAATAGGAAGTCATGTTCACCGACGTTCTATTATTTCACCATTATCAAGAAGGATGATTGCTTTAGAATTTCTAATAGTTGAAAGTCTGTGTGCTATTACAAATGTTGTTTTTATCTGCCATAAGATTATCCATTGCATTTTTGAACAAGTTCTTCTGTTCTTGTATCTATAGAAGATGTAGCTTCATCTAGAATTATTATTTTTAGAGTTTGCAAGTACTGCTCTTGCTATAGAGATAAGCTGGATTTGTCCTTGTGATAATGAAATATCTGTTGCAGATATTTTTAGTATTATATCCATCAGGTAAGTTTTCTATTATTTTTATCTACATTTGCAATTTTTGCAGCTGCATATACTTCTTCATCTGTTGCATCAAGTCTACCATAACGAATATTTTTCTAATATTGTTGTACTGAATAATACTGTATCTTGAAGTACTGTTGTAATTGTTCTTCTTAAAAGCATTTTTTTCTTTATATCTTTAATATCTATACCATCAATAGTTATTTTTTTCCTTTATCTATTTCATAGAAACGGTTTATTAGATTAGTAATTGTTGTTTTACCTGCACCTGTTGCTCCAACAAATGCTATTTGTTCTCCATTTGTTGCATGTACAGATATATTTTTTTAATATATATTTTTCATTTGATTTATCATATTTAAAATATAAGTTTTCTATAACTACAGATGCATCAACTTTAGTTATAATACCATTGTTAACATCTGTTTTTAGTTGTATCATACCAATAATCTTGACCATTTTTTTAGTTATAATATCAATTGTTCCTTCATCAATTTCTTCTTCAATATCTAATATACCAAATATTCTTTTCAGCACCTGCTATAGCTTTTAGTAAGTGTTGTTATTTGTGATGCCATATTCATAAGTGGGCGTGTTAATGAGTCAACAAGTTGTGTTACAGAAACAATTGTACCTAATGTCATAACATTATCAAGTACAAAGTTACCACCAATAACTGCTACAAATGCAGAAATAACATATGAAAATGCTCTTGTTAAAGGATGGATTACTATTCCATAAAATATAGTTTTTTTATTAGAATTTTCTAATTCATCAACATATGTATTAAATTTTTTTAGTTATTATATTTTTTTGCATTAAATAATTTAACAACTCTCATACCAGATACCATTTCTTCTGCATATCCGGCTTAAAATGTGCAAGCCTATATTGTTTTAATCTAGCATGTTTTTGTACTTTTTTTGTGCAAATATATACATTACAACAATATATATACAGATTAGTCCAAGTGATATTAATGCTAATTGAATATTTAGATATATAAGAGTGGCAAAAAGTAAGTACAAATGTTATAACAGAAATTAATATTTTTGATAAGCTTTGATCTCATTGCTGTACTTAATAATTCAACATCATTTGTGAATATTGAAATTGTTTCACCAGATGGATTTTTTTATCAAAAAAATTCAATTCCCATTTTTTTGCATTTTACTAAATAATTCTTTTTCTAATTTTATACACAATGTTTTTGAGCTATTTTTAGCAATTATTAATGTTCCAAGATAGTTTATAATAAGAGCTAAAAACATTAATATAGTAAACATTATAATTGATTCTATAAAATGTGATGAATCTTTACTAGTAAATGAATCTATAATTGGTTTTAATACTAATGTTTGTGATATTGAAAGTATTGAAGAAATTATTAGTAGTATAAGTCCGAAGATATATGCTTTCATATTATATTTAATATATGATAATATTCTAAAAAAAGTTTTACCTGGATTTTTTTAGCAGATTGTTTTTTTCTAATAATTCCCTATATAATTTTTTTGTTTTTTTCTGATATGTCTAATTCTTTTAGGAAGTAGTTCATTTAATTCTTTTAAAACTTTTTTTCATCATTTTTTTATTTGAATTATTATTTTTCATTATAGTCACCTCCTTGAGAATTATATATTTCTTGATATAGTAAAGAGTTTGTAATAAGGTCTTTATGAGTACCTTGTGCAGTTATTTTTACCATCTTCTAAAAACTATTATATTATCACAATCTTTTACAGATGAAATTCTTTGTGAAATTATAATCTTAGTTATATCATGTTCTGATAATGTTGAAATTGCATTTTGTATATTTTTTTCTGTTATTTTTATCTACAGCACTTGTAGAATCATCTAAGATTAAAATACCAGCTTTTTTTAAGAAATGCTCTTGCAATTGTAAGTCTTTGTTTTTTTGACCACCTGAGAAGTTTTTACCATCTATTAATACTTCATGATCAAGTTTATCCTTATATGATTCTATAAGTGGTAGGATTTCTGCTTTTTTTCAAAGCTTCATATATTTCTTCATCTGTTGCATTATTATTTCCCAATAACATATTTTTCTCTTATAGTACCTGTAAATAATGTGTTTTTTTGTAGTACAAAAAGATATATATGAGTTTAATGCATCTAATGTATAGTCTTTTAATATTATGCTTTCCAAGCATTATTTCACCAGATGTAACATCATAAAGTCTTGTTATAAGTGAGACAAGAGTTGTTTTTTTCCGAGAACCTGTCATTCCAACAATGCCAAGAGATGAACCAAATGGAACTTTAAGTGATATATTTTTCTAAAGTATTATTCTTACTGTTTGAATAAGAATATGAAACATTTTTTTAGCTCTAAATCTAGTTTTTGAACCAGATGGAATATTATCAATTGCATTTTTCTTTTTTTCTGTTATTTCAGAATGTGTATTTAATAATTCTTTAATTCTTCCAAATGAAACAATTGAAGGAAAGACAGTCATTAAAAATACCAACCATTAAGAATAACCCTGTAAATATTTGTGATGTATATGATATAAATGCTATAAGTTGACCATTTGATAACTTATTACTAAATACTAAATTACCACCAAAGTATAATACTCCAATTAATGCAGCATTTATAAGAACCCCTATAATAGGCTCTAATATAGTCATAATATATATAACTTTAAGTTTAACATTTCTAAGAAGTTTGTTATCTTTCATGAATTTTGCAACTTCATGTTCTTCTCTTGTATATGTTTTAACTGTTCTGATACCTCTAATATTTTTCCCCAATAACTCCGTTTATACCATCAACTCTTTCTTGAGATTCTTTAAAAATAGGTGATGTTATTTTAAATAATACCATTATAACTATTATTAAAATAGGTACTATTACTAAAAAAATATTCTAGATAAATCACTATTTATTTGGTATGACATAAATATTGCAAATACAAAACATTACAGGTGCTTGAAGCCCCATTCTAACTGTAAATACAATAGCATTACCAATAGAATCACTATCATTTGTTATTCTTGTAAGTATTGTTGGTGTTGAGAATTTATCTAAATTTTTAAAAGAAAAAAATTTAATAATTTTTTTAAATAAATCTTTTTGAATTAATGCAGTTATTCCATATCCTATTTGTGCAGCTATATATGTTGTTATAACAGAAAATACTATAGAAAATAGTGAAAAAAAGTAATAGATATATACCATTTTGCATTATTTGTTCTCTACTTTTTTTGTAGCAATACCATTATCAATTATATTTGATATAACTCTAGGTGATGCAATAACTATAATTGTGTCTAATAATGTTAAAAAAATAATACTAAAAAAATATTTTTTTAATTTAAATTTACTTAAATAACTAGCAAATTTAACATTAGAATTTTTTTAGTATTAATATCATTTTCGTTTATTTCTTCTTGTTTATTCAATGTTTTCTCCTTTCTTATAACTATATTATTTAAATTATTAATTTTTTTAAAATTCTACTATTTTTTTATACCTTTTTTTATACATTTTAACTTAACCTAAATTTTTAAAAATATTTTATTTATACCATAATTTATTAAATTTATATTATATTTTTAAAGTCTTACAATAATATTAGTATATAAAAAAATATAAATACATGATATACAGTAAATTAAGTTATTATTTGTTTATTTTTTTATTTAATATTATGATAAAATTAATATGTATGATTTTTTTAAATTTAAACAATATATTTATATAAATTTGCATAAGTAATAATATCATACAGAGCTTGAAAAAAATCAAAAAGTATAAATTAATTAAGTATGGAATAATTTATTAATAAAAGATTAAAGAAATTAAAATATTAAAAATATTAAAAAAATTTAAATAAAAAAACAACAAAATTGAAGGGAAAATCATGGATATAATATTAATATTAATTTTTTTGGATATTTTATTGTAGTACCAACTTCAATTATTTTAGGAATAATAGTTAGAAAAGAGATAGCAGAAAAAGAAGCTTCGGGACTGCAGAAAATGAAGCAAAAACAATTTTAGATAAAGCAAATAAGGAAGCAGAAGAAGAATTAAGAAAAGCTAAGCTTTAGTATAAAAAGAATTTGAAATTAAGTTAAAAAGAAGAAACAAATCGTGAAATAGTTGAAAGAAGAAATGAGATATCGGCATTAGAAAAAAAGAAATTTTTCAAAGAGAAGAACAATTAAATAAGAAAGAAGAAAAGAATTGAAAAAGGAAATAATTAAGGTACAAAAACTTAGAATCTGAGGTTATAAGAAGGGAAAAAGAAGTATCTAATTTTGAAAAAGAAAGAGAATTAGAACTTGAAAAAAATTGCACTTCTTTCAAAAAGATGAAGCAAGGCAAATTATAATATCAGAACTTGAAAAGACACTTCATTTTTAGAAAAAGCTAAAAATGATAAAAAAATATGAAGAAGAAATAAGAGATGATTCAAGAAAAAAATTGCAAAAGAAATAATTGTATCTGCAATACAAAAATGTGCAGCAGATCATACATCTACAAGTACAGTATCAATAGTAGAATTACCAAATGATGATATAAAAGGTAGAATAATAGGAAAAGATGGTAGAAATATACGTTCATTAGAGATGTGTACAGGAGTTCAAATAATAGTTGATGATACACCAGAAAGTATTACAATTTCAGCATTTGATCCTGTAAGAAGAGCGATTGCAAAACTTGCAATTGAAAAAAATTAATAGAAGATCGGTAGAATACATCCTGCGAAGATTGAAGAAATGGTTGAAAAAGCAGTTATGGAAATTGCAGATGTTGTGTTAGAAGAAGGGAAAAGAGCAGTTATGGAATCAGGAGTTGATATGCTTCCTTCTGAAATAGTTAAACTTTTACGGTAAATTAAAATATAGGACAAGTTATGGACAAAATGTTCTTACACATTCAATAGAAGTTGCAAAATCTTGCAAGTATAATGGCAGAACTTATAGGAGCAGATAAGAAACTAGCAGCAAGAGCAGGACTTCTTCATGATATAGGTAAAGCATTAGATCATGATCCACAAATACAAGGAACACATGTTGAACTTGGAGTAGAAGTTCTTAGAAAAAAATGGAGAAAAAGAAGATGTTATAAACGCTGTTGAGGCACATCATGGAGATGTTGAACCACAAACAGTAGAAGCAATTTTAGTTCAAGCGGCAGATGCAATATCTTCATCAAGACCTGGTGCTAGAAGAGATACATTAGAGTCATATATAACAAGACTTGAAAAATTTAGAAAGAATAGCAAATTCTTTTTGAAGGAGTACATAAATCATATGCAATACAAGCAGGTAGGGAAATAAGAATAATTGTTGATCCAAACAAGATATCTGATGATGAAATGGAAATTTTAGCACATGAAATGGCAGTAAGGATTGAAAATGAGCTTGCATTCCCTGGTGAAATAAAAGGTAAATGTATTGAGAGAAACTAGAAAAAAACAGATTTTTTGCAAAACAAAGTAAGGTTAATAGATATTAAGAAAAATAATACTATTGAAATAATAATTGACAAATAAGTATTAAAGATATATCTTAAGAGCAAGAACATTTTAAAATAGTAAATAATAGTTTAAATAGAAAGGGAGATATTTATGGAAGAAAATGAAAAATAAAGAAGATAAAAATGAAAGCAAAAAAACAAAGAAAAAAACAATAGTAGAAAATAATGATAACAAGAAAAAAATATTATTCCAGTATTAATAATAGTAATAGTTATTTTAATTGCAGGAACATGTTATTTGTATATGAATTCAATAAATAAGCAAAAGAGTATTGCAGATAAAGAAAAGATTATTAAAAAAACAACAAGAAGAATTATTAAATGCTGCAAAAAGATAAAGATAAAGTAAAACAAAAAGAAAGAGAAAAACAAACTACAAAAACCAAATGAACAAAAAAACAAGAAACTAAATATTTAAGTAAAGAAGAATATTTAAAAAAATATTTAAGGAATATGTAGGAACAGATTTTTCCAGGAGAATATTCAGAACAAAAATCAAAAATAATAAAAAGATAGAAATATTAGAAGATGTAACAGAAGGATTTTTTTGATAAGTGTAAATATTTAATTAAAAAAATCAAGCTTTCCACAACAACAATCATCAGGTGTAGCAGAAGGTGACTATAAGGTTATTACAAGACAACAAGTGAGAGATAGAGCACATCAATTTGTAAGAGATATGGGATATGGTAAAATAACAGAATATAGAGATAATTATGATAAAACAGAAGATGGAATAAAAAAACAGGCAAGCCATATGATTTAAGAGTTGATTTAACAGCTCATAATAGACAAGAAAAGGAATTAAAATTATCTATACTATTCTTAAGAGACAAGAACAATAATCTTACAAACAAAGTATATGCAGCATATGTAGGGATTAAATAGTAGAAAAAAATAGAAATAATATTGTAAATAATTAATATACAATTATTATTTCTATTTTTTTATGCTTTTTATCTAATTGTTGTATAATATGTAGAAAAAAATAAATAATAATATTATATAATGTTTTTTTAAATTCAGCATATGGAGTGATGAAATGAATAAAAAAAGGATAATAAAAAAATAAAAAAAGTAGAAAAAGAAATGGATAAAAAGAACCTAAGATACTTTTTAATAATTCCAGCATATAATGAAGAGGAAAAATATATTAAAAAGTATGTAGAGATTTAGATAATTACAAACAATATGATTATGTGGTTATAAATGATGGTTCAAAAGATAGTACGCTTAAAAATATTAAAAAGAAAAATAATATTAATCATATTGATTTAATATTTAATCTAGGTATTGGTGGTGCCATGCAAACAGGGTACAAATATGCATATCAAAAATGGTTATGATGTAGCAATACAATTAGATGGTGACCGGACAACATGACCCTAAGTTTATAAAAAAACAATATCTGATGTTGTTCTAAAAAGAAGATATTGACATATGTATTGGGACAAGATATTTAGATAAGTCATCTAGTGAGTTTCAATCAACTTTTATGAGAAGATTTGGTAAAGAAGTAATATCAATTATAATGAAGATGCTTTTATGGGGTAAAGGTTACAGATCCGACATCAGGATTTAGAGCAGTAAATAAGAAGATTATAGAAAAGTTTGCAAAAAAATATCCTATAGAATATCCAGAACCTGAATCAACATCTGAAATGTTAAGACAAGGCTTTAAAGTTAAGGAAGTTAGTGTAAGTATGAATGAAAGACAAGGGCGGAGTTACTTCAATTAATTTTTATGAAAAGTATAGCATATATGATAAAAAGTACCACTTGCAATACTTCTTCGGAAGATTAAAGGGAAGAGAAAGGAAAGGTAAATAGTTATGGGAATATCAATGAATTTAAAAAAATATTTTTTTAACAATTGGTATAGTAATATATATATACCTTACAGTAAAATCATTGTTAAAAAAATGATTTACAATCATCATTTTTAACATTTTATTTTGTAAGTACAATAGGGCTTTGTTGTTGCTATAATGATGCCAAAAATTTATAGAAAAAAATGACAAAAGTTTTTTGGATTTGAAACATCATCAAATATGATTTTTTTGCATAACTATATTTATACTATTCTATATTGTATTTAAACTTACATTAAAAACTTTCTAAAGAACAAGAAAGAACTGTAAATCTAACACAAGAATTATCAATATTAAAAAGCTAAGATAAATAAGATGGAAAAAAATAGAAGGAAATAAAGAGGATAATAAGTAGGAATGGATAAGATATTTTTTTAATAAATATAATTATAAAATTATTTAAGAAAAAAATAAGTATACAAATATGTTGGTAGAGATGTACTATAAGTATAAAGAAGTATTTGATTACCTATTTTTTTGGTGTATTAGTAACAATAGTAAATTTTGTATCATATTATATTCCATCAAATATATTTCATATTGATAAAAATAATAAGTAATGTAATAGCATTTGTTATCTCAGTTATTTTTTTGCATATTTTGTAAATAAAGTATATGTATTTGAAACACCATGGGATAATTTGAAAGAAACATTAAAAAGAACTTACATCTTTTATAGTTTCTAGAATTGGTACAGGACTTTTATGTGATATTTTAATATTTGCACTTATGATAAATATACTTATGATAAATGATGTAATATCAAAAATTACAACACAAATATTAGTTGTTATATTAAATTATGTAATAGGTAAATTTATTGTATTTAAAGAGAAAAAAATAATTAATAAGAAAGAAAAATAATATTTTTTTAAATAAAATAAGGGTCGCCTTTTATAATTTGAATTGTTTTTTTAATTAAATTATGAAAGGCTTTTTATTGTAATTAATGTAATAATATTGTTATATATGGGGATTATAAATGTATTTTTTTAGTATATATGATAATATATTACTATATTAAATGGAGGTAATATGAATAAAATAAAGAAAAAAATAAAAAAATGGTATTAAATATAATTATGAGTTTAATATTTTTGATAATTATATTTAATATACAAAACTATGTTTTTGCAGTAGGTGAAAAAAATAGAAATAAAAGATGGTGGAGAAATTATAACACAGAGTGAAGGAAATTTAACAACACCAAAAAGTATTAAATGTAAATATAATGAAAGAAAAGAAATTAACATTAAATACAATAGGACTTGATAAAACAAAATTAGAATATAATATTGAAGAAAAAGAAGGGAATCTAGATTTTGATGTTAATATAATGACAGGTGAAATAAGATTAAAAAGTTAAGTCTGGCATAAATGCAGGAGTTATATTTTCTATAAAAGATAGAGGGACTAATAAGGTATATCCTATAAGTTTAGTTATAAAAGCTGTAGACCGGAAAAAGTAAGATGAGTTTACTTCGGAAATATACAAACAATTGGGATTAGTAAAGAAAAATTCAGGAGCATATATAGAAGGGAATGTAGAATTAAAAAAAGTGTTTGAAGAAGGAATTCATCCATTAGGGTGAAAAAAACCAACTATATTTTTTTAAAAAAATATAACAGATAACAGTATAATAAATGTAGAGGTAGAAAAAAATTCAGCATATATATATAAATATAAGATAAAAAGCAGATAACATGAAAGAAAAACCGTAAATATTTAATGTATGCAAAGATATCTTCAAGCGGATTATATACAGCTGATTCAGTGATGGAAAGACAGCTAGATACTATAAACAGTGTAAAAATCTAGTATAGAAACAAAAGAATATAAGCTTGAAATACAACAAAAAAAGTATAATAAGTATAAAAAAAGATACCAAGAACATTTAAGATAGCAACAGATACAATTAATGTATATGGAATTCATAATAATAATGGGACAGATTATGTTGCAGGAAATGCAATAGTATTTTTTAAGAGACCAATATCGGAGATGTTGAAATACCAAAAAGAAGTAAAGATATTTTTTTAGAAAAAAAGCTGGCACAAAATATAATTTTTTTATGTAGGAAAAATGAATCAAAAATACAAAATATTATTTTGATATGGTCATAAATTCTTTACAAGGTGATTATAATGTTTATGTAGAAGCAAAAAGATAATAATCGGAAAAGTATATAGTGAAAAAAATTATGGATACCAAATAATCAAAGAAAAAAACAATTTCTTTAAAAGAAATGAAGACAGATATAAGATTATCAGAAGGAAAAATTCACATTTATAAAAAAAGGACAATCAAACTATATTTTTAGAAAGTTATTCACAAAAAAATATGATAGTGTACATTATAATGATGGAAGAGATTATTTAACAGGTGAAGCAGATATAAACTTAAGAGATGAAAATGGTAATAATAAAAAGATTGTTGATGTGAAAAATATTTAGAAAAAAAGATAATAAGAAAAATATATATGTATAATGGAAAAAAATATCAGAAAATAGGTATTATTTTTGATATAATTATGAATTCATTAGAAGGTATATATAATATAAATGTAGAAGTTAAAGATGAAGATCGGAAAAAAACTTATACACAAAAAAATTAAAAAAATGTGAGTTCTAAATTAATTTCAAATAAAGAACTTAAAACACATGCAAAAATTGATGAAGATAAAATAGAATTTAAAAAAAGTTAATACAAAAATTTGTAATAGCAACAGATACAGAAAAAAATAAATGGACTTCATATAAATGATGGAAGAGATTATTTAACAGGTGAAGCAATTGTATTTTTTTAAGAAGTGAAACAGGAAAGATAGAAACACCAAAAAGAAGTAGAAATATATATTGAAAAAAAGATGGTAAAAAGAAAAAAATTTCTATGTAGGTAAGATTAAAGACAATAAATATTATTTTTGATACAATAATAAATGATCTGCAAGGTGAATATACAATATATGCAGTAGCAAAAAGATGATGACCGGAAATACATATAGTGAAAAAAACTTTGGATACATGAAAGATTAAGAAATAAGATATCAGAAAAAGATATGAAAAAAACAATAAATGTAGGGACAAAAGTATATTAACTTTTGAAGATAAGGGAATAAATAATTATGTTATAAGAACAGAAGCATATAAATTTCGGAGGAATACACTATAATGATGGAAGAGATTATTTAACTGGTGAAGCAGATATTTTTTTAAAAGATCAAGATGGAAATATAGAAACACCAAGAGAAGTAAGAATATATGTTGAAAAAAAGATGGTAAAAAGAAGAATTTCTATGTAGGTAAGATTAAAGATAATAAATATTATTTTTGATATAATAATAAATGATTTAGAAGATGGAAATTATACAATATATGCAGAAGCTATAGGAAATAATCGGAAAAGTATATAGTGAAAAACTATGGGTATCTCGGAAATATGAGAAAAGATGTAGTAGTAAAACATATGAGAACAAATATATCTGTAGGAAATAGTATAATAACATTAAAAAAAGATAGAACCTGAATATGTAATAAGAACAGATACATATAAATTTCGGAGGAATACATTATAATGATGGAAGAGATTATTTAACAGGTGAAGCAAATATTTTTTTAAAAACGAAAATGGAGAAATAGAAAAACCAAAAAGAAGTAAAAAAATATTTAGAAAAAGATGGTAAAAGAATAGATATATATAATGGAAATATATCAGGTACAAATTATTATTTTGATATGATTATAAACAATCTTGAAGGTGAATATACAATATATGTAGAAGCAAAAAGCAGATGATCGGAAATACATATAAAGAAAAAAATTATGGATACCAGGAAATCAAAGAAAAAAATATTTTAATATATAATATGTCTAAAAAAATATTGAAATTACAGATAAATTGAGTTTTATAAAAAAAGATTACGAAATAAAAAAACAGAATTAACAAATATAAAACTATTATATGTAAATGATGAAAGAAATTATATTACAGGTAATTTAGATGTAAAAAAATGATAACTAAAGTACGGAAACATATATAGGACATTAAAAAAATGTTAAAGTATATTTAAATAGAAATGGACAAAATATAGGATCTTATACAAATATTGTTAAAGATAGTAATTACTATTTTTGATATGATTATAAATTCAGTTCAAAATGGAGAATATACTATGTTTGTAGAAGTTGAAGATAATTCAGGTAAAAAAATATAGTATTAATTTAGATTTTTAGAAATATACAAAATAAGATAATAAATGAAAATGGAGTAAATAGAACATTAAGACTTACAGATGATAAAATATATCTAGAACCAAAAATTAGATGATTTAGTAGATTTTAAACAAGGAATCTATGGACAAAGTGGACTTAAAGTAAAAGGTGATAGTAGAGGACAAGATTTAAGATATTATAAGTTTGGTAATGGAAAAAAATGTTTTTTTATGCAACATTTGCAGTGCATGGATTTGAAGACCTTTGGAACCATGATGGAAAAGAACTTACATATATAGCAGAAAGATTTAAAGATTATTTAATAAGATTAGGTAGATCAGATATATTTAAAGACTGGACATTATATGTTTTTTTCCACAAGTAAATCCAGATGGTGCAAAATCATGGATGGACACATGATGGACCAGGAAGAACAACATTATATAGTAATTCAAAAAGGAAATAGAGGTATAGATTTAAATAGGAACTTTAGGATAGATGGAACAAAATCATGTAAGATATACTTCAGATAGAAACTATAATGGCGAAAAATGGTTTTGAAGCATATGAAGCAAAAATTTTTAGCAGATTTCTTAAAAAGCAACACAATCTAAAAAAATGGAAAAAAATGTTCTTATAGATACACATCGGATGGCTTGGAGAAACTATAGGAGATAATACTATAGGATCATATTATAGGAATACATATGGGATGAATAAACATGTGGGAACATATCGGAAATGGTTATCTTATAAACTGGGCAAAAAAATAGCTTAAGAAATGCAAGAACAATGCTCTTAGAATTACCAGATTCAGTTAGAAGTCATAATGATGTAGTAAATCAAAAATTTTGCAGAAAAATTCATAAATGCAACAATTAATATGTTAAGGAATATATAATGGATAATAAATTGAAAAAAATAATGAAGGGATATTTGAGAAATTATATAATATATGTACAAAATTAATAAATGGATTAGGGATTATAATAATTTTTTTGGAATGTTATTATTAAATTTGATTATAATGGGATATAAAAAAAATATACATGAAAAAGTTGATTATAGATTAAATTATTTATCAGTATTTTTTTAATTGTTATACTTATAACAGCAGCTTTATATATCTTGGTTAAAAAGGATAAAATAAAATTAAAAATATTTTTCTTATTATATCAATGCTAGTCCAGATTGTATTAGGTGTAATTTGGATAAATATATCAAAAAAACACCTGTATTTTTCAGACCAATTATTAGTACATAAAATTGGAAAAGAATTAGTAGAAAATGGTAAATTATCAGAAGAAGTACTTATATATATAATGACATGTCCACATCAACTTGGGATACGGAGTATTTTTTTGGAATAATATATAAGATTATAGGAATAGCAGATCCTATGGTTATAAGATATATAAATGTATTTTTCAATAGCAATAATAACATTTGTGTTATATAAAATAACAAATATTATATATAAAGATGAAAGAAGAAATAAGATAGTAATATTATTTTTCATTATTATTTATACAATTCCCATTATTATCAACATTTGTATATGGAGATATAATAGGACTTATGTTTGTATTAATAGCAGTATATCAAACATTATGTGTTATAAAAAAAAGAAAAAAATAAAATATTACATTCAGTTTTTTTGCAGGAATATCAATGGGATTTGCTATTCTTGTAAGAACAAATTATAGTATATTTTTTTAATAGCAACTATAATATATCTAATATTTAATATTATAAAAAGAAATTATAAAAAAACAAAATATGATAAAGAAAAATATAGATAATATAAAAAGTAATATAATAAAAAAATTATATTTGGGATAATAATTATATGTATATTATCAATTTCACCAATGAATATAATAAAAAAAATATGGAAGCAAAAATATCCTGATGATATAGTTTTAAATAGATCACATCCTTTAGTATCATACTTATTAATGGGTGCAAGGACCAAAATAGATTATGCATCACATGGATGGTGGAGTGCAGAAATAATAGAACTTTGGAATAAGTATATAGGAGAAAATACGGCTAAAAACAAAAGAAGAATTAAGAATATATTTAGAAACAGTAAAAAAAGATGGATCAGGGTTTTGAAAAAAACTAAAAAAAGAACAATGGAAAGAATATGTTGAATTAATCAAAAACTATATAAAGAAACCTAATACTATGTTTAATTTCTATAGTGAAAAAAATATTATCAATGTGGACAGAAACAACATTTCAATCAATATGGACAAATGATGTTATGTTTAGAATGAAAATATATGATGCAAATGTTTTTAGGAAGAACTTCAAAAGAATTATATTTTGGTAATACAAGAGAAATATATCAAGAATATTGTAAAGCATTAATAATTTTAATATATTTTGGAGCTTTTTATAGAAATACTTAATAATAGAAAAAAATTATTAAAGATGGTGAAGAAAAACATAATGCAGATAATAGATTTGTAAATATGGAAAAAAATTATATTTAACTATAATATTTTTTTAGGTGGATTTGCATTTCATATATTATGGGAAGCAAAAATCAAGATATATAATTCCATATGTAATAATATTATTTCCACTTGCAACAGGTTTAATAGATGTTATAATTAATAATAAGATTTTTTTAATAAAAATTAAGTTATTAAATCCATATATAGAAGAAAAAGAAGATAAGAGAAAATAATAATTGAAATACAAAAAGAAAGTAAAAAGTGTAATAAAAAAATAAAAAAATGAATTATCAAATAGGAGAATACTATGAAAAAAATTTTGAAAAAAATTATCAATTGTTGTCCCTTGTTATAATGAAGAAGAAACAATTATGCTATTTTTTTGAAGAAGTGGAAAAATATAAGAAAAAAATAGGGTTGAAATTAGAATATATATTTGTAAATGATGGATCAAAAGATAATACATTAAATGTATTAAAAAAACTATATAATGAAAATAAGGATTCTGTAAAATATATATCTTTTTCTAGGAATTTTGGGAAAGAATCAGCAATGCTTGCAGGACTAAAAAGAGTCAACAGGTGATCTAATAACAATAATGGATGTTGATCTTCAAGATCCGCCAGAAATAATACCTGAAATGATAAAAATGAAAAAAAGAAAATTTAGATTGTGTAGGTAGTAGAAGAACAACAAGAAAAGGTGAACCACCAATAAGAAGTTTCTTTGCTAGAAAGTTTTATAAAATTATAAACAAAAATAAGTGATACAGAAATGGTAGATGGTGTTAGAGATTTTAGACTTATGAAAAGGAAAATGGTAGATGCTATTTTTAGAAGTGGGAGAATATAATAGATTTTCTAAAGGAATATTCAGCTGGGTAGGATTTAAAAACAGCATATGTTGAATATGAAAAATAGAGAAAGAGTAGCAGGACAAACAACATGGTCATTCTTTAAATTATTTAAATATTCAATAGATGGAATAATAAATTTCAGAAAATGCCACTAAATCTTGCAATAATGTTAGGACTTACAATATGTACATTAACAATATTTTTTTCTTAATATTTGTAGTTGTAAGAACAGCAATTTATCGGAAACCCAACATCACGGATGGACTTCAATGATGAGTGTTATACTTTTAACATCAGGAATACAATTACTATGTATAGGAATACTTCGGAAGATATATCCGGAAAAAAATATTTTTTTAGAAACAAAGAAAAAGACCTATATATATAATATCAGAAACAGAGAAAGATGAGGAAAATTAATAAAAAAATGAATAAAAATAATAGGAAATATAAAAAAAGTGTCTTAATAAAAAAATACTAAAAAGAGTATATTTATTATATCATTAGCAATATCAATGATTTTTAACATATATAGTAAACATTAAAAATAGATATCCCACAAAATAGGGTATATACAGATACAGATGGTATAGTTTCATTAATAGCAATATTTGCAATTAATTATGGAACATTTTCATTGTTATATATAAGAAAACATTTACAAGATAATAAAGAAAAAAATTAAAAAAAGATTTAAAAATAATAACAACTATAACAGGACTTATAATAGGTTTTTTTGTATAGTTTTACGGAATATTATCTGAAACAATATTTTTTTAACAACACCAGTTAGTATTGGTAAAAAAATTAGTATTATATTTTTTTGCACAATATATAGCATATTCATATATAGTAAAAAAATGTTGTAAGTTTAATATTTTATGGATTAGAAAAATTTAGAAATAACAAATAATAGAAAAGAAAATGATGAAGTTAATAAAAAAAGACTAGAAAGATAAACTTATTTGATGGAAGTTGGAAATCATTTTTAATAACAACATTAATATTATTTATATGTTGGATACCTACACTTTTTAGCAAGATATCCAGGAGCATTTTTCAACAGATAATTTTGAACAATTAATACAACATTATTCAGGAACATATTATAATGCACACCCTATACTACATTCTGTATATTTAATAAATGTAGTACTTTTTAGGAAATTTCTTATTTGGATCACATACACATGGGATAGCATTATATTCGATTTTACAAATGCTTTTATACAGCACTTGCAATTAGTTATACAATAAAAAGTATTTGCAGATATGAAAATGAACAAAATATTTAGTATTGTAATAATGTTATTTGCGATGTTCTATCCACCAATAGCACATCATACAATGATTGCACATAAAGACATATTATGTACTATTGTTATAATTAATCTAATATTACAATTAGTAAAAAAATTGCTCAAGATTATTCAGGATATTTTTTTCTAAAAAAAGAGAAATATATTTAAATTTGCATTTTGGGTAACATTACCATTATTTTTTTAAGACATAATATATTTTTATGCATATTTAATAGCATTACCTTTAATGTTATTAATAATGGCATTTAATATAAAAAGGAAAAAGAAAAAAATTTAAATATATATTAATAGTATTTAGTATTTTTTTGCAGTATCAATGGTATTTTATACAAAAAAACAATAGATTTTGTAATGAAAAAAATATAATATAGCACCTGGAAGTAAGAGAGAATTTTATAGCATTCCAGCACAAATGCTTGGAAGACTTGCAACATTTAAAAAAAGATGACTTAACAGATGAAGAAAAAGAATGGTTATTATTATGGTTTAAATCAGAATTTAAATCTGAAAATATACAAAAGTTTGATGATATTAGTAAGTTCTATTTACCAAAACTTGCAGATCCATTAAAAAAAATAGGATAAGTATAGATATTGTGGAAAAATGAAGAATATAAGAAAAAAAGCAATATCAAATTTTTATAAAATTATTTAAGAAATATCCACAAGAAATGATAATGGGTGCATTAGTACATACAAACCTATATTATTATCCATATATGCCAGCACATATGCCACAAATACAAGTATCAAATGCACATCATCCACATCAAGAAGAAGCAGCACAAAAAAATTAATGCTAAATTAGACAGAAAGATAGATAAAGCAGGAAGGATAGAAAATTATACAAATTATATATATTTAGCAAAAAAATACCAGTATTATCAATATTTGTTAATATAGGATATACAGTATATGTTGTTATAATTTCAATGATGTATATAATTTATAGAAAGAAATATATTAAATTAATTATATTTATGCCACTTTTTAGGAGTATATGCAACATGTCTATTATCACCAGTAGGAGGAGAAATACGTTATTTCTTACCAATGTATATAGGAGTATTAATAGGCCTTCCATTTGCAACAGAAAATAAAGATGGTAAATATGTAGAATAATATAAAAATTAATTTTAATAATTAAAAAAAGAATGAATTCATTTAAGGATTCATTCTTTTTACATATAATTATCATCATCATATACTTTCATAGTATAGTCAAGTTTAGCAGGAAGTATTGGATCAGATGCAAGAACAAATATGTCTGTTGCAAGAATATCTTTGTTTAAAAATTATTTGCTTATTTTTTTGTTAAGATTATTTTTTTCAAAACTTGCTACAGATATTATAATGTCTATATTAGGATTTGCTCTTGCAATTGTAGAAATAAGTTCTTTTCCTTTATGGTTAAAAACCAAGAACTCTTACATATGGAATAGTTGATTTAGCAATTTGCATATCTTTTTTTAGTTATGTTTAAAAGTATAGATACAAGTATTCTTCTAATCTTACTTTCTGTAAAGCGTTTACTTTTTAATATTTGCGATTAATTCTTCTAAAGTACTAGAAATATAGCTTGCTTTTTTTAATACGATTTTCAAGTCCTTCTGTAACATCAGAGATATTTTTTTAAGTGTAGATATATCCATATCCCTTATCTTATAAAAATAGTATTTGTTCAAAAGGTTTAAGACTAGTTATATTTACATTTGATATTTTTCTCTAATTAAATCATATACATATTCAGGAACAGAATTTGAATAATTTTCACCATTTAAGATAGCTTCTCTTATTCTAGAACCACTAGCAAAAGAAGAAAGGTTTTGTGAAGAATGTCCTTCACCATTTCTTTTGAATTGTAATTGCAGTAACTTCAGTAATTTTGTCTTTTTTTATTTGTTTAATATATTCAATACCAAGAACATTATTTGGTTCATCTAAGATTTTTAGCATATTCAGAGCTTTTTTTAGGTAAAGCATGGTAGCTTCTGCTAATGATTTAGGATATGATAAACCAGATGATAAAGCATTTTCTAGATAATATAATAATTCATCAGGTTCTTCTAAAAATAGGTCTGCAAGAGTTTCAAGTTTTTTTGAATATCACCGTGAAGAAGAACCAAAAGATAGGACATTAACTATTTTTTTAATTCTTTTTAAAAGACGGATTGCACCATATGCAAAAATCTTCAGCAGATGAATTTGAAAAATACTGTAGGAAGTTCTATAACAAGATCAACCCCACCTTTTTATAGCCATTTCTGCACGTTTCCACTTATCTAAAAAGAGCAGGTTCTCCGACGTTGTACAAAAATTACCACTCATTACAGCAATAGTATGACTTGCACCAGCAATTTCTTACTTTCTAATAGATGGTATAGGTGTCCATTATGAAACGGATTATATTCGCAAATAATTCCCTAAAATATTTGTATTAAGTTCCACTAAAAAGTTCTCCTTCCTTTAAAAATTTTTTTATTTCCAAATTATATATAACTTTTTAATATGATACATCTTATGATATCATAGAAATGGTTATAAATAAAGAGAAAAAGAAAGTAGGGTTTAAAGAAATAGATGAAATTAGAAGATTTTAATTATAATTTACCAAAAAGAATTAATAGCACAAACACCATATTTAAAAAAAGAGATGAAGCAAGACTTTTAGTAGTAGGAAAAGATAATGAAAATTTTGAAGACAAAAAAAGTTTAGTGATGTTTTTAGAATATATGGAAAAAGGTGATGTTTTTAGTTTTAAACGAAACAAAAGTAATACCTGCAAGACTATATGGAAAAAGAAACAGGAGCATTTGTAGAAATATTATTACTTAAAAAAATTTAGAAGAAGATATATGGGAAGCAATGGTAAGACCAGGAAACAAATTAAAAAAATTGGTGCAAAAAGCATATTTTTTTGAAAAAAAGATTTAGAAAATGCAGATATATCAGAAAATATATTAGAAGCAGAAATATTAGATATATTAGAAGATGGATTAAGGAAAGTGAGATTTAAATATAATGGAATATTTAATGAAATACTAGATAAGATAGGAACAATGCCACTTCCACCATATATAACAGAAAGACTAGAAAAAGAAGAAAGTTATCAAACTGTATATGCTAAAAAAATTTAGGATCTGCAGCAGCACCAACAGCAGGACTTCATTTTACAGAAGAACTTTTTAAAAAAAGTAGAAGAAAAGGGAGTAAATATAGCTAAGATAACATTACATGTAGGACTTCGGAACATTTAGACCTGTTAAAGTAGAAAATATTTTTAGAACATAATATGCATACAGAATATTATGAGATTAGCAAAGAAGCAGAAGAGATTATAAACAGGGGGAAAAGAGAAGGTAAGAAAATAATAGCTGTTGGAACAACAAGTGTAAGAACATTAGAAACAGTATCAGATGAAAAAGGATTTGTAAAAAGCAGGAAGTGGTAATACAAATATATTTATATATCCAGGATATACATTTAAATGTGTGGATAAGATAATAACTAATTTCCATCTTCCAGAATCAACCCTTATAATGCTTGTATCTGCATTTTTTTAGGAAAAGATAAGACACTTAAAGCATATAATTATGCAGTAGATAAGAAGTATAAGTTTTTTTAGTTTCCGGAGATGCTATGATAATATTTTTAATTGTATTTCTACTAAATATAAAAAAAATATATAAAAAGAAATATAATGTGTTAAATTGTACATATAATGATGAGTTAATTAAAGGAGATAAAGATAAATATGAAAAATAGTAAAAAAATAATATGTATAGTAATATTAGTAGTTGTTTTTAGGATTTGTATCATATTTAGGATATGAATATATTACAAATAAAAAAAGATATAGTAGGAATAAATAGATTTTTTTAGGTAAAGGACCAGAAGATAGAAGACCAGAACCACATGAAAAATCCTGAACCAGATCATGAAAGAGAAAAAAATAGAAAATACTCCAAATTCAAGTAATAAGAAAGTGTATAAGAAAGTAGATGGAGTTGAAATATTAGAAGAAGATAAAGATAAAAATGATTATAAGGGCAGAAGTAAAGGCTGGAACAAAAAAAACAAAGAACAATAAAAAAATTACAGCATCTGCAGGAACAAAAATTTGAAAAAAATATGACACAAATACTGTTGTAGATTTTGGAGACCGGAAAAAGGAAAAGTAGCTCTAAAAGATAAGTATTATATTTCTAAAAAAATGATACACCATATTATGGGGTAGAAAGAGAACTAAAAGAAGGTGTGTATATTATAAAAATAGAAAAATCCAAGTAATATAGAATATAATTCATTATATAAGTTAGAAAAATAATTCGGAAAAAGATCTTGAAGAATCTTTAGAAAACCAAAACACAATAAAAAAATACAATATTAAATTTTGGAAAGAATATGGAATACCCTACAGTTATAGGTAAAAAAATCTGATGATGAATTAGTATCACTTAGTAGATATATTGGTATAGATGATATTAAAAGATAGTATAGTTACAAATAACAAAGGTGATATTGTATTTATATATTCTAAATTCTTATTAGCTGGTAAGAAAAAAATGAAAAAGATATAACAAAAAGAATTAACAAAAAAATGCACCACATGTAGAAATACATTATTCAGATAATAGTGAAGAATAGAATAGTAAATAAATTAAATAGAATAAAAGTTGATACGGCAATTATTTTTAGTATAACCAATTGCCGTATTATTCCGTTAAAAGAGGATATATTATTCCGTATATGTTTATATTGTTCCGATAATATGTTAAAATAGAATTACGTATATGTATTGATAGTGAATAGCAAAAATAAAGTGCAACAAAAAAAGGTAGAGAAAAAGATACAGATTCATAGTAAAATATCAATAGAAAAATGAAAGGATATTTTTAATTATGAAATCTGTATCTAATAAAGATTATAATATAAAAAGAAGAACAAAAAAACAATACAAACACTTAGATATTAAAGAAAGAGTAAAAATTGAAACTATGATGAATGACCAACTTGAAGTGTATGGCAAGGTTAATATAACTAAGATAGCACAAAAAGTTGAATAGGAGTAAATCAACAATATCAAGAGAAATAAAAAAAGAAATAGAAGAATGGTAGTAACTGAAGTATATAAGAAAGAAAGTATATTTAAGAGAAAAAAAGAGATAACTTTCGAGTATGAAAGTACAGAAGCTAATGCAAAAGCAACCAGAAAAACAAAGAGAAAAAGGAATAAGCAGAATAAAAGCTTATGTATAATAAAGAACTAATAAAGGAAGTTAATAGGCTTTTTAAAAAGAAGAAGGAAAAATCACCAGATATAGTAGCATATAGGATAAGACAGGATAATAGCTTTAATGTTAAAGTATCAACAAATACAATATATGACGGAATACGTAAAGGTTACCTTGAAGTTAGTACAAAAGATAGAAAAAAAGAATGAAAGATAAATCAAGAAGATGTAGGGTAGAGAGAAATCCAATACCAGAAAGTAAGAAAGATCGTTCTATAGAATTAAGACCAGATTATATAAATAATAGGGAAGAATTCGGACATTTTGAAATGGACTTAGTACTAGGTAAGCAAGGAAAAAGATAAACAATGTTTACTAACATTAACAGAAAGAAAAAAACAAGATTTGAAATAGTAATAAAAATTAAATAATAAGTCTTCAAGTGAAGTAATAAGAGCAATAAAGAGTATTAAAGAACATTTAAATGTATATTCATCTGAGATATTTAAATCAATAACAACAGATAACGGAAGTGAATTTTTCACGTTATGAGGAGATAGAAGAAATATTAGGAACAATGATATTTTTTTGCCATCCTGGAGCATCATATGAAAAAGGTACAAATGAAAGGCATAATGGAATGTTAAGAGAATATATACCTAAAGGTTCAGATATTTCAAAAATATAGTGCTGAAGATTTAGATAGAATAGTATCAAAATTAAATGATTTAGAAAGAAAAAAATTAAATTATTACACTCCATACATGAAAAATATTAGAAGAATATGATAGTATAGAGGAACAGAGTTATTATTTAATCTGCAAACAGCAGTAAATAGCTAAAAAAAATAAAAAGTAATGGCTTTGATATTTTTATTATAGAATAATGTTGCACTTTAAATGCAAATTAACCCGTATATGTATTGATTGATAATTATTTGAAAAATATGTTAATATATAATGTATAGTAAAGATTTAAGGAGATAATATGATAATAGAACCAACAACATCACAATTAATGGAAAAAGTTCCAGATAAATTTGAACTTATACTTACAGTAGCAAAAAGAGCAAGAGAATTACGTGGAGGTAAAGATAGACTTACAATATTTGATCATCCAAATAATTTAACAGTAGCGGCAGAAGAAGTAAAAAGAAGGATTAGTAAAACCTGCATATAAGAAAAAAATATAATTTCATATTAATTAAATATAAAGCAAAGATAAGGGGAAGCTAATGATTGTAATATTATCAGGAGTATCAGGAGCAGGAAAAGATACAATAAAAAAAGAATATTATGGGAAAAAGATGGAAGAATTAAAAACTCTTCCATCTTATACTACAAGAGACAAAAAGAATAAATGAAGTAGAAGGAGAAAAATTATTATTATATATCAAAAGAAAAAAATTTAAAGAAATGATAGATAATAATGAATTTTTATGAATATTCTGTGCATCATGGAAATTATTATGGGACAAATAAGAAATTATTAAATGAGAGAATAAAAAAATAATATTGTCTTGAAAGATATTGATGTAAACGGAACAGAAGACTTACTTAAAATATTTAGAGGAACAGATATTAAGATAATATCTATATTTTTTTAAATATATCTAAAGAAGAAAATGCTTAGAAGATTAGAAAATAGAGATGATAAGCTAAAAACAAGAAGAAATAGAGCTTAGAATGAATAGATATGATTATGAAATGAATCATATAGGTATATATGACTATGTTATAAAAAAACTATGATGCAGAAAAAAACATCAAACATAATATTAGATATTATAAAAAAAGGGAACAGGAGCAATAAAAAAATTGTATATAGAAGTAATACTAAATAACAAGGTAAAAATATTAAATAGAACTTTTGACTATATTGTACCAGAACATATGAAAAATGGATTAAATATAGGTTCAAGAGTTCTTGTTCCATTTGGTAGGAGTACAAAAAGATGCATATGTTATAGGGTTTAAAGATAAGTCTGAATTTGAATGTAAGGAAATTTTAGAAGTCCTTACAACAGAAGAAATTTCAGAAGAAAAACTAGCACTTGCTAAAATAATGAGTAAAAGATATTTTTTTGTAATTTATCAGAATGTATAAAAACTTATGTTAAATCCTAAAACTAATACAAAAAAAATATTGATAATATAATGAAAAAAATAAGATGAAAAAAATATTGTTGTACTTGCAGAAAAACTATAAGGAGATTTTTGAAAAGTGTAAAACTAAATGAAGGTCAAAAAAAGAAATAGTTTCATATTTAGAAAGCTTAAATGAAAAATAATAGTGAAAAACAGTACAATTGAACTTAAAGATTTAAATGAAAAATTTTCAGCATCAAGAGTTTCCCTCCTTATACGAAAAAGGGATACTTAAAAAAAGGAATTTGAAGAAATAAAATTTGAAGAATATAATTTCTGGATGAAGAACTTGAAGAAGAGGAAAGAAAAGCAAAAAGAAAATGAAGAAAAAAATCAGGAAAGAAAAAAAGAAATTGTTTTTAAATGAAGAACAACAAGAGGTATATGATAAGTTAAAAAAAGTATTATAGATGAAGAGGTGTTTTCAGAAGAATTACTATATGGTGTAACAGGTTCACGGAAAAAAACAGAAATATATTTAAGAATAATAAAAAGATGTACTTTGATATGGGAAGAAATGCAATTGTACTTGTTCCAGAAATAGCACTTACTCCACAAACTGTAAGAAGATTTGTGGAAAGATTCCGAAAAAAACAAACATTTCTATACTTCATAGTAATTTAGGAGATAGAAGAAGATATGAAGAATGGAATAGGATAAAAAAAGAGGAGATGCAAGGATTGTTATAGGGACAAGGTCAGGAATATTTGCACCAATAGAAAAATGTTGGGGTAATAGTAATAGATGAAGAACATGATGTGTCATACCAATCAGATAATATTCCTAAATATGATGCAAAAAGAAATTGCAAGATATATTGCAAAAAAACATATGGAAGCCTCCTTATTTTTAGGAAGTGCAACACCAATAATATCAACATATTATAGGGCGGAGTCTGGAATAATTGGAATGAATAGGCTAACAAAAAGAGTACAAGATATAACTATGCCAGAAGTTAAGATAATAGACTTAAGTAAAGAAAAAGATATAATTTCAGAAGAATTAAAAAAACTCTTATACAAGACAGGATAGACAAAAAAAGAACAAACAATATTATTTTTTTAAATAGAAGAGGATATTCAGCATTAAGTGTATGCACAAATTGTCGGAGATACTATAAAATGTAAGAGGTGTAATATAACCCTTACATATCATAAACATGATAATAAGTATAAGTGTCATTATTGTGGATATACAGAAATAAGAGAAAAATAATAAGTGTAAAAAAATTGTGAAACAGGTGAATATAAGCAGATAGGGATTGGAACAGAAAGTTTAGAAGAAAAGATAAAAAGAAATGTTTCCAAATGCAACAACAATTAGAATGGATTTAGATACAACAAAAACATAAGGTTTCACATGAGGAAATATTAAAAAAATTCAATGATGAAAAATATAAACATACTTATAGGAACACAGATGATAACAAAAAGGTCATCACTTTCCTAATGTAACATTATCTGCAGTAATCTTAGCAGATAGTATGATAAATTTTGAAAGCTATAGGGCAGGAGAAGTTGCATATCAAAAATATTGTACAGGTAATTCGGTAGATCTGGTAGAGAAAAAGAAAGGACTTCGGAGTAATACAAACATATTCTAAAGATGATAGTATTATAAACTTTATGAAAGAAAAATAATTATGAAGAAATGTATGAAACAGAAAAATATTATAAGAAAAGCATTAAATTATCCACCATATATGGATATGTTACAAGTAAGAATACTTTCATATAATGAAGAAAAAAAGTTAAAAAAAGTAGCAAGAAAATTAAAGCTAACATTTGATAAGATGAAAGAAGAACTACTAGAAAAAGCAAAGAGAAATTTTTAGAAAATATGAATATTGATGAAAATATAAGGAAAAAGAAGAATAATAGAAGACAATATACTAAAACTAAAAAAATATGAGAATATATGATGAAGTTCCATTTAGAATAGATAAAAATTATGAACCAATATTATTGGAAGATAATTATTAAATGTAATTTAAATACATATATAGCAAAAAGCTATAAGCTATGTTGTAGAAAAAGATGGGAACAGATAAAGACCCACTTATATCTGTAGATTTAAACCCACAAAAATATATAATCCAAATATATAATATATAATAAAGAAAAAAATAGAATAAATAAAAAAACTATATCATATAATATTAGTATAATAATGTTATGGGGGTAGATATGGATTTAAAAAAAGTTACAAAAAAAGAAATATATCAAAAACAAAGTAGATAAGGGTTTTAATACAACAGATGTAAATAAAGAATTTTTGCCTATTATATGGAGAAGTAGGAGAAGCATATGATGCATATAGAAAAGGCAAAAGATGATTCTAGGAGAAGAACTTGCAGATATTGCTATATACTTATTAGGACTTTCTGAAATACTGGGTAAAGACTTAGAAGAAGAGATAAAAAAACAAAGTTCAGATAAACAAGAATAGAAAAATACAAAGATGCAAACGGTACAAAAGATAAAGACAGAAGAGTAAAGAAAGAAGAACATGATTAAAAAAATTTAATACATGTTCTTTTAAAATTATAATTCAAGAACAATTTTTTTATGTTCCCAAAAATATACATAAGTTTGCATTGTGTTATTATTATCATCTAATTTTTATTAGTATAGATAATAAGTTAAGATCAAATTTATTAATTTTAAATTCTTTTTACTAATTTAAAATCATTTAAATTGATAAATAGTTGCTTTTTCTTTACTACCATTAATTATATTAATGATAGCTAAATTGTTGGTTAATCTTGAATTGTAAATACCAATAATTGGAGTTTTTTCTTTTTTTATTTTCAAATATTTTTTTATGTAATCATTAGTAATCATTATAAAAAAATAATTATTTACCAAAAATTGGTAACTTAAAAAAACTCTATTTTTTTATAACCTTATCAGTCCGAAGACTGATTTTTTTGGATTAATTTCAAAAAGGATCAGTGACACGAAGTTTTTTTGAATATTTTTTTGATATCAAAAAAATTTGTTTTTTTGTTTTTTTGAATATATTTCATAACCGTAAAATTGTCATTATTGAAATATTCAATATTTAAATTCAAATTTTGAGTTAATTTTTATATTTTTTTCATAAAAACCATCTCCTCTTTTACTAGTTTTTAAAAATTTATTAAAAACTAGATATAAAAATGATATGTTTAAATTATATAACAGAATGGAGGAAAAAAATAAAGAAGATATTAATCTTAGGATTAGCTAAAATTAAATCTTCCTTATAATTTGTTTTTTTGGAAACATCATTAAAACTCTTTTTATATTTTTTTCTAAAGAATAATAAGCCCCTATAATTTTTATCATTAATATCTTTTTTTAATAAATAATGTTATTTCAACTGTTTTTTTAGAATTTAATGATATATCTTCTAAAAATTTTATATTTTTTTAGGAGATATATAGATATTATTTGAATTAACAGATTTAGCTTTTATATTTTGGTAATAAAGAAATCTTTTTATCTGTTAATAGTATATCTATTTTTAGGATTCTTATTTTTTTAGAAACAGATATATTTTCAAATAGTTTAATATGTTCATTAATAATAGATATAAGGAAGTTTTTACTAATATCTATTTTTGGTTTGACAAATAATATTATCTTTTTGAAATAATTTTTCTTTTTTTCAGTTGCATCTTATAATGAACAGGTAAAAAGAGAATTATCGATATTAAGAATTTCTAAATTTTTTTCATTTGAATAATATTATCATTAGTATATTCTTCTATTTGAATGTTAAAAAAAGTTTACATTCCCATTAAAAAAATTTTTATTTTTTTACTAGAAAATCTTTCTATAATTTCCATATCAAACATTTTTAATCACCCCTTATTTTTAATCAAAATCGAAGTATTATATTTTTTTGTTATTTATAATTATATAATAATTTTTTTAATAAAAAAATATAGTAAAAGAAAAGAAAAACTTAAAAAAATCAGTTATAAATGATATAATTTAATATATATAAAGATAAGGGAGCAAATATGAAAGAACAAAATTATCCACCATATACGTTAACAAATATGATGATAAATTATATATCAGAGATAACAAGAAAGATAACAGAAATAGATTATTTAAATTTAGATAAAAAAACCAGAATTAAGAAAACAAAATAGGATAAATTTATATATTCTTCACTTGCAATTGAGAAAAAAATCCATTATCAAGAAAAACAAGTGGAAGATATAATTGATGGTAAAATTGTTATGGGTAAACAAAAAAAGATATTCAAGAAGTAAAAAAATGCATATATGGCTTATGAAAGAATTAGTAGTATAAATCCATATTCAGTTGAAGATTTAAAAAAATACACATGGAATTATGACATTCCTTATACAAGAGGACAATGGTAAATTTAGAAATCATGGAGAGGCTGTATATAATGGAGATAAAATGATTTTTTTAGCACCACCCCACAACAGGGTACCAGAACTTATGGACAACCTATTTAAATGGATGAATAATTCTAAAAATACAGTACACCCATTAATATTATCATCAGTTTTTTTCACTATGAGTTTGTGTTTATACACCCTTTTTTTCAGATGGAAATGGAAGAATGGCAAGATTATGGCAAACAGCTATACTTTCTAAATGGAATGTTATGTTTGAATATATGCCTATTGAGAATATTATAAAAAGGCACCAACAAGAATATTATAAGACTATAAACGAATGTGATAAATTAGGAAACTCTACAATATTTATTGAATTTATGCTTGAAATAATAGATGAAACTATAGAAGACTTATTAAAAAGGTCTAAAAATGCTGAGAATAGTGTTATGGAATCTCTTAATGATACTGAAAAAGAGGCGTTAGATTATATATATATAAATGAGTTGGTTTCAACAAAAGAGCTTGCAGAATATTTAGGAAAAAGCAGATAGAACAGCAAGAAGGATTGTATCTGTATTATTAGAAAAAGGACTTATTACTTATAAAGGTAGAGATAAAAAAATGATCCTAATATACGATATAAGAAAAATGTCCGACTAATGTCCGAGTAGTGTCCGACTAATGTCCGACCTCGAATATTTGTAGATTAAATCAATAATATGACATATTATATAAAGGAAAAAGTTATGGAAGAATTTAAAGCAGGATTTTTTTAAAATATTTTTTTATGAAATAAGTAAGATACCTAGAAAGTCAGGAAATGAAGAAAAAAATAGCAAAATATTTAATTAAATTTGCAAAAGAAAGAAATCTTAAATATTATACAGATAGTAAGTTTAATGTAGTTATATGGAAAGATGCAAGTATTGGATATGAAGATAAAGAAATATTAGGATTTCAATGTCATACAGATATGGTATGTGAAAAAGTAGATGGAAGTAATCATGATTTTTTTAAAAAGATTCTTTAGATTTAATTATAGAAAATGGATTTTTTTAAAAAGCAAAAAGATACAACATTAGGTGCAGATAATGGTATAGGTGTTGCATATATTTTAGAAATATTAGACTCAAACTTAAATACCCCAGCACTTGAATGTATTTTTTTACAAGCACAGAAGAAACAACTATGGAAGGAGTAAGATTTTTTTAGATGGTAATATTTTAAAAATCTAAAAAGGATTATTTCATTTGATAATTTTTTTGGATACAGAAATACTAATATCTTCAGCTACAGCTAAAAAGATGGGTTAGTAAGATATATATGAAAAAGACAAGAAAAAGATGGAAATCTAATATATTACAAATTAGATATTTTCAGGGTTTAAAGGTGGACATTCTGGTATAGATATATGGGATAAGAAAAGAGGAAACCCTATAAAAAAATAGTTGTAGATAACTTGAATGAACTTGAAAGTATAAGAGTGGTAGAAATTAGTGGTGGAAGCAGTGAAAATGTAATACCAAGAGATATTAATGTAGTATTTGCTATAGAAGAGAGTGAAAAAGATATATTAGAAAAAAATAGGAAATAATCTTGAAAGTTTAAAAAAAGTGTATGGGAATATAGATATATATTTAAGAGAACTGGAAGATGAAGAAAAAGAAGAAATAGGAATATATTCCAAAGAAGATAGTAAAAAAATTATTAGAATATATTGTTAATTACAAAAATGGACCCTTAGAATATGATGAAGAAGGAAATATAATATTATCAGGAAATTTAGGAAGAATAGAAAGTTTTTGAAAAATTATGTGTTATTAAAATATTCGGTAAGATATAATGATAAAAAAATTGGAGAAAAAAACTTGTAACTGAAATAGAAGAAAATATGAAAAAAATATAATGTGATATGTGAAGAAAGTTCATATATGTTAGGATATGAAGAGCCTAAAGAAAGTAAGCTTTTTAGATATAGTAGAAAAAAAGCATATATTGAAGTTATGGGAAATATACCTAAAAAAAGAAAAAAATCACAAGCATGTCTAGAATGTGGATATTTAGGACAAAAAGATAGATAATTTAGAATATATAGCAATAGCTCCAAATATATTTGATGCACATAGTCCCTAAAGAAAGGGTTGAGATAGAAAGTGCAAATAATGTATGGAGGATTGTAGAAAAGATTATAGATAAGATATAACTTGGATAAAGATTTATAAAAAAATATTTTTTTATTATAGCTTATTATAATTTGAAAAAAATTTAATTATATAAGGAGAAAAAAATGAAAGATTGTGATTTTATGAAAATGATAGATATTTGTTCGAAGCAACAAGATGTTAAGGAAGAAGTATAAAAAAATCATGATGAGAATATGTGGTGGCCTATGAGTATAAAAAGATGGGAAAAAAAGATTACTAATAGCGGGACTATCCACTAGAATATCATATAATATGATATTAACTTATAAAAAAAGGTAATTAAAGAAATTGATACTTATAACTTTGAAGGGCTCTATACTTTTAATGGGGGTATAGAATGATAAAAAAATAGAAAAAAAGCATAAAAAAAGAGCATAAGTTAAAAAAATGTAGTATCCTATTAATAACCACACAGAAAGGATACGGTTTAACTTATGCAAGATAATAATATAATGATTAGTTACAAAAATACAAGATGTTAGGATAATAAAAAAACAAAAAAATAATTGATGGAGAATATCATATTTATGGTATTAGGAATAATAAGAAACCTGGAAAAAGACTATAGATTAAAGGATTATAGGACTGTTAAGATATTAATTGATGTATATAATAATATGCCTGTATTTTTTTAAAACCTTAAAAAAAACAAAGATATGTTTGTAAGTCTACAGGTAAAACAATTACAAGTAGTATTGGTATTGTTCAAAAAAAGATGTAGAATCTCTAATAGAATAAAGAAAAGAATAGAAACAACATTTAAGGATATGAAGACTTTTAAGCAAAAATGCTAAAGAGAATAATGTGAGTATAAGTACTGTAATAAGAACGCTTGAAAGTATAGAAATTAAGAAAGAAAAGTATGATACCTCTGTAATATTCATTGATGAATTTAAAAGGTAATCTTGGTAATGAAAAAAATACCAATTAGCTGTATATGATAAGCATCATAAGTTAATTAATATCTATGAAAATAGATATCAATCTACTTTTAAAGAATATATTACTAGAATTTAAAACCTTCTATTGTTGTTACAGATATGTTTAAACCTTTTTAGAAATGTAATTACTAAAACTTTACCTATGTCTCATATAGTTGCAGATAAGTATCATGTAATAAGACAAGGTATATGGACAATAAGAGATATTAGAATAAATATATTTAATACTGATTCTAGTAAAAAAATAGGGAGTTTAAGAGATATTGGAAAGTTATACAAAAGAATCCTAAGAATTTAAGCAAGCAAGAACAATGTATAATAGATAGACTAAAAGGTCAAAATAATATATTTGCTGTATCATATGACTTAATTAAAAGATTTTATTCATTATTTGAATTAACTGAAATAACAAGCTTTTAAAGAAGGTTTAGAACAATTAATAACAGACTTAAAAGAAACTAATCTAGCTAAATGTGACAAATTATCTAGTACTTTAAATTCTTGGTTTAAAGAAATAGTAAATATAATAGAATATGGATATAATAATGGATTTGTAGAAGGATTTAACAACAAAATTAAAGTAATAAAAAAAGAATTGGTTACGGTTATAGGAACTATGAAAGATTTAATAAGCTCATGAAAAATAAGGCTACAAGCCTAGTTAGGGGATTTTTTTGTACCCCCATTCTTGACATTGAGCCTAAAAAAATATTATGAAAAAAATAGATTATTTAACAAATGAGGAATTAATAGATTTAATAGCGAAAGAAGTAAAAGGGAGCATCATATAAAGTTGGAGAATGCTGTACATTATACTTGAGAGGATATTATTGTGGAGTAATACCTGTTGATAGTGGAATGAAAGATATACAATTGCCATGTATGGGATTTGAATATAAAAAAATTCTAAAGGAAATAAAAATTTTTAAGCGAACAATTAAAAAGAAATAATAGAAAGAAATGATTTTAGAGAAATTATTGAAAAAGAATGGATATAGTAATTTAAATATTGAAAATGTCGAGAATCCAACATGGTTAATTCATTTAATTCTGATATATTATAAAAGGTTATATTGCAATAAAAAGAATCCTAAATGTTGTAAATTGTATAAAGAAAAGTTGGTTGAAGGCAAATGTAATAAAGAAAAGAAGGAAAAAAATAATACCAATACATATTGTAACATTGTTAGATTAGTTAAATTATTTTTGATTTAAATATTAATTTAAAGGAAATACCATATATTAAATAATTTTAATATATGGTATTTTTTTGCTATTTACTCATAGTATAATTCTTTAATATACTACACTAATATGATATAATACAAAAGATAATAATAAAAAAAGAGGAGAGATAATTTTGAGAATATTATTAGATGCAATGGGAGGAGATAATGCACCAAAAGCAACAATAGAAGGTGCATTAGAATATGCAAAAAGAAACAACAAGTAAGATTGTGCTTGTTGGTAAAAAGAAGTGATAGAAGAAAATATAGTAAGTATAGCAGGTTCTAATTGGAATGAAAAAAATATAATAATATAGAAATTATGGATGCAAGAGAAACAATAGATATGGAAGATATACCAACAAAAGGCTATAAAGGAGAAGAAAGATTCATCAATGGTTGTTGCATTAAATATGCTTAAAAAAATGATGAAGCAGATGTATTAGTATCTGCAGGAAATACAGGAGCACTTTTTAACTCGGTGCAACCCTTATAGTAGGTAGAATAAAAGGTATAATAAGACCGGCAATAGGGGCAATACTTCCATGTATAGACAAAGAATATATGCTTATAGATGCAGGAGCAAATACAAACTGTAAAAAGGAAAAATTTCTTACAATTTTTCAGAAATGGGTAAAATATATTTAGAAAAAAACAGGAAAGAAAAACAAATCCAAAGATAGGACTTTTTAAATATAGGAACAGAAGAAACAAAAGGAAGTGATATGCATAAAGAAGCATATATGTATTTAAAAGAACACTATGAAGAAAAAAAGGCTTAAATTTTATAGGGAATATAGAGGCAAGAGATCCATTTACAGGAGATGTAGATCTTGTAGTTTCAGATGGTTTTTACAGGCAACATATTTATAAAAAAACATTGGAAGGATTTCGGAAAAAAATGATATTATCAACATTTAAAAAAATATGGTTGATGATATGGGAATGTCTAAAAATATTCCTACTACCTATAAAAAGATAAAAATGTCTAAAGTAATGGGTAAAATGGACTATAGAAAGCTTGGTGGTGGAGTATTTTTAGGTGTTAAAAAAACCAATAATAAAAAGCACATGGAAATAGTAACAAAACAGCATTTTACTATACATTAAAACAAGCAGAAGAATATGCAAAAAGCAGGAATAATAGAAGAATTAACAGAAAAGATGGGGAGAGAAAATAATTAATGTTTAAAAATAAAAAGAGGTTATAGATTATATTAATGAAATAAAAATAACAAAGGAAAGAGGACTTAAGTATTATATAAAACACATTTGGGTGTCAATTAAATGAAAATGATAGTGAGAAAATAGCAGGAATGTTAGTAGAATGTGGATATCAACCAGCAGAAAAAAAGAATCAGATGCAGATATAATTGTATTTAACACATGTTGTATAAGAGAAAATGCAGAAAAAAACATTATTTGGAGTACTACGGAGAAGTTAAAAAAATATAATGTAGAAAAAAATACAATAATTGCAATTGGTGGATGTATGATGCAAGAAAAAAAGAAATGCAAGAAAAAGTATTAAAAAAAGCTTTCCGTTTGTTAAGCTAATATTTGGAACACATACATTACACAATTTTCCAAAAGGACTATATCAAGTATTAACAGAAGGAAAAAGAATATTTGATGTTATAGACATTAAGGGTGAAATATATGAAGGGATTCCAGTAAAAAGAATGGATGGACTTCGTGCAAGTGTTACAATAATGTATGGATGTAATAATTTTTGTACATTTTTGTATTGTGCCATATGTAAGAGGAAGAGAAAGAAGTAGAAAAGCAGAAGATATATTAAAAGAAGTAGAAGAATTAGCACAAAAAGGATATTTAGAAATAACACTTTTAGGACAAAAATGTTAATTCATACAGAGGTGAAGGAGAAATAGATACATTTGCAAAAATTATTAGATAAGGTTGCAAGTATTGAAGGTATAAAAAAAGATAAGATTCATGTCACCACATCCAAAAAGATTTTTACAGAAGATGTTGTACAAGTAATGAAAAAAACATGAAAATATATCAAGAACATTACATTATCCTCTTCAATCAGGCTCAAGCAATATATTGAAAAATGAATAGAAGATATACAAAAAGAACAATATTTAGAAAGAGCAGAAAATATTAGAAGAGAATTACCAGATGTAACATTTACAACAGATATAATTGTAGGATTTCCAGGTGAAACAGAAGAAGATTTTTGAAGATACATTAGATGTAGTAAGAAAGATGAATTTTGAACAAGTCTTCATGTTTATATATTCACCAAGAGAAAATACACCAGCTAAAAAAATATGGAACAAGTAGATGAAAAATATAGCAAAAGAAAGATTCCAAAGATTAAAAAGAAATGTATGATAAACAAGCAGAAAAAAACTAAATGAAAAAAATATCTAGGAAAAGAAGAATGGATAATAGTTGATGGTATAAGCAAGAAAAAGTGCTAAAAATGCTTGTAGCAAAAAAACAGATGCAAATAAGCCAGTAGTATTTGAAAAAAATATGAAGGATGGAAAAATGGGAGACTATAAAAAAATAAGGATAGTAGAAACACATACTTGGTATTTAGTAGGAGAAAAGATAAGCTGAGAATAAATTTAAGAAATTAATCTAATAATAAATATTATAATGTAAGAAGGTAAAGATGGAAGAAAACAACAAAAAAAGAAATAGTATTAACAGGATTAAAACCAACAGGTGAACTTACTATAGGAAACTATGTAGGTGCTATAAAACCAATGATAGATATGCAAGGAAAATACAATTCATACCTGTTTATAGCAGATCTTCATGCAATAACTGTAATGCAAGACAGGGATGAATTAAAAAGAAGAATAAGAGAGTTTTTTTAGCAATGTATATAGCATGCCGGAGTAGATAAAGACAAAAAAATGTAATATACTTGCAATCTGAAAATCCATACATTGCAGGTATTTCATGGCTTTTTAGAATGTAATACATATTATGGTGAAGCATCAAGAATGATTCAGTTTAAAAGAAAAAAAGCAAGGAAAAATGCAAATTTTTTTCAGTTGGGCTTTTAACATATCCAATACTTATGGCAGCAGACATACTATATTTAGATTCAAAAATATGTACCAGTAGGAATTGATCAAAAACAACATGTTGAGCTTGCAAGAGATATTGCAGAAAGATTTAATAAAAAAATATGGAAAAAAACATTTGAAATACCAAGACCTATGATAAAAAGAAGAAGGACTTAAGATAAAAAGACTTAAGAAATCCAGAAAAGAAAAATGAGTAAATCAGAAGAAAATCCAAATGGAAGTATAACTCTTTTTGATACAGAAGAAGAAATAAGAAAGAAAAATAATGTCTGCAACAACAGATTCAGAAATGAAAGTATATTTTTGATGAAGAAAACAAAAAAAGGTATCTCAAACCTTATAAATATAGTTATAGCATTTTCAGATGAAAAAAAGAAACAGCTAAAAACAGTAGAAGAAAAAAATTTGAAGGAAAAGCTATAAGGAATTTAAAGAATATGTAGCAGATATACTTACTTCTAAAATATCTAAAAATACAAGAAAAAAATACAAAGAGGTTATACAGTCTGGTATTTTAGATGAAATCTTAGATGAAGGAAAAGCAAAAGTACAAAAAAACTTGCACAAGATAAATATATAGAAATGACTAAAAAAATGGGACTTACAAGATCTTAAGGAAAGGAAAAGAAAAATGGCACTATCACCAATGATGGCAGAATATATGAAAACAAAAGAAGAATATAGTGACTGTATACTGCTATATAGGCTACGGAGACTTTTATGAAATGTTTTTTTGAAGATGCAATAACAGTATCAAAAAGAGTTAGAATTAACATTAACAGGAAAAGCATGTGGTCTAGAAGAAAAAAAGCACCAATGTGTGGAGTGCCACAAGCAGCATTAGACACATATATAGCAAAAATTAATACAAAAAAAGGATTTAAGGTTGCAATATGTGAACAGTTAGAAGATCCTAAAAAAACAAAAAGGAATAGTAAAAAAAGAGGTGTTGTAAGAATAGTAACACCACGGAACTGTTACAGAAACTAAATTATTAGATGAAAAAAAGAATAGCTATATTATGAGTATTGTAGAAAAAGAAGAATCATTTTCGGACTTGCAGTACTTGATGTAACAACAGCAGATTTCTATACTACAAGTATAGAAAAAGGTAAAGATAAAGAAACAAAAAGGTGATATATATCAAAAAAATATATGATGAAATAGCAAGATATATGCCAAAAAGAAATAATAGTTCCAAAAAGGTGTATTAAAAAGATGAACATATATCACATATAGAAGAAATACTAAATATATATATAACATTTAAAGAAGATACATATATTAATGATTTAGTAGATGAAGAAAGTAATGGTTGTAATAATAATAAAATAAAAGAAGAAAAATACAAAAAAAGATGGAATTGATGAACAAATAGAAGAGTTTGAAAAAAAGCACTAACAGAAAAAGATAGTAACAAGATATAATATTATAGAAAAATGAAATAAGTGAAGAAGAAACAGTGGTAAAAAAATAGTAATGATATTCCAATTACTATTATATATGCAGTTGCATATCTTCATAAATATACAAAAAGAAACACAGATGCAAGAATTAAAACATCTTAATAATATATATATAATATCTGAGAATAAGTATATGGTTTTAGATAGTATAGCAAGAAAAAAATCTAGAACTTACACAAAGAATGAAAGACCGGAAGTAAGAGACGGAAGTCTTCTTCGGAATACTTGATAAAACAAAAAAACATCAATGGGGGCAAGACTTTTAACAAGATGGATAAATGACCCACTTATATCTAAAAAAAGAAATAGAAAAAAAGACAAGATGCGGTAGAAGAACTATATAATAATATAATCCTAAGAGGAAGTATTATAGAAATATTAAAAAAAGATATATGATATTGAAAGAATAGCAGGAAAAAGTAGCATTCCGGAAATATAAATGGGAAAGATATGATATCACTTAAAAATTCTATAAGATATCTACCAGAACTTAAGAAAGAATTAAGTATTGTTAAAAGTGACTATTTAAAAAGAAATATATTTAAAACTAGAAACATTAGAAGATATATATAGTATTATAGATGAGATGATTGTAGAAGAGCCACCTGTAACAATAACAGAAGGTCGGAGTTATCAAAGAAGAATATAATGAAGAACTGTATAGGTTAAAAACATTTAGGAAATAAGGCAAAAGAATGGATAGTATCTTTAGAAGCTGGAGAAAAGGAAAAAGACAGGAATTAAAAAAATCTAAAGATAGGATATAATAAGGTGTTTCGGATACTATATTGAAATTACAAACTCATACAAAGATAAAGTACCAGAAGACTATATAAGAAAACAAACACTTGTAGGTGCAGAAAGATATATAACTCCAGAACTAAAATCGATGGAAGAAGAATTATCAGAAGCAGAAACAAAAAAATAGCAGAACTTGAATATACACTTTTTACAGAACTTAGAGAACATATATCTAAAAAAATATAGCAAGAATACAAAATACAAGCTCAAATGTAGCAATAATAGATGTACTTGTATCACTTGCAGAAGTAGCAGAAACAAATAGCTATGTAAAACCACAAATAACAACAGATGGAAAAAAATAGATATAGTACTTGGAAGACATCCAATTGTGGAAAAAAATGCTTAAAAATGAAAAGTTTATAGAAAATGATTGTATGTTAGATAATGAAGAAAAACACCATCTCTGTTATAACAGGGCCTAATATGTCTGGTAAATCAACATATATGAGACAAGTTGCATTAATAACAATACTTGCACAAATGGGCTCATTTGTACCAGCTAAAAGAGCAGATATCTGTATTGTAGATAAGATATTTACAAGAATAGGAGCGGCAGATGATTTAAGTATGGGACAAAGTACATTTATGATGGAAATGGTAGAAGTTGCAAATATACTTAAAAAAATGCAACAAGTAAGAGTTTAGTGATTTTAGATGAAATAGGAAGAGGAACATCAACATATGATGGTATGAGCATTGCAACAGCTGTTATTGAATATATATCTAAAAAAATAGGGGCAAAAACATTATTTGCAACACATTATCATGAACTTATAGAACTTGAAGAAAGATTTAAAAAAATATACGAAATTATCATGTAGAAGCAAAAAGAAATAGGAAAAGATATAATCTTTTTAAGAAAAGTATTAAGAGGTGGAACAGATCAAAGTTATGGTATCCATGTAGCAAAAACTTGCAGGAGTACCTAAAGATGTTATAAGAAGGGCAAATAGGCTTCTTTTAGATATAGAAAGTAGAAGAGAAATAGTAAACATATCAGAAAAAGAAGAAATAGATTCAATGCAACAAGACTTTCGGAGATTTAAAAAGAAAGTATGATTATAAACGAGCTTAAGAGTATTGATTTAAATGAACTTACACCAATAGAAGCATTAACAGAGCTGTTTAACTTAAGAAAGATGATAGATGAGAAATAATAACAATTACAAAAAAAGTTACAAATTAGTATATATTATAATAATAATTTGTAAATTAAGAATAAAAAGAGTAAACTTAAATTAATATTAATATATACAATTTAAGGAAATAGAATATGAAGAGTTTAGTTAATAAAAGGAATATAAGCAAAAGAGTAAATAGTATAAATAGATAAAAATATGCTAGGTACTTTTTTTGCTTTTTTTATTAATTAAACAATAGATTTAAAAATATATAAATAATATAATGAGTTAGGAGGAAAAATGAATAAGAAAAAAATAATATAAATAAAGAAATACTACTTGTATTATTAGGGATGATTATAGTTACATTAATATTATTATGTGTAAAATACTATAAAAAGATGAGGTAATTTCAGAGAATATAAGAAAAAAATGAGATAAAAACAGAACAAAAATGAAAGATTAGAAGGAGACATATTAAAAATATGCTAATATATTTAATGAGAAATCTAAAGTAAAAAAAGAAAGAAGAAAAAAATATAATAATAAAAAGATTAAAACATATATATTTGAAAGTGGAAATAAAATAGAGATATATGATGATGGTAGAATTAAAAAAATTATATTAATGTAAACGAATTAGAAACGTTTAAAAACTTTTGAAAAAAATGAATTTAATTTAGAAAAAAATCAAAGAAGATGCTAAAAGTTTTTAGGAATAAAGCTAGGATTTGAAATAACAGATAATAACATAACTGAAATTAATAGTGAAGAAATAGATAATGCCTATTCTATAAGAATTGAAATAAAAAAAGATAATATAATTATAACTGGAAAAGCTATAGTTAACCCTAATTTTTAATAATGTATCTGCTATAAGTTTTGAATATAATGAAATAGAAATACAAGGAAATAATAAGATAACAAAAAGAAGAGGCGATAAATGCTGTTAAAAATAGTTTGAAAGAAGAAGGAAAAAGAAGGAACTATTATAGAAAATAAGATAAAAGAAAAGGTACATAGTTCAAGTAGATTAAATAAAGCATATAATGTAATAGAAATTCCGGTTATGATGGAATATTACAAAAAAAGATGATGGAAGGCAAAATAGATAAAAATGCCTGAATATTCTAGATTATATGCAGTTGATATAGAGACAGGAAAGATAATTGATATGATTGGTGTACAATAAGAAATTGAAGTTAATATAATAATGGAACGGATATATAATATAGTTGTAAAATATGTTAATATATTGAAAAAAATTTTTAAATATAAGGAGTGAGAGAAATGCGGAATTTTTATGAAAGAAAGAATGAAGAAGATATAGAAAGATTACAAGGTCTTATAAAAGATGTAATAAGAATAGAATATTATGGTTATCGACAATCGTTTGTCGAAAAACATAATATATAGTTTTTCAAAAATTTTGAAAAACTATTCTGAACTAAAAAGAGATAGAAAAAAAGCTTTTTAAAGAAGTTGGTAAAAAGCGAGAAAACCATGATTCCTTTATGGTAGTGGGCTTAAGTTTAAATGAAAAGAGTTGGTAAGATGTCGAACAGATAATATTTACCTTCAAACTAAAACAAAGAAATTTGTTAGTTTGTAGGTATTTTTTTGTTTAAATTATTTGTGTTTTTTTGATCTTTTTACTTGCTTTTTTTGAATTAAGTGTGAAAAATAAATAATATTATGTAATTTATTGCATTTTTTAAAAAAATAAAAAAATATTTCAAAAGTGTAAAAAAATAAAAAAAGTTTTTTTGAAATTAAAATGCTATAATTTCAATAGATAACATGTATATTAATTATGTATAATAGTTATAAATGCCTATAATTCAAGAAAGTATAAAATAAAACATGATTTTTACAAAATATATTAAAAGTGGTATATTTATTTCAGACAAGAGAAATGAATAAAAAAATATAAAAATAATATTTTTTTAAAAAAATATTTTTTTGAAAAAAACATAAAAAAATAATATTTTTTTAAAATGCTAAAAAAATGAAAAGGGGAGTAAAATGAAAGTTATAAAAAGAGATGGGAAAAAAAGTGGAATTTGATCCAAATAAAATAGTAGTTGCAATAAGCAAAAGCAAATAGAGAAGTAATAGGAAATGAAAAAAAGCTTCAATACAAAAATATTAACTATATTGTAGAAGCAATAGAAAAAAATTAGAGTTAAAATGAAATAGGAATAGAAAAAAATACAAGACCAAATAGAAAGAAAAATTAATGGAACTTGGTAAGTATGAACTTGCAAAAAGATATATGTTATACAGAGAAAAAAAGAAGTATAATAAGACAAACAAATACAACAGATGAAAGTATATTAAGTTTAATTAGAAATACTAATAAAGAAGTAAGTAAGGAAAATAGTAATAAGAATGCAATACTTTTATCAACACAAAGAGACTTAATTGCAGGTGAAGTATCTAAAGATATAGTAGATAGATTATTATTACCAGAAAGAATAGTAAAAGCACATAAAGAAGGTGTATTACATTTTCACGATAAAGACTATTTTTATACAACCAATGTTTAATTGTTGTTTAATAAACATTAAAGATATGCTTGATAATGAAACAGTTATGAATGGTAAAAAAATAGAAACACCAAGAAGTTTCCAAGTTGCATGTACTGTTATGACACAAATAATTGCAGCAGTTGCAAGTAATCAATATGGTGGACAATCAGTAAATGTAGCACATTTAGGTAAATATTTAAGAAAAAAACATATGATAAATATTACAAAAAAATATTATAACCATTTTTATAGAAGAAGGTAAGAGCAAAGAAGAAGCAGAAACTTTAGCAAAAGATTTTGCAGAAATGAGAAAAACAAGAAGATTTAGTTGCAGGTATACAAACAGTTCAATACCAAATAAATACATTAATGACAACAAATGGACAAAGTCCTTTTGTAACATTATTTATGCATATTGTAGAAGGTGATGAATACGAAAAAGAAGTTGCACAAATAATAGAAGAAATATTAAAACAAAGATTGCAAGGAATAAAAAAATTCAGAAGGACATTATATAACACCAGCATTTCCAAAACTTATATATGTTTTTAGATGAATGTAATAATTTATCTGGAGGAAAATATGATTATATAACAAAACTTGCAGTTAAATGTTCTGCTAAAAGATTATATCCAGATTATATATCAGCTAAAAAAAGATGAGAGAAATATATGAAGGAAATGTATTTAGCCCAATGGGATGTAGATCTTTCTTATCACCATACAAAGATGAAAAATGGTGAATACAAATTTGAAGGAAGATTTAACCAAGGTGTTGTAAGTATAAACCTTCCACAAATTGCTATAATGGCATCAGGAAATAAGGAAAAAAATTCTATAAACTTTTTAGATGATAGATTAGAATTATGTTTTTGATGCATGTATGTGTAGACACAATGCTTTTAAAAGGAGTAACATCAGACTATTCACCAATACACTGGCAATATGGAGCAATAGCAAGACTTCGGAAAAAGGTGAAAAGATAGATAAATACTTATATGGAAATTATTCAACAATGTCTCTTGGATATATAGGACTTTATGAAGTTTCTAAATTAATGACAGGAAAGAGCCATACAGAAAAAGAAGGTAAAGAATTTGTTGAAGAATTAATGAAATATTTAAGAAAAAGTTGTAGATGGATGGAAAAAAAGATACAAATATTGGTTTTGCATTATATGGAACACCAGCAGAAAAGCTTATGTTACAGATTTGCTAAAATAGATGAAGAAAAAAATTTGGAAGTATAAAAGATATAACAGATAAAGGATATTATACAAACTCATATCATGTTGATGTAAGAGAAAATATTAATGCATTTGATAAGCTTAAATTTGAAAGTTCATTCCAACCAATATCATCAGGTGGATGTATATCATATGTAGAAATACCAAATATGGAAAAAAATTATGAAGCATTAGAAGAAATAGTTAAGTTTATATATGATAATATACAATATGCAGAATTTAATACAAAATCAGATGTATGTAATGTATGTGGACATACAGGTGAAATAATTATAAATGATGACTTACAATGGGAATGTCCATGTTGCCACAATAAAGATGAAAGTAAGATGAGTGTAACTAGAAGAACTTGCCGGATATCTAGGAGAAAACTTCTGGAATGAAGGAAAGACAAAAGAAATTAAGAGAAGAGTTATGCACTTATAAAGGAGTTATAGGGTGAGATATGCAGATATAAAAGAATATGATATTGCAAATGGAGAAGGGGTAAGAGTAAGCCTGTTTGTATCAGGCTGTACTCATGCATGTAAGGGATGTTTTTAATGAAGACATTTGGGATTTTTCGGAAAAGGTGAAGACTATACAAAAAGAAGTAGAAGATAGAATAATAGAATCATTAAAAAGACCATATATAAAAGGGTTATCACTTCTTCGGAGGAGAACCAATGCACCCTAACAACCAAAAAGAAAATTGCAGAACTTGTAGAAAGAGTAAGAAAAAGAATTACCAGATAAAACAATATGGTGTTATTCTCGGATATGTATTTGATAAAGAAATAATGAAAAGTATGTATAGGTTTATACCAACAACAAAAAGAATCCTTGATAATATTGATGTAATGGTAGATGGAAGATTTGAAATAGACCTTTTAGATTTAAGATTAAGATTTAGAGGGTCATCAAATCAAAGGATTATAGATGTAAAAGAAAGTTTAAAAACAAAATGATGTTATATTATGGGATATGAAATATGGAGTATAATTATTTAAGAAAAGAAAAAGTGAATAAAAATAGAAAAGTAAAAAAATTAAATAGTAGGGGAAAAGTATGGAAAAAAATGATAAAATTAAAAAAATATTAGGAATTGCTATAATTAGTAGCATAATACTATTTAATGCAGTAGTTATATTTAGAGAAGATATAAAACTAGATAAAATAAAAACAACAATTAGCAGAAATTAAGGTGGGTAAAGAAATTTAAAAAGTAAAAAAACAGAGTGTATAAAATAAGGCTCAATGTCAAGAATGGGGGTATAAAAATCCCCTAACTAGGCTTGTAGCCTTATTTTCATGAGCTTATTAAATCTTTCATAGTTCCTATAACCGTAACCAATTCTTTTTTTATTACTTTAATTTTGTTGTTAAATCCTTCTACAAATCCATTATTATATCCATATTCTATTATATTTACTATTTCTTTAAACCAAGAATTTAAAGTACTAGATAATTTGTCACATTTAGCTAGATTAGTTTCTTTTTAAGTCTGTTATTAATTGTTCTAAACCTTCTTTAAAAGCTTGTTATTTCAGTTAATTCAAATAATGAATAAAATCTTTTAATTAAGTCATATGATACAGCAAATATATTATTTTTGACCTTTTAGTCTATCTATTATACATTGTTCTTGCTTGCTTAAATTCTTAGGATTCTTTTGTATAACTTTCCAATATCTCTTAAACTCCCTATTTTTTTACTAGAATCAGTATTAAATATATTTATTCTAATATCTCTTATTGTCCATATACCTTGTCTTATTACATGATACTTATCTGCAACTATATGAGACATAGGTAAAGTTTTAGTAATTACATTTCTAAAAAGGTTTAAACATATCTGTAACAACAATAGAAGGTTTAAATTCTAGTAATATATTCTTTAAAGTAGATTGATATCTATTTTTCATAGATATTAATTAACTTATGATGCTTATCATATACAGCTAATTGGTATTTTTTTCATTACCAAGATTACCTTTAAATTCATCAATGAATATTACAGAGGTATCATACTTTTCTTTCTTAATTTCTATACTTTCAAGCGTTCTTATTACAGTACTTATACTCACATTATTCTCTTTAGCATTTTGCTTAAAAGTCTTCATATCCTTAAATGTTGTTTCTATTCTTTTCTTTATTCTATTAGAGATTCTACATCTTTTTTTGAACAATACCAATACTACTTGTAATTGTTTTTACCTGTAGACTTACAAACATATCTTTGTTTTTTTAAGGTTTAAAAAAATACAGGCATATTATTATATACATCAATTAATATCTTAACAGTCCTATAATCCTTTAATCTATAGTCTTTTCCAGGTTTCTTATTATTCCTAATACCATAAATATGATATTCTCCATCAATTATTTTTTTGTTTTTTTATTATCCTAACATCTTGTATTTTTGTAACTAATCATTATATTATTATCTTGCATAAGTTAAACCGTATCCTTTCTGTGTGGTTATTAATAGGATACTACATTTTTTTAACTTATGCTCTTTTTTATGCTTTTTTTCTATTTTTTTATCATTCTATACCCCCATTAAAAGTATAGAGCCCTAAAATAACTCTGTTTTTTTATAATTATTAATCATTAATATTTTTTTAACTAATTTATTTCTAACAAATCCATAAGCTTGAATAGACAATATTGTTACAATAAGTACTATTACTGAAAGCATAGCAGTAAATCCGGCTTGGAGCAACATTTAGATAATATGAAAGGATAAGACCGAAGCATAATATCTATAAAACTAAAGATAATTGAAAGGATAAGAGTTTTTCTTAAATCCTTTTTTTAAATTGAAGAGCTGTTGCAACAGGTATTGATATAAGTGAACCTAAAACAAGTACACCAACAATTCTAATAGAAATTGCTATTGCAGAAGCAACTAATATTGAGAAAATATATTGTATTAATCTTACCTTAACACCTATTATTTTAGCTGTATCTTCATCATATGCAATATATATTAGCTTATCATAAAGGATAAACAAAGTTAAAAGTGAAAGTATACTTAAAAAAAGCTATAATATATATATCACTTGTGGTAACAGTAAGAATACTACCGAAACATAAAAAGAATCAGCATTTACACGAAGTTTTCCGTGAACTTATAACTGTTATTGCAATACCAACACTTAAAGAAAAGATAATACTTAAGATTATATCTGTATGTTTTTTTGTAAAATGTACGTAAAAAAATTCAATTAATAATCCAGATGCTGATGTAAATACAAATGCTCCAACTATAGGGTTTATACCTGTAAGAAGTCCGAAGTGTTATTCCGGGCAAGTGATGAATGTGAAAGTGTATCACCAATCATAGAATATTTTCTTAAAACTAAAAAAATATACCAATAGTAGGACATAATATTGATATGAAAAAGTGAAACGATAAAGGCATATTGTATAAAAAGTATGTTCAAACATTATTTATTACCTCCTTTAAATTCTCTTATATAATTTTTCAGGACTACAAAGATGTCCTTTAGAATTTGCAACATGGAAAATATTTGTAGAATTTGTTATTGCTGCATCTAAGTTATGTTCTACTGCAATTATTGTTAGTTTTTTTCTGTATTTAATTTCTTTTAAAAAGAATAAATTTCAGTCTGTGATGAAACATCTACACCTGTAGAAGGTTCATCTAAAAATTAAAATATCGGGATTTCCTATTAAACTTCTTGCTATTAAAAGTTTTTTTGGTATTGTCCGTCCGAGATAAATCTGAAACAAGTTCTTTTTCTTTTTTTGATTCAAGTGAAACAAGTTTTAATGTTTCTTCAACAATTGTTTTAGTATATGCCTTTTTTTATTTTTAGCATATGATGATATAAGTTCTTCAACTGTTATTGGAAAGCCTGATGTATAGCTTTTCTTTTTGTGGAACATATCCGTATATTTTTTTAGTATTTAAAGATATATCACCTTTTGTAGGTTTTAAAAATCCTAAAAAGTAGACGGATAAGAGTACTTTTTACCGAGAACCATTATCACCTATTATAGAAATATAGTCACCTTTTTGGTATATTTAAAGATATATTATCTAAAAATATACAGGATCTTTAATTGTGTTGTTAAAAAGTAAATGAAACATTTTTTTAATTTTATCAAAATTCCTCCTTTAAGCTTAAATAATTAAATTACTTAGTTATTATAACATATTATTTAATATTAATAACTAAATGCTAATTATTTGCGTTTTTTTATTAAATATCATTGACTTTAATAGTTAATACTGATATTATTATAATATAATTGCAAATAAATTGCAATTTAGAATATATCATATTTAAAGGGAGATGTTATGAAAAAGATATTATTAGCAGTACTTTCAGTAATTGTATTATTAGTATTATTTGTAGTATGTGCATATACTATGAAATGGACTAAAATAACAAATATTACTGATGGTATTAAAGACCAAATTATTGGTAAGAAAGAAGAAAAGAAGAAAGAAACTTCTGAAGAAAAAAATAAGAGTTGCTACAACTATTAAAAGCTGTAGAAAGTTTAGTTAAAGCAGTAGGAAAAGATAAGGTTGAAATAGAAAAGGTAGTTCCAGATGGAACAGAAATACATGAATTTGAACCAAAAAGCACAAGATATATTAAAACTATCTAATGCTAAGATGTTTATATATAATGGTGATGAACTAGAAACATGGGCAGATAAGGCAGTAGAATCAGTTAAGAATAAAAAAATTTAAAAAGTTGTTGAACTTGCTAAAGGGTTAGATAAATTAGATGTTAAAGAAAAATGATATTTTTAGATGATGATAAAGATGATGAACATAAAGATAAAGAACATGACCATGATGATGATGATGATCATAAAAAAAGAAAAGAAACATGAAGATAAAGATGAAAAAAAAGAAGGACATCATCACCATCATGATGGAAAAGACCCACACACATGGCTTTCTTTTAAAAAAATGCTAAAAAAAATATGTTGAAAAAAAATTAAAGAAAGTTTAATAGAAGTAGATTCAAAGAATAAGGAATTTTACGGAAAAAAATGCAAAACAAGTAACAGAAGAAATAGATAAATTATACAATGAATATTCAGAAAAAAATTTGCAAAATCAACTAAGAAGAATTTTTGTTATAGGACATCCAGCACTTGCATATTTAGCAAATGAATTTGGATTAAAAACAATTAAGTGTTGAAGATGTATTTGGAGAAGGAACACCAACTATAGCAAAAAAATGAAAGCACTTGTTGAATATTGTAAAAAAACATAATGTAAAAAGGTATACTTACAGAAAGTACAGCAAATAAAGATGTTATAAACACAGTATCAAGAGAAACAGGAGCAAAAAGTACTTCCAGTATATATAATGGAAGATCCTGCAGAAAGCTTTAGAATATGTAGAAGCTATGAAGAAAAAAACTTAGAAACAATATATGGTAATTTAAACTAAAAATATAATAATTAAGAATATTTATATTTAAGAAATTGATACAAATATAAAAATAAAGCGAGGTTAAACCTCGCTTCATTATATATTAAGTTCACTTTCAGTATTGGTATAAAATTTAAATAAAGTAAACTTTATTTAAAAAAATATTTTAATTGTAAAAAAATATGGTATAATATAATTGTTCATCTATAAATGATGGACATGATATAATATCATAAGAAAGGTGTCTATTATGGCTAAAAAAACTAAATAATACTACGAATAGAAAGATATTATTAGAGATCTTTAAAGAAAGTAATAAACCCTTAATAGTTGAAGAAATCTCAGAAAAGATGTATGAGAAAACAAATAAAAACCATCTTGTCAACTATTTATAGAAATCTTAAAAAAATATGGAAGATGCTGGGATTTTTAAAGAAAATATATAATGAAGACGGATCATATATGTATATTTTTTTAAAGATGAAAAATAGTAGTAAAGCAGAAATAGAATGCAAAACTTGCCATAAAACAGTAGAGATACAAGAAGACACTTTAAAGGAAGCAGAAAAAAACACTTGAAAAAAATTAGGGTTTTTCGCTTTCAGAAAACATTCACTTAACAGGAGAATGTGATAATTGCAAGAAAACACATCTTGCAGAATAATTTTTTTAATTTTTTTAGGGCATTATGCCCATCATACTTTTTCTTTTTCAGGAAGGTTTTAGAAATCTTCCAATATTATATTTATTATGTATGTTATTTTTAAGATATACAGATAAATTAAATTAAAATATACAGAAAAAAAGAATCAAAAAAAACAACTGTATATAATATTATTAAATAAGGGGAAGGCCAGTCCGGATTATATGGCCTTCTTTTTATTATTTATGATATGGTTCTTTCCTTATAATTTTTAAAAACACCTATATATTTGTTCTAGTAGTAATAATCTGAATAATTGATGTGGAAATGTTAGTTTAGAAAAAAACTTAATATCATATTAGATTTAGAAAGTATTTTTATCAGATATTCCATGTGATCCACCCTATGACAAAATGTGATTGTTGAATGTCCGAGAAATTGTTATATTTTTCTATTTTTATCTGCAAACTGTATAGAACTTAATTCTTTACCTTTTCTATCTAAACAAATTAAGAAATCTTTATCAGATATATGTTTTTTTCAATATTATTTTTTTCTTTATCCATGATAATAATTATTTCTTCAGCTTTAGGATTGTCTATGAAATTTTTCTTCCATAACTTCTATAATTTCTAAATTAGTATATTTACTAAGTCTTTTAGCATATTCTGCTATTCCATCTTTTTATATTTTTTTCTTTTATTTTGCCGAACACATATTATTTTAATTTTTCATTATATTATCTCCTATTATTGTATTAGTATATATATATATATTATTAATTGATTATATTATAATAATATCATATATTATAATGTTTAAAAAAATATGAAGGAGAAATATATTAGATATGAAAGAAAAAAATAGAAAAAAATCAAAAGAAAAATATGATAGAAGATATTATAATAACTATAAGAAAAAGAACCTAGTATGAATATATTAAAAAAAGATAAAAAAATTATGAATTTAGAAAAATATATTCCTAAAGAAGGAGTAAAAAGGGTATGGGTATATACAGCTATGCCTATAGGTAAACTTGAATATATGATAGATATTGATAAAGTTATTAAATATCCAGAAAAAGATAAAAAGAAGATGGAATACGGTAATATTGAATTTAACAATGGACTTAAACAAAGTATATATGCATATCATATACATAAGGTATATATGCTAGAAAAAAATCGCTAGATCTTATAACATTAAAAAAAGATTATAACTTTTTTTCCGCCACAGAAATATATATATCTAAAAAAATAATATTAAACTTAAAGAATATCTTTGGAATATGGATCTAGAAGAAGTATAGAAATATAAAGCAAATTTAATGACTTATTGCAGTTTAAGGCTAAAAAACGTGCAATTATATTTTTAATTTACTAAATAAGAAAAAAACAAGTCAAAACTATTGCTAATAACATAAAACCCTGAGTTTGACAGTTGGAAAGGTAAAAAAACGGCTAGAAGTGTTGAAATATCAACAAATTAGCCGTATAGTTTTTTTCCTTATTTTTTTGCACAATTTTTTTGTTTCGAAAAAGAAATAATTCTTTTAATTTTTTTCTTTTATCAATAACTTCAGTATCTAGTCTAAGGTCATATGAGTCTAAAGGAGCAAAACCCAAAAGCTTCTTGAAGAGAAGCTGTCAAATCTGTTTTAGTAAAAACCAGGGATATAATTATCATTTGATATCTCCTAAATTTTTCAAGAACTCTATTAGAACGTTTTTTTAGTGATATGATTGTAAGTTGATTTAACAACGAATATACAGGGTTTTTTTAACATTTTTTTATTATATTGTAATCTTATAAATTTTTCCTTTAAAAAAATTGATATTATTAGTATAACAATTGTGAAACGATTGTGCAATAACTGGTGCGGAAATTTGACGAAAAAGTATTGATTTTTGTAATACTTTACGGACTTTTTTTGTTGTTTAGGTGTCAAACTCCCGGCTAAAAAAACGTGCAATTATATTTTTTTAATTTACTGTATAGAAATATAATATAATTTTACTAGAAAAAAAGTATTTTGTAATATATAATGATAATGATTATGAGTTATAATATAAAATGAAAAGAGGGGTATATATATGTATAAAAGAGTATTGGTAAAAAGTAAGTGGAGAAGCCTTTAGGTGGCGGAAAAAGGAAAAGGTTTAGATTTTTGAAGTATTAAAAGAAGTAGCACAAGAGATAAAAAAATGATGGTATCTAAAGGTGTAGAAGTAGGAATTGTAGTAGGACGGACGGAAATTTTTGGAGAGGAAAAAGAAGGTGCAGGAATAGAAAAAAACAACATCTGATTATATGGGAATGCTTGCAACAACTATGAATGGTCTAGCACTTCAAGATACTTTAGAAAATATGGGAATTGCAACAAGAGTACAAACAGCACTTAGTATGGAAAAAAATAGGTGAGGTATATAATACAAAAAGAAGTAATGAACTTATTTCTAAAAATTTTGTAACAATATTTACATGTGGAACAGGAAATCCGTTTTTTTAGTACAGATACTGCTGCTATTATAAGGGCGATAGAAATAAAAAGCAGATATAATTTTGCTTGCAAAAAAATGTTGATGGACTTTATACAAAAGATCCTAAAAAAACATTTAGATGCAGAAATGATATCAAAAAAATAACATTTAAAGAAGTTTTAGAAAGAGATTTAAAAAGCAGTAGATACAGCAGGTATAACATTATGTAGAGAATGGAATAAAGATGTGTTATTATTTCGGATTAAATCAAAAAAAGGTGCAATGTATAAAGCGGCAATGGGAGAAAAAAAATAGGAACCCTTATAACAAATGAAGAATAAAAAGATAAAAAAAGTCTAATAATATTTTTTTAATATATATGAAAAATAGGTTATAATAATAGATATATTAAAATTAGTAGTAAATTAAGGAGTGAAAATGAAAATAACAGAAGTTGAAGAAAAAAAATGATGGAAAGAGTTAATTTCTTTGAAGAAAGCTTATCAGAAATAAGAGCAGGAAGAGCAAATCCAGCAATATTAAATAAGGTAATGGTTGAATATTATGGTACATTAACACCAATAAATCAAGTATCATCAGTATCAGTTCCAGAAGCAAGACAAATATTAATACAACCATGGGATATGAGTATATTAAAAAGCAGTAGAAAGATCAATAATAGAAGCAAATATAGGGATAAACCCACAAAATGATGGTAAATGTATAAGACTAATATTTCCTGAACTTACAGAAGAAAGAAGAAAAGATATTGTTAAAGAAATAAAAAGAATTAACAGAAAAATACAAAAAGTATTAATAAGAAATATTAGAAGAGAAGCAATAGAAGCTATAAAAAAAGAAGAAAAAAATAAAGAAATATCAGAAGATGAATTAAAAAAAAGGTGAAGAAGATATACAAAAAAATTAACTGATAAGTATGTAAAACTTACAGAAGAAAAAAATATGAAAAAAATGTAAGGAGATAATGACAATATAATGGATGTGGATCATATTGCTATAATATTAGATGGAAATAGGAGATGGGCAAAAGAAAGAGGACTTGATAAATATTTAGGGCATAAAGAAGGAGCTAAAAAAATTTAGAAGAACTTACAAAAAAAGCTAATGAAAAAGGACTTAAGTATTTAACAGTATACACTTTCTCTACTGAAAATTGGAAAAGATCTAAAAGAAGAAGTAACATATCTTATGAAGATATTTACAATATATTTTAAAAAGATTATTAAAAAGAGTTAATAAATATAATATAAAAAAATTAAGTTTTTTTAGTAGCAGAGATGGACTTACAAAAGATTTACTTAAAAATGATAGATGATATTGAAAAAGTAAGTGAAAATAATACAGGATTGCAAATAAATTTATGTTTTTAATTATGGTGGAAGAAGAGAAATAACAGAAGGTGCCAAAAAAAATTGCAAAAGATGTATTAGAAGGGAAGATAACAGTAGATGAAATAACAGAAGAACTATTTTTCAGATAAACTATATTCAAAAAGAAATACCAGACCCAGATATATTAATAAGGACAAGTGGAGAAAAAAAGGCTTAGTAATTTTTCTTCCATGGCAACTTACATATGCAGAGTTTTTTTCTTTGTAAATAAACATTGGCCAGATTTTTAAAATAAGAGATTTAGAAGAAATAGTAAAAGAATATAATACTAGAAACAGAAGATTTGGAGCAGGATAATATATATGGAAGATAAAGAAAAAAAGGAAACAAAAAGATAAAGAAAAATAATAATAAAGAAAAAAATACATGTATTGTATGTGGTAGAGAGATAAAAAGGACAGAAAAATATGTAGTAGGTGTTTAAAAAGTAATACAAGACTATAATAATACACATGAAAAAAATAGGTATGTTGAAGATATATCTGATGAATTTTTTTAAAAAGAATTATCAAATAGCTATAATCATTATGAAAAAGAAAGTCGATAAAGAAACAGGTATAAAATATATTGAAATGACATATGTATATAATTATTTTTAGAGATAATATTATAAGAAATATAGATATAACATTATTAATTTTAGCATTATTTATGGTTATAATTTCAAACCTATATGAAATAAATCCGGTACTTGGAATTTTTAGGTTTTTGTGTTATATATATTTACATGTTTTTTTAAAGAATAAGTATTATAAGGCAAAAAGAGAAGGGACAGTTATAAGATTTTTTTCCTAATATGATGATTAAATCCACAAAACTTATAATAGATAAAAAGAGAAAAAAAGTTGAATATTCAAAAATATTAGATATAAAACAATATAAGAAATTTAAATTTTTACCTACAACATTATTTTTTTGAAGAAGAAAATAAAAAAAGGGTTCTTAGGAAGAGGAGTAAGCATTGAAGATGTGTATAAACTTGATGAATTTGCACCACTTCTTGTAGGGATAACAGGATATACGGAACCTAAAGAAAATGCAACAAAAAAACAGTTGAAGAAATGTTAAAAGAAAGTTTTTATAACAATTAAAGATGCAATAGTAAATAAGAAAAAAAGAAAAATAAAGATGATGAAAAAAAATAAAAAGTTACTGATGGGGAGTAAATAAAAATATGTTTGAAAAAAATGGTTTAAAGAAAATAATGAAAAACATATATATATTAAAAAGAAGATTTAGATATATTAAATTCTGATAAAGATTTAAATATACTAAATCTTTATTTAAATCTAAATAAAAAAATGGTGAATTTGGAATAGAAGAACTTTTTAAAAGATATGATCCTTATAAAAGAAAAATATAATAAAAAGAATATGATAAAGATAGAAGTTTTTGAAATTAAGATTATTAATGAAAATAATGAGAATAAAGATAGTAATACTGAGATTTCAGAAGATATTTTTAAAAAGAAAATTGGAATAATGTTTTAAAATATATTTCTATAGGAGAACCATTATTTTATCAAATGGTAAAAAAAATTCAATACCTTTTAATTTAAATAAGATTAGTAATGAACAAAAATTTAGAATATGTTAATGAATATAATATTGTAATAGCATTTGCAAATAATCCTGTATTATATTTAAAAAAATAAGAATTTTGAAATGGTTGTAAAAAAATCTTTTAGAAGGAATATATAATAGTAAGATAAATATAACTATAGAATTAAATAGAAATGATATAGAAATATTAAGAGAAAAAAAGCTTAAAGAAGAAGAACAATATGAAAATGATAAAAAAAGAAATAAGTAGAAACTATATATTACAAAAGTGCTTTTAAATAAGGAAAAATAGAAAAAAAGAAAAAAAGAACAGGAAGATAAATCACAAGAAAAAAACAAATAATAGTAATAATATGAGTACTAATGTTGAAAAAAATCAAAAAAACAAAGTGTAGTAAAAAGTAATGGAAGTAGCAATGTGAGTATATCTTCTAATACAATAGAAAAAAAGACAGGAACTGACAAAGAGAAAAAAACATATTTTTTTGGAAGAATGCCATATGGTAAAGAAGTGCCAGTAGTTAAGGTTAAGGGTATACATGAAAATCTCGGAGATATAATAATAGTTGGAGAAATTATTGATAAGGAAATAAGAGAGATAAGAGAAGACTTAAGTCTTGCAAGTTATGCAGTATATGATGGGACTTCAACAATAATGGTTAAAAAAAGTTCTTGAAAAAAAGCAGAAATAGAAGATGTAGAAAAAAAGAATAAAAGAACATATGTCACAAAATGGACTTTTTAAGATATATGGAAAACCACGGATTTGATACATTTGCAAAAGAGATAACAATAACAGCACTTCGGAATGATAGAAGATGGGACAAAAGAAAAAAATCTTAAAAAAGACAATGCACCTGTAAAAAGAGTAGAACTTAGAGCACATACAATGATGAGTCAATTAGACCGGAGTAATACCTGTTAAAGACTTATTTGAAAGAGCTAAAAACTATGGAATGAAAGCAGTTGCAGTAACAGACTTAGGAGTTGTACAGTCATTCCCAGATGCAATGAATATATCACGGAAAAACAGAAGTAGAAGCAATATATGGTGTTGATGCATATCTTGCAATAGACAGTACATCTGCTATAAGTTTTTTTAGATGAAAAAAAGAAATATACAAGATGAATATTGTGTACTTGATATAGAAACAACAGGTCTTTCATTTAGAACAGATAAGATAACAGAATTTGGTATTATAAAAGTGAAAAAAATGGAGAGATTATAGACGAATTCGAATGTTTTGTAAATCCAGAAATGGATATACCAGAAGAAGTTGTAAAAAAATAACAAATATAACTAATGAAATGGTAAAAGATGCAGAAACAATAGATAAGATAATGCCAAAAAGTTATGGAGTTTATAGGAGATTCTATTCTAGTTGCACATAATGCAGACTTCGATATCGGGTTTATAAGATATAATGCAGAACTTCTGCGGATATGAGTTTTTCAAATATGTATATAGATACATTAAGACTTGCAAAACAAATATTCCCAGAACTTAATAGATTTAAACTTGGAAAAAAATTGCAGAATATTTAGGAATAGAAGTAATTGTAGCACATAGAGCATTAGATGATGTTAAAACACTTATACATGTATTTAATGAAATGCTTAAAAAGAATTGAAAAAGAAAAATATATCTACATGGAAAGATTTTGAGGAAAAAAATGGAAGATAGATGATGATGCATATAAGAAGTATCCAATGTATAATGCAACAATACTTGTAACAAAAACAAATAGGTATTAAAAACCTATATAAGCTTATATCTTATTCACATGTAAAACCATTACTATATGAAGCCTAGAATATTAAAAAAAGTATATATGAAGAAAACTCTGAAGGCCTTATAATCGGTTCTCGGAAATAGTTCACGGTGAACTATATAGGGCGATTGAAAATCGGAAAGACAGATGAAGAGTTAGAAGAAATAGCAGAATCATATGACTTTTTAGAAGTACAACCACCTGAAAATGATGAATACAAGATAGAACTTCGGAATATTTAAATCAAGAGAAGATATAGAAAAGATTATAGAAAAAAAATAGTAGAAATTGGTAAAAAGTTAAATAAAAAGGTTGTAGCAACAGGAGATGTTTTTTTGTACTTGATGAACAAGACATGATATATAGGGAAATATTACATGTAGGGCAAAAAAAGAAACATGCAAATATACAACCTAAGGCATATTTTTAGAACAACAGATGAAATGCTTAAAGAGTTTAAATTTTTTTAGGGAAGAAAAAGCAAAAGAAATAGTTGTAGATAATTCAAACTATATATATGAAATGATAGAAAAAGGTATAAGACCCTATATCTAAAGATAAAAGCAACACCATATATTGTAGGATGTGAAGACACAATTAGGAATATAACATATAGTAAGGCAGAAGAACTATATCGGAAATCCACTTCCAGAAATTGTAGAAAAAAAGACTTAAAAAAAGAACTAGATTCTATCATTAACAATGGATTCTCTGTTATGTATATAATTGCACAAAAAAATTAGTACATAAGTCAAAATGAAGATGGATATATTGTAGGTTCAAGAGGGTCTGTAGGTTCAAGCCTTGTTGCATATATGACAGGGATTACAGAAGTAAATTCACTTAGACCACATTATAGGTGTAAAAAGTGCAAATTTAGTGATTTTAGTGATTTTGGAGTACTAAACCGGATATGATCTTCCAGATAGAAAATGTCCAAATTGTGGTGAAGAACTTGTAAAAGATGGACTAGATATTCCTTTTGAAACATTCTTAGGATTTACTGGGAATAAGGAACCAGATATAGATCTTAACTTTTCAGATGAATATCAGTCAACAGCACATAAATATACAGAAGAAATAATAGGTGGAGGAACAACATTTAAAGCAGGTACAATAGGTACAATTGCAGAAAAAAACAGCGTTCCGGATATGTTAAAGGATATTTTTGATGATAAAGGTGAAAAAGTATCAAACTCAGAAATCGCAAGAATAGCCAAAGGATGTACTGGTGTTAAAAGAACAACAGGACAACACCCTGGAGGGATTATAGTTGTACCAGAAGGAAGAGAAATATATGAATTTTTGTCCTGTACAAAAACCAGCAGATAATTCAGATATTGATATAATTACAACACATTTTGATTATCACAAAATTGACCATAACCTATTAAAACTAGATATATTAGGACATTTAGATCCAACAATGATTAGACATCTTCAAGATATTACAGGTATAAATCCCACAAAGATAAGACTTGATGATAAGGAAACGATGAGTATATTTAGTTCTACAGAAGCACTTGGAGTAAAACCAGAAGATATTGGCTCAAAGGTTGGTACATTTGGTGTTCCAGAATTTGGTACTAAGTTTGTTCGTGATATGCTTGTAGATACAAAAACCTAAAAACATTTGAAGAACTTATACGTATTTCTGGACTTTCACATGGTACAGATGTGTGGTTAAATAATGCACAAGATCTTGTAAATAATAAGACAGCAACACTTAGTGAAGCAATTTGTACACGTGATGATATCATGATATATCTAATGAATAAGGGAGTTGAAGCAGAACTTGCATTTACTATAATGGAAAGTGTAAGAAAGGGAAAAGGACTAAAACCAGAATGGGAAGAAGCAATGAAAGAAAAATAATGTTCCAGAATGGTATATTTTTATCATGTAAGAAGATAAAATATATGTTCCCTAAAAGCCCATGCAGCCGCATATGTTACAAATGCTTTTTAGAATAGCATGGTTTAAAGTACATAAACCAGCAGCATATTATACAGCATTTTTTTAGTGTAAGAAGTGGTGGAGATTTTGATGCAACATATATGATTTATGGCCTAGATAAACTAAAAAAAGAAAGATGGATGAGATAAAAGAACTACCTAAACAAGGAGTAAAAAGAAAAAGGAATATATTCACTTTGTGAAATAGTATATGAAATGAACAAAAGAGGAATAGAATTTCTACCAATTGACCTTTATGAGTCAGATGCTAAAAAAGTTTAAACTTATAGATGAAAATCATATATTACCACCTATAAGTTCAATACCAGGACTTCGGTGAAATTGCTGCAGAAAAACATATTTAAAGCAGCTCAAGAGATAAAGAAAGAAAACCAAACATTCTTCACTAAAGAAGAGGTTAAGTTAAAGTGTAAGATTGGTACATCTACAATTACATTATTAGACCAATTTGGACTTTTAGATGGTATACAAGAAACAGCACAGTCAAGTATATTTGATATGATGTAAAGAAAAAGAGTTGACATATTACAAAGATTATGTTAATATACAAGTGCAATAAATAAAAATAAAATGCCAAGTACAATTGTACTTCAAAGTTATACATAATAATGTATTATTGGCAGAGGAGGAGATAAAAATGCTATGGAGTAACAGATGTTATTATACAAATAAAGGTAAAATAATTTTAGGACTTGGGTTAGATCAAATGCCACTAATTAAATTGTATGCACCTAAAGAGACAAGCATTTATTATGGGATTAACAAAAAAATATACAATCAGTATAGAGCCAGGAAATACGTATTATATAAACAAAAAGAAAGGATGATAAAAATTTTTTTATTAATAAACTTGGGAGGAAATATTGATAAAGATGCTAACATTTATGTAGCAGAAAGAAACGAGCATAATATAAAAAAATATTGGATTTTTAAAATTGAATTTGATAAAAAAACTATAATTTACAAAAAAATCCTAATTATAGAAATTATAGACCCTTTTCCGATTTTTTTAGGATTGAATATTTAAAGGAGTCTATATCTGATCAGTATATAAGTGTTGTACGTGGTAGGGTATATGATTTTTAACAGTAATAGTAAAGAATTAATAAAATCCATAGATTGGATAAAATTAGGCTAAAAAAACTAAGTTGGAAAAATGTATTATTACATTGACCAACTTTTTTTACATTAAAGTAATATCATGAACAATTAAAAAAATTACTTTTTATATAATACTTTGCAAATTTAACAACTTATTGCAGTTTAAGGCTAAAAACCTGCAATTATATTTTTAAATTTACTGTATAGATAATAAACAAAGGCTCAATGTCAAGAATGGGGGTATAAAAATCCCTAACTAGGCTTGTAGCCTTATTTTTCATGAGCTTATTAAATCTTTCATAGTTCCTATAACCGTAACCAATTCTTTTTATTACTTTAATTTTGTTGTTAAATCCTTCTACAAATCCATTATTATATCCATATTCTATTATATTTACTATTTCTTTAAACCAAGAATTTAAAGTACTAGATAATTTGTCACATTTAGCTAGATTAGTTTCTTTTTAAGTCTGTTATTAATTGTTCTAAACCTTCTTTAAAAGCTTGTTATTTCAGTTAATTCAAATAATGAATAAAAATCTTTTAATTAAGTCATATGATACAGCAAATATATTATTTTGACCTTTTAGTCTATCTATTATACATTGTTCTTGCTTGCTTAAATTCTTAGGATTCTTTTGTATAACTTTCCAATATCTCTTAAACTCCCTATTTTTTTACTAGAATCAGTATTAAATATATTTATTCTAATATCTCTTATTGTCCATATACCTTGTCTTATTACATGATACTTATCTGCAACTATATGAGACATAGGTAAAGTTTTAGTAATTACATTTCTAAAAAGGTTTAAACATATCTGTAACAACAATAGAAGGTTTAAATTCTAGTAATATATTCTTTAAAGTAGATTGATATCTATTTTCATAGATATTAATTAACTTATGATGCTTATCATATACAGCTAATTGGTATTTTTTTCATTACCAAGATTACCTTTAAATTCATCAATGAATATTACAGAGGTATCATACTTTTTCTTTCTTAATTTCTATACTTTCAAGCGTTCTTATTACAGTACTTATACTCACATTATTCTCTTTAGCATTTTGCTTAAAAAGTCTTCATATCCTTAAATGTTGTTTCTATTCTTTTCTTTATTCTATTAGAGATTCTACATCTTTTTTTGAACAATACCAATACTACTTGTAATTGTTTTTACCTGTAGACTTACAAACATATCTTTGTTTTTTTAAGGTTTAAAAAAATACAGGCATATTATTATATACATCAATTAATATCTTAACAGTCCTATAATCCTTTTAATCTATAGTCTTTTTCCAGGTTTCTTATTATTCCTAATACCATAAATATGATATTCTCCATCAATTATTTTTTTGTTTTTTTATTATCCTAACATCTTGTATTTTGTAACTAATCATTATATTATTATCTTGCATAAGTTAAACCGTATCCTTTCTGTGTGGTTATTAATAGGATACTACATTTTTTTAACTTATGCTCTTTTTTATGCTTTTTTTCTATTTTTTTATCATTCTATACCCCCATTAAAAAGTATAGAGCCCTAAACAAATAACATGTAGTGAAAAAAAGTTGACATATTATAAAAAAATTATGTTAATATATAAGTGTAGAAAATAAAAAAATAAAATGCCAAGTACAATTGTACTTCAAAGTTATACATAATAATGTATTATTGGCAGAGGAGGAGAGAGAAATGTTATATTCAAACAGAAAATTAGAAAGCGAAGTTAGACAGTTTGAGTTTGGGTCTATAAACCAAATTGCATTAGGAGAACATGGACGGGGAAGAAAGCTTTTTGGCATTAACATGTCCGGAAGAAACTATAATTAATAAGGGTGAAAATCCTGATTATAGTATTGGTACAACTAGAACGGGGAGACCCAAAATAGTGAGACAAAAAAATGAAGAAGTGTTTTTATTATTGTCAGCACAAGGTGGTTATACAAAAAGTGGAGATGGGACTATAAAAGTTCTAGTAAAAGATTCAGAAAGTGTCGATGTTTTTGGCACGTGGAAATGGTGCTGATGGATTAGCAGGAAGAGTTGGCAGCTGGGATGTCCTTCTAATTAAGATTAAAACCAATAGTAGGATTTATTTCTGGATCAATAAGTCTCGATCTGCACAACCAGAATTTCTGGTTGTAGAAAAATAAAAAAAGTCACAGCAGATTTTTAATGAAGAAATCAAACAAGAATTTTTTTAATCTTGGGGTTAGAGTAGATAAAGATGATAGAAATGCAAAATCAATTTTTAGTCTACGATACAAAAGAGATGGAACAAAGAAAAAAACAAATGGCAAACACTGTAGTATAAAAAGTAGATGTGAGATGTATTTATACATTTCTCATCTACTTTTTATATCCAAATTCTTGAAGTTTAGTTGATAAGTATAAATTAGTATATGACTATAATTTTAAACTTATAAATTAAAGAGAGGATTTTTTAATATAATAAATAATTAATTTGTGAATTTATCATTTATCATAATATGTTAAGCATATCTTATTATTATATAAAAAGATATGCTATAATATTTATATAAAATATAAAGAAAAAAATATGAAAAAGAAATCAATATATTCTAAACTATAAAAACCTTGTAAATGGATGGTTAAAAAAAGTTATAGGGCAGATTATAAGCTAGAGTAAGGAAAAAAATAAGAAATAATATGTTTATGAAAGTAGGCAAAAATGATAAAAACCAAAGAAACTTAAAAAAAGGTGATAAAGTTGCAATTGTAAGTCTATCTAGTGGACTTGCAGGAGAAGAAATGTTTAGACATAGATATGAACTAGGAAAAAAAGAGGTTAGAACAGTTAGGATTTAATGTAGTTACAATGAAAAAAATGCATTAAAAAGGTATAGAATATTTGTATAATCATCCAGAAAAAAAGAGCAGAAGATTTTTATGGAGGCTATATTAGATAAAGATATTAAAGGAATAATATGTAATATTGGTGGTGATGATACGATAAGATTATTACCATATATTGATTTTTGAAGCTATAGCAAATAATCCTAAAGTATTTATGGGATATTCAGATACAACAATAAATCATTTTATGATGCAAAAAAAGCAGGAGTTGTATCGTATTATGGACCCTGCTGTAATGACAGATTTTTGCAGAAAAACAATAATATGCATACATATACATTAAAAATATATTAATAAAGTATTATTAGAAAATAGGGAAGATATAGTAATTAAATCAAGTGATAAGTGGACTAGTGAATATCTTGATTGGGATATTGAAGAAAATGATAATATATCTAGAAAAATGAATGAAGAAAAAAATATGGATATGAGGTACTTCAAGGAGACGGAATATTTACTGGAGAACTTTTTAGGTGGATGTGTTGATGTATTTCCTATGATGGTAGGAACAAATATTTGGCCTAAAAAAAGAAGAATGGAAGAATAAGATATTATTTTTTTAGAAACAAGTGAAGATGAGATAAAACAACTATACTTACAATATATTTTTAAGAAATTTAGTAGCACAGGGAATATTTGAAGAAATATCTCGGGATAATAGTACGAAAAAAACCTAAAAATGAGACATATTATGAAGAGTATAAGGAGGTGTATAAGAAGATTGCATATGAGGCAGGAAAGAAAGACCTACCAATAATATATAATGTAAACTTTGGACATACATCACCAATGGCAATATTACCTTTAGGGCTAAAAGTAGAAGTTGACTTAGATAAAAAAAGAGATAAGGTTTTTTTAGAAAAGCCAATGGACGATTAATAAGATTAGAAAAGGATAGTGAAAAATTATGATAGACTTACATACACATACAAATTATTCAGATGGAACATGGGACACAAAAAGATTATTAGAAGAAGCAGAAAAAAACTAAATTAGAAGTTTTTAGCTATAACAGACCATGATATATTAGATGCACATTTTTGAGCTTGAAAAAGATGAGAATTTAAGAAATATATTTACAGGAAAGATTAAAACAGGTATAGAATTTAATACTGTATATGATGGTGTTCATTTTCATATGCTTGCATATGATTTTTGATATCCATAAGTTACAAACCATTTGTTCATAATTACTATAATTTAAGAAAGCCTGATTTAAGATTAGAGTTTGAAGAAATGATGAAAAGTATTAAGAAAAAAATAATCTTAAAATAGATGTGATAATATATGATGAGAAAAAAAGGATGGCCAATAGACATTATATATCCTGAAGTTACTAAATATGAGGAAAATAGGAAGTATTTTAAAGATAAAGAATGGAATGATATTGATGTGTTTTTTTAATTCATGTGTAACAAATAAGAATTTTTCCAGTTGCTGTAAATTTTTGAAATACATTATCCAAATTCTAAACTTGTAGCAGAAGAGGTTAGAAAAGCAGGGGGTAAAACATTTGTAGCACATGTATATAGGTATAATCTAGAAGATGAAATAGCATTTTTTTAGATATGCTTAGAAATGATAAAATAATTGATGGTGTAGAAGTATATCATTCAAGCTTTACAGAAAAAAACAAAGTGAGAAATTATTAGAATATTGTAATGAAAAATAATTTGCTAATATCTGGAGGAACAGATTGCCATCGGAGAAAAAGAAAAAAAGATAGGAAAAATAGGAATAGGATATGGCAATATGTGTATAGATAAAAAAATATACTAAAAAGATTGGAATTAATTTTTAAAAATATGCTAATATAGTTATAGGTAAACTACATGGTATAGCGTATATTTAGTGAAAACTAATATATGAGGAAAGTCCGGGCTCCATAAGAGCAATGATACTGGATAACGTCCAGCGAGAGTAATCTTAGGGAAAGTGCAACAGAAAAAAACAGCTATTATATAGCAATGGTGAAAAAGTGAGGTAAGAGCTCACTAAGAGGTATAGTGATATATTTCTTGTGTAAACCCCTATCTGGAGCAACGCCTTGTAATTCGAGGGATTTATGCTCTTTAAATGTCCCTTGTACTGCGCGGCTAGAGGCTAGTAGTAATATTAGTTCGAGATAAATGACCATGCATGACAGAACCCGGCTTATTGTTTGCCTAAGATATAAATTAACAGGGTAGATAGAGATGTATTATTACATCTCTATTTGCTATATATATAATATATTGCAAAAAAATTATTTTAAGATTATATATTATACTTGAAGATATATAGTTTTAAGGAGTTATAATTATATGGGAAAAGAAATAGAAATAAGATATGAATTAAATAATAAGAATGAATTGGAAAAATGGTTGAATGAAAAAAAGCAAAACTTATTCATACAAGCTATCAAATAGATACATATTATGATAATAAATTGAATTCATTTGCAAAAAGACCCAGAACATATTTATGATTGGTTGAGAGTAAGAGAATCAAATGGCAAAATTACATTTAATTACAAACATTGGTTACCAGAAGGAGAAGTTATTCGTACATATTGTGAGGAAAAATGAATTAACTATTTCATCAGCTGAAGAAATGAAAAAAATATTATGCAATTTAGGTTTTGAAGTGTTTATAATTGTTGATAAATTAAGGAATTCATGGATATATGGAGAATATGAAATTTCAATTGATACTGTAAAAAGGATTAGGAGACTATATAGAAATTGAATACAAAGGAGAAGATATTAGTGATATTGAAAGTATTATTAAGAAAGGCTCTATACTTTTTAATGGGGGTATAGAATGATAAAAAAATAGAAAAAAAGCATAAAAAAAGAGCATAAGTTAAAAAAATGTAGTATCCTATTAGTAAGCAAACAGAAAGGATACGGTTTAACTTATGCAAGATAATAATATAATGATTAGTTACAAAATACAAGATGTTAGGATAATAAAAAAACAAAAAAATAATTGATGGAGAATATCATATTTATGGTATTAGGAATAATAAGAAACCTGGAAAAGACTATAGATTAAAGGATTATAGGACTGTTAAAATATTAATTGATGTATATGATAATATGCCTGTATTTTTTTACACCTTACAAAAACAAAGATATATTTGTAAGATTACTGGTAAAACAATTACAAGTAGTATTGGTATTGTTAAAAAGATGTAGAATCTCTAATAGAATAAAGAAAAGAATAGAAACAACTTTTTAAGGATATGAAGACTTTTTAAACAAAAATGCTAAAGAGAATAATGTGAGTATAAGTACTGTAATAAGAACACTTGAAAGTATAGAAATTAAGAAAGAAAAGTATGATACTTCTGTAATATTCATTGATGAATTTAAAGGTAATCTTGGTAATGAAAAATACCAATTAGCTGTATATGATAAACATCATAAGTTAATTAATATCTATGGAAATAGATATCAATCTACTTTTAAAGAATATATTACTAGAATTTAAGCCTTCTATTGTTGTTACAGATATGTTTAAACCTTTTAGAAATGTAATTAATAAAACTTTACCTATGTCTCATATAGTTGCTGATAAATATCATGTAATAAGACAAGGTATATGGACAATAAGAGATATTAGAATAAATATATTTAATGCTGATTCTAGTAAAAAAATAGGGAGTTTAAGAGATATTGGAAAGTTATACAAAAAGAATCCTAAGAATTTAAGCAAGCAAGAACAATGCATAATAGATAGACTAAAAGAACAAAAACAATATATTTGCTGTATCATATGACTTAATTAAAAGATTTTATTCATTATTTGAATTAACTGAAATAACAAGCTTTTAAAGAAGGTTTAGAACAATTAATAACAGACTTAAAAAGAAATTAATATAGCTAAATGTGACACATTATCTAGTACTTTAAATTCTTGGTTTAAAGAGATAGTTAATATAATAGAATATGGATATAATAATGGATTTGTAGAAGGATATAACAACAAAATTAAAAGTAATGAAAAAGAATTGGTTATGGTTATAGGAACTATGAAAGATTTAATAAGCTCATGAAAATAAGGCTACAAGCCTAGTTAGGGATTTTTGTACCCCCATTCTTGACATTGAGCCTTAAGAAATTGAATTCTACTTTAGAAGAAATAACAGCGAAAGTTGGAGATGAAGACCATGGTGGATATGGATTTAAATTAATACAAAAAAAGATTAAAAAGTAAAAAGATAGAGATGTATTATTACATCTCTATTTGCTATATATATAATATGTTGCAAAAAAATTATTTTAAGATTATATATTATACTTAAAGATATATATTTTTAAGGAGGTTTAAAAATGAGTGATATAACAGTTAAATTTGAAGAAGGAAATTCAATTTTAGGGTTGCAGTAATTGTTGAATACAATGAAAAAAATATTAGTTCAAGAAGAAAGAGAGGATGAAAAATTTTAGACTTCCAGGCCGGAAGAGTGCATTTAATGGAAAAATACAAAAAGATGCAATAATAAGAGAGATAGAAGAAGAATTAGGAATTAAGGTAGATGGAGATAATTTAAAACTTGTTCAAATAGCAGAAAACTTTTTTTGATTATTTGGATAATGGAAAGGTAAAAAAATGTACATGAACTTTCATATATATATAATATTGTATTAGATGATAGTTATGATATTACTAAAAAAAGAATCATTTACAGAACTTGAAAAAAACCACATGTAACTTTTTGTATGGAAGACAAAAAGAAGAGGTATTAAAAAGAAGACTTTAAGCTTGTACCTAATATAGTTAAAAAAATGTAATAGGAAAAAAAGAGAACTACATTATGATATTATAGACGATAGAAAATATATTTAAGAAAAATAATAATTGTTTAAAAAAAGGAGCATATTATGAAAAAAATGAAGAAAAAGATAAAAGATATGTGTATATAAGGGTGAGAGATATTTGGATAATTGGAGTAATAATTATTGTATTATCATTATTATGGAATTTTAGAGATAAAGTAGAAACATTATTATTAAATAATCATAATGAGGTTAAATATATTTCTATAAGTAGTTTGCCTTTTTAATTCAAAATGGAAAGATAAACTATTTAGATAAAGATGGTAAGGTTACAAAGGTTGTAAACAAAGACTTGTATAGGAGTTATAGTTATATTGAACATAATGGAGATATGTATATAAGCAATAAGGATAATAATATTTTTAAAGATAGGGAAAGATGGTAGTCTTAAAGATTTTGAGATAATAAAAAAAGGATATATTTAAAAAAAGATAACAGAGGAATATATGTAAATAGAATTTGTATAGATAATGATAAAAATGTATATGACACAGGGATTAGTAGGTAAAACAGTTATATATGTAAAAAGATATGACAGGAAAAGAAGAAGGTAAAAAAACTTACAGAAATACCATATAATATTACAAATATGTGTATAATAAAAAGATGAAATAATATTAACAGCACATGAATTTAAAAAAATCAGATATTATTATTTTTAGATAAAAAAATACAGGTGAGATTAAAAAAAGTAAATAAGTATGATGAAAAATATTGAAACATATAATATGAGCAAAGATAATGAAAATAATATATATGTTGTAATATTAAAAAAAGAAGATTAAGTGATGAAGAAATGAATAAGCCTAATAAAAAAAGATGAAGAACTTTATGATAGCTATATAAGTAAGTTAAATATATATAATAATACTATTGAAGATATAGTAGTAGATGGTAAAAAAAGTTAAAGGAAGACTTATACGAGTAGAAGATAAAAAAATATGTATATATATGATGATAAAGAAGACAAGTTTAAAGTAATAGACTTAAAAAGAAAAACAAAGAAGTATTTAGTGAAAAAAATAGGTGGATATATTAGGAGATATATTAGGAGTATATATTTTAAAGATGATAAGTTATATATAAATATTGGGACAAAGGATAAAAACATATATGTATATATATGATGTTAGAACTAACAAGATAATAGAAAAGAAAGAGTTTAAAGTAGATGAAGGAAGAGATAATATGATATTCCCTATAACTAAGTAAGTATAAAAAAAGTAAGAAAAATTTATATAAATACTTGAAAGCTATTTATAGGAATGCTATACTTAAATTGAAAAATTTAATGAAGAGTACAACATTCATTTTTTTATAAAGGACTATTAAAATGAAAGGAGACTATTATGACAAAAAGGAAATATTAGTTTTAATTTAGGTAGGTATAAAAATGGAGATGTTTGTGCTCTTTTTTTATATATTTAGAGGGTAAATAAAATATATATTAATAAAAAAATATTTATAATGGATATGGAGAAAGTTTATGAAGATTTGTTTAGTTAGTGAAGAGTATCCAGATGAAACAGCATTTGGTGGAATTGCAACATATCAAAAAAATAGTAGCAGAGACTTTAGTTAAAAAAAGGACATAAAGTATATGTTATTACAAGAGGAATGAGAAAAGAACAAAGATATATAGAAAATGGAGTTAATATTTATAGAATACATGTAAATGAGACATCAGATTCTTTACAAAAATGCAATTGAATATAGAAAGAGAGTTGAAGATATTTTTGCTGGTTTTTACAAGAAAAAGAGAAAAATAGACATAATAGAAACTCCAGATTGGGGAGCGGAAACAATATTTTTTTGAAAGTAGAAGGAATATACCATTAATTGTAAGACTACACACACCTTTAAAAAAATTTGGAAAAAGTATAATAAAAGTGATAAAGGAAATTTAACAGATGAACTTTTGAGATGGGAAGAAAAAAATGCTATATAGTGCAGATTATATAACTTGTTGTTCTAATTTATTAAAAAGACTATGTTTTAAAGGAATTTAAAATTAAATCAGAAGAGATAGAGGTAATTCCTAATCCAGCAGATACAATTAATTTTTTTATAGAGATGATAAGATAGATAAGGAATATGAATTAATATTTGTAGGAAGTCTAGAAGAGAAAAAGGAGTATTAGTATTAGCAAAAAGCATTAAATGAAGTTTTTTTAGGAAAGAAAAAAATTTAAAAAGTTAAATTTATAGGAAAAAGATACGAATAGAAATCAAAAAAAGATATATCTACAAAAAGAATATATTAAGAAGATTATTTTTACAAGATTATTGGGATAAAGTAGAATTTTTTTAGGACAAAGGTTAATTTGCATTTAAAGTGCAACATTATTCTATAATAAAATATCAAAGCCATTACTTTTTATTTTTTAGCTATTTACTGCTGTTTGCAGATTAAATAATAACTCTGTTCCCTCTATACTATCATATTCTTCTAATATTTTTCATGTATGGAGTGTAATAATTTAATTTTTTTCTTTCTAAATCATTTAATTTTTGATACTATTCTATCTAAATCTTCAGCACTATATTTTTGAAATATCTGAACCTTTTAGGTATATATTCTCTTAACATTCCATTATGCCTTTCATTTGTACCTTTTTTTCATATGATGCTCCAGGATGGCAAAAAAATATATCATTGTTCCTAATATTTCTTCTATCTCCTCATAACGTGAAAATTCACTCCGTTATCTGTTGTTATTGATTTAAATATCTCAGATGAATATACATTTAAATGTTCTTTAATACTCTTTATTGCTCTTATTACTTCACTTGAAGACTTATTATTTAATTTTTATTACTATTTCAAATCTTGTTTTTTTCTTTCTGTTAATGTTAGTAAACATTGTTTATCTTTTTCCTTGCTTACCTAGTACTAAGTCCATTTCAAAATGTCCGAATTCTTCCCTATTATTTATATAATCTGGTCTTAATTCTATAGAACGATCTTTCTTACTTTCTGGTATTGGATTTCTCTCACCCTACATCTTCTTGATTTATCTTTCATTCTTTTTCTATCTTTTGTACTAACTTCAAGGTAACCTTTACGTATTCCGTCATATATTGTATTTGTTGATACTTTTAACATTAAAGCTATTATCCTGTCTTATCCTATATGCTACTATATCTGGTGATTTTTCCTTCTTCTTTTAAAAGCCTATTAATTTCCTTTTATTAGTTCTTTATTATACATAAGCTTTTATTCTGCTTATTCCTTTTTCTCTTTGTTTTTCTGGTTGCTTTTTGCATTAGCTTCTGTACTTTCATACTGAAAGTTATCTCTTTTTTTCTCTTAAATATACTTTCTTTCTTATATACTTCAGTTACTACCATTCTTCTATTTCTTTTTATTTCTCTTGATATTGTTGATTTACTCCTATTCAACTTTTTGTGCTATCTTAGTTATATTAACCTTGCCATACACTTCAAGTTGGTCATTCATCATAGTTTCAATTTTTTTACTCTTTCTTTAATATCTAAGTGTTTGTATTGTTTTTTTGTTCTTCTTTTATATTATAATCTTTTATTAGATACAGATTTCATAATTAAAAATATCCTTTCATTTTTTTCTATTGATATTTTTACTATGAATCTGTATCTTTTTCTATACCTTTTTTTGTTGCACTTTATTTTTGCTATTCACTAATTTTTTTAGGACAAATAGATAATATGGAACTTAATAGATATTTAAACAAAGCTTTGATTGGAGTTTTTCCCATCTTTGTTTGAAAAATTTTTCCATATGTAGCACTTGAAGGAATGGCCACAGGTTTACATATAATTAGCACAGATAATTCAGGAGTTGTTGAGATGCTAGATGATAATACATGTATATGTAAAAAGTGGTGATGAAGAAGACTTAGCTAAGAAAAATATTAGAAAAAAATTAGAATATGCTAAAGATGTAAAGGTTAATTTTAATAATATTGAAAGAGTAAAGAAAGAATTTAATTCAGAGAAAGTATGTGATAATTTGATATCTATATATAAAAAAATATTAAAAATTAAAAAGGAAAAAAAATAATGTATGAAATAATAAATAAAGTTGAGAAAGAATTAGGAATAAGAATTTTTAAGATTAAATAAATGTAATAATGGAGTATCAAATTTGGTTTATAGGATTAGTACAAGTAAAAAAAGATTATATATTAAAAAAAGTATATGTATGATTATAATTTTGAGCTTTATGATAAAAATATATAAATGTTATGAAGAAAAGAATATAAATTGCATAAAAACCAATTAAAGAATTTTGTTATAATAATTATAAATATAGTATTTTTTTCCATATATAAAAAGATGATGATAGATATGAAATAGATATAAATTTCTTGATTAAAAATTTCATCAATAATAAATTTAAGAAAAAAAGAACTAAAGAGGTAGATAAAAAGTATTCATTGATTAATAAAAATTCAAAAAGTATAGAAAATATTTAAAAGACTATGTTAAATTAATAGAAAAATACTAATTATAAAGAAGTATTAATAGAGGATATTAAAGAGGTATTAAATATATATGATGAATTAAAAGATAAGAGTATTTTTTTAATTCAGATTATTTATATTTAAATCATGGAGATTTACAACCAAGTAATATATTAAGAAATCAAAATGACTATTATATAATTGATTTTGATGAGGTATGCTATGCTAATGAATTATATGATTTTTTTCAGTTATATATATTAAATGTTTTTAATAGAGAGTTAAAGAAGAATGAATTTGTTGAAAAAAATTCTTAAAAAGAAAATCTAAGATATACGAAGAATGAATTAATAGATTCTATCAATTATTATTTATGTAAGATTTTATTGGAAAAGTTTTTATTTACATATAAAGAAAAAAAGATAAATCTTTTTTTCAGAAGAACAAAAGAAAGATTCATATCAAAAAAATATTTAGATATGATAAGAGCTAAAAAAATGAAAAAGGAGTATTTATGAAAAAAATCAATTATAGCTATAATGTGGCCTTCTGGAGCTGGTAAAAACTACATTAGGTAATAGATTAAAAGAAGAAAAATGGTTTTGCTATTCCAAAAACACTGTACAACAAGAAATAGGAGAAATGATGATGAAGATGGATTTTACAGATACTTGTCTCATGAAGAGTTTAAAGGGTTGGCTGAACGAAAAACAGTTCTTACTTTGGTCAGGAGATGGAAAAAGAGATAAAAAAAGAGTGTGGAAACTTTTATGGAATACTAAAAATTAGATTGTATAGAAGTAGCAGAGGATGCAGAAAACATTATATTATATACATCATATAAAGACATAGAACAATTGAAAACAATTAAAGAAAAAGGAATTTCTTTAAATATTGTAAATTTAAGATTTAAGGATATAGAAAAAAAGGTGTAAGAGATAGAATAGAAAAAAATCAAATATTAGAAATCATAGTGAACTAGATATAAAAAAATAGAATATTGAGTGCATTAAATGATGAAAGAATATATGGTGAAGAAGTGTTATTAAATGCAACTAGTGTAGTATACACTGATATGTTTGATGAAGAACAAACATATAATAAGGTTTGTAGGGATATAGAAAAGACTAAACAAATATCATCGATTAGTTATATAATTAAAGATGAAAGATAATATAAAATAAAAAAAGGAGAGAGAAATGGCAGAACATTGGGATATATAATAAAAAAATTTTGAAAAAAAATAAACAAAAAGGGTCAAAAAGAGGAGATAAGTTAGAAGATGATGAATATCATTTAGTTATTAATGCATGGATAGTAAACTCTAAGGGAGAATTTCTAATAACACAAAGAGTTGCAACTAAGCCACATCCACTTATGTGGGAATGTACAGGAGGTTCAGCTATAGAAGGTGATAATCCATTAGATGCATGTGTAAGAGAAATAAAAGAAGAAGTTGGACTTGATATAGATGTGAAAAACAGCAAGACATATAGGAACAACTATTAGATATTACAAAAATTGTCCAGATATTTTAGATGTATGGTTATTTAAATCAGAGGCAGATATATCAGAAATAACAATTCAAGAAGAAGAAGTTAATGATGTTATGTGGGCAGATAAGAAAAAAATCCTAGATTTACATTATGCAGGAAAGTTTGAAGCAAATGCATTTTTTTGGAGATGTAATTAGCAAATCTATCTCAGAATTTTTAATATTAATAATATAATAGGTGTATCAAATTTGTTATAAATTATAATTGACAATATTGATACACCTATTAAATTTGAGATTGCTTTTTGTATATAAAGGTATAAAAAAAGAGTGTAAATATGATAGTATAAACATATTAGAAAAGAGATAATAATAGAAAAAAATGTAATAATGTAATAATATATATTGTTATATATAAGGAGAGATTTTTGAGTAAGAATAATAAGAACAAAAAGAAATATGAAATTAAAGAAATTAAAAAAAGAACTTCCAATATATATAGGGAGATTTTCTAAAAAAAGAAGGATTTGGTTTTTGTAGATAGTATACAAGAAGAAGATAAGAAAAGAGTAAAAAGGATTAGAAGAATTAAGTGCATTTCTAAAGAAAGAAAAAAATACAATGTACAAAAATATTAAAGATTTAAAAAGAAAGTATGTATATACATAATAATGGATTTTTTTAACAGCGGCAGACCGGAGATATTGTACTTGTAAGAAAGAAAGATGTAGATTATGGTGGTGCAAATACAGAAGGAAAAAAATTATTTTTTTGTTGTACAAAGAAAGAAAAATGAAATTGTAGGTACAGCACAAATTTCAGAAAATTATGCATTTGTAGTACCAGATGATAAAAACATTCCCATCAGACATATTTATACCTAAAAAAAGAAATATTTGGTGCAAATAATGGTGATAAGGTTTTAGTAAGTATAACTAAATATGCAAATAGGGATTTAGCTAAAAAAAGATTCAGCCAGAAATAGTGAAGGTAGAATTATTAAGATAATAGCAAGAAATGGTGATACACATTTAAAAACTAAAAAAAGCCTTCTTGCAGATAATGGAATAGATGAAGAGTTTAAAGAAGAGGTTATAAGAGAGGCAGAAAATATGCCTAAAACTATATCTGAAGAAGAACTTATAGGAAGAAAAAGACTTAAGGGATATATATACACAACAATAGATGGGGAAGATGCAAAAGATTTAGATGATGCTGTAGCAATTGAAAAAAAGAAAACTACAGAGTATGGATATCTATAGCAGATGTATCACACTATATTAAAGAAGGAAGTCTTTTAGATAAAGAAGCAGAAAAACGACGGAAACAGTATCTATCTTATAGACACTGTTATACCAATGTTACCATTCCAACTTTCAAATGAAATATGTTCATTAAATGCAGGAGAAGATAGACTAGCTCTTACTGTAGAGGCAGAAATAGACAAAGCGCGGAAAAGTATTATGGTCAGATGTGTATAAGTCTGTGATAAGAGTAGATAAGAGAATGTCATATAATGAAATACAAAATATTATAGAAAATGATGAAGAAACAATTAAAAAAATGTAGGTTTTGATAAAGAAAAAAATTAAATATGGTAAAACTATATGAAAAACTTACAAACATACTTTTTTAAAAAGAAGACAAAAAAATGGATATATTGGATTTGATATGCCAGAAGTACAGATTATATTAGATGAAAATGGTAAAACAGTTGGAGTAGAAAACAAGAAAAAGATTTTTTTGCATATAGTATTATAGAACATTTGATGCTTACAGCAAATGAAGTTGTAGCAGTAATATTTACTAAAAAAAGATATTCCAGTAATGTATAGGGTACATGAATATCCAAGTTTAGAAAAAAATAGAAGAGGTAAATTTAACATTACAAAAGTTTGGACTTAAGTTAAATACATTTAGGATAGATGAACATCTATTAAATAAGAAAGATGTATCAAAATGAAAGATTTCGGAAAAAGATAAAGATGATAATTTTGTTAACTATTATGTACCACAAAGTGAATATATAAGAGTTATAGAAGCATTAAAAGAAAAAAAGAAGAACAAAAATTTAATTACTAAAGAAGATGTAGATTTTAATTACCTACAATATATACTTTTAAGAAGTATGAGACAGGCAAGATATTCTATGAAAAAAACTTAGGACATTTTGGACTTCGGAAGTGATTATTATTCACATTTCACTTCACCTATAAGGAGGTATTCAGACCTATATACACATAGAACAATATCTAAATATTTAGAAGGAATACATGATTTTGGTAATATTGCAGAATTAGAATCAGTTGCAGAACATATTTCAGATACTGAAAGAGTTACCCAAAAAGATGGAAAGAGAATATGATAAGATAAAAAAATTGCAGAATATGTAGAAGGATTTGTTGGAAGTAAGTTTAAAGGTAGAGTTTCAGGTAAAATTGGTAAGGGAATATTTGTAGATATTGGTAAGGAAATTGAAGGTCTTGTAACAAATGAAGAAATATTAAAAAAAGGTAAGTTGAAAGAAGAATATACTATTGGAGATATAGTAGATGTAGTTGTAAAAAAATGTTAATTTAGATAGTGGAGAAATAGATTTGATGCTATTATAGTAAAAAAATAATTATAAGGATAAAAATATATAATAGAGGATTTGTATGAAGTGGACAGATAAGCAAAAGAAAAAGCAATAGAAGAAGAAGGAAAAATATTAGTATCTGCAGCAGCAGGCTCACGGAAAAACTGCAGTATTAGTAGAAAGAATAATAAGAATAATATTAGAAAAAAAGAGTGGATATAGAAAAAAATAGTTGTAGTAACATTTACAAAATGCAGCAGCAAAGGAAATGAAAGAGAGAATCCAAAAGAAAATAACAGAAAAAAATTAGAAGATGATTCTTTAGATAATATGCAAAAAAAGCTATTTAAGAAAAACAACTAAAAAAACTACCAAAAAGCAAATATATCAACACTTCATTCATACTGTTTTTAAAATAATTAGAAATAATTTCTTTAATCTTCGGATTAAATTCAAATATACAAATAGGAAGTGAAGAGGAAATCAATGTATTAAAAGGTAAGGTAATTGATGAAGTATTAGAAGAAATATATGAAGATGAAGAAAAATATATATAGGAAAGATATAATAAAAATATATTGATAAAAAAATGGAGATGAAGAATTTAAGAAATTATTGTTTACAAATATATCATTTTTTTAAATAGTATCCCTTTTTATAAAGAATGGATTAACCAAAAATATTACAGAATATAGTATTCATGAACAAATGCCATATATGTTCTATTTAAGTAAAATGGGAACATTGTATATTAAATATATAATAGAGAATTGCTTGTACTATATAAGAGGGATAAGAAAGTTAAAAGAAAAAAACTTTTAGAATTATATAATTTAAATGAAGTATTAACTAAAAAAAGCATATGATGATAAAAAAATATGCTTTTTAACATTAGATGAAAATATTTTTTTAGATATTATAAGATTGAGTTTAGGGATAGTTATAGAAGAGGGAAAAACATCTAAACTGTATGAGTATATTAAAAAAATATAGAGTTTAAAAAGATGGACTACAAATAAAGATTCAAAAAGAGATATTAGAAGAAATAAAACTTCGGAAGAGATAATATAAAAAAAGGGATTTGATAAGGATATATTAGGAATATCATATTTTTAAAGATGAAGAAGAAATCATATTTCAAGCTAAAAAAAACAAAAAGAAACATTAGAAATGATTAAATATATATTAGATAATTATTATAATAGATTTGAAGAGGTAAAAAAAGAAAATAATCTTTTAGATTATACAGATCTCAGAATTATATACATTAAGATTATTGTACAATAAAAGAAAAGATTATAATATAGAAGAAAAAAAAGAAAAAAAGAAAATAGTATAATAAAGGCAAAAAGAAAGAAAAGTAGATATTATAAATGAGATATTCGAAAAGATAAAAAGTAATAATATTGATATTAAAGAAAGTATATTATTTGAATATGATATAGAAAAATTAGAAAAAGTATATAAAATAGCAATAGAAACAATAGAAGAAAAGAATATAGATTATAAAAAAATGTAATAGAAGAAAAATATATATTATCAGATGTAGCAAAAACTATAAAAGAAGAAACAGAAGAAATAGCAGTAGATGAATATCAAGATATAAACATGCTTCAAGAATATATAATAAAAAGCAGTATGTAATAAAAAAATATTTAGAGTTGGTGATCCAAAAACAAAGTATATATGGATTTAGAAATTCAAGACCTGAGCTTTTTGTAGAAAAAGAAAAAAATATCAATAATGAAAAACAAGGTTATATATTTAGATAAAAATTTTTAGAAGCTTAGAAAATGTATTAGAGACAACAAATAATGTATTCTCTAGAGTGATGACAAAAGATACAGGGATTATAGAATATAATGAAAAATCATTACTTGAAAAAGGAAGATATATTACATCAGAATTTATAACAGATGATCTAGAAGAATTAAAAAGACTAGAAATATATAATTTGAAAAAAAGAAGATATAGCAGATAGAATAAATTTTTTTAAACCAGAACTTCTTATTATAAATACTGAAGAAATAGAAAAGGAAAAAGATGAGGAGCAAGAAAAACTATAATGAAAAATAAAGAATCAGAAATAAAAGATGATAATGAGATAAATGAAGAAATAGAAGGATTAGAGAAAGAAGCAATAGGAATTGCAAAAAGAATAATAAGTTTAAAAAGAAGAATATTCTAAAAAAAGGTAAAAAGTTAGATTTTAAAGATATTGTTATATTATTAAGAAGTGTAAATAATAGAGCAAATAAATATCAAGAAATATTAGAAAAAAATTTAATATACCATGTTATACAGATGTAAATGAGAGCTTTTTAGAAATTCCTGAAGTTTCATTAATATGTAGTTATTTAGATATAATAGAAAAATCCACTTAATGATATAAATATGCTTGCAGTTTTAAGATCATATTTTTTTGATATGGATATAGATGAATTTACAAGAATTAAAAATTACAGAAAAAGAATTGTTAAACGGAGTAAAAGAAAAATAATTTTTTTATGAAAGTATATTAATATATATATCATATATTAAAGAAAAGATGGATAAAGAAAAAAATTAACTAAACAAGAGGTGAGTTTTGAAGAAAGAATATTATATAATAAGTGTTTAAAAAAATAGTATCAGAATTAGAAAGACTTAAAAAAAACTTGAAGAAAAAAGGACTATATGAAGTTGTAAAAGACATAGTAATAGAAAGCCGGCTATTATACAGCAATTAGTTTAGATATTGATTCAGAATTTAAGAAAAAAATATAGATAAATTACTTCAAAAAGCAAGAGAGTTTGAACAAGGGAAAAGTAATAATATATCAGATTTTAATAAACAAATAGAAGAAAGTGTTAAATTAAAAAGTTAAATTAGAGGCAGATAAAGTTGTAGATGAAAATGCAAATGTTGTAAAAAAATAATGACAATACATAAAAAGTAAGGGACTTGAATTTCCTATTGTTATAATAGCAGGAATGGATAAAAAGAGAAATATAAAATCATCAAGTGAAATGATACGTACATCTGAAAAAGATGGGAATAGGAATAGATATAATAGATGATATACTAAAAATATAAATATCCAAGTATATATAAAGAAATAATAGGTTTGGAAAAACAAAAGAAGAAAAAGAAGAAGAGCTTAGAATATTATATGTTGCAATGACAAGGGCAAAAGAAAAAAACTAATAATGACAGCAAAAAGTAAAATCAGTAGAAAAAAATTATTACAGAAATTAAAATGAAAGTGTAAAGTTAAATATATATAATAATAAATTGTCATCTAAATATATAATGAGTATAGATACATATTTAGAAACTATAATGATATCTTTAATAGAAGCATATAATACTCAAAAAGTTGGAAAAAAACATTACAAATAAATAAAGATATGGAAGATTTCTTAATATATAATAAAAAGTGTTGAAGATATTATAAAAAAATAAATGAAAAAAAGTGATATTGAAATAGGAAATATATATAGAAAATACAGAAAAATCTAACTACAGATATAGATAGAGAAAATATAATAAATATAGAATTAAAAGAAGAAAAAGAAAAATGATTTAAGAGAAGAATATCTAAAAAAATATCAGAGAGTGAATATGGAAATAATAAAAAGAAGATGATGAATATAGTACTATATATAAATATGAAAGAGATAATATAGATGAAGATATACAAAAAAATATTAGAAGAAAAAGTATGATGATTATTTAGAAGAAGAAAGACAAAAAGAAAAGAATATAAAAAGAATATGGAGAGGATTATTTAAATAAAAATATATGATAAAAATATCTGTAAGTAGTATAACAACACTGGAAAACAGTAGAGATAGTGAGATGGATGAAGATATTAAAATAGCATATGATAAACCCTAAGTTTTTTTAAGAAAAAAACAAAGAAAAAAATGTAATAGAAGGAAAAGAAAGAGGAACTATAATCCATAGCATATTAGAACTTTTTGAAATAGTACCATATTCAAAAATTATTAAACTTAAAGGATAAAGACAAAGAAGAGATAATAAAAAGATTTTTTTAAATAATCTTGAAATAAATGGTATATATACAAAAGAAGAATTAGAAATAGTAGATATAAGTATTTTGAAAGATTATATGGATACAAATATATATAAATATTTATCTAAAAGTATAGAAAAAAATAGTAATATAAAAAAATATATAAAGAAAAGACAATATATTTAAAATTAGATAAAAAAAGATATAGAGATATTAGAAATAAAATATGGTTTTAAAAAGAACAATTAGAAGAAGGACAGATACTTCAAGGAGTATTAGACCTATATATTGTAGATGAAGATAAAAAAAGAAATATATATTGTAGATTATAAGACAGACAAGATATTAAATGAAGAATATTATAAAGAAAGATATAATACCCAAATTGGAATATATGAATATAGTATCTTTAAACATTATGGACAAGATTATAAATATAATAAGATAATATATTCAACAACAATGAAAAAGATAATCAGATTATAGTATATAGTATATGATTATATACAAAGAGAAAATAGTAATATATATAAATAAAAAAATAATGTAAAAAAATAAAAGTTATAGAGTAATTTAATAGTAATTTAAAGGTTTTTTTGATATAATTTTAAATATTAAAAGGAGTTGGAGGTATTTATGGAAAAAAATATACAATAATTGTAGCGGCAGGAAAAAGGTACAAGAATGAATACGGCACATTCAAAAAGTTGTACAAAAAAATATATGATAAAGAGATGATAGTAAGAGTAGCAGAACTTGCAAGAAAAAAATTTCAGGAGATAATGTAATAGCAGTAGTAGGTTACAAAAAAAGAAGAAATAAAAAGGAGCTTTTAAAAAGATTTTTAATATTAAATATGTTTATCAAGAAGAATTACTTCGGAACAGGTGATGCAGTTAAAAAAAGCAAAAAGAAATCTTAAAAAGAAGAAACACGGAAAAAGTTGTTATACTATATGGAGATGTTCCAATTATTAGAGAAGAAACTATAAGAGAGCTTGTAGATAAATCTATAGAAAAAAATGAAAAAAAGCAACAATATTAACATCAAGAATAAAAAAATCCTACAGGATATGGAAGAATTATAAGAGATAAAGATGGAAAGATATTAAAGATAATAGAAGAAAAAAAGATTTAGAAGAAAAAAACAAAGAAGAATAAATGAAATAAATACAGGTATATATTGTTTTGATATACAAACACTTATGGAAACAATTGAAGAAATAAAACCAAATAATAATCAAAAAGAATATTATTTAACAGATGTTATAGGAATAATATCAGAAAGACGGAGAAATAGTATCAGGATATCCTGTAAAAGATAATACAGAAATACTTCGGAGTAAAATGATAGAATACAACTTGAAATAGTATCTAAAATCTTAAAAAAAGAAGAATAAACTATAATCATATGATAAATGGAGGGGTTACAATAGAAAATGTAAATGATACATATATATATGATGATGTAGAAATTCGGACAAGATACTGTTATAAGACCTAAGACTGTTATAAAATCAGGAGTTAAAATAGGTAGAAATTGTATTATAGGATATAATGTATATATTAGCAAAAACACTATTATAGAAGATGGAAGAGTAATAGAAGATAATACAATACTTTTAAAAAGTAGAAGAGAAAAAAGTATAAGGAGGAGATATGGAAGAAGAAAAAAATTATGGTAAAACATTAAATTTACTAAAAAAACAGAATTCCCAATGAGGGGAAACTTAGCAAACACAGAACCAGAAATATTAGAAAATATATTTGAAAAATGGGCTATATAATAAAAATAATAGCAAAAAAACAAAGACAGAAAAAAACATTTATACTGCATGATGGACCTCCATATGCAAACGGTCCAATCCATATAGGACATGCACTTAATAAGATATTAAAAGATACAATAGTAAGATATAAGTCACTTCAAGGATTCAGATCAGATTTTATACCAGGATTTGATACACATGGACTTCCAACAGAAATAAAAAGCAATTGAAAAATTAAAAATTAAATAGAGAAGAAATAGAAGTAAATAAGTTTAGAGATACATGTAAAGAATTTAATAAAGAATTTATAAAGCTTCAAACAGATGGATTTAAAAGATTAGGAATCTTAGGAGATTGGGAAAAATCCATATATAACATATAATAAGGAAATAGAAAAAAAGAACAATTAGATGTTTTTTTGGAACAATGTATGAAAAAGGATATATATATAAAGGATTAAAAACCAGTATATTGGTGTGCATCATGCCAAACAGCACTTGCAGAAGCAGAAATTGAATATGCAGATCACAAATCAAAAAAAGTATATGTAAAATTTGAAGTAACAAATTCAAAAAGGATTATTTGATAAAAAAAGATACATATCTAGTAATTTGGACAACAACACCATGGACACTACCAGGAAATATGGCAATAACAATATCAGACAAATATGATTATGCATTAGTTAATATTAAAAAAAGATGGAAAAGAAGAAAACTATATTGTAATGGATGATATGGTGGAAGATTTAATGAAAAACATTTGGAATAGAAGAATATAAGAAAATTAAAACTATTAAAAAAATGAAGAACTATCAGGTGTAGAATACAAACATCCATTTTTTAGATAGAATATCAAAAAGTAATTTTTAGGATCTGATGATACAATACTTGTAGAAAAAAAGGTTCAGGTACAGGGCTTGTACATACAGCACCAGCATATGGTAATGAAGACTATCTTGCAGGTAAAAAAATATGGAATAGAAATGTATGTAGCAGTTGATGAAAAAGGAATGCAAACAGAAAAAGCGGGAATATTTGCAGGAATGCATTACAAAAAATCAAATGATGCAATAATTGAACACTTAAATGAACAAGGAAATTTAATAAAACTAGAAGAAATAAATCACTCATATCCACATTGCTGGAGATGTAAAAATCCAATAATATATAGAGCGGCAGATCAATGGTTTGCATCTGTAGAAGGATTTAGAAAAAAAGCTCTAGAAGCAATAGAAACTGTAAAATGGTTCCCAGAATGGGGAGAAGAAAGAATAAGAAAAATGGTTGCAGACAGAGGTGACTGGTGTATATCAAGACAAAGAACATGGGGAGTTCCACTACCAATATTCTATGACAAAAGAAACAGGGAAAGAATATATAACAAAAGAAAGTATGGAAAAAGTTAAAGAAATAGTTGGAAAAGAAGGAACAAATGCATGGTATGAAAAAAATCAGTAGAACAGCTTCTTCCAGATGAAGTATTAACTTTAGGAAAACCAAAATCAGAATATGTAAAAGAAACAGATATAATGGATGTATGGTTTGACTCACGGAAGTACACATCAATCTGTAATTAAACAAAGAGGAATAGGAGAAATAGACCTATACCTAGAAGGAAGTGACCAATACAGAGGATGGTTCCAATCATCATTATTAACATCTGTAGCAACAACAGGAAAAGCACCATATAAGCAAGTTATAACACACCGGATTCTTAGTTGATGAAAAAAAGGTAGAAAAATGAGTAAGAGTCTTCGGAAATGTTATAGATCCAAACAAGGTTGTAAAAAGTACATGGGGCAGATATATTAAGACTTTGGGTAATATCATCAGACTACCAATCAGACATAAGTATATCTGACAATATATTAAAACAAGTTGCAGAAACATATAGAAAGATAAGAAATACATCAAGATATATATTAGGAAATATTTCAGACTTTGACCCAAACAAAGATATGGTAGAATATAATGAATTACCAGAAATAGACAAATGGGCAATAATGAAAAATAAACGAACTTGTAAAAAAACAGTAACAGAAGGATATGATGTATATCAATTTAACAAAGCATATTATGGAATAAACTCATTCCTAGTACATGATATGAGTACATTCTATTTAGATATTATAAAAGATAGATTATATGTAGAAGGAAAAAAACTTCAAAAGAAAGAAGATCAGCACAAACTGCAATGTATATAATATTATCTAAATTAGTAAGAATATTAGCACCAATAACATCATTTACAGCAGAAGAAATTTGGAAATATATGCCAAAAACAGAAAATGAAAATACATTTAGTATAATGCTTGAAGATTATCCAAAAATATGATGAAAAAAACTATATGACAAAAAAATTAGATGATAAATTTAAGAAGATTATAGAAATAAAAGAACTTGTAAGTAAGAAATTAGAAGAAGCAAGAGAAGAAAAAAATTAATAGGACAAACATTAGAAGCTAAAGTAACAGTAAGTGCTAACAAAGAAAATGAATTATATCAAATAATTAAAAAAATAACAAAAATCTAATAGAAGATGTTTTTAATAGTATCAGAATTAGAATTAAAAAGAAGACAGTAGTGTAGGAAAAAGAAGAATTAAGTGTAAATATATCTAGAGCAGAAGGAGAAAAAAATGTGAAAGATGTTGGAAATACACTAAAGATATAGGAATAGATAAAGAAAATCCTACAATATGTAAAAAGATGTAGTGAAGTACTTAAAAAAAATATGGAAACTATTATATATAGTTACTATTGTTACAATAATTGACAATATTTCATATTATAGTTATACTTTAATTAATATTTAAAAAGTAAAAAAATAAAGGATAATAATGAAAAAAAGCAGATTATATTAAAATATAATTCTGCTTTTTTTAAAAATATAAACACTATAATAACAGTATGATAGTATTATTATATATTATAATATTATTAATATTTTAATATAATATTGATAATATGTTTGTATAGATGTATATTAGTTATAGAAAAAGGTTAAAAATTTTTAGGAGATAAAATGAAAAGAAAAAAATTCATTAATGGCAATGCTTATTTTAATAATAATAGTTATAATTATACTAGTATCTATAATATTAAAACAAAGAGAACAAGATATAGTAGAAAGAAGAGAAATAAATAATCAAGAACAATATACAAGTATTGATCCAAGTCAATCAGAAATACCAATACCTCCATTAATAGAAAAATGAACAAACAGTAGGAAAACCATTTATTTTTTTGATGATTTAGAAATAACAGTTGGGGATAAATATAATATAGTAAATTCAAAAAAATAATACAAAAAGTAGTAGAGGTACCAGTAACAGTTAAAAAAATCCAGGAAATATAGGGAATAGTTTTTAATATATCATATGTACAAATAATTGATAATACAGGAACAGAGGTAAAGGAACTTGGAAATTTTTTTCGCAGATAAATCATTTATAACAAGTCCTAAACTTGAACATGGACAAATAACAACAAAAAAATATACATACCATATAATGGGAATGGACAATATAAGATGGTATTTAAAAATTTTGAAGAAGAAAAAAATCTGTTAAAAATTAATGTTAAAAAAATTAGAAGGAAATAGAAAATAAGTAAAAAGAACTTATAAAAAGTGTAAATCTATCAGATATTTCATAGTATGAAAATAATAAAAAAAGATATTATAAATAATTGACATATATTGTGTAAGATGCTATACTTAAGTAGTCAAGCTGATGAAGTAGGATGTGGCTGCACTTTAGATGCAGGGAACTCTTATGGAGAAGTCATGGCATAGACCAGGCGATAAGTTCTTAAGTAAGTATCTTATCTAAGCAAATTAGCTTAGATTTTTTTATGGAAATAAAATAGAACACCCGGGATACTTTTTTTAAGATGATAGTTGCTAGACAAATAACATATTAAGGAGGTAACATGGCAACAAAAAAATACAAGGAAGTGAAAAAAATAAGAATAAGATTAAAAAGCTTTTTGATAATGTTATTTTTAGATCAATCTGCTGAAAAGATAGTAGAAACTGCTAAAAAAACAGGAGCACAAGTTTCAGGACCTATTCCACTTCCAACAAGAAAAAGAAGTTGTGACAGTAATTCGTTCTCCACACAAACACAAAGATTCAAGAGAACAATTCGAAATCAGAACACACAAAAGAGTAATAGATATATTATATCCAACAGCTACAACATTAACTAGTTTAGAAAAACTAGAAATGCCAGCAGGTGTTAATATAGAAATGAAAAATATAATTACCGTTAATTATTTGAAAAAAATAATAAAAGACCATGCTTATAATATTCAAATATTAAATATTAATATATTAAATTAATAGAAAAAAATGAATAAATAAAATTATAAGCCAATAGTTAGGAGGAAATAAAAATGAAAAAAAGGATTAATAGGTAAAAAAATTAGGAATGACTCAAATATTTGGAGAAAATGGTAAAGTAATACCAGTAACAGTTATAGATGTTACATCAAATAAGGTTGTTCAAATTAAAACAAATGAAGTAGACGGGTATACTTCAATACAATTAGGGTTTGAGATGTTAAGGAAAAAAACAATTAATTAAACCTAAAAAGGACATTTTGATAAATTTAAAATAGAATACAAAAAAACATTTAAGAGAATTTAGATTAGATGATGTTACAGGATATGAAGTTGGACAAGAATTAAATGCAGATGTATTTAATGAAGGAGATGTAGTAGACGTACAAGGTACAACTAAAGGTAAAAGGATTCCAAGGTGTAATTAAGAGACATGGACAAGCTAGAGGACCAATGGCTCACGGTTCAAGATACCACAGAAGACCAGGTTCAATGGGAGCATGTGCAACACCATCAAGAGTTCTTAAAGGTAAAAAAATTACCAGGACACATGGGAAATGTAACAGCAACAGTACAAAAATTTAAAAAGTTGTAAAAGTTGACACAGAAAAAAATGTAATATTAGTAAAAAGGTAGTGTTCCAGGACCCTAAAGGAACAATAGTTAAAGTAAAAAGGGTAAAATTTAAGAAGGAGGAACAAAAATGCCAAGTATAGATGTAGTAAATATGCAAGGAAAGAAAGTAAGTACAATAGAACTTAAAGATTCAATATTTGCAGTAGAGCTAAATGAAGTATTAATACATACAGTAATCGTAAATTATTTAGCAAATCAAAGACAAGGTACACAAAGCACAAAAAAACTAGATCTGAAGTTAGTGGTGGTGGAAGAAAACCATGGAGACAAAAAAAGGTACAGGTAGAGCAAGACACGGAAGTACAAGATCACCTATATGGATTAAAGGTGGTATTGCATTAGGACCAACTCCAAGAAGCTACAAATACAGAATAAACAAAAAAAGAAAAACAAAATGCACTAAAAATGGTATTATCTTCAAAAACTTGCAGAAGGTAAAATAGTAGTGCTTGATAAATTAGAATTAAAAAGAAGCTAAAACAAAAAAATGTGGTAGAAGTATTAAATAATGTTAAAGCAGAAGGAAGAAAATTAATATTATTACCTGCAAAAAGACGAAAAATATTTTTAAGAGCAGGAAGAAATATTGAAAAAAACTAAAGTATCATATGTAGGACATACAAATACATACGAATTATTAAATACAAAATGTATAGTAATGACTGTAGATACTGTAAAAAAATGTTAGAGGAGGTGTACGCATAATGTTAGCAGAAGAAATAATTTTTAAAACCAATAGTAACTGAAAAAAAGTACACGGAGACTTAGCAGAAGGTAAATATACTTTTAAAGTAGATACAAGAGCTACTAAAGTACAAATAGCAAAAAGCTATAGAAGAAATATTTAATGTAAAAAGTATTAAAAAGTAAAACACATTAAATTATGATGGAAAAGTTAAAAAGACAAAGAGGAAAAGCAGGAAAAAAACTGCTAAATATAAAAAAAGCAATAATCACTATAGATTTAAATCCTAAAGAAGCAGAATTTAAAGAAAAAGGTGGTAAAACAAGAAAGACTCTTAAGAAATATAATTCAGAAATAGAAGGATTTTTAGGAGCATAGTTAAAATATAAAAAAAATAAATAAAAAAATTAATATAATGAATTAATAAAATTATAAAGTATCTAGAAAAAAATAACTAGGAAAAATAAATGAAAAGAGGAAAAAAATGGGAATAAAAACATATAAACCAACAACTCCATCTAGAAGAGCGATGACAACATCAGACTTTTCAGAAATAACAAAAAAATACACCAGAAAAAAAGCTTACTTGCAAAAACTAAAAACAGCAGGAAGAAATGCAAGAGGTGTTATAACTGTTCGTCACAGAGGTGGAGGAAATAGAAAGAAATATAGAATAATAGACTTCAAGAGAAGAAAAAGACGATATGTTTGCAACAGTTATAGGGATTGAATATGATCCAAACAGAACAGCAAATATAGCATTAATAGAATATGAAGATGGAACAAGATCATACATATTAGCACCAAGAGGGCTTACAGATGGTGATAGAATAATATCAGGAGAAGAAGCAGATATCAAAACCAGGTAACTGTATGCCAATATATAATATACCAGTAGGTACATTAATACATAATATAGAATTACATCCAGGACAAGGTGGTAAAATGGCTAAAGCAGCTGGTAACTCAGCACAATTAATGGCTAAAGAAGAAAAATATTCACATATTAAATTACCATCAGGAGAAATGAGATTAGTTCTTTCAAGATGTAGAGCTACAATAGGAAGACTTCGGAAATATTGAACATGAAAATATCAAAAATTGGTAAAGCTGGAAGAAAAAGACATATGGGAATAAGACCAACTGTTAGAGGTTCTGTAATGAACCCAGTAGACCATCCACACGGTGGTGGTAATGGTAAGGCACCTATCGGTAAACCAGGACCAGTTACTCCATGGGGTAAACCAGCTCTAGGATACAAGACAAGAAAGAAACATAAAGAATCAAATAAATTTATAGTAACTAGAAGAAAAAAATAAGTTAAAAGATAATCTAAAAGAAGGAGGAAGATATGTCAAAGTCAAGTAATAAGAAACCTTTCGTAGCACCAGAATTAATGAAAAGAATAATTAAGCTAAACGAAGAAAAATAAAAAAAGAAGTTTTTAAAAAAACTTGGTCAAGATCTTCAACAATATATCCAGATATGGTTGGACATACAATAGCAGTTCATGATGGAAGAAAAACATATTCCAATATATGTTTCAGAAGAAATGATAGGACATAAATTAGGAGAGTTTGCTCCAACTAGAACATTTAAGGGACATGCTGGAGACAAGAAATTAGGTAAAAAAAGTAATAGAACTTAAAGTTTAAAAAAATATAAGGAGGAGCAACAAAGTGAGTGAAAAACAAATGAAGTAGTAGATTTAAAAGCAGTAGCACATTTAAGAAATGTTAGAATATCTAACAGAAAAGTTAAAATTGTAGCAGACTTAATAAGAAACAAAAATGTAGAAGATGCTTTTAAATATACTAAACTATGCACCAAAAAGCTGCATCAATATTATTATACAAACTTTTAAAATCAGCTATGGCAAATGCAGAAAACAATCACAACATGAAGACAGAAAAACTATATGTTGCAGAAATATATGCAAATGAAGGGCCAACACTTAAAAAGAATAAGACCTGCAGCAAAAAGGCACAGCAAACAGAATAAATAAAAAGAACAAGTCATATAACTATAGTATTAAAAGAAAGAAATTAGAGAGGAGACACTAATGGGACAAAAAAAGTTCATCCACATGGTATGAGAGTTGGTGTAATAAAAAAATTGGAATTCTACATGGTATGCTGATTCTAAAGATTTTTGCTAAATTCGTAGTAGAAGATAACAAAATAAGAAAAGAATTAAAAAAAGAATTATACCAAGCAAGAATATCTGATATTATAATCGAAAGAACAAATTCAGAAGTAAGAGTAACATTACATACAGCTAAACCAGGATTAGTAATAGGAAAAAAATGGAGCTCAACTAGAAGAATTAAAGAAAAAAATTACAAAAAAAGAATTAGGAAGAGAAATTTCAATAAATGTAGTTGAAATAAGAAAACCTGATTTAGATTCACAAGTTGTAGCAGAAACAGTGGCAGCATCATTAGAAAAGAGAATGTCATTTAGAAAAAGCTATGAAACAAGCAATTCAAAAACAAGAAAAGCTGGAGCAAAAGGAATTAAAATAGCAGTATCTGGAAGACTTGGAGGAGCAGAAATGGCAAGAACTGAATTTTTACAGTGAAGGTACAGTTCCACTACAAACAATAAGAGCAGATATTGACTATGGATTTGCAGAAGCAGACACAACATATGGAAAAACTAGGAGTTAAAGTTTTAATATATAAAGGTGAAATCTTAGGAAACAAGAAAGAAAGACTTTATGGAAAGAGAAAAAAACGAACCTAGAAGAGATAACAGAAATAACAATAAAAAGAAATAATAATACAAAAAAAGTAAATAAAGGAGAAAAGGAGGTATCTGAAAATGCCATTAATGCCAAAGAGAACTAAATACAGAAAAGTTCAAAAAGGTAGAAATAGAGGTAAAAGCAACTAGAGGAAATAAAGTTTCATACGGAGAATATGGAATACAAGCTTTTAGAAGCTGGAATGATTACCTCTAACCAAATTGAATCAGCACGTATTGCAAATGACAAGACATGTTAAAAAGAGGTGGTAAAGTTTGGATAAAATTATTCCCAGACAAGCCAGTAACAAAAAAACCTGCTGAAACACGTATGGGTAAAGGTAAAGGAGCTGTAGAGTTTTTGGGTAGCACCAGTTAAAACCAGGAAGAATAATGTTTGAAATGTCAGGTGTAGCAGAACCTGTAGCAAGAAGAGCATTAGAACTTGCAGCATACAAACTACCTATAAAAAAACAAAATTTGTTAAAGGTGGTGACATAAATGAAAAATAAATAAGATAAGAGAAATGTCAACAGAAGAATTAGAAAAAGAAGTTGTTGAATTAAAAAAAGAATTATTTAAATTAAATTTTGCACTTGCAACAAAATGGATTAGAAAAATCCTAAAAATAAAAAGAAGTTAAAAAAATCAATAGCAAGAGTAAAAACAGTAATTTCAGAAAGAAAAATTAGAAGAAAACAAATAATTGAAAATTAAATAATTAAGATAATAAAACTAAAAATATTTAATATTAGTAACAATATATAAATATTTTAAGGAATTTAAGAGAAACTATTAAAAGATTGAAAAGCGAAAGAAAGGAGATCCTATATGGAAAGAAAGCTTCGTAGAACAATGATAGGAAAAGGTTGTTTCAAATAAAATGGACAAGACTATCGTAGTAGCTGTTGAAACAAACGTTACACATAAGCTTTATGGAAAAGTTGTTAAAAAGAACTTACAAACTTAAAGCACATGATGAAGATAATGCTTGTCAAATTGGAGACAAAGTAAAAGTAATGGAAACTAGACCACTTTCAAAAAGATAAAAAGATGGAGATTAGTTGAAATTATGGAAAAAGGCAAAAAAATTAAAGAGTAAATAGCAAGAAAAAAAGGAGGACTAAAATGGTTCAACAAGAAAGCAGACTTAAAGTTGCTGATAACACAGGTGCAAAAAGAATTACTTTGCATTAGATGTGTTGGAGGATCACACAGAAGATATGCAAATATCGGTGATATAATAGTAGCTTCTGTAAAAAAAGTGCTATACCAGGCGGAATTGTTAAAAAAAGGTGATGTTGTTAAAGCAGTAGTAGTTAGAACTAAAAAAAGGTGTGAGAAGACAAGACGGATCATACTTAAAATTTGATGAAAAATGCAGCAGTTATCATAAAAAGAAGACGGAAACCCAAGAGGAACACGTATATTCGGGCCTGTAGCAAGAGAGCTTAGAGATAATAACTATACAAAAAAATATTATCATTAGCACCAGAAGTATTATAATTAGAAGAAAAAAATCTTAAAAAGAGGTGAAAAATGAAAAATTAAAAAAAGGAGATAATGTACAAGCAATATCAGGTGTAGATGCTGGTAAAACTGGAGAAGTATTAAAAGTAATGCCTAAAGACAATAAAGTTGTCGTAAAAGGTGTTAATATAAGAAAAACATACTAAACCAAGAAGTCAAGCAGATCAAGGTGGAATAGTAGAATTCGAAGCACCACTTAATGCATCAAAAAGTTATGATAGTAGATCCAAAGACAGGTAAAACCAACAAGAATTGGATATAGTATTGTAGATGGTAAAAAAAGTACGTGTATGTAAAAAAAGTGGAGAAGTTTTTAAAAAGAAAAGAAAGCTAAGTAATTTAAAACTTATTCATACAAAATAATTATAAAATAATATATATAGTATATTCTAAATATATTGATATAAAAAAATATTTTTAAGAAGGAGACTAAAATGGAAGCTTTAAGAAAAATATGTAGAAGAAGCAGTTCCAGCATTAATGAAAAAAATTGAATATAAGTCAGTAATGCAAGTTCCAAAAACTTAACAAAAATAGTTATAAACATTGGGCTTGGAGATGTAAAAGATAATCCTAAAGCATTAGATAATGCATTAGAAGAATTAACATTAATTTCAGGACAAAAACCAATAATAACAAAAAGCTAAAAAAATCAATAGCTAACTTTAAGTTAAGAGAAGGAGCAAAAAAATAGGATGTTCTGTTACTTTAAGAGGACAAAAAAATGTATGAATTTGCATATAAATTTGTAAATTTAGCATTACCTAGAGTTAGAGATTTTAGAGGAGTATCAGTAAAATCATTTGATGGTAGAGGAAACTATTCAATAGGGATAAAGGAACAATTAATATTCCCAGAAATAGAATATGACAAAGTAGACAAATTAAGAGGAATGGATATAACTTTTTGTAACAACAGCAAAAAAACTAATGAAGAAGGAAAAGAATTACTATCTTTATTAGGAATGCCATTCAGATCATAAGATCAAAGGAGGATATAATGGCAAAGAAATCTTTTAAAGGTTAAGGCAGCAAAACCACAAAAAAATATAAATCAAGAGAGTATAATAGATGTCAAATATGTGGAAGACCACATTCATATATTAGAAAATATGGGGTTTGCTGTATATGTTTTAGAGAATTAGCACATAAGGGTGAAATACCTGGCGTAAAAAAATCAAGTTGGTAAAAAAATTTAAGATAAGGAGGCCAAAATGACAGATCCAATTGCAGATATGCTAACAAGAATTAGAAATGCAAATAAGGCGAAATTTAAAACTGTAGAAATACCATCTTCAAATATGAAAAAAAGCAATAGCTGAAGTATTATTAGAAGAAGGATATATAAAATCATTTAATATAGAAGAAAATGAAGTACAACCTGTTTTAAAAAGTAGAATTAAAAATATGACGAAAAAAAGGTGGAAGAGTAATTTCAGGATTAAGAAAAAAATAAGTAAACCAGGTCATAGAATCTACGCTAAAAAAAGATGAACTTCCAAAAAGTATTAAATGGATTAGGAATAGCTTTTAGTATCAACTTCTAAGGGATTAGTAACAGATAAAAAAAGCAAGAGAAATAGGATTAGGTGGAGAAGTAATAGCATATATCTGGTAATATTGTAAAAATAAGGTATATTATATTAATAGAAACATAAAAATCTAAAAAAATATAAAAATATGTATTATATATAAATTGAAATTGAAGATAAAGATATATATTAAAAGATTTTTAATATATATCGATATCAGGGAATAAATTTAAAAATAGAAATAAGTATAAATAAATATAAATATATAAAAATAAAAAAATGAGAAATAATATATAATAATAATAGAATTTTAACTATAATATTATATATAAGAAAAAAAGAGTACACTAGATTTAAGGAGGACTATATGTCAAGAATAGGGAAAAACCTATAGTAGTACCAGCAGGTGTTGAAGTTAAGTTAGAAAATAATTTAGTTACAGTAAAAAGGACCAAAAGGTCAATTAGAAACAGTTATATCAGAAAATATAATTGTAAAACAAGAAAATAATGAACTTATTTTTAACTAAAGCAGTTGATAACAAAATAACAAGAGGACTATATGGGTTAACAAGAACCCTTATAAACAATATGATTGAAGGTGTTGTAAATGAATTTACAAAAAAACTCTTGAAATAAATGGTGTTGGATATAAAGTTCAAAAAAACAAGGTGAAAAACTTATTATTATCATTAGGTTATTCACACCCAGTAGAATTTGATGCACCAAAAAGGAATAACTTTTGATGTACCAGATGCAGGGAAAATAATTGTAAGAGGAATCGACAAACAATTAGTTGGACAAACAGCAGCAAATATAAGAGAAAAAGAGACCACCAGAAGTATATAGAGGTAAGGGTATTAAATATGATTATGAAGTAATCAGAAGAAAAGAAGGTAAATCAGGTAAATAGTAACTTTAAGTAATGTGCTTTTAAAGGGTATATATAATCCCTTAAAAAGCAAGGAATTATATATGCCTTTTAGGGCCAGAAGGGAGAAATAAATTGATTAACGCATTTAATAAAAAGTAAAGCTAGAGAACGTAGAAAAAGAAGAGTTCGTGGAAAAAAATTTCAGGAACACCAACAAGACCAAGAATGTGTGTATCAAAAAGCAACAAAAAAACTTATTTGTTCAATTAATCGATGATCAAAATGGAGTTACAATTGCATCTGCTTCAACTATGGAAAAAGATTTTTCCGGTAAAAGCATCTAACATAGAAGCTGGAAAAGAAATAGGAAAAATTAATAGCTAAAAAGAGCTAAAACAGTTAAAATAGAAGAAGTAGTTTTTTTGATAGATCAGGACACTTATACCATGGTGTTGTAGAAACAAATTGCTGATACAGCAAGAGAAGAAGGATTAAAAATTCTAAAAACCAAAGTAAGGAGGAAGAATTAATTCATGGAAGTAGAATTAAAAGAAAGAGTAGTTGATATTGCTAGAGTTGCAAAAGTTGTTAAAGGTGGTAGAAACTTTAGATTTTCAGCAGTTGTAGTAGTAGGAGATGAAAATGGACATGTCGGTGTTGGAACAGGTAAAGCAGCAGAAGTTCCAGATGCTATAAAAAAAGCAATCGACAGTGCTAAAAAAAGAATATAGTTAAAGTTCCTATAGTTGGTACAACAGTACCACATGAATACTTAGGTAAATTTGGTGCAGCTAAAGTTTTAGTTAAACCAGGTAAAGAAGGTTCAGGGGTTATAGCAGGTGGAGGAGCAAGAGCGGTATTAGAACTTGCAGGATACAGAGATGCTAAAGCTAAAAATAATAGGAACAAATAACCCAAGAAATGTTGTAAGTGCTACAATAGATGCTTTATCAAAAATGAAGACAATTGAAGAAGTTGCAGCAATGAGAAATAAATCAACAGATGAAATATTATAATAATTAAAGTAAATAAAGAGGGAGGTCAGTATGGAATTAAGCAATTTAAAGCCAGCAGTTAAAAAAAGTGGCCAGAAAAAAAGAGTTGGTCGTGGGACTGGTTCAGGGCTAGGAAAGACTTCAGGTAAAGGACATAAAGGACAAAAAAAGCAAGATCAGGTGGAGGAGTAAGACCAGGTTTTGAAGGTGGACAAACTCCATTATTTAGAAGATTACCAAAAAGAGGATTTAAAAAAATATTCCTTTTAAGAAAGATATGCAAGAAGTTACACTAAATATGTTAAATTTATCTACAGTAGAAGAAGTCGATGCTAAGACTCTAATAGCTGATGGAATTATTTCAAAAGAAAAAGATGGAATAGTTATATTAGCAACAGGTAAATTAGAAAAGAAACTTAGTGTTAAGGCAAGCAGATTCACAAAGAAAGCTGCAGAAGCAATAGTTGCAGCTGGAGGAAAGATAGAGGTGATCTAATTGTTTAGGACTATTATAAACGCGTGGAAGGTTCCAGAAGTTAGAAAAAGATTATTATTTACAATATTATTATTAATAATCTTTAGATTTGGGACACATGTAAGCGTACCATTTGTAAATTTTTGCGAGACTTGATGGAGTTATGAATACAGCTAATAATGGACTGTTAGGTATGATTAACTTAATCACAGGGGAGCATTTGCAAGACTATCAGTTTTTGCAATGTCAATAAGTCCATATATTTCAGCATCAATTATAGTACAATTATTAGGTATGTTATTACCATCACTAGAAATGATGATGAAAGAAGGTGGAGAACAAGGAAAACAAAAAAATAAAACAGATATACAAAAATAATAACTTTTATACTAGCATTAATACAAGGAGCAGGACTATATATTGCATATAGTAGACAAGGATTATTTGTAAAACCCAGGATGGATGACAGGTATTACAGTTGTAATGTCATTCTTAGCTGGTACTGCATTCTTAGTATGGCTAGGAGAAAAAAATTACAAAAAAATGGTATTGGTAACGGAATTTCAATGCTAATATTTGCAGGGATTGTAGCATCATTACCAAATTCAGTTATTAGACTTGTATCTCGGAATAACATCTTCTGCAGGACAAATAAATGTTCAAAAATATGATAACAGCTATAGCAATTATAATAGGTGTAATGGTATTAATAATTGCAGTAGTATATGTACATATAGCAGAAAGAAAAAAATACCAGTACAATATTCAAGAAAAAAATAGTTGGAAGAAAGATGTATGGAGGACAAAATACATTTATACCAATTAAGCCAGTAATGGCAGGTGTTATGCCAATAATATTTGCATCATCATTTATGGCTTTTTCCAGCAATGATAATCCAAATTTTCTTTTCAGGACAAATTGGAACAGGATCATTTGCAGATTGGTTATATAGTATAAGTGTGGCAACATCATTATCACATGCTAATGTTTGGGCACTTGTAGGACATGCAGTATTATATATGATACTAATAGTAGGATTTACATTCTTCTATACACTTGCAGTATTTAATCCAGCAGAAATAGCTATGAATATAAGACAAAATGGTGGATATATACCAGGAATAAGAGCAGGAAAAACCAACAACAGACTTTTTTTAAGTAATGTTGTTATAAAATTAACAGGATTTGGAGCATTATTCCTATGTTTTTATAGCAATTGCACCAATACTTGCAAATGCCTTTACTTCAGTTAGTATAGGATTTGGAGGTACATCAATACTAATTATTGTTGGGGTTGCTATAGAAACAGTACAACAACTAGAATCACAATTAATGTTAAAAACATTATAAAGGGATTTTTTTAGAATAAAAAAATAAATAAAGAAAGATAGTTTATGCAAGTGGTTTTTAATTAAAAATAATTTTAGCTACTTGCATAAAGTAAGTTTTATATCTAAAAAAATACAAAGGAGGAAACAAATGGTTATAATTATGTTAGGAGCACCAGGAACTGGTAAAGGTACTTTTAGGTACATTGTTATCACAATATTATGACATACCACATATCTCAACAGGAGATATATTAAGAGATACAATTAAACGTAATGATAAAGATGCAGAAATTTTAAAAAGAATATATGGAAGCAGGACATCTAATTCCAGATGAATTTATGTTTAAGATCGTTGAAGCAAGATTAAAACTTATAGATTGTAATGATGGATTCATTTTAGATGGATTTCCAAGAACAAAAAGAACAAGCAGATGGATTCTATAATCTACTTAAAAAGATTAAGAAAAAAATATAACTGCTGTTATAAACTTGGAAACACCTGAAAAAGAAATAATAGAAAGAATAAAAAAATAGGATAGTATGTCCAAAATGTAAATCAGTATATAATTTAAAAAAACAGCAGTACCTCTTACAGAAGGTATTTGTGATAAGTGTGATACTCCTTTGATAAAAAAAGAAAAGATGACACAGAAGAAAAAAATTGTAGAAAGATTAAAAAGAATATTATGCAAAAAAACATTTGAGCTTGTAGATTATTATAAGAATACTGGAAAATTATTTACAGTAAATGCAACAAGTTCACTTAATAAGACAAGTAAAGACTTATTAAAAGAAATAGTTTGGTATATAGAAGGTAAAAAAATGATTGAAATAAAAATCAGAAAAAAAGAAATTAATATCATGAGAAATAACGGGAAGATAATGAAAGAAATTCAAAAAGAAGTCAAAAGATTTATTAAGCCCGGTATTTCTACATGGGAATTAAACAAGTTAATAAAAAAAATATTATAGAAAAAAATGGAGCAAGATCAGCAGAATATAATTATCCAAATTTTCATAAAGGAAAGCCAGCATTTCCGGGACATGCATGTATTTCTGTAAATGAACAAATAATCCATGGAGTACCATCTAAAAAAAGTAATATTAAAAGATGGAGATATTGTAACTATAGATTTAGTTATAGAAAAAAAGATGGATATCATGTAGATATGGCAAGAACATATGAAGTAGGACAAAATGTAAACAAAAAAATACTAAAAAAAGTTACTAGAAGTTACAAGAAATGCATTTTATGAAGGAATAAAATTTGCAAAAAGTTGGATATAGGATAGGTGATATATCACATGCTATAGAAAGCTATGTTCAGAAAAATGGATTTGATGTTATACTAGAATATCAAGGACATGGAATACGGAAAAAGTATGCATGAAGATCCAGGTGTGCCTAATTATGGAAGAAAAGGAATAGGGCCAAGATTACAAAAAAAGGAATGACACTTGCAGTAGAACCAATGGTTGTAGAAGGGTCAGCAGAAATCCTTGATAATGATAAAGACCGGATGGACAGTTGTAACTTTAGATGGCAAAATGTCAGCACATTATGAAAATACTATTTTAATAACAGATAATGAACCAGAAATATTGACTTAAAAGGGAAATAATGGTATCATGATAGAAGTAATTTAATGGCTTTTTTTAAAAAAATAAAGCTGTTAAAAAAATACAAAAAAATGGGGGATAAAGTGCCAAAAGAAGAACTAATAGAGTTAGAAGGTACAGTGATTGAAACATTACCAAATACTACTTTTTAAAGTAAGACTTGATAATGGACATGAACTGCTTGCACATATATCTGGTAAATTAAGAATGCATTATATTAAGATATTACCAGGAGATAAAGTAAAACTAGAAATCTCACCATATGACTTAAATAGAGGTCGTATAACTTGGAGAGGAAAAATAGGAGGAAAAAAATGAAAGTAAGACCATCAGTAAAAACCAATGTGTGATAAATGTAAGGTTATAAAAAAAGAAAAGGTGTTGTAAGAGTTATATGTGATAACCCAAAAACACAAACAAAGACAAGGATAATAATAGAAGAATAAAAATGATTTTAGGGATATACAGTTTGCGGCTAGGACTTGTATATGTAAATATATGTTTAAAATCGATACTAGGACTTATGTAGATAAATAAGAGAGAACCTCATCCTTTGTTATTTGTCTATATTTTTCTACATTTCAAATTGATTTTTAGATGATATATACTTAAAAAGAAAAAAATAAAATAAATTTTTAATTAAAAAAATGGAGGATTAAATTTATGGCTCGTATAGCGGGGAGTAGATATACCTAGAGAAAAAAAGAGTGGAAATATCACTAACATATATCTATGGAATAGGTAGAACATTATCAAATAAGATATTAAAAAAAGTGAATATTAATCCAGATACTAGGGTAAAAGATTTAACTGATGAACAAGTTAATGATATAAGAAAAAGAAATAACTAATTACACTGTAGAAGGTGATTTAAGACGTGAAATAGCATTAGATATAAAGAGATTAAGAGAAATAGGATGCTATAGAGGATTAAGACATAGAAGAGGCTTACCTGTTAGAGGTCAAAGAACTAAGACAAATGCTCGTACTAGAAAAAGGACCCTAAAAAAAGTTGTAAGTAAATCTAAAAAGAAATAAGCACTAATATAGTAATATAGGAGGAAAAAGTAAGTAATGGCTAAGGTAGCAAAAGAAAAAAAGCAACAAGAAGAAAGAAATTAACTTTTGATGCAGGAGCAGCACATATACATGCAAGTTTTAATAATACAATAGTTACAATTACAGATAAAGCAGGAAATGTAATAACTTGGGCAAGTGCTGGTGACTTAGGATTTAAAGGTTCAAGAAAAAGTACACCATTTGCAGCTGGAGAAGCAGCAGAAGCAGCAGCTAAAAAAGCAGCAGATATGGGATTAAAATCAGTAGCAGTATATATAAAAGGACCAGGTTCAGGTAGAGAAACAGCAATTAGATCAATTGCAACTGCAGGATTAGAAATAACAAGTATTAAAGATGTTACACCAATTCCACATAATGGATGTAGACCACCAAAAAGAAGAAGACCATAGTTTGGTGACTGTGTAATTTTAAGTAAAATAATAAAAATTTAATTAAAGTAAATAGATAATTATAATGAAAATATAAGAAAAGGAGATAAACATGGCAAGATTTAAAAGTTCCAGTTCTTAAAAGATGTAGAGCTTTTAGGAATTAGCCCAACATATATCGGGATAAATAAAACTTCTGAAAGAAAACCTAAAAAAATCTTTCAAAAAGTTAAGCGAATATGGTGTGCAATTAAGAGAAAAACAAAGAGCTAAATTTATATATGATGTAAGTGAAAAAAACAATTTAGAAGATATTTTTGAAAAAAAGCTTCAAGAAGAAAAAGGAATAACAGGGGAAATATTACTTCAAATATTAGAAAGTAGATTAGATAATATATTATTTAGATCAGGTTTTTGCTAAAAACTAGACCACAAGCAAGACAAATGATTTCACATGGAGCAATAGAAGTAAACGGAGTAAAAACAGATATAGCATCATATCTAGTAAAAACAAGGTGATGTTATAGCAGTAAGAGAAGCTAAAAAAAGAACATCCAATGATAAAGCTAAACTTAACTGAAAAGCACGTAGCATCAGTTGTAGAATGGTTAGATGTTAACGAAAAAGAATTAAGTATAAAAGTTTTTAAGATTACCAGAAAGAGAAGAAATAGATCTTCCAATCGAAGAACACTTAATAGTTGAGCTTTACTCAAAATAGGTACTTGTGCTTAACTTTAAAAATATATATAGAAATTTGCTTTAAAAGTATTATTAATATACTATGAGGATATATTAATAATAACTTATAAGTTCGGGAGGAATAATGATAGAGTTTGAAAAACCAAATATTGAATGCTTAGTAGATGATAGAATAAACAATTACGGGAAGTTTGTATGTGAACCATTAGAAAGAGGTTATGGTATAACACTTGGTAATGCTTTAAGAAGAGTATTATTATCATCATTACCTGGAGCAGCAATAACAGGGGTTAAAATTGAAGGAGTTCAACATGAATTCACTACTATTCCAAATATAGTTGAAGATGTTATGGAAATAATTTTAAATCTAAAAATCTGTTAGATTTAAAATGGATACACAAGAACCAAAAAAATTAACTTTAAAACATAAAGGTGCAGGAGTAATAACTGCAGGTGATATAAAAACAGTAGATGGTATTGAAGTATTAAATAAGGATTTAGTAATAGCAACAGCTTCAGAAGGAGCAAAACCTTGTAATGGAACTTACTGTAGAAAAAGGTAGAGGATATAATACAGTAGATAGAAATAAGAAGGAAAATGAAGATATTAATTATATAGCAATAGATTCAATTTTTACACCAGTAAAAAAAGTTAACTATGTTATAGAAAACACAAGAGTTGGTGATAGAACAGACTATGATAGATTAGTATTAGAAGTTTGGACAGATGGTAGCTTAACAACAGAAGAATCAATTAGCTTAGCAGCTAAGATAATGTCAAGTCATTTAGAACTATTTATAGATCTCAACAGAAATTGTTAAAAAAAGTACAAGTTATGCTAGAACCTAAAAAAAGAAGAAGATACTGAAGTATTAGATACAAAAAGTTGAAGATTTAAATTTTAGTAAGAGACCTATGAATTGTTTGAAAATTAAAGAAATAAAAAAACAGTTAGAGATTTAATTTCATACACTAAAGAAGAAGTTAAGAAATTTAAAAAAATTTAGGAGCTAAATCTTTAGAAGAAATAGTTAATAAGGTTGAAGAATTAGGATTAGAATTTAAAAAAAGAAGACAAATAAGGAAAGGAAAAAAATTAAATGAGAAAACTAGGAAGACCTACAGATCAAAAGATTAGCAATGCTTAAAAACATTAACGACAGATCTATTCTTACATGGTAAAAATAACAACAACAGAAGATAGAGCTAAAGAAGTTAAAGCAATAGCAGATAGCATAGTATCACTAGCAGTAAAAAGAAAAAGATAATTTCGAACTAGTTGATCAAAAAGTTATTAAAGCTAAGTTAGATGCTAATGGACGTAAAGTAACAGAAAAAAAGCTGTAAGTAAGAATGGTAAAGAATACAACAAAGTAGTTAAAGTAGAAACTACTGAAAAAAAGAGAAAAAGATTTACCTTCAAGATTACATGCTAGAAGACAAATAATGAAAAAAAGTTAATAAGGTTAAAAGGTACAGATGTAATCGCTAAGATTTTTTTGGTGAAATAGCTAAAAAAACCAAGAAGGAAGAGTTGGTGGTTATACTAGAATAGTTAAATTAAAACCCAAGACGTGGAGATAATGCTAAAATGGCTGTACTAGAAATATTATAATACTAGATAAGAAAAGGATGGTTAATAATAATCATCTTTTTTTGTTCTAAAAAAAGCAAGTGAAATTGATATTAAAATAGTGTAATATATGTAGAAATAATATAATATTGAACTTAAAAATATAATTATAATATATGAAAGGAATATTTACTAATGAAAAAAATAGAAAAAAAGAAAAATGCAATAACACTTCTTGCTCTAGTTATAACCATAGTTATAATGTTACTTTTTAGCAGGGGTAGCAATACAAATGACAATGGGAGAAAATGGGTTAATTGCAAAATCAGCTCAAGCACAAAAAGCACAAGCAAAAAGCAGAACTATATGATACAGCAAAGTTAAGTTATATGAGCTTAAATACTAAAAGCACTTGAAAATGGACAACCAAGTCCTAATGCAGAACTTGCACTATCTACAACAGAGTTTACAAACAAATACAATGTAGTAGGAGATGATGTAACAGATAAGAAGGGTAATGTTATTGATACAAAAGGCTAATGTTTTAAAACATTATACAAGGTACAGTTGCAGGTGGATTTTTCATCAGGAGGAACAACTGTAGCAGAGTCATGGCCTAAAAACAGTTGGTGGAGTTACAATACCAGAAGAAGATAAGGGCAAGATGATATTGAAGCTTAAGGTAAAAAAATCATACAGAAGTACCATTTGGTGGTATCGGTTCTTTAGATTCAATGAATGTGGATCCTATAGAGGTAGATTATGGTGATGGAGAAAGAGGGAGATTACAGATCTATATAATTATACAAGGAAAGTATATGATAGAGGGGAATACATTTTAAAAATTCAAAAAAATATAAAAGATTTTGTGTTGAATGAGTGGGGAAGTTTTGAGATAGAAGTACTACAATGGGGGAAAAATATTAGAAAAGAATGAGGAAAATATTATTCAAATTTCGAATGTATCTAAAAATATATGAACCAGAGCCAGATAGAATACCTATTGAATATATATATCCTAAATTAACAGAAATACCTGAATGGTTATTTAGTAAAAAAAGTTACAAGTACTGTTATGAGTAAATTTAGAAGGAATGATAGTATAGTTAGTATTCCAGAAGGGCTATTTAAAAAAATAATGTGAATATAGTAAGTTTTGATCGTGTATTTTATAACTGTACAGGTATAACAAATATCCCAGAAGGATTATTTAAGAATAATGTAAATGCAACAAATTTTTGCAAGTGCATTTAGTGATTGTAATCGTCTAACAAGTATCCCAGAAGGATTATTTAAGAATAATGTAAAGGTAACAAATTTTGAATATACATTTGAAGGCTGTACAGTTTTAACAAGCATTCCAGAAGGATTATTTAAGAATAATGCAAATGTGATATATTTTTACAAAACATATTTTTTTGGTTGTAGTAGGCTAACAAGAATTCCAGTTAGATTGTTTTTATAACAATGTAAATGTAAAAGAATTTAATGGAGCATTCGAAAATTGTAGTGGATTAACAAGTATCCCAGAGGGATTATTTGATAGAAATGTGAATGTAAAAAGGATTTGGATATGTATTTCAAAAACTGTAGTGGATTAACAAATATTCCTAATAGTATTATAAAGTTTGCAAATGAAGTTAGAATGAGAGGAGGAATTCATTATCTTGCATTTAGGGGCTGCACAGCTGCTTCAAATTATGCAAGTATACCAGATAGCATGAAAGAGTTATAGAATATGTCTTTATGGTGTGACTTATAATTTTAATAATACAAGAATATGATATTTTTTTAGAAAATTGTATTAGAGAAGGGGAACATAAATCTATCTTAGATGTATATATATTAAAAAGTATGTAATATATATAGAGAATATATACTAATATAACTAAAAATGTAATTAATGAGATATGGAAGGAATATGTACTAATGAAAAATAGAAAGAATAAAAAAATGCAATAACATTAATTGCACTTGTTATAACCATAGTTATAATGTTACTTTTTAGCAGCAGTAGCAATACAAATGACAATGGGAGAAAATGGGTTAATTGCAAAGTCAGAACAAGCACAAAAAGCACAAGCAAAAGCAGAACTGTATGACACAGCAAAGTTAAGCTATACAAATTTAAAAAGCAAAAGCACTTGAAAATGGAGAGGCAAGTCCACAAGCAGAGCTTGCGTTATTTACAACTGAGTTTACAAACAAGTACAATATATTAGGAGATGATATAACAGATAAGAAAGGTAACGTTATTGATACAAAGGCTAATGTATTAAATGTTCTACAAGGTACAGCAGCAGGGGGATTTTCATCAGGAACAAGTACAGGGGAACATCTTCTTCAGAGTCATGGCCTAAGATAGTAGGTGGAATACCAATATTAGAAAATGATAAAGATAAGTTAATATTAAAATTTAAAGCAAAAAGAAGAAACAGCAATTTTAGAATTTGGGGCAACATGGAAAGAAGCATTACAGAACATTTTACCTGTAGAAGTGGATTATGGGAATGGTGAAAAAAAGGTACAATAACAGATATGTATTTTTGCTGAGAGAAAGACATATAATAAAGGAGAATATATTTTTAAAAATTTAAAAATGTTAGAGATTTTGGGATTAGTCCTATTGGTGGTGATATTGAAATATTAAATTGGGGAAATATACAAGAAAATAATGAAGAAAATAACATATATATATATCGAGTTTCAAAAAAATATATGAACCAGAACCTGATAGAATACCAATCCATTATATTGAACCTTTATTTACTGAAATTCCAGAATGGCTATTTAGTAAGAAAGTTACAAGTAAAGTTATGAGTAAATTTTCAAGTGAAGAGAGTATGTCTTTTGAAAGCTCAATAATAACAATTCCGGAGGGATTATTTAAAAAAATTGTGTTAATGGAGAAAAAAATTTAATTCTGTATTTAGAGGAAGTAAAATAACAAGTATACCTGAAAAATTTATTTAAATATAACGGATTTTTAGCAATATATTTGAAAATTGCAAAGATTTAACAAATATACCAGAGAATTTATTTAAAAAAATAATATAAAAAGTAATAGATTTTTATTTTTTTGTATTTTTCAGGATGTAGTGGTTTGACAAGTATTCCAGATAGAATTATAGAAGCTGCAAAAAAAGTTAAAGAAAAAAAGGTGGGAATGTGAACGGTATGTTTTTATGGCTGTACATCAGCATCAAATTATAATAGCCTACCAGATTATATGAAAAAAATAGTATATTGTAGTTATTTTTCAATTGTAAATAAAGGAAATAATAAATTAGATAAAGAAATTTGAAATATATAGAGTTAGAATAAATATTAGGTTGTTAATAAAGTTTTTAAATAATTTTATTAACAACTTTTTGCTTAAAAAGTATATATATAATATGATATAATCATATATGTTTAAATTTAGAAAAATATGAAAGAGCAAGATATTTGTTATAAATATATTGATATATAATAAGATAATGGGAAATAGGAAGGCAAAAGTGAATAGTAGATATGATAATATAATAACAAAATGTAATAAGTGTAGTATATCATGTAATCAGAAACCTTTAGTAGAGAATATGAGAGAATCAGATATAATGTTTTTTTGGGAATATCTGCAAAAGATGAAAGAAACAGAAGATGAAATACCACTTTCAGAAAAATACAAATAGTGGGAAATTGATAAAAATGATAGAAGAAAGATTATTAGAAGAAAATCATAATATTTCATGTTATAGGTCAAATATGGTGAAATGTGTACCATTAGATGAAAAAGGAAAGATTAGATATCCAGACATTTTGGAAATAGAAAATTGTATTAATAACCTTGTATATGAACTGAATATAGTAAGACCTAAAAATAGTTGTACTTCTTGGTAGACTTGTTGAAAAAAACATTTAAAAAAAGAAAAATTAATGAGCTTGGATATAATACTATAACAGTACACCATCCATCATATATACATGTGTATAGAAAAAAAGAAATAGAAAAAAATATGTAGAAGAAAGTAGTAAAAAAATATATTAAAATATGTATAACATTAAGGGATTATGATATAATTTAATATATTAATATTAAAATTTTAAAAATAGGAGAAAAGAAATGTACAGAACACATAATTGTAATGAACTTAGAATAGGAAATATAGGAGAAGAAGTAACAATAGCAGGATTTGTTTCAAAGATAAGAAACTATGGAGGCCTTACATTTATAGACATACGTGACCATTATGGAATAACACAAGTGGTAATTCGTGATGAAAAAAATTAATAGAAAAAAATATAGTAAGGTTCCTGCAGAAAGTACAATTAGAGTAAAAGGAAAAGTTGTAGAAAGAGAAAATAAAAATCCTAATATACCAACAGGTGATATAGAAATAAACGGAGAAGAAATAGAAGTTTTAGGAAGAGCAAAAAGTAAATCTACCATTTGAGATAAACAGTGATTACAGAAATAATAAGGAAGATTTAAGATTACAATATAGGTTTTTTTAGATTTAAGAAATAGTGATATACATAAAAAAATATTGTACTTAGATCAAAAAAATAATGAAAGATGTAAGAAACTATATGGATAGTTTAGGATTTGTAGAAATTCAAACACCAATATTTGCAAATTCATCACCAGAAGGAGCAAGAGACTATTTAGTACCAAGTAGATTACACAAAGGTGAATTTTATGCATTACCACAAGCACCACAACAATTTAAACAATTACTTATGATGTCAGGTTTTGATAAGTATTACCAAATAGCACCATGTTTTTAGAGATGAAGATCCTAGAGCAGATAGATCACCATGTGAATTTTTACCAAATAGACTTTGAAATGAGTTTTGCAGAACAAGAAGATGTTTTTAAAGGTTATAGAAGGATTACTTCATGACGTATTTAGTAAAAAAATACAGATAAAAAAAGTAGATAATGTAGGATTTAGAAGAATAAGCTATAGTGATTCTTTGGAATATTTTGGTATAGATAAGCCAGATTTAAGAAATGTACTTTTAAATGTAAATATATCAAAAGAAATGGAAGAAATTAGAAAAAAATGCTACAATTATTAAGGAAAATACATATGGTATTGTTATACCTAAAATACTTACAAGAAAAGAATATGATAAGATTGTAGAAGAAGTAAAAAAGAAACAGAAGAACAAATATATTATTACAAGGTACAAAATGGTGAAATATCTGGAGGTATTTCTAAGTTTGTAACAGAAGACTTAAAAAAATAGTATATTAGAAAAAAATGAAAATGTTAAAAAAACAGTAGGAACTAAAGGTTATATTGCAAAAGAAAGATTATTAGAATTTGATAATAATAATCATTCTGTGTTTATAATCACAAATAGTGTAAAAGAAAAAGGCAGAAAAAAATAGCAGGTATAACAAGAATAAAAACTTGGACAAGAACTAGATATAATAGAAAAAGATACATTCAGATTCTGCTTTATAGTAGATTTTTCCAATGTATGAATTAAATGATGAAGGTAAAATAGACTTTGCACATAATCCATTTTCAATGCCACAAATATCAAAAAGAAGATATAGACAAGGTAGATCCATTAAGTATAAAAAGCATACCAATATGATGCAGTATGTAATGGATTTGAAGTTACATCTGGAGCAGTTAGAAATTATGATATAGAAATGATGGAAAAAAAGTATTTAAAAATAGCAGGGATATAGTAAAGAAGACCTGCAAGAAAAGTTTAAAAGCACTATATACAGCATTTGAATATGGAGCAATGCCACATGCAGGAGCGGCACCAGGACTTGATAGACTAGTTATGCTTTTTAGCTGAAGAAACAAGCATTAGAGAAGTAATAGCATTTCCTAAAAACAAAAAGGCGAGAGATTTAATGGTAAATGCACCATCAAAAAAATATCTGAAGAACAATTAAAAGAATTACATATACAAATGATAAAAAAATGAAGATAAAGATTAATGATAAAAAGATTATTTGAGATATGTAGGGAGAATAATATAATTATGAGTAAGAGATCTCAGAGAAGAAGTAATAGAAGAACACTCGATGGGGAATCTTTAGAAAAATATATTGAACTAAAAAGTAAATGACAAGATATATGATAAAGATATACAAAAAAAATAATTGTAAGAGGAAAATATATAAGAGATGATAAAACAAATAAAAAAAGAAAAGAATAAGAGATTTAACTATAAGAGGCCAACAATAGAAATTAATCGGAAATGTTGCATATTTAAATTGTTATCCAGGTATAGATTATATATTTCATTATGGTAATATTATTAAAACAGCATTAGATATAAGAAAGGTAGAAAAAAAGAAGTTATTGTAGAAAAATATAAGATATGAAGAAATATTAGAACAATTAAAAAGAAAATTTAAAAAGATATTCCAAAAGTAGACACAGTGTTTTTAGGTTATGTAGAACAATTAGAGAGTCTTTCAGATGATAAAATATGGTATGGTAATCGGTGAATTTAAATGGAAGATGTTAAAACGGTGCAAATCGGGATATTACTAGGTTGTAAACATACATATTGGGGAGATATATCAAAAGGCAATTGTAGAGCTTTTACGGAAAAATATGGAGTTAAAAAGGTCATATATATAGGAAAGTTAGGAACATTAAAAAAAGGAATATCACCAAATGATTATATAGCAACAGGTGATATAAGTAATGTTTATGGAATAGAAATAAGATGGAAAAAAATATTTGAGAATATACAAGGAGATAATATTATACATGGTAAACACTATAATCTTGCAAGTGTTTTTAGAAGAAACTAAATATTGGGTAGAAGATGTAAAAAAAGAGATTTTTCAGTTTGTTGATCCAGAAATAGGAAATATGGCAATAGGAGCAGAAAAAAAGTGGAATAATGTTTTTCATACTTACATATAATTTCTGATAATTTGGTAGAAGAATATGATGAAGATTTATCAAATGAGAGAAAAGAAAATATATTAGAAAAGAGAAGAAAAAGATATGATGAAATAATTAAATACATAAGAAAAAAATAGGGGTAATATAATGAAGAAAAAGAATAGAAATAGAGGCAAAGTTTGAATTATTAAATGTTGAAGAATTATTTAAAATATTAGAAAAAAATTAGAGAAAAATAATAATGCAAAAATTAGTGGAAAAAAATGAAATACAAAAAGATACATATTTTTACACCAAATGATAGAAATTTTTTTAGATAAAAGACCAGTTGCAGAATGGTTAAGGACAAGAGAAGAAAAAAAGGTAAATACAGTATTACATATAAGAATTGGGCAAAAGAAGATGGAAAAAAATGCTAAATTTAAATGTAGAGAAGTTGAAACAAATGTTGATGATATAGAGGCTATAAAAGAGATTTTTGATGTATTAAAAAGTAAGAGAGCTTGTAGTTATAGAAAAAAACTAGGACATCATATTTGTATAAAGATATAATAATATCTATAGACATTGTAGAAAAATCTTCGGAAGTTTTTGTAGAGTTAGAATTTAAAAACAAATATATATGAAGATGAAGAAAAAGCTTTTGAATATATAATGAAAAATAATAGAAGAACTTGATATTAAAATAGGTAAGCAAATATTTAAAGGATATCCAGGATTAATGCTTGGATTATAATAAGACAAAAAGAAAAAAAGAGAATAAAGGAAAGATATGGAAGAACTAATTGAAAGTATATTAGATTATGTAAGAGCAGATTATACAGATTATGCAATAATGATAAATGGTGAATGGGGAAGCCGGAAAAAAACACATTTTTTTGGAATAATAAGGTTAAGGAAAGAATAGAAAGCTTAACATTAAATGGAAAAAAATATACAACAATATATATGTCACTATATGGTATATCAGATTTAGAAGAGATATCAAAAAAATATTTTTGGAAACAACACAACTTATGGATAAATCATTAAAAAGTTTATGAAAGAAAATGATGTTACTAAAAATACCAGAATATGCTAAAACAAGTATGGATATGGCAAGTATTTTTTTGGACTTAAACAAAGGTGGAGACAAGATAGATTATGGTAGTTTTTTTAGTACAGATGATAAGGTTCTTTGTTTTGATGATTTAGAAAGAGCAAATGTAGATGTCATAGACATACTTCGGATATATAAACAAGTTTGTAGAACATGACTATATAAAAACAATAATAATCTGTAATGAAAAAGAATTATCTACAAAACTTAAAAAAATACAAATGTAGAAATGAAAACATTTATCTCTACATATATATTAGATAAACAAGGAGAACTTTTAGATAATAACAAAGATGAAAAAGCCTTTAGTAGAAAAAAATTAAAGATAAAAACTGAACTGGTTTTTTTGATAAGGTAAATGATTATGAAAAGAATCAAAGAAAAAAACTTATTGGAGAAACATTTGAATATGCACCACAGTTTAACTATATTATAAATGGGATATTGTTAAGATATGAAAATAATAAAGATCTTATACGTTTTTTTAAGAGGAAATACTGGTATTATTACAAACACGTTTATGAAAAAGTGGAACAAGAAATTTAAGAATCTTAAAACATGCTTTAAATGACTTTGAAAAAAATATATAATACAGTAAATATGGCATATCCTGATACAAGTTTCAGGGTACTTCAAACAATGCTAATATTTACAATAGCAGTATCTTTTGAAATAAAAAGCAGGGAAGATTATAAAATATAAGTTTGAAGGTATACAAAATAACGAAGAATATAGGAAAAATACTTGTATCATCAAGGGTACTTTCAGATAATAAACAATTCTATATAAAAAGAATTTGATAGTAATTATTATTATAATTTTAAATCAGAATATCGTTTCTTCAAGTTTATAGAAATGTATGTAAGAACAAGAATATTTGATATGAAAATATTTAAAAAGAGATATGGAAGATATAATATCTACAATAGACACTAAAAAAACTTCCAGGATATAAGAGATTACTTACAGAAGAATATTGGAAAAATATCTGATGATGAATTTCAAAAAAATAATAGAAGAAATAATAGAAGACATAGAAAATCGGAAGATTAGAATTATTAGATATTGTTAAAAATATTTGCATATTTTTGTATATTTTTAAAGAAAAAGGACTTATATCTAAAGATATGAATAAGATTAAAGATAGATTTTTTAAAAAGGGATGGATAAAAGTATATTAAAAATCTAAATATTGTAGAAATGTTAAAGATGAATTAAGTAATCTTGGCATAGAACTTTCAAATGAACTACGTCTTTCAATGGAAGAGATAGTAGTAAGATTTACTAAACTTAATGATATGATTTACGAGGCAGAAATGAAAGCACTTTCTGAAAATGTATTTAAAAATATTCCTATGAAAATGGAACTTTTTTTATGACCTATTTGAAAAAGAATGTATGGATATACCAATTTTTTTAAATATTATGAACCACTTCAAATGTTTCAAAGAATTACAAATGCTAGTAATGAAGATATAATAACAATTGGAGATAAACTTATAGAAAGAGCAATAAAAAAATAAGGAAATACTATATTGTGAAAATGAATTTATGGAAAAGTTAGTAATACTTTTTAAATACAAGTATTGCAAATAAGAGAAATAAGATTAAAACAGTAATGATAGAAAGTTTTATACAAAGAATAAAATGAGATTATAGAAATAAATAAAAAGATGAAAGAAAAGGTAAAAGATATTAAAGAGATAGAGGAGAGATAATTTCCTCTATCTTTCTATATAATACAAATATGTAAAAACAATTGAAAAAAATAAAAAAACGTGTACTATATTTTTAAATATATATATGATGAAAGGAATAATCTACTTATGAAAAAGATGTAAAAAGAGAAATGATATTAATAACAATAATGCTAATAATATTATTGTTAACAATATGGATAGTAATTGCTATAAAAAAACTATAAAAGAGACCTTCGGAATAATGGAAACAATAAAAACAGGCACAAATATTAGAAGAAATAAAACAAAGGGAAGATATATTAACAGGTGGAGCATTAAATAGTATTAGACTATATGCAAAAAGCATTTAATGAAAAAGATGAAATAATATCAAAGAAAATAGAAGGTAATAAAAAGATAGTTACATTAAAAGATGGAAGTAATATAACAATAGGGTGAAGAATATAGGTTAGAAAGCTATAATAATATTATAGATAAAAAAATATTAAGACATTTAAGGATAATGAAGAAAAATAAGAAAAAAAGCAAAAAGAATTATTAATAACAACTATGAAAAAAATAGGATTTGAACTTGAAGAAAAAGATATAGATAAAATTATAATAAATAAAGAACAAAAATATGTATAATATAACATTTAATATGATCAAAGGAAATAAAGAAGTTATAGGTAAAGCTAATATAAACCCTAATTTAGGAAAAAAATATCTGCAATTAAGTTAGAATATAAGGATAAAAATACAATAAATAAGAAAAAAAATAAGTAAAAACTATTGCAAATAACATAAAGTTATAGTATAATAATTATGTTAATGAGGTAAAAAAAGAAAAAAAGTTGATTTTTATGGCTTATTAGCCAAGAAAGAGGTATTGAAATGATAAAAAAAGATTATGGCGAAATTGTAGAAATTAAAAAGGGCAATTAGAACCCTTAATAGAGAAATAGCAGAAAAAAAGAGCGGTTGTTAAAAACTGAACCATAATAGAGATAAGTTATTAATAGAACAAATAAACTTAAAAAAATAATCAAAAAAAGAAAAAAACAAAAGCAAAAGTTAGAAAGAAAGATGATCTAGTAGGGGGAAAAGAGAACCAAATTAGGTTCTCTTTTTTTGTATCTAAAGGTTCTATGTTATTATTCTTACATTGAGTTTAAATTTTTGTAATTGTAAAACTACAGTTTAGTTACCTATTGTACTTCACTTGTAAATTTATTAGCTTTTTGTGTATTATTAAATTTATATAGATATTAAAATAATTATTAATATATGCTATTTATTGTGTATAGTTAAAAGGAGGTAATATGGATAAGAATTATCCACCATATACATTAACAGATAAGATGATGAATTTGGTTTCAGAGATAATGTTAAAAAAATAGGACAAGCAAACTATTTTTGAAAAAAATTAAATAAAATTCCAGAGCTTAGAAGGAAAAACAAGGATAAGATCAATATATTCATCACTAGCGATTGAAAATAATAAACTATCTTTAAATCAAGTAGAAGATGTAATTAATGGTAAAAATAGTTGTTGGAGATAGAAAAGATATACAAGAAGTTAAAAATGCATTAAATGCATATAATGAATTAGATAATTTAGATCCATACTTACTAAAAAGATTTAAAAAAAGGCACAAGGTCTTCTTACATATGGTATAGAAGAAGATAGTGGAATGTTTAGAAATCATCCAGAAGGTGTTTTTTTGATCGGGAATAAGCAGATATTTTTTTAGCACCACCAGCTCAGATGGTACCTACTTTAATGGAAAATCTATTTAAATGGATGAATACAGCTAAAAAAAGAAATGAATCCATTAATACTTTCTTCAATTTTTTTCACTATGAGTTTGTGTTTATACATCCATTTTTCTGATGGGAATCGGAAGAACGGCTAGACTTTTGGCAAACTGCAATATTATCTAATTGGAAATCACTTTTTAAATATATACCAATTGAGAGTATAATAAGAAAAAAATCAAGATAAGTACTATATTTCGATACAAAAATGTAATAATGCTGGTAATTCAAATGAATTTATAGAATTTATGCTTGAAGTTATATTAGATGCAGTTAATGAAATGGTAAAAACTACACAAGAAATTACACAAGAAATTACACAAGAAACTACACAAGAAAAAAATATTGAATCTTATACGAAAAGATAATACTATAACTCAAGTAGAAATGGCTAAAAATACTTGGAATAACAAGAGATGGTATATCATATAATATACGAATACTTAGAGAAAAGGGAATATTAGAAAGAATAGGTTCTACTAAAAAAATGGTATCTGGAAAATATATGATAAGATATAATGGGAAGAGAGGAGATGTACCTAAAGATTTAGGTTCTCTTTTTTTGTATCTAAAATGTAACAAGATTACAAATAAATGTAAAAAAATAAATAAATATGGTATAATATAATGTATAATATGTGTGATGGAGGAATATATATGTATGATGAAATAGATGAAAAAGAAAAAAAGAGTAAGTATAATATTAACAATAATGATAGTAATAACTATAATATTAGTTGTATCTACAATTACTTTTTTTGTTATCTCTAAAATGAATGATGATGAAGCAGAAAGAAATGCACAAGATGTAGTAGAACAGTTTAATAAAGGAAAAATTAGATTTAGGACAAGATAGAGGACAAATAAATAATGATGCAGATTTTTCTAGGAATAGATGATGGAAGTAAAAAGCCTATTATTAAAAAGTAAGGCAAAAAGAATTAGAATGGAAAAATTTTGATGTTGTAGGAACAGTAGAAATACCAAAGACAAAAGTTAAATATCCTATATTATTTCCATTAAGCAAACGTTCACTTGAAATTGCAACAGCAATGCTTGATACTCAAAATGGAATAAATGAACCTGGAAATACAACAATATTAGGACATAATTATAGGAATAATCTGTTTTTTTCTAAAAAAATCATACTTTAAAAAGTTGGTGATAAGATATATATAACAGATAATTCAGGAAATAGGGTAGAATATACAATATATGAAGGATTTAGTACAACACCTAGTGATGCAAGATATATGAGAAGAGATACTAAAGGACAAACAGAAGTATCATTATCTACATGTAGTGATGATTCACAACAAAAGATATGTTGTTTTAGCAAGAAAAAAACATCAGGAAATTAGAAAAAGTAAAAATACATAAGATAACAATTAAAAATAATACATTAATATATACTAAAAAAATATCATTTAGATTAGAATTAGTAGTATTAATGTATATTTGTTATTATAGTAGTAATTTTTAAAATAGTAAAAATAGGAGGAAAAAAATGGAAATATTATATATAGTTTTAGGAGTAATTGTAGTATTAGCAATTATTACCATTATATACAATATATGGGATAATAGGAGAGTTTCAATAACAAGAATAACAAGAAAGATAAGATCAAAAAAATGGAGATAAAGAAGATAAAGAAATAACAATATGCCAAATATCAGATCTTCATGATTGTAATGATTATGGGAAAGATCAAAAATAATTGATATAATAGCAGAAAAAAAGCCAGACTTAGTATTTTGTACAGGTGATTTTATGGACTTTTTATAAAAATGAGCTTGAATTTAGTATATCTTTTATGAGAAGACTTGCAGAAGCAGTGCCAGCAAATAGGATATACTATATTGTAGGTAATCATGAAGCTAGAATGAAAATGTGTAGTAGTAAAGAAAAGAATATGATGATAGCAAGATTTTTGGGAAGAACTTGAAAATTTAGGAATACATTATTTGAAAAAAATGAAAAAGATGAGATAAAAAAATTAATGGAGTAAATTTAAGAATAATTGGTTTTAAAGATTTTCAAGAATATTATCCAAAATATATAGTAAAAGGTAGTAAGTATCAACATTTAATTCGGAAATGATAAAAAGACCATTACCTATAATTATAATGAGTAAAGATAGATATACAGAATTAAATACTGTAATATTACATGAGTCTATAAACGAGATAGACAATGAGGAAGATGAAAAATATAACACTTCTTTTTAGCACATAGAGCAGAATATGTAGATGTATATGGAGAGCTTCGGAAATATAGATTTTGCATTTACAGGACATGCACATGGTGGACAATTTAGAATACCTTTTTTTAAATTTAGGATTTGTTGCTATAAATCAAGGATTTTTTTCCTAAATATACAGCAGGGATAAAATATAGTAAAAAAATGGAAGAACAGGAGTATTAATTTCAAGAGGTATAGGAAATACTAATATACCTATAAGATTATTTAATCCAAGTGAAGTAACATTTTTTTAAGCTAAAAAGTAGAAGGTGAAAAAAATAGGAGAAAGATGGATAAAAAGTATAAAATCATTTAAATATGATGATTTAGAAAAAGAAGTTATAGAAAATTTAAATGAAAAGAAGTATAGGGCAAAACAAATATATGAATGGCTATATAGGAAAAAAAGGCAGAAAAGTTTGAAGAAATGACAAACCTATCTAAAGAACTTATAGCAAAAACTTAATGAAAATTATTATATTGATAATTTAGAAATATTAAAAAAACAAATATCTGTAGATGGTACAAAAAAATATTTAATAAAACTTCCAACAGGTGGAGCAATAGAATCAGTTCTTATGAGTTATAATCACCGGATATACAATATGTGTATCAACACAAAAAGGTTGTAAGATGGGATGTGAATTTTGTGCATCAACTAAAACAAAAATTTGAAGGAAATCTTACTACAGGAGAAATTGTTTCACAAATACAAATATTAGAAAAAGAAGAAAAATATTAGAATATCAAATGTTGTATTTATGGGAATTGGAGAACCTCTTGATAATTTTTGAAAATGTTGTAAATGCACTTATGATTATGAATGATCCATTTCGGATTAAATATTGGAGCAAGACATATTAGTATATCAACATGTGGAATTGCAGATAAGATAAGAGAGCTTGCAAAAACTTAAGTTTTTCATGTACACTTTCAGTATCACTTCATTATACAGATGATGAAACAAGAAGCAAAAATAATGCCAGTAAATAGGAAGTATAATATAAGAGAGCTTTTTATCTGCTTGTAAGTATTATGAAGAAGAAACAGGTAAAAGAATATCTTTTGAATATGCCCTTATAAAAGGATTAAATGATAGTATAAAAGATGCAGAAAGATTAGTTGGACTTATTAGGAATATAAAATCACATGTAAATTTAATACCTATAAATGAAAATAGAAGAAAGAACATTTAAAAAGACAAGTAACGAAAAATGTAATTAAATTTAGAGATTATTTAAATGACCATGGAATAGTTGCAACAATAAGAAGAAAGCTTCGGAGAAGATATAGATGCAGCATGTCGGACAGCTTAGAAAGAAAAAAATATTGATAAAATATGATAAATATATTATTATATAAGAGAATATAAGAAGGAAAAAAAGATGGAAGTATTTGCAAAATTCAGATATAGGTAAAGTAAGAAGTATCAATGAAGATACATATTATATAGCAGATGATGAAATAGGGATAGATATATATATAGTTTCAGATGGTATGGGAGGATATAACGGAGGAGAAATCGCAAGTAGACTTCGGAACAGCAGCAGCTAAAAGTTATATCTTAAATAATTATGAAATTACATTTAATAATAAGGAAGATATTCAAAAAGCTTGTAAATGGGGCAATAGAATATGCAAAACATGATAGTATATGAAAAATCTAAAGAAGATGAAAAGTATAAGTATATGGGAGCAACTCTTGAGATCTTACTTATCATAAATGATGATATATATATAGGACATGCAGGAGATAGTAGAATATATAGGCTAAGAAAAGATGTCTTTAAAAAAAACTTACAAAAGATCATAGTTATATAGAAAATTTAATAGAAGATGGTAAGATAACAAGAGAAGAAGCATTTAAACACCCAGATAAAAAAATATGGTAACAAAGGGTATAGGAAATTCTAAAGCTTGTAGAACCAGATGTAATACATAGAAAATTTAGAGAAGGTGATACTATTTTTAATGTGTACAGATGGACTTACTAATATGGTTTCAGAAGAAAGAATAGCAGAAATTTTAAAAAAACAGAAACAGGAGATGTTTCTAAAAAAACTCACAGCTGAAGCTAATAAAAAAATGGAGGAATGGATAATATAACAGTTGTTGTTATAAGAAAATAGGAGAAATATGAATTTACAAGGGAAAATGCTAGAAAATAGATATGAGATTCTAGAAAAAAATAGGTGTAGGAGGAATGGCAACAGTATATAGAGCAAAATGCCATGTCTTAAATAGAGAAGTAGCAGTAAAAAGTACTTAAAGATGAATTTACAACAGATTCAGAATTTATAAAGCGTTTTTAATTCAGAAGCACAAGCAGCGGCATCACTTACACATCCAAATATTGTTTCTGTTTATGATGTTGGAATAAGCGACCGGAATGTACTATATCGTTATGGAACTTATAAAAGGTAAAACATTAAAAAGAAATAATAGAAGAAGAAGGTAGAATTCCATGGAAAGTTGCAGTAGATATTGCAAAAACAAATAGCAGCAGCATTAGAAATGGCACATAAAAAAATGGGATTGTACATAGAGATATAAAAACCACATAATATTATAATATCAGATGATTTTTACAGTTAAGGTAACAGATTTTGGTATAGCAAAAAGCAGTTACAAATGCAACAATGACAGCATTTGGAAGTACAATAGGATCTGTTCACTATTTCTCACCAGAACATGCAAAAAGGTACAATAACAGATGCAAAAATCAGATATATATTCAATAGGTATTGTTATGTATGAAATGGTAACAGGTAGAGTACCATTTGATGCAGATACACCAGTATCTGTTGCACTTAAACAAGTACAAGAAAAACCAATTGAACCTATAAGTATAAATCCTGAAATACCTGAAGGACTTAACTATATAATATTAAAAGCAATGAAAAAAAGATAAGGAAGAAAGGTATAATAGTGCAAATGAATTATCACAAGATTTAGAAATATTATCAAAAACATCCAGAAACAGATTTTTTTCTGCATTTAGTCAAGAAGGTTTAGTAAGTCAAATGACAAAAAGTATACCAATTGTTAAAAAAATAGGAGAAGAGAAGAAGAAAAGAATAATAAGAAAAATATATTTGAAGAAAAAAACCATGGCTTAAATGGTTGATGCTTGGTATAGCTTCAATAATTGTATTAATAATAATTGTAGCTACAACTATATTTTTTTACTTAATCAAGATAGACAAAAAGAAGCATATATACCAAACTTAGCAGGTGCTCAAGATGAAAAAAAGACTTACAAAAGATGAAGCAATAGCACTTTTTAGATAAACTTAAATTCAAATATGAGATAATAGAAGAATTTAATGAAGAAGTACCAAAGGGTGAAGTTATAAAACAAGATCCTAAATTCCAACCAAACTATATGATAAAAAAACAGGAACTGTTATAAAAGTATATGTAAGTAAAAGGGCTTGAAATGGTCAAAGTTCCTGATGAGCTTGATAAAAAGACAGTAGATGAAATTAAAAAAAGCTTTTAGATGAAGCAGGAATTAAGTATGAAATAATAGAAGAACATAGTGAAGAAATAGGAAAAGGTAAACTTTTAAGATTAGAATATAATAAGAATGAACAAGGGGAAATAGCTAAGAAAGATGCTATAAAAAAATATATGTAAGTAAGGGAACAGCTAAAAAAAGATGTTGTAATACCAAAACTTGAAGATTTAAAGAAAGAAGAAGCAATTAAAAAAACTTCAAGCACTTAACTTAAAAAGTTACAGAACAAGAAACATATGTTGAGTATAAGTCTAATGGAATAGTTACACTTTCTACACCAACAGCAGGAATAACTGTAAAAAGAAGGAACAGAAGTTAAGATATTTGTAAACAAAGTTCCAGAACTTATAAAAAGGTAAGATAGTTATAAATGTTGCTAAGATGACAGGAACATCAGCTACACCAGCTACTCCGTCTACACCAGCAATACCAGGAAGTACACCAACACCATCTACTAAAGTTAAAGTAAAAAGTAGAACTTGATGATAAGAAGATTGAAGAAAAAGAAGTAGAAAAGACAGAAACAGAATTAACAATTAATGTATCATCACTTGGTAGAAGTAGACTTAATGTATATATAAACGAAAGTTTAAAAATATGATGATTATATAGATTTAAGTCAAAAGACTACATGGAATATAGAATAACAACAATTTTTAAATTAATATAATATCTAATTATAAAGGAGAAATTAAGATAAGAACTTAGTTTCTTCTTTTTCTTATTCTTTTAATTGTAACAAAGTTATTAAAAAAATATTATTATATAAAAGATATTAGTTTTAATAATAAATGAAAAAAATAGTATGATGAGTATGTATAATTATAAGAAAAGAGGATTATTTATGAAATATAGTAAACTTAAAGATGAATATTTAAAAAGAAGAATCGTTTTGGCATGTAACAAGTAAAGGTAATTTAAAAAGTATTGAAGAAAAAGGACTTGTTCCTAATAATGGAATAAGAAATGGAGAAGTAAAAGAAGTACATGATATAGAATCAAGAGTATTTTTTTAGTCAAGGAATAGAAACAACATTAGCTCAAGCTAATAATATGGGATTTCATATAGAAGACTGGTTGAGAGGAGTTCCTAAGAATAAAGAAGGGCTTAGTGTAGATGAAATAAGAAATGAGATTAAAAACTTTTTTTGGACGTTCAAAATCAGATGAGTCAGAAAAAAAGGTGAAATAGATAGTAATGGTGGATTTTTTTGGATATTGTTAGATATATTAAAGAAGATTTAAGAGAAAAAAAGGGATGGATGAAAAATGTTACAGAAGAAGAATTTAAAGAGTTAGTATATGATTCAATCCAAACATTATGGGAAAAATCAAGTATGCATAAAAGGTAATATAATTGAGAATGAAGATTATAGTTATGAAACAGACTATAATTATAGTAGAGGCGGAAAAAGAAAAAGGTTAAGATGTCAAAAAAATGGATATGCATACATTTAAAGATAGAATAATAGATACAGAAAAAAATTAGAGGTTATGGTAGATGATGAAGGAAAGCCTATGACTATGTTTTGAAGTATATAAGAATATGGCAAAAATACTATAAGAGAGAAGATCCAGATAGGAGATTACCAGTTAAACCTCGTGAAAGTTATGATTATAATGAAAAAAACAGGAGAATGGGAAGTTATTGGTTATAACTATGCTGAAGATTATATAACAACATTAACAGAAAGAGAAAAAGGAAGAGATAAGGAAAGAGAGTTCTCAGAAGAAAAGTTTGATAATAATTATGATAAAAAGATTGAAGAAGTAGTAGAAAGATTTGAAAGTAAGAGAAAAGAAGAGAAAGAACTAGAAGAAAAAGCAAAAGATGAAATAGAAATATAAAAAAATAGTAAAAAAAGTACAAAGGAGAATAGATGAAGAACTATCAAGAGATATATGAAAAAAATAGAAAATCCACTTAATGATGATGAGGTTGTAAGAAAATTAATTGAAGGTTATTCAGATGAATTAGGAACTAAAAAAATATTATAAAAAAATTAACAGAAGTTTATCATGATCAAAAGAAATATACAGGGATTAATGTTAAAGATAAAGATAAGTTTGTATCTGAGATATTTAATGAATGGAAAAAGGATATTACAAGAAATATATCTGATGAAGATATTAAATCTTATAATAATCAAAAATTTTGCTAGATTAAGAGAATGTATAAAAAGATATTCCAGATATAAAGGATTTTAAAGAAAATCTGAAGGTATTTAATAGATTAAAGAAATTAGATGAATTAGATAAATTAGATAAAGACTCAAAGAAGACAAAATTAACAGATATATATGAAGATTATGCAGCTTTTTTTCCCTGAGGGTACTTGGACATATATTAGGTATAATAGTATTAATGCAAGTAAACCTAAAAAAACTTTACTGTTGATCATAGATTATATTTGAATACTGAAAATATTGATACATATAAGGTGATGGAATTATTTAGAAATAAATGTAAGGAAAGAGAATTAAACTATCTTTTTAAATTTGCAGAAAAAGGAGATAGAGATGATACTATTGTAATATATTCAGATGATAGAAAATTATCTAAATATCTTGAAATTTTAGAAGAAATAAAAAAAGAAGAGCCGGAAATAATAAAAAGAGCTCAGACTCCACCTATGCTTACAGGAAAAAAATAGATGGATGGATAGGCTATGGTTCAGAACCTAAATTAGATGAAGACGGAAATACTAACTCATTTAATAATGTAAGATCAGGAATTATACAAAATGCAATATCAAAAGAAACGATGAAATGGATAAGAGAAAATAAAGAACTTACAAAGGAAGATTTAGGACTTAATGAAGATTTGACTAAACAAATATATGATGATATAAAAGATAAATATAGAATGTATAAATCGGTTTATGAACCTAAATTTCAAGAAAAACTATTAAAAAAAGATTGGAAAAGGAGATAGAAAAAAATAAAAAGTGAATTATTAGAAGGAAAAACTTGATAAAATAAAAAGAATTTAATATAGATGATATTGATATAGAGGTGGATTCTGAAATGATTAAAAGAGCTTTTTAGACCATTCTCTAAAAAAATATTAAAAAAAGATCCGAGTTTTTTTAGGAAAAGTTAGGATGCAATAAAAAGAAGAAGGATTAGCAAATGGAATTGATTCAGAAAAAGTTTTGTTTTGATATTGATAAGAGAGATAAGCTATTTAATGAGGATAAGACAAAATGAAATTTTAGAAACAATTGATCCAGAGTTTTTTTAAATAAAAAAATAAAATTTGCAGGGCGTGTTAAAGGATATGAGGAGATAGAATATGAAAGATATATTAGAGCAGTAGTAAAAGAATTACCAAAAAGATAAAAAAATATAACAATGAAAGATGGGAGACAGTTAACTCCTAAACAATTTATAGAAAATGAAATACCAAAATTAGAACAAAAGTATAGTATAAATATAAAGAAATTATTAGAAGAAAAATATAGTTATAGAAAAAGAAGAAAAAAATAAATAAAAAAATAAGAATAGTATTGAACAAAGATTTACTACTCCTGATAATTCTAAGAATGAACAATATAATGTAGATATATTAAAAAAACATTAATAAAGATGTTCTAAATAAAAAAAGTACAAATAGATGGAGGTAAAGAGATAACATATAAAGAATATTTAGAAAAGTATGTTATGCCTAAAATGCCAAAAAGAAGAAAAAAATTAAACTAAAAAAATGGCATAGAAATGCCTACAAAAACAATATATAGAAGAGGTATTATTACAAGAAAAAAAGTAAATATGGATTAAATGTTGATAGTATGTTAGCAGACACAATTATGGATTATGCAAAAAAAGAAAATGAAAAATAAGAATAATATTGAACAAAGATTTACTACTCCTGATAATTCTAAGAATGAACAATATAATGAAGATATATTAAAAAAATATTAATAAAGATGTCTTAAATAAAAAAAGTACAAATGGTTGGAGGTAAAGAGATAACATATAAAAGAATATTTAGAAAAGTATGTTATGTCTAAAATGCCCAAAGGAGAAAAAAATTAAACTAAAAAAATGGCATAGAAATACCTACAAAACAATATATAGAAGAGGTATTATTACAAGAAAAAAAGTAAATATGGATTAAATGTTGATAGTATGTTAGCAGACACAATTATGGATTATGCAAAAAAAGAAAAATGAAAAAAATTAAGAGCATAAATACAAATAATATTAGAAATAATGTAAATGGTATGGACTTTAAGGATAATGTAATAGAAGAAGCTAGAATAAGTTATGATAGTTTTTAAAAGATAATACAGATAAAGAGCAAGTAGAAAAAAACAGAAAATTCAAAAAGTATTATTAGAAACTGAGAAAAACTAATTTACCTATGAAAATTGGATTTTTTGAAAAAAATAAAACAAAGCTTCAAAAAGATAAAAAGAAATAGCACATAAAGTAAAAAGAATGGATAGATAAGAAAAAAAGACTCATTTTTTTAGAGAAAATACTAAATTGGTGGATATAGATTTAGAAGATTTAGAAAAAGTCAGAAAAGTCAGAAACAAAAAGATAACTCAAATAAAGTTGAAGAAAAAGAAATTCAAGATAGTATGAATTACAAAAAAATAACAAATTCTGAAATTCTAGAAAATGAAGCAGTAAAAGAAAAAAATAGAAGAATATATGAAGAATTTAAATAACAAAGTGGAAAAATTCAAATAGTAGTAAAAAAAGAAGGAAAAAGATTTAGAAATATAATATTAATAGAAATGTTGAGAAGATATATATTGTATCTTCTCCTTTTATAATTTGTATAACCTAAGAGAATCCAAGAAATTTAATAAAAGGTGATAAATTTAATAGGCTCAAGTTAAAATTATTTGAATATATTAGTTGTAAAAAAAGAAATTATATATGATATAATAAAAAAATTATATAATAAAATAATAATCAAGGAGATATTATGAAAAAAATATAATGTATTTAGATACATCAGGAAAGAAATGTATTGTAGGAATAGTTGATAAAAAAAGGGAAAAGTTATAGTGTTATAGAAGATAACCGGAAAAATCACATTCAGAAAATGTAATGAGAGTATTAGAATTGGTATTAAAAAAATGCAGAAGTTACATTTTCAGAAATAGAAAGAATAGTAGTATGTATTGGACCACGGTTCTTTTACAGGTATAAGAATAGGGATTGCACTTTTTAAAAAGGATTATGTTTTGAAAGAAATATAGAAATAGTTGAGATGACAAGTCTTGAAAATATATTTGAAATTGAAATTTCAGAAGGAAACAAATCTGATGATAAAGATATGAAAAAAATACAATGTTTTTTTATCAGTGATTTATGCAAATAATGATCAAATATATATGGGAGCATATATTAATACTGTTTTTTTGGAAAAAGGAAGAAAGATTATAGAATGTGCTGGAAATATAGAAGAATGTTTAGAAGAATTGAAAAAAATAAGGTTAATAATTCTAAGGATTTAAAATTAAATGATTTTTAAAAAAATATTATGGTTATTTATGACAAAGATACTAAAGACCAAGGGAAAAAAACTTAATTAAAACTATTAAGGAAAAAAATAGAAGGAAAGATTTCAGGAGTAGAAGTAGAATTAAAAAGAAGTTATTGTAGATAATAGGGGATTTGAGAAGAGAATAAAAGATATTAATTCAGGCAAAATATGATTTAGAAAATGATGAAATAAAAAGAGAATATGAAATAATACCAAATTATCTTAAGAAATCACAAGCAAAAAAAGACTTCTTGAAAAAAATAATAAAAAAATTAGTTTGGTTATATAAAATAAATATATATCGATGTAAATATTACAATCATTAGAAAACATGAAAAAAATATAGAAATAAAAATATCTATATGTGTATAATATATGTGAAAAAAATATATACAAATGATAAGAGGATAAAATGCAAAATAAGTATGAATTGAAAATAACAGAATTAAAAAGCAAAAATATAATAAGAATGAAATAAACTATGATGGTAATGAATATGTTGAAGATACAACAAACCTTATATTTGGACAAGAAAGAGGAACATCTGCATTCTTATTTGGACTTGATATTGAAAAACAAAGGATATAATATATTTATAGAAAGCCCTACAGGTGTTGGTAAAATGAAATATATTAATAATTATTTAAAAGAAAAAGTAAAAGAAAAGGAAAGAGAACTTTTTGATTATGTATATGTAAACAATTTTATGAGAGAAGATGAACCAATATCTATAGTTTTTAAAAAAAAGGTGATGCAGTTAAATTTAAAAATGATATGAAACAATATATATCATATATTAAAGAAAAATTTATCAAAAATCATTTAAAGATGATGAACTTTCAAATAAGAAAAAAAGTAGCAGAAGAAAGTTTAGAGTTAAGGAAGAAGAAACTTGTAGAAGATTTAAATATTACTACAAAGCCAATGGGGTTTGAAATAGTTGAAGGAGCAAAAGGTGTTTTTTTATGCTTCCAGTGAAAAAAATGGTAAAAACACTTTCAAAAAGAAGAATATGAAAAAAACTTCCACAAAAAGAAAAAAAGTAGAATATGAAAGAAAATCACCACAAATACAAGAAAAGATATTTGAAGTATTAACAAAAAAATAAGAGGGTTTGAGATAGAAAAAAAGAAAGAGAAATGTCTACTTGGAAAACAACTGTTGCAAGTGCTACATTAAATGTCGCAACAAAATATCTAGAAGAAAAAAATATAGTGATAATGATAAAATAGTAGAATATATTTGTAATGTAAAAAAAGATATATTGCAAAAATATAAATGAGTTTTTAGAGTCAAGCCATGAAGAGGTTGAGGATAAAAGAAAAAAATGCCAGGAATGGTTCAAAAAGAAAATATAATGGAAAGATATAATGTTAATATTTTTTTGTAGATAATAGTAGAACAGAAACAGTTCCACTTGTAATGGATGTAGATTATAGTTTTGAAAATATTTTTCGGAAAAAGTAGAGTATGAAAAATCAGTATGGCACACTTAAAAACTAATTTTATGAAAAATAAAAATCAGGGCTTATACATAAAAGCAAATGGTGGATATATTGTATTTCAAGCAAAAGAACTTTTTAAGAGAACCAGGACTTTATGATACATTAAAGAAAATATTGAAATTAGAAGAATGTGGTATAGAAGTTTCAAAAAGATTATAGGATGCCAATGATGCTTTCAACATTGAAAACCAGAAAGTATGAAACTAGATATTAAGGTTATACTTATAGGTTCTAGTGATATATATAATATGCTTATAACTCAAGATTCAGAATTTAAAAAAACTTTTTAGAATAAAAAGTAGAATATGAAGAAGAAGCAGAAATGAACAAGGAAAAATGTTAAAAAAACTTTGTATGTTTATATCAAGTTATATAAAAGATGAAAAAAACTTCTTCCAATAGAAAATGATGCTGTAGAACAACTTATAGAATATGCATCAAAATTATCAGGAGTACAAGAAAAAAATATCAACAGATTTTTGCAGAGATAGGTAGAGTAATATCAGAAGCTAATGTTTGGGCAAAAAGAGAAAATAGTAATACAATAAAAAGATGATCATATTATTAAAGTTTTTATTGAAAGAAAAGATAGAATAAATAAATATGATAAAAAAACAAGCAGAACTTATAGAAAAAAACAAGTAATATTAATAGATACAGAAGGTGAACAAATAGGTGAAATAAATGGACTTAGTATAACATCATTTGGAGAAATAAGTTTTTCGGAAAAACCAGTTAAAATAACTGCAAAATACATATATGGGAGCAAAAGGTGTTGTAAATATAGAAAAAGAAGTTCAAATGTCACGGAAATATTCATTCAAAAGGTATTGGAATTATAACAGGATATTTAGGTGAAAAAAATATGCACAAGATTTTCCACTTACAATGACAGCAAGTATTGCTTTTTGAACAATTATATGGGGAATAGATCGGAGATAGTGCATCATCAACAGAAATATATGCAATTCTTTCAAGTCTTTCAGAAGTAGGTATAAATCAATCAATAGCAGTAACAGGATCTGTTAATCAAAAAGGTAAGATACAACCAATAGGTGGTGTGAATGAAAAAAATAGTTGGTTTTTATGAAGTTTGTAAAATGAGAGGACTAAATGGTAAACACCGGATGTATAATTCCAGTACAAAAATATAAGGAATTTGCATCTTCCAGATGAAATAATAGAAAGTGTTAAGAAGAAAGAATTTCATATATATGCAGTAAATACTATTGATGAAGGAATAGAAATATTAACAGATATACCAGCAGGTAAAAAAACAACAAGATGGGACATATCCAAAAAGGTACTATAAATTATCTTGTAATGAAAAAACTTAAAAAAATATTATGAAAAAAAGCAAGAGCAAATTCAGTATCAGCTACAAATAATAGTAATAATAGTAGTAGTAATAATTTTTAATAATTATAAAAAAATAAGGGAAAAAAATAATAAATAAAAAAATATAAAAAAATAAATATTAAATAATAAAGAATAGAGAATAAAACAAAAAGAGGTATTATATGAACTATAGTATTTTTAGAAGAAGAAAAGAGAAATATATCAAAAATTATTAAATCAAGAAACTTTGGGAAGAGTTAATTTTGTTATAGATACATTAGAAAATAATATAAAAAGAAGCAATAATAGATATGGAAAATGCAAATATATATAGAAATATATCAGAATATACTAATATATATAGTTATGCATGTATGGGAATACTTAAAAATGCTCTTAATAATTATGAAGAAAAAAATTAAGAATATAAAAAGAGTTTGGAGATAAGATTGAATTTAAAAAAAGAAAAAAAGCAAGATATATGTATTAACAAGTATATATAAATTAAAAAGAATTATTTTTCAAAGTCAAGAGGAGGTAAAATAAAACTTCCATATATTATGGTTGCTACAAATAATAAAGAGAGTTTAATAGAAAAAAATTAAAAAGAGAGTTAATAGAACAAAAAAATGAATATAAGATTTGTGAATATGTGATATTAGAAATGGAAAAAGATGAAAAATACTATAGTATATAATACAACAGAGGAATTTAAAGATATATATACAGAAATTTTACTCCCTAATATTATAATCACATTTGATCCTTTTTAGTAGAAAAAAACAATTGAAAAAAATGCAAACAAAAAGAGGATTTAGAAGTATATAAGGATTTAAAACAAAATGTTGAAATTGAAAAATACAGAGTATGACTATAATAATGATATAATTAAAAAAACATAGAAAGTATAAGAGCAGAAATAAGAAGTGAAAAAAATCTATACATGAATATTTAAGAGATTTAGCACTTTGAAGGTAATGCTTTTGAAAAAAATATATTTGATGAAAAAGATAAAAATAGAAACAATAATTAATAATAGTATTGATATTGGAATATATTTAAAAAAATATGTTAAGCTATTAAATGAGAAACAAGAAATAGAAGAAAAAAATTTCAAAAAAACAGAAATATTAGAAGAAAAATTAAAAAAATGAAGATTATACAAATGATACAAATTCAGAAATAAAAAGATATAGAAAAAGCAAAAAGAAGAATTAAGATTAGAACTTGAAGAAAAAGAAAAAAATAAAAAGAAGAATTGTATAGTCAGTTAAAAAAAGTTTAAAAAGATAGATATAAAGAGAGTTTTTTTAAATATATTAGAATATATAAAAATATATAAAAACTTGAAGAAAAAAAGATATGTTGATGCAGGAATAGATGATAAAGAAAAAAAGTAAAAATTATTTGAACTTGAAAAAAATATTAAGGAAGAATAAAAAAATAAATCAGATAAAATGGTAGAAGATATATCAGATCTTATAAGAAAACAACAAAAAAATATGCTAAAATAGGAGCAGAGACTAATTCAAAATATTCATCATTAATAGATGGATTTAAAAATAAAAGCAAGAGGCAGAAAAAAACTAAGAAAAAAATCTTAACAGACATGTATTCAGATTATAAGGAATATTATTTTAATAAGCTTTAATAAAAAAATTACCTAATATTGAATATGAAAGAAAACTTACAAAAAAATATTAGAAGTTGCAGAAAAAGCAGAAATATTTTTTTAAATTATATATATAATCCAAAAAAATTCAAAACAAAGAACTGATTTAAACAGATTTGATGAATTAATACTTATAGAAGAAAATGAAATAAAAAGAAAAAAATAACAAAAAGAGGTAGATACAATAATTGCAAATGCTAACCTCCTTATAATAGACGAAGAAATAGATAGTATAGAAACAAAAAGAGTTTTTAGAAAAAAATATTTGATATGATAATAGGTAAAAAGAAAGAAAGATAAGGAAAGAGTATTAAAAATTAGAAGAACTTGCAGAAGAGGTAGATGCTAAATTAAGACAAAAAAATATACAATAAATAGAAATTATAAGATACATGATGTACTTGCAAAAATAATGATATTTAAATCAGAAAATCTAGGAGATTCACTTGTAAAAAGAACTTGTAGATAAAAATAACAGTAATAGAAAAAAAGCAATTGCTAAAAAAATTTTGTTATATCTGAAGAAAAAGGTGTTAAATAAGATTGAAGAATTAAAGATGCTTAAACTACCAGTTGTAGTAGATGATGAAAAAAAGAAACAGATATAGAATATGAACTAGCACTTATGCGTCATAAATATGAATATGATAATATATATACAGATGAAGAAGTAAAAATATGTAGATACAACAGCAAATGAAATAAAAGCAAATAATAGAATATATTAAATTAAGTATATAGAAGATTTAATATAGGTTAAGGAGAAAAAAATGCGAGATATTGTACAATTAGATGAATTAACAATAAACCAAATAGCAGCAGGAGAGGTTATAGAAAGACCAGCATCTGTAGTTAAAGAATTAGTAGAAAATTCTATAGATGCAGGAAGTAAGAATATAACAGTTGAAGTTGTAAAAGGTGGAATAGAAAGTATAACAATAATAGATGATGGACATGGTATAAAAAGAGATGATGTTGAAATTGCTTTTTGAAAGACATGCAACAAGTAAAAATAAGATCTGCAAAAAGATATTGAACATGTAACATCTATGGGATTTAGAGGTGAGGCCTTAGCATCTGTAGCTGCAATATCAAGAGTTACAATGATAACAAAAAAACAGCTGAAGATGAACTACGGAATAAAAAAATTGTATTAGAAGCAGGAAATGTTATATCTAAAGAAGATATTGCAACAAATATAGGAACAACAATAATTGTAACAAAACCTATTTTTTTAATACACCTGTAAGATATAAGTTTTTTTAAAGAAAGATTATACAGAAGTTGGATATATTGATGAAGCATTAAGACATTTAGCATTAGTAAATAAAGATATATCATTTAGACTTACAAATAATGGAAAAGTATTATTTAGTACAAATCGGAAGTCGGTGAATTTAAAAAAATGTTGTATATTCATTATATGATAGAGAAGTTGCAGAAAATATAATAGAAGTAGATAATAAGATTGATGATATTAGAGTATATGGAGTAATAGGAAAACCACAAATTTCTAGATCAAACAGAAGAAATCAAATATTTTTTTGTAAATAAAAAGATATATAACAGATAAGGTATTTTTTTAAGTGCGGTAGAAAAAGGCATACAAAGGACTTATACCACTTGGAAGATTCCGGATTTTGTATATTAAATATAGAAATGAATCCAGCATATGTTGATGTAAATGTACATCCTGCAAAAACTAGAAGTACGTTTTTTTCAAATGAAGGACAAATATTTAAGGCAATATATGAGACAGTAAAACAAGGTCTTACAAAAAGAAGATTTAGTAAGAAATGCAATAAGATATGAAGGAGAACGGAAAAGGATTTAAAGTAGAAGAAACAAAATCACCATTTGAATATTTAAAACCATCTTTTCATAAAAATAACTTTAAATGATAAAAAAATAAAAAAAGATAATAATAATGATTTAGAAAAAGATAATAATAAAAAGTATAATTAATAATAATAATGAAAATAGTATTAATGATACTAATAATTATAGTAATAATGAAGAAAAAAAGCTGATGAAAACCCTATAAAAAAAGTAAGATAGATCAAATAATAGAAGAATACAGAAAGAAATATAGTATAAAAAAAGTGATAATAGTTTAAATAGTAATAATGTTAATGATAATGGACATAATAATTTAAATAAAGATATACATGATAACTTATTTGAAGAAAAAGAAGAAATAATAACAATTGAAGAAACAGAAGATCTTTTTCGGAAATAAAGTTGAATATAATAAGATCACTGTAAATGAAAGTAGAGATGGTGCTTTTTTTCAGAAGAAACAATAAGATTAGATGTTATTAAAGAAAAAAAGATGATGTATTGTTTGATATAGAGGATAAATCAAAAAGAAATTACTGATGATAAAACAATAATAGTAAGAACATTAGAAAATGAAGGCGAAAAAAATATAAAAATGAAACATTAGAAAACTCGGAAAAGAAATTTAAAGAAGAATATGATGAGAATCGAAATGAAAAAAATAATGAATTAAATAAAGAAGAATTAGAAAAAAAATATAGAAAAAAAGAAAATCAAAATGAGATAAATACTGTATATCAAATAGAAAATATAATTGATGGGCAAAAAAATCAGAAGTATCACAAAAATACTGGAGTTTTTTTGATGTTGCAGAATTAAATGAAAAAAATTAGAAAAAGAAAAATGAAATTAAATTTGATGAAATGTATCAAAAAAAGCATTTGGAACAGAAGTATCTGAAAAAAAGGAAAGAAAGACTTAAAAAAACGAAGAAAAAAATAGATCTGAAGTTCTACAGTAAAACAAGTAAAAAAATGAAAGTATATTTAGAAATTCAGGAGTACAGTATAAGGTTATAGGTACAGTATTTAGAACATATATAATATTTGAAGTAAAAAGATGAAATGTATTTACTTGATCAACATGCAGCACATGAAAGAATATTATTTGAAAAAAAGTTAAATCAAATTATTATAAAAAAATGAAGAAAAAGATGTACAAACATTACTTCTTCCAGATATAATAACATTATCATATAGAGAAAATGAACTTGCACATGAAAAATAAGGAAGTGTTTAATAAAGCAGGATTTGAGTTTGAAGAATTTGGAATAAATACTGTTAAATTAACAGCAGTTCCTAGTATGTGTGAAGTGTTAAATACAAAAGAACTATTTTTTTAGATATATTAGATGAAATAGATGGACAGGCAAACTCACGGAAGACAAGAAATCGAAAAATAGGTTTTTTTAGCAACTGTAGCATGTAAAGCGGCAATAAAAGGAAACAAAAGAACTTACAGATATGGAAATAAAATCACTTTTAGATGAAATATTATCATTAGATAATCCATTTACATGTCCACATGGAAGACCAACAGCAATAAAAAAATAAGTCTTTATGATTTAGAAAGGAAGTTTTCAAGAAAATGATAATACCTGTAATTGTAGGACCAACAGCAAGTCGGAAAAAAACATCACTTAGTATAAAAACTTGCAAAAAGATAAATGCAGAAATAATATCAATAGATAGTATGCAAATATATAAATATATGGATATAGGTACTGCAAAAGTTACAGAAGAAGAAAAAAAGAAAATGTTATTCATTATATGATAGATATAAAAAGAGCCTGATGAAAGATTTTTCTGTTGCAGAATATGTAAAAAAAGTAAAAGAAATAGAAAAAGAAATATTAAAAAAAGGGTAAAAAAATATAATTATAATAGGTGGAACACGGATTATATGTAAATAGCCTAATATATGGATATAATTTTGAAGAAAATGATGAAAAATATTCTTTTTAAGCTATAGAAAAAAATGTTAGAAGATAGTATAAAATCTGGAAAAGAAACATTAGAAACATTATATGAAAAAAAGCAAAAAGATAGATGAAAAAGCTATTAAAAAAATATCAAAAAAATGATAAAAAAAGAATATTTAGAATACTTGAAATATATTATTTATCAAATATAAGTAAAAACAGATATAGATATTATAAGAAAAGATAAAGTTATAAAAAAAGAACAAAATATAGAAGAAGAAAATAATAATTATGAAAAATTTAAGCTATAAGATCTTTTATATAGATATGGAAAGAGAAAAACTATATGAAAGAATAAATAAAAAGAGCAGATATAATGTTAGATCAAGGAATTATAGAAGAAACAAAAAAATAGTAATAAAAAAATAGCAGATAGGCAAAAATAAAAAGTATATATGATATATTAGATAATTATAATGAAATAACATCTCTTCAAGCAATAGGGTATAGAGAGGTTATAGCATATCTTAAAGGTGAATATACTAAAAAAAGAAATGTTAGAAAAAAATAAAACAAAATACAAGAAGATATGCAAAAAGACAAATAACATGGTTTAAGAAAAAAATCAAAAAAATAGTCTTAGACAGAAATTTAGATGATAATATATTATTAAAGATTATAGAAGAAAATATATAATATAATAATAAAATATATTATACTAGATTAAAATAAATTAAATAAAAAAAGAGATAAGAAAGGAGAAATACATTTTTGAAAAAAATAATAGAATAATAATAATTACGATATTTTTTTAATAATTATTATGACAATTTTAATAAATGCAATACCAAGACTTATCTCTTTTATAGTAGAACCTGCACAAAAAGTTTATGGTAAATGTTCGGTAAGCTTTCAGATGAAGAACAAGTAGAACGGAATTTTTGATACGTTCAGAAGAGGTTTTAAATGTAGAAAATGGGCAAAAAGATACAAAAAAATAAAAAGAGAATAATGAAAAAGTATCAAAAAAATGAAATTGTAGCAAAAAGTATCTACACAAAGTGAGCAAGATATTATAAAAAAAGATAGAAGAGATAAATAAGAATATAGAAGAAGCATTAGCAGAAAATCAAATAAATGTAAATTCAACACAAAAATATAACTATTAATGAAAAAAATAGAAAGAGTTCTTGCAAATGTAAATAATACTAATTTACAAAAATAAGATAGAGGAATATGATAAAGAAATAAAAAAAGTGCATTATATGAAAAAAAGCTAAAATATCAGGAGAATTAACTAAAGAAGGAAGTAAATTAAAAAGGCCTTATAAAAGCAAAAAGAGAATTTAGAAAATACATTAAATTCTAATACAAAAAAACAATTTTATCACCAAGTGCACGGAAATATCTCATATATTGTGGATCGGATATGAAGAAAAAAATTAAAGGCTGATAATTTTTGAATATTTAACAGAAGACTTACTTAAAAGTATAGATATAAAAAAAGGAGCAATATTAAGCAGTAGTGATAATAAGCTTAAGATCATAAAAGATTTTTAATACATATATTGCTTGTATTGTAGATAAAAAAATAAGCTTCGGAGATTTAAAAAGAGGTAAAAACTTTAGAACTTAATTTAAATAATGAACATGAAGTATTAACAATGGTTGAATATATTAAGGATATTGGGAATAATAAGAGCATAATAGTTTTTTTCTACAAATAAATTATCAACAGAACTTTCAAAATATAGAAAAAAATAAGTGTAGGAATAATATGGTGGTCAGAAGTAGGTTTAAAAAGTAAGTAATAAGGCGATAAAGAAAATAGAAAAATCAAGATTTTGTTGTTAAGAATAAATCAGGTTTTTTTCAGAATTAGTTCCTATAAAAAAATAATAAAAGAAACTGCAGAATATAGTTTGGTACAAGGTTATTCATCTAAACTAAGAGCAAAAAAATGAGTCTAAAGAACTTATAGACATACCAATATTACAAGAATTTGATGAGGTAATATTAAATCCAAAGATTGTAGAAGAAGAAGCAAGTGTATATTTAAAACTTAACTTAAATAATAGTAGTACAACAGAAGAAGCAGAAATTAAGTAGAAATTTTTACATTTGTGTTAAAAAATAAAAAAAACAATTGAAAGATTGAAAAAAACGTTCCGTAAAATGTATATATAATAATATATGATCTTTAAATACATATATTTAAATGATTTTTAAAAAAATAATAACAGAATATGTAAACATTAATATGAATTACATAAGAAAAAAATATTAAAATTATAATATACAAAGGAGCAATAATAATGTTAGAAAAAAATTAGGAGCATATTTTAACAATTTTTAAAAAAAGAAGATGAAGATATATATGACGAAGATATATATGATGAAGGATATGAAACAGAAGAAGATTTTTCGGGATATCAAGAAACACCAAGAGAAGAAATTAAAAAGCCAAGTATTTTTTTAGTATGGGAAATAGTAGAAATACTAAACAAAAGAACAACAATAGATCCAAATACAGTAAGAATGCAAATATTTAAACCATCAGAATATGAAGATTCAAAAGAAATAATAATGTTATTAAAGAAAAAAATGAAGCAGTTGTTCTAAATCTTGAATTTGTAAGTAAAGAAGATGGAAGAAGAATTGTAGATACAGTAAGTGGTGGTATAACTGCATTAGATGGACAAATAGTAAAAAGTTACAAACTCAATATTTATAGCAGTTCCAAAAAAACTATCAAATTGAAGGTGGATTTGAAAAAAAGAAGAAAATCATATTTTAATTAATTAGTTTTTTTATGCTATAATATAATACGTATAAAAAAATATAAAGAGAAGAGGAAATATGTTAACACCAGAAGATATAGATAGACAACAATTTAGCAAGCAATTTAAAAGGATATGCAGTAGAAGAAGTTGATGACTTTTTTAGAAGAATTAACAAATGATTATGAAGTATTAATGCTTGCAAATAAAAAAACAAGAAGATAGAATAAAAGATTTGGAAACTAAATTAGAAGGTATATCAAACAATACAAAATATATTACAAGAAACATTATTGATTGCAAAACAAACTGCAGATGATATGAAGAAAAGAGCAGAAGAAGAAGCAAATATAATAGTTGCAGAAGCAAAAGAAAAATGCTTGAAGATAGAGCAGGAAATATTGATCAAATAATACAAGAAAAAAACAAGATACATTAGAATTTTTTTAAAAAAAGAAATAGAAGAATATAAGTCAAAAGCAGAAAGAATGCTTATAGAACAATTAGAAGTATTAAAAAAAGATAGAAGAACAAGGATAAGAACTTGTTCTTTCTTTTTGAAGTATTTACACTAAATTAAAAATTATGATATTATATTTATGTCAATAAAAACAAAAAAAATAAAAAAATGATTAGTTCCGAATAATATTTGGAACTGATGGGAAAAGAGGAAAACAATGGAAAATGTAAAAAAATTAAAAAAAGTATCAATTGGGAAGAGCTCCTAGGAGCAAATCCAATAATAAAAAAATTGCAAAATAATAATTTTTTTGCAGACAATTTAGGAAAAGAAATGACATTAACAAAAAAATTCTGAAAAATTAAAAATTGGTGATAATGAGTATATCGCCAATCATTATATTTCTAAGGAAGTAGAAGAGATTGAAATAAAGAACAATCGAACGTTGTTGCTTTTTAGAAATAAAATATAACAAAAAAACAAAAAAATAGGGACCAAACAAGTGAATTATGACTTCGCTGAAGTTATAACTTATTTTTTTGTATGAGTTTTTTTCAGCGATAAGCTTTGAGAACGACAAACAATTTAAAGATATAAAGGAATATCTGAAAAAAATATGAAGAGATTAGTTTAGATATTTCAGAAAAATTCCATTTAACCTTTTTAGACAGGCATATGCCTGTCTTTTTTGTATGTATAATGTAAGGCTCTATACTTTTTAATGGGGGTATAGAATGATAAAAAAAATAAAAAAATAGAAAAAAAGCATAAAAAAAGAGCATAAGTTAAAAAAAATGTAGTATCCTATTAGTAACCAACTAAGAAAGGATACTGTTTAACTTATGCAAGATAATAATATAATGATTAGTTACAAAAATACAAGATGTTAGGATAATAAAAACAAAAAAAATAATTGATGGAGAATATCATATTTATGGTATTAGGAATAATAAGAAACCTGGAAAAAGACTATAGATTAAAGGATTATAGGACTGTTAAGATATTAATTGATGTATATAATAATATGCCAGTATTTTTTTACACCTTACAAAAACAAAGATATATTTGTAAGATTACTGGTAAAACAATTACAAGTAGTATTGGTATTGTTAAAAAAAGATGTAGAATCTCTAATAGAATAAAGAAAAAGAATAGAAACAACATTTAAAGATATGAAGACTTTTAAACAAAAATGCTAAAGAGAATAATGTGAGTATAAGCACTGTAATAAGAACGCTTGAAAGTATAGAAATTAAGAAAGAAAAGTATGATACCTCTGTAATATTCATTGATGAATTTAAAGGTAATCTTGGTAATGAAAAAAATACCAATTAGCTGTATACGATAAGCATCATAAGTTAATTAATATCTATGAAAATAGATATCAATCTACTTTAAAGAATATATTATTAGAATTTAAACCTTCTATTGTTGTTACAGATATGTTTAAACCTTTTAGAAATGTAATTAACAAGACTTTACCTATGTCTCATATAGTTGCTGATAAGTATCATGTAATAAGGCAAGGTATATGGACAATAAGAGATATTAGAATAAATATATTTAATGCTGATTCTAGTAAAAAAATAGGGAGTTTAAGAGATATTGGAAAGTTATTCAAAAAGAATCCTAAGAATTTAAGTAAACAAGAAGAAGATATTATAACTAAATTAAAAGGTGAAAGTAATACATTTGCTGTATCTTATGACTTAATCAAACAATTTTATTCATTATTTGAATTAACTGAAATAACAAGCTTTTAAAGAAGGTTTAGAACAATTAATAACAGACTTAAAAAGAAATTAATATAGCTAAATGTGACACATTATCTAGTACTTTAAATTCTTGGTTTAAAGAGATAGTTAATATAATAGAATATGGATATAATAATGGATTTGTAGAAGGATATAACAACAAAATTAAAGTAATAAAAAAAGAATTGGTTACGGTTATAGGAACTATGAAAGATTTAATAAGCTCATGAAAATAAGGCTACAAGCCTAGTTAGGGGATTTTTATACCCCCATTCTTGACATTGAGCCTAATGTAACAAAAAAATAAAAAGGGATGAAAAAAATCTCAAATTTGATAGTTAAAAACCTCAAACTCTAACAGTATCAAGAGTTTGAGGTTTTTTTAAAAAGTTGCACAATTTTTTTAGTTTTTTTAGTATTTTTTTAAAAATTTTTTTAATTTTTTTGCATCTGTTATAATTTGGTAATCGGTTCTAAAACCCGAATTTATCATGTAAATCATCTGTTAAGTCTGTTCTAGTATATATTGGAATATGTCCTTGTTCTAACTTTTTCAAGTACATTCATTTCTTTTAAGAGTTGTAATAATTTGGTGGCTAGTATATTTTTTTCATCTAGTTTTTTTCTTTAATTCATCATAAGTTCCTAATTTTTTTCAACCACCTTATTAGTCTTTTTATTAAAATATATAGTTTTAACAACATAAAGACTTTTGAGAACTCTTCGAATTATTTGTTTGTAATCTCATAACAAGTCTTTTTAAATACAAATATTATATCATATTGTGTTAAATTGTGCAAGTATTTAGATGAAAAAAATTTGACAAAAATTAAGCATTACCAATGCTTAAGGTATGTTTTTGAAATTTCACAAGTGTCAAACTTCCGAGCTTGAGAACGACAAACAATTTAAAGATATAAAGGAATATCTGAAAAAAATATGAAGAGATTAGTTTAGATATTTTCAGAAAAATTCCATTTAACCTTTTTAGACAGGCATATGCCTGTCTTTTTGTATGTATAATGTAACAAAAAAATAAAAGTGATGAAAAAAATATTAAAAGATATGCTATAATATAATAAATATATATGTTTTTTTAGATTTGGGGGAGAAAGTGGATCAAAATAAGCAAAGTAAAACATTAAAAAAATATTTAGTTATATATTTCGGAATAGTAGCAATATTGTTTACTATATATTCAATGTTTAACCTATATAGGTATAAGATTTTTAAGTTTTAATAATATTAATACATATCTATATATTGCAGGTATAGTTTGTATATTTTTAATTATAATATGTATGTTTAAATTTAAAAAAAGACTAATATTGTACTTTCAATATTTGTTATATTATTAAATATAGGGGCAAGCTTTACATTGCAAAAGTGTTGTAGGCATGTTTGATAAATTTAATAATAATGCGAAATATGAAGAAACAAATGTAGGAATTTATGTTTTTAAAAAGATAGCAAAAAAACTGATATTAACAGTATAATAACAGAACTTAAGGAAAATAAGGACATTATTATAATGGGAGCTAAAAATGATGAGGCAACATCAGAAAAAAACAAAGAAAAAAACTTATTGATGATATTGTAGCAAAAAAATAATAATGAGCTAAAAAAAGATCAAATAGAATCAAAGATTAAGTTAGAATACAAAAAAATACATATGTAGATATATATAATGATATATTATCAAAAGAAAGAGAAATGATGATATTAAATTCTGCATATAATGGAATACTTGAACTACATGATGAAAAAAATATAATGATAAGATAAAAAAAGTATTTATGACACAAATTTAAAAAGAAGAGATAAAAAAACAAGAAGATAATTCAAATGATTTAGAAAAAAATCTGAAAATAATAATTCTGAAGAAAAACATATAGGGAAAAAAAGAAAGGTGTATATAATATATATATATCAGGTATTGATGTTGCAGGAAATATTAACACAGTATCAAGATCTGATGTTAATATTATAATGACAGTAAATACAAACACTAAAAAAATATTATTAACAACAACACCAAGAGATACATATGTTAAGATACCTCGAAAAGGACAAAATCAATATGATAAGTTAACACATGCAGGAATGTATGGGATACAAACATCTATAGACACATTAGAAAAAAATTATATAATATGGATATAGATTATTATGTAAGACTTAATTTTACATCATTTTTTTAAAATATAATAGACTTAGTACGGTAGTATAGAAGTATATAATGATCAGGCATTTAAAAGCATATCATGGTGGATATAATATGCCAAAAGGTAATATTAAATTAGATTCAAAAACTTGCGCTTTCATTTGTTCGTGAAAGACATCATTTAGAAAAATGGTGATTATGATAGAGGAAAAAAACCAAGAAAAAAAGTTATAGAAGCAGTACTTAAAAAAAGATTGCTAGAATAGAAAATATAACACAGTTAAATAGAATAATAGATGGGGTGGCAAATTCTGTACAAACAAATGTAAAAATGGATGAAGTTATGGATATTGTAAATAAGGCTATGGAAAATAAGGATGATTATGAGATAAAATCACAAGCTTTTAGTTGTAAAAAGAAAGACTAGATTTAGTATCATTTGCACTTCGGTAAAAAAATACATATGGGAGAAATAAACAAAGAAAGTTTAAATAATGTAAGACAAAAAAATAATGGAAACAATGGGTAACTAATAATGATAGACATACATTCACATATATTATTTGGAGTAGATGATGGAGCAAAAAAACGATTGAAGATTCTCTAGCATTAATAGAAGAGATGTATAATCAAGGAGTTAAAAATCTTCATACTTACTCCACATAGAAGAAAAAAAATATGTTTGAAAAAAAGTAAACAAGAGATAGAAGAAAATTTTAAGAAATTAAAACAGGCAGTAAAAAGAAAAAAATATAATGATTTAATAAGAATATACTTAGGAACAGAAATTTATTATACAGAAGATATACCTGATAAAAATAGAAAGAAATGAAATACATTCTATGGCAGGTACAAGAAATGTACTAGTAGAATTTAATTATGGGATACGTGCTAAAGATTTAGAAGATGCTATATATAATATTGTAACACTTGGAAAAAAACGCCAATAATTGCACATATAGAAAGATATGATTGTTTAGAAAAAAATGATGAAACAATATTAAATCTAATAGAACTTGGAGCAAAAATGCAAGTAAATGCGGAAAGTATATTAAAAAAATAAATCTTTTTGGTGATAATAAGAAAGTGTATAAAAAAACGTGCTAAATATTTTTTTAGAAAATGATTTGGTAGATATTATAGCATCAGATGCACATAATTTAAGCACAAGAAAACCATATATGAAAAAAAGCATATGATATAATAGTAGATAAATATGGAAAAAAAGAGCAGAAAACTTATTTTTATAAGACACCTGCAAGGATAATGATGGAAAGAGATTAAGAGGAAATATAAATGGAAAACAAAGAAGATATGATAGATATAGATCCAATATTAATATTAAAAAAAGAGTATTAAAATATTTATGGATTATAGTTTTAGCAGGATTTGTATTTGGTATTATTGCATTTTTTTATGGAGTAGTATAATGATAACACCAAAGTATAAGAGTAGTACAAAGGTATATGTACTTAATAATAATTTAGCTAATAAGAAACTTACAACACAAGATTTCCAAATAGGTAATTATTTACTTAAAGACTATAAGGAAATAATATTATCAAGTAAGGTATTAGAAAGAGTTATTGAAAAAGAATATAAAAATATGGTATACGGAGTACTTAGAAATAAGATAGAAGTTAAAATACCACAAGAAACAAGAATATTAACAATTACTGTTGAAGATACAGATGGTGATAAAGCAGCAGAACTTGCAAAATTCTGTAAGAGATGAAGCATTTGAAGAAATTAAAGAAATAACTAAAGAAGATAGTGTTAATATATTAGAAAAAGCACAACCATCAAAAAAACACCATCATCACCAGATATTAAGAAAAAAATACAATATTAGCAGTAGGACTTCGGAGTACTTTTTAACATTTGCAATACTTGTATTAAGAGAAGTATTAGATGATAGGGTTAAAAGACAAGAAGATGTAGAAGAAGGACTTCGGAATGGTACTTTTTAGGCATAGTACCACTTATAAAAAAACGGCAAAGAGAGGTGCTAAAAAAAATAATTATGAAAGAAAAAAATGACAGTTATTGGAAATAAAGTTTTACATAGTAAAGTAGAAGAATATTATAACAAGATAAGAACAAATATACAATTTAGCCGGACCTAATATTAAGGTTATTGTAGTTACATCAGTACAAGAAAAATGAAGGTAAAAAGTGTAGTATCACTTAATCTCGCAATATCATTTGCAAAATTAGAAAAAAAGAGTTCTTCTTTTAGATGCAGATATTAGAAATTCTGTAATGGCAGGAAGAATAAAATTTAATAAGAAAAATAGAAGGGTTTACATCGTATTTATCAGGACAAACAAGAATAGAAGATAATATTTATGAAACAGAAATAGAAAATCTTCATATAATTCCATCTGGAAAAATATTCACCAAAACCCAACAAATTTACTTCAAAAATAATAGAGTAGATTTAGCATTAGAAGTATTTAGAGAATTTTTATGACATAATAATAATAGATACAGCACCTATAGGACTTGTTATAGATGCATCACTTTTTAGCAAAAAAAAGCAGATGCCAGCATATTAGTATTAGAAAGTGGAAGAATACCTAAAAAAATGGTTAGAAAAGCAAAAATTAGATTTAGAACAAACAGGAACTAAATTTTTTTAGGAGTAATATTAAATAAGGTTAGTATAAAAAGAACTAGGTTATGGTGGATATCGGAAATTATCGGAAACTACCGGAAATAATAATAATAATAAAGATGCAGGAGAAAAAAATAGAAAAATGGAGAATTCAGGACATAATTTTTATGCTTAAAAAGAATACAGAAGATAAACGAAAAACAAAACACTTTTTAAATATAAGTTATATCTTGTGATAAAAAGGATAATTGATATTATAGGATCAATATTTGGAATTATTGTAATGATACCATTAATGCTTATTATAAAAAAATATCATATGTACTTATAGGAGATTATAAAAAGTATATTTTTATATACAAAAAAAGAGTTGGGAAAAAAACGGAAAAAAATAATTAAAAATGTATAAGTTTAGAAGTATGGTATATAATGCAGATGAGATATTAAAAGAAGTTCTAAAAAGATGAAAAAAATTAGAAGAATGGAAGAATTATCAAAAAAATTAGAAAATGATCCTAGGATTACTAAGATAGGAAAAATTTTTTTAAGAAAAAAACATCTTTAGATGAGTTCCCTACAGTTTCTGAATGTTTTTTTAAAGGTGATATGACACTTATAGGTCCAAGACCACTTGTTCCAGGAGAACTTGAAGAACATCGGACGGGATAGAAGCAATATACCAATCTGTAACACCAGGAATAGCAAGTTATTGGTCAATACATGGAAGATCAAATTGTAAGTATGAAGAAAGACTAGAACTTGAATATTATTATATAGAAAATATGAACTTAATATTTGATATTAAATGTGTTATAAGAGTATTTTTTTGTTGTCTTAGGTAAGAAGGGAGCTATTTAAATATGAAAGATGAAAAAAATTGTAGTTGCACATATAATGGGAAAATGGAATGGACGGTGGTGTAGAATCTGTTGTTATGAATTATTATAGAAATATAGATAAAAGTAAAGTACAATTCCATTTTTATATGTGATGAAGACTCTACAGATATTCCTTATGATGAAATAGAAAAAAATTAGGTGGCAAAAGTAATAATAGTTCCACCATATCAAAAAAATTATTTAAATATCAAAAAGAGTTATATAAAATATTTAAAGAAAAATGGATATAAAAATTGTACATTCACATATTAATGCATTATCAGTTTTTTTCCCTTAAGAGCAGCTAAAAAAAGCAGGTGTTCCGATTAGAATAGCACATAGTCATACAACAAGCAATAAAAAAAGAATGGAAAAGAAATCTAGCCAAAAAAATATTAAGGCCATTTTCTAAAGTATATTCAAATCAATATTTTTTTCTTGTTCTAAGTTAGCAGGAAAATGGCTTTTTGGTAAAAAAAGCATTTTTTTAAATGGTAATATTAAGATTATAAACAATGCTATAGATTTAGAGAAGTTTAAATTTAATAAAGATAAAAAGAAATGAAATAAGGAAAGAAATAGGATTAGATGAAGATACATTTTTAGTAGGTCATATTGGTAGGTTTGTAACAGTAAAAAAATCATGAATTTTTACTAGATATTTTTTTAACGAGATACATAAAAAGAAAAAAAATTCAAAATTAATATTAATTGGAAGAGGACCATTAGAAAAGAATATAAATAGGAAAATAAATGAATTAGGAATAAAGGAAGAGGTTATATTTACAGGTCAAATTAATAATGTGAGTGATTATTATAATGCAATAGATGTGTTTTTACTTCAAGTCTTTATGAAGGATTACCAGTTGTAGGAATAGAGGCACAAGCAAATGGGATCTTATGTAAATTTTCAAGTAATATGACAAAAAGAGGCAAAAGTTTTAAATACTACAGATTTTATAAGTCTAAAAGAAACAGCAAAAAAATGGGCAGAAATAATATTAGAAGATTATAAAAATTTTTAAAAGAAAAGATATGTTTGAAGAAATGACACAAAAATAATTTTTAATATAATTGAGGAAGCAAAAAAATTAGAAAAAAATATTATATTAATTTAAATAATAGGTAGAAAGGAGTGTAGCTTGAAAAAAATATTGCATTTAATAAGTCAAGATAAGTTTTCAGGGGCGGAAAATGTAGCGGTTCAAATTATAAATAATATGGATAAAGAAAATTATGAATCAGTTTATTGTGCACCAATAGGAGATAATAAAAAAACAATTAGAGAATAGAAATGTTAGATACTTAAAATTAGATAAATTTGATTATTTTTAATGTAAAAAAAGCAGTTAAAAAAAGTTTAAACCAGATGTGATACATGCACATGATATAAAAAGCAAGTATAATAGCTTCTCTTTTTATAAGAAAAGTAAGATAATATCTCACATACACGGTAATCATGAAAATATGAGAAAATTTACCTTGAAAAACTTTTTTTATAATTTAACTACAAAAAAATATGATAAAATAATATGGGTATCTGATTCAGCAAAAGATAGTTATTATTTTAATAAAAAAATATTCAGGGAGACAAATCAATTGTATTATATAATACTATTTCTTCAGAAGATATTTTTAAAAAAAGGCAAATGAAGATAAGAATGATTATAAATTTGATGTGATTTATTTAGGTAGGTTAGCATATCCTAAAAGATCCATTAAGGCTAATTGAAATAATTAATATTATGAAACAAAAAAATATCATAATATAAAAAGTTGCAATAGTAGGTGATGGACAAGACAGAAAAAAATAGTGGAAGAGAAAAATAAGAGAATTAGGGCTTGAAGAAAATATTGTATTGTTTGGAAATATGTTAAATCCATATAAAGTTTTTAAAAATCTTCTAAAGTTATGATTTTAACTTCGATATATGAAGGCACACCTATGTGTGCATTAGAAGCGATAGCATGTAATGTTCCAGTAGTATCTACAAGAGTAGATGGGCTTATAAAAAAATAATTAAACAAGGAGAATTAGGATATTTATCAAATGATAATGAAGAACTTGCAGAAAAAAATAGTATATATTTTTGGAAAATGAAAAAGAAAGAAAAAGATTATCTAAGAATATAGAGAAAGCTAATAAGTATATAAATAATATGGAAAAAAATATATTATGACAATAAGTGAAATATATTCATAAAAAAATATTAAGGAAAAAAATGAAGGTAAAAAAATAGAGATAAAGAAAGCAAAAGATAATAGAAGGAATTATATTAATTGGATTTATATTATATAAATATATATTATTATGGATTAGAGATCCTAATATATATACAAACCTTACTATTATAGGATTAATTTCAATATCATTTTTTGATATTAATACAGAAAAAAAGTTTAGTAGAAGCGAAATAATAAAAGTAATAATATTATTTTTTTATTTGGAGGTTTAGTTTATTATAAAAACAACAATGATAGATATATTTATAGCAACTATCTTTGCAATGTTATATGCAAGAGATAAGGATGGTATAAAAGATTTTATTAAAAATATTTACATATACATCAATAATATTATATGTAATTACTATATTATTATTTTTTTATTAGGCTTTTTTTAGGAAATGTTGCATCACAAAGATATGTTAATGAATATTTAGTTGAAAGAAATAGTTTAGGGTTTATGCATGTTAATGCACCATTTTTTTAGATTTTGTTCCTATAGTATTAGGTCTTATATATATAAATAGGGAAAAAAATCTGAAACATATAAATTTATAACTATTATAGTGGTAGATATAATTTCTATAGTATTATATAATTATACGCTTAGCAGGACAGGAGCAATAATTATAATAATATTAAATATAATTATGGTATTTCAAAAATATATTTTTGAATAATAAAGTTATTAAATATATATTTAAATATGCATTTATTACTTTAGGAATATTTTTTTAACATTTTTATATCGCATATCAATTTGGTAATGATTTTTACAGAAGGAAGTTTGAATAAAATGTTAAGTTTTAGACCGAGATTGGCTCTAGATGCGATAAATACTTATAATATAAAAACCACTTGGTAATGTATTTGAGGAAAGAATTGTACTTGATTCATTGTATTTAAGAGTGTTATTAGGGGCAGGATATATATCATATATGTTTTTACACATATTTCCAAATAAAGACATTTAAATATATAGAAAAAGATAAATATTTGTATCTAATATTAATAGTATTTTTCAATTTATCAACTTTTTTTGAAAATGTAGTTACATATAATATGAATTTTTTTATTGACAATACAATTTATGTTATATTTAAGATATAGTGACAAGAGAAATTTAAAAGATAAAAAAATAAAAAAAGATAATTTAATAGAGAAAGAATTGAAGGATGAATAGAAAAGAACCTAAAAATTTCTGTAATAATGCCAGTATATAATGCAGAAAAGACAATAGAAAGAGCAATATTAAGTATTATAAATCAGACTTATAATAATATAGAACTTATACTAATAAATGATGGATCTACAGATGGAACTGAAAACATAATGAAAAGTTATTTGGAAAAAGAAAATAAGATTGATATTAAATATTATTTTCAAAAAAATTCAGGTCCATCTATTGCTAAAAAAATTTAGGTATTAATATGGCAAAAGGTGAATATATATTATTTGTAGATTCAGATGATACTATAAGTGAAAAATTATATAGAAAGTTTAGTTATAAATCAAAAAGAAGGTACACTTATAGGTGCATCATATAAGATAATAAGAGATACAGAAAAAAAATAATAATGGAATTATAATAACAAATAAGATATATGATATAAGAAATGAAATTTTTAAATGATTTAGTAATAGGAAATTTAAATGGATTTATTTGGCTATATTTGTTTAATAAAGAAAAAAATGAAAAAAATATATTTTTGAAAAAGATATAAGATATATGGAAGATACATTATTTTTTTGATTAAATATATAATAAATAATAATATAAATAATATCATATATTTAAAAAAATGTGTATTATAATTATTACCAAACAGATGGAAGCATAACAAATAATACAAATAAAATAATAAAAAAAATATTAAGCTTTTACTAATTCTATTAGGAAAATAGAAAATATTATACCAAAAGAGGAAAAAAAGAACTAAAGGAAATTTATAAGAAAAGTAGAGCAAATAGGATATCTAAATTAATTGAGAATAATGTTTCTAAAATAAAAGAAAGAAAGATTTTTAAAGGAATATCAGAAATCGGAAGAGATAAAGCAAATAATTAAAGAATTAATAGAAGATTGTAATATAAAGAGCGGATATAAGTTATATTTAAAGTTTACAATGAATTCACCATATATATTGTTTTTTTGGCGTATGTTAAAAATTAGAGAAATATTAAAGAAAAATGAAATGATTTTTATGAAAGAGAAAAAAATGAAATTATCAATTATAGTACCTATATACAATAAAGAAAAAAATATAAAAGAGTGCTTAGAAAGTATAATAAAAAGGAATAGAATTAAATAATTATGGTTATTTAAAGAAAGAAGATAATATAGAAATTATATTAATAAATGATGGCTCTACAGATAAATCAAAAAAACAGAATATGAAAAAAATACATAAAAAAACATTAAAATTGGAAACAAAAGAAATAGTTGATATAAAGATATATGAAAATAAAAAAATAATGGAGTATCATATACAAGAAATTTTTGGAATAGAAAAAGCACAAAAATGAATATATATTTTATGTAGATGCTGATGATAAATTAGAAGAAAACTGGTTTAAGATTATAAAAAGAAAATGTAAAAAGAAAAATATATATGATGTAATTTATTTTTAGAAGAAATTGGATGAATAATAAGAAAAAAATTTAAAAAAAGAAGAATTAATTAGATATATATTAGGATTAGATAAAGAAATAACATTATCTTCTTTGTGGTCTGCACTGTATAAAAAAAGATGTAATAAAAGATAATAATATTAAATTTGAAAAAGATGTTATTATAGGTGAAGATATGTTGTTTAATATTGATTATGCTATAAATTCAGAAAAAAATTGTATAATAGATAAAGGATTCTACAAATACAGAAATGCGATGGGTTCACTTACAAATACATATAGTGATAAATATATAAAAGCAGATATAAGTTTTAAAAAAAGCATTGAAAGATAGGTTGGAATTATTAGTTATAAAAAAAGAAATTTCTGGAGAGTATATGAGACAAGTAATTCTTAGAAATAATATTAATGCATTTTTTTAACTTATTGGTAAAAAAATATCATATATTAAAAAAATATCAAGGAAGCAGAGCAAAAACTGAAAGAAATAGAAAGTGAATTTAATGTAATAAAAAAAGTGAAAAATAGAGATGATGACGAATTTTTAAAATATATGGATAAGAAACAGCAAAATATATATAAAATGTATGAAAACAAGGAATACAAAAAAATATATATAATATATAGAACTAAAAAAATATAATAAAAAAATGGTATAAAAAAAGTAATTGCATTAATTTTTGAAAATAGCAAATAAAGAAGATTTATTTAAGAAAGTCTAAAAAAAGGAGAAAAATATGAAAGAGGAAAATAAAAAAATAGGAATAATAACATTTCATAATTCATATAATTGTGGATCTATGATGCAAACATATGCATTACAAACAATATTAGAAAAAAATGGGTATAAACCAGAAATAGTAGATTACTACACTGAAGGACAAACTCAAATGTATAAAACATTTTTTTAAAACCTGATAGTATAAAAAAATATAATAAAAAAACATTTTGTTATTTCCAAATAGTAAAAAGATTAATAATAATAATATGAAATATGAAGAATTTAAAAAAATAAAAAAATTTTTAAATTAAGTAAAGAAATCAAAAAAATATGAAGATCTTAATGATAAAGAATATTCAGCAGTTATAGCAGGTAGTGATCAAGTATGGAATATAACAATAGAAGATTATTCAAAAAGCATATTTTTTTACCATGGGTAGAAAAATGCAAGAAAAAAATAGGATATGCACCAAGTTTTGGATCTAAAAAAATAAAAGACTATGTAAAGAATGAAACGGAATATCAAGAATTTAAGGATTATCTTAATAATTTTAATTCAATTTCAATAAGAGAAAATAACGGACAAAAATGGATTAAAGAAATGCTAGGAAAAAGAGGTACCAGTAGTTTTAGACCCAACACTATTATTAGATGAAGAAGATTATAAAAAAATGTAGAAAGTAATGATGTAAATGAAAAAGGAGATTATATATTCTTTTATTCACCAGGATTTGATAGAGGAATATGTAAATTTGTGAAAAGAATTATCCAAGAAATATAATATGCCAGTAATAACTTGGAGTAGAAAAAAATTATGAAATAAAAACAAATATGGACATTTGGTTTTTAAAACACCTGAATATGAAAAATCCAGCTAAATACTTAAGCTTAATAAAAAAATGCAAAATTGGTTTTTAACAACCTCTTTTTCATGGGGCAATATTTGCTACAACATATAGAAAGAAATTTTTATGTTTTTAAAAAAAATGGAGCAATGTTTGGAAATGATGATAGAGTAAGAACAATGTTAAATACATTAAAAAAATGAATGATAGATTAATAGATTATAAAAATAGATGAAAATAAAGATTATTTAGAAGAAATAGATTATACAGAATATGAAAAAAAGCATTAAAAAGTAGAAAGAGAAAAAAATCAATTAAATATTTGCTAGATGCAATAAATGGAGTAGATAATATATAATGAAAAAAAGGTAAATAAAAATTTTATGTATAATATGGTGTATCAAATATTATTATATATAATTCCGTTTATAGTAACACCATATATATCTAGAGTTTTTGGGAGCGGAAAATATAGGAATATATAGCTATACCTATTCAATAGTTACATATTTTTATGTTATTAACATTACTAGGAATCAATAATTATGGAACAAGAAATATAGCAAGAAATCATAAGAATAGAGAAAAGTTAAGTTTTACATTTAGCAGTATATATTATTTACAGATAATCATGGGTATTATAATGCTTGTAATATATAATATAAGTATTATATTTATGGATAAAAGCATATACAATGCTATTTCTTATTAATAATTTATTTATAATATCAGCAATTTTAGATATTAATTGGTTATTTTTTTGGATTAGAAGAATTTAAAATTACCACAGTTAGAAATGGTATAATTAAGATTGTTTCAGTTATACTTATATTCTTATTAGTAAAAAAAGAAAAGAAGATTTATGGAAATATCTTCTTATAATGAGTGGTAGTTTAGTTATAAGCCAATTATATTTATTTTTTTATTTAGAAAAAGATATGTAGATTTTTAAAAAAAGTAAAAAAATAAAAGATATAACAAAAACATATAAAAAAAGTGTATTTGTATTGTTTATTCCAGTGATTGCATATAGTGTATATAGGATAATGGATAAAACTATGATTCGGTGGAATAGGTAGCAAAATAGAATTAGGTATGTATGAAAATGCAGAAAAAAATAATTAATTTACCTATTGGAATTATAACAGCTTTTAGGAACAGTAATGATACCACATATTTCAAAAAAATAGATATGAATGAAAAAAAATGAAATAAAAAAAGATTAAATGAATCTTTTCAATTAGTATTTTTTTCTTAATATTTCCAATAATATTTGGAATATTAGGAATATCTAAAGATTTTTTTCAAATGTTTATTTTGGAAATGGATTTTCAAAAATCCGCAGATATAATGAATATGTTAACTTTGACAATAATATTTACAGGAATAGCAAATGTTATACGTACAAACTATTTAATTCCTTTTGCAAAAGATAATATATATGTAAAATCAACTATAATTCGGAGCAATTATAAACTTAATATTAAATTTGATTTTAATTAGAAAAATACGGAGCTGTAGGTGCATGTATAGGAACAATAGTAGCAGAATTTTTTTGTTATGTTATATCAGATTATAAAAAAACAAGAGAAATAATTGATTTTTAGACCTAATATAAGAAATTTATTAAAAATATATGTTAAAAAGGAATAATAATTTATATATATATTATTATTATGAATAATATAGGAATAAATAATGTATATATTAAATTATTTATACAAATTTTTAGGAAGTATGATAATATATTTTGTACTTAATATGTCATATATTAAATATGATTTTTTTAGGAAGGAAAAATAAAACAATAAAAATGAATGTGAATAAAAAAATATAAAATATGTAAAAATGTATAATAGCAATAATCTGTTGTATTATAATATTTAGTTTCTCAGCAGTACCTGCAACAGCATCAACAAAAACAGAGTAAAGGGGTAACATATAATGTTATAAAACTTTTAAATGGAAATAAGTTAAGTGAAAGAGATCTAGAAAAGCTAACAAAAAAATAAATCCAGTAATAAGAAAAAAATAGCACATTTTAGTATATATATGATACTTGCAATATTTACATATATGTTTATAGAAGAATTAAATATTAAAAGTAAGAGTGAAAAGGAAAGATTAAGAAAAAAATATAATATATACATGCATATTTTGCATTATATATGCAGTATTTGACGAGATACATCAAATATATGTACCAGGAAGAACTGGTAAAAGTAATTGATGTTATAATAGATACTCTAGGGGCATGTGCAGGGAATTACAATAATATTAATAAGAAATAAGTTTAATTATAAGAATAAAGATTAGAGTGAAAAAAATGATTAAAGAAATTTTTTTAAAAAAATTGAGACTTCAAATAAATAAAAGTAGGATCGAACTTTCGAAAGAAAAAAATTTGAATGTACAAAAATCCAACAATAATTTCAAATAATTGTTGGGCGGGGATAGTATCACAATATTTAGGAATAAAGTATTACACACCAACTGTAGGATTATATTTTTTTGCAGAAGAATATATAAGATTTTTTTAGAAGACTTTGATTATTATATAAAACAAGAGCTAAAAAAATAATAGAAACAAAAGATTCAAAAGTATTATGATGAAATGATAAAAAAAGAATCATCAAAAATACAGTAGTAGGAAAAACTTGATGATGTTGAAATAGTATTTCTACATATGAAAACAGGAGAAGAAGCAATAGAAAAAAATGGAATAAAAAGAGTTAAAAAGAATAAATAGGAGAAACATAATTTTTCAAGTTTTGTGAACAAAATGAATGTAGTAGTGAACATATTAAAAGATTTGAAAATTTACCATTTAAAAAAATAAAATATGTTTTACAACTAAGGATTATCCAGGATATAAATCTGTTATATGGTTTAAAGATCGAGTAAAAAAATGATGAAGTTTTTAAGAGACTATTATGAATCACATAAATATTTTAATATTATAGATTATATTAATAATATGGAAGAAGAGAATTTGTAAAAAAAGAATAGGCAAAAAAAGCCTTGATTTCATTGACAATAGGAGCGAATATATGGTATCATATAATAGCATGAAAAAAATGCACACATCGTTTTATGATACAAGATGCTTCTAAATGTATCAAACCTTTGGCATAGGTAAAAAAATGCTATATTCAAATGGAGGTTTAAAAAAATGGCAGCAAAAGGACCAAGAGAAAACATAACATTAGAATGTACTGATTGTAAACGTAGAAACTATATTACAAGCAAAAAAACAAAAGACATAATACAGAAAGATTAGAATTAGTTAAATTTTGTAAATATTGTAATAAAAGAACAGTACATAAAGAAACAAAAATAGCTAAATAAGCCTTAGGAGGGAAGAATGGCTAAAAAGAAAAAAATGATAAAAAAATCAATAGAAAAAAATAAATCAGATGTTGCAACAATTGGAAATGAACTAAAAAAGTATCATGGCCAAAAAGCAGGTGAATTATCAAAAAGCAACAGCATCAGTTATTTTTCTTAGTAGTAATTGTAGCTTTAATAATATTCTTATCTGATTCATTATTTTTCATTCGGATTTAAGAAAGTTACAGAACCTATAATAGCAAAACAAAAGAAAGAACAAAAATATAGGTACAAACACTTCAAATAGTGAAAAAAACTAAAACAGAAGAAAAGAAATCTGAAGAAAATAAGGAAGATAAAAAAAGAAGAAAATAAAGAAGACAAAAAGAAGAAAATAAAGAACAACAATAAATTTTTAAGGAAAAGGAGGCAAAAGATGTCTCAAAAAAACAAAAAAATGATTATAGTTCAGAACCATTATGGTATGTTGTTCATACATATTCAGGTTATGAAAATAAGGTTAAGACAGACTTAGAAAAAAAACTTTACAAAAATAGAGATCTTCAAGACTATATATTTAAAATTGTTATACCAATGGAAGAACAAATAGAAATAAAAAGGTAAAACAAAGAAAAAAATTTAAGAAAAAGTATTTCCAGGATATGTACTTATAAAAATGATAGTAACTGAAGAAACATGGTATATTGTTAGAAATACAACAGGAGTTACAGGATTTGTTGGAGCAGGTACAAAAACCGATTCCACTTACAACAGAAGAAATAAGAAAAAAATGGGAATAGATGATTCAGTAATAGAAGTAGACTATGAAGTAGGAGACACTGTTGAAGTATTATCACAACCATTAGAAGGATATACTGGACAAGTTGAAGAAATAAATAAGGATAAAGGAAAAAGTCAGAGTTTTAATAACAATGTTTGGAAGAGAAACATCTGTAGAGTTAGACTTTGCAAATGTTCAAAAAGCAAGCAAATAATATAGGAGGAAACTAAAAATGGCAGCAGGAAAAGAAATAACACAACAAGTTAAATTACAAATAGAAGCTCGGGAAAGCAACAACAGCGCCACCAGTAGGGCCAGCATTAGGGTCAACAGGAATAAATATAATGCAATTCGTAAAAAGATTTTTAATGAAAAAAACAGCAAGTCAAGCAGGAATGAAAAATTCCAGTAGTTGTTAGTATATACAAAGATAAATCTTTTACATATATAACTAAAAGTTCCACCAATGGCTAATTTAATTAAAAAAAGAATTAAATATACCAAAGGGATCTGGTAAAACCTAATAAAGAAAAAGTTGCTAAAATGACTAAAGAACAAGTTAAAAAAAAGTAGCAGAATTAAAAATGCCAGACTTAAATGCAAATTCAATAGAAGCAGCAATGTCAATCGTTGAAGGAACAGCAAGATCAATGGGAATAATAGTAGAAGACTAATTAAAAATAAAAATATATAAAAAAAGTGGGAGGATGTATATCTGTTTGACCACAAGGAGGAAAAAAATGAAAAAAACAAAAAGCAGCAAAAAAATAGCAGCAGAAATAGTAGATAAGAATAAATTATACACAGTAGAAGAAGCATTTGAATTAGTAGAAAAAAATTACCAAAAAGAAAATTTGATGAAACTGTTGAATTACATGTAAGATTAGGTGTAGATTCAAGAAATGCAGATCAACAAGTAAGAGGGACTGTAGTACTTCCAAATGGAACAGGGAAAACAGTTAGAGTGCTAGTAATAGCAAAAGGTGATAAAGCTAAAGAAGCGATGGATGCAGGAGCAGACTTTGTTGGAGCAGAAGAAATGATTACAAAAAAATTCAAAAATGAAAAACTGGTTTGAATATGATGTAATAGTAACAACACCAGATATGATGGGTGTAATTGGTAGAATAGGTAAAGTATTAGGACCTAAAGGATTAATGCCAAACCCTAAATCTGGAACAATAACAATGGATGTTAAAAAAGCAGTTCAAGATATTAAGGCAGGTAAGGTAGAATATAGACTTGATAAAACAAATATAACACACCTTGCAATAGGAAAAAGTATCATTTGGACCACAAAAATTAAAAAGAAAATTATACAGCAATAATGGATGCTTTAGTAAAAGCAAAACCAGCTGCAGCAAAAAGGACAATACATAAAAAGGTATTGCATTAACAACAACAATGGGACCTGGAATAAAGGTTGCAAACTAATTAAAAAAATAGTATAATACTAAATATGAATAGTTACCGAAGACAATAGGCATATAAGTCCTATCGAGGGAAAAAAACTAAAATATAATATATATTATATATAGTCTTTATGCCCTTTGTCTTCGGCAAAAAGACTATTTTTTTAATATATATGGAGGTGTAGAAAATTGGCTAACGAAAAAAATAATAGAATTAAAAACAAGAAGTAACAAAATTAGCTGAAAGATTCAAAAAGCCAACATAATATTATTAACAGACTATAGAGGAATAAATGCAGAAGATGTAACTAAACTAAGAAAAGATTTAGGAAATGTTGAAGCAGAATATTCAGTTATAAAAAAAATAATATTATAAGAAGAGCTTTTTGAAGAAATGGGAATCAAAGATTTTTGAAGAAAAAAATTAGTTGGTCCTACAGCAGTTATAACTTGTGAAAGCGATTATTTAGCTACTTCAAAAGTAATATACAATTTCGTAAAAGAAAATGATTACTATACACTAAAAAGCAGGAATGATAGAAGGAGAAGTAAAAAAACAACAGAAGAAATATTTACACTTGCACAACTTCCTTCAAAAGAAGAATTACTATCAAAACTTGCTGGAGTATTGCTTGCTAATATATCAAAACTTGCAGTTGCACTTGATCAAGTAAAACAACAAAAAAAGAATCAGGAGCAGAACTAGAAGTTAAAGAAGAAGCAAAAGAAGAAGTAAAAGCTGAAGAAACAGTAGAAGAAAAAAACAGAACAAGAATAATTAATATACAAACAAAAATAAAAACAAAAAAATAAAAAAATAAGGAGAATAAAAAAATGGCAAATATAGAAAAAAATGTTAGAAGAAATAGAAAAAAATGACAGTTATAGAATTAGCTGACTTAGTTAAAAGCTATAGAAGAAAAAAATTTGGAGTATCTGCAGCAGCAGTAGCAGCACCAGCAGCAGCTGGAGAAGCAGCAGGAGCAGCTGAAAAAAACAGAATTTGATGTAGAATTAACATCAGTAGGTGGAGCTAAGATCGAAGTTATGAAAGTTGTTAAAAACAGTTTCAGGATTAGGATTAAAAAGAAGCTAAAGAATTAGTTGATGGAGCACCAAAAGTTGTTAAATCAGGAGTTTCTAAAGACGAAGCTGAAGAAATTAAGAAACAATTAGAAGCAGCAGGAGCAACTGTAACTTTAAAAATAATTAAACAATAATTAATATTTTATATGTATATATAGTTATAGTTATATCAATATTTTAACTTAAATATTTTTAATGTTTATTATTGACTTATTATATGATTATAATTATAATATACATATGCGACTATGGCGGAATTGGTAGACGCGCCAGACTTAGAATCTGGTGTTTAGGCGTGGAGGTTCGAGTCCTCTTAGTCGCACCACTAAACACAAAAAAAGCTAGTAATGTAAGAATGCTTATATTACTAGCTTTTTTTGCTATACATATTAAAAAAATACTAAGATGTTGTTACAAATATACCACTTTTAAAAGGCTCTATACTTTTTTAATGGGGGTATAGAATGATAAAAAAATAGAAAAAAAGCATAAAAAAAGAGCATAAGTTAAAAAAATGTAGTATCCTATTAATAACCACACAGAAAGGATACGGTTTAACTTATGCAAGATAATAATATAATGATTAGTTACAAAATACAAGATGTTAGGATAATAAAAAAACAAAAAAATAATTGATGGAGAATATCATATTTATGGTATTAGGAATAATAAGAAACCTGGAAAAGACTATAGATTAAAGGATTATAGGACTGTTAAGATATTAATTGATGTATATAATAATATGCCTGTATTTTTTTAAACCTTAAAAAAACAAAGATATGTTTGTAAGTCTACAGGTAAAAACAATTACAAGTAGTATTGGTATTGTTCAAAAAGATGTAGAATCTCTAATAGAATAAAGAAAAGAATAGAAACAACATTTAAGGATATGAAGACTTTTTAAGCAAAATGCTAAAGAGAATAATGTGAGTATAAGTACTGTAATAAGAACGCTTGAAAGTATAGAAATTAAGAAAGAAAAGTATGATACCTCTGTAATATTCATTGATGAATTTAAAGGTAATCTTGGTAATGAAAAATACCAATTAGCTGTATATGATAAGCATCATAAGTTAATTAATATCTATGAAAAATAGATATCAATCTACTTTAAAGAATATATTACTAGAATTTAAACCTTCTATTGTTGTTACAGATATGTTTTAAACCTTTTTAGAAATGTAATTACTAAAAACTTTACCTATGTCTCATATAGTTGCAGATAAGTATCATGTAATAAGACAAGGTATATGGACAATAAGAGATATTAGAATAAATATATTTAATACTGATTCTAGTAAAAAAATAGGGAGTTTAAGAGATATTGGAAAGTTATACAAAAAGAATCCTAAGAATTTAAGCAAGCAAGAACAATGTATAATAGATAGACTAAAAAGGTCAAAACAATATATTTGCTGTATCATATGACTTAATTAAAAGATTTTTATTCATTATTTGAATTAACTGAAATAACAAGCTTTTAAAGAAGGTTTAGAACAATTAATAACAGACTTAAAAAGAAACTAATCTAGCTAAATGTGACAAATTATCTAGTACTTTAAATTCTTGGTTTAAAGAAATAGTAAATATAATAGAATATGGATATAATAATGGATTTGTAGAAGGATATAACAACAAAATTAAAGTAATAAAAAAAGAATTGGTTACGGTTATAGGAACTATGAAAGATTTAATAAGCTCATGAAAATAAGGCTACAAGCCCTAGTTAGGGATTTTTATACCCCCATTCTTGACATTGAGCCTTTTTAATATAAAGGTTCGGAAATTATGCATTAGTTGACAATTATACTGAATATTTGGGAAATGGATATGATTTAGAAGGATCTTGGGCATTTTGGATCTGATAAAGTTAAGATAAACAAGAAAGGATTTTTAACACAATTTCCATGGAATTTAGGTCCTGTTCGGAACAGTATTAAACATTCCATATACACATACAATGGCAAATGTTGCACTTCGGAAATACATGGATGGAATTTATAGATACTGAAAGATTTGAAGAAAATACAGGATACCAAAGAGAATATAATTTTGATAGATTACCAAAAAAACACCTGAATATAATTATAAGTACTATCTAACAACATGGAATAATACTGCAATGATACAAACAGGTAGTAGTAACGGTGCATCAACGGAAGATGAAAGAAAAGTACTTGCAAATACACTGTTTTTACTTAAAACAATTAACACATAAGACAGAAGTATTAGATAATTCAGCAAGAGATATAGCAGATCCTAATAAGCCTGAAAATATAGTGTATAAAATAGATGAACAAGGGAATAATATTATAGAGTTTAGAAAACCAGAAGATAATCGGAAGTACATATGAATATTATGTAAAAGGACTAGATGGTGATAGAGAGTTTACAAGTGATACAAAGAGTGCAACAATTACAACAGGAGTTAAGAAATATAGGTATTATTTAACATCAGACAATGATGAAATACCAGATAAGTTATCAAAAAAAATGCATGGCAAGAAGCAAATTCAGTAGGAGAATTAGAAAAGATTAAATTAAATTCTTTTTGGAAGATATCTGCATATATATAGTATAGATGGAGCAGGGAATGAGTCAGATATAACAAAAAAATAGAGTTAGTAAAAACAAAGGCAAAAATGTTGATTTAACAAAAGAGATAATAAATCCTAAGAATGAGTATAAGATAGGGGATATAGTAACATATAGTATAAAAATTTAAGATAAGAGAAAATGAAAATAATAGAGCTTCAATAAGTGAAGTAAATGTAAATGATGTGTATCCTGAAGAATATTTGGAATATTTACCAGATACATTAGTAAAAAAAGGAGAAAACATATCACTTACAAAAAGAAGAAGGGCACTTAGAATATTTACACATTTAAATTATGGTGATACTAAAGAAATAAGATATAGTATGAGAATAAAAAGATAATGCAAATGGTAAAGAATTAAATAATGTTGTAAGTACAACAGAGTTACTTGGTGATGCTGTAGGATCAACATCAAATAAAACAATAATAGTAAATGATCCAAAGATAGATATACAAAAAAAGTGTAGATAAGTTAGAGTATAAGGTTCGGTGATGTTGTAACATATACAGTAAAGATAAAAAGTTTAGTTCCAGGTACAACTATAACTAATGTAAATATAAAAAGAGGTGATACCAAAAAGGATTAGACTTAAAAAGAAGATTCAGGTAAAAATAAGTATTAATCGGTACAGAAATAGCAAATGGTCTTGTTAAATCAAATGAAAATGGTAAAACAAGTGTATCTGCAGGCCTTACTAGAATAAACCGGAAATGATGAAATAATACTTACATATAAGTATGTGGTAAAAGATGATTTTTGACACAGTAACTCCTAAACTTACAACAAATGTAGTAGGAGATAATATACAGCCAAAAGAGATACAAAGTGATATATATATAAATAGTCCAAAAATTGAAGATAGATAAAACATTTGAAAGTAACTATAAGGGGAAGAAGAAAGACTTAAATATACCCTTGATGTAACAAATGATAGAAAAGATAGTATAGCTAAAAAAAGTAACTCTTGTAGAAAAACTACAAATGGAAGACTTGATAAAGATAGTATAAGAGTAAAAAGATGGAAATGGTATAGATATACCTAAAGATAATTATGATATTGTAGAAGAAAATGGTAAGATAACACTTAAATTTAAAGATGATATATATTTTTAGGTAAAAAAATAGTAATAAGAATGATATATTGAATAAGAATAATATACCACTAAATAGTAATAAGATATATGATAAGATAGAAATTACATATGATGTTGTAAAAAGAAAAAAAGGTAAAGATACTGTAAGTACAAGTATAGTAAATAGTAATGATAATAGTGGTATTGCAAATAAGGTTGTTACAAAAGTATTATCTGTAGAAGGAAGAGCAGTAGAAGAAGAAGAGTTTAAAAAAAGAAAACAAAAACTAGATATATCTAAAGATTCTTTAAAACAAAATGTAAAAAGATGGAGACACTAATACATATACATTAAATGTATTAAATGTTGGAGATAATCCAGCAAGAATAGTTAAGATAGAAGAAACAATAGATGGAAATGCTAAGATTAAAAAAAGACTCTGTAAGAATATTAAACTCTAAAGGTGAAGATGTAACAAATAATACAAATGTTGTACTAAAAAAAGATATAACAGATAAGAAGATAACAGCTATTATAGATAAGATAGATAAAGATGAAAAGTATAAGATTGTATATGATGTAATATATGATGAGTCTGAAACAGAAAATAATGTTAAAACAATATCTAAAGTAAGAGGTTTAAATACAGAAGAAAAAAACAAATAGAAGATATAACAAATGTAAATGGTAGTATAAAAAGATACTAAGATAGAAATATCTAAAGACTCTACTAAAAAAAGAAGTAAAAAGCAGGAGATATAAATACATATAATGTAATAGTTAAAAATATAGGATCATATGATGCAAGAGATGTTGTAGTAGAAGATACATTATACCGGAAATGCTAAATATGTTAAAGATACATTAAAAGTATTAGATAATGAAAGGAAGAAAGTAATACAATAAAAAAATATAGAAGATATTAAAAAAAGTATAGTATGGAAAGATAAGGATAATAATAATGAAAGTAGTCTAAGCCTTACTATACCAATTATAGAAAAAGGAGAAATATATAATGTTTCATATAGTGTAGAATATGTAGATAGTGAAGAAGAAAGTATTACTACAAATACTGCTATAGCAAAAGGAACAAATACTAAAGAAGTAAAACCAAAAGATACTACTAATGTTAAAGTTACAGGTGTAATAAAAGAAACAACTTTAGATATAATTAAAAACATCAGAAAAGAAAGAAACAAAAGATGGAGATACTAATACATATATTATTAATATAACAAACACTGGAGACTATACTGCAAGAGATGTACATTTAGAAGAAAAGTTAGAAGGAAAAGGAAGTATTGTGAAAACAAGTGTTAAGGTAATAAACAGTAAAGGAGAAGATATAACTAAAAACATTAAAAAAAGAAGATTTAGTTATAACAGATAATAATATAATAGTAAATATACCAAATATCTCTAGTAAGGAAATATACAAAATTGTATATGATGTTAAATTTGATGAAACAGAAAAAGATACAGTAGTAGTAGGTAAAAACAAAGATAAAAGGAAGTAATACAAAAGAAGAGACGATAACAAGTAACTATAATGTAAAAGGTACAGTAAAAGAAATAAACTTAGAAATAGAAAAACAGTAGATAAAAATATAGTAGAAGCAGGAGATAAGAATAAGTATAAGGTAAGATTAAAAAAATACGGGATTATATGATGCAAGAGATATAATAATAGAAGATATATTAAAAGGAGATGCTAAATATATAGTAGAAAGTATACATTTAAGTGATAAAGATATACAAGTAGAATATGAAGGAAATGCTAAATTTAAGATACCAATACTAGAAAAAGGAAAAGAGATAATAGTAACATATGAAGTAGAATATGCAAGTAGTAAAAAGATAGTATGGTAACAAATAGTGTAGAAGTAAAGGGAAGTAATACAAAGAAGAAAATAACAAGTGTAAAGGTAGAGGTAATAGGAGTAAAAGAAAATATAATAGAAAAAGAGATACTGCCAAAGATATTACCAAAAAGCAGGTAAAAGAGAAAGAAGAATGGTAGCAATATATGCAATAATAGCATTTGTATTAATAGTACCAGCTATAATATTTAGAAGAGAATATATTGAGGCAAAAGAGAAGACAAAAAAACGTAGAAAAAAAATAGAAGAAGATAATATATAAGTTTTAGATTGTATATTAGATATAGGCATATATTAAAGTCTTGAAAAAATAAAAAAATATATTAATATATAAAAAGTTAAAGAACAAATATTAGGAAGAAAAGGGAGAAAGAAACATGCCAACAATACAAGCAGGAGATTTAAAAAAATGGTACAACTTTTTGAATATGATGGAAATGTATTTAGAGTAACAGAATTTCAACATGTTAAACCAGGAAAAGGGCCAGCATTTTTTTAGAACAAAATTAAGAAATGTAATGACAAAAGCTCTTATAGAAAAAAACATTTAATCCAGCAGAAAAAAAGTAGAAACAGTAGAAATAGAACAAAAAAAGAAATGCAATATCTATACACAGATGGAGACTTATACTACTTGATGGATAATAATACATATGAACAAATGGGACTTACAAAAAGAACAAATGGGAGATGCTTTAGAATTTATACAAGAAAAATATGAATGTAACTATAGTATTATATAAAGGTAAAGTTATAGAAGTTTTACCACCAACATTTGTTGAATTAGTTGTTGAATATACAGAACCAGGATTTAGTGGAAATACTGCAACAACATCAGGAAAAACCAGCAAGAATGGAAAAATGGTCTTGAAATATCTGTACCATTATTTATAGAAATAGGGGAAAAAAATTAAAGATAGATACAAGAACAAAGAAATATGTTGAAAGAGTTAAAAAAACTAAATAGATAACAAAAATAAAGGAAGTAGAAATTATTCTACTTCCTTTCTGTTACTAATTTTTTTGTTACTGATTATTTTGATTCCTCCAGCATAACGTTTAATGTAAGAGGAAAAAAATCTCCAGTTTTTACAAGACTCGGAATTTGGTCTTCATTTACCAAAAAAATTCCAACTGGCAACCACGATTTTTTTCCAATTGGATGAATCCCCCATCCTAAAGTTTCTTTTAGTCTTCTTGAAATCAGCTATGAGAGCATTAATTTTAACTCCATTATTAAATATGATTTCAATTTGGTCTCCAATAGAACCATATCTCCGCTCTACTGCAACTAAATAGGTATTATTTTTTTGTTATAAATACCATAATTTTTGGAGAGGCTCCTTTCAGGAATTTATATTGTGGCGATGTTTGATCAGTTATAAATCTGGCATCTTCATAACATAAAAAAACTATTATCAATTCCTTTCGTCTTTAATTTAGTGAATTCCCACTCCTTAGAATGTGAGATACTTCCTATTGCCATTATAGCAACAACTAAAAATTTTTAATGTTCATTAATATCAACCCTTTCTACAGTAAGCTTTTAGTGCTTTATGCAAGCTTACTTTAATATTTTTGTAATAAAATTATAACACAGCACTTTACATAAGTCAAATGTTGTGGATTTGGGTTAATTTGCATTTTAAAGTGCAACATTATTCTATAATAAAATATCAAAGCCATTACTTTTTTATTTTTTTAGCTATTTACTGCTGTTTGCAGATTAAATAATAACTCTGTTCCCTCTATACTATCATATTCTTCTAATATTTTTCATGTATGGAGTGTAATAATTTAATTTTTCTTTCTAAATCATTTAATTTTTGATACTATTCTATCTAAATCTTCAGCACTATATTTTTGAAATATCTGAACCTTTAGGTATATATTCTCTTAACATTCCATTATGCCTTTCATTTGTACCTTTTTTTCATATGATGCTCCAGGATGAGCAAAAATATATCATTGTTCCTAATATTTCTTCTATCTCCTCATAACGTGAAAAATTCACTTCCGTTATCTGTTGTTATTGATTTAAATATCTCAGATGAATATACATTTAAATGTTCTTTAATACTCTTTATTGCTCTTATTACTTCACTTGAAGACTTATTATTTAATTTTATTACTATTTCAAATCTAGTCATTCTTTCTGTTAATGTTAGTAAACATTGTTTATCTTTTTCCTTGCTTACCTAATACTAAGTCCATTTCAAAATGTCCGAATTCTACCCTATTGTTTATATAATCTGGTCTTAATTCAATAGAATGTTCTTTCTTACTTTCTGGTATTGGATTTCTCTCACCCTACATCTTCTTGATTTATCTTTCATTCTTTTTTTCTATCTTTTTGTACTAACTTCAAGGTAACCTTTACGTATTCCGTCATATATTGTATTTGTTGATACTTTAACATTAAAAGCTATTATCCTGTCTTATCCTATATGCTACTATATCTGGTGATTTTTCCTTCTTCTTTTAAAAAGCCTATTAACTTCCTTTATTAGTTCTTTATTATACATAAGCTTTTATTCTGCTTATTCCTTTTTCTCTTTGTTTTTCTGGTTGCTTTTTGCATTAGCTTCTGTACTTTCATACTCGAAAGTTATCTCTTTTTTTCTCTTAAATATACTTTCTTTCTTATATACTTCAGTTACTACCATTCTTCTATTTCTTTTTTATTTCTCTTGATATTGTTGATTTACTCCTATTCAACTTTTTGTGCTATCTTAGTTATATTAACCTTGCCATACACTTCAAGTTGGTCATTCATCATAGTTTCAATTTTTACTCTTTCTTTAATATCTAAGTGTTTGTATTGTTTTTTTGTTCTTCTTTTATATTATAATCTTTTATTAGATACAGATTTCATAATTAAAAATATCCTTTCATTTTTTTCTATTGATATTTTTACTATGAATCTGTATCTTTTTCTATACCTTTTTTGTTGCACTTTATTTTTGCTATTCACTAATGTTGTGGATTTGTTATTTGTTCTTTTTGGTGTTCTTAAGCATAAGAGTAGAGGCACGCTTTAGGGTGTTGTTTCCGAAGAATGTTGTTAATACTGTCTATAGCATTATCTATGTTTCCTTTTTTTAGTATTTCTTTTTATTATATTGTTGTTTTTTTGATTTTTGATTTTTCTTCAGCAATATCAAAAAGATTAAGTTGTTCTGTATTTTTCTGCTTTATCTAAGCTATTAAATTTAACCATTAAATATCTAATAGGAAGATTGCTTTTTCTTCCTAAGTATAGAATATAGTTCTTTTACTACATTATATATATCTATAGTAGAATCTGTATATGAAATAGCTTTTTGCTTTGAAAGGTCTGTAAAATTATTTAATCTAATTGTTATTCCTATAGAATTTGTTTTGAGTTTTTTTCTTTTCTAAGTCTTTTTAGAAAGATCTTCTGTAATAATTAGAAGATGTGTTAAGATTTCATCTTTTTTTAGTTAAATCCTTTTTCAAATGTATGTCCGGTGTGAGATTGACTTAAGTTCATCTTCTTTATCTGTAACAGGTGAAGTGTCATTACCGAAGAGCATATTGTTTTAATTTTTGGACCGTAATATTCCGAAGAAGTTTGTCTAAAAGTTTGTCATCAGTTTCAGTAAGTTTACCTATTGTTGTTATATTATGTTTCTTGAGTTTTTTTCTTCAGTTTTTTTACCAACAAGAAATAGTTTTTGATATATCTAAAGGATATAGTTTTTTTCTTTTAATTCATCATGGAAGATGGGAATAATTTTTATTTGGCTTTACAAGGTCTGATGCGGTTTTTAGCTATTATTTTAGAATTACTTATCCCGTATGTTTATAGTAAACCCTAAGGTATTTTTTTACATCATTTTGCAAAAGTCTTAGCATAGATAATACTATTTCTTTTTTTAGCTCTTCTATAGTATTACCTTTAATAATACCTGTAACTTCGATATATCCCTCATCAATACTTGCTTTTTTTGTACACAATATGAATATTTAGAAAGAAGTTTAAAAAAATCATTTGATTTTTGTTTTATACATATTATAATCAGGGTTATATATTTTTATTAATGGACATTTTCTTAAGGCAGTATATGTAGTTTCACCGAGATTTAACATCAAACTTTTTTTAGTTTTAGTACTTTTTAGCAAGAACAACACCGGTGACGCTTATTATCTGTTCTAGAGATTATACTATATTCATTTCTAATATCTACATTATGTCCTTTTTCTAAAAGATCAACAGCAGTCCAAGATAGGAATGCATTATTTACATCTATATGAAATATTATCCTTCCGAGAATTATTCATTTTAAAATTAAAATCCTTTCTAAATTACTATGATTATACTTATAAATATTATATAATATTTTAGAGTAGAATAACATATATGAGAATTGTTTGTATATTTTAAATATATGTTATTTATTATTGAATTAATATATTTAATTTAAAGAGGAAGGAAATATATGATTAATTATTTAAATATTCAAAATATTGGTATAATTGAAGATATAACAGTAGAGTTTTTTTGAAGGGTTTAATGTACTTACAGGTGAAACAGGTGCAGGTAAAACTCTTATAATAGACTCTCTAATATTTATAGGTGGTCAGTAAGTTTGATAAAGATAAAAATATCAAATGGTAAAGATTTTTGCAAAAAGTAAACATTTCTTTAGATATTGATGGTGAAGAATATGTAGTATCAAGAAAAAGTTACAAAACAAGGTAAAAATTTATGTACTATAAACGGGGAGATGGTATCTAAAAAGAATTGCAAGAGTTTATGTTAGATAAGATTGATGTACACCGGACAAAAAGGAAAAATCAAAAATATACTTGATGTTTCAAAACAAAGAAATATGCTAGATAGATATATACATAAATATATAGAAGGTATTCGCCGGAGAATATTATGATATATAAAAAAATATGTAAATATTTATGAAAAAAATATGAAAGTTTAAAATTAGAAGGTGGAAGTGACTTAAGAGATATCTCTTTTAAAAATTTCAAGTAAAAAGAAATAGAAGAAGTAGGCATATCTGAAGAAGAAGAAAAAAATATAGAAGAAGAATATATAAAGATTTCTAATCATGAGAAGATTGCAGAAAAATATAGCAAAAAGCTAAGATAAATATAGCAGATACAATGGAAAGTTTAGCACTTGCCATGCAAAATGTTGAAGAACTAAATAATTATAGTGATGATTTAAAAAGAAGAATATGAGATAATTAAAAATTCATATTATGAGCTTGAAGAAGTTGATATAGTAATATCTAAAATGAGTGATGGTGAATATGATGAAAAAGGTTAAGAAAAATTAGAAAGCAGAATAGATGAATATAGTTACATTAAAAAAAGAAAATATGGTAAGACAGTTGGTGATATATTTAAATTCTTAGCAGAAACTAAAGAAAGACTTGATGAAATAGAACATAAGGATGAAAGACTTGAAGAACTTTCAAAAGAAAAAAACAAAAAAATTAGAACAAGAATTAGATATTTTAGCAGAAAGAATGTTTCAGCTTAGAAAAAGCAGGTAAAGATATTTCAGATAAGATAAATGAAGGACTAAAAAGACTTAGAAATGAAAAATGCAGAATTTAGTATTTTAGTTGAGAAAAGAGATAAGTTTACAAAAGAAGGTAAAGATTATATTGAGTTTATGATAAGGACAAACAAGGGAGAAGAACAAAAAGAACTTAAAAAAATCGCATCTGGTGGTGAGATGAGTAGAATTATGCTAAGTATCAAAAAAATATACTTCGGAGAAGCAGATAATACAAATATTTTTAGTTTTTTTGACGAAATAGATACAGGTATAAGTCGGAATAGTAGGAAAAAAAAGTAGGAAGAAAAAAATGTTAGAAATTGCGAAAAAAACATCAAGTTTTATGTGTAACACACCTTCCTACAATAGCGGCACTTCGGAGACCATAATTACTATATATCTAAAAAAAGAAGAAGAAGGAAGAACAAAGACAAGTTTAACAAAATTAAATGAGGAAGATACAATAAGAGAGGTTGCAAGAATAATAGGAGGAGATATAACTGAATATTCTATAATGAATGCAAAAGAACTTAGACAAGAAAAAAACATTTTTAATATTATAATTATGTAAAAAAATAATTGACTTATATGTTAGAAGTATAGTATATATTATAATATAATGTGGTAATTGTTTACGAGGGGAAGAAAATGGAACAAGCTAAATCTAAGACATTAAAAAAATTATAACAACAAATTCGAATTTTTATAGGCCGTGTTGCGACAACTATAAGAAATATATTAGTTCCAACTAAAATCGGAATGAACTCTTTCCTTATATCTATGAAAAGAAGGGGATATATAAAAGCTGATAAACTTTTAGAAAAGATAAAAAAAGTGTACCTTCTAAAACTCAAAGAGAAGAGGCAGAGAAGAAATATAATACAGCATATGAAGAATATTTAGAAGCAGTAGATAAATATATTATGGATTCTATATATGCGAAAGTAAGAACAGATAGAGCAAATAAGATAGAAAAAAAGCTTTTAGCAGATTATTATAAGATTAATACAAATAAGTCAGAACAATATGAAGAATACAAGTGTAAGAAACAATTATTTTTTATTAGCATTAGACTATAAGTTGCTTAAAAGTATCAGGAAAGAAAATAGATGAAAAAAATATGAAGAAATATTTGCATTAAAGTCAACAAAAAAATATAGGAATCTTCTTAAAAAAATTATTCAGTAAGACTTGCAGATAATAGACTTGTAAGTATAGAAAAGAAAAACAGTATATATATGGAAATATTTAGATGTTTAGCAGAATATGTAAAAGAAATATTACCACTAGAAATGAAACATTCAAAAGTAAATAAATATGCTAAGATACAAGGTGAAATAGATAAATATAACTCATATTTAGGAAAAATTAGATGAAAAAGATAATCTAGAAAGAACAATAATACTTTTTAAATTTAAGTAGAACATTGTTTACACATAGTCTGCCAATGCCAATAATAGAAGAATGTTTCGGAAAAACTTTTAAGAGATACAAGAATACTTCTTATGAAAGCAGAAGTAAAAAGCAAAAAAAGAAAAAAATATTTTCAATGATAAAAAAACAATAATTGTAGAATTACATCAAAAGTGTTTTTAGAGTCTAAGATATATTGGGAAAAATAAGGAAGAAAAAGAAAATACAAATGGATTTTTTTGGAAAAAAATATCAAGAAGCAGAAACAGAAAAAAAGATAAAGATATTCAAATAATAATAAAAAGAATTAAAAGAACTTAAAAAAAGATAAAAAAAGATAAGAGAAAGAGCTTTAAGAAAATATTATTATAATAGTTTAAGAGAGTTAGGAATAAATCCAATATTTGGCTATACAAAAAAAGATGAAGAAAAATAATGAGATATACAAGATATGTAGAAGCAGTATAAAAAAATAATCACTAGGTAATTTATTTACCTAGTGATTATTTTTTATTTATTATCTATCAAAGTCTTCAAGACGTGTATGTTCTATTGTTTGCTCAAATTCTTCTTTAGTATCTAAAGATTCTATCTTTTTCTTTTGTTTTTTTCTTTGAATACTGGATCTTTAGATGTTGCAATATTTTTTTCTTTGATCTTTCTGAAAAGTCTTGTATTAGTTTTTTTGTTTATTTTTTTGGAATTTTTCATTTTTATAATCAATTGTTTTTTTATGTGTTTAGAGATAATATTTTTACCATCTAATTTTTAGTTCTGATTCATCTAAATATCTATTCATCATAATAAGTTTATATAGATCTTGTGATTCCTGTTCATCAGTATAATTATCTATAGTTTGTTCTTTTTCTAATATATCTCCGACGAAGTTTTTAAAATATTGTTTAAAAGCAACAGATTTGTTTTTTTGCTTAAAAATATCTATAGAATTAGAACGATCATATTTTTGATGTTGCAATAATTCTATCTTGTCTTAAAAGCATCTTTACCAGTAATATATGTATTATAATTAAATTTAATATTATCTATATCTGATACATTTTTTTAAGATCAAAATTATTTTTTTATTTTCATTTGTTAAAAACTTGTTTTTAATTTATTATCTGAGATCTTTATCAATCATTTGTAGTATAAAATCTTTTATTTTTTTAAGAATTATTTCAATACTTTTTATTATATCTATCCATATTTTTTTATCATTATTATTTTTTTATTTAAACCTTCTTGAAATTCTGGAAGTGCTACAATTAATTCATTATATCTATCAATATCTTCAGGATTACTATTTGATAACATCTTATATATCATATAATTAGATGATTTAACTTTTGAATAATTGTTTATAAGTAAGATTGGGTCTTTTTCTACAGAGTTTTTTTCATATATTGATTAAATTCTTTAGTTTCATCATTTCTCATTATGTCATTATATTTATACCCACCAAATGCTACAAGAAGTAGTGAAGCACTAAGAGCTAATTTTTTTAATATTTCTTGCAGTAGAAGGATTTGCATTATATTTCTTTTTTTCTATTATTATCTTTTTTTATAATAGTTTTTTTCTTTTTATTATCTGCATTATTATTTACAATATTGATAAAATCATCATTCTTCTTATTTTTGTCTGCTATAATTAGAAAAATCATTATTTTTTTGTTATTATTAAAATTTGGTATATCAAAACTATCAAAGCTTTTCTTTAAAACTACCGAATGCCATTTTTATCTATTATATATTGTTTTTCATTTTGATATGAATTTAATATCTTTGATGAATTATTATATATATCTTTTTACAACATCTGAAATATCTGTGAAAAAAATATTGATTTGTCTTCATGGTATGATAAAGTATCTGATATATTTTTCTATATAATTGTTTATTAATGGATTATTAAAAGATGAACCGATAATCTTTTTTTCATATGAATTATATCCCATAGTATTAAATACTTTATTAAAAAAATATCATTATAGTTATTGTTATTAGTATTATTCATTTGTTTTCTCTCTTTCTTATTTTACTTTATTTATACTTATACTTTTTACTTTTATTTCTTTTCTTTTCTTTATTATAAACATTTTAAATTATTTTTTTAATTGTTCTTCTTTTTAATTTAGATTTCTTAAAACTTGAATAAATTAATTAAATTAAAAAGAAAATAATTATATATATTATTAGTATACATTAGTATTTAAATTTAAATATATATAGTAAAAATAATCAATAAATAATACAAAAAGATTAAAAATGTTAAATTTTAATATCTCTAAGTAGTATATTAATGAGTATATACTATATGATTTTTATAGATAGTATTCTAAGATTATTTAGAAATTAGGGGAATTTTTTTAGTAAAGATATTTGATAATGGTATTATTAAAAGTGAAGAAAATTGTATTAATATTATTAATAGCAATAATTTATATTTATTTTATTGTAGTTTATTAAGAAAATATGGTAAAATAGATGTGAATATATAGCTTATTATATGTTTATTTAAAGAAAGGATTAAATTAATAGATATGGGAATTTTTTTGGAAGTAGAGATAAAAAGACGACAAAATGAAGAAGAAGATGATAGTCTATTAAGAAAAGAAAAAAAGAAGACAAAGAATTGAAAAAAAGAATAGAAGAAAAAGAAATTAAAGGGAAGAACTGGTACAAAAATACAATGTATCCAGAAACGAAGGTAACAAAAAAAGAGTTTTTGCAGGAAAGAAAAAAAGATCCTTTTGAGGAGGAAAGAATTATAGATAGGGATAATGAAAGAAAGAAAAAAAGAGGAGAAAAAGTAAAATTTAAAGATTTATCTACTGGTAAGAAAGTTTTTAAGAGTATTAAAATGGCTTATGATTATGATGTTGATATTTGGATTATTAATACTTGCAGCAGGAACAATAGCATTTTTACTATTTCTTAAATGAAAAAAAGTGATATAGATGAAAAAGACTTACTTTTTAACAAAAACAAAATTCAGAAGTATATGATAGAGATGAAAATCATCTTGCAACACTTTCTGTTGATGAAAAAAAGAAAGATAATTTCACTTTCAGATATGTCTAAATATATACCAGAAGCATATATATCAATGGAAGATGAAAGATTCTATAATCATATGGGAGTTGACTTTCAAAGAACAGCAGCAGCAATGTTTACATATATAACACATAAGGGAAAAATCATCATATGGTGCAAGTACACTTACACAACAGCTTATAAAAAAATATAACTAAAGATGATGAAAGAGATTGGAAGAGAAAGGTTCGTGAAATAACTAGAGCTATAAATGTTGAAAAGAAATTAAGTAAATCACAAATATTAGAATTATATTTAAATCTAATATATATGGGAGGACAAAAATATACATGGTATAGCACTTCGAAGTGATTATTATTTTTTTCAAAAAAATCCTAAAGATATAACATTAGAAGAAGCGGCATTTATGGCAGGGTATTAATAATCAGCCAGGTACATATGATCCATTTTTTTAGATAAAAAAAGAAGGTGAAACAGATGAAGCTTTTTGCAAAGAGAAAAGAAGAAAGAATGCAAAGGATAAAAAAATAGAACAATTGTTGCACTTCAAAAAAATGAAACAATTAGGTAAAATTAGTGATGAAGAATTTAATAAGGCTAAAGAAAAAGTAAATAGCGGATTAGATTTCAAAAAAAGGTGAAACAGGTAATAGTACACAAAGATATTCACATATTGTAGATGGTGCTATAAACGAGGTTATAGACAGAATAGCAGCAGAAAAAGATATAAAGAAAGAAGCAGCAGAACTTATACTATATAATGGTGGGTATAAGATATATACAACACAAAATACTTCATATCAAGGAAAACTAGAAGAAGAAATGAAAAAAGACAAGTATGTTTTTAAAAATCTAGGAAAAATGAAGGAAAAACAGCACAAGCAGCAGCAGTTATAACAGATCATAAAACAGGTGAAATAGTAGCAGCAGTTGGTGGACTACGGAGACCAAACAACAATGACAAAAGGTGATTGGAATAGGGTTACAAGAACTAAGAGACAAAATGGTTCATCAATGAAACCACTTACAGTAGTATCTGCAGGATTAGAAGTTGGAAAAATTAACAGCAGGTTCAGTATATAATGATGCACCAATTCAAAATATGGGATATAAGAACTATACAGGATCATATAAAGGTTATATGACAGTAAGAGAAGCTATAAGAGTATCACAAAACTTACCAATGATTAGAGCATTAAGAGAAGTTGGAATAGATACTGCATATGAATTTGGTAAAAAACTAGGACTTCCACTTGTAGAAGGAGATAAAAATGAAGCAGCTTTTAGCACTTCGGAGGACTTACAGAAGGTATAACTGTTAAAGATGCAGCAGGAGCATATGGTACAATAGCAAATGATGGAGAATATATAGAACCAACATTTATACTAAAAAGTACTTTCTGCAGATGGTGAAGAAGTCTTGAAAAAAAGAAAAAAATAAAACAAGAGTAATGAATGAACAAAATGCATATATTATGAAAAAAATATCTTACAAGAACCTATTAAATCAGGTACAGCAGCATATGCAAATGTTCCAGGATGGGATTTAGCAGCAAAAACTGGTACAACAAATGATGATTATGACAGATGGCTATGTGGATTTACAAATAAATATACAATGGCAGTATGGTATGGATATGATCAAGTAGAAGAAGTTAAATTTAGAGGAGCAAATCCTTCAGGACAAATATTCTCAGCAGTTATGAAAGAAATTCATAAAGATTTAGCAAAAGAAAAATTCAAAGAGCCAGAAGGAATAGTAAGAGCAAATGTATGTAAAGATTCACGGAAAAAGCTCCTACAGATCTTTGCTCAAGAGATCCAAGAGGAGGAAGAGTATATTCAGAAATATTTGCAAAAGGAACAGCACCAAAAGATAAATGTGATATACATATAAGTGTTGAAGTATGTAAAAGTAAGTGGACTTTTAGCATCTGGAAATTGTGCACCTGAAGATAAAGAAAGACGTGTATATATAAAACAAGATGCATCAGGAACAGAAGATGGTAAATATAGGGCACCAACAGCAGTGTGTACACAATGTAAAAAAATAAAAAAAGATGAAAATGCTAAAAAGTTAAAGAACATGCAGAAAGTGTTACAAATGCTATAAATTCTGCAAATGTGGGAACAACAAATGTTTCTGATATTTCAAAATTAGAAGCAATAATATCTAGATATAATTCACTTACACAAGAAGAAAAAAAGATGCAGTAGATGGAGGAGCAAAATCTAAGATAGAGACAATTAAAGCTAAAAATAACAGAGCTTAAGAAGAAAAAAAGAAGATGATGATAAAGCAAAAGCTAAAAACAGTATCAGATCTTTTAGCTACTCTTCCAGCAGCAAGTACAATGACAGCATCAAATGCTGATACAATAAAAAAACTTCTAAAATAACCCCAGCAAGAACGAAATATAATGAACTAACTAAAGATCAAAAAGATAAAGTTACAAATTATAATAAGCTTACAGAATTAGAAGAAAAAAATATAAGCAGGTTAAAAAGTTCAACGCCAACACCACCAACACCACCAACACCTCCAACACCACCATCACCTTAGGATATAAAAAAATATAGTGATATAGAAAATGGAAGGCGGAAAAAAATATAATATTAAATAAGGGAATAATAAATGATAGAAAGGAAATATAAAATGAAGATGAAAATATATAATACATTAACTAGAAAAAAAGAAGAATTAATAACTTTTAAAAAAAGGTGAATGTAGTATATATAGTTGTGGTCCAACAGTATATAGTTATGCACACATTGGAAATTTTAGATATTTCCTTTTTTTGTTGATTTATTACGAAGAGTTTTTAAAAAAAATATCTTGGGACTTAAACTTAAAACATGTTATGAATATTACAGATGTAGGACATTTGGTATCAGATGAAGACTATGGTGAAGATAAGATGATGAAAGCAGCAAGACTTGAAAAATAAAACACCTTTTGATATTGCAAGATTTTTATGAAAAAAAGCATTTTTAGATGATATGAAATCCTTAAATATTGATATGCCAGAAATGATTGTAAGGGCGACAGATAATATTAAAGAAATGGAAGAATATGTAAAAAAATAATAAAAAAATGGATTTGCATATGAAACAGAAGATACAATATATTTTGATACTTCAAAATTAGATAAATATCGGGATATTATCAAATATAGATATTGAAAAATCAAAAAAAGAAGGTGCAAGAATAGAACATGATAAAAAGAAAAAGAAATAAAACAGATTTTTGCAATATGGATAAAAAGCACCAAAAAGAACATATTATGAAATGGGATAGTTTTTTCCGGTCCATCATATCCAGGATGGCATTTAGAATGTAGTACAATGAGTAAAAATATTTAGGAGATGTATTTGATATACATACTGGTGGAACAGATCATATATCAATACATCATGAAAATGAGATAGCACAAAGTAAAAGGTGAATGTGGGAAAGTTCCAGCAAGATATTGGGTTCACTCAGAATTTTTTTACAGGTAGATGGTGGAAAGATGAGTAAAAGCCTTCGGAAAATACATATACTATATCAGATTTAAAAAAATAGAGGATATGATGCTTTTTGATTTTTAAGTTTTTAACATTTTTCAATGAATTATAATACTAAAATGAATTTTTACTTTTGAAAGTTTAAATACAAGTAGGAAATCTATTATAAACTTGAGAAAAATTATATTTAGAACATTTAGAATCAGAAAAAAAGAATATGATTTAAGTACTAATAATGATATAGATATAATGATAAAAAGAATGTATTAATGAATTTAATAATGCAGTTCTTGATAATTTAAATATGGCAAAAAGCAATTTCATATGTTTGGAAACTTGCAAAAAAATGATATAAAAGATAAGAAAAATCGCAAAAAGCAATTGAGATTCTTGATAATATAATGGGAATAGATATAAGAAATAGTAAAAAAAATATTTAGAAGAAATTAAGAAAATAGAGGAAGATAAAGAAAAAGAAGAAAAAAACTTTAAATGAAAAATGATGATAAATATATAGAAGCATTAAGGCTTTTTAGAAGAAAGAAAGATTGCAAAAGAAAATAAGGAATATGAAAAAGGCAGATAAATTAAGAAATGATATATCTGAATTAGGTTTTTTTAGTTATAGATGAAAAAAATTAGGAAATAGTAGAATAGAAAGGAAATAGAATTGATTACAGAAGAATTAAAAAAAGAATATAAGGAGTTTTTTTAGTAAAAATCTAAAAAAATGTAATTTTCAACAGTCTATAGAATGGGGAGATGTTAAACAAGAATGGAAAAAAAGGATTTAGCAATTGTTAGAGATGAAAATGGACAAATAACAATGGCAATATTATTATTAATCAGAAAGATTAAGTTTTTTTCCGGATCTTTTATATATGTATCAAGAGGACCAATATATAATAATCTTAATAATGAAGACTTTAAAAAAATTAAATGATGAGATAAAAAAAGAATTGCTAAAAGAAAAATAATGCAATTGCAGTATTATTAGAACCAGATGTTTTAGTAGATGATGAAAAAAATTTAGAAAAAAATAGCTAAAGATAATGGGTATATTATAAATGATAATATAAAAAGGGTTTTCAGAACAAATAAACCCTAGATTTGTATTTAGATTAGATTTAAAAAGACAAAACAGAAGAAACAATAATGAAAGAATTTCATTCTAAAAACAAGATATAATATACGTTATGCAGAAAAAAAGGAGTAGAAATTTTTTTGAAGGAACAAGAGAAGATTTAAGAATATTCCAAAATATAATGGTTGAAACAGGAGAGAGAGACACTTTTGGAATACGTCCACTTGAATATTTTGAAAGAATGCATGATTGTCTAGGAAAAGAACATTTTAAACTTTTTAATGGCAAGACATGAAGGAATTATAATTGCAGGTATAATATTAGTAATGTATGGGAATAAGGTATGGTATGCATATGGAGCAAGTTCTAATACAAAGAGAAATCTTATGCCAAATTATAAGCTACAATGGGAAGGAATAAAATATGCTAAGAGTATTGGTGCAGAAATTTATGACTTTAGAGGAGTTCCAGGAGTATTAGAAGATGAAAAAGATCATCCAGAATATGGATTATATAGGTTTAAAAAAAGGATTTAATGCAACATTTACAGAATTTATAGGACAAGTGTTATTAGAAGTAAGACCATTTAAATATAGAGTTTTTTTAAAATAGCACAAAAGGTTAGAAGAAGACTTGGATATATATATATAAAGATGGGATATTTTTTTAAAAAAATAAGAATAACAATAATAAATAGTAATAAAAAAAATAATGAAGAATAAATAGTAAAAAAATAAAAACAAATAGAAATATAGAAATAAAGAAAAAGAGAACTTGAATGAAAAAAATATTTTAAGAAGATTTTTTTGATATATTATTTGTAAAAAGGAATCTATGGATTACATAGAAAAAGATAATAAAAAAAGATTGCAAATAAGACATATAAGATAATAAAAAAAATATAGGAATATTATTAACAGCTATATTAGTTGCATATATATTAGTTTTTTTGTAAGGATAGAATCAATTATAACTGCTTTTAGAAAAAAATAAAGATTTAGAATTTAGTATATCAAAAACAAGGTATTGAGTTTATATCAGAAGAAGATATGGCAAATGATAAGAAAAAAAGAAGAGGTTATAAGAAAAATATACTATATCTGATATAGATATTGTTACTATAAATGCTGAAAAAAATAGAAGATGGAATGATAGAAAAAAACAAAGATATTTTTTTAATGCAGATAAAAAAATATGCTTATAATAACTAAGGGAAAAGTATATACATATGAAAAATAATGTATTAAGTAAGCCAATAGATATAAGAGAAGAATTGAAGGCAGAAGATGGATTTGATTTTGTAATTTATAAAAAAATGATATTATAAATTTTTTTATAAATCATATAATTTAAGGATATTTTTTTATTTATACTAATATTTTTTTAATAACATTTTTTTAGCTATGATTTTTTTATTATATTTATACTTTCAATATTTGCAAAGGCTATAGGACATACTGTTATATTAATACTTGGAATGCTTAAAGTAGTAAGTATTAATACAAATATAGCATATAATATAGTAGTATATTCTCTTATACCAGCATATATTATTTGGAATCTTGTTATAATATATAGTTTGAGTTTTGGGCTTAGAAAGAATATAGAAAGTTTAAATCGGAAATATATATTATAATATTTCAAGAATATTACCTATTATGGTATATGGAATATATTTAATTACATTTAGTTTAAAAATATAAATATAGGAAAGTTGAAGAGGAAAGAGAAGAAGATGAGTCAAGAAAATAAAGAAAAACCAAATAAGGATAATAGAAAAGATGATTCAAAAAGAAAAAAAGAAAAAAATAATATTATAAGAGATATAATAATATCTGTCTTAGTATTTATAATAACAGGTATTTTAATATCATATATATATTTAATTATGACAGGACAAACAGCGATTATAGATAAAATGTTTGCTAAATTCTTTAAAGAAGAAAAAAAGTTATAGTTATACAGAATTTATAACAGATTTAAATAATGATAATATTTCAATTGTTGATATAACATCAGGTTCAGATAAGGCAACAGTAGTATTAAAAATCTGATGAGCAAAAAAAGATTGAAAAAGAAATAAAAGAAAAAGATTGAAAAAAATGTAGAATATAAAGATTTAAGTAAAGAAGAAAAAAATTAAGTAAGATAAGAGAAGAAATACTTAAAAAAATAGGGAAGAAAGAAAAAGAAGAATTAAAAGAAATTAAAAAGAAAATGATACTTCAGAATATGATAAAAAAAGCTTAATGATGCAAAAAGAAAGAACAAGAAAAACTTAATATACCAACATTAAATTCATTTTCAGAATTTATGCAAAAATAAGATTGCAGAAGGTAAAAAAATGTAGAATTTGTTATAAAAGAAGTACCAGCATTTACAGTAGTAATATCAAGAATAATAGCACTTCTTCCAACAATAATGTTTATGATATTAATATATCTAACACTTAAGATGTATGGCACAGGTAAAAAGCCGGACAAGTATATGATGATGATGTAAAACCTATAAATGTTAAATTTGATGATATTGCAGGACTTGATGAAGAAAGAGAACAATTAATGGAAATAGTTGATTTCTTAAAAAAATCCAAATAAATATGAAAAAAATGGGAGCAAAAAAATACCTAAGGGAATATTATTATATGGAAATCCAGGGACTGGTAAAAACACTTATTGCAAAAAGCAATTGCTGGAGAAGCAAATGTACCATTTATATCTATGAGTGGTTCAGAATTTATAGAAATGTTTGCAGGACTTCGGAGCACATAGAGTTAGAAAAATTATTTGAAAGAGCAAGAAAAGTTTCACCTTCAATCATATTTATAGACGAAATTGATGCAATAGGTGCAAGAAGATCAGGAAATGGTAATGAAAGTGAAAATAATCAAACACTAAATCAATTGCTTGTTGAAATGGATGGATTTAATACAGATAATAAGGTTATAGTATTAGCAGCAACAAATAGACCAGAAATCTTAGATAAAAGCACTTTTTAAGACCAGGTAGATTTGATAGACAAATAACAATACCAGCACCAGATGTAAGAGGAAGAGAAGAAATATTAATACTTCATGCTAGAAATAAGAATATGGCAGATGATGTTAATTTTAAGGATATAGCACAAGAAACAGCAGGATTTACTGGTGCAGAACTTGCAAAATATTTTTAAATGAATCAGCAATAATTGCAACAAAAAAAATAGACAAGAAAAAAATTAGAATGCAAGATATTGAAGAAGCTATAAGAAAAGTAACAATTGGATTAGAAAAAAACAAAACAGAATAATATCAGAACATGAAAAAAATATAACAGCATATCATGAAGCAGGACATGCAATTGTAAGTTTCTTACTTCCAACACAAGATGATGTAAAAAGAAGTAACAATAGTACCAAGAGGAAGTGCACGGACGGATACACAATGTATAAGCAAAAAGAAGATAAATCATATATTTCAAAAATTAGAATTAGAAGAAAAATATGGTAGCACTTATGGGTGGTAGAGCAGCAGAAGATATAATTATAGGTGATATAACAACAGGTGCAAGTAATGATATAGAAAGAGCAACAAAGATTGCAAGAAATATGATTATATTTTTATGGTATGAGTGAAAAAAATAGGGCCAATATCATTATCAGTAGATAATTTAGAAGAAATAAAAGATATATGGAAGTGATATCACTGCAGAAATAGGTAAAGAAGTTAGAGAAAAAGTAGAAACAGCATTTATAAAAAGCAAAAGAAATATTAAATGATAATATTGATGTATTACACGAACTTGCACAAACACTTTTAAGTAAGGAAAAAAATTAATGAAAGAGAATTTAGAAGTATAATAGATAAATATGTTTCAAGACCAGAAAAAAAGAACCATACAAGAGTGAAATTTTAAGAAAAGAAAATGAAAAATTATTAAATGAAATGGAAAATCAGAATTCAAATAATTAGATAATAATAACTTAAGTAATATTTGATTACAAAGGAGAAAAACATATGGATTTAATTGATAAATTGTTTGAGAAATATAGTATAAAACAAATAGCAATGACATTAATAATAATATCAGTAATAGTACTTGTAATAGTAGCATTTTTTTAATAGTTAAAACAATATCAGATGCAAATAAATATCAAGAAGAACAACAAAAAAATATTAATGTAAGTAATACAGAAAATCCAGTTATGGATGATATAACTAAAAAAAGTAAATGAAAGATTTAATTTGGAGTATTAAACTATTATGGAGAAAAAAATAATATATATATCAAGTATGGGAGGACACTTAAAAAGAATTATTAGCATTAAAAAAATCAATGAAACATTTTTAAAAAGTTATATTGTAACAGAAAAAAACTGATGCAACTAGTTTTTTTAAAAAGATTTACAAAAAAATAAAAAAACTGATAAATCTAATAATAAGTACAATATTAATGATGATAATGATATTTTCTTTGAAGAAGTATATTATCTTCCATATGGAACTAAAAAAAATATTTAAATATTTTTATTATATTTTTTTGATGATGATATTTAAAAGTATATATATTCTTTTTAAAAAAATAAGGCCTAAAAGCAATTGTAACAACAGGAACACATACAGCAGTTCCTATGTGTTATATAGGTAAAATATTTGGAGTAAAAATTGTATATATAGAGACATTTGCAAATATAACAACAAAAAAACACTTGCAGGTAAAATAATATATCCTATAGCAGATAAATTTATAGTACAATGGGAATCAATGAAAAAGTTATATCCTAAGTCAGAATATTTTTGGAGGTGTATTTTTAATGATATTTGTAAGTTTAGGAACACAGGATAAACCTTTTAATAGGATTATAGATTATGTTATATCTTTTAAAAAGAAAAATTTAAAAAGAAATTAAAAAGTGAAAAAAATAATAATACAATTAGGACAAACAAAAACTATTAAAAATCAGAAAATGAGAGAATAGAGAAATTAGAAAATATTATTATATATGATATGTTGAAACCTGAAAAAAATGAAAGATATTATTAAAGAGTCTGATATTATAATTACACATGCAGGTGTTGGTACAATAATGGAATGTTTAGAAATGGGTAAAGAGATAATAGTAGTTCCAAGAAAAGCAGAAAAATTTAGAGCATGTGAATAATCATCAAGAAGAAATAGCATTTGAAATGGAAAAAAAGGATTTTTAACAAAAAGTAGATACATATGAAGAACTTGAAAAATAAAAATTAGTATGTTATTAAAAGATAAAGATACAAATGAAGATAATAAGAATATGAATAAGAAAAAAATATATTTCTAATAATGAAAAAAATTTAATGATAATTTAATAAAAATATTTAGAAAGTATATAATTAAAGAATAAATAAAAATTTAGGAAAAAAATGGGGAAAAATGACATGTGGAGTGATGTAATAATTACATTTATGATAGCATTTATAGCTTCATATATATGTGTTCCTATAAGCATGAAACTTGCAAAAAAAGTAGGAGCAATTGATTTACCAAATGAGGCAAGAAAGAAACATAAGATAGCAATGCCAAGGCTTCGGAGGTATAGCAATAATAATAGGATTTTTTTAGTTGCAATAATTTATGTTATTATGACAAAAGTATTTGTAGAGGGAGATCACATACTTTTTTTACAGGGAATTTAAAAAAATATTATTAACAATTGGACTTTCAATGTCTTTAATTGCACTTATGGGATATTTAGATGATGTATATAATCTGAAATCATATATTAAACTAGCATTTCAAGCTTTAGCTGCAGTAATCGTAATATTAGGTGGAATACGAATACAAGAAATAAGCATTCCTTTTCTGCAAGATATGGTAGTATTTAACAATACACTTAGTTATATATTAACATTTTTTTGGATAATTGGTGTAACAAATGCAATAAACCTTATAGATGGTCTTGATCGGACTTTCATCAGGTATAGTTTTATTATCAGCACTATCATTAATAGTAATATTTATAATAAATGGATCACCTATAATATCTATATTTTTTTAATAACTGCACTTGCTCGGTGGTACAGCAGGATTTTTTTACCATTTAATAAGTATCCTGCAAAAAAACATTTGTAGGAGATGTAGGTGCACAGTTTATGGGATTTATGATTGCTGTAATTTCAATTGTGGGGGTTGCAAAAACATATACACTTGTTGTATTGATAGCTCCTATTGTAATACTTGCAATACCAATATTTGATACACTTTTTGCAATAATAAGAAGGATTATAAAAAAACAAGTCTTTTAAAGGTGTTTTTTTATAGCAGATGCAGGACATATACATAATAGACTTCTTCGGAACACGGACTTACAGCTAAAACAAACAGTAAATCTATTATATATAATAACTACACTTTGTCGGTCTTTTAGCAATTATATTAATAGATGGTGGTGCAAAAAAAGCCCTTCGGTTATATTATAATAACAATTATATTTGTGATAATAGGTAGGGATGATATATTTAAAAGCACATATAGAAGAAGAAAATGATTAATTAAAAAAAGTTAGAAAAAAATAGGTATAAAAATAATAATATATAAAGGAAGGAATATATAAATGATGGACAGTGAGAAAGAGATTAATAAATATAATATACAAATTGTAAGAGAATCAAAAAAACAGTCATATCCACTTAGTATAATTCTTCCTGTTTTTTAATGTAGAAAAATATTTAGATAGATGTATAAAAAAAGTATATTAGAAGGTGATTTTAAAAGATCTTGAGATTATAATAGTAAATGATGGTACTAAAGATAATTCAGAAGAGATAATAAACAGATATTTAGAAAATAATGATAATATAACATATATAGTAAAAAGATAATGGTGGGCTTTCACATGCAAGAAATGTCCGGATATATGTATGCAAAAAGGTAAGTACATAGCATTTTTTTGATTCTGATGATTATATTGAAAAAAATATGTATAAAGAGATGATGGATAAAAACATTAGAATATGAATATGATATAATTATATCAGACCTATATATGGAATATGAAGAAACACGGAAAAAAATATATGTAAATTCTAATATATCTAAAGAATATAGGGATCTCAGAAAAAGTTAAAAGATGAAGAAAGAATAGATATAATTAAAAAAATATAATGGAAAATATATATATTGCAGTACATAATAAGATATAAAAAAAGAATTAATTGATAAAAACATTTAAAGAAAATGATGTATTTATAAATGGAATGTATTATGAAGATATTGTATATACATATAGCATACTGCAAAATATTAATAGTATAACATCCGTAAATAAGCCATTATATTATTATGTACAAAGAAAAAGTTCAATATCTAATAATTATGATAAAAAGATTATTTGATATATTATCATCTGTAGATATATTAATAGAAAATGCAAAAAGAAATAATGTTTTTGAAAAAAATATAAAGATATATTAGAATATATTGAATAAGATATATGTATGGAACATTTATGAAAAAGAATTGCGAAAACAAAAGATATGAAAAGATATTTTTGATGGATATAATTTAGTTTTTAAAAAAAGATAATGATATATATAATAATTATAATATTTTAGGTAAAAATAAGAAGAATAATAGATTTTTTTAAATAATAATAGTAGTAGTCATAATAATTTTTAGAACTAAGCTTTAAAAAAATATTATATTAAAAAAAATATGGATAAAAAGTTTTTTTGCATTCATATTATATTTTTTTAGAAAGAAATACTAAAAAAATTAGGAAAATTTTAATAATAAAATAATAAAAATCATTTAAATAATTTAAATAATTAAAATATTTATAAAATTAAATATGGTTATAATGAGGTAAAAAAAAGGTGGAGGAGAATAAAAAAAAGAAAAAAATCTTTCAGAACTTCGGAATAATAGAAAGAGATTTAATTACAAAGTTTAGAAAAGATATATATAGGCTCATTTTTGTAAAAGCATTAGACAAATATGATATTTTAAAAAGATGGTGATAAGATTGCAATATGTATATCTGGAGGAAAAGATTCTTTCTTACTTGCAAAATGCATGCAGGAAATACAAAGACATGGAGATAAAAAAATAGAACTTGAATATATATGTATGAATCCAGGATTTTTTAGATGAAGTTTTAGAGGTTATAACAAATACAGGAAAAAGACTTGGGATAGATATAAAAATTTGTTAAAAACAAATATATTTAAAATTGCAGGAATGCAGACAAAAGGTGCATGTTATTTATGTGCTAAAATGAGAAGAGGAGCACTTTTATGAAGCAGCAGAAAAAAACTTCGGATGTAATAAAATAGCTCTTCGGACATCATTTTACAGATGTAACTACAACAATTCTTATGAATATATTATATGGAAGTGAATTTAAAAACAATGCTTCCAAAACTTAAGAGTGATAATTTTAATGGAATGGAACTTATAAGACCATTATATTTAGTAGAAGAAAATATTATAGAAAAATGAGAGATACATATGGTCTAGAATTTATACATTGTGCATGTCCAATATCTGATTACAAAATTGCAAGACATGAAGAAAAACTTATCAAAAAGAGATGAAGTTAAAAAAAGCTTATACAAACACTTAAAAAAACAAATAAGAATGTTGAAATGAGAATATTTAAGTCTGCAGAAAATGTAAACTTAGATGCAATTATAGAATGGAAAAAAAGATGGAAAGAAATATAATTATTTAGATGAATATTAATAATTATGTTTTTAAGGAGAAAATGAGTAAAAAGTGAAAGAGATAAAAAGAGTAAAAAAATTATTAACACTTGTTATATGTGCATATAATGAAGAAAAACTTACATAGATTATTTGAAAATCTAGTAAATCAAGAAAAATCAAAAATTTTAATATAATTTTTTTGTAAATGATGGAAGTACAGATAATACTCTTCAAATTGCAAAAAGAATATATGATAAAAAAATGAAAATTGTATTGTTATATCTAAAAAAATACAGGGCTTTTCAGATTCAAGAAATATGGGAACAAGATATGTAAAAACACCATATTTTATGTATTTAGATGCAGATGATTTTTTTAGATAGAGATACAATAGGAATAATAGTAAAAAAAGGATTGAAAGTTCAGAAAAAGATTGGATATATTTAAGATAAATGTTAAATCAGTTTCAGAAGAAGAAGTTATAGTAGAAAGAAATAAAAAGTGTTGAACTTCAAGAAGTTAAAGGAACAGAAGCGATCATTGAACTAGGATTTACAGACAAACTATATATGCTTCCAACAGTATATGTTTTTAGAACAGAATATTTTTAGAAAAAAATAATTTCGAATTTGAATATGGAAGATATCATGAAGATTATGGACTTATACCATTTACAGTACTTTTAGCAGATAATGTAACAACAACAGAAGAAACATTATATAATTATGTTTTTGTCTAAAAAAATAGTATAACAAGAACTAAAGATAATAAAAAAAGCTATAAAAAAAGCAGAAGATACATTATATTTCTATAAGCAAAAGTATACTTGCAATAGAAGAATTAAAGAAAAAAATCAAAAATAATGATGGTAGGATAACAAAACAAGTATATAGGAAGTTTAAACAGCTATATACAAATGGTCTTATAGAAAAATTGAAAGAAATGTTTAAAAATAATTCAAACAGAAAAAAATGAAGAGTTAAGAATAGAAATAGAAAAGTTTTTTTGAAAAATGTAAAAAAAGAAAAAGATATATAAGAATATAATAGGAATGGAATGGAAGAATATTATAAAAAGAAAAATTGTTAAAATATAATATGATGTTATACTTAAAAAAAGCTATTGAAAAAGATCAAACAAATAGTAATAATTAAATAATAATCATAATAATTCCAATAGTTATAAGAGGTACAAATGAGAAATAGTAAGATAAATAATAAGAAGAAAAATAAAATAAATAACAAAAGAAGAAAAATAGTGAGAAAAAAACATTAATATAGATACAGCATATAAAAAAATATAATGGCACAAGTACTTGAAAAATAGCTATTCACCATATAGTAAATTTAAAGTGGGTGCAATATTGTTTACTAAAACAGGAAAAAAATGTATACAGGTGTAAATATTGAAAATATGGGTATACAATCAATATGTGCAGAAAGATGTGCATTTGCAAAAAGCTATATCATCAGGAATAAAGAAAAATGATTATTCACATATAATTATTTGTGGAATAAAACCGGAAAAGGAGAAATACAAGATATAACACCATGTGGTTATTGTAGACAATTTATGCAAGAATTTGTTGAAAAAGATTTTAAAATATTTGTTTTATTAGAAAATAAGTTTAAAATGTATGAAATTCAAGAATTATTACCATATGGATTTAAATTAAAAATAGTAGAGTATAAAATAAGATTTAATCTAATCTAATATAATATAATTTAATCTATTCTATTCTAATTTAATCTTATATTATCTTGTATAAGAATATAATAAAAAGACATTTATTAAAGATAGTTGAATAAAAAAAGAAGGTGATAATCATGAAAAAACAAAAAAATAAAAATGCTAGAAAATTATAAAAATGAAAAAAACAGTGGAATTTGTTTTTGATAATGAAAAAAATATTTAAAGATAGAAAAAGAAAAAAATATTAGAAAGAAAAAAATTATTTCCACGGAAAAATTATATATAGAAGTAGGTGGAAAGCTTTTTAGAAGATAATCATGCATCAAGAGTACTTAAAGGATTTAAGAAAGACAATAAGATTAGAATATTTGAAACATTAAAAAGATGATATAGAAGTTATAATAACAATTGCAGCAGCTAATATTGTGGATTTAAGAAAAAAATACAAGATAAAGGAATTACATATGCAGATGAAACATTATATATAGCAAAAAGTTTTTAGAAGAAAAAGGAATTACAGTATCTGGTATTGTTATAAGTAGATATTTTGAAGATATTCAAATAGAAAAAAATATAGAAAAAAATTAAAGACAAAATGGTTATAATGTATATAAACATTATAATATAGAAGGATATCCATTTGATATTGAAAAAGTAGTAACAGAAAGTGGACTACGGAAAAAAATGAATATATAAAAACAAATAAAAGATATAGTATTATCAATTGCTGCAGGACCAGGAAGCCGGAAAAAAATGTCTACATGTTTATCACAAATATATAATGATGCAAAAAAATGGTATATTATCAGGATTTGCAAAGTTAGAATTATTCCCAATATGGAATTTAGAAAAAAATAGTTTTGTAAATTTAGCATATGAAGCAGCAACAGTAAATATTGATGATAAAGTACTAGAAGATACTTTTTATTTTGAAAAAAACATGGTAAAAAAAGCAACAAGTTATAATAGAGATATGCAACTTTTTCCAATACTTAAAAAAATATATTTAATAAGATATATAATGTAGATATATATAATTCACCAACAGAAATGGGAGTAAATTTTGCAAAAGATGCAATAATAGATTATGATCTTGCAGAATATAATGGAAAAAAAGAAATTATAAGAAGATATTTAAAAAGAAAAAAATATGAATATATTTATGAAGGTGAAAAAAAGAAAATTATTTAAAAAGTAAAAAAAATAATGGAAGAAAAATGATATTGATATAAATGATGATATTCTTATAAAAAAACAATTAATGAAGAAAAGAAAAAAAGAGGACTTGAAGTTGCAGGAATAGAGCTTAAAAATGGAGAGATAATAACAGGTAAAGAAAAAGAAGATATAACAAAAAAACAGCAGCACTTGTACTTAATATATTAAAATTAGGTACAAATATAGAAAAACAAGAATATTTAATACCAAAAAGAATATAAAAAAAGAGTGTTTGATTTAAAAGAAAAAAATATCAAAAAAATGATGTTTTAGATTATGTTGAAGTAACAGAATGTCTAATAATACTTACAATACTATCAAGTAATAGTAAAAAAATACAAGATATAATTGATAATTTAGATATATTAAAAGATACAAGATATTATGCAACAAGTATAATAGGAGAAAAAGAAAGGGTATTTTTAAAAAGTTTAAATATTGATATATTATATTATATATAACAAAAAAATATGATTTAATATATGTAGAAAGGGGAATTTATGATAAATAAATCGGAAATAAAAATATATATTCAAAAACTAAAGAAAAAGGATATATAATCGCACAAAATTTAATGTATTTATATATAATTTTATGTCCTATATTTGATATGGCAAGCTATATTTATAGAAATTATATAGTAAAAACAAGAAAGTATTTCTGTAAATCCAATAACATTATTAAGACCAATTATTCCAATGATTATTCTTATGATAATATTTTTTTAAGGTAAGTTTAGCAGAAAAAAATTCAGATATTATTTTTAGGATTATTAAATATATTATATATATATATACACAGTTTAATATTTATAGAATATAAAACATATTTTGGAAGTAGAGTATTAGTAGATGAGATTAGGATAATTATAAATTATGTATTTGCAATAATTAATGTATATTTAATGTTTAAATTATTTTTTTAGAAGAAATACAGATAAATTAAAAATAGCAATAGCTATAATGACAGGATTATATATAACAAGCATATTATTTTTCGATTGTTTTTAAAAATTTCTCCAAATACTTATACAGAAGGTATAGGACAAAAAGGGATTTTTTTGAAACAGGAAATAGTCTTTCAATAATATTATTACTTGCAGTAGGGCTTTTTACTTACAACAATAAAACTAAAAAGGTAGGTATATATATATTGGAATAACAATTATAACATCAATATATCTACTATTTATAATGGGATCAAGAACAGGATTTTATCGGAATATTATTACATATAATAATATATGTTTTAGCAAATATATATTCATATGTAATAAATAAGACAAAAAGAAAGTACATTAACAAGAAGAGAAAAAGAAAGGTATAGTATATATAATGGAGATTCACGGAGATATATATACTATAATAAAAAAAGGCAAATAATAATAAAATAGCTAAAATTGTAACTGGAATAGTAGTTTCAATAATAGGTATATCTGTTATAACATATGTATCAATACATCGGAATAAGTGTATTAAATAGAAGAAAAAGAATTACAAAAACAAGAAAAAAACAGCTTGTAGAACAAAGAAAACAAGAAAAATCTTCCAATAGGACCAAGAGAAATTGTTAATATATATATGGATATTAAAGGAAATAAATTCAGACAAAGTCTTTCAGAAAATGAAATAAGAAAAAAATATCCAAATCTTACAATACAAGAAAAAAATAATATAACAGAATTTATAGAAAAAAATACAAAATAGAACTTTAGATGCAAATGATTTAAGAGAAATGCAAGAAATTTATGCAAATATAGAATGGAAAAAAATGATAATAATATATATCATAAATTATTTCGGAAATACAAACTTAAAAAAAGCAGGAGAACTTATATTAGAAAGAGAATTAATAGCATTTATATACAATTTTTCGGAATAATAGGAATGATAATGTATTTACTTCCATATGTCCTTATTTTTTTGCATATGCAGTAGTATTTGGGATTATGAATTATAGGAAGATAAATTCAGATTATATAATGTATACATATCTTCTTCGGACTTACACTTTCAACATCATATTTTTATGGGGGCAGTATTTTTCAGTACTACAGCAACAACAATAATTGCAACTGTTATAATAATACTTGTAAATAAATTTGATGGAATAAAAAAAATAGTAGAGATTATTCATATTCTGCAGTAACAAATAATCAGAATGAAAATAGGAAAAGAGAAGAAGAACTTGATATAACTCTTTTAGATGAAAAAAAGTAGAGATAAAGTGTATAAGGAAAGGATTATAGATAAAAAGAAAGAAAAAGAAAAATAATATTTGGAATAACTAGTCTTTGTATAGGTGGTGCAGAAAGAGTATTAGTAGACATAGTTAAAGAACTTCAAAATGTTTATGATATAACTGTATTTACAATATATGGAAATGGTGAATTTGAAAAAGAATTAAAAAGGAACAAATGTAAAATTAAAGACAATATTTAAAAAAACAAAGAGAAGAATATGGATATATTGCTAGAAAAAAATAGTTACAACAATATATAGGTGTTTTTTTATAATATTATATATGAATTACATATAAAAAAATATTTATGATATAGAAGTTGCATTTTTAGAAGGACCTATAACAAGATTATTTGCAAATAGTTCAAATGCAAATAAAATAGCATGGGTACATACAAATATGTCATTATATTATGAAACAACAAAATATAGTAAAAGAAAAAAAGAAAAAAATAGATGAAAAAAATCTATGAAAGATATAATACAATAGTTTTTTTGTAAGTAAAGATAGTAGAGAAAATTTTATAAAAAAACATTTCCTAATAATAATATTAGAAAAAAAGTAATATATAATTTTATAGATCAAAAAGAATAGAAAGAAAAATCAAGAGAAATAGAACCATATGAAATAGAACCTAATATACCAAGTATTGTAGTAGTTGCAAGGCTTACAAAAAGCAAAAAGCATTAGATAGACTTATAGAAGTACATAAAAAGACTTATAAAAAGATAGAATAATGCATAATATATATATAATAGGAGATGGAGACGAAAGAAAGAATTTAGAAGAAAAAAATAAAAGAATATGGTATAAAAAAATCGTTTATACTACTAGGTAAAAAAAGAAAATCCATATCCATATATATTAAAAAGCAAAATATTTTGGATTATTCTCATATGCAGAAGGATATCGGTTTAGTATTAGATGAAGCAAAAAAATACTTAACAAAACAATACTTCTTACAAAACACAGCGGCAAGAGAAGCAGCACAACGGTTATGATAAATCATATATATTTAGAAATAGTGAAGAACGGAATATATGAAGGTATAAGAGGAGTAATATTAAATAAAAAAAGAATAATAAATATAATAATAAAAAGATTTTTTTAGAAAAAAATAGTAAATATGAACAATTTAGATATAAGGAAAAAAATATAAATAAAATATATAATATTATAAAATTGTTTGATGAAAAATAAGGGGAAAAATGGAAAGAGGAAGAAAACCATTTATATCAATATTAACAGCAACATATAATAGAGCAGAATACTTAAAAAGAGCATATTTAAGTATTCTAGCTAATTCTAAATTTGGAGAAAAGATAGAATGGCTAATAATGGATGATGGTTCAACAGATAATACAAGAGAAGTTGTAAATAAAATGGTTGAAAATGAAAAATTTAAGCATAAACTATTATTATCAAAAATATGGGTAAAATGGCAGCAATAAATCATTTAACAAGTATTGCAACAGGTGAATATATGATGGATTTAGATTCTGATGATATGTTATCAGAAAATGCTATAGAAACAATAAAAAAATAATGTTTTTGAAATGCCATTAGCATATCGGATTTGTATTTTTAAAAGCATATCCGGATCGGAAAGATAATGGGAGAAAAAAATTTAAAAATACAGAATATAATAGAACAATGTTTGAAGTATCATTTAAAGAATGTATTGATGGAGAAAAATGTATAGTGTTTATATCAAAAGTTAGAAAAGAATATGAACATAGGCTGGAAGAAAACGAAAAAAATTTGTTACAGAAGCAAGGCTTTTATCATGAAATGGATAAAACAAATACAGTGTTTGTGTTTAATGAAGTTGTACAGCTTTTGTGAATATCAAGAAGACCGGATATTCTAAAAAAATATAAATAAAATGCTTTTATGGATATCCCAAAAGGATATTACATGTATTTTAAAGAATTATTAGAATTTGATTTTTTTCACAAGTATCAATGAAAAAAAGACTATATGTATTAAAAACATTATATATTATACTCATATTTAACAGGAAATAATCTTGACTTAAGTACAGTATATAACCTTTTCTAATAAGATATTGCTTATATTATTATATATTCCAGGTATAATAAAAAAACAAAAATGTTACTTAAAAATGATAAAGAAATAGCACATATATATTATACAAATAAAAAAATACTATAGAAAGAAATAGAGCAAAGCAAACAGAAAAAAAGGTAATATAATAAAAGATTATATAAAAAAAGGTATTGATGATAAAATATCTAAATCTTTCAAATTATATAGTAGATAAAGAAACAGAAGAAAATATAAAAGATATGAATAATTTAGGTGTAAATATATCAAATGTAGATAATGTTTTTTTAATACAAATAATGATTTAGGTATAAAAGTTATAGATATAAATAATGAAGAAAATAATAATAATTATAGCGAAAAACTTTGATAATAATAAAGAATATGAAACAGATCAAAAAGATATATAATGAAGAAACAAGAAAAGAAATAAGTAGAAGTCAAAAATTAAAAAGAAAAAAATTAGACGAACTTATAAACAGAAGTAAACATAGAAAAGAATAATAAGTAAAGTAAAAAAAGAAAAAGAAAAAGAAAAAGAATAATAAAAAAATGAAAATAATTAATAAAATAAAAAAAGAATATTTGAAAAAAAGGTGCAAGTATTTGTATATCATCATATATTAACAAAAAGAAGAACAAAAAAAGGCAAAAATATAACAGATGAATCAATGTGTACAAATGTAGATATATTTAAAAAAACAATGTTTAAGTTTTTAAAAAAATAAAGGATATACATTCTTAAAAAAATAGAAGATATATATAATATACAAAAAAAGAAAAATAAGAAGTTTCCTAAAAAAAGCAATATGTATAACATTTGATGATCGGATATACAGATATAGAAGAAAAATGTTTTTGGAATTTTTTTAAAGAAAAATAAAATTGTAGGAAGCATATTTGTAAATACAGATACTATAGGAAAATATGGATTTATGGATATGGAATCATTAAAGAAAAATAGATAAATATATATCTGTATATTCACATGGAAAAAGAACATATTAATTATGGAAGAGAATATACAAATAATAATATATCTAAAGAAACAATATTAGAATATGCAAAACAACCTATAGATATAATATCAGAAAACATATCAAAAAGACCATATATATTTTTGTTATCCATATGGAGGTATGACACTAGAAATAGACAAATACTTAAGAGAAAAATGGAGTATATACTGTACATACAGATAACCTAGTAAATATGGAAAAAAAGACCTATTAAAAAGAAAAATAGATGTCATAGAGAATATATGTTAAACCAATGTTATTTTTAAAACATATATTAAAAAAAGATATATAGAGCATTTAGATATTATGGGTATACAGATAAGATATAATAGTAATAATAATAATTAAATAAATATTATATAAAAATATTAAGATACTTGCCATTATTTTTAAAGAAGCGAGGGGAAGTATGGAAGAAGAAATAAGATTCTATTTTTAAAGAAGAAGAATATGAAAATCTTTTGAATAAAAATGAAAAATATAGGAAAAAAACAGAAGGATTAAAATATGAAGGATGTTATCTAGAACTAACAGTTCAATATGACCATCCAGAAGAAGAAAACACTTTCTATAGTAAAGAAATTGATGGAAGATTTAGATTAAGGTCTTCTATAAACATTGAAACTAATGAAGAAAAAAAGTAAAAATATCATGGAAAAGAAGACTACCAGATAATAAGGAAAAAAAGATATAAATACTGAAGAAGAAATAGAAGTAGAATTAAAAAGAAGGACAATTAGAAAATCTACAATCATTACTAGAAACAATTGTAAGAATGAAAAAGAGTTGAATCATATCAAAGATATAGAAATGTATTTTTGCAATGATGAAGTAGAAATAGTTGTAGATAAATATCCATTTGGAATCGCTCTTGAAATAGAAAAATAAGAGTAAGATTAAAAATGGTGAAGAAATAATAAAAAAATGGTTAAATATATTAAACTTAAACATACAAGAATCATTTAAATTATCATGGGATGATAAATATACATCACTATGTAAAGCACAAGGAATAGAACCTGTAAAAAGATGTTATATTTGATGATAATATAAAAAAATGCCTAAGGTATAGATAAAAGAAAAAAAGTATAATAAGATATAAAATAATAAAAAAAGAGTAGAAAACATAAATAAAAACTATTTGTAATATAATATATACAGATAGTTTTTTTGAATTTAATAACTAACCCATTAACTTATTCAAATCAATACTTTGAGCAATATTTTTAATGGGCTCTATACTTTTAATGGGGGTATAGAATGATAAAAAAATAGAAAAAAAAGCATAAAAAGAGCATAAGTTAAAAAAATGTAGTATCCTATTAATAACCACACAGAAAGGATACGGTTTAACTTATGCAAGATAATAATATAATGATTAGTTACAAAAATACAAGATGTTAGGATAATAAAAAAACAAAAAAATAATTGATGGAGAATATCATATTTATGGTATTAGGAATAATAAGAAACCTGGAAAAAGACTATAGATTAAAGGATTATAGGACTGTTAAGATATTAATTGATGTATATAATAATATGCCTGTATTTTTTTAAACCTTAAAAAAACAAAGATATGTTTGTAAGTCTACAGGTAAAACAATTACAAGTAGTATTGGTATTGTTCAAAAAAAGATGTAGAATCTCTAATAGAATAAAGAAAAGAATAGAAACAACATTTAAGGATATGAAGACTTTTTAAGCAAAATGCTAAAGAGAATAATGTGAGTATAAGTACTGTAATAAGAACGCTTGAAAGTATAGAAATTAAGAAAGAAAAGTATGATACCTCTGTAATATTCATTGATGAATTTAAAGGTAATCTTGGTAATGAAAAAAATACCAATTAGCTGTATATGATAAGCATCATAAGTTAATTAATATCTATGAAAAATAGATATCAATCTACTTTTAAAGAATATATTACTAGAATTTAAACCTTCTATTGTTGTTACAGATATGTTTAAACCTTTTAGAAATGTAATTACTAAAAACTTTACCTATGTCTCATATAGTTGCAGATAAGTATCATGTAATAAGACAAGGTATATGGACAATAAGAGATATTAGAATAAATATATTTAATACTGATTCTAGTAAAAAAATAGGGAGTTTAAGAGATATTGGAAAGTTATACAAAAAGAATCCTAAGAATTTAAGCAAGCAAGAACAATGTATAATAGATAGACTAAAAGGTCAAAACAATATATTTGCTGTATCATATGACTTAATTAAAAAGATTTTTATTCATTATTTGAATTAACTGAAATAACAAGCTTTTAAAGAAGGTTTAGAACAATTAATAACAGACTTAAAAAGAAACTAATCTAGCTAAATGTGACAAATTATCTAGTACTTTAAATTCTTGGTTTAAAGAAATAGTAAATATAATAGAATATGGATATAATAATGGATTTGTAGAAGGATATAACAACAAAATTAAAGTAATAAAAAAAGAATTGGTTACGGTTATAGGAACTATGAAAGATTTAATAAGCTCATGAAAATAAGGCTACAAGCCTAGTTAGGGATTTTTATACCCCCATTCTTGACATTGAGCCTTTTAATGTAAAGTTAAAATACATTACAAGTATTGACAAATACTTGTTTTTTTGGTGTAAAGTTAAATAGACTTACATTAGGAGAGAATATGGAAGAAAAAAAATAATATTATGGTACACTATTAGAATTGTATGGAGAACTCCTTACAGATAAACAATATTCAGCAATAGATAAGTATTATAATATGGACTTATCGTTATCAGAAATCGCACAAGAAGATAAGGTAACAAGACAAGCTGTTAGGGACAATATTAAAAAAAGGCAGAAGAAAAAAATTAGAATTTTTTTGAAAGTAAAACTAAAATTGTATAAAAAAACTTTAAAAAAAGAGGATAATATAGTTTCAAAACTAGAAAAAAATATAATTAATCTTACTGCTAAAATAACTACTCTTTCTATTGATAAGTATGAAAAAGAAAAAAATTAGATAATACATTAAAAGAAATAATTAAAAAAATGTAGATTCATTAAAGAAAATTTAAGTTAAGGAGAAGATATGGCTTTTTGAAGGACTTTCATCAAGATTACAAAAATATTATAAGGAAGATAAAGGGAAGTGCTAGAATAACTGAAAAAGACCTTAAAAGAAATGACAAGAGAAATAAAGCTTACATTATTAGAAGCAGATGTTAACTTTATGGTTGTTAAAAAAAGTTTATAAAAAAACATAGAAGAAAAAAAGCACTAGGTGAAGAAGTTTTAAAATCACTAACACCAGGGCAACAAGTAGTAAAAAAATAGTTAAAGATGAATTAACTACAATACTTCGGAGCAGAAAAATAGTGAGATAAAATTTGTAAATAGTCCAACAGAACCTACAATAATAATGTTAATGGGGCTTCAAGGTGCAGGTAAAACAACACTTGCAGGAAAACTTGCAAACTACTTTAGAAAAAAAGGTAAAAAAACCATTACTTGTAGCATGTGATGTGTATAGACCAGCAGCTATAAAACAATTAGAAGTTGTAGGAAAAAGCCTTAGCATACCAGTATATTCAAGAGAAGATACAAAAGATGTACTTAGGATTGCAAAAGAAGCAATAACAAAAAGCAAAAATCAAGTATGAATGACCTTGTTATACTAGATACAGCAGGTAGACTTCAAATAGATGAAGAATTGATGAATGAGCTTAAAAAGATAAAAAGATAATATTAATATTACAGAAAGTCTTTTTAGTAGTTGACTCAATGTCAGGACAAGATGCAGCAAATGTTGCAAAAAGCTTCTCAGAAAAAAACTTGATATAGATGGTATTATTATTACAAAAACTAGATGCAGATACAAGAGGTGGTGCAGCACTTTCTGTTAAAGAAATAACTCGGAAAACCAATTAAGTTTGCATCAGTAGGTGAAAAACTTTCAGATATTGAAGAATTTCATCCAGATAGAATGGCATCAAGAATTTTAGGAATGGGTGATGTTTTATCAATAATTGAAAAAAAGCAGAATTAGAATTTTTCTGAAGAAGAATCTAGAGAATTAGAAGAAAAAAATAAGAAAAAGAAAATTATGACTTAAATGATTATCTAAAACAAATGAAAAAAATTAAAAAAATGGGTTCATTATCATCACTACTTAAAAATGATACCAGGAATGGGAAATATGCAAAACTTAAATGTTGATGATAAGGAAATCATTAAGATTGAGGCCATAATACAGTCAATGACTGAAAAAAAGAAAGGCAAAATTATAAGATATTAAATGGTTCTAGAAGAAAAAGAATTGCTATGGGTAGTGGAACTTCAGTAGAACAAGTTAATAAGTTTATAAAATCATTTGACTTATTTAGGAAAGTGATGAAAGATATAAAAAAATCCAAAAAGATTTAAATAAGATAATGTCTAAAACTTAAATCAGGCGGATATGGTAAATTTTAAAGGAGGAAAAATGGTTAAAAATAAGACTAAAGAGAATGGGAAAGAAAAAGAAAACCATTTTATCATGTTGTAGTAGCAGATGCTAGAACAGCAAGAGATGGAAAGATAATAGATAAAAGTAGGGACATATGACCCAATGACAACACCATCTACAATAAATATAGACTTAGAAAAAGTAGCTACATGGATAAAAAAATGGTGCAAAACCTACAGATACAGCTAAAAAAATTAATAGATATAGCTGAAAAAGCAGGAAAAATAATTATAAATAGCTAAACAATTAAAAAAAGGTGATAAAATGGAAAAAGACAAAAAGAATTATTAAAAAGCTCTTGTTATGGTTATAACAGATAAAGAAAAATAAGGATGATATACAAATTTTAGAAAAAAAGTTGAAGAAGAAAAGATAGAATTATTAGTAATTTTAAAACCAGAAGATATGCCTAAAGTTATAGGAAAAGATGGAAGAATTGCTAAAAAGTATAAGATCATTAGTTAGAAACTTAAAAAGATACAGATAAAAAAATATATATTCGTTTTGAAACTGAAGAATCTGATTTTTCAAAAAAATAAGTAAAGGTTTATGGAAATATATTTAAAAAAAGATTTAGAAGAATTAAAACGAAAAAGAAAAATAGTAGATATATAGTAATAGGGAAAAATTGATAAAAAGACATCGGAGTATTGGGAGAATATAAGGTTAGTATATATAGTGATGATATATATAGTATTCAAGAATATAATAATATATATATAAAAAGAAAACAATATATATATTAAAATTAACTTAGTAATAACTCGGAAGTTTGAAAAACAGGATAATTGCAGATATATATTTAGATAAAGATAGTAAATATAATGATATATGTTTTTCAAGGAAAAGAATTGTATATTTTTGAGAAAAAGATTTAAAAAAACTTGAAGATGGAGAATATTATATATTAGACTTATTAGAATGTAAGATATATATAGAAGAAAGTTTTTTTCGGAAATGTAATAGATGTGTTAGATAATAATATATCAGAAACATTAGAAATAGATGCAACAGAGACTATAGGTAAAAAAATAATGATTCCTATTATAGATAAATATATTAAAAAAATTGATATAACAAATAAGAAGATATATCTACAAAAAGAAAATATATCTGAAAATGATAGAATTAGGTTACTTATGAAGTTTATAGTATTAACACTTTTTTAAAGAAATGTTTGAAAGTTTAAATACAAGCATCTTAAAAAGAGGAATAGATAAAAAAAGCTATATCTTTAGAACTAATAGATATTAGAGACTTTAGCAAGAATAAGCATAAAAAAGGTTGATGATATGCCATATGGAGGAGGAGCTCGGAATGGTTATGAGACCAGATGTTGTTTATGATGCATATAATTCTATAGACAAAGAAACTTTAAAAAAATTCTAAATTAATATATTTAACACTCAAAAAGGAAAAAGTTTTAACACAAGAAAAAAAGTTAAAAAGTTTAGCAAAAAGAAGAAAAATATAATACTATTATGTGGTCATTATGAAGGAATAGATCAAAGAGTACTAGATAAACTAAATGTAGAAGAAATATCAGTAGGAGATTATATATTAACAGGTGGAGAAATTCCAGCAATGATAATAATTGATTCTGTTTCTAGAAATGTTGAAGGGTGATTTCTAAAGATTCTTTAAAAAGAAGAAAGTTTTTTTCAGAAGAAACTGGAATGCTAGAATACCCACAATATACAAGACCAGAAATATTTGAACAAATGAGAGTACCAGAAGTATTACTATCTCGGAAATCATCAGAAAATAAGAGAATATAGAGAAAAAGAGTCTTTAAAAATTACTTTAGAAAGAAGACCAGATTTAATAAAAAAAGAATAATATAAAGAAGGAGGCCTTAAATGGACAAAATTAAAGCAATAGAACATGAACAAATGAAAAATGTAGTTCCAAAGTTAAAAAGTAGGTAACACAGTAAAAGTACATGTAAGGATTACAGAAGGTAATAAATCAAGAATCCAAGTATTTGAAGGAACAATAATTAAAAATACAAAAATGGTGGATTAAACCAAACATTTACAGTAAGAAGAATATCTTATGGTGTAGGTGTTGAAAAAAACATTCTTAATACATTCACAAAAATGTAGAAAAAGTAGAATTAGTAAGAGTAGGAAAAAGCAAGAAGAGCAAAACTTACATATTTAAGAGATAGATTAGGTAAAAAAAAGCTAAGACTAAAGAAGTTGTAGGTGCTAGAATAGTTAATGAAGAAATAACTATAAAAGAAGAAAAAGTTTTAGTTCCAGAAACAGCAGAAGAAGAAGTAGTTGAAATAGTAACAGAAGAAGTTGTAGAAGAAGGAGGAGAAGCAAATGAATAAGACATATACTCCAAAAAGGAAAAGAAATAGAAAAAAATGGTATATAATAGACGCTAAAGATAAAGTTTTTAGGTAGAGTAGCAACAGAAGCAGCAACATTACTTCGTGGAAAACACAAACCAAACTTTATGTTTAACATAGACACAGGAGACCATGTTATAATCATAAACTGTAAAGATATAGTTTTAACAGGTAAAAAAATTAGATCAAAAAAATGTATAGAAAAACACTCAGGATATGTTGGTGGTTTAAAAGAAAAAAATCAGCTAAAGAAATAATGGCAAATACACCAGAAAAAAAGCAATGTATTTAGCAGTAAAAGGAATGTTACCACATACAAAAACTAGGTGCAGCACAACTTAAAAAAATTAAGAGTATATGCAGATGAAAATCATATGCAAACAGCTCAAAAACCAGAAGTTTGGGAGGTTAAATAATTAAAATGGCAAAACAAGAAAATAAAAGTGTTCTTAGGAACAGGAAGAAGAAAAAAATCAATTGCTAGAGTAAGATTAATGGCAGGAACAGGTAAAATAACTGTAAATGGTAAAGATATAACAGAATATTTTTGGAACAGAAACATTAATAGTTATAGCAAAACAAGCATTAGAAGCAATAAATAAATTAGAAAAACTATGATGTAATAGTTAAAGTTATAGGTGGAGGATTCTCAGGACAAGCAGGAGCTATAAGACATGGTATAGCAAGAGCATTAATTGAAGCTGATGAAGAATACAGACCAACATTAAAAAGCAGCAGGATACTTAACACGTGATTCTCGTATGAAAGAAAGAAAAAAATACGGTCTTAAAAAAAGCTAGAAAAGCTCCACAATTTAGTAAGAGATAAGGAAAATATAATTATATTAATAATTGCAAAAAAATACCTTTTAAGAAGAATAATCTTTTTAAGGGTATTTTTTTGTATATACTAATAGGTTTAGAGAAAAAAATTATGTATTATATAGCAAAAAAAGGCCTTACATAAAAAGGAAATCTATGTTATATATTATAATAAATAAAAAAACAAAAAGGATGTGATTTTATGAAAACAAAAAAATTTTTTTGTTTGTTTGCAATTTTAGTAGCAAACAATGGAATTGCGAACAATATTAATACTTTTGATATTCAAAAAGAATACTCAAGATGTATGCGGTCGGAAGAATGTAAAAAAAGACATACCCAACTGGTGTGGACTAATTGGGATGTGATAAAAGAGTACATGCAGATAACGAGTAAAAAAATTTAGAAAAAAATTAAAACTTGAAAAAGAAAAAAAGAGGAGGAAAAGAGAAGGAAAAAGGAAGAGGAAGATATGAAGAAAGAGGCAGAAAGAATGAGAAGAGAACAGGATGAATTCGTCAAGAAGTTCAAAAAAATGGTACGGAAGACTTAAACTATAATCAAATTTAGCCTAGGAGTAGTTATATAGTAATTTTTTTAAACTACTCCTCTTTTAGTTATCATACTTTAAATAAACATAGTAAAATTAAAAGTTAATAGTAAATTCATCATAACATATTTTTTTGGTATAATATTATTAAAAAAAGTTATTATGTGGACTTGAAAAAAATAGAAATAGTATGATAATATATATGCATACATAAAAAGGATACTAAAAAAATAAAATTTTTATTTTTTTAGGAGGAACAGTTATGAAAAATGTTATTATTAGGAGTAATTTTAATTAATTCAGCAGTTTTAAGTGCTTCATCTTTTGGATGATGCGGCTTTCTCCCTTTATAAGGGAGAAGTTTCAGAAATAGTCTTGAAAGATACTTTTTCTAAAGGTGACTTTGAGACAATAATGGAAAAAGTTTAAGAAAATGAAATTGCAAAAAGGCTAAACAAGAGGCAGAAAAAGAAAAAGCAAATGCTTTATTGAAGCAAAAGAAATGCGGAATTAGAGGAGGAAATTAGGAAAAATAAAAGATGAAAATTCATCAAAAAAATTGAATGGTAAAAAAATAACATTATCAGAAGCAATTAAAAATACTTACCGGGGTGTCTACGGGGATAACCCGTTAAGAACGAAAAAAATTACAAGAGCTAGGGTTTAATGCTGAAGAAATAAAGAAAATTCAAAAAGCAGTAAATGATTTAGTTGAAAAAAACAAAGAAAAAGAACAGTAAAAAAAGCAGGTATCAAATGATGCCTGTTTTTTTGATGCTATATTTCGTTTTTCATATAATGTCTCATCATTACTTCTAGAAAAGTTGAATCTAAGGTCTATAAGAAGTTTTATCTTAGTAAAGAATGTTTTTAATAAAGTTTTGTGAATATACTTTAGGAAGGTTAAGTATATCTTTTTTTAGCTTTTAAGTGCAAAATGAATAGTTACCATATGCTTCTATTAGTGAAAGTTTGTTATTAAGTTCAATATTCATTTTATCTTTAAATTGTTCAAAAGAATAATCATCTTCAGATATTATTAAATAGTTTTTCGAAGTTTGCTATAAGTGTTCTTATATTAACAATATCTTGAACAGTTTCTACTTTGTCAAGTTCATTTGCAAAAGCAGATGTATAGATAATATTTTGAATATCTAAAACAGTTTCTCTAAAGCTTATTCTTTAAATTTGTTATATTATTTAGTACTGATATTTTCTTACTTTCTGTTTGTTCATGTGTATGTATATTTGAATATATACTAGAAAGTTTTTTTCTTGAAGATGTAATATATATGTAAGTTTTTTTCTTCTATATAGTTAAAATTATCTTCAGATGTTATAGTTTTTAAAAGTATTTTCGAAAAAGATCTGTTCCGAAGAAGTGTACTAAAGAACAGTGGATATGTTCCAGTAAAGAAACACATTTGCCTAATTATAGCTGTTTCTAAAGGATAATAATTTGGACTAGGAGTGATAAGTTCAAGTTCATAATATTTAACATTATCTGGTTTTTGCCCCTGTCATTATGCTTGCTATATATTGTACAGAAGCTTCATTTAATCCGAAGTCCAACTTCTTTTCTAAAAAAAGTCCGAGAAAAATTTAAAAAGCCCCATACGTATAAGATTATTCTCTTCAGTAAGTTCTGTTTGTAAATAATGTAATATTTCGTGTATTACAGAACTATCCATATTATTAACATCAAGCTCGTTAGAAAAAAATATACTATTTGTCTTGTAATAGTATTTTTCCCATAGAAGAGTCATTAAAAATCTGCTAAGTACATATTACTTTTTACTTAAAGAATTAAATAGCATTTCTTTTTGTAATATTAAATTCTGAAACTACAGGATAAATTAAATTAACAGCATGTTTTGAAATGTTGTGTTTATCTTTAGCACTTATTTCAGAAATATTAGTTATACCAGGTATGTTATGGCTTTTTCTTTTCTGTCCATTATTACTCCTTTCATATATATATATTACTAATATAGCAAAAAAAGAAATTAATTAATATATGATTATTAAAAAAATATATAAAAAAAGTAATACATTGTTAATATTTTAAAATTAAGATTTTTTTGTAATAGATATAGTAATCTTTATTTGAGTTTAGTATTATTATAAATAATTATATAAGGAGTAATACTATTTTATGGGGATTTTAAAAAGACGAAATGGAATCACAGTTATAGTTTTTAGTAATAACTATAATAATAATGTTAATTTTAGCAGGAATAGCTTTAAATATGGTAATAGATGATAAAGGACTTATTGAAAAAAATCGAATAAGAGTAATTTTTGATTTGGCATTATCAGAAATGTATGAAAGAGGAGATTCAGAATTATCATATTTAAGAATTTCAGATAGAATAAAAAAAGAGTCGGAGAAATCAATTCTGAAAGACTATATGAAAGTAAAGGGTTTAAAACATATTATGAGATAAGACAAGATGAGCATATTTGGGATAAAGAAAGAAATATGAGACTTGTTAAAAAGTCTGATTTTTGATGAATATATTAAGAATAAGATTAAAAAGGAAGATGCAGAAGATATAGACAGTAGTATTCCAAGTGTAAATCCAGTTTCAATAGAAGATGTTAAAATAACAGGAACAGGAATAAAAAGGTAGTAGTATAATTATTGATATTAAAGGAACAAAATATACAGGAATAGTTAATGAAAATGGTGAATATAGTATACAAATTCCAAAAACAACAAAAGTGGTACAAAAGATAAAAAGTTGTACAAAAAAAGAAGAAGGGAAAAAAAGAAAGTAATGAGATAATAGTAGAAGTTGGAAAAAAACTAAATTAGGTAAAATAACAATAAATGAGGTTAAAAAAATACTGATACAAGAATAACAGGAAAAGCAGAGAAGAATGCAAATATATTACTTGTAATAGCAGGTAGAGAATTTAAAGGGAATGCAAATAGTAATGGAGATTTTAACATATCTGTAAGTGGAATATCAGATGGTGATGAAATAATAGGAACACAAAAGTATGACAGATAGGGTTACAAGTGATGAAACTAGAATAACAATAGGAGCATCAAAGAGTAATAATCCTATAATAAACGAGGTTACAAGTGATAGTACTGAAGTAACAGGAAAAGCAGAAAGAAATGCTAAAAATAAGAGTGATATTAGAAGACAATACAGAATATGTAGGATTTGCAGATGGAAGTCGGAAACTATAGTGTAAAAAAATACCAGTTCAAGATATGAATAAGAAAATATGGGTTACACAGACAGCACCAAATAGGGAAGAATCTGATAGACAAGAAAAAGTTGTAAAAGGAGTACCAGCACCAAAACCAAATATAAACGAGATGGATACAGATGATACAAGAGTAACAGGAAAAGGTGTACCAAACTCAAAAGTATATGTAAGAATACCAGGTAAGTTTGAAGGACATGTAGATGTAAACTCAAATGGAGATTGGTATTTAGATACAGGATTATTAAACGGTGGTCAAGAAATAATAGTACACCAAGAATTACCAAGAAAACTAAATAGTGAAGATACTGTTATAAATGTAAAACAATTACCAGCACTAGGAGTTCCAAGAATAGACTATGTAGATTCAAGTCATGATAGAGTATGGGGATGGGCAGATCCAGGAGCAACAGTAGATGTTCATGTACACGGAATTGTAAGACAAAATATTACTGCAGATGGAAGTCGGAAGATGGAATATATATATTGGACAAGAAAGAGGAAATGCAAGAATAGAAGTAACACAAATGAAGACTGGTAGACCATGGAGTGGTATGGCAGTATCAAATGTAGTACAACTACCACCGCTTGGAAATCCAAGTATTGATCAAATGAATACAGCACAAGATCATATCTATGGTTGGGCAACACCAGGAGCAACAGTAAAAGTGCATGTACATCGGAATATTCATACGTGATATAGGTACAGATGCAAGCCGGAAGATGGTGGACACATTTAGGATTTGAAAGAGGAAATGCTGTAGTAGAAGTACAACAAAAGAGGAGTTGGAAGGCCATGGAGTGGTTGGTCAAGAATGGTAGTACAACAATTACCACAAATGCCACCACCAACTATTAACTATATTGACTCATCACATTATTGGGTATCACGGAAGAGGAGAACCGGGAGCAACGGTAAAAGTTCATGTTCATGGAGTTGTAATAAGAGATGTAGGAGTAGATGGAGCACGGAAATTGGTCATTATATATTGGGAGACAAACACCTTGGAGGAGAATAGAAGTACAACAATATAGGCTTCGGAAGACCATGGTCTGGTTGGGCTGGAACAAATGTTGTAGAAAGATTTGTTGGACTTAGGTTTAGGATAGCATCAAATAGATATAATTATGTTCATATAGAATCAGAAGGACATCACCAAATATCATGGCACTGGGGAGTTACAAATTGGAATGATAGAAATATATGGGGAAATGATTTTGCACCAGCAGGAGGAGCATGGTATGAAATAAGAATAATGGGAGATGTAACAGCAGTAAATGTAGAAGGTGGAGTAAATGTAGAATTACTAGATTTCTATAACCCAGGTAGAGGAACACCAGTATACTTGAAAGTTAATGGAAATGTTGCACAAGTATGGAACCCAGTACAATAATTTAAGGAGGAATAGGAAATGAGAGGAAGGGAAATGATAAAGAAAAAGAGTAATAGAAAAAAATATCAAGAAATATTAATAAAAAGTAGTATATGTATCGTTGTATTTCTTTTTAAGCCTATACTATATATTTCCTATTTTCTTAAATTATCCTAAAAAAATATTTTTAGAAGAAGAATTTCAAAAAGATTATGGGTATTACATATAATACCCAATATATAATCTTTTCAGTATTTATGTATTTAATAATATTTGCAAGCCTATTAGTTGCATATAAGAGTACAAAGATAATGGAAGGAGATAATAGGGAAAAAAATTATAGTTAAAAAGAAAAAAAGAGCTTTTAACTATCCACATATAATACTTCGGTACAATATCTTTTGTTCCCTGCAATTATAGTTACAATACTAGCAATATTATTAGGGCTTGAAACACCTATGATATTTACAATAATGTCCATAATATTAGTTGCATCATCATTAATGGCAATAATAATATATATGATATCTAAGGAATATTTTGAAGATATATTAATAGAAACAGCATATTATGTAGAAAATAGTATAAATGGGAGAAAGATAAGTTTAGGTAATAAGCTTTTTAACTCAATTACTACCTATAATATTAGGGACTTTAATGTTAATAGTTTCAATATTAAATTATTTGGTAATATATGATAAAGGTGTAATTCAAGAAAAAGTTATATTTAGAAATGTTAAAAAAAGAATTTAGTGAAGATAAAAAAAATATAGTTTGGAAGAAGTTACAGAAAAATTAAAGAAAAATAGAAGAAAATAATAGCCAAGAAAAATGTGATAAAAGTATTAGCATATACAAAATGATATAAGAAATCCAATATATGGAAAAGAATATTTAAATAATTTTGCGATAGAATATATAAACATGTTCTATACATCAGAAAAACAAAATATAGTATATACAGAATATTCTAAGAATAAGAAGATTAGTATATTAAAAATAGACACTGAAAAAAACGGAAGTGCATTTGTAGGAATAGGATTCAGAGTATTTACTACAAGTCTATCAACAGATATATTTATGCTTGTACGGAATAATAATGATATATACAAGTATATATATATGGTATATTGGATATATTATAGAAAAAGATATATCTAAAAGTTACAACTGGAATGAGAAGTATATTAAAAGCAAAAAAATAGTATTGTTTTTAAATAATTTACCAATTCTTAGAAATGATGAGATTGGAGAACTTGTAAAAGAATTTAATTTATTACAAAAATAATAATAATAGTCAAATAAGGAGTATAAACAATACTAGAACAAGAATGATAGAACAAGAAAGATTAGCAACTTTAGGACAGATGATTGGAGGGATAGCACATAATCTAAAAAAACACCTATTTTTCTCAATATCTGGTGCAAATATGGCAATGTCAGAACTTATAAAAGAATTAAAAATTCTGTTTTAGATGAAAGAGTAGAAAGAAAAGATTTTTACTGAAATAGCTTTTAGATATGGAAAGATGGACAAAAAAAGATAGATAATTATTTAGGATATATGTCTCGATGTAATAACAGTTGTAAAAAGGTCAAAACAACTGTATTTTTCAGATGATATAAGGGAAAAAGATAGAATTAAAAGATGTATTTAAAAAGTGTTAGATTTCTTTTAGAACATGAAATTAGAAAAAAATAATATAGAACTAGAAATTAAAAAAATTATGTAGAAAATGATATAAAAATTGAAGGAAATAGTAATATATTAGTACAAATATTAGCAAATTTAGTACAAAATAGTATAGATAGTTATGAAGATATATCAAAAAAATGATAAAAAAATAGGAAAATAATAATAGAATCAGCATATGATAAAAAGTAAGAAAAAAATATTATTATATATGTAGAAGATTTTTGGGATTCGGAATATCTAAAGATATATCGGATAGATTATTTAAAGAAATGGTAACAACAAAAAGGGAAAAGAGGTACAGGACTTCGGATTATATATGTCTAATTTAACATTAAAAGCACAATATAATGGAAGTATAGAAATACTTACAAAAGAAAAAAAGAGGAACAATAATGAAGATATGTTTACCACAATAATAAGTGGAGCAGAGGAAGGACTTTTATGAGAATAAGAGATAGAGAAGAAAAAAACTGATTAAAGAAGATGGAAATAATTGGAATATATTAGTCATAGATGATGAACAAGGAGTTATTGATTCTATTAATGTATATTTAGGAAAAATGGGCTATATAATAGAAGGAGAAACAAACCCTTTAAAAAGGTATAGAGAAAAATAAGGGAAAAATCATTATGATATACTTATATTAGATTATATTATGATGCCTATAAATGGTGATAAAGTAATAGAAGAAATAAGAAAAATTTAATAATAATATATACATAATTGTACTTACAGGACACAAAAAGTATAGCACCGCCAATAGAAACAATAAGAAAGTTAAATATACAAGGATATGTAGAAAAACCAATAAGTTTGAACAAATATTATTAATGGTAGAATCATCAGTAAAATCTATAAAAACAGTTAGAAGAGATAAGAAAGAAAAAAATAAGGAGATAGAAGATACATATCTAGAAAGTATAGAAACATTAAGAAAAAAATTGTAGAAGCAAAAAGATGAATATACAAGAGGACATTCTGATAGAGTATCAGGATATGCATGTTTAATAGGAAAAAAAGTTTTGTTTGGAACAGAATGATTTAGAAACACTTAGAATAGGTGGACTTCTTCATGATATTGGAAAAGTAGGAATAAAAAGATAGTATACTTTTTAAAAACAGGAAGATTTACAGATGAAGAATATGAAGAAATGAAAAAAACATACTATTATAGGATATGAGATATTAAAAAAAGGGAAGTAGATTTAAAAGATATATTAAATATTGTAAGATCACATCATGAGAGAATAGATCTGGAAAAGGATATCCAGATGGACTTAAAGGTGACCAGATAGAAGATTTAGTAAAAAAATAGTTACTGTTGCTGATTCATTTGATGCAATAACATCAAAAACGTGTATATAGGGATGCTAAGACTATTGAAGAAGGATTAGATGAATTAAAGAAAAAAATATACGGATTACAGTTTGATAAGAGGTTTGTAGATATACTTATATGGTGTTATAATAATCAAAGAGAAGAATTTTTTTGGAAATATATAATATACAAAGAAAGGAATAAAAAAAGTATTAAATTCAAATTAATAACTTAAGTATAGTAAATGTTTGAATAGAAAAAAATATTAATTTGTGATATACATATATATATGGAAAAAGGTAGAAAAAGAGAAAGAAGATATAGGAAATAATAAAGAGAATAGTAAAAAAACGGAGAAGAGAAAAATTTTGGAAATAAGTTTGCTAAAAATGTATTAATGTTAATAATAGCACAAATACTTGTAAAAGTTTTAGGACTTATATACAGGGTTGTAATTGTAAATGTACCAGGGTTTCGGAAATGTAGGGAACCGGACATTATGCTTCAGGATATGAGGTATATGCACTTATGCTTACATTATCAAGTATAGGAATACCTTCTGTAATATCAAAAACTTGTATCTGAAAAGAATAGCAATAGGTGATAAAAAAAGCGGCACAGAGAATATTTAAAGTAGCACTTACATTCTTTACAGGTCTTCGGACTTATACTAAGTGTGCTACTATATGTATTTTCAGATTGGATTGCTATACATATACTTGATGTAAAAAGATACATCATTAGTACTTAAAGTATTAGCACCTGCAATAGTATTTGTTTCAGCATCATCTGTTATAAGAGGGTATTTTGGTGGACTTCGGAGACATGAAGTCTACAAGTGTTTCACAAACACTAGAACAACTTTTTAAATTGTATATTAACAATAACACTTGTATATATGGCAGCACGGTAGTGAGCCACATGTTATGGCAGCAGCACGGAAATGTAGCAACAACAATATCTGTAATCCTATCGTTTATATATATGTATGTATATTATAAGAAACATAAACTTATAATATATAGAAGAGAAAAATCAAGAGAAGATAAAAAAAGCCAACAGGATATATTATTAAAACAATATTAAAATTATCAGTACCTGTAACAATAGGTTCTTTAATATCTATAGTACATACAATGATAGATACAATAACAGTAACAAATGGTATACAAAAAGCATATATGCATATATATACAGCTAAAGATGTTTTGGAAAGTAAGGCAACAGAAATGAAAGGTATACTTTCAAAAGTATCTACAATAGTAGGACTTCCACAATCAATAACAATAGCAATAGCAATAGCAATAGTTCCAGTTGTATCTGTACTTGTAGCAAGAGGTGAAAGACAAAAGGCAAAAGAAAGAATAGAAAGAGCAATAAACTTATCTGTAATTATAATAATGCCTGCAATTGTAGGACTATTTGTACTGTCAGAACCACTTCTTAAACTTATGTATCCAAAAGCTTCAGAAGGTGGAGTTTTAATGCAAATATTATGTGTTGCAACAGTATTTATGTGTTTAAGTCATACAATACGGAAGTGGACTTCAAGGTATACGGTGATGTTATAACACCATCTATAGGGGTATTTGTAGGTGCTGTTATAAAAACAGTTATAAACTCAATATTAATACCAATATATAATATAAATATATATGGGCTGCAATCTCATCTGTTATATGTCAGGTTATAATGTTCTTAATTGTATATATAACATTATATAAGAAGATTGGGGCTAAGATTGATCTTAAGAAAAATCGGAAGAACTTTCTTAGCATCTATAGCAATGGGAATTATAGCATATGGAGTATATTATGTAACTATACCATATTTAAGAAATTCAGCATCAGTAATTTTTAGCAATAATAGCAGGAATAATTTCATATACATTGTTTGTAATAATGTTTAATGTAATAACAGAAGAAGAATTAAAAAGAACTTCCTAAGGGTGAAAAAAATTATTACCTATATTTGCAAAAAGCTAAGAATATAAGAAATAGGGTGTTTGGAATTAAAAGTAAGTAAATAGAAAGGAAGGCTTATGGAAGAAAAATAATAATAAAAAAATAATGTAAAAAGTTGAATGGGATTTAAGTCAAATATATAGTAATATAGATGAACTTAAAAAGATATAGAAAAAGAATTAAGTTTAACAGAAAAAAATGACAACTTTTTAAAGGAAAACTTAATAATAAGAAAGATATATTTGAGTTTTTTTAAAAACAGATGAAGAAGCAGAGCTAATAGCTTCAAAAAAACAACAGCATATATGGCATTAAGACTTCAAAAAAATATGAAAGATTTAGAAATATTAAAATTAGATTCAGAAATATCACCTAAATTTAAAAAAACTTTCTAAACAGTTAATATTTGTAGAAGATGAATTACTTGAAAATGATAAAGAACTTTTAGATGATATATTAAAAGATCCAGAATTTGAAAGATTTAATAGTAATTTAAGATATCAATTTGCTTTTAAAAGGTCATATATTAACACAAGAACAAAAAAACTGCTTATGAATCATATTGGAAGTGCAATGAATTTTTTTCAAACATCTATGACCTTATAGAAAATGAAATAAAATTTGAGAAAGCAGAAGATGAGAATCGGAAAATCTTCATGAAGTAACACATTCTAAATATGTACCATTAATGGAAAGTAAGGATAGAACACTTAGAAAAAAACGCATTTAATTCAATGTATAATAATTATCAAAATTCAGAACAAAAGTACAACCGAAATATATCTATCAGAAGTAAAATTTGAAAATGAACTAGCAAAAATTATTAAATTATGATTCACTTTTTAGATAGAAGTACAAGAGGAGATGAATCAAGTATAAAAGTATATGATGCAATAATATCATCAGTAAATAAAAAAATATGAAGATATATCATAAATATCATGATTTAAGAAAAAAAAGTATTAGGACTTCGGAGAAGATTATACATCATATGACTTATATGTAAATATGATAGAAACAGCAGATAACAAGAAATATACTATAGAAGAGGCAAGAGATATTATATTAGAAAAACTTAAGTATATTACGGTGAAGAATATATATCTGTACTTAAAAAAAGCATTTTCTGAAGGATGAGCTTGATGTATATGAAAAGGAAAATAAGGGAACAGGTGCATTTAGTTATGGAGTATATGGGGTACATCCATATATATTATTAAATTATGAAGGAAGATTTGACGATATTTCCACAGTAGCACATGAACTTCGGACATACAATGCATTCATATTATGCAAATAAGGCACAAAGTGTATATAATAGTAATTATACAATAATGGTTGCAGAAGTAGCATCAACAGTAAATGAAATAATTCTTGCAGAAAATATATTAAAAAAAGAAAAAAATATAGAAAAAAAGAAAAAAATATAATCTCAGAACTTATAGGTACAATAACATCAACACTTGTAAGACAATCAATGTTTGCAGAATTTGAAAGAAAAAAATACATGATAGGATATTTATGGAAGTTCCAACAGTATATACAGATGTTACTAATGAATATGAAGAATTATTAAAAAAATATTTTGCAAATATAACAATAGATGAAAAACATAAATATGAATGGCTTAGAATCCCACATTTCTATAGACCATATTATGTGTATAAATATGCAACAGGGATATCATCAGCTATATATATAGCAAGAAATATTTTAAATAATAAGGAAGGATATTTAGAAAAAAATATCTTGAAATGTTAAAAAAACAGGGAGGAAGAATCCGGAAGCATAGATGTACTTAAGATTGCAGAAGTAGATTTAGAAGATGAAAAAAACATATGATGAAGCATTTAAATATTTAGAAGAAAAAAATAGTAGAATTAGAAGAATTAGAAGAATTAGTAAAAAGAGTAAAAAAATAATAAATATATTAAAAAAATATATTGAAAAAAATACAATTAAATGGTTATTATATAAGTATAGAATAAATAAGAAAGGAATATATAAAATGAAAGATTATTATATAGAAAAAAAGTACATGCAAGAGAAATATTAGACTCAAGAGGAATCCAACAGTTATGGTAGAAGCACATATAAATGGATGTAAAAGGAGTTGCAAAAGTTCCATCAGGAGCATCAACAGGACAATTTGAAGCTGTTGAATTAAGAGATGGAGACAAATCAAGATATTTAGGAAAAAGGTGTAGAAAAAGCAGTTGCTAATGTTAATGAAGATATTAATGATAATATTACATCAGAATCAGAAGAAGGAATGGTAATATTATACAATTCATTAATGGAAATAGACAATGATCTAATCGAATTAGACGGAACAAAAAAATAAAGGTAAATTAGGAGCAAATGCTATACTTGGAACATCTATAGCTTGTGCACAAGCTATGGCACAATCAAATGACCAAGAATTATTCCAATTCTTAGGTGGTGAATATGCAGATACATTACCAGTACCTATGATGAATGTTTTTAAATGGTGGAGCACATGCTTCAAAACAATATGGACATTCAAGAATTTATGATAATGCCAGTAGGAGCACCAACATTTAAAGAATGTGTTAGATGGTGTGCAGAAGTATATCATACATTAGGAAAAAAATCTTAAAAAGAAAAAAAGGAATGACAATAGCTGTAGGTGATGAAGGTGGATTTGCACCAGACTTATCAAGTGATGAAGAAGCATTTGACCTATTATCAGAAGCGATAACAAGAGCAGGATACAAAAGTAGGAGAAGATTTTGTATTTGCTATAGATGCAGCAGCAAGTGAATGGAAAGGTGAAAATGGAACATATCATTTACCAAAAAGCAAATAAAACTTTAACAAGAGATGAAGTAATATCACACTGGGAAAGCCTAGTTAACAAATATCCAATTATGTCAATAGAAGATGGACTTGATGAAGAAGACTGGGAAGGATGGAAAGAATTACAAAAAAACGTTTAGGAGATAGAATTCAATTAGTAGGTGATGATCTTCTTGTTACAAATGTTGAAAGATTAGAAAGAGCAATAGAAGAAGATGCATGTAATTCAATTCTTATTAAATTAAATCAAATAGGTACAGTTACAGAAACTATGGATGCAATAAAAACTTGCTAAAACATATGGTTATACAACAATAGCATCACATCGTTCAGGAGAAACAGATGATGTAACAATAGCAGATTTAGCAGTTGCATTAAATACAAAACAAATTAAAACAGGAGCACCTGCAAGAATAGATAGAGTTGCTAAATATAACAGATTACTAGAAATAGAAGAAATGTTAGGAGCAAAAAGCTAAATATGCAGGATGGGGATGTTTTTAGCTAAGATTAAATAAAAAGATTATTTTTAGAAAGTTAGTACAGAACATGTACCAAAAAAACTGGACAAAGAAATTTGAAAAGTTTGGAGGTACATTTTTTTCATGTCAAGAAAAAGTAAGTTTTTCGTATGAAGATAAATTAAAAATTTGTAAGCAACATATAGATGATCATATATCATTATTACAATTATCAAGAAAGTATAATATAGCTAACTCTACATTACAGCGATGGATAAATCTATACAAAAATACATGGAGAGAATGTTTTTAAAGAGAAAAACTAGAAATAGAGCATATTCTCTTGAGTTTAAAAATGAAAAATCCTAGAAGAAATCATTCAAGGAAAGACTATTAATTACATTTCACTTAAATATAATATAGCTAAGTCTGTTGTTTCTAATTGGTATATACAGTATAATAAAGGTAAATTAAAAAGAATATTTACCAGCAGGAGAGATATATAATATGGCCGATAATAAGAAATATACCAAAAAGGAAAAAAACTAGCTATAGCTAAAGAATGTATTGAATTAGGAAAAAGACTATAAGACTATTTGTTACAAATATAAGATTAAATATAATAGATTATATAATTGGGTTAAAAAAATTATTACTCAAGTGTTGAAAAAGTCTGCATTTAAAGCAATCAGTAAAGCACAAGATAAATATGAAATATTATATAAGCTTTAAATGTATTGAGGTTGAAAATTTAAAGAAAGAAAAATGAGATTCTAAAAAAACGATTATTTTATGGGGATGATAGAAAAAGGGGAAATTTAGATAAATATTTAACTGTAGACGCCTTGAAAGATAAATATAGTATTAATTTAATCTGTGCGGTGTTAAAATTAAACCGTTCATCATATTATGAATGGCTTAAAAGCTAAAGAAAATAATAAGTATTTAGAAGTAGAAAAAGAATTAATTACTATAGATAATGAGGTTAATTCAATATATGGTAGAAAAAGATTGACTAAAGAACTTAATGCTAGACTTAATACAAACTATTCTGAACAAACTATACGTAGAATTATGAAAAGAATAGGTATAGTTTGTGTTATACGAAAAAGAAAAAAATAAGTATAAGAAGACAAATGCTGAATACACAGAAGAAAATATACTTATGAGAGACTTTAGTACTACTAGCGATAATCAAAAGTTTTCTACAGATGTAACTGAAATATCTACTCCTGAAGGTAAACTATATCTTTCTGGTATAATAGATATGCACTCTAAAAAAATACTTGAATATACTATTTCTTCTAGTAATAATAATGAATTGGTATTTAGTATGATGAATAATTTGTTTGATAATATAAGTACAAAGTATTTAGGTAATATTTTTATACAAACTGATAGAGGTTATCAATATACTTCATGGCAATTCAAGGAGCTAATAAAAGGTAAATTAATACATAGTATGAATAGACCAAGGCATTGTCCAGATAATTCACCAATTGAATCATTTTGGGGAATACTTAAAGCAGAACTATACTATAATCCTAAATGTAAGGCATTATTTAGAACAAAGCTATCTGCTAAAAATGCAATAGAAAATTATATAGAATTCTATAACACAAAAAGAATAACAGAAAAAGGAACTACTCCTGAATCAATCAGAAATAATTCCTTAAATTAATTTTTTTAAAAAAATACTTGTCCAATATTTTTAGTACATGTTCTTACAAAAGTGCTAACTTTTTTTATATTAAAAAAATACGAAGATGTTGTTAAAAAAATATACCACTTTAAAAATCTGTTAATATATATTTAAAATATGAAATTATATTAAAGAGAGGGAAGAAATGAAAATACTAAAGAAGATAACTATAGTAAGTATACTACTAATAATTATGCTTACATATACACAAATATTGGTATTTGCAGTAGAGTCAGAGTTAACTCTAATTCCAAATCCAGAAACAAACAATATACACCTTAAATGGACAGGACCTCAAAATAGTTCATACAAGGTATATCAAAAAAAGCCTGGGAGTAGCAATTTCGAAACGATTGGACTTACAGACTTTAATAATGTAGATGAAGAGGTAAAAAGTACTTAATATATATCCGACAATAGAAGGATTACCAATGGTTAATGTTACATATTTAGATGGACAGACAGAAACAATACCAAAATCAGGATTATTAAAAGTATGGATGGAAGGACGGAACAGTAAATGAAGCAGGTACTGTTACTAACTTTAGAGCGTATGGTAAAAAAATCCAGCAAATAATAGGCAGATAATAAAAAGTGGACCATATGCCTATCAGTCAGTTTGAAACAAAACCCAAACATTATTTGGAATTATGATGTAATAATGCAAGGAACATGGGATGGAAATGCACAAAATATTATAAGTGATGCATCTATAGCTGTAATAGAAAACTATATAAAAGCAGGTAAGGGAATACTTACAGGACATGATACATTAGGGGCAGAAACAGGGACTACTAAAGGACTTGGGAAAATAAGGGATTATTTCAAAATTAAAAATACGGAAATTATGGGATAGTTGCAAGAAATATCCCTCAATATACAAATAATGGACATGATATTAATGCATCATGGGGATATATGTCGAACAAGGTTAAAATATCTAAAAAAAGGATTTTTTTAACACAGTTTCCGTGGAGTTTAGGGCCGGTTGGAACAGTACTTACTATACCTGAATCACATACAGCTGTTAATGTAGCGACAGGAAATGTATGGATGGAGTTTACAGGTACAGAAGATTACGATAGACGTGGATATGCATTTTTTTAGAAAAAAATGAATTTTGAAAATGCACCAAAAAAACACCAGAATATAATTATAAGTATTATCTAACAACATGGAATAACACTGCTATGATACAAACAGGACATAGCCAAGGAAAATCTACAGAAGACGAAAGAAAAAGTACTTGCAAATACATTATTCTACCTTAAAACAATTAACACATAAGACAGAAATACTAGATAACTCAGCAAGAGATATAGTAGATCCTAATAAGCCTGCAAATATTACAACAGCAGTAAATGAAGATAATAGTACAAATATTAGTTTTAGAAAACCAGAAGATAATCGGAAGTACATATGAATACTATGTAAAAAGGACTTGATGGTGATAGAGAGTTCACAAGTGACACTAAGAGTGCAACAATAACAACAGGAGTTAAGAAATATAGATATGTTGTAAAATAGTGACCCTAATAGTCCTAAAAAAACACCAAATATTAGAAACAGGTACAGAGTATGAAACAGTAGGAGATAATGAATTAATACCAATAGAAAAACATATCATTTACAGGTGATCCTACATATATACATATAGTAGCAATAGATGGTGCAGGAAATGAATCAGAAGTATATACACAAAAGTTAGAAAAAGCCAACAAATCAAGAGATAGAAATAACAAAAGAGATATTAAACCCTAAGAATGAGTATAAGATAGGGGACAGAGTAATATATAAGGTGAAGGCTAAGATAAAAAGAAAATGCTACTAATAAGGGAAAGATTACTAATGTTAATATAGTAGATACATATAATAGTAATTATTTAATACTAGTAAATGGAAGTATAGTAAAAGATAATAATACAGTAGTAAATACAGATGAAGTAGGTAAGATAAAAACAACTATTAATGAACTTGTATATGGTAAGATAAAAGAAATTAGGTATGATATGGAAGTCTTAAACACAGCTAACCGGTAAAAGTGATGTAACAAATAATGTAGTAGCATCAGGAACAAGCCATACTGGAGAAGGTGCTGAAGGAAATACAAGTAAGAATATAATAGTAAATGATCCTAAGATAGATATACAAAAAAAGTGTAGATAAGTTAGAGTATAAGGTTCGGTGATGTTGTAACATATACTGTAAAGATAAAAAAAGCTTGGTACCTGGTACAACTATAACTAATGTAAATATAAAAAGAGGTGATACCGAAAGGATTAGACTTAAAAAGAAGACTCTGGCAAGATAAGTATTAATCGGTACAGAAATAGCAAAATGGTCTTGTTAAAACAGTAGAAGATGGTAAAACAAGTGTATCTGCAGGCCTGACTAGAATAAACCGAAATGATGAAATAATACTTACATATAAGTATGTGGTAAAAGATGATTTTTGACACAGTAACTCCTAAACTTACAACAAAATGTAGTAGGAGATAATATACAGCCAAAAAGAGATACAAAGTGATATATATATAAATAGTCCAAAATTGAAGATAGATAAAACATTTGAAAGTAACTATAAGGGGAAGAAGAAAGACTTAAATATACCCTTGATGTAACAAATGATAGAAAAAGATAGTATAGCTAAAAAAAGTAACTCTTGTAGAAAAACTACAAATGGAAGACTTGATAAAGATAGTATAAGAGTAAAAGATGGAAATGGTAATGATATTCCTAAAGAAAATTATGATATTGTAGAAGAAAATGGTAAAATAACACTTAAATTTAAAGATGATATATATATTTTAGGTAAAAAAATAGTGATAAAGAAAAAGTATTAAATAAGAATAATATACCATTAAATAGTAATAAGATATATGATAAGATAAATATTACATATGATGTTGTAAAAGAAAAAGGTAAAGATACTGTAAGTACAAGTATAGTAAATAGTAATGATAATAGTGGTATTGCAAATAAGGTTGTTACAAAAAGTATTATCTGTAGAAGGAAGAGCAGTAGAAGAAGAAGAGTTTAAAAAAAGAAAACAAAAACTAGATATATCTAAAGATTCTTTAAAACAAAATGTAAAAAGATGGAGACACTAATACATATACATTAAATGTATTAAATGTTGGAGATAATCCAGCAAGAATAGTTAAGATAGAAGAAACAATAGATGGAAATGCTAAGATTAAAAAAAGACTCTGTAAGAATATTAAACTCTAAAGGTGAAGATGTAACAAATAATACAAATGTTGTACTAAAAAAGATATAACAGATAAGAAGATAACAGCTATTATAGATAAGATAGATAAAGATGAAAAGTATAAGATTGTATATGATGTAATATATGATGAGTCTGAAACAGAAAATAATGTTAAAACAATATCTAAAGTAAGAGGTTTAAATACAGAAGAAAAAAACAAATAGAAGATATAACAAATGTAAATGGTAGTATAAAAGATACTAAGATAGAAATATCTAAAGACTCTACTAAAAAAAGAAGTAAAAAGCAGGAGATATAAATACATATAATGTAATAGTTAAAAAAATATAGGATCATATGATGCAAGAGATGTTTAGTAGAAGATACATTATACCGGAAATGCTAAATATGTTAAAGATACATTAAAAGTATTAGATAATGATAATAATATATTAGAAACTAATAAGTATAATGTAGAATGGATAGATAAGAAAGATGATAATAGTGAAAAATAGGTTTAAGATAACTATTCCATTAATAGAAAAAGATAAGAAAATATCAGTAATATATAATGTGGTATATGAAGACCAAGAAGAAACTCAAGAAGTAAGAAATATTATAAGGGCAAAAAGGAACAAATACAAATAATGCAGAACCTAAAGATAAAGATGGTGTAAAAGTAATATCTAAAGGAGTTATTAAAAAAATACAGAACTTGAGATAACAAAAATCTGCAGAAAAACAAGAAATAACAGCAGGAAGTAGGAATAAGTATACTGTAACTATTAAAAAAATACTGGGGATTATAAGGCAAGAGATGTAAATGTTAAAGATATACTTAAAGGAAATGCTAAATATATTAAAGATAGTATTAATATAGTAAGTAGTAAGGAAGAAAGTAATACAATAAAAATATAGAAGATATTAAAAAAAGTATAGTATGGAAAGATAAGGATAATAATAATGAAAGTAGTCTAAGCCTTACTATACCAATTATAGAAAAAGGAGAAATATATAATGTTTCATATAGTGTAGAATATGTAGATAGTGAAGAAGAAAGTATTACTACAAATACTGCTATAGCAAAAGGAACAAATACTAAAGAAGTAAAACCAAAAGATACTACTAATGTTAAAGTTACAGGTGTAATAAAAAGAAACAACTTTAGATATAATTAAAACATCAGAAAAAGAAAGAAACAAAAGATGGAGATACTAATACATATATTATTAATATAACAAACACTGGAGACTATACTGCAAGAGATGTACATTTAGAAGAAAAGTTAGAAGGAAAAGGAAGTATTGTGAAAACAAGTGTTAAGGTAATAAACAGTAAAGGAGAAGATATAACTAAAAACATTAAAAAAAGAAGATTTAGTTATAACAGATAATAATATAATAGTAAATATACCAAATATCTCTAGTAAGGAAATATACAAAAATTGTATATGATGTTAAATTTGATGAAACAGAAAAAGATACAGTAGTAGTAGGTAAAACGAAGATAAAGGGAAGTAATACAAAAGAAGAAACAATAACAAGTAACTATAATGTAAAAAGGTACAGTAAAAAGAAACAAACTTAGAAATAGAAAAACAGTAGATAAAAAGTATAATAGAAGCAGGAGATAAGAATAAGTATAAGGTTAGATTAAAAAAATACGGGATTATATGATGCAAGAGATATAATAATAGAAGATATATTAAAAAGGAGATGCTAAATATATAGTAGAAAGTATACATTTAAGTGATAAAGATATACAAGTAGAATATGAAGGAAATGCTAAATTTAAGATACCAATACTAGAAAAAGGAAAAGAGATAATAGTAACATATGAAGTAGAATATGCAAGTAGTAAGAAAGATAGTATGGTAACAAATAGTGTAGAAGTAAAGGGAAGTAATACAAAGAAGAAAATAACAAGTGTAAAGGTAGAGGTAATAGGAGTAAAAGAAAATATAATAGAAAAAGAGATACTGCCAAAGATATTACCAAAAAGCAGGTAAAAGAGAAAGAAGAATGGTAGCAATATATGCAATAATAGCATTTGTATTAATAGTACCAATACTTATTATAAGGAGAGAATATATCCAAGCAAAAGAAAAGGATTAAACGTAGAAAAAGGTAGAAAAAGAGAAGTGAAATTTTAAATTTCACTTCTTTTTAAATTATTTCTTTTTATTAGATATTTGTTTATTTAATTTTATGTATTTAAATAATGTAACTCCACCTAGTATAATTGCTCCAGCAAGTGCAAAATATATTGCATAATCAATCCCAGATCTTGGTATTATATTTGGTTTTTCTAGTAATATTTCCAGGTTTATTTGGAGTATTTGGATTTTTTTGATAAGTTTACATTTTTAGGAGTTTCTGGAGTCTTAGGAGTTGGATTTTTTTGATAAATCAACTTCCTTAGGAGTATTAGGAGTTTCTCCTTTTGGTGTATAATATCCCTGCTTTTAACAAGAGGATCTTGTTCATTATCATTACTTGTAATATTACCAGAATTATTATTATTGTTGTTATTGTTATTACCAGGGTTATTATTGTTGATTATTATCACCTTGGTTGTTATTATTGTTATTATTATCACTTTGATTATTGTTATTGTTATTATTGTTGCCTTGGTTATTATTGTTACCAGGGTTATTGTTATTGTTGTTACCTGGATTATTATTATTACCAGGGTTGTTATTATTGTTATTATCATCACTTTCAGCTGCATTATCTCTTACAGGATTTAAATTTGTTGCTGATATTTGATTATCTTTTTTACATCTATATTTATTTTTATAAAGATCTTTACCTTCTGATGTTATAGAAAGTATTGTATTACCTTCTGCTTTTACCAGTTATTTTAGCAAGTCTAGTTTGTTTATCTATTTCTAGATCAGCTACAGCTGAATTGTTATATTTGAATGTTAAATGTTTAAATTTGTAATCTTTATGTACATATTTATATGGGTTTATTGTATAACTACCATTAATATTTAACTTTATTGTTGGCATATCTGGTGTAGCTTCATTGTCTACATTATTATTACCATTATTATTGTTATTATTATCAGGTTTTTGATTTACAGCATTATCCTTAACAGGATTTTAAATTATTAGTACTTGGTGTTGTGTTTTTATCATTAACATAGATATCAATTTCATAAAGTTTTTTTATCATTACTTGATATAGTAGCTGTTGTTAATCCGTTACCAGTACCTGTAAATGTGATTACATCATTGTTGTTACTATCTTTGCTTTTTTTGACATTGTAGCAACAGATACGTTTTTTTATATTAAACTCTAATTTTTTTATTAGAATATTCTTTATTTACATATTCATATGGATTTATTGTATATCTACCACCAACATTAAGATTTATTGTTGGTTTATTTGGATCAGGGTTTTTACTTCATTATCACCATTATTATTGTTGTTATTACCTTGGTTATCATTATCACCATTATTATTGTTGTTATTACCTTGGTTATTATTATCACCAGGGTTATTGTTATTATTACCTGGATTATTATTGTTATTTCCGAGGATTGTTATTGTCATTATTATTGTTGTTGTTATTTGTTTGTGAATCTATATTGTCTTTAATAGGTTCTAATCTTAATCCTTCAGGTGTATATTTATTATTAACTTTAACTTCAATTCTGTATAATTCTTTATTTTTCATTTGAGAAAGTTATTACAGAAGACCCTTGTGCAAGTCCTGTTATTTTTCATTTCTTTAGTTTCTTTATTGAATTTCATTGATGCTGAATTATTTCCTTCAATATGAAAAACTAATTTTTCCTAAATAATCTTTGTGTATATATTTATAAGGTTTTTATTGTATATTCACCACCAACATTTAATTTTTATAGTTGGTATGTTATTATTTATATTTTCACCATTATCATCAGAATTTTCAGCTGCATTATTTGGTATTGGGTTTGAATTTATAAGTTCAATATTATTTGTTTCATTAACGTTAACTTCTATATCATAAAAGTTTTTTTACCTTCAGAAGATATAGAAAGTGTTGCAATACCGTTACTTAAACCAGTTATAAGTAATGATTTATTATTATTTGATTGTATTTTAGCAACATTTGTATTAGATATTTCAAAATCAAGTATTTTACCCTTATAGCTTTTTATCAACATAGTAATATGGGTTTAAATCATATACACCATTTAATGTTAATTTTTAATATGTGCTTTCCGAGTAGGATCTGTACTTGGATTTGTATTCTCATTTGCATTACCGAGGAACAGGATTTAGATTTGTTGCTTCATTTCTATTATTTGGATTTACATTTACATTAATAGTATATACAACTCTTCCTTGTATAGATATTGTAAATACAGAGTTACCAGCTGCTTTTACCTATAAAATTAACTTCGCTAGTAGCCTTATTAACTGTAATTCCTGCATTTTGTGAATTTGTTATATTAAAATCAAGTTGTGTATTATTACCAACATCAGTTTTTTTAACATAATCATATGGATTTATTTTTATATGTACCATTTATATTTAATTTAATTGTTGGTGTATTATCTTCTGCAAATGTTTGTACTGGAAACATTAGAGTCATAGATAATATCATCAATGTTAATATTGTTAATATTTTTTTGTATTAAAAATATTTCTAGAAATTTTTTAATGTATTGTTTTTTTCATAATATTTTTTTCTCCTTTTCGATTTCTAAACATATGTATATATTATAACATGAAAGTTAAAAAAAGTTAAATAGGTAAACTTAATTATGTATACTTTTTCGAATGTATAAACTTGACTTTTTTAGTTTGTTATGGTAATATATTAGTGATAAATTTGATTTATTGAAAGATAATGTTACAAAAAAACATATTTTTTTGTTAAAAAAAATGTAATATAACAAAGAAAGAAGGAGAATATTATTAAGCAAAAAGATTAAATATTATACCAGTAATGCCTTTAAATTTATATTTGTAATAATTTTAATTACAGCCATGTTTATAGGATTTATGGCATGGAAATTTAAATTTGTATATATGGTAGAAATGGGTGGAGTAGAATTAGGTCTTGTTAATGATAAAGATAAGTTTGAGAAAGATGTTAAAGATACTTTAGAGAACTTAGAAGAACCAGTAGTTTCAGCAAAACTTCAAGAAAATCCTAAGTATTCATTAAGGCTTGTTGATAAAGATGATATTGATGTTGATGATAATTATGTTTTTGCCAAAGTTGAAGAAAAAAATAGAAAAAAACATATAGGTATTATAATATTAAAGAAGATGATAAACTTCTTGCAAAAGTTTCAACTACAGAAGAAAAAGATAATTTGTTAAAGGAATTGGAAGAAGCAAAAACAAGTTAAAGACCTTAAGGTTGAAGAAGAAAAAAACGAAAGAATACTATATTATATCATATGAAGAAGCAAAAACAACTTGCATCTACAAATGTTGATAATATTGAAAATGAAAAAGAAAAAAACAAGCTTGAAAAAAAGAAAAAAATAGAAAAAAAGAAATACTAATATAGTTAAAAAAATATTAGAAGAGGGGGTACTGTTTCAGCATCTTCTAGTTCAAATGCAAGTGCAATGCTAGGAAGTTTAAGCTTTAGAAGACCACTTAATAGTTCACGTGTAAGTGCAGGATATTTAGGATATCCAGGACATCGTGGGATAGACTTTCCATCACCACAAGGTACACCTGTTATGGCAGCAGAATCTGGAACAGTTACAACAGTAATGTATAGTAATAAGAGTTATGGTAACAGAGTAATAATAGACCATGGTAATGGTATATCAACACTTTATGGGCATAATTCAACAATAGGTGTATCATTAGGACAAAAAAAGTGTCTAAAGGACAAACAATAGCAGGAGTAGGATCAACAGGTAATTCAACAGGTAACCATGTTCATTTTTGAGATAAGAATAAATGGTAAACCTATAAATCCTACAAGCTATGTAATGTAATAGTAAAAAGGTAGAATGTAAAAAAATCGTTCTATCTTTTTTTAAATTGTTACAAAAAAAGTAATAAAAAAATTGCAAAAAGTATTTCTGTTATGTAATAATTACAATAGAATTACGTATGTTAACAAATTGGAGAGAATATGATTGAATTTTAAAAAAATGTATCAAAAGTATATGATAAAAGGAGTGCAGCAATACAAAATGCAACATTTACAATACATAATGGTGATTTTGTATTTTTTAGTAGGATCATCAGGTAGTGGTAAATCTACTATTATAAAAAAATGATATTAAAAGAAAAAGATCCAACAACAGGAAAAAAATATATAAATGGTACAGATACAACAAAACTTAAAAAGAAAACAAATACCTTATTTAAGAAGAAGTATGGGAGTTGTTTTTTTCAAGATTTTTAGACTTATAGCTGAAAAAAACAGTATATGATAATGTTGCATTTGCAATGTATATGATAGGAGCAAGTAAAAAAACATATAAAAAAAGACAAGTACCTATGGTTCTTGCACTTGTTGGGATTGCAGATAAGGCAGATAAAAAGCCAGAAGAATTATCAGGAGGGGAACAACAAAGAGTTGCAATAGCAAGAGCTTTAGTTAACAATCCATCAATGATAATAGCAGATGAGCCTACAGGTAATTTAGACCCTCAAACAGCTTGGGATATTATGGCACTTTTCAAAGAGATAAATAGGAGAGGTACAACTGTTGTAATGGCAACACATGCTGAAGATATTGTTAATAGTATGAATGAAAGAGTTATAGAAATTGATAAAGGTACAATCATAAGAGATGATGAAAAAAAGGTGGATATAGAAGTGAAATTTAGTGTAATAGGATATTATTTAAAAAGAAGGATTTAAAAATCTATTTAAAAAAACAAAAAAATCAACATTTGCCTCTTTTGTAACAATGGTTTCAACACTTTTTGTATTTGGTATTTTCATACTTATAACTGTAAATACACAAGATATAATTAAAAAAACTTGAATATGATCAAGGTATGCAAGTGTTTATAAACTCAGATGTGACAAAAGATGATATGGAAAAACTTCGGAAAAGAGATAAAAAGCAATAGAAGGTGTTAGTACAGCAACATTTAAAAAGTAATCAAGAAGCATTAGATGATCTAAAAAAATGTTTAAAGAAAACCCATCTGTAATTGAAGGATTTTTCAGATAATCCAGAATTTTTTTACCAAATTCATACATAGTTAAAGTAAAAAGATTTAGAAAAAAATTAAATTCAATTGAAGGTGAGATAGAAAAAAACTTGCAAATGTTCAAAAAAATAAGAAATCAGCAAAGCATAATATCTGCTATAGTTACAGCATCAAGGGTTATAAATACATTTACAGGGGTTATAACAGTTATACTTGTTATAGTTTCAATACTTATAATTTCAAATACTATAAAATTAACAGTTTTTTTGCAAGAAGAAAAGAAATCTCTATAATGAAATATGTTGGTGCAACAAATAGCTTTGTTGAAGGTCCTTTTGTTATAGAAGGTATACTTATAGGTATATTTTCTACAATAATAGTAATAATAATTTTAGCAGTATGTTATAGTGTATTATCAGTTGGGGTTGCAAAAAGCAATAGCAGATACGACAGTACAATATGGAGAGCAACAGGCAACAGCATTTACTTTAGTAAATTTTGTTACAGTACTTCCACAAATAGCAGGAATATTTTTTTAGTACTTTCAATGGGACTTCGGAATAATAGGGAGTACAATATCTATGAAGAAATATTTGGAGGTATAGATATGAAAAAAACAAAGAAATAGTAGAATATCTTCTCAAGTTTTTTTGCAATGATATTAGCTTGTATATTATTACTTACATTAACAGTAGTATATGCAACAACAGATTTAAATAAGCAAAAACAAGAAGTAGAACAAAAAAATAAAGGAACAAGAAAATACAAAAACAAGTATTACATGTACAAGCAAATAATTTAAGTAATGAAATTTCTAAAATAAATGATGAGCTTACAGAAAAAGAAGAAAAAAACTTAATAATATAAATATTCAGATAGATAATTTAGAAACTGAAATAAAAAAATACAGAAAAAAACTTATAGAAGAAAAAAAGAAAAAAACATGAGATAGCTACAGAAACATTTTAAAAAAACGTTTAAAATCAATATATATGAATGGCGATATGCAATATTTAGAAATATTGTTATCATCAGTAAATGTTACAGATTTTTCTTTCAAATTATAATATGTTAAGAGAAATAACAAGACTTGATAAAGAACTTGTTACAGAACTTACAGATGAAAAAGAAAAAAAATAACTATGTATAATGAGGAATTAGAAACAAAGAAAAAAACTTATAGCAGAAAAAGAACAGAACAGCAAAAAAAGCTAAAAAAAGAAACAGAAAGTGTAAAAAAAGTAAAAGAGAAGAGGCACTTAAAAAAAGTAAGTGACGAAGAAAAGAAAAACACTAGAAAATATTGATGCTTTTAAAAAGCAGAACAAGCAAAAAGTAGAAAGAGAAATAGCAGCAGCAATTTTTAAGAGCTAGAAGAGAACAAGAAGCAAGAATAGCTGCAATGAGAAAAAAAGACAAGAACAACAAAGAGAATCTTCAGGAAAAAAACGTCTGGGAAAAACATCAGGAGCAGGATCTAGTTCATCAAGCTCAAACTATAATCCATCAAATGCAAAATTCCAATGGCCACTTCCAGGATATAGTATAACAACAGAATTTATGGGATATCCAGGACATACTGGAGCAGACCTTTCTACACATGGAGGAAATCCAGGAATTCAAGCAATAGCAGATGGTATTGTCCTTATATCTGAGGATTTAAGAGGAAATCAAAATGGTGGATATAGGAGTTTTTGGTAGATATATAGTAATATATCATCCAGCAGAAGATGTATATTCATTATATGCACATATGAGTGAAAGATATGCAACTAAAGGGCAAGAAGTAAAAAGAGGACAGATTATAGGGAAGGTTGGTTCAACAGGTAACTCAACAGGTAACCATCTTCATTTAGAAATACACCCTGGAAGTTATAGAAATCCAGTAAATCCAAGAAGATATTTCTAAAGAGATAATTTTAATATAGTAAATAAAACAAAAAGAAAAATAAAGTAAAAATTAGGTAATAAAAAAATGAAAAAGAAGAAGTACAGAAAGAGAAAATATGAATGATTTAAAGTTACTAAAACAAAGAAATGATTATAATTATAATAAAAAAAGGTATAACTTTAATTAATATAGTTGTACTTCTTTTTTTGCATTATAATAATATATAGTTTTAATAATACTAGTAATATATCTAACAATATATTAAATATAGGGAGTATTAAAAAAATATTTTAAATACAAATGAACAACAAAAATAGTAATAATAATACAAATACAAATAATAATAATACAGATGAACTTGTTTCTAAAAAGACAAATTTTAGAAGAGAAAATAAAAAAAGAAATAACAGAAAAAAATGAATATTTCACAAGATATAAATACAACATTTACAGAAGTTGTATCACTTCAAAAATAAGATAGCAGAAAATGATTTAGAAATATCTAAACTAGATATTGAAGTTAAAGAATTAGAAGAAAAAAATACGACCTTTAAAAACAAGAAGAACTAAGGCTTAAAGATATTAAGAATAAGCAAGAAACACTTGCTAAGACTAGACTTAAATATATGTATATGAATGGGCAATTTAAAACATTAGAAGTAATTTTAAAATCAAAAAAATTTGCTTGAAATGTTTTTCAAATTACTATATGTTACAAGAAATAAACGGGATGGATGTAAAACTTTTAGAAAGTCTTGATAAAGATAGAAAAAAAGATTAGAAGTGATAACAAGGGATTTGAAAGAATATGAAATAGTTACAAAAAAAATAAGAGGGATAAACAACAACATTTTTAGAAAAATTACAAGAAAATTTTGTTATACTAAAAAAATGCTAAGATAAAATGAACTTACAGAAAATCAAAAAAAGAAATTGCAAAAAGAATTAGAAGTATTAGAAAAAGAAAAAAATGGATACTGAAAAAAACAAATAGCAGAAAAAAATCAAGATATATAAAAAGGATACCTAAATATGTAGGTGGAACATTAATGTGGCCAGTACCTACATCAAATAGTACAAAATGGATAACAGCATTTTTTGGTGCAGGAGCAAGTCAGGGATATCCTCGGAAGTAATCATTCTGGTGTAGATATTGCAATACCTAAAGCAGAAGTTCGGAAAACATAAAGCTGTTGCAGCAGCAAGTCGGAAGAGTTATTGTTGCAGTTGGAGATAAAAAAAGGAAGTAGGGTAAGTTACCGGAAACTATATAGTTATAGATCATGGAGGACGGAGTATATACACTTTACCGGACATGCAGATAGTATATTTGTATCAGTAGGTCAATATGTAAACAAAGGTGATGAGATAATGTATGTAGGAAGTACAGGAAATTCTACAGGACCACACTTACATTTTGAGGTAAGAATTGGTGGATCTCGGATATTCTAATAGGGTAGATCCACTTCCATATATAACATCAGATAAAGAACCAATATCAAATCAAACACAACAAAAATAATGTACAAGAAAAATACAAATAACCAAAATAATAATAATAATCAAAACAGTAATACAAATACTATACCAATACAATAAACTATTGTATAATAGACATAGATAGGAGAAAGTAGAAGTATGGATGACCTTTTTGAAAATGATGAAAATCAAGAAGACCTATTATTTGGTGATATAGAAAGTGAAGAAGAAACATATAATAAAAAAATAATAATGAAGATCTGTTTGGATATAATGACTCTTTTAGTGAGAATAAGTTTAAAAAAATAGTAACAGAATAAGACAAGAAAAAGAGTTATTCTAAGCTTTTATGATGATAACTTTAAAAACAAATATGCATGTTATGGAAGAAGAACTTCTTGAAAAATTTAAGAAAAAAAGATTACAACAATTTGAAGAAGATAGAGTAAGAAGAGAAATAGAAAGAAGGAAAAATAGAAGAAAGAAATAGGATAAAAAGCAAGGGAAGATTACTATATAACCAATTTTGAAAGAGAAAAGAAAAGAAATATACCAATTGGTGATATAATTGTATATATTTTTTTATTTTTCTATACTTGCAGGTAGCTTATATATGATTATATTTAAATAGCTTGACATAATATTTAGAAAGAATTATAATAATATTGTAAAAAATTTAATATTATTAATCATCTCTCCTATAATAAGTGAGGGATGATGGGAAGGAAAGAAAAATGAAAATTAGAACATTAATTAAAAAAATGTGAAAGAAAAATGAAGAAAAAAAGCTGGGATTGGAAATCGGTTAGTTTATTCGATTTTTAGATTCTAATAAGAAATGCAATATAATAATAACTGATTATACCAATCTTAAAAAGTGGATTGAATCTGAAGCCAATATCAGATATAGAAAAAGAAAGAGAAGAAAAAAATTATTATCTAAGGAGATAATAGATAATAATTTGATAATAGTAGATAATGCGGATTATAGATTCCCAGTTATATGCTTAGATTCAGAAGACATACAAAATAGTTCTTTTAAATATATAATAATTGATTTTTGAAAAATAAGGAATCAATTGAGGGAAGAGAATTAGTACCGTGGATATATGATGATAAAAAAAGAGAACTGTTAATATGGCAGGATAAGATCGAAATAAAAAGAGACTTTATAAAAAGCAGAAATCAAAGTTTCAAAGAATAGGAATATCCTTATATTAAGTGATGGAAAAAAATTTTTGTGACATTAAGATAAAGGGAAAAAAAGCAATTTACAATAAGAAATTATAGTAAATTGCTTTTTTTGTTATATATAGTTAAACCTAAGTAATAAATTATATGCTTAAAAGAGTTGACATTACTGATTGATGAAATAGAAATAGAAAAAAAGAAGATATTTTTTTCTGAACAAAAAGATATATGCAGGCAGAAAGCAAAGATGGCAGAAAGTTTATTGCTAATGAAACTATACGTTAATAAAAAAAGAAGGAAAATTTATAATAAAAAAATTTATATAAATTGTTCTTTTTGATTAATAAAAATTTTAATTAAAAAAATATAAAATATAGTAATTAATTGCATTTTAAAGGTGTTGACATAAAGCTAAAAATGATAGTATAATATAATTTATAAAAGAGTGATCTCATTTTAAAAAAATTTTAAAATAAGGGAAGTGAAAGAATGGACATTAAAAGGAAGAAAAAAAATATTATTAATAATTAGTAGCGTTACAAAAAAACACAAAGAGGTAGCATTTCTATTGAAGAGTTGAAGAACAAAATGAAAGTAACTCTTAGGAATAAGAATTTTAACGATACTAATGAAGTAGACTATGAAGTCGAAAAAAATTTGTTGAGAAGATGCAAAAGGAAAAAAAGATTGTTCCAATACAATGAAGGTGACAATAAATACTTTGTTGTACATTAGAGAGTGTAGGAATTAAAAATATAATGTTTTTAGATCATTCTTTTGATATTTAAAGAGATAGAGCCTAAATTGGTTTCTATCTCTTTTTTTATTATATTGTCTTATCTTTATAATATACAATATATTTGATATAATAATTGTGATTAAAAAGTATAGTTTAACTAAATTAGGAGGAAATATGAAAGTAATATTATTAGAAGATGTAAAAAAATTAGGTAAAAAAAGATGAGATAATAGAAGTAAGTAGTGGATATGCAAGAAACTTCCTTATACCAAATAAGAAGGCAATTGTTGCAGATAATGTTAATTTAAATAAGCTTGAAGGTAAAAAAAGAGTAAAGAAAGTCATTTAAAAGAATTATCTTTAGAACATGCTAAAGATATAAAAGAGATTATAGAAAAAGAAGTACTTGTAATATATGCTAAAAAAAGGAAAAAGACGATAGATTATTTGGGACTATAACAAATAGTGAGATAGCAAAAAGAATTAAAGAAAAAAATATAATGTAGATATAGATAGGAAGAAAAATAATAGTAGAAAAATGCTATAAAAAAATGGTAGGAGAATATGTTGTAACAGTTAAATTAGATCAAGGTGTTATAGCAGACTTAAAAAGTAGATATAATAGGAGAATAATAGATGGAAAGTGCACAAAAAAATCATTTGATAATATGGTAAAAAAATGCCACCATGTGATATACAAGCAGAAAAAAAGCCCTTATAGGTAAAACTTCTTGTAGATCAAGAGCTTGTTAGTGAAGCAATGGAAATGTTAAAACCAGAACATTTTTTTATGGTCCAGAACATAAAACAATATTTAAAGTAATGCAAAAAAATTAAATTCAGCATCTGAACCAATTGATATAATAACAGTTAAAAAAATGTATTACAAGCTGAAGGTGACATTGTAAAAAGTTGGTGGACTTGAATATTTGACATCACTTTTAGAAAATGTAACAATACTTACAAATGGTCAGCAATATATAGATATAATACTTGAAAAAAATATAAGTTAAGAACAGTAATAGAAGCAGGGAATTTGCTTTTTAAACTTAGGATTTTTCAGGTAGTGAATCAACAAATTCGATAATAGATCAAGTTGAAAAAAAGATATATCAACTTGCAATGGATTCAGAAAAAAAGAACATATGAAAAGATAGATAAAGTATTAGTAGATACATTAAATGAATTAAATGAGTTATATAATAGAAAAAGTGGAATAACAGGACTTGCAACAGGACTTGTGGATTTTTGATAGAAAAACAACAGGACTTAAAAAAATCAAGTTTAATAATATTAGCAGCAAGACCTCGGTATGGGTAAATCTGCATTAGCACTTAATATTGCAACAAATGTATCTGTAAAAAGAAAAAAAGATCTGTCCTTATATTCAACATGGAAATGTCTAAAAGTGAAATAGCAAAACGTGTGCTTGCATCAGAAGCATTAATAGACAATCAAAAACTATCAACAGGTAATGTACAAGATAATGAATGGGAGAAAATTGCAAGAGCATCTGAAGTGCTTTCAGAGGCGGAAATGTATATTGATGATACTCCAGGTATAAATATTATGGAGATAAGATCAAAAAGCAAGAAGAGTAAAAGAAAAAAACAAAAGATACAAATCCTCTTCGGACTTATAGTTATAGACTATCTTCAACTTATAGAACCTGTATCTAGAAAAAAAATGGTACAAGAGAACAAGAAATATCAGAAATTAGTAGAAGTTTGAAAAAAAGCTTGCAATGGAATTAGAAGTTCCGATTATTGCATTATCACAATTATCTCGTTCTGTAGAAAAAAAGGAGAAAAAGGAAAAAAAGACCAATGCTTTCAGATTTAAGAGAATCAGGAGCGATTGAACAAGATGCTGATATGGTACTATTTATATACCGTGATGAATATTATAATCCAGATACAGAAAAAGCCAAATGTTGCAGAACTAATACTTGCAAAAACATAGAGGTGGTTCACTTCGGAACTGTTGAACTTATTTGGATGGGAAGCTTTTACTAAATTTGATAATCTGCGGAGATAGAGAGGATGAATATTATGAATAATAATATGGGAAATAATCTATCAAGAGCTGATAAAGAAAAAAATTTAATAATATTATATCAAAGGTTAGAAAAAAATATTAGAATTTAAAGAGTACTTTTTTTATGGGGAATAATAAGAAGGTATTTGTAGTTCGGAGTGTCAGGTGGAGCAGATTCTGTATTTTTTTGATAACAATATTAAATGAGTTATTAAAAAGAAGATATAGCAAAACGGAGAGTTAGAACTTGCTATAATGCATTTAAATCATAATATAAGGGGAAAAGAGGCAAAAAGAGATGAAGACTTTGTAAGAAATCTTCGGAGAAACTTTAAATATTCCTACATATATATATAGTGAAAAACATTGAAGAAGATGCTAAAAAGGCAAAAAGAAAGTGTTGAAACATATGCAAGAAAAAAAGAAGATATATATTGATGGATAATATATTAAAAGAAAAAAATAGAAGGAAAAAAACTATTTTTAGAAAAAAAGATTTGCAGGTGGTATTATAACAGCACATAATGCAAATGATAATGCAGAAACAATATTTATGAATATGCTTAGAGGTTCACGGAAAAAAACGGACTAATAGGTATTGAAAAATTATACAAGAATAGAAGAACTTAGTGATTATATAATATTAAGACCTATGATAGATATATATAAAAAAAGAAGTTTTTAGAATATTTAGAAAAAAATAATATTCAATATGTAGAAGATAGTACAAATAGTGAAAAATGATTATACAAGGAATAAGATTAGGAATGTAGTATTTCCATATATAGAAAATGAAATGGGATATAATTTACAAAAAAAGTTTTATAACACTTTCTAATACTATAAGGGAAGAAGAAGCATTTTTTTAGATGATTATGTTACAGAAATAATAGTTGAAGAATGTGTGTATGATAATGAAAAATCACCCTAAAAAAATTAGTATAGGGATGGAAAAAAATTAACAGATATATATGAATTTTTATTTTTAAAAAAATAAAAAAAGGTATGTTAAAAAGATTTATAATAACACTTATTGAAGATATAACAGGAAGTTTTAAAGACTTTTCAAATACAAATATAGAAGATATTACAACACTTATCTTAAAAAAATGTAGGAAATAAGAAAATTATAATTAATGGATTAGAATTTGGGATAAAAAAATAAGAGATTTTATGTTTCAAAAATATAACAAATATAATTAAAAAAACAGAATAAATATTGTAAAATAGAAAATAAAGGAATACACTTAAAATTGAATTATAGATAAAGATATAATAATATAATTATTAAGATATAAAATATAATATGTATAAGATAATGTTGTGTATATGCTTATATGCTTATTTGCTATATTGCTTTGTCTATAATATTAGCATACACTATAGGAGGAGAATATGATTAAAGTAAATGGTGTAAATAAAAAAATACGGGAAAAAAAGAAATTATAAAAAAATATATCATTTGATGTAGAAGACCGGAGAAATTGTAGGATTTATAGGACCAAATGGTGCAGGAAAAACAACTACAATAAATATGATAACTGGAATAACAGATATTACAAGTGGAAATATTACAATAAATAATTTTGACATAGAAAAAGATCCAGTAAATGCAAAAAGAAAATATAGGGCTTGTTCCAGATTCACCAGACTTATTTGCAAGTTTTGATGTTTCAAAAATATTTTGATTTTTATGATAGAAATGTATAATGTTGATAAAAAAATTAGGAAAAGAAAGAGTAGAAAAAAACTTGCAAAAAGAGTTTGAAATTGAAAAAAATATTTAAATGATAGTATATCAGATTTATCACATGGTACAAGACAAAAAGTTATGATAATAGGTGTACTTTCTACATAATCCATCTGTATGGATATTAGATGAACCAATGACAGGACTTGATCCTAAAGCATCACATATTTTTAAAAAGAAAAGATGAGAGAACATGCAAAAAAATGGAAATACAGTATTTTTTTCTCAACACATGTTTTTAGAAGTAGCAGAAAAACTTTGTACAAAGATTATAATAATCTCAGAAGGTAGTATAAGATATACTGGTAAATTAGAAGATCTTCAAGCTATGTATCCAGAAGTTAAAACATTAGAAGAATTATTCTTTAAAGTGATTGATAATAGTAAGGAGGCATAAAATGAATTTTTAAAAAGAATTACATTAATGATAAAAAAACAACTTAGGTGCTATTACAAATTCATACAAAGCTAAAAATCCTTTAAAGAAGAAAAAAATAGGAAATATATTATTATATGGAATAATATTCTTATATTTGATATTTGTAGAATATATGGCATTGTCAAATTTAATTAACAGTATTGGAGAAGCAAATATAATTGAGTCAGTTGCCAAGATATCACCAATGTTTGTAGCATTTTTTTGGTTATAATGTCAGTGTTTTTTTGTAGAATTTTTAAGGATTATAAATGTGAATAAAAACAATATTTATAAGATCATTTCCAATAACTAAAAAAAGAAAGATATATAGTAGATATTTCAAATACTATAATAACAAGTCTTAAATTCCCTTTGTTTATTTTTTATAACAGGTGGAATAATATTTAATATTCTAACAGGATTTAAATATTTAGGACTTATGTTATCATTAATATATATGACAATTATTATAGGAACAGTTGTAACAATACCAACAGTTATAATAGTAAAACTAATATATATGCTTATAGGAAAATTTACAACTAGAAAAGTGATTGAAAAAAATTGATAACATTTACAACATTTTTTTATGGGGTTTGGTACATATTTACTGTTTGATATATATAATGAACCTGTGATGAAATTTATTAATAAAATTACTAATGAAAAATTTTAATATATTTGGAAGATTTACAGATCTATTACTTGGAAGTGAAATATTAAAAATCAATATGTATAACATTAATATGTACAGTTATTATAACAGGGGTTATGGGAATAGTTGATTATTTATTATATTTAATTACTGAAAAAAATCTCACTTAATATGCCTACAAAAAAATATTTGGAGTAAATTTAAGTAAAGAAAAAAATCATTGGAAAAAGGTATAAAAAAATATAGCAGGTAGAAAAAAAGGAAGAGATAAGACATATTTAAGTTATGAGGTAAACTTTTATAAGCGCTCACCTATAATTATTTTTTTCAAACAATACTCCAATAGTTATTGTTCCTATAATACTTTTAATAGGATTTTATTCTGAAATGAATAGACAATTTGAAGAGTTTGAAAAAGAACATGAAAATTATAAGTATATAGTAGCACAAACAGGTGAAGAAAGAAGTATAAATATTATAGAAAAAGTTAAAAATGATGGACCAGATAAGACTTTAGAATTTTTTTAACTAAAGAAGGAGCAGTACCTGTAACATCAATGAATGATATAGGAGAAGTTTTAAGATATTTAAATACTAAAAAAATTTGTAGGAATTGATGGAATACAAAATTTTATAAAAAAATGGTATCCCAAAAGAAGTAAAAAAATATGATTTCAAATGAAATAATAGGAATAATCATAATAGGTGTTGGTACAGCGGCAGTATTATTTAATTATTTAGGAGCAATTGTTATATCTAAAGATAAAGATAATATATCATTTTTTAAAAAAACTCTTCCAATAACTTTTTAAAAAAACAATATCAAATGAAATTAATATCACCTAAAGTGTTATCACTTGGTATATTTATAATATATTATTTAATATTAGTTATTGCTTTTAAAGAAACATTAATTACATATTACCCAGTGTTAGGACTAATTACAGCAATACTTATAATCATTAATAATATAGAATTTGCAGGAATGTTAGATTTAATAAGACCTAATTTTAATTGGAAATCAGAAACAGAACTTACAAAAAGATCTTTAAATTCATTTTTTTATGGACATTACTTATGATTGCAAAATCAGCAATGTATGGATATATAGCAACAAAAAAATGCTTTAACTGATTCAATACATATATTTATAGGTATAGAAATAGGTTTATTTATATTAATTTATGCTATAAAAATACCTATATTTAAATAAATTGTTTATTAGACTTGAAAAAGACCATTAGTAAATTTTTTTGTTTAGGTATTAATAATTTACTTTAATGAAAAAGATAAAAAAAGAAAAAAATAAATTTAGAAAAGAGCATGTTCTTTTTATATATTACTTTTTAAATTATATTAATATTAAAATTATATTAAAAAAAATGTGTAAAAGAAATGAAAAATGTATCAATGATAATATATATGTGATTGATAAATTTAAAATACAACTTATTATAGAATTTTGAATGTAAGATGTGATTATAACAAAAGAGGAGGTATATATGGTTGAATATAGACTAAATGAAGATGGAATACTTGTAGAAGTTGATTCAGACTCAAATACAAATTTTGGAATCATGGACGAAATTGAAAAAAAGAACAAACAATAGAAACATTTAATGCACCTGTAGAGAGAGGTTTTTTTGGACAAAAATTTAAGAATTTTTATGTTTAAAGAAATAAACTTAAAAGAATTTTTTTATTCCAAGAAATAGACTTATCTTTAAAATTAAGTCCTTATGAAAAGAAAGTATTTAAGGAAGTAAAAGATTTTTGGACACAAGATATAACTGCAGAATTTAAATTTTTAAATAATACATTGTAAAAAAAGAAAGTTTAGATATATAGGCTTTAGATTAATAATATAAAGCCTATATGTTTAAATAAAAAAAATATTTGCAAAAACTTTATAAAAAAAGTATTGACATTTAACTTTCAAAATAGTATTATAATACATGTTGATGGTCGCATAGCTCAGTTGGTAGAGCATCTGCCTTACAAGCAGGAGGTCATAGGTTCAAGTCCCTATTGCGATCACCAAATTTATTACTTAGAGCTATATAGAGTACGGTCTGGTAGTTCAGCTGGTTAGAATGCTAGCCTGTCACGCTAGAGGTCGAGGGTTCGAGTCCCTTCCAGATCGCCATATGCCCTATATAGCTCAGGTGGTAGAGCAAAGGACTGAAAAATCCTTGTGTCCGTGGTTCGAGTCCACGTAGGCACCAATGATGTTTCTGTTCTAACTTTTAAAGTAAGAATAGAAAGATATGAAGTCAATCAGAGAAATCTGGTTGACTTTTTTGTTATATACAAAAAAATCGCAATCAAGGAAAGATAGTGTTTTATGAAGATAAGATGAATTTACAAGTGAAGTGCAAAAAAATAAAAGTAATGGCTTTGATATTTTATTATAGAATAATGTTGCACTTTAAATGCAAATTAACCTTTTTATAAAAAAATATTTATATTTAAATTGTGTTATGATAAAAATAAAAAAATAAATACTAAAAGGAGCTTGATTAAATGGAAACAAAAGATGGTGAATATACAAAATATAATAAAATTGGAGATAGTGATTTTAGTTGGCAAAAAGATTGTAGTGAAAGTATTAGAAATCAACAAAATGTAATATTAAGTTCACCAACTGGTAGTGGAAAAAAACTAAAGTATTTTTTTAGAATGGGCTCATACTCAACAAGAAAAACCAATTATTATAACTGCTCCAATAAAAAGCTTTATCAAATCAAAGATATAGAGAGTTACTTGATGCAGGATATACAGTGGGGTTAGAAACTGGAGATATAAAAAAATGTTCCAGATAATTGTGATTTTATATGTTGCACTCAAGAAATATATACTAATAAATATTCTGAATTGGAAAAATGTTACATTAATAATGGATGAATTTCATTATATATTTGAAAAATCCTAGTAGAGCAAGAACGTATATTGATGCATTGCATGATTCAAAGGCTAAAAAAATGTTTTTATTATGTTCTGCTACATTGGGAGATATAAGTAAATTAAAAAGAATATGTGAATAGAGTATCAGAAAGAGATTTTTTTGCATATGAAAATGATTCAAGATTAACTTCACTTTTTTTATGAAGGAAATATAAATTCAGATGATATACGAAATTCTTTGATAGTAACATTTTCAAGAAGAAATATTAAAAAAATATTTTTATATTCATTGTATTCATCAAGAAAAAAATGCAAGATGATGAAACACTTGAAGCAATAGAAAGATTAGCAGAAGATGATAAAATAGATAATTGTGAATTTCTTAACAATGCACGAAAGGGAATATCTGGTTATTATGGAGGACTTTTGCCAAAAGAAAAGTTATTTATTGAAAAATGCTTTGAACAAGGGATGATAGATACAGTAGTTGGAACAGATGCATTAGCTTTTGGGGTTAATTTTTCCTGTGGAAAAATGTAATTTTTTTACACAATTGGCAAAATATCATGAGGGACCTATTAGTAAAAAAATTTATTTGAACAATTAGCAGGTAGAGCAGGTAGAAAAGGTTTTTTTGATGAAGGACATGTATATTATTGCAGTGATTTTTGCTGGATTTTGTGAGCCGTGGGAATATGATACGAAAGATTTATTTGGGAAAATATTAGAAAAAAATCGAATGAAGATGTGTCTATAAGTTTAACTCCAAATATAAAAAAATATTATTAGACAGAAGAACAATTGAAGAAGAAGTAGAATTCATTTCTAAATTTTCTACAATAGAAGTAGGTGTGGATGAAAACATTTGGGTATATATCAGATATGATTGATTATATTAAAAAAATAGAGCATTTGAAAATAAGGTAAATAGATTAGTTTGTGAAAGATTTGGTAATGATTATTATTATGATAGTTATACTGAAGATGAACAATTAAATGAAAAATTTTGAGAAGAAAGAAATATATAGACAAGAATTATTAGATAGGAAAGAAGAATTTTTTTACAAAAATATAGCACGAGTTTATTTTTGATGAATATTCTCCAGAAAGAAATTGTGAAATTTTTTTACGGAAATTATTTGTGGTATTGAACCAGAAAAAAATTTTGCAAAAAAATATGGAATGTCTGGGAACTTTAATGATATGTTGCAATTTAGAAAATATGTGAAATCATTGCCTAAAAACATACAGAAAAAGGATTAACAAAAAAATTAATGACAAAATACGTGAAATAGATGAAACTGCAATTGATGGATTCAGAGGAAGTGTATCTGTAGAAGAAATAAGCGAAAAACTAGAAAAGGAAGGAAAATTAGATGCGAAAAGTGTAATGCAGGTATTAAAAGACCAAAAAAAGATATGCAAAAGAATGAATGAGCGAGCTGATAAATTAAAAAAATTGAAGAAGAATATGGATTGGAGGATTGCTAATGACAAAGATAGATAATTATGAAGAGGCTTTATGCTGAGGTTATTGAAGTATTAAATTATATTCCAATGAATGAATATAAAAAAAATACCAAAAAAATATATTGTATTTATGGAAGAAAAACTGTTCAGAAAAACAGTTCTTTTACATATAATATTGCATTACCATTTGAAAAAAACAAAATATTTCTGATACTGCTAAAAAAATATTCTTGGAATGATTTTTTTAGATTATTTGTTATAGAACAATCTAAAAAAAGAAAGAATTAAATAATAAAGAACAAGAAAAGAAAAAAACAAGAGGAATTAGAAAAATACATAAAATATAATCCAGATAATTTATTTAAAGATAAAAAAAGAAACTTCAAAAAAACAATTGAAGAAACAAGATCAAAAAGAAGTTGATTTAGTAGGATATAATGAATCTTTACTCAAAAAGATTTGGAATAAAAATAATAAGTATATTAAAAAAATAGATTGATTTCACTTCAATTGTCAAGAGAGCTAAAAAAAGTTTTATATAACTATACTTTGTTGGCACCAATTTGAGATACATTTAGTATCTCTTTTTATTTATTAATATTTAGATAAGAGTTAATTAGTATTAATTCTTATCTTTTTTTAATTTTTGGATTTAAATTTAATTTTTTTAAAAATATTTCATAAATATTTCATAATTGTATATTAATATATATTTGAGCAAAGGAGGAAAAGGGATATGCTTTAAAAAAATGCATTATTATATATTACAAGAAAAACAAAATTTATTATTATATTATTAATGTTTATTGTAATACTTGTAAGTATATATTCATGTTTGGTTATAAATAGTTTTTAATGAAAAATTAGAACAAAAACATATATAATGCCTCAAACTCATCAATTATATTAGAAGCAAATAATGGTGATACATTTAAGCTTGATATTATAAAAAAATATTTCTAATATAGGGGAGTTGAAAAATATAATTATGAATATGAAAAAGATAGCTAAATTAGAAAAAAAGGGGAAGTTATTAAGGAAAAATCAAAAAAATAGAGGTTAATGATATTCCAGAAGATTACAAGAATGTTATAAAAAAATATGGAGTTACAGATTCTAAAGTTATTAATGAATTTGTAAGTGAAGCTTTTAATATTATAAAAAGGAAGACATATAGAAAAAAATGATGTAAATAAGATAGTAATACATGAACAATTAGCTAAAAAAAAATGGATATGATATTGGAAGTAAAATATTAGTTAAAAAGTTGAATAATAATAATTCCAAAGATCAAGCAAATGGTGAAAAATAACAGTATAGAATATGAAGTTGTAGGTATATTTTTCAGGTAAGAAAGAAGAAAAAAATATACAGGACTTACATCTGATTATACAGAAAAATATGGCTTTTTGCTGATTATAGTTCTGTTAAAGAAAAAAAGAAGAAAAAAAGTAAATCGTATAGTATATTTTTGCATCAGATCCTAAAAAAAATAGATAAGGTTATAGAAAATATTAAAAAAACAGGTATAAATACAGAAGAAATATCAATTTCTAAAAAAATACAAAAAGGATTTGATGATACAATAAGTTCTATAACTTCAATGAAAGGAATAATAATTATTATTACATATTCAGTTGTTTTAGGAAGTATAATTATTCTTTCAATGATTTTAATCTTATGGATTAGAGAAAGAATACATGAAATAGGAATACTGCTTTCAATAGGTGTTAGAAGATATAAGATTATGGCACAATTTATACTAGAACTTATATATATATCAATACCAAGTATAATTATTACAATTATAGTTCGGAAATAGTATAGTTAAAAAAATATTAAGCAATATGTTTGAACGAGCAGATATAAGTTCAAATATAGATGTTATGATAATGCTTAAAACATATATAATACTTGTTGCAATAATAGTAGTATCAGTATTATTTAGTTTAGGAATACTTCTTATTAAAAAAACCTAAAAAAAATATTATCAAAAAAATGAGTTAATATATAAATTATAAAATTGTAATTATAATTATAAAGTAAGAAGATAAATAAAAAAAGATAAGAAAAAAATAAAAAAAATATTAAAATATTAAAACATAAAATAAAAATGATAAATATAGAGGAGAAGAAAATGGGAATATTAAGTTTAAAAAAATATAAGTTATAGTTATAACAAATCATATGAAAAGATTTTTAAAAAGACATATCTATAGAATTTGAAGAAGGTAAAATTTTATGCAATTATAGGTAAGTCTGGAAGTGGTAAATCAACATTATTATCACTTTTAGCAGGTCTTGATGAACCAACAAAAGGAGAAATATTATTTAGTGGAGAAGATATTAAAGATAAAGGATATAGTTATCATAGAAGAAAAAAATATATCACTTATTTTTCCAAAAATTATAATCTTATAGATTATCTTACACCACTTGAAAATATACGTTTAGTAAATAAAAAAAGCAAGTAAAGATATACTTTTAGAACTTCGGACTTTCTGAAGAACAAATAAATAGGAATGTAATGAGACTTTCACGGAGGACAACAACAAAGAGTTGCAATAGCAAGAGCATTGGTATCTGAGGCACCGGTTATTTTAGCAGATGAACCAACAGGAAATCTTGATAATAATACAGCTATTGATATGATAGAAATATTTAAAAAAACTAGCTAAATCAATGAAAAAAATGTGTGATTGTAGTTACACATAGTAAAGAAGTTGCAGATGAAGCAGATTATGTTTTAGAGTTAAAAAAACAAAAAAACTTATAGGAAAAAGATAATAAATAAAGAAAGTAAAAAGAAGGAGAAAATGATTATGTTAAAAATGCATTTTTATATGTAACAAGAAAAAAACAAAAAAACTTTAATATTATTGTTAGTAATGATTATAATGGCAAGTTTAAGCCTTATAAGTATAGCTATAAAAAAAGGGACAGAAGAAGCGTCTAAAGAAACATTTAAAAAAATATAACAAATAGTTTTTTTCAATGCAAATAAATAGGAGAGTAAATCAAGGAACAAATAGAGGAGCAGGAAATTTAAAAAGGAGAAGATATTAAAAAAAATAGCTGAAATGAGTGATATTTCAGGATATGTAAAAAGGATAAATGCTGTTCGGAGATTTGATTCGGAAAAAGAAACAATAACTAGTAATAAGATAAAAAAAGTTATCAAAGTGAAGAAAAAAAGCAAAAAAATGTTTAAAAACAGCTGTTATGATAATGGGTGTAAATGAATCAGCAAAAAGAAGAAAGATTTGTGTCAGGAGCATTCAGACTTGTAGAAGGAAGAGCACTTCGGAACAGGTGATAAAGGGAAAATACTTATGCATAAAGAACTTGCAAGTAAGAATAATTTAAAAAGTTGGTGATAAATTTAAGATAAAAATCAAATATTTATGATGCAGACAATGAAAAAAACAGGCAAATGTAGAAATTGAAGTAGAAATAGTAGGATTATTTGATGGAAAGAACAAAAAAAGGAGTATCACATATACTTGAATTATATGAAAACAATGTGCTATCAGATATAGATACAGCGGCAAGATTATATGGATATACTGAAGATAATGCTATATATCAAGATGCTACATTCTATGTTAAAGGAGATAAAAAAATATAGATGATGTAATAAAAAAATGCACATAAATTTAATATTAATTGGAAAGCATATAATTTAATTAAGAGTTCAAGTAATTATCCAGCATTACAACAATCTATATCTGGAATGTATAAAGTTGCAGATAACTTATTATGGGGAAGCTTAATATTTGCAGGTATAGTTCTTACATTATTATTATTCTTATGGATAAATGCAAGAAGAAAAGAAATTCGGAATAATGCTTTCTATGGGAATTTCTAAAAATATATAATAGGACAGTTTATACTAGAACTTGTAATTATAAGTGTATTAGCATTTATGATATCATACTTTGTAGCAAATTATTCTGCAAAAAAATATGGCAAATAATATATTAACAAATGTAACAAAAAGAAATAACAACAAAAGGTGAAAAAGAAGCAAAATCATCAAATATATCAGGTGGAGCAGAATTAGATGGATATAATAAGACTCTTACAAAGATAGATATAAAGATAGGGGCAGAAGATATGATATATGTTATAATACTTGGAAGTATTGTTATACTTATAGCACTTTTTGTAGGATCATATAAGATTATGAGAAAACATCCTAAAAACATTACTTACAGATATTGAATAGTGAGTAATAACAGTATAAGATTAAATATGTAATATTAATAGAAATAAAGTATGAGAAAGGCAAAATATATTTTTATGAACATATTGATAGTTGAAGATGAAGAAATTATAAGAGAACGGGATATTTGAATACCTTAAAGAATTGAAATATAACTGTATTTTTAGCAGTAGATGGACTAGATGGAGTAACAAAGTTTAACGAAAAATAAGATAGATTTAGTATTATTAGATATAAATCTACCTAAAAAAAGACAGGAATAGAAGTTTTAAAAAGAAATAAGGAAAAAAAGTAAGGTACCTGTACTGATGATGACATCATATAATGATGAACAATATAAGATAACAGCATTTTTCAAGTCTTTGTGATCGGATATATAGAAAAAAACCTTTCTCTTTCATTACTTGAGACAAGAATAAAAAGCAATTTTAAAAAAAGATATTATAATGATATTAGTATATTTAAATATAAAGAAGCAGAAGTTGATTTTGTGGGGTATACTGCAAAAATATATGGGAAAAAGCTATAAATGTAAATGCTAAAGAATTTGAGATATTAAAAAAATGTTTTTTAAAAAAAATAGGAATATAGTATTAACAAGAAATCAAATAATTGATAGCATTTGGGATGAAATGGATGAAATACCATATGATAGGGTTATAGATGTATATGTAAAAAGAATTGAGAAAAAAACTTCGGACTTGATTGTATAAAAAAACTATAAGAAGTGTACGGATACAAAATGGAGCTTGAAAATGAATAAAATAAGAAATATGAAACTTTTTTTCCTAAAAATATTTATATATACATTTACAATATTATCATTTTTTTAATAATATTGACACATATAATAATTTATTTTGCTTTTTCAAAAAAATATATCTAGATACAAAACAAAAATGAAATAAGAGAAACTGCAGATAAATTGTCTTCAAGTATACAAGAATTTAGAAGTGACACAATAAAAAGAATCTCTAAAATTATTTTCAAAAAAATAACGATATTAAAGTATTTATAGGCTCTAATGAAAAATAGTGATGAACTTAAATTAAGTGAAGATATTAATATAGCTGGTAGTAAATATAATTCTGTTATAATTGAAGAAAAGAAAGTAAAAAAACAAAGGATAATATAGAATTAATATTACAATTTGTTTTTACTAAGGATGTTACACAAGAGGCAAGAAATATAAGTTTAAGATTTTTTTACCCCTATACCCTTATACTAAGTTTTATCTTTTCTATAATTATTTCATATATATATACTAAAAATCATAATAAAAACCTATATTTGAAATAACTAAGATAACAGATAAAATGATTAATTTAGAAAAAGATGCAAGACTTGATATAAGAACAAAAAGATGAGATAGGAAACTTAAATGAACAAATAAATACATTATATGTAAGACTTTTTAAATGTTATAGAAAAATCTTGATAAAAAATAAAGAAATAATTAAATTTGAAAAAAACAAAAAGTGGATTTTTTTAAGAAGTACATCACATGAACTTAAAAACACCACTTGCAAGTCTAAAGATTATATTAGAAAATATGAAATATAATGTTCGGAAAAATATAAGGATAAGGATAAGTATTTAGGAAAATCAATAGAAATAGTAGATGACTTAACTAAGATGATAGTAGAAATACTTTCAATATCATCATTTCATGAATTAAAAAGAAAAAGAACTTTTTAAAAAAATATATGATGAAATTAAAGAAATTATAAAAAAATTATAACCTACTTATAAAAAGAAAAAAATATAAAAAAATAAACTATAATTTAAAAAGATGAACAAATATATATATCAAAAATTAGCATTTGATAAAAATAATTATAAATCTAATAAGTAATAGTGTTAAATATACAGATCAAAATGGAATTATAAATATAGGGGTTAAAGATGGGTATTTTTTTATAGAAAATAGTTGCAAAAAAATTAAATAAAGATCAAATAGAGAAGTCTTTTTGAACTTTTCTATACAGAAGGTAAAAAAACAATAATAGTAATGGACTTGGGCTATATAATAAAAAAACATATTAACAAACTATAATATAGAATATAGTTTTGAAAAAAAGTAAAATAGGTATGTTATTTAAATTTAAGATACCTATAAAAAAATAGAAATAATAGTATAACTAAAGAATGGTAAAGGATTAAAAAAAGTGTAAATTTTGTCTATGCCATTCTTTTTGTTATATTTGTTGAAAAAAATGTTTAGATATGATGGTAATATATATAATAAAGATAAACAAAGTGTGAATCGTGCGAGAATCAGTGCGAAAATCGTGCGAAAAAAATACAAGAAGTGCTTGAAAATCTAAATAATATCAATAAAACGAATCATGCGAGAATCATGCGAAAATTGTATGAAAGGATAAAAAAATGAATATATATGAGATATTAGAAAATGGAGAAACATCAAAACTGGAGTTTAAAGAAGGCGAAAAAAAGAGTTACCAAAGAGTTTTTTTGGGAAACATATTCAGCATTTGCAAATACTGATGGAGGTATAGTTTTTTTAGGAGTTGAAGAAATTAAAGGAAAAAAATAAAAAAATTAAAGGAGTTAAAAATCCAGATAAAATAGTAAAGGAGATACATGACCTTGCTAATAATCCGGAAAAAGTAAGTAAGAATATACTAAATAATGAAAGTATAAAAAAATAATCGAAGTGGAAGATAGAAAAAGATTATTATAATAGAAATTCCGAAAGCACCATATATTTATAAACCTATATATATATCTGGAAATCCAAAAAAAGCATATGAAAGATTTGGAGAAGGAGATATAAAATTAACAGGAGATAGATACAAAGCTTTTAGTAGTAGGCTCTAATGAGGAGACGGACGGAGAATTATTAAAAAAATTATAGTATAGAGGATTTAGATGAAGAGTCATTAGAATTGTATAGGAGAGAATTATATAATAAAACTAGTAATAAAAAAATATAAGAATATTGATTATATGGATATGTTAATTGAAATAGGAGCATTTAAGAAAAAAATAGACAAGGAGATAATGAATATTTGTTAACAGTAGGTGGGCTATTATTTTTTTGGAAAAATATAATTCAATAACTGATAGATTTAAAGGGTTTCAATTAGATTATTTTGAAAAAGAATCCTCATTATCTATTGATTGGGAAGATAGAGTATCTACAGGTGATATGGAATATCCAGAATTGAATGTATTTAAATTTATGAAGTTAGTATTAAAAAAATTAGAGTTGTCAATTAAGGATAAAATTATTTTTAGAAGAATACAATGAAAAGTCTAGAATGCCTTATAAATCGGACTTGTTTACAGCAACAAGAGAAGCATTAGTTAATTGTTTGATGCATGCATATTATGATTCAGATATGCCAATAAAAAAATAATCAATTATGTGGAGTATATAGAATTTAAAAATCCAGGGAAAATGAGAATAACCACAGAAGAATTTATACATGGAGGAAATTCTAGAATTAGAAATCAAACAATTGCAACATTAATGAGAAGAATAGGAATTTCAGAAAAGGCAGGTAGTGGAGGACCCTAGAATATTTGATATTGCTGAAAAAAATATAAACTTAAAAATTCCAGAAGTTAAAAAGAGAACAATATAGTACTACTTTAAGAATTTGGAAAGCAGAATATGAAGATTTTTATTGAAAAAAAGAATATAATGGAAAAGAAAAAGAAATGATGCTGTATATAATTGAAAATAATTCAATAAATAAAAAAATGAGGCACTTGAATTATTGGAAATAAATAAATATGAATTCAGGAAGTTAATCAAATCACTTAGTTTAAAAAGGAAAAAAATAAAATCAATAGGGAAAGGAAAGTCTACAAGATATATTTTTAGAAAAAAATACAACAGAACAAGCATATAGTAATAGAAGGTTACTTAAAAAAATTGAAGAAAGATTAATGAGTAGGGATTAAATGGAGAAAAATACAAAAACAAATTATTTGAATACCAGGACTTAGGATATAGGGAATTTAATAGTAAACTAATACCAAATATAGATAAAGATAAAATGATTGGTGTAAGAATTCCAGATATAAGGAAGATAGAAAAAAACTTTAAGTGTAGAAGAAAAAGAACAATTTTTAATGGATTTACCACATAAATATTTTTGAAGAAAATATGTTACATGGGATAATAATATCAAATATGAAAGATTGTGATAAAGCTATAAGTGAGTTAGAAAAGTTCTTACCATATGTAGATAATTGGGCAGTATGTGATACTATAAGTCCAAAGGTTTTTTTAAGAAAAAAATAGAGAAAAGATTATAACAAAGATATTATTATGGATAAAAAAAGTGATCATACATATATATGCAGATTTGGGATAGGAATGATTATGCAGTTATATTTAGAGGATGAATATTTTAAAAACATCATATCTTGATATAGTTGCAAAAATTAGAATAGAAGACTATTATATTAATATGATGAGAGCATGGCTGTTTCAAGTAGCACTTGTAAAAAAATGGGAGATAACTATTAAATATATAGAGAATAATAGTTTAGATATATTTACACATAATAAAAACAATAAGTAAATCTTGTGATAGCTATAGAATAGATAAAACAAAAAGAATATCTAAAAAGTTTAAGGAGAAGAGAAAAGTGAAAAGGTTATCATTAACACAACTGCTTATAATAAATACAATATTATATACAACAGAATTTAATGTTGGACAAAAATTAGTTGGTAAGACAATAAGAGATTGGGAAAGAGAATTTAAGTTTGAACTTGATAGTTTAGGACATCTTCCGGCAGAAATAAACGAAACAGAAATGGAAAAAAAGTGTTAAAAAAACAGTTAGGGAAGATGAAACATATAGTAAGATTCAGATTTTAGATATAGATAATAGTAAAGCTGGATATACAGATGGATCAGAACCTATTGTAATGGTGACATTAAAAATATGAAGATATGATATATATAGCATTTAAAGGAACAGCAGGTGGTGTAGAATGGAAAGATAATGCAATTTCAGCATATCCGGAAACTATATATACAGAGGCACAAAAAAAGAAGCATTAGAATATTATGATAAAATGTATGAAAAAAATATGTTGATAATACAATCAAAAAGTATATGTTACAGGACATTCCAAAGGTGGGAATAAGTCACAGTTTATTATGGTAATGAGAGGAAGCAAAACATAGTAAACTTAAAAAGATGTTTTTTTCTTTTTGTGGAGAGGGTTTTAACAAAATATTTATAGAAAAATACAGCAATCAAATACAGGAAAATAAGGATAAGATATATAATATCTCTGCAGATAATGACTATGTTAATGTTATACTAACTCAAATAACAGATAAGATAAAGTTTGTTAAAAGTACAACTAATTTAGGAGAAGTTGCAAAAAAACGTGCAATAATAAGACATAAATTTGGAGCATGGCATTATCCATATGTGATGCTTAAAGAAAAAAATGGTGTACTTACAATTAATGTAAAAACAAAAACAAAGTAAGCTTATGAGAACACTACAATTATTTTTTTAGCATATATATTAGAAAAATATGACTATTGAAGATGCTAAATATTTTTTTATCATGCAATGTCGTCAATTTTAATAGAAAAAGAAAAGGAAAAAAATATACCAGAAGAATATAGGGAAGCACCTAGTGGATTCTATAGACGCTTTTATAACACATATATATAATTTTCAAAAAAACAAGAAGATAATCTTTCATTTGTTCAAATATTAGGATTATTAAGACCCATGCTTACAGAGATGGGAGCAGTTATGATTAAAAACAAAAAGTAGGGCTTGATAATATTGTAACAATTACAAATAATGAAAAAAATAATGAAAAATATGGAGAACATATCTATTATTGAATATTCAAAAAGATGATAAAAGAGAAGAAAAAGAAAAGTAATATAAAAAAATAATAACAAGTATGATAAATCCTGAAGAATGGTTTGAAGATATAACTAAAAGAGCTAAAAATATTAAGAGAAAAAAATATTTTTAAAGGAAAAAGAAGATAAAAAAATAATAGGTGAAAATATGGATACAGATTTTTTTATTAATACCAGAAGAACAAAGATATAGGATGGATATACATTCATATACATTAGAAGAAGCTATAATAACAATACAAAAATATATTAGATAATTTAGAATATAATAAGAAGGTAATAATAGTAATACATGGGTATTCTACAGGAAGTATATTATTAAAAAGGTATAAGAAATAATTTACAACATGACAGAATAGAAAAAAATCATTCCAGCATTAAATCCTGGTATTACTTTAATATATTTAAAAAAAGATTATAGTATCTCTTTAAGAAAGCCTTTAAGGAAGAAAAAAAGAAAAAGAAGAAAGACTAAAATATAGTAGAAAAAAATATGGTATAATAACAATATATTATTAAAAAGAAGGTGATGAGAAATGAAAAAGAAATATCAATTTCGGAGTAATTTAGTAACTTTTTATTAAAGGTTTTTGGAATTATTATTCTAATAAGCTTACACAGAAGTGTAAGTATGAATACAAAAAAATAATTGCTGTAATAGCTTATCTTATAGAAATATGTATAATAAATAACTATATAATAAGCTTTAAAGTTGGTTTATAATATTATAATTATAATAATATTAGCAATCCTTGTTCGGAAAGAGGTTTTTCACAGACATTTTAATGGGGCTATTTATAGTTATTATAATTATTAGCATTATAGTACTAACGATATGGGATATTTCATATAATCATGATGAGTATTTATGATTATATGAACAAAAAGATGTGTTCTAGAAAAAGAACATGTCTTTTTAGTGAATAGCAAAAATAAAGTGCAACAAAAAAAGGTATAGAAAAAGATACAGATTCATAGTAAAATATCAATAGAAAAAAATGAAAGGATATTTTTAATTATGAAATCTGTATCTAATAAAGATTATAATATAAAAAGAAGAACAAAAAAACAATACAAACACTTAGATATTAAAGAAAGAGTAAAAAAATTGAAACTATGATGAATGACCAACTTGAAGTGTATGGCAAGGTTAATATAACTAAGATAGCACAAAAGTTGAATAGGAGTAAATCAACAATATCAAGAGAAATAAAAAGAAATAGAAGAATGGTAGTAACTGAAGTATATAAGAAAGAAAGTATATTTAAGAGAAAAAAAGAGATAACTTTCGAGTATGAAAGTACAGAAGCTAATGCAAAAGCAAACCAGAAAAACAAAGAGAAAAAGGAATAAGCAGAATAAAAGCTTATGTATAATAAAGAACTAATAAAGGAAGTTAATAGGCTTTTTAAAAAGAAGAAGGAAAAATCACCAGATATAGTAGCATATAGGATAAGACAGGATAATAGCTTTTAATGTTAAAGTATCAACAAATACAATATATGACGGAATACGTAAAGGTTACCTTGAAGTTAGTACAAAAGATAGAAAAAAAGAATGAAAGATAAATCAAGAAGATGTAGGGTAGAGAGAAATCCAATACCAGAAAGTAAGAAAGAACATTCTATTGAATTAAGACCAGATTATATAAACAATAGGGTAGAATTCGGACATTTTTGAAATGGACTTAGTATTAGGTAAGCAAGGAAAAGATAAACAATGTTTACTAACATTAACAGAAAGAATGACTAGATTTGAAATAGTAATAAAATTAAATAATAAGTCTTCAAGTGAAGTAATAAGAGCAATAAAGAGTATTAAAGAACATTTAAATGTATATTCATCTGAGATATTTAAATCAATAACAACAGATAACGGAAGTGAATTTTTCACGTTATGAGGAGATAGAAGAAATATTAGGAACAATGATATTTTTTTGCCATCCTGGAGCATCATATGAAAAAAAGGTACAAATGAAAGGCATAATGGAATGTTAAGAGAATATATACCTAAAGGTTCAGATATTTCAAAAATATAGTGCTGAAGATTTAGATAGAATAGTATCAAAAATTAAATGATTTAGAAAGAAAAAAATTAAATTATTACACTCCATACATGAAAAATATTAGAAGAATATGATAGTATAGAGGAACAGAGTTATTATTTAATCTGCAAACAGCAGTAAATAGCTAAAAAAATAAAAAGTAATGGCTTTGATATTTTTATTATAGAATAATGTTGCACTTTAAATGCAAATTAACCGAACATGTCTTTTTTTACAATATACACAAAATGTGTTATAATATTTATTGAGAAAGGAGACATAATTTTTTTGAAATAAATTTATTTTTGAAAGTGGAGGTGTAAAAAGTGATGAATAAAAAAACGATACAGCAAAAGCAGTAATTGCTAATGCAGTAATAGCAGTTATTACAACAATTTTGATGATGCTTATTTTAAAAAGTAAGCATTAATTTGGGGAATTTTATTGTTTTTATTTATAATTTCCATAGTAATATTTTTTGCTAGGAAATTTAATTTTTAATAAAATAAACAAAGGAGCTAATAAAAATGAAAAATGGATGAGAGAAAATTAAGAATCTTTTTTTGATTCGGAATAAAAAAATTTAATAAATTTTTTTAAAAAAATATGTATTATCCTATTATTAGGTATATTTATCAGAGCAAATGAAAAGTTTATAATTTATATTTTTTTATTTGTTAATTTTTGATTCCCTTGTGTTAATTAAGAGGGAACAAAAAGATTGTAAATATCTTATAAACATATTTCTTCTATTAAGTATATTAGTTGAGAGACTAATATACATAGATAAGAATTGTAATATAGTTAATTTAATATTAACTATGTTATATATTGTAGTATACTAATAGCAATTAGATTAGATCTCAATTGCTAATAGAGTGAAGTATAATTTTACTCTATGGGATAAGGATTTAATAAATGTTGTAAAAAAAGATAAAGTTTTTGATCTTTATAAAAATGATTGTAATAACAAGTATGTTATTACTGGTAAAAAGTAAATATATTATTGATTATTACAATTGAGTTTTTTTAATCTATTTCAGCTATTTTTTTAAAGAACGCTGAAATAGATAAAAATTAAAAAGAATGTTAGACTTGTTGATATTTTTATATATCAGCATTAGCAATTCTTTTTAAGTCTGATTCGAATAGTATAGTTAGTCAAGATATGGGAGTGATATTAGGAAATTTAGTAGTTATTATTGCTTTTTTTGGATAGCAGATAATAGAAAAAAATTAAAAAAACTTAAATATGGGATGTATTAATATATATCTCATATTTTTTTGTTTTTATATTAGAGTGTTAAGAAGAAAGAGTATTATAAATTTAATATTAATATAAATTAAGTGAAAATTGAAAAAAATAAAGAAAATGGTATATAATATATGTAAATAAAAAAATTTTTTTGACTAATTAGTCAGATAAGGAGATGATCACTTATGTTTGAAAAGATCAAAGAAAAAGCAATTAAATTGTTGCTTGGTATCTTTTAAAATAGAGCCAATAATAGTTTCTGTTTCTATAATTGGGATGGGAACTTTAGAAGCAGTGTATCTTTTTGTTCTATGGTATTTTTAGATTCTTTATTAGGAGTCGTTATAAGTTCTAGTAATTTTAAATTTATCAGTAACATATTTCTTCTTTTATACATGATTTCAAGATTATTAATGTATATAACAGGGGAGAAATCTTGTTTTACTATTGGAATATTATTATATATACTATTTTGATAATACTAACCATAATAGTAATGATAGTAGAAATGAATTACTATGAAGAAAGAGGGTGAAGATATATGATAGGAAGATTATATTACTACTTATTTATAATAATAGGATATCTTTATCTGCAATATGACAATTATTATTAAATTAATTTTTTTAAGTAGGAGATGGTAAAATGGCTAAGAATTTTAAAAAAATAGACATGAGAGAATGAAAAAGGAACTTGAAATAAATAAATTATTTCGGTTATTAGGCTTAAAATGGCTAATAGTCATTTTAATTACAGCAATATCGGGATATGAGTTATATTTAGGAACAATAGTTATTTTAATTATTATATATGATTTTTATATAACAATTAAAAAAAGAAATCAAGTAATTTTAAGAAGATTATTGATATTGTTCTAATTATAATTTCTATTCTGAACATTATATTGCTTATAATATGTCAAAAATAATGAAATTAAATTAATGTTTTTAATTGTTAGCATTATAGTGGAATTTACTGTGATGCTAAGAGAATTGAAGTTATATAATAAGGCAAAGGACTTTTTAATATAATTTTAATTTTCATTAAAGCATATAGGTATATTATATATCTATATGTTTTTTTAATATTCTAGTAATATCAAGGGATTACAGGTATTTTTTTAAAATTTTTTTAAACTTTTTTAGCAAACTACTTGACAGACTGCTAACTACAGGTATAAAAATAATAGCAGTTAGAAAGATAGACTGCTAAAAAGGAGGAGAATGGAACTAGATAATAGGAAAGAAAAAAATACTAAAATCTTTAATAGATGAATATATAGAAACAGCAGATCCTGTAAGTTCTGCAGGCCTTATATCAAAATATCCGCTTAATATATCAAGTGCAACAGTTAGAAATGAAATGCTTGAACTTGAAAAAAATGGGATATTTGGAAAAGCCTTATTCTTCTTCAGGAAGGGTACCATCAAAAACTTGGTTATAGGTATTATGTAGATAAACTTATACTTGATGAAAAACTCAGCACAGAAGATCTTAAATTAATTAGAAAAAAATTTAGGAAAAAAAGTTATAAAACCTAGAGGAGCTGACAAAGATTACGACAGCAACAATATCTGAGATAACACATTATACAAGTATTGCTATAACCTCTAAAAGATATAAAAAGAGATAATAACAGCTGTAGAGTTTATAAGAATAGGCTTAGATACAATTATGGTCCTTATAATCACAGATAAGGGACTTGTAAAAGAAACAATCATTAAATTTGATAAAGAACTTTCAGATAATATATTAGCAGACTTAAGAAAATTATTTGCTAAAAAGAATAATTGGAAAACCTTTAGAAATCATACCAAAATCTATAGAAAAAAATATTAAAGAAGAAGTAGAGATAGGAATAGAAATTATAACTAAGATAATAGAAGAGATAAACAAAGTTATTCTGCAAAAATATGATATATATAGAAGGTGCAACTGAATCTTTTAGACTTCCAGAACTTTCAGATGATGAAGTTAAACATGAGTATATAAAACATACTTAGTAATATTGATGAAATCGATAAGTATTTGGAAGATCAAGAAGGTAGAATAACAGTTAAAAATTGCTGGAGAAGATACAAAATGATCTTAAAAAAACTTTAGTATTATAACAGCAAGACCAAGTTTAGAAGGGAAAAACATTGGTAAGATTACTGTTATAGCTCCAAAAAGAATGGACTATAAGAAGGTGGTGCTTACCATGAAAGAATTACTAAGAAGGATTGAAGAAGAAGGAGGGAAAATGTAATAATGACAGATGAAGAAAAGATGGCAGTTGAGCTAGATGAAAAAAATAGAAAATGAAATGTATGCAGAACTTGAAGAAAAAGATAAACTTCTTAAAGAAAAAAAGAAGAAAGATATTTAAGAATGTATGCAGAGTTTGAAAATTACAAAAAAAGGACTGAAAAAGAAAAAAACAAAAACACAGCATTACATGCAAAAAGCAGATGTTGTAGAAAATGCTTTTTACCTGTTATTGATTCTATGGAAAATGCAATATCTATAGAAACAGAAGATAAAAAAACTTGAAACAAGGTATAGGTCTTATGTTTGAACAGATTAAAAATATTTTTTTAGAAAAAAATCAAGTTGAAGAAATAGGTAAAAGTAGGAGAAGAATTCAATCCAGAACTTCATGATGCAATTTCAATACAAGAAGCAGAAAATGCAAATTCTGGAAAAAAATAATTTCAGTATTTAGAAAAAGGTTACAAGATTAAAGATAAAATAATTCGCCATGCTATGGTAATTGTAGCTAAATAATAATATATGTACAAAAGATAAAATGAAATGATATATAGATTTTAATAAAATATATAGTTATAAAAACGTTAATTAAAAAAAGGAAAAAAAGAAAAAAATAAGAAAATTAAATATAAAATAATTAAATAAGTTAAATAAAAAAATTAAATTAAAATAAAAAAATAGGAAAAAGGAGATAATTAATATGGGAAAAAAATAATAGGAATAGACTTAGGAACAACAAATTCATGTGTATCTGTTATGGAAGGTGGAGAAGCAGTAGTAATACCAAATGCAGAAGGAGATAGAACTACACCATCTGTAGTAGCATTTACAAAAAAATGGAGAAAGACTTGTAGGACAAATAGCTAAAAGACAAGCTGTTACAAATCCAGATAATACAGTAATATCTATAAAAAAAGAGATATGGGAACAAACAAAAAAAGTAACAATAAATGGTGAAGAATTTACACCACAAGAAATATCTGCAATGATACTTCAAAAATTAAAAACAGATGCTGAAAAACTATTTAGGACAAAAAAAGTTACAGAAGCTGTTATAACAGTACCGGCATATTTTTAGTGATAGCCAAAGACAAGCAACAAAAAGATGCAGGTAAGATTGCAGGATTAAAATGTACTTAGAATAATAAACGAACCTACAGCAGCAGCGCTTGCATATGGTGTAGATAAAGAAAAATAAAGAACAAAAAAAGTATTAATCTATGACTTAGGTGGTGGTACATTTGACGTATCAATACTAGAAATAGGTGATGGTGTGTTTGAAGTTTTAGCAACAAGTGGTAATAATAAACTTGGTGGTGATGACTTTGATGAAAAAGATAATTGAATATTTAGTATCAGAATTTAAGAAAGAACAAGGAATAGATCTTTCAAAAAGATAATATGGCAATGCAAAGATTAAAAAGAAGCTGCAGAAAAATGCTAAAAAAAGAATTATCACAAGCAGGTCAAAACAACAATTAACCTACCATTTATAACAGCAGATGCAAATGGTCCAAAAACATATGAATATAACTTTAACAAGAGCTAAATTTGAAGAATTAATTAGACCATTAGTAGAAAAAAACATTAGAACCAGTTAACCAAGCATTAAAAAGATGCTAAACTATCTTCATCAGATATTGATCAAGTATTACTTGTTGGTGGATCAACAAGAGTACCATTAGTACAAGAAGAAGTTAAAAAAAGATAACAGGAAAAGAACCACACAAAGGTATAAACCCTGATGAATGTGTATCACTTGGTGCATCAATACAAGGTGGTGTATTATCAGGAGAAGTTAAAGATTTAGTATTATTAGATGTTACTCCATTATCACTTGGAATTGAAACATATGGTGGAATATTTACTAAATTAATAGAAAGAAATACAACAATACCAGCTAAGAAATCACAAGTATTCTCAACTGCAGAAGATGGACAAACATCTGTTGATGTTCATGTACTTCAAGGTGAAAGACAAAATGGCTGCAAACAACAAAACATTAGGAAGATTCCAATTATCAGGAATAGTACCAGCACCAAAAAGGTGTTCCACAAATCGAAGTTACATTTGATATTGACGCAAATGGTATAGTTCACGTTTCAGCTAAAGATAAAGGAACAGGAACAGAACAAAAAAATAACTATAACTTCAAGTACTAACCTTAGTGAAGAAGATATAGATAGAGCTATAAAAGAAGCAGAAGCACATCAAGCAGAAGATAATAAGAGAAAAGAACAAATTGAAGCTAAAAATAATGCAGAAAGTTTAATATACTCAAGTGAAAAAAACACTTCAAGAATTAGGAGATAAAAATATCTTCAGAAGAAAAAGCAACTGTAGAAACAGAAATAGCTAATTTAAGAAAAGAACTTACAACAGAAGATGTTGAAAAGATTAAACAAGCAACAGAAAAAAATTAACAAAAAGCATTTTACCAAATATCTGAAAAACTATACAAAGATGCAGGTGTAAATCCAAATCAAGGAAATGCAGGTAATGCTGGAGAAGAAACAATCTATGATGCTGAACAATCTGATGATAACAACTAATATTTCTAGTAAATGTGATGATTTTTAAATATATAAGATAATAAATATAGTGTTAGAGGAAGGGAAGATTCCCTTCCACTAATATTATTAGAAGTACAATCAATAGATAAAAAGAGAAAGGTTAAATATGAGTAAAAGAGATTATTATGAAATATTAGGTGTTGAAAAAAACAGCAACAGCAGATGAGATAAAAAAAGCATATAGAAAACTTGCAAAAAAATACCATCCAGATGCAAATAGTGATAATAAGGAAGAGGCAGAAAAGAAATTTAAAGAAATAGCAGAAGCATATGAAGTATTATCAGATGATACAAAGAGAAAACAGTATGATAATTTACGGACATGCAGGAACAGACCGGAGGAGCACGGAGGATACTACTCATATGGAGGAGCAAGCCGGATTTTTCAGATTTTGATTTTTTTCATCTTTTACTAATGGATTTGGTGGTATAGAAGATATATTTGATATATTTCGGTCGGAGGATTTGGATCAAGAAGATCAAGAAGAGAAGATCCTAATGCACCAAAAGCACGGAAGAAATATGCAAAATAGGTATAACTATTACATTTAAAAGAAGCATATGAAGGAGTTAAGAAAAAAATATAACATATTCTAGAATGGAAGAATGTGATAATTGTAATGGTACAGGGGCAGAAAAAAAGGAAGTAAGGTAGAAACTTGTAGTACATGTAATGGAAAAAGGTGTAGTACAAGAAGTTACAAGAACAATACTTCGGAGATGCTGTTACACAAAAAAACTTGTTCTAAAATGTTCTGGTAAAGGTAAAATAATAAATGAACATTGTCATACTTGTTCCCGGAAGTGGATTTGTAAAAAAACAAGTAGAATTAGAAGTAGAGATACCATCAGGTGTTGATGACCAAAATGTCATAATTCTAAAAAGGCAAGGGAGAAGTTCGGAAAAAAACGGAGGACCAAACCGGAGATTTAGAAGTTGTTGTAACTGTTAAATCAGATAGGATATATGAAAGAAAAGGTAATGATATATATATGACAATACCTATATCATATACAAAAGCTGTACTTCGGAGGAGATATAGAAGTTCCACTTGTAACAGGAGAAAAAGAAAGATACAAGATTAAGGAAGGAACAAAAAAATGGTTCTAAATACAAAATAAAAAGGCAAGGGATTTAAAACATCCAAATTCAAATACACAAGGAGACCTATATTTTGTAATAGAAATAGATGTACCATCAAAAATAACTAAAAAAACAAAGAGAACTTTTTAGAAGAATTATCTAAAAACAATGGGAGAAGACTATCCCACCAAAGAAAAAGAATTTCTTTGAAAGTATATTTGAATAATTTGTTAAAATATTATTTAAGACTAACATATTTTTTTGTTAGTCTTTTTGTTATATTTCAATTAAATTATCTATTAATTCTATTTCTTATTTGATAATATAATAATATATTGTTTGTAGGAGAGAATTATATGAAAAAAATATGATATGTGAAGAAATAAAAGAACAGTGGAAAGGTAAAATAGTAGGTATATTAATTATAATAGTATTTTTTTGTTTAGTATAAGTGAAGGTGTTTTTAGAAGTATATAACTTAAAAAAACTTATATAATAATATACAAAAGGTTGTAGAAGATAAAAAGAGAAACAGATTATGGTTTAATACAATATGAACAAGATGAATATAATAGAAAAAAAGAAACTATATATTTACAAAATTTTCCAAATATATATTTTTATTAAAGAAATAGCTATAGTCACTACAATAATAGCTATATATACTGCTATTATTACATTTAGAGATATAAAAAAATAATAAGATTAAAGAAAAAAATAGAGAAAAATGGGTTTTTAAAAACTAATTTATCTAAGGTAATATCAATATTACCAACGATGTTACTTGCAATTGTTATAGGACTTGTAAGTTATATGGTGGCTGTAGAAGGTACAAAAACTTATAATAGGTACAAATAATATGAATTTAAGTAATATAGGTCTTTTAGATAAAAAGTATATTGAATTTTTAATTATAGTATAAACTATATATATCAAACTTTAATAGTACTTAGTTTTAATATATTATCTATATATATAGTATATGGAATGATAATATATATGCCATATGAAATTTTTAATATATATATTTATAATTTCAGACATGCTGTTTATAAGAGGATATACAAATATAATCATGTATTTAAAAAAATATATTTGTAATATCTGAAAATACAAAAAAATACGAATAATATAACAGGAGTAGCAGTAGTATATATAGTATTTACAATTGTTGCAACACTTGCAATAATGGAAAATAAGAAATATTTTTTTATAAAAAAAATAGGATTAGATAAGGGATAAATAGTGAGAGCAAATAAGATTGTAGAACTTGTATTAAAAAGAGGTAAAAAGAACAATTTAAGAGAAAATATATAATTGTGTTTTTTTAATTATGATATCTATTATTAGTGTAGGTGTAGGGATAACACATATTATAGATTTAAAAAAAGTTCATATGATGAGATACGGAAAAACATATAATAAGTTAGAAGAAAAATACAAGTAAAGAAAAAAATTGGAAAAAAATTGAAAGAAAAATATTAATAATTATTATATTTCTAAAGCAGGATTAAGACTAGAGAATCAGGTAAATCAATATATTTTTAGGAACAACTCTTTTTATATTATATATACTCCGGGATATATACTGTATATATATCTAAATATGAAAAAGATGAAGATATATCAGAAAAAAATATCTAAGTATGGATATTACAACATACATTTTTTTCTAAAATAATATCTATTATATTAACAATGATATTTCGGAATAGCTTTAGGAATTATATTATATATATTTACAATATTCTTACTTAAAAATTAGTATGAATATTGGGAAAATAACACTTTTAAATATTGGAATAGAAGAAGAAAATGTTAATATACCACAAAATGTTAATTATTTTTAACCAAATATTATTTTTTTATTATCATTTAATATATTATATATATACATAATATATATAATATCATTATTAACTAAAAAAAGAAAAATATATTTATATATTATTATAATATCATATCTTATTATAACATCAGTAAAAAAAGAGTGGAGTATATTAAGACATATATTAAATGTACCTGTTAATATTTCGTTTAATCCAGTTGATAATTCGATGGGAATAGATAATTTAAAATGAGTTTATTTATTTTTATAAGAATGATAGTTTTTTTGTGGTATAATAATCACATTTGGAATTATATTAATGAAATATGATAAAAAGAAAAAAAGAGATAAGGAAAAAAAGTTAGAAATTAGAAAAATAAAAAAAGATAAAAAAAGAATATAAATATATTAATAATACATCTTAAGATTAACATATAACATATATAATTATGTGAAGAAAGTTAGTTTTTTTAAGGTGTATTTATATATATAATATTAATATGTTAATTGCTTTTAAAAAAAAGATAATATATATGATAATATATATATGAAATGTGTAAATTTGCTTTTAGGAGATTTAAATGACAAAAGATGAACTAAAAAGAGAAAGAAAAGATTTATTATTATATTGATAATTACAATAATATGTTTTGTTATAAACATGATTGAATGTATAATAAAAAGAAATATTGAAACTATTAATATTATAAATTTTGTAATAGTTATAATAGGTATATTATTAAATCTACTTGTTATAATATATATAAATAAGATGGAAAAAAATTTAGAAAAATAAAAAAAGATATTAAGAATAAGAAAAAAAGTAAAAAAACAGAGAGTAAGACAATATGATGATTTTTAAGATTAATAATTGCAATATTATTTGCTATTTCAACATTATTAGTATTTGATACAAGAAATATAGTAAAAAGATATTTTATGAATGAAGATAGGAATAAAACAGTGTTTAGATTAAGAATATTAGGATATATACTTATAATAATATCAATATTTTTTTAGTATGTACATATGTTATATAAATATAAAGAAAAAAATAATACATAGATAAAGATAAAAGAGAGATAAAGGGAGATATGGACAAAAAGAAAAAAAGAGTTTAAAAATAACAAAAGATATAAGGAATATAAAGAATAATAAACAAGAAGAAAAAGATCATAGTTACATATAATAATAAAGAATATGAATTTGATGGAGAAGAATCAATATTAGATACTTTTTAAAAAGTGTTATAGAAAAAGATAAAAAAATATACTTGCTATAAGATATGGTAATAGTATAAGATCACTTAAAACATGTACCTAAAAAAATCAGGTGTACTTAAGTTCTTAGATATGAGATCTGAAGATCGGAAAAATGATATATATAAGAGGGCATTATATGTGCTTTGTATGGCAATTAATAGATTATATCCAAATGCTAAAAATACGTACAGAATACCAACTTCATAATGCAATGTATATAAATATTACAAATCTAGAGTTAACAGATGATATGATAAAAAGATATAGAAAATGAAATGAGAAGTATAGTTAATAAGGATTATGAAATAATAAAAAAAGCATTTACAAAAGAAGAAGCTGAAGAATTTTTATATGAAAAAAATAGATCATTAAGAGGAATGCTTCAAAAAGATGTAAAAAAATGAGGTTAAACTATATTTTTGTGACCGGATATTTTTAATTATTTTTTATGGTGTAATGCCAATATCAACAGCTAGGATAGGAGTATTTAAACTTGAAAAATATCAAGAGGGATACTACTTAGATATCCAGATTCTGAAGTTGATTTAGATAAAGTAGGAGAATTTAAACAAAATAATAAATTAAAAAGCACTTGATGAATATAGTAATATATATTCACTTTTTAAAAGTAAGTACAATACATCAATTAAATAAAAATTATAAAAAGAAAATATGAAAGATGTAATATTATTATCAGAGGCACTTCATGAAAAGAAAATAGCTGAGCTTTCAAATGAAATTTTAAAGAAAAAAAGATGTTAAGATGATACTTATAGCAGGACCATCATCATCTGGTAAAACTACATTTGCAGGTAAATTAACAACAGCATTAAGACTTTCAGGATAAAACCTGTAATGATATCTGTAGATAATTATTTTGTAGAAAGAAAAGATACACCACTTGATGAACATCGGAAATTATGATTTTGAAGATATAAATGCTATAGATATACCACTTTTTAATGATCATTTAGAAAAAAATTATTAAATGGAGAAGAGGTAGAAATGCCAACATTTAATTTTTAAGATAGGTAAAAAAAGAATATTCAGGTAAAAAAACTAGGTTAAAAGAAGATGAAATACTATTATTAGAAGGTATACATTGTTTAAATGATAAATTAACAGAAAGAATTGATAAAAAGAATAAGTATAAGATATATATAAGTGCACTTACAACACTTAATGTAGATTATTTTTAATAGAATATCATCAACAGATACAAGACTTATAAGAAGGATTGTAAGAGATTACCATACAAGAAATTATACAGCTAAACATACACTTAAAATGTGGTATTCTGTAAGAAGGGGAGAAAAGAAAAATATATTCCCATATCAAGAAGAAGCAGATTATATGTTTAATTCATCAGTTATTTATGAAATAGCGGCATTAAAAAAACATATTGTTCCATTATTAGAAGAAATAACAGAAAAAGATGAAGAATATAGTGAAGCAAGAAGACTTCTTGCATTCTTACAATATTTTTGAAGATATTGATGATAATTTAGTACCAAATAATTCACTTATAAGAGAGTTTTTAACAGGAAGTATTTATGAGCTTTTAAAATGATAGATGAAAATTTTGAATGTGAGAATTGTGGCAAAGAGGTTAAAAAAACTCGGATATACAGCAAGAGATCACTGTCCATATTGCCTATATTCAAAAACATTTAGATATTTTTTTCCAGGAGATAGGAAGAATGAATGTAAAGGACTTATGAAAACCTATAGGATATATGAAAAAGAAAAAAAGGAGAGGTTATATTATATAGGTGTATAAAATGTAATGAAGAACATACAAATATAATTGCAGTAGATGATGATATAGATAAAATAATAGAATTATCAACAAAACCAATAGAAAGAAGAGAGTAAATATGAAACTAAAAAGAAAATATTATATTGAAACTAAAAGATATATTACAAGATATTAAAAAAATGAATATAACATAATAGGTGATATAGATATAGACTTAGGAACAATTGTAGAAAAAAAGTAAGGCAAGCAGTTCAGATTTTTTTCAATTACATGTTTTGCACTTGCAAAAGTTTTTGAAAAAAAGTCACCAATAGACATAGCAAATAAGATTGCAGAATCTTTAGAAAAAGAAAAAAATTGAATATATTGATAAAATAGAAGTTATAAACGGATATGTTAATATTTTTCTTAAATAGAAGGTATATCATGTTTAGTGCGTTAGAAAAATGTTAAAAAAAGAAAAAGATCGGATATAATAAGGAAAAATGAAGGAAAAGTAGTTGTAATTGATTATTCATCACCTAATATTGCAAAAACAATTTCATATAGGACATTTAAAAACAACAGTAATAGGTGGAATGTTTGCAAAATTATTTAAACAGCTTCGGATATAGAGTAGAAAGTGTAAATCACTTAGGAGATTATCGGAACGCAATTTCGGAAAAACTTATAGAAGGATATAATTTATGGAAAGATGAATATACTTTTGATAAAAATCCGATAGAAGATTTAACAGATATATATGTAAGAATAAATAAGCTTTGCCGGGGAAGATGAAAAAAAGTATTAGAAAAAAATGTAGAGATAATTTTAAGCTTTTTAGAAGAAGGTGACCGGAGAAATGACTAGAATCTGGAAAAAGTTTATAGATCTTAGTTTAAAAGAATTTAACAGAATATATGATTATTTAGATGTTCATTTTGATAGTTATAGAGGAGAATCAGCATATTCAAAAGATATGAAAAATGTAATAAAACTTTTGGAAGAAAAAAAGGAATAATACAAGTTTCAGAAGGAGCTAAAGTTATAGACTTAGAAGATGAAGGATTAGGATTTGCACTTGTTGAAAAAAATCAAATGGATCTAGTATGTATATAACAAGAGATATAGCAACATATTTATATAGAATTAAAACATATGACTTTACTAAAGCATTATATGTAGTAGGTTCAGAACAGATATTGCATTTTAGACAATTATTTGCAATAATGAAAAAAAGCTTGGAATAGATAAAAAAATATTTAGAAGGATCAAAACATATACCATATGGAATGGTTAGTCTTCCAACAGGTAAAATGTCTACAAGACTTCGGAAATGTAGTAAAAAGTAGAAGACCTTATAAAAGAATGTATATCAAGAACGAAACAAATATTAGATGAAAAAAATGAACTTACAGAAGATGAAAAAAATGTAGTTGCTAAAAAGGTAGGGATTGGAGCATTAATATTTTTCAAATCTTTCAACAACCCTTATAAAAGATAGTGTATTTGTATGGGATAAGGTATTAGATTTTTACAGGAGATACAGCACCATATATACAATATGTAAATGTAAGAATAAATAGTATACTTAAAAAAATATAGAAGAAATATATAATGAAGATATTTCTAAGTTAAAAGAAAATATGGATAAAAAAACTTAAAAAAATATATTTGAAAATATAGATGAAGAAATAATTAATTCAGATGAAGTATATAATATATTTAAAAAGGTTTATGAATTTGAAGAAATATTAGAACAAACAGCAGAAAAAAATATGAACCAAGCATACTTACATCATACTTATTAGAACTAGCAAAAAGCTTTTTAATCAATATTATAATAAATATAGAATAAGTACAGATGATGTAAATTTAAGAAAAACTTGGAATTATTATATGTATCATAACAAGTAAAAATTTTAGTAAAAAGGAATGAATATTTTTAGGTATTGAAATGCCAGAAAAAAATGTAAGAGGAATATATATGAGAAATCGTAGAAAAGATGAAAAATTTTGAAGAGAAAAAGAAAAAGAGCAGAAAATAGTGAAATATTAAGACAAATAGCAGAAAAAGTTTGAAACAAGAGAAGATTCAGCATCAGTAAATAAAATTAATAATGATGTAAATATATCTAATATATCTAAAGATCAAGAACAAAAGCAAAATAGAAAAACGGTTTTTGACATTATAGCTAAAATGATGGAAAAATAGGATGAATGAAAAAAATAGTGTAGATATTGTAAAAAGATAATAATAATGAAGAAAAAAAGTATCTAATAATAATAGTATTTATGGAAGAAAATTTGAAGTATCTGATGAACAAAAAAAGCTTTTAGAAGATTTCTTTAGTTTTAATAGTAAAAAAAGTGGAATATGGTGAAGATACAAATATATCTAAAAAAAGAAAGGAATCGTTTTTCGGAAAAAGCAGACCAAATAAGAGGATATACCAGAAAAAGAAAAAGAATTATCATCTAAAAATTAAAGAAGAAACAGTTCTTACCAACTTGTTATTAGAAGAAAGTGAAGTTGCAATAGATGAAGAAGAAGCTAAAAAGTTTGGAATAGATTCTAAAAAAATTTAGAATATGGAAATAATATTGCATCAGAAATATATTTAGAAAAAGAAAAAAAGATAATCAAAAAGATAATGATAAAGTTAAAATAGAAGATATAGATATAGAAGGAAAAACCTATATCGGTAAAAAAAAGAGGTATTAGAAAAATATTCATGATGAAGGAACAAAAAGTAGTACATGAAAAAGAAAAAAATATATTATATATGTCTCTTATGATAATAGAAGTTATTTTTACTAATTTTTAGTTGTATCATATGCTATAATACGTGTGAAGAAACCAGAAATACTTAAATATTTCACTTTTATACCAGTAGAAAAAGTACTTGCTTTAGATAAAGTGAAAGAAGAAAAAAACTGGTAATAATGGATCTACAGATAAAAATGGAGTTAAAATAGCAGAAGAAGAATCAAAATATAATATAATTTTTGAAGATAGATGGAAAAGAATATAAGGTTGTAAATAATGCTAAAAAAAATAGCAGAAAATGTTGTATTATTAGGAACAAGGACAGAAATTAATCCAGAAAAAAACAACACCTTTCAATAGCATCAGAAAATGTAGAAGGAAGACTTCAAAAATTTAGATAAGTTAAAAAAAGGGAGAAAAAAAATAGTACTTGTAATAAATGGGAAAAGAATATACATATGAAATAAATAGTGTTAAAAAAAGTAGATTCAGAATCAGTAGATAAAATAGAAGATAAGAATAAGAAAGAGTTAACAATAATTACAAATGCAGAAGAAGGAAAAAGAGTAATAATATATGCAAAAATAATAATAAAAAAAGAATTATGATATTATAAATGTAAAAAAAGTTAAAAAAATAGTACAAATAAGAAGAAATAATATAAAAATGAAAAAGAGCACACCGGAGTGCTTATTTTCATATATTTACTAATATATATTATAATTAGTTTGAATTGTAATATATCATATGGTCTTACAGAAAATGATATAATAGGTGATGTAGATATTAAACTAAATGTGCGGAGAACAGAAAGAATTATCATATTCATTAGATAGAAGATATATACTTCAAATAGATACTATAAAAAAAGTAATAATTCTGTAGGAATAATAAGATCATATACATCTGAAAGTTCACCTAATAAGGCTTTTTTTAGAAATAAAAGGGATATCTAAAGGAATAACAGAACTTACAATATCATATAATTATGCAATAACAAATAAGATAATAGATAAATATTCATTAGCAGTAAAGAAGGTGAAAATAGAAGTAATAGATAAAAATATAAATACAAATACTAATAATGAAAAAAATGAAAGATCGGCATATAATAATGATAATATAGAAGGAAAAATTAGAAACAACTAATATAGATAAGAAGAGTGGAAATATATCTCAGAATATAAACAATGATGATGGTAAAGCAAAAAGAAGAAAAGGATACTATAAATAAAGAAGAAACAAATATTGTATTAGAAAAAAAGAAGACATAAATTCGGTATTTGAAGTTATAGATAAAGATATAGAACAAGAACAAAAAGAAAGAAGAAGACAAAGAAAATTTAGAAAAATTGAAAACAGAAGAAAATATATTTAGAAATATAGCAATAATTATAACGATAATTGCTGTAATAATACATGTATGCAAATATATTAAATTTGAAAGATAAAAAGATTGGGGAACATATAAAAAAATGGAATATAAAAAAATAAGGGGAGCAAAAAGAACATAACTTAAAAAGATATAGATGTGAATATACCAAAAAAACTCACTAGTTGTTATAACAGGAGTATCAGGCTCACGGTAAGTCATCACTTGCATTTGATACAATATATGCAGAAGGACAAAGAAGATATATAGAAAGTTTATCTGCATATGCAAGACAATTCTTAGGTACAATGGAAAAAGCCAAATGTAAGACATATAGAAGGACTTTCACCATCTATTGCAATAGAACAAAAAAACAACATCAAATAATCCAAGATCAACAGTTGGAACAGTAACAGAAATATATGATTATTTAAGATTGTTATATGCAAGAATAGGAAAAATGTATTGTCCAATATGTTCAAGACCAATCGAAAAAAACAATCTGTTGATCAAATTGTAGAAAAAGTATTAAATTTTTGAAGAAGGGAAAAGAATACAAATACTTTCACCAATAATAAGAGATGAAAAAAAGGAGAACATAAGAAAACTTTAGAAAATATACAAAAGATGGGATTTGTAAGAGCTGTAATAGATGGAGAACAAAAAGACCTATCTTTTTGATGAGATATCACTAGATAAAAAAATAAGAAACATAATATTGATATAGTTGTAGATAGACTTGTTATAAAAAGAGGGATACGTACAAGACTTGCAGAATCAATAGAAATAGCAATGAAACATGCTGATAATAATGTTATAGTAGATGATTTAAAAGAAAAAAACATAAATTTAGCTGGAAATTATGCATGTCCGGAACATCGGAGGAACATATACAGATATAAACCCAAGATTATTTTTCATTTAATGCACCACAAGGAGCATGTGAAAGTTGTTTAGGTATTGGACATCTTTTTAAAAAAATAGACCCAGAAATGATAATTCCAGATAAGGAAAAAAACATTATATGATGGTGTAAAAAGCATTTGGAGCAAGTACAATGATGAAAAAAACGATACTGTAGCAAAAAAATGTATTTTTGAAAGTGTAGCTAAACATTATAATGTTAAAATAAAAAGGAGTAAAAATTAAAAAAATTTACCTGAAAATTTTGTTAATAAGATATTATATGGAACAGGAACAGAGATAATTGAGTTTGAATATTCAAATTCAAGAGGAACAAGGAAATTTGAACAACCTTTTGAAGGAGTAATACCTATACTTGAAAGAAGACATAATGAAACAAAATCAGAAGGAGCAAGACGTTTTTTTACGAAATGTATATGAGACAAATGCCATGTCATGTATGTGAAGGAAAAAGACTGAAAAAGAAGTTTTAAACATATTTGTAGGTGATAAAAACATATATGAACTTACAACAATGAGTATTGAAAATATACTTAAATATTTAAAAGAGCTTAAACTTACAGAAACAGAAAAAAATAATCTCAGAAGAAATATTAAAAGAATTAAATAAGAGACTTACATTCCTATTAGATGTAGGACTTCGGATATTTAAGTCTAGCAAGACAGGCACGGAACATTATCAGGGCGGAGAAGCACAAAGAATAAGACTTGCGACACAAATAGGTTCAGGACTTACAGGAGTATTATATATATTAGATGAACCAAGTATACGGACTACACCAAAGAGATAATGATAAATTACTTCGGAACATTAAGAAAATTAAGAAATCTTCGGAAATACTGTTATAGTTGTAGAACATGATGAAGATACAATGAGAGAAGCAGATTATATTTTTAGATATAGGACCTGTAGCAGGAAGAAATGGTGGATATTTAGTAGCAGAAGGAACTATTGATGAAATAATGAAAAATGAAAAATAGTATTACAGGTAAATATCTATCAGGAGAAAAAGAAATAGAAGTTCCTAAAAAAAGAGAAGAAAAAGGTAATGGTAAGAAAAATATCAATAGTAGGAGCAAAAGAAAAATAATTTAAAAAGATGTATCTGTAGATATACCACTTCGGAAAGATGGTATGTGTAACAGGAGTATCAGGTTCACGGAAAAATCATCCCTTATAAACGAGGTTATGTATAAGGGAATATATAAAGAACTTAACAATACATTTATGAATGTACGGTAAATGTATGAAAAATAACTGGAATATCAAATATAGATAAGATAATAGGAATTGATCAATCACCAATTCGGAAGAACACCAAGATCAAATCCAGCTACATATACAGGAGTATTTGATGATATAAGAGATATATTTGCAACAACAAATGAAGCTAAAATGAGAGGCTATGCAAAAGGTAGATTTTCATTTAATGTACCAGGTGGTAGATGTGAAAGTTGTTCAGGAGATGGTGTTAAAAAAAATAGAAATGCATTTCTTACCAGATGTATATGTACCATGTGATGTTTGCCAAGGAAAAAAAGATATAATTATGAAACATTAGAAGTAAGATACAAAGGACAAACAATAGCAGATGTACTTGATATGACAGTAACAGATGCATTAACACTTTTTTTGAACATGTACCTAAGATAAAAAAATAAACTTAAGGTATTAGAAGAAGTAGGACTTCGGATATATTAAACTTCGGACAATCATCAACAACATTATCACGGAGGAGAAGCACAAAGAATTAAACTTGCAACAGAACTTTCTAAAAGGTCAACAGGAAAAAAACATTATATGTATTAGATGAGCCAACAACAGGACTACATATAGATGATATAGCAAAACTAATAGAAATATTAAATAGGCTAGTAGATGCAGGAAATACAGCAGTTATAATTGAACATAATCTAGACCTTATAAAAAAACAGCAGACTATATAATAGACTTAGGAAAAGAAGGTGGAGAAGCTGGTGGAACTATTATTGCAAAAAGGAACACCTGAAAAGATAATGAAAGAAGAAGAGTCATATACAGGTAAATATTTAAAGATTCATTTAGATAGAGAAGAAGAAAGAAAAAAAGAAAATAAAAACAAAATAAAAAAAGTAAGATAAAGATAAGAATTAAATTAAAAAAATAATGATTTAAATATTATAATAATGTAAAGAAAAAAATAATATATTGAATAAATAAAATAATGTGTTATATAATAAAAATATGAGAATTAAATTTTAAGGAGTTACAGATGAAGAAAGAAGAAGAAAACAAAGTAAAAGCTAAAAAAACAAAATAACAAAAACAAAAAGAAACTTCAGAAACTAAAAAAATATTAAAAAGGTACAAAAAAATTAGAAGAAGATAAGAAGAAAGAAGTTGTGAAAAATGAAAGCTCATTAGGTATGACAGAAGATGAAAAAAACAGACCTATTATTAATATTAGTATTATTAATACTTCTTATAATATTCTTAAAATATTTCTTACACTTATTATAATAATAAAATAATAATAATTATAATTATAACTTGTATAATAGTAAGAATTACAAGTGTATGGTTATATAGATATTAATGTACACACCATTTTGGAGTATTCTATATTCTAAAATGGTGTTTTTTTAATATGTCTTTATATTGAAGTAAGTTCTAAAAAGGAGGTATATATGGCAATAATTAAAATAGAAAAAAAGGCTCAATGTCAAGAATGGGGGTATAAAAATCCCCTAACTAGGCTTGTAGCCTTATTTTTCATGAGCTTATTAAATCTTTCATAGTTCCTATAACCGTAACCAATTCTTTTTATTACTTTAATTTTGTTGTTATATCCTTCTACAAATCCATTATTATATCCATATTCTATTATATTTACTATTTCTTTAAACCAAGAATTTAAAGTACTAGATAATTTGTCACATTTAGCTAGATTAGTTTCTTTTTAAGTCTGTTATTAATTGTTCTAAACCTTCTTTAAAAGCTTGTTATTTCAGTTAATTCAAATAATGAATAAAATCTTTTAATTAAGTCATATGATACAGCAAATATATTGTTTTGACCTTTTAGTCTATCTATTATACATTGTTCTTGCTTGCTTAAATTCTTAGGATTCTTTTTGTATAACTTTCCAATATCTCTTAAACTCCCTATTTTTACTAGAATCAGTATTAAATATATTTATTCTAATATCTCTTATTGTCCATATACCTTGTCTTATTACATGATACTTATCTGCAACTATATGAGACATAGGTAAAGTTTTAGTAATTACATTTCTAAAAGGTTTAAACATATCTGTAACAACAATAGAAGGTTTAAATTCTAGTAATATATTCTTTAAAAGTAGATTGATATCTATTTTTCATAGATATTAATTAACTTATGATGCTTATCATATACAGCTAATTGGTATTTTTCATTACCAAGATTACCTTTAAATTCATCAATGAATATTACAGAGGTATCATACTTTTTCTTTCTTAATTTCTATACTTTCAAGCGTTCTTATTACAGTACTTATACTCACATTATTCTCTTTAGCATTTTTGCTTAAAAGTCTTCATATCCTTAAATGTTGTTTCTATTCTTTTCTTTATTCTATTAGAGATTCTACATCTTTTTTTGAACAATACCAATACTACTTGTAATTGTTTTTACCTGTAGACTTACAAACATATCTTTTGTTTTTTTAAGGTTTAAAAATACAGGCATATTATTATATACATCAATTAATATCTTAACAGTCCTATAATCCTTTAATCTATAGTCTTTTCCAGGTTTCTTATTATTCCTAATACCATAAATATGATATTCTCCATCAATTATTTTTTTGTTTTTTTATTATCCTAACATCTTGTATTTTTGTAACTAATCATTATATTATTATCTTGCATAAGTTAAACCGTATCCTTTCTGTGTGGTTATTAATAGGATACTACATTTTTTTAACTTATGCTCTTTTTTTATGCTTTTTTCTATTTTTTTATCATTCTATACCCCATTAAAAAGTATAGAGCCCTATATTTGAAAATATATCGTTTAGTATTGATACAAACTGGAAGATAGGACTAATTGGTAAAAACGGTATTCGGAAAAAGTACATTGTTTAAACTATTATTAGGTGAAGAAAAATATCAAGGTAAAATAATAAGTAGTGATAAGCTTTATAAAATTTCCACCTGTTATAACAGAAGAAGACTATAATAATATGGGTATAGAATTATACTATAAGCATGTTATGTTTGCAGAAGATTGGAAATTATTTAAAGAATTAAATATGTTAGGGATTGATACAGAATTATTATATAGGCCTTTTAAAAACATTATCACATGGAGAAAGAATCAAAATATTGTTTGCTATATTTTTTTCTTAAAAAGAAGAAGGAGTATTATTAATAGATGAACCGACAAACCATTTAGATAAAGAAGGAAGAGAAGAACTTTCTAAATATTTGAATAAGAAAAAAAGGGTATATATTAATATCACATGATAGAAGATTTTTAGATAATACAGTAGACCATATAATATCAATAAACAATACAGATATAGAAGTACAAAGTGGTAATTTTAGTTCATGGTATGAAAACTATAAGAGGAAAGAAAAAGATGAACAAGTTGAAAATGAGAAATTAAAAAGAGATAAAAAAACTTAAAGTTGCACAAGAAAATACAAAAAGATGGTCTGATAGTGTAGAAAGTAGTAAATATGGTAAAGAAAAATAGTCATGCAGATAAAGGATATATTGGACATTTGGCAGCAAAAATGATGAAGACTTCTAAAAATATAGAAAGAAGAAAAGAAAAAGGCAATAGAAGAAAAAGAAAAACTTCTTAAAAATGTAGATAAGAAAAATACCATTAATATTAAATACTATAGAACATCATAAAAAAATATACTAATAAGGCTTAAAGATTTAGGATACACATATGATGATAAAAAAATTATGTATTTAAAGATATTAATCTAGAACTAGAAAAAGGTGATAGATTAGTAATAACAGGTAAAAAAATGGAAGCCGGAAAATCTACATTAATAAATATAATATTAGGCAAATTAACAAATTATGAAGGTAATATAGTAAAACCCAAAGACCTAAAAAAATATCATATGTAGGGACAAGATATATCAAATTTAAAAAGGTAGTTTAAAAGAATATATATTAAAAAGAAGAGATAGATGAACATATATTTAAATCAACACTTGCAAGATTAAACTTTCCAAGCAACCTATATAATATAGATATAGAAAAATATAGTGATGGGCAAAAAGAAAAAAAGATTATGATAGCATCAAGCTTATCTAAAAAAAGCACATATATTTATATGGGATGAACCACTTAATTATATTGATGTTATGTCTAGAATACAGCTAGAAGAATTAATATTAAGTACAAATCCTACACTTATATTTATAGAACATGATGAGGAGTTCGTAAACAATATACGAACAAAGGAGCTAAGATTGACAAATACAATAAATGTGATATTATAATATGTAAATAAATATAGATAGTTTGAAAAAAATTTTTTTAAATTAGAGGAGAGTGATGACAATGAAAAAGAAAGTAACATTACAAGAAATGAAAATTAGAGTAAAAAGAATTTAAGGAAAAGATATATTACTTGAAAAAAATGTAATATACGGATATACTATAATCCGGAAGCAATAAATAAGTTTATTTTTCCTTGAAAGAAAGGAATTTCAAAAACTTATTGAGAAATTTAGAATTATTTGAAAGAACTTTGATTGAAGATAAAAAGATTAGGAAAAATTCCAGCAGAGTTTATGGAAAATAGATATTCAAGATAATGAAGTATTATTTATTTCTAAAAAAATAAATCTATAAAAAAAGAATTAACTTTAAAAAAATTAAGGCTCAATGTCAAGAATGGGGGTATAAAAAAATCCCTAACTAGGCTTGTAGCCTTATTTTTCATGAGCTTATTAAATCTTTCATAGTTCCTATAACCGTAACCAATTCTTTTTATTACTTTTAATTTTGTTGTTATATCCTTCTACAAATCCATTATTATATCCATATTCTATTATATTTACTATTTCTTTAAACCAAGAATTTAAAGTACTAGATAATTTGTCACATTTAGCTAGATTAGTTTTCTTTTTAAGTCTGTTATTAATTGTTCTAAAACCTTCTTTAAAAGCTTGTTATTTCAGTTAATTCAAATAATGAATAAAAATCTTTTAATTAAGTCATATGATACAGCAAATATATTGTTTTTGACCTTTTAGTCTATCTATTATACATTGTTCTTGCTTGCTTAAATTCTTAGGATTCTTTTGTATAACTTTCCAATATCTCTTAAACTCCCTATTTTTTACTAGAATCAGTATTAAATATATTTATTCTAATATCTCTTATTGTCCATATACCTTGTCTTATTACATGATACTTATCTGCAACTATATGAGACATAGGTAAAGTTTTTAGTAATTACATTTCTAAAAAGGTTTTAAACATATCTGTAACAACAATAGAAGGTTTAAATTCTAGTAATATATTCTTTAAAGTAGATTGATATCTATTTTCATAGATATTAATTAACTTATGATGCTTATCATATACAGCTAATTGGTATTTTTTCATTACCAAGATTACCTTTTAAATTCATCAATGAATATTACAGAGGTATCATACTTTTTCTTTCTTAATTTCTATACTTTCAAGCGTTCTTATTACAGTACTTATACTCACATTATTCTCTTTAGCATTTTGCTTAAAAAGTCTTCATATCCTTAAATGTTGTTTCTATTCTTTTCTTTTATTCTATTAGAGATTCTACATCTTTTTTTGAACAATACCAATACTACTTGTAATTGTTTTACCTGTAGACTTACAAACATATCTTTGTTTTTAAGGTTTAAAAAAATACAGGCATATTATTATATACATCAATTAATATCTTAACAGTCCTATAATCCTTTAATCTATAGTCTTTTCCAGGTTTCTTATTATTCCTAATACCATAAATATGATATTCTCCATCAATTATTTTTTTGTTTTTATTATCCCTAACATCTTGTATTTTGTAACTAATCATTATATTATTATCTTGCATAAGTTAAAACCGTATCCTTTCTGTGTGGTTATTAATAGGATACTACATTTTTTTAACTTATGCTCTTTTTATGCTTTTTCTATTTTTTTATCATTCTATACCCCCATTAAAAAGTATAGAGCCAAAATTAACTTAAATGATAATAGAAAGTTAATTATAACTAAAAAGAATCTCATAAAAATAAATTGAAAGAGAATATAAGAATATTCTCTTTCTTATATTTTTAAATGAAAGTAAAAAAATAATATTGGTCTAATAATTTTTGGACTAAGAGGAGATGATAGAGATGGGAAATAAAAAGAATAAAAATGGCAGAATTGAAAACATAGGATAAGTGAGTTTAAAAAAATAAAATAAATTATTTAAAACGGAAGTATAATGATTTAAAAAAATATCATATGATCCTAAAGTATTAGAAGATTTAATTAATTTAGACAATCAAGAGTTTGATAATTTATTATGTTCATTATTAGATTTTTCAAAAGATACTTTACAGAAATATGAAATTGCAAGAAATGAACTTTGGATATAGACTTTGGAAAATGCACTTAAAAAGGAAATAATTTGTTTTTTTATTTCGGAAAAATAATTACTTATATAAGAAAGGAGAAATAATTATAAACTTATTGAATAAGGAAAAACAAATAATTATTTCTGATATATAGGTAAATTAAAGTTATTAATAAAAGAGGTGATACGATGAAATTGATATTTTTTTAGATGTTGATGGTGTTTTTAAATAATACACAAAAATATAAAAGAAATATCGTCTTTTTTTAAAGGAAAGCGGGGGCTTTTAATTGATATTAAACCATTCTTTTATTTTTAAAAAAAGTTGTTAAAAAGAAATAGAAAAAAATAATCTGGAGGTAAAAAAATAGTTATTTCTTCTAGTTGGAGATTAGGAACAATTCTATCAGATTGGAAAAACTATTTCTGCATTATTTTAATAATGGAGAAATTGTAAAAGGACGAACCCTCTATCTGTATAAAGATAGGGGAATAGAAATACTGGAGCTACTTAAAATAGCTAAAGAAAAAGGAGATATGATTGATGATTATATTGTTCTAGATGATGATATTGAAGATATAATTAATCATATCAATCCTAATAAAGTTATTAAAAATCAATAGAAGATACGGATTAACAAGTAGAGATATTGAGCAAATATTAAAAAAAACTAGAATAAATATACGAACAAACAAGGGAAAGAGGGTAGAATAATCCTCTTTTTTTATATATGTATAATAATGAAAGGAGTATGGTTAATATTGAAAAAGAAAAAGGGTAGAAAATAAATACGAACGAAAAACGACAAGACAAAATAAAAATATAGTATATTATTTTATATATAATAGTTGAAAAGAGAAAGTAATATTATATAATAGAATATATATAATATATTAAGGAGAAGATAAATGAAAGCAAATAGGATGTGGCTTTTTTTCTGATGTTTTAGAAAAGAACAAGAGAATGTTTAAGGTTCCAGTATATCAAAAGAAATTATGACTGGAGTAATGTACAATGTGAAAAAAATTGTATCAAGATATTATGAAGGCAAGTAAAAACAATATACAACATTTTACAGGTACAATAGTATATATAGATGATAATTGTGGTGGAAGTGGATTAAATGAAGTTTTAATTATAGATGGACAACAACGTATAACAACAATGTACATATTATTAAAAAGCTATATATGATAAAGCAAAAGGGATTTCAGTTAGAGTTGAGAATGAAATAGAAGATGTAATATTTAATAGACATTGTGAAGAAAAATACAAGGTTAAGCTTTAAAACCAGTAAAAACAGATAATGAACAATTACAATTATTAATTAAAAATAAAAATAGAAGAAATGGATAGAAATTCTAATGTCTACAAAAATTATATAATCTTTAAAGAATTTATTGAGAATACACTTTCAGAAGGGTCTGATTTAAAATGATATATTGAATGGAATAAAAATTAGAAATTGTTGAAATTATATTAGATAAGACACAAGGTGATGAACCACAAAAGATATTTGAATCTATTAATTCAACAGGATTAGAATTAAGTTTAGCAGATTTAATACGTAATTATTTATTAATGGATGAAGAAAGACAAGAAGAATTATATGAAGAATATTGGGTTGAGTTAGAAAAATGTAGGATACAATAATTTAGGGTGACTTTGTTATTAATTATTTAAACTCAAGAACCATGAAATCTATTGATCGTAAAAAAATGCTTATAGAATATTTAAAGAAATATATGAAAAATAATAATATGACTCATGAAAAAAATATTAAAAGATTTAAAGAAAACTTCTAAATATTATGGAGCATTTATTGGAGAAAAGAATAATTATAGTTTAAGAATTAATGAATATTTGAAAGGAATGTATATAATAAAAACAAACAACAATTCTTCCGTTGCTTTTTAAAAATTTTTTTGATGACTATGAAGAAAAATAAAATTGATGAAGATACAGTTTGTAATGTTTTTAAAAATATTTACTTACATACTTAATTAGAACAAATGCTTGTGAAATAAATAAAGGTATGGCAAAATTTATGAAGTCATTGCATTCAAGAGTAATTGATAATGAATATGATAATTATTTTGAAAAGTTTGCATCATTTTTTTAAATGATGTTAAATCTGAAAATCGTATGCCCACAGATAAAGGAATTTACAGAAGCACTTATATATAAGCAGTTATACAAAAAAACATATCTGTAAATACCTACTTTCAAGTATTGAAAAATTCGACTAAAGAACATATAGAATTAAATAATCTTACTGTTGAACATATTTTACCACAAAAAAAGAAAATTCGGTAGTATGGAGAAAAGAAATTGGAGATGATTATACTACTGTTTATGAAAAAAATACTTACATACACTTGGTAATTTAACAATAACAGGACATAATAGTGAATTAGGAACAAAATCTTTTGAAGAAAAAGAAAAAAATTATAAGAGATAATTCAAAAGCAAATATTCTTAATAAACAAGTGTTAAATGCAGATAACTGGAATGAGAATTCTATTTTTAAATAGAGCTAAAGAATTGGCAAATATGATTATAAATAAATTTGAATATATAGATTTACATTTAGAAAAAAACTGAAAATATAAAAACTATCTTATAACGTAGAGAATAATTTTGATTATTCTAATACTAAACCAGTCGAAATGATTTTTTTAGGTGAACGTACAAAAAGTAAATTATTGGAAAGATATACTTGCAACAATAATGAATACTATATATGATTTAAAAACCAGAAATAATTAAAGAATATGCAAGAAATAATTATTCAATTCCAAATGCTGAAAAAAATATATATTTCAAATGATAATAGAAAAATAAGAAATCCAAAACAAATAGATAATACAGGTATTTATTATGAAACAAACTTATCAGCTAATAGGATAATTTCATTTATAAGGAATCTTTTTAGATGAATTAGAAATAGATATTGATGATTTTAGCTTTTTCTTTAGAAGAAAATCTATTTCTTATAGAAGAATAGGAATAAAAAGATATTTATAAAGTATAAATAAATATTCAAATATCTTTTTTTATTTTTGTTTACATAAGCTATTTGACAACATTTATATATTTATATATAATAAAGATACTTATATATAATATGTTCGGAAAAATACAAGAAAATGTATGGTACGGAAAAAAATACATACATTGTTAGTGATAAATAGTAAAAAAATAAAAAAATTAAATAAAAAAATCAAATAAATTAAAAATAATAAAATTAAATAGAATAAAGATAAAGTAAGATAAAAAAAGTAATAAAAAGATGTATTTTTTTACATGCTATTTTTTTGCGTGTAAAATATAGGTTACTTAAGGTAGATATCTTAAGTGATTTTTTTAGTATATGAACAAATATATAAAAATAGAATAGTAAAGGAGATATTAGATGGGAAGTAGAAGAATAAAAGAACATGAAGAAACTAATATCACTAATGTAGGAACAAAAAGTATAGTAAGTGAAAAAAAGAAAAGAAAATAAGAAAGAAGAAACCTATTACTAAAAAAAGTAATAAAACAAGAAAAAAATACTAATAATAATAGTAACAATGTAGTTAAAAAGAATAATAATGTTAAGAATACAAAAGGAAATGGGAATAAGGATTCAATTAAAAATAATACCACTTGGTGGACTTGAAGAAATAGGGAAAAAAATATAACAGTTTTTTTGAATATAATAATGAGGCAATAATTGTAGACTGTGGACTTGCATTTCCAGAAGATGATATGCTTGGAGTAGATATTGTTATTCCAGATTTTACATATATAGAAAAAAATATAGATAGGATAAAAAGGACTTGTTATAACACATGGTCACGAAGATCATATAGGTTCAATACCATATTTACTTAAAAAGGTAAATGTGCCAATATATTCAACTGCCTTTACAATAGGACTTATAAATTCTAAACTTAAAGAACATAATTTAGATGCAAAAGCAGAACTAAATGTTGTAGAATTTGGTGATATAATTAAGCTTGGTAAATTCACAGTAGAGTTTATAGCATCAGCACACAGTATACCAGATTCAGCAATGCTTGCAATTAAAAACAGATGCAGGAATAATTATACATACAGGTGACTTTAAGATAGAATATACACCAGTAGATGGTAAACATATGAACTTATCAAGACTTGGTGAACTTGGAAGAGAAGGAGTACTTGCATTATTATCAGATAGTACAAATGCAGAAAGAAAAAGGATTTACAATGTCTGAAGCATCTGTAGGTAAAGTGTTTGATAAAATGTTTGAAAAATTGTAAGAAGAGAATAATTGTTGCAACATTTGCATCAAATGTAAACAGGGTACAAGGACTTGTAAACCTTGCTAGAAAAATATGGAAGAAAGGTTGCAGTATCAGGTAGATCAATGGAAAAAAATGCTTGAAATTGCAAGAGAACTTGATTATATAGATGCACCAGATGAAATGTTTGTAGATTTAGATCTTATAAACACTATAGAAGATCATAGACTACTTATACTAACAACAGGAAGTCAAGGTGAACCTATGTCAGCACTTACAAGAATAGCAATAGGACAACATAAAAAGATAAAAATTACAACAAAAAAATGACTTAGTAGTAATATCTGCAACACCAATACCAGGTAATGAACCAAGTGTATCAAAGGTTATAAACAGTATAATGAAAAGAGGAGTAGAAGTTGTATATTCATCTTTAGAACATATCCACGTATCAGGACATGCTTGTCAAGAAGAACAAAAAAATTATTATTAGAACTTGTAAAAACCTAAATATTTCTTACCAGTACATGGTGAAATAAGACAATTATATGCACATAGAGCTACAGCAGTAGAAATGGGTATAGATAAGAAAAAAATATAATGATAATGGAAAATCGGTAAAAGTATTAGAAGTATCAGAAAAAGAAGCTAAATTTACAGGTAAAAGTAGAAGCAGGTAAGACATTTGTAGATGGTCTTCGGAGTTGGTGATGTTGGAAACATTGTTTTTAAGAGATAGACAAATGCTTTCACAAGATGGACTTATAATAGTAGTTCTTAACCTTTCACAAGAAACAGGAGGTCTTATATCAGATCCTGATATAATATCAAGAGGATTTGTATATGTAAGAGAAAAATGAAGAATTACTTCAAACTTTAAAAAGAATTAGTAAAAGTAGAAATTAATGACTTAGAAGAAAAAGAATGGTCAACAGTAAAAAGCAATAGTTAAGAATAAACTACAAAAAAATATATTTAAAAAAAGACAAAAAGAGATCCTATGATACTTCCAATAATTGTAGAAGTATAATTAAATAAGGTATTATTAAATAGAGGTGTATAATGGATGATAATGAAAAAAATTAAGAAAAAGAATTAGCAGATTTAATCTTTGATGGAATTGAGCTTAAAGATATATCATATTATGAAGAAAGATATCCAAAAAGAGAATTAAAAACAAGGTGCATATGTAACAAGATTTGCACCTAGCCCTACTGGTTTTATGCATACAGGTGGAGTATATACAGCACTTGTAAGTAAGATGATGGCAAAAAAAGAACAGGTGGAATATTTTTATCTTAGAATAGAAGACACAGATACTGAAAGAGGTATTGAAAAATGGTATTGAAGAAATAGTTAAAACAATGCAAAAACTATAATCTAATACCAGATGAAGGTATAAGAATAAATAATGGTAAAATAGAAGAATTTGGACAATATGGACCATATATTCAAAGCCAAAGAAAAGAAATATATATGGCATATGCAAAAACATTTAATAGAAGAAGGAAAAAGCATATCCATGTTTCTACACTAAGGAAGAATTAGAAGAAGTAAGAGAAAAAAACAAAGAGCATCAAAAATTAAGAACAGGAATGTATGGACTTTGGTCAAAAATATAGGGATATGCCAGCAGACCTTGCAATTGAAAAAGATAAAAGAAGATATACCTTATGTTTTAAGATTTAAATCTGAAGGAGACTATAATAAGAAGATAATAATAACAGATTTAGTTAAAGGAAAATTGGAACTTCCACAAGATGACCAAGATATAGTAATAATTAAAAAAAGATGGACTTCAACATATCATTTTTGCACATGTTATAGATGACCACTTAATGGGAACAAATTTGGTTATAAGGACAGATGAATGGTTTCCATCTGTAGCACTACATGTAGGATTATTTTTTTAACACTTGGTTTTGATGTACCAAAATATGCATATCCAGCACCACTTCAAAAAAATTAGATAATGGAAATAGAAGGAAATTAAGTAAGAGAAAAGATCCAGAAGCAAAAGCATCATATTATTTAGAAGAAGGTGTACCAGTAGATGCAATAGAAGAATATTTCTTAAATGTAATGAACTCAAATTTTTGAAATGTGGAGAAAAACAAAATCCAGATAAAGATATTACAGAATTTGATTTTAAAATAGGAAAAATGGGAGTTGCAGGAGCACTTTTTGATAGTGTTAAATTATTAGATGTTTCTAAAAAAACTATATATCAAGACTTACAACAGAAAAAAACTATATGAAGAAGTATTAGACTGGAGTAAGAAATATGATGAAAAAAATATAATTTAATAACAACACAAAAAGAAAGAACATTAGAAGTATTTGGAATAGAAAGAGGAAATGTTAAAAAAAGCCTAGAAAAGATATATCAAAATATAGTGAAATATATGATTTAAATATATATATGTATAATGACTTATTTGAAAAAGATGGAAAAAGAATACCAAACATTTGAAAAATTTAACAGCAGAAGAAAAAAAGCAAGAATAATAGCTATTGTAGAAAGATATTTAGAAATATATGATGAAAATGCAGAAAAAGAACAATGGTTTAATACTATAAAAAGAACTTGCAGGAGAATTTCGGATATGCTAAAAGAAGTAAAAAGAATATAAGCAAAAATCCTGAAAACTATTTTGGACATGTTGGGGATAGTTGCAACAATAATACGTGTAATGGCTACAACAAGAACAAATACACCAGACCTATATATAATATTAAAAAAATATTAGGAAAAAGAAGAAATAGCAAAAAAAGAGTTGAATATTTAAAAAAATATTTAAATAATTAAGTATATTTAATTCTTATGTAATTTTAAAGTGATTTAAAATATTTTTAAAAAGATGAATTGTATAAGATAATAATATAAAATTGATGGAAAAAAATATAAAAAAATATATTAAAATATAAAAAAATGTTGTTTTCTGTCTTTTTTTGTTATATTTTTTTAGTATATATATGAATATATATTTTTAAAGAATTATATTAAAAAAATATGGGAGGAATAAGATGTTAGATATAAAATATATAAGAGAAAATATTGATATAGTAAAAGAAAATATAAGGAAGAAAAAAATCAAGATGAAAAAAACTTGAATTGGTAGATAGAGTAGTACAGTTAGATGAACTAAGAAGAGAAAAATATAAAAAGAAACAGATGCCAAAAGAGCAAGAAGAAATGAAATAGCAGATTTAATGCCAAAACTTTTTAAAGAAAATAGACAAGAAGAAGCAAATGTTTTTAAAAAGAAGAAGCAAAAAAACTAGCTGAAGAAATAAAAGAATTAGAAAAAAAGTGTAGAAGAAGAAACAGAAGAATATAATAATATATTACTTACAATACCAAATATAATGCATGAAAGTGTACCTGTAGGTAAAGATGATAGTGAAAATGTTGAAATAAGAAAATACTTAGAACCTAAAGAAAAAAAGTTTTGAAGTACCATATCATTTAGATATATTAGAAAAAAAGTAGGAGGAATAGATTTAGATGCCGCTAGAAGAGTAGCAGGAAGTGGTTTCTACTATTTAGACCGGAGATATTGCAAGACTACATTCAGCAATATTAACATATGCAAGAGATTTCATGATAGATAGAGGATTTAAATATACAATACCACCATTTATGATGAGAGGAAATATAGTAAAAGGTGTAATGAGCTTTTAAAGAAATGGAAGAAATGATGTATAAGATAGAAGGAGAAGACCTATATCTTATAGGAACAAGTGAACACACTATGATAGGAAGATATATAGATACAATAACAGAAGAAAAAAATATACCAATATTAAAAACATCATATTCACCATGTTTTTAGAAAAGAAAAAGGATCACACGGGATAGAAGAAAGAGGAATATATAGAGTACATCAATTTGAAAAAAACAAGAAATGATAGTAATCTGTAAGCCAGAAGATAGTTATATGTATTATGATAAATTATGGCAAAAATACTGTAGACTTATTTGTATCTATGGAAATACCAGTAAGAACACTTGAAATATGTTCAGGAGACTTAGCAGACTTAAAAGCAAAAAGCTGTGATGTAGAAGCATGGTCACCAAGACAAAAGAAATATTTTTGAAGTTGGAAGTTGTTCAAACTTAACAGATGCACAAGCAAGAAGATTAAAGATAAGAATAAGAGACAAAGAAGGAAATATTTATTTAGCACATACATTAAACAATACTGTAGTTGCACCACCAAGAATGCTTATAGCATTTGTAGAAAATCATTTAAATGAAGATGGTAGTATATATATACCAGAAGTTTTAAGACCATATATGGGTGGAAAAAGATAGAATAGAAGTAAAAAAATAGTTAAAAAGCAAAAAAATATAAAATTATAATGTAAATACTTGTATAATATTTAAATATATTTTTATAATGTTTACCAAGTTTTTAAGGGGAATGATAAAAAGATAAATGTCTTGTATCATTCTCTTTTTATATAATATGAAAGGAAAGAATAAATGTTAAGAGATATCAAAAAAATATAATGAAAAAAACAAGAAAAATATAATATATGAAATTTGGTTTAGTATGATTAAACTTAAATATGAAGAAAGAGTAAAATTACTGTATAAATATGGTAGTAGTAAAAAAATATATAATTTATGTAATTTAACTAATTTTTAAAGTGTTTAGACAATTATTTCGGTAATATTCAGATGATAGTATATATAATTTAGAATTTGCTAAAAAAATTATATAATGAATGCTTACAAAGAAATATTATATGTATAAGTATACATAGTAAGAAATATCCTAAAAAAACTATTAGAAATATATGATCCGCCATATATATTATATGTAAAAGGAAATATAAGTATACTTACAAAAAAATATATTGCAGTAATAGGGGCAAGAAATTGTACTTGGTATGGTTCTAAAATAGCAAAAGATATAACTAAAAAAATAATACAAAAAGGATATGGTATTATAAGTCGGGTTGGCACTTCGGGATAGATACAGTATCACATATAACAGCATTAGAGAAAAAAATATCCCTAATATTGGAATACTTCGGAACTGGGAATGATAAAGAGGTATTTTTATCCTAAAAGTAAACTTAAATATATATAATAACATGATAAAAGGAAATGGACTTGTTATATCAGAATATCCTTATTATATTAAAGGTAGAAAACATACATTCCCAGCAAGAAATAGGATAATTGCAGGTATTTGTGAATCCCTTTTTGTAATAGAAGCAAAACTTAAAAAGTGGAACACTTATAACAGCAGAATTTGCATATGAACTTCGGAAAAGATATATATGTACCACTAGCTAATATAGATATGATAGAATTTAAGGGAAGTAATAATCTTATAAAAAGATGGAGCAATACCTATAACAGATTTAAATGATATAGATGAATATTTAAAATATGTTGATTAAATTTTAGTTTACTAATGCTACTGTTTTTATTATGTTTTTATTGTATTTTAAGTGTAGATTTGTTAAAATTAAATGTATTAGAATATATAAGGAGAAAAACATGAAACCAATTGTAGCAATAATAGGTAGACCAAATGTTGGAAAGTCTAAACTTTTTTTAACTACCTTATAGGTAAACGTTTATCAATTGTAGAAGATACACCAGGTGTTACAAGAGATAGAATTGTAGCAGAAACTACATGGAATCGGAAGAGTGTTTGATTTAATAGATACAGCAGGTATAGAAGAACTTAAAAACGATGAGATTCAAAACACAAATGATGATTCAAACAGATACAGCTATAGAAATAGCAGATGTAGTACTTTTTTTAACAAGTTTAAAAAGAAGGGGTTCAAAGAGAAGATTTAGAAATTTTAAAAAAATTAAAAAAAAGCTAAAAAAAGAAAATGGTTTTAGCAGTTAATAAATGTGATAAACTTCGGAGAAGTAAGTCCAGATTTTTTTATGAATTTTATTCTTTAGATAATAATCCACTTGCAATATCTGCAGCAAATGCAACAGGACTTCGGTGATATGTTAGATGAGATAGTAAAAACTTTTACCAGAAAAAAACATGAAGATGAAAAAGAAGATGATAGCATAAAAAGTAGCACTTATTCGGAAAACCTAATGTTGGTAAATCTTCTATAATAAATAGGATTATAGGTGAAAAATAGGAATATTGTAAGTAGTATTGCAGGTACAACTAGAGATGCAGTAGATACACCGATAGAGAATGAATATGGTAAATATATGTTTATAGATACTGCAGGAATAAGAAAAAAATCTAAAATTAATGAAAGAATTGAAGAATTTAGTATACTTCGCTCAAAAACTTGCAATAGAAAGAGCAGATATTTGTATACTTGTTATAAAATGCAGAAGAAGGAGCAACAGAACAAGATACTAAAATACTTCGAATGGCACATGACCTTCGGTAAGGGTATTATAATAATAGTAAATAAATGGGATCTAGTAGAAAAAAAGATAATTCTACATTTAATAAATATAAAAAAAGAAATAAAATTTAAATTTTCATATGCACCATATGCACCAATACTTTTTTTGTATCAGCACTTACAGGTAAAAAGACTGCGGAAATATTTATGAGATAATAAATAGGGTGAGAGAAAATACATTAAGAGAACTTAAGACATCAGATATAAATAGGATAATAGAAGAAAGTGTAGCACTTTCACAACCACCTTCAGATAAAGGTAAAAAAAACTTAAAAATATATTATGGGACACAATCTGGTATAGAACCACCAACTTTTTACATTATTTGTAAATACAAAAAGAATTATTTCACTTTTCATATCAAAGATATATATTAAATAATATTAGAAAAAGTGCAGATTTTGAAGGAGTTAGATTAAAGCTTAATATTAAAGAAAAAGGGGGATAAAAATATAATGGAATTATATGTAATACTTACAACAGCAATTTTTTTCTTATCTTATAGGAAATATAATGTTTGCAGTTGTTATAACAAAACTATTTAAAGGTTATGATATAAGAGAAAAAGGAAGTCGGAAATGCAGGAGCTACAAATGTTACTAGAAATTTAGGAATTGTTTTTTTGGAGCATTAGTGTTTATACTAGATGCATTAAAAGGAGCCTTTAGTATATATTTAGCATATATAATACATAAAATAACAAATACAAGTATAAGTATTGAATATCTTGTTACAATAGCGGCACTTAGTGTTATTATAGGACACACATATCCAATAATGTTTGGATTTAAAGGTCGGAAAAGGTGTTGCTACAATGATAGGAGTTTTATCAGTAATAAACCCTATAACACTTCGGAATATTACTTGTATATGGTATAACAGTATTTTTTTAATAACAAAAATAGTATCTATAGCATCAATTACATCATCAATATTATTTCCGATACTTATGTTCTTTTTTAAAAAGATAAAAAAATCTTCGGATATATAACAGGTGTAAATAATAATTCATATATATATCTAGTTTTTTTGCAATATTATTTACTATAATTATATTGTTTAATCATAGAAGTAATATAATAAGACTTAGAAATGGTAATGAAAATGCTTTTTAATAATAAAAAAAGATGAAAAATAAAGAAAAAAACTACAGTTAATATGAAAGAAAATAAATAAGTAGGTTAATAAGATTAATGAGAATTAGAAGAAAAAAAATGGGCAGAAGATGAACTTAAGAAATCTGTTATATATATTGATAAAGATAATGAAACAAAAAGGAAAATGGAAAGAGATATTTAAAGTAAATAGTGATATAAACGAGGTGAATAAGGAAAAGGAAAATTTTTGAGATACATATTGAAATTGGAATGGGAAAAAGGAAAATATATATCAAGTCTTTCACATATTGAAACAAATCCTAATATATATTATGTAGGTATTGATATGATAGAAGCAATGCTTGGACTTGCAAAAAGAGAAATAGAAAAATACTTTCTTAAATATTTCAAAAAAAGAAAGAGAGAGTATTATTTTTAAAAAGAGATCGGCAATTATACAAATAACGATCTAAAAAGAAAAAAAATAGAAGATATAAATAATATAGAAAAATTTTTAAAAAAATATTAGAATATTAAATGCTAATGCAGAAAATATAGAGAAATATTTTTGATGTTACAGATAATGTAACAAGAATATATTTGAATTTTTTTCAAATCCATGGCCTAAAGATAGACATAATAAAAGAAGGCTTACACATATTACAAAAATTAAAAAAATACTTAGAGTTTTTTTAACAGGAAAGAAAGAAATATATTTTTAAAAACAGATGATTATAATTTTTTTGAAGATAGTAGAAATTATTTTTAAAGAATTAGGGTTTATAGAAAAAGATATGACACATGATTTAAAAAAAATAATGATATATATCTAAAAAAATGCAGGATTTCGGAAATATCGTAACAGAACATGAAGAAATGTTTACTAAAAAAAGGAATTAAGATAAATGCAGGAATATATGTTTTAGAGAATAATGTTGAAAATACAAAAGAAAAAAATAGATTATGAAAGGAATAAAAATGAATAAACAAAAAGATAAAGATAAAAATAATGATAATAAAAATAAAGAAAAACAAAAAGTACATAGATACTATAATTTTAGATGCAATTAAAAAAATGTATTTAAAAATAGATACAATTAAAAATATATTTAAAAATGATAAAAATAGTATATTTAACAAATATACTTACATATGTAGCACTTGGAGTTGTTATATATTTTGTTTCAAATAATATGATACAAGAGATACAACTTCCACAAGGAATAATACATATAAATAAACATATAAATATGTTTTTTTAGCATTAATGTCTATAATAATTCCAATATTAGGTATATTAATGTATTTTTGGAAAAACAAGGAAAAAAACAGAAAAAGAGAACATATACCATATAATGAAATAAGAAAAGATATAATTTATATAATAAGGAAGATATTTGGACTTTCTATGATCTTTTTCAGCAGTAGTATTAATAGCAATAATTTGTATATCATATATGATGTATAATAGGATAATAATGCCGCTAGAATATATATTAGGTATAATAGCAATAATGCGGATATATAACAATGATAACAGTATTTGTATATGAATATTTCACAAAAAAATATTTAAAGATGTAATGTTTGCACCAATTATAGCAGGTATTATATTATGGGCACCTATGATATTTATATCATATATGAGAATAGGTGAAATAAAACCAACATTTGAATATTTTTAACATGTTTACACTTGGATATATTCCATTAATAGCAATTTTTTTGTATATGTAGTATTAATAATCTGTATAAAAGGTTTAATATTATCATTATATAAGAAAGAAAAAGATATAAAGAATAAAGATAAAAATGATAAGTCTACAAGGGATAAATCTAAATTAAAATTAAAAAAATGTAAATAAAATATGTAAAAATATAATAAATACAATATGTAATATATGTATAAAATATGTATATATAGTTAATATTGTAGTATTAACTATTATAGTTGGATTATTTACATATATTATAGATATACATATATTAGATTCTACATTATTAGGCTATATAGATGTAACAAAGGGAAAAGTATATACAATTGATAAAAGTTTAAAAAGAAGAAATTACAAATTTAAGAAATGATATTTCAGATATAACAATTAAATATAGTGTATATCCATATGCTGATGAAATATCTAAAGAAAAAAAGAAAAATTAAAAAGAAAATAATAATAATTCTAATGAAAAATGGTGAAGAACAACAAGATCAAACACAGAATGAAAGAGGAAACTATATAACAAATAATAGATATGATATAGAAAATAGAATATATAATGTTATAGATATTGTTTCAAAAAGAAATTTCTAAAAAGAATAAAAGAATAAAATATGAATATATTAAAGATAGTACAGATTTAAAATTACAAATACAATACACAAAAAAATGGTGAAAAAAATAATTATGAAATACCATTACAAAATATAATATTCCAAGATTTAAATAGTTATAGAATATATAGTAGAGTTCAAGAAATATATACAGATTTCTTTTAAAAAAATGTAAATCAAGATGATAATAAAAATACATATGGACTTATAGAAGAAGATGCAAATATTTTTAAAAAGACAAGATTTAGCACCTGTTATAGATAATGTAGTAGAAAATGATATGTCTTTAGAAACAATAACAAATGATAATTTTAAAGATATAAACATAAATAAATATAGAACAATAATAATACCAGCAAGAAAAGAAGATATATCTCAAGAATTATTAGATATATTAATGAAATTTAAAGAAGATGGTGGAAACTTCTTATTCTTTAAAATGCCAACACAAGAAAAAGAAACCCTGAATTTGAAAGATTAGATAAGCTTTATTAGTGAATATGGTATACATGTTCCAAATAATAATTTAGTATTAGAACAAGATAACAACCATAGAATGTATGTATCAGATGGTAAAGAAAAATATATAGATAATACAATAATGATACCAGATACAACATCAGATACAAATATAACTAAAAATGTATGATACTATAAAATCAGGACAAAGATTTATAACTGCAAACTAAATGGAAACATTATAAAAGATAGTGATGAAGAATTAAAACAAAAGAAAGTAGTTATAAATGATATAGTAAAAAAACATCTGTAAATGCTAAAACAGTAGATAGTTATGTAAAAGAAGAAATAACAGCAGAAACAATTGAACGTCGGAGAACTTGAAGTGCATTACTGGAGCAGAAATGATAAAAGATTTAGGAAATGGTAAAAAGTCAAAAGCAATAATGTATACATCACAATTATTTGCATCAACAGTGCCAATACCAGCTCTTCGGAAATCAATCATTAGATACTCTTACATCTGTAAACTATATTATAAAAAGGTTCAATATTAGAATTAAAAAGACAAAGAATATGAATATAATTTTAAGAATATGGAAATAAACCTATTCTCTAAAAGAAAATGAAAAGTGAAAAGATAAAAATTAATGAATACTGTGTTAATAGTAGTATATGTAATACTTCGGTATTAAAGGGATATCTTCATATATTCTTTCAAAAAAAGTATAACAGTAAAAAAATAAGATAAAAAGATAATAGGTAGAAAAAAATAATAAAAAAATAAATATATAAAGTGTATGATAGAAGACAGGAATTGTTTTAAATTATACACTTTAATTTTTATTATATTATAAACTTAAAGATTATATTAAAATAAGTAGAAAACACAGTATATATGTTATATACTATACGTAAGATTAATAGTTAGTTAAATATATTTAATATAAGTTTGATGAAAAAAATTATTAATCAAAAATTAGGAGGAATATATGAAAGTTTTAGTTTTAAATTGTGGATCATCATCTATTAAGTTTCAATTAATAGATATGACAGATGAGACAGTACTAATGAAAGGGATATATGAAAGAGTACTTACTAAAGATTCTGTTCTTAAAATAAAAATGTGGTCGGAGAAAAAAATATATTATAGAAAAAAAGCAGCATATAATCATAAAGAAGGTATTGGAGAAATATTTAAAGAATTAGTTAATAAAAAAATATAATATATTAAATTCTTTAAATGAAATTTCTGTAATAGGACATAGAATTGTACATGGTGGAGAAAAATTTTACAGAAAGTGTATTAGTAGATAAAAGAAGTAGAAAAACGTTATAGAAGAATGTATAGAATTAAGTCCACTTCACAATCCAGGTGCACTTGCAGGTATAAAAAGCATGTGAAGAACTTGCAGGCGATATACCAAATGTAACAGTTTTTTGATACTGCATTTCATCAAACAATGCCAGAAATAGCATATATATATAATATCCCTTATGAAATGTATGAAAAACATAGAATAAGAAAATATGGATTTCATGGAACATCACATAGATATATGAGAGATGAAATAAGAAATATTTTAGGAAAAGAAAACACAAAAAAATTATAACATGTCATATAGGACAAGGTGCTAGTATATGTGCAATAAAAAGATCGGTAAGTCTATAGATACATCAATGGGACTTACACCGCTTGACCGGAATACCTATGGGAACAAGGTCTGGAAGTATAGATCCTTCAATTGTTACATATTTAGCAAAAAAAGAAAAAAATTAAAATTAGAAGAAGTAGAGGAATTATTAAATAAGAGATCAGGAGCATATGGTGTTTCAGGAGTATCTCCAGATTTTAGAGATATAGAAAAAGCTTATTTAGAAGGAAATAAAAGAGCAATTCTTGCACTTGAATCAAATGCATATTTAACAGCACAAAAAAATAGCGGCATATATGGCAGTACTTCGGAGGTGCAGATGTAATAACATTTGCAGGAGGTGTTCGGAGAAAATGGACCTGAAACAAGAAAAAGGATTTGTAAATATTTAAATTTTTGCAGGAGTTGAATTAGACTTAGAAAAAAATGATATTAAAGGTATTCAAAAAGAGATATCTACAGATGGTTCAAAAAGTTAAATTATGGATAATTACTACAAATGAAGAAATAATGATTGCAAGAGATGCACAAAAAGATAATTAAAGATATGGAAAGGAAAAAAATTAATGATTGAATTCGATTTCTCAAGATCAAAAATTAAGAGAACAAAGTATAATTGAATATAGGAATGATATTATAAAATATGATAAAGAATTAGAAAAAGAAGCAAAAAAATGATAAAAATGGTAGGATGGATAGTTACTGCCTGAAAATTATGATAAAGAAGAATTACAAAGAATATTAAAAGCAAAAAGAAAAAAAATAAGAAAAGAATCAGATGTATTAATAGTAATAGGTATTGGTGGCTCATATTTGGGAGCAAAAAGCGGTTATAGATGCATTAATAAAGGAGAAGTCAAAAAAAGATACAGAGGTTATATTTGTGGGAAATAATATGTCTACAAGATATATTAATGATATTATTTCATATATATATGATAAAGACTTTTCTATAAATGTTATATCAAAATCTGGAACAACTACAGAACCTGCTATTGCATTTAGAATATTTAAACAACTTTTAATAGAAAAAAATATGGAATAGAAGAAGCAAGAACAAGAATATATGTTACAACAGATAAATTAAAAGGTGCTTTTAAGAGAAATAGCAATAGAAGAAGCATATGAAACTTTTTCAATCCCTGATAATATAGGTGGAAGATATTCAGTATTAACAGCAGTTGGGCTACTTCCAATAGCTGTAAGCCGGATTAGATATTACAAAATTATTAGAAGGTGCAAGAAATGCAATGAATGAATATCTAAATGAAGAATTATTAGAAAAATAACTGCTATATTTATGCAACTTTAAGATATATATTACATTCTAAATATTCTAAAAATATAGAAATATTCGGAATATATGAAGAAAATTTTAGATCTTTTTAGAATGGATAAAACAATTATTTAATGAAAGTGAAGGAAAAGAAGGAAAAGGGATATTTTTCAACAAGTGCAGTATTTACAACAGACCCTACATTCAATAGGGCAATATATTCAAGAAGGAAGAAGAGATCTTTTTGAAACAATTATAAATATTACAGATATGAATGAAGAAGATATTATAATGAAATTAGAAGAGACAGATGAAGATAATTTAAATTATTTAGAAAAATATGACACTTGATTATATAAATAAAAAAACAATGGAAGGAGCATTAGAAGCACATTTAGAAGGTGATGTCCCATCAATATTAATAACTTTAGAAAGATTAGATGAAGAAAATATTGGATATCTAATATATTTCTTTGAAAAAGCATGTGCAATATATTGTAAACTTTTTAGGGGTAAATGCATTTAATCAACCAGGGTAGAAGCATATAAGAAAAAAACATGGCTAAATTATTAAATAAACCAAATAGTTAAGTCTTTAAATTTAAATTTACAAAGGAAGAGGTTAGAACAAAAAAATGACAAAAAGATAATAAAAAAAGGATAAAATAAAAAATAGCGATATTAACAAATGGAGGAGATGCACCAGGACTTAATGCTGTTATAAGAGCAATTGTAAAAACAGCAGAAAAAGAATAATATTAAAATCATATGGATATATAGATCGGATTTAGAGGACTTCTAATAATGAATATGTAGAACTTACATCTAAAACAAGGTGTAGATAAATTATTATCAAGAGGTGGAACAGTAATAGGAACATCAAATTCAACAAATCTTTTTAATTTTCCAGTTAAAAAGAAAAAAATGGAAAGATTGTATATGAGGATTTAAGTGATATGTGTATAGAAAATGTAAAAAAACTTGGTTTTGATTATATTTTTACATTAGGAGGAGATGGTACACAAAAAAATCAGCAAGGGATTTTTGCAAAAAGGACTAAATATTATAGGAATACCAAAAAAACAATAGATAATGATGTTGCAGATACAGATATGACATTTCGGATTTTTTAACAGCAGTAAATACTGTAACAGATGCTATAGATAAACTTCATACAACAGGTGAATCACATAAAAAGAATTATGGTTGTAGAAGTTATGGGAAGATATGCAGGATGGATTGCACTTTATTCAGCAATAGCAGGAGGTGCAGATATATGTTTAATACCAGAAATACATTATAATTTAGAAAAAGTTGCAAAAGAGATTGAACTTAAAAAAAGAAAAAAATTTAATAAAAAAATATATGATAGTTGTTGTATCAGAAGGTGCGATTGAAAAAGATGGAAATTTAATTGTAAAAAAAGTGTTAGAAGATTCTTCAGGACTTGATAATATAAGACTTGGAGGAGCAGGAGATTATGTGGCAAAAAGATTAGAAGAGTTAACTAATATGCCTGCAAGAAATACAACACTTCGGATATATCCAAAGAGGTGGAAGTCCTGTAGCACAAGATAGAATATTATCTTCAATGTATGGAACAAAAGCTATGGAATATGCATTAGAAGGGAAAAATTCAATATTAGTTACATATAAAAATGGAAAAAAATAGGATATGTAACATTAGATGAAGTAGTTGGTAGAAATACAAAAAAATAGGTGCAGCATCACGGAAATACAGAAGAAAAGTAATATAAAGAAAGTACAATTAGATGATGAATTATTAACAGTTGCAAGAGATTTAGGAATATGTTTTTGAGATTAAATTAAAAACTAGTATTTGTAATATAATTAAAAAAAGATATAATACTAATTACGGATAAAAAGAGATAAAGAAAAGAAGGATAAAATGTATAAAAATATTAAAATCAGAAAATGAAAATGAATTAAAATTAGAATTAAAATGTAACAACAGAAGAATTTAAAACAGCAGTAAAAAATATATAATGAAAATAAACGTCACTTTAAATTACATGGATTTAGAGCAGGTAAAGTACCATTTGAATATGTTATAAAATATTATGGTGTAGAAGTATTTTATGAAGATGCTTCAAGGGAAGTTATTGTAAATGAATTAGAAAAAAATTTATGGAAAATGAAAAACCTAATAATATATTACCATTAGAACCAAAGGTTGATGTAAAAAGAAGTTGACTATGAAAAAGGATTAAAAAGCAGAAGTTGTATACCAATTAGAACCAAAAAGTTGAACTTGGAAAAATACAAAGGTATAGAATTTAAAAGAGAAGAAATAAAAAGTAACAGATAAAGAAGTTGAAGAACACATATTAGAAGAAGCTAAGAAAAATGCAAGAATAGAAGAAGTATCTAAAAAAATCTAAAAAAATGGACATATATTAAATATAGATTTTTGAAGGATTTACTAAAAAAATGAAAAAGAAGAATTAGTAGCATTCCCAGGTGGTAAAGGTGAAGGATATGATCTCAAAAACTTGGATCAAACACATTTATACCAGGATTTGAAGAACAATTAGTTGGAACAAAAAAAGATGAAGAAAAGAAATATCTGTAAAATTTCCTGAAGAATACCATGCAAAAAGAATTAGCAGGAAAAAGATGCAATATTTAAAGTAAAAAGTAAATACTGTAAAAGAAGAAATAGTTCCTAAAAATAGATGAAGAACTTGCAAAAAGATTTAGGATATGAAAATTTAGAAGAATTACAAAAAAAGAAACTAAAGAAAATTTAGAACTTGAAAAAGAAACAAAACAAAAAAAGAGAATTAGAAGTACAAGCATCTGATAAACTTTTAGAAGATTCAAAGGTAGAAGTATCACATGATGAAGTACACGGTTTATTTCACCAAATGATGGAAGGATTTTCAAGACAAGGTATATCTATGGAAATGTTTGCACAAATGCTTGGAAAAAAACACCAGAAGAATTACATGATGAATATGAAAAAGAAATAGAAAAAAATCAAAAAAATACAATATATTTTTAGTTGAAATAGCAAATAAAGAAAAAAATTAAAATAGATGAAAAAGAAATAGAAACAGAATTAGAAAGAAAATCAGCAGAATTTGCAGATAAACCATCTGTAGAACAATTAAAACAATATGAACCACTTGTAAAAGAAGTAACAAGAAATTTACAAGTAAAAAGCAATGGAATTCATACTTGCAAATGCAAAAATATAAGAAATAATTAATAAAAAAATAAGGAGGAAATATGGAAAAATGCATTAATACCATATGTTATAGACAAAAACACCAAATGGAGAAAGATCTTATGATATATATTCAAGACTTTTTAAAAGACAGAATAATAATGCTTACAGAAGATGTAAATCACGTTACAGCAAGCTCAATAGTAGCACAATTATTATTCTTAGAATCAGAAGACCCAGACAAAGAAATATCTTTCTATATTAATAGTCCTGGAGGATCAATTACAGATGGAATGGCTATTGTAGATACAATGAGATATATAAAATGTCCTATATCAACAATATGTGTTGGTATGGCAGCAAGTATGGGTGCAGTACTTTTTAGCATGTGGAGATAAAGGAAAAAAAGGTTTGCAACTCCAAATTCAGAAATAATGATACACCAACCATTAATATCTGGAGGTTTATCAGGACAAGCAACTGAAATAAAAAAATACATGCAGACCATATTTTTAAGAACAAGAAGTAGATTAAATACTCTTTTTAAGTGAACAAACTGGTCAAGATTTAGCAACTATAGAAAAAGATACTGAAAGAGATAACTATATGCTTGCTGAAGAAGCATTAAAAATATGGACTTATAGATGGAATTTTTAGATAAGAGGCACTAAACTTAATGAAAGATAAAAAAAGTAAGAATAAAGATAAAAAAATCAAAATGATATAGAAATAGAATATAGAATGAAACCGCCAAAATGTTCTTTTTTTGTGGTAGATCAGCAGATAAGGTAGAAAAAAATAATACAAGGTATGAATAATTCTGCCTTTTATCTGTGATGAATGTATACGTGTTTGTTATAATATGATAATGGAAACAAGTAATGTACCTACATATACACCAGAAGAGTTTAATGAAAAAAATTAAAAAGAGATATAGAAGAAGAAAACAAAGTAAATACAAATAAAGAATTATTACCTCAAGAAATAAAAAGAAAAAGCTTGATGAATATGTTACAGGTCAAGAAGAAGCAAAAAAATACTTTCAGTTGCAGTATATAATCATTATAAAAAGAATTAATAATAGTAATATAGAAATGTCTGAAGAAATTAAAAATACAGAAATTCAAAAAAAGTAATATACTATTATTAGGTCCAACAGGATCTGGTAAAACATTGCTTGCACAAACTCTTGCTAAAAACATTAGGAGTACCTTTTTGCAATAGCAGATGCTACTACTCTTACAGAAGCAGGTTATGTTGGAGATGATGTAGAAAATATATTATCAAGATTATTACAAGCAGCCGATTTTTGATGTAAAAAAGCAGAACAAGGTATTATATATATAGATGAAATAGATAAAAATTGCAAGAAAATCTGAGAATAAGTCTATAACAAGAGATGTTTCAGGTGAAGGAGTTCAGCAAGCATTACTTAAAAATACTTGAAGGAACAAAAGCAGGAGTTCCCCCTAAAGGTGGAAGAAAACATCCTATGCAAGAACTTATATATATAGACACAACAAATATATTATTTATATGTGGTGGTGCTTTTGATGGACTTACAGATATTATAGAAAATAGAATTTCACAAAAAAACTATAGGTTTTAATTCTATAGTATTATCAAAAAGAAGAAAAGAAAGTTAAAAAAATATTAAAAAAAGTACAACCAGAAGATTTAGTAAGATATGGTATAATTCCCTGAATTTATAGGAAGATTACCACTTATAACTACAATAGATGAACTTGATATATCGGCACTTAAAGATATATTAGTAAGACCTAAAAAAATTCACTTGTTAAACAATATACTAAACTTGCAAAAATATGATAATATTGATTTAGAGTTTAAAGATGAGGCATTAGAGGAAATAGCAAGAAAAAGCTATAGAAAGAAAGACAGGAGCAAGAGGATTAAGATCTCATTATAGAAAAATATAATGACAGAAATAGTATATAAGACATCTGCTAAACATATAAACGGTAAATGTATTATAACTAAAGAAGTTATAGATGGTACAGGAGAACCTGAATATATATTAAATGAAAATAATAAGGAAAATATAACAAATGAAGGGTAATATATAACTTCGCAAAAATCGTTTTTTTAAAAAAATTAAGAGATAGGATGGGAGTATCCTATTTCTTTTCTTATATTAAGATAACTTTTTAATAGTAATATATTAATATTTTTATCTAATATTATATATTAGTTATGATGATTATTATTTTAATTATTCTATATAATAAAATATAAAAAAATTAACTATAATTATATAATTCTAATTTTAAAATTAATTAATAATTAAAAAAATTATTAATTGTTATTTATATTAATTATTAATTTAATAATTTTTAATATCTAATATTAAACTAATTTATTATATAATCTATTTACTATATAATATATATATTCTCCAATTTAATGACGCTCTAGAATCGATTTTTAAGACATCAAAATATTTTTAATAGTATAATTTAATGTGTTTAATTTAATAAAATAAATAGAATAGTATTAAATTAGAATATAATTATAATTAATATATACATATATAGTAAAAAAAGTATATAAATTAATGAAACTTATATTGTTATACATAATTTATAAATATTCTTTAAAAATAAGTAAAAAAACGACCGACGAGAATCGATTTTAAGACGTTTAAATTTTTTTATCCATATACTTTTATGTCTAAAATATTACTAATTTAAAGGATATAATAGATTTTTTTAATTTAAATGAGATTTTTCCATATTAAATTAAGAAGTATAATAATAATATATAAATAGAATATATTATAGATATTATAGTAAGAATAAATTAATATTATATGTAGATATATATTGAGATAATCATTTTATTATATATAAAAATAGAACAAAACTTTTCATTTTGTGAAGTTATATATTTATATGTATAGAGACCATTTGTTCTATAAATTTCCTGGTCTCTTACTTCTTTTTATGCTATTACTTAGTATAATAATTAATTAATATTATTTTTTATTTAATTTATTATTCTTTTTATTTTTCATTATTTTTTATCTAATATTTCTATTTGTACTGTATTTACTCTATTACCTGTAAAATTAAATCCAGTTAAATTTATATTTTTCATTATATATAGTTTTATAACTTTTTAGTATCATTTTCTTCTGGTAAAAATCCTAATAATTCTATGAAAAAGTCCACCAATTGTTTCACTAATTTCTGATTTTAAATTTAATCCGAGTTTTTTTCATTTATTTGATCTAATGTCCCTCTTCCGGTCTATCATAAATATATTTTTCATTTTTATCAAGTTTAGGAATATCATGTTCATCATCATATTCATCATTTATATCTCCTACAATTTCTTCTATAATATCTTCTATTGTAGCTATACCAATAACTCCACCAAACTCATCTGTTACTATTGCTATATGTTTTTTTAGTTTTTTTGCATTTCTTTTAATAGTTTATTTATTTTTACTTTCAGGTACTATAAATGGTTTTCTAAGGATTTCTCTTACTTTTTCAAGTGGAAATTCTATGTCTTCCAAACTGTATTTTTAATAAATCTTTTATATATAACATACCAATTACATTATCTTCTCTATCTTCATATACTGGTATTCTTGAATATCCTACAGAAACGGTTTCTTTTTAATGTTTCTTTATCTAGATCATTTATATTTATCATATATGTTTCATTTCTTGGAACCATTATTTTTGGAAACAATTTCATCATCAAAGTCAAATATACTCATTATCATCTTACTATCTTCATCTTCTAAAAGTCCTTGTTTTGTCCCCATATATATATTTGCTTTTAATTTCTTCTTCTGAAACTTGTTGTTCTGTTAAAGTTCTAGATATTCCTAATAATTTTTAGTATTAAATTTGTAGTAAATGATAAGATTACTACTATTGGTCTAAATATTATATATATAAAATTTACCATAGGAATTAAGGCAAGTGCTATTTTCTCTGGATTTATCATTGCTATTCTCTTAGGGATAAGTTCTCCAAATAATAGTATAAATATAGACAATAGTATTGTAATTATTATAACAGAGGTTTGAGCAGCATATGGTATTTTTTTAACATATTCAGAAAAATCTGTCATATATGTTGATAAACTTGTTGCTGCAGATGCACTTGATAAGAATCCTGCAAAAAGTTATTGCAACTTGTATTGATGATAAGAACTTAGTTGGTTCTTTTTAATAGTTTTTGGAATAATATTGCATTTTTATTACCTTTTTTCAGCTAATATCTTAATTTTTAGTGTTTTTTTGAAGAAACAATTGCAAGCTCTGCTGCTGCAAACAGAGCATTAATTGTTGTTAATATTAATATTATTATTATTTGTGTAATTGCATTCGTGTGTTCACTCATTTTTATTTTATAATCCTTCTTTTTACTTAATTTTTATTTTTAATTTTAATCATTTAATGTAATTGCTTGTTTATATGCATTTTTCCCATTTCTTAAAAAAATTCTTCTTTTGTAATTTTTATATTATCACTTTCTGTTGGATCATCTACAATAATATATTTATCATTATATCCTATTACAACTACAGTTTTTTTACTTTTTAATGCTTCATATTCATTTCCGTAGTTTATCTTTCCAAACTACTGGTTTTTTTCTTTTTGAGTGTCATATTTCTCACCCTAACCATACTATTACTGGTTTTGATGCATTTATATTATTATATAGTTCATCTTCAGACATATTACTAGAATTTGTAACCATATGATGTACTATTTTATTTATTGTATTTACTATAGGTTCTGCATATGAACCATAAGTACCATTTTTCAAATGAATTTGAAGGCTTTTCCTAAAAAAACTCTTTATATGGGTCTCTCCATTTAAATTACCATTTGTAGAATTTGTTATTAAACCTGATCCAATGTTTAAATTACGTATAAGTTCTGTTATTGTAACTTTTTTTATTTTTTTATATTGCATTAACATTAATGCAGATATAATTTCTGATGCTGATGGATAACCAAATTTTTGTGCATTTATATATGATATTCCGTGATATAAGTTTTGGAAGTTCATCTAATACTGTTCCTTCTTTATTTTTCTATGAATCCGAACATTTCCTTCTTTAGTTCTAATCTTATACCATCCGATCCATTTCTTTTTAATATTTCTATCTTATCCCATGTTACTGTATGTCCGAAGTATATCATATCTTTTATTTGGTCCTGAATATATTTGATATATTCCGTGATATATATTTAGTTATACCACTTATTTTTTTCTTCAACAACTACAACATTTAATTTTTTTAACAATATTTTTCATCATTAACTTTTTGCTGTAATTTCTGTTACTCCGTACGGCCTCTCCTTTTATAATACCATATTTATCAATTGTTGCAACTGTAGGTGTTTCACTTTTTCCATGTTATATCTGTATATGTTGCATCTTCTGGAGTTACTTTTGCATATGCTATATTTTTTGACCTTTACCTATTGTTACATTTTTTTCATCTAAATCTATAGCAGTTACTCTTTTTCCATTTAACATTTATAATAGATTCTTTTATTGTTTTACCATAACTATCTTTAAATGAAATTTTTTTGAACTTCCTTGCTTTTTAGAAAGAATAGTTGATTTATCTGTAACTTCTATTATATCCGGATTTGATGACTCTAATGTAACTTCCTTTATTTATAGCATCTTCTGGATAATATTTAAAATTATATTTATGATTTGTTCTTGCAGATATTTCTGATATATCATTTAATATATCTATATTTTCAAGTATATTTACACTAGATACTGTAAGTTCATTACTTGTTATATACTTATTTCCTAGTTTAAATGTTGCTTTTCCTAAATTTTTTTACCATATGCTATATTATTTTTTTGATTTCAACAACATCTTTATTTGAAATTACCCATTCAAGATCTTCTACATAAGCATCTTTAGGTTCTACCTCTATCTTAATTCCTACTCCTCTTTCTTTATTTATTTTTATCTGTAGTCATTGATATCGTTATACTTTTCTATCTTTTTTTGAATCAATTTTTGTTGTATCTTTTTATACCTGTCCAACCTCTTATTATTAGACTTAAAAAAATAATATAAGTCCGAAGTATTGTCCATATAATTGTTTGGATATAATTAGGAACTTCTTTTATTTTTATTATCATTTTTTTCCAAAAAAATGACTTCACCAAGCTTTCTTTCTGCTTTTATCTTTTCCAAATATTTTTCTTTGGCTCCATTAATTTAAATTAGTCCTTTCTTTTAAAAATTATATATAATAATATAATATCATAAAATAATAAAAACTTTCTTTTAAGTTTATACAACTTTTAATTTTTTTATTATAAATTTAGAGAAATTTAAAAAAACTTCTTTAATTAAAGAAGTCTTTTAAACCAAAATTTGTACTATAACATAATTATGCTTACTTATTAAAAATATATTAATGTATTCATAAATATTATCTTTTTCTACGTCTTTGTCTTTTTCTTTTGCTTGGATATATTCTCTTCTAAATATTATAGTTGGTACTATTAATACAAATGCTATTATTGCATATATTGCTACCATTCTTCTTTCTCTTTTACCTGCTTTTTGGTAATATCTTTTGGCAGTATCTCTTTTTCTATTATATTTTCTTTTACTCCTATTACCTCTACCTTTACACTTGTTATTTTCTTCTTTGTATTACTTCCCTTTACTTCTACACTATTTGTTACCATACTATCTTTCTTACTACTTGCATATTCTACTCATATGTTACTATTATCTCTTTTCCTTTTTCTAGTATTGGTATCTTAAATTTAGCATTTCCTTCATATTCTACTTGTATATCTTTATCACTTAAATGTATACTTTCTACTATATATTTAGCATCTCCTTTTAATATATCTTCTATTATTATATCTCTTGCATCATATAATCCCCGTATTTTTTTAATCTAACCTTATACTTATTCTTATCTCCTGCTTCTATTATACTTTTTATCTACTGTTTTTTTCTATTTCTAAGTTTGTTTCTTTTACTGTACCTTTTTACATTATAGTTACTTGTTATTGTTTCTTCTTTTGTATTACTTCCCTTTATCTTCGTTTTACCTACTACTACTGTATCTTTTTCTGTTTCATCAAATTTAACATCATATACAATTTTGTATATTTCCTTACTAGAGATATTTGGTATATTTACTATTATATTATTATCTGTTATAACTAAATCTTCTTTTTTTAATGTTTTTAGTTATATCTTCTCCTTTACTGTTTATTACCTTAACACTTGTTTTCACAATACTTCCTTTTTCCTTCTAACTTTTTCTTCTAAATGTACATCTCTTGCAGTATAGTCTCCAGTGTTTGTTATATTAATAATATATGTATTAGTATCTCCATCTTTTTGTTTCTTTCTTTTCTGATGTTTTAATTATATCTAAAGTTGTTTCTTTTTATTACACCTGTAACTTTAACATTAGTAGTATCTTTTGGTTTTACTTCTTTAGTATTTGTTCCTTTTTGCTATAGCAGTATTTGTAGTAATACTTTCTTCTTCACTATCTACATATTCTACACTATATGAAACATTATATATTTCTCCTTTTTTTCTATAATTGGTATAGTAAGGCTTAGACTACTTTCATTATTATTATCCTTATCTTTCCATACTATACTTTTTTTAATATCTTCTATATTTTTTTATTGTATTACTTTTCTTCCTTACTACTTACTATATTAATACTATCTTTAATATATTTAGCATTTCCTTTAAGTATATCTTTAACATTTACATCTCTTGCCTTATAATCCCCAGTATTTTTTTAATAGTTACAGTATACTTATTCCTACTTCCTGCTGTTATTTCTTGTTTTTTTCTGCAGATTTTGTTATCTCAAGTTCTGTATTTTTTTAATAACTCCTTTAGATATTACTTTTACACCATCTTTATCTTTAGGTTCTGCATTATTTGTATTTGTTCCTTTTGCCCTTATAATATTTCTTACTTCTTGAGTTTCTTCTTGGTCTTCATATACCACATTATATATTACTGATATTTTTCTTATCTTTTTCTATTAATGGAATAGTTATCTTAAACCTATTTTTCACTATTATCATCTTTCTTATCTATCCATTCTACATTATACTTATTAGTTTCTAATATATTATTATCATTATCTAATACTTTTAATGTATCTTTAACATATTTAGCATTTCCGGTATAATGTATCTTCTACTACAACATCTCTTGCATCATATGATCCTATATTTTTTTAACTATTACATTATATGTATTTATATCTCCTGCTTTTACTTCTTTTTTTAGTAGAGTCTTTAGATATTTCTATCTTAGTATCTTTTTATACTACCATTTACATTTGTTATATCTTCTATTTGTTTTTTTCTTCTGTATTTAAACCTCTTACTTTAGATATTGTTTTAACATTATTTTTCTGTTTCAGACTCATCATATATTACATCATATACAATCTTATACTTTTCATCTTTATCTATCTTATCTATAATAGCTGTTATCTTCTTATCTGTTATATCTTTTTTTAGTACAACATTTGTATTATTTGTTACATCTTCACCTTTAGAGTTTAATATTCTTACAGAGTCTTTTTTTAATCTTAGCATTTCCATCTATTGTTTCTTCTATCTTAACTATTCTTGCTGGATTATCTCCAACATTTAATACATTTAATGTATATGTATTAGTGTCTCCATCTTTTTACATTTTGTTTTTAAAGAATCTTTTAGATATATCTAGTTTTGTTTTCTTTTTAAACTCTTCTTCTTCTACTGCTCTTCCTTCTACAGATAATACTTTTTGTAACAACCTTATTTGCAATACCACTATTATCATTACTATTTACTATACTTGTACTTACAGTATCTTTACCTTTTTCTTTTACAACATCATATGTAATATTTATCTTATCATATATCTTATTACTATTTAATGGTATATTATTCTTATTTAATACTTTTTCTTTATCACTATTTTTTTACCTAAAATATATATATCATCTTTAAATTTAAGTGTTATTTTTACCATTTTCTTCTACAATATCATAATTTTTCTTTAGGAATATCATTACCATTTCCATCTTTTACTCTTATACTATCTTTATCAAGTCTTCCATTTGTAGTTTTTTTCTACAAGAGTTACTTTTTTTAGCTATACTATCTTTTCTATCATTTGTTACATCAAGGGTATATTTAAGTCTTTCTTCTTCCCCTTATAGTTACTTTCAAATGTTTTATCTATCTTCAATTTTTGGACTATTTTATATATATCACTTTGTATCTCTTTTGGCTGTATATTATCTCCTACTACATTTGTTGTAAGTTTAGGAGTTACTGTGTCAAAATCATCTTTTACCACATACTTATATGTAAGTATTATTTCATCATTTCCGGTTTATTCTAGTCAGGCCTGCAGATACACTTGTTTTTACCATCTTCTACTGTTTTAACAAGACCATTTGCTATTTCTGTACCGATTAATACTTATCTTGCCAGAGTCTTCTTTTTAAGTCTAATCCTTTCGGTATCACCTCTTTTATATTTACATTAGTTATAGTTGTACCAGGTACCAAGCTTTTTTTATCTTTACAGTATATGTTACAACATCACCGAACCTTATACTCTAACTTATCTACACTTTTTTTGTATATCTATCTTAGGATCATTTACTATTATATTCTTACTTGTATTTCCTTCAGCACCTTCTCCAGTATGGCTTGTTCCTGATGCTACTACATTATTTGTTACATCACTTTTACCGGTTAGCTGTGTTTAAGACTTCCATATCATACCTAATTTCTTTTTATCTTACCATATACAAGTTCATTAATAGTTGTTTTTTTATCTTACCTACTTCATCTGTATTTACTACTGTATTATTATCTTTTACTATACTTCCATTTACTAGTATTAAATAATTACTATTATATGTATCTACTATATTAACATTAGTAATCTTTCCCTTATTAGTAGCATTTTTCTTTTATCTTAGCCTTCACCTTATATATTACTCTGTCCCCTATCTTATACTCATTCTTAGGGTTTAATATCTCTTTTGTTATTTCTATCTCTTGATTTGTTGGCTTTTTCTAACTTTTTGTGTATATACTTCTGATTCATTTCCTGCACCATCTATTGCTACTATATGTATATATGTAGGATCACCTGTAAATGATATGTTTTCTATTGGTATTAATTCATTATCTCCTACTGTTTCATACTCTGTACCTGTTTCTAATATTTGGTGTTTTTTTAGGACTATTAGGGTCACTATTTACAACATATCTATATTTCTTAACTCCTGTTGTTATTGTTGCACTCTTAGTGTCACTAGTAAACTCTCTATCACCATCAAGTCCTTTTTACATAGTATTCATATGTACTTCCGATTATCTTCTGGTTTTCTAAAACTAATATTTGTACTATTATCTTCATTTACTGCTGTTGTAATATTTGCAGGCTTATTAGGATCTACTATATCTCTTGCTGAGTTATCTAGTATTTCTGTCTTATGTGTTAATTGTTTAAGGTAGAATAATGTATTTGCAAGTACTTTTTCTTTCGTCTTCTGTAGATTTTTCCTTGGCTATGTCCTGTTTGTATCATAGCAGTGTTATTCCATGTTGTTAGATAATACTTTATATTCAAACCTTGTGGTAATTCCCTTTTTGCCTGTTCATCACTATATATCTTATCTGGAATATGTTGTAAATGTACTGTATAATCACCTTCTGTAAGTTCCATCCATACATTTCCGATTAGCTCCATTAGTAGTAGTATGAGTAGTTGGTACTGTTAGTATTGTTCCGAACCGGCCCTAATTCCCACGGAAACTGTGTTAAAAATCCTTTCTTATCTATTTTTAACCTTATTAGATGAATATGCCCATACCTTAGGTATATCATACCCATTTTGTGTAACATTATCCCATATTCCCGTTTTAATATTAAACTTACCTGCAAGCTTAGATAGGCCTAAAGTTGTTCCCATCCTAAAGCCTAATGTATCATGTCCTCCAAGAACTCCTTTCCCTGTGTCAATATATCTTGAGATCTCGTTTACTGCATTGTCGTTTAAAACATTATCTGCATTAGCATCCCATGTTCCATGCATCATTACATCATAATCCCATATCATGCTAGGATTTGCTTCAAATTCTCTAACTGATACATGTTTAACCTTAATTACTTGTCTTCCTGTTACTGGATTTTTTTCCATATGCTCTAAAAATTTGTTACGGTTTCTCCCTCTTTTACTGTTCCGTCCTTCCATCCATACTTTCAAAAAGAGCAGACTTTCGTATTGTTTCTCGTGTTCCATCTAAATATGTTACTTCAACCTTAGGAATATAGGCAAAATGATATGTTCTTACTTGTGTTGGAGGTAGTTCTGGGTATAATCTTGGTTCTCCATTACTTTCTTGAGGATAAATATTAAGTACTTTAACCTCTTCATCTATTGCATCTGCACTAAAGTCTGTAAGCCCTATTGTTTCAAAATTGTGTAGCACCTGTTTTTTTGATATACCTTGTATGAACTATTTTGTGGTCCTGTCCATTTTAAATGTATATTATTTGTTTCTGGTTTTTGGAGTAAGTGTAAGTTCTGACTCTGCAGCCTTACTTATAATCACACTTCCATAACTTATTATAATTGATAATATTAAAATAATTGTAATATTTATTTTAGTTATCTTTTTCATTCATCTCTCCTTATTATGTACATATATATAATTTTATTATATCTTAACAAATCCTTAATTTGTATATATATTACAATAATGTATTATTTTCATGTAAACTCTATTTTTAATTTTTATTATCTATTATATATACTTAAAAATATATATATTTAAGGTAAGGAGAATAAAATGATATCAAGGAAAGAAAAACCCTATATTTTTTTAAATGAATTTTTTAGATTATACAAGTACAATACAAAAATAAGTCTAAAAGGTACTGTAAGTGAATATAATTATGATCTAAAAACATTTTTTTCAATATATAATTGCTAGATATGATAATATAGATGAAGATTCAAATAAGATAAAAACTATAGAAATAAAAAGATCTTCAAAGAAATATACTTACTAAAAATAACATTAGAAGATATACATGCATTTTTACATTATTTAAAAAAATAGAATTTAGTTTAAAAGCAACAACTCTTTCTAGAAAAGTTGCAGCAATTCGTTCTTTTTTTAATTATGAATGTACTATAAGACGTGCACTTGATATTAATCCTACTGTAGGTTTAGAAACTCCTAAAAAAAGAAAAAAACACTTCCTAAATTTTTTTAGATCTTTCAGAATCTAAAAACCTACTTGAAACTGCAGCAACTTCAAATAGTAATAGAGAAATAAGCAAATCATTAGCTCTTAGAAATGTATGTATATTAACATTATTTTTTTAAATCTAGGATTAAGACTTGCAGAACTTGTAGGTATTAATATTGGTGATATTAACTTTTTTTGATAATACACTTACTGTTATAGGTAAAGGTAATAAGGAAAGAATGGTATATTTAAATAAGGCATGTATAAATGCTATAAACAATTACTTAGAAGTTCGCCCTAAAGAAGGTATTAAAGATAAAGATGCATTATTTTTTTAAGTTCTGTTAAAAAAACGTATATCTAGACGTGCAATACAACAAATGTTAGAAGTAGAACTTAAAAAAAGCAGGTATAAGTACTAGAGGTATAACTCCACACAAATTAAGACATACTGCCGCTACCCTAATGTACCAATATGGTGAAGTAGACATACGTGCACTGCAAAAAGTACTTCGGACATGCGAGTATATCTACAACTGAAATATATACACATATAAACAATGAACAGGTTCGTGATGCAATAAGTAAAAACCCACTTGCAGATATGTAAAAAGAAGATAACTTTTTAAATAGCTATCTTCTTCTTTTTTTATTCTATTTATAATATGCTATATCTACAATATTACCATTATTAACATCTATATAGTATTCTCTTGCTGAGGTTTTTATCACTAATATTCATAACTTCTATCTTATATGATTTACGTACAGTATTTTCATTGGAATTCTTAGCATATTCTATAGTTATTTTTACTGTTTTTTTATAGCAAGATTTTTCTTCTTTACCATCTTTTTTTCTATGTCTTTTTTGTACTATTTCTTTTGCCTTTTTCTTCTGTTATATTTATATCTGTATCTACATAGTCATAATATATAATTCCTATAGAAATTATCTCACCATCTGGATTTACAATAATCTTACCTATATTTGGAGTTATTTGTTTTCCGGTCTTTTACTTCCCATATTCTTACAGGCCATCCGGAATTGTTCTTCATCCTTATAATCTATAATATCTCTTATAGCAAAAGTTTTTTTAAATAGCGGCATATTCTTAAAATTATTGTTTATTTTTTTGTTTCTAATTCTTTTTAAAAAAAGCTTTCTGTTGGTTTTACTTTTTCCCCATTCATTATCTATATTATTTATCTTTTTTTCATCCTTATATGAACGTATAAGTCCATATGGTAATAGTTTTATAACTGCTCCATTTTCTAGTGTATATTGGTAAAGAGTTATTTCTTCTTCATTTTTTTACTGTTAATATCTTTTTTTCAGTTATCTCTTTCTCACTTATAATATTAGATTTTTACATTCAAATTCTTTAGATATTCTAATGCTTTTTTTCTTTTAACTTATCCTTTTCTAAAGGAGTTTTTATCTATATTATGAATTTTAAGTAAGTCTTGCCCTAGCTTTTTTTCTTCTGCCGCTTTTTCTTTTCCTCTTCCTGTTTTTTTCAATTCTTTCATTGCTTTCTTTTATATTTTTTTATACTTATAATATCCAATAATTAATATTGATATTAATGATACTAGTATAACTATTATTATGATGATGTTATTTTTTTGATTATTTTGTTTTTTTCCATAGTGAGTACCTTCTTTCTATATTTATAGTTAACACTAATTAATATATATTTAATCTATCTTTTTATCTTTGTCCATATAATCTTTTTAATCTTATATTATATGCATCAAGCATTTGGTCATATAGGTATAACTTCTTATTATAGCCGAAACAAGTTTAATAAGTATTTCGTAAACAGAGGATTTGTTACAAGTATTGGGCCTAATATATATGTAGCAAAACATATTCATTATACGAATTCCTTCTACTTTAGAATGTCTATTTATCCCTCCTCCTCTTATAACATTTGCCATACTTGGAAGTTTAATTATTCTTATTTTTCCCTTGTCCATCATTTTTTTAGTTACACAAACTGGATAACTTTGAGTAAATGTCATTATATGTCCTATTAATTCTATGTCTATAAACTTGGTATATGCATATTCATTAAGTCTTCCGAAGCATATCTGTAACTGCTATTGTTTCATATACACCGAAGTCCATCTATTATATATTCTCTTGGAATCTTCTCTATGTCTATAGATATCTTATTACCTTTATCATCTTTTTATCCAGGCATTATAATAGTCTATAGTATTCTTATTATCTTTTTGAAATCCTATATTCCTTTTTCTATATATCTTCTATCTTTTATTATATATCTTCCGAAATAGGTCAAATGCATTTCCGAGTTGCAAGTATTGTTTGACCACCTTCTATTGCTTTTTAATATTTCTAATCTATGATTATATAACTTTTTCAAGAACTACTTCTATTTTTTTGTTTCTGATAATGAACCAATATATACAAAAATCTATCTTTTCTTTTTATAAACCTTAATTCATCATTAAGTTCTGTAAAGTATATTTCATGTTTTGTTTCATCATCTGAACTATTTGCTATATCTATTAGCTTTTTTTAAATATATTATATTACCGATTATCACCATATTGATTACAAATATCACTAAAAAAAGTATTTCTATTTTCATATATTTAAATTTAAACCTTTCTTTCTTATTCTAAAATGTTTCTATTATATATTCTTTTTAATTGTGATGCTTCTTTTTCTATGTACATATCATTAAGAAGGAATAATGTATCTATACCTTCTGTTGTTATATAATTATGTGCATCTTTTTGATTTTCAAATACAAATAATTTACTACTATCTATTCCTGCAAGAAGTGACCTTACATAGATATCTTTTTGATCTTGGACCTATTATGATTATTCTTTCAATACTATCATCATTTAAAAACTCATAGTCTGCATCATAATGCCATAATATAACTTCTACACCTTCTTCATTATCTGATTTATCATCAAGCATTAATATAACATTTTTCTTTCCTTCATAATTTCTAACAAAATCAAATACATTACTACATGCAAGTGGATTTTTGTCCTTTTTGTAAGGTGTTTTTATAAGATGTTTATTATTCTTTAATTTAATCTTTTCATAACGTGTTTCTGCTATTTTTAAGTTTTGACATATTTTTTTAGTATATCATTTATATTAAATCCTAATACCATCATAAGAGTTACAACAGAAAGCTGATTATATGCATTAAATCTACTTTCTGAAAGAATTGGCATATCATAAATATTTCCGATCTCCTATACTTATTTTTAACTATTTTTTTCTTTTTTTGATCTATAGATAATACCTTGGTATCTAGATTTGGACTTACAAGATGATTATTTTTTTGCATCTACATTTTCCGATGATGATTTAATTGTATATAATCATATTCTAATTTTTTTCATTACATATAGGACATACTATTATATCTCTTACTAAATTTTTTTAGGGATATTTGTATCATTTTCTTGTTTTTTTCCATACCATAAAATATTTTTTTATCATTATTTAAATCTATTTTATCATCTGAAACTTTTAGATTTTTATCATTGATGCTATAATATCATCACCGATTTACTATAATTCTTGTTTCATCTGGTATACTTCCGATCTAATATATTTACAATATAGTCTGTGTTTGCATTTCTTTTTACAGAATCTCTTAATATATTAGTAATTATTGTATATTTAGGTTTTATATCATTATATATATATGGACTTACTCTTTCATCTACTTCAAATATTGCTATATTTGCTCTATTCTTTTTAATTTACCGAAATATATTAGAATTAGTTATAAGTGTGTCTACTATTCCTGCTTTTTAAGTTAGATCCTGCTTTTATTACTTATAACATATACTCTTTTATTTTTCTTTATATCTTCTATATCTATACTTGTTCTTTCTATTGGTTTTTTTCTTTTTTTCTAAACTCTTCTTTAATCTTTTCTTCGTTTATAAGTAGTTCTAATAAATCTGTAGCAAGATTTGTTACAGTTGTTTTTTTCCGATTTGTACCTGTTACTGTAATTATTACTTCTGGTTTTTCAAGTTTACTAAGTATATTTTTTTATCAATTTTTAAGAGCTATTACTCCTCCTATATGACTAGTACTTCCTTTTTATAAATTTTACAATATTATGTATTGTTTTTACTTATTATTATTGAAAGTATTTTTTTCTTAAATTCATTATTGTTTTTCTCCCTTACTTCCTATAACATTTATAATATCTGTTGCAGTATTATATTTTGGCATATATGAAAGCTCAAGCATTACAAGATCACTTGCTGTAAATCCTGCTGTTATAGCTGTTGCTAAAATATCTATTTTTTTATCTGCATCTTTTTTTACCTATTGCAGATCCTCCGAAGAAGTTTTTCCTGTTTCTTTTTCAAATATACACTTAAGTATTAGATCTTCTGAATCTTTAAATAATTCGCTTGAAGTTTTTTTCCCATGACTATTTCTGTATAATATTCAATATTATGTTCTTCAAGTTTTTTTCTCAGAAAGTCCTGTTCTTGCAACTTGATATCCGAAATACTGATAATATAGAAGTGTTTGTTGTCCCTTTATATGTAGAACTTATTCCGCAATATATTATCTCCAACAACTCTTGCTTGTCTTTTTACTAGGTGGAGCTACTGCTGGTGTTACATAAATATTTTTCATACATACTTTCTACTTTTTGCTATATCTCCTATTGCATATATATTATCAATATTTGTTTTCATATGTTTATCAACTGTAACATAATCTTTATTATCTACTTTTTATTCCTGCTTTTTTTATAAACCTTGTTGCTGGTATTGTCCCTACAGTTATAATTGCCATATCAAATGTTTTTCTTATATGTTTTTTAAATCATTCCCGAATAGAATATTCAACTTCTAATATTTCTCTGTTTCTTCCTCTATATAGTTCTGAATCTTCCCTTACCTTTAGTATATTTGCATTTTTTTACAACTGTTACAAATTCTGATACTATATTTTTCTATTTCTGAAGAAATGTCTTTATCAAATCTAGGTATAAGTGCATCTTCTTTTTCTAATATATATACATCTATGCCAAGCTTATTTAAGTTTTCTGAAAGTTCTAATGAAATTGCTCCGACTCCCTACTATTAAAACATTTCTAGGTTCATTTCTTTCTATAAACCTTTTTAAGTCTTTTTAGCATTTCTAAGATTTTTTTATGTACAAATATATTATCACCTAAATTCTCAAATTCTTTAAGTCTTTTTAGCAATACTACCAACAGATAATACAAGATAATCATATGATATATTAAACATTGTTCCTTTGCTTGTTTCTACAACTTGTATCTGATTTTTTTGAGTATGTATTTCTATAACTTCAGTTTTTAAATATATTTCTAAATCATATTTTTTTCTTTTTAAATCTTCTGCAGAATTAAATACTATATCTTCTTCTGCTACTTCTCCAGATATATAATATGGCATTGCACATTGTGAATATGATATATATTCTTGTTTTTTTCTACTATTATGATTTCAATATTTTTTTATCTCTTTTTTTCTTAAATATTTTTGCAAGTGTAAGTCCTCCGTGACTCTCCTCCTACTATAACTACTTTCATTTATATAACCTCCATTGCTGCATTTGAAGCTAATTTATCTACCATCTCATTATATTTATTTCCATTATGTCCTTTTACTTTATTAAACAATAATTTTATCGATGGTAATTCTTCTGTTTGTTTTTTTAAATTATATAATGTTTTCCATAATTCTATATTTTTTTAACATTTTTTTAAAGTCTTTTTTTATCCAGTTTTTCTATCCATTCTGTAATACCTTTTACAACATAATTGCTATCTATATATATTTCTATTTCTAACTTTTTTTCCGAAGTGTAATATTATTTTTTTAATATATTATAATTTTTTTCTTTATTAAAAATATTCAAAATATACTCTAAAGCTTTTTATAACTGCTGTAAGTTCCATTATATTGTTTGTTGTATCTTTCATATTACCGAACAATTTCTTTTTACTATTGTTTCTGTTCCATTTTTCTTTATCAATATTTAATATTATAGCGGCATATCCGTCCTTTTCCAGGATTTCCTTTACATGCCCCATCTGTATATATACATATATTTTTATTCATATTTCATATATCTTTCTATTTTTTTCTTTTAACATCTTTTTTGCTATATCTTGTCTTTTTGTCATAAAGCTTTTTTTACCTTTTGCAAGTCCTATTTCAAGTTTTTATCTTATTTTTTTCTTCATATACATTGATATAGGGACTAATGTAAGTTTTTCTTTAATTTTAGAGTTAATCTTTAAAATCTCTTTTTTTATGTAATAATAATTTTTCTTGTACGAGTTGGTTCTTTATTTTCCCTATTTCCGAAATTCATATGGTGATATATGTGCACCAATTAGGAAAGCTTCTCCATTTTTTTATAATACAAAAAGCCTCCCTTATATTTGCTTTTTCCATGAAATACAGATTTTTACCTCTGTCCCTACAAGTTCTATTCCTGCTTCATATATTTCTAAAATTTCATAATTTCTTCTAGCATTTTGGATTTGTTATCCTACCCATTTTTCCCCATTAATTATTTACTTCCTTTTTGGTCTTATAACTATTTTTTTGGTATTTCATAATTATTATCAGTTATATTAGAAAGATTTTCATTACTTACATCTGTTTTTTTCTTTAGATATATTAATATCATAATTTTTGTTTAGACACATTAGAAACAGTATTAACTTTTTGTAAACATATCTAAACTTATTTCTTCTTCATTATTCCCTAATATATCAAAAACTTTCTTTATTATTTTTTTATTAGTAACTATATTATTAAAATTATTCATATTTGTGTTTTTGATTATTTCTATTTTTGAATAACCCCACTATTTATATTGCTATTATCATAATAGTTATGGTTATAATCATTTACTATATTATTACTATTATGTATATTATTAATTTTTATTATTTGCTGTATTAATTTTTAGAATTATTTATTGCATTTTTTTGAAACTTCTAAAGAATCTTTCAATCCCATTTGTTTTTAATTTTTACTGCTAATTTTTTTAAACGTATTAATATTGCAATAGCTAAAAAAATACTAATAATATTGATACAGATATTAATATTATTAAAAGTATATTAGAAAGAGTAAATCCTCCGATCAGATATCTCTGTTGTTATACTTTGAACATTAAAACTTGCATATGTATTTTTTTAATTTCTAAAAAAACATTAATATAACTGATATTATACTTATTTTTTTATTATTGTTAATTTATTATTTCTCATTTTACCTCTTTATTCCTTTTTTTATTTTTTTCTTTTTGTTTTATTCAAATATTAAATTAAACATAGTATCCCATGTATCTTCTATATATTCTTTCTTTTTCTGTAGAATATGGTATTATCGGACTATATGATATATTTAAGTCTTTTTTTATCTTTTCTACATAGTCATTTACCTTTGTTTTTAGCAATCTTATCTGCCTTATTACATATAACTAAAAATGGTATATTTTTTTCTTTAATATATATGAATACATAAGTTTATCATCTTCTGTAGGTGTATGTCTTATATCTAATAATAGTACTATAAGTGAGATATCTCTCATGCTTAAATATTCTTCTATATATTTACCCATTTCTACTGCTTGTATTTTTACTCATCTTACTATATCCGGTATCCTGGTAGAATCTACAAAAATACATCTTATCATCTATATTATAGAAGTTTATCTGTCTTGTTTTTTTCCTGGTGTATTACTTGTTCTTGCAAGTTTTTTCTTCCGAAGCATACTATTTACAAAGCTAGATTTTTCCTACATTTGATTTTTCCTACTAAAACCACTTCTAAATCTAGTTTTTTTAGGATATTGTTTTTTTACTTGTTGCAGATATTGTAAGTTCTGCTTTTTTTGCCCTATTTATTTTAAATTCTTCCATGTTCTTTTCCTTACTATAATTTAAGTTAATTTTACCATTTTTTCCTAAAAAAACTCAAATTATCGCCCATTTTTCTAATCTCTTTTTATATTTTAGTAATATTATTTTTTTACTTTTTAAGTAATAATACAAAAAAATACCTGTAAATTATATATTACAGGTATCTTAACTATTTTTTTCTAGTATTTTTTTCTAATTCTTTAATCTTATCTCTTATCTCTGCCGCTTTTTCAAAGTTTAATTCTTTTTGCATATGTTATCATTTCATCTGTTAGTTTAGATATAACCTTTTTCTATATCTTCTTCTGTTGATATTTCATATTCTAGTTTTTTCTTCATATAATTTTTCCGGATAGATATAAGCTGTCTAATATCTTTCTTAATTGTTTTGTGGCACTATATTATGTTTCTTATTATATTCTTCTTGGATAGCTCTTCTTCTATTTGTTTCATTCATAGCGGCAAACATTGAATCTGTAATCTCATTTCCATACATTATAACAGTACCATTACTATTTCTTGCTGCTCTTCCGTATTGTTTGTATTAATGACCTTTCAGACCTTAAAAATCCCTCTTTATCTGCATTTAATATTGCTACAAGTGATACTTCTGGTATATCAAGTCCTTCACGAAGAAGATTTATCCCTATAAGGACATCAAATTTACCCATTCTAAGTTCTTTAATTATCTTAAGTCTTTCCAATGCTTTTTATATCTGAATGTAGGTATTCTGCTTTTTATTCCTATATTCTTCAAATATTGTATTAAATCTTCTGCTTGTTTTTAGTAAGTGTTGTTACAAGTACTCTTTCTTTTTTTATCCTCATCATCAACATTGACTCTTTTTGTATTTCAGATATAAGATCATCTATTTGGTTTTCACTTGGTCTAAGTACCACTTTAGGGTCTAATAGTCCTGTCGGCCTTATAATCTGTTCTACAATATTACCATTTGAATGTTCTTTTTCATATTCTGCAGGTGTTGCACTTACAAATATACATTGATTTATCTTTTTTCAAATTCATCAAATTTAAGTGGCCTATTATCAAATGCTGATGGCAATCTAAAACCATAATTTACCAAACTTTCTTTTTCTTGCTCTATCTCCATTATACATTGCTCTTACCTGTGGTATTGTTGCATGTGACTCGTCTATGACCAAAAACAAAATCATCTGGCATATAGCTAAATAATGTATATGGCTCTGTCCCTCTTTTTCTTCCTGCAATATGTCTACTATAGTTTTTCTATCCCTTGGCAAAATCCTGTTTCTCTTAGCATTTCTATATCAAAATGTGTTCTTTCTGCTATTCTTTTGTGCTTCTACATATTTTTCATTATCTTTAAAAATATTTAACTCTTTCTTCTAATTCTTCTTCTATTCTAGTTATTGCTGTTTCAATCTTATCTTTTGTTGTAACATAATGTGAGTTTGGATATATCATTACATGGTTTCTTACTACTGTTTTTCTTACCTGTAAGTGGATTTATTTCATATACTCCGGTCTATTTCATCTCCAAAAAGTCCACCCTTATAGCTGACTCTTCTTGGTTTGATGGATATATTTCAAGTACATCACCTTTTTGCTCTAAACATACCTCTTTTTAAATTCTATCTCGTTTCTATCATATTGCATGTTTATAAAGCTTTCTAATAACTTCATCTCTATCTACCACCATACCGAGGTCTTAAAGATACTGTCATATTTTTTTGTAGTCTATAGGGTCTCCGAAGTCCATATATACATGATACAGATGCAATTATAATTATGTTTCTTGTTTCAAAAAGTGCTGATGTTGCAGAGTGTCTTAGCTTATCTATCTCATCATTTATACTTGCATCTTTTTCTATATATGTATCACTATGTGCTATATATGCTTCTGGTTGATAATAATCATAATAGCTAACAAAATATTCTACCCTATTATCTGGGAAAAAAACTCTTTAAACTCACTATATAACTGTCCTGCAAGTGTCTTATTATGTGCAAGTATTAGTACTGGTCTATCTACATTTTTTTATAACATTTGCTATTGTATATGTTTTTACCTGTTCCTGTTGCTCCTAGTAGTGTTTGAAACTTTTTTTCCTTCTATTATTCCTTCTGTTAATTCTTTTTATTGCTTTTTGGTTGGTCACCTGCTGGCTTGAATTTTTGATACTAAGTTATACATATTTTTCTCCTATTCTTTTATTATCCATTTTCCGTTTTTTTAGAACTTCCTATATATTCTATCTTATTTTTCTTTTCTAAGTGCTGCTAAGTCACGTTCTATTGTTCTTTTTGTAACATTTAATTTTCTAGCTATATCAGTAGTGTCTAAATTTTTCAGTTTCTTTTTATAATTTTAAGTATGATATTTTTTTCTGTCATTAACATTAAATTTTTTTGACCGACATTTTTGACCGACATTTTTTGACCGACATTGTCTATATTTATTCCATCATTTATTCCGACATTTTGGGCCTCATTTTCTTTTTCATTATAATTCATATTATATAATGTTACTATTATTCCATTATCTGAAATACTATATTCAGGTTGTTTATCAAACCCTATATAATCTTTAAATATTCTTCTAACACCAGATGCATAGTTTTTCTATTGCATCTATCTTATCTAATATCTCTACTGTAATCTTATTTCTCTTAGCTACCATTCCTTGTTTAATATTTTTCAAGTGTTAATCCATCTGGAAGTCCTCCGTGGAAGAATATTTGAACTCTATCATCATAAAACTCAATTTTTATATCACCACTTAAAGTCCAATCTCTATGACAATAACAATTTACAATAGCTTCTCTTAATGCCATTTTTAGGTATATCTAAATATTCTTCGTGGTCTGGCTTTCCTGTTATTACTATTTTCTTACGGTTAGATAAAGCTTGCAAAAATATAATATGTTATCTAATTGTTCTACAAGTGAGCCTCTAAACTCTTTCTTATCTAAGAACACTTCTACATCTGTTCCTTGGAATACTGCAAACTTACTTATAGTGTCATTTTGGTCACTAAAAAAAGAAGTGCAACATTATTATAGTTTCCATCCTTATCTACTAATGATAATGCGTTTTTTTATCAAATTCTATTCCTTTTTCATTTAATCTTTTTTTAAGATAATCAAATGTCAAATCATCCCTATTACATAGTCTTGTTTCATACTCATGTGCATATCTCATTTTTACCATTCTTGTTATTTCGTCATAACTTGCAACTCTTTTTGTACTTCCCACTCTTATATATACACCTCTTGAGTTCATTCCTTCTCCGGTCCTTATAATAATATGGTTTAGTATCTCCTTTTTTTAATTTTTTTATCCTAAAAGGCTTTTCATCTGGATATATTGATATAAGTTTTTGAAACATTTGGCTCAAAAAGCATTACAAATCCAGTTAGATAATATTTCTTCCCATTCTTTCTTGTTTTTCCTCTATAATTTCCTCTATTACATTTCCATTATCATCAACACCTAAATATATTTCACCACCTTCACTATTTAAAAAGAAACTATTTCTGCTTTTTAATAGGTTCATTTTTCTTAGGAATCTCTCTCTTATACTCTATATTGTAGTTTTTCCATGTGCCTCCTTAAATAACTGAATTAATTACAAGTATAATTCTATCACAAACATTGTCTTTTTTTAATATAAAAGTCACATAATAATATTATATTATGTGACTTATGATATTTAAGTTATTTTCTTTCATCTCTTATTATATGAGTAGTTTTATCTGGTATATTTTTGTAATATTGGTATAATATAGTCTGGTTTTAAAACTTATATTACTTAAGTCTTCCTTATCTATCCACATATACCTATACTTTTTCTCCTTCAATTCCAGTAAATTCACCTTCTTTTTGTAATAATTCTGAATCTTCTGGCAATTGTAATAAGTAGTTAAATGCTAGTTCATGATATGTACTACTTTTTTTATGTCAAAAAGCTTTCTGTTATAGCAACTAATCTATCTATTGTTACTTTAATTCCTAACTCTTCTTCAATTTCTCTTAATATAGCTTTTTTTAGTATCTTCTAACATTTCTACTCTTCCTCCTGGTAATAACCAAAAGTCAAAGTTTGATAGTCTATGTATTAATATCTTCTTTTTATCAGGACTTTCTATTATCCCACCTACTCTAAAAATTAAACTTGTTTTTTTATTTTCTTCATAAGAAATCATTTTAATATCTCCTTTAAAATATTTATACTATTCCATTTCTTTTGTTTCTAGTTCATTTAATGAAAGCCCTTCTTTTGTCTTCCATAAATCTTTCCCATTTTTTTACTTCCACCTAATACAAAAGAAGCGGCATATGAAGGACTTGAAAACAGTTTATCTTTCTGTAGTATTCCATTTATTATTTCATCATTTTTCTATACATTTTTTTCTTTTTAATAACCTTACTGAATTTGGTGTTGATTCAGTATAATTTTTTCTTCAATCATACTACCTTCAAGAACAACAAATCCTTCATTAGTTCTCTTACATTGACCTTTAGTAGGTTTGTCTGCTCCTTTTCTTTTAGCAGATATATATAACATTAATTCTTCTTGGTCTTTATTTGATTGTATTTCCAATTGTTTTTTTATTAATGGAACAAATATCTTATACCCTAAAAACTCCTAATATCATTTTTAGAATTTTTCTATAAAATCTTCAAGTTCTGATTCTTTTTCTTCTGTTACATTACTCCCATTCGGAGTATTTTTTTGTTTATTACAGTATATCTAGCATTATCTATCGCTAAACTTGTAAACCTATTTTTCAAGATAACTTATCTCTGTTTTTACCAAATGAATTGTTTTTGTGTAGTAAGTATTACAACATCTGAAAAAAATATTCTACATCTTTTTAAATGCTCAATTATTCTTGATAATACACCATTTCCATTATTTCTTGAATCAGCTTGTCCAATATATACTTGTTCTTCATCTTGATTATTTTTTTACCAAACAAAAAGTATACACCACTTTGTTTTTAAATCTGCTCTTTCTTTACACTTTTTCTAAATATGTTCTTGGTATCTTATATGCAATACCAGTCCAATTTGCTAGTGTACATTTTATTCTTCCAGTTGCCTCTCCATCCATTAAGAATAGGTTAAAGTTTTTTTACCATTTGCCATGTTTTTTTCTCCTATTATACTAACATGTTTATAAGTGTGTCATAACTATCTACCACATCATATTTTTACTGTATCACTACATAAACATTTAAAATGTTTTTCTTGCACATTCTATTTTAGCTTTTTTTCTACTTCACGAAGTTCCATAGAATTTAAGTTTCCTTTAGTTTCTGCTATAAAATATACATATTTAAATGTTGGATTTTCAAACACTATTGCCCAGTCCGGATTATAGTTTCCAACTGGTGTAGGAATTTTTAAATCCATTTGGTAGTTTAGCATATACTGTAACTTCTCCAGTTTCTAATTTTTTTAGCAAAAATTAGCTTCATTTTTTTAGAATCAGTTATTAAAAAGTCATATATATGTTTCTTTTACATCAAAAGCATTTTCACCTAATTCACCACGAACATTATTAATAGTAAATATACTGTTATCATATTTTTTTGTTCTGTTTTTATGATATGTAATACCATTTATAACTGTTGTAGCTTTTTTTCTTGGTTTATAATATTTGCTACTTTTTCTTATAAATTCTTCTGGATTATATTTATACATATTAAATTTTTTTCTTTTTTTAATACCTTGTAATATTCCTATTATTGTTTTTTTCTTGTAAGTCCTGTATCTCTTGTAAGTTCTCCTATAAGGTCATATTTTTATTTGAGATGGTGATATATCTTCTATAATCTCAACTTTACTCTTATATTCTGACATTGATTCTCTTAAACGAAGTACTGCAGATGTAATTTCATCTTTTTGTGAACCTTCTGTTATTCTAATCTTCATCTTATTTAATTCTAACTTTAAGTCTATTGCTGTAACAGATTTTTTTCTATTAATTCTTTTTGTATCAAAATATACTTCATATACTGTTTTTTTATATTTATCTTCTTCCATAAGTCTTGGAATTCTTTTTTTCATAAAATTAGCATTAGGAGCAAGTCTTCTTATATTTTCTTTTCTTTCATCATTAATAAGTTTAGTATTAGCTGAAGAATATAATCTTTTTAACAACATATATACTTCTTCTTTAAAGTTTTTTTAAGTTCTTCCATTACTTCAAGTTTATCACTTTCCATATCTTCTATGAATTTATCTGTTATTTTTTTGTACTATTAACATCTACATATCCTTTTTTTGTACATTAAATCCTAAGAATTTAGTAGTGTTTGTGTCTGTAAATTCATATTTTTTTCTCCACTATCATTTTACTAGAACCCTATTTTTTTAAATAAGTCTATTGTAAAGTTTTTTTAGGTCTTTCTGATAAAGATTCCATTATTTCGTTTTTGCAATGCTTTTGCAAAACTATCATATGATTCACTTGCAACTACTGTTAATGTATTAATATTATAGAAATTATTTTCTAATAACTTATAGTCCATTCTTTCCCCATTATTATTTACACATATACGAAGACCACGTCATATTTCTTGACGCTTACTTATTTCTGAATTACTATGTTTTAATGTACATATTTGAAATATATTTGGATTATCCCATCCTTCACGAAGTGCAGAGTGCGAGAATATAAACCTTACTGGTTCTTCTAATGATAATAATCTTTCTTTATCTTTCATAATTAAGTCATATGCGTCTTCATCAAAACTCAAATATTCTTTTTTTATCATTTATCTTTGAATCTGTTTCATGTCCTTTTTTTATCTATTGAGAAATATCCTGCATGTATTTTTTTCTTGTATCAAATGAGTCTAAATATTTTGTATATTCTTGGTCAATTAAAGTCCTATAGTCTGATAATGCTTTTATCATATTCTTCTTCAAACATTTGTGCATATTCACCTTTTAAAGCTTCTCCTGTTGACCAATCTTTTGTATTTTTGCAACTTCATCTATAAAGAATAATGATAATACTTTTTATTCCTAAATCATATAATTCTCTTTCTTTTTCAAAATGAGAACGAATTGTTTCTCTTATCTGTATCCTTATAATCTGATTTTTGGTCAACATCGCCAAATGCTTGTCCTACTTTTTATTTCTACTCCATTTGTAAAACACACTTTATCATATTCATATCTTCCATCTATTTCGCTAACAACATACCCTTTATATGGTGTTAAATATCCTGATTTTGTATATAGGTCATCTCCTGCTTTTTATTCTCATCAGTCTTCTAGTTGTTCCTGTAGATGTCTTAACTTCTATTTCCATTAATGCTTGAGGGTCTTTTTTTATCACTTATATTTACACTATCTAAGAATAAATATGTATCTTCAGACTTATTATTTAATATTTCTATACCTTTTTACATTAATTTTTTTAACTAATTTTTTTGATTATATGCATCTATTGCATCTAACCTATACACCTTATTATATTCCTTATTCTTCTTATGTGTTGCTGAATAACGAATTGTAAGTAGTGGGTTAAATTCTTCAAATAAGCTTTCTGTCTTATCTCCAAATTTTTTTGTGGTTCATCAATTATTAGTATAGGTCTTACCGATTTTATAACATCTATTGGTCTTCTTGATTGTAGTTCATCAAGTTCTTCATATATTCTTCTATTTGCTGCACCTTTTAGCGGCAAATGCTTGATAGTTAATAATCATAACTTGTATAGAGTCATCTGATGCAAATGTATTAATATTAGCTATATTTGAACTATTTGATGAATTATATACAAAAAAATCTAATCTTTTTTTATGATATATTTCTTGAAAATGTTCTTGTGTTATTTCAAAAGATTTTTTTGAACACCTTCACGAATTGCAATACTTGGGACCATTACTATAAACTTGCTCAGCCATATTCTTTATTTAGTTCATACATCGTTTTTTATATATGTATATGTTTTTACCCGTACCTGTTTCCATTTCTACTGAAAAAAATCATTTAAACTTTGATTATCTGTATATGTTATATCATTAGACTTTTTGAACATCCCTAATATTTTTGTCTTCTTTCTGTTTCTGTAAGTGTAATCTTATAATTACCAAAAGAGACAATTTCTATATCTTCTGTTTCTTCTATTAATGTTCCTTTATCTAAAGTTTTTTTGTATATCTTGCTATTATGTCTTTTCTTGAAGCTTTTTCTTGACCTTTAAAACACTCAACAATAGACTCAACTGCATCATCTTGATATTGTTGTTGTTTAAACTTTAATTTCATTTTTTTCTCCTTTTTATAGTATGTTTATAAACCCTGAATCATTTACTCTTTGTGGTAATAATTTTTTTAAATCTTTCTTCTAAATTAATCTTATCATTATCTGTCTTAAATGCACTGTCTTTAAATACAACCTTGTATGGCTCACATTCACACATATCTTATCTACAATATCTATATCTAGACTATCGTCAAAACATGCTACTAATGAATTTCCTGCTACATAATACACCTTATTCTTACCTATTATCTTTTCTTCTATTTTTTAAGTCTAAACTTAATCCTAAGTCTAATATAACTTGTGTTAATAAGTCATCTGTTGTTCTATCTTCTTTTTATGTTTGATTCAAATTCTAACAAATCTCCTTGTTCTAAATCATTTGGCATATAATACACATCTTTCATATTTGTTGAATCCACTTTATACACTCTGAACCCATAGTCTATGTCTGCATTTGTTTCTTCTTTAATCTTAGCCCCTGCTTTTTATTCTTGCTTGTGCCATATCACAGATATTAGAATATATAGTTTTTTTCTGAGTCAAAATTACAATCAATATCTGCTGGAATTTGAACCATTATATATTTTTAATTTTTTTATTATAATTAACATTTTTCCAACATAACTGCATGTGCTGTTGAAGAAGTTCCACTAAAAAAATCTAAAATTATGTCATTCTCATTAGTTATAGATTGTATTATTCTTGATAACATTTTTTTAATGATTTTTTTGTCCTTTAAAGTCTTCTTCAATATTTAACATTTTTTTGAAACTTTTTCTCCAGAAAATGATACAATAGATATACTATTTAAATCATCATATTCATTTGAATTCCATGTATCCTCAATTGGATATCTATCTGGTCTATTATCATAGTTTATAAATTTTTAATAATTCATTTTTGTTTTTTTGTTGTCTAAACCTAATTCTTTTTAATTTTGATATTAAATTCGCATCTTTTTTTATTAATGGTTTAAAATCCTTGTTTTTCTATATAGTGCTTGTGAAAATCAAGTTTATCAGTATTTTTTTGAATAAAATAAAAATTGTATCATGATTTCGTATAAAATTAGGTGCTATTGTTTTTATATCCTGAAAGCCAACCTATTCTCCAAATTATTTCTCTTTGAAAAATTCTTTTTCTCCAAAAATTTCATCCATTATTTTTTTCAAATTTGCAACTTCATTATAATCAATACTTATAAAAATTGCTCCATCATCTGTTAAAAGATTTTTTTGCTAATTTTTAATCTTGAATATATCATAGATAACCAGTCACTATGAAATCTTCCATTTGAATCTGTATTAGAAACTAATTTTTATCCCATTCTCATCCATTTGACCTGAATCAACTAATTCCATATTCAAATCTTTTTGAAAAAAATTATCATCATAAATAAAATCACTTCCTGTATTATATGGTGGGTCTATAAAAAAATACACTTAATCTTGTTTAAATATGATTCTTGTAATATCTTTAATACTTCTAAGTTATCTCCTTCTATGTATATATTTTTGTGTGTTATCAAAAATCTACAGACTTTTCTTTTTACTGGTCTTAATGTACTCTTACTTGGTGTATTCGCATTAACTATTGCTTCTTTTTTTCCCAGGCCATGTTAATTGATATTTTTTTCTTTTTATACCTTCTACTATATCTTTACTTAGTTCTTGTTTTAATAGGTCAAAAATCTATTACTTTTTCCATCATTTGATTCTACTATTACATTTGGAAATAATTCAGATATTTTTTTGTATATTTTTCATTAACAATGTTTTTTTGATTCCATATCTAGCTTATTCATCTATTAGCTCCTTCATTTTTTTGTTTAGTTTCGCTTTCCATAAATTTATCTATTTTTAGAAATAATATATGATGGTACTATGTCAAATTTAATTAAATTCAGTGAAAACATATAATCATTCTCTATATGGTAAAATCTCATCAACAAATTTTAACAAGACATCATCTTTTAGTTTAGCTCTATTATCAGATAATTCTAAATATACCCTAAATAATTGTAATTTTATATAATTATTCTCTTCTTTTCTATACTCACTAATATAAATTTATCAGTTATCTTATTTAAAATTTCTCTTCCGTTAAATTCTTTTTATAAATTGTCTTATGTAGCTATTTCCATCATTTATTTCTTCCTCACTTAATGCAATAAATTTATCCTTATCCTTTTTTTGATAACTTTCTTCCGTGAATTATTGATGAAAGAATATCATATGCTCTATTTTTTTACCTCAGAACCTTCAACATTAGTATGTTCAATATACCCTCTTAAAAAAATTAATTCTAGATATAATATTTAAATTATTATCTATAGAATTTTTCGTAATATATTTGTATTATTGATTTAATATCCTCTTGAGGTTCTATATTTGTTTCAATTATATTTCCAAATTCATTTTTTTAAATAACTGATTTTAATTTGTCCATTAGGGTTTATGATTAATACCAAAATCAATAGCAGGTTCAAAATCGTGTGTTAACATTAATACAGTTTTGTTATAAAAACTTTTTTTCATCTTTCCTATTTTTCAAACAATCTATTCATAATAGCATATTTTTTTATTTCCATCGAATGAAGATATAGGGTCATCTAAAATTATTAAATCAGGATTTTTTTGTTAATGAATAATACATAAATAAAAACCAGTGCAAAAGCATTTCTTTCTCCCCAACTTAAATGATTAGAAATATCGCTAACTTCATGCTTTTCATCATTTTTCCATTATATCTTAAAATTGTTGTAATGTCTTTTTCATCACCATCTTTAACAATATCAAATTCATAATTAAACCCTGCTAAATTCAAAAAGTAATTTATTTCTTTTTTTGATTGTCTAATCATCGCAATTATTAAACCATTCATATCACCAATTTCTTTTTTTAGTATTGTAATTTTTTTCTAATACTCCATCAATTTTTTTATTAATTTTATCAAAAAAATATCAAAAGCCTTTTTTAGTAGTATAATAGTTTAAATCTTTAGTTGAAATATATAAATTTTTCAACAATTTGTTTTTAAATCCTTTATCTGTTGATTATTTACATTATATGAATTAAACTTTTTTGATTTTTTTATTAACTTATCTATAATATAATTTGTTTCAATCATGACCTTATTAAAAACCATATTTATTTCATCAGAACATGTACTAAAATATTGGACAAGTATTTTTTAAAAAAATTAATTTAAGGAATTATTTCTGATTGATTCAGGAGTAGTTCCTTTTTCTGTTATTCTTTTTGTGTTATAGAATTCTATATAATTTTCTATTGCATTTTTTTAGCAGATAGCTTTTGTTCTAAATAATGCCTTACATTTAGGATTATAGTATAGTTCTGCTTTTAAGTATTCCCCAAAATGATTCAATTGGTGAATTATCTGGACAATGCCTTGGTCTATTCATACTATGTATTAATTTACCTTTTATTAGCTCCTTGAATTGCCATGAAGTATATTGATAACCTCTATCAGTTTGTATAAAAAAATATTACCTAAATACTTTTGTACTTATATTATCAAACAAATTATTCATCATACTAAATACCAATTCATTATTATTACTAGAAGAAATAGTATATTCAAGTATTTTTAGAGTGCATATCTATTATACCAGAAAGATATAGTTTACCTTCAGGAGTAGATATTTCAGTTACATCTGTAGAAAACTTTTGATTATCGCTAGTAGTACTAAAGTCTCTCATAAGTATATTTTCTTCTGTGTATTCAGCATTTGTCTTCTTATACTTATTTTTTTCTTTTTTCGTATAACACAAACTATACCTATTCTTTTCATAATTCTACGTATAGTTTGTTCAGAATAGTTTGTATTAAGTCTAGCATTAAGTTCTTTAGTCAATCTTTTTTTCTACCATATATTGAATTAACCTCATTATCTATAGTAATTAATTCTTTTCTACTTCTAAATACTTATTATTTTCTTTAGCTTTTAAGCCATTCATAATATGATGAACGGTTTAATTTTAACACCGCACAGATTAAATTAATACTATATTTATCTTTCAAAGGCGTCTACAGTTAAATATTTATCTAAATTTCCCTTTTTCTATCATCCCCATAAAATAATCGTTTTTTAGAATCTCATTTTCTTTTCTTTAAATTTTTCAACCTCAATACATTTAAGCTTATATAATATTTCATATTTATCTTGTGCTTTTACTGATTGCTTTAAATGCAGACTTTTTCAACACTTGAGTAATAATTTTTTTAACCCAATTATATAATCTATTATATTTAATCTTATATTTGTAACAAATAGTCTTATAGTCTTTTCCTAATTCAATACATTCTTTAGCTATAGCTAGTTTTTTTCCTTTTTGGTATATTTCTTATTATCGGCCATATTATATATCTCTCCTGCTGGTAAATATTCTTTTAATTTACCTTTATTATACTGTATATACCAATTAGAAACAACAGACTTAGCTATATTATATTTAAGTGAAATGTAATTAATAGTCTTTCCTTGAATGATTTCTTCTAGGATTTTCATTTTTAAACTCAAGAGAATATGCTCTATTTCTAGTTTTCTCTTTAAAAACATTCTCTCCATGTATTTTTGTATAGATTTATCCATCGCTGTAATGTAGAGTTAGCTATATTATACTTTCTTGATAATTGTAATAATGATATATGATCATCTATATGTTGCTTACAAAATTTTTAATTTATCTTCATACGAAAACTTACTTTTTCTTGACATGAAAAATGTACCTCCAAACTTTTCAAATTTCTTTTGTCCAGTTTTTTTGGTACATGTTCTATCTTCTTAGTCTTTTTCTTTTTATACATTCCATTATTTTTTTATACTGATTTTTCTTCAATATATTCTAATATATTGAAGAAAAATTTCAACAATTTCATTAAGATTCTTTACATCTGATTTTTTTATATGTTTCTTTAAACTTATTTTTTTCTCTGCTTCATACTCTTTAATTAATTTTTCTGTACAAAAAGGACATTTTGCCTTCCTGTTCTAAATCAAACCCTTTTAATTTCCATTCAACCCAAGAAATATTTTTTTCTCTTTATTTGAAATAAATTGTTTATACTTAGATAATTCTTCAGGAATCTTAAATATATTTTCTTTATTTAATATACTTCTATATACTCCTTTTCTCTCAATACCTTTTTGACTACTTTTTATAATTTATTTTTGATGATAGTACCGCTAATTTATTATCAAAATTAGATAGTGCTTCATCTTCGAATATATTAAGTGTTAAATTTTTTTAATATATTATCAACATTTTTCCTTTTCTCTTCATAATTATCACTTTTTAATAAAAAAATATCGAATGAGTTTTCTATTACCTCACTACCCTTAAATACTATATTATTAACAAAAATTTTCATCAAATAAAAACACTTGTAATTCCTGCATCTTTAGTAATACTTGGATTTACATTCACTCCAAAAGTCTTTAATTCTGATAAATCCTCAAGATATAAAGCTTTTACCTATTGTAGATTTACCTGTCCCATTCATCGCATATTTGATATTCAACATATTCTCTTTAATATTGATTTTAGCTGTTTCTATATTATTACAATTATTTATTTTAACTTCCATATTATTTATTCCTATTCCCTTTTTTTATAAAATTATATTTTTTTATTTTTTTAATCTATTTATTAATTACTATACTAAAGTATATTTATAAACCCTGAATCATTTGCTCTTTGTGGTAATAATTTCTTAAATCTTTCTTCTAAATTAATTTTATCATTATCTGTCTTAAATGCACTATCTTTAAATACAACCTTGTATGGCTCACATTCACATATCTTATCTACAATATCTATATCTATACTATCGTCAAAACATGCTACTAATGAATTTCCTGACACATAATAAACCTTATTCTTACCTATCATCTTCTCTTCTATTTTTTTAAATCTAAACTTAATCCTAAATCTAATATAACTTGTGTTAATAAGTCATCTGTTGTTCTATCTTCTTTTATGTTTGATTCAAACTCAGCTAAATTACCTTGTTCTAAGTCATTTGGCATATAGTATACATCTTTCATATTACTTGAATCCACTTTATACACTCTAAATCCATAGTCTATATCTGCATTTGTTTCTTCTTTAATCTTAGCTCCTACTCTTCTTATTCTTTCTTCTCCTATATCGCATATAGTCTTATATCCATTTTTATATGCAGACGTAGTTTCATTAACTACTTCAGGAATTTGAACTAACATAAATTGTCTATTCCCACCATCATGAGCATTTAATTGCATTATAGCATGAGCTGTAGTAGCACTTCCACTAAATAAGTCTAATACTATATCATTATTTTTTTGTACATAATTTTTAAAATATCATACATTAAATATAAAGATTTTTGGGAAATCAAAAGTTTTAACTTTCATAAGATCATCTAAAATTTTTTTGTTCCAGAAGTGTTTGCATTATATTTTTTTATCAATCCAATGTGTTTTTATTAATTGACCTTTATCAACTCTATACTTTTCATAAATTTTTAACTTTTTCTTTTTTTCTATTTGTGCTACAAATTCTCCATTAAGTATTTTTTTGATTCATTGACTCTTTTTATGTATCTCCATGTTCTTTCTTGAGTAGAAGTAATTGGGTATGCTACATATCCATTTTTTTAAATTCATGTTCTAATGATATTTCTTTTTAAATCATTTGAAACATATATTGGATAAAAAAATTCTTAGGATTATTAATTTTTTAAATTTTTTATCATATCCTTCTCTTCCATGGTTTTTTAGCAATTGCACTTATTAATTTATAACTTCCTCTTTCATCTGATAAATCATAATCTTTAAGCATTTCTTGATCTAAAAATAACACTTTCAAATTCAAATTCATTTTGATTTTTACAATAAAATAAAAGCATATTCATTTGATGTTGCAAAAATATTTTTGCTTGATTTCTACCTTCAGGTTTATGAACGACAGTAACTATACCAATTCTATTATTATCGCCAAATATTTCATCACAAATTTTTTTGTTAAATTAATTAATTCAGAATCATCAATTGATAACACTATAACACCATCATTAGTTAATAAATTTTTTTAGCAAGTTTGATCCTAGAATACATCATTGATAACCAATCTGAATGAAATCTTCCATTTGTTTCAATATTAGTAGATAATTTAATACCATTTTCATCAATTAATCCCTGTCTTTCTAACGATTCCTGTAAATCAGTAGAATAATCATTTTTATATATTAAATTTTTTTACCAGTATTATAGGGTGGATCTACATAAATACATTTAATTTTATTTAAATACGACTCTTGTAATATCTTTTAGAGCCTCTAAATTATCTCCTTCTATGTATATGTTTTTGTGTATTGTTAAAATTTGCTGATTTTGATATTACAGGTCTAAGGGTATTGGTTGAGGGACTGTTAGCATTTATTAAAGATTCTTTTTTTCCCCGGCCATGTTAATTGATATTTTTTTCTTTTATGCCTTCTACTATATCTTTACTTAATTCTTGTTTTAATAATTCAAAATCTATTGTTTTTTTCCATCATTTGATTCTACTATTACATTTGGAAATAATTCTGATATTTTTTTGTATATTTTCATTAACAATATTCTTTGATTCCATATCTAGATTATTCATCTATTTTCCTTTCTTTTTTTATTACTTATATAATTATTATAATATACTTATAAAGCCTTTGTCACTCGCTCTTTGTGGTAATAATTTTTTTAAATCTTTCTTCTAAATTAATTTTATCATTATCTGTCCTAAATGCACTATCTTTAAACACTACTTTATATGGTTCACATTCACATATCTTATCTACAATATCTATATCAATATTATTATCAAAAACATGCTACTAATGAATTTTTCTGCTACATAATACACCTTATTCTTACCTAGCATTTTTTCTCTTCTATACTTAAGTCTAAACTCAGTCCTAAATCTAATATAACTTGTGTTAATAGGTCGTCTGTTGTTCTATCTTCTTTTATATTTTTCTTTAAATTCTCCTATATTTGATTGTTCTAAATCATTTGCTATATAGTATACATCTTTCATGTTTGTAGAATCCACCCTATACACTCTAAATCCATAGTCTATATCAACATTAGTTTCTTCTTTAATCTTCTTACCTACTATTTCAATTCTCTTTTTCAGCAATAGAACAAATATTATCAAACCCTAATTGAAAAAGCTTCACTTCTAAAGTTACATTTTTTTCTGGTATTTGAACAAGAATAAATTTTTCTCATTCCATTATCTTCACTATTTTTCTCGTATTACTGCATCTGCAGTTGTACCTGAACCTGAAAAAAATCCAAAATAATACTATCTTTTTTTGTACCAATTTTTTATTAGTCTTTTAATAAGTGTAGACGGTTTTAGGATAAGAAAATACTTCTCTACTTCCAAATAATTCTCTAATTTCAATTGAACCTGATTTAGTAGTCCCATACTCTTTTCCTAAAATATTTGAAGGTTTCTGTCCTTGTAACTCATCATTTAAAAATGATTTTTATATGGAACTTTTTTACTACCAACATAAACTTTTTCCTATTTTTTTATCCATTCATCAATACTTTTTTTGTGGTGCATAAGAATTCCATTCAATTATTTCTCCATTTTTTTCAAAGGAATTTTCACTTTATAATCTTTTTGTTTACTTAAATTAATTAATTGAAATAATTCTCCTTTTTCTCCTATCCTCAATAATTCCTTTTTACTAAATTTTTCTTCAGGTAACTCTACCATATGTCTTGAGGTATCTTTCTTATCTAAAAGTAATTATATTTTTCTACACTTGAATCTTTACAATAACATAATATATTATCATAATGACTTCGCATTATAGCTGAGTCATTACCTCCTTCTTTTCCTTTCTCCCAAACAAAATTAATAACAAAAATTTTTTTCTCCAAAAATTTCATCACATATTTTTTTCTCATATTGCTATGTTCATTATCATCAATACTAATAAAAAAATTACTCCATCATTTGTTAATAAGTTTCTAGCAAGTTTTAATCTAGGATACATCATAGATAACCAATCACTATGGAATCTTCCATTAGATTGATTGTTAGTTAACATTCTATTACCCTCTTCATCTATTTGCCCTGATTCTAATAATTCTTCATATATATTTTTTTGAACTTATCATTATATATAAAATCTTTTCCAGTATTATATGGTGGATCGATATATATCATCTTTATTTTTTTCCTAAATAAGATTCTTGTAATATCTTTAATACTTCTAAATTATCTCCTTCTATATAGATGTTCTGAGTATTATCAAAATTTACAGATTTTTTTCTTTTACTGGTCTTAATGTACTCTTACTTGGTATATTGGAGTGAACTATAGCTTCTTTTTTTCCCCGGCCATGTTAATTGGTATTTTTCTTTTTACACCTTCTACTATATCTTTACTCAGTTCTTGCTTTAATAGGTCAAAGTCTATTGTTCTTCCAGTATTTGATTCTACTATTACATTTGGAAATAATTCAGATATTTTTTTGTATATTTTTCATTAACAATATTCTTTGATTCCATATCTAATTTATTCATATATTGACTCCTTAATTTCTTTTACTGAACATTTATAATTCAATTCATTATTGTTTGTACATACAAATAATAATAAAAAAATTCTTTATTTAGTAAACATTTTTAATAATAATGATATATGAATGATATATTTAAATTAAAAAAATGGAGTTATAATTCACTCCATTTTTTTCTTATGTATAATCTCTATATATCCAATTTAATCCCTTTTTCCTGCTAAGTTCTCTATACACTCAAGTAAATACTCACTATTATGTTCTTTGTAGATTGGACTAGATATATTTGTTTCTTTCAGATTAGAATAACTTTTCTGCTTTCTGTCCCCTATAATTCTTATCTCTCCACTCTCTAGAAACTATATAGCCTCTTTTTTTCCATTTCATCCATAATTTTAGAATGATAAACAAATAGGTTATATGGAGAATATGTAAATACATAATCTACTGTTTTTGTGTTTCTTATTCCAACCATTCCCCTAAGTGCACAACATTCTCTATGTTGACCAAGTAGCTGATTTTTTTAGGTAATAGGTGAATAATTTGTTCATGCCATAGCCTCATTTTTTTCTCCTTTAATGTATATTTTTTTACTCTGCTATAAAGAGGCAAATATTCCCTAATATCTTTTCTCTATCTTCTTCATTAATTAAGTATTTACCTGTAGTAAATGCTTCAGATTCTAGCCCTGCACCAATAGAACTTGTAGATACACTCATTTGCATAAATGTTAAAAAGGTTTATTAGCTCAGATATAACATAACTTGCCTTAGATTCTCCTGATACACCTGTTAGATATACTCTCTTACCTTGTATATATTCTGGTGTTCCAAACTCCCTTATTTCCTTTCTAGATGCCCAGTCAAGCATATTTTTTTAAGTACTCCTGGATAGCTATGATTATATTCTGCAGATACTATTATTATCTTATCAGCCCATTTTAGGTTATCTCTTAAGCTTTTTTTACTTCCTTATTCCCATCAAACTCTATATCTTGTGAAAATAGTGGAAGATTTGCATAATCAAAGCATCCTTACATTATATTTGTCATTTTCTTCCATTTGTGGATTTATTTCATTTACTATCTTATCTTATATTTCTTTTGCTAGATTATAGTTAAAACCATTTTTTTCTTAAACTTCCTACTATTATTAATATTTTTTTCATACTTTTTTTCCTCTTTTTCTTTTGTTTTTACTTTTTTTCTTTTTCTAATTACTTTTGCACAGCTGTTATATATATAACACCATAAATATCATCTACTGTGCTACCTCTTGATAGGTCATTTACAGGTATATTTAATCCTTGGCATAATGGACCATATGCATTTGCATTTGCAAAATCTTTGTACCAGCTTATACCCAATATTACCTGCATTAAGGTCTGGGAATATTAGTGTATTTGCCTTTCCTGCAACTATACTTCCTTTTGCCTTACTTTTTAGCTATATCTTCCATTATTGCCGCATCTAATTGTAATTCTCCGGTCTACATTAGGTATATTTTTCTTCCTTTAACTTTCTTGTAGCATTTTTGAACCTTTTTCTACTAAAGGTGATGAAGCACTTCCCATTGTAGAATATGATAACATTGCAGTATAGCTAGTCTCTCCAATTATATTTTTCATAACTATTTCTTGATGCTTTTTGCAATATCTACTAATTGATCTTCTGTTGGATTTTCTACAAGTCCACCATCTGAAAATATATATTCATCATATTTTTAATATTTTTTTGTATTATCCCTATCTTCTGGCATTTCCATAATGAAAAATGATGATACAATATTACTCTTATTCTTATCTACTCCTATTATTTGAAGTGTTGGTTTTAATGTATCTTTTGTTGAATGAATTGCACCAGATACAAGTCCATCTGCAAGTCCTTTTTTTAAGCATAAGTATACCAAAATACACTTCATCTTTTGCAAAGCTTTTTCTGCTTCTTCTAATGTTAAACCTTTGTGTTTTTCTTAAATCATATAGGTATGTAGAAAGCTCATTATATAATGTTTCTTCTTTTTTTCAAAAATCATATATTTTTTAAACTTCCTTCTTCTATATATTTTTTTGTATATCTAAATCTTTTTCGTTTATATTCTTATTATTTAAATCTTCTAATATTTTTTTCATTATCTCCTACTAGTATTACATTAATAATGTTATCTTCTAATACTCTAAGTGCCGCTTTTTAACACCCTTTCATCCTCTGCTTCTGGCAGTATAATTGTCTTTTTATCCCATTTTCCTTTAGCCTATTTTTGTATTTTTAGTTATAAGTTTACTCATAATTACTCCTCTTCAAGTTTATTATTATATATTTGTTATGATCCTTATATATTTATCAAAATATGTATTATTTTCTTTAAGATATTTCTTTTCTTCCTTAAGTTCTTGTAATTCATCTGTTATTATTCCATCTATAGGTTGTCTTAAATATTTTTCTTATTTTTTTATCATATCATTTATAGTCCATATCATAAGTTTCTTATTTTTTTACTTTTTGCTTGTATTGCTAAAGATTCATTATATGAAAAAAATCTTCTAATGCATAAAAATCAAGATTTGTATCTGGTAAATCTCCTAATAATAATGGTATTATATATCCTACTTGTGCCTCTGGCATTATCTTTTTTTATTTCTTCTACTAATTTTTAGATCTAATGATACAATCATATATTCTTTTTCTATACCGAGTTCTTTAAACTTATTTACAACAATATTTGCCATATCTTTTTGGTTCTTTTCCATGTAATTTAACTTCTACTAATAGTTTTTTGCCCAAGTTTTTTTGGTTTTTTCTACATATTCATCAAATGACACATATCTACCTTCATTACCATTTTTGTCTTGTTTTTTTATACCCTACAATTTCATTAAGATTTAAGTTATATATATGAATTCTTATTTGCAAGTCTTCTTAAATTAAAAATCATGTGATACTACAAATTTACCATCTTTTTGTTAACACTATATCCATTTCTACAAAAATCTGCACCTTCCTTATTTGCTTCTTCTAATGCTTCTATGGAATTTTCTACAGCTTTTTGTTATAACCCCTCTATGTGCTATTGCATGTACTGTTTCATTTAAATCATTTCTAGAAATTAAAAGTCCGGTTATACATGAAATATCCTAATAATATTACTATTCCCACAAAAACTCTTGTCTTTATTTTTTAAAACTATCTTCTGGCTTATGATTTACAATATCATCTGCAAACGCTTTTATTTTTTTCTATTATAACAACAATCGCAGTAACCATTGCAATTTTAGTAAAAAGTATAAACATAAGTTTTAATACTTTTTATAATCGTTGTAAAAAAATAACAGTTAATATCATATTTTTTTCCGAGCGGGATCTAAAAATATTAAATACTAATGTTATACCAAAACCTATAGATATATATATTAAAAATAATATAATTCCTATAGTTATAAATGTAAACGGTACTCTTAATTTTTTTCTATTTTTTTGTTATTCTTAAACTAATCATTGCATTTTTTTAAAAAAACGAATTATTATTACTTGCTACAAGTGGAAGCAAGAAAAAAACAACCTATAGTTTATATATATAAGTATTAGATATGTTACAGATATAAGTGCAAAACCTGGTAATGTTTTAATACCTTCTGTTATAAGAAAAATCAGGTATATGTACTTTTTCTAATATAATACTATTTAATCCTAAATTTGCAATAGGAATTATTGCTAGGATATATAGTATAAATAGTATCATTTGAAAACCAAATAATTTTTCTTGTTTTTAAATAATGTTTTTTTAACAGCTGTTTTCCATGAAAAAAATGATTATTATTAATACTTCCATATATCATAAGAGTGAGTAGTGAAAACTCTAAATACACAAAAAAATGCAAATATAAATATATATAATAATGATAATAATATACTTGCTGGATTTGATAATATTAATAATAATGTTTTTTTGATTTAAATTTATTTGTCTAATAGAAAATAGTATAAGTTTAAAAACTCCTCCGAAGTAAAAACTTACCTACTACTGTTATAAATATCTGTAATATTGATGCATTTATAAAATAAATTAGCTTATGTTTATTTACATGTGATAATGCTAATTTTACTGTTTCTAAAAATCTTTATACACTCTCCTGTTTCTTTATTAGTACAATTCATTGTATTTCCCTCTTTTAATATATAAATATTATATATCAATTATCATTTTTTTACTATAATATATTAATCAATTTATACTGTATAAAGTTCTTATTCTTTTTAAAATATTAATTTTTAGTTTTTGGTTTAGAATTATTAAAAAAATAGAAGGTAGCAATAATACTTCCTCCTCTATTTTTTTACCAATCGCTTATTTGTGACATCAACACATGATGCTTACCTATATATATGGCACATTTATAAGACTTACTGTTGTTATAATTAATATATCAATTTTTTTGTATACTGTCAATCAAAATTAAATGAAAATCATAATTTTTTTAACTCTTTAGTTTTTTTATACGGAAATTCATAAATGTACTTTAAAATTTCCTTTTCTTTAAAGTAAATTTATTTCTTCTTCATAATTTTTCCTGTAAGTATGTGAGAATAAAATATATTAGAAAATACATCTGCTATTTGTATAATATTAATATTTGCAGAATCAAAATAAGAAACTTTAATTTTTGCATTTGTTATATAATTTAAATTTAACTCTGTCATAAGATAATTTTTCTAAAAAGAATTTTTGTTTCAGTTTTTTTCATTTCTTTCATCAAGCTGAAGATAGTATTTTTTTCATCATCTAAAAATAAGATTATTTTTTTCATAAAATATTTAAGTGCTAAACACATTACATAATTAAAAACCTCTTGCAGTATTTTTCACAAAAATTATCAGTTAACTCATTATTTCTAATTCTAATATAGTACATTTCAAAATGTTTTTTTCATCTGTAAAAAAATTTACAAACTCTTTTTTTCATATTACTATCAAATTCACTTCCTTTTAATTCCTGAAATTTTTCCATTTGAAAACATCTTCCTATTATCACTTAATCTTTTTTTAATTCCATAAAGTTCTTAGATACAAATCTTTTTGTAAGCACGTTTTTAAATTTTTTTCATTTGTTGGAATTATCAAGGTTATTATAAAAATCCTTATTTTTTTCTTTAATTTATTATTTATTGAACCTGATTCATCAATGTATATGTTTGCCATTCCTTCTCCCATTTTTTTATAACAATATTTTTTTAATATATCATAAATATTAGTATAAGTAAATTTTTTTAAAAAGAGAAGTTTCATTCCTTCTCCTTTCCTCAATTATCAACTATAATTTTTTTCCCTATTTCATACTCTTTTTCACAAACTTAACTGTTTCTGAAACTATGTTTGGTATTATAGAAAGTCCAAATACTATAAATATTTGTTCTTTTGTCATCATACTTAATTTAAACATTTCTCTTACAGGTGTTACAAATATTACTCCTAAAGTTAAACAAATATTAAATATTACTGCAAATAATAATAATTTGTTTTTTTAAACATTCCTTTGTAGAATAAACTATCTTTATTACTTCTTACATTAAATACATGGAATAATTCTGAGAATGTTAATGTTAAAAATGCCATTGTTTGACCTACTGATAATTTTACTGACCATTCTCCTTGTGTCATATATATGCCCATTATAAATGATATAAATGTTAGAATACCTATAAGTATTCCTTGATATGCTATAGCTGTAACTACATCTTTTTGTAAATACACTTGAAGATCTATTGGGTTTTCTCTTCATTATGTTTTTTTAGCCCCTTCATCTTCTGCAAGTGCTAATGCTGGTAAACTATCTGTTACTAAATTAATCCATAATATATGTATTGGTAAAAAGTGGTGTTAGTTCTGCTACATGTCCTATTCCTGTCATTTTTGCAATTAATCCTGCCCCTAATATAGATAGAAGTATTACTATTATTTCCCCTATATTTGACGATAATAGGTATTGTATTGATTTAACTATATTATCATATATACGTCTTCCTTCTTCTACTGCATTTACTATTGTTGCAAAATTATCATCTGTTATTATTAGATCTGCTGCTTCTTTTTGATACATCTGTACCTGTTATTCCCATTGCACAACCTATTTCTGCATTTTTTTAAGTGCTGGTGCATCATTTACACCATCTCCTGTCATTGCAACAATATGTCCCTTATTTTTGAAGTGCTTTTAACAATTTTAACCTTATGTTCTGGTGATACTCTTGCAAACACTCCTATTTGTTCTACTTTTTCTTCTAATTCTTCTAGTGATAATTTTTTCAAGATCTTTTCCTTCCATAACAGTTCTTCCATTTTTTTAATATTCCGAAGTTCTTTTTGCTATTGCTGTTGCTGTTAAAACATGATCTCCTGTTATCATTATTGTAAGTATTCCTGCATTACTACATTTTTTTCTATTGCTTCTTTTGCTTCTTTTCTTGGTGGGTCAATCATTCCTACAATACCAATAATTTCAAATTTTTCTATTTTTTTAAAGCATTTTTCTACTATATTTTCTAATTCTTTTTTTCATTATTATATTTTTTTCAGTTATTTCAAAATATCCGACATGCAAGTACTCTTAATGCTTTTTTTCTGCCATTACTATATTTTGTTCTTTTAAAGTTTTTAATTGTATTTTTCATCTATCTTACAATTATTATATACTTCATCTATTCCACCTTTAATATATCCATATATTTTTTTCCATTAACCTTGTTTACTGAAACCATATTTTTTTAGATGAATCAAATGGGATTTCATATATTCTTTCATATTTTTTTCTAACTTTTTCAAAAATATTTTTTTGTTATCTTTATCATATACATATCTTAAAAAGTGCTGTTTCTGTTGGATCTCCAATATCTTTTCCATCTTCTTCTGTAACAAGTTTTTGCATTATTACATAAAAGAAGTGTATTTAAAAATTGTTCTTCATTATCTTTTTCTACAACATATGTATCTACAACAGTCATCTTGTTTTTGTGTTAATGTTCCTGTTTTATCTGAACATATTATTGTTGCACTACCTAATGTTTCTACTGCAGGCATTTTTTTAACGATTGCATTTTTTTACTAACTAGTTTTTTTAACTCCCATTGCTTGTACTATTGTAGCTACTGCTGGAAGTCCTTCTGGTATTGCTGCTACTGCAAGTGATATTGCTGTTATAAGCATTGAAAGTACTGATTTCCCTGTTGATATACCTATAAAGAATATAATCACACATATTATACTTGCAAGAAGTGCTAATGTTTTACCTAAACTATTTAGTTTCTTTTTTTAAGTGGTGTTTGTTTATCTTCCACTTCATTTATCATTTGTGCAATTTTACCTACTTCTGTTTCCATCCCAATAGCTGTTACATATCCTTTACCTCTACCATATGTAACTAAACTTGAAGAAAATACAGTATTTTTTTCTATCACCAATTCCTACTGTCCCATCTATTTTTATCAGTATTTTTTTCTACTGCAAGTGATTCACCTGTAAGTCCTGATTCTTCCACTTTTTAAATTAACTGTTTCAAATAGTCTTATATCTGCTGGTACATAGTCACCATCTTCTATTATAACAACATCACCTACTGTAATCATTTTTTGCTGGTATTGTTATAGCTTTTTCCGGTCTCTTATAACCTTTGCTTCATGCTGTGTTAATTTTTTTAAAAGCTTCTAATGATTTTTTTCTGCTCTTACTTCTTGTATAACCCCTATTATTGCATTCACAAATACTATTGCAAGAATAATTATTGTATTTGTAAGTCCTTCACCATGACTTAAATCTATTATTCCTGATATTATACTTGCTATTATAAGGACAATTACCATCATATCTTTAAATTGTTCTATAAACTTTACTAAAATACTTTCTTTCTTCTTTTCTTTAAGTTCATTAAACCCATGTTTTTCTATTCTATCATTTATTTCTTTATCACTTAAGCCTTCTTTGTTCGTATTTAGTTCTTTTTTTCTATTTCTTCTATTTCTAGATTATAATAATTTTCCATTTATCTCCCTTCTTTCTCTAATAATATATCTTCAACTTCTTTTTGATATATTTAGTTTTTTTCTGCATATTCTTTTTAACTTTTCTATACTAAAAATCACTAGTATTTAAACATAATTTTAATATACTAAGTCCATATTCTGCTCTTACTGTTTTTTTCATCTCTTTTTCTTTTTCATTATTAAATCACATATTGTTCTTTCTAAATCATATGTATATACCAGATTACCGGTCTTTTTGTTAATATTTCCTTCTTACCTATATCTATAATGTCTTTTTGATAGGTAATAGAACATATTATTATCAAATGTTAATATTCTAGTATTATAATGACTTGGTATTGTAATATTTAAAAATAATTTTTTTCACTATCTTCCATCACCCCATTTAATATAAGGGCACTTTCATGTGAAAAATATACCTTGTCTACATCTAATATATGCTAAATAATATTTATCATTAAAATCTATTGTTACATATATTCCTTTACTTGCTTTTTTTAAGTTTACCTTTTTTTCAACAAGTCTTGTTATTGTTTTTACCACTTATTCCAATATTCTCAACTTCTCTCATCCTTACAATACCATTATTTTTCATATGCCATGTTCATAACAATATCTTCATTACTTACTTTCAATACACTTCCCTTCTGTCACATTTGTTCGTATTTGCTTTTTAAGCATAATATCATTATACAAATTATAATATGTTTTTTTCTATAGTTTAATAAAAAAAGATTAATAAAATTATAATAATTTTATTAATCTTGATTACTAAAACTATCATTATCTTCTTGGAAGCATTCCAACTATTCTACCTGCAAAAATCATTAAAGTTTTGAGATTGTAATATAACTTTACCTGGTCCTACAAGTTTAGTTAAAAATAATCCTTCTCCTCCTAAGAAAAATATTTCCGAAGTCCTTTTTACCATTTCTACTGTATATGTAACAGATGGTTCAAATCCTACAACATTACCTGTATCTACTTTTAATATCTCTCCATCTTTTTAATTCTTTTTCTATTACATCACCATCTACTTCTAAAAAAATAACATTCCACTTCCTGTAGCTTTTTTTGAAGTATAAGACCTTCACCTCCAAAAAAATGCTGCACCTAATTTTTTTAGGGGCTCAATGTCAAGAATGGGGGTATAAAAATCCCCTAACTAGGCTTGTAGCCTTATTTTTCATGAGCTTATTAAATCTTTCATAGTTCCTATAACCGTAACCAATTCTTTTTATTACTTTAATTTTTGTTGTTATATCCTTCTACAAATCCATTATTATATCCATATTCTATTATATTTACTATTTCTTTAAACCAAGAATTTAAAGTACTAGATAATTTGTCACATTTAGCTAGATTAGTTTCTTTTTAAGTCTGTTATTAATTGTTCTAAACCTTCTTTAAAAGCTTGTTATTTCAGTTAATTCAAATAATGAATAAAATCTTTTAATTAAGTCATATGATACAGCAAATATATTGTTTTTGACCTTTTTAGTCTATCTATTATACATTGTTCTTGCTTGCTTAAATTCTTAGGATTCTTTTGTATAACTTTCCAATATCTCTTAAACTCCCTATTTTTTTACTAGAATCAGTATTAAATATATTTATTCTAATATCTCTTATTGTCCATATACCTTGTCTTATTACATGATACTTATCTGCAACTATATGAGACATAGGTAAAGTTTTAGTAATTACATTTCTAAAAGGTTTAAACATATCTGTAACAACAATAGAAGGTTTAAATTCTAGTAATATATTCTTTAAAGTAGATTGATATCTATTTTCATAGATATTAATTAACTTATGATGCTTATCATATACAGCTAATTGGTATTTTTTTCATTACCAAGATTACCTTTAAATTCATCAATGAATATTACAGAGGTATCATACTTTTTCTTTCTTAATTTCTATACTTTCAAGCGTTCTTATTACAGTACTTATACTCACATTATTCTCTTTAGCATTTTGCTTAAAAAGTCTTCATATCCTTAAATGTTGTTTCTATTCTTTTCTTTATTCTATTAGAGATTCTACATCTTTTTTTGAACAATACCAATACTACTTGTAATTGTTTTACCTGTAGACTTACAAACATATCTTTGTTTTTTTAAGGTTTAAAAAAATACAGGCATATTATTATATACATCAATTAATATCTTAACAGTCCTATAATCCTTTAATCTATAGTCTTTTTCCAGGTTTCTTATTATTCCTAATACCATAAATATGATATTCTCCATCAATTATTTTTTTGTTTTTTTATTATCCTAACATCTTGTATTTTTGTAACTAATCATTATATTATTATCTTGCATAAGTTAAACCGTATCCTTTCTGTGTGGTTATTAATAGGATACTACATTTTTTTAACTTATGCTCTTTTTTTATGCTTTTTTTCTATTTTTTTATCATTCTATACCCCCATTAAAAAGTATAGAGCCTTTTTTTAGTAAATGTTATCTTTACGTCAACACTTTGCTCTGCACATAAGAATGATCCTTTTTGAAATATCATTCCTTCATCATATTTATCTAAATCTATAGGAAGTATTGTTCCTGGAACTGTAGTTGCAAATGCTATTGTTGCTCCATCTTTTTTTCTGAATCATAATTAGTCATAAAAATTGATTCACCTGTAAAGACTCTTCCTAAACTTCTCATTATTCCACCGTCTTGCATTTGTTCTCATTTTTTTATTCCATCTGTTTGGTATGTCATTCCTCCTGTTTGAGTATACATAGACTCTCCATTATTCATAGTAACTTCTACTACTGGAACTGTTTGTCCTAAAAATCTTATAATCCATAATTTTTCTCCTTACAATTTATTTTTGCAATTATAATATATCATTATTAATAATATTTTTACTAGCTTATATATTACTTAATTATTTTTTTAAATAATAATTATATAATGATTTACACATATCTGTTATATCTAATTCTGGTTTCCAATTTAATTCTTCTTTTTGCTTTTTGTTATATCTGCATATATTTCTGCAATATCTCCGTTGTCTTCTTCCTACAATTTCTTTTTTTAACTTTAAGTCCTGTAACTTCTTCAAACTTAGTTATAATTTCTAATACTGAATATCCTTTTTCCCATACCTAAATTATATACTTCTAAAATTCCTTGTTTTTTTCCCTAGACTTTTTTTAAGTGCCGCTACATGTCCTTTTGCAAGATCAACTACATGAATATAATCTCTTACTCCTGTTCCATCTATTGTATCATAATCATTTCCAAACACTTTTACTTTTTTTCCAATTCTCCTGTTGCAACTTTTTTAAAACAATTGGCATAAGATTATTTGGTATACCTTTAGGATTTTTCTCCTATAAGTCCTGTTTTTATGTGCTCCTACTGGATTAAAAATATCTTAAAATTATAATAGATATATCTTTATTTGATATATTTAAGCTTTCTAATATTTGTTCTGCCATAAGTTTTTGTTCCACCATATGGATTTGTAAAAGACCTTTTTGCTGTTTCTTTTTGCTGGTATATTTTCAGGGCTTCCATATACTGTTGCACTTGATGAAAATATTATACTTTTTCACATTATATTTTTTTCCATCATTTCTAATATATTAAGAAGTCCTAATAGGTTATTTTTTTATAATACATTATTGGTTTTTCTACACTTTCTCCAACAGCCTTATATGCTGCAAAATGTATTATTTCTCTTATATCATGATTTTTTTAAAAAAACATTTTCAAGTTTTTTTCCTTATCACATATATCTAATCTTATATATTCTAGATTTTTTTGCTTTTTTTCTTCACCTACAATTTCACTTATTTTTTTGTTATAACATCTGTACTACTATTATATTCATTATCTAAAATCAGTACTTTTTTTCACCGATTTTTCTAATAATTCTACTGCTGTATGACTCCCTATATAACCGAAGTCCTCCTGTTAATAATACCATATTCTACTACCTCCTTATAGCTCCTATTTTTTTCTAATCCTTTTTAAGATATTGTCCATTGTTTTTTGTTATAATATTTTTCTTCTAGTGTCTTTTTACTATCTCTAAATACCATACTTATACTTATAGATTTTTTTATTTTTTTATATTCTTCTATCGCCTTATCAAATATATATATATCAAATAATTCAATACTTTCTAAAAATAGCTCCTGCTTGTTTTTTTACTATATTACTTATAGTATCATATTCTATGTTTTTTTATCTACAACTATAGACAAATCTCTTGTTACTTTTTGGATATTTTTGGAAGTTCTTTATATTTAGAATTTTTTTGATATATATTTTAATATTTCTGTAAGATTAATTTCTGAAATATATGTATCTTCTGTTACTCCAAAATTATTTAAAATTTGTTTTTTTACTTTTTCCGAAGAGTTGCTATTTTTTTGTTTCCAATCATATAATTAATTGTTTGTCCTGCATGAAATACTGAGTTTTGTTCTTCTTTTTGAATAATATATTTTTTTATTCCTATTTCTTTTAATACCTTTTTCTGTATCTTTTTTTAGTCTATATATATCTGAATCTATATAATTCATTTTACTACCTTTAGAATCAAAAATCAACCTTATTCTTGTTTGATGCATAACATATTGTAACTACCATATCTTCTTTTTAACTCTTTACCATGTTCTAAGTTAGATTTTTTTCTTTAAATATTGTAGCTATTTCATATTTTTTTATATTATTATTTTGCATTCTTTCATTATATGATACTGTTTTTTTAATATTGATGGAATATGTGTATTTCTCATTATTTCATAATCTGAACTTAACTTATTTAAAAACATATACACTTTCTTCTTCTATTTGTTTTTCTGTTTTTTTCTAATTTTTAAAAGATCTTCTTTTGATATAAATCCGGTATGTTATAATTTGATTATATCCTTCTATTTTTTTAATATATCTCTAATTTTTTTAGATATTTTTTTACTATATCTTTATCATTACTTTCAAAAAAATATTTCCTCTTTCTACTTTTTGGTAATGTTTCTCCTAATTTATCATATCCATAAAATCTTATAACTTCTTCTGCCAAGTCCTGTTTTTCTTGATATATCTTCTCTTACATATGGTTTTATTAATATATCTTTTTTTCCCATTATATTTTTTTCAAAACCAATATCTGTTAATATATTAATCATTTCTTTTTCTGATATATCAGTACCTAAAATCTTATTGATTTCATTACTATCAAACTTAATTAAATCATTTTCTTCTTCATTTAGTTTATTTTTTTATATCTTCTCTCTTATAATCAATAACATTTATCTTACCATTTTTTTAAAAAGACTTTTCATCTATTATCCCTAATTCTTTCATAAGTTTAATCATTCTTATAAGTGCAAGTTCTGGTAATCTTGGTGATAATTTCTTTTTCAAATCTTGTTGAAGATTCTGTTCTTATATTATATTTTCTAGATGTATCTCTTATCTTCTTTCTTTCAAATGTTGCAATTTCTATTAAAAATATTTTTTTAGTATTTTCATTTACTCCTGAATTTCTACCTCCCATTATACCTACAAGTGCTAGATTTTTCATCTTTTATACTTATTGTTAAATCATCTGAAAGCTCTATATTTTTCTTCATTTAAAAGTTCTATATTTTTACTATTATTTGATATATTTAATATAACCTTATTATCATTATTTTTTTCTTTTTGCAATTTCTTTTTAATATATCTAAATCAAATATATGTGTTGGATTACCAGTTTCAAACATTATATAATTACTTATATCTACTAATATATCTCCTTTACTGTTCACCCCCATTGTTTTTTAATCTTTCTTTTATAACATTTGGTGTTTCAATTTTTTTATATTATATAATGGTATCATTAAATATCTTTTTTTACATCATCTGATTTTTATATTTATTCCAATATTATCTATATTTTCTTTTTTTCTGATAAAAATATTTGCATATTTTTTTCATATTCACCTTTTTTTATTAAAATCTCTTGTTTTTTTCTTTTTCTATTTATAGCACATTTAAGTTCATTTGCAATTCCAAGAATACCAAGACAATCTGGTCTATTTGGAGTTATTTCAAAATCATATATTTCATCTTCAATATTTAATATATTTCCTATATCTTCTCCTAGATTTTTTTCATACTGACTTCCTAATATCATTATTCCGATCTTCTATTTGATTTCCTATTAATGTAATTGGGATATTAAGTTCTGAGCATGAACACATCATTCCATTTGATTCTACTCCTCTTAATTTTTCCTTTTTTTATTTCTAAACCATTTGGAAGTATTGCCCCTATCTTAGCAACTGGAATAATATCTCCGAACTGATATATTTTTTTGCTCCTGTTACTATTTGAATTATTTCATCACCAACATCTACCTTTGTTATAACTAGTTTTTTTCTGCATTTTTCATGTTTTGTTATTTCTAATATTTTTACCTATTACAATATTATTATATTTTTCCTATTTCATCTATTTGTTCTACTTTTTGTTCCTGTCATTGTTAAAAGCTTTTTTTCCATATCTTTAACATCTATATCTAAACATTCTACATATTCATTTAACCATTTTTTTGATGCTTTCATATTTTTTTATATACCGTCCTTTTTTTCTTTACTTTATTTTTACAAATATTTATATATCTTATTTAAACTGATTTAAAAAAATCTAACATCATTTTTCATACATTAATCTTAAATCTGTTATCCCATATTTAAGCATTGCTATTCTATCTAATCCAAAACCAAATGCAAATCCTGTATATTTATCTGAATCTATACCACAATTTTTTCAAGTACTTTTTGGATGTACCATTCCAGCATCCTAAAAGTTCTATATATCCTTCTTTTTTTACATACACTACATCCTTTTTCCGATTACATACAAAACATGTTACATCAACTTCTGCTGATGGTTCTGTATATGGAAAAATGGTGTGGTCTAAACCTAATATTTATATTTTTCACCAAGTGCTCTTTTTTTACAAACATTTTTTTATTGTCCCTTTTTAAATCTGCCATTGTTATATTTTTCACCTATAACTAAACCTTCCATTTGATGAAATACTGGTGAATGTGTTGCATCTACTGCATCTGACCTATATACTCTTCCGAGGGCATATCATTTTTTTATAGGGAGATTTCCTTCAAGCATTTTTTTCTTATTTGTATTGCAGATGTTTGACTTCTAAGTACTACATCATCTGATAAATAAAAAGTATCTTGCATCTCACGTGCTGGATGATCTTTAGGTGTATTTAACATATCAAATATATTATGTGTTGTTTCTGTTTCTGGTCCTTCTACAACTTCATATCCCATTTCTGTAAATATTTTTTTATTTGTTCATCTATAATTTGTTGTATTGGATGTATACTTCGAGTATCTGAATCTACAGGAAGTGTTAAATCTATTTCTTCTTTTAATTCTTTTTTTCTTGTATTTCTTTTTCTTTCAAGATACTCTATTTTTTTCTGTAATTTCTTTTTCAATTTCTGCTTTTTATCTTATTTACAACTTCACCTATTTTTCTTCTTTTTCTTCATTTGAAAGATTTTTTTCATATATTTAAATACTTCTAATATTTCACTTTTCTTACCTAAGTATTTAACTTTTTAAATCTATCATATTTTTTTAAAACTTCATTTTTTTACTATCATTTATCTGTTCTTCTGCTCTTTTTTTCTTATTTCATATAATTTTTTTAACCAATTCTTCTAAATCTATATCCATTTCTTTTGCCTCTATCTTTTTCTAAGTTTTTACATATTACATATTTTAAATATATTAAATTATCCTGCAGCATTTCCAATATTTTTGAATCTTATATAATTTTTTTCTAATATTACTTTTTTTGTATTTGTGGGAATATACTGTTTTTTTATAAGATTATCAAATTCTATTTGATTTAAATCTGTTGTATTAACAATTTTTTTCTTCCTTCTTGCTCTTCTATCTTACTTTCTGCAAATTTAACTTCGTTTTCATATATAACACTTTTTACTTGTGTCTTCTTTTTAAGTTTTTTTCAGTATAATTAATCTTATACATTATTGTTGAAGTATCTGTCTTATCTGTTCTTTCAAGTTCTATTTTACTTCCAAATTTTTTTCTGTATTTTTCTTTTTCTTGAATCATTGCTTTTTCAAATACATTATATACCTTTTTCTGATTCTTTCCTTTTTTTGTTAATATCATTTTTGTATTTGTATCATAATCTAATATACCTACTTCTGCTTTTTCCGATCATCTTCTTTTCTCATTTCAACTGCAGTCATATATATTTCTTCTTGATCATTTTTTCTTTTTCATATATATCTATTTTTTTAGGTCATTTTTTTGATATATTATATATTTTTTTATAATAGTATATATTTCTGAATTGGACGTATTATTTTTGATTATTATTATTATTTGAATCTGATTGATTATCTCCAAAATTTACACTATTTAAACTAACTCCGTCCACCTTCATTTTTGTTGTAATGATTGTTCTTCTTTATTATTATTATTTAAATTTGGATTTGTTTCATTATCTTCACTTGTAAGTGTGCTCTTTCCAGTATTATTAAGTGTTATACTTGTATTAAGTTTTTATAGTATCTCCTTTTGTTACATCTTCTTTTTTTGTAAACATTAATGATAATGTATCAATCATTGGAAATTCAGACTTATTTTTTTGTATATAATACATTGTCTTATTATATACCCTTGTTAATATATCCTTATACTCTTGTTTTTTTAAAGTTATAGTTATATTGTCTACCTTTAAATCTCTTCCTTGATATTTTTGTAGGTACATTTGTCCTTGCTTCAATCTTAGATGGATCTAATTCTTCTATCTCTTTTTGCAAATATTCTTTAGCTTTTTCCTATTATCTTTTCTATATCTTCAAATATATTTTTGCTCTCTTTTTATCATTTACCTTTGTATACATATCTCTTAATATTTCTATATTCCCTAAATTTACTGTACCTGCTTCAGATATCCAGTTAACTATATTTTTCTATTTTTCTTTTTTTCAATACCTATATATTCATTAAAAAAATCTTTTTCCATGTAATAATATCATATCACCTGTATCTTCTATCTCAAATTCAAGTATAACTGCTTCCTTATACTTAACACTTACATCTACTTTACTTTTTTCCTTGTCCTTTATCTTGTTTTTGTTCCCAAAAATTTAAAACTATATCATCAAGTAATATCTGCTTATTACTTTCTATATTATTTTCAGATTTTTTTGTGGAATGATATTTTTTTCATTCGTATACTTTTGCTTTGTTGTATTATCTTCCTTGTTTTTGTCTATCAAATATTTTTTTAAGTCCTTGTATATCTGTATATTCCACTAAATTTATTTTTAGACAAAAACCTCTCCGAAGAATACCTTTTGCATTATCTATTTTTTTGAAGATGAATTAAATAATATATATACATATGATACAATACTTGCAATTATAATAAGGCAAACAAATACAATTATTGTTCTTTTTTTCTCTTCTTTTTCTTTATCAATTATTTTTTTCTTTTTTTACTTAGTGAATCTGTTCCAAATAATTCATCCATATTTATCCCCTTTTTATTTGCAAATTTAATTATCTCATACTTCCGAAGTTTTTTTCTCCTGCTAATATATGGTAATGTATATGTCTTACTTCTTGTCCTGCATCTTTTGATATATTTGTAACAACCCTATATCCTGATTCTTCTACCTTAAGACTTCTTGTTATTTCTTGTACTGCTTTTATGTATTTCTACTACATATTTTGCATCATTTACTATATCTAGTTTTTTTCTAAACTTTCTATATGTTTTTTTAGGTATTACAACAATATGTATTTTTTTGATACTGGTTTAATATCTTTAAATGCAATCACAAAAATCATTTTTCATATACAATATTTGCTGGTATTTCTTTTGCGTATAATTTTTACAAAATATACAATCTTCTACTAAATTTTTCATTCATATCTTTAATATCTTCCATAATAATCATCCTTAAACTTATTATTCTTCAATTAATACTGCTTTTTATTCTTCTTACACCTTTTTGATGAAGATTCTTCTTTAAGTATCTTAAATCTTCCCATTCCTTTAGTATTATTAACATGTGGCCCTCCGACATACTTCTTTACTAAAATCTCCAATACTATATACTGTTATCTTATCACCATATCTATCTTCAAAAAGTCCTGTTACACCATTTTTTTCTTAGCTTCTTCAAATGTTGTTTCTATACAAGTAACTTCTAGTCCTTTTTGAATTTCTTCATTAACTATTTTTTTCTACTTGTTCTATTTGTTCTTTAGTCATTTTTTTGATCATGTGAAAAAAATCAAATCTTAATCTTTCTTCTGTAATATTTGATCCTTTTTTTGTTTTTGCATGTTCTCCTAAAAACTATTTGAAGTGCTTTTGTGTAGCAAGTGTGTTGCAGTATGATATTTTATAGTCATTTCATTATGATTTAAAAGACCACCTTTAAATTTCTTTTTCACTTCCACTTCTAGATTGTTCTTGATGATGTAAATATAATTCTTCTATTTTTCTTTTCATCTAATACCAATCTTTTTTTCTCTTGCAAGTTCCATCCCTATTTCTACTGGTAACCCATATGTTTCATATAGTTTAAATATATCTTTTTTTCGTCTATTTTTTTCATGTTTTTTTGATTATATTTTTTTAAAAATTCTTTTTCTCCTCTAGTTATAGTTTCTATAAACTTGTTCTTTTTCTTCTGAAATCACTTTTACTATATTTTTCCCTATTTTTCTTCAAGTTCAACATATAACATACATGACCCGTCTATAACCATATTAATCGTTTTTTTACAAATCCTTTTTCATCTATCCCAAGCTTATTTATATGCCTTACAGCTCTTCTTAATAATCTTCTCAAAATATATCCTCTATCTGTATTACTTGGAACTACTCCATCTACAATCATCATACTTCCAGATCTAAAATGTTCTGCAATTATTCTTTGACTTGCATCTATTTCATCTCTTGTAAGTTCTTTAACTTTTTCTTTATCCATATTTTCTTCTAAAAAAAATTAATTGTAGGTGCAAATATTTCAAGTTCATATGGTGTTTTTTTACCTTGAAGAAGCATTGCCATTCTTTCAAGTCCCATACCTGTATCAACATTTTTTTGTTTTTAAAGGAGTATATCCTTTTTTTCATCTTTAAAATATTGCATAAATACATTATTCCAAATTTCTACATATTTACCACAAGAACATGAAGGATTACAATTTTTCAGAACATTTTTTTCCTTACCAGTATCATAAAAATATTTCTGTATCTGGTCCACAAGGTCCTGTTTCTCCTGCTATCCACCAATTATCATCTTTCCCAAAGAAATATATTTTTCTTCTGCTATTCCTTGTTTTTTTCCAAATTTCTGCTGCTTCTAAATCTCTTGCTGAATCTTCATCTCCTGCAAAAACAAGTAACAGATAATCTTTCCTTTGGTATCTTTAAATGATTTACTAATAAGTCATAACTCATTTTTTTATTGATTCTTCTTTAAAATATGCTCCAAGTGACCAATTACCAAGCATTTCAAAAAAATGTTAAATGCCTATTATCTCCAACATCATCAATATCTACTGTTCTTATACATTTTTTTGATAACCACAAAAGCTTATTCCCTCCTGGATGTTTTTTTGTCCGAAGAAGATATGGTATTATTGGTTGCATTCCTGCTGTTGTAAATAGGACTGAACTATCACCTTCTGGCACTACAGATGCTGAAGGTATAACTGTATGTCCTTTTTTTCTTTAAAAATAATTTAAAAAAATATTTCTAATTTCTAATACTTTCATTTTTTTCCTCTTTTTAACTAACTTTACTTTAAATTATACTAAAGATATCCTTTTTTTACAATAAAATCAAGGAATTTTTTTACATCACATGTTACAAATTAAATTTGTATTTTTTTAATAAAAAAATATAATTTAAATATCAAATATTTAAAAAGGAGATAATTATGAAAAAAACTAAAAAAATACACTTAAAAAAATTGAATCAAGGGGAGAAGAAATAGCAAACTTTGTATCACATACAGCAGGTGCTGGTCTTGCAATTTTAGGTTTTTATTATGCTTATTATAAGGGCGTCATGGTACAATAATATTTCTGCACTAATATCATACATAATATTTAGTTTAGGACTAATGGTACTATATACAATGTCATCAATTTATCATGGATTAAAACCAAGCAAAGCTAAAAATGTGCTCGAAATTTTTAGATCATTCATCTATCTATTTTCTTATAGCTGCAAGCTATACACCTTTTCTAATACTTGGACTACATTCAAATATGGGTATTGGAATGCTTATAATACAATGGGTAATTTGTGCATTTGGTATAATATTTAAAGCATTTTTTTACAGGAAAATTCAAAGGTATTTCAACAATTATATATCTACTTATGGGTTTGGATGATTGTAATATCATGGAATGAACTTGTAACAAATATATCTCCAATTTCATTAGGATTCTTAGTAACTGGTGGTATATTATACTCACTTGGAACTATCTTCTATATGTGGAAACTATGTAAATTTAATCATATGATATGGCATATATTTGTTGTGCTTGGTAGTTTATCTCATTATATTGCTATTTGGTTCTTGATATAATACATAACAAAAAAAGCTAAGGCTATAATAATATAACCTTAACTTTTTTTCTAAACTTGAATTCTTCCCTCAAATAAGATTGATTTATCATTTAATTCTAATAAAATTCCAACTACTTCTGAATTTTTCCATTTCAAATTCAGAAATATCTGTCTTTGTTCGTTCTCGATAAATTTCATTTATATCGAACTTGAAATTAGGAAGAATATCTTTCTTTTCACGCATCTCTTGTGCTAATATCTTAGCACCGTTTTTTTAAGCTCATAAATTGTTTTTACCCTCTACGACATAGTCTGTATCTACAAGTAAACCATTATAATCATTAGTGGCTACTTTAATTGCTATCATGCTATATTTTTAACATAATACTCATCCTCTCTGCCTTAATTTAGGCCTAAATTTAATATTTATTTCTTTTTTTATATTATAACACATCTCTGAATTATTTCAAGTTTTTTTATGTAAGTTAAAAGAGTAAATTTAAATTATTTTTTTCTTTTAATAAAAAAATAATACAGGTAATATTTTCTAAAAACCTGTATTATTTTTTTATGAACTAATTTACACTACTATTTGAATTATCTCAATTGAATCTTCTACTATCTCCTCTTCCAAGGCGGAATGAATTTTTTTCCTTCCTTTTTTTGTTCTTTTTGTTTTTAAAAAGCTTTTCAGCTTTTTTTAATTAATTTTAATCTATTGGTTCCCTCAATGACTTTTATAATCTAGATAAACTGAGATCATAATCCCCGTCATTTCTTTCTTTTTTTAATTACAAACAAATATTTTTCTTGTCATCTTTCCCCTAAAAATCTTTATTATAAAAATTTTTATATAATATTTCATATATTTATAATACCACTCTTTAATCTTTATGTCAACTTTTTTTCTTTACTTTCATATATTTTTCTAATTCTATTCTCATTTCTAATAATATCTTTATATTTAATATCTTTTTGCTTGTTATTTCCAATAGTTTCTTTCATTTAATAGGCTCTATACTTTTTAATGGGGGTATAGAATGATAAAAAAATAGAAAAAAAGCATAAAAAGAGCATAAGTTAAAAAAATGTAGTATCCTATTAATAACCACACAGAAAGGATACGGTTTAACTTATGCAAGATAATAATATAATGATTAGTTACAAAATACAAGATGTTAGGATAATAAAAACAAAAATAATTGATGGAGAATATCATATTTATGGTATTAGGAATAATAAGAAACCTGGAAAAGACTATAGATTAAAGGATTATAGGACTGTTAAGATATTAATTGATGTATATAATAATATGCCTGTATTTTTTTAAACCTTAAAAAAACAAAGATATGTTTGTAAGTCTACAGGTAAAACAATTACAAGTAGTATTGGTATTGTTCAAAAAGATGTAGAATCTCTAATAGAATAAAGAAAAGAATAGAAACAACATTTAAGGATATGAAGACTTTTAAGCAAAATGCTAAAGAGAATAATGTGAGTATAAGTACTGTAATAAGAACGCTTGAAAGTATAGAAATTAAGAAAGAAAAGTATGATACCTCTGTAATATTCATTGATGAATTTAAAGGTAATCTTGGTAATGAAAAAAATACCAATTAGCTGTATATGATAAGCATCATAAGTTAATTAATATCTATGAAAAATAGATATCAATCTACTTTTAAAGAATATATTACTAGAATTTAAACCTTCTATTGTTGTTACAGATATGTTTAAACCTTTTTAGAAATGTAATTACTAAAACTTTACCTATGTCTCATATAGTTGCAGATAAGTATCATGTAATAAGACAAGGTATATGGACAATAAGAGATATTAGAATAAATATATTTAATACTGATTCTAGTAAAAAAATAGGGAGTTTAAGAGATATTGGAAAGTTATACAAAAGAATCCTAAGAATTTAAGCAAGCAAGAACAATGTATAATAGATAGACTAAAAAGGTCAAAATAATATATTTGCTGTATCATATGACTTAATTAAAAGATTTTTATTCATTATTTGAATTAACTGAAATAACAAGCTTTTAAAGAAGGTTTAGAACAATTAATAACAGACTTAAAAAGAAACTAATCTAGCTAAATGTGACAAATTATCTAGTACTTTAAATTCTTGGTTTAAAGAAATAGTAAATATAATAGAATATGGATATAATAATGGATTTGTAGAAGGATTTAACAACAAAATTAAAGTAATAAAAAAAGAATTGGTTACGGTTATAGGAACTATGAAAGATTTAATAAGCTCATGAAAATAAGGCTACAAGCCTAGTTAGGGGATTTTTATACCCCCATTCTTGACATTGAGCCATTTAATATTCCTACTACATATCTTACTTCTAAAAAGAGATACTCCTTAAATTCTTTTTTTGTTACACATTAATTTAAAGTATATCTCTTTGTATTTTTGTAATTTATATTTTTATTTTTTTATTTTTCTTGTTATTCTTCTATATTTCTCATATCTAAAAGCTATCTTACCTTGGTCATCTATTTCTATTATCTTAGCTTTTAACATAGTCTCCAACTTTTTAATACTTCATCTACAGTATTAATTCTTCTGTTTACTATCTTAGATATATGAACAAGTCCTTCTCTTACTCCTAGGTCTACAAATGCTCCAAATTTAGATATATTTGTAACTACACCTTCTACTATTTCTCCTACTTTTAAATTCTTTTGTTAACATTTTTTTATCATAGCTATAGCTTTATCCATATTTTTCTTGTTCTTGGCCATATACTAAAACAAGTCCTGTTTCTTGTATGTCTATTTCAACACCTGTTTCTTCTATAATCTTATTAATATTCTTACCACCTGTTCCTATTAAGTCTCTTATCTTATCTACAGATATTTGTACTTTTTTTCTATCTTAGGTGCATATTCTGATACATGTTTTTCTTGGAGTAACTATTACCTTATTCATAATATCTTCTATAATCATTGTTCTTGCTTTTTAATGTTCTTTCAAAAGCTTCTTCTATTATATCATAGCTTAATCCATCATTTTTTTAATATCTACTTGTATTGCTGTAATTCCGGTCTTTAGTTCCTGCAACCTTAAAGTCCATTTCTCCGAAAGAAATCTTCTAATCCTTGTATATCTGTTACCATTGTACTTTTTACCATCTTCATTTGTAAAAAGTCCTGTAGATATACCTGCAACTGGTTTCTTAATTGGTACACCTGCATCCATAAGTGCTAAACTACTACCACATACACTTGCTTGTGATGTTGAACCATTTGAACCTAGTACTTCTGATACAACACGAATTGCATATGGAAAATCTTCTTTACTTGGAAGAACTGGTATTATTGCTTTTTCTGCTAAAGCTCCATGTCCTATTTCTCTTCTTCCGTGCTCCTCTTGATGGTTTTTGCTTCACCAACACTAAATCCTGGGAAATTATAGTGGTGCATATATCTTTTTGATTCTTCTTCATCAAGTCCATCTAATTTTTGTTCTTCACTTATTTTTCCGAAGTGTTGCAATTGAAAGTACTTGTGTTTCTCCCCTATTAAATAATCCTGAGCCGTGTACTCTTTCTAGAAGTCCTACTTCTGCAGATAATTTTCTTACTTCATCTAATCCTCTTTTATCAACTCTTATCCCATGGTTTATAATTAGGTCTCTAACTGCTTTCTTTTTCATTTGCTGTTATAGCTTCCGCTATAATTCCTTTAAACTTATCTTTATTTAAAAACATATTCTCCTATTTCTGAAAAAAATTAAATATTTTTAAGTAATTCTTCATCTTCTTTATTTCTTATAATATCTAAAACTTTATCTCTTAAAAATAGTTAGATTGTCTTGAAGTTCTTCTTTGTTTTTCACCATGATTTTTTTAATATTTCTATTATATCTTCATAATGATTTTTTTGTATATTTTTTTCCATTTGTTTATTCTTTTTCAAAAAAATATCTAAATTGATTACAAATTTTTTTCTTTACCAATTTCTTTTTCTAATATTTTTCTAAAAATTACACATAGTTATAATTTCTTTATGTCCAAACTTAATTGCATCAAGCATTTCTTTGTTTTGTAAGTTCAGATGCTTCTGCTTCTATCATAACTATTTTTTTCTCTTGTACCTGCTAAAGTTAAATATAGTCTTGATTCTTCTCTTTCTTTAATATTTGGATTTAATATATATTTTTCCATTAATATATCCGTACATTAACACCTGCAACAGGTCCGGTTAAATGGTATATCTGATACCATACTTGTTGCAATTGCCGCTATCATTCCGAACAGCATCTGGAGTATTATTAGGATTTACAGATAATACTAAAAGTGATATAACAACATCATTTCTCATTTCTTTTTGGGAAAAATGGACGTATTGGTCTATCTATTGCCCTTCCTATTAGCACTGACTTATCTGTTGGCTTTCCTTCTCTTTTTAGATATCCTCCAGGTATTTTTACCTACAGAATATAGTCTTTCTTGGTAGTCTATAGAAAGTGGAAAAAAAGTCTATTCCTTCTTTAGGTTCTTTTGATGCTGTAATAGTTCCGAAGTATTGTTGTTCCATCATATCTTACCATTACAGACATATTTGCTTGTTTTGCATATTTTTCCAAATTCTAATTCTAATTCTTTTTCCTGCATATACAGTACTATATTTTTTTATACATATTTACTCTCTTTCTTTTTTTCATTCTATAGTATTATATCATAAATCTATCTTTCTTTCTAAAAGTTTATCTTCATTTCTAGAATAATTTGTAAGAAGTATATAATTAGATTCTGTAATACATATAGTATCTTTGATTATAAGGCCGGAAGCCTTTATCTGAATATGTTTGTGGATGTAGTGATATAATCATATTTTTCTTTAAACTTATTAAAATTACTAGGTTCTAATGTTGGAATCTCTTCTTGTTCTAGTCCTATGCCTGTCCCTAAATAATATGATATATTCCAATTTATATTTTTTTAAGTTCTTTAAATCCATATTTAGATATTTCTGATATTTCTTCTCGATTTTTTTAAGTCCGAAGTATCATTTTATCTTCTAAATAATATAGTTTTTGTATATTCTTCTAAAATAGTGGGAATTTACTTTCAACATCACCTACAAAAAAATTTCTTGCAATTGTTGCCATATATTCTTTACCATATTCTTTAGCAGTTATATCTATTATTATTATATCTATATTAGCAAGTCTATTTTTCTGTTGATTTTAAATATGCTTTTTGATGTATTTTTCTCCAAAAAGAAACACGTATATCTACAATATCTAAATATTCATTTCTAAGTCTTTCTATTATCTTTTTTTCTAGTGATTTTTTTCTTTTATTCCGAACAGTAAATTCTTTTTCAATATTTTTCTAGACATTTATCTAATTTTTTTAGCAACATTTGATATTTCTGATATTTCTTCTTCATCTTTAACACTTCTCAAATTTTTCTATAATATCATTTGTTTTTACAAGTTTAACATCAAAAAAACATTTACATATTGTTCATATTCTTTTTATAGTTATATTATTTTCTTCTATTCCTACTGCTTTACCGATGTTTTCTTTCTTCTTCTAAAAAAATTCTTTAAAGTCTCTACATTTTTTTCTATAGAAAGTACAACAACTCTTGTATCTATTGTAAGAATATTTTTGAACATGTGATACATATCTTTCAAATGTCAAAAAAATATTATCTCTTAATGTTATTAAAAGTATTCCTTTAACATCTATTCCTGTAAGATAATATATGTTTTTTTCATTTGTTATAATCATACTTGTTATATTACTAAGTTCTAATCTTTTTTCTTAAAATATCAATCCTATTTTTTTCATAAGGTACTACCTTCCTAAAAAGCATTAAAAATATTTTTGTGAGATCATATTACAAAAATGTCATAAACATTTCTATAATTGTCCCAGAATTTAAAAAAATAGCATTAATACAATACCAGTAACTAAAAAAATGGTCCAAATGGTATATATTCATCATCTATTTTTTTCTTTTTTTCTATATATTATTATACCTATTGCTACTATAGCAGATATTAAAAAAATGCTAAAAGTGTTATATCTAGTATTTTTCTTAAATCCAAAAAAATAGTCCGAATAGGTGCCATAAATTTTTATATCACCCATTCCCATTGCCTCTTTACCTGCAATTATTCCTCCGAAGTATTGCCATAAGTCCAAAAATTCCTATTGCTGTAAAAAGACCTATAATAGATTCTTTTAAATATATTAAGTTTGTTATAGGGTTTGCAAGATCTATACAATGAAGCATTGTAAAAAAAATATTCCTGACTGAAAAAAAGAAGCATTGTTATTCTATTTGGTATTACCCTATCTTTTTATATCTACTAAAAAAATGTTATTACTAATAATGGTACTAGTGTAAATTTTTTTGAAATATTGTAACAATTTCCTGATATGTAAGTACATACCCATCTTTCCTGTCTAGAAATACAATTCCTACAAGCATTATAAGTGAGATTATAATATATATACTTGCTGAAAATATATTACTTTTTTAAAATGTCTAATCCTTCTTTTGCAAAAATACTGGCTTTTTCATCTCTATATCTTTCTTTACCTATAGTTATATATATACCACTACATATTGCAAAAAGTACTGTTACTATATATAATACAATTTCTATAGTTTTTTTCCTTCCATGTTTCTCCTTTTTCCTTAATATATTCTTCATATTTTTTTAAAAATTTTTCTTTTTCATTATTTCTAAGTATTTTTTTGTTACCATATAATCCTTTTTTTCACTTAATGGTTTTTACAAGTATTGTCTTCATCCCTGCCTTATTTCCACCTCTTACATCTGTAAAAAAACTTGGTCTCCTATAACTGCGACTTTTATAGGATTTTTCAATTCCCATAAGTTTTTTTGTGCTTTTTATAAGTCCTTTAGTATTAGGCTTTCTTGCAAATGACACATATTCCAAATCATACTTTTTTTGTTATTTTTTTCAATTCTTTTCTTCAAAAAAATTATTTGTAACTAATATTATTTTTTTATTCCATTTTCTATAATACTATTTTTTTCCATTTTTTTCAAAATCTGGAATCTCTTCTCCTGATTTATCTATAATAGTATTATCTAAATCTAATATTATACCTTCTATACCATTTATCTTAAGCTCTTTAGGATCTATATGTAATATACTTTCTATATATTTAGTTGGAAAATATTTCATATATTTATATAATTTTTTTCATCTTTGCTTATTCTTACTTCTTCCATATATTTTTCCTTATTTAACCTATCTTTATAATTTTTTTCTATTAACTCATCATTTGTTTTTTTGTCTTTTTTTAATAATGATATAATTGTTTTTTTGTTGCTTCAACATCTGTAAGCTCAGATAATTGTTTTTCTTAATTTATCAACATTTTTCCTTTTTCTTTCTTAGTATATAGTAATTCATCTTTTTCTTGTACTTGATTTCTTAACATTTATAGCAGGATATATTCTCATTTCCGCAATATTTCTGTCTAAATGAAGTTCCATATTTCCTGTCCCTTTAAACTCTTCATATACAACATCATCTAATCTACTTCCTGTATCTACAAGTGCTGTTGCAATTATTGTAAGAGATCCCGATTCTTTTGTATTTCTTGCTGCTCCAAAAAAACTTTTTTTAGGCCTATATAATGCATTAGGATCAAATCCACCTGATAATAATTTACCAGATGATGGAACTGTTAAATTATATGCTCTTGCAAGTCTTGTTATACTATCTAACAATACTACTACATCTTTTTCCATTTTCTACTTTTTCTTTTTGCTATTTCAAGTGCAAATTCTGCCATATGTATATGATCTTCTGGTTTTTGTTCAAATGTAGATGAAATTACATATCCTCCTATTGTATCTTCAATATCTGTAACCTCTTCTGGTCTTTCATCTATTAAAAAGAACCATAAGTTCTGCACTTTTTACAATTTTTCCTTTATACTTATAGCTATTTCTTTTAAGCATTGTTGTTTTACCTGCCTTTGGTGGTGAAACAATTAATGCTCTTTTGCCCTTTACCTATTGGTGAAATTAATGAAATAATCCTATTTGATAATGTATTTGCTTTATCTATTTCTAATTTTTTTCTAAAGGATATATTGGTGTTAATGATTCAAATTTCTTTGATCTAAATGCTTTTTGATACTGTTTTTTTCCATTTATATGTACAACATAAATAAGTGCTGGATATTTTCCGTTCTTCTGCTTCTCTTGTTACACCTAAAACTGAATCTCCTATAGAAAGTCCAAACATTTTTTTATCATTGTCTGTGATACATATACATCATTTTTTTGTATTTCTAAGTGTTTTTATCTCTAAGAAATCCATAACTATCTTGCATTATATCTAAATATCCTTTTACAAGTCCAATTCCTTGTTCTAACATTATTGGCTGAATTCCATCAATATATACTACCCTTTTTTTCCTGTTTTTAACACTAATATATATTCTATCTCCTTCTACATAACTTTCTTCAATTTGAATATATTCTTTTGACTTTTTTTATTTTTTTCTTCTGTTATATCTGTAAATAGTGTTTCTGTAGTAACCCTATTTTTCCAAATTATTCGTACTATCTTCCTTCATCTTTTTCTTTTTTTCCCTCTAACTTTTTATATTAATTATTAATTATATTATAATAATATATTATACACTTAAATTTTTTTCAATAATTATTACAATAGATATATATTACATTGAAAACAAGTCATTTAAACTTTCTGACATTGTTGGATGTGTGAATATAAAGTTTTTTTATAACATCTGCTTTTATCCCATTATCTATTGCAAGTTTCATAAAGTTTATCATTTCATGTGATTCTTCACAGAAAAGTTCTGCTCCTAAAATTGTTCCATCTTCTTTAATTAATGCTTTTAACAATCCTTCTGTTTTTTTCTAATAACTTTTTGCTTTTTGGAATTGCCATTACAGGAAGTTTTACTACACGATATTCTATATTATTCATCATAGCTTCTTTTTCATTCATTCCTACACGTGAAAATGTTGGTTGTATAAACACACTATATGAAAATGCTCCTCTATTGTTTATTGTACGAACCCTATTTCCATTCATATCATCTAATATAATTCTACTATCATCAAGTGATATATATGTAAATTGTAATTTTCCACAAACATCACCTGCTGCCCATATATTTTTCTGTATCTGTTCTTAAATGGTCATCTGTTTTTAATACCACCTCTTTCATTTAAAGATATTCCCGCATTTTGAGCACATAAATTATCTGTATTTGGTCTTCTTCCTGTTGCAAGAAGTATTATATCAGATTCTAATTTAGCTTCTTCTTCTCCTATACTATATATAACAGTAGAATTTTTCTATTTCTGTTATTTTTTTGCCCCTGTTATAATCTTTTATTCCTTTTTTTCTTCTAATGTTTTTTTCTAATAGCATTTACTATATCTTCATCTTCTCTTGGTAAAAAAACTCTTCTTCATTTTTGGATAATTGTAACATCACTTCCAAACCCTGCATATATTGATGCAAATTCAAGTCCAATATATCCTCCACCTATTATTGTTAATGTTTTTAGGTAATTTTTTTCTAAATTCATTATATCTTCTGAAAGAAAAAAACATTCTTATTATTTTTCTATCCCTTTAATATTTGGTATAACTGGTCTTCCCCAGTGTCTATAACAATATTTTTCTCCTTCAAGAATCATTTCTTCTTTTCCTATTACCTTAATATGGTTTTTTTATCAACAAAAGATGCTTCTCCGAAGTATAATTTCTACTCCTGCTTCTATAAAGCTTATCATAATTTGCTTTTTCTAAGTGCTCCTGTAAGTTTTTTTCTTTTCTTCTATAACATTATTATAATATTCTTCCTTTACCTTAAAATCACCTTTTTGGTGCACTTATAGAATCTGTTACAAGTCTTTTTTTGATGGAATACATCCGTACATTTATACATGTACCTCCATACATATTTTTCATCTTTTTTTCTATTAATGCTACACTTTTTTCCCATTTTTTTGATAATTTTTGCTGCAAGTGTTTTTTTCCTGCTTTTTCCAAATCCTATTACTATTAAATCATATTTTTTTGTTTCATATTTATTTCTCCTTTTTCTTCTTCAATTTTTATATATTATATCCCTTCTTTCTTTTTTTAATAGGGTGTCTTATAACTGTTTTTTTAATTTATCTTCAGATACTTTTCTAACATCACTTAAATATATTTCATGATGATATCTTGTATCTGTAATATCTACAGTATATCCTTCTTTTTTTCAATATATTCATGCATGTTTTCTACTGTTTTAGGTTCATCATTATATGATCCTATATGCATACACTGAACACATAATCCTTCATCATATTCTAATAATTCAACTTTTGAAAAAAATCTTTCTTTTTCTTCTTTTCTGCAATTTGCTTTTGCCCAATTTAAATCTTTTTTTCTTTAACAAAATCAGGCATTCTTATAATAGAAATCCAAGAAAAACTTTTCCTTATTATTATAATCTACCCCTTTTTATTCCATCTTGCCACCAAAAAGCCTTCGAGTGGTGGTACTACAAAATCAAAATATCCTTCAATATTATAATCAGTTTTTTTACTCATTTTTTTATTGTATATGCTATACCATATAATAATTCTATTGCTTTTTTTGTATTCACCGATCTTCATCATTTGGATTACCTTTTTCCTCTTACTGCAATATATTTCATTTTAGGTATATTAATTATTTCTGGCTCCTTTTTAGGCATATATATCCTCTTATATTCTTTCTTAAAATCAAATGCCATTTTTACCTCCATTACATTTATGTTTATTTTTTTCATAATATAGTATATTCCTGTAATATATTCCCATATTATAAGGGAATATACAAGTATTCTTTCATATATTGGTGTTAATTTTTAAATGTCCTAATGCTATGGATATTATAAACAGGTATGAAAAGATAAAACCTATACATGAAAATACTATACTTAAAAAAACCTATATTTTTAATTCCGTTCATTATTATCATCTAAAAAAATAATCCTGTTAAAAGTACTGTTAAACTACCGGCTTAAAAAAATATTAATCTTGAGCCTATTCCATGAAGATCCATAGCATCTGGTGTAGTTCCTTGATTTGTACCTACTAAAAATACAGCCTGTTCCGGAGTAGTATTACAAAGAAAAAAATAATATATGCTGTTTTTCTTACTTTTTCCTTTTTTTATATCCTGAAATATAGTCAAATAATAATTTAGTATAAACCCGGATACCTGAAAGTACAAATGCTAGATTCATTAATATTGCAAAGCCTATTTACAGGAACTTTGTAAAATCCATTATACAGTCCGAAGTGCACTTATATAATGATATGTATATATATACTTTAAATCTGTTCCGGGTTGCATATGCAGTTAAAAACTCAAATAATAGGTATATACTTGCATTTAATATGTATAATATCCCACCTATCCTTATAATCTTACTTCTCATTTATTAAGTTTTACTCCCTCCTAAAGTTGTACCTGTGTTCCTGCTAAAATATCTCCTAAATGCCTTTTATCTTTCCTTAAAATTCCCATCAAAAAAACATTATTACTAATAATGTAATTGCTACAATTTCTAATATTATACTAATACCATCAAACCCTGTATATATCCCATGTATTGTTGCCATATGTCCTATTTGCCATGGCAAAAATTTTTACTGCATTTCGTATAATACTATATCTAAACTTTCTTTCCTTAAAAATATAATTTTTAAACCTGCCTTTTGTTTCCCAATACTTCCTTTTTTTAAAGTCTAATATGCTAAATATAATTATTATAGGTATTACACTTGTTATTGTAGCAATTAATTGTGATTGTATTTCTGTAGTTTTTAGGTATTCCTTTAAATACTATCATATAAAATGATATTGATATTATTGCTAACATTATTAAATATGTACTTATCACTAACCAGTCTATAACAAGTTCTTTTTATTCTATCTATTATTTTTTTATATCATTTTCTTCTTTTAACATTCTCCCTTTGTTTCTCTCTCTTTGTATATATTTCTTTAAATTATCTTGAATTTAAAACTCCTTCTACTTGTCTCATAACATCATAATCAAATTCATCTCTATTTATACCATGTCCTTCTAAAAAAATTTGTCATTTCCTTTAAATGACTCAAAAAGTAATTGTTTTTTCATCTTCTTCTAATCTAATATCATATAACATATTCGATAAAGCTTTATAATTAATCCTTTAAACTTCCAAAATCTTCCTGCTTCTTCTTTACCATCCATATATCTGTCATAATCATTTTCTGTTACCTTTGGTTGTAATCCTAATATTGGGTTTACTAATAATTGTACTGATGAATTCATTAAATTAACATATGCTCCAAGTGTATATTGTTGTTGTTCAGTCATTTTTTTCATAATCATTACCAAAAGTTGATATATCATCAATTGCATTTCTTATTATACCAAACTCATTATTTAATCTATCAATTCTTTCATTTTATTTCAATTATAGCTAAATTATATGAATTAATATCTCTCTTACATATATTAATATATATTTTTTTCAAGTTTTTTTCTTTATCCATCATACTTTTTACCAAAGAATAATCCTGCTCCTATAATTGCAATTCCTGCAATAGTCCAACCCACAGGACCTGCAAGTCCTAAAAAAATGCTGTACCTGCTGTCATTCCTCCACCGTCCGTGCTGCTAGTGCTCCACCACCAAGCCATGCCAGTGCTGCATTAGTAGCTGCCGCTCCAGACAATGCAGATATTGCTGTTCCTGTTGATGCTACTCCAAATGTAGTTGCTACTCCCATAGCAACTGTAGGTGCAAGTGTAACAACTGCTACGCCTGTTGCAATTCCTGCTGCTCCTGCTCCTGCAGTTACAATTTTTCGCCATATTAGAATCATTGCTAATTTTTATCAACTTGATTTTTTTCCAACTAATTTGTATTTCTTTTTAATTCTTGAAGTTTTTATTGTATCTTCTTCAGGCACCATTCCTTATTTCATCAAATCTTCCTTGTAAGTCTAGTATAAGTTGATGTATGGTATTTAAATTTTTCTCCGAAGCCTTCCTATATGTTCATTTGTTTCTCCTGCTAATCTTTCTGCTTCTCTCTTATTATCTTCTAATTCTTTTTCACTATTTGGTTGTTCCCACCACCACATTTCATGTTCTCCTTTTTAAAAATGATTATCTATTTCACTCTTATTTCTTAATATCTTCTCTTCTGGTACTTTTTCTTTTTTTCGCTAATTTAACTGTCTTTTTCAAAACCTTCAATATATTTCTTATTGTCTTTTTAAATCTTCTACAAATGTTAATAATTCTTTATCATCATATAGTTCATATAATATTTCTAATCCTTCAATATAGTTTTTTTAATAACTTTTTCTTCTCTTAACATATTTTTTTAAGTTCGTTTTTTTCTTCTTCTCATAGGCTATTTTTTTCTTGATACTTCTCCTATCAATGATACTGAAAATCTACCTATTCCTATTATATTAATCCTAAGTGCAAATTCTCCAACATTTCCAGATATTAGAGTTCTAATTGTAGCATCACCCTAAATCCATCATGCAAAAATGTACCATGTGCTATTGTAAGCATATGTTTTTACTGTAGGATTTTTTTAAAAGGTTCACAATGTTCCCATAATTTCTTAAAACTTCTATTATCTTTTTCTGTATTCTCATAATATTGGATAAGTCTTCTTATAGAATATATTAATCTAGTAACTACTTCTGTTATTACTACTGGTATTACTTGTGCTGCCTGAAACCTTATATCATACCCTTTCTTATATATTTCTAATGCTAAATTATTAAAAATCTTTATCAAATTTACTTACTTTTTATATTATTTTTTTCGTTTAATTGCTATTATACTATTTGCCCATGACCAAATAGGTGATGGTATACCTGCTCCTCTTCCTTTGCTACCGTGATGCTCCTGAAACATCTGATAAGATATGTCCGAAACCAATTCACAATACCACTTGTAATTTTTAGAACCCAAATCATTACCTCTAAGCTCCACTCCTTCATCATTACTAACAAGTTCTATAACCTCACCTTCTGTAACAAAATGTGATGTATTATTAAATTGGTCTAACACAGAAAAAAACATTCCTAAAATTGTTGGATTATGTCCTAATGATTTAAAATGATGATTTGATGGTGTTAAGTTAAATACTTCTTTTCCTGCATCACCTAAACCTGTTTGGTTATATGGAACTTTAAACTTGTTTTCCAAAAAAATCTTATTGCAGATGTATTATCACCTTTTTCACCTTTCCATCCATTTAATTTAGCAAAGTCTTGAACCTTACCTTCAAACCATTTATCTGTCATTTTACAAAAAAATAAGAATCCTCAGGACTCCCCACAAGAAATATATCTATAATCCCAGATAATAATCCTACACCTGCTGCTAAAAGCATAATCTAGTTTGTCACATTCTGGTTTTACTTCTTTTTATACTTTTTCGTTGTTTCTTCTATCTTTTTTTAGTTTTTTTCATCTGCTAATAATTTTTGCATCTTCCATACATGAATAAAGATTATATCTTGAATCTTTTTCAATCTCTATTCCTACTACCATAGCTTTTTTTCTTCCATCAATAATCTCCTAAAAACTTTTTCTAATCACCTTTTTTTCTAAAAAAACTCTAAAAGCTTTTAACATATATATCATATTTCTTTGCCTTTTTCTCCTGCTGTTCTTCTTGTATCTAAATTATGTTTTTAAATCTTCTATCTTAACTGCTTTTTGCAATATTATTTTTTTAGATATTTTTAGATATATATTCCATATATGGAACCTCTTTATTATGTGTAAGTAATCTTAATGCTTCAATAATTTCATTATTAAACCCTTCTTTTTTTCCAAATATTCAAAACTATACTTATCTCCATGATCTTCTATAACATCATGAAGAAGTGCAACACATGTTTCATTTTCTCCTTCTACTTTTTGTTGCAAGATAAAATGGATGAAAACACATATGGATATCCGCCCTTATCAAAGTCTTCCTTATGTGCTTCAAACATTATATTTACTGCTTTTTTTAACCATTTCTGAATAATACATATATTTTTTTCTCCTTCCATTATTCCTATACATATATATTATATTCTAACATATGTATAATACAATTAAAAAAAGCTTTTAAGCTTAAATAGCTAGGGCATAATTAAATATTTATTCTTATAGTTATCATATCTTTTTAATCCTCTATTTTATTATTTTTTTAAATTATATATCACTTTTTGTATACCGTATTAAATATCTTATCAAAAGGAAATCTTTTATTCTTGAATATTATAATCATTGTTATAATAGCATATATGCCAAGTGCAAGCATTAATGCAAAATATATTAAAGCTATTTCTAATGTTGTTATATTACCTACAAGCATTCTTCTAAGTCCTGCAAATTTAACATTTTTATCCTTTTTTTACTTTTGCCTTCAAGTATTTGTAATGATATAATATTTTTCATATACTATCATATACTTTGATGTATAAATCAATTTAAAAAAGAGGATTTTTATGAACTTTTTTTATACCCGCATTATTATTTTTGTCTTACTGTACCAATATCTTTTTATACTTTTTAGTAATTATATATATACAATTTGCATTAGCTGTAAAATCTAAAAAGAAGTTCCAAATTGGATATATATGTTTGGTCAAAGTTTTTAAAAGAAGAACTACTACTAAATATGATGATATTACAAATTATAGTGCATTTAAACAAGCAAACTCATTTATTCTCATATTTATACTTTCAAATATAGTATTTGTAATATCTGAATATATTAAATCAACTAACCTATTACAGGCAGTGTATAATGATATCCAATCACAGTTTATGGTTGTTATTGTAAGTATGATCCTACATGGCATACTTATTTCAATAATAATGTTTTTTTAGGAAATCTGATGAAACTTTTTAAGATATATTCACCCACACAAGCAGTAATTGGTGGCTTTTTTTCTATTTTTGCTTTTTTTCCTTACACTTTCTGTATCTTTAGTAGGCCTTCCAGAAAAAAACCTATTAACATACAAATAGAAAATACAAATATAGTTATAGGGAAAAACAAAAAGCATCTTATCTACTTGATCAAGGATTTAACTTTAAGGGACAAAAATCCAGATGATATTATAATAAAGAAAGATGAAGATTATTTCTATTATGGTAAAGTTGTAGAACTAATGCGTGATGATAAGTCTTATGGATTTATGCATATTAATCCTATACATAATTCAGATAAACTTAAAGACTGTATTATAACCTTTTTACAATATAACTCCAAATAGTGAACAATTTTTCAAAAAAATCAAATTTAATAATATACAACTATCATCACTTACAATATCTGACTTTAAGACAAAAACCTCTAAAAAGATGTTTTCAATCTAAAACCTGCAAACTACAAAGAATCAAAAAAATCCAAACTCATTCTTACTTAGAATTCAAACTGTAAGATATATGTTTTTGGCCATCTTATCGTATAGAAGCTAATTTCACATCAGACATGAAACCTTACAAATATAGTATTGAAGCACAACATGTAATATGGGAGTAGTAATAACTACTCCCTTTTCTTTTATCCTTTATCTAAATTGTAATCCTTTATCTTAATTCCTATTAATCTTTTTATCTATTTTTTTATATCTGAAACTTTTTAAAATTCCTATTCCGGAAAAAAACTGTCATATGACAATTTTTTTCGGAATAAAGTCTAAATTCTATGTATATTTATGCCTCTTCTAAACTTCTTTCATTTAATAAGAAATCATAAATACTTATATATATTATTCCATCTTCATCTTTCCATTTAATAAAATGATCATACACTATAACTATTTTTCTTAAAACTATCCTCAACATTTAACAATGATTTTTGTTTCTTGTACTCTCTTAGAATTATCTTCTATACTATATGCAGATTGTATGTAATATCTTTCGTTCCCCTTGTTTACTATAAAATCTACTTCTAACTGCATATACTCTCTTTTACCATCTTTTTCCAGTATCTCTTTTTTTCAACTACACCTACATCAACATTAAATCCCCTTCTTCTAAGTTCAGTATATATTATATTTTTCCATAATATGCGTTTTTTTCTATTTGCCTATAATTTATCAAACTATTCCTAATACCCATATCTGTAAAAATAGTATTTTTGATGGTGTTTCTATATACTTTTTTTCCCTTTTTATATCAAATCTTTTAGACTTTTCAATTAAAAATGCTTCTTCTAGATTTTTTTAGGTACAGTGCTATAGTTTTTATCAGTTATATTCTTATTTCCCTTACTTACAAATGTATTATATAATTTTGTTGGATTTGTAAGAGAACCTATATTTGATGATATAATCTCTATTAAAGTTTTTTTAATTCTTCATCATTTCTTATATTATTTCTTTCAATTACATCATTTATATACACATTATTTTTTTGAAAATTTAAATATTCCATTTTTTTCTTCTACTGTTTTTTTAGTGATGCAACTAATGGAAGTCCACCAAAAACTTATATATTCATCTAAAGCTTTTTGTCTCATTTCCATCTTCATACACTGACATAAATTCCGCAAAAGCTTAATGGATATACTTTTACCTCATCTCCACGCCCTCTAAATTCTGTAATAATGTCTGATGATAAGAATTTAGAATTACTTCCTGTTACATATACATCTATATTAGGTTTTTCTTAAAAAAACTATTTAGTACGCTTTCAAAAGTTCTTAACATTTTGTATTTCATCTAAAAATAACATAATATGTATCATTGTCTTTTTACTTTTTCCATTATATGCTCATATAATTTTATACCTTCTAGGTATTCTGCGTTTTCAATTGAATCAAGTGCTAATTTAATAATATGATCTTCTTTAACACCACTATTTATCAAATAGTTTTTTAAAAATATGTTCTAATAGGTATGATTTACCACATCTTCTAATACCTGTTATTATTTTTTTATAAGCTTATTTTCTTTTTTTGCTATTAATTTATTCAAATAGTAATTTCTTTCTATTTCCATGATATCCTCCACTTACTATAATACCATTTTACTCAATTTCATCTTTTTTTCAATTTCCTATTCCGGAAAAAAACTGTCATATGACAACTTTTTCCGGAATAGAATTATCTTACTCTTTTTATTTTTAGTATACTATTTTTATTTTTTTAGTTCTATTTTTTTATCTTTTTCACATTATATTCCATATAATATCTAGATTCTGTCTCATCAATTATCTTAAATCCTAACCTTTTTATACAACGATACTGCTTTTTATATTTTTCCTTATACACCCATAAATATATATTCTTGTTATTACTTTTTTTAACTACTTTCATTATAATATCTGTACCTATACCATTATTTCTAAATTCTTTTTCTATGTATATCTCATCTATTAATTTTTCCTTCTTGTATATCTTTTTAGCAATATACTACCTATAATCTTATCATCAAATACAATATTATAATAATCTTTAAACATTTCACTTACACTATTAGTTACATATTCATTTATCTTATTTCTTTCATCTTCTGATAAATCCTTATTATACATATGTATAATATCTTTTTTTGTATTTGATAAGTCTTGGAATATCTTTCTTTGCCGCTCTGACTAATATATATCTTATCATATCTTCCCCCTATATATATGCAATAACTATATTTTTTTGATATCATAGTAACACACTCTACATGAAACAAGTGAACACTAAGTATATCAAGTGAACCTGTCTATATCTGAGTCTATAACCACTAAACCTTTTAACGATAGCATACGGTTATCGTTAAAAAGGTAATACTAGACAAACTGAAAGTTATCTATGTTTTTTATGGTTTTGAAAAAATAATAAATATACTCCAAATACAAACTTGATTGCTGCATCAATATATGCAACTAACACCAATGAAATATTAGTAAAAAAATATAAGCTACAGCAATATTTATAGTACAAATAATGCCCAAATATATCATTGATTTTCCATGCACAAAATAATATGGAAAAATGCAAAGCTGTCGCCATTAATGCACCCAGCCAAATTAATCGCCAATTCTCAGTTGCAAAAAAAGGTCCCCTAAGAAAACCATTAACACGAATAATAAAATAATCGCATACAGAGAAACTTTATCTTGAAATTTACTCGACGAACCGTTGGATAGTTTATTCAACACTTTTTTTATTCATATTTACTGAAAAAAAACTGATAACATATCCAATGCAAAAATAATTGCATATTGATGATTTGTTTTTCCTCCTATTAAAGTTGCCAATGAAATAATCACCGCTACTACAATTAACCATAAACCACAGGCTCTCTTATAATTAAATTCCAACTTTTTCATCTTTATTATAATTTTAAAAAAACATAAATACCTCCCTAAGATTTCTAATTTTTTTCTTTGCTTAAAAAAATAAATACCATTATATAATTCCTAAACTCTTTAGCAAACTTTATGACAAGTTCATAATCAAGTGCAGTGGCTAGGGGTTTCATCATTATTATTAGCTGTTGATGTCAAATTATATGATCCGTGCATTACATAGTCCATATCTATAATACAAAACTTCAACATACGGTCCATACCGCAATGCTCAATAAAACATATCTTCTTCCCCTTTATCTCCAGAAGAAATGTACCATCTTCTTTTTTGCAATAGGCATCTATTCCACCCCAATGCCTTAAACACAGTGTCCACTGGATTATTTACATATCGACATTAAGTTTGGACAAAAAGTGTCACACTTTCCACATGGATTGAGTGAACACCAAGTATGTCAAGTAGCTACATCGTATGTAGGAACATATCCATTAACTTTTTAATAATAGCTTAAGGTTATCGTTAAAAGGTAGTACCTAGACAATAGACAAACTGGGATTTATATTTTACTTACAAAATAGTATGAAAAACTATACGAATAAGTAGAATTAAAATTGCACCTACTACACATACAGCAATTACTTTTTTTGAAAATTTCTTTTTTTCTTGTTTAGTCATATAATTATATTATTTCATAAACGGATACCTCCAAAATTCCAAATTTACTTAATCTAATAAATAGGGAGTTCAAGAAGTACTAAATATCCAGTACTTCTACTATTTCTCCATTTTTTTCTTTAAACATAATTTTTTTGACTACTTCTTCTCCTAAATATTTTTGTAAAATTAGTCAATTCTGTTGATACTTCAAATACTATATTATGTTTTTATATCACTTAATTCAAAACTCGAATCATATCTTGTTTTTATCTAACCAATAGTTCCAATTTATATCTGTCCTTTCATAATAAACATAGTTTCCTTTTTGGAGTTACAAATACTCTTTTATTTATTAACTTCTTTTTCATCTTCAGATTTAAATATTTCAGAATACAGCTTCATCCCTTTAAATACTTTGTAATTGCTAATTTTATCATTTGAAATATTTAATTTAATTTCTTCATACTTCATAGAAAACCTCCATAAATTCTAATTTGTCTTTGTTTAAAAATAAATCCCATTATAAATTCAATAAACACCTTAGATAACTTTGTGACAAGTTCATTATCAAGTGTAGTGCTAAGTTTTTCTTCATTAGGTCGCGTGGGCAGTACCAGCTTTTTAGTTTGCAGTTCTGATACTAGTTTTTAGTATTATGCCTCCACAGTAGCACGCAGCCAATCGAACTTCGCCTTGCTCGTTTTTCTTGGGCGTGCCTTGCATAGGACGTACATCTGCTTTTTAGTTTGCGTCAGTACCTGACTTAACTAAAAGGGTAACTGCCTCCGCATGTATTGTATTTGGAAACATATCTACACATGATATTTCTTTTTAATATATATCCATTCTCTTTAAATATATTATAATCCCTTGCAAGTGTATTTGCATTACATGAAACATATACTATATTTTTTTAACATTTCTTTGTATAAGTCCATCTACAAGCTTTCTATCAAGCCCTTTTTCTTGGTGGATCTACTATTATAATATCATTACTTTGTACCATATTCAATATATCTTTTGCAGTACTTGAAATATACATATAATTCTTTATACCATTATTTTTTTGCATTTATCTTAGCAAATTTTACTGCTTCTTCTACTATTTCAATCCCTACAATACTAATATTGTCATTATTCATCATATTTTTTTAACATATATTCCTATACTTCCGCACTCCTGAATATATATCTAAAATTCTAATATTATCAACATTATCATTATTTGTAGTTTCTTTTTTTATCTTCTTTTAATTCTTTCTCTTGCTCTTCAATAATCTTTTCTACATATTCATATATCTTGTTATATAATTTTTCTGTATTATACTTATTTACTTGAAAAAAATGACTTTTCTCCAATAATATATTTAGTTTTGCCAATTCTGTTCGTATATTCATTGTCTACTATACTAATCTTTCTATTTCTCAATATTTCTTCTAATTCATTAATTCTTGGATATATTGCTATACCTTCTTCTACATCTCTAATTATAATTTCAGATATATTTTTCTTTTTTTATTTCTTCTATTAACTTACTATTCTTCCTATTGTCATTTTAATACAGATATAACATTATTTATCTTATCACTTGCAAGAATACATTCTGCAATTTCTACTATCTCATTACTTTTTCTTTTTTTATAATATCCGGAATATAACTGTTTCCTTATTTTCTTTATCTTTTTCTATTTTTTTACCTTTAAACTAACCTTATTCCTGTAATTATATCTATCTTTTTTTATCTCCTAAAACCTCAAGTTTTTGATATAATTTTTAAAAATCTAGATCTTCTTCTTTTACTTTACCAATCTTTTTTTAAAACTAGATACAACAGAATCCTTTTTTTAATTTCTTTTTCAATATCATATTCTAAATATGCAACACTATCGATATTAGTCTTTATATGTTTAACTATTTCTTCTATCCTATTATTATCAGTAATTAAATATGGACTTTCTTTTTTTACTATCTTATTCTCAATATATGAAACAGTTCCTATTATATCTTTTTTTGATTTTTTTCTAAATCAATATCTTCTCCATATATTCCATTTTTTTAACAAAATATACCATTCCGGTTTTCTTTTTCCTACCCCATATCCATCTTCTATTATATCAATTATTTTTCATTATGCCTCTTTGATAACCATCTTTTTATTTTTATCTTTTTTTAATCACTATATATATTATATACTATTTTGTCATTCTTTTTTTAGTATCTAATATAATTAGATAACAAAAAAATGGTACAAATACATGTACCATTTTTTTCATATACTATATAATATTTATATAAAAATATCATAATTCATAATCTTGTCTTGCTCTTTCTAAAAGCTATCTTATTACTTTCTTCTCTTTCTGCAGATTCTACTGCTTCTCTTTCTGCACGAATTTTTAGCTACTGCTTCATCTTGGATAGCTGTAGTTGTAGTAAGTTCTCTATAATCTGTAAATCCTGTACCTGCTGGTATTAATTTACCTATTATAACATTTTTCCTTAACTCCAATTAAATCATCAACTTTACCTTTAATAGCTGCATCTGTAAGAACTTTTTGTTGTTTCTTGGAATGATGCTGCAGATAAGAAACTATCTGTTGCAAGAGATGCTTTTTGTTATACCTAAAAGTGTTTGTTTTGCTTCTGCTGGTTTCTTTCCTTCTTCTATAAGTTTTTTTGATTTTTCTTTTTCAAATTCTACAACATTTACAAGTGCAGATGTCATATATTTACTATCTCCTGGTTCAATAACTTTAACCTTTCTAAGCATTTGTTTTATAATTATTTCAATATGCTTGTCGTTAATATCAACCCCTTGATTTCTATATACTTTTTGAATTTCTGTTACTATATAGTCATATACACCTTTTTATACCAACAGTTGTTAGAATATCATTTTGGATTTAATGAACCTTCTGTTAAAGCATCACCTGCTTTAACTTTTAACTTTTTAGCTTTTTCCTTTTTCATCTACTTCTGGATTTGCTATATGTGGAAGTATTTTTTTGATTTGCTGAATATGTTCTTGTTTCATCTTTTTCCTGTTATTGTTATTTCTGGATCCCTAAACCTTCTTCATCATATGATATTGTAACAGTACCATCTATTTCTGCAATTATACCAACACCTTTTTGGTTTTCTTGCTTCAAATAATTCTTCAACTCTAGGAAGACCTTGTGTAACGTCTCCACCTGCTACCCCACCACCGTGGAATGTACGCATTGTAAGCTGTGTACCTGGTTCTCCGATTGCTTGTGCTGCTACTATACCTAAAGTTTCCCCTAAGTTTACCATTGCTTTTTGATGATAATGATGAACCATAACATTTTTTTACATATTCCGTGTAAACATTTACATCCAACTACTGATCTAACTTCTACTTCTGTTATACCAGCATTTACTATTTCTTTTTGCTAATTCTTCTGTTATAAGTTCATCTTTAGCAACTATAGTTTTCTTAGTTTCTGGATGTTTTACTGCTTTTAGTGCATATCTTCCTCTTATTCTATCTTCAAGTTTTTCTATAACACGTCCATCATCTACTATATCTCTAACTGTAACACCTTCTGTTGTTCCACAATCTTCTTCTTTTACAATAATATCTTGTGATACATCTACAAGTCTTCTTGTTAGATATCCTGCGTTTGCTGTACGAAGCGCTGTATCTGCAAGTCCTTTTCTAGCACCATGTGATGATATGAAATATTCAAGTGCATCTAGACCTTCTATGAAGGCAGATTTGATTGAATTTCAACTGCTCTACCTGCAGTATCGGCCATAAGACCACGCATACCTGCAATCTGTCTTAAGTGTTTTACGTTTCCGTCTTGCTCCAGAGTGTGCCATCATTGCTATTGGGTTTTTGTATAAGTCAAAACTTGCTTCCATAGCTTTTTGAACATCATCTGTTGCTTTTGCCCAAACTTTAATTGTTTCATTATATCTATCTTCATCTGATAATAACCCTGCTTTATAATTTTTCCACTATTAAGTCTATTTGTTTATCAGCATCTTTTTATAATCTTAGCTTTTTCTTCTGGAACAGAAACATCTGATGCAGAAACTGTAAATCCTGCAAATGTAGAATATTTAAATCCTAGTGCTTTCATAAAGTCTAGTAATTCTACTGTTCTATCTATTCCATGTATTCTTATACATCTATCTATTATATCTTCAATATTTTTTTCTTTCTTGTTACAAAAAGATATTTCAGGTTCAAATCTATTATCTTCATTTGTTCTATCAACATATCCTAAGTCTTGTGGTATTCCTTCATTAAGTATTAATTTACCAACTGTTGTTTTTAATTATCTTGAGATCCTTTTTCATCTTTAAATCTTACATTTTATAGGTGATTGTAATGTTACATCTTTTTGTTTGATATGCAAGGAATGCTTCTTCTTTGTCTTTAAAGTATTTTTCCTGCTCCTATAGCATCTTCATATTCAAGTGTTAAGTAGAATACCCTAAAATCATATCTTGTGATGGAACTGTTATAGGTTGTCCATCTGTAGGTTTTTATAAGATTGTTTGTTGCAAGCATTAAATATCTTGATTCTGCTTGTGCTTCTGGTGATAATGGTACGTGTACTGCCATTTGGTCCCCGTCAAAGTCTGCATTAAATGCTGCACAAGTAAGTGGGTGAAGTTTAATTGCTCTTCCTTCTACTATAACTGGTTGAAATGCTTGGATACCTAATCTGTGTAGTGTAGGGTGCACGGTTTAATAATACTGGATGATCTTGTATAACCTTATCTAGATATTCCCAAATTTCTGGTTTTTGTTGTTCTACCATTCTTTTTGCTGCTTTATCATTAAGTGCAATTCCATTTGCTATAAGTTCTCTCATTACAAATGGTTTGAAAAGTTCTACTGCCATTTCTCTTGGCAATCCACATTGATATAGTTTAAGTTCTGGTCCTACAACTATAACTGAACGTCCTGAATAGTCAACACGTTTTTCCAAGTAAGTTTTGTCTAAAAACGTCCTTGTTTTTCCTTTAAGTATGTCTGATAATGATTTAAGCGGTCTATTACCTGCTCCTGTAATAGGTTTTCCTCTCTTAGTATTATCCATTAATGCATCAACAGATTCTTGTAACATTCTTTTTTTCATTTTTTTACAATTATTTCTGGTGCATTTTAAGTCCATTAATCTTTTTTTAAACGATTATTTCTGTTTATAACCCTTCTGTATAGGTCATTTTAGATCTGATGTTTGCAAATCTTCCACCATCTAATTGTACCATTGGTCTTAAATCTGGTGGTATTACAGGTATTACATTTTTTTAATCATACTTTCTGGTTTATTTCCAGATTTTATAAATGATTCTACTGTATCAAGTTTCTTTAAAAAGTTTTCCTTTTTTTACCTGCACTTGCTTTTTTCTAATTCTTTTTCTATTTTTTTCTTAATTCTTCTAAGTTTATTCTCTTTAATAGTTTTTTCTAAAGCTTCTGCTCCTGTTTCTGCTTTAAATTCACCATTTGGATATTTTTTTCTTTTGCTGCCATTAATTCAGATTCTGTTAATATATCACATACTTTGATATCACTAACACTACTTTCTGTAACTATATATGTTGCAAAAATATATTACTCTTTCTAATGCTTTTGGTGATACATCAAGCATTAATGCTATTCTATTTGGTATTCCTTTGAAGAACCAGATGTGGGCAATTGGTGCTGCTAGCTCCAAATGTCCCATTCTTTCTCTTCTTACTGTTTTTTTAGTGATTTCAACTCCGGCATCTATCACATATTATACCCTTATATCTTACTTTTTGTATTTACCACAATGACATTCCCAGTCTTTTGTAGGTCCAAATATTTTTTTCACAAAAAGCCCATCTTTTTCTGGTTTTTAATGTTCTATAGTTTATAGTTTCAGGTTTCTTAACTTCTCCGGTGTGACCATTCTCTTATTTGTTCATCAGATGCTAAGCTAATCCTTATTTTTGTCAAACATTTCTTCCACAATAATTCTCCTTTCACTTATTTTTAAATTACATATCTAATTCTGATTCATCTTCAAAAACTTGCATTCCATCATCTTCAAATATTTCTTCAAATTCATGTTCATATGTTTCATCTATGTTATCATCATCAACATCATTTTCTTCTGTTTCTGTATCTGATTCTCCATTACCTTCTTTATGTTTATGAACTATTTCATCTCTACTTCTTATAGTATTATCTTTTTCTAGAATCTTCATCTTCTTTTAATACTACTTCTTCATCATTTTTCTTTATACATTTCTAAGTTTAATCCAAGTCCTTGCAATTCTTTTTACTAAAACTCTAAAAACTTTCTGGTATTCCTGGTTTTGGTATATTTTGTCCTTTAACAATTGAAAGATATGTTTTTTTCTCTTTGTTTAATATCATCAGACTTAACTGTTAACATTTCTTGTAATGTATGTGCTGCTCCATATCCTTCTAGAGCCCAAACTTCCATTTCCCCAAATCTTTGTCCACCAAATTGTGCTTTACCACCTAATGGTTGTTTTTGTTACTAGTGAATATGATCCTGTTGACCTTGCATGTATCTTATCATCTACTAGGTGATGTAGTTTTTAATACATACATTATTCCAACTGTTACAGGATTATCAAATCTTTCTCCTGTCCTTCCATCATATAGGTATGTTTTACCATCTTCTCTAATTCCTGCTATCTTGAATAATTCTTTAATATCTGTTCCTGATGCTCCATCAAATATTGGTGTTGCAAATTTAACTCCAAGTGTCCTTGCTACTTCACCTAGATGAACTTCAAGTACTTGTCCTAAATTCATACGTGAAGGAACCCCTTGTGGATTTAATACTATATCAATTGGTGTTCCATCTGGTAAATATGGCATATCTTCTGCTGGTAATATTCTTGATATAACCCCTTTGTTTCCGTGACGTCCTGCCATCTTATCTCCAACTGTTATTTTTCTCTTTTTGTCCTATATATATTCTAATTACTTCATTTACTCCTGATTTTTAATTCATCAGAATTTTTGTTTTTGTATATCTTTTTACATCAATTATTGTTCCTTCTTCTCCATGTGGAACTCTTAATGAAACATCTCTAACTTCTCTTGATTTTTTTCTCCAAAGATTGCTCTTAATAGTTTTTCTTCTGCTGTTAATTCTGTTTCACCTTTGGGTGAGATTTTACCTACTAATATATCTCCTGGTTTTACATGTGCCCCAATTCTTATAACACCTGTTTCATCTAAGTTTTTTTAAGTGCATCTTCACCAACATTAGGTATTTCTCTTGTTATTTCTTCTGGTCCGAAGTTTTTGTATCTCTACTTTCAAAAATCATATTGCTCTATATGTATAGATGTATATGTATCTTCTTTAACAAGTTTATCACTTATTAAAATAGCGTCTTCAAATGTATATCCTTCCCAGTTTGCAAATGCTACAACTGCATTTTTTTACCAAGTGCCATTTCACCTTTATCTGTTGCCATACCATCTGCTATTATTTGGTTTTTATATACTTTTTCTCCTTCTTTTTACTATAGGTTTTTGATTTATACATGTACTTGCATTTGTTCTTTTAAATTTTTCTTAAATGATGTGTATATATATTACCATCATCACCTTTAACAATTATTTCTGTACCTGTTAATTTATGTACATGACCATCTGCTAAACAGTTTATAACTTCTCCTGAATCTTTTGCCGCTCTATATTCCATACCAGTACCAACCATTGGTGAATCTGTTCTTAAAAAGTGGAACTGCTTGTCTTTTGCATGTTTGCACCCATAAGTGTACGTCTTGCGTCATCTGTTTCAAAGAATGGTATCATAGCTGTTGCTATTGATGCTATTTGTTTTGGTGAAATATCCATATAGTCTATTTCATCTTTATCCATTTCTTTTTATTTCGTCTAAATATCTTGCTCTTATTCTATCATTTTTTTAATTTACCATCTTTTTGTTACTGGTTCTGTTGCTTGACATATAACAAAATTATCTTCCATATCTGATGACATATATACAACATCATCTGTTATTTTTCTTTGTTACAGGATCTATTTTTTTCTGTATGGTGTTTCTATAAATCCATATTCGTTTATTCTTGCAAATCCTGAAAGTGAAAGTATAAGCCCAACGTTTGGTCCTTCTGGTGATTCTACAGGACATAATCTTCCATAATGTGTATAGTGAATATCACGTACTTCAAATCCTGCTCTATCTCTTGAAAGTCCACCAGGTCCCTAATGATGATACTCTTCTTTTTATGTGTAAGTTCTGATAATGGGTTTGTTTGTTCCATGAATTGAGATAATTGTGAACTACCAAAAGAATTCTCTTACTACTGATGTAATTGGTTTTTGTATTTATTAGTGTTTGTGGTGTTATAGTATCTAAGTCTTTGATTGTCATTCTTTCCCTTACTACTCTTTCAAGTCTTGTAAGCCCAATTCTAAATTGGTTTTTGTAATAATTCCCCAACGCTTCTTATTCTTCTATTTCCTAAGTGGTCAATATTATCAATCTTATATAATCCATGATTTAAATTTAATATATAATTAAATGTTGATAATATATCTTCTTTTTGTTACATGTTCTGAAACAAGTCTTGCTCTATTTTTTTCTTAAGTTCTTCTTTTTAAGTCTAAACTTTCATCATTTTTTAACTTTTTCAAGAACTTTTTAATAGTTCAGTATAGTTTACTCTTTCTTTTTATTCCTACTTCTTCTTTTTACATCTTCAGAAACAAATGCTTCTAAATCTACAGTATTATTACCAAGTATTACTATTTCTTTTTCCTTTAAATTTAATCTTAACCCTATTTATTCCCATATTTTTGAATTTGAAGAGCTTCTGAATATTTAAGTTTCTTACCTGCTTCAAATACAAGTTCACCAGTTTCTTTATCAATTATATTTTTCTGCTAGTACTTGTTTGTTTATTCTACTTGCTAATGATAATTTTTTTGATCATATTTAAATCTACCAACTCTTGATAAATCATATCTTCTTACATTAAAGAATAATTGTTCAAATAATGTTTTTTTGCAGCATCAATTGTTGGAAGTTCTCCTGGTCTTAATTTTTTTATATTTCGATTAATGCTTCATTTTGTGTTTCTATTTGATCTTTTTCTACTGTTTTTAATAATGCCTCATCTTCTCCAAATAGTTCTACCATTTCATCAACTGTTTCTAATCCTAATGCTCTTAAAAGTGTTGTTGCTGGTAATTTTTCTTGTTCTATCTATTCTTGTAAATACTGTTCCTGCTGTTTCTGTTTCAAACTCTATCCATGCCCCTCTTATTGGCATTATTGTTGCATTATATAATGGTGTAGTCTTATATTTACTATTTGAATCAACATTTACAAAATAACAACCTGGTGATCTTACAAGCTGACTTACTACAACTCTTTCTGCACCATTTATTAAAAATGTTCCTGATTCTGTCATTATAGGAAATCTCCTAAAAATATTTCTTGTTCTTTTTATTTCCCCTGTTTCCTTGTTTATAAGTCTTACATTTACATATAATCTTTTTAGAATATGTTGTATTTCTATCTCTTGATTCTTCTAAATCATATTTTGGTGTATCTTCTAATCTATGTCCGAAAAAAATTCAAGTATTAAATTCCCATTATAATCTTGTATTGGTGATATATCTTTTTAATACTTCTGTTAAACCTTCTGTTATAAACCAGTTATATGAATCTAACTGTACACTTATTAAGTTTGGTAAATTTAGTAAATCACCTACTTTTTGAAAATGTGTATCTTTCTGCCTTTTTCATTAAATATTTTAGTAAGTTTTACTTTTTTTACTGCTTCTTCTATTTGCTTTTTTTCTTTGTTCTGTAGTATCAACTATTTCTTCTACTTTTTTTGTCTTTTTACTTTAGCCAAAATATTTCCCCTTTCATTTCTTAATTTTTTTAAAATTTAAGCAGAATCTAAAAAGTCCTTCTTATAAAATAGATATATATTTACATATTCACTGCAATTATATGTATATATTAAATATATCATAAGAAATATACACCTATTTTTTTAATTCCTCTTTTTTAAACTTATATTGTATTTCTGATATCTTTATAAACGCACCAAAAAGGTAGAGCATTTTTACCTGCCTACCTTTTTCTTAGTTTTATTCATTTATTTTTATTTTTTTACACCTATTAAAACACTTTTTCACAATCGATACCCCCATACATACAATCTATACTTGTTATTATACTATTAATTCCAATTATATGCAAGCTTTTTTTATTGCAATTTATTTTTTTGTATAAATAGGCCTTAAATATCTTTACCAAATTCCTCTTTCTGTTTTTTTCTACTTTTTTTCTACTTCTATTTTTTTCTTGTTCTTTTCCTTTTTTTCCAAATTCTCTCTTGACTCATTAAACACTCTTTTTGCATTCTCTAAATCTGATTCATTTTATTCCATTACTACCAAACTCTCCTATTAGCATTTCTATAAGACTTTTATCGAAATCATTCTCAAATTCTACTTCATCTAATGTTTTTCTTAAAATCTTCATATTCTTTATCCAAATCTTTTTTTCTTCTTCTTTATCCACATGCTTACGAGGTTCATGATTTAATATACCATATACATCAATTCATTTTCAAATTCTTTATCTGAACTTTTTTTCTTCTTTTTTTGATTCTACTTCAACTTCTAAAGTTTTTTTCTTCAACCCTTTCAAAAAAATAGCATTTATTTCTTTTTCTACTAGGAGCTTTAATATCATCTTTTTATTTCCTCTAGCTCCTTTTCTTTTTCTTTTATACTCTTTATGTGTTATTTTTGCCTTCATTAAAATCATTATTTATATCAAACCATTTATGTTTATAATTTGCTTCTTTAATATCCATTTCATAATATTCTATAGTCTTTTTCATTATTATTTATCTTATCTTTGAGTTCTTCAACATTCTTTTTTTAACGTTTCTTCATCAATTTCACCACGATTTTTTTCAGATATTCAAGACTTATTTTTCTTTTCTAAAATTTCAATATCTGAATATAGCATATCTTTTTCGTTCATATAATTATTTAAATCAATATAGCTTATTAAATCATTTTTTTGTTCTTTTTCGTTGTAGAATCTGGCTCTTTTTTTATTTATATTACTTTTGTGCTTGTTTTGCATATAACTCAGAAAGTATATTATTACTTTTATCTATTTGCATAATTAATTCTTCTAGTTCTATTTCAGCATTCAATATTTGGTATCTTCTTTCATCCTGTGTAAGTTGACTCTCTGTTTTTAATTTTTCTTATTTTTATCATATATTCTGTCTCTTCTTATTGTATTATTTTCTATATCTTTCTTATGCTTTATTTCTATTTTTTTGTTTTCTTCTGATAGCTTATAATTTTTTTCATTTGTTATTTCCTTTATATTTTTTTATTATTTTTAATAGCCTAATATTAGCTAGTACATATTATTTAAATATATTAAACCATTGTTTTATTTTATCTATTACCTTATTAAAAAAATGATTGTTTGTATTCTACTATATTTGCAGTACTTTGATTACTTGATTCTACAAATCTATCTACTTTTTTTCACTTATAGTTTTTTTCTTCTATTTTTTTGTTGTTGCCTTATTAAAAATCTTATCATTACTATATTTTTTTCTTGCATTTCCTTTTGGTGTTTTTCTTCATTTGTTTCTAACATATTTTTTTAAATTTTTTTCTTTCTTCCTCTGTTTCACACCAATAATTATAATGAAATAATGCTATCATTGCTAATGACTTTCTATTAATATCTTGTTCTTTTTAAAGGAATACTCATACTATATTCTGGATTATAGTTTTCTTCTTTACATTCTGTAATAACCTTAAGTACTGTCTTTTGGTAATTTGTTTATATATTTGTCTCCTAATGCTTGTAATATTCCATATACTTCTGAATACATTTCTTTTTGTTGTTATAACCATTATAACTCCCTTCCCTTATCTTCTTTTTGTATTTTTCTTTTTGTTTTTTTCCATTTTCATCCTTACTTCTATTAAATATTTCTTTTTGCCTTTTCTACATCTGATTGGTTTATATCAAATTCTTTATAATTATTAATTAAATCTTCCTTGTAATCATATGAATATGTATCTATATGTTTTGCACTTGTTATTTTTTTCATTTTTCTCTAAATATCTCATTAAATCCTAGATTTCCTTCTTCATCTCTTGTTATTGTATACCTATTACCACTATTAGTTTCAAATTCTTTTTAAACTTTTTAGTCTTTCTGACCTCTTCTAATTCATCTTTAAAAAGTTTTTCTTCCTGTTGTTGTATATATTTCCTTGTTTTCTTCTTTTTCTTTTCCTGTAATTCCTCTTAATTCTTCAAATTTGATACGTCCTTTATCATCAGATACACTAACCATAATATTAAAATCTTCTTCACCTTTTTTTCATTTTTTTAGTTGATACAATAACTGTTCTTCCAAATAAGCTTCCATAATCTTCTTCTTCAGGTAATCCGAAGTTGTCCCATAAAAATCATGTAAAAAAATTCGCGATCTGTTATTTCTGATATACCGTGTAACTTCTCTTCCATCCCCAAATGAATCTTCTATTTCATTTCTCATAAGATTTCTTGCAGTCTCTTTTTTTGTGTTACTTTTTTTCTATTTTTATCACCTTTTTATTATATTTTTCATTTTTAACATTAAAATTAATACCATCAACAGTTATATTAGTATTTTTCTTTATCCCCATTTCCTATAATACTATATTCACCTTTTTTTCATCTTTTTACATAATATTCTTTTTACAGGTTCCATTATTTCTTTTCCTGTCTTTTTCATCTATACTAGGCTTTTCATATGTTGCAATATATATTTCTTTTTTTATATCTGATAAATCTAATCCTATTACATCTTCAATTTCTTCAATATTAAGACCTTTCACCTTTTTCAAATTGTAATAATAACTTAGGATCATCTGTATATCTTCCATCTACTTCAAGTTTAGCAAATTCTTCTAAAAGTTCCTTTTTATCACCTTCTACTCCTCTTGAATACTCTTTTTCCAAGTTCTTTTTTTCATATATTCAAATTCACCTTTTTTTCAGTAACACCTTTATCCCTAGCATTTGCTAAAATCTTATAATTTTTTTCATTTAAATATTGTGCCCCTGTATATGCACTTGTTTCATGTACTTTATCAATATCCTGTTCTACATTTTTCTTTCCACATATCTGCTACTGAAAAAAATTAGTTCTAGCACTTATTTCTTTTTCATATGCATTTTTTTATTATCTTTTTCATTTACTATCTCTTCTTTTTTTCTAGATGTTCTTCTGAAAAAAATCATCAACCATTTTTTTCAACTTCTTCATCTGTAAGCTCTACTTTTTCTTTATTTTTCAAGATTTTTTTATTTTTTTCTTGTTGTTCTTCTCTATCTATTTTTCCCTACTTTTTCTGTCATAATATATATTCTTATAGTCATAATCATACTTTTTCATTTATTAATTCTTCTTGTGAAGATTTATAACATTGTTTAGTTATTTCTTTTTCTCTTTCAAGTTCTTTGATATTGATATTTTTTTGTTCTACTGTTGTAATTTTTTTAATGAATTCTTTAATTCTTCTAACCTTAATTTAAAATCAATAATAATATCTTCTAGATTTAATGTTTTTCATATCATTTTTTGCATCCATTAAATATTTTTCATTGAATTTAATCTTCTCTTTTGATCTGCAAATTCTGTCGAATCTATTTCTTTATTAAGTCTTGATTTATTTAAATTTGAATCCATTTCTCTTATATATAATTCTTCAATTGCTCTTTTTATTGCTATTTATATCTACTTCTAATGTTAATAATTTTTGTTTTTAAATTCAATATATCATATTCTTTATTAGTATCTAGAATTTCTTTCCCACTTATTAAATCATTTAATTTTTTTATTAAGAGCAAAAATACTCTTTAGTATTTTTGCTCTATAATTCTTTCATATTCATTTTTCTTTTTCATTAAATTTTTTTCTGATAACTTGTATTTATTATAGTTCATAATAACTCTTTTTTTACAATTTTGTTTTTATTTTTTTATTTCTAATTTTTTTATTTTTTTGAAATTTTTTTATTAATATTTCCTATAACTTTCTGTTATATATCCTTTATTTTCTTTAACATTTGTATTTTGAGATATCTTATCACTTATTTTTAAATGTAAATGATACTATTGCAGTTAATATTATTAAACCCTAATAATGCTATTATTAGATCAATACCTACAGAGATATTTTTTTATCTATTTCTGATTGTTTTTTTATTTTTTTCTTCTCTTAAATCTTCTTCTTTTTTTATTTGTTTTTTTACTTTAGATGTAGTACCTTTTTGTATTTTTTTGGTACTCTTGGCTGTTTTAGTAGGTTTATTTTTCTACTTTAGTTTCTTTTTTTAGTTGTGTTTTTAGTATTAGTTCTTGTTGTTTTTTCTTGTCTTTTTTTCTTTTTCTTCTGCCATTTATATTTTTTTCCCCTTTTCTTTAGTAATTATATAGTTTTCTATATTTTTTTTATTATATAATTATAAATTATGCTTTATCTATATTTTTTTAGCTTTTTTTAATACTTTTTTTACATTTTTGTTAAGTTTTTGTTTTTATTATATATTCTAAGTTTTTTTCTTGTTTCTCATTTTTCTTCAACAAATATATCTTCTTTTTTTATCTAATAACTCTGGATTTTTTTAAGATATTTTTATAAGTTTTTAAGCAATTTGAAAAAAATAATGTCCGATCACATATTCTCTCATCTGATACAATACCAAATTCTAAATATTTTTTTCTTTTTACAATTTTTTTGAACTTTCTCACCATTTGCTAATTCTTCTATAACAAGTTTCATTCTTTCTTTTTTTCTTACCAATAGATACAAATATTCCGAACAGTACCAAAATTATATATATGATGATATATTGTATCAAGACCTATAGATCCTACATTTGTTACAAATATACTTGAATGAAATGGACTATTATCAATAATACTTTTTAGGTAATAGATTTATCTTATCTAAAAAAATCAAACTATTTACTGCAAGTTTAAGAATAAAAAGTTGGTATATTTTTTTAAACTTCTTTTGCCAAATCATCTACACTACTATCCTTGTTATTCTTAATATTAGAAATCTCTTTTTTTCATCATATTACTTACATCTAAAAATTTTTTTCATTTCCATTAAATGTAAATTTTTGCAACTGATTCTTTAACATCTTCTTCTAATCTTGGTTTTACTACAACAGATATATCTATCGTATTTCTATTGTATATTTCACCACTCATTACAAATCTATTAAGTTTAGTTTTTTTCTTTTTAAAAGATGTGCAAAAAGCAGTGAATATAATTTCCATATGTGTATATTCTATTCCTTCTTCTTTCTTCCTTCTTATATATTCATTCATACCATCTAAAGGAATATCTTTTTTTATATATACAAGTGCATCATTTCTTTCTTTTCATTATTATAGGCATTATTCTTTCAAATATATCTACATTTTTTTATCAAGTATACCATCTTTTCTTTTTAAATATCATAAAATTTTTCCCTATTTTTTTCTTTATCTTTAGTTATTATTTAATTTAATCTATATCTTAAAATATATTTTTAAATTATATTTTTTTCATTATATTCTTCTTCTTTAAATCCAAGTAATATATCTTTAATGTTATCAAATTCCATTTTATTATTAGAGTTTTTCATCTACTTTTACTAGAATTTTTTCTCTACTTCTCTTATAATAACTAATGGTCTTTTTTTATCATTTTACCATCTGATACGAGGATCTCTACTAATTCATTAAATCCAACATTTCTATCCTCTATCTTATCTTTTTATATTATTTTTCCTTATATAATATTCCGTGAAGTATTAAAAAAATTTTTCTCATATCATCTGTTGTAATATCAAATACACTTCCTGCCTTTATTTCTATAAAGCCTTTCCATCTCTTCTTTTTTTGGATGTTCTGTTATTATATCTTTTTTTAATAATAACTATATTTTTTTATTTTTTTGTTGCCTTTTTCTTCTAAATATTTTTTTCTGCCTTTTTTTACATGTTGTACATCTATTATAGCAATATATTGTTATTTCTTTCATTCAAATCTTTCTCCATACTTAAATTCTACTTTTTAATTTTTTTATATTTTTAAGTTTATTAAATTCTTTCTTATTGATATACAAACCATAATCCTTGTTCTTTTTAATTTCTTTATTATAGCTAAATGTTCTGCATTTGTTTTTTTGTTGTGTATAATTTTTCCATTTTTTATCTGAAACAAAGAATAATTCATCAGATGGTGTATAATTTTTAACTAAATCTATAATTGCCGCTATACTTGTTTTTGCTTGGCATACATATAGGCCCCTATTGGAAGTTTTTCCATTCATATTTGGTCCTCTTGTATTATATGGATTATATGTTTGTAATTCTTTTTGTCTTAAATCTCTTTCAGACATTTTTACTCCAAAATGCATAATATGTAGTAACATCACTTCCGTAAACTCATTTTTTTATTTAATCTATTCATAAATATTTTTTTGCTACTATTTCTCTGTCTGTAAGAGTTTTTTTCTTCTGATTTAGTACTAGATGTTCCTGCTTCTAATTCTACAACAGACGCAAGTGTTAATACTCCGATGTACTGTAAGAATCTTATTCCCTTTTTATATTCTTATATTCTTCTAATCTTTTTTCTGTTTGTTTAAGCATTGCATCTATAATTGTTTCAATCCCTACTTCCTTATTATCAAATATATATGTATCTGGGAAAAGATAACCTTCAAGTGGATAATATATATCTTGATTTGTTACAGTATTATAGTCTATAAACCAGTATTTTTCTGAAAGTTTCCTAATATATTCTTTATCTTTCATTTTATTTAAAAAAATTGTTCTTTTGTATTTACTGTGTTTTTTCTACAACTTCTGCTAAATCTTTAATAGTCTTACCTTCAAGTAGTTGTAATTTTATTTCTTCTTTATTTATATCACCATTTACAAGTTTATCTACAATTGTTTTTTTACATTATCTTCTGTACTAAACTTATATCTTCCTTGTTTAAATGATGTTTTTCTATTTATTCTTGTATATATGTTAAAAAGTATTTTTCATCTTTTTATAGCTCCTTTTTTTCTTTTAAAAAGCTTTAGCTATTTCTTTTTACAGTATCACCTTTTTCTACTAATAATTTTATATCTTTTCCTTCACCTTTTTTTACTTACTGGTGATAAATTATTATTATATATGCTAAATGCTATTATTCCACCTAAAAATAATATTACTATAATTGCAATTATCCCTATCTTCCAGATATTATTTAAATTCTTCCTATTTCTTCCTCTTTTTCTACCATTTGGCTCTTCACTATAGTCTATAACAAAACTATTACCTATCTCATTTTTCCATATTGTTTTTCAAACATATTCTCATCCATATACTTTTTTTCTCCTTTAATATGTATAATCTACAATCTTTCTTATTGTATCTGACATTCCTTCATAATTTTTTTAATTACAAGTTTTTCCTGTTTCTTTAAGTCTTGGTTTTTAATTCTGTTATAAACCTGATAAATGCTCTAGTATCTTGTACATCTTTTACTTCTATTTCTAACCCTTTCATATCATATTCTGATAATTTTTTTAATATATTTGTTATCAAGATATTTCTTTTTTTCAAATGTTACTAAGTCATTCATTATTTCTGTTCCTTTATTTTTCTTCTAAGCTAAACTGTCCATAACTTTCTATATTTTTCTTCTCCAAGTTTTTTGCTATATATGCCATATATGATTTATTATCTTTTTGCATATTTTGTTTGTATTTCTCCATTTTGTTTTATAATAAAATTTGATACAAGTGCAATATTTTTATTATTATCTTTTTACATTTTCAAAAATTCATCTTATAATCATTATAATTTGTTATTATATTTACATCTTTTTTTGCTTCTTCTATATAGTTTTTCTCTTACAAGAGTAATTGTTTCTATCTTATTTTTCTTCTATATATCCGAACATCTATTTTTTTCTGTCATTCCTTTAACAAAACCTGATTCTTTTTTTAATAATATAAGATTTTTCTTTATTTGTAACTGTTACAATATCACCACCTATTAAACTAGGTATTGATTTTAATTTTTTTCATCTGATTTTTAATTTAAATATTTCTTGTTTTTTTGATCTTGAAAAATATTGCAACTTTATTTTTCATATGTTTTTTTATATCAAGTTCATATATTCCTTTTTAATGCATCTAATGGTATAAATACTTGTCCATCTTTCTTATATGGAGCCTTTCCTATATTTATTTCACTTCCATTTAAATTCATTATATTACTATCTATTGTTATCATAGCAACATGTGTATCACTTGTAGTTATTATTTGTCCTTTTGTTTCTTCATATATAAGATTATTATCAAAAATTTTTCTTTATATCTGACATTGTCATAAAAATATATATATTCACTATTTGGACTATCATTTTTTTCTTTTTCTTTTTCTATTACATTATCTAATTTTACCTTTTCACCATCATAATAAAATATTTTTTTGTTTTTTCAGTTACTACATTATTTGATACTGTTATTACAAAAAGTACCATACATACAAAAAAATAACATAACATATATTCTTTCCATTGGCTTTTTAGGTATTTTCTTTCTTTCTGAATATACTCTGCCGTATTCCATTTTTCACCTCAATATCTATTTTTTTAACAACATTATTATTTTTTTAATTATATCTTCTTCTGAAAGTCCAAATTTTTCTAAAACTTCTAATGGTTTTCCGAGACTTTCCAAATTCTGTTGTTCCAATTTTTGTCACTTTTCTTAAATTCAATACATTATTTTCTTCTTTTTGTAATAGTATCAGATATTATGCTTCCGAAGTCCTCCATATATACTATGATCTTCTACAGTAACTATCTTAGCATTTTTCTATATTGTTCAATATTTGAACAATCATTTTTTTCATTAAATGGTTTTTAATCTTATAACATCTATAACCAAACAATTTGTCTCATATTCTTCTTTAAGCCTTTTTTTGAACATTATATACTATATCTATCATATCACCCATTGTTACAATTATAATATCATGATTTTTCAAGTTCTACACCTGGTATTCCTTTTTACTATCATTCCATTTTTTTAAGAAAGTTTCTATTTCTTCTTTTGTAAATTTTTCCATAATGTTCTTCTGTCTCCATCCTATATAATCTAACATAACTTGGATTTTGATCTTTTGCTATATTTTCAATAACATTTTTTTAGTTATAATATCTGTTGATGCTGTATATATATACATATTAGGAAGTGCTCTCATAAGAGATATATCTTCAAGCATTTGGTGTGTTGCTCCGATCTTCTCCGAAGTGTTAATCCTGCATGTGTTGAAACTAGTTTTACATTGCTTTCAGAATATGCAATACTACATCTTATTTGATCATATACTCTTCCTGTTAAAAAAATGCCGCAAAACTTGATGCAAATACAGTTTTTCCCAGTTTTTGAGACATTCCGACTTGCCATCCCTATCATATTTTTGTTCTGCAATTCCTACATTAAAAAAATCTATCTTTAAATTTATCTCCAAAAATATTTGTTTTAGTAGAACTTGAAAGATCTGCATCAAATACAACAATATCCTTATTCTCTTCTCCGAAGCTTTGCAAGTATTTCTCCGATAACTTTGTCTTGTAGCTTTTTTTCATTATCTAGCACCTCCTTTTAATTCTTCTAATCCTTTTAAATATTCCTCTTTATTTGGTGCTTTTCCGATGCCATGTATTCTTATTTTTCCATAAAAGATATCCCTTTACCTTTTTATAGTTTTTTTGCTATTATTGTATTTGTTTTTTTCTTTATCAAGCTTTATTTTTCAAAAAAACATCTAATATTTTTTCAATATCATGTCCTACAACTTCTATTGTATTAAAATTAAAAGCTCTTAAATTTTTTTCTTTTTAATGGATAAATATTCATAATATCTGTTACATATCCGGTCTAATTGTACATTATTTGCATCTATTATAACAATTAAGTTTTTCTGGATTATATTTAGAAATAGCATTTAGTGCTTCCCAAATATTTCCTTCTTGCATTTCTCCGATCACCTACTATAACATATACTCTTCCTTTATCTTTAGACATCTTTTTACCGAAGTGCCATTCCGAAGTCCAACAGATAATCCTTGTCCTAAAAGATCCGTGTTGCAACTTTTTACTCCTTTTTGTATGTATTGATGGATGTCCTTCTAATGTTCCATCTATTTTTTTCTAAATCCGTCTATCTCTTTTTTTGTTATAATATTATTTAAATAAAATGCTGAATATAGTGCAGGGCTTGCATGTCCTTTAGAAAATATTATTTCATCTTTTTTTATATCAAAATCATTCATAATCACTGATAATACATCAGCTATTGACATACTTCCACCAATATGTCCGTGATCCTGCATTATATACCATATTTAATATATTTATTCTTAAATTATTAGCATATTCTTTTTTATTTTTTTCAGTTTATCTTTATCCATAATACCTTCTTTTCTATCCTTTGTACAATTATAATGATTATAATACTATATATCCTGCAAGTATTCTTAGTATAAACAATGGTGATATATATACTCCTGTATAATCTTCTATTTTTACGTTTTTATATTATTATATTCATCTATTCCCCATAAGATTCCTTCTATAATTACATCTTTTGGTAATCTATCTATTTTATTTACATATGCATAATTTACTTCTGGTGCATTAAATATTTTTTTCTAATACCATCTTATTATATGGCTTTATCTATTGGAAGCTCTTTATCTATGTCAACATATAATTTAGATATTACCTCTTTTTCATCATCTAATAATGTTATTGCTAAATATTTAATATCACCTACATCTTGTTTTTCTTTTTTTATATATATATATCCTTCACTTTTTAGATACTTTTTGCTTCTGCTACCTCTATATCTTCTGATATCGACTCTTCTATTCCTACATATAGGTCTTTAAAAGTACTTTTTAAACATTATACTTGCAATTATTGGAACTACATATATACAAAGTCCTAAAATTATAGCTGTAGTTATAATTCTTCTTAATTTTATCCCTTTCATTTTTTCTCCTATAACAATTATTGCCTACATTATAACACAAATATATATATATTTAAAATTTAAATATCTGCTAATACTCTTATCTCTTTTTCCCATATATGGTATTTGTTTATTAGGAATAAGTATTACTTCACCACTATAATATTCTACACATATATTTTTGCATATTATCCTTATCACCTAATTTAAACTCTAATTTCATAATTTCTTCATAAATATTTTTAAGTGAATTCATTGATATATATTTAGGGTTTATTCCTTTTGCTATTAGATCCTGATGTAAATTAGTATAGCTTTGTGATTTTTGATTTTTAAATAATTGTTAAGTTCATTTGCATTTATTCCTGAATTTAATGTTAACCTATTTAAATAACTATTTTTTTGTATATCTGGAAATGATTCTATCTTAAGTCTTAACACTTCTATAACTTCTGATACGATTTTTCGCATCATTTTTTTAAAACTTTCTACTTTTGCTTTTTGTATATTCTCAAACCCTACATTTACTGCAAATGTTACTATTATAAGAAGGATAGCTATTGATATTACAAGTGATGTAAGTGTTACTCCTTTTTGTTCTTTTTCATAAGTATTCTCCTATTTTTTTCAACCTGTATATTTTTTTCTTATTCCCTTTATCTAATTGTTTTTTTACTGAATCAAATATATATTTATCAAAATCAAAATATTTTTTTCTGTTTTTTTACTTCTGGAAGTTCATTTGTATCAAGTGTCGCCTCTTCTATAACAATCTTATTCTTATATGGTCTTAAAAGAACTTTTTATGCCTTCTTCTTCTTTTTCATTTCCGAAGAATTTCTTCTTTTTCATATAATTCATCAGCTATTTTTTTGTCCTTCTATAATCTTACCAAAAACTGCATATTTTTCCGGTCTAATGCACTATCTTCTTTCATTACAATATTAAATAGTCCACCGCCCCTGAATTATAACTTTCTTCTACTAATCCTGGTACTATTTGAGTATAATTTGCTCTTCCCATTGATATCATGTATTTTTTTCATGTTTTTAAATCATTATTAAATCCATTATTAGAAAAATTCACCTTTTATCATATATTTTTCATCAGAATCTTTTTCCTAAATTTTTTTAAGTGTTACAGGTTGTTCCGATTTATCTTGCATTCTACCTACATGTATAGTATTTATATCTCTTCCATATACTATTTTTTTCCATTATAATATCCGACTACTTACTAAATTCATAAAGTTTGCTACTGTATTTGGTGCTTTTTTTCTGGATATAGTTCTATAACTATATTTCCTTTATCTTTTATCTTAAATGTTGCTTTCGGATGTACAGTTTCTTTTTCTTTTTATTAAATACCATATATCCTATTACTCCTAGTAGTATTACTAAAAAAATAATATCATTAATATTAGTTGTAATTTTTTTCTCTTCTATTCATTTTTACCTCTCATAAATCCTATACAACTACTATATTACAAGTATTATCATATTTTTCAATATATTTATCAAAAAGTGTAACTTAAATATATGTAAGCAAATAAAAAAAGCTATAGGCATATGCCTATAGTTTTTTTCTCTAATAATTAATTTTTTTGTAACTGTTGCTGCTCCATTATCTGCATCAATTGTTATTGTTGCAAATGTATTACCACCATAAATTAAACTAACTGAACCTGTGCCAAATTTGTCTTGGTCAATATTATAATAGAATGTTCCTGAATTTGTTACTCCTTTAATAGATGGTGCACAACATTTACCTAGTGCAGCATTTAAATCTGTTATATATTTTGCTTTTTTTCTGTTGAAGTTTTATCTGCTTTTGATTGATAATCTGTCCATACTCCTGCTTGTAGAGTCTTAAAAGTGTCAATTGACTCTGCTATTGTTTGATCTTTTTGTGCTGATTGTGCTCTAGTTATCAATCCATTGTCTCCTAAAAGCAAGTTGTATTGCAACTGCTGCTAATATTAATAGTATTATTATTGTTATAACAAGTGCTATTAATGTTATACCTTTATTATTTGTTTTCATTTGTATTTTTCTCCTTTTTCTTTTTATTTTTCAAATTACTATACATATAATATAACTTATTTTTTTATATTATTCATCTTTTTTTCCTTTTTCGAAACATAATCGAAATGATTTTGTAAGATTTTTGAAATATTGTTTCATCAACTATTACAAACCCTTAATATAAATAGAATTAATATTTTTTTCTTTAAAGTTTACGATGGAAATATATATACATCTTGGCTTCTAGGTCTTCCTTTTTATTCCATCTTGATATACCTTTATCCTTTTCCCTTCTTGTTGTGTTCCAATATTTAATGTCCAATTTCCGGCTACTATCTACTTGTGTTTGATTTGACTTAAGTGTTCCTTCAGAATATACATATATTGTTGCTCCGTGGTTCTCCTTTTTCCGAGATAACCATTGACTTGTTAAACTAATTGGATTAATAATCGGATTAGATAATATAGGTAATCCTTTAACTCTAGTATATATATAATAATTATAGTCTGGCCTTCCTTTTTATATTATATTGTTTTATTCTTATCTCATTATTAGCTTGTAAATTTCCATTAAAAATTATAATTCCAATTCCCTGCACTATCTGTATTAACATTATATGTATTATAATTTCTAGATATTTCAAGATTACTTCCTGGTACTGCTCTTCCTGATATTATAATTTGTGATGTGTCTATTGGATTAATTACTAATCTATCTGGTTTAGGCATTTTTTTGTACTCTTATATATGTATTATCACTATTTTGTCTTCCTTTTTATATTATACTGATACCCATATATTTCTCTTCCTCCGGTTTCCTTCTCCTATTTCTACACTCCAATCTCCGATTACTATCTACTTCTGTATATTTACTTCCTGAATTTGCTCCATATATATACACTGTTGCTCCGTGGATATCCTTTTTCCTCTTAGTATACTTTTGATTGTTATCTATATTATCATCTATTGTTATTGGATCTAGTTTTCGGAAATGTTTTTACTCTTATATAAGTACTATCACTATTTTTGTCTTCCTTTTATATTATACTGATATCCATATATTTCTCTTCCTCCGGTTTCCTTCTCCTATTTCTACACTCCAATCTCCGATTACTATCTACTTCTGTGTATTTACTTCCTGAGTTTGCTCCAGATATATATACTGTTGCTCCGTGGATACCCTTTTCCCTCTTAATTTATCTATTTCATCTATTGTTATATTTGGTAGTTTTTTTCTAATTGAGTTATTGAAACATATTTAAAATTACTCCATGTTCCATCTGCTTGTATTTGTCTTACTTTTTATATATTGGTTCCCTCTATTATATCCAATATTATAACTCCATCTACCATTTCCTTCTGCTTCTATAGACTGCATACTACCATCATTTAAAGAAATCTGTATTTGTGTATTAGGCCTTGCCCATCCATATACTGTATCTTGTCCTGAGTTTACAGGGTCTATAGTTAAATTAGTAGTTACTGATGTATATTTAACTATAGTGCTTTCCTATCTGACTCCATTTTTTTCTATTAGGTGTTTGTGTAACATATATTATTTGATTTGCTTGTTGTGCTGGAACTGTTATTGTATAATTTCCGTTACTATCAGCTTGTCCTGTATATTCTTGATTATTTCCAAGTATTATTTTTAACATTTGCATATCTTTCTGCATTACCTTTAATTTTTTTGTTTGTCCTTCATATACATCTAATATTGTAGGTTTTAATGCTTTTTATACCTTTTTACTTGTATTTCTGCAATCTCTGATTCTAACTTATTACTAGGCTTTTGAGTAATTCTAATTTTTCTTATTCATATCCTGTTTTGGTATTGTTACACTAAAATTACCTTCACTATTTGCATTTGAAGTATATGTTGAATTATCTTCTAATTTAACTACTATTCTTGCATTGTTCTCTGATTTTTCCTGTTATTTGTGTTGTCTCACTATTTACTTCATTTACTATAGGTACAGATGCAGGAATTCCTTTTTACTCTTATTTCTTCTCTTGCAGATTCTATTCTACCTTGTGGTGTTTGTGTTACCCATATTCTCTTATCCATATCCTGTTTTGGTATATTTACACTAAAGTTTCCGAACATTATCTGATGTTCCTGTATATTGTCTTCCATCTTCTAATATAACTTTTATATTTGCAAGTGGTTCTGATTTTCCTGTCACATATGTATTTTCACTATTTATTTCATACACTATAGGTTTATTTGAAGGTACTGCTCTTACATTTCTTTCTTGATATTCTGATTCTCCTTTTGTTGCAGTTGTTTGAGATACTCTTACTCTTTTCCCTGCATCTTGTCTTGGTATTGTCACATTATATCTACCTGAATCATCTGCAAAACCTATATATTCTTGATTATTTTTCAAGTAACACTTTTTATCTTAGCATTTCTCTCAGCATTCCCTGTTACTGTAAGTCCTTCACTTGTCACATCTTCAATAGTAGGTTTTTGTGCCTTTCCGAATTCCTACAACAATTTTTTTGTTTCATCACTTGTAATTTTATCATTAATTGTTTGTGTACCTATAATTTCTTCTCCATTAGACAGATTTCCTACATATATATTATATTCTCCGATTATAATTAGAACTTCCGTGTAAACTCTCTTCCTGATATTACAAGTTTTTATTTGTGCATATTTTTTTCTGCTTTTTCCTGATATATATGTATCATTACTATTTACACTGTTTATTGTTAATTTATTTAACCTTGTTTTTTTCTTACTTCTATTTTTTTATTTCTGCACTTTGTAATTTATTTTTCTTCTTTTTTTGTGTCACTTTTTATAATTGTTCCACTTATTTGTTTAGGTATATTTATACTAAATTCTCCTTGCATATTTACAGTACCTGTATACTTATTTCCTGCAATATCTACATTTATTATACTATTTTTTTATACCTATACCTGTTATTACAGTATCTTCATTTATTATGCTATTTACTATTGGAGGATCTGTATGTATATCATCAGAATCATCACTTTTCAGTTTATTTTTTTAACATATTCATCAAACTCTGACTTTTTCATTATTTCAGTTTTTTTCTTGATTTATCCCATATTCCACCATCTCTTATCTCATAATGTTCTGAAAAAAACCTTTTCCTATTGTATAATTTTTTTCTATACTTATTTCTTCTTTTCCTTTTTGCTTTTTTCCAGCGATTTTTAAATATGACAATTCTGAATCAGTTATTTCATATAATTCTGTTAATATCTGATTCTTATTAGCTTCTGTAGCTTTTTTGTATTAATCCATTATCAGATATTGTTAAATATATTGAAACACCAACTAGTATTATCATTATAACTATTGTTATAGCAAGTGCTACAAGTGTTATACCTTTCTTGTTCTTCCCCATACTTTTTACCTTTATTACTATATTACTCTTATTTTTTTAAAAAAATACACCCTTTTTATTTACCTAAAAAAATATCTATTTAAAAGGCTTTTTTTAAGGGTGTATTTATCTAATTTGGCTCTATACTTTTTAATGGGGGTATAGAATGATAAAAAAATAGAAAAAAAGCATAAAAAGAGCATAAGTTAAAAAAATGTAGTATCCTATTAATAACCACACAGAAAGGATACGGTTTAACTTATGCAAGATAATAATATAATGATTAGTTACAAAATACAAGATGTTAGGATAATAAAAAAACAAAAAAATAATTGATGGAGAATATCATATTTATGGTATTAGGAATAATAAGAAACCTGGAAAAGACTATAGATTAAAGGATTATAGGACTGTTAAGATATTAATTGATGTATATAATAATATGCCTGTATTTTTTTAAACCTTAAAAAAACAAAGATATGTTTGTAAGTCTACAGGTAAAAACAATTACAAGTAGTATTGGTATTGTTCAAAAAGATGTAGAATCTCTAATAGAATAAAGAAAAGAATAGAAACAACATTTAAGGATATGAAGACTTTTAAGCAAAATGCTAAAGAGAATAATGTGAGTATAAGTACTGTAATAAGAACGCTTGAAAGTATAGAAATTAAGAAAGAAAAAGTATGATACCTCTGTAATATTCATTGATGAATTTAAAGGTAATCTTGGTAATGAAAAATACCAATTAGCTGTATATGATAAGCATCATAAGTTAATTAATATCTATGAAAAATAGATATCAATCTACTTTAAAGAATATATTACTAGAATTTAAACCTTCTATTGTTGTTACAGATATGTTTAAACCTTTTTAGAAATGTAATTACTAAAACTTTACCTATGTCTCATATAGTTGCAGATAAGTATCATGTAATAAGACAAGGTATATGGACAATAAGAGATATTAGAATAAATATATTTAATACTGATTCTAGTAAAAAAATAGGGAGTTTAAGAGATATTGGAAAGTTATACAAAAGAATCCTAAGAATTTAAGCAAGCAAGAACAATGTATAATAGATAGACTAAAAGGTCAAAAATAATATATTTGCTGTATCATATGACTTAATTAAAAGATTTTTATTCATTATTTGAATTAACTGAAATAACAAGCTTTTAAAGAAGGTTTAGAACAATTAATAACAGACTTAAAAAGAAACTAATCTAGCTAAATGTGACAAATTATCTAGTACTTTAAATTCTTGGTTTAAAGAAATAGTAAATATAATAGAATATGGATATAATAATGGATTTGTAGAAGGATTTAACAACAAAATTAAAGTAATAAAAAGAATTGGTTACGGTTATAGGAACTATGAAAGATTTAATAAGCTCATGAAAATAAGGCTACAAGCCCTAGTTAGGGGATTTTTATACCCCCATTCTTGACATTGAGCCTCTAATTTATTGTGTCCAAAAATTCGTGGTGTATATAATGGCTTATTATTATATGATGTACTGCCATTTACACTACCTATTATATTTAAATCTTTCAACGAGATATATGTTTGCATATCCCCTGTATATTTAATATCTAATAAGTTCATCAATTCTTTAGTAACTTTAACATATCTAGCATTATATATGTTCTTTTCTGGAATTGTAATATTATTTTCTTGTAAACTTCCACCTGAAATATTTGAAGTTATGGTCCTTCTTCTTATCTCTTCTAGCTTTTTCATTTGTTTCTCTTTTTCTGAGTTTGTTAAAGTATTTTTCAAAATAATCATAAAAAAAGCTTTTTTTGAATTTTAGCCATATCACTTTTTATATGTTCTAGATTTTTACTTCCCTTATATTTAATATTGACAATGTACTTACTGTTCCTGCTAAAAATTACCATAACAATAATAGTAATTATAAGTGCCATCATTGTAATTCCACTTCTTTTTTTAATTACTTTTATCATAACTCCCTTTTTATCTTTTTAATTACCAGTGAGATCCGAAACCCACCATTTCTTTCATTTAAGATTTCTTCTTCATTATCTCTGCATAAGTATTTTTTGAAATATTCCTTGTCCTATTGCATCTCCCTTTTTTTATAGTTACTTCTTCTTTTCCTATATTGAAAAAAATGCAAAAAAATATTTCCCCATCATTTTTTTCATTTCCATAATAATCTTTATCTATTATTCCTACTGCATTTTGCTAAGATTATATGTTTTTTTGAAGGATTTGAACTTCTATTATATTTTTTAAAAACTTCATCATCTTCCATATATGCCTTTATCCCTGTAGGAACAAGTGTTGGTTTTCCATATCCTGGTAATATAACAACATCTTTTGCTGCCTCAAAAATCATATCCTGCAGAATATTTTGTTTTTTTCTTTTTGGAATATTTATCTCTTTTTCATTATATCCTTTTTACTATCTCAAACCCTCTTTTTTTCTCATTTCCATATTCCTTTCTTTTTCCTCTTTTGCCTTATTTTTGTATTATTTCAAATGTTTTATGATATTTAACATCTGGTGCTATTTTTAAGTACTTTTTGCATATCCTTCTTCTAATAATTCTTCATTATACATTTTTCCGATCTTCTAAATATACATATGAGAGAAGTCTTCCGATATTTATCTGTTCCTGATACATCTTTTTGAAGATAAACATTTTTTACCTGTTAACCTATTTTTTTGTATAATCTGATGCTATCTTGCCTTCTTTAGTATTTTTTTCCTTATTTGGATGAACAGATTCTGGAGTATCTACTCCTACAAATCTTACCGTATATTTTTTTGATTATCTAATTCTACTTTTATAGTATCTCCATCTACTACATTTACAACATTTGCTAAAACTTTCTTACCATCATCATAATCTTTTTTTGTTGTTCCTATTTCTGTTTTTGTCAAATGTATTTGTATTTTGATTTATCTCATTATTTTTGATTATTGTCTATAACTTTTTTTATTAATATCTTCTTTTTCTCTAATACCAATATTATTTTTTTATCTTGTTCTACTTTTTGTTATTTCTAACTTATTATGATTTAGGTCAATATTAAACTTATATCCTAATAGTATTAATGTTATTAATACTATTATTAAAATAAGTGCTATTATTCCGAAGTATTTTCCAATATTTTTCTTATAATATTATAACCACTTTCAATATCATCTATATTTATATTATTTCTTCTTTTTCTTTCTTGCCATTATTTTTTTCCTATTCTTATATCAATTAATATGAATATATTTGTATATTTGTTATAGTTCCGTGCTGTTGGTGTTATATTATGCTTGTTCTCTGTCATAGTTATTTCTTTAATCTTAACTTTTTTTGCTTTAGGATCAAAATTATCTATTTCTATAACCTGTGCTATATTACCTTTTAAAGGCACAAGTTTAAATGTCTTTATATAATCTGGTTTATCATCACCTATTGAGAATTTTTACAGTTGATACTATTTCTCTATTTGATATTATCTCATTTTTGACTTGCATTATTTTTGTATATAACTAGAATTATATTTTTGGCATTTCTATATTTACAAGCATAGATACACTTTGTAATGTATTATTTCCTTTAACATCATTTTGATACCGATATTTCTTCTCCTACTCTAAATGTTTTTATTTTTCCTTAACATATTCTAAAGTAGCATTATATCCGGGGTTCCATCATCTTATATAATGCCTGTCTTTCACTTGCAAGAGCTGTTGAATATATCTTTTGTTGAAGATCATTAAGTTTTTCCTTTTCTTTTTAACTTGTTCTGGTGTTGGCATTATTACAGACATATCAGCATAATTTTTTTATGATCAAAATAATATTTTTCTTGTCTTACTATTATATTCTCCATCACTTTCAAATCTTATTAATTTCTTTCCTATATTTTTTTCTCCAGAATTCTTACTATTAAAAAAATATCATCTGAATATAGGCTTTGATAATATGGGTTTATTCCATTATTTTTTTAGCTATTAAAGCATCTTCTGTATTAAACGCTTCTTTTCTTACATAAACTAAGGTATTGTCTGTTATATTAAATTCATTATTTGTACTTTTTTTGCTATAACATAATTATTATAATTTATATTGCTATTTGCTCCGTAGTCCTTCTGCAAATACAACAAAAGACACACTGTTTATAATCTTATCCCAATCTGTATCTAATATTTGTGGTAATTTAAATTCTGGAGTATCTCCAAATTTTTTTGCATATTATAATTTATAGCTGCAACTATAAGATTATATTGTATATTATCTTTTATAACTTTCCTTTTATGATCATTAAATGTTGAATCTGCCTCTAAAATATTATCACTAAATATCTTATTATCATCTTTAAAATCTTCAAAAAAACTACTGGATATTTTTTTCACGTATTTTTTTAGCTTCATCATCATTTACTTTATCACTTTCTTTTTAAATTACCAAAGTTTTTCACGTACCCAATTTGAGAACCTATATGCTTTTTAAATAATATTTAATAGCATTTATTTGTTGATCTGCATATGCCCTTTCTGCATTATATTTGTTGAGTTCATTTAAATATGCCTCATCTCCACCATTTGCCCCATTTGCATATAAGCTTTTTATTTGGTTTTTGCTATTGTTGTCTTATCATCTTTAGGATCATATACTATATCAATTTTACTTGCTTTTTCTATTTCTTTTTTTGAACATCTTCATCTGAATTATATCTTGCTATTTTTATCATTTGTTACAGTTAATGTTATAGTTTTACCTTGCTCTCTTGCTCTATCTACAAGTTCTTCTATTTGTTTATCTGTACCAAAAATTTTTTTCAGAACCATTAAAATCTTCTAAACTTGTATTTACTAAATCCATTCTCTTATTTTTCTAAAAATATTAGGATCTTTTTACTGGATTTCCCCTGTTGTAGATATACTTACTGTTGTATCTTTATCTAAAAGATATCCTGCCTTATTATATGTAAAATTACTTTTTTTACCATATATTGATATATAATTATCTATTGTATAGTTAACAAATATATAATCATCATTATTCCCTCCACTACTTGCTAAACTATATTTAGCAGAATATGGTATATAATTTTTTTAAAACATGTCTCGTTCTTTTTACATCTTGATCATATGCATTTGTTGTATACCTATTTCCATTGTTTGTTTCAAAAATAATTGGCTTATATGTATTTGTACCGCTAAATTTAAGATTTTGTTTTTGTATAGGACCTGTTGATTGAATTATATTTGTATTGGTATCACTTTTTTTGTAATATCTACACTATCTACATTTACATTTAAATCATTATCAACAGTATAGTTGGTTGCTTCATCATCATCTATATGTATTGCACTACCTTTACTATTATTTAAAGTTAGTGGCTCTTTTTGTTGGTGAACTTATATAATATCCGTCATATAATGTAAAAACGCCCAATGGAAAAAAATGTATCTATATATTGTTTTGATACATTTGACATACCTAGTTTTGTTCCTAATGAGTCTTTAAATACATTTACAGATGCTTCTACTATACTTCTTAAAAACATCTGATACTTTTGAAAATTCTTCATTTGCTGTATTAAGCTCAAAAGATTTTTATTGCATCTTGTGCTGCACCTAAAACTTTTTTTGTCATAATTCATTCGAGCGTTTATTATTTGTATTTGTGTAGATATAACAATAGAAACTACAAAAAAATATTGGTAATATTATTAATACATATACTATTGTCATTCCTTGCAGTTTCATATTTTTCACCTTTCTATCTAGCACCTGTTGCAGTAACTACTGCTGATTCTTGTGCTGTTATTTCATTTACTTCATTATCTTGTGCAAAAACCATACTTCTAAAGCTTTGTGCTAATGTTTTTATTATTATTCTTTACTGTTGTTGAGAAAGTATCACCCTTCTTTAAATTATATGATCCATTATCTTCTAAAGATTTTTGCTATTTGTTCTGTATATACTGAATATTGTACATTTTCTCCTACAACATCACCACTTACCCATTGGCTTTTTTTCCCAACATTTGTATCCATTTTCTTAACTTCCATAGATACATTATATGTATTTCCTGTTGTATTTAAAGATGTTAAAAGCTTATTATACTGTTCTAATGTAACACTTCCTGTTGTTGAAACTTCACTTACAAAGTCAGAAACTGCTTTTTTTGCTATTGTTTTGAGCAATATCATTATTTCTTTCTGAAACTGCTAATAATGGGAATATAAAAAGTAGGATCCCCGCAACTACTATTGCTATTATTGTCATTAATGTGTCTTGCATATTTTTTTCTCCTTATATATTATTATTTTTCTTTATATATTATTTCTATCTTATCTGTACCTTGAAGTCCTTCTACAAGATCTTCTCCGTATTCATCACTTGTATTTAATCTTACATCTCCAGAAGTTTGATATTTAACCACTGTTTCTGTAAATTCCGTATTATCAGGTAATCCTGCAAACCAATGTCTATCTTTAACACTACTGTTCTCACTATAATCTACTACAATATTGTTAATAGCTGATTTAAATCCATTTACATACATCTCTACTCTTCTTTTTTGCAAATTCATCTTTTTCTTTTAATGCTGCTGATCTCCAAGGTGCTGTAAACATGTATAAGTGATGTTTTTCATTACCGAAAGTATTTTTTTAACTTTTTTTCTTCATATGGAGTTAAATTACTTGCACTTATTCTACTATTTTTTTACTTTTATCTGATAACTCAGATATTCTAGCAACTTCTCCTTCAAGTCCTAAGTCAAATACTTGCATTAATTTTTCCTGATTTATCATATAACTTAACAGTAAAGTTTTTCTTTGTAGTACCTATTAAGCATTGGTATTATAGTACTCTTTTTAACTGTCCTTACATCAAATTCCCTTAAATCCTTATCAATTTTATCCTCATTTGTATTAGAACTAAGTGAAACATTTAAATTATACTTAGGCATACCAAGAATATCAAAGATACTAGTACTTGATGTTGTAAGTGCATTAAATAGGGTACATCGTTAAAGCTTTACTGCTATGATAAATACTCCTACACCAAATACAATAGACATTGCATCAGATACATTTTTGATCCATCTATAAATCTCCTATTTTATCTAACTATACCTAATTATACCACCAAAAGTCTTTTTTTGCATATACCGCACCAAATCTTACTTGGTGGCACTATAGATATATTTATTATCAATTAATTTTTCCCTTATTTCTTTTTCTGAAGAAGTACTGCTTGATCCTGATTTAGGATTATCAATTGTAATCTTTGTTATAATATTAGTAGCATTATCTACGTCCATAGTAACACTATATGTTTTTTGTACTCTTAATATCTATTTTATTTAAATCTGAAGGTTTATAATTATTCATATCAAATGTTGGATTACCTTCACCTTGAATTTTTACTGCAGGTTTTCTTTCATCTACTGCTCCTTCATCAAATTTTGTTGCATTTGTTGCAAGTTTTTGTAAGTAATTGTTTTTACTTGTGATCCTGAGATTCTATTTCCTTCATATGCTTTAAATTGTGAGTTAAATACTCTTACTTCTTCTTGTGACATTTGTCCTGCACTACTGTTTATTTGTTCTTGTGCTTGGTTGTATATAAACATACCAATCCCTATAATTAATATTGATAATAATATAGCACCTGCTATAATTAATGCTTTTGAAGCATTTTTCCATAAATTCCTCCTTTTTAATCAAAGTTATTTGATTATTCTTTTTTTATTTTATATTAACATTTATTATTTTTATATATACTAAAATAGTTTTTTTCAATATTTAAAACATTTTTTTGTTATAATTTTAACAATTTTTTTAACCTATTTTTTTATCTTTTGTAATATTCTTGTTTTTTTATTCTTTTTTTCTTTTTCTTTTTCCCTTACTATAATATTTACAATCCTGCCTTGTTTATTCTTATCTATTTTTAATTATCTCAAATGTAACATCACTAAAAAGATATGTAAATTCTGATAAGTCTTTTTTTCATTATCTGTTCTAAACTAAGTTCTATATTTTTTTACTTCCTTCTCTTCCTGCAATATATTTTTTTCATTTTTTTAACTTCTACCTCAATATTTGTGTTTATATATTTATCTTCCAAATCCTCTTGTTTATATTTCTTATTTATATTATCAACATTATATATAAGTGTTAAAAGTTCTGATGCTAAAAGTTCTTTTTCCTATTTCTTCTTTTTCTAATATTCTACTATTATATTCTAAAAATTTTTTTATTACTTTTTTTCTACATTAGATACTTTATCAAACAATATATATATACCAATTATTGCAAAAAAACACTATTAATAGTATAAATAGTAATACTGTTTTTTTAAATCTGAACTATTTTTTTCATATATTATCCTTTTTAATTATAATTTGGATCTGGAGAAAGTTCTAATATATCTTTTTATATTATATGTTATTGCAGAGATTCTTCCTTGATATCCATCATATTTAACATCTGTTATAGTAATATCTGGTCTACGCTTTACTTCTTTTTATTCTAGTTTTTACCATCATTATTTGTTTTTGCTGTATCTTCTTCTATTCTTATATTATAATTTATAATTATCTGTTTTTAATTTTTTTCTGTTGGATATCCTGTGTTTTTATCATAAAGTTGTGAAAGCTTATATGTACCTCCTACAGAGTTTGTCTTACTTCCCGATATTTTTAAGTGTCACATCTATTAAATCTTGTCCACTATTATCATATCCTCTTGCTTCTTTATTTACTGAATTTGCATAATTTAATGCAGATATTAATGTTCCCATTGTTATTCTTTCACCAAAATCTTTTATATTATTACCTTTTTTTGTTTCTTTCTATCTTCAGTATTTGAATTTGATTCAACAAATAATGGTGCATTAAAATCTGCTACTTGATTTCTTATCTCTTGTGCATAAAAAAAGTATTATTAGCAAAAATCTCTCAGCTGCGAAAAAAATAGTAAGCTCCAAATGACATTACTAATACACCTATTAATACACCGGCCTGCTATTAACAGAGCTTTTACTTGCATTTTTCCATTTTCTCTCCTTATATTAGTATTATATTTCTTGAAATACTATTTTGTTTATCCTTCCTGTATCGTTTTTCAACTCCACTTTCTTCTTTAACCCATTTAAAGTGTCTTGTTTTTTTAGATCATCTGCTACTGTTTTTCCATTCAAATCTTATCCAATTATTTTTAACATAATCAAATTCTGAATTTCTTCTATTTACCTTACTTAGATTAACCATTTTAATTTGTTCTACCATATTTTTTTATGATCTTTTTCTGTAAATTTACCACCATTTACAGGTCCTATTTTTAAGTTCTGTTATACCAGATGATGATGTTTCATTACCACCTATTGCAGATAAATTAGTACTTAATGCAATGTTTTTTTAAAAACTTCTTTTAAAAACTTCTGCTTCATTGTATTTTTTTACCTAATATATCTTCTATTGTCTTTTCTGATTGTATTTGACTTCCTTTACCAATACCAACAGGTGTTTCTCCTACACCATTTGTATATCCATAAAAGTTTTTATTGTACTTTTGAAGTGGTTTATCTTGTTTCATTCTTACAATAACAGTTATTGCTCTTTCATCAATGCCTGAATCATTATTTGAAATTATTCTACTTGTTCCTGATATTCCTGATGTATCCCAAACTCTATTTTTCTACATTCATACTATATGCTAAATTTAAACATGATAGCACATCAGTTCCATACATCTGAGCTTTTTCATATGCACGGAACTGTTCATTATATTAGTGCAATACTTTCTGTTACCTTTGCATCAAGTATTGTTTTTTTGTGTATCTCTATAAGTATTTAGTACATATGTCATTATTGTTACTAATAGTACTGCTAAAAGTACACCTGCTGCCATTTTAAAGGCATATGCTGCATTTTCCAATTCTATTTACCTCCACTTGACATTTGACCTAGTGCATCACCCATACTTACTATACCTATACCAACCATTGGTACAATTAAATATCCAACAAATAATAATACCATTGGTGCAAAAACCAATTGCCTTACCTATTCTTGCTTTTTTTATCAATCAATCTTTCATTAGATTCTTTTTCTTTTTTTCTTGATAGTAAGCTCTTTCTGTTTCTAATTCTTCAAATGCATCTTTTTATAGGGATTTGATCAACTGCTGCTTGAAGACTTTCTACAATTCTTACAAATTTTGGGAATGTTACATCTTGTTTTTAATTGTTCTAATGCTTCATACCCCCAGATTCAAAGTTATTAACACATCTTGAAACAGATTCTCTGAATATATTTGAATATCTTTCGATCCAGTCAAGCATCATTTCAACATTTATTCTTTCTATTTTCATAAGCATAAGTATTAATGTATGGAACTGCATAACTTCATTTTTCCATTTCAAGTTCTCTCATCTTAAATTGGAATTTTAAAAAGCATTTCTGGGCCAAAAATATGCTATAAACCCAATACCTATTGCAAGTACAAGTTCAAACCATGAAAAAAACTTTCTGAAATTATAATTTTTTTGTTTTTATCTATTATATTTTTAGCATCTTTTTCTCTTTCTTTATCTGAAACATCTTTATATATTTTTAATCTTATCCATTTTTCTTTAAAAATTATGCTTTTTAGCTTCTTGTTCATTATTAAGTTGTTTTTGTAGTTATTCCGATCTTTTTATCACCGCATTTATAGCCCTCATTTTGTCTTTTTAGTTTTTAGCTATTGCTTTTTGCTTCATCAGATTTTTCCGAAGGTTACCTAATATATTATAATCTGCTGTAGGCTCTGTATATACATAATCTTTTGATATTGCATGTGTCCAAAAAGATATTAAAATTGTAAGTATTGTTGCAAATACAAAAAAAGTGATAATTTTTGTTACATAAAAGCCATTCTAACTTCATCTTAGAAGCACTATCTTTTTAATAGCTTTATTTTTTCCCTATATTCTTTTTGTCTTTTTTTCTTAGGTATAAATAAATCTACTATTTTTTTAATTAATTTCTTTTTTTATAACTTGTTTTTGCCATGGATTTGATGTTGAGTTAACATTATCTACTTTTTGTATTATCTTTTAACTTTCTAACAAATATATATGATACCATTGTTGTTACTATCAAAAAAATATTTGCATAATAGTTCCGAAGTTTACCATTATAGAATTGTTTAGTAAATCCGGAATGTTGATATTGCCCATGCTTTAAGTGGTTCTAAGAAAAGTACTGGTGCTAAAAGCTATAAATGATAATGATTGAAATACATAATCAAGTTTATCTCTTTTTAATATTTCAATTTGCATTTCCTGTGTTATATTATTTAAGTTTTTTTAAATATAATGATGCACCATTTTTCATCTTTTTCTATCACCAAATTCTCTTGTTAAATATGATATTCCTGCAAACTCTTTTTAAAAAAAGTCATTTGGGGCAATATCATAATATTTTTTTCAAGTTCACTTTCTGGATCATCTGATATTAAAAATTTCATGTATTTTTTTCACCTTGTCTTGCTATTTCTGGCATAGAGTCATTTTGTGATACTTCATATATAGCCTCTTCAACCATATTATATTCATGATATGCATGTCTTATTTCTGCAAAAAAATTCTATTTGTTCTCTTAAAAAGCTTATTTTTCTATATTATCAACTGCACCTGATATAAGTGTTTCTATTAAAAAAATATTAAAAAGTAATATAAGTGTTACCATAAGAAGCTTATTACCATTTGTAAATAACATTATAGCTATAATAGAAAATATGATTGTTGGAATTATTCTTGATAATATTTTAGCTGTTTGTTGACGAGTTAAATATTCATCTCCAAGATTTATTATTTCTATTCTTCTTCTTAATTTTTTTCTGTATATCTTTTTAATACCTGGTACTGCCATACAGAATAAGTAAAAATCTTTGATAAAAAGATTTCCATAGAATATCTTTTTGCTTGAGTACCTTGTACCAGATTTCTTAAATATTTTGTTTTCTTATTATTACTTTTTCTTTTGCAAATATATAAATAGTGCTACTATTATTACAAATGCTACCCCTACTACACCAATTAAAATAGGTAATATTTTTTTAGGCACAAAATACCTCCTTTTTTTAACTTTATCTTATTTTTTTATATTCTTTTTAAATTTAAAACAACTAATAGTCAATAATTAATTATATAATAACATTTAAAATCATAAGTTAATTAATTTATTCACTTATTTATTTAATAATTATAGTAATTTGAAAATTAATTTTATCATTTTTGATTTGTTTTTTTAACTAATTATGATTTAATATTATTAATATTTTTAAAATTAACTATTAGCTATTTTTAAACTTCAGTCTATTAATATTTTTATATTATATTTATGCTATTTCATCTTCAAATTCTGCAGATTTTTGGAATTTCTATCTTCCAATTATCATATAAGAATTTATCAAATGTTGATATATCTGATGTATCCATATTATTTCTCATTTCTCTTATATTTTTCTGGAGAAATTGGATTTACTAAAACATATTTATCATTTTGGAATTCTAAAATATTTCTATGTTTATATAATTCTCTATTTGTTGTTTTTGTAAAGAATATTGTTGCATTATCCATAAATTTATCTAATTTTTCCTTCTAATGTTTTTTTGTTTTTCTATGGTCAAATGTATAATCATTTTTTTATCTTCAATTGGTATACATTCTGTTATTCTTTCAATATATCTTCTACCTCTGAAGTCTTTAACAATATGTATATCAAAGTTTAAAACCCCTACAACCTGTTCTTCTGCTGTTTTTTTCATTATTAAACATACCTGTTTTTAAGTAGTGAGTTTCTAAGTGCCATTACTAAGTTTGGAAATGTCTTAGCATGGTGTGTAAATAGTGTAAACTTAGATGCAACCTGTGCTGCTTGAATCATCCATGCTGCAACAGGGTCTGTTGCAACTTCGCCGTACTATGTTAACAGAACCGTCAGTTTTTCTTTTTGAACGTCAAGCCCTTCTTGTCCTGATATTGTATCTGTTTCTCTAAAAGAAAGTATATTTCTTGTTGGATATATCTTTCTTAAGTGAAGCTCGAACGCTGTTTCTTGTATACGAAGGTTCATTGTTTCGTAAATACTTTCAATCATCGCCATAAGCATTGTTGTTTTTCCGAGTACCTTGTTCCCCTGTAAGTGATATAATTCTTGCACCTTTAACAAGGAATCTTATAAGTGCAATTGCATTTTTCTTTTCCTTCATATCTAACTATTTGTTCTAGTGTAGCTTTTTTTGTACGTCAAACTTTCTTACGAAAAAAATGCCCATGTTTCTGAGAATGTTGGTCTAACAACAACAACACGTGATCCGGTCTTTCATTTCATTAATCTTATACCCATTTGTATCTGATAACTGTCCTGGATTATTATATTTATATATTTTTGACATACACGTTTTTAATTCACTTTCTGTACCAAAAGATAAAAAAATGCTAAACGTACAGAAACCCCTTTGAAGAATATCCAAATACTATCACATGCACGTGGTACTTTATGTTCCATAGCTTGTTTTTAAGTAATCTCCGGTCTGTTTGTGCAACTTGGCTTAAGAAACTTTCTGGAAGCCCTGATACTCCTCCGTGATACACCATCAATATTCATATCACGTACTTCATCTATTGAACTATATCCCTTATATTTTTTTGATATATTCTTTGTACTACTACATTCATCTTATCTTCAAAAGATATATTTAAATTTTTCTGTTTCATATATATTATGAATATCTTGATCTGTTATAACATATGATGGTTTACTACTTCCATCAACATATTTAAGTTCAGCTAAATCATATTTTTTTATAAGTTCATTTAATGCTTCATATCCAAAGCTTTTTTTATACTCGTTTATAAGTATATCAAACTTATCTTGTGCTGTTAAAAGTGATGGTATATCAAATGGTATTGCTTTTTGATATGTTTACTTCATTTACCCCATATTCTTTAAAAAAAGTAAGTCAAATATAAGTTCTTTAACATATTTTTTTATCATTAACATCTCCATATGTACATCCTTTTTAAAAGCTTTTTTTAACTCATACTTTTTTTGCTTTCTTCTTTCTAATTCTTCTTCTGATAAACCTATATCATAAAGGTTTATTTTTTTGTGATTTCATCTAATCTTTTCTTTATAAATTGTATCATCATATCTAGGGTATATGTTTTTATCATCAACATTTATGTCTTTTTTTCTTCCATTGATTCCCTATTTTTTTCTTAACCTTATTTGCTACGAAAACTGAAAATGCTACAATTACTATAAAAAAATTAATGCAATATTTATATATGCTTCCATTTTTACCTCTTTTTACTCATTTTGTATTATTTTTTTCTCATATTTTTAATTGTTGTATTCTATCAATTATTAAAAGATTTAAATCTTCTAAAGTCTTTATCAAATAATTATTCCTATATGTTGAATTATCATCATTTAATGTTATAAGTAAATTTACAAGTTTACCTTCCTGCATTGCTTCCATAAGAAGTGTATTATATACAATAGATGGCATTCCTGGTTTCATTCCTATTTTTCCTTGCTATATTATCACAATTATATTTAGAAAAACGAATCTTCTCTTGTAAGAAGTGGTATTACCCTATTCTTATTAAGAAGTGCTTCATCTTTTTCCCCAAAGATCAATAAACCTGTTTATCTGCTCTAATTTTTTTGTTCCATTGTATATATTACAAGCTCTGATGCCTTTAATATTTCATTAATAGCAGGTGAATTTCTTAACCCTTTTTGTAAATCTATAAATATAAGGTCATAATACATATCTGCTATTTTTTTACCATTTCAAGCATTGGCATTAATGAATTTTTCAAACACTTTTTTTATCAATAGTTTTTAAGTCCATATATTATATCGACTCTCCCCACTAATATTGGTGTTGAATAACTTTTTTACTGTTTCTGGTGATATCTTATTACTTGAAACTGCTGCTAAAAAGTCCTTCAATTCCTGCAGATATATCAACTTTTTCCCATATTTATTTTTTTATAAGATCTGTATTTGATTCATCTTGCATAAAAAGCCTTTTTCATCATCTCCCCTTTAAAAGATGCATCTACTATAAGTATTTTTCAAATTTCTTTCTATACCCATTTGTACTGCTGATGCAATAAGTGATGTTGTTTGGCTTGTTACCTTTTTCATCTTCACTCCAAAAAGTTACTATAGCCATTTTCCCTCCTATTAATTTTTTTCTAAAAATTTTCATATATTTTGACACTTCTATTACTATTGAATTATCAACCATTTCTATTAAAGCTTGATAGTGCTACTTTAAATTGATTTGAAAATGGTCTTAAATTAAGTCTATGCCCTCTTTGATTTTTCATGTATTACTGTAATATCTCCGATTATCATATGGAAATAATATTACATGATCCTCATATTTTTATATTCAAGTCTTTTTGTTAAATATGCTATATAGTTCATACTTTGTGATGTTATTTTTTTACCAAATATAATTCTATGAACTTCATTATTATAATTATAACCGCCAAATGCTTCTACTGCCTTTTTCTAAGCTATAGATATCAAGTGTAGTTGTTAAAAAAACACCTTATCCTCTACATCTAATGGAATTGATTCCATTGCTTCTTTATTATCAACATCAAAAAAATACAAAAATCATATTTTTTTGATGAATCTGAAAGCTACTACCTAATACTCCATCTTCTAAAAAGTTCTTGATAGTTATTATATCCGAACTGCTATATCTACTTTAGACTCTGTTGTTATATATCTTTGTCCTTTTACCGGTTTTGAAAATTCAATTGATGGTATTATATACCTTGATTTTTTTGAACTTCAGTAAAATCTACAATAAAGGCAACTTTTTTTGTTCCATTGTTGCTCCTCTTATTATTGTTGCCACATATTTTTATTATATCCAGTTTATCCATTCCGGCCTACAAAACATATCTTTTTTCAAAATTGCCCCTTGTTTTACTTAAATGTTATACTTATTAATTATTTTTTTGCACCTTCTATAAATGCTTGTCTTCTTTCTGCTCTTTCTTTTTATTTCTTTTTGAACTCCTGAACTTATTCTTGATTTTTAATTCATCATCTGTAGCTTTTATTATTTCATTAATAGATCCTCTTGTTGCAGTATATGTATTTATCTTGTTTCTATATTCATTTTTGTATTGCTGTTGCTATATTTGGATCTGACATTAATAATTCATACACTCTTGCACTTACAGGATAGTTTGGATTTGCTGGTGCTTGTATTCCTGGTTGTGTATAATTTACTGCATAAAGTTTTTGCACCTTCTACAGAATATGATTCTACAACTGCTGAGTTCATTTTTTTAATATTTCATCTTCTCTTAATTTCATCCAAATTGATATTGAATCTGTTTTTTTCTACAACCTTTTTAGATGCTACTATAAAGTCTTGTCCATTTGGATATGACATTCTTATATCTATTGTATCACCTTTTTTTCAAGTTCTGTTGGTAACATTATCATTGTATATTCAACAAGTCTATATGTTGATGTTATATTATTAGTATCTGTTACTGCTTCTTGTTTATTTGTAAGCATCTTTTTCTGTTACAATTGTACCTTTTTGGTATATCTATTGTTGCTACTATAGTTTTTTTCTGATTTTTGTATCAGAACTACTATTATTATTATTTGTATTTCCACTTGATGTGTTTGAAGATCCTGAATTATTATCTGATCCTCCAGGTGTTATTGTTGATGCAAATTCTTTTTTTGATCCATTTGCTACAATTTTTATCATTTTCCTTTATCTTCAAATAATGATGCTACACTTCCGTGATGTCGCACTTAAACTTTCTGGTGTTACAATTTTATCGTTTGATACAGATGTAACAACTCCTTCTTTTATAAGATCTTCTGGTTTTTACTTCATTATTTGCTTTTATATCTCTTGCTGCAACATATACTTGTTTTATCTTCCCTTTTTCTTTTTTTATCTCTCCATTTAGTTTTTTTGTATTTGCATAAATGATATTCCACCTACTATTATTGCAATTACTCCTCCTATTAATAATCCTGTTATTAGTGAATTTCTTGTTCTTCTTTCTATAGGATTTATAGCCATTTTAATTTCCTCCATTAATAAATTTTATTCTTTTTTTATTTATCTTTTTGTTTTTAACTTAAATAAATATAACATATCTATATTACTAATAATATTATATATCACTTGATCTTTTTCAATTAATATACATTATTGTAATATAAAAAAATAATAATAAATATATATGGATAGATTTACAAGCATATAATCAGAATCTCCATCTTCTTGGAATATAATATTACTTTCATTTTTTTAACTAAAGCCTATGTTATTACTTTAAAAATTCTACCTATTTTTCCATATAATACCTCTATCATAAATAATATTATACTTAATAATTTAAAAATTATAAATTAAATATAAAAAAAGCTCAATTCCATATTATAATATAGAATTGAGTTTAAATGAGTGGAGATGCGGAGAGTCGAACTCCGTTCCAAACATAGTGTATAATGCTTTCTACCATAAATAGATTATCTTTAAAATATCTACCTATAATCAAAAATAATCCAAATATTATAGGTATTACATATATTTAAATACTATACCTATATGTATCAATATAGTATTTGCCTACTTAAAATGACACCTTATTCCTACACAGTGTAGACAAAACAGTAGGTAAGATGTACACAGATCTTATGCTGCGTATGCGTATTCTTCGTTTGCGTTTAATTTTTAATTTTTAGTTTTTTTAAGTGTACTTTCACTTTATGGCTTACACTATACTTCCCTAGTGCCTGTCGATATCCAATTACATCCCCATATTATGAATAGCTAGATGAAAACACCTAGCTATTTTTTTAAAAATTAATTTGCTTCTTTTTACTTCTAATACTTGTTTACCTTTATAGTATCCACAAACTGCACATGCTCTATGTGGTAAAATTTTTTTGTTCCACAGTTAGGACATGTTTTTTTAAACCTTTTGCTTCTATTTTTCCAGTGTGCTCTTCTTTGTGCTGTTCTTTTTATTTGAATGATTTCTTTTTTTGGTACTGCCATCTTATAGCTCCTTTCTTTAAATTAATATCCCTTCCTTTAGATATTCATACATATGTTAGTATATATTTTTAATTAAGATTTTGTCAATATAACACATGTTGGTTAATTTGCATTTAAAGTGCAACATTATTCTATAATAAAATATCAAAGCCATTACTTTTTATTTTTTAGCTATTTACTGCTGTTTGCAGATTAAATAATAACTCTGTTCCTCTATACTATCATATTCTTCTAATATTTTTCATGTATGGAGTGTAATAATTTAATTTTTTTCTTTCTAAATCATTTAATTTTGATACTATTCTATCTAAATCTTCAGCACTATACTTGGAAATGTCTGAACCTTTAGGTATATATTCTCTTAACATTCCATTATGCCTTTCATTTGTACCTTTTTTTCATATGATGCTCCAGGGTGGCAAAAAAATATCATCGTTCCTAATATTTCTTCTATCTCTTCATATCGTGAAAATTCACTTCCATTATCTGTTGTTATTGATTTAAATATCTCAGATGAATATACATTTAAATGTTCTTTAATACTCTTTATTGCTCTTATTACTTCACTCGAAGACTTATTATTTAATTTTATTACTATTTCAAATCTTGTTTTTTTCTTTCTGTTAATGTTAGTAAACATTGTTTATCTTTTTCCTTGCTTACCTAATACTAAGTCCATTTCAAAATGTCCGAATTCTACCCTATTGTTTATATAATCTGGTCTTAATTCTATAGAATGTTCTTTCTTACTTTCTGGTATTGGATTTCTCTCTACCCTACATCTTCTTGATTTATCTTTCATTCTTTTTCTATCTTTTGTACTAACTTCAAGATAACCTTTACGTATTCCGTCATATATTGTATTTGTTGATACTTTGACATTAAAGCTATTATCCTGTCTTATCCTATATGCTACTATATCTGGTGATTTTTCCTTCTTCTTTTTAAAAAGCCTATTAACTTCCTTTATTAGCTCCTTATTATACATAAGCTTTTATTCTGCTTATTCCTTTTTCTCTTTGTTTTCTAGTTGCTTTTTGCATTAGCTTCTGTGCTTTCATACTCGAAAGTTATTTCCTTTTTTTCTCTTAAATATACTCTCTTTCTTATATACTTCAGTTACTATCATTCTTCTATTTCTTTTTATTTCTCTTGATATTGTTGATTTACTCCTATTTAACTTTTGTGCTATCTTAGTTATATTAACCTTGCCATACACTTCAAGTTGGTCATTCATCATAGTTTCAATTTTTACTCTTTCTTTAATATCTAAGTGTTTGTATTGTTTTTGTTCTTCTTTTTATATTATAATTTTTTTATTAGATACAGATTTCATAATTAAAATATCCTTTCATTTTTCTATTGATATTTTACTATGAATCTGTATCTTTTTCTATACCTTTTTGTTGCACTTTATTTTTGCTATTCACTATATAACACATGTTAAACTTTAACTAAATATATATTTTATAATATTTAATACCTTCTTAAAAAAATCTTTTCTATTATATTTTTTTCTCTAATTTCAGATGGTAAAAAAACTCTTTTCTTCTTTTTTCTTCTATTATATTATTTACTATATCAATCCCATCTTTTATTTTAATACTATTACTATTTTTCATCTTTTTCTTACAAGATATTCTTTTTCAATCTCTTTTTTTAAACAAATCATTCCTTTTTTTCCTTATACATTTCCCAAAAAAATCTTCTTCATCTTCTGCTATATATCTTATATATAATTCTAAAAAAATAATGCTTTTTGTTTCTACCATATATTCTGAATTAAATATATCATTATTTTTCCAACTTAAAATCATATGTTTTTGTCCATTTTTCTTGAAATATTTTTCAATTACTTTTTTTAGGTATCTTTTCTTTCATTTCTTTAGTTAAATTTAATATTATTACATATAATTCCCTATATGCTCTACCATATATCTTTTCATTTTTCTTTAGTATCTATCACTATCATTTTTCTTCTATTTCTTTTTCCTTTTTCTACATCTTTTTCCAAATCATCGAAAAATCTTTTTCAGTTTCTTTTTGTCCTCAAGCAAACTTCTTTATCTTTTTGCAAAACCTTTTTATCATTTTGCTTATCTTTTTCTTGTTCCTCTATATTTTTTTCTCCATATCCATAAATATACTTATATAGTCTTTTTCTAGTGTATCTTCTACTATTACTGTTTTGCCATTTTCATCTGTATATCCTCTTGATGTAACTCTTACTGGCAAATGTTCTTTGTCTGGATTTTTCTTTTTGTAATATTCTGCCATTTGTTTAAGAACTTCCCATGAATTTAAAGGTTTTCCTGCATTATCTGACATAACTTCTAGTTTTTTTCACTGTCTATACTTCTTCCCTCAAATGTATGCATATTTGCCTTATCCATTGGCTTTGTTTTACCACCTCTTATATAATTAAAATCTTTTTCATAACTATAATCTATACCATCTTCTAAATTTGCCTTAATATATATACTATTTTCCCATAATGACTTTTGTTAAATTATATGAAACCATCTCAAGATCTTTTTCTGTTATGCTCTTACTAATCCCCTTATTGTTTATCTTTTTCTTGTAAAAATAATCCAATATCTATAAAACCTTTAGTATTTTCTTTTCCATTCTCTTTATCTTCTAAAAAATTTTTTTATCTCCTTATTTAACTCTTTTCTATTATATCCATCTTCTTTAACTTCTATTTGTTCTGTACAAAAATTATCTATAAGATATGCTAGGTTATTTGCTTGCCATAATACTGCTTCTAATCCATGACTAAAAAAACACTCTAGGTACAGGATCTATTTCTGATTTTAATACTCCATCCCTTTTTTTCCATCTTTAGGAACCATGCCTTTTTTTCTCTTATACTCTTTAAATTTTTTTCTTATTTGTAATATGCCAAAATGATTCTTCTTTCATATATTCTTCTTTAAGTTTACTATTTCTCATTCTACAATTCCTTAAATATATAATTTTTTTCCAATTACTTATCAATATTTTTTTAGTATAACTAATCTCCATCATCTTTACAAGGGACTATTTTTCATTGTAATATATGTTATGTACACTAAATATTAACATTATTTAAAAAGGCTCTATACTTTTTAATGGGGGTATAGAATGTAAAAAAATAGAAAAAAAAGCATAAAAAGAGCATAAGTTAAAAAAAATGTAGTATCCTATTAGTAAGCAAACAGAAAGGATACGGTTTAACTTATGCAAGATAATAATATAATGATTAGTTACAAAATACAAGATGTTAGGATAATAAAAACAAAAAAAATAATTGATGGAGAATATCATATTTATGGTATTAGGAATAATAAGAAACCTGGAAAAGACTATAGATTAAAGGATTATAGGACTGTTAAGATATTAATTGATGTATATAATAATATGCCTGTATTTTTTTACACCTTACAAAACAAAGATATATTTGTAAGATTACTGGTAAAACAATTACAAGTAGTATTGGTATTGTTAAAAAAAGATGTAGAATCTCTAATAGAATAAAGAAAAGAATAGAAACAACATTTAAAGATATGAAGACTTTTTAAACAAAATGCTAAAGAAAATAATGTAAGTATAAGTACTGTAATAAGAACGCTTGAAAGTATAGAAATTAAGAAAGAAAAGTATGATACCTCTGTAATATTCATTGATGAATTTAAAGGTAATCTTGGTAATGAAAAATACCAATTAGCTGTATATGACAAACATCATAAGTTAATTAATATCTATAAAAATAGATATCAATCTACTTTTAAAGAAGGTTTAGAACAATTAATAACAGACTTAAAAAGAAACTAATCTAGCTAAATGTGACAAATTATCTAGTACTTTAAATTCTTGGTTTAAAGAAATAGTAAATATAATAGAATATGGATATAATAATGGATTTGTAGAAGGATATAACAACAAAATTAAAGTAATAAAAAGAATTGGTTACGGTTATAGGAACTATGAAAGATTTAATAAGCTCATGAAAATAAGACTACAAGCCTAGTTAGGGGATTTTTTATACCCCCATTCTTGACATTGAGCCTTTAAAAAAATTTAAAAAAATGGAGGTAGAAAAAAATGCAAGATGCTAGAAAAAAATACGATTTGAGAGATCATCTAAAGCAAAAAAAGCTATTGATGATATCCAAAATAACATTGAAAAAAATTATTTGAAATAATAAGAATTTCAAATAATCTTAGTTTATTAAATGATAATGAATTATATAATTTGATTATCTCAATGGATAAATTATCAAAGGATATAAAAAAATTTCTATAATTTGTTCTTTGATCCTAAAATCATAAAAAAATATCAAAAGACAAGGAAGTTATGAAAAAGAGATGAAGAAAATATAATCTTCAATAAAAAAATATAATATTTTTACTAAGTCTGAATCATAGTTCAGACAAAAAAAGCTAAAAACAATTCTAATAGAAATATTATTTTTATTTAAAACATTTATTTGATTATGATATAAATGTTTTTAGAAAAATGAGTTCATAAACATTAATAATATTATGACTTTAAAAGAAGTCTATGATATTATTGATAAAATTTCAACACAAATTAAAAAAACTAAATAAATTTTTAAAACTATATTCATAACCAGTTATTTATTTTGAATATAGTTTTTTTATTATCTAACTACTTTAATCTTTCAATAAAAAAAACTTTTCTATTATATTTTTCCCTATTACCTTATACTAATAAATTTCTTACAAAGTTTTGAATACATATTCATTTATACCTTTAATTACTATAAATTTAGTATAATCTCATTCTATAACATCTTTACAAATATAAATTTTTAGTTGTATTATATATTATATACATAATAATATTACATAAAATTGAAATTAACTTTATGGAGGTAAAACGATGAAAAAAAGTATAAAAACAAAAAAATTGTTAATCCGGAAGCAATCTATGATTGCAAAATAATTAAAGAAACTACAGAAGTGTTTTTTTAAATTTCCTTCAAATATTAAAGAAGGAAAAAAATTAATAACAAGTAATAATTTTTTTATACTGCCTTGAGCAGATAGAAATATTTGAGTATAATTGTGCAACATTTAATAATATGTTTTTTTCAGGGGATAAAATCCCTAATATTAGCAATATTTCCATTAACAAAAAAACATGTTAATGAAAAATATAAAAGAAAAAAAGAAATTATAGACAAAAAAACTGAATATTTTAATAAAAATATTCAGAAAAATAAAAATTTTAAAAAAATTTAAAAAAATCTCAATAGAGATTTTTAGATTATCTAAAAATGATCTATAATAATAAAATAGGAAATATATTAGACGAGCTAAAAAAATGAAGAAAGATATCAAATAGTGGCTCTTTCTAATATTTTTTTATTTTAATTTCCGAACTGAAAATGATGATTCAATAAATAAAGACTATATCAAGAATTATTCTTTGATATAGTCTTTATTTTCTACTTTCAAATCTAAATATCCTCAATTTAATTTAAGATATCTAAATACTTTTTTTACTATTATACATTAAATGCAGAGAATGCAAATGTTCCCATATATACTTGCATTACTGGAACAAGTACTACTAAAACGAAGAATATAAGTACAGATCCTACAACTAAATATGTAAGCTCTGGTAATACCTTCATTAATTTTTTTCTAATTGATCATTTATATCAAGTTCCATTAAGTTTAATAACTTTTTTTCATCATTTCTGCTAAGTTTGTTTGCATCCCAATTTTTTTATCATTTCTGTTGTCATTGGAGATCCGAAGTTTAGCATCTTCAAAAGGTTCTATCCACATTTCACCATCATATACTTTGTTTATCGCCTGTTCTATAAGTGTTACCATTATCTGATTATTAACAACATTTCTAGATATTTCTAAAAGCTTCTTGTATTCTAACTCCATTCGAAATATTTAAAAGTAATGATCTTATTAATTTTTGTATAATCAAGTGAATATATTAATTTTTCCGGAATATAGGCATCTTGTATTTAAACATATCCCATTGATATTTTTCCTTTTTGGTGTTGAAAAATATGCTACAACTAATCCTATTATTGCACCTATTGCAATTGTTGGTATATACCAATATTTTATAGTCATATTTAAAAAGTTTGAGAATGCAAGTGTAAGTTCTGGTAGCTTATCTTTTGATCCTATTGAATCAAATACATTTTTGTATTTGTGGTATTGCTACAAGTGTACATATTATAAGCATTGCTAGAATCCCTACAAACATTACAACATTAGGAAGAACTATCTTTCTTACTCTTTTTCTTATACTATCAGATGATTCAATATATTCAATTGACTGTCTAACAGCTTCAACCATTGTTCCGTGAAAGCTCTCCTACTTTTTATTATATTTGTAACAATAAATGGAAATATTTTTAGGATATTTTTCCATTGTCTCATACATATATTCTCCAGATTCTATACCTGCAAGTGTTTCTCTTATAATATTTTTTTAAGTGTTTTTTTGACTCTGTTGATTTTATAATCATATTAAGTGCATCAATATTATTAAAATTAGCTTCTTTTTAATACTAACAAGTTTTTGTAAAAAAATATTATTATATCTCTTGTTTTAACCTTGTTACCAGTTAAAAATGATAAATCTATTTCTTGATTTAATGTTTGAGACACTTTTTTTATCATCTTTTTCATTTATTGTTTTTTGTTTCTAATTTATCATTATTTTTTAAAAAGTCATCTATTTTAAGATTATTTTTTTAGTTTCTGTAATATCTAAAGGTTGTAATTTATTTCTTTTTTTAATATACTTATACAATCTATTCTAGATCTTGCTTGTAATGTACTTGTATATACATTACCTTTTTTATCCATTGCTTTATATTTAAATTCTGGCATGTTATTTTCCTTTATATTTTTATTAATATAGTGCAAGCTTATTATTTACCTCTTTTAATGTTGTATATCCTTCTATAACCTTTTTTTATAGCATCTACAACAAGTGGTCTATAATTTTTTAGTCATTGCTATTTTTTTCTTATTTCTATTGTTGATTTTTTTCTTCCATTATAGCCTGTTTTTATTTCATCATCAAGATTTAAAACTTCAAATGCCGCTATTCTTCCTAAAAAAACCTGTATAATTACATTTTTTTCACACCCACAAGTGTCAAATGTTTTTCTTTTTAGTTAAATCAAACTTAGTATTATTTTTTTCTCCTATTTCTGTTATTATCTTCTTTTTCTTCTTCTGTATAATCTCTTTCTTTAGAACAATATGGACATATTCTTCTTACAAGTCTTTGTGATACTGATGTTGCAAGTGTTGATGCTATATCATAATTTGATATCCCCATCTTTCTCAATCTTGTTACAACCTCTATTGCATCTATTGTATGTATTGTTGATAAAACATAGTGTCCTGTTTGTCCTGATTGCATTGCTATTTCTGCAGTTTCTAAATCTCTTATTTCCCCTACAAGAATTATATCTGGGTCTTGTCTTAAAACTGTTCTTAACGAACTTGCAAAACTTGTATTTTCGTCTATTTCTATTTGATTTATTCCTTCAACTCTTATTTCAACTGGGTCTTCAATTGTTGTTACATTTATCTCTGGTCTATTTAAATAATCTAGTATACTGTATAGTGTTGTTGTTTTTACCTTCCCCTGTTGGTGCTGCAATAACTGTTATACTATTTCTTTTTATCAAAAACTGTTTTTTTAGGATTTCTTCATCTTTTGGAAAACCTAAGTCAAATATATCTTCTATCCCTTTATTTTTTTCTTTAAAAGTCTTAGAACTATCTTTTTCTCCGGTGTACATTTTTTTGTGATGATACACGGATATTATAATCTGGATAAAGTATTATACGTCCATCTTGTGATATACTTTTTTTCTTGATACATATTTGATATTGCTTTTATTCTACCTATTATATTTCCGAAGTCTCTTATTACTCATGTTAGATACTGTAACTAATTGTCCGGTCTATCCTATATCTAACCCTTATAGTTTCTTCCATAGGTTCTATATGTATATCTGATGCTCTTTTTTTCATCCCTGTTTTTATTATCATATCTATTAATGTTGTTACATCAGAATTATCACTTATCTCTTTTCCTTCTGTATTTTTCAAGTTGTGTAAGTATTCTTTCTATATTACTTTCAAATGTGAAATATGGTTCTAATGTAAGCCCTTTTCCGAAGAGCAAGAAGCCTTATTTTTCTTTAAACTTTCTTCATCATTTGGTCTTGAAAATGCTACTCTAAGTCTACCATTATTTACTGCAAATGGTATTGCTTTTTGTTATTTTTGCAATATCAAGCGGATAATATTCTGTAAGTGGGATTGTTATATCTTCTGGTCTTATATCTACAGATTCTATCCCAAAAAAATCTTTCCTGTTTCTTCTAAAAAGTACATTTCTATCTGCTATCTCTAATTTTTTTCTATTATATCTACAAGTCTCATACCTGGATGTAATATTTGATATTCTAATGCTTTTTTTACATCTTTATCTGTAAGTATACCTCTTTTTACTAATTCTAAACCTATTGGTATTTTTTTGGCATTTTATTCTCCTTATTTTTTTCTTTTGTTTATTAATTATTATATTCTAGTAAGCATTTGATAATTTTGATAATTTGCATCTATTTTTTTGATTATAGAAAGTATTGTTAATATTTGTAATTCTTGACATTACATCTTTTTGCAAGAAGTTCTGATATTGTAGTTATCCTTTCTGTTATGTTTCCTCCTGTTGTTGCATTTTCATCATATAACTTATACCAAAAAGCCTTTTTTTGTTTAAGCTTTTTTTATCATTATTTTTCTGCTTGTGTAGCTCCTATATTATTTGTATATATTACATTCCTATATTCAGAACTATTTTCTGTTACTTCTACTTTTTCTTGTCTTATTTGTATATGCATATTTTCTATTATTATTCGGATCATATTCTGTTTGCTTTATACTTACTTTCTACTACTGGATATGAATAATATCCGTCCGATAATTAGTTTTTAAACTTATTTTCTATATAACTTGTATATCCTGAAGTATTATTTGAATCATTTGTATTTTTCTGCTATTCTTGGTACCCAAAATCTTACTTTTTTTACCGTTTATAACATTTCCGGTTACCATCAATATTATCTGTAGGTGTTGCTAAAAAAATACTGCTAAATCATTTCCAAATAAGTTATCTTTTTTTCTAACAATGTGTCTTTTTTTCTTTCTAAATCTTATACTATTATTACCATATGCATCTTTTTTTCTATATATGATTCTACAATAGTAAGATTTACTTGTACTTTAGATCCTGATCCTTGATAATCTTCATCTGTCATATCTACTATTTTTAGATAACCTATTTAAGTCTTCACCGATAAGTTTCTCCTGTTTCATTTAAATTTTTCTTCTCTAAAACTTATCTGCTCACCCTTATATATTTTTATTTACTAATATCTTATCACTAGTTACTTCAATATCATATCTTTGATTCTCTATTTCTATTGATTTAATCTTTCCGAGAAAGTATTTCTCCATTTCTTATTCTTTTTCGTATATCATTTATCTCACTATTTAATTTTTCCTGTTAAAACTGTATCTATTTCCATTTCTCTTACTTGATTAGATATTCTAGTAGACATTGCTGTTACTATACCTATTGTAATTATTACTATAATTATTGCAATAGATATATCAACACCTGTAAATCCTCTATTTTTCTTTTTAATCTTTTCATATTCTTTCCTATATTATCTTAAATTTAATCTAACTTAAATACATAAGTGATGTATATAATAAGTAAATTGTTCCTGTTACAATCATTAATATTGGTGTTATAGGAGTAAAAGTTTTTCCATTTAAGTTTATGTTCTTCTTTCTCCTTATTAAGTTCCTTTTTCTTCCTATTTTCTAATTTTTTTCATTATTATATTATTTGTAGTTATTACCTCTATCATTATAAATATTATAAATGTGATTATAACAGATGGTATCATTACAATTGGTCCAAATATCATCATTAATATTATTACAACAGACATAACATCTGCTATATAGCTTATTTCTTTACTTTTTCCTATATTTATTCATTTTGGAATATAGTTATAAGTATTAATATACAATAATAAATTATTGAATATAACATCATATCATTATTTTTTTGTTAATTCAAATATATATCTTACTGCTGTTATTACTGCTGTAAGTGCAACACCATATGCAAGCATTGATTTATCTATACCTTTACTATCTTTGTCTATAACTCCTGTTAAATACATAAAACTATATATAAATGGTATTCCGAAGTATTGATAATATACTTAATGTATCTAATACTCTAAATCCTGATAAATTAAGCATTATTACTCCTAAATTATACACATTATATATTATTAAAAAAACATTATTCCTGTAAATATCTCTGTAAACAAATACTTATTATCTATTTTTTTCTTACAGTGTACACATTTCCCTCCACTTATTAAATATGATAAAACCGGTATTTGTTCTAATAATCCAAGCTTATGATTACATTTTGGACAAAAACTTGGCTTTTTTTACTATGTCTATACTTTTTTTGGTATCCTATATCTTGCTAAAGTATAAAAACTTCCAAAAAAATAACCCTATTATAAATATTGCAATATTTACAAGTATCATTACATATATTTCCATAAACTATCCTTTCCAAACTAAAGTTTTTCCTTATTAATTTTTATCATATACAAAAACATTTTTTTGTAGTTTTTTTACTTTTTTTATTAATTATGAAACAATTGCCTTTTAAAAAGCAAAAAAAGTACTATAGTTTTTTTATACTATAGTACTTACTTATATCTATTTTTTCCCTAAAAAAATAATGCCATATTCATACTTAATGTTTTTATCTCTTCTATGTGAATGAAATTTAAGACTACCATTTTTCTCTTTTTTTCAGAATATGTACAATAATCCATTTCTTGCATATTCTCATCTCTTATACCTAGTTTTTTTAACTGTGCAAGTGCAAATTTTTCTAAGTGCAATATTATATCTTCCATTATTATTATATGATATAACCTCTGATTCTTTTTAATCCTAATTCTTTTTGCAAATTTTTTTGAATCTTTCTATTGTTTCTTCTTCTAAATCATAACATTCCATGCTTACACTTGGAAAAAAAGTATTCCTTTAATATTTTTTTAACATCTGCACCTTTTTTTCTTTAAACATTTCTATTGTATTTACTATAACCCCGTCTATAAGGCCTCTCCATCCTGCATGTAATATTCCTTTAACACCTGCCTTTTTCATCTATTAAAGCAATTACCATACAATCACCTGGCATTACTGTTAAATTTTTTTACTTAAATCTCTTGTAATTATTCCATCACTCTTATCTCCTGTTGTTGATAAAAGTATTCCATCATAGTCTGCACTTTTTAAAAATTATCTTCTGGTAATTCGTCAATATCTATAACCCTTGTTATATGATATACATTTGGTGTATATAATCTAGATATACTTTCTCCTTCTTCTTTAAGTATTTTTTTCTAATTCTTTAAATGATCTTCTTGTTTCTTCATTTCTATCTAAAAAAACAGTGAAAATGAAAAACTTATTTTTGTTTTGTAAATATTGCTTTTGTTCCTAAAAATCCTTCTTCTATTATATAACTTTCTTTTTCTGTCATAATCTCTCCTTAACTCTATATTACCATATCTTCCTTTATCTTTCAAATGAAAAAAAGAAGCAAAAACTGCTTCTTCTTGTCATATAGCATATTAATTTTTTTAAATTAATATAGCTATATTTCTTTCTTTTGTTCTATCTCTTCTAAATGAATGAAAAGATTTCTCTCCATTTTCTTCAATCGAAGAAAAAGTATCATACTCGAAAAATAGTAATGTTTTTCTTTCTTAATTCCATTAACTGTTAACTCCTTCATTTGGATTTTCCTTAAATCCAAATGAACTTTATTTTCAGTTTTTTTCAATAATAATATCCTGTTCTTTAATATTCAATATTCTAAATAATTTTTTTAAAATTACTTAAAAATACTTTTATCCAGTTCATAATTTTTTTACCAGCAATAGAAGGAAATAAAATTACTTCTGTATCCTTTATGCTTGCTCCTTTTTTTGCCGCATTGCCTTTATTGTGTTTGATATTATATTGCTATACAACCCTTTTTAATCCACAGTGAATAATTCCTCTTACATTAGATTTATTACAAAAACATCCCTAAAATAAGACAATCAGCAGGCATTACAGCCAGCGGTATATTTTTAGATGTTACAATTGCATCGCATAATTCCACCGGCATTTCTAAGGTTATTTCCTCTTCTCTTCCATATGATACCCGTTTATAATCTTCTGTCAAATCTAAATCCACTACAAAAATTTGTATGTTCACAATTAGGAACATACATTTTTTAACTTTATTCCTTCCATCATTAACTCTGTTTCTAGATTTTTCAAAACTTTTCTTAGTTTCTTCATTCTTCATTAGAAACAAGGAACCTCCAAACATATTTTTTTACTAAAAAAATATGTTCTCTTCCTTCTTTGTGGATTAAATATCTTTTTTTATTCTCCATATTTTTCCTCTTTTCCATCAGTTCCAAATAGTTACACAGAACTAATTATTTTTTTATAGTTTTACATAATTATATTATACAATATTTTTAAATAATTTTTTTCAAATACCTAAATATATAATAAAAAGGCTAATTTTGATAAAAAAATTTTACTCTTTAAACAAATAAAGATTAACAGCTAAAATATTGTTTTAAGCTATTAACCTTTTAATTTTTTTCTAATCTATAAAATTGTATTTGTTTTTTTCCATTTTTTTCTTTAAAAAAATAGTATATACTGCATCTATTATATTATCATCATCTACTGAAGAATATGTTTCTCCTCCATCTTCTGTTTCTTCATCTAGTCTTAATATTACTACATGTCCTTCTTCATCTTCTGGTTCTTCACCTTCTTCATATTGTGGTGATAATATTATATATTCATTATCTTCGTATTTGATTAAATCTAGAAATTCAAACATAGTATCTTTTTCCATCTTCATCTGTAAGCATTATAGATGCTGTTTCCATTTCTTCTATTTCTTCATTTAATTTTTTTCTTCATCCATTTTTACTCCTTTGTATTATTTTATTATTATCAATTTTTTTCTTAACTATATAATATATATTATTTTTTATAAAAATATACTATTATTACATATTTAATATATTTTAATTATATTTTTTTAAATATCCCTCTAATATTAGGACTGCTGCTATTTGATCTATTACTTTTTCTCTTTTTTTCTCTTTTTTTAATCCTATTTCATTCATTATGCCCTGTGCTTCTATACTTGTATATCTCTCATCTTGTTCTATTACTTCTATACCAAACTTACACTTAATTTTATGTATTAATTTTTCTTGTTTTTTTCTACTCTTTCTCCGAGAAGTACCGATTTTTCATTATATAGCATCCCTATAATTATTTTTTTCTGGATTATATTCTGATATAATCTGTTCTAATTCTTTTAAAATAATCTTATCTTTTTGCTCTTTGTTCATCCATATTTTTCTGTAACATTTTTAAGTTTTTGTTTCTATTGTTTTTAAGTCCATAACATGTAATACCGAAGCTCATCTGTTATTGCAATACCTGTTCTTGTATTACCATAATCTATAGCAATTATCCTCATATTTTTAATCAAGCTCCAAATATTTTTTTATCATTTGTTCTAATAATTCATCTCTTTCAATTTTAGTTATTAGACTTCTTGCATCTTTATGGCTTGTTATATATATTGGATCTCCTGATAATATATAACCTACTAATTGATTTACTGGATTATATCCATTTTCTATAAGTATGGCATATACTTCTTTTTATTATTTGTTTAGTGTTTTTTTCTCTTTCTTCTTTTTCCATCTCTGTATCATAATTCATTGTCTTATCTGATATCATAAATTCCTCCTTTACCATTAAAGAATTTTTTTATCTCACTTTTTACCTCTATTTAGTTCATCTTCTAAATAATCTTCTAGTTTTTCTACATATATATTCTAAATTACCTTTATCATATTCTTTTACTACTATATTTAATCTTGGTATTATATATGTAGGTTCTACTTCTTCTTTTTCTTTTTATTTTCTCTTTCTTTTTCTTTTTTTAGGGTTTTTCTTCTTCTACTTTATCTTCTTTTGTATCTTCTACACTATCTATAGTATCTAAATTATCTTCTAGATCTTCTTTATCTTTGTTATTATCTATCTCATCAAAAATATCTAGATCATCTTCTTCATCATCTTCTGCTTTTTTTAGCATTTCTAAATATTCTTTTTAAATACTCCTGTATCTGTTTGTACAAGTTTTATATTCTCAACATTTTTCTTTTTATATTTTTTTAAAACTTCCATATAATTGTTTTTTTGTATTATACCATCAGTATTATTTTTCTTTTTATATTATCTTCAATATTCTTTTTATCATCAAGAATGATTATAAACTTGGGTCCCATATAGCGGACAAAAATGTTATCTCCTCTTGTTATACTATGTATTTTTTTAATAACTTCTGTTATCAAAACATTTCCTGCATTTCTGGAAAATTCTTCATTTACTTCTTCTAGATTATCTATTCTAAACATTACTATTTGTGGTTTTATTATATTGTTCTAATAACATCTTACCTTCTGTTTGTAGATATTCCATTGTTTTTTTAATTCTGAAAAACTTATCATCTCTTACCATTGTTTCTATTGCTTCTTCATAACTTAATACTTCTATTGTATTTCTTATCGCTTGTTTTAAGTTTTCTAATATTTGTATATCTACATTTTTCAAATGCTTTTTACTTTTTTTGATTCTATAAGCCAATATCCTATATATTTTTCCTTTTTGAAGTCATAGGATAAAATATTACCGATTTTATAATATTCTTTCTATTTTCTAAATATGGTAACTCTTCTTCTTGTTTATCTACAGTTATATATTTAAATTCCCTTTTTATCTATTGCTTCTTTGAATATATTTAAATTTTTGAATATATAATATATCATTTTCCATATTTGAAATCTCAATATCTGATATATTTGTAACTTTTTGTAATATATTCTAAACCATTGTAATATACAATTGTCGAATAATCAATGTCCATTTTTTTCTATTAAAAACCTTATTTAGCTCTTCCATTTTTTTCTTTTTGAGCTTTTTGAACTTGCAGAAATATTCATAATATCTCTTAATGCAAGTATTCTTGAAAAAGCTTTTTTTAGATTTTTTTAGCTTGTTCTAAATTCCTATTTGTATGAACATTATATCCTAATAAGAATATTATTATTGTAACCTCTATTGCTATAATAATCATTATAATTATAGGCATATATTTCTCCCTTTACTTTAATTGAATTTTGTTATTTCTGGATATATATTTTCTGCTATAAGTTTAAGTTCAGATATGAATTTTTTTGGATATCCTGCTATCTCAAACTTACAATGTACTATATTTTCTAGATATTTTTTTGATATGCTTGTATATCAAATGGCACTGAATATACTTTAACATTATCCTTATTAAATAATTCTACTCTTTCTTCCATATTGGGGCTATTATACATTGAAAGTCCACCTACCATTAACCTTTTTGTAAGGCCTTTTTACTGGAAGTTCCTTATTTAATATTATACTTAATTTAGAATCAGATATTATTCCAAATTCTTTTTAATTTTTTTAAATGTATTGTAAGTGGTTGCATTGTAAGTACATCTAATGATTGTACTGTAAATATCTGATTAGAATATATGTAATATTCTAAATTAGTTTCAAAATCACAATCAATTAATATTAATGTATGATTTTTTTCCTTAATGTATCTATTACTTGTTTTTGAATTAAGTTTATTTGTATCATTTGTTGGAAGTCCTGTATATACTGATAAATTTTTTTATTTATTTGAACTCCTTCTGCTATACCTTTTTTTCAAGTTTTATAACAGATAATGTTGCAATCTCTCTTAATCTATCTTCATTATTTGTACACATATAATAATCATTCTTATTTTTTTGTTAAATCAACTATTGCTGTATTTATACCTATTGATGAAAAATAATATACCTAATGAATTTACTAAAAAAATGATGTACCGATTTTTACTTGTACCTACAAATGTGAAAACATTATTTGTAATTTGTGGTGTCATATTCATTGTATTATTTGTATTTGTATTTATATTATTTATTGGCACAAAAATTATTTTTCTTCTCTTATTTCTTCTACTTGATGTATATTTTCATTTAAATTAGTTTCATTATTATTTTTCTTTTATAACATTTATATTATTGTCTATATTTTTTTGCATTTTCTATAGGTGCTATATTTTTGTTCTGGTGTTTCCTCTATATCTGTAGGAATATCTACCATATTAAATTGATTTTCATTATTTGAATTAACAGTATTTTTGGTTAAAAATCTGTTTCATTTTCCATATTATTTTTCTTGTTCAAAAATGATTATTTGAATTATTTTGCTCTTCTTGTTGTTTTTGAAGTTCTAGCTCTTCTTGTACTTTTTTTCTTGTTCCATTTGATGTAACTTATTTGCATCTATATTCATTAAAGCTTCTAAATTTTTGATTTTTCATTCATTAATACATTTTTTACATTATCTGGAAATCTTGCTATATATATACAAGTTCAACATCTGAATATTGTTCTGCTATTCTTTCAAATGTTTCTGAATATTTGCTTTGTATCATTTCCAAGTTTTGCATAATAATTTAAAAATATTTTTTTAATTCTGTTTTTTTGCTATTGAATCTTCTTCTGTATCTGCCACAACTTCTGTATCATCAACATTTATTTGATAATATTTTTTTGCATCTTGCTTGTTTTTTTCGGCTTTTTTTATAAGCTCACAAATTTTACTAATTTTTTTCTATCTTTTTAATAATAATGCATTAAATATTCCGAATCCTATATTTTTTTCTAAAAAAACTCTTCTGCAGGTTGTCTATCTGCCTTTACAAATTAATATTATAGGCATTGCCATATTTGACTTATTTACGGCAACATCAGTAATTGCATCTAAATTATTTAAAAAGATATTGATCTCCTTTATCATTTGATACACTTTCCAATGATTCATCTATTACTATTATATCATAATCCTTATTTTTTTCTAATTCTTTAACTACTGCATTATAATAGTAAACTTCCTTATATGAAAGAAGTTCATTATAAATTATTTGATATTTTGCAACTACTTGCTCTGTGATTTTTTTCATTACTTACTGCAAATAATATTTTCATTTAATTAATTCCCCCAACCTTTTTATGACAGTTGCAAATATTAAAGGCATTACCTGACATACTGTAAATATTGTTAATACATGAAATCTTATAACTCTACCTTTATTATATAAGCTTCTAGTTTTTAAGTCCTATTACTGAATCATATACATAACTTACAATTAAAAGTATTATAAGTACTGGTATACTTATAAGTGACAACATATGTAATGCATATGCTATTGTTCCATATATTATCGAGTTTCTATATTCATTCTTATATTTTTTTCTAGTGTTTTTAAACTAGAATCTCTTAATCCTAATAATCTTGTTCTACTAGTTTCAGGCATTATTTCTACTTTTTGCTTTGCATCTGTCTTATTTTCTTCTGTATTTTTTTATTATTATTTTTTTATCATTATTTTTTTGCTATCTCCATCTATGTTAATATTCTTTTTCTTATTTTTCTTCATTATCATCTTTTGGAGTTATCTTTTGATTACTATTTTTGATTGTTTTTCTTTCTCTTCCCCATTTATGTTTTTTTAGGTATAATTTTAGTAGAATCCCATATTTTTTTCTATATCTACATTTGTATTTACACTTTTTTTATCCCCTATAATATTTTTCTTTTTTAAAATATCTACATATCCGAGTACTAATATATGCTAATAATATTATACTTACTAAACATATACTTATAACCATATTCTTTATTTTTTTCTTGTTAAGCTTTTTTTCATTATACTTCCTATCTATTATTTTTTTGCTTTTTTAAAAATTTTTTTAAGAATATTTTTGGAAAAAAACCTAGAAACTTAGGCTTTTCTTTCTCTTTTTGTTTTATCTTCTACTTCTTCTATTTTTGTATTATTTATTTCTTTTTCTCTATTTATTTTTTTCTTCTATTTCTTTAAATATCTCTTCCCTACTTATTTTTTTAAAACATCTTCTCCTATATGTTCAGACATTTTTGTAATTTGCTTTTAGATTTTTTTCATGATATTTAAGAGTTCTTCTTTTTCTTTCTTCATCCTCACACCAATAATTTAGGTTAAGTACATTAAGCATTTCAAAAGTGTATTCTTCTAAATTATTTTTCATAAAAGCGGTATGCTATTATCAATATTTACCTCATATTCAGAATCCATAACTTCTTCAAAAAAATCAACAAGTTTTTGTTGGTACTTTATAAAGATATATAGGATCCATATTGTGTATAATATAGTCTATTTCTGCATATGCTTTTTTTATCTGATGAACTTATATTGTTCATACATTCCTCCTAAATCATATATTCTTTCTATATATAGCTTTTATTATACTTTTTAATTGTAGCTTTTTTTCAACAAATATATATATTTATTTCATTTTTTTAATATTAGAAAATCTCAGATATATTTTTTTATAACATATAATAAAAAAATAATACAGCTTTTTAAAAATTATATAGCTGTATCATTAACTTCTACTTTAATTTTTCCTTTAATTTCAAGTTTTTATCTTCAAAAAAATATTCATAATCACACATATATTTTTACACTATCATTAATATGTGTACTTAGTATTAATATTATATCTTTCTTTATACTTTCCAAGTATTCTTCAGTTTTTTCAAGCTTCTTTTTATCAAGTGCATTAAATGGTTCGTCTAGTATAAGTATTTTTAGGTTTTGTGAATAAATGCTTGAATTAATGCAAGCTTTTTGTTTTTGTTCCTAATGATAAATTCTTATATTTTTGTATTCCTAAATTCTTCTATATTATAGAATTCTATCCATTTTTCTATTTCTTCATCTGTTATTTTTACTAGACATTTCTTTTTAATAGCTTTAAGTTTTTCTATCAATGTTAAATGTGATAAAAAAATTGTGGATTTTTCTATTAAAATTCCTGCATCTTGTATATAATTATTCTTATTTCTTATCTTTACTCCATCTTGAAAAAAACATCACCAGAACTTAAAAACATATATCCACATATTGTTTTTTTAATAATACTGTCTTACCGTGACCCATTATATCCTTTTTATAAGATAGAAATTTCCAGTTGAAAATTTTTAAATTTATATCTTTAAATATTTCATTTTCTCCAAATGCTTTTTCTTCCATTCTCTATCCTAATTTCCATAGTTTTTTTCTCCTATCTTTCTAGTTATATTTAAATATATTATTAAAATTAATCCCATAATAATTAATAAATAATACTCTTTCCCTAAAAAAATATATTATATATAAATAATTTAGAAACAAATAATATTATTGTAGTTAGTGGTATATTACTTACAAGTATAATAAATGATGTAAATACATAGTTAATTACTAAAAACCATACAAATATAACTATATCATTAAAATTTACTATCTGAACTTTATTCAAAATAAATACTATAAATGATATTAAAATTATCCAATAAATAATATTTTTTTAATACATACTTTTTGTGAAATTTTTAATACTTTTTACTAAATAATCAAACTTACTTTTTAGAATGATATCTTACAATTTCTTTCATCCCTTCTGATAAATAGCAAGAATAATTAATGATATTTATTTCTACAACTAAGTACATTGATATTATTGTAAGAATTCTAACAAAGTTCATTGCTTTTTTTCTCCATCTTCTGATATAAAATATATTGATTTTAATATATTATCTATAAAATATGATAATGAAACTTTATTTCCTTCTTCTAATCCCATTGTTCTTATAACTATATTTGCAAATAAACATATAATTAATAAATTTAAAATTAATATAATGTTTTTTTCTTAATATTTCTAGACATTATTTCACCTCATATTTACAAAATAATTTCATTAAAACTATTGGCAAAATAATTGGTATATATGTACCTAATAAAAATGGTAGATTAACTAATGGTCTTGCTGCAACCATAATTGATTCCATAGGTGATAAAAAAATTTAGGTAATCCACTTATCCCATATAAAAATATAGATAATGGCAACATATATGCTATATATAGTAAAACTCCTTTAATATATCCAAAATTATCTATTAAATTAAATGTCAAAAATACTTCCGAACAAATCCTGCTAAAGCTGTTGTTAGTCCTGTATATATTCCGGAATCCCAATTCACTTCCAAATATAGTATTTAATATACTATTTTTGAATAAATGTTGTATCATCATACAACCTAAATTCTGAATTTAGCTGTCCAAAAATTAACCCAACACTCATAAGTATTATAAATATAATTAATATATTTATCATAACAACTAGAGCTAAATTAAATTTAGTCTTTCTTAATTTCTTTTTCATAATCATTATTTTTTTACCTATATTAAAATTTTTAACAACTTATTTTTTTATACTATTATAGTCAAATGAAATAATCGCTATTAAAATTGGTATATATATTCCTATTATTTGCATAAAATCAAACTTTATACTACCAGGACTAAGTGCATTTTTAATCAATGAATCCCTTTATTTCTCTTATCTTTTCACTTCCAAAATGTGCTAAATCCTCTGCACCTCTTTCAAAAATTAATATAATTTTTCTATTACTTCTTTAAAAAGCAAAAAAATATAAAACATATTGAAATTATTATTATCCATTTTTTTCTTACTTAATTTTTTTGAACATAAATCCTTTTTTTCATCATAAATATGTTAAATTATTACAATAATATAAAAAAATATTTCATAATAAAATTAAGGAGAATATTATTAATATATTAATTGTCTGGTGACCAACTACCTGTTATAATTATATCTCCGGTCCCACCAATTTTTCTCTATTCATTCTTAAAAGCATAACTGTATCCTCTTGATGCCCAATTTGAACATATCCCTCTTTTACCACACTCTACTAAATTATCATCACTTCTTCTAGAACCATTTGTATTAACTAAATAATTTTTAACTTTAATTGGTTTAAATTCTCTAGATGGCCATAAATTTAATATATAATTACTTCCATCTGCTCCTTCTTTCAATAAAAAAATCCTGTTCTTCTGTTTCCCCAAAAGCTAACTCTAAAAGCTTGAGAATTCTCCTATTCTTCTTGCAAATACTATATTAGTAAATAATGTAATTAAAATTATTATACTAAAAAAATATTATTTTTTATTTATTTTTAACATATCTATGTCCTCCTTAATTTTTATTTTTCTTCAAATTAATATTCTCCTTATTCATATTATATATATACATATATATAATGTATATTCTTTTATATTTTATTAATATAATATTAACCATTTTGAAACCGATTTGTAACCTTAAAATGCTTTTTAAACAATATTACTAAAAAGATGCTTTTTATCTAAGCATCTTCTCTTTTTAATCTTTTATTATATCACCCTATCTTAGTTACATCTCCTGCACCTATTGTTACTATGATATCACCTTGTTTAGCTTCTTTTTAATATATTCTTTAATTTTTTTCGTTTGTATCTAAATATATAGCATTTTTACCATTGTCTTTTTAAAAATATTTGTTATTTCTTCAGATGTTATATTATGTTTATTTACTTCTCTTGATGCATATATTTTTAGTTGCAATTACTATATCAAAAATTACTTAATGATTTTTGCAAAAATCTTCCTTGTGGTTTATAACCCTTGAATATGTATGTGGTTCAAATATTGCTATTTTTTTCTGTTAACTGGTATATGACTAATTCCTTCTGATAATGCTTTTTATTTCTGTTGGATGATGTGCATAATCATCATATATTCTAGCTCCATTTACCATTCCCTTATATTCAAATCTTCTACTTGCTCCTGTAAATTCTTCTAATCCTTTTTTTATATACATATATTCTATATTATTCTTATCTACAACTGCTATTGCCGCTATTGCATTTGCTATATTTGCTTTTTTCCTGAAATTTTCAAATGTATTTCATCACCCATCTTATTTCCATTCTTATATGGTGTAAATTTTTAATATATATTCAGAATTTTCTACATATTCAATATCTCTTGCTTGATATTCTGCGTCATCATTTTCTATACCAAATGTAACCTTTTCTAAATCTTCTCTATTATAGTTTGCATATTCTAAAACTTCTTTTGAATTTTTCATCATCTAAGTTTATATATACCTTTCCATTTCTTTGAATATTCATTATATATTTTTTTAAATGATATTAATATATTTTTCTAATGTTTTTAAAAATATTCCATATGATCTTGATCTATATTTGTTATAACAGTGCTTGTTGGATAAAAGTTTAAAAAAACTATCCTTGTATTCACATGATTCAAATATAAACATATCATCTGTTCCAATATTATAATTACTGTTTATTTCTTTTAATAATGCTCCTACTTGTATTGTAGGGGTTTTAACCCTGCTTTTTAAAAAAATATTTGAAATCATAGATGTTGTTGTTGTTTTACCATGTGTTCCTGCAACTCCAATACTATTTTTTTATACTGTCTTATAAGTATTCCTAAAAATTCTGCTCTTTCATATATATCTTTTTTTCAAGCTTTCTTGCCTCTACAAGCTCTTCGTCATCTTCTGGTATTGCTGCAGTATATATAATTATATCTGCATCTCTAACTTTGATATATCATGTCCTATTGTAACATCTATACCTTTTTTTCTTTAAGTATTTTAACTTGTTTTGATTCTGACTTATCGAGATCCTGTTACAATATTACCTTCATCTTTTAACATTTGTGCTATTGCACTCATGCTTATTCCTCCAATACCTATTAAATGATATTTTTCTTTGTATATTTTTCCATTATATATTCTTCCATTATCTTCCCCTTTAATCTCTTGTAAGTTGTTCTGCTTCTAATATATCTAATCCTGTTATCTCTTTAAAATTTGCAACAACCCCTTTTCTTATAATTATATCACCGATTAGAATTAACAGTTAGAGTATCTGGAACATTTCCACCTCTTTTTTTCAAATTGTTTTTTTAAATCGTCTACTCTTTGTCTTTCTTCTGTTAATATATTATCTTTACTTGTGCCTTTTTTTCAGTATATACCTGCATTATTATTGTTTTTGCCTCTGATAATAAGTAATCTTCATTACCTTTTTTTAGATTGTTTATCTACTTTTTACTCCTAAACTTCCTCCGATTTGTATTTACATATATAACAATACTTGTAAGCATAAGTAATATAACCACTGTTATTACAAGTGATATAAGTGTTATACCTTTTTCTTTTTACTATTTTTTTCTTATTATTTCTTTTTCATACTAGTACCTTTCTATTATGGCCTTGTAATCTTTACCATCTTTTTGTATAATTTATGCCTATGTCTGTCCTTATATCATATTCTACATTTTTTTATCCCTATATTTATCTTATTCTTTTTCTTGTTTATCTTCATTATATCTAAAAAGCTTTTTCTTCAAGCTTTGTTTTAAATGTAGTAGCAGTAAGATTTTTTTAATATTCTCATTTTGCAATTATCTCAAAACTAAGTACTCTTAATACATCTTCTATATCTTGCCTTTCTTTCTTATTCACACCCATCTTACTACTTGCTATTATACCATTATTAGATATAATCGGTGGTAATGTTATAGAAAGTATTATCAAAAAAATAGTATAATCATTGTAACTAATACTAAAAAAATGTTATACCTTCTCTTTTTTTAGTCTATTAACATATTTTTTTAAGGTAATATCATTTTTTTCTACATTATTCTCTAATTCCATTTTAATATTCCTTTCCCAAATATATCTTTTTATTTTTCTTATTATATATTTCTTTATTTGTTTTTATTTTTATCATATATAATAATATTCCATTCTCCTGATATCTTCTTTACTTCTAACTTGTTTGTTATTATTTTTTTCTTGTTACAAGTTCAGTTTTTAATCTTATTTGCAAATTCTGTCATTGTTAATGTATTTTTCTTGTTCTAATAGGTATGTTTCCGAAATGATACTATTCTTTCTTCTAAGTTTCTTTCATTTAAATTATTTTTCTACTTCTCTTGTATTTTTTTCACAACCTTATTATTTTCTGAAATAACTGTATATATAGCTATACTTGAAAGTAATCCAAGTACAATTACTGTGATTATAAGAGTTACCATTGTAACACCATTTCTTTTTTTCATATCTTTTTACCAATCCATTTCTTTATCTGTTGTACCAAAAATTTATATTTTTGTAATGTAAATACCCCCCACCTTGTTTATACTAGCAAGTGGCTTTCCTACTTCTCCTGCCTTACTGCTTGCTATATATGGTATATTTGTAATCATATTTACTATTATTGTTGAATCATTTGTATAACTTCTTATATAATCCGGTTTTTTAGAAAGTTTTTGTTTCATCTATAGTCTTAAAATTTTTCCGCATTCATAAACTCATTTCTAATACTCCTCATCCTCTTATTACTTCCATCTCTTCCGTCTAATATATCCACCATTATTATTTGTATTCATCTGATTTATCGCTTGATTATAACTGAGATCTAAATTCATTTGTAAATGTTCTTTCATCAAATGTCATTTCTTTTTACTGGAAGCTCTCCATTTTAAAAGATAATATGCATCTATCTCATTCTTATACCACATCATTGCTGTTTCCAAATCTGCTATCTTCTTATTTGATACTTGATTACCCACAAGTGTTGTTGCTCCACCTATTATTATTGTCATAATAATTATTGTTACAACAAGTACTGTCATTGTAATACCATTTTTTTCTTTTTTTAAGTGTAATCTTCTCATATTTTCTCCTAAATTATAATACTACTATAATTAGTATAATATTTTTTTAGCACTTAAATTGCAATAATATTAACATTTTTTTAATACATAACAAAATTAAAAAAATAACTTTAAAATATACTTAATGGATTAATATAGTTTCCTAAATATTTTTACCCCTAAATGTAAGTGTGGGCCTGTTGTAGAATCCATTTGTATATCTCCCTGTACTATCCATATATGGACCTTTAGAAATATATTTAGGACCAACTTTTTGCTATAATATCCCCTACATTTACAAATATTCCTTTTTTTCTAATAATCCTTCTGGTTCTAAATGTGTATACATATATTCATAATCTCCAGATTTTTAATATTAATGTATAACCATATGCTCCTTTAAATCCTGAATATAATATTACTCCTGATGATATAGCATATAATTTTTTTCTCCTTGTGAAAGACCTATATCAATACCAGAATGAAAAACTTGTCTTTCTAGTAACTGGATTTACCCTTATACCATATCCTGAGTTATTCTACCCTTCTTTTTTTATCTACAGGCCATATTCTTTTTACCATCTGCTATAACAATATCCAGCTTATTATCATCATTAACATTACTATTAGAATCTACTATACTTCCTGTATATATTACACCAACTGTAATAATTATTCCAATAATTACAATCCCCCTTTTAATAAAATTCCCATCATTTTTTTATTAAAAAGTATCATATACCTCCTTTTATCTAATGCATAATAATATATCTTATCATATTTGTCAATACATATCAAAAAAATACATCAAACATTTCTGTTTGAATGTATTTTTTTAATTTAGTTTCTTATAATTTCTTGGATTTTTATCGTTTTTTTGTGATATAAATTTAATAAAATCATCTCTTATTCCTTGTGGAACCATACCCTGATCTCTCTCAAAGCTTGTTAAGAATTTCACAAATAGTATCTCCTTCACAAATTTGTTCTATAAACCAAATAACTATCATTGCTAAATATGAAGTTTCATTTATTTGGTCCCCAGAAAGTCCTAATGGGAATCCTTTCCCATCAAATCTTTCCTTACTTTCTAGTATAATTCCTATAATAATAGAATTATCATATTCTTTTTTTGTATTTTTCTACTCAAAATTTCTATGCCACGTAAAGGATATTTCTTATATTCATCTCTCTCTTCTAATGTAAGCTGTTTATTATATTTCAACTTACATGTTATAACTTTAGGTAAACTTACGTATCCAATCTTATTCAGTTCTGTTCCTAAACACATTTCATGTATCAGACTTCTTTCAAGTCCTTTAAATTCTGCAAATTCTTGCAATAATCTTGAAGCTTTCCGTGCTTCTTTGTATTCCTTATTGAAGTTTCTTTCAAGATAAATACTTAAGTTAAACATAAAAAAACCACACCTTTCTATTCTCCCGATCTAAGTTAGCACCAGGAAATATAATTTCTTTTTATTCTTTTCACCATTATATTAACATAAGAAGTTAAAAAAGCAAGTGTTTTTTTACTTGCTTTTTACTTTTTAGTATTATTATTGGAATATATCATAGAAATTTTTTTAAAAGTATATCCTTCTTTTTTTAATCTATGTATTATTTCCCTTGCTGTTTCTGGTGTTGCTTTTTTTATCACCTGCATCATGCATTAAAACTACAAGTGCTGTTTCACCTTTTCTTGTTTCTTCAAATTTCTTTTAACTGTTCTTCTGTTGTTTTCTTACCTTCTGCATCTCCTGTAAGTGTATTCCAGTCAACATTAGCAATACCTTTACTATTTAATACTTCTTTTTATTTCCTTTTTTTATCTTACTATATCTTCCGTCCAAATGATCCGTCCAGGGAATCTTAATAAGTATGTATTATAGTCATTTTCCGAATAGCTTTTTTTATTTCTGCTTCTGTATCATTATATTCTTCTAATAATGCATCTACACTTGCATATATCTTAGAATACTTATGTGTATAGCTATGGTTTTGCAATATAGTGTCCTTCATCATATGCTCTTTTTACATATTCTGGATATTGCTTTTACATTCATTCCCATTACAAAAAAATGTTGCTAGTACTCCTTCTTCTTTTTAACATATCTAGTACTTTAGGAGTTATACTACTAGATGGTCCATCATCAAATGTTATATATGCTACTTTTTTTCTTTTTTTAGCATATATGTCTACTATCTTACTTTGTGGATCTTGTATAGCTTTAGGTACTTTTTTTAAGTTTGGAGTTAAACTTGCTTGTCCTGTATCTGGATTTGTATTATTTTTCAGTTTGTGTTTGTTCATTTTTGTTTCTTTTTTTCTTCTTCTTCTTTTTTTCTGAAGTAGTTCTGCCTCTTTTTTTACTCTTTCAGCATTAGCTTTTTTTCTTTTTCCATATTCATATTACTAATATATATCATAGCACCTGCAAATAATAATATTCCTATTGAAAAAAATTATTATAATATAGTATATTTTTGTATTCTTTATGATTATTATTTCTTCTTTTTAACTCTATTTTTTTATAGTGTATAAGTCATTAGAATCATTATCTTCATATAATCCTTTGTATATGTCTTCTTCCATCACCCTTAATTAATCCTTTTCCTTTTCATATTTATCTTTTTTTAATTATTATTAATACATATAAGTTTTAAATCCTACATAATCTGATGCAATTAATTCAAATTTTTATTCCATTATATTCTGATATTAAATTATCATTATTTATTATCCCATGTAAATGTCCATAATAGCAATATTTTTATTCCTTCTTTTTCTAAAGTTTTTTTAAAATATCATTTTCACTTCGAAGATCTTTTTCCGAAGATCTTTTTCTATATATTCTTTTGTCACTACAGGATAATGAAATATAGCTATTTTTCCTAATTATATTAATATTTTTCTTTTTTTCTTTCTTTTTCTTCTATTTTTCCTTTTTCATATCAACAATAGAAGTATTTAAACGTATATTTTCTTTTTCTAATATGTTTAAATTCTTCTATATTTTTTTATTTCCCAACCTCTTGTTCCACAAAAAGCTATATCTTCTATTATATATGAATTATTATATAGAAATCAATATTTTTTTATTCCATTTTTTTCTAAAAACTCTCTATTTTTTTAAGACTTGACCACCAATAATCATGATTTCCTTTTTAATAATATCTTTTTTTACCTGGTAATTTATCTATATATTTAAAAATCTTCTAAAGCCTCTTCTAGGTTCATCGCTCAAGAAAAAAATCCCTGCTAAAAAAATACTGTATCTTCTTCTTTTTACTGTATTTTTCCCAGTTCTTTTTATTTTTTTCTGTATGATTTTTCCCATATATTTCCAAATATATCCATTGGCTTATCTACCCCGAATGATAGATGAAGATCTCCTATAATATATATCATAAATTTATCCTTTTCTAGTTAATAATTAAAAATTTTTTTATTATTTCTACTACCTATAGCTAAATTAGGTCTTGCATCTAAATCGTTTTCTGCAAAAAAATATTGTTAATATAGTTATAATATCCGTTGTGTTGCTATCATTTCCTGCATTATCTGTACATAATCTAAGTGGTGGATAATATACTTCTATATTTTCTTTCTTAAGTTCATCTAACCTTTTTCCTTATATATGTATTTGCAGATACACCTCCTGCTACTACTAACTTTGTTCTATTTTTTTCTTTTTAATACTTTTTCTTATTTTTATCTATTAACACATCTGCAATTACCTTCTGAAAAACTTGCACATAGATCTTCTTTAATAATCTCTTCTTTGGAATTATGCACCAAATTTATAATAGCTGTTTTTTTATTCCACTAAAACTAAAATTGAAACCTTCTACTTTAGGGATATGGTATTTTTAGATATATATGTTTCTTTTTCCGAAGTTTTTGCAAGTTTATCTACTTTAGGACCTCCTGGATACCCGAAGTCCTACAACTCTTGCAACCTTATCAAATACTTCTCCTACTGCATCATCCATTGTTCTTCCTATTATATCATATTTAGTATAGTCTTTTACATCTACTAAATGTGTATGTCCGACCTGAGATTATAAGTGATATAAACGGGGGAGTAAGATCTTTAAATTCTATATAATTTGCAGATATATGTCCTTCTAAATGATTTACTGGTATTATTTTTCTTATTATATGCATAGCCGAAGTCCTTTTTGCATATGATACTCCTACAAGTAATGCTCCTACTAAACCTGGACCTTCTGTTACTGCAATCCCATCAATATCTTCTATAGTTAAATTTGCCTCTTTAAATGCTTTTTGCCACAACATGACTTATAGCCTCAACATGCATTCTTGAGGCTATTTCTGGTACTAACTCCACCGATATTTCTCATGTTCATCTATTTGTGAATTTATTATATTTGTTAAAAGTTCTCTACCATTTTTAACAATTGCTACAGAAGTTTCATCACAACTTGTTTCTATTCCTAATATATATATATCTTTATTATTAACACTTTTTCATTTTTATTTTTATACAACTTCCCTTAAAGCTAATTATTATATTTATTCATTATTTCTATTATTTCTTCTTTTGAATGTACCCTGATACTCTTTTTTTGTTCTTTACCATCTTTTGTAATATATCATAGTTGGTACAGATCTTATACCATCCATCATTGCTTCTTCTTCAAACTTATCTATATCAACTTTTATTATTTCAAGTTCATTATCTTCTGCTGATAATTCTTCTAGTATTGGTGAAAGCATTTTTTACATGGCATACACCATGTTGCAAAAATAATCTACTAATACTCTTTTACCTTTTTTTAATTCTTTTTAAGTTTTTCTTCTTCTCCTAATATTTTTTTAACATATTTCACCTCTTATTTTTTTATTTTTATCTTGTTTTTTTAATTATTTTATTTTTTTATTATTCCTATTCTTATTATTTTTATTTCATTATATAATGCTTTTTAATTTTTTTCTGAATTTTTGGAATCCATATACTGATTTATATGTTTTTTTATCTTTTTATCAAAATAACTGTTGGCATAACTCTTATACCATATTCTATAGCTGTATTTTTTTATATTTATCTACATCTATCTTATATATCTTAACTCCTTGTTCTAATGCCTTTTGCTATTTCTGGCTTCATAAGTTTACAAGGTTCACACCATGTTGCATGAAAATCTATAATCATATTTTTCATTTTTTTCTAATTTTTTTCTTTTTAAGATTTCTGGTGTAATTTCTATATCACTATTTGCCTTTTTCTATTTTTTTCTGTTTCTTCTTTGCTATAACCTGTTTTTAGCTGTATTTACATTTGTTATATCTTTTTCCTGCTATTGTTTCTTGTTTTGATTTATTCATATTATTATTAACAACTGCCAAAATTATTACAATTATTATTATTAAAATTATTACAATTGCAGAAACTACACTTTCCTTTACTGGTGTTTTTTTGTTTCCTGTTTTCTTTTTGTCCATCTTTATTTTTCTCCTTATCATTTTTACTCTTATTATATTATTATATTTTTTTGTTTGTGCAAATATTATCATCATTCCTGAAAAACATCATATATAATCCCATTATTACCATTATTATTCCTGATACTTTATTTATCTTATCATAATTTTTTTCTTTATTGCCTTAAATGTATCTTTTTAATTTTGTTATAAACATTGTAGCTAAAAAGCATTGGTATTACTATTCCCATTGCATATATAAAAAGTAGGAATCCGACCTTCTAATACTGTACTCGTATTTAACGCACTATTCATTGCAAATGCTAAATATGCTCCTGAACATGGACTCCATGTAAGTGCAAAAAAATATTCCAAATAATAATGCTTTTTACTCTTGTTAAATTAGTATCACTACTATCTACATCAAACTTATATTCCTTATTTAATACATCTATTTTTTTATTATTCCTAAATAATTTATACCCATAAGTATTACTAAAACACCAAATGCTATGTTTAAATATGGCATATATTTTTCCTACAAGTGTTCCAAAAACTACTTGCAAGTATTCCGAAGAACCACAAAGGTTATAACAAATCCTGACATAAATAAAAAAATATATTTATATTTTTTTAACATCTAATATATTTGTATTTCCTTCTTCCTTTTTTTACCTATATTATTAGTATTTCCTTCTCCGCAACAAATATCCGTATAAGTATTGGTATTACTGGCAATATACAAGGTGATATATAATTTAAAAAGCCCTGCTATAAACATTTGTAAATATATCATTTTATTTTTATTTTTATCCTTCCTTTAAGTTGTAATAATTATAATACAACATTTATCATTTCTAAAACTTTCTTTTTTTAAATCACTATTTTTCTTCTTTCTCAAGTTTTTGGATCATCTTCTAAAAATTTCCATAGCATCTATTTGTGCATATGTAAGAATTTTTCATATCTTCAAATATATTTGCTATTTTAAAAATCAGGGATCCCATGTTGTTTTTGTACCAAAAGGTCTCCTGTACCTCTAAGTTCTAAATCTTTTTTTCAGATATTAAAAAAATCCATTAGATGTTTCTTTCATTATCTTTGCTCTTTCTAAAGATATTTTTCCCTTTTGTCATTAATTTTTAATATGCAATATGATTCATAAGGTCCTCTTCCTATTCTTCCTCTTAATTGATGTAACTGTGCAAGGCCAAATCTTTCTGCATTTTTCTATAATCATGACACTAGCATTTGGAACATTTATCCCTACTTCTATTACAGTTGTAGATATTAAAATATGAATTTCTCCATTTTTTTAAACTTATTCATTATTTCCTGTTTTTCTTTTTCTTTTCATCTTCCCATGTATACAAACAACATTATAATTTTTTTAAACCTATTTGTATAATTTTTCTAACACCTCTTCTGTTGATCTAAGGTCAGATGTATCACTTTTGTTCTACAAGTGGACATACTACATATACTTGCCTTCCTTTTTTTGTAATTCTTGTTCTGTAAACTTATATTTTTTTCTTCATTATTATAGTCTGTATATGTTGTTTTTTTATCTCTTTTCTCCCTTTTGGAAGCTCATCTATAATAGATATATCTAAATCTCCATATAATATTAATCCTAATGTTCTTGGTATAGGTGTTGCAGACATTACTATTGTATTTACTGCTTTACCTTTTTGCAATTATTTTTTTCTCTTTGTCTTACTCCAAATCTATGTTGTTCATCTGTTACAACAAGTCCTAAATTTTTTTAAATACAACATTTTTCTTCTAATATTGCATGTGTACCTATAAGAATATCTATTGTTCCGGTCATTTTAACCCTTTTAATATATTTTTCTTTTTTTCTTTTTTTCTCATTCCACTTTTTTTAATATCTGAATATTAATATTATATTTTTCTAAAATCTGTTTAAAACTTTCTACATGCTGGTCTGCAAGTATTGCAGTAGGTACCATTACTGCAACTTGATATCCAGATTTTTACTGCCTTATATGCTGTAAGTATTGTAACTATAGTTTTTTCCGTGATCCTACATCACCTTGTATAAGTCTTTCTGTTACAAGTTCTCTTTCTAAATCTCTTTCAAGTTCTTCTAATGTCCTAATTGTGCACCTGTAAGTTTAAATGGAAGCTCATCTATAATCATACTTAAACTTATATCATCTCTAAATGCAATTCCTTTTTCTCTTTTAGTTTCACCTTTTTATATAATAATGCTGTTTGAACTTTTTAAAAATTCCTCATATACTAAAGTTTCTCTTGCTTTTTAATTTTTTTCTTCATTTTTTAGGCATATGTATATTATATAATGCATCTACAATATCTAAAAGATCTCTTTTTTTCTTATACTTTTTTTGGTACTATATCTATAATATCAAATGTGTCAATACTTTTTTTAAAAACTTCAAATATTACTTTTTCTCATAAAATTTTTGTGTAATATTTTTAGTAAGTCCATATATTGGATAAAACTTTAATTTTTTTCTTCTAATTCTTTTTGTTTTTAAACATAAGCATATCATCAAGCCCATCATTATATATGTCAAAATCAAAAAGCTCAGTAAATTCAGGAGTCTGGATTGTATAATTTCCAAATGCTCCTTTTTAATTTCCCATATAATAAGTAAGTATGTGATTTTTTTATCATTTTTTTGAATATAATTATTATTATACCATACTGCTTCTATTTTTTTCCGTCCGTTCTATTTCAAATACAACTTTTTTGTATTGTCATTTTGCCTTTTAACCTTATGTTTTTTTAACATCTGATATAGCAAGACCTATAACTTGAACTGTATTTTTCATTATATAGGGTCTTTAAATCTATCAATATTTCTTCTATCTTCATATTCCCTTGGGTAATATGTTAACATATCATATATATTATATATTCGGAGTTTGTTTAAATATTTTTGACATTTTTTTCACCGAACTCCTTTTATATATTGTATATTATTATTAAGTAATTTTTTTCCATATTCTTTTTTTATTCTATTATTGTTTTTTCTCTTGCTTTTTACTATAACCCTATTTTGCACTATCATCTGTACATGTAATTAAAGTTATTTCTCTTTTTTTCCATTTGTTTTTTTGTGATGTTGCTGAAACATTTTCAGGTTCTACAACATACATATCATATATTTCATATTCTACTGTTTTTTTCCTGTAACATCTGTTATTTTTTTATTATATCCCCCATTTACAAGTGTTGGTACTTTTGAAAAAAACTTAGAATTTCTATAATTATGTCCTACAATACATAAATTTCCAATTTTATTTGGATCTGGTCCCCAAAACTTTGTTGGTGATAATTTTAATATTTCATCTGTTGTTTTATTTAAGATACCATAATTTAATCCTATTTTTCGGTATTTCTATAACACCTATTGTATAATATTTATCTCCTGATTTTGTTGTTTTAGTTGTTTGATTTACAGCTTTTTTTATATGCTTGATCTTCTTCTGGAGTCCTTTTTATTTGGATCTTCTACAGTTTCTGTTCTACTATCATCTAATACTATAGTTTCCGAATCTTTTTGTAAGTTTTACATTTGTATCATCATATTCTTCGATACTAAAATTAATAGAACTTAAAACTTGCTTTTGCTTGTTCTTCTTCAACATATTTACTATATTCTGCATATGCATAATATGAAAATAATATTATTATTAATATAAGTGATATAAAAAGTTCACTTTATATATAAGTCTTTTTTCTTTTTTTATTTCAGGTGAAACACTATAACTTTCAGACATTAATATTTGATTCATACTTGTTTTTTTCCTTCCTATTTCTATTATAATTCAAATCAATCTATACTATTAAATTATACTATATTTTACCTTTTTTTCAATCATTAAACATTGAGGTTAATTTGCATTTAAAGTGCAACATTATTCTATAATAAAATATCAAAGCCATTACTTTTTATTTTTTTAGCTATTTACTGCTGTTTGCAGATTAAATAATAACTCTGTTCCTCTATACTATCATATTCTTCTAATATTTTTCATGTATGGAGTGTAATAATTTAATTTTTTTCTTTCTAAATCATTTAATTTTTGATACTATTCTATCTAAATCTTCAGCACTATACTTGGAAATGTCTGAACCTTTAGGTATATATTCTCTTAACATTCCATTATGCCTTTCATTTGTACCTTTTTTTCATATGATGCTCCAGGGTGGCAAAAAAATATCATCGTTCCTAATATTTCTTCTATCTCTTCATATCGTGAAAATTCACTTCCATTATCTGTTGTTATTGATTTAAATATCTCAGATGAATATACATTTAAATGTTCTTTAATACTCTTTATTGCTCTTATTACTTCACTCGAAGACTTATTATTTAATTTTATTACTATTTCAAATCTTGTTTTTCTTTCTGTTAATGTTAGTAAACATTGTTTATCTTTTCCTTGCTTACCTAATACTAAGTCCATTTCAAAATGTCCGAATTCTACCCTATTGTTTATATAATCTGGTCTTAATTCTATAGAATGTTCTTTCTTACTTTCTGGTATTGGATTTCTCTCTACCCTACATCTTCTTGATTTATCTTTCATTCTTTTTCTATCTTTTTGTACTAACTTCAAGATAACCTTTACGTATTCCGTCATATATTGTATTTGTTGATACTTTGACATTAAAAGCTATTATCCTGTCTTATCCTATATGCTACTATATCTGGTGATTTTTCCTTCTTCTTTTTAAAAAGCCTATTAACTTCCTTTATTAGCTCCTTATTATACATAAGCTTTTATTCTGCTTATTCCTTTTTTTCTCTTTGTTTTCTAGTTGCTTTTTGCATTAGCTTCTGTGCTTTCATACTCGAAAGTTATTTCCTTTTTTTCTCTTAAATATACTCTCTTTCTTATATACTTCAGTTACTATCATTCTTCTATTTCTTTTTATTTCTCTTGATATTGTTGATTTACTCCTATTTAACTTTTTGTGCTATCTTAGTTATATTAACCTTGCCATACACTTCAAGTTGGTCATTCATCATAGTTTCAATTTTTTTACTCTTTCTTTAATATCTAAGTGTTTGTATTGTTTTTGTTCTTCTTTTTATATTATAATTTTTTTATTAGATACAGATTTCATAATTAAAATATCCTTTCATTTTTTCTATTGATATTTTTACTATGAATCTGTATCTTTTTCTATACCCTTTTTTTGTTGCACTTTATTTTTGCTATTCACTATCATTAAACATTGATTCGTCTAAGTTTATAATGCTAATATTAAATATCTTATTTTTAGAAATTGTTCCATCTGTATTTCTTATAAGCCTCATTTCCATACTACGTACATCACCGACTTTCTAATTTTTACAATTGCTACTATTACTGCATCTGTTTCTTGAGATTCTGATGGTTGATGCATTTCTACAAGTCCGAAGTCCCATATCTTGTATAAGTTTTTTTAAACTTTTCTTGTAGTTCATTTACTTGTATTGTATCTTTACCTGTATTTTTCTTTTTTTCCATCTAATATATTGCTATCTTTTAAATTTATTCCTATAATGTTTTTTTCCTTATCATATTCTGCTTTTACCATCAAATTCTTTTGCAAATTCTTCTACTGCTTTTTGTTTTTTTGATCTACAGATGTTTTTCGTAACTTTTATATTATCCAAATTTGGTGTATTTTGTGCTTGATCATTAGAATTAGGAGTATTTGTAGTATTATTACCTTTTTTTAATATATAATTAATATATACAAAATACCCTACAACCATTATTAATATTAATAATAATATTATTATTCCTATATTTCCTTTACCTTGTCTTCTTCTTCCATCTGTTGGTCTTTTTCATTCTTTGTTCCATAAACTTTCTCCTTTTTAATATATTTTTAAACTATATAATAGAATAATAAATCTATAGCTAAATTATATATTATTACTACTATCTTTTCTATATAACATTAAATATAGTAGCATAAATTTAATAATTGTTGTTTAGCAATGAATTTACAAGTTAAATACAAATATATCACTAAATAAAAAAACTGTACTAAATTTCGTACAGTTTCTCTAATGTTAAAAATTCTTATTTTTACAATTCTTCTGCAAATCCTTTTTTTGAAGCTTATTAAATATTAACCAACCTATTACAAGTAATATAAATGATAATACATACCATATTCCTATATGTCTAAAATCTGGTAAAGTTTGTGTATAAAAATATACTCCTATATCCTTCAATTATTGTTGTCATAGGATTTAGTTGTACTGCTTTTTCTTATAAGCATTCCTGTTGTTGATGTACTATCTAATGTTGATGCTGAATATACAATAGGTGTAGCATAAAACATTAGCATTAATATTATTTGTACAAAATGTTCTATATCTCTTACATATACTGTTATTGCAGCAAGTACAAAAGATATTGCAAGTTGTAATACCATTTGAAGAAGTAAGATTATTGGAAATATTGCTATATGCCATGTAATTCCTTTTCCTCCTCCTATACAAAATGCTAGTATTATTATTGTTGCTATCAAAAATTTATAGCTCCACTTAATACTACAGAAAGTGGTAATATTTCTCTTGGAAAATATACTTTTTTTACAATATTTGCATTACCTATTATTGTATTTGTTGATTGTATTATTGTTGTTGTAAAAAAACTCCATGGTATTAAACCTACACATACAAATATTAAATAATATGGTTGTTGTTGTTTTAATATATATGGGAATATTAGTGCATATACTGCTATTTGTAATAATGGATTTAAAAAAATGTCCACATTACACCTAATATAGAGTTTTTATATCTTCCCTTACTTCTTTTTTTACATTATTTTTTTAGAAGCTCTCTATATTTAAAAAAATTTCTTTTTATTAATTTCATTAATGTCTCCTATTTTTCTTTATTTGGCTTTTTATTTTTTTATATTATTTTTGTTCCTTCTATATATGCCTTTACAACTTCTGTCTTATCTCCATCCATTTTTTTATTCTACCTTGATGAAGCCATACTGCTCTTGTACATAATGTTTCTACAGATCCGAAGTGAATGTGTTACAAAAAAACTATTGTTTTACCTTGTGCTTTAAGTTCATGTAACTTATCAAAACATTTTGTTTGAAAATGTTCATCACCTACAGATAATATTTCATCTATTAATAATATTTCTGCATCTACATTTATTGCTACAGAAAAAAAGCAAGTCTCATATACATACCAGAAGAATATGTTCTTACTGGGTTATCTATAAACTCCCCGAAGTTCTGAAAAATTCTATTATTTTTTTCTACTCTTTGATCTATTTCTGATCTTGTAAGCCCAAATATTGAGGCATTAAAATATATTTTTCTCTTCCTGAAAAAAATCTGGATGAAATCCTGCTCCAAGTTCCAAAAAGTGATGTTAATTTTTCCATATGTATTTATTATACCTTTATCTGGATATATTATTTTTTTGTCATTAATTTTTAATAATGTTGACTTTCCGAGATCCATTTATTCCTATAAGACCTACAACCTCTCCTTTTTTTGTATATCAAGGTTTATATCTTTTTAAAATTTCTCTTTTTTTCTTTTTTTCTTATTTCTTCCTAAGAATAATACTCTTTCTTTAAAACTATTTGCTCTATCATAATATACAGTAAAACTTTTTACTTACATCTTTTACTTCTATTGCTAAATCTTTATTTTCTTTATTCTTTTTTCTTATTTGGCATTCTTTGTTTTTTTCTCCTATTATCTAGATTAACCTTTTTAAATTATAATCACATTATACCATCTTAATTTTTTTAAATTCAATTTTTATTTTACCTTTTAAATATGCCTTATACTTATATATATTTATTTTTTTGTTTCTACATATCTACCACTCTCTACATTTATCTTTGTTTTATTTTTCTTCTAAAAAGCATAAAAATTAAATTTTTTTCATATCTATTAAAACTTGTGTAGACACATTCATTCCAAGTGGAAGTGTTTTATTATTATTTGTATAAAAAAATTATATTTGTAAGTGGTATTATATTTGAACCATCTGGTATTATTAAATGATATAGGTTATAATTTTTTTATCTTCATCTTTAAAATTTATTTTTTTCTTCATTAATATTTAAATTATATATATCAATACTATTTTTCTTTTTAATTTTTCTACTCCAATTTCCGAATCTTATATATATCCATTTCCATATCTGTAGTTATTTTTATCAATAGCACATTCTATTTTTGAATATATATTTATAATATTTAAAAAAACTCTTCTATATTCATATTCTTCTTAAATCTCATTTCTCTAAAGATCTCTCTGTCTTCTTCTCTAAACGATTTTTCTCCTAAATATCTTACAGTTTTTGAAATTTTTACCATTTCCAAATATATCATATTCTACAGAGTTTTTCTCCATATAATTTTTAAATATTTATTATTTAATTCTTTTAAATATAATCCTAAATCATTATAATATTCTATATTCTTATCTTTGTTTTCATTATCTTCTAATTCTATATATTTGTTTATATATTTAAGCATTCCATTTATACTTAAATATATACTAGATATCTCATCTTTATCAAGCTTTTTTTCTTATATCTTTATCTATATTTTTCTGCAAATTTAAGAAAATCTAATTCATAATTAAATGTTTTTATGTAATTTTTTTCTTCTAGCTTTTCTGGATCTGGCTTTAAAATAACATCTTTTTCTATCTTTATTCGTATATTTGAAAAAAATCCAATTAAACTTTTTTTCTCTACTTATTTCTCTTACATATTCCATTCCATTTCTAATATTTTTTTATCTAGATTTTTCTATAACTTGTTCTAATACTGAAATATCTTTTTAAATATTCCTTTAATTTTTCTATTTTTGTTTTTCATATTCCTTATATAAAAAAATATATTCTTCTATTGTGCAAAAAAATCTCTTTTTAAGTTCTATTTTTCTTTTTTTATTTCTAAAAACTTCTTGTCTTTCTTTTTCTATTATAATATTTTTCTTTTTGTCTCTTCTTCATTATATTCTATCTTTTTCTTGATTATTTTTCTTTATTTATTTTTCTTTATTTCTTTTTCTTTTTTTGTTCTATTAATCTTAAAGGATCTTTTTCCAAAAAAATATCTAAATTTACCAAAAAAATGTTCTTTTTAGAATCTAAAAAAACTTGTAATATAGTTTTGTAAATCATTTAATTTTTTTCTTCTTTTTTTCTTTTTTTAGATTCTCTTAATACTTCTAATTTTATTTTTGCTATATTTTTCATCTATATATGCAATTGTTTCTTCATATAATTTTACATAGTTTACAATTAAAAAAATCTGGTATATCTTTTTAATCTTATATCATTTCCCTTATATGTAAATTTTTAATCCTTCTTTTTTTCAGATATAATTGGTTTTAAATATTAAATATTTATTTGTATCTTTTTCAAGCATTAAAAAAAAGCTTTTTACTGTTTTTTTAAATATTCTAATGCCTTATTCTTATTCTTAAAGCTAACTCTATATATTGATGTTAATCCATTATATATTTCAAAATTCCCTACAATTTCTAAACTATATTCATTTAAATTATTATATAATTCATAAATTATTGGCCAAGATTTTTGTAAAAATACCATAATATATCTTCAATTTCTTGCATTTCTTCCTTACTTAAAAAGTTTTCTGAATATTCTAAATTAGAAATTCCTGTATAAATATAATCTTCATTTTTTTGTTATATAATATTCTGCTTTTTTGTAATAAGTATTGTATCTCTTTAAATACAATGTCTTCTGTACATATTAATAATATATACCTATTTTTCATTTTTTTAAATAATATATTTCATAAAATACATCTTCTTCATATGTAATTTTAAATGGCTCTTTTTTTGTAAAAAAATTCTTTTTTTGCAAGTCTTCTATTTCTTGATATTTTTCTTTATTATAATCTTTTTAATATATATTCTAATCTTACTCTATCAAAAATCTTTAAACTCTTTTTGAATATATATATTCTATTAAAGGCATTGAATCTAAAAAGTTTATCATTTATCCTATCATTTCTACTATGGTTTGTTACCATTATATCTATTTTTAGATATTGGTATATATTTATATACTCTTTTTATATTATTTTTCTATAATGCTTTCTTGTCTTATAATATACTTCTTATCCCCATAAATTTCTTTTTAATTTAAAATATATATTTTTCTAAAGTTTCTTCATCTTTTTCATATTCAATATTTTTCTTTATTCATTATATTACTAGAAACATTATTTTTTTCATTTCATCATCTATACTTATATCATTAAAGTCAATTATATTTTTTTATCTATATCTTTCTTTATTCTTACTTTATCTGAATCTATTCCAATTTTTTTCTAGTAATATTTTTTTATCTCATTGTATACCATATCTATTTTTCCTATCTTACTATATAAGCATTATAAGATTTTTTTAAGCCTATAATTTGCATTTTTCATCTCCTTGCTTATACATCTCATCTATTTCATTTAATTCTTTTTAATATATATTTGAGCTTATTTATTCCAATTTTTTTCTTGCAATCCTAATATATTTTGATTTTTAAAAAAATGTTTGATTTTGCTTTAATTTTTAACACTAAACTTATACTATTTTTCCATATCATCTTTTTAAACATATAGTTACAATATATATATTTCTAAAAAAACTTATATAAATATCCGAAGAAGCATTAATTCTGCCTTTTTTTATCTATAAATATATTTGCAAGATTTTTGTGCTTCCATATTTTTTTCTAAAATATAGTCTGTTATCATATATACAACGGCTTCTTCATTTTTTTATACATACTTCTTGTATATCTTCTTTTGTAATTTTTTTCTCCAGTATTGCCTTATTTAGAAAAAAACCAACTTCATAAGTTCATTTACTTGAATATATGTGTTTTTCTCTACAATATCTAATAAAAATTTTATTTCTTTCATTTTCTATATTTAAATCCATTGATTTTGCCATATCAAATAAGTATTTTTTTCATTTTTCAAGTTTTTGCAAGTTTATTACATTCATAAATTTTTTTACTATATTATTATTTTTTTCATAAATGGATAAAGTTTATTATTTCTCGAAATCTTTTTTTATATCAAATACAATCAAAAATAGCAAGATCTTCTAATATTTCATTTTTTTATAGTCATCTTGTGTTAAAACTTTTTCAAAAAAACTATATGGTGATGGAAGATTTATATCTTCTTTATCATATTTATCATTAAATATATTTGTTTCTGCATTATATATTGTTATTATCTTATTTGTGCTTAAAAAAATGATGGGAGTGTTAATTCATCATATATTTCTTCCCATTCTTCTCCATTTAAATCAATCTTATTTATACTTTCTGTAACATTACATTTTTTTGTTGTATTTCAGTTATTTTTTTCTTTTTTGTTATATATTCATCATCACCATATATTAAATATATATTTCCTACCACTGTTCTTCCCCTATTAATTATAAGTATTTTTTTCTATAAGTTTTTTTAGAATTATTTGAATGTGCATGACATACAGCAATTGCAATACTATCTGTTATATCATCAAGAGATGGTAACTTTTTCCATATTTAGTATTACTTTAAGCATATTTTTTTACTTGTGTTTTTAGTTGCTTTACCATATCCTGCAACCCCTTGTTTTTATTTGAAGAGGAGTATATTCATATACTTCCATTTTTTTCTTATCTTAGCAGAAAGTATTAATACTCCTCTTGCCTCTGCAACTTTTTATTGCTGTTTTAGTATTTGTATTAAAAAAATAAGTCTTCTATTGATAATACTTCCGGCTGATATTTATCAATTATTTCATTTATTTCATTATATATTGTAACAAGTCTTTCATTAAATTCTGAATGTGGTTTTTGTTTTTTTATTGCATCTGCATATATTAATTTAAACTTATTTCCCACATAGTCTAATATACTTACCCCGAACTATTCCATATCCTGGATCTATTCCTAAAATTCTCAAAAAAATATTCTCCTTAAAAATCATTTTTATTTATTTAAATATTATTCTTATAATTTCTGCATTACTCCATGCTTGTTGTATTGCACCGATTTGCATCATATGGAAATACTGAATTATTAAGTTCAGATATACCTCCAACACAAGGTTTTTTTGCATTAAAGATTTTTTCATATGTATCATATGTCTTTTTTTATTAAACTTTCTTTCTTATCTTTTGCCTCTTTAAACCCGTAACTTTTCTGCAAATTTAAGTCCATTATAGTATAATCCCAAAAAGCCATGGCCATGATATTCCTTGATGGTATGATCCATCTCTTCTTTTTCATTACCAAAATATTTCTCAGTATAACCTTTTTTTCTCCTTTTTGCAAGTGTTTTTAATCCCATATCTATTAACAAGTTTTGATTCTACTATATTTAATATATTAAAAAAACCATCTTACTATCATTTATTACAGGATATGTGAGTGATATTGCAAATAATTGATTTGGCCTTATAGCTTTTTGAATTTTTCTGTATCTTTAAGTCCTTCTTCTCCATTATCAAAAACTTTTTTTAAAAATTTACTCTTATTTCATTACACATATAATTTAATTTAGTTGAATAATCAATATCTCGAAATACTTCTGCAAATTCTGATAATATTTTTTTATACTATTATACCACATTGCATTTATTTCAACTGCTTTTCCATTTCTTGGTGTTACAGGAATACCTTCTACTTTTTGCATCCATCAAGTAAGTTGAATATCAGCATTTCCAGCACAAATAAGTAAATCTTCATCTAAATATATATTACTATTTTTCAATATCTATGCCGTTCTTATAGCTTTCATATATATTTTTCAAAAAAACTATATACTGTAATTTTTAAAATATTGTTTTTTTCATCTTTAGAAATATTTTTTTATTTTTTAAAATATTCTCTAATTATATTTCCGCTCTAATAGTTTAACTTTTTTTGTTCTTTTTAATCTATACATAATATACTTATATACTACTTCAAAAAAACAATAAGCTACTATCTACAGAGATTAAACAATGGCTTTAATGTGTATTCATCAAATGTATTTGGTATCATTGTAATATCATCTACTATTCCCATTTCTTTTTTATATCTTTTTGACATTTCAGTTTTTTTCTATAACTGACATTATAACAGATAATGCATCATCATATCTCTTAGTTTTTTTAAAAGTAATCCTTCAAAAAGAAATCATAGTATCTCTCATCAATCTAAAAACCATGGATATCCTGCAATTATATTTTTTGAATTTTTCCATCTGTTATTATAAACTGGTCTGAAGATATTGTCATATTTTTAAATGTTTCAAGTCTTATAACACTATCTTTACCTTTTTAAATATTCTTCTTTTTTTCAAACATATATTCAAATTCATTTTCTTTTTCTAAATTTCTTATTCTCTGTTTTTCTTTTTTTCATATATATTCTTTACATCTTTATCTTCTAAATCTAATGTTGCATATACATATTTTTCTTTGTAACATTTTTCTGGTATTTCTACCTCAAATGTCCCTGGTACATATATATTTTTCTATATAATCAAACCCTCTTTCTTTTTCTCTTATATATTCCATATTTTTTTAAACTGATTATTTGTAAACTCAGTATATTTTTGCATCAGATACAAAAAAATATACATATCTTTTTTTATCTGTATCATCACCTAAATATGTATATCTTATCTTTTTTTACCAAACCTATTTAAGATAGTATTTTTTTAGCAATTTCTGTTTGATTAAAATTATTAAATATATATGTATTTTTCTCCTGAATTATTAAGCCCGATGAAAATTCCTATTATTTACTATAGGTGTAAGTTTTAATTTTGCTTTTTTTCATTTGATGTTGTAACAGTATATATTATACATACAGTATTTTTCCCGGTTTTCCATAAATACTTCCTTTTCTAAATATACTGTATCTTCAAATCCTTCTTTATTAAAAAAAACTTTTACTTTGATTATTATTATTATCTTTATTCTTATTATCTATCTTATAACATACCTTTGGAAATATATCTTTTTCTACTCTTTCTATATCCCTATATCCATTTTGATATATATTCATTTGATATATTTGTATATAATATATGTTCTTCTTTATCTTCACCTATTATTAATGCTTCATCAATTTTTTTGATAAAAACACTCTTCTTATTCCATTTTTGTTGGTGCTACTAATAATCCATGATATCTTCTTGTATTTGCAAAACAAATAGTAGAGGAAGAATATCCTCCTATACCATTTGTTACAATCCATTCTTTATCTAAACATTCTTTTAAACTTAAATTTAACTTATATATTTTTCATCTTTTGTTCCTTTTTGTATAATTACTTTCCTCTTCTTTTTGTTTTTCTCTTAAACTTTCAAGTTTTTGATACTTCACTCATAAGTTTTTTTCTGCTTTTTCTTTTTTTCTTTTTTTGCTTTTTGTTTTTTTGTCTCCTTGTTTTTTTCTTAACTTTTTGGATGTTCTACTTCTACCTCTTCAATTTCAAACTTTTCTTTAAAACCAATAGTACTATCATCAGTATCCTTATATATATCTTCAACACTTTCAACAATTTTATTTTTCAAGCTCACTTATATTAAATTCCATTGTTCTTTGACTTACTTTAGTATCTCTACTCAATACTGATTCTTGTCTTCTTGTATTACCTTCTACATTACCAACACTTATATCAAAATTTCTTTCTTCTATTTTTTTGTATCATCATTATATAATTTATCTTTAAAAATTGTAGAAGATTTATCTGAATCTATACCTGAAGTAATATTTTTTTACTAAATCTTTTTAAACTTGGTGCATTTTCTATTTCTTCTGCTTTACTTTCATTATTAAATTCTTGCCTTAATTTTTTTCTAAACTACGTTTTTTTCTCTAATTCTGTATCAACATCATTATTTTTTTCTTAAAATAATCGTCTATATTAACATCTTTTTCTTCTATCATTTCTTTAAAATTAAAAGATGTCTTTACTCCTTCTTTTTTTACTATCTTTTAGAGATTCTTTTTTTAATGTATCTTTTTCATATATATTATTACTATTATTTTTGTACTATATTATTTAAATTTCTTAATATATTTGCATCTTTTTTCTACAATCTTATTTTCTAATCTTTCAACTTCTTTCTGTATTTCTTCTTTCTCTTTATGTTTTTAAAAATAGACTCTTGTTCTTCTTTAGATGAAATTGTTTTTTACAGGCTCTGTTTCCATTTTTGTTTTTCTATCTAATAATGCATGTATACTTATTGTATTAAACTTAGTTTCTTCTTCATTTTCTCTTTTTTTCCATCGTTTAAACTACTACTATTTTTTTAATATTTCCCCTATTACTATTTCTAGTTTTTTATCTGTTCTTGTGCTTTAATTTTTTTCCAGTATTATCTATTTTTCCTTGTTTTTCTTAAAGAAATTCTCAAATAATTTCTTTTTCTTCTTCACTTTCTTTTTGGATCTAGATTTTTTTAATAGCACTTATTCTGTCATTGTATTTTTCTATAAACTTACTAGTATAAGAATCTCCTTTTTCCTTTCTTTTTCTCCTTTTCCTTTTTTTCAATATTGCTTAAAAGTTCTTCTTTTGTTGTAATTTCCTTAAATACAATATCTTCTATTTCTTTTTCTGTCTTTCCTTCTTTTCTAAGCTTTTTTTAACAATCTTTTCATTTTTCTTTCTTGCATTTTTTTCAGCTTTTTTTAAGTTTTTTTATCTTTAATATTTTGTGTTTTCTTATGTTTTCTTAAAAACTGCTTCAAGTGCAAGTGTCATAACTTTTTTTATCTTTTTAAAGAATAGCGAATATCTGATAAAACAATTTGCATTATTGCAAGTGATATTGCATCAGAATCATGTCTTATTTTTTTCCATCTACTATCTTAGAAAAAAATCTCTTTGTATAACCCTTGTTCCTTGTTTTTCTAACAAGTTCTTTATCTACATTTACAAGATCTGTACCTTGTTTATGATACATTCTAATATATTCTGGTACAATGTTTCCGATTATCTGCTAAACAATAATCAAATATATTTTTCTCCTAAATGTTCTGTCATAGCTTTAATATGATCTGATAAATTATATTCATCTGTTTGTCCTGCATCTGTCATTATATTTGCAACATATATTTTTTTAGCATTAGATATTTTTAATCTTATGTGCGATATTTTTTTAACAATCATGTTTGGTATTATTTCTGTATATAAGTTTCCTGGAGCTATAACAATAACATCTGCTTCTTCAATTGCTTCTAATACACGTGGTGTTGGACGTGCATTACTAGGTTCTATATATACTCTTTTGTATAGGTTCTCTTTTTTTCTCTAACAACCTTTGGAATTTCTTCTTTTTGTTTTTAACAATAGTACCATCTGTAAGTTCTGCACATATACTTATTGTATCTAAAGATACTGGAACAACTTCTCCCGAAATATTTAATACTTCTGTAGATTTTTTTATAGATGTTGAAACATTCCCAAATATTTCTTGCATTGCAAGCAAATAAATATCACCAAAATTAAGTCCTTCTAAAACTTCTGATGTAAATGTATGTTCCATTACCTTTGTCATTATTTCCTCATCATTAGAAAGTGATGCAATACTTGATTTTTATATTACTATATGGTAATATTTGTAATTTTCTTTGATTATTAGTTAAATCAACATCTACTTTTCTAGAGTCTGAAAGTGTAGCTACAACTGTTATATTACTTGTATATGTTTTAAGTCCTTTAACTAAAGTATCAACACCGGCTACCTGCACCTATAACAACAATTTTAGGGTCCATTTTTCATATATAGTTTTATCAAATATTAATGAATTTAATTTAATATTTTTTTCTTTTTAATTTTTTTGACTACTAACTCCGATTTGCTTCTATAAATATTTCTAATGTTCTTTTTTTGAATACCAAGTATCCCCCAAATTACAATACCAAGTCCTACTACAAATTCTATTACAGATATTATAACTGTCATTGGTTCTATAACATTTAAACTTATTATTTTTAGCTGCTGTATAACACATAATACTAAGTCCTATTACTATTAAAACCATCCATCTTTTTAAATTTTTGTACTATCCTTGAACCATTCTAGGAATTCCATTATTACCTTCTTTCTATTATAATATATGTATACATAATTTTTTTCCGATTTTTTTCTTACATATATAATTAATTACAATCTATTCTATGCTTATTTTTATAATTATTTCATATTTTTTTCAAGTTACATAATTCTATGTATCAAAATGATAAAAAAGTTTAATTTTAAAGTATTTATCAAATAAATTAAACTCTTTCCTCTTTTAAGATTATAAATTTATTTAATCATTTAATACTTCTTTAATTTGTTCCTCTAAAATTGGTCCTCTCCTTATAATCTCTATTTTTTTCAGGACTACAATCAACTATTGTACTTGCCATACCAAAATACATTCTCCACATAATATCCCATCTAACAATGGAGATATCTTTTTCTATTTCGTCTATTTTCTTACATTCAGGCTTTCCACTCTTATTAGCACTAGTCATAAATAATGGACTTCCAACCTTTTTAATTAATTCTTCTAAAACCTCTGATGTTGCCATTCTAACTGCTATTGTATTTTTTTCCATTAGTTATATAATCATCTATACCCTTCCTCTTATTTAATATTAGGGTTATTGGCCCAGGCATAAATGCAGAAATTATTCTTTCTATCTTTTTTTATCTACAATTCCTATTTCTTTTATCTGCTCTTCATTTAGACACATTATAGGGAATGCCTTATTTATAGGTCTTTCTTTTTATATTCAATAATTTCTCATATGCTTTTTTTAGAATTAATTTTACAACATAATCCATACACAGTATCAGTAGGTACACTAATTACTCCATCATTTTTTTAGAATTTCAGAAAGCTCATTTATTTCATTTTTTTATTGTATCTTCTTATCATATTTATCTTTTTCCACCTTTCTTTTTAAATTATAATATATTTAATATTATAAACTATTATTTAATGCAAAAATAGAGCAACTTTAAACTACAAGTTACTCTACTTTAATTATTTAAATTTCTATATTATCTAAGACCAATTCTTTTTTTATAATAAACAATCCTGTACCCATTATACTTAATGATAATAATGTTACTGCAAAGAATGTTGCTTCTTTACCTGTTGCTATTGTAAGTGCAACTGGTGCATCATCTATATCATCTTCTTTTTGGTTTTTTTATTTCCTGGTACTGAGTCTTTATCTCTTACTCCATATTCATTTTGGTCTTTTGAAATTTCTGCCCAGTTAGTCTTTACTCCCATATTGTTTTGCTGCTTTTTCCATCTTAAGATTATCTTAATTTCTACAGATTCTCCTGGTTGTAATAATCTATCTGCTAACTGTTCTGTTACTGCTGTTTTTCATCTTTTTAATTTCCATAATGGATTATCTTCTTGGTGGAATTCTAATCCATCTGGTATATAGTCTGAAACTTCTTTAGCATATCCTGGGTTTGTCCTTCATTTGTTACTCTTATACCAAATTCATATCTAACTTCTGTTTTTATCCCATTTCTTGCTATCTAATTCAACTTTTGCTACTGCTTCTGGATTGTCTTCATATTTATGTTTTTGTATCAATAGTTACTGTTTTTCCATCAAACATTACAAATACTTTTTGCCACAATCTTCTTAAGTGCTAAGTCGAATTCTACTGTTTTTAAGTGGTTCAAAGTCAATATCATCTTCTCCTTCTTTATTATTATTTGGAGTTGAATCTCTATCTTTTTATTGCATTTCCATTTTTCATCTTCATGTTCTTTTTATTTCAGCTATATTTTTTTATAATTCCATCACTTGGTTTTAAAGTCTTGTGAAACTTTTAAATACTATTTTTTTAGAATCCCTATAATCTAATTTACCTGTTGTTTTTGTCAAATGCTTTTATAAGGTTTGAACCTGCAGTTTTTTTCTTTAGCCTTTGATAAGTAATCTGTTACTATTTCTTTTAGCTTTTGAAGGATCTCCAGTTTCTTTTTCCGTTTTTCATCAAGCATTCTCCAACCATATGCTTTATTTGTTTCATTATTTGGTAAAAATTCTAATCCTGCTGGAATATTATCTTTTTACTTCTTTAGCATATCCGGTCAACATCACCTTCATTAAATATTCTTAATGTATAATCAACAATATTTTTTTGGTAATACTAATAATGGATCTTTTTGGATAGTGTATATGTTGCTGTTGTTTGACCATTCTTAAGTGGTGTTGTATCCACTTTTGGTGCTCTATCATAATCTTTTGAATCTTTTCCATCTTCTGATGTTATTTTTTTGTTATGAATTTTTCTTAATGCAAGGTCAAATTCTTTCTTTTTCTGTATCTAATGGTTCAAAGTCATCATCATCTTCTTGGCTTTTTTTCTCCATATCCTGGTATTCTTACATTTCCTGGTACTGAATCTCTATCTTTTACTATGAGATCCATTTTCACCTGGGAAATCTTTTTCTATTTCAGATATATTTTTAAGATTATTTCCATCTTTAACGTCTGCAAGCACTACTGCTGCTATTTCTACTTCCTTATAGTCAAGTTCTGTAGATGTTGATGTAAATGGTTTTTAAAATCTTATCCTTATATGCATCTGGTATAATTCCTGTTGTTACCATTTTTAATATTTCAGATTTTTTTCCATTTGAACTTTATACTTATCTGTTGTTAAAAAGTGTACCTTTTGTATTTCCTTCTCCTACTCTTATAATCTTAATATTACTTGCATCTGTTACTCCATCAAATTCTGATAAGTTTGCTTTTAATATTAAATCCTGTTATACCTGAAGCATTTACTTCATTTACTTTATTTGAAGAGTCTGTAGAAACAGTCCATCCATTTTTCTTTATTTAATTTGTGTTCTGGTAAATATCCCATTCCTGTTGGTAAATAATCTGCTATATTGCTTATAATTCCTGGTATTTCTGCTTCATTATATACTCTAATCTTATATTTAACTATATCACCTTTTTGTACTATTAATGGATTTTTTTGGATATGTATATGTTGCTGTTGTTTGACCATTTCTAAGTGGTGATATATCTACTTTTTGGTTCTCTTGAAGGATCTGGATTTTTTTACCTGATATTTCTGTTATAAACTTTCTTAATGCTAAGTCAAATTGCACTTTTTCTTGTATATAATGGTTCAAAAATCATCATCATCTTCTTGACTTCGTTCTCCATATCCTTGTACTCTTACATTTCCTGGCACTGAATCTCTATCTTTTATTGTTATACTTGCTGGATAATCTACACCTATTTCAGCTATATTTTTTTAAGATTATTTTTGTTGTTTTTGTATCTGCAAGTACTATTAATGCTATTTCTACATCTTTATAGTCAAGTGAATTAGTATTTTTTTATCAAATGGTTTCCATATCTTACTTTCTTCTGATTGTTTAACAGTACCATTTTTCAATTAAATCTTTCATTTCTTGATCTGTTAAATTTGCTTTTTAATGCATCTGTTTCAAGTCTTACTTGTGATCCATTTGTCATTACTATTGTTGTATCATCTACATTATTTATACCTTCAAATTTATCTTTATCTGCATTTACTGTAAGTCCTGATATTTGTGATGCTTTCTTTGTATCTCCTGCAGTTTGAGAACTTACTTTCCATCCATATTGTTTATTTACTTTATGTTCTGGTAAGAATCCCATTCCTGCTGGTAAATAATCATCTATTCTACTTACTATACCATGTATATCTGCTTCATTATATATTCTAAAGCTTATATGTTACAACATCACCTTTTTGTACTAATAGTTCATTTTTTTGGATGTTTGTAATCTGCTGTTGTTTTTGTACCATTCTTAAGTGGTGTTACATCAACTACTGGCTCTCTTGAAGGATTTGGTGCTTGTCCTGATATATCTGTTATGAATTTTTCTTAATGCTAAGTCAAATTCTTTTTTTGTACAGCTTTTGGTTTTAACTTTTACTCTTACTTTTTCAAAGTCATCATCATCTTCTTGTCCCTTGTAGAAATAATTTGCATCAGATAAATCTGTCTTATTTGAATTATTACCTTTATAACTATCCATTGTTCCTGGTATACTTGTATTTCCAGGTGTTGAATCTCTGTCTGGTAATGGTTCTTGATTATTTATATATGCAATATTTGTTAATATTTCATCATTTGTTGCTTCATCTGTTACAACTAATTCTACTTGGAAAGTATATTTATCAAATTCTAATTTTTAATCCACTTTCTGTATTTGTTGCTTTAACACCTTTTTAATATCTTATCTTTAGCAATATCTGTTTCTATTGCTCTTGGATTTGTTGCTGATTTTTCTCCATCCATATTGTGTATTTATACTACTATTTTTGTTTTTAATTCTAAGTGTGGTGGTAATACATCAACTACTTTTTTTGCACTTTACCATCTGTTTCATATTCATTATATACACTTATACCATATAATATTGTACTTCCTATTTGAACATCTAATGGATTTTTTTGGATGTAAATATGTTCTTGTTGTTTCTGTACCTGTTGCTGTACTTGAATATTTAAAGTTTGCAAGTTTTGTATTGTCTATTCTTGGTATTCTGCTAACAGTTGGTGCTTGTCCATCTACTGACTCTATAAATTTTTCTTAATGCTAAGTCATATTTCTTTTTCTTCTTGTGGTTTTTTCACCTACAGGTATTCTATTATTTCTTACATATCTTTTTAATTTGTCTTTCAATACCTACAACAGGTTGGTAAGCTCCATCTGTTGGAAGATATACTGTTAAATTATTAGATACTATTGTATCTTCAACTTCAAACATTATTTCATTATATCCTGCTGGAAAATCTTCTTCTATCTTAAGTTTAAATTCTCCTTTACCTATTAAATCATTTAATTTTGTAAAACGAATATTATTTCCTTCTTTTTGATGTTGCTTTTTAATTCACTTAATGAAATTCTTTGTTTGTCTGCTCCACCTGTTTTTTTGTTCTATATATTTTAATTTCACCAATCTTATCTTTTATAGATTCTGGTATATCAAATTTTAAATATTCTATAGAATATCCTGTTGAAAGTTTCTTAAGTGTACCTTCACCTGTTGTTGTTACAAACTTTTCATTAATTTCTGGTCTTTCTTGTACTGCATCATTTCTATGTTCATTAATTTTTTTCTTTAAATATTGATATATTTCTTTTTCTTGCTTGTTTTTGCATCTGGTTGTCTATCTGATGCTTGTCCACCTGATTGGAAAATATCATATGTTGTTTCAAAATTGAACTTGTCATTACCTGTCATTATATACCAGATAACCCATTGATTTATTAGACTAAAATCATCATCTGTTACATTTATAAAATATTTTCTTAGTCCACTTTCAATATGTGTTGGATCTGTTGTTCCTGGATTTATATTAAAAATATGTTTCTTTAACTATTTTTGTCTTTCATAGCTGTTTTTTGTATGCTTGATCTTTATCATCTCTATCATATAATAGGTTTTTCTGCATACCAATACATCATATTTTTTTGTTCTTGACTTATTTGTCTTTGTCCATTTCTTATAGGTATTTGATTAATATCTTTTAAGTTCACCTGCAACCCTATAATTTATACCTGAATCATTTGGGAATTCTAAACTTTCATCTAAACAGTAAAGTATATCTTGTCCACTTCCACCTTTAGAAATTCTTCTTATTGTTAGATTATCCCTGTTCTATATGCATGCTTTCCTCTTGTATCATATCTTTGTTGAGTTGATTTTTCTATCTGCATTACCTCTATCAAAAATCCTGTTGCTTCTTCTCCTCCCTTATATGCTACTCTTGATAATTGTACTGTAGTTCCTACTGCTGGTGTTGTAGGATTTGTTGTTGCTATAGATATTGTATTTATAACCATTGCTACTACTAATACAAATAACATCACACTAAATATTTTTATATATTTAACTATATTTTTTTCTTATTATTCATAACCACTTTCCCTTTTTCTTTCTTTATAACTTATTTTTATATATAATTTACTATTTTAGTATAGCACATTTTTAAGGTTTTTTACAAATTTCAATATATTTGTAAAACTTTTTAAAAGCATTAATGTTACACAATTTTAATATAACTATTAATCATTAATGTTATGTAAAAGCTTTTGTATTTCAAGTATTTACATAATTTTTTTATAAATAAGTATAATCATCAAAAAGAGATACCTATTTTGATATCTCTTTTAAGTTTAAAATCATTTTTCTTCTATGTGAAACTCTTCTATGAGTTTCACATTTTTCTTTATCTTTATTTTTCTTTTTACACCATTATTACTTAATTCAATCACTTTTTTTCAGTCCATTTTTTTATTAAAAAAATGAACTTTTTCTACTATCATAAAGAAATATTTTCTCTTCTGATAGTCCTGTTTCATAATTATCATTTTGGAGAATATCTGTCTTACTTGATCCTCTCCATGATTAAGTAAAACAGCTGAAACATGTTTTTTTCTGGGATTTTTGATTATTTCTTCTATCATTTCTCCACCTGTTCCATGGGAAGAAAGATTTTTCGCTTGTAAAAATACTTGCTCTTAACTCAAATTTTTTTCCCGAATAATTCTACCTTTGTTTCTCTTTTCTTAAAATTTTTCTAACAAATATCTCCCTACTGTTCCTTCTGCACAGTAAGAACATATTACAAAAGTTGCATTTTTATCTTCTATAAATTCCGACAAATATTTTTTTATCGGACCATTTGTCATCATCCCAGATGATGACAAAATTATTATTTTTGATTCTTGTATTGCTTTCATCCTTTCGTTCTTATCTACAATTGCTTTTTATTCCTATGGGCATAAAATTTCTCTTTAAAATGCCAATATATAAATTATTTAATTTATTTGTAAGCTTACCATCAAATAAATTAAATAATCTTTAAACAAATTTTTCATTTTTGTTCTTGAAGATCTTTAATTCTTGAAAGAACTTCCGAACTTTTTGTGCAACGAATTTACCGCTACAAAAATTTTTTTCCCTTTTTTTCATTTCATCCAATAAAATAGTTTCAAAATTTGGTTTTTCAATCTTATTTATATTAGAACCATATGTTGATTCTAATATTAAATTTATATTCTTTGATCTTAGAACCTCTTTCATTAAATGATTTTTTTCTTTAGAATATTACACTTATTATTCCAATCTCCACTAAACAGAAAAGATAGATTTTTCTATCCCTTTTTTTAATTCTTACATATATTGAACTACTTCCCAATATATGATTATTACGATTGAATATATATTCTATAACTAAGTCTTCACTTATTTTTCAGAATATTTTTTTCTTGTATTCAATCGCTTCAGTATTTTTTTCAATACTTTTTCTATATCTTCTTCTGTATATTTTGGAGATATTCCTTTCTTTTTTTGCTTCTTCAAGCATTATCTTTAAATTATCTCTCAAGATATCTTCTATAAATATATTTGATTCTTTAGTCAAATACATTTTTCCCTCTATACCCATTTTGGTACAAAATAGGGGATTTTTCAAGATGGTCTACGTGAACATGTGTCAAAAATACTGCTTTTTAATTTTTGTTACATCAAAATTTACTTTTTGAGTTTATTTCATCAAATAAACTCTGAGAAGAGTTTATTCCATAATCAACTAATATTAAGCATTCTTCTTCTCCAGAATTTCTTATTTTTTTAACAGATTACCTGAACCTGTTACAGTCCGTTGATCTGTAATCAGTTCAATTTTCAAACTTTTTTTATATTTCTTCATGATTTTTGCCTCCAATTTTTCTGCCAGATATATTATTTTTAATTTATCTGTTTTAAATCTTTTTTTCTCAATCTAGCTTTAATTATATCACCTTTGATTTTTAAAGTAAAGAAAAAAACTATAGCTTTTTTACACTATAGTTTTTTTGTTTCTTGTTCTTTTAATATTTTTTTCTACAACATCTGCTATTACTTCTCTTTCATTAAAGTAATATTTAACCCCTTTTATTTCTTGGTACATATCATGTCCGAAATCCAGGTATTAATATTGTATCTTCTTTTTTTAGCCATCCTTATAGCTTTTTCAATTCCTTCTTTCCTATCTATTACTATTTCATAGTTTTTTTAGTTATAGTTTTTAAGTCCTGATTCAATTTCTCTTAATATTTTTTTCTGGATCTTCTCCTCTTACTTGGTCTGACATAAGTATTGTATAGTCTGCAAATTTACCTGAGATTTCTCCCATTATTGGTCTTTTTGCTGTATCTCTATCTCCACCTACACCCCAAGCACATATAACTCTACCTTTTGCATATGCTGTTACTGTTTCTAAAACATTTTTTTAAGTGATGATGGTGTATGTGCATAATCTAAAAAGTATATTTAAATCAAAGCTTATTAGGAACAGGTTCTAATCTTCCGAAGTACTTTTTGTATCTGAAAGACCTTTTTACAATATATTCTTTATCAACTCCTAAAATATTTGTTACAGCAATTGCCATTAATGAATTATATATATTAAACTTACCTGGAAGTTTTTAATGTTATTTCTTGTTTTTCCTTATCTATATTTGCCATATATCTTGTTTTTTTCTCTGTAGAATTATTTCTTCTTCTCTTACATAAACATATGGTAAATGTGTTTCATTTATATTTTTCTGATTCTCTTATAATTCCTGTATCATGTATTTCTTTACCATTAAGTAAGTTATAACATTCTTTAACTTTTTTTCATCATCAGTTTATAACAACTTTTTGGTGCTCTTTTTTTAAAAAGCTCTATTTTTTTGCTTCAAAAATATTCTTCTAAGCTATGATGCTCATATTTTTGATATATGATCCTCACTAAAATTTGTGAACCCTGCAATATCAAATTTAATATCATCAACCCTATTTGTTATCATTGCTTGTGATGATACTTCAAGTACAATATGTGTACATCCTTCTTCTACTAAATCTGCCATAAACTTTTTGTATTTCGTAGCTTTCTGGTGTTGTTCTTGTATTGTTAAGTTTCTTTTCTTCTCCAATATATCCACCAATACTTCCGAAGAAGTCCCACTTTTTTTACCTGATGCTTGTAAAATACTTTTTTTATCATAAATGTTGTTGTTGATTTACCTTTTGTACCTGTTATACCTATAACTGTTAATTTTTTTCACTAGGATTATCGTAAAAAAATTTCTAGAAATTCTACTTAATTCTCTTCTTGAATTTTTTTAACTGTTATTATAGCTATATCTTCTTCTATACTATCTATATCTTCATCATCATCTATTACTATTGCTACTGCCCCATTTTTCTATAGCATTTTTTTAACATATTTCATTCCATTATCTTTTATACCCTTTTTATTGCTACAAATATCATATTTTTCATAAACATTTCTCGAATCTGATGTTATACCTGTAACTTTAATGTCTAAATTCCCTCTTATATTAGAGATTTCAACATCACCGTAGTATATCTTTAAATATTTTTTTCTCTTGCCATTTCTTTAATTTTTTTCCCTTAAATCTAAAATTCTACTTCTATCTTTATATTCTTCTTTCTAAATTCAGAATATTTACATATTCTATTATATAATATCTACTATTACTTTTCCACAATAATAATACATATTTTTATACTTAGACTAAAAAAAGAACAAGACCTGCCCTTTTTAACCTATAATATTATAATCTATTTTTAAAATATTTTTTTAAACACTTTTTTTGAAATTTAATTTTTAAAAAAAGTAAATTTAAAATATAATTCCTCTCTCTAATTAATTGAATTATTTCTAACATAAAAAAACTAAAGACTATAATCTATAGCCTTTAATTTATAATTAAATTCTTTTTAAACTAATTCCTAAGCCCTTTACAATTATTCCTATCACTAGAATAATCACTAAGAGTCTATGCATTGCTCAGAAATTTTTTTGTGTTTTTATCTCATCTATTCCGAATGCATCTTGAGAAATATACATTCCTGCCAAAGATGCTATTTTGACAGTAATATTTCCTTTATAAAAATATACAATACACACTATTGACCAGAATAGACTTACCATTCTAATTATTGCGTTCAATAATTGTATTTTTCTCTTTTTCTTTATCTTTTTCTGTTGACATTATCTTTTTATACTGTATTTCAGGTATGCTAGATAATACCAAAAAAACAATAAAATAAGAGATAGTCCTTCGAATGAAAAAGGACTAATCTTCGTGAAAAAAATAAATTCACGATTTTTACCATGATTATGATCTCTTTAATCATATCTATCACTTCCTTTAATAAATTATTTAATTTATTAATTCTTATATAATAAATCTATATACATTATAACATATAATTAAATCATCTTCAAGTTATGTTAACTTATCTTTCTATATATAATTGTGTAATTAAAAAAATCACTGAATCTATCTATAATCCAGTGATTTTTTTCTATATCTTCATAGCAAATATTCTTATACCCTTTTTCATCTACTTTACCATTTTCTATTTTTTTGGTTTGAAACAACCTCAAATTCCCATATACCATTATTATCTAAGTTTCTACTTACTCCGGTGAAAGATCTATTATTTTTTTGCCTGTTTCTTTGTCTATTATAGGTACTGTCATTGTTAAATATTCTTTCTTTTTCTCCAGACTTATTTTTTTAATCTTACCTGTTACTTTTTGTAGATTTATCATCTACTTTTTAATTCTATATCTGTTACATCATATTTTTGTTCTGATTCTTTTTGCAATTCTTTCTAGTTCTCTTCCTGATTTTTTTCCATCATTCTTATTGCAAAAAGCGTCATTGAAAATGCAACTATTATAGCAATTATAGAAAGTATAAGTCCTGCTATTGCAAATGATTTTTACACTTCTTCTTATAATTGTTAATAATGCAAATACTATAGATATTATTGCAAGTGGTAATATTATAATGTTTTATAAACAGTGCAAAAGATATAACAATTGCTATTATACTAAGTACCATACTTGAAATTCCAAGTCCGCTTTGCCTTTTTTTCTTCAATTACCTCTTTTTTTGTAACTCTTCTTTTTCTTCTTTATCTTGCATACTCATTTTTAATTCTCCTTGTATAATACAGGTCTAAATCCCCATGTAACATCTTTTTGATGATACTGGTTTGTACTGTACCTTTTATAGGTGTATTTGGAACAGATGCACTTCCACCTCTTAAAACTCTTTGTTCTTCTCTTGATGAATCTGTTTCAAGATATTGTTCTGTTGTCCATTCACGAACATTTCCTGCTAAATCAAATATATTATTTACAGAATCGCTTTTTAAATGTACCTGTTGGATAAATTTGTCCTGAATAATTTCCTCTATCTGTACTAGATGAGAATAATGGAACTCTTTGATCTATCCATTGTAATGCTGTATACCATGCAAATCCTGACATTAAAGATGTTTTTACATCCTTATATTTTTAATTCTTTATACATTTCGCTTGAAACTCTTTTGTGCTGTTTCATAATTTACATTTGTCCATGGCATTAAACCTTTCATTGTTATTACAACTTCTGTACCATCTTGTGTTTTAGCTTGTGCTCCTTCATATCTTGCAATGTAATACCCTTTGTATTTTTGCAACACTATTTTTGAAGTTCATTTACAACTGTTGATCTGTCATTATATTTTGCATTTTGTATATTATCAGACATAAGTTGTCCTGATGGTACTGGTACCCAAACAAATTCATTCTTATTTTGATCTTGTATTACAAAACCTTCTACTACTGTACCTTCTGTATGTTTAAATCCTTCTGGGATATATGGTTCATCTGCTGTTCTTTCTTTTTATATTTGTTACTTTTTATCTTGTTTTTCTGCAAATTTACCATTTTTTTAGCATATGTACTAAATGTATATTCTCCATTTTTTTAGTTGCAGTATATTCAACTGTTGCCCCTGATATTTCTTTTTCCTTCTGGATCTGTTATTGTATTTATTCCTTCTTTATCTGCTACTGTTGCTGTTGCTGTTATTTTTTTACACTTGTTTGATTAGGTTCTTCTGTACTTAATGTAAGTGTAAGAACTGGTTCTGGTTTTACATCTACAGCTACTTGTTGTTCTTTTTTCATGTGATATTTTTTTGCAGAATTTATTAGTACTAAAACTAATGATATAACTGCTATAAGTACTACTGCTGTTATTCCCATAATAACATATTTATTAAAAAGCTTTTTCTTTTTATAATACATTTTATTTTTCTCCTTATATATAATATTTATTATTAATTTAAAAAGTTCTATTTTTATTTACATTTCTCTATATTTTTTTATATATTTTTATTAGTCAAATATATTGTCATCATTTTTCAAGATTTTTTTCACTATCTTTTTTTAAATCATTAAAACTAAAGTTATTAAAAATCTATTTCTGGCTTACTATCTTTTTTTATCCAGATATCACTATTTATATCTCCGATTATTTTTCTTTATTATTAATTAAAGTTTTTTTCTTCTTTTTTTCTTCTACAATTTCTCCGATTTGCTATTTGTCTTATAGTTCTACTTCTTCCCTTATTCACTATTCTTTTATATTTTTTTAGGTTTAAAAACTATCTTCCATTTCCTTTGTTCTTCTTAAAATCTCTTCTTCAATCTCATCTAGTTCATCTGCTATTTTATCAATACTTACTACAGATTCTAATGCTATTTCTATCATTTCTTCTAAATCTTGTTCTCTTTCCTTAGATGTTAATGCTTTTTTTAGTATAGTTTGCATCAACAACTGTTAAAAGACATGCCGCTTTCTTTTTCAAAAACTCTGCTGTTTTAAACAATGCAAAAACATTCCATTTCACATCCGAAGTATATTCCATGATGGATTCATTCTTTCATAATATAGTTTTTGGATTTTTTTGGTGTATTTGTCAAAAACATTCACTTGTAGCAATATTTCCGAACTTTAAACTTTTCTTCATTCATTCCTATTCCTACTTGATATATTTCACCTGTAACACTTCTACTTGGATATGCTACAAAATTTTCTTCTCCCTTATTTTCTCCTGTTAAATTAAGTGCAAACATACTTTCTGTATATGCTGTATCTACTAATAATATATCACGAAGCTCTAATCTTTTTGTCATTTGAACCCATTGATCCAATTCTAATAATTATATCAACATCATATTCTGTATATAGTTCATATGAATAAATTCCCATACTTGGAATTCCCATTCCGTGAACCCATTACAGTAACTTTTACTCCCTTATATGTTCCAGTATATCCGAAGCATTCCTCTAACATCTGTTACTAATAATGGATCTTCTAAATATTTTTAAAGCAATTTTTTTCTTGCCCTATATGGGTCTCCTGGCATTAATACTATTTTTTTGCTATTTCACCCTTTTTTTGCATTTATATGTATCGACATTTTTTTAATTACCTTTCACATAATATTTTTTTCTTCTAATTTTTTTCCTACTTTAAATACTAAATCTACTTCTATTTCTCCATCTTTTTTTACCATCTATTTTTTTGTAATTTCCGTGATATATCTACACCATTTGGCACATTTTTTTATAATCATTTCTGAGATCTTTTTCCAAGTGGTACTTTTTTTAAAATTGTATTATTTGTTTCTTTTTACATACCATAACATATCATATGGATCTATCATTATATATTCTAAACTATTTTTGAATGTTTTATTTCATCTTTTTTTCACTATTGCTATAATTCTCGTATCTTCTGGCCTTGTTTGCCATGATTCATATTTAGTCATATTTATAATTACAGCATCTGTCTTATTTTTACTTAACATTTTTAGTCATATATTCTCTTATAATATTTGTTGTATACATTTCTTCAGATACTATGTTTATTCTTTTTTTCTATCTGCTGTTGCTGTAAATGTTATAGCTGTTATAAGTCCGTACGATTATAGAAAATGCAACAACATATGCTATAAGTGATACAAGAGTCATACCTTTTTCTTTTTTTCATAACTTCTCCTAATTTTTTTATACATATTTACAATTTTTTTGCATACATATCATCTGTTATTTTTTTCTGCTCTTATTCTTAAATCAATATCTAATTCTTTCATAATACTAATTATCTTATCTTTATCAATATTTTTTTAAGTGATGATATTGAATTTAGAAATGTTTTTTTCTTCTATGTGTAAATGCTGTTTTTATAATATCAAAATATAGTTTTTTTCATCAATTACTTTAGGATATGGTTCTTCTCTAAATTTTTAATCCGATAACTTTTTGAATCTACCTTTGGACTTGGAATAAAATTATACTTATCTACATCAATATCCCATATATGTTCTGTATAATAATTTACCATATATGTTATACTTCCGTGCATCTTTTTGTCCCTATTTTTTTGCACATAACCTTTCTGCTACTTCTTTTTGTACCATTATATATATATATGATATTATATCCCTATTTTTCTAAAAAGTTTAAAAATGATTGGTGTTGTAATATAATATGGTATATTTGCAACAACCTTTATCTTTTTCTTTTTCTATATCAATACCCTTCTTTTTTTCATTATATTAAATATTTCATTATATATATCTATTTTTTTAAAATATCTGATGATATAATTGTAAAATTATCATACATAAAAAAATCTATCTTTAAGAGGGATTATTAATTCTTGATCTAGTTCTACAGATATTACCTCTGCTTCTTTTTCTAGAAGTTTAGCTGTAAGTGTCCCTATTCCTGGCCCTATTTCAAGTACTATATCATCTTTTTGATATTTCTGCTTTTTCTATTATTTTTATCTAAAAATTTCTTCAGATGTTAAAAAAATTTTGTCCAAACTTCTTTTTTTAAAGTTTAATCCATATTTTTTTCATTATCATCTTAGTTTCTTCATATATATTCATACAACAAAGTATATTACATACCATTCTTTTTCCATATTTTTTTAATCTTTTTTTATCTTTTAGTAACATTAAAAAAATACTATTAGGTTTAATATATGATTATATTTAATATAGGCTCAATGTCAAGAATGGGGGTATAAAAATCCCCTAACTAGGCTTGTAGCCTTATTTTTCATGAGCTTATTAAATCTTTCATAGTTCCTATAACCGTAACCAATTCTTTTTTTATTACTTTAATTTTGTTGTTATATCCTTCTACAAATCCATTATTATATCCATATTCTATTATATTTACTATTTCTTTAAACCAAGAATTTAAAGTACTAGATAATTTGTCACATTTAGCTAGATTAGTTTCTTTTTAAGTCTGTTATTAATTGTTCTAAACCTTCTTTAAAAGCTTGTTATTTCAGTTAATTCAAATAATGAATAAAATCTTTTAATTAAGTCATATGATACAGCAAATATATTGTTTTTGACCTTTTTAGTCTATCTATTATACATTGTTCTTGCTTGCTTAAATTCTTAGGATTCTTTTTGTATAACTTTTCCAATATCTCTTAAACTCCCTATTTTTTTACTAGAATCAGTATTAAATATATTTATTCTAATATCTCTTATTGTCCATATACCTTGTCTTATTACATGATACTTATCTGCAACTATATGAGACATAGGTAAAGTTTTAGTAATTACATTTCTAAAAGGTTTAAACATATCTGTAACAACAATAGAAGGTTTAAATTCTAGTAATATATTCTTTAAAAGTAGATTGATATCTATTTTTCATAGATATTAATTAACTTATGATGCTTATCATATACAGCTAATTGGTATTTTTTTCATTACCAAGATTACCTTTAAATTCATCAATGAATATTACAGAGGTATCATACTTTTCTTTCTTAATTTCTATACTTTCAAGCGTTCTTATTACAGTACTTATACTCACATTATTCTCTTTAGCATTTTTGCTTAAAAGTCTTCATATCCTTAAATGTTGTTTCTATTCTTTTCTTTATTCTATTAGAGATTCTACATCTTTTTTTGAACAATACCAATACTACTTGTAATTGTTTTTACCTGTAGACTTACAAACATATCTTTGTTTTTTTAAGGTTTAAAAAAAATACAGGCATATTATTATATACATCAATTAATATCTTAACAGTCCTATAATCCTTTAATCTATAGTCTTTTTCCAGGTTTCTTATTATTCCTAATACCATAAATATGATATTCTCCATCAATTATTTTTTTGTTTTTTTATTATCCTAACATCTTGTATTTTGTAACTAATCATTATATTATTATCTTGCATAAGTTAAACCGTATCCTTTCTGTGTGGTTATTAATAGGATACTACATTTTTTAACTTATGCTCTTTTTTTATGCTTTTTTTCTATTTTTTTATCATTCTATACCCCCATTAAAAGTATAGAGCCAATATATTTAATTAGTACAATAGATTTTTAAAAAGATATATCAGGAAAGATATCATCTTTAAGTTCTAAGTTTGTAAGATAATGATTATGAATATCATTATTTTTTTAACCATATCATATAATGCATTAAACCTACCTGTATGTTCTTTAATACGTTTATGTGCATATTCGACCATTGTTCCATTTGTTATTATAAAAAGCCAGTCACTACTTTGTAAAAGAAGAAGCTCACGTGCCATTTGATTTAATGCACGAATTGTAATAAGATCTTCTGAATCCTTATAAAGGTTAGAAATTTTTACCATTTTATCACAAATTTTTAAGTAGATGTCTATGTGCATAATCATTAGTATTATTAAGCCATACTTCTGAATATCCGATTTGCTCCCCATGATGATCTACAAGGTGTAGATATTTGCATATTAGGAAAATGATATATATATTCAGAAGGAGTAATACATTTAAAAAAATAGTTGTATCATAATATATTTTTTTAAAAAGTGAATAAATAAAATGTGGACCTTCATACCACCAATGACCATATAATTCAGAATCATAGGGACATAGGATGATAGGCTTGTTATTCATATGATTTTTCAACACTAAGAATTTGTTTTTTTCTCTAGAATGCATAAAGTGATCTGCTTGCATTTCAGAAATTTGTCTTGCAAGTGATATATTATATATTCTTTTTATCAAATGTTTTTTTCCGAGTTATACTATGGTATTTTATACCAGTATGTACTCTTACACCATTTTTTTAGCTATATATGGTTTAATATATTCATATGGAGCATCATAACCAATATCCTTATAAAAAAATCTCTAAAATTTGGATCTCCAGGATATCCAGTAATACTACTCCAAACTTGTCTAGAACTTTCTAAGTCTCTACCAAATGCTATAATACCATTTGGAGAAACAATTGGTGCAAATGTTCCATAAATAGGAGTAGGATCTGCATAAAGTATTCCGGTGTGTTTCGGTTATAATATAGTCTATTCCGTATTTTTTTAAATATTTATCAGATTCTGGTATATATCCACATTCTGGAAGCCATATTCCTTTAGGATTTCTTCCTAAATATTTCTTGTATGTAGATACACCTACAGCTATTTGTGTTTCAACAGCCTTTTTCATTTGAATATATTATTGGAAAATATCCGGTGTGTAGCACCACATGTAATTATTTCTAAATATCCTAAATCTTGCAAAAGTTTAAATAATGATATTAGATCTGATTTTTGCAAAAATTAAGATAGAAATTAAGATCATTAGTATATTTTTTTCATAATAATGTATACTAAAGCTTATTTATTTCTTCAATATCTTTTGTTCTATCTATTTCTAATGTACAAAGCTTAATTTTTTTCTTTTTAAATATGATATATATCGTTGTTTTTAAAAGATTATTATCAAAGCATACTTAAAAATTGGTGGAGTAAGAGACATTGTTATTCTAAAATCAATATTTTCTTCAATTAATTTAAAAAGAAGAAAGAAGAGGAATATATGTTTCAGAAATTGCCTCAAAAAAAGCCATGATTCTTCTAGATATCCGATCATCTTCAGGATGTGAAATATATGGAAGATGTGTATGTAGAACAAAAAGAAACATATCCTTTTTCTGTACCTTTGTTATAATTAGTCATTATATTATAATTATAGTTATTATTTTTTTCATTTTGTTTAATTTTTTTCTTTAGCTTTTTTCTTTAAGGTTTGTTAATATATTAAAAATCAAAATATTTATTCATTTAAAAAAATCTCCCATAGTACTTGTTATATGTTCATTTTCAAGAAGCTCTTCTCTTATTCCTAATATATTATGATATATATTATTTTTCCTTTTTAATATATCTGACATAGGTATAAGATATACATCATTTGTTCTAACATTTTTTAAATAATATTTCTTTTTTTGATTATTGTTAAGAATATGACCGATTTGGAGATATTATATTATTAGAAGTTGCAAAATGGATTATATGTCCAGAATATAATTTAGGAATATTATTATCACTATTATCATTTTTACATATTAAATTTGTTAAAACTTTTCTTGCATATTTTATAACATATAAGCTTGAATTATCTTCGATGTCTATATACCAAGAATTTTGCAAATGGATCTCATATCAATTTCAAATATGTTACCAGTTTTAATATTTTCAACTATTAATATTGGTTTTGTTGAGTCAAAAACTCTTCTCCATAGTTATTAACATATGAATAAATATCATTATCTGAAATATCCCAATATGCAAATAATTTTTTTAGGAGTTTGAGCCAAAACTTTTATAACAGTTTCATTATATCTTCTCGGTATTTCATAATATTCAGAAGTATATCCGAAAAGTATCTTTTTAGGAGAAAATAATTCTTTAAAATCTTTTTCTAAGGTATTAAAAATGATTTAGCTCTTTCTTTAAAACTATTTGTATTATCCAATATATTTCTTATATTATTTTGTATATTTTTTTATCTTTTATTTTTTTAAATTTCGCCTTATTCTTACAATTATCACCTATAGTTGTTTTTAAGTATTTTTAAAATTATATGTGTTTTTTAAATGTATATAATTCCTTTCTAAAAATAATCCTCTTATATAATTTCCTATTTTTTTGTCTATAACTTTTACTTTTTTTAATATATCTCTTCATTTGTACCTCGCTTAAAAATTAAACATATAATAACCTATAATATTAATTGTAATTTACAATACTTTAAAAAAACAATATATAATGGAATATCGTTATATATATTTAACATTTGAGACTAATTTTAATAGTATAATAAAAAAATAAGGTTTTAAAAAAATGATAAAATTAATGTATTATTTAATTATACAGGAAAAATATCAAATAAGGAGGAGTGGATATGGATATTAAGAATAATTATAATGAATGTATAACAAATTTAGCATGTTCAATACAAGAATATTTTTGGAATAGAAAATAGGCATAATACATTAAGTTATGTTGATGATATTTTGAGAGAAAAAAATCCAGATAATGTAGTTTTAATACTATTTGATGGAATGGGTTCAAGAATTTTTAAATAGGGTATTAGATGGAAATTCTTTTTCTTATAAAAAAACAGGTATAAAGAGATAACAACAGTATTTCCAGCAACTACTGTTGCTGCTACAACAGCAATAAGGACAGGGTTAAATCCGGTAGAATCTGGAATGCTTGGTTGGAATATGTATTATAGTAAGTTAGATAAAACTATAACTACATTTTTTTGGATATGAAAAAGGTGATAAAGAAGAAAAAAATATTACAAGATGCGGTTAAATACAGAAAAGAAAATATGAGAGAAAAAAACAATTGTAGATCAAATAAATGAGAAAAAAATATTTTTTTAAAAGCTTATGAACTTATGCCTTTTGGTGAAAATCCATATAATGATATAGAAGATATGTTTTCTAAGATTGAGAGTATGTAAACAAGAAGGAAAAAATATATTTATGCATATGATGTAGAACCAGATTCATCAATGCATCAAACAGGATCAGATAGTAATATTGTTAAAGATCTAATAAGAAAAAGAAATGATATGGTAGAAAAAAATTATATTATAATTTAAAAAGGAACAAATACAGTAATTTTTGTTATTGCAGACCATGGACATATGAATGTTGAAAATATTTTTTTAAAAGATTATCCAGAAATAAAAGAAATGTTATTAAGAACAACTTCATTAGAACAAAAGAGCAGTAAATATGTTTGTAAAAGAAGAATATAAGGAAAAGTTTAAACAAGTATTTAATAATGAATTTGAAGATGATTTTTTTATCTTTGTAGTAAGGAAGAATTATTATTAGATAAACTTTTTGGAGATGGAATAGAAAATCCTATTTTTTTAGAAATGCGGTTCGGAGATTATATTGCAATTGCTAAAACAAATAAGGCAATATTAGATGATAATGATGATATACTAAAATCACAACATGGTGGGTATACTGATGATGAGATATATGTACCACTTATAATACTAAAATAGTATATAGTTTTTAAGAAATATATTAAAAAAATGATAATAATAAAGAGGGGATATTAGAAAAAGTGTTTGATTTTTAAACATTTTAAACCTATTATCCCCTATTATATATTAAGGCTCTATACTTTTTAATGGGGGTATAGAATGATAAAAAAATAGAAAAAAAGCATAAAAAAAGAGCATAAGTTAAAAATGTAGTATCCTATTAATAACCACACAGAAAGGATACGGTTTAACTTATGCAAGATAATAATATAATGATTAGTTACAAAATACAAGATGTTAGGATAATAAAAAAACAAAAAAATAATTGATGGAGAATATCATATTTATGGTATTAGGAATAATAAGAAACCTGGAAAAAGACTATAGATTAAAGGATTATAGGACTGTTAAGATATTAATTGATGTATATAATAATATGCCTGTATTTTTTTAAACCTTAAAAAAAACAAAAGATATGTTTGTAAGTCTACAGGTAAAAACAATTACAAGTAGTATTGGTATTGTTCAAAAAGATGTAGAATCTCTAATAGAATAAAGAAAAGAATAGAAACAACATTTAAGGATATGAAGACTTTTTAAGCAAAATGCTAAAAGAGAATAATGTGAGTATAAGTACTGTAATAAGAACGCTTGAAAGTATAGAAATTAAGAAAGAAAAGTATGATACCTCTGTAATATTCATTGATGAATTTAAAGGTAATCTTGGTAATGAAAAAAATACCAATTAGCTGTATATGATAAGCATCATAAGTTAATTAATATCTATGAAAATAGATATCAATCTACTTTAAAGAATATATTACTAGAATTTAAACCTTCTATTGTTGTTACAGATATGTTTAAACCTTTTAGAAATGTAATTACTAAAACTTTACCTATGTCTCATATAGTTGCAGATAAGTATCATGTAATAAGACAAGGTATATGGACAATAAGAGATATTAGAATAAATATATTTAATACTGATTCTAGTAAAAAAATAGGGAGTTTAAGAGATATTGGAAAGTTATACAAAAAGAATCCTAAGAATTTAAGCAAGCAAGAACAATGTATAATAGATAGACTAAAAGGTCAAAACAATATATTTGCTGTATCATATGACTTAATTAAAAGATTTTATTCATTATTTGAATTAACTGAAATAACAAGCTTTTAAAGAAGGTTTAGAACAATTAATAACAGACTTAAAAAGAAACTAATCTAGCTAAATGTGACAAATTATCTAGTACTTTAAATTCTTGGTTTAAAGAAATAGTAAATATAATAGAATATGGATATAATAATGGATTTGTAGAAGGATATAACAACAAAATTAAAGTAATAAAAAAAGAATTGGTTACGGTTATAGGAACTATGAAAGATTTAATAAGCTCATGAAAATAAGGCTACAAGCCTAGTTAGGGATTTTTTTATACCCCCATTCTTGACATTGAGCCTATTAAAAAAACAATACATTAAAGATATATTTTATACCTATAATGTATTGCTTTTTTTAATTTATATTATTACTTTTTCATTTGAGTTTGAAGAATCTTTATACTCTGTATCCTCAATACACATTTCTTCTGTAGTCACATTTTTCCATAAATATCACTCCGCTCTAATCATCATCTTCATATCCTGTTGGCATACCATCCCTAATTCCTGAAGTTGGTTCAAAATCTGGTACTTCTACATCATCTGGATCTAATCCACAAGAAGTTCTAATTCCTTTTTTTAATAACATGAAAATCACATCCTCTCAATAAAATTAATTTATTCTATTGTTCCCAAATAAATTGTATCTTTATTATATACATATATATATATTAATTGTCAATATTTTTTTATATTTTTTTAAATATTTTTATCATTTCCTTAACATCTTCTTCAGTAATATCATCATTTATATCTGTTAAACATATTTTTTTCTAAAACTTTTTTTAAACTTCCTTCTTCTATTTGTTTAATATATTTAATAGCCATGCACATTGCATATGTATATGAAAGACTTACCTCTCCATTAAAGTCATAATATCCTTTAGTTATGTAGTTCATCTTTTTTTATCTTACTTTCAAGTTTAATATCATAATATTTTTTTCCTTTATTTCTTTAAAAATCTTCTTCTATTTTTCTTACTTACTTCAATATAATTGTTGTCTTTTTATTTCATTTAATCTTTTTTTATATTTTTTTGTTGTAATTCTGTTGTACTAGCATGTAATAATACACCCCTTATATGTTTAATTTTCATAGTATTTAAAAAGCTCTTTGTTATATAATTTTTTTATTACTCTTAATTATTCTTATTAACAATAATTCAAATAATAATGACATTATTTCCTTATGCTTATTTTTCTTTCTTCGGCTTTTAATATCCCATACTTTTCATTTAACTCTATTTCTTCTATATAATGTCCGAAGTTCATGAAAAAAATCTAGATATATTAAGATATATATTATTTTCAAATGATAATAACATATATACTTCTTGTCCTATAATAGTCATATTCAAGTTCGTACTAATATCATATTTACCACAATATATTCTTTTTCTTTTATCATTTTTATCTACTATTTTTTTAAGTATCTCTGTTTTTCTTTCTCTTCCATAAATCCGGAACATCTCTTCTAATACTTCAAATATGTTTATTTCTTTTTCTTCTATATTATCATTATTTTTTTCTATATTTTTTTAACCTAACATACTCTTCTTTTAATTCTTTCAAATTATTTCCTACAGCCTTTTAGTATAGTATTTGTCTCCTCAGTATATAATGTATCATTTTTAATTTTTTTCCACTTATCTTTTGCCCATATTTTAAATGTATTTAAATATATATTTTCTGTATCTTCTTTTTATATCATAATCCCTGTTTTTCTAATTTTAATTTTTTTCTAAATATTTAATCAAATTATATCTATATATATTTAATTCTTCTTTTTTTCTTTTTGAAGTTACATATAACTTATTTTTTTCCAAAAGTCTTATTATAATCTATATATACCCTACTTTTTTTAATATTTTTTTCTAAAAATATCTAGTTTCTCATTTTTCTTTTTAAATAATCATTATTCTCATTACTATTTTTTTCAAATTAACAAGATTCTCTATATATTCATATATTTTTAACCATATTGTAATAAATCTTGTTATATACTCCTAAATCTTTCCATATATCAATATATTTATTCTTAGTTATATAACTTTTTAAAAAAATGCATAATTTGTAATCTTTTCATATATTTCAAATATATATGCAATATTCTCTATATTTAAATTGTCTACTAATTTAGTTTGTTTTTTTCTACATCTTTAAGTATTTCTTCTTTAGTTTCATATATATTTTTCTAACTCTATTCTCATTTCTAATAATATTTTTTTGTGTCTAATATTTTTTTCTTATTATTTTTCCATACTTTCTTTCATTCAATCTTCCTACCATATATCTTACTTTTTAAAAAGGCTCAATGTCAAGAATGGGGTATAAAAATCCCTTAACTAGGCTTGTATCCTTATTTTTAATTAGCTTATTAAATCTTTCATAGTTCCTATAATCCTTTAATCTGTAGTCTTTTTGCAGGTTTGTTATTATTCATAATACCATAAATATGATATTCATTGTTAATTATTTTTTTGTTTTTTATTATCTTAACATCTTGTATTTTGTAGCTAATCATTATATTATTATCTTGCATAAGTTAAACCATATCCTTTCTAGGTTGTTAATAATAGGATACTAGATTTTTTTAACTTATGCTCTTTTTTATGCTTTTTTTCTATTTTTTTATCATTCTATACACCCATTAAAAGTATAGAGCCTGTTTTAATTTCTCATTATTTTTAATATCTATTCTTCATTCAATCCTAGTTTTTTTGTTAAAGATTTCATTATAAACATACATAGAATTGTTACTATAATTACTCCTAAAAGATTCATTAAATATATATCCATATTTAAAAATACATTTTCTTTTTGGTATTAATTTAGGCTCTTTTGCAACTCCATCTCTATCTACAAAGTTTAAAACTTGTTCCTTAAACTTATTATATCCATCATTAGTAATTTCTTTTGTTGATACAATTCTTACAGATGTATTAAAAAAACTCCATTTTTTTCTTTACAACTAAAGAATTATCTTCTAGTACTTTTTCTTGTTTCTTCTTCTAATTTTTGATGTATCTGCTTCTTTACTTAATGTAATATCCATAACATATACATCCCTATATATATCTTTATCACTTACAACATATGTTATAACTATAATACTTATTATTATTAATATTAATATTCCTAATTGTTTTTAATATTTCTTTAATCATCATTTCCTCTTTTTCCTTCTTAATTTTTTTCCCTATCTTTTTATTAAACAAGAAATTATGTGTAAATAATAATATTATTCCTGTAAATAATGTCATTCCAAGTGAAGATAATAATATATTTGTAGAAAAAAACTTAAAACTATTGATAATATAACAATTATATATGTTTTTTTGAAATTAATTCTACTAAATCATACATAGGATTAAATTCTTTTTTTATCTCTAATACCTTTTACTGTTTTTTTAATAATACCAAATATTCTAATATATATAATATAATTAAACCAATAATTGCTGGTATTGTTATTACAATATCTGTAAATCTTATAAACAATGTTACAACTAAAATATATGATATAAGGACAAGTGTTTGATATATTCCTTTTATACCTACGAAATATATATATGATAATGCCATAAATATTGCTATTACTAACACTATTATCACCATTATTGTTAAAACATTTTGTTTCATATCTGCTGGAACTGTTTCTGTTGTTCCTACTACGCTATATAATATTGGAGATTTTTCCAAGCTCTAATGCTGTTTTTAAGTCTTCTTACTTCTCTTAAAGCATCTTCTATTTTTTTCTTCATCTTCTCCTTCTTTTAGCTTATCACTATTAAGCATTTTTAAGTTGTAATATTCCTGTATCATTAGGTTCTGCAAATGGTGCTTTTAAAACTTCCATATCAGAAATCTTTATAGAAATATCATGATTAACCTTAACTTTTTTTCTTTAGATCCTTCTTTTTCTCTTTCTTCTATATTATATTTTTTTGATATTTCTGAAAGTATTTTTACCATTTTCATCAAGTTTTTATTTCTAAAAAAAGCTCCATCATTTTTGTGTTCTTAAAATATCTACACTTCTTATATTCTTTTTCTGTTATATATTCTTTTCCGAGTATCAGGATCTTGTACTGAAAGTGTTCCTCTTGTTTGTAATATACTCTTTACTGCTTCTTTTTTTCTTTAGTTGAATTTTTCTTTTTTTCTTTGATGTACTTGAAAATATTCCGTCCTCTTTCAACTTCTTCTGGAACTTTTTATTACAAGTCTTCCTGTTTGTTTATCTTCAGAAATTCTTGCATTTTCAAAACCTTCACTTCTCAACTGTCTTATAATTATCTCTGTACTTTTTATCCATTCCACGTCTATTCATTACCTTTTGGTCATTATCTGAAATTGTCTTTTTCTATCTTATATCCTTTTTTTCTTCTGGCTCTTTATCGACAGGATCTTTCTTTACATCAGTATCATTTTTCTTATTACCCTTTTCGTCAAATTCTTCTTTTCTTGGTAAATCAATATTACCTATATCTGTTTTTTTGATGGCACTTTTTCTTATAATATTACCATCTTTATCTATATATGCTTCTGTTTCTAAAACCCTTGATGATGGAGCAATTTCATATTCATTATATGGTACTAATATATCTGAAAACTTATACCCTGAAATTGCTTTTATCAAAATTTCCGGTTAAAATTGTATACTATCCCCATTATACCTAAAAACAACTAAACTTAGCATAATACATATTAATATTAGATTATATACTGTTTTTTTAATATTCCTTTTTTTCATTTTTGTACTTCCCTTTAATTAATTTTTTTATCTTGTAAGTGATCCGACTTGAATTTGTTTGTACATTAGATCTATTATTAACAACATTATTGTTATTATTTTTGTCCTCCGTGTCGGTATCTGTGTTTGGTTATTTGTTGGAACTTGCGTAGAAGGTTGATTATTTCCTGGATTTACAGTAATATTTCCACTATTACCAACATTTGAATTTACTTGTCCATTAGTACCATTATTATTAAATGTACCATTTGGATTATTTGTTGTATTTCCGATTGGAACTTCATTTCCAGCAGGTCTTGATACACCACTAGATCCTGGATTTGTACTACTTGATCTTCCTATTGTTGTTTGTATAAGTGTTTTTTTAATTCTGCAGGTCTTGAATTATTCATTATTACATAATATTTAACATTTCCGATTATCTATTCTCTTATATATACTATCTGCAAGTGGTGATAATCTAAATTGGTATGTAGGTTCATTATTATGCATTGCAAGTTCTGATGATAATATACCATATTTTTCCAGTACTTGCTTTTTATAACTATACCTCCGGTATCCTTCTTCATCTGGTATTGTAAGTACATTTTTCCCCATTTACTATCTTACTTTTTTTATCTGTTGTAAACCCTATTTCGTTTAATTCCTCTTCTGTTAATGTTTTTTTCCATCATATTTGTCTGGATTTTTCTTTTTTTCTTTTTCTAAAAATTTCTTATCTTCATTTGTAAACATTATATATCCTGATGAATCTCTATCTACATATCTATATTTTTTTCATATCCTAGTGATTCTAAAACTGGTTCTACTATTCTTATAGACTTATCATTTTGTAATACATATATACCCCATTTTTCCTCCTTTTTAAAACAGGTATAAACTTATCAAATAATAATTTTTCCTTGATCTTTCAGAGTCAAAATCATCAACAGACATTCCTATTTCATCTTGTTCTTCTGATATAAGAACTTTACCTTCATTATTAATAAGACCATATTTCTTATTTTTTTGGCAACTTTGTATATTCCTTTTTCTCCAAGATATATTTCAATTTTTTTCATATCTATCAAGTTTAATAATTTGTTTTTTTATCAATAATGTTTGTTATCCCTATATTATATATTTGTTCTTTTCCTATAGTTTCTTTTTTGCTACATATATATTCTTATTATTTTTGTGCGTATCTTAAATCATCATATTGAAGTGCTATTTCATTTTTAAATGCTCCTGTATTTGTATCAAATCCATATATACCATACTTATTTTCTGCATTTAAAACAACTAAATAATTGTCAACTATTGCTCTTCTATTTTGATAATTATCTGTAAGAGATAATCCTTCTTGATTTAAATATGGTGCAATACTTTTTTTCTAGATATTTAATAGTCTCAAAAGCTAAATTTTTACCATCATTACTTCTTCTTACATTAATATTAAAAAAACATATTTTGCATCTTCTAATAATATATTTTTTTGAATTTTTCAACTTTTAATATATTCTTTTTAATGTAAACTCTTCTTGATTTAATATTGTTTCATCCATTTGTGTTTTTTGTTCTTGGTTTTTGGTGGTATATTATCTTCTATTTCTTGTTTTTGTTTTTTACTAAATTTGCTTGTTCATCTAATTCTCTATCTAAATAATCTGTTTTTAATATATTTAGTAAATCCTTTTTTTGTCTTATCAAATTGTACTGCTTCATAATATGAATCAATATAGAAATACTGATTATCTGTATTACTTCCATCATATTTTCCGATTATTCAACTTATACATCTTCATTTGTGGAAGTGTAAGTACATCTTCTAAAAGCTAAATAAGGTTTTTCCTTCTATTTCTTTTTACCATTGCAAGATAATCACTATTTACTTCTTTTTCCATCTACTTTTAAATTTTGCTCTATTACTATCAAAATATATTACAGAAGCTATACCTATAATTAATAATACTATTACAATAAAATTATATATAAGAATTCTTCCTAATAATCTTACAATGTTTGCTTTTATTATTCACGTTTATCTAGTCTCTCCTCTTCTTTAATTTATATATTTTTATTTCAAAACATAAGTTATTCCAATATTGTTATTATACATATATTTAAATATAATTTAAAGTATATTGTTATAAACTTAATGTAAAAAGTTAAAATATATGATCAATGATTATTACAATAATGTTAAAATCTAATATACTTAATATTTATATAACCTACATTATATTCACTTTATACTTTTTCTTGTATATATTAATAATTATAACTATTGGCTCAATGTCAAGAATGGGGGTATAAAAATCCCTAACTAGGCTTGTAGCCTTATTTTCATGAGCTTATTAAATCTTTCATAGTTCCTATAACCGTAACCAATTCTTTTTTTATTACTTTAATTTTGTTGTTAAATCCTTCTACAAATCCATTATTATATCCATATTCTATTATATTTACTATTTCTTTAAACCAAGAATTTAAAGTACTAGATAATTTGTCACATTTAGCTAGATTAGTTTCTTTTTAAGTCTGTTATTAATTGTTCTAAACCTTCTTTAAAAGCTTGTTATTTCAGTTAATTCAAATAATGAATAAAATCTTTTAATTAAGTCATATGATACAGCAAATATATTATTTTGACCTTTTTAGTCTATCTATTATACATTGTTCTTGCTTGCTTAAATTCTTAGGATTCTTTTGTATAACTTTCCAATATCTCTTAAACTCCCTATTTTTTTACTAGAATCAGTATTAAATATATTTATTCTAATATCTCTTATTGTCCATATACCTTGTCTTATTACATGATACTTATCTGCAACTATATGAGACATAGGTAAAGTTTTAGTAATTACATTTCTAAAAGGTTTAAACATATCTGTAACAACAATAGAAGGTTTAAATTCTAGTAATATATTCTTTAAAGTAGATTGATATCTATTTTTCATAGATATTAATTAACTTATGATGCTTATCATATACAGCTAATTGGTATTTTTTTCATTACCAAGATTACCTTTAAATTCATCAATGAATATTACAGAGGTATCATACTTTTCTTTCTTAATTTCTATACTTTCAAGCGTTCTTATTACAGTACTTATACTCACATTATTCTCTTTAGCATTTTGCTTAAAAAGTCTTCATATCCTTAAATGTTGTTTCTATTCTTTTCTTTATTCTATTAGAGATTCTACATCTTTTTTGAACAATACCAATACTACTTGTAATTGTTTTTACCTGTAGACTTACAAACATATCTTTGTTTTTTTAAGGTTTAAAAAAATACAGGCATATTATTATATACATCAATTAATATCTTAACAGTCCTATAATCCTTTAATCTATAGTCTTTTTCCAGGTTTCTTATTATTCCTAATACCATAAATATGATATTCTCCATCAATTATTTTTGTTTTTATTATCCTAACATCTTGTATTTTTGTAACTAATCATTATATTATTATCTTGCATAAGTTAAACCGTATCCTTTCTGTGTGGTTATTAATAGGATACTACATTTTTTTAACTTATGCTCTTTTTTATGCTTTTTCTATTTTTTTATCATTCTATACCCCCATTAAAAGTATAGAGCCTAACTATTAATGGAGAGAGAATAAAATAGATATGATTAGTATAAAAAGACTTCAATTATAGAATATGTTCTTATTTAAATTGAAGTCTTTTTCTTATTTCTCACAATATATATTTTACTATTATTATTTATCTTCTTCCTTATCTTTAAGCTCTACATCCTCTATCCCAAACTTCTTGTAGAATTCTTTCTTGTAGTCTAAAAATCTATCTTCTTCTATTGCTTTTTCTTATATTATCTGTAAGTTTAAGTAGGAAATATAAGTTATGATATGAAACAAGTCTCATACCTAATATCTCATTTGTGTTTATAAGATGTCTAATATAGCCTCTTGTATAATTCTTACATACCCTACAATCACATTCACTATCTAGTGGTTCTTTACTCTCCCTATATTTTGCATTTCTAATTGTAACTTTACCATTATGTGTTAAAAGCTTGTCCGGTGTCTTGCTATTCTTGTTGGATATACACAGTCAAACATATCTATTCCTCTTTCTACAGAGTCAAATATATAGTCTGGTGATCCTATCCCCATATTATACCTTGGCTTATCTTTTGGTAGTAGCTTTGTTGTATATTCTAGCATTTCACACATAAGTTCTCTTGGTTCTCCGACACTTAAACCTCCAATACTATATCCGGTCAAAATCCACCTTTTGTCATTTCATCAACACACATTTTTTTCTTAAATCTTTATACATTCCGGCCTTGTATTATTCCAAATAATGCTTGGTCTTCTCTTTTATGTGCATCTTTTCCTCTTTTTGCCCATCTAATTGTTCTTTCTGTAGAATTCTTAGTATATTCATATGTAGAAGGATATGGTATACATTCATCAAAAGACATAATTATATCTGCACCTAAGTTTTCTTGTATTTCAATTGCTCTTTCTGGTGATAAAAATAATTTTTTACCATCTAAGTGTGATACAAATTCTGCACCTTCTTCTGTTATTTTTTTCTCATCTTACTTAAAGAAAAATACTTGGAATCCTCCGGCTATCTGTAAGTATTGGTCTATCCCAATTCATAAACTTATGAAGTCCTCCAAAAATCTTTTATAAGTTCTGAAGTTGGTCTTAAGTTTAAATGATATGTGTTTGCAAGTATTATCTGCGCATTTATTTCTTTTAATTCATCTTCTGTCATACTTTTTAACAGTTGCAAGTGTACCTACAGGCATGAAGATAGGCGTTTGTATATCTCCGGTGTGGGTATGTATTACCCCTCTTCTTGCACCTGATTGTTTACACTCATGTAAAAGTTCATACCAAAATGCTTTCTTTTTTTACTTCTTTTTTTCTGATTATTATTTTTCTTTTTCTTCTATCAATTTTTTTACTCCTACTTTTTTTCTAATATAATAAGATTATCTTTTTCTTCATTAATATCTAGTTTTACAGTATCTCCGGTCTTGTATTTGTTCATTAAATATGCCATCTGTAACTGTATCTTCAATATATCTTTGTACTGCTCTTCTAAGTGGTCTTGCACCATTTTTTTAAGGTCTGTACCTTTTTTTCTACTACAAATTCTTTAGCTTTATCTGTAAGTTCTACAAATATATTCCTATTTTTTTAAGTGCATTATTTGTATTTTTTTACTAATATTTCTAATATTTGATGTAATTGTTCTTTTGATAAACTTTCAAAACATACAACATCATCTATTCTATTTAAAAATTCTGGTCTAAATGTTGCTCTTACACCTTGCATTAATCTTTCTTTTTTCATAACTTTAACATCTCCGGAATCCTATTCCATTATTGTTTTAAGTTTGATCCTGCATTTGATGTCATGATTATAATTGTATTTGAAAAAAATCTACTTCTGTTCCTTGGCTATCTGTTAAAAACACCATCATCAAGTACTTGTAATAATATATTAAATACTTCTGGATTTGCTTTTTCTATTTCATCAAATAATATTATTGAATATGGATTTTTTTCTAACTCTTTCTGTTAAATTTCCACCTTCTTCATATCCAACATAACCTGGTGCTGCACCTATTAATTTAGATACTGAATATTTTTCCATATATTCACTCATATCTATTCTAATAATCTTTCTTTCATCTCCAAACATTAATTCTGCTAATGCTTTTTGCAAGTTCTGTTTTACCTACCCCTGTAGGTCCTACAAATATGAATGATGCTGGCTTTTTAGTACTTTGTATTCCTGCCCTATTTCTTCTTATTGCCTTAGATACAAGTGTTAATGCTTCTTCTTGTCCTATGACCCTTTTTCTTAATCCATCTTCTAAATTTTTAAAGCTTGTATTTTTCTGTTTCTGTTATCTTACTTACAGGTATTTTTGTCCATTTTTCTATAACTTTTGCAATATCTTCAAGCTTCATACTTATTGGTTTTGCTTTTTCTTCCAATTCTTCTATCTTAAGCCTTATAGTTTCTTCTTTTTGTTTAAATTCAGCCATTTTTTCAAAATCTGTTTCTTTAGCATTTTGTACATATTCATCTTTTTGTTTTAATACTTCATCTAATTCTGTTTTGGCCTTTTTCTAAATAGTATAATTCCTTGTTCCCAAGGTTTATTCTTGCACATGCCTCATCTATAATATCTATTGCTTTATCTGGTAAATACCTATTGTTTATATTTTTTTCTGAAAGTCTTACTGTTTCTTCTATAATATTTTTTTAGAAATTATTACCCTATGAAAATCTTCATAATATTTAGCAATCCCCATTATAATTTCAACAGCTTCTTCTGCACTTGGTTCTTCAAGCATTATTGTTTGGAATCTTCTTTCTAAAAGCTTGATCTTTTTCTATATATTTCCTATATTCTTTTTATAGTTGTTGTCCCTATAACCTGCAAATCTCCGGTTTTGCTAAAAGCTGGATTTTAATATATTTGCTGCACTTGTAGAACTTTCGCCTTCTCCGAAGTTTTAGTTATTGTATGTATTTCATCAATTACAAGTACAATATTTCCTAAAAACTTACATTCTTTAACAAGTCTTTCAAGTCTTCCTTCAAATTGTCCTCTAAATTGTGTTCCTGCAACTAATGCTCCCATATCTAAAAGATATATTTCTTTATCCATTAATTTTTGCAGGCACATTTCCTTCTACTATTCTAAGTGCTAGCCCTTGAGCAAGAGCAGTTTTACCAACTCCTGGTTCTCCTATTATACATGGATTATTTTTTTCTTTCTTCTATTTAGTATTTCTACTAATCTTTCTATTTCTTTTTTTCTCTACCTATAACCTTATCTATTTGTCCATGTTTTTGCTTTTTCATTAAGGTTTGTTCCAAAACTATCTAAAAATTTCTTAGCATCTATGATTCTTTTTTTCTTCTTTTTGTTATCTTTTTTTCTTTATCTATTTTTTTGAATCTTTACCATTTTCAGAATCATTTTCTATTCCTTCTTGATTATCTTCATCTAATCCTATTTCTTCTACATTTCCTCCAAATGGATTTCAAAACTTCCAAAAATTTCCAAAAAGCTTTTTGTGCCATTTCATTCATTTTCTCTATTTCTTCTTGATCCATATTATTAAGTCTTGAAAGGCTTTTCATCCATAACTTTTGGATCTATCATTGTTGCCTTATCCATAATTTTTTAAGATGTTTTTTTGGAATTCTTCCATATCTTCTTCTTTTAAATTATCTGATTCAAATGTCATTCCATTTGGAAATTTTTATTATCCCTTTTATATTTTTCACTGTTATTTTTCATTTAATTCTTCATTATTATTATTGTTTTCTTTACTCTTATTTCTCTTATCTTCTTTAATTTTTCCATATTTTTATCATATTCTTCTTTACTTATTTCTCTTGCATATAGTCTATCTATACTTTGTTTTTAATATCATATTTCTTTCTTGCTGTTTTGTTATATATCCTTCAAATAGGTTTTAATACTGTTGCACCTTTTTTTAAATTTAAAGTCTTTTCACTTATATATTTTTTTACATTTTCTATAACATTATCAAGAGGTATATATCTAAAAGGTTCTTGTCCTATTTCTATATAATATTGATTTAATTCAAATTCTGGCAAAGTCCCTTCATCAATTAATACAAAAAGAATTCAAACATATCTATATAATATCCATCATTTATATACATTTCTTTTTGTTAAATTATATAGATAAAATGTGATTAATTCATTTGTTATTTTTCTTTATTTGTTGTTTTGTTAATTTTTTTCATCAATTCCTCTTTTCTAAACTCATAATATATAAACTAATTTTAGTTTAATTAAATTCTTTGTTTTTTTAGCAGTCTTATTGTTTTTACTGCTAAACATATTTTTATACATTTTTTTACATAATTGTAAAGAGTTTATTATAATATTTTTATGTATTAATAGCTAATTATAACCAAAAAAATCTAAAGATATCAATATCTTAAATATCTTTAGATTTTTAATTCTTTTATATTCCTATTTTTTTATAATTTTTTTAGATTCTTCCTAATATATTAATTATATAACCTTATTTAATTTTTCAAATCCTTCTCCTTTTTGTCTTTCTTACTTCTATCTCATCAGACAATTTACCACTTCCATTATATATTTCAATTAATTCTACAAGTCTTTTTACTTATCTTATTTAATTCTCTTATATATGCGTCTGGATATCCTGATTCATAAACATTTTTCTTTACTATTATATTTTTAAGAAGAATAAATATATCTTTCCTTCTTCTAAGAAAACTTTTTTGTTCTATATCTTTTTCTTCTATATATTTATATTTTTTTATCTTCTTCATCTGATAGTTTTTTCATCTGATACTATTCTTGTATATTTTTTTCTTTTTGAGACAATTCCTGTATTTTTTTAATACCATTTTTATATCTTTTTCTTTAATATTACCTTTTAACTGTCCTAATATTTCAAGATTTGCTTCAGTATCAATTCTTTTTGTTTTTTTGTTTTTTTCCATCTTCTTCATAAGTATATGAAGATACTACTCCCTTTTACATCTTTTTGCTCTTGCTATCACTATATTTGAAGATTTTTTTCTTTTTAAATATTTATTATCAGATATCTCTTCTATAAACTCTTGGATATTCTTTTTTTCTAAAATTTCATCTTTCTTAATATCACTTTTTCTTATATGTTCCTTCTGAATTTACTATATAATCTTCTTCATAACTCTTTTCAAGCTTTTCCCTATTTTTCTTTTTTTCATATTTTTTTAGATATATCTTGAGAAATATTTTCTATAGTACATACATAACAAACCCTATTTACAAAATAATATATGCATGGTATTGCTACAATAATTAATACAACTAATGCTATCCATATATTCATCTTTTTTTAATTTCTTTTTATCCATATTATCCTCTCTTTTCTTTAGTAATTAGAAAGTAAAAAAATAGCCCAAAAATCCCTATATTTTTTTAGACTATTAATTTAAAAATTATTTTTTTCTTATTCCTAATTTAGTTGTTACTTCTAAATATGTTTTTTAAATCTTTTTTTAGCTAAGTATTTCATAAAGTTTCTTCTCTTACCTACTAATTTTAATAATCCAACCTTTGAATGGTTATCTTTTTTTATGAACTTTTAAATGTTCTGTAAGTTCATTTATTCTTTCTGTTAATAATGCTAATTGTACTTCTACAGAACCTGTATCTTGTCCATTCCTTCCATATTCTTTTTATTAATTCTTCTTTTTCTTTCTTTTGTCATTTTTCTCTCCTTATCCTCTAAAACATAGATATACACCGACATTTCGTATATCCAAGTAATAGATTTATTTTTTTCATATTTATTTCATAATTGTATTATATACTATATTAGTGCTTTTTGCAAATAATGAAACTTAAATAACAATAAATTAGAAAGTTATATTAAATTTTACTACAACTTTCCCTTTAAATATTAAATTACATCTTCAATATTTTCATATTGTCCTGTTTCATTATTTTTTTACTCTTACTTTTCCGTTCTACTTTATTTGTTGTCTTATAGTTTGATAATGCTTTTTTTGCAATGTATTTTTTGTATTGGTTCTAACTCTCTTGCTCCATATTCAAATAAATCAACTAAATATGAATTTTTCTTCTTTATCAAAATTCATATATATTAAATATGTTTTTACCTTCTTCTAGTTTTTATATCACCATCTTTGTATTCTTCTATATACATCTTATTCTTTTCTTCTTTAGAATATTTATCCATTTCTGGATTATCTTTCAATTTTTCTCTTGATGCTTTTATTTCCTTTTTAAATATTCAGAATATAACATCTTCCCACCTGCTCTACTAAATTTAACCTTCTTATCTTTTTATATCTCCTTTTTAGTACATCAAGTATTTCTAATTCTCCATTTGTTGCTATTATTGTTCCTTCTCCCTTTTTTTAGAAACATTTGTTGCTCCATTTATTTTAGAAACTTTTTGCTATAACTATATCTTTTTGCATGATCATTTCTTACATCTTTTTTTACTTAAATTTTTCTTCAATATCAAGATTTATTTTTATTTTTTTAATATTTCCCCTGTTTCTTCTTTTGCCATATTTTTACATTTGGATCATTTAATAATTCGTCATTTGTAGATACTTCTGTTTTTTTGCTACTTCTACTTTTTGTTGTTTCTTTATCATTCTTCTTATTTTTTTAATATATCTAGCTTATATATTGCTACATATCCTACTATAGCTATTATAATTACTGCTAAACATATGTATATATACTTTTTATTACCTTTCATACTTTTTCTCCTTATTAAAAAGATTTGATAAATTATATAATCTATCTTAAGTACTATATACTACTTTTTTTCTATCTTATGTCAATTATAAACTAGTTTCTTTTCTGTAAGTTTTTATATAACAAATAGCCATAATTCATTTTCATGACTTATGACTATAATTTTGTAATATTTTTTAACTACATAATTTAACAATTACATACAATTTATATTATACTATCTATTTTATTTTTTTATTGTTTTTTTCCACATATATCATTTTATAACATATGCCGCTATAAATATTCCATATGTTGATGTAACCTCCATAAGAGTCTTATTTACACCTTGTGATTTTTTTGTGGTATCTCTTCTGAATATATTGAATACACATTTTTTTAAATGATATTTTTCTTATTATTTTTCTATTCTTTCTTCTTTTTCTATATCCTTTAATTTCTTTCTTAATATTTTTACCAAGTGGGCAATTTTTAGTATTATATATTTTATCCATTTTTACCATCCATGGTTTTTGTCTTCTGTGCTGCTCCTGTAGATGTTATAATCTTTATTCCTTTTTCTGTTGCATATCTTATTATCATAATCTTAGCATTTATATCATCAACTGCATCTATTATATAGTCTGGATAAAATGTGTTTTCAAATATCTCTTCTAAATCACTATAATCTCTTATTTCCTTACATATATCATATACTTTCACATTACTATTTACTCTATGTACTAATTCTTTTTGCAATTTCTGCTTTTTTTCTTCCAATATTTCCTATTTCTGCAACAAGTTGTCTATTTAAGTTTGTTATATCTACTGTATCTTTATCACAAAAGTATCATATTTTTCTATGCCATTTCTTGCAAAAGATTCAAATATAAATGAGCCTACTCCTCCGAAGTCCAAATATTGCTATTTTTAGTATTTCTTATCTTTTCCTGATTTTTCTTCTCCTAAAAGTAATATCTGTCTTTGAAACATATCATTATAATTGTAATTTTTTTCTATTTTTTTCCATTTATATTTCTTTCCTTATAACATAGAATTTTTCTGCATCAACTGGTATATTCATTATAACCTGTTGGTCTTTAACTCCTGGGTTTACAACATCTATATCTTCTCCTGTATCTACAGATATAAGTTTTTTTCTATCTTAAATTTAATTGGTTCTAATATTCCTGGTATTATTATTTCTAAATTATCTCCCAGTTTTAATTGATTTTTTTATATACACCCTATACATTCCGGTTTTCTAATTTTTTTCATCAACAATTGCACCAAATTGATATTTATCATTATATTGTCTTCCTTTTTAAGTCTTGTATTTCATCAATTTTATCATTTGATTTAATATTAAAATTAAACTTAGTTAATGCTCTTGTTTTTTTACCTTGTCTATTTCTGCTCTAAACTTATCTTTATCATATTCTTTACCATCTAATATTGTATCTAATGCACATCTATATGTATTTACAATACTTGCTAAATAGTTTTCTGTCTTTAATCTTCCTTCTATTTTTTTAAACTATCTATTCCCATTTCTACTATTTCTGGTAATTCATCTATTAAGCATAAGTCTTTTGATGAAAATATTGTCATACCATTTTTCATCTTCTATAACAGGATATAGTTCTCCCTTATTCTTTGGATTTTTCTACATATAGGTTATAGTTCCATCTGCAAAGTTGTGCACATTTTTCCTTTATTTGCACTTGCTTCTTTTTCCTACTATAAAATCGCTTAAGTAACATCTTCCTGAATATGAAAAAAACAAATTGCTCCGTGTATAAATATTTCTACTTCTAAATCATCATCCTTATCTTTCATAATCTTCTTTAGATTTTTCAATATTTATTTCTCTTCCTAATATTACTCTTTTTTTGCTCCATTATTTTTTTCCAAAACTTACATGCAGGTAGACTTATTGTATTTGCTTGTGTACTTATATTTATTGGTATTGATGGTGCATATTCTTTTTATTGTTTCTATAATCCCACCATCTGCTGCTATTATTCCATCTACTTTAAGTTTTTCTAACATTTTTACATTGTTCTATTATATCTTCATATTGGTCATCATCTGCATATATATTTATTGCTGCATATACCTTTTTCCCATGTAAATGTGCATATGTTACTACTTTTTCTAAATCTTCTTGTTCTATCTTCGCCTTTGTTCTTAATGATATTTTAGGTGTCCCTATATATATTGCATCTGCTCCATATTTAAATGCTATTATTGCTTTTTCATATGATCCTGCAGGTGCAAGTAATTCTATCTCTTTACCATACTTATTTTTTTCTCAAACTTCCCCTTATACCTATAAAATGAGAGTACCTTCTTTATTAGCTTGCACTCTCACTTATATATTTATTATTCTTACTTATTATTTTTTTCTAATGTTATTTTTTTAACCTTATATTCTATAATCCCTACAGGTGCTTCTACTTGAACTACATCCCCAACTTTTTGCTCCGAAGTAGTGATTTTTGCTATTGGTGATTCATTTGATATTTTACCTTGTAATACATTTTGCTTCTGCTGTTCCTACTATAGTATATTTTTTTGTTCTTTGTTATTTGCTATATTTGTTATATATACTGTATTCCCTACTTGTACTGTTGTTGTATCAATATCTTTCTCATCTATTATTTTTTTGCTTTTTTTAAGCATTTGTTCTATTTCAATATCTTATTTTTCATTTTGCAGCTTGTGCTGACCTTGCTTCATCATATTCTGAATTTTTCTGATAAATCACCAAATGATTTTTGCCACTTTTATTCTTTCTTCTATATTATCTCTTTCTTCTGTTTTTTTAATATCTTAAGTTCTTCTTCTAACTTTTTCATATCCTTCTTTTTGTTAAATATACTTCTTTTTCTTCCATAATCTCCCTATTATTTATCTCTAAATCCCTTTCTTTCTCAAGTTCTTTTTTTCTTGTACATCTTCATTGTTATTTTTCTTCTTCTGAATCATCTTCTTCTACACTATACCAACTATTCTTATGTACAAACTTAGTTTTTTTAACTTCTTTTTCATCTTTTTCCCTATTAATTTCAGTACTTTTTTTCAATTGCTATATTAACTGCATTTTCTACATTTACTTCTTTTGGGTTATTCATATTTCCTCTATAACTAGAAATTATTTTTATCTATTTTTTTCTTCCATTTCTTTCTTTTTCATCAGAAATAACATTTCTATAGCTTTCACCATTTTGATTACTTTTTACACTAAAAATTAATACTATTATTATAACTATTTGTATTGTTATTATAATTTTTTTATTTTTCTATTTTTTTCTTCTTTATCTATATCTCCATTTAGACTTTCTTCTACATTTTTTAGATTCTAAAAATTATATCATCATCTTCTCTCACATAATCTATATTGTAGCTTTTTATATGAATTTTTTATACAAGTAATCTGTATACATTTTAGAATTTACATCATCATTTCTTTTTTTCTTTTTTTCATTATTATTAATATTACTTACATAACTATTAACATCATAGTTTATTCTTTCTTTTTGATGATTCTTTTTCTATATATTCTACTTCTGGAAAAATCATTATCTACACTTTTTTTGACTATTATTAAAATGATTTTCACTATGTTTAATATATCCTCCGATTTATTATTACACCTTCTGGTAATATATTTTTCTCTTTTTCCAATTGTTTTACATTTTTTTATTATCATTTTTCTATTTTTTTGTATTAATAGTTATATTTCCACCATCTGCTGAAAAGATTTAATGTTTTTTTCCATAATCATTCCAGCTATTTGTTTTTTCTTGCTTCATATATATCTTCTAATATTCCAATATTTGTATCTGGCGTAATTGGCGTAATTATAGTATCATTCTCACTTGTGTTAGTATTTTTGGCTAAACTCTTGCATATAATTCTTACTATATATATCCCTTGTTCCTGATTCATCTTCTTCTTTTTTTCTCTTTTTCTGTTTGATTTATAAGATTTTTCAGGATTTTTTTAAATATATTATGTTTTTTTGTAAATAATCTATACCATTTTTTTAGAATCAGTAGTTTCTATCTTATCAATTCCTAAGTTTTTTTCCTTTGTTTAGTAAATTCCATAAAGTTACTACCACTATGTATATAACTATTTAATCTATCTTTTCCATATTTTTTTCTTGTTCAACAACTTCATTTTTTTAAATTTAGAGTTACTAATTATATTATCCATATATACCCCTTACACACTTTTTAGTGTCATAATATTATAATATACAACATATATCATATTTTTATATTGACTTCAAGCTTTTTTTATTCTATTATTTATTTTTCAAATTAATTTATCATTAGTAATTTATTATCCAAATATTTCTCTTATCCTATTTTTCTTGTTCCTCTGTTAATCTCTCAAATATAGGTTTTTGAATCATATTTTTGGCATAATTTTCATTTCTTTAAAAATCTCTTGTTTATTGTTTTTCTTCTAAAGATTTTATTAAATTTTTGATATTCAATATATAATTTTTTTCATCATCCATATCAATATTTAAACTTTCAAATACTTTCTTTGAAGAATCTGGTATTATAGGTTTTTAACAATATTCCCACAATATTTATCATATTAATTAATGTATATATAAATATGTTTTGAGATCTTCTTCTATCTTTTTACTTTTTTTCTTTATCTACATTATTTTTTTCTTTAAATAATTTCCATGGTTCAACTTTATCTATATACTTATTTGATTTTTGAAATAATATCCAATATTTCTTCTATTGCTTTTTTGTAACATAAATCCTTCAAAAATATTCCCTATATTTTTGCTATATTTTCAGCTACACTTTCTATAATATTATTATCTATCTTTTTTTAAATTTAAATTAAGTGATTCTGTTTCTAATCCATATTTTTTTAATCATTCCTATTGTTCTATATATAAGATTACTAAAATCATTACATAATTCTGTATTATATTTTTAATATTAAATTATCTGCAGATATTATTCCGATCATGTGTATATGGCATTTCTCTTAATAGTATATATCTTAATACATCAAGCCCTAATAAATCTTTTTATATCTTCTGGATAGACAACATTTCCTACTGATTTGCTCATCTTTCCATCTTTTCGTATAAACCAATTATGTGCATATATTGTTTTTGGTATTTCTATCTTAAGTGCCATTAAAAAAATATTGGCCAATATATTGCATGAAATCTTATAATATCTTTCCCTACAATATGTACATTTGCAGGCCAAAATTTATCATATAATCTTTCATTTTTTTAGTCTTAACTATTTTTTTAGTATCTATATCAACATCATATCCTAAAAAAAGTTATATAATTTGTAAGTGCGTCAAGCCATACATATATAACATGTTTTTTTGATCACTTTTAACAGGTATTCCCCAATTAAAACTTGTCCTTGTTACTGATAAATCTTCAAGTCCTGGTATTATAAAATTATTTAAAAATTTCATTTTTTTCCTATAATGTGGAAGTATAAAATCAGGATGTGTTTCATAATATTCTTCTAATCTTTTTTTGATATTTTTTTCATATTAAAAAAATATGACTCTTCTTCCATCTGAATTACTTCTTTTCCACAATCTGGGCATCTTCCATTTTACTAATTGTGTATCTGTAAAATATGATTCATCTGACTTACAATAATTCCCAACATATTTTTCCCTTATATATATCACCTTTTTTTCAAGTAAATATTCAAATATTTGTTGTACTTTTTTTCTTCATGATTTTTTTATCTGTTGTTCTTACAAACTCATCATATTCTATTTCTAAATTCTCCCATAACTTTCTTCCATATCCTGCCATTTCATCAACATATTCTTGTGGCTTTCTTCCGAAGTGATATTGCTGTATCTTCTATTTTTTTGTCCATGTTCATCATTACCTGTTGTTAAATATACTTCATATCCTGACATTTTTCTTATACTTTTTTTATTGCATCTGCAAATATTGTTGTATATGCTGTACCTATATGAAATTTACCATTTGGATAATATATTGGTGTTGTTAAATAATATCTCTTTTTTTATCCATATTTATCCCCCTATATCTTATTATTCTTTTTTTAAAATCAAATATTCATGTAAAAAAATCCTGTTATATTACCATCCATAACATTTTTGTACATTTCCTATCTCATAATTTGTTCTATGATCTTTTTACAAGTTGATATGGTTGAAATACATATGATCTTATTTGACTTCCCCATGCTATTTCTCTTTCTTCTCCTTTTTTTCTTTTTTTAATGTTTCCTCTTCCTCTTGCTTTTTTTAACATATATAATTTAGATTTTAATATTTTTCATTGCTCTTTCTCTATTTTGTATTTGTGATCTTTCTGCTTGACATGTTACCACAATATTTGTAGGAATATGTACTATTCTTACAGCTGATTCTGTCTTATTTACATGCTGACCACCGAGCTCCACTTGCTCTATATGTATCTATCCTTAATTCTTCATCTTTGATTTCTATTTCTGTTTGTTCTTCTATTTCTGGAAGAATTTCTACAGATGCAAATGATGTATGTCTTCTTTTTGATGAATCAAACGGAGATATTCTAACAAGTCTATGTACTCCTGTTTCTCCTTTTAAAATTTCTGATGCATATTCCCCTTTTATAATTATTGTTACAGACTTAAATCCTACACCATCACCTTCTTGTGAATCTACTTCTTCTACAACATATCCTTCTTTTTGCACACCATTTTTATATACATCCTATATAACATTTGTGCCCCAATCACAAGCTTCTTTTCCTCCTGCTCCTGAATGTATTGTAACAATTGCATTTAAACTTTCTTTATCTCCTAGAAGTTCTATCATTTCCATTTTTTTCTAATTCTTCAAAAAACTTTTTATTTTTTTAGATATTTCTTCTAATATTTCTTTTTTTCATTATATCATCATCTGATGTTTCTTTAAGCATTATTATATATTGTTTTTAAATCTTCTAATTCTTTTTCTAATTTTTTTCAAAAATTTTTCAATTTTATCTTTTTAATATTTTTCAGTTTCTTTAATATCTTTTTCTGCTGATTTTTCTATTATCCCAAAAATTAGGTTCTAATGTCTTTTTTTCTAAATTTATTATTTCTTCTTCTTTATCTTTTAAAAAAAGAGATACTTTTTTTACCTCTAAAAAGCTTCTCTTCTCCTTTTTTTAATTTCTATATTTGCATCTATTTCATCTAACATCTATTTATTTCTTTTTTTACTTTCTCTTTCCTATATTATAATATACACATTATATAATATTTTATTTTTTTATTCAACTATTCTAAAAATGGTTAATTTGCATTTAAAGTGCAACCTTATTCTATAATAAATTTAAAAGTATGAATGTAAGTAATCTCATTTAAAATCTTCATTCATACTTTAATTTAGTAATTAAAACAATATATTTTTATTGTACTGGGTTCCATACCTGAACAACATTCTTATTTACCTTTACATATACAGGATTTCCTCTTCCTGGATTATAAAAGTCTAGTAGTTGCACGCTTACTCCTGGCTCAATAATTACTTCTGTTATATCTCCCATAACTCTTATTTCATGCCACACTCCATGTTGTGGTCCACACCAGTTTTTTTCCATATATCTCTATCATTAAATGCTGCAAGTCCCCAGTGCCATGATATTTGATGATGTCCTCCTGAATTCACTCTCATCCAATGATATCTATTAGATGTAAACTGAAACCTAAGTCCAACAAACCTTTCTACAACATTTGTTCCTGTCCATGCTGACCATGCCCAGCCGAAGTCTATATTGTTGTACTTCAATTCTCCTGTTAGGATCTTGCCTTCCAATATATGTTGCCCAATTTCCGTGCTCCATCTACTCCTACATCTCTTATTACAACTCCATGAACATGAACTTTTACCGTTGCTCCTGGTTCTCCTCTTCCGTGATACCCAGTAATGTGATGAGTCTATAAAGTTTATTGATGGTTGTGGCATTTGCAGTTGTTGTACTACCATTCTTGACCATCCGAGACCATGGTCTTCCTACATATCTTTGTTGTGCTTCAACTATTGCATTTCCTCTCTCAAATCCTAAGTGTGTTACCCATCTACCATTTCCGGTCTGCTTGTATATCACGTATGAATACTCCGTGAACATGTACTTTTACTGTTGCCCATGCATTCGCCCATCCATAGATATGATCTTGTGCTGAATTCATTTGGTCTATACTAGGATTTCCAAGCGGTGGTAGTTGTACTACATTTGATACTGCCATACCACTCCATGGTCTACCAGTCTTCATTTGTGTTACTTCTATTCTTGCATTTCCTCTTTCTTGTCCAATATATATATTCCATCTTCCGACTTCCATCTGCTATAACATTTTGTCTTACAATTCCGTGTACATGGACATCTACTGTTGCTCCTGGATCTGCCCATCCCCATACTCTATCATGACTTGAATCTACATAGTCTATTCTTGGAACTCCTAGTGCTGGTAATTGTTTTACATTTATAACAGTATCTTCACTATTTAGTTTTCTTGGTAATTCTTGGTGTACTATTATTTCTTGACCACCGTTTAATAATCCTGTATCTAAATACCAATCTCCACTTGCATTTACATCTACATGTCTTTCTACTCTTCCTGGTATTCTTACATATACTTTTGAGTTTGGTACACCTTTTCCTGTTACTCTTGTATCATCTGTATCCATCTCGTTTTATATTTGGTTTTTGGTGCTGGTACTCCTTTTACAACTTTTTCTTGTCTATCAGATTCTTCCCTATTTGGTGCTGTCTGTGTAACCCATATTTTTCTTATTCATATCTTGAACTGGTATTTTTTTACACTATAGTTTCCGACTTCCATCTGCAAATCCTACATATTCTGTATTGTCTTCTAATATCACTCTTATTTTAGCATTTCTTTCTGCTTTTTCCTGTTACTTCAGTACTATCACTTGTAACCTCGTTTATTATAGGATTATTACTCTTTGATGCTCCTATTGTTATTCTAGTTTCATCACTTGTAACCCTATCTGTCATACTTTGTGTTCCTATTATTTCATCACCATCTGATATTCCACTTACAGATATGTTAAAATCTCCATTACTATTTGCATTCCCTTTAAATTCTCTACCTGCTATTACAAGTAATATATTTGCATTCTTCTCTGCTTTTTCCTGTTATTCTTGTATCAGTATTTTTTTAACCTCATTTATTGTTATTTTACCTAATTTAGTTTTTCCAACTTCTACTATTATCTCATTACTTTCTTTTTCCCTTCTTCTTTTTTTGTACAACTTTTTATCTTTTGTACCACTTTGTTGTTTTTGGAATTTGTATACTATATTCACCATTTTCATTAACTATTCCTGTATATTTTGTTCCTTTAATATCAATAATTATACTACTACCTTTTTATTCCTGTTCCTGTTATTTTAACATCTTCTATTGAAACTGGATTTACACTTGGAATACTACTGTCTATATCTTCTGCATCTTCCTTTTTAATCTTATTCTTAATATATTCATCAAAAATCAGACTTTTTTTAACAAGTCTCATATTTCTTTCTTTATCCCAAATATGCTCATTTTGTCTTATCTCATAATATGTTTTTAAACCCTTTACTTTCATATAGTCTTTCAGAATTGATTTCTCCGACTCTTTTTTTATTCTATCTGAAATTCTTAAATATGATAATTCTGAATCTCCTCTTTCATACATTTCTGATAATGCCAAATCAAAAATTACTCTTATTCGATTTTTTTCAATAAGTCCTTTATCATCTATTACCATATTTAAAGCTATTCCTGCTAAAAATTAACATTATTATTATAGTTATTACTAAAACTATAACTGTGATTCCATTTCGTCTTTTTCAAAAATTTTCTCCTAAAAAAATTAATTTTTTTCTATCTTTTTCTACGTTTAATCCTTTTCTTTGCCTCAATATATTCTCTTCTAAATATTATAGTTGGTACTATTAATACAAATGCGATTATTGCATATATTGCTACCATTCTTCTTTCTCTTTTACCTGCTTTTTGGTAGTATCTTTGGTAATATCTCTTTTTCTATTATATTTTCTTTTACTCCTATTACCTCTACCTTTACACTTGTTGTTTTTCTTCTTTGTATTACTTCCCTTTACTTCTACACTATTTGTTACCATACTATCTTCTTTTACTACTTGCATATTCTACCTCATATGTTACTATTATCTCTCTTCCTTTTTCTAGTATTGGTATCTTAAATTTAGCATTTCCTTCATATTCTACTTGTATATCTTTATCACTTAAATGTATACTTTCTACTATATATTTAGCATCTCCTTTTAATATATCTTCTATTATTATATCTCTTGCATCATATAATCCAGTATTTTTTTAATCTAACCTTATACTTATTCTTATCTCCTGCTTCTACTATACTTTTTATCTACTGTTTTTTTCTATTTCTAAGTTTGTTTCTTTTTACTGTACCTTTTTACATCATAATTACTTGTTATTGTCTCTTCTTTTGTATTACTTCCCTTTATCTTTGTTTTACCTACTACTACTGTATCTTTTTCTGTTTCATCAAATTTAACATCATATACAATTTTGTATGTTTCCTTACTAGAGATATTTGGCACATTTAATACTATATTATTATCTGTTACAACTAAATCTTCTTTTTTTAATGTTTTTAGTTATATCTTCTCCTTTACTGTTTATTACCTTAACACTTGTTTTTTACAATACTTGCTTTTCCTTCTAGCTTTTCTTCTAAATGTACATCTCTTGCAGTATAATCTCCAGTATTTGTTATATTAATAGTATATGTATTAGTATCTCCATCTTTTGTTTCTTTCTTTTCTGATGTTTTTAGTTATATCTAAAGTAGTTTCTTTTTATTACACCTGTAACTTTAACATTAATAGTATCTTTTGGTTTTACTTCTTTAGTATTTGTTCCTTTTTGCTATAGCAGTATTTGTAGTAATACTTTCTTCTTCACTATCTACATATTCTACATTATATGAAATATTATATGTTTCTCCTTTTTCTATAATTGGTATAGTAAGACTTAGACTACTTTCATTATTATTATTCTTATCTTTCCATACTATACTTTTTTTAATATCTTCTATATTTTTTTATTGTATTACTTTCTTCCTTACTACTTACTATATTAATAGTATCTTTTAACATATTTAGCATTTCCTTTAAGTATATCTTTAACATTTACATCTCTTGCCTTATAATCTCCAATATTCTTAATAGTTATAGTATACTTATTCCTACTTCCGTGCTGTTATTTCTTGTTTTTTTCTGCCACCTTTGTTATTTCTATATCTGTATTTTTTTAATAACTCCTTTAGATATTACTTTTACACCATCTTTATCTTTAGGTTCTGCATTATTTGTATTTGTTCCTTTTGCCCTTATAATATTTCTTACTTCTTGAGTTTCTTCTTGATCTTCATATATTACATTATATGTTACTGATATTTTTCTTATCTTTTTCTATTAATGGAATAGTTATCTTAAACCTATTTTTCACTATTATCATCTTTCTTATCTATCCATTCTACATTATACTTATTAGTTTCTAATATATTATTATCATTATCTAATACTTTTTAATGTATCTTTAACATATTTAGCATTTCCGGTATAATGTATCTTCTACTACAACATCTCTTGCATCATATGATCCTATATTTTTTAACTATTACATTATATGTATTTATATCTCCTGCTTTTTACTTCTTTTTAGTAGAGTCTTTAGATATTTCTATCTTAGTATCTTTTTATACTACCATTTACATTTGTTATATCTTCTATTTGTTTTTTTCTTCTGTATTTAAACCTCTTACTTTAGATATTGTTTTTAACATTATTTTTCTGTTTCAGACTCATCATATATTACATCATATACAATCTTATACTTTTCATCTTTATCTATCTTATCTATAATAGCTGTTATCTTCTTATCTGTTATATCTTTTTTTAGTACAACATTTGTATTATTTGTTACATCTTCACCTTTAGAGTTTAATATTCTAACAGAATCTTTTTTTAACCTTAGCATTTCCATCTATTGTTTCTTCTATCTTAACTATTCTTGCAGGATTATCTCCAACATTTAATATATTTAATGTATATGTATTAGTGTCTCCATCTTTTTACATTTTTGTTTTAAAGAATCTTTAGATATATCTAGTTTTGTTTTCTTTTTTAAACTCTTCTTCTTCTACTGCTCTTCCTTCTACAGATAATACTTTTTGTAACAACCTTATTTGCAATACCACTATTATCATTACCATTTTTCATCAATAGTATTATCATTACTATTTACTATACTTGTACTTAGAGTATCTTTTACCTTTTTCTTTTTATTACATCATATGTAATATTTATCTTATCATATACCTTATTACTACTTAATGGTATATTATTCTTATTCAATATATCATTCTTATTACTATTTTTTTACCTAAAAATATATATCATCTTTAAATTTAAGTGTTATTTTACCATTTTTCTTCTACTATATCATAATTATCTTTAGGTATATCTATACCACTTCCATCTTTTACTTTTTATACTATCTTTATCAAGTCTTCCATTTGTAGTTTTTTTCTACAAGAGTTACTTTTTTTAGCTATACTATCTTTTCTCTCATTTGTTATACCTATATTATATTTTTAGTCTTTCTTCTTCCCCTTATAGTTACTTTCAAATGTTTTTATCTATCTTTAACTTTGGACTATTTATATATATATCGCTTTGTATTTGTTTTTTTCTTCAATATTATCTCCTACTACATTTGTTGTAAGTTTAGGAGTTACTATGTCAAAATCATCTTTCACCACATACTTATATGTAAGTATTATTTCATCATTTCCGGTTTATTCTAGTAAGGCCTGCAGATACACTTGTTTTACCATCTTCTACTGTTTTAACAAGACCATTTGCTATTTCTGTACCGATTAATACTTATTTTTGCCAGAGTCTTCTTTTAAGTCTAAACCTTTTGGTATCACCTCTTTTTATATTTACATTAGTTATAGTTGTACCTGGAACTAAACTTTTTTTATCTTAACTGTATATGTTACAACATCACCGAACCTTATATTCTAATTTATCTACACTTTTTTTGTATATCTATCTTAGGGTCATTTACTATTATATTCTTACTTGCAGATGAACCTACAATATTATTATTTTTGTAGATATCCCAGCTATATTAGCAGTATTATTTACTGATTTACCATTAGCATTATTTGTTATTTTTCATTCCATAACGTATTTCCTTAATTGATCCATAATTTAACATTCCACTTAATGATATTTTTTTAGTTTACCTTGTTCTTTTTATTACAGATAAATTACTATCATTTTTTTCCATAAAGTACTTGGCAAGTATTCAAATAGCCCTTCTTCAAAGATATCTTCTACACTTACCTCATGTACAGAAGCTTTTATTATTTTTCATTTTCTCTTATCTTAAATTTTTATACTATATGTTACTATATCCCCTATCTTATACTCATTCTTAGGATTTATTATCTCTTTTGTTAAATCAACATTTTTGCCTTTGTTTTTACTAACTCTATTTTTTTGTTATATCTGACTCATTCCCTGCTCCATCTATACTATATATATGCAGATATCTTCCAGAAGAATTTAATTTAATCTTTTTCTAATTCTCCTACTGAATTTACTTCTTGCCATGCATTTTTGATAACTTATCTGGTCTTTCATCATTGTCTGATGTTAAATAATACCTATACTTCTTAACTCCTGTTGTAATTGTTGCACTCTTTGTATCACTTGTAAACTCTCTATCTCCATCAAGTCCTTTTTACATAATATTCATATGTACTTCCGATTATCTTGTGGTTTTCTAAACTCTATTATATTATTACCTTGCTCATCCACCTTATACACTATATTTTCCGGCTTATTAGGATCTGCTATATCTCTTGCTGAATTATCTAAAAATTTCTGTCTTATGTGTTAATTGTTTTAAGTAAAACAGTGTATTTGCAAGTACTTTTTCTTTCACCTTCTGTAGACTCTCCACTACTATGTCCTGCTTGAATCATTGCTGTATTGTTCCATGTTGTTAGATAATATCTATGGTTCATATCTTGTGGTAACTCATTTCTCGCTTGCTCTTCTGACTGTATTTCACTAAGACTATGATCCCAATAATTCCCATCTGTAAGTTCCATCCATACATTTCCGATTAGCACCATTTGATGTTGTATGTGTTGTTGGTACCTCTAATTCTGTTCCAATAGGGCCTAAACTCCATGGAAATTGTGTTAAAAATCCTTTTTTTAGTTATTTTTATTTTTTTCCTGAGATATATGCCTATTTCTTGTTTATATCATATCCATTCTGATTAACACCTTGCCATGTTCCTCTTTTTTTATATTAAACTTATCCGCAATTTTAGATAATCCTAAAGTTGTTCCCATCCTATAACCTATTGTATCATGTCCTCCAAGAACACCTTTTTCCTGCATCAATATATCTTGCTATTTCATTTACTGCATTATTATTTAAAAACATTATACGCATTAGCATCCCATGTTCCATGCATCATTACATCATAATTCCATATCATACTAGGATTTGCTTCAAACTCTTTTTACCGATACATGTTTTTACCTTAATTACTTGTCTTCCTGTTATTGGATTTTTACCATATGCTTGAAAAATTTGTTATATTACCGCCTTCCTTTGCTGTTCCGGCCTTCCATCCACACTTTTAATAGTGCTGTTTTTTTGTATAGTTTCAGTTTGTCCATCTAAATATGTTACTTGCACTTTTAGGTAGTACTTTAGCAATATTAGCAACTTGACTTGAATTTAAAGTTGGCCATAATCTCCCATCAGTATTACTTTCTTGTGGATATATATTAAGTACCTTAACCTCTTCATCTATTGCATTATTACTAAAATCTGTAAGACCTATTGTTTCAAAAACTGCTTGCACCTGGCTTTTTTTGATATACCCTATATGAACTATTTTGTGGTCCTGTCCATTTTTAAATGTATATTATTTGTTTCTGGCTTTGGTGTTAGTGTAAGTTCTGACTCTGCTGCCATTACTAATGTTTGCATATATGTAAGTATAATTATTAGTAATATACTTACTATAGTTATCTTTTTAAATGTTTTCATTTGTTTCCTCTCTTTAATATAACTTCTAATTTTTAAATATATATTAACAAGTTTTTAAAGTAGTACATTTGTAACAACATCTTAGTATTTTTTTAATATTTTAGCTGGTAGTTTAATATGTATAGCAAAAAGCGGGAGTTTGAAACCTAAACAACAAAAAAAGTCCGTAAAGTATTACAAAATCAATACTTTTTTTGTTAAATTTTCGCACCAGTTATTGCACAATCGTTTTTACAATTGTTGTACTAATAATATCAATTTTTTTAAGGAAAAATTTATGAGATTACAATATAATAAAAATGTTAAAAACCATGTATATTCGTTGTTGAATCAACTTACAATCATATCACTAAAAAAACGTTCTAATAGAGTTCTTGAAAATTTAGGAGATATCAGATGATAATTATATCCCTGATTTTACTAAAACAGATTTGACAGCTTCTCTTCAAGAAGCTTTTTGGGTTTGCTCCTTTAGACTCATATGACCTTAGACTAGATACTGAAGTTATTGATAAAAAGAAAAATTTAAAGAATTATTTCTTTTTTCGAAACAAAAAAAGAATTGTGCAAAAATAAAAATATATACGGCTAATTTGTTGATATTTCAACACTTTCAGCCGTTTTTTTACCTTTCCAACTGTCAAACTCGGGATTTTTATATAATTATTACAATAATGTATAAATTTATCCATTTGTTTTAAATATTTCATCTTTAATACATTCATATTAAATTTATATATCTTTTTATTTCGGTTGTTTGTAATAAATATTATATTCTTCTTTTTAATACATTAAAATTAAATGTATGATGACCTTTTAATTTAAGATCACCTTTTTCTTAAAAAAATATTTTTTTAAGCTAAAAAAATATATAATAATAATTATAGTAATAGTAATAGTAATTTTAATTTTGTTACTCTACATATTATTAGAAGGGATTTTTTTATGAAAAAAATTTTTAAAATAAATCAAAGTGAAAAAAATAAGCCTCAAAAAGGTATAACACTTATAGCACTTGTTATAACTATAGTTGTATTACTTCTTTTTAGCTGCAATTGTAATACATTTTTTTCACTTGGTGATAATGGTATTATACTTAAAAACAAAGGAAGCAAATACTAAAAAAATACATATTCTGAGTTAATAGATAACTCTAAAGCAGAAGTTACAGCACTTGCTTTTAGATAAGACTATAGACGATTCTTTAAATTTTTGATATTAAAGAAATATACAAAAGACCTTTTTTTGTAAACAATTATGAAATAGTTAATGATAATATAGTTAAAAAGATACTCACACACCAATTATTTCTAAAAATGATTATGAAACAATATTAAAACCTGTATTTGAAGATACAGAAAATGGAGATAATCCAGTAGTAACACCTCCAAGTACAACTCCTATTACTCCACCTGTAACACCACCACGGACAAGGAACAGAAACTCCTACACCTCCACCAGAAAAATACTCCTATTACAGTAAATGCTTCAGAAAATCCTAAGATTTATGTTGTATCAAATAGGGATAGATATGTAACTGGTAAAGGAATAGCTGGTTCTGAAATAACTATCACTTTACCAGATGGAAGAAATCAAAAAAACAACTGTCGATTCTTCTGGAGACTGGAATATTGTACTAGATAAATACTTAAATGTTGGAGATATTATTAAAGCAACTCAAAAAGAAAATAATAAGGATATTAGTCAACAAATTACTACAACTGTAGTACAAGCACAAGACATGGTTGTAGGTGAAGGTGGAAGTCGGAAAAACAATTAAAAATTCTTTATTAAATCAACTGTTCCTGTTAGAGTATATATAATATTTGGTGGTTCTAGCATACCTGCATCAATGAGTATATATGGTGGTAACCTTATAGTTGATGATTCACTTCGGAAATGGTATGGCATATACTCGGAAGTTATAATTCTATAGGACTTACTAAAGGTGCTTATACAACTGTTGGAGTATCTGGTGGAGTTTATAGGGTTGCATTATTACCTGTAAGGCCAGATATTAAACCAACAAAAGAAACAACTCAATTTGTAATTAAAGAATTTCGGAGATATACAAGGTAATCTTGAACTTGAAAATGTTACAGATATAGAAGCACCTGCTCCTTCTTCTTCTACAAATACTGGTAAAGTTACGATTAAATATTTAAATCGGCTCTGTTAAAATATATAATTTTTCGGTAATAACAATAATTAATTATATAAACGAAAAAAATTAAATAAAAATTATATTATATACGGAGTAGATTATATCATTTAATATTCTACTCCTATATAATAAAAAAATATCTAAAAGAAAGGTAAAAAAACATGAATTATAATATAAATTTTAAAGAAATAAGATATAAACAAGGAATAACATTAATTGCCCTTGTTATAACTATAGTAATTTTTATTAATACTTGCTGCAATTGCTATACAAACAGCTTTAGGTGATAATCGGACTTATAGCTAAAAAGCAAGGAAGGAGAAAAAGAAAAACACATATGCTCAGTTAATAGAAACATCTAAAACAGAAGTTGCAGATCTTGCTTTTTGACAAAACTATAAACGGAAATAATAACTTTGATTTTAATGATATATATAGTAAACCATTTTTTTACTAATAATTATGATATCATTGGTGATAATATAGTAAAGAAAAATACAAATACACCAATTATTTCAAAAAGCTGATTATGAGAAATTATTAAAACCAAATTTTAATACTAGCAGTACATCTACTGTTAGTACCCCAAGTACTCCTTCTCCTAGCACACCTAGTACTCCCACTCCTTCAATACCTACCCCAACACCAAGTACTCCTAGTACTCCTACTCCTCCACCATCTATACCTAATTCTAATAAACCTCAAATGTATGTAATATCAAATAGAGATAGATATATAACTGGTAAAGGAATAGCAGGTGCTAAAATAGAAGTAACTCTCCCAAATGGTACTGTCTATAATACAACTGTTTCTAATAATGGTGATTGGAATGTTGTTACAAATTATCTTGCAGTTGGAAGTACTGTAAAAGCAATTCAAAAAGAAAATGGTAAAAAAATAACAGTGAAGCATCTGTACAAACTGTAGTACAAGCACAAGATTTAGTTATCGGAAATAATCAATTAGAATTTAATGTTAAAAACTACTGTACCTGTTAGAGTATTTATCATATTCAAAGATTCTTCACTTGGAGCATCAATGAATATGATGGGTGGTAATATTAATGTTGCTGGTGGTACTCGGAGTATATTTCGGACGGAGAATATAACTTTTTAGGACTTCGGAAATGGTAGTGATACAAATGTAGGAGTTTCTGGTGGACTTTATAGAATTACTATGGTACCAATTAATCCATCTGATCAAATAACTCCTGAAACTTCACAATTTATAATCAAAAAAATTTGGAGATATACAAGGTAATCTTGAACTTGAAAATGTAACTGAAATACAAGGGACTCCTTCATCTTCTACAAATACTGGTAGAGTTACAATTAAATATTTAAATCGGCCCTGTTAAGGTATATAACTTTGGAAGTGGGAATTAAAAATCTAACTTAAGAAAAATGTTTAGAAATATGATCTCAAACATTTTTCTTTTTCATTTATCTAAATCTATTATTATTTCACCGCAATATATCTGTTCTATATAATTTCCCTTCATGATTCTTAGTTTTTTTATATTTTTCAATCCTATCTATAACTTCTTTATTTGGATGTCCAAACATATTATTTATACCGACAGGATATAATAAAAATTTTTACAATTTATATTATTTAAAAAAATATATCTGTTGTAGAACTTTTAGATCCATGATGTGCAACTTTTTAAATAATCAATTTCAATTCCTTCTATCCTTTTTTTATAATTTGTTCTTCTGCTATTTTTTTCTATATCCCCTGTATATAATATTTTTCTTTTTACCTACAGTTGCTAAAAAAATACCAGTGAATTATTATTTAATATATTTTTTTATTTATATTTTCTTATAGGTCCATATACTTTTTATCCAAAAAAATATTTACCACATTTTAATGTTTTTTTCCATTTTCTAAATACAATACTTTAATATTGTTTCTATTTTTTTCCTATTTCTTAGAACAACTTTCATCATCTCAATATATTGCTTACTATATCTAAACTGTTCTGATATTACTATAGTATCTACTTTTATATTTTTCTAATATATATTTTGCTCCACCACTATGATCACTATCAAAATGTGATATTATAAGAAGGTCTATTTTTTTGTATATTTCTTTTTTTAATAAGTATGGAAATAATACTTTTTTTACCTGCAGGATATCTACTACTTTCACCTTCTCCTGTATCTATAACTATATTTTTTTCCGATCTTTTGTTTGTATTACACTAGAATCACCTTGCCCAATATCTACAAAAATACAACATATTTTTTTCTTGAAATCATATTGTAACATATATTACCAATTACAACTAAAATCATTAAAAATTATAGTTATTATAATACTAGTTACAATATATTTTTAATCTATAATCAGTTTTTTAATCTTTTGTATATTTTTCCTTATATATTATATATAATACTAAAAGACAAATAATTAAATAATATATTACATATACTATTATGTTAAAATTTGTAATATATATATTAAATTTTAACCCTGAAAGTATTTTTTTGATATATATATAATTACTTCTAACATAATATCTATTATCATATAGCATTTTTTAATATTATATCTATTATTCCAATAGAAAATATCATATCTATAGGTATTTTTTTAATATCATAAATATTCCTATTATAAGTATATTTACAATCCCAACAATTGTTATAATTTCAAATATCGGAATTAATATTATATTTGATAATATAAAGTTTAAATTCAAAAATATTAAAACTATATGCTAAAATACCGTGAAATAATAATTTGTACAACTATTGTTGTTATAACTAAATCTCTTACATATATTATAATCTTATCTAAATACTTATTTTTTATTACCATTAGTCCTTTTTATTTCTAACATAATAATTTATTATTTTTTTATAAGTTTATCTGCTATAATTAAACCAATTACACCACTAATAGATAAATATATCCCTATATCTGTAACCATATATGGAAATATAATAAAAAAAGAAGTGCTACTGATAATGTTAAATAATATCGTATATTTGTTCTTATATTAAATATCCTAAAAATTGCTAATATAACAGCAGATATTCCTGCTCTTAAAACAGCAGGTGAAAATCCTGCAAGTATTATATACATTATAATTAATAATATAACCATTAAATTTGTGGCAAATTTTTCCGTAATTTTATCCTTTTTACCATAAAATCTATTATTATAAGTAAATATGCCATATGTGAACCTGATATTGCAAGTAAATGATATGAATTTATATCTTTAAAATTTTTCTTTAATTTCATCTTCTACATTATCTATATCTCCAACAATTATTCCTTCTAATAAGTAGCTATTTTTTTAAATATTTTTTTAATATCCTACTATGTTCAATCTTATACCTTGATATATTTGAAATAACAACTTTTCTTATATCATTAAACTTTTTCATGAAAATATATCTATAATACCTATTTTTTTAAGATTTTTTTATCAATATTATTATATTCTTGAATTTTTTTCATCATGTTCTACAATCTTAAAATAATTAGATTTTGAATACATATATAATCTTTGATTAAATCCCATATAATTTCTTTCATCTAAATATTTTTTTCTAATTTTACCATGTATTTTTATAATCTTTTTCCAAGTATAAGTTTCTTTTTTGCATATTTTTTTCCATTTATCCTTAAATAAGTCTTTCCGATTTATATTTTTTTAATATTATAGTATATGTATTTTTTTATACTTTTCCTCTTTTATATCTATAACAGATACTATATATTCTCCCTTATCTATATTTTTTTATCTTTTTAATATATCATTAATCTTTTCTTCATTTTTTTCTTATTATTAAAAAAACATAATCATCATTATAGATATAATTATTATTGATTTTATTATTATATATTTTAAAAAAATTTTTTTCTTATTTATTCCAAAATTTTTTTATAATATTTTTTTAAAAAAATATATACATATTATTATAGGCTCTATACTTTTTAATGGGGGTATAGAATGATAAAAATAGAAAAAAAGCATAAAAAGAGCATAAGTTAAAAAAAATGTAGTATCCTATTAATAACCACACAGAAAGGATACGGTTTAACTTATGCAAGATAATAATATAATGATTAGTTACAAAATACAAGATGTTAGGATAATAAAAACAAAAATAATTGATGGAGAATATCATATTTATGGTATTAGGAATAATAAGAAACCTGGAAAAGACTATAGATTAAAGGATTATAGGACTGTTAAGATATTAATTGATGTATATAATAATATGCCTGTATTTTTTTAAACCTTAAAAAAACAAAGATATGTTTGTAAGTCTACAGGTAAAACAATTACAAGTAGTATTGGTATTGTTCAAAAAGATGTAGAATCTCTAATAGAATAAAGAAAAGAATAGAAACAACATTTAAGGATATGAAGACTTTTAAGCAAAAATGCTAAAGAGAATAATGTGAGTATAAGTACTGTAATAAGAACGCTTGAAAGTATAGAAATTAAGAAAGAAAAGTATGATACCTCTGTAATATTCATTGATGAATTTAAAGGTAATCTTGGTAATGAAAAATACCAATTAGCTGTATATGATAAGCATCATAAGTTAATTAATATCTATGAAAAATAGATATCAATCTACTTTAAAGAATATATTACTAGAATTTAAACCTTCTATTGTTGTTACAGATATGTTTAAACCTTTTAGAAATGTAATTACTAAAACTTTACCTATGTCTCATATAGTTGCAGATAAGTATCATGTAATAAGACAAGGTATATGGACAATAAGAGATATTAGAATAAATATATTTAATACTGATTCTAGTAAAAAAATAGGGAGTTTAAGAGATATTGGAAAGTTATACAAAAGAATCCTAAGAATTTAAGCAAGCAAGAACAATGTATAATAGATAGACTAAAAGGTCAAAACAATATATTTGCTGTATCATATGACTTAATTAAAAGATTTTTATTCATTATTTGAATTAACTGAAATAACAAGCTTTAAAGAAGGTTTAGAACAATTAATAACAGACTTAAAAAGAAACTAATCTAGCTAAATGTGACAAATTATCTAGTACTTTAAATTCTTGGTTTAAAGAAATAGTAAATATAATAGAATATGGATATAATAATGGATTTGTAGAAGGATATAACAACAAAATTAAAAGTAATAAAAAGAATTGGTTACGGTTATAGGAACTATGAAAGATTTAATAAGCTCATGAAAATAAGGCTACAAGCCTAGTTAGGGATTTTTATACCCCCATTCTTGACATTGAGCCTTATTATAATACTATCCAATATTATAACTATAATAAAAAAAAATGGGAGAATTTAATATTCCCCAAGCATTCCAAAAATTATTCCTAAACAAATATACTCCAAGCTTTTTCTCCTTATTGTAATTTATTCTAATTCTGTAGATAGAACCCAACCTATAGTTGTATTTTTTCTTTATTTTAACCCATTTTTCCAAGTTCTTCTACTTTTTTTCTATTTTTTTCCCCTTTTTTATTTCTTCTTTATCTCTTGAATATATCACAGGATATGTTTTTTATTTTTTTGTATCCAATTTCACTATATATTCTTTTTGTAACAGTTGTTTCTGGTGTCTGTACTGGATTTGTTGTTTCTTGTTGTGTATTTTCTTGTGTTTGCACTTGTGTAGTTGAAGCTTCTGGTGTAGTAGCATTTGGAACAGTTCCTGATGTAACATCAATTAAATCTGCTCTCATATATCCTACTTTTTCCTTCATATTTTTATCTTATACCATATCCCATCTTTTTCTAATATTTCTACTTTATCATCTTTGTATAAATTTGTTATTATTTCTGATTTAGTATTTGCTTCTTTTTCTCATACGAATATTATTATCATTTACTTTTACCGACTTGCTGCTACTGCCACAACATTATTTATCATTAATACTGCTAATATTATTACTAATATTATTCTTCCAATCTTCCTTATCATTTTTACCTCCATATTAGAAATATAATATTTAATTGTCTTTTTAATATATCTTCATATTATCATATTATATAATATTTTTTTCTATATATATCCTATTTATTTCTAATATTTTTTTATCTTTATCTTAATATCATTAAATTATTTTTCTATACCATTTAGCTATATTTGTAAACATGTTAAAATTAGTAAGTCCTTCAAAAATTTTTGTCCTACAACTAAAGATGATGATATATATACTTTTTTTAGTTTCTCTTCCAAGTGGTATAAAAAGAATATTGTTCTTTTAATTTTTTTGTTCTATTTTTTTAATAATTCTTTTTCTCTTCTATACTCTTATTATCTATCCATAGTGTTTTTAGCCTTGTTTGCAAGTTCTAATATACTATTATCTACACCAACAATTTCTAATATTTTTAGATATATCTGGTATATATGACTGTCTTATACCTATAATTGCAATATCATAATCTTTTAGAATTTATTTGATTATAATATTTATCTTGTTTCAATTTAGTTATCTTTGCCTTTGCACCTTTCCTATTCATTATTTCTACAAGCTTTTTCTCCTAATTGTACTTGCAATGTATTAGATTCGTTTACAATTATATTTTTTTACTCCTAATTTCTTAAGATTATTTTTCTCTATTTATTTCTTCCTTATTACTTAAAATAGTTCCTGAATAATTACTTGTTCCATAATCTAAAGGATATCCTGAATATGTCAAATTATGGCCTTGAATTATCTCATTTACACTTAATGATTCTTGTTAAAAGTTTTCTATCTTCTAAACCTATTTTTTTGATTATTTATAGCTATCATTTGAAAATCTCTTGATCTTATATCTACTTTTTTTCATATCCTTCTGTCCCAATATATTCTTGTTGCATTATTTAAATTTGTAGTTATAATATCTACATTTCCAGCTTTAAAAGCATTATATACTTCTCCCATTGAACTATATGTAGTAACATATATCTCATTAATTATTGGTTTAAATTCCTTGTTATAATATTCATTATTAGTTACAAATATTGCAGTTGTATTTTTTTCATTTCTTTAAACCAATATTTACCAGATTGTACAGGTATTTTTATATCTATTACTATCTGCAAAAAAATTTCAACATCTATCTTTTTTTAGTTATAGGAAAGTTCAAATAATATTCAAAATTATTTTTTTCGGCTCTTTTCAATGTAAATAATATACTTTTATCACTTTCAATTGTTGTACTTACTATATTTTTTTAGTTATATCCTTATATGGATTATTTCCTGCAATTATTTGTTGAACACTAAACTCGACATCTGTTGATGTTATATCACTACCATCTGAAAATTTAGCATTATCTACAATTACTGCCCTATAATTTAAATCATCTATCTTTTGAATATCTTTTTGCAAGTTCTAATTTCAAATTATAATTTTGATCAAATGTAATTAAACTATCATAAAAATAATTTACTTATTTCTTGTACATTTCTATTATTACTCTTATATGGATTAAATGTATCAATTTCTGCAACTGCAAGTCTTAAATCTTTTTTGAACAGTATTTTCTTGTTCTATCCTTTTTATCTTTTTAATTCCTCTTTTGTTGTCTTTTTCATTACCTTTTTATTCCCTTATATATCGCAAATGCTAGTATTCCTATTACTATTAATAAAAAAATAGGTATTTCATTATTTTTCCCATATTTTCTCCTAAATATTTAATATCACATATTATTTTAATTATATCAAAAATATATAAAATAACTATATAATTATTAAATTAATCTTTTGCTATACTAAAAAAATATATTCAAATTTTTTCTATCGTTTAATCTATCTACCATTATATTTTTGATTTATCATTTGTGTAATCTTTTTTTCATAGTTGCACCTGTTGTATATACATCATCAACTATTATAATTTTTATAACTTATATCTTTTTCTATTTTTATTTTTCTGATATCTTAGTTATGTATTTTTTTCCATTTTATTATATTTTTAAATAACTATATTTTTTTATTAACCGCTAATTTTTCTTTTCTTCTTTATTTAATTTTTTTAATTTCTATATCTTTTACTATTTTTGGCAATATTGAATATTTTTTACTTTCAATACTTTTTCCCAACATTTTTTTGCTTTTTATCTTTTCAAACTCATATTTTTAAACATTTACATATATATTTAGATATATTTCCTCTTTCCAAATATTTTTTAATGTTGTTGGTATATATATCATTAATATTTCATATTCTTCATTCTTGTTCTTATTATTTTTTTATCACTTCTTATATTAGAATTATACATTATTTTTAATATATCTTTTGAATTTATTTCTATTATACTTTTTAATATATATCTTTTTATCAAAATATTTTATATCCATTATTTCTTTTTTTATACAACTATAATTTTCTAAAAAAATACATGTATTATATCATTATCTATTCTTTGTATTTGTTTTCTAAACTTATTCTTATATAACTTAATACAATCATTACATATATATTCATAATCTTCTATACAATCATTTTTTTAATTTTTCTATTTCTAAATCTTTAGCACAAAACTTACATATATTTGGAATTATTCCTAAAACTTTTTCAAAACCTTTTTAATCTTATTTTTTTCATGCAAACATTTTAGCACTTTTTTTATTTTTCAAGATAAATAATAAAAACATGCACAAAAATTTGTACATGTTTAATTTTTCTACCTTTTTCTACGTTTAGCCCTTTTCTTTGTTTGGGTATATTCTCTTCTAAATATTATAGCTGGTACTATTAATACAAAATGCTATTATTGCATATATCGCTACCCTTCTTCTTTCTCTTTTACCTGCTTTTTGGTAGTATCTTTGGTAATATCTCTTTTTCTATTATATTTTCTTTTACTCCTATTACCTCTACCTTTACACTTGTTATTTTTCTTCTTTGTATTACTTCCCTTTACTTCTACACTATTTGTTACCATACTATCTTTTTACTACTTGCATATTCTACTTCATATGTTACTATTATCTCTTTTCCTTTTTCTAGTATTGGTATTTTTAAATTTAGCATTTCCTTCATGTTCTATTTGTATATCTTTATCACTTAAATGTATACTTTCTACTATATATTTAGCATCTCCTTTTAATATATCTTCTATTATTATATCTCTTGCATCATATAATCCTGTATTTTTTAATCTAACCTTATACTTATTCTTATCTCCTGCTTCTACTATATTTTTTTATCTACTGTTTTTCTATTTCTAAGTTTGTTTCTTTTACTGTACCTTTTACATTATAGTTACTTGTTATTGTTTCTTCTTTTGTATTACTTCCTTTTATCTTTGTTTTTACCTACTACTACTGTATCTTTTTCTGTTTCATCAAATTTAACATCATATACAATTTTGTATATTTCCTTACTAGAGATATTTGGCACATTTACTATTATATTATTATCTGTTACAACTAAATCTTCTTTTTAATGTTTTAGTTATATCTTCTCCTTTACTGTTTATTACCTTAACACTTGTTTTTACAATACTTCCTTTTCCTTCTAGCTTTTCTTCTAAATGTACATCTCTTGCAGTATAGTCTCCAGTGTTTGTTATATTAATAATATATGTATTAGTATCTCCATCTTTTGTTTCTTTCTTTTCTGATGTTTTTAGTTATATCTAAAGTAGTTTCTTTTATTACACCTGTAACTTTAACATTAGTAGTATCTTTTGGTTTTACTTCTTTAGTATTTGTTCCTTTTGCTATAGCAGTATTTGTAGTAATACTTTCTTCTTCACTATCTACATATTCTACACTATATGAAATATTATATATTTCTCCTTTTCTATAATTGGTATAGTAAGACTTAGACTACTTTCATTATTATTCTTATCTTTCCATACTATACTTTGCTTTTATATCTTCTATATTTTTTTATTGTATTACTTTTCTTCCTTACTACTTACTATATTAATACTATCTTTAATATATTTAGCATTCCCTTTAAGTATATCTCTAACATTTACATCTCTTGTCCCTATAATCCCCCAATATTTTTTTAATAGTTACAGTATACTTATTTCTACTTCCCTGCTGTTATTTCTTGTTTTTTTCTGCTACTTTTGTTATTTCTATATCTGTATTTTTTTAATAACTCCTTTAGATATTACTTTTACACCATCTTTATCTTTAGGTTCTGCATTATTTGTATTTGTTCCTTTTGCCCTTATAATATTTCTTACTTCTTGAGTTTCTTCTTGGTCTTCATATACCACATTATATATTACTGATATTTTCTTATCTTTTTTTCTATTAATGGAATAGTTATCTTAAACCTATTTTCACTATTATCATCTTTCTTATCTATCCATTCTACATTATACTTATTAGTTTCTAATATATTATTATCATTATCTAATACTTTTTAATGTATCTTTAACATATTTAGCATTTCCGGTATAATGTATCTCTACTACAACATCTCTTGCATCATATGATCCTATATTTTTTTAACTATTACATTATATGTATTTATATCTCCTGCTTTTTACTTCTTTTTTTAGTAGAGTCTTTAGATATTTCTATCTTAGTATCTTTTTATACTACCATTTACATTTGTTATATCTTCTATTTGTTTTTTTCTTCTGTATTTAAACCTCTTACTTTAGATATTGTTTTAACATTATTTTTCTGTTTCAGACTCATCATATATTACATCATATACAATCTTATACTTTTCATCTTTATCTATCTTATCTATAATAGCTGTTATCTTCTTTATCTGTTATATCTTTTTAGTACAATATTTGTATTATTTGTTATATCTTCACCTTTTAGAATTTAATATTCTTACAGAGTCTTTTTTTAATCTTAGCATTTCCATCTATTGTTTCTTCTATCTTAACTATTCTTGTAGGATTATCTCCAACATTTAATACATTTAATGTATATGTATTAGTGTCTCCATCTTTTACATTTTGTTTTAAAGAATCTTTAGATATATCTAGTTTTGTTTTCTTTTTAAACTCTTCTTCTTCTACTGCTCTTCCTTCTACAGATAATACTTTTGTAACAACCTTATTTGCAATACCACTATTATCATTACCATTTTCATCAATAGTATTATCATTACTATTTACTATACTTGTACTTACAGTATCTTTTACCTCTTTCTTTTTACTACATCATATGTAATTAATATCTTATCATATATCTTATTACTATTTAGTGGTATATTATTCTTATTCAATATATCATTCTTATTACTATTTTTTTACCTAAAATATATATATCATCTTTAAATTTAAGTGTTATCTTACCATTTTCTTCTACTATATCATAATTATCTTTAGGTATATCTATACCATTTCCATCTTTTTACTCTTATACTATCTTTATCAAGTCTTCCATTTGTAGTTTTTTCTACAAGAGTTACTTTTTTTAGCTATACTATCTTTTCTCTCATTTGTTACATCAAGAGTATATTTAAGTCTTTCTTCTTCCCCCTTATAGTTACTTTCAAATGTTTTTATCTATCTTTAATTTTGGACTATTTATATATATATCACTTTGTATCTCTTTTGGCTGTATATTATCTCCTACTACATTTGTTGTAAGTTTAGGAGTTACTGTGTCAAAAATCATCTTTTACCACATACTTATATGTAAGTATTATTTCATCATTTCCGGTTTATTCTAGTAAGGCCTGCAGATACACTTGTTTTACCATCTTCTACTGTTTTAACAAGACCATTTGCTATTTCTGTACCGATTAATACTTATCTTACCTGAGTCTTCTTTTAAGTCTAATCCTTTTGGTATAACCTCTTTTATATTTACATTGTTTATATTTGTACCTGGAACTAAACTTTTTATCTTAACAGTATATGTTACAATGTCTCCTACCTTATACTCTAACTTATCTACACTTTTTTTGTATATCTATCTTAGGGTCATTTACTATTATATTCTTACTTGCATTTCCTTCAGCACCTTCTCCAGTATAGCTTGTTCCTGATGCTACTACATTATTTGTTACATCACTTTTTACCGGTTAGCTGTATTTAAGACTTCCATATCATACCTAATTTCTTTTTATCTTACCATATACAAGTTCATTAATAGTTGTTTTTATCTTACCTACTTCATCTGTATTTACTACTGTATTATTATCTTTTACTATACTTCCATTTACTAGTCTTAAATAATTACTATTATATGTATCTAATATATTAACATTACTAATCTTTCCCTTATTAGTAGCATTTTTCTTTTATCTTAGCCTTCACATTATATGTTACTCTATCCCCTATCTTATACTCATTCTTAGGGTTTACTATCTCTTTTGTTATTTCTATTTCTTGATTTGTTGGCTTTTTCTAACTTTTGTGTATATACTTCTGATTCATTACCTGCACCATCTACAGATTTAATATGTATATATTTAGGTGTTCCTGTATAATTAATATCTCCTATATTAATATTTTCATTTTTCTCCTGTAGTCTCTACTTTCTCCATCCACCTTCTACAGGATCTGCAGTTCCTTCAACTACTTGATACTTATACTTCTTAACTCCTGTTGTAATTGTTGCACTTTTAGTTTCACTTGTGAACTCTCTATCACCATCTAATCCTTTTTACATAGTATTCATATGTACTTCCGATTATCCTCTGGTTTTCTAAATCTAATATTTGTTGTATTATCTTCATTTACTGCTGTAGATATATTTGCAGGCTTATTAGGATCTGCTATATCTCTTGCTGAATTATCTAAAATTTCTGTCTTATGTGTTAATTGTTTTTAAGTAAAAAAAGTGTATTTGCAAGTACCTTTCTTTCATCCTCTGTAGACTGCCCATTACTATGCCCTGTTTGAATCATTGCCGTGTTATTCCATGTTGTTAAATAATACTTATGATTTAATTCTGCAGATATATTTTGTCTAGCTTCTGTTTCAGTCATTAATGCTGGATCATTCCAATAATCTCCTTCTACAAACTCCATCCATACATTGCCTTTTTGCTGCATTTGATGTTGTATGTGTATATGGTATATTTAAAACTGTTCCGAACAGGGCCTAAATTCCATGGAAACAGAACATGTACTAAAAATATTGGACAAGTATTTTTAAAAATTAATTTAAGGAATTATTTCTGATTGATTCAGGAGTAGTTCCTTTTTCTGTTATTCTTTTTTGTGTTATAGAATTCTATATAATTTTTCTATTGCATTTTTTTAGCAGATAGCTTTGTTCTAAATAATGCCTTACATTTAGGATTATAGTATAGTTCTGCTTTAAGTATTCCCCAAAATGATTCAATTGGTGAATTATCTGGACAATGCCTTGGTCTATTCATACTATGTATTAATTTACCTTTTATTAGCTCCTTGAATTGCCATGAAGTATATTGATAACCTCTATCAGTTTGTATAAAAAAATATTACCTAAATACTTTGTACTTATATTATCAAACAAATTATTCATCATACTAAATACCAATTCATTATTATTACTAGAAGAAATAGTATATTCAAGTATTTTTTTAGAGTGCATATCTATTATACCAGAAAGATATAGTTTACCTTCAGGAGTAGATATTTCAGTTACATCTGTAGAAAACTTTTGATTATCGCTAGTAGTACTAAAGTCTCTCATAAGTATATTTTTCTTCTGTGTATTCAGCATTTGTCTTCTTATACTTATTTTTTTCTTTTTTTCGTATAACACAAACTATACCTATTCTTTTTCATAATTCTACGTATAGTTTGTTCAGAATAGTTTGTATTAAGTCTAGCATTAAGTTCTTTAGTCAATCTTTTTCTACCATATATTGAATTAACCTCATTATCTATAGTAATTAATTCTTTTTCTACTTCTAAATACTTATTATTTTCTTTAGCTTTTAAGCCATTCATAATATGATGAACGGTTTAATTTTTAACACCGCACAGATTAAATTAATACTATATTTATCTTTCAAAGGCGTCTACAGTTAAATATTTATCTAAATTTCCCCTTTTTCTATCATCCCCATAAAATAATCGTTTTTAGAATCTCATTTTTCTTTCTTTAAATTTTTCAACCTCAATACATTTAAGCTTATATAATATTTCATATTTATCTTGTGCTTTTACTGATTGCTTTAAATGCAGACTTTTCAACACTTGAGTAATAATTTTTTTAACCCAATTATATAATCTATTATATTTAATCTTATATTTGTAACAAATAGTCTTATAGTCTTTTCCTAATTCAATACATTCTTTAGCTATAGCTAGTTTTTTTCCTTTTTTTGGTATATTTCTTATTATCGGCCATATTATATATCTCTCCTGCTGGTAAATATTCTTTTAATTTACCTTTATTATACTGTATATACCAATTAGAAACAACAGACTTAGCTATATTATATTTAAGTGAAATGTAATTAATAGTCTTTCCTTGAATGATTTCTTCTAGGATTTTCATTTTAAACTCAAGAGAATATGCTCTATTTCTAGTTTTTCTCTTTAAAAACATTCTCTCCATGTATTTTGTATAGATTTATCCATCGCTGTAATGTAGAGTTAGCTATATTATACTTTCTTGATAATTGTAATAATGATATATGATCATCTATATGTTGCTTACAAATTTTTTTAATTTATCTTCATACGAAAAACTTACTTTTTCTTGACATGAAAAATGTACCTCAAACTTTTTCAAATTTCTTTGTCCAGTTTTTTTGGTACATGTTCTAACTGTGTTAAGAATCCTTTTTTTATTTATTTTTCACTTTTGTTGAACCATATGCCCATCCCTTATTTCCAGACATTTCAATTCCTGTAGAATTAGGCATTCCTGGCCAATATGCTCTTATAAGATTAAATTTATTAGCAAGCCTACTTATTCCATATGTACTTCCCATCTTGTATCCCATAGTATCATGACCTGTTAGAACACCTTTACCAGCATCTATATATCTTCCTATAACATCTACTGCATTATTATTTATTGCATTCCACTCATTTGCATCCCATGTACCATGCATCATAACATCATAATCCCATATCATATTAGGATTTTTCTTCAAATTCTCTAATAGATACATGTTTAACTTTAATTATTTGTCTACCTGTACTAGGATTTTTTTACCATATGCTTCAAAATTTGTTACAGTTGATCCTTCTGTAACTGTTCCGCCCTTCCATCCATGCTTTTTAAAATTGCCGTTTTAGGTATTGTTTCACTACTTCCGATCTTTTATATGTTACAGATATATTTGGTATAACCATCGGCTGTTCTGTTGTTAATACCTCTGGAAGTACAGATTCTCTTGTCGGATATATATTAAGTACCTTAACCTCTTCATCTATTGCATCTGCACTAAAGTCTGTAAGTCCAATCGTTTCAAAATGATTACTCCCTGGCTTTTTTTGATACACCTTATATGAACTATTTTGTGGTCCTGTCCATTTTTAAATGTATATTATTTGTTTCTGGCTTTTGGAGTAAGTGTAAGTTCTGACTCTGCCGCAAATACTAAATTTTGTATATATGTAATTATTAATATTACTAACATAATAGTTACTAAAATTTTTTTCTTAATTTATACATTTTTTTCTCTTCCCTCTATTATTTTCTATATTTTTTTAATATATAATAAAAATAATTTTTTTAATAGTATATTTATTACAACATACTAATATTTTTTTACAATATATAACTTAAATAAAATAGAGAGTAATCTCTTACTCTCTTATAATTATATTTTTTTATTTTAATAATTCTATGTTAAGTGGCTGTAATTTTTATTTTTTTGTTCATCATGTATAAATTGATGCCATGTATTTTTGAAGGCTTTCTTCCATCTGTAAAAGGTCATATGTAAAATATGCTTTCCCTTCAAATTCTAACTTATTCATTACCATAACCTTATATACTTCTGCCATATGTTTTTTTATCTTCACATACAAATAATATATATGGTTTATCATTTAATCCATTTTCACCTTCTTTAAAAATTTTTCATAAAATTCTTTATATAGGTTTAAACGTGCAAGTAGCTTTTTCTTCCCAGTTTTTGTTCACGTCTTACTGCTTCTACTGCAACATCTATTTTTTTGTTATACCTTGTGCAAGTGTTATAAATCCGTTAGCTTTTAATTTATTTTTCTTTTCCTTCCATTAAAACTTTTTTTAATTTCATCAGACTTATAACTTGAACATTTTTGATTTTTATTGCAAGTATTAATTGGTTTGTTGCAAGCGTTCTTTTCATTACTGCTACAGGTTTTTGTATTATCTGTAGGTTTCCAATGTACATTTACTTCTCTTGCTTCTAATAAGTATTTTGCATTTTTTTCTAAGCAATACACCTTATATGCCGCTTTTTTTCTTCTAATGTACCAAAAATAATATCTTGATAATAATTTTGTTTTTTTAACATTTGGTCTAGTTTCTTAACCATTTTTTTCTACTATTATCTATATGTATACCATCCATTTCAAGTAACATATTTATTTGTCTTGATGTTATAAACTCATATTTATCAACATATTCTAATATCTTATATTCTAGTTCTGTTATATGATTTCTATCTATCTTGTTTGTTATTTGAACTATTGAAACATATCCTTCAAATCCATCAAATTGTTTTATTTCTCCCTCTTTTTATTGCAAAAAGGTGATATTTTTAGCTTTTTATTTCATTATCTTTTACCATTTCTACTCCTTCATATACAAATAATTTATTATATATCTGTTTAATCTTGTTATAACATATTTAATTCTTTTTTTAAGCTTATTTACAATATTTTTTTATCTAATTTTACATATTTTTCCTTGTTTTTATATTTTTTTACATCTAAAAATCCTATTCTATTTCTATGTAATGCAAGTAATTTTTAGTTTTACTGCTGCAACCATTTTTTTCTTACTTGTCTATTTTTTCCCTCTTTTATAATTATACTAAATCTTGTTTCATTTTTTTCAAAAAGAATATCCGAAGTATTTTTTTATAATACTTTTTCCTGTATCATATTTTTTTATCATCTACAAGTATTGTAACTCCATTTTTTTAAGGCCTCTAATTTTTTTCATCATTTACTTTTTCCTCTTACTGTAACATAATATTCTTTTTCTATATCATGTTTTTGGGTGTGTAAGTTCTTGTACAAGATTTCCATCATTTGTAAGTATTATTGCTCCTGTTGTATACATATCAAGTCTTCCTGCTGTTACAATTCTTGTTTTTAGTTTTTTTATAATGTCTACTGCTTTAGGTCTTCCGAAATTGTTCATCATTTGTGCATATATATCCGAAGTGGCTTATTTAATAAATAATATTCTAATTCTTCTTTTTTTAATAATTTTTCCATTATATTTTTATAATATCATTTTCTTCTACATTTTTGTCCTATAATTGCAATTTTTCCATTTACTGTTATCTTTCCATCCCTTACATATTCTTCAGCTTTTTCTTCTTGAACATAATCCTGTTTCTGCTATATATTTTTGTATTCTCATATTATTTTTAAGTTCTCTTTCTATTTTTCTTTATTTCATCATAGTCTTCTTTTTTCAAACACCATCTTTTCTCTTTTTTTATAGGATGGTTAAATTCTAAGTATTTACTTTGAAGCACTTGACCTTTTATACCAAAAATCATTTTTTTCCGATTTGAATATATATTATCACCTATTATTGGATATCCTAAATATGCCATATGTACTCTTATTTGATGTGTTCTTCCTGTTAATAGTTCAATCTCTAATTTTTGTCATCCCATTTTTTTAGTCCATATTTTTTTAACCTTTGTTATAGCTTCTTTTCCATCTTTGCATATACACATTTTTATGCCTATTTTTTTAAATCTCTTGCAATTGGAAGTTTTATAGTAAAACTTTCTTCTTTTATCTCTCCTCTTACTATACATACATATTTTTTTATAATATTTCTTTCTTTAAAATCTAATATCAAACTATTCATTGACTCTTTTTGTTTTTCGCTACAACCATAAGTCCTGTTGTATCTTTATCAAGTCTATGTACTATTCCTTTTCTTCCTTCTTCTCCTGGAAGATCATTATAATTAAATTCTAAAACATCTGATAATGTAATTTCTTTAAAATTTCCATTACCCTTATGTACAATCATTCCTTTTGGTTTTATCTATAACTAAAATATCTTCATCTTCATATACTCTTATTTTTTTCTAATATATTATTTCCATTTTTTTCATTTCATTTTTTTAATATATTATTTTTTTATCTTTATATTCTCTGCCCTTATTTCTCCAATATCTCTTACTATATCTTTTTAATATATATATCTTATCATTATTTTTTTAATATATTACTATTTTTTTGTCTTTTTTTAAATTTAAAAGGATACTTTCTGATAGTATCCCTTTTTTTATTTTTTTCTCTTGAAATATTTAAATTTTTCTAATCCTACTATATATTTATCAATTCTAATATTTTTCTTTTTCAATACCAATAGGAATATCTATAATTAAATAATCTTCTAATTGAATCTTTTTCTCTTTTTTTCCATATATTACTTTCTCATTTTTATTTCTTCTATTTTTTTATCTTTAATGTTCTTTCTTTTTTTCCTTATTATTTTTTTAGCATTTATAATTAATATTAAAACTATAACAATTGTTGGAATACTTATACCAATAATAATCATATATGTATTAGTATTTCCCTCTGTTTTTCTTTCTTCGTTCTTCTGCCTCTTTTTTTAATTCTTCTTCTTTTTGTTCTTCTTCCCTTATATCTGTATCATTTGATGTTATATTAGTGTTTTTTTAGTATCTATAACAGGAGTTGAAAGTATTTCTACCTTTTTGATATATAACATTATTGTTTGTCCCTGTTGCAAAAACTACATTTCCTATTATTGCTAATATATTAAATAATATTATCAAAATTATAATTCCATATATCATTTTATTTTTTTATCTTTTCCATAACTTCTTTTTCTCCTTTTTTATACATTAAAAAAATTATAATTGTTAAAAAAAATATCCCTGTTAAAAAAATCCTATAAATACTTCAAATTTTGTATGTCCTAATAACTCTTTAAGCTTCTTATATTCCTTGCTATTATAATATTCTTTTTCTTCTAGCATCTCATTTAATATTTTTTTGCATGTTCTCCTGCCGCTTTTTCTTATACCTGACGCATCATACATTACAATCATTGCAAGTATAACTGTTATAGCAAATTCTGTTGATGTAATACCATTAACTTTTGCAACAACAGTAGAAAGAGATGATACAAGTGCAGAATGTGAGCTTGGAAGCCCTCCTGTTGTTATAAGTGTGAATAAGTCTATCTTTTTTTATTTTTTTATAGAAAAAAATAAATTGTTTTTAGATACTTGTGTTATAAGAAGTACCATTAGTGGTATCATTAAAACTTTATTTTTCAAAAAAATTTTTTTATTAAGATATTCATTATTCTTCAATTTCCTTTTTGTTCTTTTTCATCTATAAACTTAGCTATTTTTTTCTTCAGCTTTCTTTAATTTTTTTCATTTCCTACAGACACTAGCTTCATTGCTTCTGTATATATTTCAATTGATTTATCAAGTTCTATATCTGTCTTATTAAGCTCATTATTAGCTATTTCTAATTTTTTTCTAATATTTCTTCTAATTTTTATATCTTCTTTACCCAATTTCTATTCTTCCTTTACTGCTATATTTTTTTCTAAATCCGAATAATAATATCCGAATGACTTCTCTTGTGTTACTATCTAAAACTACTACCATATATGTATTATCATTTATCTTATCCATAAGATTATATGAATATTCATTATTTCCTAAATGATTTCTTACAATATCTAATGCTTTTTTTGACCTTTTTTCTTTTTTTCTGTATTATTCCACTTTTTCGCTACTTTTTTTCTATTACTTTTTTGTATATTATTTGAAAGTTCTTTTTGAGTTATATTTTTCTTTATTTCCAGTATTCTTAAATTCTTTTTATTTCATTTTTTTAAGCTTTTTGAACATTTTTTTCTTATTTTTCTTCTGAAATATTTTTTTCTATTTCTTCTTTTTTTCTTTAATTCTTCATCATATAATTTTTGTTCTTGTTCTTCTTTTTCTCTTTGTTTTTTTAACTCTTCATCTTTTTTTCTTTATCTTTTTTTGAATTTTTCTATCTCTTGTTCTAATTTTTTTCTTTTTCAAGTTTATTTTTTTCTCAAATTTTTTTCTTTATCTGTAAACATACTTGTAATTACTATTATTGCAATAACTACAACCATTGCTAAAATCCAAATACTATTTTTTTATTCTGTTTAATAATTTCTCTTCTTCTACTTTTTTTGATATTTTTCTTTATCCATATATTTTTTTCTTTCCTATTCTTGTATTATAGCATTCCTACTACCATCTGAAAAAAATAATTTCAATATTATCACCTTTTTTAGATCTTTTTTTACTTTTTAATCATCTTATCATCTTTTTTTAGTAACAGAATATCCTCTTGATAATATTTTTAAGTGGATTTAATAATTCTAATCTTGTAACATTTTTTTCAAACATGTTTTTTTCTTATTTTCTAAAAACTCTTAATATATTCATATTTAATGTATTTACAATATTATCAAACCTAATTCTTTTTATTTACAACAATACTCATAGGACTATTATTTTTGAATTTTTAATTCTAAATTATGTAGTTTAATTCTCTTTGTAGCTAAAATACTTTCTAAATGTCTTTCAAAAACTCCTTTTTAATAATATAATTCTTTTCACTTATATCTGAAAGTTTTGGTACTGCTATTTCTGCAGCTGCAGATGGTGTTGGTGCAACTCTATCTGCAACAAAGTTTGTAAGTGTTATATCTGTATCATGTCCTACAGCTGCAATAATAGGAATTTTTAGAATTAAATATTGCTCTTACAACTATTTCTTCATTAAATGCCCAAAGATCTTCTAAAGATCCTCCACCTCTTCCTACAATTATTACATCAACATTATTTCTTTTTATTAAATTCTTCTATAGCTTCTGCAATTTTTAGGGTGCTGCATCATCTCCTTGTACTGGGACTGGAAAAAGTCTTACATCAATACTACTATTTCTTCTTCTTGTTACATTTAATATATCATGTATTACTGCTCCTGTCCTTGATGTTACAACTCCTATTGTTGAGGGAAAAATGGTATTTTTTTCTTATATTTTTTTCATCAAAAAAATTCCTTCTTCTCTAAGCTGTGCTTTTTAATTTTTTTCAAATTTCTCATGAAGCTCTCCGAACACCATCTTTTTTTATAGCTACTGCTTGAATTTGATAATATCCGTCCGTCCTCCATATACTGTAGTCTTTCCGAAGAACAAATATTTTATCACCATCTTTTTATATCTATATTATTTTTTTAAGTGCATAATTTTTTTAAACATTATACATTTAACTGTAGCACTTTCATCTTTAAGTGTAAAATATAGGTGTCCTGAAGTATTTAATTTAAAATTAGAAACTTCTCCTTTTACACAAATAGTTTCAAGTTCTTTTCTTTCCTCAATAGTTACTTTAACTAAATTACTAAATTCTGTTACGGTAAATACTTTAACTTCCATCTACTTTATTCCTTTAATCTTAATATAATTAGCTAATATACCATTTATAAACTTGGTATTTTTTTCTTCACTATATTTTTTTGCAAATATTTATACACTCATTTATAACTATCTTATATGGCATATTTAAATATTCTATTTCTATTATTGCAAGTTTTATAAGAGCTATTGAAGATTTATCTATTCTTCCATATTCCCAAGTTTCTTTCTTATTATCTTTAATTATATTTTTCCAAATATTTGTTATTATTATTATATATATCTACAATATTTTTTTAAATAATCTATATCTTCATTATTTCCTATTCCATTAATATTACAATATATATCAACTTTATCATCATCAACTTCTAAAAAAATTCCATACTAAATATAATTTTAAAAGCTTCTTCTCTTAATTTTTCTTCTAGATAATGGTTTAGCTTTTTCTTCACTTGTCATATTTTCAACTTTTTTTAGCATTATCTGTAAATACACTATTTCTTATATAAACACTTTTTTACATCTTCAAAATCTATTTCTTCAACCTTTTTCTCCAAAAAGTTCAAGTATTTGATCATATTCCTCTATTTTTTTCTTCTTTTTCCACTTTATCTGTCATTATTTTTTTATACTATCCTTTTTAAAAATATTTTTGTACCTCTATATTATTATATTATTTTATTTTAGATTAATTTAATTATCTTCTTCATTTTCTTGTTTTTTTCATCAACACCTTTCTTTATATCAATATCATCACTTTTTTTACATTTTTATTTATATTTTTTTAATATTAACATTTACTTCTGCCACATTTAAGTCTGAAGCTTTTTTTAATGCTCATTTTTTACTTCTTCTTGTAACTTTTTTAGTTATATCTTTTTATAGATCCTTCTTTTACAACAATATCTATTAATATTGCAAGGTCTGTATCTTTTTTCTACCATAACTTTAGCTATAGCATTTTTCTACTCCATTTACATTATTTGCAATATCTTTTAACTAAATTTTCTAATGTTTTTTTCTAGATATTATTAATTTCCCACTTGAATTTTCAAGTATTATAGCATCTCTTTTTCTTCCTTACCTGATTGAAAAAAACATTCCTTTTTATTGCCATAATTTCAATTATTACACTTATAATCAAAAATAGTTCCCATATTCATTGCTGAAAAAAATCTCTTAAATAACCTACTAAATTTATTATAATATTTTTTTAGCAAATTCTACATCATATAATCCCATTATTGCTAATGCAATAATTATAAATATTATACTTGAAAATATAAAATATATTATTCTATCAATTAATTTCATTATACTAACTTCCTCACTTTAATTAATTATTTTTTTATCATTTTTCATTTGTTTTTTTCTTCTTCTATTTTTTTACACCTTGAACATGTACATTTACTTCACGTACATTTAAACCTGTCATTGCCTCTACAGATTTTTTTAACTTGTGATTGGATATTAAATGCTATATCAGGTATACGTATTCCATAATATACCATAATATTTATATCTATCATAACATCTTTGCCTGTTATATCAACTTTTATACCTTTTGTTGCACTCTGTCTTTGTCCGAAAAAGCTTCTGATATATCTGTAAATAAATTTCCTTGTCTATCAATTCCTTTTTATTTTTATCAAGTTCTACAGATACAATTGATGCAACCGCATCTGCAGATATTTCAATACCAATTGATGCAGATTCTACAAGTTCTTCTGTTTTTTTGCATGATCTTTTTTTACTTTATCTTCTTTTTTTCATAACACACCTCTTAAATAATATATAATTATTACATATATAATATCATAAAAAAATATATTATTACAATTTTTTTAATATAATTCTTGATTTTTATAATCAAAACTTGTATAATTTTTTTATGTAGTGAGAAATTTTGGGTGATTAGCTCAGTCGGTAGAGCAACTGACTCTTAATCAGGAGGTCCAGGGTTCGAACCCCTGATTGCCCATCAAATAGTAAAAAAAGAAATAAGTAGCATTCTACTTATTTCTTTTTTTACATCAATTTATAATTTCACTCTTTAAATTAATCTTTTTTTATTCTATATTCTAATGTACACATTTTTTTACAAGGTGTTCTTCCTTTGACAGCATTTATCCCAACCTTATAAGAATTTTTTTCCTCCACATTGTGGATCATAATGATATCTATTACCACTTGGTGTTATATACACCTCTTTTACATTTGGATCTACTTGTGGTTCTCTACTTTGAACTGCTCTTGATGCTACTTTTTGCTTGACCTGATTCAGGTCTTTTTTTCTTCTACTGGTTTTTGTTTTTTTACTTCTTCTTTATTATTTCTACTACTTATAGCTGCAGCTGCTGTTGCTCCTCCTATTGCTGCACTTGTTCTTTTCTTTTTCTTCTAATTCCTTTTTGTTCTAATTTTCTTTTTTTCTTCAAGCTTTTTCTTCTTCTTTCTTTTTTTGCTCTTCTTCACTTTTTTTAATTGTTCTTCAGTTTTTTTCTGCTTTTTGTTCTACCTTTTTGAAGCTCATTTCCTTGATTTTTTTATGAATGTCATTATTTTTTTACTACCATCATCTAGCATATTTCCTATTATTCCTAAACCAATTAATCCACTAATAATTATAATTGTAAGTTTCCCCTTTTTTTCATAATATTCTCTCCCTAATCACTTACTAACTTAAATACTATCATAAAAAAATAATTCTATTCAAATTTAAGATTATAAAAAGATACTTATATAATATAAGTATCTTCATTAATTTTATCTATTTCAATTTAAGCCTTATTGCTAGACATAAATACATTTCTCATCTTATCTTTAACTATTTCTTTTTATTTTTTTGTTTACCTGCACCCATATATGCTCTTAAATCAATTGCTTCTGGATGTTCTACAAAGTATTTTTCTTATTTCAGATGTCATAGCAAGTCTTAAGTCTGTATCAACATTTATCTTAGATACCCCTTCTTTTTGCTGCACGGTTAAGCATATCATTTGGCATTCCTTTTTGCTCCTGGAATTTTTGCTCCAAATTCATTTGCTGTATTTACAAGTTCTGGTATTACACTACTTGCTCCATGTAGTACAATTGGTGTTTCTGGTAAAACTTTAGTTATTTCATTTAATATATCATATCTTAATTTTTGCTTCACCTTTAAATTTGTATGCTCCATGACTTGTTCCTATTGCTATTGCTAAACTATCTACACCTGTTTCTGTCGCGAATTTTAATGCTTCTTCTGGTTTTGTATATATTGCATGTTCTTCAGATACATTAACTTCATCTTCAACACCTGCTAGTGTTCCTATTTCTGCTTCTACTGTAACATTTCTTAAATGTGCATATTCAACAACTTTTTCTTGTTTCTGCAACATTTTTCTTCATATGGCTTACTAGACATATCTATCATTACAGATGTATATCCTGCATCTATACATTCTTTTTGCTATTTCAAAACTTGCTCCATGGTCTAAATGAAGTGCAAATGGTATTGTCACATTTTTTTGATGCTGCTTCAATCATTTTTTTATTATATCCGAAGTCCCATATATTTTTATAGCTGAGCTTGATGTTTGAAGAATAACTGGTGATTTTTTTCTTCTTCTGCTACTTCTAGTATTCCTTGTAGTGTTTCTAAGTTTGTAAAATTAAATGCTCCTACACTATATTTTTTTCTTTTTTTGCTTTTTAATAGCATTTCTTTTTGTATTTTTGTAACATTGTTCTCTCCTTTATACTTTTAATTTTTTTCTTTATAATTATTGCTTTTTTTGTTATATATGTTCCAACAATTATATTATCTACTTCTATATTTTTTTAAAAAAATTTAGAAGTAATATTATTACACCTCCGGTCTACACTTATTAAAAAAATTATATCCTTCTTTTTCTCTTATATCAGATATTTTTTTATTTTTAGGTAAAACCTCTTGTATAAACTTTTTGTCCACCTTTTTCCTGGTACAACTGTCATAAACAGTAAGTTTGAAATATATGGTAATATTTCTATTATATTTTTTTCGTCAGTATATGGATTTATACTAATTCCGAGCTTTTTATCCCTTTTTCTTCGTATATATTCCATAACTTCTTTTTATCTTTTTGTATTTGTTTTTTTCTTTACTTTCTTTTTCTAGATTATATTCTTTTTAATATTGCCTCATAATGTACTGTTATTATATCTGGTTCTAAAAAGAAAATAGGTCTATATTTCTTTCTAAGTCATATGTCATAAGATGTACATCTTTTTTTCATAATACTTAATTGACTTAATGTTGCTGTTTTTGAATACATATTGTCAATATTATTTTTTTACTTTCTGTAAATTTTTCCATCCATTACATCAATATGAAAACTATTTATACCTGCCTCTTCTAAATTATATATATCTTTTACAAATCTATCTTCTTTTTAAATCTAATATTGAAACTGAGATGTCCATATTTTTTTCCTTTCTTATTCTATTTATTTTTATTTATATTATTATTTAATTTATAGTAATATTTTTTTATTCCCTTATATTCTTCTTCCTGGCTTTTCTAAATTATTATCATAAACCTTATATGTGTTTTTTTATATTAAGTTCAATTGATACCATTTCTTCTACTTTTTGTTTTTTTAATGGAATCTCTATTTCTATATTTTTCTTTATTTTTTTATTGCTATTATCCAATTTTATATTCATATTATTATAATTCAAAAATATTAGTAAGTCCCATATTTTTCTATTTCTTTTTATTATAATCCTTTTTTAAATATTCTGTATATGTATATATTTTACTTGAACTATTAGAAATTTTTCTCATTCATCTCTTTTATCATATGAAAGTATATCTTCATTTATTTTTTTCCTCTAATTGATACTTATATTGTAATATTCTAGAAGAATTTGCTATTTCTATAATTCCGTGATTTACCAAGCTCCATTGAAACTATGATTCCCATTATTATTATCATTATAATAATTGTTATAGTAAGTGTTATTAATGTTATACCATTTCTATTTTTTTCACCATATTATTAAACTTCTCTTCCCTTATCATTTGTCTATTTTTATATATTCTAATATTACTTTTCTTTGATTAACATCTAAATCATTATCTTTTTTTGTATTTCTATTTTTTTATATCTTTGTGGAAGTGCTCCTTTTTATTATATCTGCCCATTCTATAATACATAATGATCTATCATAATATTCATCTCCGTCCGCATATCATAAAAATTCTTCTAGGTCTGAAAGTCTATATACATCAAAATGATATATCTTTTTCATCATTTTTTTATATTCATTAACTATTGTAAATGTTGGACTAGATATTTGTTCTTCCATTCCGTATTCTCTCAATATTCCTTCTGTTATTTTTAGTTTTTCCGAACTCCTAAGTCTCCTATTAATGCGATATGTATTAAGCTTTTTTTCTTTCTTATCTCTTCTTTTACAACTCTTGCAATTATTCTTCCAAGCTTTTTTTGTCTCTTCTTCATTTTTTTAGTGTATATTATAATCTTTTTCATTATTATTAAATATATTTCCTATTTTTTTCTTCCATTTTCATTATATTTTACTCCATAATGCTTTAATAATAGTATCTTCTTCTATTTTTACTATTTAAATCTATACTCCAACCTTTAAATATATATCCTTCTTTTACAGGATTTCCGAAGTCCTTGTTTTGCCATAATGTCATTTATAGTTGTTCCTTTTTTTCTATAATTGATGCTGGAAATGTTCCAACACCTCCGATCCAAATCAAAAAGAACATATTATTCTTGTCCCTAAATCTTTAAATGAAATCCATCTTGCTGTATATGTAGTATTTTTCATATACTTTTGTAAAGATATTTTTTTATCCCAATCTATAAACAGATATCCATCTTTTTCTTGGTATTTCTTGAAATTTAGGTACACTTCCTTTTTCTATAGTTCTTCTTGCAATTAATCTATTATTATCTACAAATAGTAATTCTACCTCATTATCTTTTTACTTTAGAATAATTTAAAGATGAACTAACTTGATCTTTTATCATATTTTTGATTAGTGACATTTGAATTATTTACATTGTTTTTGAATATTTGATCTTTCTTCAAATACATCTTTCAATATAATATTTTTTTAAATTTTTTTCTATTTTTTTCATTATCTATTTCTGGATCTATTATTATATCTTCATATTTAAATGCTTTTTTTCATCTATTCTTTTTTTATTAATCTTTGCTAAAATTTCAATATCAAAATTTAACTTATCTAAAAATTTTTTTGAAATATCTATTGCTTGTTCTTTCTCTTTTCCATTTTCATCTTTTTTTATAATAACATATACTTTATCATTATCTTCTGTAATTTTTTTCCAATATTATATGTAGGATTTAATTTTTTTAAAAAGTTCAATATATGTTTTTTTAGAACTATATCCACCTGCTTTTATATAATCTTGTTATAAATATTCTTACTTCTTTTTCTTCTTTTTGATATATTATTTTCATTTATAATCTCATCTATAATTTTTATCAATATTAGAAAATGACATATCACTATCATTATTTTTTTCTTCTTTTTTTATATCTTCTTTAGTATAATCTTTTTCTGTTATAACAACATCTTTATCTATTTTCTTTTTTATTTCCTACAATATTTAAAATTACAGAAAAAAATTATTATAAGTAATAAGCATAATACAATTATTATAATTCCCTTATATTGTTTTTATATTTTTCTTTTTACATAAAATAATTTTTTTCCATAAAGGATCATCATTTGTATATTTCAAATTTCCTCTAATTCTCGAAATTCTACCTTTCTTCTTATTTTTTTGACATTTTTTCTCCTTTAATATTTTAAAATTAGTTAAATATTTTTTTATATTTTTAATCTGCACTACTATTTTGTGCCTTTACTCTATCTACTATCAGGGTTTATCCTAATATTTTTCACCAAGCCCCTTATATCTTACATCAACATTTGTTCCATTTTTCATATACTTCTTCGACAATCCCTCTTATTTTTTTAAAGAATTTGCTATTTGATTATATGGCATATTCATATTTCCGTGGTGTAAATACACCTGTAGTATATGCTCTACCCATTATTGTATTTTTTTATTTCTTCTTCAATAACACTTTCTGCATTTTTTTCTTTTTTTATATTATTTGTATTATCTATAATACCTTTTTTTCTGAATATGTTGAAGATATAGTAATACCTGTTATTATAAGAAGGACAATAAGAGTAACTACAAGAGTTATTAATGTTATCCCTTCCTATTTTTTTAATCTTTTTTTCATCCTTCTTATCTTCCTCATCATCATTTTTTTACCATCAAACAATATATCTTCATTAATATATTTTTTTAAATATTTATCTATCATTTCCTTTTTTGTCATTTTTTTGTAAAAAGTCCCATTTTATTCCCCTAAAATCATATTATTATTTATATATTATTACATGTAAATTGCTTTTTTTCAATTATTTTTATCTTAAGTTTTATACTCTATTAATCTAATTTAAAAAAATGTAAAGAGTTTCCCCTTTACATTTTTATATGCCTCTCATATCTACTTGTATCTCTTTTTGAGCTCCATTCTTATTTGTTACAATTATTCTATGTTGCCCATTTACTACAGCATTATAATTATATCTTATAACCCCAAAATTATTATATTGTGTTACATTTTGCCCACCATCTGGTCTTATTACTTTAATCTCTTTTTATACCTATATTTTTGATTTGCTGTAAGTACCTTTTATCTTATTATTTTCTTTCTTAGCAGATATAACTGTTTCACTAGAATCTGTTACTTTTTTTAAATCCTTTTATTGCTGCAAGCTCTGTATAATACTTATTTCTTGAATACATTTCTATCTTTAAATATTTAAATCTTAAATTACCAGTATATACTTTAAAAAGTTTACCATCTTCTGTTAAAGTTCCTGATGTTACCTGTTGCCATGTACCATTATTAGGATTTGTAGCACTATCTTGCCCACCATTGCTTATAAATATGGTGTATTGTCCTACATCTCCATCAGAATTTGCTGATGCCATATAAAGTTCATCTACCTCATATGTATAATTTTTGAGTATCACCTTGATTTGCTCTTGGATCTATTATTATTGTTTGCTTCTTATTTCTTCCATCATTCATTGTTGTAGATGAAGAGTTGTACTTACTTGAACCATCATGACGTTTTTTTGTATATTATCTATACTTGCATCATTTTCAACACAACCTTGTGCATTCCAATGATTACTATCTCTCCAAAAATAATTACTACTTCCGATTAGGAGAATCTGGAGCAATATATCCTCCGATTTGCTTCTATCCTATTTCCAGCACTATATGGATTTGTAAGATATGTAACCCTTGCTCCTTGTGAATAATCAAAAATATTTGTAGTTTGATCATATGAACTATCTTCTAATAATTCATCACTTATTTCTTCTCCTACTGATATTGGACTATCATCTTCTTCCTCTACAGGTGTGGCTTCTTCATTAACAATACCTGCTGATACAACCTCATTTCCATTTCTTCCTATTGCTTTTTATACTTAGATCTTTACCTATTTCAAATTCATATCCTAGATGTTTTTACATTAAGTTTTTTTCTCCTAATACAGTGTATGTATATCCACTTTCTTTTTTTAATTCTTCTATAACATCTGACACTTCCAACTCTTTCTTCTTTGTATTTGCTTCTACTCCTGCCTTTACTACAATCATTTTAACTTCTTCTAATGCTCTATTATAATCAGATTCTTCTTTTTGCAATACTAGTCTTATTAAGTAATCCATCTTTACCTAATGTCATTTGTATTGTAATTGCAGATAATAATAACAATACTATTATTGTTACAACTAATGCCATTAATGTTATTCCTCTTTTATATTTATAACACATATTCTATTCCTTTTCTTTTTTTAATATATCTATTTATCACATATTTAATACAGTATTTTTCTTTCCCAAAATATTATATATATTTCTTAATGTTTATGCATTATTTTAATTATTTTATTTGTTTTTACTTATTTGTAATCTTAAAAAGAAAATAAAAAAAGGTAAAGTTTTTATTACTTTACCTTTAATTTAGAAATAATTAACAATATCTATATATTAGTTAACTTTTTTTCTTTTTAAGTTTTTTACCTGCTTTGAAAAACTGGTGCTTTTTGAAGCTGGTATTATCATTTCTTCATTAGTTTGTGGATTTCTTCCTTTTCTCTTAGCTCTGTGTCTAACTTCGAAAGTACCAAATCCTACTAATTGTACTTTTTCTTCTTTCTTTAAAAGCTTCTGCTATTACTTCAACTAATGCATTAACTGTAGCTTCTGTAGCTTTTTTTGTTTCTGCTGTTTTTTGCAACGATTGCATCAACTAATTCTGATTTGTTCATGTTTTTCCCTCCTATTAATTTTTTTACATGAAATTTTTAAATTAATTTTTAAATATTTTTAAAATTTAAAATTTTTTTCCTTTGTATATAGGTAACAACCTATTAATATAATTAAGTATCCTTAATTTACCTATAATATAGCACAGTGCTTTTTTTCTTTCAATATATAATCTGATTTTTTTATGTTTTTTTATCTAAATGTGTATAATTTGTAATATTCTTCTAATTTTTTTGAGCATTCTACTTACATATCTTTTTATATATTTTTCCTCAACTTTTCTTTTTAATATTCATCTCTTAATTTATTATACTTATAATAACTTATCACAAATATTATAATTATAGGTAATATTCCAAAAAAATATTGAAGTACCATTAATATTTGACATTATCATTGTTATTATAAATATAATTGCTTGCATTGTTAAATATTGATTCAAACTATTTGATAATATTATTGGTATAGATACATACATAAAAATATATTATACTTACTTTTAAATAATGTTACTAAAAAAACACCTAAGTTTAATATTGTACAGAACATGTACTAAAAATATTGGACAAGTATTTTTTTAAAAATTAATTTAAGGAATTATTTCTGATTGATTCAGGAGTAGTTCCTTTTTCTGTTATTCTTTTTGTGTTATAGAATTCTATATAATTTTTCTATTGCATTTTTTTAGCAGATAGCTTTGTTCTAAATAATGCCTTACATTTAGGATTATAGTATAGTTCTGCTTTTAAGTATTCCCCAAAATGATTCAATTGGTGAATTATCTGGACAATGCCTTGGTCTATTCATACTATGTATTAATTTACCTTTTATTAGCTCCTTGAATTGCCATGAAGTATATTGATAACCTCTATCAGTTTGTATAAAAAAATATTACCTAAATACTTTGTACTTATATTATCAAACAAATTATTCATCATACTAAATACCAATTCATTATTATTACTAGAAGAAATAGTATATTCAAGTATTTTTTTAGAGTGCATATCTATTATACCAGAAAGATATAGTTTACCTTCAGGAGTAGATATTTCAGTTACATCTGTAGAAAACTTTTGATTATCGCTAGTAGTACTAAAGTCTCTCATAAGTATATTTTTCTTCTGTGTATTCAGCATTTGTCTTCTTATACTTATTTTTTTCTTTTTTTCGTATAACACAAACTATACCTATTCTTTTCATAATTCTACGTATAGTTTGTTCAGAATAGTTTGTATTAAGTCTAGCATTAAGTTCTTTAGTCAATCTTTTTCTACCATATATTGAATTAACCTCATTATCTATAGTAATTAATTCTTTTTCTACTTCTAAATACTTATTATTTTCTTTAGCTTTAAGCCATTCATAATATGATGAACGGTTTAATTTTAACACCGCACAGATTAAATTAATACTATATTTATCTTTCAAGGCGTCTACAGTTAAATATTTATCTAAATTTCCCCTTTTTTTCTATCATCCCCATAAAATAATCGTTTTTTTAGAATCTCATTTTCTTTCTTTAAATTTTTCAACCTCAATACATTTAAGCTTATATAATATTTCATATTTATCTTGTGCTTTACTGATTGCTTTAAATGCAGACTTTTTCAACACTTGAGTAATAATTTTTTTAACCCAATTATATAATCTATTATATTTAATCTTATATTTGTAACAAATAGTCTTATAGTCTTTTTCCTAATTCAATACATTCTTTAGCTATAGCTAGTTTTTTTCCTTTTTTTGGTATATTTCTTATTATCGGCCATATTATATATCTCTCCTGCTGGTAAATATTCTTTTTAATTTACCTTTTATTATACTGTATATACCAATTAGAAACAACAGACTTAGCTATATTATATTTAAGTGAAATGTAATTAATAGTCTTTCCTTGAATGATTTCTTCTAGGATTTTCATTTTTAAACTCAAGAGAATATGCTCTATTTCTAGTTTTTCTCTTTAAAAACATTCTCTCCATGTATTTTTGTATAGATTTATCCATCGCTGTAATGTAGAGTTAGCTATATTATACTTTCTTGATAATTGTAATAATGATATATGATCATCTATATGTTGCTTACAAATTTTTAATTTATCTTCATACGAAAAACTTACTTTTTCTTGACATGAAAAATGTACCTCCAAACTTTTTCAAATTTCTTTGTCCAGTTTTTTTGGTACATGTTCTTACAACCATGTATCAAAATTGAAAATATAATTCCTATTGCAAGTATACTAAAATCATCTGTTATCGATGGTAATACATATTTTATTTTATTTATTAATCTTTCTTTTATATTCTTACTTCTTGTTAATGTAAAACTATTTATCCCTTTAAAATAATTATACATAGCATAATATGTTGATAAATATGTTAATACTATAATAAAAAGAATATGTCAATCCTTCAAAACATTCAGAACTTAAATGTTCTAGCTCTTGAAAAAAACATTCTCATAATTATAACTTAATATTCTTGCTGATTCTGATTTAACAAGCCCTATTTTTTTACTCCAACAAATACTATAAATATTATCCTTAAAATTAAAATAATATATTTAATAACTTTTTTTGTTTGAATATATTATTTCTTTTATATTTCTATTTTTTTATTTTTTTATTCAAGAACATTTTTTTACCTCTTCATTATACAATTTCTTTCTTTTTTTATAATGAAATTAAGCCATAATATTAAAACTATTGTTAAAGGTATTGGATATAATAAATGTATATCAAAAAGCATCAACATTTGAATAAGCAAAAATAATATGTAGGCAAGAAAGCATATGTACCAACACCTAGACTAAATATTGATTCTATTACCCATGTTATTATTGATGAAACAAAAAAAATAATGCAAAATAATTAATAATTCCGAAGAAATTTACCAAAAAGCCTCTAAAAATAATATACCAAGTATAGCTAATATATATGAAGTTAAAATACAAAAAAACTTTGTTCAACAATAAATAAAATCAATTTATTATCTCTAAAATTATATAATATATTATTTTTCTTTGATTGTAAAATCAAAATTATAGTTCATATTATTTCCAACAACATTTGCTATTATAGCAATAATTATAATCATTACTATATAATGTATAGCTGGAATTATTGCAAATTTTAGCCTTTCTTTCCAACATTCATTTAAAAACAAATTATTCCTTCCTATATTATATTTTTATTAGTCTTGTTTTTATTATTTAAATACATAAAAGCTGCAATTATTGAAATTATCCAAAAAAATATGTACTCTAAATGTTGCGTACATCCTATAAGCAGTTTCAAATCCAAAAAAACATCACCTACCATTATCCAAAAGGTCTCAATTCCTTCTGCTCCATCCATTGCATAATAATTATATTTCAATAATACACTATTTATCCCTTCCCAATAAAAGCATTATAGTCTCCAAAAGTATTATTACTAAAAAAATATTATAATTACTTTCAAATTTCGTTTAAATATTCTTTTTTTATTTTTCTTCATCTATTCTCCTCTATATATTATTATGTAACTTTTTTTAATTCTCTTACTTACTTTTCCATTTTTCCAGTTCTATTACTTCATCACATTCTTCTAATATCTCATCATTTATATGTGTAACTATTACTATTAATTTTTCCTTTCTGCTTCTCCTTAATCAAGAGATCTTTTACCTTTAAAACCGCTTTTTTTATCTAATGCATTAAATGGTTCATCTAATAGTATGTTTTTTTCGGATTATGCATAAATGCCTGTATTAATGCTACTTTCTGTTTTGTTCCTAAAGATAACTCAGAAAATCTTTTTTTCTCTATATTCTTCTATTTCAAAATATTTATACCACTTTTTCTAGTTCTATATCTTTACTATTACTGGACATTTTTCTTTTAAATATTCTAAATTTTCATCAACTGTATATTCATTTAACATTATCGGATTTTCTATTATTATTCCTGCATCTTCTATATAATTATCATTTTTTTCTAATTTCATTACCATTTTTGAAGCACTTTTTCCACTTGTTAATCTATTATAACCAGATAATGCTTTTAATATAAGTGATTTTCCACTACCATTTGGACCTATTATTGCATACATTTTTTTCCATCTTCAAATCTCAAATTTATATTACTAAGTACCTCTAAATTCTTATATTTTTTTATGCCATCTTTTTATTTCTAACATATACTCCCTTTCTTTTGTTCACTTTTTATATATCCTGTTTTGTTATAAGCAAAAATATAATAAAAGCTAAAGAAATAAATAGATAATAATTTAATTATTCATTTATCCCTTTAGCCTCCTATCATTATTTTTATTTTTTTACTAAAAATTTAATTTTGTATTCTAAATTTAACTTTTAATATACTACATTTTTTTACTAAAAATTTATATATAAAAATATTATTTTAATTTAATTGTATTATTCTTGTAAGTATTTTTGTTATATTCATTTTAGTATTTCACAAATCAAAAAAATATTACTACTATTTAAAAAAATCTTGTACCTTCATATTTTTTTCTTAGACTCTGGCTGTATTTCTAATATTTCTATATAGCCATCATTACATTTTAAAAAAATAATCTCTTTTTTTATTATTTTTTTGCTTATAATTATTTCTAAATTATTTCCTAAACTGTCTTTTCTTTTTTTATTTCCTTTAATTCTCCTTCTATTTCTTCAATATTATATTTCTTATCATATGCTTTCCATATCTTATATATCTTACCTTGTATAACAATTCTTGCAACTAAAAAAATCATTAAGTCCTCTAATCTTATTATATATTTCCTCAAAAGAAGTGTTAAAATTAATTATTCCCATATCTTTTTGAAATCATTGGTGCATATGTTGCTTTACTTTCATCTTGTTTTTTCTCTACAAATATTACCTTTTTTCTATCATCTTTAAAGTTTCAAGTAAAAACATTTTTTTCCAACTATTGCTAATTTCTCAAACATTGTTTTTAGTGGTATCTTCCCTTGTTATTTCAACCTCTTCTTTTTTTATCATATCACCTGTATCCATACCTTGTTCCATATACATTGTAGTAATACCTGTTTTCTTATCTCCATTTAAAACTGCCCATTGTATTGGTGCAGCACCCCTGTATTTAGGAAGAAGTGATCCGATGTACATTTATACAGCCATATCTAGGAATTTCCAATATTTCCTTTGGAAGTATTTTTACCATATGCAACTACAATTATTATATCTGGATTTAAACTTCTTATTTTTTTCTATTGTTTCTTCATTTCTTAAACTTTTAGGTTGATATACTTCAATATTATTTTCTTCTGCTAATATTTTTAACAGGACTTTTTAACTATTTTTTAGGCCTCTACCATTTTTTTATCTTCATTTGTTAAAACAAGTGTAACATTATAATTATTTTTCTAAAAATACCTTCTAAACAAACTTTAGAAAACTCTGGTGTCCCCATATATACTATCTTCATAATTTATACCTCTTTATTCTATTTTTGCCTTACCTTAATTTACTTATATTTTAATTCTTAATATATAAAATTTCTGTTCTTAATATTTAGTATATAACAATCATTACAAAATTAAAAATAGATTGTAGTATTAGTACCTATTTTATTGCACTTATAAGGTTTCTATGGTAAACTAAAAATATTAATAATAGAAAGAAAGAGAATTTATGCTTACAAAAATAATGGATACATGTATAGCAATTTTTTTGAAACTATATTTGGTGTATTTATAGACGTTTTTTTAGTAATACATTTACTAAAAATCTGTGATTTTTTTAAAAACTGATAAAAATACATTTTTTTAGGAGTGATTTTTTTCACTTATAACCGTATATTTAGTTGTAGATAGATTTGTAGAAGTTATGCTAATGATATTTACAGGTATTGGTATACATTATTGGTCCACTGTAGAAATGCTTATAGCTATTGTTATGCCTTTTTATCTCATATCTACTTATTATAGAATCAAAATATATAACATATAAGGAGATAAAAGTTAAAATCTTTAATATATATACTATAGCATTTATATTTTTTTAGCACTTTCATGTATAGTATCACAAGTTAATTCTATTGATGGACACTATTTTTTTCTGCTCCTAAATACCAAAGAGTTATAATAGAAGATTATAGGATTATAAGACAAGCTTTTCTCAGCACTTGCAATATATTTTCCATTTGTACTTACATATTATGCATATATATGGCCTGCAGTATTTATACAAAAATAATGATGATATATTAGATTCTATAATGGATGCTGAAGGTATTACATTTAATACCAAAGAAAAGAAAAACAGGTCCATATAGTTTAGAAATGCCTTTTTGGTATAGATTCTCAAACAGGTAAAAAGTAGTTTTTAGGAGAATCATCTAGACTTAACCACCTACTTATAATGGGTAAAACTCGGAATGGGTAAAACAGAAAGTGTTATTGAACCTATGATTGCAAAAAGATATAAAGAAGAAAAAGATTTTTAATAGAAGCATCAAAAAGCTTAGCATATTCTCTTTTAAGTACAAAAAAAGCAAAACTTACAGATACATTTAATAACACATATTTAAATAAAAATTTCAATTTATCTATGATAGAACCTACTTTTTGGTAATGAAGACTTTTTTTAATTCATATATATCAGAACTTACAAAAAAATGGTAAACCTAAAAACTTAGGTGTTACATATATATCTAATGAACGTGAAAGTATTGATAGAATTATACGTGTATGTAATAATTTTTAATATAAACTACTTATTAGTAGACCCACTAGATAGTAATAGTGTTGGTATAAAACCCATTTGAAAAATAAAGATTCATATAAGGTTGCATCAAATATCGTCGAACTTATATATCTTCTAATATCTCCAACAGATTCTAAACATAAAGATGATAATGGTATTCGGTAAACGGATTAGAAAATATACAAATAGTTCAAATATTCCAAAATTTAGCAATTCTTTTTAAAGGAAACTTATCCTATCACTCATACAGGACAACTTCCAACAATAGAAGATATGTTAAAATTACTTTTTAAACTTTTAAACTTATAGAAGCATTAGTAGAAAAGAACAGATCTCTTTTCTCACAAGATAAATTTCCAGGATTATTAGAATATTTTTGAAACAAACTTTTATGAAAAAAATCTCCTGTAAGTAGAATGTTACAAAGAAAAAAATTAAAAACACCAACATCAATACTTGATAATATTATAAAAATCCATCACTTAAAAACATTATTATGTAATAGAAATAATAATGTAAACTTTGATGATGCTATTCAAAACGGAAAAAGTATTACTATTTTGTTTAAGAAAAAGGTGAGCTTTCAAGTAAATCATATTTAAACCATAAATCTTTACGGAGCATTGATTTTTCAATCTTTACTCATCAGCATCTTCATCTAATACAAGTAAAGATAGAACACCAAACTTCATATATTTTTGATGATTTTTAGACCATATATGAATGAAACAACTCTAGAACAAATATCAGATTTTTACAAAACATAATATTGGACTTACAATATCTGGTGAAACACTTGAAACAATGTCTAGAAAAAAATAACAAAAACTGAACTTTTAGATACATTTGCAAGTAAGTTCATCTTTGGTGATACTTCTTTTGATGAAATGCAAGTATGGGCAAACTCATTTTGGAACTAAAAAAAGATTGGACTGGTGGTAAACCAAATGCTGATGATTCAACAGTTGAAGAAATAATTAAACTTGATGATTCACTTAAATGGGATAATGTTCCTCTTATTGGTGCAGGTAAAATTATGGGTGCAAAAAAAGGTGCCCCTGTTTATAGGATAAGAAAAGATAAAGGTGGATATGATGTAGGAGCTGTAAAACTTTCAGAAATTACAGATGAATATTATAGTGGATTTAAATCTACAGATTATAATTTTTGAATCTGCAGATTCAAGACTAGAACAAGATATAACATATAAGGAAAAATGGATTAAATATTTTTTTAATAAGAATAATGATAAAAATAATAAAAAAAGTAAATATTTCAGGTCCAATACGTTATAATTAAATAAGAAAAAAATGGTAGAACAAAATATTCTACCATTTTTTTATACTATATTTTTTATGCTTCCTCTTTTACTTCAACTTCTACTTCTTCTTTTTATTTTCTCTATACTTGAAAGTGATATTTCATATGCAACTTTCTTTTCTTCTTTTTCACCATTTTTTTCTTAACATATTCCCTACTTTTGGAATCTTCCTACTATTTTTTTGCTTTATCACCAACTTCTAAGTTATTTTTCTGCAAATTTAGCATTTCTTCCCCATGCTATACATGGTAAATAGTCACTTTTTTTCCATATACCCTATTTACTGCTAATAATATATCTGCAATCTCTCTTCCAAATGGTGTTTTTCCTATATATAGGCTTTTTTTACAAACATATCCAATAAGTGTAACCTCATTTGTTGTTAAATCTTCATCTGTTACCTTTTTTTATATCTTTTGCAAATACACTAAGTATAAGTTTTTCTCTTTTCTTCATTTTTCAATAATATAATTATATGATCTTATTTCTCCTTCAATTATAACCATATTACCAACAGATAATATATCTTCATCTAATATCTTTTCAGAAATAACTATTTCTAGTTCATCTGTATCTCCACTTAATCTTTTTTTACAGATATTTTTAAAAGCTATAGAATAATTCATTAAATGTCTCATGACTTTTCTTATATTTTTTTCTATAACCTCTCCTACTAATATTACCTTATTGTTTTTCCTCTTTTTAATTGTATGTCTGGTACTAATTCCATATTTTTCCTCCTAGCACTTTTTTTCTATTACATTTGTATTACAATATAGTAACATTATAACATCTTTTTCAATTTATGTAAAGTACATAAAAAAAATAGGTCAATTTGCATAGTTCAATTTGCATTTAAAGTGCAAATTAACCTCTAAGTGTTTGTATTGTTTTTTTGTTCTTCTTTTATATTATAATCTTTATTAGATACAGATTTCATAATTAAAATAGGCTCTATACTTTTTAATGGGGGTATAGAATGATAAAAAAATAGAAAAAAAGCATAAAAAAAGAGCATAAGTTAAAAAAATGTAGTATCCTATTAGTAAGCAAACAGAAAGGATACGGTTTAACTTATGCAAGATAATAATATAATGATTAGTTACAAAATACAAGATGTTAGGATAATAAAAACAAAAAAATAATTGATGGAGAATATCATATTTATGGTATTAGGAATAATAAGAAACCTGGAAAAAGACTATAGATTAAAGGATTATAGGACTGTTAAAATATTAATTGATGTATATGATAATATGCCTGTATTTTTTTACACCTTACAAAACAAAGATATATTTGTAAGATTACTGGTAAAACAATTACAAGTAGTATTGGTATTGTTAAAAAAAGATGTAGAATCTCTAATAGAATAAAGAAAAGAATAGAAACAACTTTTTAAGGATATGAAGACTTTTTAAACAAAATGCTAAAGAGAATAATGTGAGTATAAGTACTGTAATAAGAACACTTGAAAGTATAGAAATTAAGAAAGAAAAGTATGATACTTCTGTAATATTCATTGATGAATTTAAAGGTAATCTTGGTAATGAAAAATACCAATTAGCTGTATATGATAAACATCATAAGTTAATTAATATCTATGGAAATAGATATCAATCTACTTTAAAGAATATATTACTAGAATTTAAGCCTTCTATTGTTGTTACAGATATGTTTTAAACCTTTTAGAAATGTAATTAATAAAAACTTTACCTATGTCTCATATAGTTGCTGATAAATATCATGTAATAAGACAAGGTATATGGACAATAAGAGATATTAGAATAAATATATTTAATGCTGATTCTAGTAAAAAAATAGGGAGTTTAAGAGATATTGGAAAGTTATACAAAAGAATCCTAAGAATTTAAGCAAGCAAGAACAATGCATAATAGATAGACTAAAAAGAACAAAAACAATATATTTGCTGTATCATATGACTTAATTAAAAGATTTTTATTCATTATTTGAATTAACTGAAATAACAAGCTTTTAAAGAAGGTTTAGAACAATTAATAACAGACTTAAAAAGAAATTAATATAGCTAAATGTGACACATTATCTAGTACTTTAAATTCTTGGTTTAAAGAGATAGTTAATATAATAGAATATGGATATAATAATGGATTTGTAGAAGGATATAACAACAAAAATTAAAGTAATAAAAAAAGAATTGGTTATGGTTATAGGAACTATGAAAGATTTAATAAGCTCATGAAAATAAGGCTACAAGCCTAGTTAGGGATTTTTTTGTACCCCCATTCTTGACATTGAGCCTTAAAAATATCCTTTCGTAAAGTAATTGTTATTGATATTTTTACTATGAATCTGTATCTTTTTCTATACCTTTTTATTTGTTGCACTTTATTTTTGCTATTCACTTAATAACACATTTTTTTATTTTACACAAACTAAAAAAACAGGGATAATTCCCTGTTTTATTATAATTTTACTCTACATCTTGACTTGGTGTATTTTTCAGTATTATTTTTCTGTTCCTGCATTATCTGTTGAATCAGTATTACCAAATCCTTGTACACTTTGCATTAATCTTTGTGCTACTGGTAAAGATAGTATTTGCATTGTCATCTTAGTTGTTACATTTCTTAATGTTTCATCTTCTTTTTTTAATGCTTCTTCATTATATTTAATTTTTTTCTATCTTAGCATTTCCATATTTAAATTCTGCTACTGTTTCAATTTTTACCATTTTTGTCTATTTGTATTTTTTTGTTTCTAATTTAGATATTTTTCTTATCTTTTTAATGTAAACTTAAGTTCCACATTACCTTTTTAATCCTAATTTTTTTCTAATTGTTCTAAATCTTTTTATTACTTCCTTAGCATCTTCTTTTTATACCTTCTGGTGTAATATTTTTCTAATATTTCTTTAATTTGTTCTCTAGTAGTTCTTAAATCTTGTTCTTTTTAAATTTAATAACTTATAGTCACCTGATTTTTTTCTAGTTTTTTTCTAAAAGTTTATCAACTGCCTTATATGTATCTATAACAAATTCTGGTTTATCTTTAATTTTTTTCCATTAAACCTTGTAATCCATCTTTTTAAGTTTTTCTAGATTAAATCTTACTATTATATTATCATTTTTTTCTTCAATTTTTTTATTATATTTTTCAGTTATATATTTTATAATTTCTGAATATTTAGAATCATATGTCCTATGTAATTCTTCAATTATTTCGATATATTCTTCCATTTTTCTTTGTATCTATAGCAGTTCCTTTTTGGTAATTTTATTGCTAAATCTTCATCATTAAAGAATTTTTGCTACTCCTTCTTTACCTTCTTCTTGATAAATTTCCGCATCAATTATGCTCTTTTTCTTTATAATTTAGTTTTGATAAAACATTTGTAATTCCATTTACTTTTTTTACATTTGCACTAAATTCTAACCCTTTTATAGTATCATTTAATTCTTTTTGCCTAATAATGCTGCTACATTACCTAAAAATATCTGTAGAATTAAATTCTGTAACCTTTAATTTTTATATTTTTCTTCTACATTTCTTTCATTTTTGTGTATTTTTTTCAATGCTACAAATAATTTTTTTCTTGTGGTGATAATGTTTGCATTAATGCTTTTTGTTACTTCACCAATTGTATTTTTTTATCAATAACTACAAACTTAATATATAATCCTGCTAAACATACAATTGCAAGTAATACTATTATTCCTAAAAATTTTTTTAAACCTGTATTTTTCTTTTTTTCTTTGTTATTGTTTGTTTTTATTTCAAACTCCTCTTTTTTTGTAGGAGTTTCTTTTTACTTCAACTTCTACAACTTCTTTTTCTTCTTTTTTTAGGTTTTACTCTTTCTTTCTTATTAGTGCTTTTTACTTTTTTTGAATTTCCCTTTTTGGCTATTGTTATTTTTCTTCTTTTTTGTATTTTCTACATTTTTCTTTTTTTCTCTTTATCACTAGTATTAGGCTTTTTTTGCCTTTTTTTAGCTTTATTTTTTTCTTCTTCTGCCATTTTTTTATCTCCCTTCTTATATCAACAATATAACACTGTTAAAGTCTTTTTTTCAATAACTTTAAGTTTTTTTAAATAAAGGTTACTGTCTTCTTAACATTTTTTTGTTGCTATCTCTATCATTCTTATAGCTAAATCTTGATTTTTCTCCAAATAGGTTATATGCTAGATCTTCAGATAATACTCCACATTTTAAATCTTCTGGTAGCTCTCCTTTGCTATAACTTTTTCTCATCCTCAAACCAATATTTACTGCTATAATAATTATCTAATTTCCTATAATTAGGTATATTAGCTTCTACTTTATCTAATATATTATCTAACTGTTTAAACAGTTCACTAGATTTATCTAATATATCTTCCATTTCTTTAATTCTTCTTACATTTTTCCTGTTCATCTTTCATAAATACCTCTTCTTCATGATATTTAAATTAAATATATATGTTTTTATTTAATTCTTAATTTTTTTGACACTTTTTTTATTTTTTTCATTAAAAGCTTTTTCTACAATCTCTTTTATATCATAATTGTATTTTTTTCTTTTTCTTCTTTTTCTATATTCTTTTTCTAACCTATCTATATCTTTCCCTATATACATTAAATATTCAATATTCTTTTTTTCTTTTTAAATTATTAATTAATATTTCTGAATATGTAAGACCTTTTAATATATTTTTTTGATTATCATTATTTTTTTATCATTTTTTTGTTATTATTAACACTATTATTATTTAATTTATCTAAATAATAACTAATAATATCTTCTATTATTTCTATATGTTTCTTTTTTTATCATCTATAACACCATTATATTTTTCTTGCAATATCTTCTCCTACCTCAAATTGTGGTTTTTATAAGCAGGATTATATTTTTTTGGGTGATATTTCTCCTATTTTTGTCTATAATCTTTTTTTAAGAGATATAAACGATAGGTCTCCTACTATTGTATCAATATTATCATTTCTAAACTTATTTTTCTTTATCTATTTGTATATTTCTGAAATCTGTATTTTCTATAGATATAACCTTATTGTTTCTTTTTTTAATTTTTTTCATCTAACTGACTTGTTCCAACATCAATACTATATACTTTTTTTACACCATTTTTCTAAAAAGAATTTCTGTAAATCCTCCAGTACTGCTACCTATATCTATACAAATATTATCTTTTAATATTTCTTGTAAGTTAAATTCTTTTACTGCTTTTTTTAAGTTTTTAATGCACCTTGTGATACATATATATACTTATTTTTTTCTTCTATTATTTCTATATTATATTCTTTTTTTATTATTTTTTTCTTCATCTTTTTAATATATATCCTGGTTTTTGTTATTATCTTATTATCAACTTTAACAATCCCCTCTCTTATATATTTCTGTGCCTTTGTCTTAGATATATTAAAAAGTTCTTTTTACCTTATCATCTAATCTCATTTTTTTAAATTCCTTTGTATTTGCTTCTTTTAAATATATCTCCCTTATAATCTTAGAAACTTTATCTGTATCATGTTTTTACATACTTATTTGTATCTAATATATCACCTGTAATCATTTTTCATATTATGTTCAACACCATATGCTAAATCTTCACCTGTAATTAGTATCTGATATTGATCCATATCTGCATATCTTTTTTACTATAATATCATCTTCTATTCTCTTATCATTTACAATTACATAATCTATTTTTCATATTTCCACTATGTTTTTAGTAGTGTTTCTATATGTTCTTTAACTGTAAATCCTCTTGTTTCTCCATTTTGTGTCATGACATTACAAATATATATTTTTCTTCGCTTTACTTTTTGTTTACTGCATCTGTTATTCCATCTACTAAAAAAATTAGGTATAATAGATGTATATAGGCTTCCGTGGTCCTATTACTATAATATCTGCTCCCATTATTTCATCTATTGCTCCATCCATTGGTTTTGGATTTTTCTGGATCAACATATAGTTTTTTTCTATATGTATTTTGTTTTTTTCTGCATATTCTGGAATTTCACTTTCTCCTATTATAGTCTTACCGATCTTCCATCTTAGCTACTAAATTAACATTTGTAGTTGTCATTGGATATACTTTTCCGAGTTATATTTAAAAGGTTTGCTCCCTTAGTTACTGCCTTTTCAAAACTTCCGATGTATTTCATTAAGTGCTGCTAAAAAAATAGGTTTCCGAAAACTTTGTCCTTTTTAATTCTCCTTTTTTTGAAATCTATGATTTAACAATTTTTTTCCATTTCAGGTTCTGTATTTGAAAGTGCAAGCATACATGCCCTTATATCTCCGGGGTGGAAGCATTCCGAAGGTCTTCTCTTAACTTTCCTGTTCCTCCACCATTATCACCCATTGCAACAATTGTTGTAATATTTTTTTAGTTATTTTTTTAAGTCCTTTTTAGAAGTACACTATTTCCGTGTACCTCCACCTATTACTGTTATTTTAGGATTTATCTCATTTTCTATACTCAAATAATCATCTCCTTTTTACTATTGATTAAATTAATAATTTTTTTATTTTTTTAAAATTTTAATGTAAATGTTACTATTATTCTTCATCTGCATCAAATTTAAGTACTGATAAGAATGCTTCTTGTGGTACTTCAACATTACCTATTTGTTTCATCTTCTTCTTACCTTTTTTTCTGTTTCTCTAAAAGTTTTTTTCTTTCTTGTTATATCCCCACCATAACATTTAGCAAGTACATCCTTTCTTACAGCTCTTACAGTTTCTCTTGCAATTATCTTACCACTTACTACTGCTTGTATTGGTACTTCAAATAATTGTCTTGGTATTTCTTTTTTTAAGCCTTTCAGCCATTTTTTTCTACCTCTTGTATATGCTGTATCTTTATGTACTATAAACGATAAGGCGTCCATTGGTTCATTATTAATATATATGTCTAATTTAACAAGTTCTGATGCTACATTTTTCTTTAAATGTATAATCTATTGATGCATAACCTTTTGTTCTTGATTTAATATAGTCAAAAAAAGTCATATATTATTTCATTTAATGGCATCTCATAATGAATGCTTACACGTGTATCATCAATATATTTCATATCTAGATATACTCCGGCGTCTTGTCTGACATACTTCCATTACATTACCTATATATTCTTTTTGGTACAAATATTTCTACATTCATTATAGGTTCTAATATTTTTTTCTATTTCTACAACATCTGGTAAATCTGTAGGATTATATATATTTAGTACTTCTCCATTTTTTTCTTATGTACTTCATATATAACAGATGGTGCTGTTGTTATAATCCCAAGCCCATATTCTCTATCTATTCTTTCTGAAATTATTTCTAAATGAAGTAGTCCTAAAAATCCACATCTAAATCCAAATCCTAATGCTTTTTGATGTTTCTGGTTCAAAATTGAATGCTGCATCATTTAATTTTAATTTTTTTCTAAAGGCTTCTTTTAATGGTTCATAATCTTTTTCCATCCATTGGGAATATTCCGCAATATACCATGCTTTTTGCTTCCTTATACCCTGGAAGTGCTTTTTTTCTGCCCTATTTTTTTGTAAGTGTTATTGTATCTCCAACTTGTACATCTTTTTGCATTTTTAACACTTGCTGCAATATATCCAACTTCTCCTGCTTTAAGTTCTTTTTGTTGGTACTTTTTTTCTCCACCTATAAAATATCCTACTTCTGTTACTATAAACTTTTTTTATCTACAGCCATAAATAATATTTCATCATCTTTTTTTAACAATACCATCAAATATTCTTACATGTGATATCACCCCTTTGTAATTATCATATTCTGAATCAAATATAAGGGCTTTTTAATGGCTTATTTTCATCACCTTTTTGGTGCTGGTATATCACTTATTATTCTTTCTAGTACCTCTTCTATATTAAGTCCTGTTTTTAGCAGAAACACATGGTGCATCCATTGCCGGTATCCCTATAACATCTTCTATTTCTTTTTTTCACTTCTTCTGTTCTTGCATTTGGAAGATCAACCTTGTTTAGAACAGGTATAATTTCTAAATTATTTTTCTATTGCAAGATATACATTTGCAAGTGTTTGTGCTTCAACTCCTTGTGATGCATCTACTACTAGTATTGCTCCTTCACATGCCGCTAAACTTCTTGATACCTCATAATTAAAGTCAACATGTCCTGGTGTATCTATTAAATTTAATACATATTCTTCACCATTTAATTTGTAATTCATTCTTACAGCTTGTGATTTTACTGTTATTCCTCTTTCTTTTTCTATATCCATATTATCTAATAGCTGTGATTGCATTTTTCTTTTTTTCAACAGTATTAGTTATTTCTATTAGTCTATCTGCAAGTGTAGATTTTCCGATGATCTATATGTGCAATTATACTAAAGTTTCTTATATTCTTCATATATCTTTCTCCATTTTTTTATTTACTTTCTTTATTATACCAGATATTACAAGAAAAAAAGACTATATATTATAGCCTTTTATTTTTAGTAATTTATTATTATTTATTAAATAAGCTTAAGGTTGTTTTTATTATCTTATTTTTACTTAATTTATTCTTATGTGCTTTTTAATTTCTTCATCGCCCAATCATAATGACTTGAAGTAGTGCTTACAAAAATAAGAACCAAGTACACTTCCTCCTACCCACTTATAGACATCTTTTGAAAAACAATTCTTCATTTGTAAATTTCTCAGCTAATTCTAAAAATATCTTTATGGGATTTATGAAACATTTCTTTTGCATCTTCAAGAGAAGTATTTTTGATGTTTTTTTCCAAAACTCGACATTCATATCTCCATAAGTTTTTCCAATTATATGGAGCTGGAATAAAAGGTTTTGCCACTCCCTTTAAATTTGTATCTACCCAATTCAAAAAGAAGTTGGTGCCATTCATATAAGTGTATTAAAATATCTCTTAGATTTTTTTATCTCTTTTCCAATGAGCTTCTTTTTTTCTTCTCATCATCTGAAAAAAATCAAATTCAGTATTAAGTTCTTTTTCTGTTAATTCTGATATCAATTTCATCAATTTATAATAACTTTCTTTTTGCATTTATTATAAGTTCTTCTTTGCTTCTTGCTCTTGCCATATTCTTTTTCTTACTCCTATCCTTATTTTTATTCTTTCAAACAATATTTCCATACTATTTGAAACATCTATATCTTTGTCTATAATAATAATTTCCCATTTAGCTTTATCTAATTTTTAAATATTTTCTTATTTTTTTCCTGTCTTTCCTGGTATTAATGGTTCTAACATATTACTTAAATTTGCTATTATATTTGTACATGTATATATTGTATTGTTAAATTCTTCTATATTTTTCATTATAATCTATCCATGGTTTTCTCTCATCATAATACTTATTCCCTATTTCAATTAAGTCAATAATTTCTGCACATGCTTTCCTAAATTCTAATTTTTTTCTATATATTTAGAAATAATATCATACTTATTAACTATTATATCTGTTATTTCATTATCCATCTTACCTAAAACTATAGTTTCTAATCCTTTAAAAATTAAGAGTTCTATTTACAAAATTTCCAAACTTATTTACTAAATCTGAGTTATGCACACTTATATAATTTTTCCATTGTAAAATTAATATCTGCATTTTCTGGTCCATATGCTATCATATAATATCTTAATGAATCTACATCATATTCTTTTTATCATATCTAAAATTGTTATTCCATTTCCCTTGCTTTTTAGATATCTTTTTCAGAGTCTATATTAACATATTGTGATGCTACCATTACATCTGGTAAATGATAATTTTCATCAAGTGCAAGTAATAATCCTGGTAATATCATTGTATGAAATGGTATATTATCTTTTCCATGACACATATACATTTTTTTAAGTTTTCACTTTCTTTCCAGTAATCTTCCCAAGATATATTTCTTTCTTCACATATTTTTCATTGTTGCTGTAATATATCCGAAGTACTGCTTCAATCCATACATACATTCTCTTATTTTTCAAAACCTTTAATTGGAATTTCTATCCCATATGGTAAATCTCTTGTTACTACTCTATCAATCAAACCTTCTTTTTAAAAAAATTTTTTTCTGTTTCATTCCTAGATGCAATTCTCCAGTTTTTTTCATTTTTTTCTACATATTTTTTTCTATTTGTTTTTTTGAAGTTTTGATAATGCTAAATACAAATGTGTATTTTTCTTTTTGAATAGTTTTAGAACCACAAATTCTACATTTTGCATCTATTAAGTCTTCTTCTGTTGGTATATATCCACAATCACATTGGTCACCTTTTTGTAACCATTCCACAATTTTTACAAATCACTTCTAATTCTCTATCTGCCTCAAACTTATTACATTTTTTTCACAAAATGGTTGTAATGATTTTTTTAGGATAAATATATCCATTATTATATATTTTTCAAAAAAATATTTCTTGGACTTTTTCTTTTTATGATATTCATCAGATGTTTTTTGTATATATATCATAATCAAAAATTCATTTTTTTCAAATACTTCTTTAAATTCTTTATGATATTTATCTGCTATTTCTTCTGGTTTAATTCCTTCTTTTAAGGCTCTTTCTGTTATAGGTGTTCCATGGCAATCTGTACCTGATACATATAATACATCATCTCCTAATATCTTATGATATCTTTTTTTAAAAAAATCACCAGATATTAGTGCTGCTAAATGTCCTAAATGTAGTGAACTATTTGCATATGGCCATGCTCCTCCTATTAATATTTTTTTAGACACATTACCTCCTTATTAATTATATATAACTTTTTTTAATTATTATTTACTATTATACCAAAAAAAGGCTATATTTTTGTTATATTTTATATAGCCTTTATTTTTTTATAGGCTCTATACTTTTTAATGGGGGTATAGAATGATAAAAATAGAAAAAAAGCATAAAAAAAGAGCATAAGTTAAAAATGTAGTATCCTATTAGTAAGCAAACAGAAAGGATACGGTTTAACTTATGCAAGATAATAATATAATGATTAGTTACAAAATACAAGATGTTAGGATAATAAAAAAACAAAAAAATAATTGATGGAGAATATCATATTTATGGTATTAGGAATAATAAGAAACCTGGAAAAGACTATAGATTAAAGGATTATAGGACTGTTAAAATATTAATTGATGTATATGATAATATGCCTGTATTTTTTTACACCTTACAAAACAAAGATATATTTGTAAGATTACTGGTAAAAACAATTACAAGTAGTATTGGTATTGTTAAAAAAAGATGTAGAATCTCTAATAGAATAAAAGAAAAGAATAGAAACAACTTTTTAAGGATATGAAGACTTTTTAAACAAAATGCTAAAGAGAATAATGTGAGTATAAGTACTGTAATAAGAACACTTGAAAGTATAGAAATTAAGAAAGAAAAGTATGATACTTCTGTAATATTCATTGATGAATTTAAAGGTAATCTTGGTAATGAAAAATACCAATTAGCTGTATATGATAAACATCATAAGTTAATTAATATCTATGGAAATAGATATCAATCTACTTTTAAAGAATATATTACTAGAATTTAAGCCTTCTATTGTTGTTACAGATATGTTTAAACCTTTTTAGAAATGTAATTAATAAAACTTTACCTATGTCTCATATAGTTGCTGATAAATATCATGTAATAAGACAAGGTATATGGACAATAAGAGATATTAGAATAAATATATTTAATGCTGATTCTAGTAAAAAAATAGGGAGTTTAAGAGATATTGGAAAGTTATACAAAAAGAATCCTAAGAATTTAAGCAAGCAAGAACAATGCATAATAGATAGACTAAAAAGAACAAAAACAATATATTTGCTGTATCATATGACTTAATTAAAAGATTTTTATTCATTATTTGAATTAACTGAAATAACAAGCTTTTAAAGAAGGTTTAGAACAATTAATAACAGACTTAAAAAGAAATTAATATAGCTAAATGTGACACATTATCTAGTACTTTAAATTCTTGGTTTTAAAGAGATAGTTAATATAATAGAATATGGATATAATAATGGATTTGTAGAAGGATATAACAACAAAATTAAAGTAATAAAAAGAATTGGTTATGGTTATAGGAACTATGAAAGATTTAATAAGCTCATGAAAATAAGGCTACAAGCCTAGTTAGGGGATTTTTGTACCCCCATTCTTGACATTGAGCCTTTTTATATTTATATCATTAATTTCTAAGTTCTTTATCTGGAATCTTATAATATTTCAAATCACTTCTTGTGATATATACATCTCTATTCCTTGAATTTTTCTCCTGCAAGTCTATTACTCTTTATGATATTATAGTTATCATATTCATATTCTTCAGTTCCCCCATCTTTGTACATTCCATAATTTTTTTAACTATTCCAAGTCCTGTGTCTTTTTTTCTGCTTTTTAATACTATTTTTTTCCATTATTGCATTATCTTTTTAATATAGCTTCTTTTTAAATCTACTTCTTTTTCCATTTTGTAGAACTTTTTACTTCTTCTATACCATAATAATACACATTATATCCATGTTTTTTTGTTCAAAGTTTTTTTATCTGTTATTAGTTCTCTCTTTATATTAGAATCGTCTTCTTTTCTTGTAATATTTAGTGTATATTCTGAATTATATTCAACAGGTATATCTTTTTTTACTATATCTTAATAGGTATAATTCATCTATATTTTTCACCTTTTAATACAATTATTGTATTTTTCTTCTTGTTCTTCCTTTTCTATATTATCAAATACTTTTTTTACAATTTTATTATTTTTCATAACTTGAATATCTAACATCTCTCTTACTATCAAAAATATCCTTCTATTTTTACCATTTCCATTTGTGTATAGGTCTGCTATAAGGGCTTTTACCTTCTTTAGTATAATTTACCACTCTTATACTATATTTTTTTCTTATTATTAAAAGCTGTTATAAGCTTTTTCAAGTTCCTTATAATTATATATCTTACCACTATTTACTAAAAACACTTTTTATCTTTTTAATGCCTCTGGTATATTGTAATCTGCTGGTAAATTTTTCTAATTTTTCTTCTAGATGATATTATTTTATCATATTCTTCTTCATCCTTATTCTTCTTTTTCTTTTTTTCTTATTATCTAATTCTTTTATCCTTTTTCTTTATCTTGATCTATATTTTTTTCTATTTTTAGAATTAGAATCATCTTCTTTCTTATTATTCATATGTTTTTTTGATATATATCATATCCAATTATTGCTCCTTCTGCTATAACAAATATAATAAGTAATGTTATTACTACTTTTTAAAAAAACTTATTCATACCTTCCTCCTTTATATAAACTTATTATATTCAAATTATATCATATACAATTTTTTTAAATTTAACAATATTAATTAGATTAATAAAAAGAAAGCGTAAAGCTTTCCTATCTAACTACATTCCGCCTTTATACTAATATAAAGAGGCACTATTAATAATATTATATTTAAAAGAATACCTCTCCGTTATGCGATCCCACATGTCTCAGCATGCTGGAGCTGAATTAATCAACATCCCCATAATTTCCTCGGCATTCAAGTATTCTTATTCATATAATACATAAATTTGATATATATGTCAATTAAACAATTACTTTAAATACTAATTTGATTATTTTTTTACATTTTCAACTACTATTAAATTTTAATATTATATCTATTTACAATATACCCATATAGGTATATAATAAGTTATATTAAATTATATAGAAAGGAAAAATTATGGATACAAAGAATATTAAAAAAATAACAAATCACATTGCATACATAATCCTATCTCTTCTAGTAATAATAGGAAAACTATTAGAACAGATGAAGAAAAGAAAACTATAACTAATAGGATAAATAGGATTATAGGTCAATTAAATCGGAATTAATAATATGATATGTGATGATAAATATTGTAATGATATTTTTGATACAATTATCTGCAATAAAAAAATTCAGTAAAAAGCTTATCAAATCATATATTAGAAAAACATATACATTCATGTATAGAAAAATGATCTAAAAAAATAATGATACTTCATCAATGGAAGAAGTTATAGAACTTTTTTAAAAAAAATTTAATAATTAATAAATAATAATTACAAAGGAGATTAATAATAATGAAAAATAATAATAAAATAGAAATAAGAATTTCTGGTATGTCATGTACTGGATGTGAAAAATAGAGTTGAAAAATGTCTTAAAAAAATATTGAAAATATAGAATCAGTAAATGCAAACTATAATACTGGAATTATTGAAATAGAAACAAATAATATTAAAGATTTAAATATAGATATCATAAAAAGAAACATTAGAAGACCTAGGTTATGATATATTAGAGGTATTATAATGAAGACTATAATATTATCAATTGGAGGTATGAGTTGTAGTGCATGTTCAAATGGTATTGAAAAAAATATTTAAATAAGCAAAATGGTATTTTTTTGATGCAAAAGGTAAATCTTGTAATGGCAAATGCAACAATTACATATGATGAAAAGATTTTAGATATACCTAAAATAGAAAAAAATATTGAAAAAAATCTGGTTATAAGAGTTTAGGACTTTTTAAAAAAACTTTTAATGTAGAAAAAAAAGAAAAAAAGGCGAAAAAAATTATTGTTTATACTTTTTTTCTATTCTTGCAATCATATTAATGTATATATCTATGGGACATATGATAAATTTACCATTACCTCAAATATTAGAACCACATAAAAATTCAAAAATATATTCTAGCACACTCTTTATTCTAACAATACCATTTCTAATATATGGATTTGATATTTTTAAAAAGTGGTTATAATAATTTAATACAAAATGCCAAATATGGATACACTTGTTTCAATCGGTGTTATAACAGGACTTATATATAGTATATATAATATGTATCATATTTTTTTAATAATAATCACCATCTTGTTATGAACCTATATTTCGAATCTTCTGCAATAATACTCTATTTTGTAAAACTTCGGAAGATATATTGATGAAAAAGAATAAGGTTAAAACTAGAAAAGAAATTCAAAAAAACTTGTAGAAATAACACCAGAAACTGCGATTATTATAAGAAATGGAATAGAAACTGTAATCACTCTTGATGAAATAAAAAAAGGAGATATTCTAATTGCAAAACCTGGGCAAAAGATTGCAGTAGATGGAGAAATTATAGAACGGACATGCACATTTTTGATGAATCATTTATAACAGGTGAAAGTATCCCTATTTTTAAAAGATTTAGGTAAAAAAAGTTATTGCAGGAAGCTTAAATTATGATGGTATAATTAAATACAAAGCTGAAAAAAATTGGGAAAGATTCTACTATTTCAGAAATAGTTAGACTTGTAATTGAAGCTCGAAATACAAAACCACATATAGCTAAACTTGCAGATAAAATATCTCGGATATTTTGTCCCTATAATAATTATAATTGCATTATTATCATTTTTTTAGCATATATGTTATTAGGATATTCTTTTAATGATTCAATTCTCACATTTATAACAATTCTTGTAATTGCATGTCCATGTAGTTTAGGACTTGCAACACCTCTTGCTGTAATTGTAAGTGAAGGAATATGTGCTAAAAATGGTATTGTTATTAAAAATAGTGAGATTTTTAGAAAAAAAGCTTCTAAAAATAACGACTATTGTATTTGATAAAAACAGGTACTCTAACATATGGTAAATTAAAAATATCTAAAATATATAATTATAGTAATTTAAATGATAATGAACTAATAACACTTGCTGGAAGTTTAGAATTACAATCATCACATCCAATCTCAACAGCATTTTTCTGAATATATACAAAATAATAATATACAAATTAAAAGAAGTTAAGAATTTTGAAAAATATCCCTGGTTATGGAATTAAAGGAATTATAGAAAATTCAACTATATTACTTGGAAATAGAAAAAAATATTATCTAAATATAATATTAATATAGAAAATAATCATATAATAGATGAAGAAAAACCTATCTAATGATAATAATAGTATTATATATGTAATTAAAGACAATAATGTTATTGGTCTTATTGGAGTAAATGATATCTTAAGAGATAATAGTAAAGATATTATATCAAGATTAAATAAAAACAATATACAAACTATAATGCTTACAGGTGATAATAATACTGTTGCAGAAAAAGTTCGGAAATACTTTAGGAATATCCAAAAATAATTTCAAATGTACTTCCACAAGATAAAGCAAATATAATTAATAACTTAAAAGATGAAAAAAACAAATTGTTATGATGTGTGGTGATGGAATTAATGATAGTATCGCACTTATAAACTCAGATATTGGTGTAAGTGTTAAAAAGTGGTACAGATATTGCTATAGATTCTGCAAATGTTATACTTTTTAAATAATAATTTAGAAGGCATAATAAAACTTATACAAATAAGTAAATATACTTTAACTACAATAAAAGAAAACCTATTCTGGGCATTTTTTTCTACAATGCTCTTATGATACCTCTTGCAATTGGTATATTTAAACCTTTTTGGTATTTCTATAACACCGATGTTTTGCAAGTATTGCTATGGTATTTAGTAGTTTAACAGTTATATTAAATTCTTTAAGATTACAAAAATAAAAAAAATTCGAATTTAATTTCGGATTTTTTTCTTTTTATTTATTATTCTTATATAATATTTCATATCTTAAATCAAAATATTTTTTTATCATTATATATCTTTTTAATTTATTATTTTTTTGATAAAATTATTACAATTCTTTTTTTAAAATAAAAAAAGACACATCTTATGATATGTCTGTCTCCATCTGGAGCCACTGATCAGAATCGAACTGATGACCTACTGATTACAAGTCAGTTGCTCTACCATCTGAGCTACAGTGGCAATGGTGACCCATACAGGGATTCGAACCCATGTCTCCGCCGTGAAAGGGCGATGTCTTAACCCCTTGACCAATGGGCCAGCAACTCCTTTTTGGAGCTGGTGAGCTATCCGTGACTCGAACACGGGACACCTTGATTAAAAAGTCAAGTGCTCTAACCTACTGAGCTAATAGCCCCTGTCTGGTACTCATATATAATACAATATGATAAGTAATTTGTCAACACTAAAATTCAAAACTTTTCATTTTTGCATTATCTTTCTTAATACTATTATTCTTGTTTTTTTGAGTTTGTTTCTATTAATAATATTATACTAATAATCTTAAAAAAAGCAATAAAAAGAGTTTTTGAATTTCAACTTTCAAAACTCCCTTTAATGTTATTTTTCTTCTTTTTACTTTTTCTTTGTATTTACTTTAGAATTATTATTCTTTTTTTGATGATTTCTTATTATTTTCTTTAACCTTTGTTTCATCAATTATAATTTTTTTCATCATTTTTCATTTTGAAGCGTTATTCTTGCTTTTCTTACCTATATTGAATAATTCTGTTATATATTTAGATATTGTATCAAATACTTCTTTTGCTGCTCCCATAAAATCTGATGTTTCTAAAGCTTTTTACAATTATTATTACAATAATTATAGTAAGTATTATTGAAATTAATGGTAATAATATTTTTTTAATAAAATTACTGCTGCAAGTACTATCCCTGCTATAATTATTATTTTTTTAATGTCTTCGTTTTCCATTTTTTTCATCTCCTTTAGAGTTATTAGGCAATAACAATTCCACCAATTCTCTTACTTTCTTTAACCCCTTTTATATACTCTCTTCCACCTGCTAAGTATAATAAGTCACCATCTTCAACAATTCCATTTTCTTTGAATTTATGTATTCCATTTTCAATTGTTTTTTTGTTATTGTTTCTTTAGATTCTACTAGTAAAGGTGTTACATTCCATATTAATGCTAATTGATTATATGTCTTTTTATCATCTGTTATAGCAAGTATTGGACAAACTGCTCCAAATCCTGCTAATTTTTTCTACTGATCTACCAGTTTTTTTGTATATGTAACAATTGCATCTGCTCCTATTTTTATGTGCTGTGCTAACTATTATTTCTGCAATTTTTTTCATCTAATGTGTTGTATTCTCTTTCATCTAATCTTAATCTCTTAGCATAGTTTATATGTTGTTCTGCATTTCTAGCTATTTTTATCCATTGCTTTAACACATTCTACTGGATATTTACCTGCTGCTGTTTCTCCTGATAACATAACTGCACTTGTTACATCATATACTGCATTTGCAACATCACTTACTTCTGCTCTTGTTGGATTTGGGTTTGAGCTCATACTTTCAAGCATTTGTGTTGCTACTATTACAGGTTTTCCTAATCTTTTTGCTATTTTTAATCATTTGTTTTTTTGATAGAAAGGTGCTTCTTCAAATGGTATTTCTACTGCTAAATCACCTCTTGCAACCATTACACCATCTGCTGCATTTATAATACTTTCGATATTTTTCAATACCTTCTTGATTTTTCTATTTTTAGCAATTATCTTAATTCTTTCTCCACCATTTTTCTTTTTAATAAGTCTCTTATAGCTTTTTATGTCATTTTCATTTCTTATAAATGATGCTGCGATATAATCAAATCCTGCTTCTATACCATATAATAAATCATTTATATCTTTTTTTCTTTTTAATGCTGGAAGTCTTAATATTGCTCCAGGAACATTTATACTTTTTTTCTTTCTTTTTAATACTGCATTATTAACTGCTTTTACAGAATATTTGTTCATTTTCAATTTTTTTCTACTTTTTAATATTAATGCACCATCATCTATTAAAATTGTTGATCCTGGTTTAACATCTTTCCATAATTGTTTATATGATATTGAAAAAAATATTTACCATCTGCAAGTCTATCATCATTTGTTAAAAATTATTTCCATACCTTCTGTTATATGTTGTTTTTTTCATCTATATCTTTTGAAAAATCTTCCAAGTCTTATTTCTGGCCCTTGTGTATCTAACATTATTGCTAGAGAAACACCCATTTCTTCTCTTATTTGTTTAATTCTTTCTACTTTTTTCTTGTTGTTCTTCTTTTTCCACCATGTGAAAAGTTTATTCTTGCAACTCCCATTCCAGCTTCTATTAATTCTTTTTATTCTAAATTCTGATGCTGGTCCTATTGTACATACTATATTAGTCTTTCTTATATCTTTTTTTCATTTTTTTCTTCTTCCTTTCTATCTATCATTTTTTTATTTATTATTTTTTTAATAAATCTCTTATTTCTTTTAGTAATTCAGTGTTTTTCATCAACTTTTTACTTCTTCTTTTTGCCTCTTCTTCTTTTTCAAACTTTTTTTCTTTGTAGAATTCATAACTTTTATAACCATAAAAAAATACAAAAAGCTACTATTAAAAAGTCTATAATTGTATTCATAAATGTTCCATATTTTACAATTATTTCTGCTTTTTTTCACCTGTTGCATTTAAATATGTATGAACATATTTTTAAATTTGAAAAAAATCAATATTTCCTGTTACTACAGATACAAGTGGCATTATTATATCATTTACAAGCGATGTAACTATTTTTACCGAATGCTCCACCTATTACAACCCCAACAGCCATATCGATAACATTACCTTTCATTGCAAATTCTTTAAATTCTGTTAAAAAGTCCTCCACCTTTTTTTCACTAACTTTTTGAGAGTTTCTCTTTAAGCTCTTTCATTATATCTCCCTTTTTTTCCTTATATATATTTATTAAAATTCATTTACATTATAACCATTTTTATTGCTTTTTTTCAAGTCTTTGTCTTACTATTTCATATATTATAATCCCTGCAGAAACTGATGCATTAAGTGATTGCACTTTTTCCAATCATTGGTATTTTTTTACTAAAATATCACATTCTTCTTTTACAAGTCTACTTATTCCTTTTTCTTCATTTCCTATAACTACTACCATATCTCCAGTTAGATTTGTTTTTTTGTATACATATTATCTGTTTCTAAATCTGTTCCTACTACCCACATTCCTTTTTCTTTTTAATTCTTTTTAATGTTTGTACAATATTTGTAACTCTTGCAATTTTTTTATATGGCTTACTGCACCTGCTGATGTTTTTTTATTGTAAGTGGTGTTACACCTGCTGCATTTCTTTTTGGTATTATTATTCCATGTACTCCTGCCGCTTCTGCCACTCTTATAATTGCTCCTAAATTATGTGTATCTTCTATTTTTATCAAGTACTAGTATAAATGAGTCTTCATTTCTTATTTCTTTTTCTTTTTAATATTTCATCTATTTCTACATATTCAAATGGATTTATACTTGCTATTATTCCTTGATTATTTTTCTTGTATTGTGTCTAATTTTTTTCTTTATCTACAAATATATATACTATTCTTTTCTTCTTTTTAATTCTCTTATTATTTTTTTCTAAATCATTTCCTCTTGCTTCTTTAGATATCCACACCTTGTTTATAGTCTGTCCTGATTTTTAATAATTCTGCTACTGCATTTCTTCCATATATATAACTTTGTTTTTTTCAGTTTCTCCTGTAAAGTCATACATATTATCACTTATACTTTTTTTACTTGTTCTTCTTCATAATTTGAGATTTTTTTCTTTTTCTTGTTCTATTTCCTTTTTTTCTCTTTCTTTTTCCTCTAAACGAAGTCTTATTCCCTCTCTTATCTCTTCTATCTTTTCTTTCTTCTTTTTTCATATTTCTTTTTCATATTATCCCATTTTTTTCCTTTAACTTAATTTTTTTAAATTTGTATTTCTTTTTATCTTGTCTTTCTGTTGCAATCATCCTTCTTATAGTCATCTCATATCCTATAAGGATTAGTTTTTTTCTTTGCTCTTGATATTCCTGTATATAATAAGTTTTTTTGTAAGTAGTTTTTGGTACTCCTGGTGGTATTACCATTATAACAGTGTCAAACTCACTTCCTTGTGACTTGTGTATTGTTATTGCATATGAATGTACTATTTCTTCTAATTCATTAAATAGATAATCACATTCTTTTCCATCATCAAACTGAATATGTACTGTTTTTTTCTTTTGGTGATATATATTCTACCCATCCCATTTCTCCATTAAATACTCCGAGTTCCTACAAAGTTTTTTTGCTGCCAAATCATATCATAATTATTTTTTTAATTTGCATTATTCTGTCTTTTTCTCTTATTTCTACTTTTTCCGAAAAGTTTTTAAATTTTTTTGCTTTTCATATGTGTTGTATATTTCTTGTATTTCCTGATTTAAATTTTTCTGTTCCAAGCATTCCTTTTTTTAGTTGGTGTAAGTATTTGTGAGCTTAAAAAAATTCTTGCATACTACTTTTTTGAAATTTCTTCTTCCAATTTTTTTAAACAATATTGTTTTTCATCATTTCCATATTTCCTACATAGTATAATTCTAAATCTTTTTATATGATTTTTCATCATCTATTATCTCTATTGTTTTTTTCCTTCATTTTACCCTATGTGCATTTAATATTATATTACTCTTACTTGCCTGTCTAAAAAAATTCTATTTAGTCTTACAACTTCAAGCATTTCTGATTCTATTAAGTCTTCTAATACTTTTTCCGTGGTCCTACAGATGGAAGCTGATTTATATCTCCAATTATTACAAGTCTTGTTCCTTTTTGTACTGCTCTTACTATATATGTAATCATATATGTATCCATCATTGATGCTTCGTCTATTATAACTATATCTGCATATATCGGTTTTTATATCCAAAAAAATATTTTTTTCTATACTGCTATCTTCATATTTTCCTATTTCTAGTAATCTATGTACAGTACTTGCTGTATGTCCTGTTACTTCAGATATTCTTTTTAGCTGCTTTTTCCTGTAGGTGCTGCAATTTCTATTTTTTTAGTTCTTCCCTATTATATATTTCCACCAAAAAAACTTTGTTATTGTTGTTTTTACCTGTTCCGTGGCCCACCTGTTATTATTGTAACATTATTTTTCTAATGCTGATATTATTGCTGTTCTTTGTTCTGTTGTAAGTGCTATATTTTCTTCTGATTCAATTTCTATTATCTTATCTAATACATTTTTTTATCTTTTTTTATCTTTTGCATTTTTTTAATACTTCTAATTTTGTTGCTATCTCAAGTTCTGCTATTGAAAGTGATTCTAATGATATTCTTTCCTCTTCTATATTTAAATATCTTTTTCATAGAAAGTTCATCTATTGCATGTAATACATATTCTTCTTCTGCTCCTGTTAAACTTATTACAAAATCTACAAGATTATTTTTTTATTTACATATGTATGTCCATTTTGTTCTGCAATCTTCATCGCATATTTTATACTTGCTTCTAATCTTTCTAAACTATTTAGAGAAATACCGTTTTTCTACTGCTATATTATCTATTTCTGAAAATCCAATCCTCGATACTATATCTAGTATAACATATGGGTTATTTTTTTGATTATATCTACAGTATTTACACCATATTCATTATATACTTGTGTTACATTTTCTATACTTAAATTATATTTTTTTAAGTATTCTAAAATATTAAAAAAATTCTCTTTTTTTCCCTATATTCTTGTGATATTTCATTTGCCTTATTCTTACTTATACCTTGTACCTGTGCAAGTTTTTTTCTGGTGATTCATATATTACTTCTAATGCATCTTTCCCGAAATGCTTCTACTATTCTTTGTGCTGTTTTTTTCTCCGAACACCTTTTTAAAACTCCTGATGATAAGTATTCAAGTATTTGTACTTCTCCTTTTTGGTGTTACTTTTTTTCATATGTTATAACCTCTATCTGCATTCCATATTCTTTATGTTCTACATATTTCCCTGTTATATCTATATAATCTCCAACATTTACCATTGGAAGTAATCCTTTTTACTGTATATATTTTTACCTTCACTATTTACAGTCATTATTTTTAAATCCATTTGCATTTGAATATATTATATTATATATCTGTCCTTCTATTTTTTTATATTTTTCCATACACTTAGTATATCATACTAAGATAAAAAGATATAAAAAAAGCCAACCAATTAAATTGGCTGGCTAAAAAGGTACATTATTACTCTTTTATATGATTATTACATATTTTTGATTAATAATTTATCCTTTTTTTATTTTTACCTTATATTTTACATATTTTTTTCTCTTTCGAATCGAAAATCATTAAATTCAATGTAAAGCTCTTATTTGAAATTATAGCTTGTTTTAAGAATTCTATATATTGAATTCTTAAATTCACCTCTGTATCATAGAAATATAATTGTATCTCATCGCCTTCCTTTATTTTTATTATTTATGAATCTTTTTGTATTCACCTCCATTTCCTTCATTTCTTTAATGGAATACTTTTTTTGTAATGAACATATTCATCAACATTTCCATTTATTCCCTTTTCATTTATTCCAATCCTTAAAATCATAACGATCCCTTTCCTTTCTCTTCTAATAAAAACAAGTCTGTCTTATTAGATTACCATTTTTATTTTTTTGTTACCATAAATAATTATAACATTATTTTTCATATAATTCAACTATAATACCTAAAAATTAAATATTTTTACTATTCATTTATTTTTAGTTATATTTGTTATATAATTTCTGCTATCTCCAAAACTTCCCCATTGTATTACTTCTACTTCTGTACTAGAATTTAAAAAAATTTAATATCTAAATATGGAAAATATTTTTATTTTTTTATTATATTCTCCCCTTGAATATATTTTTTTCAATACCATAATAATACTCTATATACTGTGATTCCTCTCCTAAGCCTTGTCCAAAATCTATAATAATATTATCATCTCCCATAGCTTCTGCTCCGTGTCCCAGGTACAACAAATTTTTTTCATTATTTTTCTTTTTATTTTTTTACTTTTTAAAATCATCTTATCTTTATCATCTTCTGTTATTGTGACTCCTGAAACTGTCTTTGGATATGTATTATTATTTTTTTAGTCAAACCTTTTAAGCTTTCTAATAAATTTTCTTTAGTATCTATAACATTTCCTTTTTTTATCTGTTATATTATCACCTATAATATTATAACTATTTAAAAAGTTAGATTCTGTTAATATCTTATCAATACTTGGTTCCTGAGCTCCTTTTTTCTATTGCTTTTTGTTTTTTTAAATTTAAATATTCGAATTTTTGCTGTTTCAAATAATTCAGATTTCGCTTGTTCTTTTTTTGCCTCTGTTGATTTTTGTTATAAGTCCGATTATTTCCTATTGCCATTTGTATCGCAACTGCTGCTAATAATAACATTATAACTATTGTTATAACAAGTGCAATTAATGTTATTCCTTTTTTTCTTTTGTAATATTTTTCATCTAATTGTTATCCTTTTTTTACTTTATATATCTTATATATATATCATACCTTATTTATTATAATTTTTCATTCTTTTTTTACATATTTTTTTAATAAAAAAAGGTACCAAACCTTTTAACTTGTTTTTACAACATGTTTTTGTTGGTTTGGCACCTTTTTACTAATATTCTTTCTTGCAGTAAGTGTAATTCACTTTACTCCAGCTTATACTATATGTTTCTTGATTTAATTGAGTTGCTAATATTCTAGCAACACTGAATTACTGCATTCTTATACTCCTCTATACTTTTTTTGTAAAAAAACTATTTCTCGTTCCCGTAATCGAATATACTCTTTCCCCCCTTCAGGGCAGCCTGGGTATATTACCCGTACTTTGTTTACTATTGCTGTTACGTATACATTTTCTTCTTCAAAGACTTTTTCAGCTACTTGACGATATAAATCGTTAAAACGATTTATATCGTCATATTGATATTCATTTTTCCAATTGCTCTTGAATTAATCCTGGAATATATCCCAGGATTAATTCAAAACCTTCTACTTCTGAATTAGTCTCATTGTATAAGCATTCTTTCATACTATCTCCTCCTAAAAAAATCATTTGTTTTTTTAGGCTCTATACTTTTAATGGGGGTATAGAATGATAAAAAAATAGAAAAAAAGCATAAAAAGAGCATAAGTTAAAAAAATGTAGTATCCTATTAATAACCACACAGAAAGGATACGGTTTAACTTATGCAAGATAATAATATAATGATTAGTTACAAAATACAAGATGTTAGGGATAATAAAAAAACAAAAAAATAATTGATGGAGAATATCATATTTATGGTATTAGGAATAATAAGAAACCTGGAAAAGACTATAGATTAAAGGATTATAGGACTGTTAAGATATTAATTGATGTATATAATAATATGCCTGTATTTTTTTAAACCTTAAAAAAACAAAGATATGTTTGTAAGTCTACAGGTAAAACAATTACAAGTAGTATTGGTATTGTTCAAAAAAAAGATGTAGAATCTCTAATAGAATAAAGAAAAGAATAGAAACAACATTTAAGGATATGAAGACTTTTTAAGCAAAATGCTAAAGAGAATAATGTGAGTATAAGTACTGTAATAAGAACGCTTGAAAGTATAGAAATTAAGAAAGAAAAGTATGATACCTCTGTAATATTCATTGATGAATTTAAAGGTAATCTTGGTAATGAAAAATACCAATTAGCTGTATATGATAAGCATCATAAGTTAATTAATATCTATGAAAATAGATATCAATCTACTTTAAAGAATATATTACTAGAATTTAAACCTTCTATTGTTGTTACAGATATGTTTAAACCTTTTTAGAAATGTAATTACTAAAACTTTACCTATGTCTCATATAGTTGCAGATAAGTATCATGTAATAAGACAAGGTATATGGACAATAAGAGATATTAGAATAAATATATTTAATACTGATTCTAGTAAAAAAATAGGGAGTTTAAGAGATATTGGAAAGTTATACAAAAGAATCCTAAGAATTTAAGCAAGCAAGAACAATGTATAATAGATAGACTAAAAGGTCAAAACAATATATTTGCTGTATCATATGACTTAATTAAAAGATTTTTATTCATTATTTGAATTAACTGAAATAACAAGCTTTTAAAGAAGGTTTAGAACAATTAATAACAGACTTAAAAAGAAACTAATCTAGCTAAATGTGACAAATTATCTAGTACTTTTAAATTCTTGGTTTTAAAGAAATAGTAAATATAATAGAATATGGATATAATAATGGATTTGTAGAAGGATATAACAACAAAATTAAAGTAATAAAAAAAGAATTGGTTACGGTTATAGGAACTATGAAAGATTTAATAAGCTCATGAAAATAAGGCTACAAGCCTAGTTAGGGATTTTTATACCCCCATTCTTGACATTGAGCCTTTTTTTAGTATCTCATTTCTCGTACATTTATATATTAACATAATTTTTAAACTTATGTCAATGCTTTTTAAATATAAAAAAAGCAGGATATTTCTTCCTGCTCTTATCTTATTATCTTACAACAATATTTACAATCTTGTCTTGTACATATATTTCTTTTTACAATTTCTTTTACCTTCAAGTGCTGTAATTATCTTATCTTTTTTGTTTTTGCTTTTGCTAAAACTTTTTCTTTTTCTTCACCTTTTTCTATTTCAATTGTATCTTTTTAATTTACCATTTATTTGTACAGCTATAGTTATAGTATTTCTTTCTAAATAATTTTTCATCATATTTAGGATATTTAGTTAAATGTACACTTTCTTTTTCTCCAAGCTTTTTCCCATAATTCTTCTGATAAATGTGGTGCCATTGGTGCTAATATGTTTTATAAATGTTTTTAAATGTTTCTCTAAGTTCTTTTTACATTTTCATACTTATTTTCTATTCTAATCATTTCATTTGTAAGTTCCATAAGTTTTTGCAACTGCTGTATTAAATGAAAAACGTATAATATCTTTTTTCAACTCCAAATATTGTCCTATTTAATATATGTTTAAGTTCTTCACTATCTTCTTTAGATATTTCTTTTTCTATTTGTTCATTTCCTATAATCCTATCTGCTAGATTTTTCCACTCTTTGGATATATTTACTTATACCTTTTTATACCATCTTCATTCCATGGCCCACCTTCTTCATATGCATATCCAAACATAAGCCAAAGTCTTAATGCATCAGAGCCGTATTTTTCTACATAATCATCTGGTGATACTGTATTTCCTTTTGATTTACTCATCTTGTTACCATCTGGTCCTAGTATTAGTCCTTGATGTATTAATCTTGTAAATGGTTCATCTGATTTTTAGATATCCACCATCTCTTAATGCCTTATATATAAATCTTGAATAGATAAGATGCATTGCTGCATGTTCTTTTCCTCCTACATATGTATCTACTGGAACATATTCATTTATTTCACCTTTAACAAATGGTACTTTAGTTTCTTTATTAAATGGATATCTTAATTCATACCATGATGAACATACAAATGTATCTAATGTATCTACTTCTCTTTTAGCATCTTTTTCCACATTTTGGACATTTACAATTTACAAATGCTTCTGATTTTTGCAAGTGGTGATTTTTCCATCTGGTTTTAAATTCTACATCTTTTTGGAAGAAGTACTGGAAGATCTTTTTCTTCTACTAAAAACTTCTCCGGCAATCATCACAATATATTATTGGAATTGGTGCTCCCCAATATCTTTGTCTTGATACAAGCCAGTCTTTTTAATTTGTATTTTACTGCTTTTCTTCCTTTTTCCTTGTTTTTCTAATTCTTCTACTACTATCTTTTTTTAAAATTTTCTGCTTTTTAACCCATTAAATCTATCTGAATTTATCATAATACCATTTTCGTCTATAACTGGTATTATTTCTATATTATATTTTTTTAGCTGTTTCCATATCTCTTTCATCATGTGCAGGTACTCCCATTACAATACCTGTTCCATAACTTTCTAAAAACATAATCTGCTAAAATTATTGGTACTTTTTTTACCATTTATAGGGTTTTATCGCATAACTTCCTGTATATGCAAGTGTTTTTTTCCCTATCTGTAAACTGTCTTTCAATATCTGACTTTGTTAAAGTTTTTCTGTATGTATTCTTCTGCTTCTTTTCTGTGGTCTTCTGTTATTAATTTTTTTGCAATATCTGATTCTGGTGCTACTGCAACAAATGATACTCCATAAAGTGTATCTGGTCTTGTTGTATATGCTGTAAGTACAATGTCTTTACCATCTACATTAAATTCTATTTCTGCCCCAATACTTTTTCCTATCCAATTTTGTTGTATTTTTTTAGTAAGTTCAGGCCAGTCTAATTTTTCAAGTCCTGTTAATAATTCTTCTGCATAATCTGTTATCTTGAAAAAAACCATTGACTTAATTTTCTTCTTTCTATAGTGCTTCCACATCTTTCACATTCACCTTGTATTACTTGTTCATTTGCAAGAACTGTATTACATGATGGACAGAAGTTTACTGGTGCTTCTTTCTTATATGCAAGTCCTTTTTTGTATAGGTATGTAAAAAAAGCCATTGTGTCCACTTATAATATTCTTCTTCATGTGTTTTAATTTCATAACTCCAATCAAATGATGCTCCCATTTCACTTAATTGTACTTTCATATTTTTCTATATTTTTGTTTTGTAGATATTTCTGGATGTACCCCTGTTTTTTTATTGCATAGTTTTTCTGCTGGAAGTCCAAATGAGTCAAACCCCATTGGATGAAAACACATTATATCCTCTCATTTTTTTGAAGTCTTGCATAACAATCTGTTAATCCATAATTATACCAATGTCCTAAATGTAATTTTTGCTCCTGATGGATATGAAAACATTTCTAAAACATATAATTTTTTTCTCCCTTATTATTTTTTTATCAAACTTATATATTCCTTCTTCTTTCCATTTATCTTGCCATTTTTTTATCAACTTTTTTTGAATACATACATACCTCCTTGTTAATTTTAAATATTATTCATCTTATTTTTTTAATTATATCACACTACACAAGTTCTTGCCATATAATATTTGCACAGTTTTTTTCCTTCTTCTGTTAAGCAAATATTTTTTTAAAAATCTTCTCCAATATATTCTTTTTAAAAAAATTTTTAAGCCTATATATTTTTAAAAATAACCTCATATATTTCAGTGTTTTCAATCATCTCTTGTTCTAGAACTATTCCTTTTTCCATCCTAAGTCCTATTATAATCTTTTTCTCTTAATTTTTTTCTTCAAAACTTTTGTTCTTCTATAATATTGTAATTTTTCATATATATATTTCATATTAGACTGTAATTTTTTTCTTTTTCTTTATTTATATTTTTTTATTTATATTTTTCTCTATTTAATTCTGATTCTTTACCTTCTCTTTTTTTATTACAAACTTCTTATTTTTTTCCCTTTTAAATATTTTTTTCTATATATCTATATATCACCCTTATATTTGTATATCTTACATTATTATAGTATGATGATGCTCCTATTCCAAACCCGTAATATTCATGTTGTTTCCAGCAATTAACATTATGTCTTGATTCATATCCTTCTTTTTGCAAAATTTGATATTTCATATTGCACATATCCATTTTCATTCAATATTTTTTTTGTGCCGCTTTATACATTTTTCTTTCTTCTTCCTCACTTGGAAGCATTTTTTTCTATCTTACTATTATTCCAAAACTTTGTTCCTTTTTTTCTAAAATTAAAGAATATACTGAAATATGTTTTAATTTACCGACTTTTTCCAAAACTACTAACAACTTCTTCTAAATTATTTTTTTAATATTTCTACTGTTTTGATTAGGAAGTCCAAACATCATATCTACAGATATATTATCAAAATATTTTTTTCTACTATTTTTAAATTTTTTTCAAACACTTCTTCCCTATCATGTATTCTTCCTATTATTTTTTTAATATTTCATCATCTAAACTTTGAACTCCAATACTAATTCTATTTATCCCAGACTTTCTATATCCTTTCATCTTATCTTCTGTAATACTTTCTGGATTACATTCTAATGTTATTTCTGCATCACTATCTATATTAAAATTATCATATATAGTTTTTTTAATATAATAGAAACCTCTTCTTTTTCTAACATACTTGGCGTTCCGACCTCCGGAAAAAAATATTGTATCTATATATTTATCTTCTTCTGGTATATGTTTTTGAAAATTCTTTTTATCTCATTACACAATGCTTCTACATATTCTCCTTTTTAAATCTTCTATTTTTAGCAAATGAATGAAAATCACAATATCCACATTTTTGTTTACAAAAAGGAATATGTATATATATTCCTTTTTTTCTTAATTTTATCTATAATTATATTATTAGTATCTCTTTCTTTTTTTCTAATTTATTATTATCTTTTATACCTTTACTTATATTCATTAATTATATTATTTTTTTATCCTCTATTTCCTTTTTTTATTTCTTATCATTATATTATCTATTTTTATCTTCTAACATTTTTCTTTATACCTAAATACCTATTATATGCTGAAGTCTTAGAGATTCCGCAGCTTTTTTTGCAATCTCTCCAATACTTATATCTGGATTTTTCCATCCTTACATCTAAAAAAACTCTTTTTTTGTTTTTTTGTTAGCATTTCTTCTTTTTCCTTCTTTTTCTTAATTTTTTTCAAATAATGCTAATTGTTCACTTGATGTTTTTTTATAATCTTTCCCATATTTGCTATTTCAAAATTAATAGCTCTATTGGAATTATTCATATATTCTTTTTTTGTATTCTTTTTTTCTTCAAATCTTAAGAGAAAATTTGTTAAATTAAGTATTCTTAAAAAAACTCTGCAATACTATCACCTTTTGTTAATATATATGTATTATTATTTTCTGTATATTCTATATTATTATCTTTTAATAATTTTTTTCAATTCCTACTATTTTTTTAAATATCTTAAACGGATTTCATATTTTTTTCCATATTACTTATACTTATTCCGTGTTATACATAGACCTTTTAAAAATATTTAATTCTATATATTCATAATTATATCCATATTTTTTTCTAATTCTTCTAAATTATTTATACCTATTTCATTACATATACTTCTTATATATCTACATATTCTTTTGTTTTAGGTTATTTAAATCATTTTTCTTTATCTATACTATCCTTGTATTTTATATAGTCTTTACCTATCATCATCCCAAGTAAAAAGTGATAAATTTTTCTATATATGTATTTGCTTTTTGTGTTAATATTTTTTTCTATTATTTCTAAAATTAATTGTTCTTTTTTTAGCATAATATTATTACTCTATCCCTATTTTTCTAAATCTTTTTATGCAAGAAATATTTTTCTTCATTATATCCATTTTCTTTTTGCTATATAAGATACTTCTTGTTTTTTTGCATATATCCTATCTCTAAAAAAAGTTTTTCCATCTTCTTTTTAAATTATTATTTTTTTGTTATTATTCCAATTATTCTTCTATAATACTCTAAACCATCTTCTCCACCATATAGTGCTAAACTTGGTTCTTTTCTTACATCATCTGGTATATCTCCCATTTCATCTGAAGTTAAATATGGTGGATTTGAATATATTATATCATATTTTTTTGAATCTCTTCATTTAATATATCTTTCATATATATATTTACCTTATTTTTCAAGATTATATTTTTTTCTATATTTTTTTCTTTGCAACTTCTATTGCACCTTTAGATATATCTATACCATCAATTATTATATTACTATATTCTTCTAATCTTTTTAATATTGCAACTATTAATGCTCCACTTCCAACACCTATTTCTAATATTCTTATACTATCTTTCTTATCATACTTTTTCTTCTATATGTCTACATATACAATCTACAAGTATTTCTGTATCAAGTCTTGGTATAAGGACATTTTCATCTACATATATATCATAACCAAAAAAAGTTTGCATTTTTTTGTTATATATTGATATGGATATCCTTCGCATAATTTATCAATTGCATCTAAAAAAATTCTTTTTCATCTACTTCTTTTTTTCTTTAAAAAGATCTTCAAATATATATCTTACTTTTTAGTTCATAATCTTCTATATTTGCTTTTTCTTGCTTTTATTATTAGCTTCTTTTAACATTTCATATATCTTCATTTTTTTCTAAAGCCTCTATTATATTTTTTTAGCTATCCTTTCTATTACTGGTACACTAACACTATTTCCTGCTTGTTTATATAGTTTACCATCACTAGTATTTTTTTATAATTTAAATATATTGTGATATAACATACTTTCTCTTAAGTTCACCTTTTTTTACTTCTCCGAAGTCCTATCAAATTATTTTTCAATATATACTTTGTATATTCCATCATCATATTTTTTTCGCTTGAAATACTTGTTTTAAGTCCTGTTAAAAAAAGCCTTTTTTTCTATGTTCTTTTAAATATACACTGTTTTTTTAAAAATTATCTTCTATAACCTCTTTTTTTCTGTATATATCTTTAATATATTATCTTCAAAATCATTTTTCTAATATGTTTTCTTCCATATTATATTTCCCTACAGATAATCTTTTTAAGTTCTGTCATTACACCATATGTTTCCATATTTTTTTGCAATATCTCTTATTAAACTTCTTATATATGTACCTGATGAACATTCCACTTTAAATGTTAATGATATATCTTTAGGGTCATTTTTCCCAAAGTTCTTTTTAAAGATATATCATACATATTATATATAGTAATTTCTTTTTGATTTTTTTCTTTTGCCATTTCTGTTGCTTTTTTTCTTTATCTTTTTCTTGCTATTTCATATAATTTTTTTCCATTCAATTTTTTTAGCAGAATATATTGGTGGAATTTGTTTTTTTAGTTCCTAATTCTTTTTTTCATTGAAGCTATTATTCTATCAAAAAAATTCATTATCTACAATATTTTCTTCTCTGAATTTTTCTATCTTCTTCTAATATTTTTCCCTCTATATCTAAGGTATCTGTTAAATATCCGAATTTCATTTCTACTAAATATATCTTATCATGTTCTATTAAATATTTAGAAAGTTTTTGTACTATTACCTATAAGAACTGGCAACATTCCTGTTGCCATTGGGTCTAATGTTCCTATATGTCCTGCTTTCTTGTTGTATTTTTTTGCTATCTCTTCAACTACTTTTTCTAGATGTTTTTTTCCTTTTTTTCCTTATATACAAGTATTAATCCATCTTCCATTACTTATTCTCGCTTGCTTCTTTTTAAAAAAATTCAACTGCTTTTTTTCTACAATCATATCAAAAATTCTCTCTTGGTGTTTTTAGGTATTCTAAATCCACCTGATCCTTTATGACCTCCACCGTCCAAACATTACTGAAAAATTTCTAGCATCGATATGATGTGCTGTATTTTTTTGCCCTTATAGATGCTTTTTGTTGATCCATTATCTTCTTTTTAGAAATATAGCCATTTCCACACCTTCTATATCTCTTGGTATGTTTACAATTCCGATCTGTATCCCCTTTTTGATATTTCTACATATTCTTTATCATTATTATCAACAAAAAGTTATCGCAAGTTTTTCCGATCTAAATAGAATTTTTATTCTATCTATTGCTTTTTCTTTGTATTTCAAATGCTCTCATTGTTTTTCATACATAAATATTTTTTTCATATATTTCATAAAGAGCTATACCTTGTTTTTAAAGCTTCTTTTTCCTATCTCAAATGTTGTTACAGATGTTTCTGGATATCTAAATCCTCCTGTATCTGTTATAACTCCAACTATTATTGGCATCATTATATTTCTAGGTATTTCCATTTTTTAATTCTTTTTAAAATCTTATACACAATTTCACATACTGCTGGTGATTCTTCTTCTAAATATAGTATATCTGTATATGGTATTCCACCTATATGATGGTCTATACATATACTTTTATCTACTCTTTTTTTAATATTTCATCTGGCAACATTATATGTTTTTATCATTACTATCTAAAAAAATATTCCTAAATCATATCTTTTTATCCATCTCTCTAAATTTTTGTAACTGGTATTATTTCATCTGCTCCTTCAAGTTCATAAAAAAACTTTAGGTATCTCATCTAAAACAACATCTGCTTTTTTTCCCATTTTTTTCTTAATGCTAAACATAATGATAATGCAGAACCTATAGCATCACCATCTGGATCTAAGTGTGCTGTTAATACTATTGTACTGCTTTTCATCAATTATATTTTTTTAAATCTTTTTACAAATTCTTTAAAATCTTCTATTCTTTCCATTTTTTTATCTTTACTTTCTCTCCTATACTAATATTTTTAATTATTATTTTTCATTATTCTTAAGTTCAAATTCTACTGTTATTATTTTTTTCCGATTATCTAAAAAAATACAAGTATATTTCCATATTCATCTGTTATATATTTTTTTAAAATCGACTTGCTTGTTTTTGTCTCATAGCTTCTGCTTTTTATCTTAGATATTACAGATGATGAATCAAAACCTAATTCTTTAATATATTCTTCTATTGTAAGCATCTTTTTTTCTCATAATCATAGTTATACATATACTTAACATTTTTTTCATCTTCTGTAACATCTAATAATAATGATACTACAATATTATTACCATATCCTATATATGATATTTCTAAATTTTTTTGTACTACTTTTTCCTTCAACACCATCTTTTTATTTTTTTGGTTCAGTTCTGAAATCTTATTTAAAAATTTCCTTATTTACCTGATTTTTCTTCTATATTAAATTCTGGTATTGCTGATGTTATCTTTGTTTTAGTACCTGTAAAATTATTCATTTTTTTCTTTTTGTACTTATAGCATTTTTTTAAACTTATTCTTTACCTTTATTTTTTTCCTTTTTTATAACTGGTAATTCTGTATATGTATCCATACTATTATCAAATTCTTTTTGTACTTACTTTTTGCAATTATATTATTATACTCTATACCACTTTGTTCACCTATTTGTATATCTTTTGGCATTGCAATAATTGTATATATAGATATTGATGTCATTATAACTATAATTGCTATTAAAGTAATTAATGTAACATTTCTAATCTTATCTACAACATTATACATATTATCTAATCCGCCTCGTATATTGAAACTATCATATACTTTCTCTGTAACTTCATTAATTTTTTTCTTGCAACTTTTTCTTTTTTTCTTTATCCATAATACCTCTAAAATTTAAACTTTCAAAAATATATTATATATTATACTATTTCTCAACTATATTTTTTTAACATTTCTTTCATTTTTACATTATTTCTTAATATTTCTATTATCTGATACAATATGTGAAATCCCTTCAAATTTTTTTCTGATATAATTAACTCTTTTTATCTTTAAAGGTTTTTAAGTCTATCTTCTTAAGTTCTTCTTTACTTACAAAACTATAGTTTAAAGTTTTAACTCCATCTATATCATTTTCGACAAATGACCAATTATCTTTTTCTAATTTAGCATTTACTATATAATATTGCTCAATCCAATGTTCTACCCTATTATCTTTTTCATAAATATTTTTCATGATAACAAAATAATCTAAACTCATTTTTTTAATATATCTATCTCTAATTCTTCCCTTACTTCTCTTATTAGTGCATCATCTGAACTTTCTCCTATTCTTACATGCCCTCCTGGTAAAACATAATAATCCTTACCACCTATATTTTTGTACTAAATATTTATCATCTTTTTACTATAACACCCACTACCCTATAGTGAAAACTATATTCTTTTTCTTTAAATTTTTACATCTACGATATCCATATTACCTCCATATATATTATACCAATTTTAACATTTTTAAAAATATTTTTTTCCAATACAATAATACAGTTTACATAAGCTTATTTATATGTTATAACAATTACATACAGCAATGGTATACACTAAAGATTTAATTAAAAATTTTGGGAGGAGATAGTATGTTTTTATAAACACAATTACAAAAAAAGATGATGATGAAGAAAAAGGAAAAGAAAAAGGAAAAAGTATCCTTAATTTTTTGAAAAAAATTAAGTATATGGATAGGAATGATATTATCATGATGATAGTACCAATTCTTTTTGTTGGTGCTTTTATTAGGTCCATATGCAGGGGATAAATAAAAAAAGCTGTTGATATAAAAAGTACAGAAAGAACAGCTTAATAAAAAAATACAGAAGTTCCAATGAACGGAACTTCGAAACTAAATGAAGAAAACTTTGAAGTTTTTTTATTTCTAAAAAAAGTTCCTAATAAAGGGATTATTCCATTAAAATCTACGGATTTTATAAATAATAATAATAAAGTTATTCTTTATAAGGCAACAAAAAAATTAGAATTTCTGGAAATTCGGAAATTTTTAAAAAAATTAAGAATAAGTGTAACAGGCCAAGCTAGAATTAATTTTTAGTCTTGAAGCTATAAATATTGAATTGGATCCTAATCAAAAAAATAATTCAATATTATATTTGGAATTAAATTCTGCTCTTCTTGAGAAAGAGCAAATTCTAGAAAAACAACTATATAGTAACAGTTGCTTATGAAGAAAGCTACGTAGAGTAATTCAAAATTCTTTTTTTCATTATAAAAAGCCCCCAATTCGGGGCTTTTTTTATATGTTTACTATTTATCTTTTTTTAAATATTTTTCAATAATTATACTTAATTATTATTTATCAAGTAATGCAACAACTCCTGGTAAATCTTTACCTTCTAAAAATTCTAGAGATGCTCCACCACCTGTTGAAATATGTGAAAACTTATCTTCAAGTCCTAATTTAACTATAGCTGCTGCTGAGTCTCCTCCACCTATTATACTTATACAATCAGTATCTGCAATTATTCTTGCGATAGCTGCTGTACCATTCATAAATGTAGGATTTTTCAAATGCACCTGCAGGTCCATTCCATATTACAGTTTTAGCTTTTCTTATTTCTTCTCCAAATATTTCTGCAGTCTTAGGTCCAATATCAAATCCTCCTAAATCTTCTGGTATCTTATCATAAGAAACTACTTGTGCTTCTTCTTCTGTTGCTTCAAACTTATCTGATACAACAACATCAACTGGTAATAATATTTTAACATTTTTTTATCAACTGCTTTTTTTCATTATTTTTTTGTGCAGCTTCTGCCATATCTTTTTCACAAAGACTTGTTCCAACATTTAATCCCATTGAATAGAAGAATGTATATGCCATTGCTCCACATATTATTAAACTATCTACTTTTTCTAATAAGCTGTCTATAACAAGTAACTTATCAGAAACCTTTGCTCCTCCTAGTATTGCAAGAAGTGGCCTTTCTGGATCGTTTATAGCATTTGATAGGAATTCTATTTCTTTTTTTCTATTAAATATCCTGCATATGCTGGTAAATATTTTTGTTACTCCTTCTGTTGAAGCATGTGCTCTATGTGCTGTTCCAAATGCATCATTTACAAATATTTCTGCAAGTCCTGCAAACTTTCTTGCTAGTTCTTCATCATTTTTTTGTTTCACCTTTTTTTCAAATCTAACATTTTCTAGTAATAATATTTCACCTTCTTTTTAGATTTTTGTGCTTTTTTTCTTTTGCATCTTCTCCAACAACATCTTTTGCTAAAAATAACATTAACATTTAAAAGTCTTTCAAGTTCATCTCTTACAGGTTTTAATGAAAATTCTTCTTTAAATTCTCCCTTTGGTCTTCCTAAATGTGAACATAAGATTATTTTAGCATTGTTTTTTTAATAAGTATTTAATTGTATCTAATGCTTTTACTATTCTACTATTATCTGTAATATTTCTATTTTTCATCTAGTGGAACATTAAAATCACATCTTACTAATACTTTTTTTCCTTCTAAATCTTTTATATCTTCTACATTTTTACTTAATTTATTCATTATTTTTTTGTATACTCCTTCTTTTTCTCCGATGTATCTTACAAATTCTATAAGCATTGAAGTATATCCCCATTCATTATCATACCATGATACAACTTTAACAAATGTTGGTGATAACATGATACCTGCTTTTTTTCATCAAATACTGATCCTTTTTGTTGAATGTACAAAAATCTGAAGAAACTACATCATCATTAGTATATCCTAATATTGTGCTTAATTCACCTTCTGAAGCTTCTTTTCATTGCCTTACATATTTCTTCATATGTTGTTTCTTTTTGCAAGTCTTACTGTTAAATCTACAACTGAAACATCTGGTGTAGGTACTCTAAATGCCATACCTGTTAATTTTTCCATTTTAATTCTGGTATTACTTTTACCAACTGCTTTTTGCTGCTCCTGTGCTTGATGGTATAATATTTGCTGCTGCTGCTCTACCACCTCTCCAATCTTTTTTTAGATGTTCCATCAACTGTTTTTTTGTGTTGCAGTTATTGAGTGAACTGTTGACATTAATCCTTCTATAATTCCAAATTTATCATTTAAAACTTTAGCTACTGGTGCTAAACAGTTTGTTGTACATGATGCATTTGATACTATATTCATTGATGTATCATATTTTTCATGATTTACATTCATTACAAACATTGGTGCTGTTTTTTGATGGTGCAGATATAACTACTTTTTTTAGCTCCTGCATCTAAGAATGCTTGTGCTTTTTCTACTTCTACAAACACACCTGAACATTCTATAACTGTATGTACTCCTAATTCTCCCCAAGGAACATTCTTTGGTTCTAATTCATTAAACACTCTTATTTTCTTTCCATTTACTATTATATGTTTATCATCATGTGATAATTCTCCTTTGAATTTTTCCATGTACTGTATCATATTTTAATAAGTATTCTATATAGTCTGATGCTAAAAATGGGTCATTTATAGCTACTACATCTAATCCTTTTTTTCTATTGCTATTTGGAATGCTATTTTTCCTATTCTTCCAAATCCGTTTATTGCTACTTTCATCTTTCTTCCTCCTTAAATTCTAGATTACATATATATGTTATATCTTTATATCTAAAAAAATCAACAACTTTTTCTAAATTTACAAATATAAAATAAATAGTATTATGTATACCTTTTTAAAAATGTTACATTATTTTTAACATTTCTCTTAACACTTACTCCCTCATGTCTTTTCTAACACTAAACTTACAAAAAAATGAATATAGTTTTTTTGACACATTTTTCAAATCACTGATATATAATTAGGTATAAGGGAGAAAGAAAATAATTATAATATATTATATAAAAAGAATTAATACAATATATAATTTCATCCCATATATTAAACAAAGATATTTTTTTAAAATAGAAGTAAAAAAATAATAATAAAATTAATAACAAGATAATAATAAACAAGTTTTTAATCTATAGTAACTATCTATAGATACAAGGAGGAATTATGGGATACATAAAAGAAGATTTAGAAAACTTAAAAGGAAACTTAACAGATTTAATAGGTGAAGAAATATTAATTATAGAACCTATTAGTAAACGTGGTAAAAAAATTAGGTAAAATTTGTACGGTTGAAGATACATATAAAAAAACTATTTTTAGAGTAAAAATTTGATGATAATAAGATTATAAACTATAACTATTCTGATCTTTTTACTAAAGATATTAAAATAAAAAAACATATAATGGAGATACATTTGACCCAATACATATACCAAGACCACTTACAAAAAAAGAAACTATCCCATCACTAGATATGGATAAATATGACTTAAATAATTTTTAACAATGAATAAAAACATACCACTCTAAAAAAATAGGGTGGTTTTAAAATATTTAAAAATCAGTTTACATAACTTAATTTTTTTATGTTATAATAATTATAGAACAACAAAGGATGATACTAAAATTAAAAATTTTTAATTTAGGAGGTAACAACAATGTTACAAAAAAAGTAGAAAAATTTATTGAAGAAATTTTGGAAAGGTATTGTAATAATAGTAGAGTTAATAATTATTAGTATTTTTTGTAATTGATTCTTTAAATTCACAAAATAATTTAAAAGAATTCAAAAAAATTCAAAAGGAATCCATTATTTTTTTGGATTGGAGATACTTATAAAAACGATAGTAACTTCACTGAAGTGCTTATTTTTAAAAAAATACTGATCTAATCAATAGTAGCAGAACTCTGTCATTCAATAATAAGGTGGAGAAAATAGAAATATGTGCGATAAATGGAGATAGTATAAATAGTAATTTTAACTATATGATTACATCAAATAAAAAGGTGTAATTAAAAATATTATAGTGAACAAAAAAACAAAAATAACAATAGATATAACTCCAAATGTTGGAATTGCCCAAGTCAAAAATTGGGTTTTAAAAAAATAATGTAAGCATAGATAATATTAAAATCGAGGATCAATTGCTTGTAAAAATATTTAATTCTCATAATGCAGACTAATTGTAACAAACTTATAAGCCCTATAATTTAGGGGCTTATTTTTTTATATCCTCTTATCTTAAATACTAAAAAAAGACATAGTTTCCTATGCCTTTAATCTATAACTTCAACATTAACAATATCATAAATATCATTAATACTCTTATATGAATCTGAATCATATTCTGCTCTGATGTCTAAGAGGAATTCTATATTTTCTTTCTCACTTTCTAATTCTATATAAAAGCTTTCCATTCTTTTCAAAAGCTTTATACGTAATTTCTGATACTAACCCTTTTTCAAGGTTAGATAAGCTTTCTTTTTCCTCCTTCTTTACAATCTTCATTTGACTCATATCAAACAAATCAATATTTAATTTATTTGTTTGTATAAAGTAATTCTAACTTAACTGTTTTTTTCCGAATTCATATTTATTTTTCAATACATCTTCAATTATTATATTCTTTTTTTATTAATAAATAACTCTTCACTCACAGTTTCAACAAGGCTTCTATCGCCTATTTTTCTTTATTTCATTTGCTTGCAAACTAAATAAACTCAGTATTCCTAATAAAATTATACCTTTTTTTCATGTTTTTTTCCTCCTAAATAAAAAAATTTTTTTACTTAGTATCACCTCAGTTGTAATAATTATATTATACCCTATTTTTTATTATTTATGTATACTGTTTTTTTATTTAATTACATAAAAAAAGATATAGCATTATTTTTTTAGCTATATCTTTCTATCTTTTTTTCTAGTATTATTCTTTATTATTTTTGCTTTTTTTAAGTAGTATAAAAGATATTGTACCTACTATAGCAAGTGCTGCCATAAGCATTATTGGTGCATCTTCTATACCTGCTTTAGGATTTTTTGTTGGTTGTTCAACAACTGTTTTAGGTGTTTGTGTTACTGATGGTGTTGGTTTTGGTGTTGTTGGTGTTGGGACTGATGGTACTGGTGTTTGCCCTGATGGTTGTTGTGATGCTTGTGCTGTATCCCCACCTATAGTTATAGTTGTTGATATATCATTTGCTGTACCTGTATCTAGTCCACCTGTTAATTTAATTGATTTAAGTTCAATATTTGTTTGTTGTCCTGTTGTACCAGTACCATTACCTGTACCTGTTCCTGATAAATTTGATGTTCCTCCAAGTGACACTGATCCACCACTTAAATTACTAGTACTTCCAGATGTATTTGTACCAGTAGCTGTATTTGGTTTAGCTTTTATAGATATTTGGAAAAATTGATCCATTTGTTTTAATACCAACTGCTGACTCTGCTGTTATTTTTGAAAATGTATCATATTTAACTTTCCATCCAGACATACCTTCTATTTGTGATTCCATTATAGTATTTAATAGTTTATCATCATATGCTAATGTAGCTTCTACCTTTGATAATCCATTATTTCCTGCATCAATAGATTCTGCTTTTACTTCTACAGTAAATTCTTCTCCTGGTGCTACTACATTTTTTTCTTAGGTGTTATAGTAAGTCCTGCTGTAACTGCAGCAAATACATTAATTGTATATGTTAACATCATTATTGTTATAATTGTTGTTGCTACTATTAATTTTTATTTTTTTCATATTACCTCTTCCTTTTTTTATTAATATTATCTTAAATTATATATTATATTATTATTCTTCTAACACGTAAAAACTATATTTATTGCTTTTTTTATTTTTTTGTAATATATTTATAATAATTTTTATAATATTAAGACTTATAATAATTTAAAATAACATATTATTATCTTTCTAATTCTATATCTTTACATATTATTGCTTTTATTCTTTTTCTTTTTTCTACTTCTTTATACTGTTTTTGTTAATTTTTTTCTGCTCCTCCAAACATATCTAATCCTTTATTATTCCTTGGAAGTTCATCAATATCTTTTTTTGAGATCATCTATTCTTTTTCTCCTTCACATTTATACATATATATTATACTCTTTTTATGATAAAAAAAGTCAAATTGCAACTTTTTATGTGAATCATTAAAAAAATATAATAAAGTAGGGTATTATCCTACTTTATTTATTACCTTAATATATTAATTTAAATTCTATATCTTTTTTATTATAATAATACTAATTTAGTTATTAATGCATATATATTATATACAATTCCAGTCATAAATGACCCATTAGATATTAGTATAATTATTATAAATGTTGTTGTTATAATTGTTTCATTTTCTGAAACCTTATTTACTAAATCTTGTCCTATATATGGTTTTAACTATCTTATAACCATCAAGTGGTGGTATTGGTATTAAATTAAATACTGCCATTCCTATATTAATTATCATTGCTTGTGATATTATTTGAAATAATAAGTAATTTGTTGTAAGTCCTATTATTCCTAATACAATAAATAATTTTTAAAATTATTGCAAGTAATATTGCAGTTATAAAATTGGCACTAGGTCCTGCTAATGATACTATTGCTTCAATTCTATCTACTGGTATTTTGTTCTTTTTAAAAATTATTTGGATCTATTTCTACTGGTTTTTCCCCAACCTATTCCACATACAAATAATGATAATAATCCTATCAAATCTATATGTTTAAAAAGGATTTAATGTAATTCTTCCTTTTTGATGTTTCATCACCATATTTTTCTTGCCATAAAAAGCATGTCCAAATTCATGTACTGTTATTGCAATTAATAATGCTGGTATTATTATTAATATATTTTTTTAATGAGTTTAATCTTATTACATATATTATTAGAACAGCAAGTGCTATACCTAATATAATTTGTTTTTGAAGTTAAACTCTTAAAAAAATTCATTGCTTTATCTTTCATATTTATCTCCTATTTTATCTATTATCAATATATATACATATATTATACATATATATTATAACATATTTATATTTTTTTATATCTATTATTATATATTATTTTTTTATTATTTTTTTCTACTAAAAATATCACTAAATATTTTTTTCTTGACTTATATTTATTTCATTTTTTTCTTTTGCCATTTCAAGTATTCCTAAAAAAATGCAGATATTACCTCATCTTTACTTTTTTTCCTTATTTAAAAAAATACCTTATTAAATATGAATTTTTGGAATTTTTAGTTAAAAAAATGTAACCATTTCTTTTTATTTTATCTTTAACACTTACTTTTTCTTTTTATTACTAATTTTTTTCTATATTATCTTTATTTATATTTTTCTTTCATATCATATTTAATTATTTGAAGCTTATAGCTTCTTGTTAATGTATATGGTGTATATATGCCTTCAAATTCTTTTTTTACCTAATTTTTAGTTCTTCTCTTTTTTTATTTATCCTATAATTATATTTTTTTCATATCTTTCTCCCCAAAATTTTACTTACTTCTTTATATTTCTTATATGTTATTAATTTTTTTCTTTTAATGCCTCTTCACTTAATTCTTCTTCCTCTTCTTTATTAATATTGGGAAGAATTTTTTTGATTTTATATATATTAGCATTGATGCCATTGTTATAAACTCTGTTGCTATTTCTAAATTTAATGTTTCTAATATATATATATATTCTAAATAATCCTCTATTATTTTGTATATATTAACATTGTCTATTTCCATCTTATTTTTTTCTTTACTAAAAAAACATAATAAGTCTAATGGTCCTTCAAAATCTTCTATTTTTTTATATTATATTTTTGATATATCTGTTTTTTTCTTTTCTTTATTATATTTATCTATGTATTTTTTTCATACTTATTATTACTGTTAATATTTTTCTTTCATTATATATCACCTTTTTTCATGTAAATAATTTACCTCTTCTTTTCCTAGAAATACTTTCATTTACATATCCTTTTTCTATATAAGTAATTTTTCTACTTTTTCTTTTTTTATCCTCTTCTAAATATACATATTCTTTCTTTTTTTAAAATTTGAATTACATTATCTATTTCTTTACTTCTAAGTTCATCACTATATTTTTTTCTATCGCATCATATATATCTTGATTATTAATTCCTTTTTTCTCTAAGTTTATTTCTTATTTCAAACCTTGATAATCTTTTTTTATATTAATACTATCTTCTATATACATTTCTGCATATCTCTTATCATCTATATATTTTTAATTCTTTTTAATAGTTCTATAACCTTTTTTTAAATATATGGCTGAATCTTCAAAATTCTTAAACTTATAATATACTTCTTTTTTTCTGTCCTTGGTTTTATATAATACATATTTAAAAAAACTCTTGTCTTATATTTATCAAATCTTTCTTCTTCTTTCCAGTCTATCATGCTTTTTTTCTTCCTAATATAATGTTTTTGTAATTATTTCTATTTTAATAATTATTTTTTTATTTTATTCTTTTTTTCTCTTTTTATCTTTAACTATTAATAATATTACATATATAATATCATAAAAAAATATGTGTTAGAACATTTATATAACATTCTAACACATAAAATATAATATTTAAAATACAATTATTCTTCTGTTTCTACTACTCCTGTATTATCTTCATCATCTTCCATCATTCCATATGATGTATTTTTCTCTTGCCATTTGTTTTAACTTTTTTTCTTCTATTTCTTCTTTCTTATCTGGATTTGCTTCCATATATTCTCTTACTTTTTCTCTACCTTGGCCTATTCTTTTCTCCATTATAGCTAAACCATGATCCTGCTTTTTTCTACTACTCCAAAATCTATTGCAAGGTTTATAATATCTCCTTCTGTATCAAGTCCTTTACCATATCTCATTGTAAGCATTACTTCTTTAAATGGTGCTGCAACTTTATTTTTTTAACTATTTTTTTACTTTAGTCTTATTACCTACCATCACACCACCTTCTAAGATTTTTATCTGCCTTTCTTATATCTATTCTTACAGATGAATAGAATTTAAGTGCTCTTCCTCCTGGTGTTACTTCTGGTGAACCATACATAACTCCAACTTTTTTCTCTTATTTGGTTTATAAATATAACAGTTGTGTTTGTCTTATTCATTTGTCCTGCTATTTTTTTCTCAAAGCTTGGCTCATAAGTCTTGCTTGAAGTGCCATGTGACTATCTCCCATATTTCCTTCAATTTCTGCTTTTGGTACTAATGCTGCAACAGAGTCTACTACTACTAAATCTACTGCTGAACTTCTTATAAGTTTTTCTGTTATTTCTAATGCTTCTTCTCCATTATCTGGTTGTGAAACTATTAATCTTTCAATATCAACACCTAATTTTTTAGCATATACTGGATCAAGCGCATGTTCTGCATCTATAAATGCTGCTTCTCCTCCCATTTTTTGTACTTCTGCAACAATATGAAGAGTAAGTGTAGTTTTACCTGAGCTTTCTGGTCCATATATTTCTATAATTCTTCCGACGTGGTATACCTCCTACACCTAATGCAACATCTAGTGCTAATGCTCCTGTTGGTATTACTTCTATATCTTCTGTCTTATATTCTCCAAGTCTCATTATAGATCCTTTACCATATGCTTCTTCAATATCAAGCATGGCTTTTTGTAATGCTTTTTTTCTTCCTTCTATATCTGCTTTATCTAATACTACTATATCTTTCTTCTTTTTCTTTTTCTTTTTGCCATTATTTCTCCTTATTTATTTATCTTTTTCTTACTATATTTTTTTACTATAATAATATTAATATATATTATAATTTTTTTCTTAAGTACTAATACTAATATTATTCCAATGTTTTATTCCATATTATTTAAATATCATTTTAAGTAATCTATTATCACCCATTGTTTAACAATTAAAATATATAACATAAATAAAAATAACTTCAAGTATTTTTCCCTTATATCATATAACTCATATTTTTGAGATCATAAATATATAATTATTATACCACTTATAGAAAAAAATTCAAATTTTTAATCATTGTAATAGTTGTTGTTATATTACAAAAGTGTAACAAAAAAACTTAAAATTTAACATTCTTTTAATGTATATCTTGTTTTTTTAATAGTATAATAATTGTATATATGATAAAGGATTGGAGTAATTTTATGAATGCAATAAATATAGATAAAAAAAGAGATAATTGCAAATGATAATATAACATTAACATACAGTGGATATTTAAAAGATTCAAAAAAAGTCTTTGTTCACTATGGATTAAACAATTGGACTAACACAAATGAAGTTCCTATGAAAACGTACTGTAGAAGGATTTGTAGCAACAATATCAATTCCTGCAGATGCTGAAAACATAGAATTTGCATTTAGAAATGAAGTAAATAATTGGGATAATAATTTTAATCAAAATTATTCATATAATGTTTGTCCTCCAACACTATTTGTTGAAGATACAGAATCTCCTTTAGAAACTCCTTTCTTTAATACAGACTTTCTATTAGAATATAATCTAAATCAAAATTTTTATACAAAATCAAGAAATGCCTAATCAGTTTACTTTAGATGATAAAGGAAGAGTTATACTTTCTTCTAATTTTAAAACTTTTGCTGATGAACTTGAAGAAAGAAGAAAGTCTGAAATTGAAAGAAGTATTGAAAATAATATTTTTTTAATTTTTGAGGCTGAACTTAATGATACATTAGATTCTAACTATGATAAAATTTTTTTATGAATAATCTTGATTCTAGACTTGAAGCAAATGATGCTTTTTGTAAGTAGTGAAATATTAGAACCTAAAACAGATACAAATATTATAACTAATGAATTTAATTTTTGAAAATTCTGATATTATAGAAGAACCTATAAGGAAAACTGCTCTTACTTCATCAACTCTTTATTTCCATGCTGCAAAACCATATGCTAAATTATTTAAAGAGTCTCAAGTTCAATTAATACAAAATTTAATTGATTCAATTGATGAAAAATACTGAAGAAATAAATGATATTTCATTAGATATGAATATTGAATATAATACAAATCTTTCTACAGCAACTTCTAAATATTATACTAAAGAAAATACATTATCAGCTTTAAGAAAGCTTGCAAATCAAAATTTACTTTCATTAGAAGTTGAAAAATGAAAAAAAGCTAGAACTGCAAATTATCTTGCTGTAACTAATAATTCAGAACTTGATCCATTTTGATAATTCTTTACTTGCTACAATTATTCGTTATAAGAATTCTCTTATTTCTGCATTTAATAAGCTTAAAGAATTTGTTAAAGATAGTTTCAGTAAAGAATTCTAAATATATATACTATTATTAGCTAATTGTTAATAATAGTATTTTTTTATTAATATCCTGTTCTTGGTAGTATTCTCTCTTCTCTTTTTTTACTTTTTTTATTTCTACTTTTTTTAGGGTTGTGTTTTTTTACTTCTATCTTATTATTTGATATTTCCACTTCTAAATTTTTCTTGATATTTTTATTTCTAATTCTATAAGTCTATTATCTAAAACATATCCTTCTTTTTTTCTTTTTACTTCTTTTTAAATAATATTTTTCCTTCTAATATATCTTTTTATTGTTATAATACCATCTTTTCCTGTTTTAACTTTTTCTTAGCATTTTTTTATTCTTGTCAAGAAGTTCAAATTCTACATTTTCTAATCCTTCTTTAGTTTTACCATCAATCTTTTTTAAGTGTTATTTTTGTTTCATTTTTTTCTTATAATAAAATTCCTTTTTCTGCTCTTGTTTTTCCTTTTTACCTTAATACCAGATACCGCATATGGTTGATTTATTGTATTTCAGGCTCTCCTAAATATATAGGATTTGTTTCTAACTCTGCTTCTAATTTTAATAATACTTTTTCCATCTTCTTTTATATTTTTTTATTTCTATCTCAATAAATGCTTCTTCATTTGCTTTTTAATTCTTTCTTTTCTTTATTATCAAGGCCTATTATTTTTAATGTCTTTTTAATTTACTTTCAAAGCTTTATACTAACATTTCCTTTCTTATTAGATTCTACCTTAATCTTTTTTTCTAATTTTTCTCTTTATCTTTTTCCTGTTAATATCCAATCTGATAGTTCTCTAATCTTTTAATGTACCTTCCATAAATCTAGTTTCTGATCTTCTACCATTTTCAACAATCTTCTTATATACATCATATGTTCTCTTCCCTTCTTCTGTGTCTATTGGTGAATATTCATCTGTATTTCTTCCATATATTGCTGTATATACTGCTTGTTTTTGTTGCTGTAAAAAGCTTCTGCTTCTGTTTTTGCCCCGAAGTTCTTCTAAACTTTTATATGGATAACCATTTATAATCATACTATATACAAGATTATTATCTATCTGTTTATTTATATCCAAATCATATTTATTTATTTTTTTCTCCTGCTCCTATTTTTTTAACATCTAAACAATATGCTGGATATTCTTTTTCCATTAATATTTACCTTTACAATAGGGGTATCTATTCTTATATTACCAAATTTCATCAATATTGGTGCAGTATATTTTTACTTCAACATTTGTTTTTTTATTGTATCTGCATTTGTTCTTATTTTTTTAATATTCCGTAAAAATATAATTGCCAAAAATAACTATATATTTACTGTACTTTAAAAATTTTTATATTCTTATAACCTATCTTTTCATTATTCTTATAATTCATTATCTATCTCCTACTTAATTTTTTTAATTGTAATTCTATTTTTAATAATTTAAATTTAAAATATTTCTTTAGCAGTAACACATAGCCTATATTCTCTCTCATTTTCTATGCAAGTAATAAGTGTTAAAATGCGATCTTTTCTATCAATTTTTGAAAAAAATCAGTTTCTTTTTATTTTTTTCTTTTTCAATTACTTGATATTCATATAGCTTATTTTTTTCACCCTATAATATACTTTAGAACCTATTGTTAAATCTTTTAATGACTTAAACGGATTTGAATTATATCCTCTATTATGTCCTGCTAAAGCAATATTTCCTTTTTTTCTATGGATGTTTTCTTCAAAATGTCCACACCCATTATTTAATATTTCTGGAGCTGTCCCTTCATATATTTTTATGAAATTCTTTCTTCTCATCAATATATATAAACCAAGGAGTTTTTAAAACCTCATCATTTAAAAATACTATTATATACACTCATTATACTTTCTTTTTATATTATTAATTATATTTGATGAATTTAAAACTGTAATAATATTGCATATACTTATTTTATCTTTCTTTTTATGTGGGGAATTTGAAAAGTTTTTTTATTAAATTGGGGAATTTTTTTATATTAGTACTAGCAATATCGTAACTTCTTCCGAAATGTCTTTAAATATAGTTTTATGGGGTATTTTTTTCTATCTTATTATTGTTAGTGTCATTTTTTTGATTACTATGATTTAAATTATATGAATAACTTTTTATTTTTGAATTAAATTAAAAAAATTTTTAAAATTATTTAGAATATAATTATAACTTAAGTATAGTATAATTATTGTAAGGCTCTATACTTTTTAATGGGGGTATAGAATGATAAAAAATAGAAAAAAAGCATAAAAAAAGAGCATAAGTTAAAAAAATGTAGTATCCTATTAATAACCACACAGAAAGGATACGGTTTAACTTATGCAAGATAATAATATAATGATTAGTTACAAAATACAAGATGTTAGGATAATAAAAAAACAAAAAAATAATTGATGGAGAATATCATATTTATGGTATTAGGAATAATAAGAAACCTGGAAAAGACTATAGATTAAAGGATTATAGGACTGTTAAGATATTAATTGATGTATATAATAATATGCCTGTATTTTTTTAAACCTTAAAAAAACAAAGATATGTTTGTAAGTCTACAGGTAAAACAATTACAAGTAGTATTGGTATTGTTCAAAAAGATGTAGAATCTCTAATAGAATAAAGAAAAGAATAGAAACAACATTTAAGGATATGAAGACTTTTTAAGCAAAATGCTAAAAGAGAATAATGTGAGTATAAGTACTGTAATAAGAACGCTTGAAAGTATAGAAATTAAGAAAGAAAAGTATGATACCTCTGTAATATTCATTGATGAATTTAAAGGTAATCTTGGTAATGAAAAATACCAATTAGCTGTATATGATAAGCATCATAAGTTAATTAATATCTATGAAAATAGATATCAATCTACTTTAAAGAATATATTACTAGAATTTAAACCTTCTATTGTTGTTACAGATATGTTTTAAACCTTTTTAGAAATGTAATTACTAAAAACTTTACCTATGTCTCATATAGTTGCAGATAAGTATCATGTAATAAGACAAGGTATATGGACAATAAGAGATATTAGAATAAATATATTTAATACTGATTCTAGTAAAAAAAATAGGGAGTTTAAGAGATATTGGAAAGTTATACAAAAGAATCCTAAGAATTTAAGCAAGCAAGAACAATGTATAATAGATAGACTAAAAGGTCAAAATAATATATTTGCTGTATCATATGACTTAATTAAAAGATTTTTATTCATTATTTGAATTAACTGAAATAACAAGCTTTTAAAGAAGGTTTAGAACAATTAATAACAGACTTAAAAAGAAACTAATCTAGCTAAATGTGACAAATTATCTAGTACTTTAAATTCTTGGTTTAAAGAAATAGTAAATATAATAGAATATGGATATAATAATGGATTTGTAGAAGGATTTAACAACAAAATTAAAGTAATAAAAAGAATTGGTTACGGTTATAGGAACTATGAAAGATTTAATAAGCTCATGAAAATAAGGCTACAAGCCTAGTTAGGGATTTTTATACCCCCATTCTTGACATTGAGCCTATTGTAATAATGATATATATTAATTTTTCGTATTTTATTTCCTCCTTTCTTTTTAAGCTCCAAATACTTTAATAAGAATATGTACACTTATTAAAGTGACAGCATTATACTCTGATCTTTTATCTTTGTCAATCACTTTTTTTAAAATACTTTTAAAAAAAGAGTCAAAAAGTATCCCTATACCTTTGACTCTTAAAAATTAAGAGTTTTTTTATCTTTCTTCTCTTGCCATGTTTATATTTCTCCAATGGCTTTCTTGTTCTTCTTTTTTTCTTTTCTCTTTTTCTTTCTTATCTTCAAGCCCTAAAGTATAATCATCGACCCTATCTTTTTAGACTTAATGGTCTCTTACCATTTCAGATCATTTTTTTCCATTTTTACCATTCACTTTAGGTATAGGATAAAAAGTATTTTTCTATCTTTTTTTAAATTCTCTTTCCCCTTATCCAAAATCTTCCTATCTTCTTCCGATATATTTTTCATTATAAACATCACTTTTTTTATAAAAACTTTTTCAAAAAAATTCCATTACGTTCTTATTCAGTATTCCACCGTTAGAACTTATATTGTTGTTTTTCCATTTTATTTTTCCTCTTAATTCATATATTCTTGTAACTTTTTCTTTTTAACTTTGGTACTCCTAATTTTTTTAATGCTTTTTGCTTCAATTTGTCTTATTCTTTCCCTTGTTACATTAAATACTTTTTCCTACTTCTTCTAATGTTCTTCCGCTTACCATTATCAAGTCCAAATCTTAACTTAAGTACCATTGCTTCCCTCTCAGTTAAGTTTTTTTCATTACATCTTCTAATTGTTCTTTTTAATAATAAGTATGATGCTGATTCATGTGGTGCTGGAGTTTCTTCATCTGGTAGAAATCACCTAAATGTGTATCTTCTTCATCACCTACTGGAGTTTCTAATGATACTGGATCTACTGATATTCTTTGAATTTCTATTACTTTTTTTCTACTGTAAATCCGAAGTTCTTCTGCAAGTTCTTCTGTTGTTGCTTCTCTTCCTAATTGTTGAAGTAAGTGTCTTTGTGTTCTTACAAGCTTATTGATTGTTTCTACCATATGTACAGGTATTCTTATAGTTCTTGCTTGATCTGCTATTGATCTTGTTATTGCTTGTCTTATCCACCATGTTGCATATGTACTAAACTTATAACCTTTTGTTACATCAAATTTTTTTCCACTGCTTTTTATAAGTCCCATATTACCTTCTTGAATTAAGTCTAAGAATAACATTCCTCTTCCTACATATTTTTTTAGCTATTGATACAACAAGTCTTAAATTTGCTTCTACTAATCTTTTTTTGCTGCCTCTTCATCACCTTCTAATGCTTTTTGTTGCACATTCCATTTCTTCTTCTGCAGTAAGTAGTGGAATTTTTACCTATTTCTCTTAAATATAATTTAACAGGATCATTTACACTTATTTCATCTAAAAATACTTGCATATTTTTGCATCATCTATTTCAATTTCCTCAATATTATCAAGATCCATAAACTCTTCTGATATATCATCATCTTGTTTAAGTAAATCAATACCAACATCTTCAAACTTATTTAATATATCTTCAATATCATCTGGATTAACATCTCCGAAGTTCTGCTGCTAATTCTCCATATGTTATTGTTCCGCCTTTTTTTGTTTAACCTTATTTAATATATTTTTTTACTGTGTTTTCAGATGCATCATCTTCTTCTATTCCTTGTTCTCTTCTGTTTAGTTCTTCTACTGCTTCTTTTTGCTGTTTTCTTTCTCTTTACAGCTACTATTTCATCATTTGTATTCTTTTCTTTTTTTATCTTTTACCATCTATACCGCCTTTAGTTATGTTTGAATTATATTTTTAAACTTATCTTTAATAACTAATAATATTAAAATTATTTATTTGAATTTTTTTATTACTATTAGAATTATTTCCATTATTATTTTTTTCTAATATTATCAATATTATCTTCTATATATTCTTTATTTTTTTCTTATTTTTTTGTCTATCTTTTTAATACATCTGTAAGTGCACCTAAAAGTTCCGAAGTGCTGATGTTGCTTCAAATGGTATAAATATCTTATTTGCATCACCTTTTTGCTACTTCATTTAATGTTTCTAATGCTTTTAATTGTACTAATTTATCATCTGGACTTGCTGATTTTATGGCATTATATACCATTTCTATTTTTTTAGCTTCTGCTTCTGATATTTGCTTTATAGCTTCTGCTTCCCCTAAAAGCTCTTCTTATTTGTGCTTCTTTATCTGCTTCTGCTTCTAAAAATCTTAGCTTGTTTTTCTACCTTCTGCAAGTGTTATTGCAGATTGTCTTTCCCTTCTGCTTCAAGAAGTGCAGCTCTTTTATTTCTTTCTGCATTCATTTGTTTTTTCCATTGATTCTTGTATATCTCTTGGAATCTTTATTTCTTTTTATTTCTACTTTTTCTACATTACATCCCCATGGAATAGTTGCTTCATCTAATGCTTTTTCTTAATTTAGCATTTATTTTTATCTCTTGAACTAAATGTTTCATCAAGTTCCATCTTACCTATAACATCTCTCATTGCTGAAAACTGCTAGATTTTCTATTCCTAAAGATAATGATTCTATTTCATATATTGCCATTACAGGATCTACTATTTGATAAAAAAACAACTGTATCTATAGCTATAGATACATTGTCTACTATTATAACCTCTTGTGGTTTTTATATCCATTATTTGTTTTTTTAATGATACTACAGCTCTTACTTTATCAATTATTGGTATTATAATTGTAAGTCCTGGTCTTGCCACTCTACTAAATTTACCAAGTCTTTCTATGACATATACTTCTGCTTGGTTTACTATTTTTTTATACTTGCTATTAATATAATTAATGCTATTACAGCTAAAATAATTAATATTTCCATTATTTGCTCCTTTTTACTAAATACAATAATCTCATATTTATTTTTAGCATGTTTTTTTGTTATTTTTCAAATTATTTTGATATTGTATACACTGTTCCATAAAAAAATTATCTTTTTGTTTTTATAATTTTATAATCATTGTTTAATTTTTCGTAAAATTTTTATCTATATTACTTTTTTTCATTATTATGTATATATATATTTATCTTATCTCTTTTCTTTATTTCTTCTATGCTTGAATTATTTTTCATCTTCTATTTTGTCTATTTCTGAATAATATATATTATTATCTATATATCTTGGAAGATCATTATTTACTTCATAAAAAAATATTTATAATAATATATTATATCTTTTTACATTTGTATTTTTCTATTTCCTTATACATCTTATTACTTCCCTTATATAGGAATTCATTTTTTTCTGCTACTGATAATGATATCATCATATATCCTAAAAACTAATAATATAATTATTGATATTCTTAAAACCTCTTTTTTTATTAATGTTTCTAATATATATTTCAAAATATATGTAAGTATTATCATTATACTAGGTAAAATAAGAAGATAATATCTTATACTCATAAATGCCATTATTTTTAGACATTAAAAGTGAATATATAATTATACTTATTGTTAATATTATAATTATATATGGTGTTAATTCTTTATTATTTTGTTTTTATATTTTCCTTATCCTTATTTATTACCTCATCTTTATTTTTTTATCTTTTAATCCATCTTCTAAAATCTTTTTTTACAATAGAAAGTGCTATAAAAAGTATGATTATAGGAATTAATATCTTTCCGAAGATCTGCAAAAAAATATTTGTATTAAACATTTCTACTGTATTTTTTTAATCTTTCTGCATAATCATTTAAATTTAATAAGTTACCTGTACTTTCAGTACCTCTATGTGTTCCAAACATATGATTATAAAAACTTGGATATAGTAAACTATATATTAAAAGTCCTGAGATATTTGTTAATACATATGTAACTATTCTTGATAATTTTACTTTACTACATAACATTATCACAAAATATATTGCTGATATTATAACAGATATTATTATAAAATGATAATGTGTAAACATTCCAAGTACAAATATAATAATAAGTTCTGCTATATCTTTCTTACTAATACTTTTTATCTTCTATAATATTTTTTTCTTTAATATATCTATAACCTTATTTAAATATAATAATACAAACAATATTAAAAGTTCATACATACGTATAAATATTGTACTAAATATTCCTCCTGTAGATACTCCATATATTGCTACTAATACAAGTGCCCATATTGTTGATTTAAATATTTTTCTTACCTATTATATATAATACTGCACATATTCCTACAAATATAATTATATTTAAAATAATTCCAGTCCATTTAGTAAAATTCCCAAAACTTAATACACTTGCTGTATGAAGCAGAAAATAATATAGTGGTGGATGTACATCTTGTGTTTGATTATAATATACTGTATCATATTTTAATATTTCATCATTATTTACAATAAGCATATTTTTTTAAAAGTATTACCATCTATCCACTTATTATTATATTCTGGTGCAGTTTGTATCATTCCTGCCCCTTCTTTCATATTCATTAATGTATATGAAAATGTTTTCATCCATAAAAAAATCTTCTTTTTGATATCCAAAATATACTCTTATTCCTATAAGTATTAATATTATTATAATTAAATATTTTTAATGCTTTTTTTGCGGTCTTCTAAAATTTCTTCCATTATATTATCTCCCTTATTCTACTTATTGTATATATAATATTTGTATTTTTTTATCATATGTATAAATATTGTAAGTATAATAAGTATTCAATTATCTTATTTATTCTAATATTAATACTACCTCTATTAAATCTCACCTCTTTATCATTTTTGAGTTATTTTTCCAATGTTTTTAATTTTTTTCTTTTTTTGATATCTATTTAATACCTTCATATTTTTTTGATATTCATCTTCCCATAGTTTTGTTGGTACTTTTTCAAATGCTGAAAATACTTGTTCTGCTTCTTTTTATAAATATTATCTGTTCTTGTATATCTAAATTTTTCATATATCTTACTAAAAAGCATACAATTTTTTTAATTTTTTTCAACTGATTTTTATAAAATCCCAAAAAAATCATTAACTTCCATTCCTGCCATTTTAATATTATATATCATATATGATACAATCCCTATAATAATCGTTAGTAACAATAATGCTACTGTTATTAATATTCCTTCCATTAATCAAACAATCCCTTTTCTTTTTTTCTTATGTTTTTTTCTTATCTATTTCTTCTAAATCATCTATATTATCATTCCATAAATCATCTGTTTTTTTCTAATATATATTCTTCTAAATCCATATCTTGTTTTTGATATATTTATAAATTTTTCTTTTTTTCCTTATTTGTTCCTGTAATATAGTCTATACTATCTAAATTATCATTATCATTATATTCTAAGTCTTCCTCATTATTAGTCAATTTATCTATAATCTTACTAAATATATTTTTTTATTTTTTTCCAATATCATCTTTAATATTCTCAAATTCTGTCTTCAGAATATCACTATTTTTCATTATTATCTTCATCTATTTTTTTCTTTTTATTTAATTTAGTATCATCATTTAAAAAAATAGTTCATCAATATTATTTTCATTTTGCTTACTATTTTTTTCTTTTCTTTTTATCTTTTTTCATAAATACTTCTTGCTATTGCTTCTTCTACTGTTAATACTTTTTCAAAATCTACTATACTTTTTAATGTTTTTCATCAATTATATCAAATTCTATAATTTCTTTTTCTAAATTATAATATTCTGAATTTAAATATCTAGTTATTATTTCTTTTTTTCTTTTTTTCTCATCTGGAAGTATATTTAAATTTAAATATCTCCATATTATATGATTTTCATATGATGAATATAACATAAACATATTTCTTCTTATATCTTTCTTTTTTTAACACTATATTATCTGTTGCAATTTCCATCATATAATTTGTTTTTAGTTATATGTACATATATTTCTTCTACCTGTCTATTATTTTTTTATTTAATTCTTCTTTTAAAATCATAAACTTATTATATAGTTTTGACATTATATCTGAATATTCTTTTTCTGATATATTAAACATATATGGTACTTCATAACAATTTATATATTGTCTTTTTAAATATACTATTTGGTAAATAATAGAAGAATAATTCTCCTTTTCTTATTCTAGAATCTGGCATACTTATATATAATTCTATATTCTTCCATTTTTTTCCGGTATTATATAATAAATTAATTCTTGAATTTGACTTGCTATTTCTAAAAGCCTTGTCAGTTTCTTTTTTTCTCATCTAATTTTTTTATACTATTCTCCTAATTTATGTCCTGAATATATTATCTTAGCAAATTTTTTTCTGGATCTAAACTTGCTCCTCCTACTAATGCTCCATCAATATTTTCTTTTAATAATATTTCATTTTGAATTTTGTTCATTTACACTTCCACCATATAATACTGGAACATCTATATCTAATATTTCTTTTACCTTATCTCTTATAACTTTGCACATATTATCTGCATCATCACTACTACAAACTTTACCAGTTCCTATTGCCCAGATTGGTTCATATGCTATTATTAGATCTTCTTCATTTGATATATTTTTCTTTTTGAAATACCTTCTAAAAGCTTTTTACTATTTGGTTTTCTACAAATTCTTTTGTTTTTTTCCTTCATTATATGTTTCTTCACTTTCTCCAACACATAACACAACTCTTATACCATTATTTAATCCAGCTTTTACCTTTTTCATTTATTATGCTATCATCTTCTTTAAATATTTCTCTTCTTTCTGAATGTCCTACAAGTACATGTTCTGCATTTAATGCTTTTTACCATTTCATATGATATTTCTCCTGTATATGCTCCCTTATCTTTAAAATACATATTTTGAAGTCCTACATATATTTGTTCTTCTTTCATTAAGTTTGCAATATAGTAATCTACTGATGGTACAAAAAGTACTATTTTTTTCTTACATCTTCTTTTCCTTTTTAACATTTTTTTGTTAATCTGTTTATACCTTCCATGTATTTTTGCCGCTTCATCTGGAAGCATATTCATTTTCAATTTCCCATTATATATTTCTTTTTCATAATTTACCTCTTTCTTTACTTTAATTTGAAAGTCAAAAAATTAAACTTTAATACTTTTTAACCTTTTTAACCTTTAATACTTTTTAAACTTTATTTTTCATTTTTTTATTCTTCTAACATTCCTGCTAAATATCCGGCTAGAATATGCAATTTGAAGGTTAAATCCTCCTGTTAATGCATCTACATCTATGATCTCTCCTGCAAAATATATTTTTTAACAATCTTACTTTCCATTGTTTTTTTGGATTAATTTCTTTTGTATCAATTCCTCCGGTGTGTTATTATCGCCTCTTTTTATATCCCTATATGATAATAATTCTATTCTAAAAATCTTTTTAAACTATTTATTATCATATTTCTTTCTTCTTTTTGTAATATTGTTTATCTTTTTTTAGTTTCATCTATACCAAGTTTTTTTGAAGGAATACTTCTCCAAAAGCTTTCAGGCATCAGCCCCCTTATAACAGATTTTTATCTCCTTGTTAATATTTTCTTCAAAATCTCTTTCAATTCTTCTTTTTACTTTTTCAGTATCAAGTCCAGGTTTTAAGTCTATTGAAATAACTATTTTTCTTTCTTTAAATAGTTCCTCTAACTTATCTTTTTAACTTATTTGTCTTCTTTTAAATCATCTCCCTTAATCTTATACTTTTTAGATACTAAATTATATAACTTACTTGATATTCTAAGTACTGTAGGTCCTGATATTCCAAAATGTGTAAAAAGTATTTCTCCAAATTCTTCTAATACCTTTTTCATTTTTCTATCATTAAACTAACATTTACATTTTTTTAAGTGTTAATCCTTGTACCTCTTTTTATACTATCTGCATCATAAATATTAAAAGGGATAAGTCCTCCAAATATTGGTACAACATTATGTCCGAAGTTTCTTAGAAAACTCATATCCGGTCTCCAGTACTTCCTGTTAGAGGATAACTCTTTCCTCCTGTTGCAATTATACACTTATCAAAAATATTTGTATCTCCTTTAGAATCTAAAAACAGATATTTTACCATCAGATTCTGATATATCTTTCACAGCATTTTTTTAAGTCTAACCTCAGCTTATTCCCATACTTATTTAATTCTGAAATAAGTGCTTCTGCTACATCTTTTTGACTTATCAGTAACAGGAAATATTCTTCCGTCCTCTTTCTACTTTTGTTTCTAAACCATTTCTATTTAAAAGACTTACAATATCCCTATTAGTAAAACTTGTAAATGCCTTATACATAAACTTCTTATTACTTTCAATCATGTCTATAAACTTAAGGATATCCATATCATTTGTTATATTACATCTTCCTTTACCTGTTATAAGTAATTTTTTTAAAAAGAATAGGATTTTTTTCATATAACCAAACTTCATGATTATTCTTAAGTGCCGATATTGCTGCCATTATTCCGGGCAGGTCCTCCACCTATTATTGCTACTTTCATATTTCTCCATCTATATTTTTTTCATTTTCTATTATATACTATATAACTTGCTTTTACTATTATATATACAAAAAAATAATGTAAAAAGCCATTATTTTTACTTTTTACATTACTTATTTTTTTAGATATTATAAGTAAGTACTTCACAATTTTTCAGCTTATACCTACTATAATTTCCATCTTCAGGTTCTCCTTCAAAATAACATTTAGCATATATACTTACTCCAGCATGTGTTACTATCAAGATATTTTTTTACCACTATATTTTTTTCTCTATTTCAGATAAGAAATTTTTCTATTCTTCCTCTAAACTTAGATAAAGGCTCTATTCCTAATTTTTGAATCATTTTTCGTCAGTAAAATCAACCATATTTACACATTCAGATTTTTAACTTTCCTTCTAATTCTCCATTACATCTTTCTATTAATCTTTCATCAATTTCAATATCATTATCTGTAATTATTTTTGGCTGTTTCTAATGCTCTTTTTTTAAAGGACTTGAAAAACACTTTATCAAACTTAATTTCTTTAAGCTTTTCTTTGATTTCACTTGCTTGTTCTCTTCCTTTACTATTTAATTCAATATCTATTCTTCCTTGATATCTTCCTTCAAGATTCCAATCTGTTTGTCCATGTCTAACTAAATATATCATTTTTTTCCTCCTTTTTTTCTTTTTAATACAAATACATACAGTGCTATCGGCTTTTATTATTTTTCTAGGATTTTTTTAAAATATCTATAAATCTATTGTATAAAGTTTTTATAATGATATCCTGTTTCTTTTTATAATTATAGCATTACTTTTTATTAATTATTTCTCTCCACTTCTTCCTGCTCAAGAATCTCTCATTTCCTAACATTTTTCTTTTCAAAATATTTAGTAGGTACACTAAAAAAACACATACATCCGAAACTCTTAATTGCTCATTTATAATTTCTATAATTTCATTATCACTATAGTGTTCCATAACTCCACTACTATGAGTTACAGAAAAAAATATTTATTGTCAAATGGTATCTTTCTAATATCTCCTTGTATAACATTCACTCTATTTTTGAGGTGTTATTTTTATTAGAAATCTCTTTTGCTTGTTCTACCATTGCTTTTTTCCAAATCAATCGCATATGCTTTTTACACCTTTAGAAGCTAAATATGCCGAAAAATTTTTCCTGTTCCAGCTCCACATTCTAATACAGGCTTTTTTATTATCATAATACTTTTAAAATTTGATTTAAAAAAAATTCTTTTTTTAATTTCATTTTAATATTAAAATACTCTTCCCAACTTGTAAATTCTTTATTTATATAATCTTCATATAATTTATTCCATACATTTTTCTTTATTGTCCATTATTTCTCTTCCTCTTTATTATTATAACTCTCTACTATTTCTTGATTTGACACTCCAGATTTATAAATCAATGACATTAATTGAACCGACATTTTATGTTCTAAAATATTTGATTTGGTTTCTAAAGGTTGTCTTTTTTTCCTATTATTACTTCTAAAAACTGTTTTAATGCTTCATGTCTTGCCAATTCATTCATAACTTTTTGTTTTATCCATTGAATATTTTTTTCTGCTATTTCTCTTCCTGTTAATACTTGAACTGTTTTTTTCCACCAATTATTTCACTATTTCTAAAAAAACATAAATATCATAATGATTATTTCCGCCTAACTCAAACTCTTCTTCATTATTAATGTCATGTTTATCTTTTTGATTGATATGAATGTACTTGAATATTTTGTAAACATCCTTGTTCTATATTATGATACTCATGTCTAACTCTACCATTACCTTTATACAAATCTTTCATATTTGCTTCTAGCCAAGATCTGCAGAAAATCCATTATGTAACAGGTTTAAGGTAATATTAGTAATACTAATACCATTTTTTTACTTAATGATATAATAGAATTTGCATCAACTTCTGCTTCATTTTTTTCTTTATATAATTTTTATCAATTCTTCATCTGTTTTTATTGCTAATTTTAGAATATTTTTTTCTCCAAAAATTTTTTCAAATCTCTTTGATTTTGTTGTAATAATACTCCAGATGGTCTAATGAATTTTTGAAAACACATGAATTTCATCAAAATCTTTATTTGCTTTTTATAAATGAATCTTTTTATAATTTTTTTGCTAACATATCAATAAAATGATAGCCACTATGTGAAATTTTCCCCCAACCCTAATAAAGGATGATAATCTAACTTAAGTACCTCTTCTGGTAATCTCCATTGTCCATCGCTATGAGTACTTTGCATAGATGTAATAGGCATACCATAATCAGTTGCAATTTCATTTACTAAATCTTGAATTATTTGAAATTGTGGCAAAAAAATCTCCTTTGAGCATTAACTATGAATGCTCTATTTTTTTATTATATTTTTTTGAATTAATAATTCATAATCTTCTACCAATTGATTTGCTTGTTTTTATATTATTTGAAATATTATCATATGTAGATACCGGTTTATCCATTAAAATATTTAGATTATTTTTTTAATGCCCATAACGCATATTGCATATGATTAAGTGGATCTGTAGCAATTATAACTGCATTAATTTTTTTCTTCAATTACAATTCTATCTAATTCATTTTCTAATTCTTGTGGTAAATCGTGTTTCATCTTTGAATCAAACTTATCTGTAAAAAAATGTAATTAACATTTACAAAATATCTTGAAACAAATTTCATAACTTCTTCTTTATTATCTGTTAATTCGACAATTCCCTTAATTTTTCACTTTAAATTCTTTTTCAAATTCCTTCAACTTAGGAATATATACTCTTTTTAGCATGTGGTCCACATCCTATAAGTAAAATACTAGGTGCATGCATAAAAAAATACCTCTCTATTTTTTTATTTATAATTTTATAATACTACATATTTTATTCTTTTTCAATCATTAAATAACGAATCAATTTGCACTTTAACTGCCAATTTACTCTGCTAATTTACTACCTTCTCTTATATTGACAGAATTTCCTTTAATTAGTATAATAGTCTTAACATTAATATATTAGAACCTATTATAATAATTATGGAGGTGTTATTATGAATAATAATATTAAACAACATTATATTGTTGAAGATACAAAAAGTATGGATGAAGTTATTATATCTTGGATTATTACACATTCTTGCCAAGAAAAAAATGTGGATATTGTATTAGTCCTAACAAAACTAAAGAAATTACATCAAAAGATACTCATTTCTTGATACAAAATCATTTAATAAAAAAATGGTTTAACTAAAAATGCGGTATATAGGAGGTGAGCCACTATTTATTCCACATCTCTCCGATTTAATTATTGATGCTTTCAATAAAGGAATTAATACTAGAATAAGCACTAACGGAATTCTTTTTAACTCCAATAATTTTTTTAATAAAATTAAAAACCATTTTGAATTCTGTTGCATTTCCTTTTTGAATCTGCGAATGATTCACTAAACGAATCTATTCGTTGTACAAAAACATCATCGTGAGATTATTACATCGCGCATTAAAATGATTAAAGAAATTGAAAAACATTGGTATTTTTAATTAATACTTGTGTTCATAAAGAAAATATTAAACATTTAGAAGAACTTGGTATTCTATTAAGCAATTTAGGAGTTGATCACTGGAAATTAAGACGTTTTAATTCCACAAGTGGTAGAGGTGCACTCCTAATAAAGAAAGGTTTGAAATAAATGATGATGAATTCTTTTTAACTGTTTCACATTTACAAAAAAACATTTCCTAACTTAAAAAAATTAGTGGAAGAATGCCATCTAGATTATCGACTAGGCTTATGTTATCTCCTCAAGGTGATTTATATAGGATAGTTGCTCCTAATATAAAAAAATATAAATTATGGAAATATTTTTAAAAGATAACATTAATATAAAAAGAAATCTTCATCCGTGATAACTGTACTTAATATTTAATTAGCACTTATATTACAAATCATAAAAAAATAAGTATAATTTTTAATTCAAAAAAATATAGCTCTTAATAAAGCTATATTTTTACTTTTCTTCTATTATTAGTTCTGATTTTTAATATATTGAAATTGTTTTTCTAAAGATGTTTGCTTATCATTTAGTTTTAAGTTTTCTATTGTAACTGTAGCTTTAAAGTCTTTTTTTCAGCTTTTGTTATACCTTCTAAAAATATTACTATTAACATCTATTTCAACAATACTAAATGGAGTTTTTTAAAAGAAACATTATTATTTGTTTTTTTCACCTCTTAGCTCACTTATAATCTCCATTATTGTATTACCAATATTTAAATATGTTTCCTTATTCTTATCATCAATGTTTAGATTTTTCTATACTTGTTATATGTATTGAAGGTATGTTCATATCATTCATATATAGTTCATGATATATTTCTTCTGTTACATATGGTAGATATATTGAAAATGCTTGTATTAGTTTGAAAAAGTAATGTATATACTGTTTTTTTGTCCTGAATACCTTGCTCTTTCTCCAAATTCTTCAGGTCTATATAGTCTGTGTTTTACTATTTCTATATAATCATCACAGAAATTCCAGAAGAATTTTTTTCTAAATGATTTAATGCTATACCTATTTCATATTCTTCTAAATATTTTTAAGTATCCTTTTTCCATTTCTTCATATTTAGCTAAAATCCATTTATCTATATATTCTAAATCATTATATTCTTTTTACTTCTTCTTTAAATTTTTTTCCTTATTTTTCATTATAGTCATGTATATGCATTTCAATAAACTTAGATACATTCCATAATTTGTTTATAAGTTTTTTTGTCCTCTTGCTAAAGTTTCTTCTGAGAATATTATATCATTACCAAGTCTACCTGTTTCCTGCCCAATATCTTATACTATCTGCAGAATGTGTTTTTACAAGCTCTCGTGGTTCTACCTTACTATTTCCCTTACTCTTACTTATCTTTTTCTCCCTTGCTTGCCATAACAAATCCGGCTTACAACTAAGTCTTTCCAAGGAATTTCATTAAAGTGATAATATGATTTAACAATTGTATAGAAATCCCATGTTCTTATAATATCTGAACCATTTGTTCTTATACTCATTGGTCTTAAAGTTTTTTTCTAATGATTCTTCTCCCATATAGTTCATGTTTATAAGTGGGGTGATTGAAGATGTTGCCCATGTATCCATAACATCAACTTCTGGTACTATTTCTGTACATCCTTCTGGTATCATGCTTTCATGTGGCATATCTACAAGTGGATTTACTGGTAAATCTTCTTTTTCTTGCAAATATTGGCTGACCTGTTTTTTTGTCATACCATACTGGGAATGGAACGCCAAAAATATCTTTGTCTTGATATACACCAGTCCCACATAATGTTTTTCTACCCATTCAATATATCTTGCTTTCATATGTTTTTGGATACCAATTAATTTTTTTCTCCCATTTCTAGGAACTTATCCTTATTTGAAGTTGTGTCTATAAACCATTGTTTCATAACAGAATATTCAACTTCTTTTCCACATCTTTCATGTACTTGTACTTCATGTTCTAATTCTTCTATTTTTTTCTACTACGCCCTAATGCTTGAAGGTCTTCTATTATTGCTTTTCTTGCTTTTTGCATAATACATTCCTCCATATTTAGGAACACTATCAACAATTTTACCATCTTTTTGTTAATATATTTTTTAAGTGGTAGATTATATTTTTCTCCACCATTCAATATCTGTTTGGTCCCCAAAAGTACAGCACATAACAACACCTGTACCTTTTTTTCCATATCTACTTTTTTCATCTGCTAAAATTGGAACTATAACATTAATTCCAGGTATAACAGCATTTTTTTACCTATAAGATGTTGTCTTTTTCTTATCATCTGGATTTACAAATACTGCAACAATTGCTGGAAGTAGCTCTGGTCTTGTTGTTGCAATTGTAAATATTTCTCCATCTTCTGTTTTTAAAAATTAATATAGTTAAATGTTGTTGTTTTTTTCTTTTTTTGTTTCAAGTTCTGCTTGTGCTATTGCTGTTAAACACTCTGTACACCAAAGTGATGGTGCTTCTTTGTGATATACATGCCCTTTTTCTACTAAGTCTAAAAAAATGATAATTGGCTTATTCTTATTGTATTTGGACTTACTGTCTTATACTTATTTTTCCCATGAACTACTTACTCCCATTGTTTGGAATAATTTTTCAAATTCTTCTTCATATTTGTTTGTAGTATCATAACACATTTTAGAAAAATTCTTCTCTTCCTATTTCATGTGCTTTTTTTACCTATTTCTTTTTCTACCAATCTTTCACTTGAAGTCCATTATCATCAAACCCAAATGGATAAAATACATTATATCCTTTTTAACCTTTTTGTATCTTGCTATCATTTCTGTTTGTGAATATGAGAAAATATGCCCTATATGTATATTTCCGGCTTACTGTTGGTGGTGGTGTATCTACTGAATATACAGGTCTTGTATCCTTTCCATCTATTACTTTTTTTCTATCAAAATCATATATTTTGTTTTTCTTTCCAATATTTTTTTCCAAAATTCTTGTTTTTTTCTAACGGCTTATATTTCTTATCTAACATTTTCTTATCCTTTCTACTTCTTCTAAGATTTCAGTTATAACATCATCAATATTCCTATTTGTTGTATCAATATTTTTTTGATTTTTCCGTTCTTTTTAATGCTCCAACTGTCTTATTCTTATCTGTTTCATCTCTTTTTTTCTATACTTTCAATAATTTGTTCTAATTTCAAACCTTGACTAATCCCTCTTTGTTTTTAGTTCTTCTAATCTTCTTTTTCGCTCTTATTTTTAGTATCTGCATCTAAATATATTTTTTTAAGTCTGCATCCGGAAATACTACTGTGCAAATATCTCTTCCTTCTAATAGTACATCTTCTCCATTTTTTTACATATTCATTTTGCAATTTTTTTCTTTGAAGATCTACCATATATTCTCTTACCTTAACTATTTTAGATATATCTGATGCTATAGGAGCGATATCGACTCGATGTATCTCCTCTGTTATATTTTTTTACCATCTAAGATAATATTTGTTAATATCTTACCATCCACACTTTCTTTAACATATTCTATCTTTTGTATCTTTAAGTATTTCTAAGATTTTTTTCTTCATCATCTTTTTTCTATCCCATTTTGCAAACACTTATATGCCAAGGCTCTATACATTGCTCCAGTGTTTATATATTTAATATTATATTTTTTTCTTCAAATAATTTTTGCTATTGTTGTTTTTACCAGTTCCTGCTGGTCCATCAATTCCAATAATCATACTATTTCCTCTTATTTTTTTCTAATTTTGTCATATTTTTTTAACTGCTTTTTTTCATATCTTAAAAGCTTTTTTTCTTGTAATTTTTTTCTTCATCTACTTCTATTTTTCACAATTTTTTTACATTTACCATTGATATATTAACAGAAGTCATATATTCTAATTCTTTTTTTAGATTGTATTTTTCATTTCTTCTGCCATCTCTGATATATTATATCCATAAGCAATTTCCATATTCATTGATATTTCTATATCATTACTATTTTTGTGCTTTATCTATTCTTATTGTTGATATTTCTGTAATACCTTTTATTCTATCACATACAAGTCTTATAATATCTTTAAAAACCTTGTCTTTTATTGTATATTTACCAAAATAACTAAATGCCGGCCTTATAACAGATCTTTCTACTCCTGCATTTTTCTTTCTTGTTTTTCTTATTCTTTTTTTCTTCCTCTTGAAAGTATTCTAAATGGATCTAAAAAGTATTCCTGAAAAAAATCTTTTTTTATCTCAAATGTTGGAACTGGAACAATATGTTTTCCTTCTGTTCTTCTTATTCTAACTGCTTCTTCCATTTCTTCTTTAGTTGAAACATCTTGTATATATATTGTTTTTTTCTATTTTAGGAAGTTTTTAAATTTTTCCTGTATTCTTTTTACCATTTCATCAGATGTACCAAGTATTAAGATTGATTTTATTCTTTCCTTTTTTTATACTATTTCTAATTCTTTTCTTGTTCTTTCTCTGTAGAAAAAAAGGGCTGCTTTTTACAGTTTGTACCTTTGTTTTTTTGCTGTTTTTGCAGATACTCCTTCTATAACCCTACTCCCTTTTTATTAAAAGTCCATCATCTATTATTGTTTCTATATTATTATCATATGCAATCTTTTTGTGCCCTATAGCTTTTTACCTGTTCCGAGATGGACCCACAAATGCATATACTTTCATACTTGATATCTTATATGGTAATATCTTATCAAGTGTTATACCTTTACTTAGTTTTTTTCTATTATTCCTAGTTGTTTTTTTCTTTTTTTCCACATAAAAGCTCCAATATCATTTTCTATCACTAATTAACTAATATTTTAACATATTTTTATATGATAATAAAAAGAAAAAGTATTAACTATATATTTAAATATAATTAATACTTCTATTTTTTTATTTTTAATTAATCTATTGTGTATGGTAATACACCTATTTGTCTTGCTCTTTTTAACTGCTTTTAGTTATTTGTCTTTGAGCTTTAGCACATGCACCTGTTACTCTTCTTGGTAATATTTTACCTTTTTTTCTGTTATAAATCTTTGTAATTGTTCTGCATTTTTTTGTAATCAAGTACAAGGTCTTTATCTTTACTAAATGGACAAACTTTTTTTCTTAGTTCTCTTAAATTTAGAGTTTTTTTATCGTCTTCTTGGTTTACTCTATTATTTGTTCTTCTTTCTGCCACTTTTTAACCCCTTTCTATATATAAAAGCTACTTAGAATTCTATATCATCTTCTGTTTCAATTTTAAATTCATCTTCATTAAAATCATTAAAATCTACTGTTTCTTCTGATGTAAAATGTTGTGCTGGAGCTTGATTCATATTTGTAGTACTTCCTGTATTTGAACTATTTCCAGTCCCTCCTGCAAAAATACACTTCTTCTCCTATTACTTCTGTAACATACACTTTTTTTCCATCTTTATCATCATAATTTCTTGTTTGTATTCTTCCGAACAACTGCAACTTGTGCACCTTTCTTAAAAATACATACTTACAAATTCTGCTGTCTTATTCCATGTTATAATGTTTATAAAATCTGCTTGTTGCATGTTTTTGGTCTTTACTTGCAAATCTCCTGTTTACAGCAAGTGTAAATGTTGTATATACTACATTGTTTTGGTGTATATCTAACTTCTGGATCTTTTGTAAGTCTTCCCATTAAAATAGCTTTTATTCATATTTCCTTCTTTCTTTAGATACTATTAGTTTTTCTTCTTTTTGTATTTCTTCTTGAGTATCTACATTTTTAGTTTCTTTTTTTAGCTTTTTTTGTTTTTCTTTTAACTTTGTTAACTCTTTTTAATTTCATCTTTAACTACCATATATCTTATAACATTGTCATCTATTCTACATATTCTTTCAAATTCTGCTATAATAGTAGGTTCAGATTCAAATTTAAATATTTGCCAATATGCTGCATTATGTCCTTTTACTTCAAAAGCTATTTTTTTCTGTTTTTTTCTAGCTTTTCTTGTGAAACAACTTTTGCACCATTATCTTCTAAAACTTTAACTAGTTTGTTTGAAACTTCTAAAAGCTTTTTTTCTGGTTCTAAAGTTGGCTTTTATTAAAACTATCCCTTCGTATTTTCTCATTTTTTTACCTCCTTATGGATTAATAGCCTATACCATACATATTTAGTATAAGCAAGGAGCAATTACTTGCCTTAGTAATAGTATCATATATATGGGCTTATGTCAATTTTTAAAGCTTCGGTTAATTTGCATTTAAAGTGCAACATTATTCTATAATAAAAATATCAAAGCCATTACTTTTTATTTTTAGCTATTTACTGCTGTTTGCAGATTAAATAATAACTCTGTTCCTCTATACTATCATATTCTTCTAATATTTTTCATGTATGGAGTGTAATAATTTAATTTTTCTCTCTAAATCATTTAATTTTGATACTATTCTATCTAAATCTTCAGCACTATATTTTTGAAATATCTGAACCTTTAGGTATATATTCTCTTAACATTCCATTATGCCTTTCATTTGTACCTTTTTTTCATATGATGCTCCAGGATGGCAAAAAAATATATCATTGTTCCTAATATTTCTTCTATCTCCTCATAACGTGAAAAATTCACTTCCGTTATCTGTTGTTATTGATTTAAATATCTCAGATGAATATACATTTAAATGTTCTTTAATACTCTTTATTGCTCTTATTACTTCACTTGAAGACTTATTATTTAATTTTATTACTATTTCAAATCTAGTCATTCTTTCTGTTAATGTTAGTAAACATTGTTTATCTTTTTCCTTGCTTACCTAATACTAAGTCCATTTCAAAATGTCCGAATTCTACCCTATTGTTTATATAATCTGGTCTTAATTCAATAGAATGTTCTTTCTTACTTTCTGGTATTGGATTTCTCTCTACCCTACATCTTCTTGATTTATCTTTCATTCTTTTTTTCTATCTTTTGTACTAACTTCAAGATAACCTTTACGTATTCCATCATATATTGTATTTGTTGATACTTTAACATTAAAGCTATTATCCTGTCTTATCCTATATGCTACTATATCTGGTGATTTTTCCTTCTTCTTTTAAAAGCCTATTAACTTCATTTATTAGCTCCTTATTATACATAAGCTTTTATTCTGCTTATTCCTTTTTCTCTTTGTTTTTCTAGTTGCTTTTGCATTAGCTTCTGTGCTTTCATACTCGAAAGTTATTTCCTTTTTTTCTCTTAAATATACTCTCTTTCTTATATACTTCAGTTACTACCATTCTTCTATTTCTTTTTATTTCTCTTGATATTGTTGATTTACTCCTATTTAACTTTTTGTGCTATCTTAGTTATATTAACCTTGCCATACACTTCAAGTTGGTCATTTATCATAGTTTCAATTTTTTTACTCTTTCTTTAATATCTAAGTGTTTGTATTGTTTTTTTGTTCTTCTTTTATATTATAATCTTTTATTAGATACAGATTTCATAATTAAAAATATCCTTTCGTAAAGTAATTGTTATTGATATTTTTACTATGAATCTGTATCTTTTTCTCTACCTTTTTTTGTTGCACTTTATTTTTGCTATTCACTATTTTTTTAAAGCTTCGCATTACTAATTATATTTCCAAATATTCTATCATACTTTGATTCGGGAGTTTGACACCTAAACAACAAAAAAAGTCCGTAAAGTATTACAAAAATCAATACTTTTTTTCGTCAAATTTCCGCACCAGTTATTGCACAATCGTTTCACAATTGTTATACTAATAATATCAATTTTTTTAAGGAAAAATTTATGAGATATCAGATGATAATTATATCCCTGGTTTTACTAAAACAGATTTGACTGCTTCTCTTCAAGAAGCTTTTTGGGTTTGCTCCTTTAGACTCATATGACCTTAGACTAGATACTGAAGTTATTGATAAAAGAACAATTTAAAGAATTATTTCTTTTTCGAAACAAAAAGAATTGTGCAAAAAAATAAGAAAAAAACTATACGGCTAATTTGTTGATATTTCAACACTTCTAGCCGTTTTTTTACCTTTCAACTGTCAAACTCGGGGGCTTATGTCAATTTTTTTAAAGCTTCGCATTACTAATTATATTTCCAAATATTCTATCATACTTTGATTCTTATATATTATAATTAATAATATTTGATATTCATTCTTTAATCTTTAAATGCTCTTATAAGTGACATTGTTACAGGAAAGATTATGAAAAAAATATTATTGTAAGATTTGGTAAATAATATTCTACTACAAATAATAATGTAAATACTAATATTGGTAATATTTGTGTAAGTAACTTTCTATCTTCTGTTAATAATCTTTCTTCTCTTTCTGTCTTTTTCTTCTTATTTTTTTAAGCACACTTATTATAAGTTGTATTGATATAAAAATCTGTTATTATATATATCAATGAATAACTAAAAGCTGGTATAAAATCATTTGGATGTTTTTATAAGCCATTTCATGAAAAGTGGTATTAATGATAATGAGAATAGATATAATAAGTTTTTTTCCATATAAAACTTTTTATGTACTTTTTCTGTTTGTTCTAATAAAAAGTGATGTCTATTCCATTGCGTACCTATAACAACAAAGCTTGCAAAATATATAATTATTGCTTTTTGCAAATTCTATAATTTCTGTCATTTTTTATTTCTCCTGGTATAGGTATTTCTAACACCATCAATGTTATAATTATTGCTATAAGCCCATCTGAAAATCCTGCTATTCTTGATATTGGTATATTTTTCTTTTTATATCAAAATGTTTTTTTCTATATGTTTCATTTAATTTCCTTTCAAACATATTTTTACACTATTTTTTTCTTATATATATCAATTAATATTTTCTTCTAATTTAGATATTATATTCTCACTTCTACTATTTATTTCTAAATATATGTAATCTGACAAATATTTTTTTATCTTTCATTATTTTATTAAACATCCCTTTTTTTATAATTGGTTAAATCTTTTTATACTTACTATTATATATGCAATTTTGCTTCTACTATTGTGTATATAATCAACTATATTATTATTATCAATTATTTTTCTTCAAATCTTCATCCTTCAGATGTAGTACGATCTTTTTTTCATTAAGATTGTGCTTTTTCTTTTCTAATTTTCAAATATTCATCTAATCCTATATGATAATAATCTTTTTTTAAATTTTTTTCTTCTATATTATATGATACATATTTATTTATCTTTTCTTTTACTCTTTTTTTAATCTTTTTTTATCTTTTTTTGGTATACTTTAATTTTTAGAGATTTTTAATATATTAATTATCTCTTTCTTCTCAATATCATAATTACAATATGTTTCTTCTCCTAAATATTTTTTTATCTTTATTTAATATACTATACTTTTTTTATTTATCTTCTCATCACTTATCATAAAATACTCTAAATTAAAATTTATTTTTTTCATTTTTCAAAATATTCATTTTTTTCTATAACCATTGTAAAATCAGTATTATACCAATTATTATTGTATTTAATTATATTCCACGCATGTGTTCCGTCTTCTAGTTTTGCTGTAACCTTACTACATTCAACACCAAGTTTATTTAATACAATAGTTGCTATATTTGAATAACCTTCACATATACTTCTACCATTTAATATTCCTTCTATTGACTGAATATTATTTTTTTCTTTTTTTAAGATTGTTTGGTATATAACTATATGGTATTTTATTAACATCAAAAAAACATATAATTATATAATATATTCCTATACAGATATTCTGTAAAAAAATATAATTTTATATAATGATATATCAAAAACCCCTATATTTTTTTGTACATATTATAGCCTTTTTTTATTAATATCTTCAACTATTTTTTTCTACTTTTTACTAATGCCTTATCAAACTTTTTTTAATGTCCCAATCTAATATATCCTCTTTATGAAAAATAGCTTTTTAAAAACAACATTTGTCCTATTATAATATTCTTCAAATACAAGTATTTCATAATCTTCAATACTTTTTAAACTCAAACTCAAATCCACTTATTTTTATCGATATTCTCTATTATATTCTTTTTTTACTATTTCATCTTTCATAGCAATTATTGTTTCTTCTATCGTAAACATTAAAAAAATATACTTTTTTTCTTATATACATCTATCAAATTATCCTTGATAATTTGTATAAATTCTGTTAAAAAAATAGATCCATGATTTTCCTTTCTTATAAAAAAAGTGCAAATATATATTACTAAATAATAAATATATTTAATAATTAATCTTTTTTTAAATATCATAATTCCAAATATTTAATTGTCCTTTTTTGCTTCTATAGGCTTTTTCTAAAAGGAACTACCTCTTCTAAAATCCAAGCATATCTTCCAATATTAAAATCTCCACATAAATATTCTTGCTTATTTTTTTAAATATTTCTTTCTTAAAATTTTTCATCAATATATATACAATCTACAAGTTTACATTTACAAATTATTTTTACCATATCCCATTTCTACATTTGGTATTAACTCTATTAACTTTCTTATATGTTCATCGTTTATATTTATTTTTCTTTTTACTTACATGAATATATAATTCACCCCTATAACTTGTTTTTCCAAGTTCTTGTTTCTATATATTTTTTTCTTTTTCTTTTTATTAATGTTGCCCATGGTTCAATTATACTTAAAACTTTCATTTTCTATTTATTTTTCTGTATTATCTTTTTCCTTCTTCTAATATTTTTTTACCTCAGTTTCATCTAGAGCTTTTTTTCTCTTTTTCTGTCTTTTTCTAATTCAAATTTTTTTGATATTCGTCTACAAGTGTTGTTATTTTTGTAAAAATACAAATGAAATTATAGTTATATCATCTGTAAATCCTATTACTGGTAAAATATCTGGTATTCCATCTAAAGTCATTACTGCATATAATATTGCTGCACCAATTTGTATTTTTATCATTAATAGGTATTTGAAATTCTCCTTTAAAAATCTGCTTGTATCATTCTTAACATTATTCCTAACTTATTTTGCTGCTTCTCCCCAAATGATCCATTATGTTAAATGCTTTTTGTATATCTTCCCATGTTACTTTCTTATTTTTTTAACTTTTCAAATATCCCTTTTGACTTTTTTTCTTCTTTTTCATTTAATTTTTTTCCATATAATATTCCTCTCTTTATTATTTATTTTTTTACTATATTTTTAATTATTACACTTCTTCATCTATTTCTCTTCCAATTATAATATGGTCCATATCCATAACATGTCCTATCATATTATTTTTCTATTACAGGAATATTCCTAGTTATTCTTTTTTTAATATTGCATCTCTAAAAAGGCTTTTTGTTTTTTTCTGTTCTTTCACATCCATAATTACCAATTATTATTCCTGATATTTCTTCAAAAAAACATTGTGTTTTTTTCTAATATATCTAATGCTTTTTTTCTACATTTTTTTCATATCTGTTTCAATATCTAAATCTTCTAATAATAATATCCTATTTTTTTAAATGTTTTTAAAATGTGTTATTATCCTTGAAAATATTGTTAAATTTCCTCCAATAATATTTCCTTTTTAACCTTCCTTTTTCTTATAGTATTATAATCAATAATTATTTTTTTACTCTCATTATTTAAATCACTTTCTAATATTTTCTTAAGTTTTTAATATATCTTTATCTTTTTCATATTCCTTAAAATTCATATAATGTATACTTCTATTGTTATTATATATATACATAAAATTTAATATTATAGTATTATCACTAAACCCTATAACTATCTTATCTTTTTAATTTTTTTCCATCTTAACATGTTGTATATTCTCTATTTCTGAATCTCCACCTTTAGAACAAAATACTATATCAATATCTTTTCCATTTTTTTCTATTTGTTCTAAATCATATGAAATATTTTTCCTTAGAATTATCACAAAGACTTTTACCTAAAACAACATTAAATCCATATTTTTTTCAAATCTTTCTTTTGCATTTAAAACTTCTTCTATCTTTTCTTCATCTACATTATCTGAAAAAAAGATACAACATATATATTGTATCTTTTGTCATTAGTTCTATCATTATTATTAGTTTTGTTATTTTTTTATTATTATTTATCATAATTTCTTATTCCTACTTATTTTTTTACTTAATCTTCTCTTGGTTTCATTGTTGGGAATAATAGTACATCTCTTATAGAGCTTGAGTTTGTAAGAAGCATTATAAGTCTATCTATACCAATTCCAAGTCCTCCTGTAGGTGGCATTCCATATTCTAAAAGCTTGGATAAATTCTATATCCATCATATTTGCTTCATCATCACCCTTTTTCCCTATTTTTCCATTTGTTTTTAAAAATCTTTCATATTGATCAATTGGATCATTAAGTTCTGAATATGCATTTCCATATTCTCTACCACCTATGAAAAGTTCAAATCTTTCTGTTAATTTTTGGATTATCTTTTTTTCTTTTTTTAGTAAGTGGTGATACTTCTATAGGATAATCATATATGAATGTTGGTTGTATTAATGTTTTTTTCTACTTTTTCTTCAAACACAAGATTCATTATATTTCCTATTGTTTTTTTCTGCTTCTGAAAGTTCTATTTCAAAATCTTTTTGCGATCTTCATTGCTTCTTCTAATGTTTCAACTTTTTCGAAATCAATTCCTGTTATATTTTTTTAATTGCATCATTCATTGTTATTCTATTAAATTTACTTAAATCTATTTTTTTGATCTTCATATACTATTTCTGTTGTTCCATTTACTTTTTTTGACAAACTGTTCTTATTAGATCTTCTGTTATATTCATCATATCAAAAATAATCTTCATATGCTGAATATAATTCAATATTTGTAAACTCTGGATTATGTTTTATAGAAATACCTTCATTTCTAAACATCCTTCCCATTTCATATACTTTTTCCGAAATCCACCTACAATTAATCTTTTTAAATATAATTCGTTTTGCAATTCTTAAATACATATCCATATCAAGTGTATTATGATGTGTTTCAAAAGGTCTTGCCGCTGCTCCACCTGCAACTTTGTGAAGTATTGGTGTTTCAACTTCTAAATATCCTCTTTCATTTAAGTATTTTTTTATTTCTCCGAAGTATTTGTATTCTTTTTTTACAAATGTTTCTTTTACTTTTTGGATTTACTATTAAATCTAATTCTCTGTGTCTATATCTTAAATCAACATCTTTAAGACCTTTTAAATTTATCTGGAAATGGTCTTAATGTTTTTGGTAAGAAGTACTATATCTTTTGCATGTATAGATATTTCTCCTGTTTTTTTGTTTTTAAACACAAATCCTTTAACACCTACAATATCACCTAGATCATATTTTTTTGAAATCTAAATATTTGTCTTCTACATCATTTAATGATATATATACTTGTATTTTTTTCCTGTTTCATCTTGTAGGTTAAAGAAAGATGCTTTCCCCATAACTCTTTTTGTCATTATTCTACCTGCAACACTAACAGTTCTTTCTTCATCTTCTTTGAAGTTTTCTACTATTTCTTTTTGCATAATCTGTTCTGTCATATTTTGTAATATCAAATGGATTTTTTTCCTTCTTTTTTTGTAATTCTTCTAATTTTTTTCTTTCCTTATTTTTCATTAATCCATCTAATTCATCTTCATATGATAGTTCTTCTTTTACTATATCTTGATTATTCATATATTTTTTTCCTTTTTCTTTATTGCTTTTTTTCTTATATAATTATATACTAATCTTACTATTTAATTTTTACTATATTTTTTTATTGTTGTAAAACTTCTATGGCTTTTTTTGTAATTGCAAGTCATTTTTGTATTAAAAGTTTTTTTGTATTTCTTCTACTGATTTATCTTTATTTTTTTCTATTATTTCTCTTTTTGTAATTTTTAGATTGTTCTACTTTTTATTGTAGGTTCTACCCCAATCTTATTTAACTTAACACCATTTGGTCCAAAATATTCTTCTGTAGTTACTTTTTAATGCTCCACCTGTACTACTTGTATATACTGCTTGTATTACACCTTTTTCCATAAGTAGTTTCTCCTACTACTGCTTTTTACCCTGTTATTTTTCTTTTTAATGCAAGTGTTAATAATTCTGACGCTGATGCTGAATATTTATTAACAAGTAATACAATTTCAAAATCATATTTAACTTTTTGTTTCTGTATATACTGTTTTCTTTAATCCTTTAGCATTTATTGTAGAATATATTTCTTTATCTTTATCTAAAAAAATAGGTCTGCTATTCTTTGAGCAGTTTTTACATCTCCTCCGGCCATTATATCTTAAATCTAGTATAAGTTTTGTCATTCCTTGTTGTTTCATTTCTTCTATTGCTTTTTCTATATCTTTGTCTGATTCTTCTGAAAAACTTTTTAAGATCTAGATATCCTATACCATTATCTAATAATTTATGTATTGTACTATCTACTTTTATTTCTTTTTCTTATAACCTTAAATGTAAGTTCTTTTCCATCTCTTATAACAGTTATTAAAACTTCTGTAGCTTCTTTCCCTTTTTATTTCTTTTTACTATTTCATCTAATTTCTTTTCTCTTACATCAATATCATTTACTTTTTATAATTATATCTTCTTCTTTTAATCCTGCTTCTTCTGCTGGTGTACCTTTCATTATCCCTGTTATAACAGTTGATCCTTCTTTATCAACAAGCTCTACACCTATTCCTACATATTTTTCCCTTTACTCCTTCTTTTTATTCCTTGCCATTTCTTCTTTAGTGTAGTATTCTGTATATTTATCACCTAGTCCTTCTACATATCCTTTCATAGCAGATTCGGCCAATTTTTGAATCGTCTATTTCGCCCATATATACTTCTTTTAATTTTTTTCTCTTATTGCTTCTAAATTTCTTGATATTACAGATATTGTTGATCCTGATTCTTTTTTTATCTGTTTCTTCTATATCTATCCCAAGCATTTTCTTTTCTATTCTCTTTAAAAACTGATTGTTTATAAATATGGTAATTAATATTACTATTATTGTATATGATACAAATAAGAATAACTTATTTGTCTTTCTTTCCACTTTTTTATTGCAAATTCATCTGATTCTTTTTTTATTTATTCTTTCTTTTTCATCAACCATTTTATTATTTTCTTTTCCCATGTTATTCCTTCTATTTTTTTCTAAATCTTCAACCATTTTTTTATTCGTTCTACATATTTTTCCATAATCTTTAAATTTAACACTTAGCATTACATCAATATATTCTATAGCATCTACAAGTTTTTGTATCATTTGATGCTAAACATACTATATTTAAATCATCATCTGCTATACCATTTGTAAGACTTTCTCTACTATATGCAAGGCTTGCACGAATTTTTTTAAACTTATTTGCAGTATATGTCATACCATGTCCACTTTTTACATATAAGGATACCTTTTTGATCCTTTATCTCCTATAACCTTTTTCACATACTTTTTTTGTGCATAAATTGGATAGTCTGTTCTTTCTTCTGAATATGTTCCCATATCTTCTATTTCAATATCCACTCCATTTTCTTTTTATTCCATTTACATATTCTATTATTTCTTTTTTTAAGTTCAAATCCTCCATGATCTGCTCCTATATATATCTTCATAATTTTTCTCCTTATTTAAATATTTTTATCCAATATTCCATTTTTCATATCTGTAATATTATATATTTTTCTAATACATCAAACGTTTCTTTTTAAATTTCTTTTTGCCGACTTCCAACCTTCTCCATCTGTAATCCATATAAATTTAAACTTATTTATTTCTTTTCGATTCTAATGCAATCATCTTATAGCTTCTTGCTACCTCATTTTAATTTTTGAACCTCCAACTGCATAAAAAAATTAGTTTTCAATTGCATATATGCACTCTTTTGTTTTAACTACAAAATCAAATCTTTTTAGTTGAACTACTATCTGCACTAATACTTGATAAATCTACTTTTCCATCTTTCTTCTATGTCTTCTATATACATTTCAGAAAAAAATAATTTTTTTATTCTTTATATATCCTGCTTTCTCAAAGGTACTTTTCAACTAACTCTTCCATCAATATACCACCACGATTTTTTTCTTGCATTAGAATTCAAACCACATTCTACCCCTAAAAACATAGTCATATATATTGCTAACTAGATGATTTTTCTAATAAATCAAATAATCCTGTTTTTTTCTCATAAATTTACTATATTCTTCTTTAGTATAATTCATGTTCTTAAAATTATAATCAAATTTTTCTTTCATTTTCATCTAAAACAGATATTTCATAATTTCTAACCGCTAACAAAAATCGGAATAGTTTTTTTAATACTTCAGGATACCTTTCAATTATACTTTCAAATTCTTTTTCTATATTTTTTTACTTCCAATCAATGAATTTAGAACATTTAATTCCACTTTATATATTTTTGCATTTTTTTATATAGTCTCAAAATCTATATAGTATTCAAAATTTGCAATACTATCTATCATTGTATCTAACCATTCTTCAAAATTTCTTTTTATCCATTTTTACTCCTTCTTAATTTCTTCATACCTTTTTATTGATAATTTTTAGATATTCTTCTTCATTATCAATCCCAATATATTTCCTTTTTTTAAATTAACTGCTGCTATACCAGTGGTAGAACTTCCACAAAATGGGTCTAAAATCAAATCTCCTTCATTTGTTGATGCTAATATTATTCTACTTAATAGTTCTAATGGCTTTTTGTGTTGGATGTTTTTCCTTGCTTTTTTTCCGATGGTTTTGTTGTTGACATTCTCCATACATCCTTCATTTGTTTGTTATCATTAATTTCTCTCATCAATGAATAATTAAAAGTATATTTTTCCTTTATTTATATTCTTTTTTTGCCCAAATTATTGTTTCTGTTGAGTGTGTAAATGTTTTTGCAAGATATATTAGGTGCTGGATTTGTTTTTCCCATATTATATTATTTAATATTTTGAAATTATTTTCTTCTAGTGCCATACCTATAGAGTAGATATTATGGAATGTTCCACTAATCCAAATTGTTCCATCATCTTTTAGTACTCTATAACATTCTTCTATCCATTCATTATTAAACTTGTGTTTTTCTTTTTAAGTCACATGCTAAATCCCATTTTTCCTTTATCTACACTAACCATTTTGCCAGAGATTACATGTTATTCCCCACTAGACAAAAAAATATGGTGGATCTGCAAAAATCATATCAATAGACTTGTCTTTAAACTTTTTTTAATTCTTTTTATTGTATCATTTTTTTATAAGTTTAAAACTTCCATCATTAAAATATTCCATATTAGTATTCCTCATAATTTATAATTAATAATTCGGAAATTTTACCTCTTTTTTTCCTTGTTAGAATTTATCATTCTATTTGCTTTTTATCTCATTTATTTTAAATCCATTATATATTTGTTCAAAAAGTCATCTTTTTTTCATTATTATTCTTTGGATTAGAATTTGATAACATCAATTTTACATTAGAATTATTATCATTGATTTTTTTCTAAAATATTCCCCCAAGTTCTTTTTGATTTTTCATCATTAAAGTCTTCTTTGCTATATGATGTAAAAGATGATGTTTTATTAATTGGCCTATATGGTGGATCAAAAATATGAATGTATTTTCTTCTATATACTTATAACTTTCCCTATAATCACCATTTATGAAAGTTACATTTTTTTAATAAGTTTTGATAATTCAATTAAATTTTTCTTCATCAAATATAGTAGGATTTTTATATTTTTCCTATTGGTACATTAAATTGTCCTCTTCTATTTTTCTCTATATAGTCCATTAAAACATGTTTTATTTAGAAATATAAAAATATGTTGTCTTTTCTAAAAGCTTCATTCTCATTTTCAATATTGATTGAATTGTATTTTTTTCTTATATCATAATAATATTCTTTTCTATTTTCATCGTCTAATTTTAAATATTCTTCTTCCAGTTTTTTAACTCTAATACTAAACTCTCTACTTTATCTTTTTATAATATTATAGCAATTTATAAGATTTTTTTATTTATATCAAAAAGCATATGCTTTTTTTAATATTATATTTTTTTAATATGTCCATAAGAATTGCTCCACCACCTACAAAAAGGTTCTATATATACATCTATTTTTATTTTTCTTTTTAGTTCTTTTTGGATAATATTGTTCCATTTGTGGAATCAATTTATTTTTTTCCTCCTGCCCATTTTACAAATGGCCTAACCTTTTTCCATAAAATCTCCTATACAATTATATTTCAAATTATATCAAATATAATTTATTTTTTTACATTATTATATATATAATAACATAAAAAAATGAAGAACATTTTTAAAACAATATTCTTCACCTAATTCAAATAAATTTAATTTAATTCTATTTATATTTCTTCACGTTCTATAGTTTTTTTCTTTATTTTTTTCTGATTATTTAAATCTTGATGCTGTTTTTGAAAACATTTCTTTATCATTTGATCCTATATCAGATATATTTTCTTTTTCTACTTCTATCTCTTCTCTTGTTATACCAAACTTATTATATAATTTTTTTCAAACCTCTAAATATTTTATTATCATTTCTATTAATTCTTTCTTCTTTTTCTATAATCATATTTTTTTGATCTTTTACTACTTTTTTTATTTTTTTGATTCAATTCTTTATTACTATATTCCTTTATTTCTGGTTCTTTGACTTCTTCTTCTCTAAAAGTTAATGTATGATCTTTACCGAATTCTTTTTTTGTTTTAAAAAAATATTTTTTTAATTTTTTTACTCCCTAAATCCCATGTTGGATCATAATAATACCAATTTTCCCCATTCTTAACTTTTTATTGCAGCATGATTTAGTCTTTCCTTATATGGTGTCATTGTATTTTTCTACATTTTTACCAATACAACCAATTACTTTTGATTCCACTCCTACACTTGTGAGCATATAATGCATCATATGAGCAATTCCTTCACATACTGCTCTATTACTTATAATTGCATTATATGAAGATTGTTTCCTGTTCAATCTTTGGTTTAACATTTGAATTCTACTTCTATTATCATTAAAAAGAATTTCTGACTTTTTTTATCATCTCTTCTTATTTCTTTTTCTAAATTCATTAATTTCATCTCAAAAGATACTTTTTTTCATTTATATGTTTTATATATTGCTAAAGTTTTTTTCTATATCTGTGTATTTAGGATTAATTATATTTTCTAATATTTCTTTTGACTTTCTATCCATCTTTTTCCATATTATATGTATCAAATTCATTTTTACCTGATTCGCTTTTTATTTTTCTGTCCACCTACAAACTCCTCCTTTTTTTCTTTCTCATATATTGAAACTTCCTTTGTTAATTCTGGATATTTCTCAATTAATTTAGGATATATATCAACATCTAATGCCAAATATCCCATGTTTGAATTTTTTTCATTTTTTTCAATGATATTAAATTCTCTTAAATCTAAATTTCCGTGTTCCTACATTTTTCTATCCTTAAAATCTCTAAATTCAAATTTTTTTATCAAGACCTGAAATTTCATTTAAATTTGGATTATTATCTACTTTTAACATTTTCAAATTAATTAATTTGCTTGTATCTAACTTTGCCAATTTTTTTCTTCATTGTAGATTTCTAAACTTTCAAGTTCTTTTTAGATTTTCTATTGGTCTAAAATCTTCTATTCCTGTAACTCTATTATCAATATATTCTTTTTAGCTCTTGTCGCTCTTTTTTTCTACTCTTTTACCTTCTATCTTTGGTATTCTATTTAATTTTTTTCAGACGATATCACTAATCTTTTTTAAGTTAGATAATTTAACTATATCTTCTATATTTCCTACTTTTTTTCCATCTTAAATCTAATTCTGTTATATTATCTAATTCTTCTTTTTGAGAAATACTTATATTCTTCATCAAATTCTTTATCTTTATTTATTAAATTTTGTTTTTCCTAATATTTTTTTCTTAATATAATTGCTAATCTTCCATTTTCTATTTTAATCTTATCCTGCTTCATAAATATGTTACCTTTAATTATTTTTGGTTCTATACTTTTTTTATTCCATTATCCTATCTTAAATATCTCTTTTTATCTTTAATATTATATTATTAAAAAAACTTTTTTTATTCCATTTTTCTTTATATTCTATAATCTCATTTTTTTATTAATATTATTATAATTACTATTATTAATATGTTCTGTTTCTTCTATATTATCATTTACTTTTTTTCTGATCTTCATCTATATCAACTATTTTTATATTCATTCTTATTTTTCTTATACTTATTTTCATTTTTCCTCTAAAATATATCTCATATACATTCTATCTGTTTCACTTGTACTAAAATAATTATAATCAAGTAATGCAAGCATTGAAACTGTTTTTTTCTTTTTTTACTCTTCCTTCCAATACTTCTTCCATATCATTATATACTGGATTATATGTGTCATCTTTTTCTACTTTCTATAGACTTATATATTTTTTTCTGGTATTTTATCTATATATTCTTTTTCCTAGCATTTGTAATATTGCATATAATTCTGAATATGCTCTTTTTATCAATATTATATTCTTTCATCAAAACTTCTTGCATCTTTTTTCCCCACTTTCTCTATCTACTCTCTTTTTGCTTATCTCTTTCATCTATATTATTTAATTCATCTACTTCTCTTTTTTTAAATCTTCTTCTTTAGTACCATATCTTTGATACAACTTATTAGCCTTATTTTTCTTTTTGTTCTTTTTCCTTTTTTTCTAGAACTATATTTTTTTCCATCTTCTAAAACATATCGTAATCTTTCATTTAGTTCATCAACTGTATATGCCTTTTTCTTTTTGGATTTTCTATTTTTTTCTTCTAATACAGTAAAAAGTATGATTTTTTTCAAATTCTTCCTTAGTCTTAAATACATTTCTTAATTTCATCTGTCCTGCATCCCATGTTGGATCATAATAATACCAATCTTCACCAGTTTTAACTCTTATAACCGAATGATCTTCTCCCCTATCTACAAAAACTTTCTTCTTTATTATCTCTTTCTCCTATACAACTTACTGTTTTAGATTCTATACCAACAGTTGAAAGCATATAATGCATCATATTTGTATATCCTTCACATACAACCTCTCCTTTCATAAATGCATTATATGAGGATTGTTTTTCCATTTAATATTTTACTTTCACCTTTTTCCTATCTTCTGTCTTTTTATCTATAAGTTCTTTTTCTCTTTTTAAACAAAATATGATCATATTTAATATTTTTGAACTATATATGTATATATTGCCATAGTTTTTTTCTATATCAGAATATTCAGGTCTTACTATATTTCCTAATATTTCTTTTACATTTCCTCATCCATTAGTTTTTACTTGTACTGTATTATACTCATTTTTTTCCAATCTCACTTATATTTTTCAGTCCACTTGCAACTAATAATATTTTTCCCTAATTACACTATCTAATCTAGGCTGCATTTGTTTTTAATTTAGGGGTATAGATCTACATCTAATCTTAATATACAAAGTTCCTTATTTTTCCATTGCTTCTACTATATTAGATTCCTTTAATTTTTAAATCACCTTCTCCGATTATGTTCTAAATTTAATTCTGAAAGTTCTTCATTAAAATCAAGTCCTCTTACTTCTTTTTAAATTTGGATTATCTCTTAATTTTTAAGCTTACTAGATTTTTTTAGGTTTTCTGTATTAATTTTTCTTAAATTTTTCTTCATTATCTATTTGTAAAAAAATTCTAATTTCTCTAATTTCTCTATTACTGAAAAAAATCTTTTTATTCCTGATTTTTTTAAATTCATAATTATAATACCTATCATCAGATGTCATAAAATTATATTTTTTTCATAGTTCTCATGTTTACTGAAGATATCTTAAGATTTCTTAAGTTTGGTAATTTTTCTAATTCTTCTATTTCACCTATATAGTCATTTATTATCTCAAGATCTTTTTATTTGTTCTAATTCTTCCTTTTTTTAAAGTTTTGAAATTCCAAAATCTCATTAATCCAATTAATCCCATTTTTATTCCTTTTTTTCTCTAATTCTTTTTTTATTAATGTTGCTAAATTAATATTATCTATTCTTATAACTTCACCACTCATTTTACTTTCCTTTATAATAATTTAATATCTCTTATCTTTCATCAAAATTTATCTCTTCATTGTTACATACTTCTTTTTCTTTTTTTCATAACTATTTTTCTCTCTTAATTTCTTCTCTATCAAATAATTCTTCTTTAACATTTTTCCAGTTCTTCTTTTTTTATTCCAAATTTATCGTATAAGTTTTTTTAATCCTTTAAAAAGTCTAGTATATAATGTATCTTTTTTTCATTCTGCTTTTTTTATAATCTTATCATTTTTTTATCAGAATATATCTTATTAATTTTTATTTTTCTAACTCTTTATTATTATACTTTTTTTGTTTTTTACACTTTGTATTCTTTCTTCTCCTGCACTTAAAGTATGTTTTTTTATAAAATTCATCTTTAGTCTTATATGCATATTCATATGTAGTTTTTTTCCTGCATCCCATGTTGGGTCATAATAATACCATTCATCATCTGTTTTCACTCTTATAACTGAATGATCCGTTCCTTTATCTTCTAGTTCTTGTTCTTCAGTTATTGGATTCGCTATACAACCAATCTCTCTTGATTCTATATTTTTCTTTTTGTAAGCATGTAATGCATCATATTTGCATATCCCTGACACACTGCCTTTCCTTTCATTATTCCATTAAATGAAGATTGTTTACCAAGTATTCTTTTTATTTATTATACTATATGAGCTTCTATTAGAACTTCCTTCTAAAAAAATAAGCAATATTTCTCATATTTTTTTGCATTTCTTGGTCAAATTCAAGCATTTTATAATCATAATCAACATTGTCAGTTATATAATTATATATAGCTAATGTTTTTTTCTATTTCAGTATAATCTGGTTTAATAATATTTTTGTAATATTTCTTCTACTCTTATATCCATTTCTTTTAAATTTCTTGTACTAAATTTGTTTGCCCACCTATCATAAGTACTTTTTTATTTTTCAATCCAAGTGTATACTCTTTCATTATTCTTTTTCATATTGTTCTATTTTTTTCAACTAATTGTGGAAATTCTTTTTATTAAGTTTGGAAACATATCTACATCTAATACAACTTCTTTAAGTACTTTATTCTCGACTGCATCCATAATATCAAATTGTTTTTAATTCTAAACTACCTGTTCCATTTCTAGACATTAAAAATTTTTTTCTAAATTTTTCTAGTTCATTTAATCCTATTACTTCTTTTTAAATTAATGTTGTTGATTAGCTCTATTTTTTAATTTTTTTAAATTTGTAACATCTAATTCATATAAATCTTCTTCACTTTCTATTCTTAATTCCTCTATGTTTTTTTAATCTTTCAAGTATTTTTAAAATCATCAATATTACTTTTTTTCGCTATTATATGAACTTTCGTCATACATTTTTCCATTTTCAAGTTTAGCATAGAAATCACTATTTGTTGATACTATCGATAATTTCTTTAAATTCTGAAGTTTTTTTCTAACTCCTTTATATCTCCGACGTTAGTATAACATATACTTAATTCTGTTATACTATCTAATTCTTCTTGTGTAAAAATCTTTATACCATTCATCATAATATCCGATATCATCAATATTTCTCCACCATAAATCTTTTTTTGTGAAATTTCATTTATATCTCTTTCTTCTATATAACTTTCTTCTTCAAAATCTTCATTTACTTTTAGATTGTACCTCTCTCCTTAAAAATATCTGCAATTTTATTATTTTCTATTCTTATTTTTATCCATCTATTTCTTTCCCTATAATATACTTTAATATTTCTTTTTATACTATAATTATATATATTAGATTTCAGTTTATAAACTTTTTATAGTTTTTTTAATAAATTCTGGCTCTATACTTTTTAATGGGGGTATAGAATGATAAAAAAATAGAAAAAAAGCATAAAAAAAGAGCATAAGTTAAAAAAATGTAGTATCCTATTAGTAAGCAAACAGAAAGGATACGGTTTAACTTATGCAAGATAATAATATAATGATTAGTTACAAAATACAAGATGTTAGGATAATAAAAAAACAAAAAAATAATTGATGGAGAATATCATATTTATGGTATTAGGAATAATAAGAAACCTGGAAAAAGACTATAGATTAAAGGATTATAGGACTGTTAAAATATTAATTGATGTATATGATAATATGCCTGTATTTTTTTACACCTTACAAAAACAAAGATATATTTGTAAGATTACTGGTAAAACAATTACAAGTAGTATTGGTATTGTTAAAAAGATGTAGAATCTCTAATAGAATAAAGAAAAGAATAGAAACAACTTTTTAAGGATATGAAGACTTTTTAAACAAAATGCTAAAGAGAATAATGTGAGTATAAGTACTGTAATAAGAACACTTGAAAGTATAGAAATTAAGAAAGAAAAAGTATGATACTTCTGTAATATTCATTGATGAATTTAAAGGTAATCTTGGTAATGAAAAAAATACCAATTAGCTGTATATGATAAACATCATAAGTTAATTAATATCTATGGAAATAGATATCAATCTACTTTAAAGAATATATTACTAGAATTTAAGCCTTCTATTGTTGTTACAGATATGTTTAAACCTTTTAGAAATGTAATTAATAAAACTTTACCTATGTCTCATATAGTTGCTGATAAATATCATGTAATAAGACAAGGTATATGGACAATAAGAGATATTAGAATAAATATATTTAATGCTGATTCTAGTAAAAAAATAGGGAGTTTAAGAGATATTGGAAAGTTATACAAAAGAATCCTAAGAATTTAAGCAAGCAAGAACAATGCATAATAGATAGACTAAAAAGAACAAAAACAATATATTTGCTGTATCATATGACTTAATTAAAAGATTTTTATTCATTATTTGAATTAACTGAAATAACAAGCTTTTAAAGAAGGTTTAGAACAATTAATAACAGACTTAAAAAGAAATTAATATAGCTAAATGTGACACATTATCTAGTACTTTAAATTCTTGGTTTAAAGAGATAGTTAATATAATAGAATATGGATATAATAATGGATTTGTAGAAGGATATAACAACAAAATTAAAGTAATAAAAAGAATTGGTTATGGTTATAGGAACTATGAAAGATTTAATAAGCTCATGAAAATAAGGCTACAAGCCTAGTTAGGGATTTTTGTACCCCATTCTTGACATTGAGCCTAAATTCTTTAACATTTATGTAATATAAAAAAAGTAGTATTAGATAAAAAAATTCTTACTAATACTATTTTTCTTATTATTTATTATTTATTATTTTATAATTTAATTTTTTTATTTTGTTTTTGTTCTTCTCTTTCTTTTTTTAATTTCCCTTCATAATTGTTTCAAATTCTTCTCCAGAGATTTTTTTCTCTCGATAAGTACTTTAGCAATACTATGAAGTTTTTTTCTGTATTTGCTATTAATATTTCTTTACCTATATTATATGCATTGTCTATAATTGATTTAATTTCTGAATCAATCTTAGATGCTGTTTCCTCACTTATATGTTTAGTATGTCCTATATCTCTTCCTAAAAAAATACTTGTTCTGAATTTGTAACATATGATATAGTTCCGAAGTTTATAACTCATACCATATTTTGTAACCATATCTCTTGCAATTTTTTTGTTGCACGTTCTATATCATTACTTGCTCCTGTTGATATATCTCCGAAGAATTATTTCTTCTGCGATTCTACCACCTAAAAGCCCTATTATACTTTCTTCCATTTCTTTTTTTAGATATAAATGATTTATCTTCTCCGAGACTTATACATTGTATATCCACCAGCCATACCTCTTGGTACTATAGATATTTCATGTACTTTATCTTGTGTTTTTTTAAGAAATATGATACAACAGCATGTCCTGCTTCATGATATGATACAAGTTTTCTTTCTTTTTCAGATACAACCCTACTTTTCTTTTCAGGTCCCATACTAACTTTTATCATAGCTTCTTCAATATCTTTTTCTGTTATATATTCTTTTTCTTTTTCTTGCTGCTAAAAGTGCTGCTTCATTTAAAACATTTTTCAAGATCTGCACCTGCAAATCCTGCTGTATTTTTTTAGCAACTACTTCTAAAGATATATCTTCAGATAATTTCTTATTTTTTTGCTATGTACTTTAAGTATTTCTTCTCTTGCTTTTTGCATCTGGCATTGATACAACTATTTGTCTATCAAATCTACCTGCACGAAGAAGTGCTGAATCTAGTACATCTGGTCTATTTGTTGCTGCAAGTACAATAACACCTTCATTTGAACCAAATCCATCCATTTCAACAAGTAATTGATTTAATGTTTGTTCTCTTTCATCATGTCCGTGATCCGAAGTCCTGCACCTCTTTGTCTACCTACTGCATCTATTTCATCTATGAATATAATACATGGAGCTTTTTTTCTTAGCTTCTATAAACATTTCTCTAACTCTTTTTGCTCCAACTCCTGAATACATTTCAACAAAATCTGAACCAGAAATTATAAAAAATGGAACTCCTACTTCTCCTGCAACTGCTTTTTGCAGAAGTGTTTTACCGTGTACCTGGTCTTCCTACTAAAAGAACTCCTTTTGGTATTCTTGCACCCATTTCTATATTTTTTTGTGGATTTTTTTAAGAAATCTACTATTTCTTTTAATTCTCCTTTTTCTTCTTCAATACCTGCAACATTATCAAATCTAATATTATTTTCATCTTCATCTATAAGTCTTGCCTTACTTCTTCCTATTGCCATATCTTTATCTGGCATTTCTTGTCTTGCCCTTATAGAGGCCATGTTTATCCAACTTATAACAAGAATAATCACTATTGCTGTTGGAAGGATTATAATTGTATTTTTGCATTGATTTATCTAGAATATTTGATTCTTCTTGTTCTACTACAAGTCCATCTTTTATTTTTATCTGAAACTTCTGTTAAAAATACTTGATCATTTGGTATATTTGTTTTTTTGAATTTTTTTATCATTATATGTATATCTTACATATGTTTTTATCTGAAGAAATTCTAATCTTTTTTTAACCTTTTTCCTGTTTTATTGCTGATACCATTTCAGTATAATTAACATTTACTTCAATATTATTTGATAAATTAAATGCTATAATAAGTACAGCAAGTATTATTAAAACTATTCTTAAAGTTTTTTTAGTCTTTTTCATACTTTTTTTCCTTTCTATTTTTTTCTTTTTTTCCAATTTCATGACAACTTCTACATCTAGGTTCATATGTTTCTTTTTCACCTATTTGTATTATTTCAGCATCAAAACTTGCAGGTTTTCCATTTACAATTCTTTGACTTTTTAGTTGCAGGTTTTTCCACATTTCATACACACTGCTTGAAGTTTTTGTTATGAATTCTGATTTAGCTAAAAGTTTAGCTGTTATATCAAATGGTTCTCCTCTAAAAATCTTGATCAAGTCCTGACATTGCAACTCTTATACCTCTATCTACAAGTTCTTCTACAACATCTATTATACCTTCATCAAAAAAATTGTACTTCATCTATTGCAATTAAACTTACATCTTTTTCATTTTTCTAATATTTTTTTAATATTTCTACAGAATTTGCAACTGCATGTCCTTCAACAGTTTCACCATTATGTGATACAACATCTGTCTTACTATATCTATCATCTATTTTTTTGGCTTAAATACAAATACTTTTTTTGTTTTGCAATTATAGCTCTTTTTACTCTTCTTATAAGTTCTTCACTTTTTCCACTAAACATTGGTCCTACTATAATCTCCATATAGCTATATTCTGGTCTAAACATTTTTTCTCCTATTTGCATTTTTATTTTTCTTATTGTAAATCATCTGATATTGTATGATATCTTGGATCTTTTAATTTTTTTCGATATATCTTCTGTATTCTTCTTCATTATTTCTATTTAAATATTTAATATTAAAAATTAAATATTTCTTCTAAATTTAGTACCTATTGTGTTTAAATTTCTATCTATCATAATATATTTTAATTTTTGCATATCCATAATCATCAAATTCAATTTCTTTATTAATATTTGCAAATATATATAATCCTTCTGTTATAAGGGTTGATATAAATATATCATATTCTTGATTTGTTCTAGGTTCAAAAATTTTTTTATCTAAAAATTTGCCATTTTTTTCATTCATATTTTTTTAACTATATAATTATCTCCGATCTGGAATTACTTCTCTATATATTGGAGATATAGGTTTTTACATCTTCATCTTGATTGTTTGCAAAATATGTTATTTTTTTAGGTTTTTCTCTTAACTGCAAATCTATCTTTTTCAAATACTTCTATTTGTGCATTATTATTAAGTGTATATTTTTTTCCCTTGGAGATCAAACCACCCTTGTTCTTTTTTTAGATGGTGAGAAATATGGTAAAAATCCGATTACTGTATAAGTATATATGATCATCATCATATATTATTTTTTTCTGCATTTAAAGAAATATAATCTCCTTTATCTTTAGAAGATTTAAGTTTATCTCTTTTTAGTAACTAATGTATATTTTTTTCTTTTTCCTGTTATCTCAGATTTTTTTGAATTAGAATATCATATTTATCGCTAAACTGATATCTTTTTTTCACTAGCATTTCTTGTATCATCATATATATCTTTTGTTATATATCCGATTATATTTATTACTAACCTCTAAAGTTGGATTTTTTTCTCCTATTACATCTTTTTATTACTTTTTAAAAAAATTCTTCACGCTTTCCTTCATGATCTTCATTTGAATATTCCGAATTATATGACATTACTTTTTCTTTCATTTTTTTCATAATTACATCTGTTATATTTTTTTATTAGATACAGCTGCAATTTCAAAAGTTTTTATCATATGCCTTTATCTTATAAAATGGAGTTGCATAATCATATTTAAAAATCAATTTTAGTTTCTCCAAATTTATTTATATATCCATACTTACCATTTAATTTTTAAATTAATATACACACTTTTTATCTGGTATCTCTTCTACATATTTAAAATATTCAGGATTATATGCAGTAAGATTAATATCTTCTCTTTTTTTAATATATTCTGCAATATTCTTATATTGTACTAATGATATCCCTGAGCTACAACTAAAACTCCCATCATTATTAATATTATTGTACTTGCAAGAAAATTATCTTTTTTTCAATATAATTATTTTTTTGATAATGTTCTTATAATTAAAATTCCTGATCCTATAACAAATATAGGGTAAATATATGAAGGTGCAAAAAAATGTTACAAGTCCAACAAGTGAAAATAAGTAAAACACAAAATAATATCCTTTTTTTCATATTAAATAATGAAAAAAATAAGGTTTATAATACTTACAACAATTGTAACTCCAAATATTATATTATGCTGAATATTTATAACAAATCTTTGGTGTCTTGTAAGTTCTAATCTATTATTGCTCATCATATAAAAGACATATATAATAAGTAAAATACCTAGCATGATATTTAATATACCTAAAAACACATTAGTCTTTTTTTGCCCTTCATCTTTTTCTCCTTAAATTATTAATTTTTCTTTCATATACCATTTTGATAAATCCATATCTTCTATATCTAAAATCATTTCATGTTTTGGTAATACCCTAAATGTATATACAAAATCTCCTCCATTATTTATTGATATATTTCCTATATATGTACATGTTCCATCATCATTCTTATTTGCAAACTTAAGTTCTTCAGATTTTTAAATATTTCATCTTACCGATCTTCTATAAGTTTTTGCTATATATATTTCTACTTTAGCATTTTCTACAGGTACTCTTCCGAAGATATACACGTATATTTACATTTATATTTTTCTCCTGCGTCTAATACTTCAGTATTTACTTGTGTATCTTGGTAGATTTTTAATCTTATTCCATTCTTCATAACACATCTTTTTTTCCATCTTAGAAATTCAAATACATCTTCTAAAGACTTAAATTTACTATCATTTAACTCTATAAGTGGCATATATATTCTTTTTTTAAATAATCTATAAGCATTCTAGATGTTGAATACATTCCTGCATTTGTTGCTATAGAATTTTTTTCATATATGTTATCCATTCATTTGAATATGTATTTATATTTTTCCTTATTATAATATGCTGGTATTATCTTAGTTTCAAGCATTTCATATAGGCTATTACTATCTACTCTATCTTGTTCTTCATCTGTAGAATATTTCTTTCTATCACCTATTGCAAATCCATTTGTTCCATCATATCCTTCATCCCACCATCCGGTCTAAGATACTAAAGTTAACTGCTCCATTTATTGCTGCTTTTTTTGTCCACTTGTTCCGAGATGCTTCATATGGTCTTCTTGGATTATTCATCCATACATCAACACCTGCTACAAGCATTCTTGAAAGTCCCATATTATAGTTCTCAAGAAGCATTATTTTTTTCCTTTAAATTGTGGCATTTTTGATACTTCGTCAATACGTTTTATAAGTTCTTGTCCCATAACATCAGCAGGATATGCCTTTCCTGCAAATACAAGTTTTACTGGTCTTTTTTTCATCATTTTAAAAGTTGTGTTAATCTTTCTAAATCTTCAAATATTATTGTTGCCCTCTTATATGTTGCAAATCTTCTTGCAAATCCAATTATTAGATCATTTTCATTTATCTTACCAACTGTTTCTGCTATTTCATCATATGTAGCACCATTTTTCACTCATTCTTGTTCTAACATTTTTTTATTTATTTCTTCTATTAACTTTTTTTCTTATATGTTAAATGTGTATTCCATAAAACATCATTTGGGATATTATATATTTTTTTCCATATATTATTATCATATATCTTATCTTGCCAATATGGTATCAAATAATTGTTATACATTTTTCTTTATACCTGGTGCGAGCCATGTACATGTATGTACACCATTTGTTACATATGTAATTGGAGATTCATCATCTGCAGTATTTGGCCATATTTCTGTAAATAATTCTTTAGAAACATCTCCGGTGAAGCTTACTTACTCCATTTTTTTCTTACCTGCTATTTTTAAGTGCAAATACTCCCATATTAAATGCTTTTTTTATAATTATCATTTGGTGTCATTCCTAAACTTAAGAAAGTATCTTTAGAAATTCCAAGATCATCCCATTTTACCATCAAACATTTTTTTCTATTAAATCAATATCGAATATTTCATTTCCTGCTGGTACTGGTGTATGTACTGTTACTGCTGTCATTGTTTTTAACAAGTTCTTTTGCAACTTCAAATGATACTTGTTTTTTTCCCTCATTATTTCTTCAATAAGTTCTACTATTAAAAAAATGCTGAATGTCCTTCGTTCATATGATATAGGTTTGGAACTATATTTAAAAGCTTTTTAATAGTTTAACTCCACCTATTCCAAGAATCATTTCTTGCATTAATCTCATTTCTCTTCCACCACCATATAATCTATATGAAAGTTCCCTATATTTAGTACTATTTTTCTTCTGTATCTGCATCTAAAAGATATAATTTAACTCTACCTACATTTATTACCCATACTTTAAGCATTACTTTAGTATTTTTCAATAGTTATATATATAGCAAGTTCTCTTCCTTTTTCATCTTTAACCTTTTTTTAATTGGCATATTATCTAAATCAGATTTAGCAAATAATGTAAGCTGATTTCCTCTTCCATCAATCTTTTTGGTTAAAATACCCCTCCTTATACATAAGTCCTATACCTACAAGTGGTATTCCAAGATCACTTGCAGATTTTTAGATGATCTCCTGATAATATACCAAGACCTCCTGAATATAATGGCATTGTTTCATCAAGTCCATATTCTGCTGAAAAATATGCAATACACTTATTCTTATATTTTTTTCATAATTATTCATATAATATGTATTATTATTTTTCCATATATCCTTTAAAAATCTGAATACACCTTATTATATTCTCTTAAAAACTCTTCATCTTTTGCTACTTCTTCAAGTTTAGTTTGTGAAATTTGTTTTTAAAAAAATTTAATTGGATTTTTCAACTCTTTCCCATAATTCTTTATCTATTTTTTTAAATAATTTTAAACTTTCTGTATTCCAACACCACCATAAATTTTTCTGCTATTTCATGGATACCTCTTATTCTATCTGGTAATTTAGGTACTATTGTTAATCTATTAAATATGTACATTTGTCCTCCGTATATCAATTATTTTTTTCTTTTTGTAATCATTATATTTTTAAATATTATATTATTTTTATTCATTTCTAACAAAATTATTTGAGACATCTTCAAAATTATTATTTTTTTAAAGCTCTGAATTATTTGATCATATTTTTTTCTTTTGTTGCAAATTCTAATATATATTTTTCTACCAATCTTATTTGCATCTTTCCCTAATATTAATGTAATATTTCCACCCATTCTATTAGATAAAAAAACCTGTTATTTTGTTTTTTTGTTTTTAAACTATTTATTCTTGAAATAGCATTACCATCTATAATTCCTTCATTTGTTTGAAACATTCTGTCAAATTCATTAATATCTGATATATATATACCGAATTTCTTCTCCCTGTAGTAATTGTTTTCTTACTTCATCAGTATCTTTTTTTCCTGCTTGCAGTTTTTAATGTAGTGACATATTTGCTATGTATATTAAAACTTATAACACCTAAAACAATTATAATCACCATCATCGATACTATTGCATATACTGTTAAAAAAACCTTTCCTACTTTTTTTATTTTTCTCTTTCAAATAATTATCCCCTTATCTTTCTATGAACTTTTCTCAAATTTTGATTATAACTTCTATATTAATTTACTATATATGATTCTTTTTTTCTACCTTTTTACAAAAAAATACAATAATTTTTTTATTAATAAAAAAATAGAATCATTTTTTTAATTTATGATCCGGAAGTTTGACACTTGTGAAATTTCAAAACATACCTTAAGCATTGGTAATGCTTAATTTTTTGTCAAATTTTTTTCATCTAAATACTTGCACAATTTAACACAATATGATATAATATTTGTATTTAAAAAGACTTGTTATGAGATTACAAACAAATAATTCGAAGAGTTCTCAAAGTCTTTATGTTGTTAAAACTATATATTTTAATAAAAAGACTAATAAGGTGGTTGAAAAAAATTAGGAACTTATGATGAATTAAAGAAAAAAACTAGATGAAAAAAATATACTAGCCACCAAATTATTACAACTCTTAAAAGAAATGAATGTACTTGAAAAGTTAGAACAAGGACATATTCCAATATATACTAGAACAGACTTAACAGATGATTTACATGATAAATTCGGGTTTAGAACCGATTACCAAATTATAACAGATGCAAAAAAATTAAAAAAATTTTTAAAAAAATACTAAAAACTAAAAAAATTGTGCAACTTTTTAAAAAAACCTCAAACTCTTGATACTGTTAGAGTTTGAGGTTTTTAACTGTCAAATTTGAGACTATATATGATTCTTTTTTTCTACCTTTTTTTACAAAAAAATACAATAATTTTTATTAATAAAAAAATAGAATCATTTTTTTAATTTATGATCCTATTTTATATCTTAATTATTTTAACATATTATTATACTCTTCTTCTGTTATTCTTTCTATACCAAGCTTTTTCTGCTTTTTTTATACTTACTACTTGTTTCTTTTTTTCATATATTACAATATTTGTATCTTTTTGTTATACTTGATTTTTACTATTCCACCATTTGCTATTATTTCTTTTTCTATTTCTTTTTTTAGGCTTACTAAAATTACCTGTAAGTACAAATATTTTATCTTTAAATATATCTGACACTATTTCTATATCTTCTGAATTTTCTTTTTCTTCTTGTACTTCCATTCTAATTCCATGTTCTTTTTAATTTTAATATTATATCCCTATTTTTTTCTTTTTCTAAAGAAATTATATATATTACTTGCTACAATATCACCCTATACCATCTATTTGTTTTTAGGGCTTCTTCATCACTTTCCATTATCTTTTCTATAGAATTAAAATTTTCATTTCTAACAATTTCTTTACTTTGGTTTACTCCGAACACCTTGTATTCCTAAAGATACTAATACTCTATTTAAAGAATTTTCTTTACTTTTTTTCTATTGCTTTTAATATATTTTCTTCAAACTTAGTACTTTTTTTCCTGCTTTTTGTTTTCTTTTCCTTATTTCTTTTTTTCTTTTTATTTTTAGTTAAATCTTCTAATTTTTAAATCATATATGTCTGTTATATTTTCTATAAGTTTAAGATCGATTAAATCTCTTATTATATTTTTCTCCGAAGCCCCTCTATATTCATACAATTTTTTAGATGCAAAATATATTATTTTTTTGCATTTTTTTATTGCAGGACATTCTTCATTTACACATCTGTAATCTACTTGTTCTTTTTACAAGCCTGCTATTACATACAGGACAATTTTTCTGGCATTTTAAATACTACTTCTTTTTCCAGTTCTTTTTTTCTTCTAATACTCTTACAACTTCTGGTATAACATCTCCTGCTTTTTTTGTATTATTACAGTATCTCCAATCCTTATATCTTTCTTTCTAATAATATCTGCATTGTTTAATGTTGCTTTTAGAGATTCTAGAACCATCTACTATTTTTACCTTCTTTAAATACTGCAAGTGGAGTTATAACCCCTGTTCTTCCGAACATTTAATTCTATTTTTTTCAATAATTGTTTCTACTTGTTGTGGTGGATACTTATATGCAACAGCCCATTTAGGATATTTTTTTCTGTTGTTCCAAGTATCTCCCTATATTCTAAATTATTTATTTTTTTATAACAGCACCATCTATCCCAAATGATAAGTCTTGTCTCATACTTCCTATTTCTTCAATCTTTGTTATAGCATCTGATATACTACTTACAACTTTCCTGTATGGATTTACAGTAAAATTTAATTTTTTTCTAAAAAAATCTAATGTTTCACTATGTGTTTTAAATTTATCTTCTGCATATTGAAGATTAAAAATGAATATGTGTAGTTTTTCTTTCTGCTACAACTTCTGCCTTTTTTTGTCTAAGTGTTCCGAGATGCTGCATTTCTTGGATTTGCAAAAAGTTTTTTTACCTTGTTCTTCATTTCTTGAATTCAATTCTTCAAATTCCTTATATGGTAAATATATTTCACCTCTTACTATAAGTTTTTTTATCATATGATATTTCATGTGGTATGTCCTTAATATGTACTATATTTGCAGTTACATCTTCTCCGAACTTCTCCGATTCCCTCTTGTCACACCACGAACAAGTTTTTCCATTATTATATTCAAGTGCAATTGATAATCCATCTATTTTTTTGTTTCAACAACATATTCTATATCATTTCTTTCTTTAGAATTTTTTTCTTAAATGTTTCATCATCTTCTTCATCAATTTTTAAAATTCAAACCTTTTTCTTGTTCTTTTTTTCAAAATCATATATTTCGCCATATGAAAATACATCTTGTAAGCTTTTTAAGTGGTACTTCATGTTCTACTTTAGTAAATAAGTCAGAAACTTTTCCGGCCTCCAACTCTATTTCTAACTCCATTTTTTTGTCAGTAAATTCTGGATATTTTTTTCTTCTATTTCTAATATTTTTTTCTTTTTTTAATTTATCATATTCATAATCTGATATTTCATTTGTATTTTTTTATTATAATATAGGTCTGAATGGTATTCTTCTTCTTCTCTTAAACTTTTTTTAATAATTTTTTTACATCATTTTTTTCATACCATCTATTTCTATATCATATTTGCTACTATTTTTTTAACTTCATCTTTTAAATCAAGTCCTTCAAAAAAATCCATATTATTATTCATATTAATTTTTCTCTTTTAAATTTATTATATATTTTCTATTAATTCATTTCTTTAAATAATACATTTGCAATATTAAGAAGTTTATCATCTTCATACCTATTACATAATAATTGCATACCCTATTGGCATATTTTCATTATCTTTTGAAACTGGTACTGATATTGCAGGTATTCCTGTTATATTTGCAAGACATGTATATATATCTGAATAGAATGTTTCTTCTTGATTTTTGTTCTATATATCCTTTTTTTAGGTGCTGTTTTTTTATAGTAACTGGCATTAATATAGCATCATATTTTTTTCAAATATTTCATTCATTTTTTTCAATTATAATCTGTCTTACTTTTTAATGCTTTTTTTGTAATATGCATCATAATATCCTGCTGATAATACATATGTACCAAGCATTATTCTTCTTTTTAGCTTCTCTTCCAAATCCTAATGTTCTAGTCTTTTTTTAAAAAGCTCATCCATATTTTTTTAGGATTTTTCTACTCTTTGTCCATATCTTACTCCATCAAATCTTGATAAATTTGAACTTGCTTCTGCCGCACTTATAATATGATATACAGATATTGCTTCTTTACCATATGGAAATTCTATTTCTTCTAAAATTGCTCCTTTTTTTCTAAAAGCTTTTAATACTATTTGTTATAGCATCTCTTACTTCTTGTTGCATTTCATCTTTTTAAGAAATTATCTATTATTGCTATTTTTCTTACCTGATATATCATCATTTAATTTGCCTTCAAAATCTTTTAAATCTTTAGGATTTACACATGTTGAATCCATATCTTCTAATGATTTTCCGATTTTCCATATAGTATTTTTTACCTGAAATTATATTTAAAAGTTTTGCTGCATCTTCTACTGTTCTTGTAATTGTACCTGCTTGGTCTAAACTTGAACCAAAATGCAGTTATCCCATATCTTGATACTGTTCCATAACTTGGTTTTAATCCTACTACTCCACAATAATTTGCAGGTTGTCTTACAGATCCCCCTGTATCTGAACCAATTGACCATGGTGCCATATTTCCAGCTACCGCTGCAGCACTTCCTCCTGATGATCCCCCTGGTACTCTATCTAAATTAATTGGATTACTTGTAATCTTATATGCTGAATATTCTGTAGATACACCAAATGCAAATTCATCCATATTTACTTTTACCAATTATTCCGATATCCTGCTTCTTTAATATATTTAATTATTGTTGCATCATATGGTGATACATAGTTTTTCTAGTATCTTACTTGCAGATGTTGTTTTTTTGTACCTATTACATTTACATTATCTTTTTATAGCTATCGGTATCTTATCTTCTACAATATCACTAACAGATAAGTATGCCCCTATTTTTGTCATCTTCTTTTTGTATATTTTTCTAAATAAATTTCATATATTTCTTTTTTTGTTATTTTCCCATCTTCAACTAATTTTTTTCTAATTCTTTTTACACTTGATTTTTAATATTTCTTCTTTTTCCATCATTTCCTACTCTTTATTCTTCTTCATTATTGTTTATACTTGGTACATTTATCATATTCCCTATTGTTTTTAGCATTTTTCTAATATGCCTTTTTGTATTTTCAAATTTTTTTCTACCTTATCTTCTCTTATACAGTTAATATTACTGCTCATAATTTCATTTGCTATAATATTTTTCTGTATCTATATCATTTAAAAATTTCCATATATCCTAAGATATTTGAAAGCTCTTTAGACATTTTTTTCTAATCCTTTTTTTCATCAAACTCTAACTTAGCAAGTTCTGCTACTTTTTTTGTTTCTTCAATACTAATCATCATTTCTTTCCTTTACATTTAATTTTTTTCATTATATACTGATAATGCCTCTTCTTGTGTTATATCTCCATTATATACCATTTTTTTCTTAAAAACAATATTTCTTCTTTGTAATGCAAGTTCATAATGTTCATATGGATTATATACACTTGGAGCATTTGGGACTCCTGCTAAAAAAATGCAATCTCATTTAAATTTAATTTTTTTCTGGTGTTTTTGTCATAATATCCTTTTTGTTGCAGGTCCTATTCCATAATACCCCGCCCCAAAATATGATGTGTTTACATATAATTCTAAAATATCATCTTTACTATATCTTTTTTTCTAATTCTATAGCATAAAATAATTCTTTTTATCTTTCTTTCAAGTTCTGTTTTTTTGATCTAAAAAAATATTTTTTTAGATAATTGTTGTGTTATTGAACTTCCTCCTTCTTTTTAATTTTTAGACTAATTATATTATTATACATAGCTCTTGAAAACCCTATAAAAATCTACTGCTCCATGACTATAGTATCTTCTATCTTCTGCTGCTACAACAGCTTTTTAAGTATAGTTTGTCTATTTTTTTCTTTTTTTACATATGTATTTTCTCTCTTATACTATCAACTGTTTTTTTCAATTTTACCTGCTTTTTATCTCAGTGTTAACCTCATTATATAATATTCCTAAATATGATGCTATTCCAATCACACATATAAGAAAGATTACACCAATGATTGTTAAAAATGCCTTTAATTATTCTTCTCATAACTATTTTTACCATTCTATTTAAATCTACCTTTGTATATAAAATATATCATAAATATTATACATTTTTTTCAATAAAATAATTGACAAAGGATTTAAAAAAATATGTAAAATATATAAGTACATGGTGGTAGTAGCGTAGCTGGTTAACGCGTCAGTTTGTGGCACTGAAGATCGAGGGTTCGAATCCCTCCTACCACACCATTATTGGGCTGTAGCCAAGCGGTAAGGCATCAGACTTTGACTCTGACATGCGCAAGTTCGAATCTTGCCAGCCCAGCCAATATAACAAAAAGAAAAAGCTTGATATATCAAGCTTTTTTTATTGTTTTTAAAATATCTTTGACATTAATTTGACAGTAATTAGCTTTTTTTCAGGTAGAGACTACACCCCCTGTAAAAAAATGCATTCACACAAATTGTTTGCCCAACAAAACCGGTTAATTTTTTTATTATATTCCTTTATTTATATGACTATTTAATAAATTTTTTTGCTAATTATTCATTTTTAAAAGACACCTATTTACTAGGTGTCTCTTAAAAACTATTTTTCATAACTTTTCTATAGGCGCTTTTATGTGTGCCATTTAAAAAAATATTATTTACTTTCCTATTTTTTTATCATCTGGGATCTCATCGCTACAATTCCATCTCCATTTACTCCTAGATATTTATCTAGAATAAATAAAAAAACTTGATTCAAAAATCGAATCGTAATAAATCTATAATTAAATTATTTAAATTACACTTCAAAAATAAAATTTTCAAATTTCTTATTAAACTTTATATTTTTTTATTAATTTCTTGTAATTCTTTTCGAATCCTTACGAATCATTATATCAGGTTTTTCCCCCATCATAAATTTTTGATATAATTTTTTAAAAAGAATTCTTCCCATTCGTCCCTTTCTTTTTTTAATACCCTTTGCATTTCTTTCGGATTTGCAAAAATAGTTCCTTCATAAGGAACAGTTATAGCAACAGCTTTTTTTATAATATCTTTCATCTAATTTCTTTTAAAAGATATTGGAGAACAACACCTCCTTTTTGATTTACCTACAAGTATAATTTTTTTATACTTATAGCTCATCTTAATAACAATTTTTTTAATTTCTTTTTGCTAATTTATTTATATTGAATTTTTCTTTTTAATATAAGAAATTAATAATACATCTGTTCCCTTCATTTTTATACGATGAAAAATTCTTCATCGATAAATGTTTATACCAATAATATTCTGGCATAAATATGATAAGAGTTTCATTTCTTTTCTTATCTTTTAACAACTTCACAGCTGTATTTTTTTAAATTTTATTTCCATTTTTTACCTCCTAAAAAAATTTTTTTCAGAATAAATTGATGTATATATATATATATTATAACACTTTTTAACAATATAGCAAAATCATCCCTTTGTATTTTTTTGGAAAAAAATACAAAAAGAGAACTAAAAAAATATTGCATAAAATATTTTTTTAGATGCTATAATAATTTTATCGAGGTGTGGCGCAGTTGGTAGCGCGCGTGGTTTTGGGACCATGAGGTCGCAGGTTCGAGCCCTGTCACCTCGACCATAAAATTATATTAAAAAAAGCTTGTTAAATCAAGCTTTTTTTCTTTTACAGGGTGATAAAAAGGGTGATAACTATTACTAATATAAAAAAATTATATTTTTAATATGTATGTAAATTATATTTTTTTACTATTATATATATCATAATATAAATGTGAAACTTTTTTTATATTTCTTATTATAATTGTTTCACATTTTTTTATTTTTATGATATACTAAATATGTGAAACAATTCATTATGTTTTATCTTCAAAAATGTTTCACATTTTAAAAGGAGCAATATTATGGATGAGAAATATGAAATAATGAATCTTCTTCAAGTTAAACAAAAATTTAACTAAAGAATTAAATAATTTAGTATATGGTTCAATAGAAATTAGAGAAAACTCTTCAAATAGGTATATATATGTACATTATAGAGAAGATGGAATATTACTTACTAAATATGTCGGGGAATATTCTGATGAATTGCATAATCTACTACTAAACAATACTATTAGGGCAAAAAGAATTAAAAAAAGAAATAAAAATTGAAAAAAACAATTAAAAAAACTCAATTATATTAATGAAGAACTTAGTCCTGAGATTGAAAAAAATATTGATTTTTGCTAAGAGACATCTTGTAGATAATATATATAATCAAGCTATTTTTAGAAGGTGTTGCAACAACATTTGCAGATACTGAAAGTATTATAGAAGGTGGTAAAATTAACAATATGTCTTCCGAAGATGTATTAAAAATAGTTAATTTAAAAACACGCTTGGGAGTTTATATTAAATAAAAAAATGTTATACTTTCAGATACAAATTTTTCCATTATTGTGTGAAATAAATAAGTTTGTAGAAGAAGGTTTTTACTATAATGCCGGAAAACTTAGAAGTGTTCCTGTAAGTATTGGCGGAACAAACTGGGCTCCTGAATTACCAATAGAAAGTATAGTTAAAGAAGACATTCAAAACATATTTAATATGGGAATTAATGATATAGATAAAAGCTATTGAATTATTATTATATGTAATGAAAAAAAGCAAATATTTATAGACGGAAATAAGAGAACTTCTATCATATTTGCAAATCATTATTTAATTTCAAAAGGACAAGGAATTATAGCAATTCCTGCTAATTTAACAAATGAATATAAGAAATTATTAATTGATTATTATGAAGGAAAAGATTCAACTGAAATAAAAAAATTTTTTTAAAAGAAAAAAATGCTTTTGTGCAGATATAATAAAAAAAGCCTTATTAAGAACATGTACCAAAAAAACAGGACAAATAAATTTGAAAAGTTTGTAGATATATGTTCTCTTATTGTGCCTTTTTTTGTTGTTTATTCATTTTTCATAATCTTCTATGGTTCTTTGATCTTTACCTTTAAAAAAATTTTTTTCCAATAGGGATATTCTTTATCAAATATTTCTTTTTCTTCTCTAGTAAAATTATTAGGATAATCCGCAAACAGATTGTATATTTTCTTTTTTTATCTATACTAAATAAGTGCTCTCCCCAATAAATCTTTCCTATCCTTCTTACTTCCCAAAAATTTATTCTTATCATTTTCTTTGTGGAATTCAAATTGTATATTATTTTGATCTACTTCTTCCATATATCAATTCCCCCTTTTTATTTATATTTCTGTATTTAAAAGTCCTAATATTTTTTTATGAATTCTTCATTTTTTTCAGTAAAGATAACATGTATTAATATATTGGATAAGTATTTTTAATACATGTTCTTTACAATTCTTTTACTTATTCTTTATATGTGCTGATGTAATTATATAACTAAATACATTTATTTTTAATAATTATATCATTCAATTCACTAACACCAATTTTTTTCCCTTCTCTATAAATATTACAATTTTTTTATCACTAATTATTTTTTTACAAAATTCTACAATATCTTCATTTTTCTATTTTTTTATCACTCTATCCCCCATTTTTCGACATTGTTCCCATTTAAATTAACGCAAATCCTAGTAGATTTTTTTTATACTAGGATTTTTTTGTTAAACTTTTATAATCTATTTATCCAATCTGAGGAACCATATAGTATTCTTTCAACATTTACAACTTTTTTTCTTCTTCATTAACTCTATAAAAAAAGCTAAATAATTTCTTATATTTAGTTTTTCTAATTTTTTTAAATCTTTTTATTGTATCACCATCTATAATTGCAAATTTTTTTAGGAGAATATTCTAATGTTTTTTTATTTCTTCTTTTTATCATTTTAGCATATTTATTTGCAATAGAAGGCTCATTTAAATTATTTTTTTATATAACACAATACTTTTTAATATCGTTTTTTTGCTTTTTATAGATAATTCAATTCTATATTTTTTTCAGACATCTGAACCTCCTAAAAATTATTGTGCTAATGCAGCTTCAATTTCTTCAAAGGCTTCATCAAGAGAGCAAACATTTCCATTTTCTGAATCTTTTTATTCCTTCTTCTAATTTTTTTCTTAAATCTTTTTTTATTTTTTTATAACAAGATGTTCAGGTACTTTATTTATAATTTCTGTATATTTAAGATAATCAATATATTCTAAAAACTTTATTTGAAAGTTCTTCTGGTAATGTTTCTATAATATTATATAATTCTTTATTTTTTTAGCTGTCATAATTACTTTCTCCTTTCAAATTAACTTATATACTATAGTATAGCATATAACTCTTGATTTTTTTATAACATTTATCAAAAAAATATTGTAAATTTTTTTACATTCAAAGTAAATTCAACAAATGTAAAAATTTTTTTGCTATTACTAGCTTATACTAAATGTTTGCAATCCACCTCAACTAATATTACAAAGAAAAAAAGATTAGTATAATTAATTTACTAATCTTTTTTTATTTATAAAATATGAAACAATTCTATTAATTTTTCCCGTAAAATGTTTCACATTTTAAAAATATTTTAGCATTCCTTTTCCTTTAATATTTTTATCAAGTGTTTCTTCTGCTTTTTTTAACAAAATAATTATCTTTTTTTCAAAAAAAGTATTTCTAGTCTTTCTATTATTTCCTTTAATTCTTCAATTGTTGTAATATTTTTTTATTTGTTTCTGTTTCTATTAAAAGGTCACCATTATATATATCTTTTTATAGCAAGCTCAATCTTATCATTATAATATATAATATCATCTTCTATAATATTCATTATTTCATAATATCCAAGTTCTTCAAAGAGTCTTATACCTTCAGTATAATCGATCACTTCACAACTAGTTGCTGTTTGACTTACTATCTCACCTTTTTTTCATTAATATTTTTTTATTTTTTTAAATGTTATCTTATTAACAATTTTTTTCCGTCATTTTTCTATATTCCTTATAATCACTGCTTTTTGACAATATTTCTCTTACTGTTAATTCTTCTTTCTTTAATGTTTTAGGTATTAAATAATGATCATCTAATCTAAATTTTTCTTCCTTTTTTTAATCCTTTTTTTCTTCTAAGTGTTTAATCAGTTCTTCTTTTTGAACATAATATTCTTATTGTAATCTCATTTTCTTGTTTTTATAGGCATATATTCTCCTTAATCTTTTTAAATTAAAATAACATATTTCTAATATATATTTTTACTTCATCAGTTATTTTATTACTTCTCCTTATTTCTTCTATTGTTAACCAATTATATTCATCATGTTCTGTGAGTATAATATTTTTCAGTATTCTTAACATCTATAACAAAATTATATTGTCTTGCTTTTTTTGCCACTTCCTGAAATATAGTCAAAACTCCCTATATATGATTTCACATTCACAACATCAAGATTAGTTTCTTCTTTTTACTTCTCTTACAAGTGCCTCATATATATTTTTCTCCTTGTTCAATATTTCCACTAGGAAGTTCATCTATTCCTCCCATAAAGTCATCTGTTTTTTTCTAGACATTATCAATACTTGATTTCTTTCATTTAAAATTATTGCTCCTACAACATTTTTTTAACAATTCCTTCTTCTTTACCTTTTTTTATAAGCAGTTCATATAGTTCCATGGTTCCCCTCTTAACTTTATCCTAATTCTATTCTATATAACTTTTTATTCATCATAATACATAATTTCTTTATTTAATTTTTTTAGCATATTCTATCTCGTTTTTTTGTGCTCTCTCCAACATATCCATTTATATTACAAACAAATATTGCATCAGAAATTTCTATTCTTTTTTTAAGTGTCCTTCTTTCAATAATCCTATTTGTTCTTCTGTTAGAACAAGCTTAGTATTTACTGGATAAATTGGATGTAATACACAATATCCTTCTAAAGATAATTTTTTTCTCCTATTTCTAACATTTCTTTTTGAAATTTAAAACTTCCACATATTGTTACTATTTTTCATTATTTATTCCTCTTTTATGCATACATCTTTGCATTCTCGTTTATACTTTCAATGTCTTTTTTTATTAGCAGGAACACTTCTACATTATCTTCAAATACTTCTGATACTGGTCCTAAAGGACTAAAAGGTTCTCCTTTTAATGTTTCTATACTTAAAATTCCATTTTTTTATGTACATACCTTATCAATGTTCTAACAAACTCTATTTGCTTACTATTTAACCTACTATCGTTTATATATTTAGCAAATATTTCGTTTGCTGTTTCTTCATCAATACCTACAATACTTCTTACTACTTCTATTAGGCTCATATTACCATATGTATTATCATATTCTATATTATTACCTAGCCTTTGAAACATCTCTTCTAATTCTTTCTTTTTCAGTTTCATTTAATTTTTTTGATTATGTCTTATCTTATACACTGTTAAATTGTCTAAATTTCCTTCAAAAGAATTTTTTTCTACTTTTTTTCCTATAACTTTCATAGTTACCGTTCTTGAATATTGTATCCTTCTTTTTTTCTCACTAACTTTAAGTTCATCTATTATATCCACATTATATATTCCCCTTGGTGGATTATCTATATATTTCATCAATTCCCTTAATATTGTTCTTGTTTTTTTCTATTTCAAAAAAAGTCACTTCTTTCCCAATATTCTGGTTCTGATGCTTTTTTTCTATACGATCTTTTTCTGATACTACTTCTGGTATTGTTCCTAGTTTTTTTAAATCTTCTACTAATTCTACAAGTATTCTTCCTTGTACAGATGTACTTTTTACCCATGATTTTTTTCCTACTTGTAGTCCATAAACAAGGTTATCAAATCTTTTAGCAAGTTCATCAGAATCTTCACTTAATAGTATCGGAATTATATTCTCCCTTATTTCTACATATGAGATATTATCAATATGTTTCCAATTATCAGGATTTGAAAATTTATCTATGTACACTACCTTATTTCTAACTATAAAACTGTTAGTATTAAGTTCTGTTATTTTTCTTTAAAAAAACTCTTTTACTAGCTCTTCCCTATAGTTCTTATACTCTTCTTGTGATTGGTAATTCATATTTTTCTAATTCAACAATTAAATCAAGCTTAAGATTATATATTTTTTTCAGTTAATGATTGTACACTTTGTGCTTCTATTCCTCTAGCATTTTCTTCAAAGAATTCAAAATTCCTACAACAGTCAAATATATAGAATTGTTGTTTATGTTTATCTATTCCAAATAAGTTTTTTTACAAAGTCTTGTTCCTCTTCCTATCATTTGCCAGAATTTTTATCTTTGATTTCACTGGTTTTAAAGAATACCAAATTAAGTACTTCTGGAATATCTATTCCTGTATCTAACATATCTACAGAAACAGCAATTTGTGGCATCTTATTTGGATTTTTGAAAATCTTCTATTAATGAACTTACATAATTTACTTGGTTGTCTATAACCCTTGCAAATATACCATTATACTTAGGATATATTGAATCAAATACTTTTTACTATTGCCTCTGCATGTTTATGATTTCTAGCAAATATTATAGTTTTTTTCCGAAGCTTATCTCCTCCTTCTACTTTTTAACCCTTTTTTTGCATAACTGTTTCTAATATAATTTTTTTATTGTATCCCTATTAAACAACCATGAGTTTATAGCAGAAGAACTTATTTCTTCTTGTACTTCGCCTTCTTCAAATAGGTTCTCATATTCTTCCCTATCTTCTTCTTTAAGTTCACTATATTTTTATCCCACGTTCTATAAACTTAGTTGTTGTACTTATTGTATGATAATCTACTAAATATTTTTTTGTTTTACTGCTTCATCATATTCATATACAAATGTAGGAACATTATTTTTCAAGTTGGAAAAAAACTTATATGTATTTTTTTATCTACATCATCTCTTGGTGTTGCTGTTAGTCCTACTAAAAGTCCATCAAAATAATCAAATATTGCTTGATATTTTTTTGTAGATACTTCTATGTGCTTCATCTATTATTATTAAATCAAAATGTCCTGGTGTAAATAATGTTATTCCATTTTTACTTTTCATTTTATCAATACAATTTATCATTGTTTGATATGTTGAAAAATATTATTCTGCTTTCTTCTGGATTCCCATCTTTAGAAGATAGTAAATTACAACATGACATATCTGGTAATAATTTTTTTAAAGTTTTTTTCTGCTTGTTTCACAAGTTCTGTTCTATCTGCTAAAAAAATAATACATTTTGTATCCAATTTTTTTACTTGTAAGTACATCAACTAAAGATATTGCTGTTCTTGTTTTTACCTGTACCTGTAGCCATAACTACAAGTGCTTTTCTATGTTTTTTTGTTCAAACGATTCACATACCTTTTTTTACTGCTTCTAACTGATATGGCCTATTTGCTATATCATTAGCTATATATATGTGTTCTAGATTTTTCTTTTTGAATCTCTTCTCTTAATTAGAAGTTGTAATTCATCTTGTGTATAGAATCCTGAAACTTTTTCTTTCTGGGTATGATAAATCATCCCACATATATATTTCTTTTTCCATTTGTATAATATATAATAGGTCTTTGTGCATATTCTTTTTTTCTAAACAATCTGCATATAGTTTAGCCTGTTGTTGCCCAATTTTTAGCATCTTTACTTGTTCTTTTTAGCTTCTATAACTGCTAAAGGTTTTCCATTTTCTCCATATAGTACATAATCTACATGTCCTGTTTCTTGAGTATTTGGCATTCCTTCAACTTCTACTTCTTCTCTAATATTTGTACTATCCCATCCTGCTATTTTTTTAAATCTAAGTCTATAAATTGTTTTTCTTGTTTCAAACTCACTAATATCACTTACTTTAAAATTATATGCAGTCTTCTTACTTGTTCTTTGTTTAGTTAGTTTTTTTCTCTTAATTCTTCATTTTCTTTTTAAGATTTTTTTCAATCTTTTCATCTTTTTTTCAACTAACTTATTTTTCTAACTCTTCTCTTTCTTCTTTCTTTAAATTAGTACTACTTTCACCTGGTAATTTTTCCTTCATCAAACTTTGTTTCTATATAATTTGAATCATAATAATATGCTATCCAATCCATAAAATCAAATAGATATTTTTAAACATAATACTGCTTCTTTTCTAGTAACTTTCTTATTGCTATGTACTGAAAAAAATTTCCAAGTTTAATTATATATGTCATTCCATTAAAAAAACTTTTTTCATTAATCATACTTTTTAAAAATTAATATCGTATACAAGAGAAGATAAGTTATTTTTGGTATGGTAACACTAGTTCTCTATCATTTGCATATATCCATTTTACTGCAAGTTCTAATGCTCTTCTACATAGTATTGTACATGATACATTTGCTACTGCTATGCTCTTTTCCGCTTCCACAGATGCCTCTGCAAATGTCTTAAATATTCCATTTTTTTAGTATAAAATCAAAATTAGACATATCTCCTCCTATCATTAATCATATTATATTTTTTTCCATCATCTTTAATTGTATCATACTTTCAAATTTCTGTTTATCTATTTGTTTAACTATTTCAGAAAATTGGTTTTTGTAAGGTAATGGGTGGTAATGGTAATCTCAATTTTTCTATATCTTTATTAGATATATTAGCTTGTCTTACTCCCCTATTTACTCTTAATAATCTTTTTTTATTCCTTGTTCCTTTAAAGCATAAGCAAAATATTCATTACTTAGCCTCGATTGTATATTTAATTTTGCATTTCTTTGATTCAAATAATATTTCGGATATTCATTTCCAATAATACACACATTACCATAATCTTCTTTTTCCTACAGTTCCGGTTAAAGTCATCAAAACATCTTTAGGATAAATAGCATATTTTTTTCTAATAATTTATCCTCTTTCCAGAACTTCAAATCTTTATCTCTAAATTCTCCCGTATTAATATTTCCTATTCTTAAAATTGGGATTCCACTTCTTTGAAATCCAGAACTTTTAAATGCATATCCACCAATTACAGATATACTATTTTTTTAATATGTCTTCTTTTCCATTTTCTATCATTCAAATGAATATCTCCAAACATCTCTACAAATTGGGATTTGATAAGCTCATCAAATAATTCTATCTGCTTTTTTTCTTATAATCTAATAATTTATTAATTAAATCTAACTCTTTTACTATCTTATCTTGTATTTTTTTATATCTGGTAGCAACAATCTTATTTTTTTGAATATTCTGAAATCCAATATCTTTTTATGTAATTGGTTATCAAATTTTATATTTTTGCATTGCATAATACACATATCTTATATTTATTCCTTCTCTCGCTTTTTAATATCTTCATTGCTGATGATTTTTACCTTAAAATCAAAAATCAACATATCTAGATGCTGTTGTAAAATCATCAAATATTATTACTGGATTTCCTTTTTGCTTTTAAATATATTTTTCTTTTTCATTTGTATAACCTAATATAAAACTTTGACCTGCAGTTAGTACAGGAGTATCAAATGTTTTTATCATAATTGGTATTTTTTTACTATATACATACTAGGTTGTTCATATTCTAATATATCTCCTAGCTTTTACTTCTCTAATCATAAGATATCCCCCAATTCCTTAAGGATACTTTTGTATCTCATCTTCCATGTCCATAACTCTTTTTTAAGATTACCTTAGGATGTTCATATTCTTTCTTCTCAATAACTATTTCCTTATACTTGTTTATAGATAAGTCATAATCATTTTCAACAATTTCTTCTTTAGGAACAAAGAAAGATTTTTCCTGTTCTTTTTTCTTTGTTGTTCTTCTTCAGAATTTCTATTATGATATCTTGCAATAACATCTGGTATATCATTTTTCTTCAACTGGTTGTCTTTGGTCATCTAAACTAAATCCATCTGCTGTCATATCATAAAAACCAAACTTTATCTGTTCCACCTTGACCTGTTTTTAGTAAATATCATTATTGCTGTAGAAACTCCTGCATATGGCTTAAATACACCACTTGGCATAGATATAATTGCTTCTAGCTTATGATTTTCTATTATTTCTTTTCTAATTGCTTTATGCTGATTTGAACTACCAAATAAAACTCCATCTGGAACTATTGATGCTGTTCTACCACCAGTTTTTAATATCTTTAAAAAAATAATGCTAAGAATAATAGCTCTGTTTTCTTTGATTTATTTGTTACTGTAAGCAAGTCTTTTGCTATAGTGTTTATATCAACAGAACCCTTGAATGGTGGATTTGCTAAAACTAATGTAAACTTATTCTTATCTTCATTTTCTTCCCCTATCGCATTCTTATAGTCTATATTCAGGGTTTTCAATTCCATGTTGCATTAAATTCATTGCACTAATTCTAAGCATTGTTTGGTCAATATCAAATCCATAAAACATTGTATTGTTAAAATGTTCTACTTTTTCTAATATCATTAAACATTTCCTTACAGTTTTTTTCTTAGATATTCTCCTGCTTCTACCATAAATCCTGCACTACCACATGCTGGATCAACAATTACATCTTCTGGAGTAGGTTTCATAAGTTCAACCATCATCCTTATAATATGTCTTGGTGTTCTAAATTGTCCATTTGTTCCTGCTGTTGATAATTTAGAAAGTAGGTATTCGTAAACATCTCCTTTTGTATCTCTATCTTTCATAGGGTATACTGCTAATACCTGTGACTACTTTTTTTGTAACATAAGTGGTGTTGGTATCATATATATTGCATCTTGCATATATTTTTGAATAACTAGATTTTTTTATTATTGCCCAATGATTTTTATAAAAGGGAAAAACATTTTTCTTGCATATTTTTTTCTGCATTTTTTCCTGCTTCATAATCTTTAAATACACTCCATCTACAATTTTGATGTTCTTTATCAAAAAAATTCTACTTGATGTAATACCTAAAAAAATACATCATCTTTTTTTCGTTTCTTAATTCTGCATCATCAATGCTTTTTATAAATAGTAGGTATGTTATTTGTTCTATAACTGATAATGGATTTGTTATCCCACCAGTCCAAAAAGTATTCCCATATTCTATCTATCTTGTTTCTTATCTCTATATCCATATATCCCCCAATTATTATATATACTTTCGTTTATATCATATAGCCGGCCTTTTCTCAATAATTATATGTGTTTTGAAACAAAAAAAGTACCGGTAAATTCCGGTACTTTCTAACACTATTTATCTAACTCCTCAAACATTTCATCAACATTATTAAAGGTCTTGCTTAAATTCTTTCCTTCTAATTTTTTTAATACCATTATCATTAAGCTTTTTCGAGTGATGTTAATTGTGTTCTTGCAAGTTTTTCTAAGTTCTACCATCCTTTCCTTTTTGTTCCATGCCTTTACCAATAAGAATTGCATTATAACTTTCCATATTTGCAAGCACCAGTAACTCATTCAAACTTGCATAGTCTCTCATATTACCTTTCAAATCCGAATTTTCTTCACGCCACTGTTTAGCTCTTTTGTTAAATAAGGCAACATTGAGCATATCTGCTTCACTTGCATATTTATATGATAATTGTTCATTAGTAAGATCCTCTAGTAGATATTCTTTGATTGCATCTGTATGTATTTTTGTAGTTAATCTTAGAAATTTCTCTATTCAAATTCCACTCTAACGATAACTTAGAATTTTCATCTAATTTAAGCCTTTTGTAATCTTGGATTAAATAAAAGCTTAAACTCTGCTGAAATCCATGAAGCAAATTCCATCGCTATATCAGGATGAGCGAACGTTCCTCCACCTCTCCCAGATTTAGAAATAATACCAATTGCATTTGTATTTTTCAATCCATCTTTGAGGCGATAATGTAAATGCATTTGTTCCTGCGTCCTTTCTAAAGGAGTCGAATTCGACCCCTTTAAAATTAGGATTGTGAATAGTCTCCCAAAGACCAAGGAATTCAATTGTATCTCTTAATCTTAACCAGTTTTTTTAACAACATCTTTAGGTTCATGCATATTTTTTTGTATCTTGCAATATCCGTTAGACTTATATAATCATTTCTAAAATCTTCAGTATAAATTTGAATAGCAAAAGCCTTTTTGCTTCGATCTTGTCTTTTTTTCACCTTAGACATGTGAGTTCCTCCTTTATTCTAATGTACTGTTATTTTTCGTAATAATTGCTCTAAACCGCACACCTTCATTAATTAAACCTTTTTATTCTTTTTTTATAGTGAATAGCAAAATAAAGTGCAACAAAAAAAGGTATAGAAAAAGATACAGATTCATAGTAAAATATCAATAGAAAAAAATGAAAGGATATTTTTAATTATGAAATCTGTATCTAATAAAAGATTATAATATAAAAGAAGAACAAAAAAACAATACAAACACTTAGATATTAAAGAAAGAGTAAAAAAATTGAAACTATGATGAATGACCAACTTGAAGTGTATGGCAAGGTTAATATAACTAAGATAGCACAAAAAGTTGAATAGGAGTAAATCAACAATATCAAGAGAAATAAAAAGAAATAGAAGAATGGTAGTAACTGAAGTATATAAGAAAGAAAGTATATTTAAGAGAAAAAAAGAGATAACTTTCGAGTATGAAAGTACAGAAGCTAATGCAAAAAGCAACCAGAAAACAAAGAGAAAAAGGAATAAGCAGAATAAAAGCTTATGTATAATAAAGAACTAATAAAGGAAGTTAATAGGCTTTTTAAAAAGAAGAAGGAAAATCACCAGATATAGTAGCATATAGGATAAGACAGGATAATAGCTTTAATGTTAAAGTATCAACAAATACAATATATGACGGAATACGTAAAGGTTACCTTGAAGTTAGTACAAAAAGATAGAAAAAGAATGAAAGATAAATCAAGAAGATGTAGGGTAGAGAAATCCAATACCAGAAAGTAAGAAAGATCGTTCTATAGAATTAAGACCAGATTATATAAATAATAGGGAAGAATTCGGACATTTTTGAAATGGACTTAGTACTAGGTAAGCAAGGAAAAGATAAACAATGTTTACTAACATTAACAGAAAGAAAAAAACAAGATTTGAAATAGTAATAAAATTAAATAATAAGTCTTCAAGTGAAGTAATAAGAGCAATAAAAGAGTATTAAAGAACATTTAAATGGATATTCATCTGAGATATTTAAATCAATAACAACAGATAACGGAAGTGAATTTTTCACGTTATGAGGAGATAGAAGAAATATTAGGAACAATGATATTTTTTTGCCATCCTGGAGCATCATATGAAAAAAAGGTACAAATGAAAGGCATAATGGAATGTTAAGAGAATATATACCTAAAGGTTCAGACATTTCCAAGTATAGTGCTGAAGATTTAGATAGAATAGTATCAAAAATTAAATGATTTAGAAAGAAAAAAATTAAATTATTACACTCCATACATGAAAAATATTAGAAGAATATGATAGTATAGAGGAACAGAGTTATTATTTAATCTGCAAACAGCAGTAAATAGCTAAAAAAATAAAAAGTAATGGCTTTTGATATTTTTATTATAGAATAATGTTGCACTTTAAATGCAAATTAACCTTATTCTTTTTTTATTGAAAATAATCTTAAAATTGTATATAATAATAGTGCAGCTATAGCTCAATTGGATAGAGCATTTGACTACGAATCAAAAAGGTTGCAAGTTCGAATCTTGTTAGCTGTACCAACATTAAATGTACAAAAAGCTTGTTAAATCAAGCTTTTTTTCCTTTCAAAAGGGTGATAATAGGGTGATAATTAGAAAAAAACAAAAAAATAAGGGAGCTTTTTATTGCTCCCTTTAATCTATCCATGATATTTTTATTGTAATCCATCTTTCCATCTTACAAAACCTGTTTTCTTTTTTTATTTGTACCAGTTACTTGATAATAAACTGTAAAGTCACCATCTTCTGCAATAAAAGCTATCACTTCTTCCCTTGGAAATAGTTCCCCTATTTTATCTGTAAATGTACTATCAGAATATACTGGTTCTGGTGTACTTCCATTTTTTTATATCCCCATTCTAAAAATCTCCTTTATTAGTTGTATTTGTTTGTTGTGTTGTATTAGTTGTTCCATTTAATTTGTTTTTGTATTTTTAGATTTGAATAATTCCCATTCTCCCCTATCTAATATTTTGTGTGGACAATATTTACCATTCCAATCCTGGTGTTTATAAACTCTATCTACTCCCCAACCTCTTTCTTTTTAATAATTTAGCTATATATTCAATCGCATTTTCTTCTGCTCTATTATATAAGCTTTCATCTGCACTTGTACTTCTACATATTTCTATTGAAATTGTATTCATATTTCCTTTTCCTCTTCCATCTCCAGAGTTCCAGGTATTTCTGTCAAAAGGTATACATTCAATAACTTCATTTTTCATCAACTGCTACATGATAACTAACTTTTTTTCATTATTATTTATCATATATCTTATTTCATTACTTGCTGGTGCAGAGTTTGCTGTATTGTGTACTGTTACACCTATTTTTATCTGTTATATAAGGACATTTAATTCCATATTTACTTTCTAACATTGGTATTTGTTTTTATTATCATATTTATTTTTTTCCTTTCTACTCAACTTTTACTCAACTCTTACTCAACGCGAACACATTTTACTCAACACTTTCCTTTAAAATCAATGTTTTTATTTAATTTTTTTATCACCTTAAAATTGATTCTCGTTAGTTGTTTTTTTCTTTGGTATTTCAGTATTTTTCTGATTCCGTGTTCTTTAATTGCTTAAGTACACTTTTTTTACTTTATCAGGTATTGGAATTTCTAAGAGCGATGCATTTTTCTAATATAGATATTCCTTCATTTGATATAAATCCAAATATAACTAAGTTTCTTATATAGCTTGTGTTACCTAACATTGAATCAAGTTTCACTGCTATAACTACTATAACTAAATAACCTATTTTTTTAACTATACCTTTAGCTCCTATTTGACTATTTAGCTGTTTTTAATCTTATAGCTTTAAGCACTCCTGTTATATAATCAACTATCATAAAAAGTAAAAAGTGTTACTAATATTGTGTCAAATCCACCTAGTACATAAGCAATACCACCTATTATTCCTAAAAAAATTTGTACTATGTATTTATCCATCTACTTCCTCCTTTCTATATTTCTTCCACAGTTAAGAAATTATACTGATATCCACCTCTTATCTTTAATTGATCACTTGCTGTTTTTAGCTACATCTATCATAATATCATCATTTTCTTTAACTTCTATTATAATTCCGCCAACCCCTAAATATTTAAATACATTTTTCTTTATGATCTATACTCATATTAGCTACTAAAAGATTACCTGCTCTTCTCCTATATAGAGTAGCCATAACATATCCTCCCCGAATGATCCATAAATAACCCATAAGATATTTTTAACAGTACAATTTTTTTCACAATTATTGTATTTCTACTAATTTTTAAAAAGCATCTCCTATATTTTTTTATTTACAGTATTAAAATCTACACCTCTTCCTACATTGTCCCCCATTTGAAATATTTGATCTTCTTTTTTTGTATATACTTATCACACTTTTTATTTTTTTACTGTAATTATTCTTTATAAACTCAACTTCTGCTTTTTGTTGCTTTATTACTGTCAACATATTCTTTATTAGCTTTTTTTGTTGATTTCATCTTCAACATTTTGTTGTAACAAATTTAAATTATTAGCAGAAAGTGGTGTTTCTTTACTTGGTGTTTTTTTAAATTCAATCTTTTTCATTAATTTCCTCCTTTATTTCCAATATCCCATAACAAAAAAACAAATGGAGTTAACATACTCATTTTAGGTAGCATAACTCTTTCTCCTATTTCAGGATATGTTAAATTTGCCATATCATATTCTCTCCCTGGATCTTTTTGCATATCCAAGTTCCGAATACAATGGTCCTTTATCTCCTAAAAATATTTCAAAGTATTTACTTCCATCTTCTGATGTATTTATTATTATATTTTTCTTTGATATTCTTACTTGATACTATACCATCACCATTAAAAGCTATATTCTTTTTGTCCATTCCATGAATCTGGTATAACACTATCAAGATCTAATTTTTTTCATATCTAGGAATATCACCATTTATATATGAAATACTACTAGGTAGAAGAAATTCTCCTTTAGTATATATACACATATTTTTTTACATTACCTGTGCATATGTATTCTCCGTATGAATTTTTTTCCATTCCTTCTGTTTGTTATGCACTACTACTTTAACTTCTTTGATTTCAAAATTTGAAGGTATTCCTACTGGTATTCTTATAGCATTATGATATGCTAAATATTTACCATGTCCTCCTGTTCCTCCTTCTATTCTATAAACAGCATTAAAAAAACATGCATTATCCATATCAGTATCTACTCCTGTATATGGTTTAGCTCTTTCTACATAATTAAAACTTAATACTGTATACACTCCTTTTTCTGTTATTAAATCTCCGTTTATCTTTGCATTTTTTTGTTTCTATACTACCATCTTCTAATATTTTTAAAATTTGTATTTGCTGTAACTGCACCTTCAAGCTTTATCTTATTTGCCTTTATAGCTACTTCTTCAGGTGATTGATTAATCCTTGATATTATTTCTTCTTTTCCAACTTTCTTGCTTACTTCTTGCATAATACCTTGATTATTTATTTGTATTTTTATTTTTTTATTTCTACCCCTATAGCTTTTTGTGTATGGATTTTCTATTATATATGTTATCTCTGTTTTTAGTTCTTTTTAGTATTTATCTCAATAACATTTATTCCCTCATATAATGAAAAGTCTTCTATTCTTCCTGTTTCTATTTTTCTTTTCTATTATGTAGCCCTTTATATTCATTTATATGTATCCATCTTTCTATAATATACTCACCTTTTTCGTTTATACTCATAAAGTCATTATATTTTTTTCAAAACTTTTTAAGGTCTTCGTTTTTGTAAAGTATAAGTTTTTAAATTCAGAACTTGTATTACTTCCTTTATATACTTTTTATAGTTATCACTCTATTTCCTCCAATCCTACCTTTTCAGGCATAAATAATTCTTCAGATGGGAATAGTTCTTCTAATGGATATAATCCACCTACATTTCTATATAGCCTTCCACCTTCTGCTTGATATTTTTACTACATTAAAATCTTCAGCTTCTTTTTGTTGTAATTGTTCCTATTCCTTTTCTATGGTCTGCAAGGTCTATTTGTGCTTCCTTCCATAGTTTTAGCCCTTCTATATCAGCTTGAAACTTTGTAAGCTCGTTTGCTTTTTTTCTGTTACTTTAGCAACTTCTGCAGTTATCTCATCTTTTATATGATTAACCTTTAAACTTACACGCTTCAAGTCTTCTTTTACAGATCCTGCTATTGTATATTCTTGTTTCTTGCTCTCTTCAATTTTACAATACACTTTACTTCTGAATGTTCCTGGATTTTCTATTCCTAATACTACTATGTCTGTGATATTGTCATCATTTCCTTTTTATTCTTATTTTTATCGTTTAATTCTAAAAAAACAATCATCAAGAAATCCTTTTTATTTCAAATTCTATAATATCTATATCTTTAAGGTTTTCTAATATTTTTATTTGCCATTTCATCTCTATACAAATCACAATATGGATTATTTTTCAAGTCTATAAGTTATATATCCTTCTTTTTCTATTCCTGCCAAATAATCATCTTCATATCCTTCAACTCCTAAAGATATCCTGCTTATTCTTCCTTTTTGGTTTTTCTAATGAATATTCTATTCTATGTTTTTTTCTCTACTAAAATATCTTTATTGGTTTGTTTTTTTATTTTTCAATTTACCTTCGTTTGTAATAATTGCTATAGCTCCACAGATTTCTGCCATTTTTTTGAAATTACTTCTCTATACGATATGTTAAATTTAAAATTAGGTCTTAAAAAAACTATGATTCTCAAATGCAAAATTTCCATCTAATTCAATTCCTATTTTTTTAATATTTCATCAATTATCTCTTTTTCCTGTATGTCTATTTTTCCCAATTTAAATCACTTTTTATATTTATCATTAAATAAATATGTTCTGTCTTCTCCTGTACATTTAATAGTTTTTGCACTCTTGTCTGAAATTATATCTATAATTTTTAAAATAACCTGTTTTTGAACCAAATTATATCATTATCAATTTTATGACCTATTTCCAATAAAATCTCTTTTGCCTTTTTATATCTATATCTTCATCATGGTCATACATAACAAATTCACAAGTCTTACTTGGAAAAACCTCCTATATATTTATTAGAAATATGCTTAAAAGATGGGAAACTTTTTAAATATCCCATCTTCATAAACCTTATTTCCAATTGTAAGTCTATGTTGTGTTATTATGACATCATCATTTACAAGCTTGTTCCAATATTCAATCATATAACTATCCTTTCCTATTTGTGTAAAACTAATATCTAATGGTTTTTGCATACTCTATTCCTGAAATTTTTTTATAGTGTTAATTTTTTTCACATTTAACACTCACTTTCATTTGTCTTCTTTTTCCTTCCATCGGATTATATATATCAATAGTAACAATAGGTGTTCTACTAAGTTTTTCTTATAATATTAAGTCTTTCTCCATAAGGATAATTCAATTTACAAGTAAACTTATTTATCCCTCCTAATATTTCTCTATACATAGTAAGATCTTCTCCACGACCTGATGCTTTTTGAATCTTGGATTGCAAATTCTGGATTTATTTCATCTACTTTTAACCTGTCCTCTCCTATAACTACAATATAATCTTTTTTTCCATGTAAAAACCTCCTACTGTATTAATAATACTTCTCCTTCTTCTTTGGTAACATCATTTATTTTTCTTTATAATTCTTCTTCCATCTTCATATCTCACATCTAATACTATTACATACTCTTTAGGTGATCCATTTCCTATATTAGCTCTTTCAATTCCTCTTGCTACCGCTTGATCAATTTTACTTTCAGGTGCTACTATTTCACCTTCTCGTTTATTATCACCTATAATAACAGGTTGAGGACTGTTTGCTCTTACATAACCACCATTTGCAAGTAAAGGAAGTCTTGGAATATGAAAACCTCTTCCTCCAATACCAGGAACCCAATCAGGTATTTTTTTATTCGATTTATTCCAGATAAAAAGCTATTTATCCCTGTAATAATAAGATTAATCGGTGCTTTTACCAATGCTCCTATTGAACCAAATATACCAGCAAACATATCTCTTATACCTTGCCATGCTCTTCTCCAATCACCAGTAAATACTCCTGATATAAAATCAATTAATCCACTGAAATATCTTGAAGCTGAGCTAATTAAATCTCCTATTAACCTAAATGTTGTATTAACTACACCTCCTATTATAGTAAAAAAACTTGTCTAAATATAGGAGCAAGTTGATCTCTTAAATATCCTATTATAGGTGCTATAAAACCGTTATATAGTTGTAATGCCCCTTGAATAAGTTTTTCCTATAAAATTCATAACATTATCAACTGCAGGTTTTTAGAGATTCATCCCAAGCTCTTTTTAAATTCTTCTAAGAAAGGTTTTTATAACTGGTTCTAAAAATATCTGTCCATATCTTCTTAAAATGATCTGTGATATTAACTATAAACTTTCCAATTTCATCACTAATACCTTTACCATATTTATCCCATGTATCTCTAATACTTCTTGTAAAAATCATTCCACATCTTGCCCACAATAGAACTTATTTGACTAAAGGTGTCAACAAATCCATCTTTAAGTACATTAAGATTTCCCATAATGTCAGGCATATTAGTTGCTATTCCTGTTAAAACATCTGTAATAAAAATTAGTTACAGTTATTCCTAAATCATTAAATCCTAATTTAAAATCTTCTGTAAATTGATCAATAGGTATTGATATTTCTTGAAATGTTTTACCAATAAATTCAACCAATGGTAACATTATATCTGAAAAAAACTATTAGTAAGTTCTGGTGCCTTTTTCTTTTAATGCAGTATCTACTCCACTAAAGAACCCTTCGAAAGGTGCAACTAAAAATTTAATCCTACTATTAATAATATCTCCTGCACCTATTATTAATTCTGAAAAAGGCATTATCAAATTCAGGACCCCTATCTTTTTATAGTATCAGTCCAAGCTTCACCTAAAGATGTAAATATTCCTTTAAATGAACTGAAGAAGCTTTTTCCTTTATTAAGTATTGTATTAAATACTTTTTTTCACCAGATGTAAGCATAGATTTCCAAACATTGGTATTTGCTATAGTATTAAATATATCCTCCATTTGTGACTTAAATTTAACAGCCCAACCTGATAGTTCATCTGCTCCTTTAGGATCAATTCCTAAATCACCTATACCTGTTCCGTGCTCCTGCATCCATCCCTGAATTACCACCTACATTTGAATTTGTTTCAGGCTTATCAGGTAGCTTGAAAACATTGAGTTCATCAACACTAGCAAAAGCACTATTGATTTCTTTGGCTGTTTTCTTAGCTTGTTTTTCCTGCTCCTTTCATTCCTTCTGTAGCTTTACCTAATCCTGATGAAATTCCACTAATAGCATTTTTAGTTTCTCCTTGTATAACTTTAGGAAACTTTATACCAAATACTGCTAACAATTGACCTATTCCATTAAAGAATCTAGTAACTGCATTAAATGCCATAGTAAGTACAGGTATAAACATTTGAGCAATTGGAGCAACAACATTACCAACTGCAGTTTTTTTAAGTTTACAAATGCACTATTAAGTTGTGCCATTCTCCCTGCATAAGTCTCAGTATATGCCTTAGCATCTCCCATCTGGAATTTACTTTCTTCTATAATTCCATTTACTTCAGCTTGTCTTTTTTTGTGCTAGAGTAAGATTGTTTGCTGTAGTTCCTATACTTTTTAGCATATTCATCCCACATTTTAGCAACATTTTTAGTTACTCCGACATTATCGACCAATACTGAATTTTTCATTTTTTTAAACCTTCGGCAGCTGACTGTATAGCTTCACCCATTGAATAACTTGACTGTCTTCCAAAAGGCAGCTGTATTTTTTTAAATACATCCATTATTTTTTTCAATCTGTGATGTATCATAACCTCTGCTTAATAAATTTTTTTATAAGTAGTTACTGCATTATTAAGGGGAACCAATCCATCAGAAATATAGTTATTTATAAAACTTTGAGCTTTAGAAAAACTTTTGTTTTGTCCTGATATTATTGAATTTAAACCTGTCCATGCTGATTGACTTGCATTTGCTGCATCAATGCTTGCTTTTTCCAAATGCTAAAATAGATCCTACTGCAAATGCTTTTTGTTATATATCCACTTATTTTATTCATAGTGTTGCTAGCAAAGTTCTCAGATTGTTTCATAGTATTATTTAATACTCGAGAAAATCCTTTATCATCTAATGTCAGATCAATGCTTACCTCACCTACACTTTTACTCATATATTTCCCCTATATTAGTCATTGTTACTTGCTAACATTTTGAAGATATACATTGCTTTTTTTCTAATTTATCGTTTCTTTCCTCCTCAGTCATATTTTTTTACTCTAAAGTTTTCCCATTCTTCTCTAATTCTAAGTTCATGTTCTGACATATTTTTTTATTATATTTTTCATCATTTTCAGCTCTTATTGAAATGATTCTTCCGAAGTGCTGTATTAGGGTGATATTCCAGTTATCAACATGTTATATTTTTTTCAACAGTAATCGTGTCATACTCTTCTAGTAAATCTATATTATATTGTTCCAAAAAAACTTGATACTATTAAATTCCAGTCATACTTATCATCATAATAATAGTCGTAATTTACTTTTTTTCTGTTGTTTTTTTCTATATCCTCTACTTCTTGACCTGTAGTAGCTGCAACTACAACATTAACTAGATATTTATATTCATCATTACTTAAATCTAAATCCAATATTTCCTTAACTGCTTTTTTTCCTAGTAGTAATTCTAACAATATACTTTGTTTTTTTCCATTACAGACTTTTTCTGTATCAATTTCTAATTCATAAAGTTTATCATATGTCTTCTTAGTATTATCCACATCATAAAGTTTATCCAAAACTTTTTATTTTTTTGGTTTTTCTCTTTTTTTCCTTTTGGTAAAAATTTTTTTGTATCTAATATTCTCATTTTTCCCTTCTCCTTATAATAAAAAAATAGGGGAATGATAGTTCCCCCTTTTTAAATAAAATTAAGCTCCTTCTGTATATTTAGGCTTTCCATGTGATATTAAATCAGCAGATAGAGGTGCTACATTTGTAGAATCTCCGTCCCATAAAATCTTTAACATCAGCAACTGCCTCCATTTCAAAAGACATCTTTGTTAGGAAATGTTACCTTAAGTGCAGTATAAAGCTATCCACCCCATTTTTTTAAAAGCAAGACTTGCTAAATGATCATTTCCTGGATCTCCCAAGTGTCTCTTACCTGCTAAATTGAAAGTAACTTTCTTTGCTGTAGCAAGTGCACTTTGCCATCCTTCATTTTTCCATTGCAGTCCATGTTTCAATACCAGTTTCAATTGATATATTCCCTTTTTTTCCATTTCTGCAACTTTAACATATGTCCATACATCACCTGTCTTTTTTTGTTCCTAATTCTATTATGCAATTGTTTACTGGAAATACTCCAGATTTAATAACTTTTGGTTCTGGCATATTAATTCTCCTTCCTTTCATTTTTCTATCAAATCTATTTCAAATGAAAATTCATAATTTCCTTTATCATCTGTCCCTAATTCAATAGGTTCAGAATACAAAAGATTTGAATATATTTGATAGTTATCTATATTAAAATTTCTAAAATTCCAAAATTCTTGTATTTTTAGTAGCTTCTTCTAAAAGCCTCTTTGTAATTAGTTCCATATTTTAATAAAATAGTTATTGGTTTTTATTTTTTTGTTTTTTTATCATTTATGAATCCTTCATTCTTCATTACTCTCTTAGAATTATAAAAGGTTAGCATTTTTTTCTTTATTATTATCTATCTTTCCTATAGAGATAGGATGTTGCCATTTGTAATTTTTCTTTAAAATAATCTCTATATTTATCTAATAACATTATATTTTTTTCCTTTCATAAATTTCTTAAACAATTCATTAGCATAGTTTTTTCTTATCTCCTGATATATAAGTTTCAAACCACATACCTTGAGCATTAGGATTTTTTTATTTTTTTGAAGTTGTACTCTGGATGGAAATAAACTCTTCTAGCATATGGTGTGTCTACTCCAATAATTGCTTTTTCCTTTTTTTCAATATGAGTATCATCTACAAAGATACTTTCTTCTAGTATTCCGTGTATCAAAAGGTATTGTTTGAGAGTCTAATAAGTCAGATTGGATTGAATCTGCTGTTTCTAATAATGCATCAAGTGCATAAGTATTAATTTCATCAACAACATTTTGTTTGATTTTTTTACTAATTTTCATATTATCTCCAATTTTGTATGATTGACTGTTCCATCTGGATTAAAAATTCTATACCCTTTATGTATTGTATATTCTTTACTTTCTATTTTTTTACTTTACCTATAGATAAAGTTTTTTTATATTTGGGTTCAAATCTCCCTTAACTAATATAATTCCATTCAGTATTATTTCTTTTCCATTAGGTTCTAATCTTTTTTTCTGTTTTTTTCTTGATAAATACATTGCTTATTAATACTCAATACTTCATTGAAACCTCCATCTTCAGATATTTCATCACTATAAATTACAATTTCACATTCTGTATTTGCTAAAAAAATCTAAAAAAATCTAGTTTTTTTATTCTCTCTACCATTTAAAACCTCTTCTCATTAATCCTGTTTTCTTTAAATTACTATAAGCTAAGTAAGGTATTTTATATTTTTTTGATCTCTGTTATTATTTGTTCGTTTAACTCAGATGTAACTGATATATCCCCTACGCTATAGCTTTTTCAAATTCATTGTTTGTTCATATAACTCTGTATTCTTAAAATAAAACTCAGTACTTACAAACATACATTTTTTTCAAACATTCCTTTTTGAAAATCAGTTAAATTGTCATATCCTATATAAACTATTCTATTAAATGTTAAATCATCAATTATATCTTGTATTGTTTCAAAAAAATATAAGGAGGTATATCAAGTTTACCTCCCCTATTTTTTGTATTCTTCAATATTCAGGTAAAGCATATATCACCTCTATTCTTCAATTATAGGTTCTATTTCTACAGGTTCTACTGCTTCTTTTGCTTTTACCTTTTTGATGTATTTTTGTCTTTTTTTACTTTCTTCATTATCTTCTGCAGGTTCTACTGCTGTTATAGTATTTATTTTTGTCATCTTCTGGTGACCATCCTACTATTGTCATATTAATTCCTCCTCATCTTATGCTTGATATGATAAAAGCAAATCCAGCTCTCTTATTCTTATATCCATTTTTCAAGAGAATATATTCTATATAACATCTTATTGAAATCTCCATCTTGATCTTGGTCTGCTGTAAATATTTTTTTATGTTTGCATGTTTAGCATATTGAAGTACTGCTGGTTTGTGAATTATCATAAAGTTAATTTTTCTTACCATCGCTTGCTGGTTTATATCCTCCTCTTTCTTCTCCACTGTCTTTACCATTTAATAGTTGAATTTTAGTGTAAAATCTACTTTGTGGTACTTCAATTACTGCTTTAAAAATTATCTAAAAATATCTGTATTAGTTATTTTTTTGAAACATGTTTTGCTTTCTTAAGTAGTGTAGGTGTTATGAATAAAAATTCTTTCTGATTCACCTACTTCATCTTCTGTCATTTGAGAATAAGTATCTTGTATTGCTTCAAGAATTTCTTCACCTTTAGTATATGTAACAGGTGTTAATTTAGTTATATCATTTAAGCTTGAATATTTAGCAAATCTCATAGCATCAATTTCTGGAACAACTTTAGTTCTAACAAATTCACCAGAAAGTTTTTCCATAGGCAATCCCTGCTGTTTCTTCATTATCTATTCTATCTACTTTTTAACTTTCTTCCTCTTTCATAATCAAATGGTACAGTTTGGTTAGTTAATTTAACATCACCCTCTGTATAACCTGAATTTCTTGAATAATCTCCAAGACCATCCATGTCTATCATAGGTATTATTATTTCATTAGCATTAGCTCCTGCTTGAACTAGTTCTTCTTCTGTATCTAATATTGCAGTCTTTGCTTCTGCTTTATACACCGCATCAAGAAGTTGAGGTGCATTTTGTTTAAATTTTTTTCTATTGTATTCATATTATATCTCCTTTAATAAATTATTATTTTTAGCTTCATTGCTTTTTTTAATTTATCTAATGGATCTACCTTTTTCTTTTTTTCTGTTTCCTTTCCATCTCCACCTATAGTGAAACCTTTTTTTCTTCACTTTTTCTTGCTTAATTCTGGAAAGTCCTTAAGTATTTCTTCTATTTCAGTATTAAGTTTAGAATTATCGATATTGCCGCTTTCATCTAATATAGCTTTTTTTATCAACTAATCTCATCATTCTACTTGACTTACTAGAATCAACACCTTTTTACAAGTAAAGCATTTTCTATTCTTAAATTAACAGCTTCTAACATACTTGCTTCAGCCCTTTTACTTAATTCATCAAACTTGTCCTTGCTTTCATTTGTATTTCTGCCCCATTCAGCTTGCTTCTTATTAAGTAACTCATTTACTTTTTCTGTCATAACTTGCCTTATACTCTGGGTCTGTTAAAATCTCATCAAAAGTAATAAAATCTTCTCTTTTTTTCTTTTGATACTTTTTCATTTGTTTCAGCAGTTTTTTTCTGCACCTTGTGTTTTTCTACACCATCTGTTATTGTCATAACTTTTTCTCCCCTTTCTCAGTCCAATTTAGGCATTAAAAAGAAGTCTTAAAAAAACTTCTTAATGCTTATTTTTCAAACCAATACATGTATTTAATGTAACAATCCAATTTTTGCAAAACTCTACTTTCAAATTATTACATAGTGCTATATATGCACTGTTTAAATGTATCAGTATTACACCTAAACACTACATATATATAAAAAAACAACCAGCTATATTAACTAGTTGTTTTTAATAGGAAAGAGAGTGACGCCGTTCTCTCATCTCTTTTGACCCTGTGGGTGTGTGGACGCATCATTTTTTTCCACCTTTTCCTATATAAACATTTTATCATACTTCGTTGTTTTTTTATCAAATATTTTTCGTTATTTTTCTTTGATTTCATTCCATTTATTATTCTTCTAGTTTCTATGTATTGCATTTGAATGATTGAATTCTTATAATTAGATTTTTGCTTCAGTATTTATTTTTTTATTGCAATTTTGATGTTTTTTTATCATATTCCTTTAGCATCCATATTGTATCTTTCCTTCCATTTTCTTTATATATTTGATCTGGATTAGTTACTATATTAGGCAATTCTTTAATATATTTTTGTTACCTCTGGATGTCTTTCTTGAATATGTTTTTTTCTTTTCTTCCATTAATATTATATCTTTGTTTACTATATTAAATGGCAAGTTCCATTTATCATTTATCTTTCCTATCTCACTATATCTAACTTTATCTAGATTATTTTTTTCAGATTTCCCTAGTCTTTTTAGCAATATTTATTTTTTTATTTTAGAAAATTTACTTTTTATTTTTCCAAACTTTCTTTTTACTCTTTGTTTTTATATTATTTTTTTATCTTTTTATCCAGTTTATATTGTATAATCTTCCATCTTTTTGTTCGTCTCCAACCATTATCCTTTATACTCATTCCTTTCCTTCTCCCAAGCATCTTTAATATTAAAAAGAGATAAGTATTTCTACTTACCTCTTTATTATATCTCAATCTATGAATATCCCCTTTTCTATATCTTCTTCATATTCTTCCATGCTTTTTCTTATATAATCAGGTGCATTTTTCATAAAATGTTTTTTTCCGTTTATTAATGACTTTTCAAGTGTCTTTATTACATCTTTTTTTCGTTTTTTTCTTGTCAATATTTCCTAATGTTAAATCTCCTATTTTTTTACATATTCATCTAGTAATGGATTATTATATATTATCATAAATCCCCCTGGATATATTTTTATACTTATTATTCATCATCTTGTAACTCCTTTATTTATTATATATTCAAAAAGCTTCATATGTATTCGGAAAATGCTTCTTAATATGTGGTAATGTATAATCATTACATACATATGCACTGAACATATGTGCCCATGCCTCTTTTGCTCCCATATATGATCTCAGCTGTTCTTTTTAATGTTTCTTCATCTTTATTATATCCTAATTTTTGTATTTCCTTCTTGTATTAAATCTATCATATTATATTTCTTAAAAAGAATTAAAATAATAATCATAGTATTCGTTTCCATGTCCTGCCCTTATCTTTCCTTCAGAAAACAATCCATACATACCATCTAATATATCCTGAGTAGGCATTGTGGACATATCTGCAATTATCTTTGTTATAAAATCATCATTTATTTTATTTTTTTAAAAATTTCCTTATCTTTTTCTTAATGCCTGCAAAAAGAAATCTGAACAACTTGGTCCTTTCCAAAAAGTATTATCAAACTTTTTCGTGACTTTCTATTTGCTTATTCATTATATCAATTTCTTTATAATTTAAAAAAAGTCAAAATATTTATAATTATCAAAAAAATGTCCCATTTCATGGAATATTGTTCTATATATATCTATACCATATATAAATTCCATATCAGTTCCTTTTTTTATATTTAATAATATTATAATATGGATTGTAAAGACTTCTTTCTTCGCTATATTCAATCTCATTTAAATCTTTAAAATGATTCTTATACAATCTTTTTTTACATTTAAGTTTGACTTATTTATTCTTTTTTTATAATTTTTAGGTAAATCTTCATTAAATTTTTTTATTTTTTTAAATTTATCAAAATCTTTTTTTCAGTTATTTCAATTTTATCTTCTTTCCAAACTTCTTCTCTTCTTTTTTTCTTTGTTCTTTTTGACTAAATAAGTCTTTTTTTCTCTTCCTCTTCTTTAGCTGTAGCACTTTTTAGCCATTTGTTCATATTTTAGTTCATCTAATTCTTCATAATAAGTAGGTGCTTTGTGCCTACAATTAGGATGAAAATAGTCCCTTACTCATGGCACTAGATAATAATTCATGTTTACCATCTGGAACACCTCCAGAATAAACATCATCAACCAATATTTGTTGTTCATACACTTTACAATATTTACATGAAGTTCCATGCTTTGTTATCTTTACAAGTGTTCTCTTTAATCTTTTCCTAAAGTCTCCTTCTGCCATAAGTCTTGCCCTTTGAGACGCAGTTCTAACAGCCATCCTAGCATAATCTGCAATATTTATTCGTCTTCCGTCTTTATATTCTATACAATTTATACCTCTATTTGCAAAATCTTTCATAGCTATGTTTATTGCTTGTTTAAGATTCACTGCTCCATGTGATAAGTAAAATCCAGCTTTAAATATAGTTTTTTTGATAAACATCATTACTCATTCTAAAAAAATAGCTCTCTCTGCTTCTTTAAAAGTCCCATTAATTTCATCAATCATAGCTTTCACTTTTTTTGTTATTAGTTTTTAAAAAAACTCTCATTTAATCGCCTTTTTCCCTCTGTTAGCATCATTAAATAAAGCTTATTGCTTCTTTTTTCCTTGCTTGTATTCTTCTTTTATTATTTTTCTTTTACATATTTTGGTATATTAGATGTGTATTTTTCCTATTATATCTTGATTTTTCTCTTTTAATTCTTTGAATGTCTCTAAGTTTTAATGCTTGCCACTGTGGATATTCCATATTTTTCTTCTATTTCTTTTTAATTCGTGTCGTAATAAGTTTCTTTTTAAGAGAAGCTATAAGTTCAAGCTCCATTTCTTGATAAAGTTTAGCTATATCATATTCATCCATATTCTACCTATTCTTTTTGTTCTTCTTCTATAATCTCTATATTATCTTTGTTAACAGCTGGTTCTGCTTCTTCCATAATACCTTTTTTTCATTTTTTAAGGCGTTTAATTTCTATTTTTTTCCAGTCTTCTTTTTTTATTATCTCCCCATAGTTGTTCTACAGTAGCTTCTATACTCATTATTCCAGCTGTATTTGCTTTTTCCTATTGTTTCTACTTGAGCTTCAAATGAAGGGTTAGCATATTCAGTGAATACCACTTCACATTCAGTGTCAGTTATTGTTTTTCCCATTTAAATTATCATAAAATTTAAAAAGTGATATTTACTATATCTTCTATAAGTTTTTCTCATACTATCAACTATCTGACTTCTTTTTATAAAGTGTTGTTTTTTTCTTTTTTCTCTAGAAGCTTCAGCATTATCTAATTTTTTTAGTATCTATACCTAATGTAGATGGACTAATAAGACCAGTTAAACATTGATCTAAAAGCTGTAATATATGAAGTCAATAATCCTTCATGTTGTATAGTACCTTGAGTTGTTTGTATCAAATTATTCTTATCACCTTCTCCCATTGTTGATGATAATAAGATAAATTCATTTTCAAAATCACTTTTTCTTTTCATTACTCCAGTTTTTTTAAATCTCTAGGAAGTAAATCTTCTGGTATATATTCTTTAATTTGCCCCTTCCTTACAGAAAGCATCCACTGGCTCCATATTTCGTCATAAGCATCAAAATTATCAACTTTACCTTCAAATATAGACTTTCCTCTATTTTTCATATTTTTTTGACTTTCTTTCAGTAAAAACTTTCTTCCCATAAGGAAATTCGCATTATTTTTTTATTGGTTTATAGTCAGTATTTTTCAGCTTTTTTTCTAATAGTTTTATATTCTCAAGCTTTCCATTATCATCATATAAGCGATAATCAATTCCTTTTTTTCAGTATATTCTTCATAAAGTAAGTATTCTTTTTTTATTTATTATCTTCTTTGTCTTATATATTATTCCTACAAGTCTTCCTCTTTTTTTGTAATATATTCTACTCTTTCAGGAGGATAAAACTCAATTATAGGATATTTAGATATTTCAGGATCATAACTCCATTTAAAAGCACCATCACCGCCCCCATAATACAGTTATTAAAAGCTTTCCTTAATAATTCTTTGAAATTGTTTTTCGTTAGCTATTGCTTCCCAATCCGATTGTTTTTCTTCTACTTTTTATTGATGCTAAGCTGTCCACAACTACATCAGATAATGTGTCTACTATCATCCCAGGTAACCCTGTATGTATTTTTTTATTATTCTATAATCCTTATTCCCCCAAAAATGAGGTAATTTTGTTTCATTAATAATTTGATTATATATCTGTTCTAATTCTTCACTTTCACCTCTATACCATATTTTTATTTAATAATAAATTGGTTTCATAAGTTGTATATGAATACACATTCACATTGGCATTATAAGTCGCTTCTTCTATATCTAAATATTTCTTTATTCCATTCTTGATCATATTATTAAAGTTATTTAAAAATATTCATCTTTTTCCCTTTCTATTCTTCTTCATGATCTTCTGTACCATCTCCTATTATCTTTCTATAAGGTATAAACGCATATTGACTAGCATTTATTGTATGGTCGTTAGCATCTTCTGGTTCATTATCTTTATTTTTCTTTCCAGCTATAAGTTTCCAATTCTTGTATATGATTTGTACAATGACTTAATACAAAATATTTTTAATTTATGAATCCAACCTAATTGAAGATTTATTCTGTTTATTATAGTTACTTTCTTATGAGCATTATTAAAAGTATAAATAGAACCATTTTTTTCTAATATATTTTTTATTTCAGTCATAGTCGCTTGGTCTGCCGAATCAACAAACACATGTCTAGCAAATCCCCATTCTTCCCTATTTCTCTCTAAGAAGTCAATAAAATTAACTACTGTATCAGATGGAGCAAGTGGTTGTTGTAAATTACTATTGTTATATACTTTTTCATCAATACATATAATTCTCCATTCTTAGATATTCCTTGAAATATCATTGCTATAGTATCAGGTGACTTCGTAGAATATGCTGTATCTAGTCCTGCTGTAAAAACAAATGAATTCTAAAGGTTCTTTCTTATCTTTCATTTGTTCCTTAACTTCTTCTTTAGTTTTTCACATGTTTACTTTGTTCAAAGTTTGGAAACACAAGCCCTACCGCTTTACCTCTAAGTCCTAGTATTTTTATTTTTTTATAACTTAGTTCCCTTAGGTGCTGAATTAATTTTTCTTTTTGTATTTTTTTCTTCTGTTAACGAAGCATTATCGTTAAAAGTAAAAAAACCAGTATTTCCATTTTGGATTTTTCTGGTTCTTTTTAATTCTTCCATTATACTTTGAGGCACATCTTTTTTTATATTTTTTTCTATAGGGTCTACTTCTATTTATAAACTCTTTATATACTGCTAGATTTGGATCATCTGGATTAAGTGTAGCAAGCAAATACTCATTACGAGTAGACATTTCTCTTACAAACTCAATGTCAGCTGTATTTATTTCATCTATATAAACACAACCATATTGTCCGTCCGAAGTATCATCTTCCACTTAGCAGTATCATCATAACCTATAACATATATAGTCTTATCGTTATATTTTTATGTGTGATATCTTATTATCTTTGTCTCCATTTCCTTTATAGTCTGCATCATAAAATACATCTAAAAGTCCTTTTTTCAGAATTTATAATATTCTTCTCAGCAACACCAACACTTTTTGCAAGCTATTATATGAAGTTTTTTTATCACTATCATTAACTTTAATCATAAACTTAACAACTCCTACTGTAGTTTTACCAGCAGCCGTAGTCCCTTCTAAAAAAACTCAGCATCAGCTTCTTTTGTATTCTAAAAAAATCAATATTTTTTTCAGATAAAGGAAAATTGTTATTCATCTTCCTCTTTTCGTGATTTAGCTAGCTGTTCTACAATATCATCAAAATTAGAAGTGCTTCGCATATTAGCATTAACATTTTAAAGTTGAAGTATATACTCCTTGCATTCTATTTAATTGATCACTAGCTTTTTAATCTAATATCTAAACTTGGTACTACTTCTACTGGAGTATACCTTCTTTGTTCATTTAATATAATTTTAGTATCTTTTATATTTCCTAATATTATATCCACTAGAAATTGTTGTCTTTCTGTTATGTTCATTGTTATTTTTTTCTTCTATTTTCTCTTGCTTTTTGATTAATGTATTCTTTGATTTTAGATTTTTTTAATGCTTCATTTCCTATTGCATATGCTGTTCTTTTAGAATATCCTGCTTTTTATTGCACTTTCAGTTGCATTTCCTGTCTTCATATATTCATCTGCAAATTCTTTTTTTGCATCTTTGTTAATCCATTCTTCATTAATCCTCCTTACATAATAAAAAGAGGATCTTAATTATTTTTTTCCTCTTTTTCTCTATTATCTTTCACAAGTTCAACATGTATTGTTTTTTTATTTATTTCTTTTTGCTCTTTCTTCTGTTATATCAATTACTTCTCCCTTATTTCTTATTATATTAAGATATATATCATTGAATTCCTTAATAACTTTATATTTTATCTCTTTCATATCTTTCCTCCTTTATTAATTGAGTAAAAATAGGATTCGAACCTATTTAATTTTTCCTTTTTACTCATAAAAATAGAATACCTACTAACTTGTAAGTATTCTTTCTTAGGTATATCCATGTTAAAAAGCAACTTGACTGATTTTTGAAGTCAATAGTATTTTATACTACTTCCTTCATTATACATATTATCATACTTCTTACTGGCGATTCACTGGCGATTTTCATTTTTTTAAATATTTTTTTATTTTTTTATAATGATTTTTTTCCAAACATTACTCACGTCTATATCATAATCATTAGCTATTTTTACTAACTGCTTTACTTGGATTATATCCATCAAACATTATAAGGGCGTACAAATCATATTTAATGCCTTTAAATTCATTCAATGTGTTTTTTTCTTATGGTTATCTCTTTTTCAAGCTCATTCAAGCTATTAGATAGGAATTCTAGCCTTTGTATTAGAGTCATTCCGTTATATTTTTTTCATTAAATGCTAATTCATGAGTTAACGCAAACATTTTTAAAAATCAGGTTCAGAGTTTACTGGTGGTTTACTCTCATTTGAAAGTATAGCACCACCTGCTCCATCATACTTAGCTGTAACTTTTTCCATCTCATCTTTTATATATTCCACTTCATCTTCTATCGCCTTCTTCCTTTGTAAAAGATTCTGCATCAATTCCATTTCTATCATATGTATATCCTCCGTATTTTTATGCCATAGTCCCTGTCTTTTTTTAACATAGTTTCTGTATCCCTTTTTCTTGCCTCATCAAATCTATCTTTAATGTTTTTCTTCGTTTTTTTCCTAATGCTTCTTTAACATTTTTTTATTGTATCTATTATCATTCTTATTATTAATGATATAGCTACTAACATTAAGAATACTGCAATTGGTGCTATTATTGATAACTTAATAACTTCCCAACTAAAAACTTATTGCTTCTTTCATCTTACTCTCCTTTCACACGATTTTCGCACTGATTCATTCCTTATAATTCAACATTATTAGCAATTTTTCGCACAATTTTCGCACGATTAATAATTTATTTTTTTCCTTTTTCTAATTCTTTTTTTAACATATCTACTAATTTACTATCCTTTTTTTATTAATATTTCTTTTGTTTTACCATAGTTATCAATTATAACAATTGTTTCTTCATAACCTTTTGCTATATATTCTTTTTTTGTTTTTTTCTAATGAATTATAAGAAGTACCATTGATTATTGCAGTAACAAGTAATACTATTAAAAAAATATTGGAATTATCATTTTTACTACATCTAAAAAGTCATAATCATATATATTAAAATTCATATTCTTCCTCCTTTTTATTGGTTACAAATTGTAACTAACTCATTTTTTTCTAATAGCTTTTTTTATTATTTGTATTATCTTTAATCTCCTTATAAATTTTTTTATGATATTTTATATTTCCTTCTAATACTATTTTTTTCTTTTTATAGGAAATATTTTTACTTCCTTCTTCTATTATGTCTTCCAGTTCATTTTAAAAAAATACAATATCAATATCAAACTTTAATTCTTTTTCCTGTTTTTTTCTTCCATACTCTAATTTAAAATCCTTTTTATTCCTCTTTCAAATCATTTTTCTAGGTGTCTTAATAAATATTCACTATCAAATGAATTCTTAATACCTTTTACTGCCTCTTGTATTACTTTTTTCACTTGGATTTTTTTATATCTAAAATAGATAATGGATTTCGTTTTACTGCTAATAATTGTATTTTTTTCACTTGGATTACTTATATATTGTATAGCATAAGGATTTTGTTTTATTGCCTCTATTATTACTTTCTCGCTTGGGTTATCAATATATTCTAAAAGCATATCCATTCTCTTTTACTGCTTCTAATTGTATCTCTTCACTTGGATTATGTATATATTGGATCTTTGTTCCATGTATTTGTACTACCTTTAATTGTTCTTCTTTATTTGATGAATATATTGAATATCCATAAGTACTTTCATAATTTTTTTCCATTCTTTTTCACCACATTTATTTATTATATTTTTTTAAATTTACTTAACTTCATTATTTTGCTACCTCCTTTTCTACTATTTCTTTTTTTAATTGTATCTACTAATTCATTATTATTTTTTTATAAGTATTTCTTTGTTTCTTTCATCATCACTCTTTATTATAACTATTTCTCCTTTATATCCTTCATTTATATATTTTTCTTTTTAAGTTTTTTTCAGGTGAATTAGTAACTTTGTTATATACTACTACACCTATAAATGCTAATAAAAGCAATCATTAATATTATCATTAGTATTATTTCAATTATTTCATAACTTTTTAAAATCAAATTTATCAAACATAATCTATCCCCCTTTTTAATTGTCTAATAAGTCTTTTTATTTCATCTAGTGTCATATCTCTTAATTTTTGATAATTTAACTGTTTCTTCTGAATCATTTTTCTATATGCCTTAATATAAATCTAAAAATCTGGTTCATGGGCTATTGTTTTTTATTGCTTCTGTTATTACTTCATCTGTTGGATTTTCTATAAATTTTATATTGTCTCCTTCTTTTGTTACTGCTTGCAATTGTACTTCTTCACTTGGATTTTTTTATACTCTATATTAGATCCAAAATATTTTTATTGCCTTTAATTGCATTTCCTTTGTAGGGTTATTTATGTATAGAATATCTCCTTCTTCTAATTTTTATTGCCTCTATCTGCTCTTTTTCTGAGGCAATATATACTTCATATTCTGGTGATTCTTTTTATATCTTCCCACACTTCCTTACCTCTTAATTCTATTACTTTCTTTTTAAACTCACTTAATTTCATTATTATTCTCCTTTCCTGATTTTTTTAAAAATTTTCATAAATTCTATAAGGTTCTTTTTGTTTTTAATATTCATAACTCCATCTATAAAAGTAACTATTGCTATTTCTTCATTTGTCGTATTGTTTATTATTTTTTTATGTTTTCTAACAATTCATAATAGTTAGGTTTATTATATTTCTTTATTATTCCATTATTCATTTTTTTACTCTTTTTAAACTCCTTCTGATTTCTTTTTACTAAAAAAACTAAAAATATTTATTAGTTCTTTTTCTTGCTTTTAATATATTCTTTATTATCTTTTTAAAAATATGTTGAAAAAAATGTAGTCAAAAATTCCTTTATAATTTCCTATACAATTTAAATCTAAAATATATTCTATCTTTTTCTTCATGAATTAGTAACTCTGTTTCTGCTGTCTCTTCCTCATATTCTTTTTATATACATTAAATCATTATTTAAAACTTTTTTTCTACTTCATCTAAATCAACTAAGTACCCTATCTTTGCTAACTCTCTCTCAATATTATCTTTTAATAACATATCATCTATTCCCTTAATATACATTTTTCACTCCTCTTCTACATCAGTTCGTACAATTCCTGATACTTTTTTTATTTATTTTTCTTTATTTCCTTGTTATACTTTTTTTAAGATTTTTTTAAGTTCCTCTTTGTAGTAACTTACTAAAAGCTCTTTATATTTTTCCTATATACTGGTGTTGTAGTTCTTTTAATCGTTTTTTTCATAAATTTTTTTATATTACATTCATTTGTTTCAATCTCTACTTTACGATTATATAGCATATTACTTACATTTTGTTTTTTTCCTGCATATTACAATAAAAATTTAACATTTCTTCATTATTTATCCACATTTTTTTACTCCTTTTTATTTTCTTTCTTACAATATTCATCTATTATCTTGTCACTGTCCATTAATCCATAATTATTATTTTTTTGCTCGTTGGTATTCTTCATCTTTCTTTGATATATCCATTAAGTCAAATTCATTTGCATTGAATAAATCTCTTATTAATGGATCTAAAAACTTAAATACTTCACCACTATATTGATTATTAACAATAAAGTTATGTAGTTCTTTTTCTTTCTCGTATTGTATAAAATATTTATTATTTATTTTTTTGATAAATTTTTTTCATATAAGGACCATATACTCCTGCTTTAAATTCTGTATCAAATAGATATTCACTATAGTCTTCTAATCCGTCTACTTCAATCTTATCAATATTATTCTTTTCCCATTCTTACATAAGCTCCCCAATATGCAAAACAAAAAAATATAATACTTTATTCATCTTTAATATTGATATATCTTCTTTGTATTCCTCTTTATATCTAATAGCTAAATAATCAGCAAGTATTATAAGATGATACACTGTCTCTTTCATTATTCTTTGCCTCCTTTTTAATACTCGTTTATTATTTCGTCTATTCGCTTTCTTGCAACTTTATTGTAATATGGACTTTTTACCTATTATAAGTTTAAGCATATCAACTGCTTCTTTAATATTCTTAATTCTTTTTTTGAAGCATCCTTCAAAGAATCCTTATACTGATCTACCTTTATACATTCATCTGTAAGTAGTTTTGCTTGCAACTCAATTATCTCATATGCTTCTTGTAACTTTTTTTCTCACAAGTCAATGTTTCATTCTCCTCCATCTCATTTACTCCTTTCTTTTTGTATAATTACACTTTTTTTCTATAATTACAGTTTTAAAAAAATGTAATGTCCCCTTTTCTTACTCTTTCATAGGATAAGAGTTTTTTTATTTTTATTATTACAGTTTTTTTCCTATCCTTTTTATATTTATTATTATTTCTCTTTTCTTATTACTTTATATTCTCTTATTATAGTAAAATAAGTGTAATATGTAATTTACATACTATAATTATTGAAATATCAGTAATTACAGTTTTTAATTACACTTTATTTTTTTCACTTTAAAGTGTAATTGAAATTTACCAACTCTCCCCAAATATTAACATTATTGTGTTTACATAATTTTTCAAAATTACACTTTTCAAAAAAATTATGTTTACCACTTTCAAATAATTGCAATCAATTTGCAATTACACTTTTCTTATATCTTCAAATACCCTTACACTTTTTTTGTTCTCTAAAAACTACTTTTTATATCAAAACCGTTTTTGATTTTATTAATCTAGTAAACTTATTTTTTTAGACTGAGGTTTAATATTATTTTTGTATGCAATAGAAGTCATACATGTTGTATAGTTCTATTGTAGAAGTATTATCTATCTCTCCTTCATATTCTTCCAAAAAAACCTAGAACACTATCGCTCTCAATGTAATACTCCCTTAAAGTATCTTCTACTTTCTTACTCTTTGATAGTTCCATATGATTTGTAAGTATTCTATTAACACCGTCTAAGGCAAGTCTAAGTATATAACTCTTAGCATTTTCGCTACTTAGTAACTTATCCAGGTCATAAATTTTATTAACTACTTTGTTTTCAAACGGAATTATTATAAGTCTTCTCTTTATCCCTCTGTCTTATCCTTAAATACTGGTACCTCATTACAAGTAAATACTAATGTAGCCGTGTTTTTTTATTGTTACAGGCTGCGAATATATTGCTCTTGCAGTAATTGTATTTCCTGATGCCATAGTTTTTTTAACACCTTTGTTTTTTTCAAGATAATTAGGGTCAATATCATCAGCTATATTAATTATTTTTACCTATCAATGAAACTACCTGAGTACCGTCTTCAAATCCTGTTATGTCAATGTGCGAAGATAAGTTATTTGCAAATGCTGTTAACATTTCTACAAATGTAGACTTACCGTTATTACCTGATCCACTTAAGACAAATATCTTATGTGGGAAATTATTTATCATTATTGTATGTCCTAATATTTCTTCTATTAAATTTCTTATTTCCTTGTCACCATTTGCTATAAAGTTTATAAAATCATCTACATATTTATCATATGCATTCTCATCATATTTCACATCTAAATAAAATGGTGTAAATCCTATATCCATGTTGACTACTGTATCGTCAACTATTATTCCATTTCTTATTCTTACATTAAAAATCATCATGTGTAATCTTCTCAGCATATACTTCAAGCTGACTTAAAAGTTCTTTCCACTGTGTAGTTTTTAAGTTGCACTTTTTGGTAAACTCTACGCCTTAGTTCATTTTCATCTCTTGAAAATTTTTATTCCATCCCTAAAGTATAATATTTCTTTATATAACTTTACTTCAAACTTTCTCGCTACCCATCTTGAAAGCTCCAACACATTGGTAGAATCTCCTTGATATTCTTCTTGAGCATCTACATCTATCTTAAGTACACTATTAACTATATTTGCGACTTCTTTCTCTCCCATGGGAGTATCGAATATCTTTTCATTAATAAACTTTGCAACAGCCTCTAACAATCTTATATCTCTGTATTTAGGATTATTATTTATACACCTTAACTGTGCATATAGTGCATTATTTCTTCCATCTCCATCTTTCAATCCTGTTATGTTTTTTTGCTTTTGGCATAGGATAAAAGTATGAAAGGCAGTTCCATTAAGGTCTCGAAGTCTATTATTGCCTTATTACGGTTTCTTTCTTTTTCCATTCCTTTTAACTATACCATATGCTTTGTTACCTGTTTTATAATCAACCTGGAAACCTCCTACAGTGATTTTATCTGCACCTGCTGAAACTTTTTAATTCCTTAGGTCTCTTATAATACAAGTGTACACCTCTATCTGTTTTTTTACTGTAAGGGTAGGATATTTAGTTTGAATGTGTTCAATAATTCTTTTCTCATTCTCATTATCTCCATCAAAGTCCACTAATACTACATTTGAATTAAGTAATATACCTGCATTATCAATTTTTAGTTATATCAATTACAATTGTATCAAAATTGGTCTTTGGTGTTTTTGTCATCATTAAGCTCAATATACTTATTCATAACTCCTTCCCTTCTTTTTATAAAATTATTTTTTTATTAATTCAATATAATAGTTGAGATCCAACTTTTTTATCAAATAGTTTCAAGTCTTCATTATATATTATTGAATGATTTGATGTATTTGCTATCTTTTTGGAAACTATTGCCTTTTTTTCTTGTAGATTCCTCCGTGGTTATTATCTGTTGTTGCAAATACTCTATTAACCTTTTTGTGTTTTTTCATCTGTCCGTTATATTCATAAAATATACCATCATATGAAGAACCTATCTTACAAATAATTTGAAAAGATTCTAATTTATTTTTCTTTGTACAGATTCAAAACTGTTGCTTCTGGCGATATACCTTTTTATATAGTAGTTTACTAGTCCCGTGTCTATTATGCTTAAATTATTTTTGTATATAATTTCCACCATCAAACTTTTGCAAATCTACCTTTTTGCATATATTCTTCCATCTTCAAAAAGTACAACATAGTTATTTACATCTCTTTGTATAAGCTTTGTGATATAATCTATATCGAATTTTTAGTCTCATTCTCTTTGAAAAAAATCTTCTATTATATTTATTATAGTTTTTTTAAATTATCTTCCTTGTATTTAATTATTATTCCATCTGTGTTTGATTGTATAAGCTTCGAATATTTTTCCTAATTCTAGTATTAACTGTGTAAGTATCAACTGTCCGTTTATGCAAATGTTATTTGCTTGCTTTTGGATCATATAGTCTATTAAATTTTGACTTCATCGCTCCAAATGTAGAGTTTAATATTATTTTTGTATATACCTTGTCTAGGATCATTTTGTTTCTTATACTGTAATCTTTTTTTCTTTTATTATTTTTATATAATTGAGGCTCTATACTGTTTCTACTCATATAATTTCCTTCAATTATTAACGATGGATAAAAAAACTTGAAACATCTATATGTAAGAATTTTCCAGTTCCTATATAATTATTTAATGCTCCATGTAACCCACCAAATCCATAAATGTGTTCTACGCCTAAAAATATTACTAGTAAATTGTCTTGTTTCTATTTCTTTTGTAATCTACTCCATTTAAATAATCTTTTTTTGCTTTATTATAAAAGTTAATTATATCTTTAGGTATTATATTTAAGTTTAATCCCTGGTAATATTCAAACTTAAGTCTATCATCATCTATTATATGAGATTCACATTTTAATACAGCACTTGCTAAATTTGCTCTAGTAAGTTTTTATACTTTTTAAGTGGTAAATTGAATTCTTTAATTATTTCTACTTTAGATTTGTAATAATCTTCCCTTATTTTTAAATATGTACTCAGTGTGAATAACATCGTTTTTTTACAATATCTAATAACCTCATTTATTTCATTATCTGTAAGACTTCTATCTAATTTAAAATCAATAGGTGTTTCTATTATGGAATATCCTAAATTCCCTTCTATAGCTTTAAGTGATATATTAGAAGGTAATTCTTGCATCATATCTAATGTAATTATATTTAATCTTACTTTTTGTTTTTATCCCTCTTAATATTTCATGTGATACTATATAAGGATCTTTTTCCTAATAATATGCTCGCTAAGACTACATCATCAAAATTATAATTATTAAATCCTATTAATATCTTTTTTTCTATTTTTTTATTAATGTAGTCTTTAAGCTCTAACACATCATTACATATGACTTTAAAATCATCTTTTTCTTTAAATACTATCATCAATCATATTTAAAAACTTCAATATCATATGTAATATACATATCTCCTCCATTATACTAATGGTACTTGACCTATTTCTTTTTTTATCAAATTCAATATCTGGTTCTGTTTGTAAATCTTCTTCAGTTATTGTAAATACATCATTTTTTTCAAGCTTATATTCTGCATATCCTTTGTCATTTGTTGTTTTTCTAATATTACAGGTGTATTATTAAGCATTCCTAAAAGCTCCTACTAAAATATCTGTATTTGCAAAAGTGTTCGGGTTTTATGTTTAACCCTAATGTTGTAACTGTGTGGTATAATTTTTTTAGCATTAAATTTCTTCATTTGCCCTCCTAATACATACCCTACAAATATATCTCTCATTCCTATTTCTGGATACATTACACTTACTACTAAGCTAATTAAAAGGTAATTTCTTTTTCTCTAGTTAAAGTATATCTTGCTCCTGCTATAGCTCCTTCATATCTTCCATCTGGTATTTCCTCAAATGCTGCTGTTGGTTCTTCTGTAGGATCATATCCTAACATTTCATCTACTAATCCTAAATCTACTGCTTCTATTTTATTTTTCTTCCATTTTTTTCTTTTCTCCTATTCTATTTCTATTTTTTTGCATCATTGTTGGCATTTCTATTTTTAAATGCTCCTGTTATTGTCTTCATGATTTCTCTCATTTTTTTCATCTTTTTATATCATTTAAAAGTATAGTCATCTCTTCTATTTGTTGCTAACCTATAATATGAGTTTCCTCTTTTTTTGTACATCTAACTACTAAGTCGCATCTTCCCATTGTGATATTTAAGTACTTTTGATCTAATGATGGTTCAAATTCTTGTTCTTCTTTTCCTGCTTTTTATATGTGATATAAAAATGATATTTCTATCCATTCCGCTTAATATCATCATTGTATTTTTTTCCATATAGAAGTACTTTGTGTATATCCTTGTCCAAATGGTATATCTCCAATTGTTTCTGCTATCTTATTGTTTTTTTGCTTCCTTAGCTTTTTTTGTTATATTCTTCTATAATATAGTTATCTAAAAAGTGTCCTTATATCATCTACAAGATCTATTATTATAGTTTTTATATGTATCTTTATTTTTGCTGTAATTCTTTAACAACTTCTATAAATATTCTCCAATCTGTTATTGTAACTGAAGGTGTATCTACTTTCCTGTCATTTCCATCTGTATTTAATAACAAAGGAGATTCAAAACTTTTTTTGCTAGGTAAGTCTTACCTGTCATACTATCTCCCCATATTAAGAATATTTTTAGGTGTTATATCTTTTTACTTTTTGGTTTGTTCTCTGGTAATAAACTCATTTCTTGCCTCCTTATTTATTATTTATTGTTACTTTTATATATCCTTTTGTTTTTTTGTTTCTTTATAATCAACTAGATCTTTATATAAGTCTCTATCTTTCTTCAAAAAGCTCATCAAAGTCTATTGTCTTAGAAATTCTAACACTTGGAGTTATTCTACTAATAGTAAAGTCCGAATTCTTAAATCTATTTAATAGTTTCATTTCCATTTCTTCATTTACTTTTTCTTTCATTTTTTTAAATGTTTCTATTATTTGTTCTGCTTTTATTTACTTCATTAAGCATATCTTTCATTTCATCTATAGCATTTATAAGATTTTTCTCCTAGATATACTTTTTCTTGCTTTTTTTCTTCATCATTTTCTTCTTTTTAAGATTCTCATAACTTCCTTAAAGTCTAATATTCTCTTATAATATTTTTTTCCCATTTTTCATTATCTCTTTCAAATACATGTATAACTATATTCTCAGGATTAAAATCCAAATTAAAAATCATAATCGTTATAATTTACTGGATCTATTCCTATAAAAGAAATCATCAGGTCTTTTTATATCCTATTAATACACAACTAGGAACATTAAACACTTCCATATAGAACCTACATTGTGGCTCATAATAATTTACATCTAATTCTTTTCCCAAATGTTTTTTTATTTCAATTAAAGGATAATTTGAAGATAAATCTAATCCGTCACAATTACCTCTAAGTCCTCTTTCATTGTCTATCTTTGTTGCTTCTTTATAATTACATTTGTATAATCTACTTATGTAGTCTCTAATGTGTTTTTCCATTTTACTACCATAATATGTATATTGATTACCTGTAAATGTTTTTAGGTATGATATTTAATTTTTTTCTTTTGCAAATTCAATTATATCTTTGTCTGCTAGCCCTAATATATATGGCATATCACTACCACCTATATATTTGTCTCTATTTAGAATTACACTATTACTTTTCTCTATTTCCATTTATCTACTCCTATTTTTCTATATTTTTTTCTATCCATAAATTAAAATTAAAATCTTTTTTTCATATCTAAACTTTCATAAATTTGATTTTCTACTGTATTTGTTGTAATATACTTATATACAGATACTTTTTTTCGTCTGTCCATTTCTGTAGCATCTACCGATTGATTGAACGTATTCGGTATAGCTTTCAGTTGGACTGAAATAAATTATAATATTAGCATAAGTGAGTTCTACGGCTTCACTTCCACTTTTATAATTTGCTAAAAGTAACTGTGTTTTGTAGATTATTCAATTAGATTGTTTAGGATAATCTTTAATTTTGGAATTGCACTGATAAACTTTTTTTATCAGTCTTTTTTTAATATTTCTGATATTTTTTTCAAGTTCTTCATTATAGTTGTAAAAAAACCACTATATTATCGTCAGTACTTTCCAAAAATTCTTTTTAGATATCCTAATTTATCATCTAAGCTTGTATATAATCTAAGTCCATGTCTTAGCTTTATATTGCTATCATATACAACTTTATTTAATTGTCTTTCTTTTTAAAATCTTATTATATGTTGGAGATCTATTAAAACTTACAATTTGTTCTGTTAATGTAGGTAAATCTAAAGCATCTTCTTTATTAAGTCTTTTTAGATATTACATGCCAGTAAGAATTTAATTCTTCTGTATTCTTGTATTTTTATTATCCTCAAATATCCAAACATGTTATCAGTAACACAATATTCTTTATAGAACTCTGTTTTTATTTTTTTAATTAATCCGAATATTTTTTTAAATAATTTATTATATCTTCCCAACCATTAGGTATAGGAGTTGCTGATAGCATAATAAATCCACTTGCAATTAAACTTAAATTAAATGCTGATTTTTCCCCAGACACCTGTTGAATTTTTAATTCTATGACATTCATCAAACACAACAAAATAATCTTTATATTTAATATAATCTTTTAGATAATTTGTTGTATGATATTACTTCAAATTTAGGTTTTTATTACATATTCTAATATTGTTCGTTGCCATCCTCCTTCATTTTACTTTTTGATGCAGGTGCAACTACTAATAAAGGTTTATCTTTGTAATAATATTTCCAGTGATTAATTGCCATAATAGTCTTACCAGTACCTGTTGCCATATCATATATAAAAATTTTTTTCTTATTATTTTTCTTTTTACATAGTCAAAGTATTCATTTTTGATACTTATACAGTTTCAATATCTTCAATTATCTTTTTCACCTCCTCTCTACTTCTAACTACAAAGGCAATTCCTCCAGACTTTCGTATATTTTTCAATGTGCATGTCTTGCATCTTCGAAGTCTTACCTTTTTTTCGTTTTTTTATTTCTAGTGCTACAAACCTCCCTTTGTAACACACTATAATGTCTGGTATTCCAGAAACACCATAGTAACCACCGTGTACTTTAAAATAATATATATTATTATCTTTTAAGTATTTTTTTATACTATTTTTCAATTGTCTTTTCTTTCATTGATATTCTCTTATAGTTTTTAATTTATTTATTAATGTATTGTATTTTTCTTTTTAATTCTTTGTTTTCTTGTTTTTAGTACTTTTATTATCAAATGATAATTGAATCATTTTTATTTCTTGTTTTTTTAAGTTCATTATATTTAGATTCTAATGCTATGTATTCATCTTCTAATTCTTCATAGTCCTCTTTCAACTCATTGTATTTGCCTTCTAACTCTTCGTATTCTTCTTCTAATTCTTGTACTCTATCTTCCAAGTATCCATTTTCACTTAATACGTCCCTATATGACCTGTTGTCTGGGTTTAAGTATCTTTCATCATCTACATCATACATAATCCACCTCCTACTTAAATACTTCTTGACATTTCTTTATATTTTTGCCATCTTATATCATCTTGTATCTTTTTTTAATTCTTCTTAATTTTTCTTTCTTTTTCTTCTTCCTTGTATATAATATAGTTGTTTAGTATCATTCCCCTAAAAAAACATTACTAAAGGGAATATAACATTCACTATGAAATTAAATTCATATAAGTATATTTCTTTTCATCTTTCGTATCTCCTTTATTATTTTTTTATTTAAATAGTTAAGAAATGCTATCTTTACCACAAATTGATAAAAAAATCATCATATTCTTTTTTAAATTTAATAGATTTTTCATTTTTTTAATACTAAGCTCCTTGTCTCTTGTTTCTCTCTCCAGTAAGAATGCTTTATCCATGCTTTTTTTAATCTTTCCCATTCATTTAATTTTTAAATTAGAAGTAAGTAAATTATAAAACATTACTATATTCTTTCTTCTTTCCATATTTCTTTCTTCTATTATCATTCCTTCTAAATCTTCTTCTGATATTTTTCATATTTTTTTCTCCTCCGTTATCTTTTTGTTTAATTTTTTTCTTCAGTATCTGAATTTATTAAAACCTCATATTTATCTAATGGAATATTTAATTTTAATATTATATTACGTTTTTCCAAAAATTATTAGTATAAGATTTCATATCACTAACTCTTATATCTTTTTAAGATTTCTCCATTTAATTTTTATTGACATAGAATCATCAAATAACGAATTATATCTATATGCTAATTCTATTTTGTCTTTATCTTGCATTTTCTCCTCCATTGCCTTTTTTTATTTTTTTATGTATGTTATAATATTAGAAGACTGTTTATTTATACTTTTTATAGTAAATAACAACCGTGTAATAGACAGTCTAATTATATTTATAAAAAAAGTGATTGTGAATAACAAAAAAACTTTTTTTACATAGTAGGAATAGTTAAGTAGTGAGTCGCCAAACTTGTATTACTTAATTATTCTTTTTTTATTTTTATAACGTTTTTATATTCTTCTTCTATTTTTTTGTCTTATCCATTCATTTTCAGATCGATAATTTTTTTCTTTTTGTATAATCTCTTTTTAGCATTTGTTTATGTTTTTTTCTGTAACATAACCTCTAACCTGCTTAAATTGAGATTGATATTCTTTTAAATATTTTTCTTTTTCCTTATCCAATCATTCCTCCTAAGTGATTGTATTATCATTATATGTTAATGTGTTAATACAATCAATATCTTTTTGTTAATTTTTACACTTTTTGTAATATTTCTACTTTTTAACTTTTTGTTTTTGTTGTATTATTTTCTTATAAAGAAAAGGATTTTTTTATATGCTAAATGATTTTTTTAAACTAATGATTAAGTTACCTTTTTATAATTTTTTTGTATTGCCTTTTTAAAATACTATATATGATTATAAAAGCAAGCTTTTAAATTATGTACCAAATACTGAAGATTCTAGTAAAAATAATTAAAGATAATTCAATACCTATGATAACTAATAACATATCTGTTGTAGATCTTTTCACTATAAATTATCTAAACTTAAAAAAAATACAAATAAAATTTTTACCTCTATATTATAAAAAGTAATAATGATAAAACTACTATCAAAAAAATACATTTCTTTAGGATACATAGAAGAAAAAAATATTCTTTTAAAAAAATAACTTAAATAAAAGCAACTTTACCTGAGTTGAAACATATTTTTAAAAAAACAATAATTTAACTATCTCGGGTAATAAAGAAACTCTTATCAATAGAATTTTTAGGTAACATTGACGTTGATTCTCTGTCTTCCAACTTTCCTTTAAATTCATATTTTTTTAACTGAAAAAGGATATAATTTAATAAAAACATACTATCCTTTAATTTTTCTTTAATGATATTTACAAAGATTATTTAGATAATACTTTATATGAAATCATAATAAAAAAATATTAATAGCTTAACTAATTTAAATTATACCGACATATTATTTGAGATCTTTTGACGAATATGGACGAAAATACAATATATCTATAAGTTTCTATAAATATTCTCAAATCTTACATTTAACTTATATTCTACTTAAATCTACTAAAGAATATGATAAAGCTTTTAATATATTTAATTGCATATTTGAGATTAAATATAAGCGGAGTAGAAAACATGCATTGCATGAACGACATAGACTACATTTATATATATCCTGATAAAGAATTTAGAATATTGTATACTCTATATCCTTTTACTGATGATGAATTGCTTTCTGCTATTAATTATTCGGATTCCCATATACAAGGAGTACCTTTTTAATTTTTTTCAATAAATCCGAAGTACATGTAATTATTAAAGATATTTTTAAATAATAATGTTAAAAAGCCTAATGAATATAAATATAACAGATTAAATAAATCTTATTATAAAAAAATTAGGATTTAATATTATAGATTCTTCATTATTTCAAACATTAAAGTGAAAGAGTTCTTCTTTCTCTTTTTCTTCATTATTTACTCCTTACTAAGTAATAAAGTTTGTAACTATTCCCTTTTCAATGTACTGTCTTATTAATTACTTTATGTAGTAATATGTGTCCTTTTTACTGCTGTATATCTTTGTAATGCTGTAGCCTCTATAACTTTTTTTCTTCCAAATCCTTGTGTTGGAAAATCTTTAGTTCTCATAAGACTATATGCTGTTTTTTTGTACTTATCTTCATAATTCTTGCTAAATCATTCACATCATAAAAATATTACATTATTCTGATTTATTTGATTTTTTTCATTTTTTTATTTTCTTCTATAATCTCGTTAATTTTTTTGAATTATTTTTCTTAGAACTCCTATTAATTATTTTCATATGCTACCTCGTGTAATCAACATCTACTTTGTTGCGTTTCGCGCAACCTTTTCGGTAAAAAAATATTCTTTTATTTCATCACCCTTAATATCTAATACTTCAATTATTTTAGCAGTTTCTCTATTAGTAAAAATCTAACGCATTATTTAATTTTTCTAGAAAATGCATTAGTTGAAATTCCTATTTTCTCTGCTAAAAACATATTGGTGATTCAACTTTTTCTTTTTATCCTACCTCTTAGTTTTGAATAATCAAAAGGCTTTTATTTTATCATTATGTTTCATTACACTCCTTTCTTTTTTTGTTGCATTTAGCGCAACTTATTTTTCTAGCTAAATAATATATTATAAAAAAATTATTTTGTAAATACCTTTCATAAAAAAAGTGTATTAAATGCAACTTTGTTAAAAAGTATGTTGAATTATATGCAATATTGTGATAAGCTGATAATATTGAAAGGTGATTGTAAATATGGAAAAATAGTTTTTGAAATAGATTAAAAAAATGCCCCTAAGTTATAGGGGAATAAGTCAAAAAGATTTGGCTGATAAATTGAATGTAGATAAATCTACAATAACACGATATAAAAAAATGAAGTAGAAGTAGGTAATTCTAAAACATATGCTATTGCTAATATATTAAATATTAATATAGCATATCTATTTGGTCTTACAGATTCTATAGAACCATCTACTAACATTCAACAAATACCATCTAACAATCCTTTTAAGAACTTAAAGGGATATGTTGATATTGATTTATCTGATACTGTTAAAATACCTGTAGTTTCAAGCATACCTGCTTCTTTTTAATAAGACTTCGGAACTAATATATGATGAATATATTAATTATCCTAAATCATTATTACAATATTCAGATTACAAACAAAGGTATATAGCAATGACTGTTGAAGGATATAGTATGTATCCAGACCTTTATCCTGGAGATAGAATATTAGTTGATACTAAATTAGAACTTAATAATGGAGATATTGGTGCTTTTTATTTTTAATGATGAATATACTGTAAAAAGAATATACTTTGAACCTAATCGTATTATTTTTTTAAACCAACTAATCCTGAACATCCCGAAAAAAATTTATAGTAAGAAAGAATTACATGAAATGGGATATCATCAAATAGGTAAAGTTGTAAAAAAATAGTAGAAAGAAAGTTGTAAAGTAAAACCTCAAAACACTTGACAACTTTTTATAACTTGTCAAGTGAAATGCACTTTTGCTTGACAACTTTTATAATTTCTTAAATGAAATATACTTTTTGCAATATCTTTATCTATACTATATACTATAGATATCTTAATTAATGCACATTACATATTTAAATGTAGTGATGGTTTTCTTATAGATATCGAGAGCTTTTATAGTTCTCGTTTTTTTATTAACTAAAAGGAGGAATTCTATGGCTAAAAAGAGCAAATGGTGAAGGTTCAATATATAAAAATAAAAAGTAGAAATAGATGGGAATATTACTTTACTAATCCTATTACAGGAGAAAGAAAAAAACTTGTAGGTAAAACACAAGCAATAGTTATTGAAAAAAATATAATTCTTTTTATGGAAAAATATTAAAACATTAAATACTTTAGAAAATAATACAACAATTACAAGTCTTTTTATATCTTAATGAAAAAGATAAGTTTAACAAAAAAACTTAATACAAATTAGTACATATGCTAGGAATATCTACGGTATTAAAAAAACTTGAGAATGGTGTATTAAATGTATTACCAATCTCAGAGATTACACTACAACATATTGATGAATGGAATTATTCCATGAAAAAAACTTTAGCGATTCTGTAATATCCAAATCTTTTATACAATTAAAAAGAGCTTTTTGATATTGCTATGGATAAACAAATAATAAATAGAAATATATTGAAGAATTATAAAAAGAGCTAAAAGTTCTAAGAAAACAAAAAGTAAGTGCTTTTTACTATAACTGAGCAAAAAAATTCATTGAATTAATACCTAAATCTAAATATTATATGCAATATATGATAGCACTATGTACTGGTATGAGAATGGGCGAAGTGAACGCTTTGCATTATAATGATATAAATTTAAAAGAAAAAAACAATTAACATTAATAAAACTATATCACGAGATTCAAACTTCAAAAGTTTTATTAATTCAACAACTAAAACAAAAAAATGGTACTAGAGTAATTCCACTAAATGCTATATTATACCCCATAATTAAAGACTTCATTTCCGATAAAAAAAGGGAAATATCTATTTTCTAATGATAATGTTATAAGTACTAGCCAAGTAAATAGTGAAATGAAAAGATTAACAAATAACCTAAATTATAATACACATATGCTAAGACACACTTATGCAACTAGATGTATTGAAGCAGGTATTCAAGCAGTCGTATTAAAAAAATTATTAGGGCATGGTGATATATCTACTACTCTAAATACTTATGTTGATGTTTTTTTGACAAATATGAAAAAGCAAAATAATATAATAATAGAAAAATTATTTTAAAAAAACAATTTATTTCTAGGGGGTGATAATTAGGGGTGATAACCAGCTTCCAAAATATACCAAAAATACACTAAATTGGTTTACATATTTCTTTTGTTTATATCTCACCTTTTCCTTATATATCAATATTTATAAGGAATATAGCCATTTAATAGAAAAATAAAGCTTTATAGTATTTCCTGCTAGCTGTACCACTATTTCCACTATGAGGATAACTCATAGTGGTTTTTATTATGCTCTATTTAATAATTCATTTGTTTCTTTTTAATAATTTATCTGTTTTTTTCTATAACTTTCCAAGCTTCCTTTAGTTCTTTGTCTGTCTCTTGTATAACTTTATTTGTTCTCTCAATAATCTTATCCATCTTTTCCCTCCATTTATTTATATTCTCTTAGACTCTTGATTATTTACTCTTTCTAATAATCTTTCTGTTCTTAGTAATAACTCATCTGTTTCTTTTTATAACTTTTTTTCAGCTTCAATTAAATCTAATTCTGTTTCTTTTTATAACTTTTTTTCTACATTATTATTCATAATTATATTTTTCTCCTTATACTTTCTTTTTCAACTTAACTATCTCTATATTTACATTTTTAGCACTTTTTCTAAAGTTCTCATACGTTTATTCAATCTTTTTCTAGTTTCTAATATTCTTTATCTTTGCATATTTATATCTACAAGATTTTTCTTTCATTTCTTCATATATAACTTTATCTTTGTCTTCCATATATTCCTTTCTTTTCATCTTAATATATTCCCCAAAGATACTTTCCCCATGTCACCATTATACCTATCTTATTCATATATTTCAACTTAAAAAGACTCTCTATTTCTAGAGAGCCTTATTATTCAACTAAGATCTTTTTCATATAATAATAACCTTTTTTTCATCCTTTTTTTACTTTTTAATACAAAATCATATTTATCAATATCTGTACATAAATAAAAAAATCTTTTTTTAGGATATATTTCTTGTAATTTATTATCAAAAAAATTTTTGCTCCACTTGTATATCTTAGATTTAATATTCTAGCCTTAAACTCATCTCTAGACTTATTCTCTAATTTTTGCTTTTTATATATTCAGCACAAATCTTATCTTCTTCAAAAGGATTAGATCCTGGTTTTGCCATTGTTACTATTGAAATATCATCATATCCTCTATTTTTTTATATTTTTACTATTGCAGATATGTTTACTAAACTTCCTGTTATAATTTCTTTAGCATTTATACTATTTACTATTCCTTGAGTTCCACAACTTGTAGTATGAACCACAACCTTATTTGTAAAATCAACTTTCTCAATCTGTGATGGAGAATTTCCATAATCAAAAGTCAGGTAATTTTATTCCATCTCTTTCTCCTATTAAAATATAATCACTATTTTCTTTTTTTAAAATTATATGCAATTTCTTTTATCTCCAATTACTATTAATTTTTTTCGCTCCATTTTTTTATTATAATTGGTTCTACAGTAAAAGCTCTAAAAAAACATCAATTATAATTGCAATTCCAGTTGCTTTTTTTGAGGGTCATGTATTATCTTAATTTTTCATATTTAGTTATACCACTTTTTAAAAAAATCTAATATATTACTATTATAGAAAATAGTATCTTCAAATCTTTTAAAAAGTACATTCTCCTTTTTTTATCATTTCTTTAAATTCTTCAATATTTACATATTTGCAATCCATCACTTCATTATCATTAAATGAATAATTATCAATAGGTATATCTTTAAATAATATATATATGTATCTGAATAGGTTTTCTCTTTCTAATATTTTTATATAGCTGTAATTCTTCTTTTTTTCTACATTAATACCAATTTCTTCTTTTTAATTCTCTTATAATTCCATCTATACTTGTTTCTCCAGCTCTTAATCCGCCATGGGTATCTTCCCATTTTCCTCCTCTTTTTTTACTCATATTTCGTCTAGTTAATAATATCTGTTTTTTTAGATGTTATTATAAAACAATGTACTGAAATAGTATATTCTCCATCATTTAAACTTTTTTTATTATTACGATTAACTACTTTTTCCTGTTTTTTTATTCTATTTTTCATCATATATATCCATTAATTCTTCTGAATCATTATCTTTTTAAGTTTTTTTCTATTCTTTCCATATATCCACCCAATAACTGTATATTAAATTCTATTTAAATTTTTATTAATTTTTATAGTATCATAACACTTTAAGTTTCTCAACTTTAAAAAAACTCCCTATTTCTAGAGAGTTTCTTATTAATTTTACTATTCTATTATATATATTATCGTTTATTCCCCTATAACATTATTATATATCTCATTAGATATATCTTCTATTGTTCTCATATTTTTTTATTTTTCATCTAAACATTCAATCCTAATCCAATCATTCTTGTGTGCAAGTTCTTCTGCCATATTATATACATCTTTTAAGAATCCTAGATCTTGTTCATGTATATCTTTTTTCCTCATTTCCATCTATCTTATTTTTTTCTATTTTTTTATAAGTTTTTTTGGCTAGCTTCTATAGTTAAATGTAGATATATTACTTTATCAGGTCTAGGTATTTTTGTATAGATTATATTCAAAAATCTTCTTCCCACTTTAAAAAAATTTTTTTCTTTTTTTCTTCTTTATCTTGTATTTTTAGCTCCTTGATATATCATATTTGATATTACATATCTATCTATTATTATATAATAATCATCATTATAGTATTTTTTTCTATTTGTTCTTTAAATGTTATATATCTATCTATAGCAAAAAAATGTTGATATTATATATGGATCTTGTTTCTTAGGATCTTTACCATACTCTCCATTTAAATATTTTTTTAACAAATATTGATGAATAACTTTCATAATTTGGAAATGTAAATCTTATTACTTTTTTTCCTTCTTTTTTTAAGTCTTTCAACTAATGTTTTTTTGTTTGTGTTTCTTTTTCCACATCCATCTGTACTTGATTCAACAATTATAATCTTACCCATAATGATCTATTCCCCTTTTATATATTTTTTTCTTCATTTTTGTATAAGTGGTACTATTTTTTTCCATCCAAATTTTTTTATTCTTATATTATTAGTATAAAGTTCAATACCTTCGCCTTCTAATACTTTCATTATTTCAAAGTTTATTTTTTTCTTTTTACAACTAAAAAAATCTTAGTTTTTTTAGCTTCATCAATATAACAGTTTATTGTTATTTTTCATTCCTTCTTTTGCTATTTCTTCAAATTTTTATAGAAATTGTTTCTGTTAAAACTTTTTTCATTATTTTTCTAAATATAGCCTTACTTTATCCATTACTCTTCTAACTTTTTTCTATTTTTTTATACCATATGATATATATATTGGTAAATTAAATCTTCTATTATCTATTTCACTTATATTTGTTACACATTCTGTTGTTATCTTTAGATTAGGAACATTTATAACTGAGTTATCATCTGTTCTAATTTTTAATACTTCTAAGTGTTATATTTTCTACTATTCCACTATAATTATCACCTTCTATTATATCACCTATTTTTAAATGGTTTTTCTGTCATTATTGTTGCTCCAGAGATTATACTTTTTTTAAGAAATCCTGAAGCGATAAGCTTATAAAGGCTGTACTTATACCAAGTCCTGCTACTACACCATTTAGATTATATCCAAATTCTGCAAGTACTATTACTCCTCCTATAAAATATGTAATTGCTACAAATATACTATATATGAAATTAATAATAGGTGCACTTTTATCACTATTTCCGATTTTTCTTGTCTATTTAAAACTTTAGATACTATACCTTCAGGCTTTACTAAAACTGCTATAACTCTTGTTATTATTATTATAGTTATAACCTTATAAATTTTACTTAGATTATTTATAAAATTTTTCATCTTTTTAACCATATAAATATTATTAAATAAATTCCAGATATTACTATATAATTTTTGTACAAATTTCATATTTTTTTCTTTGTTGTTTCTGTTTCTTGTACATTAACTGATTTTTAGCACCATTGATGTAATAAAATTAACAATCTTTTTTTCTAAAAAAAGCATGGAAAATAGAATTACTAATGTTAGTAATTCATTGCTAAATATTCCTTTAATCTTCTCATATTGTACAGTTAGCCCATAAATAAAATCTAGCATCTATTTTTCCCTTTCCTTTAACATTATATATCTACTTTTTTTCAATATATATATAATTATATAATATTTGTATTATAAATTTATTATATAATTAATGCCCTTCTGTTACTTCTTTTTTTGAATTGTTACTTTTTACAACATTTCCTGTATCTACTACTTGTCCTGGGGTTGGATCTTGAATCATTACTATTCCTTCTGTTCCCTCAACACTTATATTAAGCCCTTTGGAATTTAATATTGATATTGCTTCTTCTTTTGTCTTCTTCTTCAAATCTGGTACTTCTACTTGTTTAATACTTTCTGAATCTTCCGTATTTAAATATATCTTACCGTGATTTATCTATTATTGTACCTGCTCTTGGTAATTGTTTTACAATCTTACTTTCTGGTGTTTTTCCATTTAATACAATGTTTATTCCTTCTGCTTTTGCAATATCATTTGCCTCTTGCACAGTCTTTCCTACAAAAATCTTTTTGCTTTTTATTTCATTTGCATTTGCCTCTGTTTTTTTCTGCTACTGTTACAAGTTTTGTATTTGTAAATATATCTTTTTAATATTTGTGATACAACAGGTGCTGCAACTTGACCACCTTGTCTTAATTTTTCCGTTTTGGTGCTCTTACAACTACAAGCACTGCATATTCTGGATCTGTTGTTGGTGCAACACCCATAAATGATGCTATATATTCTGCTGTCTTATCACTATAATCTGGTTCTGATGTTCCACTTTTACCACCTACACTAAAACCTTTTACTTCTGCATTTCTACCTGTTCCTGATGATACAACACTTCTTAACATGTCCCTTAATTCTTTTGAAGTTTCTGATGATACTATTTGTCTCACTTCTTCACTACCTATATTTTTTTGACTTCCTGTATTTGTATCTTCTTCTTTTAATACAACTTGTGGCTTCATAAGTTTACCATCATTTACAAGTCCTGATACTGTTGTTATAAGTTGAATTGGTGTTATCTTAAATCTTTGTCCAAAAGATAATGTTGCAAGTTCAACAGGTCCTACCTTACTTCTATCATAAAGGATTGGTGTTGATTCTCCGAAGAAGATCTATACCTGTTTTTCCTGTAAGTCCAAATCCACTTAAATACTTATAAAATAATTCTGTTCCAATTCTTTGCCCAAGCTGTATAAATGCTGGATTACAAGAATTTTCTAATGCTTGTCTCAATGTTTGTGATCCATGTGGATTATAACTTCTCCAACATTTAATGTCCCAGTCATAAACTTTTTGTACACCTGTACATATAAAATCTCCTGGTTTATCTGTTGTTGTTTTTGCCTCTTCAAGTCCAATTGCTGTTGTTATTATTTTTAAATGTTGAACCTGGTTCATATGCTTCTGAAACTGCCTTGTTCTTCCATGCATCATATCTTAAATTTGTTTGTGTTTTTAGCATCTAACTTATCCCATGCTGCATTATCCATACCTATTGGTGAAAAAGGTGCATTTAAATTATATGTTGGATAATTTGCCATTGCTAAAACTTCACCTGTTTTAGTACTCATTACAACTGCAATACCGTCTCTTGCATTTGTATCTATTATTGCTTGTTTTAAGTATTTTTCTACATTTGATTGAAGTTTAATATCTAATGTTAAATATATATTTTTACCATCTTCTGCTTGAATAAGTTGTTCTGGTGATTCTTTAGTAAAGTTTCTATTAACATCTGATTGTGATACAATTCTTCCTTCTTTTCCTTTTAAAACTGAATCTAATTTTTTTCTCAATTCCTTCAAGTCCTACATTATCTGTTCCTAAAAATCCTATAACATTTGATGCAACATCATTATATGGGTAAAATCTTTTTGTATCTTTATCTATATTAATTCCTTGTACAATATTTTTTTCTTCTAAATATTTTTTTAATTGTTCAATCTTTTTCTTTTTCCTGTTTTTTTGCAATTGTTACAACAGATTTTTTTCTGAATTTAGATCATTTAATAATTCCTGCTTATTTACATCAAATATCTTAGATGCAGTTTCTGCTAATTCTTCTTTGTTTATCGCTTCTCCTTTTTTTATTCTTCAATAATTTAGGGTTTTGCAGTTACTGTATCTACTTCTATACTTTGTGCTAAAACTTCTCCATTTCTATCTAAAAATATTTCCTCTTTTAGCAAGTATACTTTTTTTAGTTAATTGTTGATTTACTGCTATTTCTTTTTAACTTTCCTGCATTTAATATTTGTGTATTTGCAAAACTTAAAAAGTATCACAATAAACAAGAATACAAAAAGATACTAAAAAGCCATCCAGTTCTTACAGGTCTATATGCATCTTTTTTTATTCTAACATTTTTCACTTCTTTTTATATATCTTTCTTATAATCTCATCATTATTATCTCTTATGTTTCTTCTTTTTTTATTCATACTCACCTTTTTCACATAACTTTTACATTATTATATATTTAACAATATGTTTTTCAATTGATTATACATTCATTTTTATCCCTAATTTTTTTCCTAATATTTATGTAACAAACCAAAAAGTTATAAGAGTATTAATAATACTCTTATAACTTTTTAATCCATCTCATAGCAAATCATTAGAAGGAGTTATTTTTCTTTATAATTCCATTATCCAATAAATATTGAATAATATCATTATAATCTTCATTACGAAATTCATTTGCTTGATTTTTTTATTATACTCATATTGGTAGATTTCCTTTTTTTCTCTATCAATATTACTTTTTAATAAAGAACAATTTTACCCTATAACTTCCTCCATTATTTCCGATAATTTCATCTTCTATAGATAAAGAATATAATTCATCATAGTACTCTATCATATATTCTTTTTATTGGGTGTAGATACCCTCCTTCTTCAGTCTTTTTTTGTGTAAACTTCCTTTTTTTAAGTTTACCTTAAAAATTTTTTTCATAGCTTTTTCTCCTCCTTTTTAGCGAATTATTATACTCGCTAATTTTTAATTTTATTTATGTATTCGCTTTTTTTCTGTTTTTGTTTATTATAAAAAAATATTGAAAATAAACAAGCAAATTTTATCATTTACTTGTTTATTAACATTTTTGTACTTATTGTATTCTATATTTTTACTATTTACTTTTTCCCTTTAAATAATTTTTATTTTTCTTCTTAGTAGGAATAGATACAAGTTTTGGATCTACATCAAAAAGCTCTATTTCTTTTTATAAGCACATTACCATCATATATACAAAGTAATGTTATTTTTACCTGTATATAATGATACTCTTATATCTTCTAATGACAAAATTGCTGTTTTTAAGTGCTGGTGAAATAGCCGCATAATTTGTATTACCTTCTTCACTTAATCTTTCTAATATATCAAATTTTAATGCTTTTTCTACTATTAAATGTAACACATTATCCATTTTTTTGATATAATTCTGTTACTTGATATATATATTTATTCTTTCCTACATTTTGATATCTTATATATCTTTGTCTATATATTTCATCTATAACTTCTTCATTTTGTATATAATACATCTATCCTATCTTCTAACATATCATATACAACTTGTTGATATTCTAGTATTAAATCTTCTATTAACTTTTCTTTTTGCTTTTTTTCATCATCTTTTTACTTCTTGATATCTTAATATATGTTTAATACTGTCTTCTAATAGTCTTTTTATGTTCAACATAATTTTCTGGATTTCCTATTTTTTTGCAAGTTCTAGATTTTTTTCATAAAGTTTTTTTCTTTTTTTCAAAAAAATATCGATTGAAAACGCTTCTATATTTTTTTGTCATATCTTGTTGTTTTCCATTTTGATTATTTTTCTTCATCCATATTAATTATATCTACTATTTGCTCTAATTCTGATATTGCTATTGATTTACCATCATCTTCTTTTTTTCTTTTTTTCTTTTTACTTCTTTAGTTTGTTTTTGTATATTCTTCAAACTCTCTCTCTAAAACTTTTTGACTATTTAATATCTTATCATATTCTGCAATAAGCTTATTATTTTTTCTTTTTCTCTTCATTTTACTTTTTTTGTATAAATTTTTCGTATATCTTTCATTGCATTATACATATCTAAAAGCTTTTTTTATTTGCTAATATTTCTTTTTCTTTTTCTTCATCTGTACCAAATACAAATATCATTTCTTTTTAAAAATAGTTATCAGTTTTTCTACATTTTCTTTTCTATACTTTTTTTAAGTAAATATTTTTTTCATATAATATATACATTGTTTTTGTTTTTTTAAGTTCTATAAGTTTATCAATTCCTATAATCCATAACAAATTCTTATATATAATATCATAATATACATTTTACTCCACTCATTTCTGTTTTATTCCAATTCCAACTTGTAAAATCTTTTAATATTTCTACATCTGAATATACACCACCGAAGTTCTAAAATTCGACTAAATGTATCTGAACATGGAACTAAATTTATTCCATATTCTCTATTTACAATCATTTTGTATTGCATATAATAATGATAAATTATTTTGATATATTTTTAATATTATATAACCTGTTATCATTTATTGATATATTTGTTTTTTTGTAACACATTTTAATATATCTTTTTCTTCCATTTTCATTATTTCAATTTTATCAATTTTTTAAGAGCATATATCATTTTGTGAAATATATTCGCCTTTTTTTCTAAAACATCTACTTTTTACACGCTTGTAATTAGGATATGTTTCTTCTATTTTTAAACAATGTATCTATTATTAAACTCTTAATTTCATTGGTTACATTTTTCTTTTTCTAACACCTTTTTCTACTTCATATATATAATCATTTTTTTAATTATATTTTTTTAAATATTCCTAACATACCCTATTACCTGCCTTTATCTTTAGTATTTATTATTTATTCTGTTATTTTTATCAAAAAAATTTCTTCAATTTTGTCCCATTCTTCTTTAGTTATTGTAACTATTGCTGAATAATAATCTTTCATTGATATAATATTTAGTTTTGATAATATATCCATAATTTTTTTCACTTCTTTCTGTAGATATATTATATTTTCTCATAATATATCCGTACAGATATCTCATCATCTTTAATCATATCTTCTATTGTATCCATAAAATATGGTTCATCAATTGTATAATCCATTATATCTTCTACAAATTTTTTTCTGTAATATCTAAACTCCCCTTGTTTATAACAAAAGCTTTTTCTTTTCTTCTTCTTTAAGTTGTTCTAATTTTTTTCTCTTTCTTTCATAGAACTACTTACTGTTCCATCTGTATTCATATATCTATCTTGTCTCATTTTTTTCATTTAATGATACTGAATCACTTTCTCTATCTCCTGCCACTGTTGTAACTGCACTTGAATTTATTTTTTTCTTTCATTAACATCATTATTTTCAATTACATTTCCGGCTTTCTGTAACATGACTTGCTTCACCACTTACAAACTTATCTTTTATTTGTTCCCATGTATATGGTGTTACTAAAACTTCTCTTGCCTTATTTCCAACTGCTGCAGATATTATTCCCATATTTTTCCATCTGATCAATAATTCTACCTGCTCTTGAATCTCCTATCTTAAACTTTCTTCTAAGATAGCTTATAGATGCTGTTTTTATCATTTATACATTTTTTTCTATTGCTTCAATTAATATTGGATCTCTTTCTTCTTCATCTTCAGTATATCCACCTTTTTTTGTCTTCATTGTGGTTTAATGAGCTTTCAATTTCTCTTTCAATCATTTCAGATGTTTCTGAAACATCTTTTCTCTTAATATAGTCTACTATTTTTTTGCAATTTCTTCATCTGAGATAAATGCTCCTTGTACTCTCATAGGTTTTGTTGAACCAATTGGAGAATATAACATATCACCTTTTTCCTAAAAAGCTTTTCTGCTCCTACACTATCTAATATTGTTCTTGAATCAATACCTGATGATACTGCAAATGCAATTCTAGATGGTATATTTGCTTTTTATAAGTCCTGTGATTACATCAACTGATGGTCTTTGTGTTGCAATAACAAGGTGCATACCTGCTGCTCTACCCATCTGTGCTAATCTACAAATTGAATCTTCAACTTCTTTTTGCAGCTACCATCATAAGGTCTGCAAGCTCGTCTATAAGGATAACAATTTTTAGGCATTCTCTTTTTCTTTTTCCTGCTTCTTATTATATCCTTCTATATCTCTTACTCTTTCTTTTTGCAAACTTATTATATCTTTTTTTATCATTTCTGCAACTGCCCATTTTAAGTGCTGCTGCTGCCTTCATTGGTTCTGTTATAACTGGTATAAGAAGATGTGGTATTTGATTATATATTGAAAGCTCTACAACTTTAGGGTCTACCATTAAAAATTTAACTTCATTTGGATCTGCCTTATATAATATACTTGTAATTATTGAGTTTACACAAACAGATTTTTCCGAGAACCTGTACTTCCTGCTACTAGTAAGTGTGGCATCTTATATATATCTGCAATAACACCATTTCCTCCAATACCTTTTCCGAAGTGCAAAAGATATCTTTGATTTTGATTCTTCAAACTCTCTTGATTCTATAACTTCTCTTAAAGCTACTGCTTCTCTTTTCTCATTTGGTACTTCTATCCCAACTGCCTGTTTTCCTGGGATTGGAGCTTCTATTCTTATAGTTTCAGCTGCTAAATTAAGTGCTATATCATCTGCTAAATTAGCAATCTTGCTTACCTTAACACCTTGTGCAGGCTTTTAATTCATATCTTGCAATTGCAGGTCCTACAGATACATCCATTACTTTTGCAGAAACCCCAAACGAATATAATGTTTTTTGAAGTGCATTTGCTGTATCTTCTATCATTTGTTTAGAAGCTTTTGCAGATGTCTTTTTACCTGGATTTAAAAGATCTATTGGTGGGTATATATATTCATAATCTTCATATACTATGTCTTCTGCATCAAGTTCCATTACTTCTTCTGTTTTTAGGCTGTGTTTCTTTTTCTTTTTTCTCTAAAAACAGCATTTCCTATTCTTTCAACATTTTTCTTCATTATCCTTATTTTTCTTCTTCCTTATACTCATACCTCTCAGGCTCAGTATTTACTTTTTTTGTATATTCTTATCTTTTTTTATCTCCTATTATCTCTTCATCAGATTTTTCCTGAAAAATCAATAACATTTAACCCATCATTTGAATATACAACCTTTTCCTTTGAAACATCTTTTTTTAGGAGCAAATAATCCAAAAAAATCCACCAGACTTTTTTTGTTATATAATCTTTCTTCTCTTATTTCACCATTTTCTGCATATTTAAGCTGTGATGTTTTTTTGTACATATTTAGGTGGCTCTTGAATTTTTAGGTTTTTCTTTTTCTCTTTGTTCTCTCATATTTTTTTCATATCTTGAACATGTTTTTTTCTTTTTCAAGCTTATACTCATTTATTAAATTACTTAAAAAAATCAACTATACTTATTTTTTTGATATTATTACTAACATCCATAGTATAAGTACAAGTATTATTATTGTTGCACCTACAATACCTAAAAAGTGAAACAAGTGATGCAGACACAACAGTTCCTATCATACCTCCACCTTTATCACTTGCTCCGAAGCCTATATCCCATATCTACAATACTATCAAAATTTCCACTTTGTGGAATATCTCCTCTTCCTATGTAATACATAGAAAAGAGTGATGATATTAATACTAAAAAGTACCGAATATTTTTAATATACTTTTTAAAATGTGTTTTTTTATCTTCTTTAAATATTGATACACATAGTAAAAAGAACCAATAGGTATTATATATTTTATAGGGCCAAATATTCCGGAGATTATTGGATCTAAAAATTTTGTGTAAATCTCCACCTTTTTCCATATATTACTATCGAAATCACAAGTGTAAACAATATTAATAACATAAGTGTTAAATCTATTTTACTTACACTTGATTTTTGAACCTGATGGAGAACTTTGCTTTTTGTGATGTACCTTTTGCTCTCTTTCTTGCCATTTTTATCTCCTATCTTTTTAATCCTCTTCTATCATCTTTTAATTTTTTTCTAATATATTTACAAGCATCTCTTCTTGCATTTGAACTTTACTTAATATATCTAAAACAGATTTTTTTCTGCTTCTGATAACTTACTATCTGCATAATCTTTAGTTCCCTCACTAATTTCTCTTGCTTGCATTTTTTGCATCATCTATCATTTGGAAACTTTTTTTCTTCTGCTTGTCTTGTTATTTCATGTTCATCAACCATTTGAATTATTCTTTTTTTCTGCTTCTTTTACTACATCTTCTGCTTCTTTTTTTAGCTTCTTGTAATATTCTTGCACGTTCTTCTGTTATCCATTTTGCCTGTTTTATATCTTCAGGTATCTTTAGCTTTATTTCTTCTACAATATCTAATAATTCTTCCTGATTAATTATTACTTTTTTTAAAAGTGGTACTTCTTTTGCCTCTCTTATTATATCTTCTAATGTTTCTAAAAGTCCTAAAACCTCCATTATTCTCACCTTCCTGTTATATATATAATATTAGGTCTTCCATATTTTTTTATCTTTAATATTTCTATTATTCCTTTTTCTTCTAATTTCCTAATATTATCAATATTTTTTTGATTATCTGTCTCATATACAATTAAAGAATTATCATTTAAAAATCTTATTTTTCTATTATATACTCTATTTCCTCTGTCTCATCCTTATCATATGGAGGATCTAAATATATAATATCAAATCTTTCTTTATCTTTAATTGTATTTTTCTTTTTGTAAATTCATTTAGTAGTATTTTTAGATGTTTTTCTGAATTATAATGCAACTTTCTTTATCAATCTCTTTTTATCTTTGATATATTTTTCTTTTTATTTTTTTAATATTGCATCTCTAGATTTATCTACAAACACACATTTTTTCAGCGCCTCTACTTATAAACTCTAAACCTATTGATCCGACTTCCTGAATACAAATCTAATACTACTCTCCCGGCTTATATCTATTAAGCTCTCTATTGTACTAAATATAGACTCCTTTATTCTATCTAAAGTTGGTCTTGTATTATTACTTTTTTTATACTACTTAAACTTATGCCTTTAAATTTTTCCTGATATTATTCTCATAACAACATATCATATACATGTTTTCTACATATTATATGCCTTTTACCTATTATTCAATATTTTTTTCTACTTTTTTTACAAAAAAATTAAATCAAAATTACATAAATTATACATATTTTTTTAACACTTTATATATAATTCAATAACTTTTTATTTCTTTACAAAGTTTTTTTAGTCTTTTTTTCTTTTTTTGGATATCTTTTTTTAAAATTATTTCCTACATCTTTTTTTAATACTTATTTGTTTATCTTTTTTTAATATCCTTATTATTTACTTTTTTTACTATTATTTCTATCTTGTTGTTTTTTTATTATTTTTTTAGTCTTTCTTTTTTTCTTCTTTAGTAGCTTCTCTATCTTGTATTTTTTCTTTTTGATGGATTTTTGATTTTTTTAACACTATGTTTTTTTGTATCAATTTTACTATTACTAATATTAGTATTTCTATCTTTTTCTAATTTTTCTTTTTCACTATCTTTTTTTAAAAATTCTTCCTATTTTGTACTTTCTTTTTTTGCTTTCTTCTTGTAATATTTTAAGAGTATATTTCTTTTTAGATTTTCCTATTATATACAAATAATCTCTTATAATCTCTTTTTTTAAAGTTTCAGGAACTAATTTAATCTTTTTTTAATTTTTTTCAAAACTTACTACTTGTGGTATATATTTACCATATTTTTTTATAGTTTTCTTCTTCATATTCTTCACCTTCTCCAGTTCCGAAGTATTCCGAGATACATACTCACCTAAAAAAACATATTGCATTCTCATATATGTATTAAAAGCTTTATACATCAATTTTTTTAACTTTTATATCAATTCCAAGTTCTTCCTTTATTTCTCTTATAGCTGTTTCTTCTATTTTTTTCTCCCTCTTCTCGTCCTCCACCTGGTATTGTATAATATATCTGCTTATTCTTACCGAAATCCTCTTTCTCTTCTCATTAGTATTATATTATCACCTTGTGCTATTATCGCGGCACCTCTATCTGTCCATCTTTGCATTTTTGCCTCCATCTTCTAACACATATATCATATATGTTTTTACCGCATTTTTTTCAAGTTTAATTACATAACATCAATATTTAATAATTTTTAAAAATGAGACCTAAAAATTAATATTTTTTTAAGTCTCACTTTATCCTAACATTTTATTACCATCTTGAATGTACATATACCTTTTCATTTGGAAGAAACATATCAAGCTTATTCCTTGCTACATTTTTCAATATATTTATCTGTATTTATCTTTTCTTTTTTTGTTCAATAAGGTCTTCTTTTTTTCTGCTTTTTAACTTTTCAAGTTCATCTTCATATTGACTTATTTGCATTTTTTATCTCTTGTTTTTTTACTTTCTTGAGTAATTATAGAATTAATAGATATTGCTACAACAAATGCAAATATACTTAAATATATTACTATATTTTTTTAGCTTTATCATTTTTTTCCTTCATTTATCTCTTCCTCTTTATTATTATGTATTTTTTTCCCTGTTTTATTTCTTTTTTTCTAAACTTTTCTTTAACTTTTTTTCATCTTTCTAAGTATAATATTATCATTTTTGTTTAGAATCTTTATCTATCTCTATATCTAGAAGATATTTTAATAATAATTTTTTTAAGTCCCTCTTCTTTTATATCAACTTTTTAATATATTATTTTTTTGCAACAGAAATTTTTACCTGTTTCTTCAGATACAACAACTGCTATTGCATCACTATTTTTTTGAAATACCAAGTGCTGCTCTATGTCTTGTACCAAACGCCTTATTTATATTATTATCAACTGCAAGTGGTAATATTGAACATGCTGACATAACTCTACCTTCACTTATAATTACTGCCCCATCATGAAGTGGTGTATCCTTTTCAAAGATATTTTTTTAAAAAGCTGTATTGATACATCTGCATTAATTCTTATTCCATTATCTATTATTTCTTTTTAACTTAATATCTTTTTCAAAAACTATAAGCGCTCCAACTTTTTAATTGTGCGAGTGATGATGCTGCCATTGCAACTTTGTATATATTTTTCTTTCATCAATTTTTTTCATCTTCATTTTGTGATATTCCTAAATATTTTTATAACCTTACTTGTTGCAATCTGTTCAAGCATTTTTTTCTAAGTTCTGGTTGAAATATTATAACAAGTACTAATATACCATATGTTGATATTGATGATAATAATCTATGTATAATTGGTAATTTCATCACATCACTTATTATATTTATAACCAAAAGTAATGCTATTCCTTTAAGAAGTTGTAATACTCTTGTATTTTTTTATTGTCTTTAATATTAATACTCCGCAGTGTCACAACTAATATAATATCTATAATTGCCATAGATATTAAAAAGCCATTATTACTTGTTAAAAATCATTTTTATAATATTCTAAAAAGTGTATTTCTAGGAACTAAATCAAGCCATTGATTTTTCCATGTTATTCTCCTATTATATTAATGTATTAAATATGGAAGTATACCTATAACTGTTGGAATTAACATTGCAAGTATTAATACAAGTGCAATAATCCTAGTTATAATATTATGTCCAAATTTCTTCTTATATTCTTTTTCTAATTTCTTTCCTTGCTTTTTCTAATTCTTTTTTTGTTCTTTAGTTTTTTTCTCAAATTTAAATTTAAACATCTTTTTTTCTCCTATTCCCTATCCTTATGTAATTTTAACATATTCAAACTGTAATTAAAAACAAGTATTTATTAAAAATAATCTATTTATTATACAAAAAAAGAGGCTCATAATAAGCCCCTTCTATAATTCTTACTCTTTATCTTTTGTATATTTAAATTATATACCATCTATTTTTTTATTTTTTTCAACAACCAATTATTATTGTAATTCTTTTTGTAATATTATTCCTAAGTAATGATTATGTAAATTAATTCTTGTTTTTTTCGTAATATTTTTGTTACATTTCCTTACAAATAGTAGTCTATTATTTTTTTCAATGTTTGTATAAATATATCTATATCTTGTTTTTGTATTATATATACCAAGAGAAACTCGTATAAATTGTTTTTTTGTATATTCATACAGTCATTATTTTTCTCTTACATATATATTATTATCTGAAAAGGATTTGTGCTATTTCTATACTTTCTATTCCTTCTACATTAAATGAAACAATACCAAGTGATAAATTAGAACACACTGCACACATATCTCTTGTAATCATTCTTATTATAGGTCTCTTATATTCCTTGTTTAATTCTTTTTAAAGATTGTATTAAGTAATCCTTTAAATTTAATATATATCTTTTAATTTTTGTTCATTCCTATATTTTTCTAAATATCTAATACTACTTCCAAGTGATACAAGTCCTCCCATGTTTATAGTACCATCTTTTTAAATCATTATATTCATTAATTGTTTTTAATATTTTTTTATCTGCTACAATAACTCCGAACTCCTTCTAGTCCATACATCTTACTACTATTAAAAAAATAATAACATCTGGTTCTTCTTCTCTCCTATAGTCTACCCTCATATTTCTCATTTGCTGACTTGCATCAATTACTACAAATATATCTTTTCTTATTTCCTTATTTTTCTTTTTAGTATAAGGGTTACATCCATATCCATACCAGATATTGAATGTACAGATGTTAATAATAGTATTATTTTTTTCATCTTTAGGAATATTTCTTACTATTTCTTTTTATCCTATCTTCATCATAATATCCTCCACTATCAAGTGAAAAAAATTGTGTATTTTAATACTAATATTCTTTTTATCTAATTCACATCTTTCTTTAAGTTTTTTTCCAAGGACTTATTGTAGCTTTATGTTCATTTTCTGAAAATAATATATTAATTTTATCTCCATCTTTAAAAAGTTTCATATATTTTTATCCGCTACTATCTCAACAGCCCTTGTTGTATTATTTGTAAACTTTACAATATATTCTCTATTTAATTCTTTTTAAATTAAGAAATGATATAATATTTTTTTCTTAAAATCTCAATATATTCTCTATTTTGAATATCAAGTCTATTTAAACTTCTACCTACATTAGCACATCTATTATTATAGTAGTTTAATACATCTTCTAATACACATTTAGGCTTTTTGTGTCATTGCTGCACTATCTAAATATATTATTTCTTTATTATTTTTCAAAAAAACTTAAAATCTTCTCTTATTTTTTAAAAATTCTTTTTCTAATATTTCATTATCTTCCAATATATTATTTTTCCTTTTTATTTTTTTGTTTTTTTCTTTTCTCTTTTCTCTTTTCTCTTTTTACTTTCTTTATTATATTATCTAAGTTTCATTACATTTCTTGCTATTGGTAAACCTTTTTTTCTCAAGCCATTATTCCACCTTTAAGTGATACTACATTTTAATCCTTTTTTTATTTAAGAATTTTTGAATACTTATTAGTTTTCTTACCATCAACACATACCATGATAACTTCTGTTTCTTTTGTTAAAAGGTAATCCATTTTCTATAATTTCATCAAAGAATGTATCTGTAATGTTTATACTTCCTTTAATATTATTATTTTTTTAAATGCCATACTTCCTCTTGTATCTATGACATATGGATTTTTCTCCATTTGTTATTTTTAGCATATAATTCTTCTGGTTCTATTGTTTTTTTAAGAATTTTTTTCATCTTCTTCATTTAAACCATCATATGTATATATACTTTCTTTTTCTACTCCATTTTTCATCTTTGTTAACTGTTTCAAATATATCTGGTCTATATCTTCTTATATATGATACATAACTTTCCATTCTATCACAAACTATGAATGTTGCTATTTTTTTACCAGTAAATCCTTCTTTTTCTAATCTTTCATCTTCTTTTCTTAAATATTCAATGCTTCCGAAGAAGTGCACATCCACTTGTAGGTCCTTCGAAGAATTCCCATCTTTCTATTTAATACAAGCATCATATCTACTGCATCTTTTTGGTGCTACTTTTTACAATATCATCATATAGTTCTTTTTGGAATATTCCGAACTTCCATCATTTCTTCTTCATTTCTAATACCTGGTATCATTCCACCTGTTTTAGAAATTATTCCTATTTTTTTAAGGTCTTTGTTTTGTTCTTGTAAGTATTCTATAATTCCTCTTGAAGAACCTGTTGTACCCTAATGCTCCAAAAAAATAGTCAACTTTACCTAAATCATCTGAAATTTCCTTTCCTGTTGTATCATGATGAATCTTAGGATTTTCTAAATTTGTATATTGGCTTGTATGATAATAGTGTGGATTTTTTTGCAACTTTTTTTCTTCAATTTGAACTATTGGATCATATGGATCTGTTGGATCTGGACATGATGATGTACCTGGAAGTTCTATAAGATCTCCACCTAATATTTTAAGTATTCCTCTTGCTTCTGGGATATCAATCCTATTTGTTATATTTTTCAAAAAGGAACATTATGTATTGATGCAATTACATTAAGTGCTTTTTGCAGTATTTCCTGATGATGATTCTATTATTGTAATATCTTCACCATTTTTAAGCCTTTTTTTAGCACCTTCAAAAAAATCCCGAAGTGCTGTTCTATCTTTTACAGAACCAAATGGGTTAAAAAGTTCACATTTTGCCCATATTTCTATATGTTTTAATTTTTGTTATATCATCATCTATTTTAATTATAGGAGTGTTTCCTATAAGTTCTAATACATTATTATATTTCATTTATTTCCTCTTTCTTTACCTTAATTATTATATTTAAAAATATTCTTTGTCTAATATTATGTTATCTTTTTTTCAATTGCAATTGTATTTGCTATTTTTTTGTCTTGCTGTATCTGTCCTATAGAAATCCATAAAATATGCACCAGTGTTTACAAACACAAATATATCACCTTTTTTTAACTTCTTTATCTAAATATATCTTATGTGAATATATTAGATCATTTTTCCATACATAAATTACCTGCTACATATACACCTTCTTTAGCATCTTCTCTTAAGTCTTTTTCACTTTCTTTAATAAGATGTACAGGATCTAGGAACATTTCTCCTCCTCCCATTATTACATCCTGACTTTTCATATCTAGATATATCATCTTATCACCTGTTTCAAGTTCTTTTTACAAAATTAACTTTTGTAACAACAATACCTGTTTGATCTAAAAATAGCTGTTCCTGGTTCTATATATAGTTCTATTAAATTTTTCTTTTTATAATATCTAAAACTTTTCTATTTCCAAAATCTTCTAAACTGCTATCTAATACTTTTTTTCTAAATTATATATTCCTGGAATAGGTGTAACATATTCTCTATGTACTAAATTTTTTTCTTAATAGCACCTTTTTTTCTATAACAACACCAAAACTCTTGTTATTATATGTAATCATAGGTATTTGTCCTAATATACTTTTTGATATTTAAAAATGCTTTTTATCATATTTATCCTTATCTTCAATATATTTAATACCATATCCTCCACCAATATCCATTATATATGGGTTTAGTCCTAATTCATAACATTTTTTTCTATCATTAAAAATGTATTGTTTATTGCAACTGCTTTTTTTCTGCAATACTATTTGAATCTAGGTGGAATGCAAATCCTTTAAAATTGATATTTTCTTGATATTCTTTAGTTGAAAGCATTTCTAGAACTTTTTCATAATCTTTATACTTAAACCCAAACTTTGTGTTTTTCTCTATTATATTTGAACTTTTTTTGATTTAAATCCACTAAATCTTAATAATATACTAACCTTTGGTAGATTATTTTTCTTTTTTTCACTCTTATTATTTCATTTAATTCTTCTATATTATCAACATGAAAAAAAGTATATTATGTCTTACACCAAGTTCTATAAACCTATCATTTTTTTAGGACCTGTTCCAATTATCTTATCTCCTGAAAATCCTTTTTGAAAGTGCCATTATAAGTTCACCTTCTGATGCAACATCCATGTTTATTTTTTTGTTTTTTTAATGCTTTTTCTTATAGCTGATTCACTTTTTTTGTTGATTTTTTTGTGCAAACTGTATTTTTTTCCTGTTAATCCTTTTTTCTTCATAAAACTTTTTAAATTTTTTTCAATATTTTCTTCTAAAATATCTAAATTCATTATATTTAAAGGGCTTGAAAATCCTTGTAATAATCTGTTCATATCATTATAATTTAAATATTTTATCCACTTTTCATGTATAATAGGTGGAAATTCTATATATTTTTCCATTATTTATTATTCTCCTTTATAACCTTTTTCATAATCAAATTCATTGTTTATATATCCGAAGTAAGTCAACTCCATAATATTCTGAATACCATGTTTCACAATTTTTTTCTTGTATATATCATAAAGTCTTTCCTTATATTCTTTCCAATCTTTTTTGTATTTTTTTAACAAGATTTAATATTTTTTTCAAAAACTTCTTTGTTTTTCTTCTATAAACAGATTGAACTTTTCTTTATTACCTTGTTCATATCTTCTTATATTACTAGAATATGATATAACTCCAAGTATTTTTTTCTTCTCCAAGCTCTCTTTTCACAAATTCTACATCTGATTCATCTAACGCCTTGTTTATAATCACATAATTTTTTTAAATTATAGTTTTTTAGTTACATTTTCAAAATCTTTTATGATTCCAATACTTTTTCATTGTTGGCTCTACAACAAATAAGTTTATTTCAGATGCACAAAACATTGATGTACCAACACTATCTATACCAGCTGTTTGATCTGTAATTACCATCATATTTTCATCATCAAGAAGTCTGTTATATATAAGTTCATTAGCTTGAAGTTTCCCATGGAAACATTGGCTTCGAAGTTGTTCTTCATCTGTATATGTTCCTGTTGTTACTAAAAGCTATATTATCTTTAACTGTTGCATATTTCTTAAAAATCATCTTCAAGTGTTGGCATTATAAATTTAGAAGTATAGTCTGGAGGTGTTGTCCCTATAATTATTGGTTCTTTTTTCCTTAACCTTTCTATTTCCTTCAAAATATCTTCCGAAGTTCTTCTATTCTATCTCCAAGTTCTATTTTATCCATTCCAATACTTTTTACCTACATGTGAATTTATATCTGCATCAAATAATACTACATTTTTTTCACATAGTTTTTTTCACATATAATGCAAATGCTGTTGATATTGTTGTCTTTCCGGCTCCCACCTTTTTCCTACAAATGATATTCTCATAATTTTCTCCTATTCATATATTTCAATAATCCTATTCTAACACAAAAAAAGAACAAATTGCAATTCATTTGCATTTTTGTTCTTTTAAATTATTCTCTTTTATTTTTTTACTTTAAATTTTAAATTCTAAACTTCAAATCTTTCATTAACACTATTATATATTGAAACCTTTACATGTTGAATTTTATTTGTTAAATGATTATTTTTTTATTCTTTAAATATATTGCTCTTAATCTTAATGTATATTCTTTACCATCTACTACTTTTTTTAGCTATAACATTTATTCTTATATCTTCTGCTTTATCTTTTTGTTTTTCATAATTATCTGAATAATATATAATTTCAGTAAATCCTGACTTTTTACAAAAATTCTTCTAATCTTTCTCTTACTTCTTTAATGCTTGCTTCTTTTTCAGAATCTTTAGCAATATCTGTTTGTATTGACTTTTATTTCTTCTCCTTTTTTTATGATTATAAAGCTTTATTAATATTTTTTTAATACTAAATTCTTTAGTATTTTTCTGCATATACTTCTTTAATATTTTCCTCTACTTTAATATTAGAATCTTCATCTTCTCCAAAGAAATTTTTTTAAATTCTTTTTATTAGATTTTTCTTTATTATATACTTCTTTTTCTGATATATCTGTATTCACCAAATTTCCTGATTTCTCTTCCTTATTAATAGTATCCTTTTCCTTTGTCTTATTTAAATTATTACTATTATTAGTTTTAACATATATAGCAATTACTGATATACTTAATGCAACTATTGTTATAATTATTACCTTTTTAATTTTATCTTGCATTTTTTTCCCTCTTCTTATATTATATTTTCTGTTTTCATTATAATTAAATACTAACTATTTTTACAATATATATAATCTCTTTAAAACAAAAAAATATGACCTCTTAAAATAATTTTTTTAATTGATAATATCTTATACTATCATTTATATATTTTTTTATTATTCTATTACTTTTTTTCTTATTCTTCATTTTCATTAATATCTGTATTATTACTATCATTTTTTTACTCTTTAAGTCTTTATGAAGATCATGAATAATTTCGTTTATTCTAGAACCATATTCAACAGATTCATCATATATGAAAAATTAAAGCTTGGCATTTTTTTCTAAATTGAAGTATATGTGCAAGTCTTGTTCTCATAAATCCTGATGCTTTTTTTAAGTGCAAGCATTGCTTCTTTCTTATTCTTTACTGCAATAATACTTACATACACTTTTGAATTACTAAAATCTGGTGCTGTATCTACTTTGTTTACAGTGATAAGCCCTGTTATATTTGTATTAGTAAGTTCTCTTGATATTATATTTGAAAGTTCTCTTTTTATACTTGAGTTTACTCTTTCCATCCTATTTGTCATATTTTTCTCCTATTTAGTTAAACTTTTTCTCTTTATTTCTTTCATTTCATATACTTCTAATGTATCTCCAACTTGAATATCATTAAATCCTTCAATTTGAATACCGCATTCATATCCATGTGCAACTTCTTTAACATCATCTTTAAATCTCTTAAGTGATGCAAGTTTAGAATCACATAATACAACATTATCTCTTATTATTCTAACACCTGCATTTCTTGTTACTTTACCTGTTAAAACATATGCACCTGCAATAACACCAACTTTAGAAATCTTAAATGTTTCTCTTATTTCTGCTGTTCCTATTACTTCTTCTTCATATTCTGGGTCAAGCATTCCTATCATTGCTGATTTAACATCTTCTATCGCATTATATATTATTGAATATTGTTTTTATTTCTATTCCATCTTTATCTGCTTCTAATTTAGCAATAGGTTCTGGTCTTACATTAAATGCTATAATTAGTGCTCCTGCTACTTTTGCAAGGTTTACATCAGATTCTGATACCCCACCTACACTTGAATGTATAACTTTTTATTGCTACTTCATCTGTAGATAAGTTTTTCTAATGATTTCTTTATAGCTTCTGCTGTTCCTAAAACATCTGCTTTAACAACAATATTTAATTTCTTAATCTTACCTTCTGCTATATTTGCATATAGGTCTTCTAATTTAACTGCAGATGATTTGCCAATCTTTTGTTCTCTCTTAGCTCTTTTCTCTTCTTTCAACAAGTTTTTCTTGCTGTTTTTTTCATCAGATACTTCATAGAAAACTTCTCCTGCTTCTGGTACAACATTTAATCCTGTTACTTCTACTGGTGTTGAAGGTCCTGCTTCTCTTATTCTTTCACCTTTAAAGTTAATCATATTTCTTATTCTACCTATTGCAGATCCAACAATTATTGTATCACCAATATTTAATGTACCTCTATCTACAAGCATACTTACAACAGGTCCTTTTTGCCTTATCAAGTCTTGCTTCTAATACTGTACCTTTTGCTTGTTTCTTAGGATTTGCTTTTAATTCTAATATATCTGCTTGTAATTGTACCATTTCAAGTAATGTATCAATTCCTATATTTTCTTTTGCTGAAATAGGTACTAAGATTGTATCTCCTCCCCATTCTTCTGAAACAAGTCCATAATTTGATAATTCTTGTTTAATCTTATCTAAATTTGCTCCTGGAAGATCAATCTTATTTATAGCAACTATAATTGGTATTTCTGCCGCTTTAGCATGGTTTATAGCTTCTATTGTTTGTGGCATTACTCCATCATTTGCTGCAACTACAAGTATAGCAATATCTGTAGCTTTTGCTCCTCTTGCTCTCATTGATGTAAACGCTTCATGTCCTGGTGTATCTAAGAATGTCATAAGCTTATTATTTACCATTACTTGATATGCACCAATATGTTGTGTAATTCCTCCTGCTTCTTCTGCAATCTTGTTTGTTTTTCTAATTGCATCTAAAAGTGATGTTTTACCATGGTCTACGTGTCCCATTACAACAACTACAGGTGGTCTTTCTACAAGTTCTTCTTTCTTGTCTTCTGTATCATCAAATAATATTTCTTCATATGATACAACTTTTTTTCCTATTAACATTTATTCCATATTCTGATGCTATTAAAAATGCTGTATCAAAAATCTAAATCTGTATTTAATGATACCATTACTCCCATTTTTATAAGAGTCTTCATAACATCTGCTACTGTTACTTTTTAATTCTTGTGCTAAATCTTTTTACAACAATTGTATCACCTATTGTTATTTCTGTATGTTTAGCTTGTTCTTTTTACTTGTTTCTTTTCTTTTTCCTTCTTTTTTAGGTTTTTGTCCTTTTTGTTCTTCCAGATGAATACATATCAAATATATCTCCACTTTCAATCATTCCGAGATATATTTCCGTGTACCTTTAAATACTTTTTAAGTCATCAACATCAAATTCTTCTTCTCTGCTTATTCTTTGTTTTTTTCTTTGACTCTTCTTGTTGCTTATTATCTCTATCTTTTTCTCTACTTCTATCTCTATCTCTTTGTTGTTTAGTTGATATTCTTGCATTTTCTTTTTCCATTATCATTAGATTTATCTATGTTTAAAGAATCCATCTTACTTTCTTTTTCCTCTAAATCTATTTTTCTCTTGATTGTTCTTTTTTCCCTATCATTTCTATTATAATTTGATTTTTTTCTGAATTATATCCTCTGTTTGATGATGAGCTATTTTTCATCTCTTCCTCTTTTTTTATTTTTCAAACTTACATTTTCTATCTTTTTGAATTTTTTCTCTTTATTTTTTTATCTTTTTTTCTTATTATCTTGGTTATTATAGTTATTCTTATTATTTTTCTTTTTGTATTTTGGAAATTATTTTTAGTATTTCTATTTTTCTTGATTATTAGCATCTTTACTATTATTTAAGTTAGGATCTGAGTTTATTGTAGACATATTTTTTTATTGTTTCTTTCTTCTTTATAATTTTTTTATCATTAGATTTGTTTTTGCATATATTCCTTATTCATATCTATTTCTTTTGCCTTCTTTAATCTTTATATCTTGTTCTTCTTTCTTTTTTTCCCAAACCTAATAATTCATTTAAAGTCATAGGCTTATTTTTCTTTTTTTGGGTTTTTCTTGAAACAATATTATATTCTTTTTTTGTGTATTTTTTTAGAAATTTTTACCTACTTCTTCTAAATTTTTTTACTACTTTCTTATTTTTCATCAACAACAACTTGTCTTCTTATTATAACTGGTTCTTCTTTTTTTCTACTTTTTCCATATCTTTTATACTATCACCCATTTTTAGTTATCTTTTTCTTTATTTTTCTAAACTTAAAATTATCTTATTTGCTTCTTCTTCTGTTATATTATTTAAATGACTTTTTTTACATCTATCCCTAAACTATTCGCAATCTCTATAGTCTCTTTATTTGTCTTATTTATTTCTTTTTGCTAATTCATATATTTTTTTATTCCCCATTTATTTCCTCCAAAATACTTTTTTTATAATTCCTTTTGATAAGTTATTATCACATATACCTATTATAGGTTTATTTACTTTTCCAACAGCACTGCTATTTTTCTTCTTTTTGTTCCTACTATAATAACCTTAATATTTTTTTATTTTTCTTTTTCTATTTTTTTCTTTACTAATACCTTTCTTATTATATCCATTATATTTATATCTATTTTTCAAATACATTTTCTAATCTTTTTAAAAATTTTTTTCTTTTGCTTTTTTTGAGACATATCTTCAGATATTATAATTAAAGATACCTTATTTCTCTCAAGTCCTAAAATAACATCATCATCTCCGAACATTATCTTACCTGACTTTGATGCAAATCCTAGTAAGTTTAAATATTTCTTTATATATATATTCATTGCATATAATATATAATTATTATTCAATTTATTTTTTTGGTTTTCTTTCTTTTCCTTCTTCTTTTCTTATATATTTTTTTATTATTTTTTTGCATATTTTTTTAATTCTTCTTTTTCCTCATCTTTTAATGATATATTAAAAATATCTTTCAATTGTTCTCTTTTTAAAAGCATTATTAATACATTCTTCTTTTCTACATAAATATAATGTTTTTTTCCCATCCCTTGTATATTTAATTCTTCTGATATAATAATCTTCTTATTATTATCAATACCCTAATTGCATATACTTATTTTTCCAATATATTTTTCTTTTGTTTTTTAAAATACTTTGAAAACATCCTTTACACTTTCTCGTATTTTTTTAATTTTTCCTCATTTTCTTTTTCTTCTTCCATATGTGCAATATCTTCTAAAGTTTCTTCAATTTCTTTTTTTCTTCTTCTTTTTCTTCTATTTCAGTATCTTCAAATTTTTTTCTTCTACTTCTTGAATACTTTCTGTATTTTTCAATTTCTTCTTCAATTTTTATCCATATCTATTAAAGTTTCTTTTTTCACCATTTTCAAGCATCTCTTTAAATTGTGTTATTCCTTTAATATCTATTGACCAATGTGTAAGTTCTACTGCAAGTCTTACATTTTGTCCTTTTTACCTATTGCTAATGTTAATTGTTCATCAGAAACTATAACTTGTGCAAATTTTTGTTTCTTCATTAACATCTATTGCCATTATTTCTGCTGGTAACAGTGCTTGTGCTATCAATTTAGATGGATCTTCACTCCATTCTACAACATCTATTTTTTTCTCCGATGAAGTTCTTTTTTTATACTTTCAATTCTAAGTCCTTTTGGTCCTATACATGATCCTACAGGATCTATATTTTCATTTTCTGAATATACAGCAACTTTTGCTCTAACCCCTGGTTCTCTTGATACTGATTTTTACTTCTATTAATCCCTCATCTATCTCTGGTATTTCATATTCAAAAAGTCTTTTTAAAAATTCATTTGATCTTCTTGATACAACTACTTGTACATCTCCTTTTTCTCTTTGAATAACATCTTCTACATATACTCTTATCTTTTTGATTAACCTTATACTTATCTTTTTCTACTTGTTCTTTTTAATGGCATAACCCCTTCTAATTTTTCCGAAGATCAAGTATTACTGTTTTTCCCAGGTACTGCTTTTTTTGAACTATCCCTGTTATGATTTCACCTTTTTTTCTTGATATTCTGCATATCTTACTTCTTTTTCTTTTTTTCTCTTAATCTTTGTACTATTATTTGTTTACCTTTTTGTATTGCTATTCTACCAAAATCTTTTTGGTATTATAACCATACTTATAATATCTCCTACTTTTTACTCTTTTTCTTTTTTTGTTTTTTTGCTTCTTCTAATGATATTTCTTTTTACATCATCTTCTACTTTTTTTCAACAACTGTTTTTTTCTGCAACTACAACTATATCACCATTTTTTTATCTATATCTATTTTAACATTTTTCTTCTGTTCCATAGTTTTTCCTTATATGCTGCTTCTAATGCAGTTATAAGAGCGTCTTTCATATATTCTTGTGATATTCCTTCTTCTTTTTCTAATTCTTCCATTGCTTTTTATAAGCTCTCTCATATTAATTGATTTCATACTCTTTTTTTCTCCATTAACTTAAATATTTATATTTTTTTCTTACACAATTCATTTCTCTTTAAAATATGGAAGGACCTTTTTAGCCCTTCCATACTTAATTTAATATGAACCTTACAATATAATGATACCATTTGTCCAGTATTTTTGTCAACCTGTCAATTTGCAGGTTAATTTGCATTTAAAGTGCAACATTATTCTATAATAAAATATCAAAGCCATTACTTTTTATTTTTTTAGCTATTTACTGCAGTTTACGAGTTAAATAATAACTCTGTTCCTTCTATACTATCATACTCTTCTAATATTCTCATATATAGTGTGTAATAATTTAACTTTTTCTCTCCAAATCATTTAATTTTTAATACTATTTTATCTAAATCTTCAGCACTATATTTAGTAAATAGCAAAACATATTTGGTGGAAATTTTTGTATTGTTATAATATTATGTTTTTTTATTAAGTTATTTTAATAACCAATCTATTATGTTTATCTTTGTTATACCTTTATAATCTACCTCTAAGTCCATATCCATTGTTATTAGATACTTAGGATAATGATCTTCTGTATTTTTTTAATGATCTTAATTCTCTTTTTAAAACTTCTCCATATCTTACTGTAATAGTTACTTGGAAATATTTTTTTCCATTACTTTTTTTATTTTTTTATACTTTTTGGAAATATTTTTTTCCATTAAATATATTAGAATTATAAAAGAAGGCTCTATACTTTTAATGGGGGTATAAAATGATAAAAAAATAGAAAAAAAGCACAAAAAGAGCATAAGTTAAAAAAAATGTAGTATCCTATTATTAAGCAAACAGAAAGGATACGGTTTAACTTATGCAAGATAATAATATAATGATTAGTTACAAAATACAAGATGTTAAGATAATAAAAAAACAAAAAAATAATTGATGGAGAATATCATATTTATGGTATTAGGAATAATAAGAAACCTGGAAAAAGACTATAGATTAAAAGGATTATAGGACTGTTAAGATATTAATTGATGTATATAATAATATGCCTGTATTTTTTTACACCTTACAAAACAAAGATATATTTGTAAGATTACTGGTAAAAACAATTACAAGTAGTATTGGTATTGTTAAAAAGATGTAGAATCTCTAATAGAATAAAGAAAAGAATAGAAACAACATTTAAAGATATGAAGACTTTTTAAACAAAATGCTAAAGAGAATAATGTAAGTATAAGTACTGTAATAAGAACGCTTGAAAGTATAGAAATTAAGAAAGAAAAGTATGATACCTCTGTAATATTCATTGATGAATTTAAAGGTAATCTTGGTAATGAAAAAAATACCAATTAGCTGTATATGATAAGCATCATAAATTAATAAATATATATGAAAATAGATATCAATCTACTTTAAAGAATATATTACTAGAATTTAAACCTTCTATTGTTGTTACAGATATGTTTAAACCTTTTAGAAATGTAATTAACAAGACTTTACCTATGTCTCATATAGTTGCTGATAAGTATCATGTAATAAGGCAAGGTATATGGACAATAAGAGATATTAGAATAAATATATTTAATGCTGATTCTAGTAAAAAAATAGGGAGTTTAAGAGATATTGGAAAGTTATACAAAAGAATCCTAAGAATTTAAGCAAGCAAGAACAATGCATAATAGATAGACTAAAAGAACAAAACAATATATTTGCTGTATCATATGACTTAATTAAAAGATTTTTATTCATTATTTGAATTAACTGAAATAACAAGCTTTTAAAGAAGGTTTTAGAACAATTAATAACAGACTTAAAAAGAAATTAATATAGCTAAATGTGACACATTATCTAGTACTTTAAATTCTTGGTTTAAAGAGATAGTTAATATAATAGAATATGGATATAATAATGGATTTGTAGAAGGATATAACAACAAAATTAAAGTAATAAAAAAAGAATTGGTTATGGTTATAGGAACTATGAAAGATTTAATAAGCTCATGAAAATAAGGCTACAAGCCTAGTTAGGGGATTTTTGTACCCCCATTCTTGACATTGAGCCTAAAAAGAACACATCAAAAAGATGTGTTCTTTCTTAATTAAAGTATTTTTTTCAAAGACAACTACCTAGTCTTTCTTATATTTATCTTTGGAAATTCTTTCTCTCTTTAATAATTTTTCCTTCCTTATAGAAATCTATAAGTCTTAACTACAACATATTTTTTTGTTTCCTTTTTTTGTAGTCTTTATTTCAACATCAATATGCTCAATATTTTTTTACCCCAAATTTCAATTATGATACTTCCTTTTTCCTTTATCAATTTTAGTTTTTAACATAACCGGACTCTTCCGATTATTTTTTAAAAACTAAATCAATCAATCAAAATATACCGTTGCATCCCTTCCTAAAGAGACACACTTTTTGTGGTATAGGATGTTTTTTCTTTCTATCACTTTTAAATTAGATAAAATAATAGCATTATACAATGTAGAAGTAACTTGACATATCCCTCCTGCTAATCCTTGAGTCACTTTTCCTCTTACAACTATGGGTCCTTCTTTAAACCCTCTTTCTATTGTTCTCTCTCCAACCGTTGCATTGAAAGAAAAAAATGCTCTCCTTTTTAAAACAACCCTGTTATTCAGATTTTTTTAAAATAATCTCCATGTTTCTTTCATGGGATTTATTTCCTAAATCATAACTTGTTTCAAATCTTCCTAACAAGTCACCAAATACTTCCCATTCTTTAAGACTCTTTTTATAGTGTCTTCTTTGGAATTTTCTCCAAATTTGGAGAATTTTTCTTAGCTATTTTTTCTTAATCTTTTCATCTTTTTCTCCTCTCATGCTTATTATTTAATAGCAAAATAATTTTTGATCTATTATAATTATATCATTCTTTTGTATAATATCAAAATAATCTAGACTTTTTATGTCTAGATTATTTAAGTTTATTTTCTTATTATTTCTTTGTCCCTCTTTGTATTATTCTTGCAAGGGGTTATATGTATCTACACTTATTAATTTCTTTTTCTTTTAATACTCCATCTACATATGTTTCCTTATATGTATTTACAGTATATCCTCTAGATCCACCTTGTACTACTTTTTGTTTTTTTCCTGCTTTTTAATTCTGGATTATCTTCATACTTAGTTTCTGGTTCTTTTGAAGATGTTCTTTGTGTATATACTTTTGTTGTTACTTTATCCACATTTATACCATATATTGAGATTTTTCTCAATCCCATTTTGTGTTGATGCTACTATTTTTTTATAGGGTATTTTGTTATATTTTTTTAAATTTAAAATCTATTGCTCCATAAAAATACTGTTGCATCTCTACCTGGATCTGCATATGATGTTATAAACGAGTGGTTTGATCTACTTGTTATTTGTAGGTCTGATAATAATGCTGCATTATATAGTGTTGAAGAAACTTGACATATCCCTCCACCTATATCATCTACAACTTTACCACCACTATATATAGGTGCCGCTCTATATCCTGCATCTATTGTTCTTTTTCCTACAACCCTATTATATGAGAACTCTTCTCCGTGGTCTTAAAAATATATCCATTTATTTTTATTTGTTGCAAGTCTTAGATTTGTTGTTCTATCAACATTTCCTGTATTATAGTTTGTTTGATATGTTCCGAAGTAAGTCTGGGAATATATCTTTTTCCAAGCTTATCATATGTTATTTCTGCTTTTACTTTTTTTAAGTGGTATTATATATTCTTCTTTCTTTTCCTTTAATATATTTCTTGCCTCCTCCATTGAAACTGCAAAATCAAGTCCATCTTTATCAAGTTTTTAATTCTTTTTGTCTGTTCATTATATGTTGCATTTTTCTGGCTTTTCATATATTTCACTATATATCTTTTTCTATATCTATATTATGTGGCTTAATAATAGTTATTGGTATTGTAAGTTTTAAATCTTCTTCTTTTATCTTATTTGTATCTTTCATTAAACTTACTATTTGTTCTCTTAAAGATAGTTTATTTACTTCATTCCCTTCCATTCCTGGATATATTAAAAGTTTGTTTCCATCTATATTATATGATGGTTCTTTTACTTTATCTGGTATTTTTACCTGAAATCTCCTCAAGAAGTGTTTTTCATAAGATCTTCATTTATACTACTATTTAATTCTATTTCTTTTTTTCAAAAATATTGTAAAAGGATAGTATAATTATTTTTCTATTATATTTCCGATTTCTTCCCTATCATATATGCTTTATCTACTGCACTATTTATATCTACCTTAAATTCTACCATTTCAGGTTTTTATTATATGTTCATAATCTTTTAAACTTGCTTTTATTTCTTTACTAGCTTTTTTTCTGTATATATTGTTTCTAATTTTTTTCTTTTTGCCTTTTTCTTTACTCATATTTCCAACATTTATATCTCCAATATATACATTTGGAACTATTACATCTTTACCCATATATATAACAGAAAAAAACATGTTGAAATTATAGCAATAAGTGATATTAGAACTAAAAAAATATTATTATAGATATTCTTTTTCTTTCTATTATTGCCAAGTTTTTTTCTATGACCTTTTTGTATATCTTCTTCTAATTCTTTTTTTCTAACTCTTTTTTTAGTTATTATTTTAACATCTTCTTTATTATTTTCTTTTAATTTTTTTCATTAGTTTTTTTCTTGTAACTTTTTCTAATTGTTCTTCTGTTTCTATTTCATCTACTTTTTACTTTTTCCTACACTATCTAAAACAACTCTTTTTTTCTTTATTAGGTTTTTGTATTTTTCAAGTTCATCTATATTATCACTTTCTATTACATCTTCTAGAATATCTTCTTTATTTATGACATTTTTTTCTGTTTGTTTATCCTCATTTTTTTGTTTTTTTAATTTTCGATTTCGATTTTTGATTTTTTTATCTTTATTCTTACCTTTTTTTCTTTTTTTACTTTATCTTTATCTTTTTATCTCTTTATCTATAATATTATTTGTCTTTTTATTTTTTTATATTACTTTTTAGTATAATTATTATTCTTTTTATTATTACTCTTTTGTTTTTTTACCCCTCTCTTTACCTTTTTTTACTTACTTTTTCTATCTCTTCTTTTTCTTCTCCCATATTATAATTTATCTCCTTGTATCATTATAATTTGTATATTCTTTCTTTTCTATATTCATCCTATTTTTCAAGAACTTTTGGGAAAAACTCCGAAATGCTTTAGTTATTGCATTAATTACTTGTTCTGAAAAAAAGCAAATATTTTTTTAGATTTTTTTAATTACTAATAAGTCATTCTGTTTTTGGGAATATATATTCTTTAAATTTTCTGGTTCTATTATTGCAGTTAATTCTTCTTCTATATGTATTTTTTTCTGTTTTTCATTTCTATTTTCTTTATTATTTTTTTCTGTATTTGTTATAGAATATACTTCTACTTTATTTTTTTCTTTCCTAAACACTGCTTTAACAATATATCCAATTTCTGATTTTTTTCAAATTCATATTTTTTTCTTTATCTATTTGTAAAAAAAATATTTTTTTGTAAATCTTTATTATCATAATCAACTATTTCATTATTTTTCTATTTCTTTTTTTATATATAACCTTATACTCTTTTCCCTATTATTATCTTATCAGTATTTAGGTATAGTCCTTTTATTATTTCCATACTATCACCTATCTAAATTATTCTTATATTTTTATTTATACTTATTTAATATTATTTTACTATTATAGTTATTGCTTGTAATATGTTTTTTTACTGGCAATATTTCTATTTTATACTTTTTCTTTTTTCAAGCTTATTATATGTAACAAGTGGTATCATTACTTTTTTTAAAGCCCATCTTTTCTGCTTCCATAATTCTTTTTCAATCATAGCAACATTTCTTACTTCACCTGTAAGTCCTACTTCTCCCTATTATTGCCATATCATTATCTATATGTATCTTCTTATAGCTTGATACTATTGCAAGAACAATTCCGAAGATCTATTGCAGGTTCTGTTATTTTTTTATTCCTCCTGCTATATTCATATATACATCTTGACTACTAAGTGGTATTCCTGCATATTTTTTTCTATAACAGCAAGCATTAAATTTAACTTATTTGTATCTATACCTGAGCTACTTCTTCTTGGCATTCCAAATGCTGTTCTTGTTGTAAGTGCTTGCAGCTCTAAAAGTATTGGTCTTGTTCCTTCTAATGAAGATACTACAACTGTCCCTATAGTATCTGATTCTCTATCTTCTATTAAAAACAGATGATGGATTTTTTTACTTCTTTTAATCCTTCTTCTCTCATTTCAAAAATCCCGATTTCATCTGTTGAACCAAAACCTATTTTTTTACAGTTCTTAATACCCTATATGCAAAATGTCTTTCACCTTCTAAATATAGTACTGTATCTACCATATGTTCTAAAAACTCTTGGTCCTGCTATATTTCCGGTCTTTTTGTAACATGTCCTACTATTACTGTTGTTATTCCATTTTTTTACAAATATTCATAACTTTTTGCTGTTACTTCTCTTACCTGGCTAACACTTCCTGCTGCAGATGTTATTTCTGGCGAATTCATTGTTTGTATAGAATCTATTATACAAAATTCTGGCTTTTCTTGATATATTTTTTTCCTCAATTTCTACCATATCTGTTTGTCCATAAAAAAATATAGGTTATCACATTTTTATTCCAAGTCTTTCAGCTCTTATAGATACTTGTTGTGCAGATTCTTCTCCTGAAATATATAATACTTTCTTATCTTTTCCAATATTATTGCAAATTTGAAGTATTATTGTTGATTTTTCCGAATTCCTGGCTCTCCACCTATTAATGTAAGTGATCCTTTTACAAATCCTCCACCGAAGAACTCTATCTGCTTCATTATATCCTGTAGACATTCTAGTATATATTTTTTTGGTGTATCTATAAGTTTTACAACTTCTATTTTTTTACCATCCATATCTGTATATACACTTTTTATCATCCCTCGCTTTTTATATTCTGTGCTTTTTTTCTTCATAATATGTATCCCATGAACCACATGAAGGACATTTACCTACCCATTTTGGTGTTTCATTTCCACATTCTGAACATACCCATATAGTTTTTAATTTTTGCCATTTTACCTCTTTCTATGGTATTAAATTACTTTAATTATTTTTTTCTTAATTATAATATATTATCTTTAAACATTCTATCTAAAACATCAATATACATTCCGGTGTGCCCATGTAAGTCCTATTATCCATTTTGGTTCTAATAGCTCATTATCTATTTGTTCTGGTATAAATCCATGAATATTTGCTGTATTTGTAACAAATTTTAGATTTTCTAATGCTTCTTCTTTTCTATTTCTTTCAATATTATATTTAGCCATCCAAAGATTTGATAAACTCCATGGATTTTTTTCCGTCCTAAATAATTATCATTTTCATATCTTAAATATCCGCCCAGTATATGTTCTTAAATTCATTTCAATTGCCATATATGTATTTATCATTTTCTTTTCATTTTACAGTAAATATATTAAATGGGGTTACTAAAGATAGTGCAGATATATCTATCTTAGGATTTTCAACATCATTTACATATGCTTGTTTTTTCATTTGAATACATATTCATATGTATCCATTCTTTTACATCTACTAAAAAGTGGATTTATCTTTTGTATCTCCTTATTTATTTGTTCTACTTTAAGTCTATTTTTCCTTATATGTATCTTTTACTATTTCATAAATTTTACTCATTGTTTTTTTAAACTTGCAAATACTGCAGATATACCAAATACACTTTCTCCTACATAATTTTTCCCAAAGATCAAATGTCTTTGTCTTCTTAAATGTTATCACATTTTTCTAAGTATCTTACTATATACTTATATGCATTTTTGTAACATTGGTAATATTCTTTTTAAAAAAATAATATATCTTTTTGTATAATTATAATAATCATATGCTATAAGAATGTTTATAGCTGTTTCATCTATCTGATATCCGCCAGCTTGGTGCAAGTCTTGTATCACTATAGAATCGTTGTTCCCATCTTCCATTCTTACTTTTGAGTATTTTTTTCGCAAATATTTCTAGATATTTTCTTACATTTTCAGACATCCCTAATATATTATATGCTTTCATAACATAATATAGGTCTCTTGGCCATACATATCCGGTATCCTCCGAGAATATTCTCTTTTTTTCATCTGCTTCTAATGCTGCAATTACTCCACCTGTTGATTCATTTTTTTAATATATTTAATAATATTATACTCTGCTTATATATTTCTGCTGTTTTTTTAAATCTACTTTTGATAAATCATGTTTTATATGTTTTTTTCTATTAAATGTTTCCAATATCTTATAGCTTCATGTTCTCTATCTTTAACATTTATTTTTCTTTGCATGAATTATTTCCATTTCAAGTGCTGACATCTCTTTTTTTATCATTTTTCATTAAAATATATATATACTGGAAATTCTTTTTGTCTCATTTGGTTCTATTACTATTTTTTTCAAATTTAATAGTAGATTTAGAAGAAAGCCCAACATATTCTTGTTCTATATCTTCAAAGTTTTTTTAAAATAGTCTATAGGATATTCTAACATTATATCTGAATTTACCTTTTTTTCCTATAATATCAGATTTTTGAAAATATTGCAACACTATATCCGGTGATTATAATGTATAAGTGCATCTTGCATTATAATGCTTGATGAATTTTTCATAAATACTTCGAGTTATTCCGACTATGTATCATTGGATATATTATAATCTTTTTTTATTTGAACTATTTTTTTGATTTCGTAATTTCTTATACACATATTTTCATTTAATGGTGCAAAATCTGTTTGCATTATACTTATATCTTTATCTAATATATACATATTTGTCTTAAGTATATTTGTATCTTGCACATATTTTTTTGTTCATAATCTGTATTATATTCTTCTCCACAAACATGTATATATTCATTTTCTTCCATTTCATCATATATTTTTAAATGCTATATGCATATCGCTTATTTGACTTTTTAAAAATCTGGCTGTGGGAAATATGCCCTAAGAGTTTTTCCCCTAGTATCTAGTCCTAATGTTACTTTTTCCATTACCAATTATAGCATTATTAAAATATATTTTTTTGTCATAACCATTCTCCTATATTATATCATCAATATCATCAAGTTCTTCAACCACTTTATCTGTTTTTTTACTTCTTCTTTTTACCTTTTTAGGTCTTCCTCTTTTTAATAGGCTTCTCTTGTTTTTCTTCACTTTCAATTTTTTATTATTATCTTCAGTTATATTTTTCTTTTAAGTCTTTATCATCATTTTTTTATCTTTTTCTAAAGTCTCATTTTTTTATTATATCTTCTTCTTTTTTTCTCTTTTTAATATCAATTTAATTGTATCTTCAAGTTTTTCCAAGTTTTATTAGTACTTCTTGTAATATTCCCATATCTGTATCATTTACAATATTTTTCTGATTTTTACATGTACATGTGTCATTCTATCTGCTATAGTATCTGAAAGTATAGAAATTTCTTCATTAAGATCTGAAACCTTATTTGCAAAATCAATTTTTTTCTTCTCTTGTTGCAACAACTTTTTCTTTTTTTCAAGTAAGTTTTTCTTCTTTTTCTACAATTTCATCAACTCTAAATACATCCCCAAAACTTGGTATTTCTGTTTCTATTCCATATTCTTCTTCTATTTTTATTTTTTTAAAAACATTTTGTGCTTCTTCTTCACCATGTACTAAAAATATTTTTTTAGGCTTTTTCTTTAAATTCTCCAACAAAAATTCATTAAAAGTCTTTTGATCTGCATGTCCTGAATATCCATCTATATATACTATTTCTGCATTTACTGCAATTTCTTCTCCAAATATTTTTTTACCTTTTTTTCACCTTCTACAATTCTTCTTCCGAAGTGTATTTGATGCTTGATATCCAACAAATAATATTGTATTTAATGGATTCCACAAATTATGTTTTTAAATGGTGTTTTATTCTTCCTGCATCACACATTCCGAGATGCAGAAACTATAATATGTGGTTCTTTTAAAGTATTTAATGCTTTTTGATTCATCAGGTGTTTTTTGTAAATACTAATCCTTCGAAATCAATAGGATTATCACCATTTAATATTCTTTTTTTGTGCATTTTCATCAAAAAGTTCCATATTTGATTTAAAAATATCTGTTGCTGATGTTGCAAGTGGACTATCTATATATACAGTCGCATTCATAAGTTCCTTATACTCATCTTTTTATTTCTTGTGCAACTGTCTTATCTTTTATACTATCTAAATCATATAATACCTCTTGTGTTCTACCAACAGCAAATGATGGTATTATTACATTTCCACCTCTTCTTAATGTCTTTATAACAGTATCTAGGAATAGCCTTGCTTTTTCTTCTCCTGTATTTGTTAGATGTAATCTATTTCCATATGTTGATTCCATTACAACATAATCTGCTTTTTTAATTGGTGTTGGAGATTGTAAAAGTGGCATATCATTATTTCCTATATCCCCTGAAAATACAACTTTAGTAGTTTTTCCGATCTTCTGTTATCCAAAGTTCTACTATTGCAGATCCGAAGCATATGACCTGCATCACTTAACCTAAATCTTATATTCTCATCTACTTCAAATATTTCCATATATTCTACACTTTCAAAATTTTGTGTAGAATTTCTTCCTTCTTCTGCAGTATATAATGGTTCTAATAGTTTCTTTCCTTGTCTCATTCTCTTCCTATTTTTTTCCATTCTGCTTCTGTTTCTTGTATATGTCCGGCTATCTTCAAGCATTATTTCTGATAATTCTTTTGTCGCCTTTTGTACAATATACTTTTCCCTTAAATCCCTCTTTTACAAGTTTTGGTATTCTTCCTGTATGATCTATATGTGCATGTGTTAATATCATAAAATCTATTTCTTCTGGATTATATATAAACGGTGCATAATTTCTCTCTGCATCTATCATTCTTCCTTGAATTAATCCACAATCTATTAAAAACTTTTTACCAGCTGCCTCAACAAGGTGATTTGAACCTGTTACTTCTCTTGCTGCACCACAAAATACTATATTCATTTTTCCTCCATCTTTTGTATACAATATATACAAATATAATACTGCATAAATTTGTTTTTATCAATTAAAATGACTAAATTAAAATCTTTTTAATTTTACTTTTTTAAATAAAAAAATACTTAAAAGCTTATAAAAATATATATTATTCCATTAAGCTTTTAAGTATTTATATTATCTATGTTTTTTTATTCATTCTGTATTCTAATATTAATTAATTTATTTTTATTTTTTTATTTTTCTTTTGTTCTATTTACTTCTTTTCTCATTCTTATTAAATAACAAATTAATTATTTGATGGTTTATTTAAGTTTGTTATTGCATTATCTAATCCACCTGCTGGTTTTGATGCAGTATTTGCTGTACTGCTTGAACTTGATCCATTATTTGTTGTATTACCTGTTCCTGTGTTTGATGATCCATTTCCAGAAGTTCCTGATCCTCCATTTGATGTTGAATCAGTTGAACCTGTAGTTACATTTGTTGGAGAATTATCTTCTTCTACTTTGATTCTTTCTTCTTTTCCTGAATTATCTGTTGTTACAGCATATATTCCGAAGTTCTGCATTACTTACTGTAACAATATATTTTATTTTTCTTAGTGTTTAATGAACTTGCTGATGCTGGTTGTAATTCAACAGCTATCTCACTTTTTGGTGTTACTGTTACATTCCAGTTTCCTAAACTTTCTGTATCTTTTTAATGAACTTTTTACCTTTAAATGTTTTTTTGTAAATATATCAACACTAAATTGTCCATTTTGATCTATAAAAATTCGATTTATTTTTTTCTTATAGTCTGCTGCTACTTCTAAAAAGTGCTTTACTTCCTTCTGTAAAAGGTAACTTAGTTTTTGTTGTTTGTCCTGTAGTATTTGATGATGTTTTGTTCCTTATCTTCTGAACTCACATTTTTCTTACTTGCTGTTTCTATAGAGGCAACTTTTGCTTCTAATGTTTCTATCTTATCTTTTTGATCTTTAATTGTTTTTTTGAAGTCCACTTGTATTTGTTGTTGATACTACATATACAACACCTGCAATTGCTACAAGTGCAAATACTAAACTTATTACACTAAGTATTCCTGCCATTCCACCTTTCGGTTTTATCATTAAATCCAGTATTTGAACCAAATACCCCCATATTTTTTTGTGTCATCTACCATATTATTAGTACCTCCCATATTAAAAATTTTTGTTCCATATCTTTTTCTCCTTCTATTTTTAAAATTAATATATTATTAGTATACATCATCTAAAAATTATTTTTCCATTAGATTTATTATTAAATAAGTTTACACCATTAGTGTTTTTCTTTATTCTTTTTCTTCTTTTTTTCATTTGTAGATTGTTCATTATTCTTATTACTATTTTTCTACATTTTCACTGCTTGAAGAATTAGCATTTGTTGTTCTACCATCTGTTGTTGTATTTGTTTTGTATTGCTGCAAACGGATTTGATTTTTCCGTCTTGCAAACCTTTTTTTGTTTTATCAAGTTCTGCACTATCTAATTCATATGTTTTTTTCTATTTACTGTAGATGTAACAGTCTCATCTGCAACCTTATCTGCTGTAAGTGATACTACTTTTGCATCTTTACTATATTTTTTTCTATACTTGGTATATTTTTGTGTTGCTACAAAAATTATAAAGTACAAGTCCTGTTGTAATTATTATAATACATAATATGACAATAGCTATAAATAGTTCTTTAAAAAGTTTCATATTTTTTTCCTTTCTGTTATTAGTTTTGTAACTGTTTTTTTGTGCTGTATTTTTTTACATCTTGAACTGTTCCATTATTTTTTTATATTGTTTGTATCATTTTGTATTTGACTTGCTGGATCTTGTTGTGTTTTTGATTCTGTATTATTTGTTGATGTTTTTATTTAAATCTTTATTATTAGATCCGATTTTTGAGTTGCTGATAATGGATCTACAATATTAGGATCAAATCCTTTAGTATTAATTGGCACTCCTTTTTACTGTAAATCTTGCAATTAGACTATCAGTATTATTTGTTTTTTTGCTGTATTTCCTGTTTGTCTAACATTTTCATTATTATTTTGTTTTCCTTCTTGAGAAGTATCAGCTACACTTTCTGGAACTAAACTAAAATTAGAAATTCTTGCAACTAATCTTTCATCTCCTTCTAATTTGTATAAGAATTCAACAATGTTTCCGATAATTTCCTGTTACTTGGAAATTTAAATCCCATAATTTAAAAATCTGTATTATTTGAAAGTTCTTCTCTTGATGTTCCATTTGTTATATCAAGTCTTAACTTAACTCCTTTATCTGTTGCATAATTTCCAGTACTGTCCATAAAAAAACTCTATATCATAACTTTCTATTTCAACTCCACCTTCTGCTCCTGCTGTTTTTTTGCAGCTTCAATCTTATTTAAATATTCTTCTTTAACTTTTTCATATTCTGATATTTCTTTTTGAAAGTTCTTGTTTTTGCCCCATTATATTTTTGTAGTAGACTTTTGACGTAGTTCTTCAATCTTTGCATCTAAATTTTTTTATCTTTTTTTCCTATTTCTGAATAACTTAGTATTTCATATCCAAACATCTTAGAACCTCTTAATATAACAGAAGTACAAAATATTAAAATGAATATTACTATTCCCCATATTATATATTTTCTCATACTGTTAAATCTCCTTCTAATCTAAATTCTAAAATACCATTTGACTTGTTTTTCTTTTTGTTGTTACAACATTTGTTATTATTGCATTATCTTTTAGTTTATCTAAGAAATATCCAAATTGTTCATAATTAGTTGTTTGTGCTACTATTGTTACCCTCTTGTTCTTCTCTACAATTTTTTTGTAATTGTTAAATTTTTTTAGGTATAAGATTTGCTATACTTGTAAGAAGATTTGGTATTGAATCTTTTTTTCTGTATGTTGTTCTTTTTCATTATTTCCTGGTTTTTGTGATAAACGTCTTAAAAGATTACTATATTCTTCTTTTTTTCTCTGTTATAACTTGCTTGTCTGCATTTATCTTAGCTATTTCTTTTTTTCTTGATCTGAAATATTTTTGATCCACCTTTTTTCATATTTTTCATTTATATTTGTTATATATATTGAAAATCCTGAAAATACTATAATTACTAATAGTAATGCAATAATTATTCTTATTCCAAATTTTTTTCTGTTGGTTCTAATTTCCCTCCAAGATTCATCTCTACTTTTTAGTGCTTTTTAAATCACCGATTTCCATATTACTAAGATTATTCTTTTTTTCCATTCTAAAAGACATATATTTTTCTTTCATATCCGAAGTGCTTCTCCTGCAAGTGCTATTGCTGAATTTACATCTACATATTCTTTTTATTGGAGTTCTTTTCTGTTCTTCTATTCCTTCAGGTTTTTAATATTTCACATTCTACATCATCTATAAGTTTTTTTCTATAAATGTTTCAATATTACTTATAGTTGCACCTGTTCCTGTAATATATATTTTTCTTATATATTCCAGTATTCTTTTTAATTATATTTTTTTATTTCTGAAATTATTTTTCATTATTTCTGAAACTATAACTGGTGCATATTCATTACCTTCAAAAGATATTTGATCCATATCATCTATAGGAAGTACCATATTTCTTAATACTTCATAAGATTTAGATATTGAATTTTTCTTCACTATTTATAGTACTTATTATATTTTTTTAGTACCTGTTCCTATTCTTGTAACTCTAACTGGTTCTCCATTAAATACTTCTGTAATATATGTATCTTCTTCAATATTTACAATTATTGCTGGAAGTGCACTTCTATATATATTAACAATACTAATACCTATTGGCATTTGTGAATATATATTAGCATTTTTGTCCTATAAGATTTGCTCTTGTTTCAATTGCTGTTTTTTTCTTGTATTCCTAATAATACATGTAGTTTTTCAGGATCTGCTGGATCCTTACTTAATATATATCCATATTCTAAAAAGTTCTGGTCTTAACTTTTTGTCTATCTGTTATTTCCTCATATGCTACTTCAACTGCTTTATCATAGTCTTTTTTTCTTTAACATTGAAAAAAAATACTTGTTTCTTCATAATGTATCTCTGATGCATTTATAACAACATTACCCTTAGTTGAATTTGTTTCTTCTATTATTTGTTTTTAATAATTCTTTATGGTTCTGTCCATATTTCATACCATAAGATTCAACTTTTTAATTTATCTTTGGTACCATTTAACTTTGCATATTTTTATAATATTTCTATCAATAAATATTCCTAATGCACTTGCCATTATTTCTACTCCTAACTTTGTTCATTTTCAGTATTTGAAGGTAAATCTAATACTACTTTTTATCTTAAATACATAAGTTATTGCATTCCAAATTTTTCTTGAAAAAAATGATGGTTTTTACTTTTTTTCTTTGATTCTTTTTAATAATTTTTCTTCTTCTGTTTCTGTAACTATATTCTCAATATTATCATTTTTTTAAAAACATTATTAAGTTCTATGTTTTTCTTCTTCAATTATATTTTTCTATATTTAAAATATGTTCTTTTTTTCTTTTTGTGCTTTCTTCTACTTTTTGCAAGTTCTATTTCATCATTTATATCTTTTTCATTTTTTTCTTCTTTTTGATCTTTTTCTAAAAGCCTCATGTTTTTTTCTATAACTTTATCTATTTCTTCATCATATATTTCAATTCTTTCAAAATCATCATCTTTATCTTCTTGTTTTTAAATCTTGCTTTTGTTTTTTTGTTTTTTGTTCTGATAAGTCTTTTATCCCTTCTTCTAACTTTCTTCTTAAATCATTTTTTTATTTTTTTCATTTTCTTCTAATTCTTTTTTGTTCTCTTAGTCTTTTCTTTTTCTTCTGTACTTTCTGCTTCATTTTTTTCTTCTAATATACCTTCATCTGCAGGTTTTTATTTCTATTCCAAGTCCAATATTTTTCTAATTCTTTTTCTTTTTTTGTTCTTCAAGCTTATTTTTCCAATTGTTGTTGTTCTTTTTCTAGTCTTTGTTGTTCTTCTAATTTTTTCTCTTGCAATTCTTTCTGTTTCTTCTTTTTATCCTTGCTTGAATATCTTCATAATTTTTCTGCACCTTCTGGTATTTTTATTTTTCAAATTCTTCTACTCCATCTCTTATATCAATCATTGAATTATTGATGTTCATTCCTTGATTTATATCATTAATTCCTTGCATTGTAGTTCTTTCAACAACTCTTTCTATAGGAGCTGGTATTGTTTTTTTAGGCTATCTGCCAATTCTATTCCTATTGAACTTAATGCTTTTTGATCTATCTTCAATTCTTTCAATGTCAATTTCTATAAAAAGGTTTGATTCCAAATTAGATATTTTTTTGTTTCAATCATTTTTTTGCTGCAGTTCTTACATTTTTCTTCTTGTAAGTCATTTGAATTTTGCAATTATTGTTAATCCTTCAGATATATTTTTTATCAAATCTTCCCTCAAATCTTGATAATCTTGTCATCCAGCCTTCTGGTTTTTTTGAGATACAGTATCTAATGCTTCTCTTAATATGTATGACATTTTTTTATATTTTTCTTCTCTTTCATTCATAAGGTTTGCTATTTGATTATTATTATTTTTCAAATTGTTGTGTTGCATATTCTACTAAATCATATGCCGCCTTATATACTTCTGTAGGAAATGCATTCTTACTTGGATATTCAACTAAAAAGTCTGTTATTGATTCCATTAAATCTTTAAAATATGAATCTTCCTCTAATTTTTATTATCTGTTTCTTACTATTTGGATTTATTAATTTTTTTAACCTTATATATATTTGATAATATTTTTTTCTTCATTTATCATCATTCTTACATTAAACACCTTTGTTTTTCTTAAAAATTGGCATAACTTCCCCTTTCTTAATATATATACCTAAAAGTATACTTATTTCCGTAAGTAATAACAATAATTATTACTTTTTGTATTTCTTTTTTTGTTACATTCCTTATTTCCCTAAGAAGAAACACAATATTTTCCTATATTTTTTTAACCTATATTTTTAGCTTTTATTATATTATTATATTTCTACAATATTATACATATTTGTTACATAAATTTTACATTAAAAAGAAAGTTCAAGAATTAAAAATGAACTTTCTTTTTTTATATTTTATCTATCTGGTAACACTGACCCATGATTGATAGACATACCTAAATTCCTTCCTGGTTCATACCATGATTGTTTATATATTTGTCCTTGAACAAATGTCATCCAACGTCCTGCTGATCTCATATGCAATACTGCATGTGCATCATATCTAATTTTTATAGTAAATGTTCCTGTATATGGCAAATACCACTCTACTTCTTCTTGATTATATGAGTTATAAGGACCATTCCACCCAACTTCAAAAATATCCACCATATCTTCTTAAATGTGCCATTAAACCTGGTATTTGTCTTACCGTTATTCTATCGCCTTGATTTCCAGTAACACTAAGCACTAATCCTAATTCCCTTACATTTAATCCTACCCAACCTGACCAAGGTCTACCGAAGTCTATATTGTTGTGCTTCAATTCTCCTGTTAGGATCTTGCCTTCCTATATATGTTGCCCCAATTTCCGTGCTCCATCTACTCCCTACATCACGTATTACTACACCGGTGTACATGGACTTTTACTGTTGCTCCTGGTTCTCCTCTACCAGATACCCACTCTTGTGATGTATCTATATAATTTATACTAGGTGGTGGCATTTGTGGTAATTGTTGTACTACCATTCTTGACCATCCACTCCATGGTCTACCAACTGTTCTTTGTTGTGCTTCTACTACAGCATTTCCTCTTTCAAATCCTAGATGTGTCCACCATCTACCACTTGCATCTGTCCCTATATCACGTATAAACACACCATGTGCATGAACTTTAACTGTTGCTCCTGGTGTTGCCCATCCATAAATATGATCTTGTGCTGTATTCATTTGATCAATACTTGGATTTCCGAAGTGGTGGTAGTTGTACTACATTTGATACTGCCATATCACTCCATGGTCTACCTGTCTTCATTTGTCTTACTTCAATTCTTGCATTTCCTCTTTCTTGCCCTATATGTTGATTCCATCTTCCGGCTTCCATCTGCTGTAATATTTTGTCTTACAATTCCGGTGTACATGTACATCTACTGTTGCTCCTGGATCTGCCCATCCCCATACTCTATCATGACTTGAATCAACATAATCTATTCTTGGAACTCCGAAGTGCCGGTAATTGTACTACAGTTTTTCTAACTTCTTCACTATTTGGTCTATCTGGAAGTTCTTGATAAACCGTTATTTCTTGTCCTCCATTTAACAGTCCTGTATTTACTTCCCAATCTCCATTTGAATTAACATCTACATGTCCTTCAAACTTACCTGGTATTTTTTTACATATACTTTTGAATTTGCTACACCTTTTCCTGTAACTTTAGTATCATCTGTATCTACATCATTTATTGTAGGCACTGGAGCTGGTACTGCTCTTACTACATATGTATCTATAGGATCTGATTCTGTTCTTCTTGGAGTTATTTGTGTTGCAACTATTCTTGCATGTTCATTTTGTTTTGGTATTGTTATCCTATATTGTCCTGATCCATCTACATTTCCTATATATTCTCTTCCATCTTGTAATAAGATTTTTTTATCCTACTACCTGAAATACCTGTACCTGTTACTTCTGTATGATTACTCTTAACTTCATTAATTGTTGGTCTTTCACCTTTTGCCATTCCAACTATTGTTGTTACTACATCACTTGTAAGCTTATCACGCATACTTTGTCTTCCGAGATACTACTGTTCCTTCATATGGTGCAGTTATTGGTATATTATATCTTCCACTTCCGGTCTGCTACTCCTGTATATTCTGTACTTCCTATTACTATAGATATATTTGCATTTGGTCTTGCAGTTCCTGTTACATTATTATCTGTGTTTATAACCCTATTTATTGTTATTTGTTCTAATTTGGCTTTTTACTACTTCTACTTTTTACTTCTACACTTACTATCTTATCTTTTTTTCTTTTTGTGTAACTGTTATAACTGTACCTACTTGTTGAACCGGTACATCTATACTCCATTTACCGTTTTCATCAACTATTCCTTCATACTGATTACCTGCTATATTTACATATATTGTAGCACCTATTTCTCCGTGAACCTGATATTTTTTTCTATCTTCATTTGTTATTGCATTTACTATAGGTTTTGCACTTTCTTTTTCCTTGTTCTTTAAATTTCTCTCTTATATTATTTTTCAAAATCTTCTTTTTTTAATAAGTTCAATATTTCTTATCTTATCCCATATCATATCATGCCTTATTTCATAATATGTAGTAAATTCTTTACTATTATACAAATCCTCAAACTTAAAATTATCTGTTCCATTAACTTTTCCTGGTATCACTATATCTGATATTCCTGCAGATGTTCTATCATATAATTCCCCTACTGCCTGATTATAATTTGTTGTATTTGCCTTAGTAAAAAGTCCAGTATCTCCATTTAATGTACTTATAACTATTGCTGCAAGTAAAATTAATACTATTATTGATATAACTAATGCTATTAATGTTATTCCACCTTTTTTTCTTACCATTTTTTTCCCTCACTCACCAAATTTTTATATAACTAACTTATTTAAAAAGTTTATCAAAAATATATTTTTAAATGTAAATAATTGTAACATTCTTATGTTTTTATTGTAATTTTTAATAATAATTAGATTTTAGCTTATTATCACTATATTTATAATATATAATTTATTTTTTTCTCTATTTTTTTAATTTACCTCTAGTAATATCATTAAAAAAACATTGTATAATGAATATACCTACAAGGTACGAATTGTGTTATTTTTTTAGAACCTACATGTATCGAAGGGAGAACTACTTTCGGTGTGGCGTGCATAACTTCATTTATGATTTTTATCCCATAAACACTGAGGCTTCACCCACCTGTTTAAGACAGGTTTCTTAAAAAAAGCACCATAAAAACGGCCATTGTGGGTTTTTTTATATTCACTATCAGTAATATTATAAGACTAATTGTAATCATTATTTTTTTAGTTTTTTTGATATTACCTCCTTTCATAGGATAACGATTATAATTATATATTAAAAAAATTATATTGTTATCCTATTTTTTTATTGCTTCAAATTTTGCATCTCCTATCCCTTTTTACCTCTTTTTATATCTTCTATTTTTCTTAAACTTACCTACATTTTTCTCTATAATCTATTATCTTATTTGCAGTAGAATCGCCTATTCCATTTATTTGTTTTAATTCTGATTGACTTGCTTTTATTTATATTTATCTTTCCTGTGTTTTTCTTTATTACTACTCTCTAACTTTTTTTCATTTTTTTATAATCCCTGTTCTTTTTTTCTATATTATCTCTAGCATTTACACTGTCATTTTGCTTATCTTCTTCAATACTTGGTATATATTTTTATCACCATCTTCCAGTTTTGATGCAAGATTTATATTTTTTTATACTATATCCTTTTTTTAAATCCTCCTGCCTTTTCTACTGCTGTATTTATTCTATCTTTTTTTCTTATTTCATATATTCCTGGCATATTAACATATCCGATCAACATGTACAACAATCATTTTTATTATTCTCTTTTTCAGATTCATCTTTCATATCATTTTCTTCAATATTTTCTTTTTCCTTTTTTTATCTAATCCTTCATCTTTTGATTCTTCTTGTCCTATTCCGGAAATCTTATTATCCGAATTTTTCAAACTCTTTCACTTTACCAATATTTATAATCATGAATATTCCTACTGCTATTATTACAATTGCTATTAATATATACTCTTTTTCTACCTTCTTTATCTTTTTTTATGATATTTACTAATATTTGCTTTAATTTTTTTCCATACCTTTTTCCTGTTCCTTTCTACCAATATCTTAAATTTTATTTATTTTTTTACTTCTTCCTCTTTTCTTCTTCTCTTTATCTTTATCTTTTTTTGATTTAATTTTTAGTTTTTTTCCTTTTTCCTTTTTTTACTCTTTGCTCTTTACTCTTTATTTTTCAACTTTTTCTAAAAAAACAAAAAAGAGAATTAAAAATTCCCCCTTTTTTTATTTTTTTAAATTATTCCCTATTATTTTTTTATTACTATTTTTTTCTTACTAGAACTATTATTCTTTGATGTTTCTTTTTAGCTTTTTCATCTGTCTTTTTCTGAAGTCTTTTCCTTCTTTTTCTTTGTTCTCTTCACCTGAAAATTCTACTTTTCTAATATCATCTGAAAATACAAATAAGTCAAATATCATAGTCTTTATTTTCTTGTATTCTGGGAAGAAAAAAACCATGCTGTTGTCCTTTTTATCTTCTCCAGGAAGTCTACCTGTTTTAATTTTATCAGGTTCAAAATCAATTACATATGCTGCATAATCTTTCATTTCATCAACTGTTATATTTGTTTTTTTATATTATCTTGTACTATCTTAATTAAATCAAATATTCTAGTTATATTTTGAAATTGTAATGTTTGTTTTACAAGCTCTTTTTATAAATTCTTGTTGTGTTCTATTTCTCCCCATATCTTCTATACCATAACTTTCTGGATATGTTGATCCATCATCATTATGTCTAAATCTTACTAAACCTTCTGCTTGAACCCCATTTAATTTTTTTGCATACCTTTTTTTAATTCTATAGAAAGTTTTTTTGTGATTCATCATGGTAATTCATATCTATTGGAACATCATAATTTATTCCACCTATTTCATCTACAATTTTTTTGAATACCTTTTTGTATCTACAATTACATATTTATCAAGCTTTTAATCCTGTAAGGTTATTTACCTTTTGCATCATTTTTTTCTACTCCATAAATTCTATACACAGAATTTATTTTATCTTTTGCTCCTCCTGCCTTTGGATTTGCTCCTATAAATGTATCTCTAGGTATAGATAATATTGATGCCTCATTTGTTTTTAGGATTATAACCTGCTACCATTATTGTATCTGTATTTTTCTTCATTTTGTACCTAGTATAAGTGTATATATTGTTCCTAAATTTTTCTTTTTTTATTAAGTCCTAATGTAGTTTTTAATAATTCCTTTAAAGCCACCACCGTTTTTCATATATTTGTATATAAAATCTTGTTACAAAAAAATTACAATTACAACAAATACTGTAAATAAAAATTAATCTTAATAATATATTTTTCTTTTTTTCTTATTTACACTTTTTTTATATTTTTCTTTATTCTTTTTTTGCCATCTATTCTCCAATTTAATTATTATCAAACTTTAGAAAGTATACCAAAATTATTTTTGCTTTTTTTCAATTATTTTTTTATATTTTTGTATTTCTCAACATCCCAATATGTTATTCTTCTTATTTTTTTCGTTTTTCTTTTGAATATCTTTCTTTAATCTTATCAAGTTCTTGTTCTGTTTTTCTTTTTTTCCTTTTTCTATTTAGAATTTCAAGAATTTTTTTGATTCTTCTCTTTAATACTAAGATTTATTATTTTAGTATTATCAGAAAATACATATTCTAATAATTTTGCAACTTTTTTTACTTGTATTTTCTGTATTTTCCTAACATTTTTAAGTTTATCAATAATTCCTATATTTGTTCTTGTTCTATTTAAATTTGAAGTATTTTTCTTTTTATTATATTTTTCTAAAAATTCTTGCATATATATCTATTCTATTCACAATTTGTGTTTCAGAAACTTTTTCCTTCACCTAAATTTCCTATTTGTTCATCATCATCTTTTTAGTATAAATGTTATTCTATCATATGTAACATCTCTTGAAATTATATCATCTATTTCTTCAAACTCATCATTTTTTTCTTATAGTCAAGTTCTATATATCTTTCTTTCTTTTCTCCTTCTAACATCTTAGATATTATTATATTATTCTTTTTTTAAAAGTAAGTATTCAAGTTCTAAAAAGATTTGCATATAATACTTTTTTTCAAAATCATTTGTTTTTCTTCATATTTTTGAAATGTTTTTTTCTTTACTTTTTATATTTTTCAAGCTTTTCTTTAGTTATTTCTTTTTATTGCTCTTATTTTTCTTTCCTTTTGCTGTAGTTTCATCATCAAACTCAAGTATTTTTTTAAAATAATCTTTTTCTTTATCTTTAAATATTCTTACTAAATCTTCTTTTTGCTTTTTCTTTCATTTCTTTTTTATAAATGTTATTCTAACATATGATATTTTATTATATTTTAAATTACTATTTATACTTTCTGTTTTTTTGGATTGTCTTCTTTATTTGAAGATTTAGCTAATACCCTTTTTAAAGTTTCAAATATATTTATAATACATATAACTCTTTCTGTATATAACATATTTATTTGTTTTTGTATATATATTATTTCTATTCTTATAAAATAATATTTCTTCTTTTTAATATTCTATTTAAATTTTTCAATTATAGTTTTAGGAACATTATATCCTACAAATCCGAATTATTATTTTTTTCTCCATTTTTTTCATATATATTACTATATTCTGATTGTGTTTTTAATCAGATCTTCTATTGCTTTTTTTCTATACTGTACATCTATATTTCTTCTAATTTTTTTAAGTTCTTTTTATTGCAAGATACTCTATATATCTATTAAACCATGTATCTTTAATGTATTTTAAATCCTAACTTCTTTGTTTCTTCCTCATCTTCATCTTCTACGACATAAAGTAGTTTTTAAAAGCCCTTCTGCTAAATTTATTTTTTTGCTTTTTCTGTCTTACTTTCATCTATATCTACAATTTTTTTCTATTTCTTCTCTTGAAATTTTTAATTTCTCTTTCCAAAAAAAATATCTACTATAGATTCTATTGTAAAAATAAGTAAGTTCATTATATTCTGATCTATAAAGTGGATCTATCAGCTCTTTTTATCAACATCATAGATTCTTTATAATTTAAATTTTTTTAAATATTCTTTTAGTTCTATCCTTTTTTTCTTCTATTTGATCTTCTAATTTTACCTTATTTATCTCAAAATTTATATCTAAATCTATATCATATTTAAATATCTTTTTAAGTCTATACTTATTTTTTTCTTTTTAGTAATTTTTAGATATTGATCACCTATACCATAAATATACCTGTATACCTTATCTTGTTCTTCTAAGTTAAGATAATATTCTCCATTTTGAACTTTATTATTCTTATCCTTTTTTTCCATATTAATCACTTTCTTCTATATATTGTTTTTAATATTTTTGTTATACTTATCCCCAATGTATATATTTTTTTCTTTTTAAATTATTGAATAATTCAAAATAATCATCATTCATTATTTTTTTATCCAAAAACTTATTAGAATCTTTTTTTCTCATAAATCCTAGCTATATCATTACTACATATTCCAAAATAATATAATTTTTTTCATCATCTATTATTATACAATTTAATAATTGTTCTGAATATTTGCTAATTACTCGTTTTGATATAATATCAACATCATTTGTAAGCATCTCATTTTTGTATAAGACTCATTCGTTTATCGATTTTTTTATCTTCACTTAAATCATTATATTCTTCTCCAAATAGCACTGTATTTAAATCTTCTATATTATCTACCTGAAATATATTTGATGAAGACATATATATGATATTCTTATTTTTAAATGTTTCTTCCATATTGTTTTTCCTAGTCTTTTTTTCTTTAGTATTTTTTTAATATCTTATTTTTTTAATAATATACCTGTTATCGGATTGAATTTTTTCTAATTCTTTTTACAACAATAGTATTATTTAATATTTTTTTAACTGAATTTGTACCTGTTATATTTACAAGTTGAACTATTGTTAATACTATAAATATTAATATTATAGCTTTTTATACCTCCGAAATATACCTCCGAAGTATACTATTAGTTCCTTTAAATATTCCTATATTTTTCTATAACTCCTAATATAGTATTTTTTTAAATATTAATATAATCAGACTTAATATCACATATGTTGCTATAAATGCTATTCCTTTTATAATACCATCTGTAATATTTTTTTACCTGCAATATTTGCAATTTCATCAACGCTTTTTATCTTTATTTTTGTTTTTATAATCTTATTTATTTCTGTTTCTAATAATCCTTCATTTTTTTATTATTTTTCTTTAACATCTTCAGTATTTTTTTAATTTTACTACTGTTTCTACTATATATGTGTTTAAATTCTTATCAATTTTAGTTGTATTTACAATAATTCCAGATACTGGTATCATTAAAATCATACATATTGGTATTAAAAAGAATTGTTATTAAGAAATCTATTATTTCTCTTGCAAACCCTCTTTTTATTCCTGTAATAACAAAAAAATTGCTATTAATCCTATTACTATTAAATCTACAAAAAAATGTTCATGTTTTTTTCTCCTTCTTATTATAAGCCTACAATATCAATCTTATCATTATACCAAACTATTATCATATATCCGGCTTATATCATATCTTGATATTTCTTTTTGCTGAATTATATTTTTTTCTTATCCATCCATTTTGATTTATAACAACAAGCTCTGTTCCTAAATTTATAACTATTGAATCTAATTTTTGCAAGTACTGATTTTGGTGTAGTTTCTCCTATATTATATCTTGCAATTTCATTTCCTGATTCGTTTATTATAATACATACATATGTATTTTTTTAATTTTATAATATCATTTTGTTCTTCTTTTTTTATAACAAAACTATATCTAGAATTTTTCAATATCTGCTATATAAGCATTTTTGAAGAGTATATATCTCCTTATTATTTTTTTATCTGTATATCCAATATTTACTATACTATCTGAATATTGTGCTAATATATTACTATTTTTCTTTTTATTTTTTTAAATTTACAAGTAATTTATCTTTTTACAAATGTATTTATCAAAGAACCTTCTTCTGCTTTTTATTGCTTTTTTTACATCTATTACTTTTTACTGTAGATTCTGTAAATGTTTTTTTGAATAATCTACTTCACCTATAACTAAATAATTATTATCTGGCGATATTTCTGTATCTATAACATATCCATTTGATACATAACTTTTAAATAATAATTCTCCCTTATTTGAATATACTGAAACAACTGACTTATATACTGAATCTTTTGTTACAACTACCATATATCCATTTTTTTGTTAACTTTTATTTTTCTCTACAGTTACATCTAATGTTTTTTTCCCATGCTAGTTTATCATCATCTATTAAATATTTTTTTGTTACATTTTTTTATCTGCTATTCCCATATATCTATCTTCTATGTCATATATTGGGTTTCCTATCTTCATTTTTATAGTATTTTTTTATTATTTCCTTCAAAATCATAAACTTTAAGTTCACCTGAACTTAAAGTAATTATATTTTACCTAAAGCCATAGTTTGTATAATACTTGAGTTTGTATAAATATTTTTTTAACACTATCATCAGATATTTCTTTTTTTAATACCTTTGTATCTATAAACTCCCTAATACTATCATTAACAATATATGTTGTTACTAATCCTATAATAGCTACTATTAATAATAAAATACTTATTATTTTTTTATCTTTGCACTTATTTTTTTCTTACTTCCCCTTTTTATATAATATTACATAATAAATTATAACAAAAAAACTTACTTTTTTTCAAATATCACAATTACATACAAATTGTGATATTTTTTTCATCTAAAAAGTAAGTTTAAAATACATAATTAAACTAAACTATTACCTTAATTTTTTTATCTTAAATGATTAAATTATTTCAAATATATCTGAAACATATTCTTCTATACCTTGACCAATACCTACATTTTTCAACATATCTATATATTCCTTTTTCTAATTTACCAAAATCTTTTTCATAATCTATTACATATATTTTTCTTTTTCTGGTATATCAATATATTCACAATTAATATTATCAGGCTCTGTATTATCTTTTACTTTTCCACTCTCCTTCTTCATATTTATCTATCCTATACCAATTATTTTTCAGCATGTCCATATCTTATTTTTCTTCTTGACTTTAAGTTTAGTATTATTAATAATTTCTAATATTTCTAGATTGGCCTTTTTCCCTATCTATATTATTTATATATTTATATTCATTATCCATCATTACTGCATTTAAATTACTATCATCATTTTTTTATTTCAAAAAAATACATGAAATATATTCATCTCCATTTGTATTTTCTTTTTATTCCTTTTTAATTCTGTATATTTATATATTCCTTTTTTTAGACTACCATAATCTAGCTTAAGATTCTTAAGATATGTTTCTTTTTCTCCACCTTTTTTTCTATTATTTAAATCTAATATCTTATCTATTCCCCTTTTCTTGTCTAATTTAACCCATTTACCTTTTTTTCATATTTTTTTCTATCATATACCAATTTGAAGTAAAATAATCTTCTTTCATATTCTTTTTCTAATTCTATTGATATTTTTTTATTCACAGATAAAACTTTTTATCTCTTTATTTTTCTTTATCATATTCTTCAAATTTTTTTAATAATATCTGTTATATCTCTTCTATCTTGCTTAATATCAAATATTACAGATATAGCATCATTATTATTTTTCCCCATTTATTCCTGTAAATTCTGAATACCTATATTTTTCCTTCTGTAAGTCTTCCGAAGTTTATCTTCCCAATTTATAATATATCTTTGTTTTTTTGTGGGAGTATTCCAATCATAGTCATAGAATATCCCATTTTTACATTCCCACTTATTTTTTTCCATTTGCCATTTTCATATTTATCTACCCTATATCCAAATGTTTCTCCATGTGTCTTTGTTATATTCCTCTCTAATTTTTAATCCAACATTTCCAAGAACCTCTATAATCTTAAGACTTGCAATATCACCGTGAGATATTACCGTAATTTTTTTCTTCTTCAAACATATCCTCTATTCCCAGATTTTTCATTATTACCTTTCAATACATCTTGTTTCTCTATTTTTATTTAATTTTTAAAATACTAAAGACTATTATTACTAATAATATTACTATAATAATAATTAGAAATATATATAATCTTTCTCTTCCATGTTTTTTTATTTCTATCTAATTTCTGCATATAGCCCTCCTTATGACATTACATATCATATATTATATATACTATATCTAAAATCATTATATTACTATATTTTTTTATACACAATTTAATCTATACTTAATGTTAGTTTTACAATATTTTTTTAAAACATTTAACAAACTATATCTATATATGCTATAATAAGATTGTTACGTAAAAATATATACTATATAATAGAAAATAATAGAGAAAGGATAAAAAAATGTATTTAATTGTAGGACTTCGAAATCCAGGTAAACAATATGAAAAAAACAAGGCATAACATGGGTTATGATGTTATAGATATGTTTTCTAAAAATCTAAATCTTCCTTACACATCTAAAAAAACAATGGTGACTATATTAAATGTAAGATAGAAAAAAAGATGTTATATTATTAAAACCAACTACATTTATGAACCTATCTGGTAAAAGCTCTTTTTAGAGTTTATAAACTTTTTTTAAAATTGATAAAAAAATAATATTATTGTTATATATGATGATAAAGATTTAGATGTTGGTACTATTAGAATAAGAAAAAAATGGATCAAATGGTGGTCATAATGGTATCAAAAAGTATAGAAACTATAACAGATAAGTTTATACGTGTTCGTATTGGAATAGGTAAACCTAAATTTAAAAGATGATATGATAAACCATGTCATATCAAAAGTTTCAAACGATGAATATGATGAACTAAAAATTGGTATATCAAAAGCATATAAAGCTGTTATTGATATATTAAAATATGGTGTTGATATTTCAATGAATAAAAAAATAATTTAAAATCAAATAAAAAAATAATAAACAAGAAAAAGAGGAAAAAAATAATATGGATAAAATATATATAACTGGTCATAAAAATCCAGATACAGATACAATAATGTCTGCACTAGTAGCAGAATACTTATACACACATTTAGGGATATAATGTGGAAGCTATAAAACAAGGAGAATTAAATCCTGAAACAAAATTTTGCAATCGAAAAAAACAGGTCTTAGAATACCAAATACAATAACTAAACTTACAAAAAAATTCTAAAGTAATACTTGTGAATCATAACAACCCAATGGAAAGTCTAGAAAATATAACTGAATTAAATATCACAAATATTATGAGATCATCATGCAATTAAAGCTTGATTTAGGAAGTCCTACATATGTAAGAACAGAACCTGTAGGATGTACTGCTACAATATTATTTAAAATGTTTAGAGAAAACTCAATAGAAATACCTAAAAAAATATAGCACTTGCAATGCTTTCTGCTATAATATCTGACTCTTTATTATTTAAATCACCAACATGTACTGATGAAGATAAAAAGTAGCATCAGAACTTGAAAAAAATAGCTGTTATAAACAAGGAAGAATATGGTATGGAAATGCTTAAAGCAGGTACTGATCTTTCTTCATATAGTATAGAAGAAATACTTAATATAGATAGAAAAAAACAGCAGTATATGGTAACTACAAAGCAAGTATAAACCAAGTTATGACTGCAGATGTTGAAGAAACATTAAAATTAAAAAGAAGAATTAGAAGAAGGAATGCAAAAAAATAATTGAAAATGAAAACTTAGATTTATTCATGTTATTAATAACTGATATTATAAACAGTGATTCTACTGTAATTGCTTTAGGTAATAAAACAGAAGCTGTTGAAAAAGGTTATAATGTAACTCTTAATAATAATATGGCTGTTCTTAAACGGAGTAGTTTCTAGAAAGAAACAAGTTGTTCCAATAATAACAGATATGTTAAAATAATATATATTTTTATTATACATATTAACTATAAGGAGGAAGTAATTATGACTGCTAAAAAAATGAAGAATTATACAATATTATAGAAACACTGCCTGAGGAACTTTCAAATAAAGTTTTTAGAATACATAGATTATCTTAAATATTCTGAAATCATGAATACGGCTCCCGAAAGCGTTATAATAAAAAAATAAAAAGATTTAAGACAAAAAAATCAAAAATGGAATGAATGATATTAAAAAAATGGAAAAAGTATGTTCTGTAGAAGATGCTTTTTTTCTGAAATTGAAAAATGCAATTGTATAATGAGGAATATAATGTCAACTAAATATAAAATAGAATTATCAATAAAAAGCAAAAAAATGATTTAAAAAAATATAATCTTGTATAAAAAAATGATTTAAAAAGAGTTTTCTATTGCACAAAAAAATATATTAATATTTAAGAAAACTATTAAAAAAATTAGAATATTTTTCCACAAAAATTCGCTATTATAGATGATATTCTTTTAAAAGAATTTAAAATCAGGAAAATCCAAATAAAAAAATTTCATCATTTTTTTATACAATTAGCGATGAAAAAAACCTATAGTAAATATAACTAGAATTTTTATATGCTAAATCTAATTGGATAAATTTAATATAAAAAAATCAAATGCTATTAATATTAAAATTAATAGCATTTTTTTCTTTTTATTATTTATTTACTTTTTTTATTATCCTAAACTTATTTTTTTATTTTTTTGAATGTTTACATATCTTTTTAAATTCACAATAATCACATGCTGTTTCTTTGTTATTTGACACATAATATTTATATGGATATATATCTACATTACCTTCTAATATTTTTTTAGATAAATCTTTTTATTTTTTTCAATAACAGTATCTCTAATATTTTCATATTCATCTTTTTACTAATATTTTTTTAAATTTAGTTTTTCATTATATTATTATCTTTTTTGTTTTTTTCAATATCTATAACTTCTGATTTAACCTTTCCTTCAAATCCTAAATTTGTATCATGTATATATAATTCTTCTATTGATTCATCATCTTGTATTATAAGTTTTTCCAGACATTTTTAAATCTTTCTTTGACTTTTTTTCAAAATTTCTTTTTCATTTAGTCTTTCTTTCTTACTTTCTAATCCATATAATAATCTCTTATATAACATTGCTGTTGGTTTTTAAATTTAATTTTTTTCTATAACACTTAAATATGTTATAAGTTGTAATGACAATCCATTTATAACCTTTGGTATTTCAATATTTTTTTATTTGAAGACTTATAATCTATTATCCTAAATTCATTTAAATTACCTATATCAATTCTATCTATCGCTCCTTCTAAATATATTTTTAGAATTATCAGTTATTTCATATATTATATTTTCATAATCCCTTTTACCTGTTCCAAATGTTGCTTCATTTTTTTAAAATTTTAAACTCACTTAATCGTATTCCTTCGTTTATATCTAAACATATCTTATTCATTTGTTTTTTTCAACTTTGTTTAATATAATTTCATTATTCTTCTTAAATTTAAAATCTACAAACTGTTCTTTTTCTTTAACTTTTTTTATACTATCTTTTTACTATTTTTATATATTATATTAATATATTTTTTTCTAAATTTTCCTTTAATTCATTATCATTATTTTTTTATAATTTCTTCTTTTTAAAACATATATATCTCTTTTTTTGGTAACCCTTGTTTTTGTTATATTCTCATTAATCTTATTTTTCTTTTTATATAATCAAATGTTTCCTTTATAATCTCATGCATAAAAGATCCAATATTTGCTAGATTATTATTTGTTCCATTACCTCTATCTTTTATATTTAATCCATATCTCAAATGATATGAAAAAGGACACCCTGCATATTTTTCAAGCCTACTTATACTTGTATATATATTATTATTTAAATATATTTTTTTCTAATAATTCTTTTTGATATCTTTTTTTGCAATATTTTTTTATCTTCTCTTAAATATCTAAGAGAATACTCTTCTAATATATTTAGTATCCCATTTAAATACATATTATATATCATATACTCATTACTAAAAGTTTCTTCTTTATTATCATGTTTTTTTACTTTCTATTTTTTTGAAATAATTTTTTTCTACTTCACTCATTAAGAACTTTTTTTATTAAAAATATGATTTTTTTAGTTTTTTTCTAATATATTTTCTTTTTATATTGTCTATATTATCTTCTAATACATACTCTTCTTTTTATATTTAAACTATTTTGTATATTTTTTTAACATAAATACTTCCGAAGAATTTGTTTTTCCTTCATTATCTTTATTTGTATATGTTAATACAAGTTTTTTTCTTTAGGACTTGTAACTGCAAGATATGTTTCTATTTCTTCCTTATTTTCTATATCTTCATCTAAATTTAGTATTTGTATATTTGCTTCTTTCAGTCTTTCTTTTTTTCATTATTTGTTAATAATTCTTTTCTTTCTAAAACTTTAGGAAAATTCATTTTCATCTGCACTTAATATATATGTTATTTTAGAATTTACAACATTATCTGTTGTTATTATACTTATTTCTTCTTTAGATTTTTACTGTATATGAATTTTTCTTTTTCTATTATAATTTCAAAATATCTTATATATTCTTCTAAAGTACATTCTTCTAAGACAGATAATCTATCTAAAATATTATTTAAACTTATTACCTCAGATACAATCTTATCTTTACTTCCTATCTTCTTATATTTTTTTGATACTAATTCTTCATCCTCTATATATTTAAATATTTTTTTCTGAAATATCATATCCATTTACACCAGATATCCTTTTCCTTAAATCATTTATATATTCAATAATTACTTTTTTTGTGTTCTTAATATATTTTCATATTTTTTTCACTATTTTTTTCCATATTTAAATTCTTGTGTTATATCTTTATACACATTCCATCTTTTTAAATATTTTTTTCTAATATATATATATCTAAAATATTAATATTATTTTTCTTTTAAATATTCTATTTTTCCAAAATATCACTTTTTTTAATTATACTTATAATATTATATATATTTCCTGTAATTATTTTTTTAAAATATTTATTATATGTGATTCTAAATTACTTTTTTTCTTTTTTTATTATTATTTTTGAATATTTAATCCATACTTTTTTAAATATATCTATTAATAAGTGTTCATAATTATCCTTATCATTCATTATTATTTGAATATCAGATATATTGTAATTATTTAAATATATATCTTTTGCTACATATTCTATTTCATCTTTTTTTCTTCAAAACTTCTAATTATTATACTATTATCTTCTAACTTTTCTATACCTTCTTGTTTTTTTGTATACACTCATATATACTTTTTTTCATCTAGCATATGTTTTAGTATATCTAGTTTTTTTAAACTTATCTATTAAATTAGAATCATAGTTACTTGTTGATTTTATTATTTCAACATTCATTCCATTACATAATGTTATTATTTTTTTGATAAGGTATTTTTTTGTTGTGTTAAATATTTCATTATTTGAAACTATATTATCTATAACCATGCTAATACTTATAATATTCCCATTATTATAGCTTTTTAGATATGATTTTTTTGATAATATGTCTAACTGTACTTTTTTTAAAAAGAATTGAATCCTAATATATATATATCTGCATCATCAAAAATATGTATTGTTTTTCTAAATCTTCTAATATTTTTTTGATATACTTCTTCTTTATCAAGTTTATCTATTTTCTTTTCAACATATTTATCATATATTGTTAAAATATCATTCATTTTGATTTTTTTAACATATCTATTGTTTTTTTCTTTTTGTATATATTCTTCTATTTGTCTTCTTTGTATTCCATTTTTCAAATATGTTTGATAATATATTTGACATTTCATTTACTATTTTATCATTATTAAAAACTTTTTAAATTATTATTCTTTTTTTCATTTTTCGATTATTTTTAGATAAATATATATCTTTTATAATTTCATCAATATATATATTATTCCTATTTCTTGTCTTTTTTTAAATAATATATATGGCATTCTACTAAAAGAAAGTAATTCTATATCTATATTAATTCCTTTTTTTAAATTTAATATTAGATTTTCATAATAATATAGCTTATTTTTCTGGTGCTATTATAATCTTTTTTTCTTATTTACATATGCATTATCTTCTTTAACTATATTATCTAAAAAAATTTTTTCTCTATTAGTGCTCTCTCCTCCAATATATTTTTTTACTCTACCATCTTTCATATTTTACCCTTATATCTTTTTAATGTCTTGAAACAACTGGAATATACTTACTTGGTGCAAGTGCTGGATATGCAAATGAAATTCCTGGTGTTACTACACCATTTGGTATATGATTACCATTAAATTCTGCTGCACCTACCAAGAAAAATTTTCTTTTTCTTTCTTCTGTAATAGATCCTCCACCTCTTACTATAGGGTCATCAAATGTTGCATCAAGTCCATACCAATTTCCATCAATATACACATAATTCCATGCATGTGCTTCACTTCTTCCATCTGAAATACCTTCTCCAACAACTGTTATTGTAGGTATTCCGAAGCCCATCTGCTATATATTTAAATGACTTAGCATATCCTTCACATACTGCCCTATTATATATAAGTGCTGCATATAGTGTATGTTTAAGTTCGCCTGATGATGTTTGATCATATGTTATATTATCAACTAAATAGTCATGTATTATTTTAACTTTTTTTCATATATAGTGTCTGTGCTTTTTAACTCTTGAAATTATATTTTTGTCTAACATTTTCAACAACTCTTCTTGCATTTTTCCGCCTCTTCTCTATTTTTTTATTCCTTCTAAATAAAATTTTTTTCTCCTGTTGAATTTGATATACTTACATAAAATATTGGTCCAAATCCTGGATATTGTTTTTTTCATTATAGAAAGAGACATATGTCTTACATCTACAAAAAAAATAACTGTGGATAATCAATCATTAATGCATTAACTGCCGCTTGAAACGACTTTTTCTAAAGTTTCCTTCCCCTGATCTAATTGTAAAAGTCCGATCAAAAATTGTTCCATAATCAAAAACATGTTCACCATCTAAAAAAAATATTTACTTTCATTTCTTAATTTATCATATTATTTTTTTCCATAATCATTTAATTGTGAATAATACATATTATTTACAACAAGATCTGTTGTTTGTGAATTATTATTTTTTTGTATTGAAATTTGTGGCTGTTGTTGTTTTCCTATACTTATATCAGTTTTTTTGTATAGGCTGTTGAACACTTACCTTGTCTGGATTTAATGTAACTGGATCATTCCTATTTTTCAATAATCTTTCCGATCATCTTGATTTATAGCAAGTCTTCTTGCATCTTTTCTTAAATTTTTCATCTATAGGATTTTTCTTCTTCCTTTACAGATGTCTCAGTTATCCCAAACATCCTTAATGCATAATTTTTTTATATCATTTATCTTTTTCTTCCATTTTTTTCCTGCAGATAATGCTAAAACAATTGACATACCTATAACCATAAGTATTATAAATGTTCCTACAATTTGAAATATTGTTTTTAAATATATCAAATGCTGAACTTTTCCTATATCCATTTTTTTCCATTATTTTTCCTCTTTCTCTTCTCCAATAAAATAAATATTGTTGCATTATTCCCCTATTTTTTTAATATTTTTTTAACAATATTCATTATTTTTATCATTTGTAATTTTTTTCTTCCTCTATCCCTTTAAAAAAAATACTTCTGCCATAACTCTTTTTAACCCATACATCTATTGGGAATGATTCTAACCTATTATATGCAAAAAGCATTATACAATTTGCAACTTTAGGTCCTACCCCATCTAATAATACAAGTTTCTCAAAAAGTTCCTCATCTGAAAGACCTTCTAAATCTTCTAAAAATCCATTTTTCAATTTTTTTCTATTGTACATACAAGTCTTTTTTTGCTCTAAAGCCAGTGCCTGCATTTTTAAAATCTTCTTCTGTTAATTTAGATAATATTTCTATTTTTAGGAAATGTATAAATATTTTCTTTAAATTCTTGTAAATTAATTCCAAATATTTCATCATCTATTTCTATCTTTTTCTCCAAAATTTTTTAGAAAGATATTCTACACTTTTTTTATTCTAGGAATATTATTATTTGCTGAGATTATAAACGAAATAATAGTTTCTATTTTATCTTGTTTTTAATATACGTATCCCTTTACCATATTCTATAGCTCTCTAACTTCTTTATATCCAACTGTTTTTTTGTGTTTTCTAATATATCTTTTTTTATTACAGAATAATCTTTTACTATATCTAAATAATTATATATAATAGCTTTTTCTTTATCTTTATCAATCTCTTTTTATACTTTCTGCTAAATATATACATATATCAAGATCTATAATATCTTCCTTTTTCTTTATCGAATATTTCTTTTTTAAAACATATACCCTATCATTATATATAACTAAATATGATATACCTCTTCCTGCTTTTTTTCATCTTTTTCCAAAATCATCCATCTAAAACATTGTCCATTTTCAAATATATCTTCTAATCTTGTATCTTTTTAAATTCTCTAACCTTATCTTAATCTTTCTCATTATCTAAAACTATTTCTAACTTCTTCCCTATCTTATTATTATTTTTCATTTTTGTATTTTTTTATTTCTTTTTATATAATATAATTCTTTTTATCTTATTTAAATTATTATCTTCTTTTTCCTTTTATATTTTTACTATATCTCCATTAATTTTTAATTGTAATATACTCATTTTTTTACTTTTTAATCTTTTTTTATTTTTTTCAAATAAGTAATTATAATACATTCTTATTAATATTTCATCTTCTATATCTTTTATTATTACACCTGTTAAATACTTACTAGTTATAATATCATCTTGTATTCCTCTTAAATATACTATATCTTTTTATTCCTTTTTTTCTACTAATATTCTTGTAGCATCTTCAAGTAAATTCTTATTTTTCTTCAACTGAAAGCATTTTTTTAGATTTCCTCTCACAAATCTTTTTGCATTCTCTGTACCTTTAAGTATAATATTTTGCATTATTATTACACTTCTAGGTTTTAATCTCCTTACTTTTTTTCTATTGCTCTTAACTCTTCTTTTTCATCATTACTAAGCCCTATAATCATACTTAAACTTAATCTCATAAATGATATTGCTATCTTAAATACCGCTTTTTGTTATATCCCTATAATTATACATCAATCCATTTTTGAAGTATCTCATCTTCTGTTGATATAACACTTAATATTATTTCTTTTTATTCCATATTTTTTTAATTCTCTTATATTATTTTTCCAAAACATATTTAACTGGTAATTCTAATGCTATTTCTTTAATATTGTTTTCTTTTTGCAAACTCTTTTATCTTTTTTTAGTTCTAAATACATTTCTTTTTCTTTTTTTGAAAAAGTCCACCTACAATATATATTTTTTTGTATATCCTTTAGGATCCTCTTCATTGTATCTTACTATATCTTTATCAACATTATATTCTTTACCTATTTCTTCATCTGATATATACAAAAAAACTTTTGCTTGATCATAATACCTATATGATATTATAGGATATTTAAATATGTATTTTTTTCATCTATAGTATTTTTTTAAAAATACCTTTTTAAAGTTTCTTTCATAACTTTTCAAGCTCCTTTAACCCTTGTTTTTGCTGCCTGCATTTGTGCTTCTTTTTTTGCTACCGTCCGAGTACCAATTCCAAATTTCATATTTTTTTCCCTTTTACTACTGCATATAATTCAAACACGAATTTTTTTCATGATCTGGTCCTGTTTCTTCTACAAGCTGATAATATATTTTTGTTTATACCTTTTTTTACCTGCATATTCTTGAAATGTAGTCTTATAATCTTTTTAAATTATCACTATTTATAGCATATCTAATAATCTTTTTCAAAATTAGATATTATAAACTTCTTTGCTGTAAATATATCTGAATCTAAACATATTGCTGCAATTACTGCCTCTACCATATCTGCAAGTATTGCCTTTGACTTACCTGAAGAATTTTTCTTGTGCTTTTGATATCTTCATATTTTTTTCAAAATTTAGACTACTTGCTATATTATACAAACTTTCTTCACAAACAATATATGAACGAATCTTAGTTAAATCTCCCTCGTTTTTCATCTGGAAGTAATTTGTATAAGTGTTCTGTCATAACATATTCTAATATACTATCACCCTAAGAACTCTAATCTTTCATTACTTTCTCTATCTATTTGATATGCATATGATTTATGAAATGTCGCTGTTTCAAGTAATTTCTTATTTTTTTAAATACATATCCAATCTCTTCTTCTAATTCTAGTATTTTTTTATTTAAGTCAATACTAAATTCTTTATCATTTTTTTATTCATTATATTTTCTCATCTCCCTTTAAATATAATATATACCTGTTAGTACAATTACATATAATTATTTTTTTAATTATATCACATTAAATATATATATTTATATATATACATACAAAAAAATATATCAATAATTGGACTCTTACTTCATTATAATATATAATTAATATATATTATTTATATTTATGGAGAGGATCAAATATTTAAAAGATCAAAACTAAACTCTCCAGCTTTGAAAGGATAAGTGAAAAAAATGAGAGAAAATAAAAAAATCGGTATAGTGAATATACTTTAGAAAAAAAGTTAAGAATTTTTATCCTAAAAGCATGTTGATAAAATAGAATTAATAGGGGAGATATGTACCTATATTTCCCTAAAAAAATGATAATTTTAAATTTTTTTAAACAAAATAATAGTATAATTAAATATATTTTTAAATGATACTAATAATTTTTAAAACATTTGATGAATATATTGTTAATAAACAAAGGCTCAATGTCAAGAATGGGGGTATAAAAATCCCCTAACTAGGCTTGTAGCCTTATTTTTCATGAGCTTATTAAATCTTTCATAGTTCCTATAACCGTAACCAATTCTTTTTTTATTACTTTAATTTTGTTGTTATATCCTTCTACAAATCCATTATTATATCCATATTCTATTATATTTACTATTTCTTTAAACCAAGAATTTAAAGTACTAGATAATTTGTCACATTTAGCTAGATTAGTTTCTTTTTAAGTCTGTTATTAATTGTTCTAAACCTTCTTTAAAAGCTTGTTATTTCAGTTAATTCAAATAATGAATAAAATCTTTTAATTAAGTCATATGATACAGCAAATATATTGTTTTTGACCTTTTTAGTCTATCTATTATACATTGTTCTTGCTTGCTTAAATTCTTAGGATTCTTTTGTATAACTTTCCAATATCTCTTAAACTCCCTATTTTTTTACTAGAATCAGTATTAAATATATTTATTCTAATATCTCTTATTGTCCATATACCTTGTCTTATTACATGATACTTATCTGCAACTATATGAGACATAGGTAAAGTTTTAGTAATTACATTTCTAAAAAGGTTTAAACATATCTGTAACAACAATAGAAGGTTTAAATTCTAGTAATATATTCTTTAAAGTAGATTGATATCTATTTTTCATAGATATTAATTAACTTATGATGCTTATCATATACAGCTAATTGGTATTTTTTCATTACCAAGATTACCTTTAAATTCATCAATGAATATTACAGAGGTATCATACTTTTTCTTTCTTAATTTCTATACTTTCAAGCGTTCTTATTACAGTACTTATACTCACATTATTCTCTTTAGCATTTTTGCTTAAAAGTCTTCATATCCTTAAATGTTGTTTCTATTCTTTTCTTTATTCTATTAGAGATTCTACATCTTTTTTTGAACAATACCAATACTACTTGTAATTGTTTTTACCTGTAGACTTACAAACATATCTTTGTTTTTTTAAGGTTTTAAAAAAATACAGGCATATTATTATATACATCAATTAATATCTTAACAGTCCTATAATCCTTTAATCTATAGTCTTTTTCCAGGTTTCTTATTATTCCTAATACCATAAATATGATATTCTCCATCAATTATTTTTTTGTTTTTTTATTATCCTAACATCTTGTATTTTGTAACTAATCATTATATTATTATCTTGCATAAGTTAAACCGTATCCTTTCTGTGTGGTTATTAATAGGATACTACATTTTTTTAACTTATGCTCTTTTTTATGCTTTTTTTCTATTTTTTTATCATTCTATACCCCCATTAAAAAGTATAGAGCCTAAACAAATGATCAAGAGAATTGAAATTAAAAAGTTCTGTATGCGGTGAATGTTCCGCAAATGTTTTTTTGAGCTTATTTTTTTAAAAATTATTCTTAAATCTGGTAATATTTCTAAATACTATCCTTATGATAAAGAAACTTTGAAATTTTTTTACAAAACTTTAAAAAAAGTTTGACAAATAAGCCCTAAAATATGGGCTTTTTTTATTACAACTACTATTTATTTTTTTAAAATTCTTTACTTTTATACTCCATATAGTATATTATTTATTTATAAATTTTATTTATGGGTTTGATCTCAGGATCAAAAACTAAACTCTCCAGAAGAGAAAGGAAATGATTGAAATGCTACAAATTTTTTTGAAAAGAATTATTAAAAGGAAAACAGTGGGTCATAGATAAGAACATAAAAAAATATGGCTTAAAAACCCTGTGAAATTATAATGTTCTGGAAGGATCACAAAGAAATAATTTTTTGTGACTACACATGGTAATATTTTTTTAAGAAAAAAATCGTGATTCAGCAGACATATGTGAATATTTCAGTAATTCAAGTATGTTTATATGGGTAGAGAATCGATATATTAATATCGATTTCATAAAAAAACCACAAGAAGATATTTTGCCAAAAAGCCGTTCAGGCTTATAATACACCTTAGTGATAATACGAAGATCAAATTATCTAATGAATACCACCCTCATTCTTTAAAGTGCTTATACAATAGAATTCGGGATCGGATAAATCAAAAATCAGATAAATCAAATCTAATACATTACCCTAACAAATTGTTATGTAATAATTTGTTAGGGTTTTCCTTTATCTTATATACTATATTATTTCCTTGTTATACCTATATATCTTCATACTATCTTCTGAATAGTCTGGATTAGATAGGTCTTTTTTTAAAAAGTTTAGATATTTCATATATGAATAATTGTGAATATATTAAAAGTTCTAAAAATACCATTATTACTTTCTTCATCTGATTCTAATATTATAAGATTTTTTTACTATATATACTTAAATATTTTTAATAATTCATTATCATATTTAGTATCTTTTTAATTTTAAATATATTTGAACATCTGATGGATATTTTTTTCAAGTGTTATAAATCTTCCATGTGAGAAGTTTTTTTCTTTTCATGTGTTGTACACCCTATATATACCTGTTTCTACTATTTTTTTGATTCTAAATCACACATAATAGGTTTTGTATAATTATCATAATATATGTCTATAATATTCTTTTTTTCTTAAAAGGCTTTTTTTAATCCTTCAATATTTTTCTTTAAAATAGTTCTCTACTTTCTCTTTTTTTGTTTTTTCAAATTGTTTTTTTGAATAATTCCAATATATCTTCTTTTTTTCTTTTTTTCTACTAACATATGCATAATTAATGCTGGTACTATTATTCCTTCTATAGAAAGAAAACCTCTTTCTTTACTACTTTCATTATTATATGATATTATTCTTATTTTTAGATATATCTACATTGTTTTTCCTTTAAACTAATCTTTTAAATCTTCTTCATTTGCTTTTTGTTACAATATATGCCATATTATATTTGCCATTTAATAATTGTACTATTTCAGGACTACTTCCAGAATATGAAAAAAACATATTATATTTAAATAATCCATATTTTTTTCTGTATTTGTTTCTAAATATTCTTTCGGAAACATTGTTTGTATATCAACCCCAAAAGTATTATTAATTATTGTTTTTAGTAAATTCTGATGGTATACTTGAACCTCCTGAACCTATACATATATTTTTTTGATTTTTATTATCTTCTAAGTCTTTTTAATAATTCTATTCCAGCTTCTGATTTTTTTCATTATAGTTTAATAATGCACTTTCTACCCTTTCTTCTAACTTCTCAATAGCATTTTTTAAGCTTATGTATATTTTTTTCTTTTTACTTCTTTTTGATTCTTCTTCCGTATTTTCTATTTTTCACAAACTCTTCTGTAGGCTTTTTTTAATATCTACACCTATTCTTGCACCTAATTTTGATACAAGATTGTATATTTCTTTATTTGCATTATTATATATTTCCTCTAATTCTTGTTTTTGTAAAATATTTACTTTCTTCTTTTATATCTTTTTTTAGTTTTCATATTATTTTTCTCTAATAATATTTGCTACTATATAGTGTGAAAAAAAGTAAGTCTCCTGCCCCTGATGGATCTTTTTTTCATTATAATTTATATTTTTCATTTTTTTAAGACATATCTTATATCTTTTTACAAATATTTCTATTTCTTCTTTTTCCTTTAGTTATAATCAACATATCTGTTAAAAAAATATTTGTTTAAGTTCTTTATACTCATTATATCCAAATCTTGTAAGAAGATATTTTTGCGACTCTTTCATTTAAATTTACAATATAGTATTTTTCTTGTAAGCATTTCTTTTTAATTTACTTAAAGATATATATCTAAAAGATGCTGTTTGTCCTAAATCTAAACATACTTTTCCTTCAACTTCTTCAATTTTTATCCATTATATCCCTAAAATTTTTTTACTTACACTTCCAAGTACATATATATTTTTCTCTAGAAAGTAATTCTTCTGGAATATCTTTTTTTACCATACTTGTACTGTACCAAGATTCTTTTTTTGTAATATAGTTTTTTTCTTTTTACTTGCTATAACATTAGAATCTTCATCTAAATATATATAGAATTTTTCTCGTATCTTTTTTTATCTTTAATTGTAATATATTTTGTTTGTATACCTGACTCTTCTGCCTCTTTTTAAAAATAATATTTCCTGCTATATCATTTCCACATACTCCATATATAATACTTTCAAATTCTATACTCTTATCTTCTTTTAATAATCTAGTTATATTATATATTACATTTGCAAAACTCATTCCACTTGTAATACCTATAATTTCTTTTTCATTCATATATACATCTAAAACTAAATCACCAATTCCTATTATTTTTCATATTTCTTCTTTTCCTTCATCTTCCTTTTTTTCTTATTCTTTTTGTTCATTATAGTCTTTTTTTCTTACTAAAAATTTTTATCTACTTCACTATTTTTCAGCAAACACCCCATTTTTTTATACAATAATTCTAAAATATTCTGTCTTTTGCTTATTAAATACTCCTAAATCATCTAGATATTGATTTTCCATTGTTCCAACTCTTGTATATGGTGATGGAGAAGTAAGTGCTTTTATTCCTCCTAAAAGTTCATCTACTTCCGGAAAACCGATGTCCTTCTATCTTCATATGGTCTATACGATTTATAGATGGATATCTAACAATACCTAAGGTATTTACTTCTTTTTCCGAGATTCTTCTAACATATCTATTGCTCTTTGAATAGTTTTACCTGTAAGAATATTATCATCTAATAATATTTTTCTTAGTTTCTTCTTTATCTTCATTACTATTCATATAATCTGCTTTAAATGATTTATCTTTTTTTCTTTACTATGTCTTGTCTTATAATTCCCTTTTAATGTAACTGCACCTGTTATTATTTTTCTTATTATCACCTTTTTCTTTTTATATTCTTAAATATTATTGGTAATTCTAATCCTCCGATATGCCATTCCCATTGCTTCTATTTCTTCTTCTTTTTATATTTTTTTAATATTTATAGAACTCATGGCAATATAGTTTTTCTATATAATTATCTATTTCTCTATATGATCTGAAATATCTATCATAATCAAAATCTTCTTGTTTATCTTCCATTACTCTATCTACAGTTTGAATATTTGTTTTGTATGACATTTCCGAAGTCTTGTTCCTATTCTTTTTATCTAATCCTTCTTCTATATTTTCTTCAAATAATAGTGTATTCATATCTTTACTATTTTTCTTCTATTATTTTATACCACTTATACATTTCATCATCTTCATCTAATTTATCATATTCTATAATAGAATTATTCTTATTATGATCATTATATATTATAGAATTTAAAGAAAGTATTGATACATTCCTTATATTATCTAAAACTCCTAATACAAGCTTCCTTATATTCCTATCATTTAAATCTAATTTATCATTTTCAAGTACTATCTTACTTCCTTCAAAAAAACTTATTATTACTTTCTTGCCAATTTAAAACTTCTTTTTCCCCTAATTTTCCTTTCTCTTTATCTTTTAAATGCTATAAGTCCAAAATAGTTTATTGCTCCTCTTAATATTTTACCATCATCTGTATTTAAACTATAGAAGTTTTTTTCCCATCTTTATTAATTTCATATAATTTTTTTAAGTCTATTATCCTCCATTAATATCCAATCCGTTTCATCTATATATATTCCGTCCGCCTGTATTATAATCAAATATATCTTTTACTCCGAATTCCTTTTTCCATATACTTTTTCTATTTTTCTTGTCAAAAAAACTTTTCATACATATTACTTCTTTTTAACTTTTTTTCTTTTTAATGCTAATTTCTTTGTATATTCAGTTATGTTCTCTATATCTTCAATATTCCTTGTAACCTTATTCATATAATTCTCTTTTCTACCCTTTTTACTTCAAAAATAATCTCATATCTTTTTAATTTATCCTTTGTAAATAATATATCCGATCTTCTATATCATATAATTTTTGCATTATATTTACCACTATATATTAGTTCTTGTATAAGTTCTCTTAAATGTCTTACTATTGTTCTATGTTTCTTCTCATTATAATCTCCGAAGTACATATCCTGCAAAAAGTACATTATCTAATATGATAATCCCATCATCATTTAAAAGATCTTTACATATATTAAAAATAATCTAAATATTTACTCTTATTTGCATCTATAAACACAATATCATATTTGTTATTACAAATATTTACTTTTTTTCCTGTTTCATCTTCAGTATTTTTCCTGTAATAATCTAAATGCATCTCCTAAATACATATTAATCCTATTTTTTTCAAATTATTCTCACATATATCCAATTTTTTTCAATATTATCTTTAGCAATGTCATACATTTCTTTACTTTTTTTCAATAGTATCTATATAAATATTATCACCTATACTTGCCATATTTATACTTGAATATGCTATAGCAGTACCAAGTTCTAATATTCGTATTTCTCTTTTTATTTTTCTTCTTTTTTTCTTCAGCCTTTTTCTCTAACTAAATCTAATATAACAGAAAGTGTCTGCTTTCTAACAATTGGTACATTATTATCTTTAGCAAACACTTCCATTTCTTTTTAAGTATTTAGTTATATAATCATCTCTTCTTATATATCTTTCTTCCATTATTATTTTTTTACTTCTACTTACTCTTTCTCTTTCCTTATTATTTAAAAATTTTCTTTCTTAAACGTATATTTTTCTGGAGTTATTTCCACATTTTTCATCATCTGCTATAAACTCAATAGCTTTTTTCTAATGAAAAATTGTAGTGGTGGAACTAAGTTAAGTGCATCATCAGACCCTGATGCTCTAGTATTTGTTAAGTGTTTTTTTCTTTACATACATTTACTGCTAAATCTTCATTTCTTGAATTTATACCTACAATCATTCCTTCATATACATCAACACCTGGTCCTATTAAAAAGTTCTCCTTTGTCTTGTGCATTAAATAATCCATATGCTACAGATTTACCATTTTCAAATGCTACTATTGTTCCTCTTGTTCTTGATTGTATATCACCCTTATATGGTGCATATTCTTCAAATACATGGTTAAGTGTTCCGGTTTCCTCTTGTATCTGTTAAGAATTCTGCCCTATATCCTATAAGTCCGGCGTGCTGGTATTAAAAAAATTCTACTCTTGTAAAATCACCTTCACCTGGTTTCATATCAATCATTTCACCTTTTCTTCTTCCCATCTTTTCTATAACTGATCCTATTGTTTCAGATGGTGCATCTATAACTACTTTTTCTATTGGTTCTGATAATACTCCATTTATTTCTTTCATTATAACTTTAGGTCTTGATACTATAAGCTCAAATCCTTCTCTTCTCATATTTTTCTATTAATACTGTTAAATGAAGTTCTCCTCTTCCTGCTACTTCAAAAGAATCTGGAAATTCTGTTTCTTTTTACTCTTAAAGAAATATTCCTTTCCATTTCTTTCATAAGTCTATCTCTTAAATGTCTTGATGTTATAAACTTACCTTCTTTACCTGCAAAAGGTCCATTGTTTTACACTAAATGTCATAGAAACTGTTGGTTCGTCAATGTCTACAAAATCAATTTTTTTCAATCGCATTTTCATCACATATTGTTTCTCCAATATTTATATTATTTATTCCTGAAAGAGTTATAATATCTCCTGCTTGTCCTTCTTCTACTGTAACCTTATTTAATCCTTGATATACTTCTATCTTTGTAATAGTTGCTTTTTCTATCTTATCATCTCTTTTTACAAATTGCAACTTGCATTCCTTTTTTTAATTGTCCCTCTTTCAACTCTACCTACTGCAATTCTTCCTACATAATCATCATAATCTATGTTTTGAAACAAGCATTTGTAGTGTTCCATCCATATCACAATTTGGTGCATCAATATTTGTTATAATTGACTCAAAAAGTGGTGTCATATCACTATCTGGATCTTCCATATTTACTTTAGATATACCATTTTTTTGCTGATGCATATATTACTGGGAAATCTAATTGATCATCATCTGCTCCTAGTTCTATAAACAGTTCTAATACCCCATCTACTGCTTTTTCTGGATTTGCTCCTGGTCTATCAATCTTGTTTACTACAACTATAGGTTTTTAATCCTAAACTTAATGATTTTTTTAAGTACTGTTCTTGTTTGTGGCATTGTTCCTTCATATGCATCTACTAAAAAAAGTACACCATCAACCATTTTAAGTACTCTTTCTACTTCTCCACCAAAGTCAGCATGTCCTGGAGTATCTACAATATTTATTTTTTTATATCTTTATACATTACTGATGTATTTTTTTAGCTAAAATTGTAATTCCTCTTTCTTTTTCTTGTGCATCTGAGTCCATTACTCTTTCATCTACTTGTTCATTTGTTCTAAATACACCACTTTGTTTTAATAATTCATTTACAAGTGTTGTTTTTTTCCATGATCAACATGGGCTATTATTGCTATATTTCTTATTTTTTTCGTTTCTTCTCATATTTCCTTCTTTCACTTAATTCTTTAATATTTTTAGCATTTTTTTCACATTTTTTTCAAATCATGTTATTAAAGTGATTCTCAAAATTTTTAAACTTAAATTTTTTTCTTATTTGTTCAAATATATTTTTAATTTACTTCTATCATAAGTATTATCACAATTATATACCTTCATCTTTGTATTTTTTTATTCTTCATTTCCTATCTTAGATACAATATATTTTTTTGTAGTATTCATCATCTGATAAAAGAAAAATATTTAGGAATTTTTTTCCTTCTTCTATCCTTATATATTCATTATAATGTTCTATACCATAAGAAACATCTATATTATACCAATTCCCATCTATCTTAACTTGATTCCAAGCATGTGGTATTTCTTTTTCTCTACCTATTTTTAAAATATCCTATACATATATTAGATTCTATCCCTATATATTCTAATAACATTTTTAAATATATATGAAAATCCTGTACAAACTGTTTTTTTAGTAAATATTCCTTCTAAAGTTTGTGTCCTAAATATCTTTCTTTTTTTCTAATGCACTTAAATTATCAAAAACTATTCTTTTTTTGATTTTTTTATCAAGATTTAAATATTCATAATCATATGAAATATTTTTTTAAATATATAATTATATACAATACAAACCTTTTTCTATATCACCTTTTTATCTTATTCTTTTTTTAATATATCTTTTTAATTTATCTCCAACTGTTCGTACCTTATCCAAAGCTCTTTCAAACCTTGTTAAATAATGTTCTACTATATCTAAATCTTCAAAATATACTCTTATTTGTATATTACCATAGCTATTTTTTTCCTTAAATCATCAAACATTCCGAACATTATAATCCTTAATACTCTTCATATCTATTTCTATTAAATATATATTATCTAGTGTATTTAATACTTTTTTTCCCTTATATTTGAATCATTTAAATAATCATATATATCATTTTCTATAAATTCTAATACAATATCTCTTTTCTTTATTTTTTTCATTTCTTTCAACTTTATCTATATATTCATGTAAATTTAACATCATAACTACCTCTAAAAAGACTAGATATACATATATACCTAGTCTTTAAATTTTTTTGCTTGTAATTTTCATTTAATATTTAATATCTAATTCTTACTTGCATTTTTCAGTATATAAGTATACTAAGTATTGCACAATACTATATATAATTGTGTATATCACAAAATATATTATAAATCCACTAAATGTATGTTGCATCCAAAAAAACATAAATATGCTACAAGTAATGCAACTGGTATTACAAATGCATATTGTACTAAAAAAATGCTTTTTAAAAGGCTTATATCCTTTTTCCCCAAACTTTTTGCTGTTACTTCAAAATACATACCAAGAAGTCCTGATAATACAAATTGAAATATTGTTGCATTAAATGAATTACCTACCATTTGGTTTAATCCTGGTGCTGTATGTGCATAATTTTTCTGTTGTACCATATATTATGTTTATAGCTATTCCTACTATATTTGTTATAAGTATACCTATTGCAAAAAGATATTATCGCTCTATTTAATTTCATAATTTACTTTTCCTTTCATTTTTGCATTAATAAAAAAAGGTCGAATAAAAATCAATTTATAGAACCTTTTCACTTATTATTTTAATAATTCTTAGCTATTATTTAGTTATTTTTCTGTATAATACTATTGCAACTACTGCTAATACTGAAACACCATATAATACAACATCACTTGTTCCTGCTTTTTGGTAATGGTGTATCAGATTTTTGAAAGCTGTTGGTGTTGGAGTACTTGTTGTAGTATCTGTATTTGTTGTATTATTTGTACCACCAGTTGTTGATGTATTGTTTCCAGTTGCTGTTGGTGTTGGACTTAAAGTCGCAGAACCAGTTGGATTTTGTGTTGTATTATTACCTGTTCCTACACCTGTTTGTGTTGATGGTGTTAATATACTTGTTGACGCAAATGTTTGTATTCCAAATAACATAATTAATACTATAGTTATTGTTGCTATTCTTTTTTTCATCTTTTTACTCCTTTTTTTATTTGTTTTTCCTTTTTTTCAATACATAAATATTACCATTAGGAAAAAAACCTTTTTCAACTTTTACCATTTAATATTACATTTTTTTACTAAAATTTAATATTTCTAAAAAAATATTAAATTAAATGACCTAATCAAACAAAAAAAGAAATGCCTATTTAAAAGCATTTCTCCTACTCAAAAATATTTTTTTCTTTTTTTAGTTATCTTATACTTTTTCTTTAATGATTTTTTTCTAAATTTTTCAATTAATTTTTTTCAACTTTTTACTTCTTTTTTTCACCTGTTCTTCTTATTTTTTTATTTCAACTATTCCATCTGATACTTTTTTTACCAACAATTATTTGTATTGGTAATCCTATTAAATCTGCATCATTAAATTTAACTCCTGGTCTTTCTATTCTATCATCATATAATACTTCAATATTTTTCTTTTTAATAATTTAGTATATATTTTTTTCTGATATTTCTTTTTTTGTTCTTCTTTTTTTCATATCTAAACATACTAAATGTACTAAATATGGTGCAACTTCTTTTTGGCCAAATAATACCATTTTTCATCATTATTCTGTTCAATTATTGCCGCTATAAGTCTTGAAACTCCAATACCATAACATCCCATTATATATGGTTTTGCTTTTCCGTTTTCATCTAAATATGTACCATTCATTTTTTTCTGAATATATTGTTCCAAGTTTAAATATTTGGCCTATTTCTATTCCTTTTGCAAATTTAACTTTTCCGTGAACCATCTTCAGCAATTTCACCTTCTGCTATTTCTCTTAAATCATAATATCCTTCAACATTATAATCATTATTATTAACATTTATATAATGATAGTTTTTCCTTATTTGCTCCCACAGTATAGTTTTTTTCATATTTTTATAGCATTATCTGCATATATTTTAACTTCTTTTTCCAAGTCCTATAGGTCCCATAAATCCATCAAAAGATAGATAAATATCTTGTATTTCTTTTTACATCTGTCATTTTCATAATCAGATATTCCTAAATATTTCTTAACTTTAACTTCATTTAAAGTATGGTCTCCTCTTAATAGTATTAGATAATATCCTTTTTCATCTTTTTATAGCTATTGCTTTTTACTGTATCTTTTTTTCATCACAGTTTAAAAAAATTCTGCTAAGTCTCTTATAGTTTTTTTACATTTGGTGTTTCTACTGATTCTTTTTCTTTTTAAATCATCATTATTCATTTTGATAATTGTTTTTCAGATACTCCAGCCATTTCAATATTTGCTGCATAATCACTTTCATCAGTATATACTACAGTATCTTCTCCAATTTCAGCCAATGCTTGAAACTCATGTGTATTACTTCCACCTATATTTCCTGAATCTGCCTCTACAGCCCTATATTTTTAATCCACATTTATCAAAAAAATATTTGAATATATCATATACATATCATTATATGTTTTTATCTAATGATTCTTGATTTGTATGGAATGAATATGCATCTTTCATTATAAATTCTTTACATCTTAAAAAGCCCTAATCTTGGTCTTATTTCATCTCTGAATTTAGTTTGTATTTGATACAAGTTTATAGGTAAATTCTTATATGATGTTACCATATTTCTTACAGTTTGTACTATCATTTCTTCTGCTGTTGGACTCATTGCATATTCTTGTTCTTTTCTATCTTTAACTCTTATAAGTTCTGGTCCCATTTTTTTCCATCTACCAGATTCTTCCCAATATTCTTTTTGATTGTAATATTGGCATTAAAAAGCTCTGTTGCTCCTATTTTTTTCATGTTCTTCTCTTATAATCCCTTTTTATTTTTTTCAAGTACCCTATTTGCTAAAAGGTAAATATGTATATATTCCTGCTGATATTTGTTTTATCATACCCGCTTTTTATAAGGTATTTATGACTAATTGCCTCTGCATATCCTGGCATTTCTCTTTCTGTTGGTATAAATGTATTTGTTTGTCTCATATGTTTCTCCTTCTACTTATAACAATAAGTTTAGCACAATATTACATATCTTTCAATTTTTTTCTATTGCATCAGAGCTATTCTTTTCTATTGATATATTAAAACTTTCAAGTCCTCCTACTACATATTGATTATATCCATATGGTATATGTATATCACTATATTCTCCTGCTGTTGCAATTCTAATATCTGAATTATGTGCTACAATTTTTTTCTTTCTTTTTATTCCCATTTTAGAAATGTTTTTTTAATATATTTTTCTTTTTACATTTCCAATTATTTCTTTTCTTTTTTTCAATTTCTTCATCTGTTAAATTCATTTTTAACTTTAGAACAATTACAATCATTTTCACCACAATGTTTACTTTCATCACAATTTAAGAATCCTATGTTTTTCAACTTCTTGTTTTTAATGCTGTTTCTATAACTTTTCTAGCTATTTCAACACCTAATGCAATTCCAAGCTCCATTGCAACCCCTAAATCTTCTCTCGATAAATCTGCTAATATGTAATCTGATTTTTAATACATAATCAGTATCTAAAGAAAATATATCTTTTTGCTGTCAGGGAGTTTTGATTTGTCATTTACAGGGGCTTCTATTGGATTATACCATTCTACTTCTGGCATCATTTCTCTTAAAAGCTTTTTCCTTCACTTATTCTTTGTGCTATTTCTCCTTCATTAAAAAGAGCTCCTGCTATATATCCATATTTTTTTCATATTTTTTTCCTCCTAAAATACTCTTTATTTTATTAATATAATTATATATTTCTACACTTCTTCTTGCAATAATTTACTATCAATTTAATATATATAATATATAACAAAAAAATATATAAAAAAAGAATAGAAACTTAAATAGTCTCTATTCTTAAAGTTTACTCAATTTTTTTCTATTTCAATTTTTGATTTTTAGTACTTTTTGTTTTACTTTATATTTCTGTCGGAATATTTCTATTTGTTTGTTAGTATCTACCTCATATATATTGCTTTCTTCCTCAATATCATCAGGATTGATTTCTGTAGAATCTCCAACAATATATGGCTCTACATAATCTACAGTATTTGGAAGTATTCTAATTTTATATCTACCCTTTTTTCAATATATAAAGGATATTCCCTTTATAATTTTTTTCTTAAGGGTCAGTACTTTTGTTTCTCTCACGATAACATTCTTATTCCGATAATTCTTACCAAATGACACACTACTAAAAACTAAAGTAACAAGTAAAAGCATTATATAATTCAAAATTTTTTTCTCATCTAAATCACTTCCTTTTTATTTAATTTTTTTATTATTTTTTTATCAGTAATTTGCCTGAAGTAACTGTACTTCTAAAACCTTGTTTATACATTGTTTTAGAATCCAAAGTTTTCACCTTAAATTTATAGTGCCCTGCACTTATAAAAATAAGGTCCAATGTTATTATTTATTACTTCATCGTCTGTCTTATAAACTGTATCAACTAGTGCATCATCCAAATGCATGGTTGATTTCCTGTCTAGACTAGTAATTTCTATTCTATATCTACCTTTTTGGAAGTTTATAAAATATATATCCAGAAGTGCTCTTCTGAATATTTATAATTGTTGTTCTCGAAACAATAAAAATTTTTTTATTATGCCGAGCTTCTTCAATATCTCTCGAAAAATACAACTGTCCCTAACAACAAAAAAATAATAATGTCATTCCTACTAAATTTAAAATCTTTTTCATTTTTTTACCTCTTTCTGGGTTAATTAACCCTAAAAATTTATTTTCGTAACTAAGTATTAGTATAGCATATTGTATTAGTTATGTAAAGTGTTTAATATTTCTTTTGCTATTCTTTCTGTAATACCTTTAACTTTACTTAGTTCTTCTATTGTAGCATTTGATATATTTTTCAACTGTTTTTAAACTCTCTTAATAATTCTTTTTCTTTTTCTTCACCTATTCCTTTAATACTGTCAAGCTTTGATTTTTGTTATATCTTTATCTCTTTTTTTCTCTATGATATCCTATCGCTAGATTATGAACTTCTTCTTGCATATTTGTAAGTACTTTTTAATAGTTTGGGTGATGCTGAGATATTATTTCCTTCTCTTGAAATTATTCCCTTTGTTTTTGTGTTTATCATCTTTTTACAAGTCCTATTAATGCTATATTTTTCTAGATTTAATTCTCTTAATACTTCTTTTTGCACTAGTAAGCTGACCTTTTTCCACCATCTACTATTATCATATCTGGAATATTTCCGAAGCCCTATTTTTTTCCATCTAATGTATGTTTTTAGTCTTCTTGTTATAATCTCTTTCATACTAGCAAAATCATTTTTGACCTATTGTTTCTTTTTATATTAAACTTTCTAAAGTCTTTTTTTAGATATCTTTCCGTTTATTAATACTGCCATTCCTGCAACTGTATAATCACCAGAAATATTAGATATATCATACATTTCTATTCTTCTTGGTATATCTTTTTAAACTTAATATTTGTTTTAATTCATTTAATATTATTTCTTCATTTCTTGTTGAATTTTTTTAATGATATCTGTGAATTTTTGTTCTGCAAGTTCTACAAATTTTAACTTTTTCTCCTTTTTTTAGGAACTATTATTTCTACTTTATGCCCTATTTTTTTCTGATATTATCTTTTCTAAGCTAGTATGATGTGGCAATATTTGTTTTACCATAATTTTTTTCTGGTATATCTAAATTATTATCACTTGCTCCATATGTTTGCATTATATAGTTTTTCTATAATCTCTTTATCTTCAATATCTTCAGTATCTTTTTAAAATAATAGTTTTCTTATTATCTAAATTACTTCCTCTTACTTCAAATATTGTTAAATGTGTTTCTAAATTGTTTCCTGCAATACCTATAACATCTATACTTTTATGTAAGAAATTTGATACTTTTTGTTTTTTTACCTGCTCTTTCAAGATTTGTTATTCTATCTCTTAATTCAATAGCTCTTTCAAATTCTTGATTATCACTAGCTTTTTCCATCTGTTCTTTTTAATTTTTTTATATCTTTATCTATATTTCCGAGATAACACCCTTTTTATCTCTTGATATTTTTTTCTTTTTCTTCATTTTTTTAAATTTTTCATCTAAAAAAAGGTCTATTTAATATACTCATATATATATCTTTAATATATTTAATCATTTCTTTGGCAGACCATACAGATGGATATGGGCCATAATACTTACTCCCATCTTTTTACAAGATTTCTCGTTAGTTGTATTAATGGCCTTCCATTTTTTTCTCCCACTTTTATATATGGATATGTTTTATCATCTTTTTAGCAATACATTAAATTTGAGGCTTATATTTTTTTATAAGGTTACATTCTAAGATAAGTGCCTCATCTTCTGTATCTGTTATAATATATTCAAAATCATGTATAAGGCTTACCATTTTTTTCTATTCTTGCTGTTTTTTTCTGTTTTTTTCTAAAATATTGCCTTACCCTATTTTTTTCAGTACTACTGCTTTACCTACATATATAATTTTTCCCATTACTATTTTTTTCATTAAATACACTCCCGGATTATCTGGAAGTGTTTTTAATTTTTTTCTTCTATTTTATCATTATGCATCATAATAATTATTTTTTTCTTTCTCTTGTATAATTCATTCATTTCTGTTTGAATTCTTTTTGTTCTTCTTCATTTACAGTATTTAATATGTACCCATAATCTTCTAAATTAAAGAATGCTTTTTCATTAGGATTATAATATGCATCTATTGTTCTATTAAATTCTTCTGTATTTACAAGCTTATTCCTATTATATGCTTGTTGTTCTAAATTTTGATTATAATTATTTCTATTAATATTATTAGATTGTACATTATTATAGTTATTTTTGTTGTTGATTATATTGTTGATTATTATAATTATTTATATTATTTTTGTGCTTGTCTTATACTTTTGTGTATCTATATTATTAACACCTGTATTAACATTAGGTATACTTCTATTCTTATCTATCCTTTTTCCTGTTATTTCATCAACTAAATCAAAATTTTCTTTAATTATAGTTTTTACCATTATTTATTTGTGTATTAGTATTATGTCCTGATTGTACTGTGTTTTTTTAACAATATTATCCTCAGTTATATATGTATCAATATTATCATTACTATAATTTTTCTTGTAATTCTGATATATCATCATCTTCTAATGTGTTTTTGATTTTTCATTAACTTTTTTTCTTTTTCTAGTTTTTTTCTTTTTCTTTTTAATTTTTTTCCTTATCTTTTTGTATCTGAATTATCTCTTCTTTTTCATTATCATCAATTTCTTTAGATAAGTTTATTATAGGTTTTTTTAGCAAGTTTTATTTTTTTCCATTTCTATAGCTTCTTGTATTGCCTTTTTAGCATCTTCTTTAGCTTTTTCTACAAACTGTTGTTGTAATTCTTCTTTTTGTTTTTAATTCTTCTTGTAGTTTTTTTGTATTTCTTCTCTTGTTATTCTTTCTGCCTCTTCTGCTATCTTTCTTTGAATATCTTCTTCTTCTCTTCTCTTTCTTTCTTTTTCAAGCTCTTCATTTCTCTTTCTTAGCTCTTCTAATTCTTTTTCTTGTCTTCTTTGAATTATTCTTGAAAGTTCTTCTTTTTTTCTTCCCTATGTTTTTCTCTCTTGTTCTTCAAGTCTTCTTTCTTCAGATTCTTTTTTTGAAATTTAAAAATAGATTTTTTTCATATCATCTAATTGTTTTCTAAGCCTAATCATTTCATTTTCTTGATATTTCTTTTTGTTCTTCTCTTTCTCTTTTTTTAATTCCTCAATATCAATCTTATACTTATTTATAGTCTCTTCTTTTTCTAATTCTTGCTTCTTTTTCTATTTCTTTTATTATCTATAATTTCACCCTTAATTATATTTACATTATTACTCTTATTACTATCATTGCTATTATCATTATTATTTTTTTAAGCTCTCTTATAGGCTTAAAAAGTACTTGTTTTAAGAGTTGTAGATATATTTTCTTGTTTATTATTATTATTTTCTATTTGTTCTTCTTTATCAGTTATATCAATATTATTAAAATTATTTTTCATCATCTGTAAATAATTCTACTATATCTTCTTCTTCATTTTCTATTTTTTTCATCTTTTTTTCTAACTGTATATCTTCATCTTCTATACCAAGTTTTTCTAGATCATCTTGGTATTCTTCTTCTGAATATTCTTCAATATCCTCATCAATATTTCTATCATTATCTAATTCTATATCTTCATCTTCATCTATAAATAATTCTTCAGTTTCTTCAAATTGTTTTTTCATTCTTATTATCTTCAATTTCTATTTCTGTTATTTCTTCTTTTTTTCTTCTTCATTTTGGTTAGAATTTTTCTAAAAATAACATTAATCTTATGCACATCTTTTTCCACTAATTGTGGATTAATTTCTGATTCTCTTTCTTTTTTTATTATACTTCTACATACTTCTTCTGCTTCTTTTTCAGATACTTTTTTATTACCAAGTATTGACAATACAATTATATATATCTTATCTTTAGGGTGAAATATTTTTCTATCCCTAAATCCTCTATACTATATGTTACAAGCTTATTAAGATTTTTGTCTTATCTTTATCATACTATATGAATATCCGGCATTTATAATATTCAAATTTTTTTCTTACTATTCCTAAATCTAGTATATTTTTCCAGTATATTTTTCTAAAAATTTTTTTCTTCTCTAAAATTTTTTTAAGTTCTCTTTCTTCTCTTTCTAAATAATCTGAGAATTTACTTTCTATTATTGTTTGTGCATAATATTCATCTTCTATTGCTTCATCTAATTTACTATCTGTTGCATTATACCTCTTATTAAACTTATCACCTGTCATTTTTAAGTGCTAATATTGTTTTATCTTCACCTATTTTTTTCTAGGTATTTTTAATCTTTTTTTCTATTGTTTCTGTTCCAAGTCCTAATACAGATATATTATTTAAAAGCTCTTTTTACCATTCCATTTTCTATTACTGAGATCAAAGTTTTTTTCTATATTTAAAAATAGGTCTACATAGAAGTGACATTGCTCCTTTAAGTTCATTTAATAATCCATTTGTTTCAAAAAAAGTTATATACTTTTTTTCCATATTTTTCTTTTTTTGCCTTTAGCAAAAAGTATTCCTGGTATATCTACTTCTGGATTATTAAGTAAATTTTTACTTTCTAAAAACTTTTTTTAACCTCATCTAAGTCTTCTGGTGTCCCTTCTGCTAAAATAGTCTTGCTTTTTTTATAATATTTGTACTTAAATCAACATGTTCATTTTCTAACTTTTCCAATATTTTTAGATATATTATCATATTCACCTTTTACTAAAATAAAAGTGTTTTTTTAGTATCTCCCTGCTCATACCTCTTTTTATCTATTTCTAGGACTATATTATATATATTTTTCTGCATCACCTTCTAAAAAAATATCGTAGGATTTAAAAAGTAATTCTTTATCAATATTTAATTCTTCAAAAGTTTTTTTACTATATCTAATATTTTTTTGTGGATCTGATATTAATAATATTTGCTTATTTTTCCTTATAGTATTCTTCCATCAACATTTTTTTAAATTTATTATAGTTTGTTTTACTTTTTTTCTGGTGTTGTTTTTCGCTATTATTTCTGGATTTATTTCTAAAAATATTCCTTTGTAAGTTCCCTTTTTTTCTATTTCTTCTACAAAATCTATTAAATTTTTGCATATTTGCTGAAACTATATCTTTAAAAGATTCGTTTATAACATTTTTTTAAATATATCATCATATGCTGTTATAAATTCGAGTTTTTCTTAAAAAGCTTATTAACTGATACTTCGTCATATGTTAGAACTTCTGGTGCATGATTTATATCTTCTTTTTGCTATACCATATCCTTTTTATCTTGTTTATAATATTTTTCTATTTCTTTTTGTTTCATTTGCATACACAATTTCTGGCACTTTTTACTATTACATTTTTTTATCAATACCATTTCTTTCAAAGCATATTAACAATTGCTTGTATTCTTACTTTTGTAGTCTCTGCTAAAATTTCTGGATATTTTTTTAATATACTAATACCGTAATTTTTTTCTTTAGGATTTTTTTGTATAAGGCTATAATATCAGATATAACCATACTACTATTTTTTTATATTGCCTTTGGATATTTTTTTAATACTATTTTTTTAATGAGATCATTTTTCTCTAAAATATCTATTATCTTTTTTTACTTCGAAAAATTCACCATTTGCAAGTATATCTCCACCTGTTGTTTCAAAATATTTCTTATCTATTTTTTTATCTCTTGAAATAATTTTATAATATTTATAATATTATCATTTTTACCAATTGCTACTATATCTGGAAATTTTTTTCAAGCATTTTTCTTTGTTAATATTTTTTTCATTTAATAGTTCTGCTATCTTTTTTAACTCTTGCTCCATTTGTTCTTTCAATTATATTAGGATTTTTTTCTAAAATCTCTATTGGTAAATTTGATTCTTTAAAAGCATCTATTATATTAGATACCTTATTTGATTTAATATTTACAATTTCTGGATACACGTTAATAGTACTTATGCTTATTTTTTTGTCTTTTTAAGCAAGATATTACTTCTAGTGCATTTTCTCTATTTTTCTATTTCTATCCCAAATTTTTATAATTATTTTTTTCTAATATATTTTCATATTGTTTCACATTCTTTGCCATGGCTTCTCCTAAAATTTTTAATATGTTATATCTGTATATACTCCAACTATTTTTACCTAAAAATATTTTTCAGTAATATCTCCTCTTTCGTATCTCTTAATTCCTATTCTTGTATAACTTGCTTTTTCTTCTATTATTGCTACAAGATCTCTTGATATATATCTTTCTTCTGTATCAAATATTACTAAAGACTTATTAAGTATTCCAACTTCTTTAAATTCTGAATTTTTTTACTTTCAAAAAGCATACATATTTTTTTCTTTACCATATTCTATAGGAATTGCTATATATTCCTTTAAATTTTTCCTCAGCAAATATATTCTCCTTATTTTTTTAATCTTATATATATATGGTACTTTTTGCAACCTTTAAACTTACAAGTTCATGTTTTTTTCATTTTTTTCTTTTTTTCTAAGTTTTTGTCCCATCAAGATTTAAAGAACTTATTACAAGATCATATCTTTTTTTACTTTATCATTTTTTTGTTTATAGTCTTTTTATATATCCTTTTTCTTCTAACTTTCTTATAGAAGCATATACTGTTGATGTGAGATCCTATATTAAGTCCTTTACATATTTCCCTATATGATGGAGTAAAACCACCATTTAGATACCATTGTTCCTCAATATACCCTAAAAATCTTTTTTTATCCTTATCTGTAAGATTATCTGAATAGATTTTTTTCTTCATATGTCATTTTTTGCCATAATTTTTTTCCCTTATTATACATACCATTCAAATTCGTAATCTGCAATACTTATTAAATCACCTTCTTCTATACCAAGTTTTTTTCTAACTTTTTCAGTTATCCCTGTTTCTTCTAAAAACTTTATGTAAGAAATGCATTGATTCATTATCTGCAATATTTACTCTTCCCATTATTCTTGTTGCAAGTTTTTCCTGTAACTTTAAATAATTTCACACCTTTTTTTAAGGATAATTTTTTTCTACTAATACTTCTTCTTCCTTATCTTTTTAATTCATATTTTTTTCTATATCAACTAATGGTTCATTTGGTATTTTTTTCTAATTTATCTGCAACCATTGAAACTAATTTTTTTCTACATTTTTCTGTTGTTGCTGCAGATATTAAAATATAGTCTAATTTTTTTCTTTTTTTAGCATATTTTTTTCTATTTTTTTCTATATTTTCTTTACTTGCAATATCAATCTTGTTTATACATAATATTTGTCTCTTACTTCCAGTCTTATCACTATATTTTTTTAACTTCTTCGTTAATTACTCTAATTCTTTCTACTGGATCTCCTTCAAGTCCTGAACCATCAACAATATGAAGAAGTAATCTACATCTTTCTATATGTCTTAAAAACTTAAATCCGAAGTCCTACACCTTCAGATGCCCCTTCTATTATTCCTGGTATATCTGCTACTACAAATTGTCTTCCAAACTTATCTGTAACAACTCCAAGATTTAGTTCTAAAGTTGTAAAAGCATATCCTGCTATCTTTGGTCTTGCCTTACTTATCTTTGATAATAATGTTGATTTTTCCTGCATTAGGAAATCCTAAAAAGCCCAACATCTGCTATTGTTTTTAAGCTCTAAAACTATTTCATGTTCTTCTGTCTTTTTCTCCATCTATTGAAAAAAATTAGGAGCTTGTCTTTTTGAATTTTTTTAAAATGTGTATTTCGAAGTCCCCCTCTTCCACCTTTTTAAAATTAAATATTCTTTATTATCTTCTGAAATATCTGCAAGTATATGTCCTTTACTATCTGCAATTATTGTACCTTTAGGAACTCCTATTTTTTTAGTGTTTCTCCTTTTTTTCCTGTACAATTAGATCCTGTACCATTTCCACCATCTTCTGCCTTGTATAGCTTATTCCATCTAAAATTTCTTAATGTGTTTTTGATCTTTATCAACGACAAAAATGATGTTTCCACCATTTCCGCCATCTCCTCCATCTGGTCCACCATCTGGCACATATTTTTTTCCCTTCTAAAACTTGTTGCTCCGGTCTCCACCGTTTCCGAGCTTTTTATTCTAATTTTTATATAATCTACAAACATGTTATTCCTATTCTTAAAATCTACTTTCTTTTTATTATTTTTTTCTTCTAATTTTTTTCTTAAATATTCAGTAAGTTTTGAAATTTCCACTCTTTCTTGGTTCATTGTATCTCTATCTCTTACTGTAACCATCTTGTCTTCTAAACTATCAAAGTCAAAAAGTAACACAATATGGAGTACCAATTTCATCTTGTCTTCTATATCTCTTACCAATACTTCCTGTTTCATCAAATGTTACAGAGAAATATTCTTGTAATTCTTCATAAACTTTTTTTCTGCATCTTCTGAAAGTTTTTTTAGAAAGTGGTAATACTGCAACCTTATATGGTGCTAATGTTTTTATCTAATTTTAAAACTACTCTTGTATCTCCATCTTCTAAAGTTTCTTCATTATATGCATCACATAAAAAAATGCTAATAATACTCTATCACATCCTACTGATGGTTCTATAACATGTGGTATAAATTTAGTGTTATCTTCTCTCATAACTTCTAAATTTTCTCCTGAGAATTGTTGATGATTTCTAAGGTCGAAATCTGTTCTATTTGCAATTCCCCAAAAGTTCTCCCCATCCAAATGGGAATAGATATTCTAAATCTGTTGTACCATCACTATAGTGTGATAATTCTTCTTTTGAATGGTCTCTTCTTCTTATATTTTCTTCTTTCATTCCATGATCAATAAGCCAGTTGTGGCAAATATCTTTCCAGTATGAAAACCAATCTTTTTCCATCTTGTGGATCAAAGAAAAAAATTCAAGTTCCATTTGTTCAAATTCTCTTGTTCTGAATATAAAATTACCTGGTGTTATTTCATTTCTAAAACTCTTACCTATTTGTGCTATACCAAATGGAAGTTTTTCCTCTAACTGCTCTAAATGCATTTTTAAAATTAACAAAAAAATACCTTGTGCTGTTTCTGGTCTTAAATATATTTCTGCTTTCTTATCTTCAGTTACACCTTGGAATGTCTTGAACATAAGATTAAATTTTTCTTATAGGTGTATAGTTTAATTTTTCCACAAGTTGGACACACAATATTATTTTTCAATAATATAGTTTTTGCATTTTTTTCATCACTCCAACCATCAACTACACCTTCTATTCCATGTTTAAACATCCATTCTTCTATAATCTTGTCTGCTCTATGTCTTGTTTTACATTCTTTACAATCCATTAAAGGATCACTAAAGTTTGATAAATGTCCGAGATGCTTCCCATACCTTTGGATTCATTAATATGGCTGAATCAAGCCCAACATTATATTTAGATTTTTCTTATAAATGTTTTTTTCTCCATTCATCTTTAATATTATTTTTTTAGTTCTACTCCTAGAGGCCCATAATCCCAAGTGTTTGATAATCCCCCATATATTTCTGAACCTGCAAATATATATCCTTTTTTTCTTTTGCAAATCCCACTAATTTTTTTCCATACTAATATTCATATTTCATGACCTCCTTATTTTTTTCTTACATGTAATTTTTATCACATAACTATTTCTTTTGTAAATTTAAATAACTGATATCTTATCCCTTTTTTTATTTATTTTTTTAAACATTTCTAATTTTACATATCAAAAATTTTTTTGAATTTTTTTATTAAACTATTTAATAACTTTTTTTATTAAATAAACAAAAATACTATTGAATATTTTAACTCTGAAAAAAATAAAAAGAAATTTGATTTTTTTAATATCTATTATATAATTAAATTATAATAATAATAAATTTCTTTTTAAATTAAAGGGAGTGATGAAAAATGTTAAGATTAAATATAACTGATATGATTACCTTGCATGAAGGTCATTATAAAGGAGAAGAAATCTACTATATTGTAAAAATATAATAGTTTATCCATTCCCGAAGTGTATATCTATGATAAAAAAAGAAACTAGATATGCTCCTTAGAAATAGAACAGAGATAAATAGTTCAGAATATAATCTCTATTTATCTACTGCAATGATATGTAAGACAAAACTATCAGATTGGAGATTCGAGCCTACATATAAATGTAAAAGCTCGAAAAAAATTAATTATTATTAATTTTAATTTTAACACTTAACAAAAAAAGCAGTGTAATACACTGCTTTTTTTATCATTATTTTTTTCTTTATTTTTAATTTATTCTATTAGTTCAACTCATCTAATATTTGTTCAAGTGTTTTCCAACTTAAAAAAAGCACATTTAACTCTTGATGGCATATATGCAATGTTTTTTTAAAAAGCATATGCATCACCTAATATTTCCATAAGTTTTTTTCGTCATTTGTTTCATTTAATTTTTATCATATCAAAAAAAATGTAGTTAGTATTTTTTTAGCCTCTTCTTTTGTCTTATCTTTTAAGTATTTCAGACATTATATTTGCTGATGCTTCTGATATTGCACAGCCTCTTCCTGTAAAAGCTTATTTCTTGTATAATAGAATTATCTTCATTCATTTTTACAAATATTTTTAAGCTCGTCTCCACAGCTTGGATTTATCCCCTCTTTTTTTCTATTCCGCTTATTTCTCTTTTTATGTTTTTTTATCTCTTGTATTTTTCTATAATTATATTCTTATACATTTCAACCAACTCTTCTTTACTTAATTCCAATTAAACATTTCTCCTATTTCTATTATTTTTAGATATTGTATAGTCTATTTCCTCTTTAGTTGTATACATTCCAAAAACTTAATCTTAATGTTGATACTTCATCAATATATCTATGTAATGGCATTGCACAATGATGACCTGCTCTTACTGATATTTTTTTCTGAATTTAACATTGTTATTATATCATGTGAATGTATTCCTTTTTATAACAAATGTAACTATACCGGCAAGTATTTTTTTATTAGCATATATTCTTATATTCCTTACTTCTTTTTTTAATTTTTTTGTATAGTATATTTTGTTGAGATCTTTTTAAATGTTTTTCAATATTCTCTATCCCTATTTTTTTCTATATATATTATAGCTTTAGATAATCCATAAATTCCTGATATATTTAATGTACCACCTTCAAATTTTTTTCAAAACCTTCTTTAAATGTTACATTATCTTCTAAAACAGATTCAATCATATCTCCACCATAATTTCTAGGATCTACTTCTCCTATTTTTTTCTCTTTTTTTAAATATAATATCCCTATTCCTTGTGGTCCATATAGTTTATGTCCTGAAAATACAAATGCAAATATTTCTTTTTAATTTTTTTTAAGATTTATCTTTTTATGTGTTATTGCTTGTGACCCATCTATTATTAAATATGGTATATCAATACCTAATTTTTTTCTGACCTATTTTTTTAAAATATCACATATTTTTTTCAATATCTATTTCTTCACCAGTAACATTACTTTGCATTGTTATCCCAACAATCTTAGTTTTTCTTTGTTATTTTTTTCTTCAAAAATCTTCATAATTAAATCCATAATCTTTTTTTAAATATACATATTTAATTTTTTTGAATGACTATTTTTTTTGCTATAATTTGATATGGTACAATATTTGCATGATGTTCTAATATACTTAATAATATTTCATCATTTTTCTTTAAGCTTATGTTCAATTCCAAATATACAAGTATTTAAACTCTCTGTTGCTGATTTTGTAAATATTATTTCATTATGTTCTGCCCCAATATATTTTTGCGATTATCTCTCTAGATTTCTCTACTATCTCACTACTTTTTATCTCCATATATACTCATTTTTACTATGAGAATTTCCGATTAAACTTATTATAATATTCATCTATAGCATCTATAACAACTTTTGGTTTTAATGCTGTTGCTGCAGTATCTAAATATATATTTCCATCTTCCAATTGTTTAAAAATCTTTTCTTATCCCTCTATATTATATCCCACTTTTTACCTCTTTTTTTATTTAATTTAACATATTATACCATATTTTTAAAAAATCAAAAAGGACAAGCCTAAAAGCTTGTCCAAAAAAATGATAAACAAATCCCATTAATGGGTGATAATTAAAAATTGCCCCCATCACAAAAAAAATATTATCATTAAAACAATCATTATTTTTTTAACCAATGCACTAATTGTCAAGCTTCCACTTGACATCAAGCATTTATTTTTGCAGTTTATAACTAATAAAAATAAATACCCAAAATTTAAATTGGTACATTGGCGTAGAATAATATACCATTAACGATATACTTCCTACAGTTAATAACAAGTAAAATACTAATCTAACTGCAGGTATCCCACATTTGCCATATGCTGCTGAGATTCCTATTATCATTGGAACTACAGTTCCAAAAAAATAATGTATATTAATATTAACATTGAATAATCTTTCATATTGATCCCTCCTATTATTTATTAGATTCCAAACATTCCATATATAACATTTTTTTATAAAAAAATATTAATATTGATAAATAGATTAGACATGTAACTGAGATCATCAATCACTGTTCTTTCATGTATATTATATGTATCTCTAATATAATATTCTTTTTATCCATATACATGTCATAAGTAGTAATACTATAATTGGATCTTTATTTATATTCCAATTAATAGAAAATATCAAAAATGATATACCCGCTACTATTTTGTAGCCCTTTTTTTCTTCTTCTATTGCCTTCTTATTTTTGGAAAAAAATACTAAGACAATAAATAATATTGTGGATATAATTACATTCAACATTTTTTTATCAACTCCTTTATCTTAAATTTTTTTAAAAATAAAATAAATATATTTCTTTTTTTCATATATTATCACGATTTTTTTCATATTTAACAAATAATTAAAAAAATACACTAAAAAAACATATATTTTTTTAGTGTATACTATATATTATTCTATTATAAGTTGTTTTTAATTCTTCTATTTGTTCTTGTTCTGGTGTATTATTTGCAATATATGTTTTAGTAACATTTATTCCATTTTTCAATACATTCTTCTTTCCAAGAATCCATCCATTCGCCATTTCCCCAGTCATATGAACCAAAAAGTACTACATTTGTTTCTTTTTAGTTTTTTTCTTTTTCTGCATCAAAAAAATGGTCTGAATTCATATTCTTCTAGCTCTTCTGCTCCCATTGCAGGACAACCTAATGCTACCATATCATATTCTGTTATATCACCTTCAAAAATCAGATACATAAAAATAGTTCTGCTTGTCCTCCTTTTTCATTTACACCTTCTGCTATTGCTTCTGCCATAGTTTGAGTATTTCCTGTTGCACTCCAATATATTACTGCTACTTTCATTATTTATCTCCTATTTTTTTCCTTTGATTCTATATATTCATTATATCCACATTCACGTATTACAACCTTGTCACCTGTTATATCTATAATCTTATTCGCTACTGTTTCTGCAAGCTCATGGTCATGTGATGTAAATATTATAACCCCATCAAATTTTTATAAGGGCATTATTTAATGCTGTTATACTTTCCATATCTAAATGGTTTGTTGGCTCATCTAGTATAATTACATTTGCACCTGATAACATAAGTCTTGATAACATACATCTAACTTTTTTTCTCCACCTGATAATACATTTTGCTTTTTTTAAGTGCTTCTTCTCCTGAAAAATAACATTCTTCCTAAAAAGCCTCTTAAATATGTTTCATCTGGATCTTTTGAATATTTTCTAAGCCAATCTACTAGGTTTTTCATCTTTATCTTTAAAAATATTCATTATTATCTTTTTGGTAAATATGATGTTGTTATAGTTTGACCATATTCTATATATCCCTTATCTGGTTCTACTTCTTTTTGCAAGTATATCAAAAAGAGTTGTTATTTTATTTTCATTTTTCTGCAAGTACTAATACCTTATCTCCAACTTTAATATCAAAAGTTAAATCTTTTATACTTGCTTCTCCATTTTCTTTCCAAATATGATTAACTTTCAATACTTCTTTACCTACTTGTCTTTCTTTTTGAAAAAAATCAATATATGGGTATCTTCTGTTTGATGCTACTATTTCATCTAATTGTATTTTTTTCTAGTGTTTTTCTTTCTAGATGTTGCTTGTTTTGATCTTTGTGATGCACCAAATCTTGCGATAAAATCTTTTTAATTCTTTTTATCTTTTTCTTCTTTCTTCTTATTTGATTCTTTCATTTGTTTTTTTGTATAAGTTGATTTGATTGATACCAGAAATCATAATTTCCTGGATATTTTTTTATTTTTACCATAATCTACATCCACAATATTTGTACAAACTGTGTTTAAGAAATATCTATCATGTGATACTACTATAACAGTATTTTTCATAATCAATTAAGAAGTCTTGTAACCATTCTATCGCTCTAATATCAAGGTCGTTTGTAGGCTCGTCTAATAGAAGTACATCTGGATTTCCGGAATAATGCTTTTTGCTAAAAAGTACTTTAACTTTATCCTTTCCTTCTAAATCTGACATGTTTCCGGTACAATTTATTTTCACTTATTCCAAGTTCTACAAGCATTTTTATTGCATCTGTTTCTGCATTCCAACCGATCAAGCTCTGCAAATCTTTCTTCAAGTTTTGCCGCTATCATCCCATCTTTTTTTCTGTAAATTCTGGTTTTGAATATATTTCATCTTTTTTTCTTGCATTATTTGGTAAAGTTCAGTATTTCCCATTATTACTACATCTATTATCCTATAGTCTTCATATGCATAGTGATCTTGTCCAAGTACTGATATTCTTTCACCTTTAGTTATAGATACTTCTCCCTTATTTGCTTCTATTTCTCCGAGATAATATCTTTAAAAAAATGTTGATTTACCTGCACCATTTGCACCAATAACACCATAACAATTTCCCTTTTCAAATTTTTAAATTAACATCATCAAAAAGTACTCTTGCTCCAAATCTTAAACTAACTCCTGTTACTGTTAACATCTTTTTCTCCTTCTCTTAACTTATATTTGTATAATCATTAAATTTCTTGTAAGCTTTTTCACAATATTTTTCATATATTTTTTTCTTAAAGTTTAAATATATACTTTCTGTATTTTCTTCTAAATATTCTTCATTTTCAAATATTAGTGGTACTATTTTTAGAAAGTACAACTTCTCTTTTTCCTTCTTCTTTACTATATCCTCTTGTTTGAAGATAAAATAATTTCTTTTCATCAATCTTTCCTATTGATGCAGCATGATTTCCATTTACATTTTCTTCTGCACATAATAATATTGGTGATGATTTTTGTTTTTGCTTCTTTAGATAATAATAATACATTTTCTCTTTCTCTACCATCAGATTCTGGAGTTCCTTTTCTAAAGTTTATAATACCTCTAAAAATCCTTATATGAATTTTTCAAAAAGCACTCCTTCTATATCAAGAGTTGTTATTGATTCTTTTCCTATATGATCTGCATAGTATAGAAAGTCTAATTTTTTTATCTTTTTCCGAAGTAAATATATCCCTTTTTATATCAACTTTTGCTTTTTTTCATCAACTCTTGTAACATGTTTTTATTATTTGATTTCCACTTCCTAAGAAAAACATAAAAGTAGCTTTTACCTTAGCATTTTTTTCTGCATCAACATATATACTATCAAGCGCAAAAATTCTTCTTATTTTTCATTAAATATAATTACTACTTCAAACTCTGAACCTTCTTCTGCTCTTATAATTATATTATTATCCCTATATGTATTTTTCAATATCTTCACATATATTTAAAAACATATTTAGCAGATATATTTTTTTCTTAATGTTATTCTAGTATTTGATAATAATATTCCTTCATTTTTTTAATATCTATAATTTTTTTCTTCTTTATCTTCAAATATTTGTATATCATTTAAGTTTTTTTAATATATTTATGATTCAATATTTTTTTCAGTTTTTACTATTATTAGCATTTATAATTATATTATTAATTTCTTCATCATCTAAAAAAATAATCTTTTCCATAAACATATCTTCTTTTTATGTTCTGTATTTTTTTCCATTATTTAATATTTCTTCTAAATTTTTCTTGTTTTTAGATTTTTCTTTGTCTTTTTTTCCTGCTTCTTCTATTTTTTTCTATAACATATATATTGTTTATACTATTATTTTTCATGTTCTTGATCTTTTTCTTGTATAATTTCCAGGATTTGGTATTTTTTTCTTATCCTATCATTTATACTTCCTATAATCTCTTCATTTTCTTTAAATTGTATATATGGAACTGTCATCACCTTTTTCATTAATATTTATATGATTCCAAGTCTTTTTTTCCATCCTATTTAAATATATTTTTTTCATTATCCATTTGTTCCTTCTAGTTCTAATCCTATCAAATTATTCATTTCAACTGCATATTCTATAGGTAATTCTTTTTGATATTGGTTCTGCGAACCCTCTTACTATCATAGCTTTTTGCTTCATCTTCACTAAGTCCTCTACTCATAAGATAAAATATTTGTTCATCACCAATTTTTACCTATTTTTTTGCTTCATGCCCCTAAATCTGCTTCATCTGTTTTTACTGTCATTATAGGTATAGTGTCTGAAACTGCTTCTTTATCAAGCATTAAGCTTTCACAATCAGAATTTGATTTTGACCCTTTTTGCCTTTTTCATCTATATATACATAATTTCTTGTAACACTTATACCATTGCCTTTTTGTTATTGCTTTTTGTTGTAACTGCAGAAAATGTATTTTTCTGCCAAATGTATATTTGCACATCCATTATCTATGTATTGGTCACTTCCTGCAAATGTTATTCCTGTAAATTCACTTGCTGCATTTTTTTCCTACAAGTACAGATGTTGGGTATAGCATTGATACTTTTTGATCCAAATGATCCGAGATATCCATTCTACTTTTACCATTTTTCTTCAACTATTGCTCTTTTTAGTATTTAAATTATACATATTTTTTTAGACCAGTTTTCTATTGTTGAAAATCTAACTTTTGCATTTTTTCCTACAAATATTTCAACACTTCCTGCATGTAAGTTTACAACATTATATTTAGGTGCTGAACACCCTTCTATATATGATATACTTGCATCATCATCTGCAACTATTAATGTATGTTCAAATTGTCCTGCACCTGCTGCATTTAACCTGTAATATGATTGTATTGGTATTTCTAAATTTACTCCTTTAGGCACATATACAAATGATCCTCCGTGACCATACTGCAAGATGAAGTGCTGTATATTTATGTAAGTTTTTCATCTATTGCCTTTGTAAAATACTTTCTTACAAGTTCTGGATATTTCTTAACTGCTTCTGACATATCCATATATATTACACCTTGTGATGTTAGTATTTCTTTTTACATTATGATATACTTCTTCTGAATCAAACTGTGCACTTACACCTGCTAAATATTTCTTTTTCTGCATATGGTATTCCGAAGTCTTTCAAATGTATTTTTTTATACCTTCTGGAACATTATCCCATGATGCTTCTTTTTTTAGCATCTGGTCTTATATATGTAACAATATCATCCATATTAAGTGTATCTAGTTCTGGACCCCAATTAGGATTTTTGTTTTTTTCATTATATTTTTTTAAGTGCTCTTAATCTTATCTCTAACATCCATTCTGGTTCATCTTTTTCTTTTTGAGATTTCTCTTACTATTTCTTCTGTTAATCCCTTATCAAGTTTTTTTAGATATTTCCACATCTTCTATAATATCATATATTCCTCTATCTAATTCTTCTATGTTAGTCTTCTTTTTCATCTTTTTTCCCATCTTAATCTTCTATAATTTCATATAATTTATATGTTTCCATTATCTAATATTATTTTTCCATATCCATTTTTTTGAATTTCTTCTATTAAAGATATATCTCCTGTTCTTTCTATTTTTTTCCATTTGATAATATATGTACAAAATCTGGTTTTTACTCTATGTACCATTTCTAAATGGTGTGAAATCATTATTATAGCTTTATCTTTATCAAAATATCTTATTACTGCATTTTTCAACATCTTTTGTTGCATCAACATCAAGACCTGAATCTACTTCATCAAGCATTGCAAGCTTTGGTTTTAATATACTTAATTGTAATATTTCATTTTTTTCTTCTTTTCTCCACCTGAAAATCCTACATTTAAATATCTTCCTTGCATATCTTTTTTTCATATTTAAATTTTCTATTTCTTTTTGCAACTCTTAATGCAAAATTCATACTTGAAAATTTTTTTCATCAGAAACTTTTTGTTTTTGCAAATCTTAAGAAATCTGTTGTTTTTTTATTCCTGCTATTTCTTCTGGGTTTTTGGAAGGACAAAAAAATATTCCGTAGTCTTGCTCTTTCATATGTTTCCATATCTGTGATATCTTCTCCCATGAAAAAAATATCTTTCCTTCAACTATTTCATAATCTGGGTGTCCCATTATTGTATACATTAATGTTGATTTTTCCTGTACCATTTTTACCCATAAGTACATGTATTTCACCTTTCCTTACAAGTAGATTAACACCATTTAATATTCTTTTTCCTTCTACTTCTACTACTAAATTTTTCTATTTTTTTAATATTTCTTCCAAAAATTTCCCTCAAATTTTTAATTATTTTTATATATTTATGTTTTTATTTATATTTTTTTCCTAACTATATTTTTTTATATCTATATACAAAATAAAAGATATACATAGTATATCATAATTTAGTCATTATTGTTATACCATTATATCTTTTTCTTGTTCATTAATTATTTAAGCTTATATGATTTAAACTTAGAAACTTCCTCCATTTTTTTCTTAACCAATCTGGTATACGAGGTTCATCTGATGATGATTGTTGTTCTTGTCTTGTATTTAATCTTTCATAAAATGGTGTAGCTTGTGTTTGTTCTACAGTTTCTGTTTCTTGTTTTACAACTTTTCTTTCACCTTCAAATCCTGTAGCAATTACAGTTACTATAACATCTTCACCTGCTGTTTCATCAATAACTCTACCCATTATTATTGTTGCATCTGGATCTGCACCTTGATTAATAATTTGTGATGCTGTATCAAATTCATGTAATGTTAATGATTTATCACCTGTAACATTGTATATTACTGATGTTGCTCCATCTATAGTTGTTTCTAGTAATGGACTTTGAATTGCAAGTTTTGCTGCATCTTCTGCTCTGTTTTCACCACTTGCTCTACCAACACCTAAATGTGCTATACCTTTATCTTTCATTGCATTTCTTAAGTCTGCAAAGTCAATGTTAACTTCTCCTGATATAATAAGTAAGTCTGATATACCTTGAACACCTTGTCTTAAAATATCATCTGCTATCATAAATGCATCTTTCATTGATGTTTTTTTCTGTCTATAATTTGTAATAATTTATCATTTGGTACTACTATAAGTGAGTCTACATTTGATTTTAATTTTTTTCTAATCCTTTTTTTCAGCCTGTAATGCTTTCTTTCTTCCTTCAAATGTAAATGGTTTTTGTAACTATTGCTATTGTTAATATTTTTTTAGATTTAGCTATTTCTGCTACTACTGGTGCTGCACCTGTACCTGTTCCACCACCCATTCCTGCTGTAATGAAAACCATGTTTGCACCTTCTAATACTTTTTCTATTTCTTCTCTACTTTCTTCTGCTGCTTTTTCACCTATTTCAGCACTTCCACCAGCTCCGAAGTCCTCTTGTTAATTGTTCACCAATTTGAAGTTTAACTTCTGCATTTGATTTTTGATAATATTTGTCTATCTGTATTAATAGCTATAAACTCTACATTTTTTTAATTCCTGCTTCAATCATTCTATTTATAGAATTATTTCCTGCTCCTCCAACACCTATTACTTTAATTATAGCTTCTTCAAATTGTTCTCTTTCAACTATTTCTCTGACTTTATTTTTCTATATACATTCTTTTTCCCCTTAAGTATTTTTGTTATTTGTCATTTTTTTATAAATTAATATTCCGTCTCAGTTTTTTTCTTATGTATAGTTTATATCATATATAATTATATTATATCAAATTATTTGTTTATGTATAGATTTATGTATAGAAAAAAATTCTTTAATTTTTATTCATTATTCTCTTTAAAGCACTTTTTTTCTTCTTCTGCTCCAACATTACTTGCAATACTTTTTAGCAAAAAGGCTTTTGATGCAAAATATTTAATTATTGAATATGCATCTTTATAGTTTTTCATCTAATTTTATTATATTTTTTTATTGTTGCTTTTCTAACATCTATACCTGTTATATTTGAAATTAATACATCTGTTTTATCAATTTTTTTCTAATGTTTGTCCAGCTATTATTATTTTTTTAATGTATCTATCTAAACCTATTTCTCTTAATTTTATAAATATCTTTTCTATAGTATCTGTAAGTCTTCCCTGTATTACTCCAGATATGTCTGAAGGTTTTATAATCCTTTTATTAGGATCTGCTGTAACAACTGTTGAAAGTGATATATTGTTATCATTTTTAACATATTCTTTTAATGCAACATTATATGATGTTTTTTTAATTTTTTTCTGCCTCTGAATATCCTATATTAAATATATATTCTATATCTGTTGTAATATCATTTCCACCTATATCAAATGTATCTGCATATATAAATGTTCCTTTAATAAATAATCCCACATCTGTTTTTCTATAACCCATGTCCATTATTAAAAGATCTTCTTTTTTTCTCTTTCTTCACAGTAGAAATCTTTTTTTCGGCAAGTATTTTTAGGTGAATATCCATCAATACTTAATCCTGCTTTTTCAAATACATTTTTAAGTTCACTAATATATAATTTTTTTAGCAATTATTGCTTGAGCATATAATGTAATCTTTGAACTTTTTCTTACCTATAGGCTCTTTTTACCATCTCTCCTGAATCTAATTCAAATATATCTGGTATTATATCAATAATTGTATATCCTGTTTCTACATCAGATTTTTCCTATTTCTAGTATTGTACTTATAACATCATTTTTCTGTAACTCTTTGTTCTTTATTATTTACTGTTTTTTTATTGCTTGTTTTTTTGTAATATCTGCAGTTTATTCCCGAGGTAGAGAAACATATGCAGAATTGATTTTTTTAATTTTGAAATTTTTTTCTGCTTCGTCTACCACTTCGCTTAAAAATTGAAATAAGAGAATTTTTCATCAAACCCTAACAAATTCCCTTTAGCCTCTAAATCACATTCTTTATGTGATGCAACTATAAGTTGTATGTGATTTGAATTGTCAATTTTTTTCCTATTACTAAAGCTTACTTTGGAATAACTTATATCAACTCCAACAATTATATCACCAATTGCCAAAACTGCCTCCATTTTTAACTTAAATTTACTGTTTAAATAGTATTACATTTCTGTAAAAAAAGTCAAATAATTTTAACATATTTTTTTCATGTTTTTAAAAGAGTTAAATTAAAGCTATTCTTTACCTGTTTCATTTTTATTTATATACAATTTATCAATATAATATCTTCTTATTATTGACAAATTATTAAACATTCTGCTTACAAAAAAACTACTACTGCTGCTATATGTATATCAAGGTTTAATTTTTATTCCCAAATATACTAACATCATAGTTAGAAGTGCATTTCCAAAAAAACCTGATATAAAAAAACTTTAAAATCAAATCTTCCTTTTTATTTTTAGAGGCAATTGCTCCAAATATTGTATCTAATATTGCAAGTATTGCAACAGATACATACATTGAATATGTATATGGTATTATTGGAAGACTTTTTTTCCTATAAGTACCCCAGTATTACTCCTATAACCATTATTATATAAAACATAAATATCCTATTTCTCCTTTAATCAAAAACATCCTATATCACAAGTATTACATAAAGATGTATCACAAGATATATCCATATTTGTTATCTCTTGTACAATCTTTTTCTAATTCTTCTTTTTTTCTATCCTATATTCTGTACCACAATTTTTCACATTCTGCTTCAACAAAACCTTGATTTAATAACACTTTTTAAATCCTCTCTAGGTATATAATTTAAAAGATTCTATAAAATCTTCTCTTTTACATCCACATTCTTTATGTGTTTGTGGAAACTTTTTACTATCTTGCATATTTAAATTTCACCTCTTCATCATTTTTTTCCTATTTTTTTATATTATCACCAAGCTTATATTCAACACTTTTTTTCCGATTTGCAAGCATCTGATTGATATATCCGTTCCTTAATAGTTATTGAACTTTCTAAATTTTTTTCTTGTTCCCTATAGCTTTTTATTACATATGGACTTACTATTCTTTTTTTGAACTAACTAAAAATTTCTTTTACTATTTACAGAAACAATATCTGTATTATTATTATATCTATTATCATTTATTGCTATTGCTTCTGCTCCTGATATTATAAGCTGATTTACAAGTGTTAATATATCATTTGCAGATATCACAGAGGATTGATTGTCTTTAAGTACTATTTCTATTCCTTCTCCTGTTACATCATACATTCCGAAGTTTCATTTTTGTTTCTTCTAATTCTTTTTCTAATACTTCTGGAACTTTTTTTCTCCTGCAATCTCCGACTTTTTTTATATTGTTCAATCCTTCTTTCTAATGACTCAATATTTTTTTGTATATTCTTTATTTTTTTGTCTTTTCATTTAATATCTCTGATTTTATTTCTGTATCTTTTAACAATTTTATTGCTTTTAAAAATCAGTGTTTTTCAACTGTTCTTACTTGTATAAATATTATCGATACTGTTATCATAGTAACTAAAACATATAATATTTTTTTATAATATTTATCTTTTTTTATTTTTTTCTTTTTAAATCATTTTTCTGTTTTAATTTCTTCTTCTGTTTTTAATCTTAGGTTTCCTTTTTACTTTTTTATTTCTTTTTCTTCTAATCCATTATCATAGTATTTATTCATGTTATTTTTCCATATATTACCACTCTTATTTAATTATTGTATTTTTTTATCAATTCTCATATATTCTGTCTTATATACCCCGATTATATTTAGGAATATATATATTAGTTTGTTTTTGAAGTTCTACTCCTATTCCGAGAACTTTCTAATATTTTTTTAAAATTCCTCCTGGAATATCTAAAGCTGTCTTCAAATATCCGACTATTTCCTATTGCTCTTATAACATATGGTCCACCTATTTTTTTCATCATTTATCTTAATAACAGTACCTATACAACTTATAGGAGTTGTAGCAATTATCCTTTGATCATTTTACTGATATTGCCTCTGCTCCAGCATTTCTTAATATATTAACAATTTCTATTATATCTGTATCATGTACGATTATAGGAAGAGCTTCTACACCTAATTTTTTTCTTATCATCACCGATCTTTTTAATACAAGTTCTATTCCATCACCTTTTAAAGATACTAATCCTAATTTTTTTATTATTTTTCTGCTATTTCTTTTTTTCTTATCATCTGCAATATCACTTCTTCCGACTTGCATTATTTTTTTAAAGTTTCTAATTCCTTTTGTTTTCTTTCCATTTTTTTCTATAAGCTCAGTATTTTTAGACATTTCACTTGTAAGTGTATCTCTAAGTTCATTTGTTTCAGTACTAACAATTCCTTCTATATTCTTGCTATTTATTCTTGATAATGTTGTAATCCCTAAACTTATTAAAAAAATACTGCAACAATTATTATAACTTTAAACATATTTTTTTGTAATTTAGTATCATTTTTTTAAATCATCTATTTCTTTATTTTTCTATTCCTTTTTTTCTCTTCTTTGTTTTTCTTTTTTTCTATCTCAACATAATCTTCATCATAATATCTTTTTATTCATGTTTTTTTCCCTACTTAAAAAATTTTTGTTAAAATTTCATTTTATCAAATATATCTTAACACTTTTTATTATCATATCTTTTCTCTAAATACCATATAATTTCTTTTTTTGATTTTTTATCATTAAAAAAATTTCACCTTCTTTACCTTTTTTTCTGTTTCAATTATATGTTTTGAGATCGAAATTTGTGCTCTAAGTTCTGTTAATTCTTCTTTTTAAAAACAATTTTTTTCTTTTTCATCTTTTTAAATCAAGTATGAATTGTCTATCTTTTTTTCAATACTTGTAACTTTATTTGTTAATTCATAATAATCAAGAACATATTTTTATTTTATTTATTTTTTTCTAAAAATATCTAAGTCTTCTCTATCTATTCTTTTTCTTATCACTTAATGATGTTGTCTTTAAACCTAATAACATTATTATTTTTTTG